>Ga0307411_10000001_pt1 | contig 931810 bp, 840 predicted proteins | sample DK1Ometagenome_2_FD_203712 | JGI IMG/M metagenome (GOLD analysis project Ga0307411, IMG submission 203712) | Maize rhizosphere microbial communities from greenhouse at UC Davis, California, United States - DK15-O-1 | ecosystem: Host-associated > Plants > Roots > Rhizosphere > Soil | place...
CAATTAGTGATAAAAGCGACTTAACAGAAACTTTATTTCTCATAAAATGAAAATTAAACAAACTAATTTATGAAAATATTTCAAAGAACATTTTTTCTTCCGAACACTTATGTTTTTAAAACCTGTCCGGTTTAACGCATCCCGTTCTAAATTACAAAATAAGGACAGATTTTATAATTCTTTTTAATCATTTAATCTGTGGCAAACATTTCACTACGCATTCCTACAAAATAAATTCCAGTTCTTTCTCTCTAAAACCAAGGGCTGAGCAATTTTTAGTATCAGTAAAATCCTAAGTAGTTTTACGCTTTTTGAAAGCTGATTATTACATTTTTTTGCAAACACCGTAGTCAAACCGTACCTCAAAATTGACATTTTGGATAGTTTATTTGTTAATATTGTCATCTTATTAATACAATATAGAACTTTTTTAAAAAACAGAAGATTTATTTTGTTAATAAACTTTACTAATAAAAAACTAAAAAAAAATGAAACAAAAAGACTTTTCTTTCGGCCGACCACCGGGAAGCAATTACTATTTTTTAAAAAGGTGTATAATTCTCATACTATTTTTTCTTACACCTTTTTTAAAACTTCAGGCACAATGCAACACTTTAGTTTGGGCTGATGAGTTTAACGGAACCACAGTAGATTTAACAAAATGGCAAAGTATTTCCGGAAACGGCTGTCCTTCGCTTTGCGGATTTGGAAATGCAGAAGCGCAGCGTTATGATCCAAATCAGGCGACAATTGTTAAAGAAGGCACAGACAGTTATTTGAATATTCAGGCGAAATACGAGCCAAGTGCATCATTTCCGCAACAGCCCTATTCTTCGGCCAAATTAACCACTGAAGGAAAATATGCCATAAAGTATGGAAGAATTGAAGCCCGCATGAAGTTATCATCAGGAATGGGCGCATGGCCTGCGTTTTGGATGTTACCTGCAGGTACAGCAAACTGGCCTTATACCGGCGAAATTGATATTATGGAAGCCAAACACAGAAACCCAAAATCAATAGATGGAACTATTCATTATGATGGAGGCGGATACCATTATACAGGAAGAAGTTATACATCACCAACAGATTTATCTAACGAATTTCACGTGTACGCTGTAGAATGGGGACCAAATATTATCAAATGGTATATTGATGGCAATTTATTTCATACCGCAACGCCACAAACAACAGTAAACGGAGGCTGGCCTTTTAATGAGCAACAGTTTTATATTATTCTAAATCTGGCTGTTGGTAGTTTAGGAACGCCTTATACAAGTGTAAATGGTGCGGGAGTTGAGCCAATTCCGGCAGATTTTCCGGCAAAATTGCAAGTAGATTATGTTCGTGTTTACAGCGGAAGTTTTAATTACGGCGTAGTTGGTGATGCAAAAGTGTACCAAAACGAAACCAATAAAACATATTCCTTAAATGCGATTGCCAGTGCCACTTACAACTGGACAGTTCCTGCGGGCGCCAGTATTACATCGGGACAAGGAACAAACACTATTACGGTTAACTGGGGAACATCCGGAGGAGATGTTGCCGTAGCTACAACAGTTTCCGGATGTACTTCAAATACTTATAAACTGGCCGTAGCAACAGAAGCAGTTTTGCCGGTAGAAAAAATCCATGAAGATTTTCAGGCAAATCGAAATATAGTGTATGGTCTTAAAACAGGAGTTTTAACAGAAGCCACAGCTAACCCATCGGCAACAGGAATAAATACTTCTGCTTTGGTGGGGAAATATGTTCGCAACTCATCTGAATTATATGATGTTATGAATATTAAAAACGTCGTAATCAGCAATGCAAATGATTATGTATACGGAAGAAAAAGAATGTCTTTTGATATTTATACATCTGCACCGGTTGGTACAAAAATCTCCATGCAATTAGAGAATAGCCTTGTAACAACGGCAACCAATTTTCCGTCAGGAAGACATAGCGGTTACAAAGCAACGACAACGGTACAAAACAAATGGGAAACAATCGAATTTGAATTCGAAAAAGTAATCGATCCCAATACAAGTGCGTTGACAATCAATACTGTGGTTTTTCTTTTTGAGTCTAATTCAAATTCTGGAGCGACGTATTATTTTGATAATCTGTTGACTAAAGCAGCTCCGGAAAAGCCAATTATTGCGACAGATATTTTGCAAAACTATGACGGAATCAATAAAATCATTAAAGGAACTACGACAGGAACTTATTCTGTAGTAGCAAATCCGGGTGCAAATTCAGTTAACGCTTCCGCGAATGTGGCGCGTTATGTTCGAAATGTAACCGAACAATACGACGTTTTATTTTTCAATACACAAAGTACGATTGAAGATGCCGGTTTATTGAAAAATCAGACCAATAAAATCATGATTGATGTCTATACTTCGGCGCCAATTGGTACAGTTGTAAGTTTGAATTTAGAGAATAGCGCGACATCGCTTCCGGCGAATTTTCCAACAGGAAGGAACAGTAACTATGTAGCAATCACGACGAAACAAAATCAATGGGAAACGCTGACTTTCTATTACAATTCAAGTCCCGATGCAGGAACTTCAAATCTGGCAGTCAACCAAATGGTATTGTTATTTAATTCAGGTTCTTACACAAGCGATACTTATTATTTTGATAATATCAGAATTGGTTCAACTAAATTACCGGACACTTTTACGCCGGGCGTTGTGTATGAAGATTATCAAAACACACATAATATTACGTTTAGAGACGCCATCGGAACATACACGGCAAACGTTGCAAATCCAAACGCAAGTGGCATTAATACCTCTTCAAATGTTGGGCGATATGTAAGAAAATCAACTGAATTGTATGATAATTTTTCATTCAATACCACTTTAACCAATATTGGAGATTTCAAATCGGGAACTAAAAAGTTTGCGATGGATGTTTATACTTCGGCTCCGGTTGGATCTATAATCTCATGGCAGGCAGAAAGCAGCGCTTCGATTCCGTCCAATTATCCTGCGGGAAGACATAGTATTTATCAGGGAGTTGTGAAACAAAGTAACGCCTGGCATACCGTAATTTTTACGTATGCGAGTACTCCGGATGCTTCTACATTAGACAGCGATGTAAATCGTTTTGTATTCTTATTTGAACCTGGAACAAGTTCAGGAAACACTTATTATTTTGATAATTTAAGAGCTTTAAATTTAGTTTCTACAGAAAATCCTCCGGCAACTTTACCTGCGCCATGGGTAAGTACAGATTTAGGCGCTGTAACTCCTGCGGGAGAAGCAACACACGCTAACGGAACTTTCACCATAAAAGGTTCAGGAACCGATATTTGGGAATCTAGCGATCAGTTTCAATATGTATATCAACCGATAACTGGTGATGCCGAGATTATAGCCAGAGTAAATTCATTGACCAATACCAATACTTACGCAAAAGCGGGAGTAATGTTTAGAGAAACGCTTACGCCAACTTCTAAACATGCTATGACGACTATTACGGCTGCGGCAGGAGTAGAATTTTTATCAAGAGATGCAGTCTCAGTAGCAACAATTCAGCAGGGAGCTGCGGGAACTTTTCCTAAATGGCTTCGTACTGTTCGTTCAGGAAATGTATTTACGTCTTACACATCTGATAACGGAACAACCTGGACGCAAATTGGTACAGCAAGAACGATTGCTATGGCCAACACGATTTATGTGGGAATGGCAGTAACTTCTCATGCAAATGGAACTTTGACAACCGGAGTTTTCAGCGACGTAATTGTTCGAAATATTACACCTCCAAACAACAATGTCAATTTGGCTTTGGGGAAAACCGCAACAGCTTCAACAGAAGAAAATGCGACTTATTCTTCGGCGAAAGCCACAGACGGTGACGCTACAGGAACAAGATGGGCGAGTAGTTTTGCCAATGCAAGCGAATGGATTTATGTTGATTTAGGATCTAATTACAACGTTAATCGTGTGGTTTTAAAATGGGAAGCTGCTTTTGCAACCCAATATAAAATACAACTTTCTACAGATAATGTTTTCACAGAAAATGAAACCATAAATACTCAAACGGCAAGTGATGGCGCAAAAGATGATTTAGCGGTAAGCGGATCAGGAAGATATTTAAGAATTTTATGTACTGCAAAAGCACTGGCTCCGTACGGATATTCATTGTTTGAAATTGAAGCTTACGGATCTGCATCATCAGCTAAAATTGCAAATGTTGTGGATGAAGCCGAAGTTGCCAATGCCGATTTTGTAATGTATCCAAATCCTGCAAGCAGTTATATTCAGGTTTCATTGCCTGAAAAATTAGATCACAAAGTGATTACCATTTATGATAATTCGGGAACAGCCTTAATACAAACAAAAGTAGATGCTGATGCACACGAAAGCGTAATTGATATTAGCACATTAACAAGAGGAATTTACATTCTGAATATTAAATCAGATCAAAAAAGCTGGACTAAAAAACTGATTAAGCAATAATTATGAATCCGTTTAGTGCAATGTCTTTGTTAGTTTTAGCATTGCACTTTACGGATCAATAAATGCTTTTTAAAAGCAATTTTTGATTTGAAAACTATTTAAGTAACCCCAAAATAATTTAGATATGAATAAAATTAAACTTAGAATATCATCTTTGATAACACTATTTCTGGTGTTTTCAAATCTTATGTACGGCCAGGGCGCCATACCATTTACAATTACAAATAGTTCTACATTTAATGACAGCGAACTGTACGTTGCCATTGTAGGTATCGATTATACAACCGGAAATCACGTTTGGGTCAATGCCAAAACGAGTCAGGTTTTACCAATGAGTCCGTCTTATAATACCGTTACAGGACCCACAATTGGCGGAAACACCGGACCGGGACAAAACTCAAAATACGCAGCTTGTTTTACCAAGTTAAGCGAAATTCCAAATAAAACTTTTACATTGCCCTTAATCGCGGGCTGTAGAGTTTTTATTGCCAAAGGACAGCAATTGTATTTCTACTTTTTTGGTGCCAATGGCGCGCCTTCCGGATATACTTCGCCAAACCCTTTGAATGTTACAGATCCGAATCAGGGAATTTTATATGAAATTATCGAATTGACGAACAATCAATACGGTTTCTTCGGAAATCCTTCAAGAGTAGATTCGTATAAATACCCAATGGGATTAGAATTATTCGGAGCAAATGGATATCAGAAAAAAGTAGGTGAATTAAAAAAACACGCTGATATTGTAGCGGCTTTTAAAGCCAATGTACCCTCAGAATTTCAGGGTTGTGTAAATGATGCAACGGGCGAAATTACAGCACCATCAAAAACACCTGCTTTTGCAGATGGAACCGGAGGAACTTCTGTGGGACCTCAGGCCAATTATTTAAAATCTTATATTGATGCCATCTGGAACAAATATAAAAATGAAGATTTAATTTTCTACGCCGGAGATGCCGGAGTTTTCAAAGGAAGAGTTATTGGCGAACAGCTGGAAATGGTTGGACAATCAGGAGGTTTTGTTGGCCGAACAGGACGTGTTCAAAATCGCCCAACAACTCAGGAAGCCCTTGAAGGAAAAGGTGTTCTGGACAGAAGATTGGTTGACGGAGATTTAGATTTAGTAATTCAGGCACAATTAACGGCGGCAATAAACAGACATGTTGTGAATACGACAACGCCAAATCCGGGTCAGCAAAACTGGTATGATGCATCAAAATTTTATCAGGTAAACCCAACCAATCATTATTCTAAATTCTGGCATTTACCGGGAATCAGCATTGATAATTTGGCTTACGGTTTTGCTTATGATGACGTAGCCGATCAGTCGCCATCATTACACACGCCACAACCAACAAAAGTAATTGCTGTTTTTGGCGGATATGCCGGAACAGTTCCTTCGGTTCCTGCTACAACAGATGTGATTACGGTTTACAAAGATTGTAATTACACAGGTTTTTCAGGCGGATTAACGATTGGAGATTACAACTTGGCCCGCTTGAATACTCTGGGTATTTTAAACGATGATATTTCTTCACTTAAAGTAGCAAAAGGATTTCAGGCAATTTTGTATCAGGATGATAATTTTACAGGAACTTCAACCGTAATTAATGCTGATAATACTTGTTTGAACACAACATGGAATGACAAAGTAACTTCTATCAGAATCTTAGCAAACGGAGTTACCACTTTAGGAAATCAGACTTTCTATTTACAAAACAGAAACAGTAACCTAAATATGGATGTTTGGAACGCAAGTACGGCAAACGCTGCAAATGTGGCGCAGGGAACTCCAAATTCTGCAAACAATCAGAAATTTACCTTTACACATTTAGGCGACGGATTGTATAAAATTATTGCCAACCACAGCGGTCAGTCATTAGACATCAATAATTTTAGTAAAGATAATGGTGCCAATGTAGAGCAATATCCATACAATGCAACTCCAAATCAGCAATTTGTATTGGTATCTACAGGCGACGGGTTTTATAAAATTGTAGCCAGAAATAGTGGAAAACTAATAGAAGTTGCAGGCGCAAGCACTACAAATGGTGCCAATGTACAGCAATGGCAGGATAACGGACAAACTTGTGCACAATGGAAACTGGTTGCGGCAACAAGTTCTCAAACTTCTGTTTTGATTCAGGCCGAAGATTACTCAGCTATGAGCGGAATTCAGGTGGAAGCAACTACAGACACAGGTGGTGGATCAAATGTAGGATATACAGAAACGGGAGACTGGCTGGCGTATAACAGCATTAATTTTCCAACGACAGGTTCATATTTAATCGAATATAGAGTAGCTAGTGGTGTAACAGGCGGAAGATTATCTTCTGATTTAAATGGAGGAACTATTGTTTTAGGTAATGTTGATATTCCGAATACAGGAGGATGGCAAAACTGGCAAACGGTTTCTCAAACCGTAAATGTAAATGCAGGAACGTACAATTTCGGAATCTACATTCAGAATACTGGAATGAACATCAACTGGATTAAAATCACAAAAGTAGGTGCTGGTTTAGCTGCAAAAACACTTTCGACAGAAACAATTGAAGAAGCACCAGATACGGCATTAAACGTTTATCCAAGTCCGGCAGAAAATACGCTTTATTTTACAACTGCCGTAAGCAGTGAGAATGCAAGTATTGTAGATGCTCAAAGCGGAAATACAGTTTCTAACCAAAAAGTAAACAATAACAGTGTAGATGTTTCTCAACTTAAAAAAGGAATTTACCTGATTGTTTTAGAAAAAGATGGCCAAAGAACGATAAAACGTTTTATCAAGAAATAAAAGATTTCAGATTTTAGAGTTTAGATTTTAGATTCCAACCAATCTAAAATCTAAATTCTAAAATCTACCATTAAATATCCCCCATATTTATTAATCTATTAAAAAATGTTACTATGAAAAACAATTACAAAGTGATCCAGCTAAAATGGATCTTAATTTTGGTTCTGGGTGTGGTTAATTTATCAATTGCCCAAAAAAAAGTAATCGCTTACATTCCCAACTGGATTGATTTGAATTCATTTTCGAGCACTATTCAGTACAGTAAATTAACGCACATCAATATTGCGTTTGAAAATCCGGATGCCAACGGATATCTAACTTTTAATTCAGGATCAAACACAATTATTAATGCAGCACACACACAAAACATCAAAGTTTTTGTTTCTCTTGGTGGAGGATCAGTTTCTGAGGGCGGCGCAATTAGAGATAATTATTTTAATCTAATTACGCCAGCCAACAGAACAGCTTTTATTCAAAAATTATATGATTACGTTGTAGCTCATAATTTTGATGGAATTGATGTAGATCTTGAAGGTCCTGCAATCAATGGCGATTACGGTGGATTTGTAATTGCGCTTGCTGCTAAATTGCATGCAAATGGCAAATTAATCTCTGCTGCGCTTTCAGAAGGATATGGTGGTGCTAATGTGCCAGCTTCGACTTTTGCAGCTTACGACTGGATTAATATTATGGCTTATGATGCAACAGGTCCGTGGGCACCAGGTAATCCAGGTCAGCATTCTCCTTACAGTATGGCTGTAAACCAGTTTAATTACTGGACAGGAAGAGGTTTACCGGCAAGCAAAGCCATCATTGGACTTCCGTTTTATGGTTACGGTTTCGGAGCTTCTGCCAATCAGGGAATTTCTTATGCGAATATCGTAGCGCAATATCCCGGAGCAGAAAATGTAGACCAGGTTGGAAATACAATTTATTACAACGGAATTCCAACTATCAAAGCAAAAACAACTTTTGCAATTCAAAACGCTGGCGGAGTTATGATTTGGGAATTATCTCAGGATGCCGTTGGTTCAAAATCATTATTAACAGCCGTAAATCAGGTTATTACAGGAAGTCAGCCACCAGTTGGTACAGGAACTTTAATTCAGGCAGAAAGCTATTCGTCTATGAGTGGTATTCAAACTGAAGCAACAACAGATACTGGCGGAGGTTCGAACGTAGGTTACGCAGATACGGGAGATTGGATGGCGTATTTCAATGTTAATTTCCCAACTTCAGGAAACTATGTAATTGAATATAGAGTGGCAAGTGCCGTTTCCGGAGCCAGAATTTCATCAGATTTAAGTGCAGGAACTATTCAGTTAGGTGCTGTTAATATTCCGAATACAGGAGGTTGGCAAAACTGGCAAACAGTTTCTCAAACCGTAAATGTAAATGCCGGAACGTATAATTTCGGAATTTATGTTCAGAATACAGGTGTGAATATCAACTGGTTCAGAATCACAAAATCTGCGTCGGCTTTAGCGGCAAAATCAGCTTCTTCGGCAACTTCAGAAGAGTTTGTGGCTTTAAATGTATATCCAACTTCTACAGACAACACGCTTTCTATTACTCAGGATATAAGTAATGCTAAAGTAAGTATTGTTGATTCTCAAACGGGTGCTGTGGTTTCAGGACCAAAAGTAAACAACAATAGTGTAGATGTTTCTCTTTTAAAATCGGGTGTTTATTTGATTGTTTTTGAAAAAGAAGGTACACAAACAATAAGACGTTTTATTAAAAAATAGGTATTTAACCGCAAAGTTCGCAAAAGGAAAATCGCAAAGGTTCGCAAAGCTTATATAAAAACTTAGCGAACCTTGCGTATAACTTAGCGCTCTTTGCGGTTAATTTTTTAGAAAATAATGTAACCCCAAACCCCAAATACAATATGAAAAACAATTACAGATTTCGGTTAAGTTTATTTGTTTTTATTGCCTTTAGCAGTTTTGCCTTCGCGCAGACTTCTTTAGGTTCGAATAAAACATTCATGAACAATTTAAAGAACGGACTCGAAAGTGCTACTTCAAAAAGTACTGCTGAGAAAACAGTTTTGCTTCAGGCGGACAGTAAAAACTTCAACGGAAAAATCAATTACAAAAAATCAGATGCTTCAAGTGAATTTTTGATTGGAGAAATCAAGAATGTTCCAGAATCTTCTTTTTACATTAAAGTGATGGATAAATTGCTGGAAGGACACATTATTCTGAAGAAAACAAAAGAAGCTTACAAATACTATTCTGATGCAAAAGGGAACGCCTACGTTTCTAAAGTTGACATCAATACTTTGATTTGTATCAATTATGAAAATGTTCCTCAAAATGCAGCAAAATCAGCAGATGTAACAGCGGCAGAAATTGCTCCGGCGTTATTGAACCTGCAAAGTTTACCAGGCGCAGCAGGCTGTGTTATGCTGGATTTTGATGGTTATAATATGCCGGCAGGAAACCTCTGGAACAACGGAAACGCGATAAATGCAGCACCATCCGGAATGAGCGATGCTGATGTGCAACAACATTGGGAAGTAGTTGCTGAAGACTACAGACCTTTTAACGTGAATATTACAACGAGTGAAGCTGTTTTTAACTCCTACCCAAGAAACAGAAGAATGCGTGTGGTGGTAACTCCAACCAATACTGCGGCCCCGGGGGCGGGGGGAGTAGCGTATATTGGTTCCTTCAATTGGGACAACGATGTGCCTTGCTGGGTATTTATTACCTCGGGCAAATCTGGTGGAGATGCCTCTGCGCATGAAGTTGGGCATACGTTCGACCTGGGTCACGATGGCCGTACAAATCCCGCAGAAGATTATTTTGTAGGGATAAACAATACTTCGTGGGCGCCAATTATGGGTGCAGGTTATTACAGACCTGTCGTACAATGGAGTAAAGGCGAATACGATTATGCGAACAACAAACAAGATGATGTTGCCATTATTGCAAGTGCTAAATTTGGCGTAGGTTACAGAGGAGATGATTATGGAAACACAACCGCTTCTGCAGCCACTTTAGATTATAATGCAAGTGGAGCCATCAACCAAAAAAACGGAATTATTTCAAGCGATGCTGATTATGATTTCTTTTCGTTTACAACAGGCGGGGGAAATGTGTCGATCAATGCTAAGACAGTTTCAAGAGACGGAAATTTGCATCTTTTAATTCGTTTATATAATTCGGCAGGAGCAGAAATGGGAACGTATTGGAACTCTGATCCATTTGCTTTAAACGCTGCTATGAATGTGAATTTACCAGCCGGAAAATACTTTATTGGTGTTGATGGCAACGGTGCCGGAAGTGCAGGTTATGGCGGATATTCGGCATACGGTTCTATCGGAAGTTATTCGGTTACAGGAACAATTCCGCCGGGAGGAAACATAGCCGCTTCAACAGATGTGATTACGGCTTATAAAGATTGTAACTACACCGGATTTTCTGGCGGATTAACAATTGGTGATTATAATCTGGCACGTTTAAATTCATTGGGAATTTTAAATGATGATATTTCGTCACTAAGAATTACGCAGGGATTTCAGGCAATTTTATATCAGGACGATAATTTTACGGGAGCTTCAACCGTAATTAATTCTGATAATTCTTGTTTGAACACAACCTGGAATGATAAAGTGAGTTCTATTAGAATTCTTGCAAACGGAGTTACCACTTTAGGGAATCAAACTTTCTTTTTACAAAACAGAAACAGCGGTTTAAATATGGATGTCTGGAATGCAAGTTTATCAAATGGTTCCAATGTCGCTCAGGGAACTGCAAATTCGGCTACAAATCAGAAGTTTACATTCACCCATTTAGGCGATGGTTTGTATAAAATTATTGCCAATCACAGCGGTCAGTCTTTAGATGTAAATAATTTTAATAAAGACAATGGTGCCAATGTAGAGCAATATCCGTACAACGGAACTACAAATCAACAGTTTATATTGTTTTCTGCCGGAGATGGGTTTTATAAAATTATAGCCAGACATAGCGGTAGAATTGTTGAGGTTGCAGGAGCAAGCACAACAAATGGTGCCAATGTACAACAATGGCAGGATAACGGACAGGTGTGCGGACAATGGAAATTAATTTCAACAACAACTGCGCAAACTTCAACCCTAATTCAGGCCGAAGATTACTCAGCTATGAGCGGAATTCAGACCGAAGTTACAACTGACACAGGTGGCGGATCAAATGTAGGATATACAGAAACGGGAGACTGGTTAGCCTATAATAACATTAATTTCCCAACAACAGGTTCTTATTTAATCGAATACAGAGTTGCGAGCGGGGTTGCAGGAGGTAAATTATCATCTGATTTAAACGGCGGAACTATTATTTTAGGCAATGTTGATATTCCCAATACCGGAGGATGGCAAAATTGGCAAACTGTAACACAAACGGTAAGTGTAAATGCCGGAACTTATAATTTTGGAATCTATATTCAAAATACGGGAATGAACATCAACTGGATCAGAATTACCAAAATTGGCGCAGCGGCAACTCCTGTAGCTTCATCTGTTATTGTTGAAGATGAGGTAAATTCAGTTGCTTTAAATGTATATCCAAATCCGGTTACAGATATACTTTTCTTTACTACGGATGTAGTAGGAGGAAATGTAAGCGTGGTAGACTCTCAAAAAGGAAGTTTGGTTGTGTCACAAAAAATCAATGACAATAATCTGAATGTTTCCGGTCTGAGAAATGGAATTTATTTTATTGTTTTTGAGAAAGACGGGGCTAAAACTATCAAACGTTTTATTAAAAGGTAAATGTTAGTTATGAATTATGAGTTATGAATTATAGCTTATAATTTTTAGTTAAAAGGCTGCCGTTTATACCGGCAGCCTTTTTTATTTTACGTAATTATAAGTTATTTGCTTTGAGTTAAATTTTATGGGTTATGATTTTTATCCCTAACTCAAAACTCATAATTTATAATTCAAAACTCATTTTTTCGTTTTCTCCAATTCTCCAATAAACGGAATTTCGTCCTGAACCGCAGATCTTATTGTAGTTTGAAAATATTGCTCTAACTGAATGAACTTTGCGGCATTAATTGGTCCAACTGCTTTTTTTGCTTTACCATAAGCTTTAGATAAAAGCTTTTCAAAATCAACATTGTTTTTCAAATTATTTTTTGCCAGTTCATCAGCTTTTTCATCCGTAATTTTATCATAATTGATGGCGTAGTCGTTTATGATCTGCATTTTTTTCTGACCCAAAGCTTTACGTTCGGCTTCATAATTATCGTAAACGGCCTGAAAAGCTGTAGCTTGTGGTTCTGCCAAATTCAAATAATCTTTTATAATATCGCCTTTAGATTTTCCATACAGACTTTGCACAAGTATCACATCATCTGTAGATTGAGCAAATATGGATGTTGAAGCTATAATGGCCAGGAAAAGAAATAATTTTTTCATAATTTTTGATGTTTATTGATTAGAGAATATTTTAAATACTATTGTGTTTATTTACTGAAATCATAACTTAAAGTTGCTCCTAAACCAAATTGATAGGTTGCCACAAAATCTGTTACACCAACCGGGCCATAATAAGTCCAATAATAGCTGGTACCGACTGAGGCGGACATAGATTGTAAATAAGCATTTAAATTGATAGACCAAGGCGAAGAAGTTTTGATTTTTACACCACCTTTTATTTCCCAGGCAAAATAATTTTCGGTTCCGCTTTGAGGTGTTTCAAGAAAAGTAATACCGGCACCGGCACCAATATAAGGCATCACGTTAGAACCAATATCAAAATAATGTGCATAATCAACTAAAATATAGTTTAACGCACCTTTATCATCTCCGGCATTGAGCTGAGTTCCTAACGGACCGTATATAGGCAATTTTGTATCGAGTCTGTTGTATTTTAATTCGATAGAACTATTTTCTACAATAAAATACTCGAAACCGATACCATATTCAAAACCGTCTTCTACATAAGCATAAGTTCTATCATATTCTACTTTATCCTGAAATGCATAACCTGCATATAAATTAAGCAGAAATGAGTTTGAAGTTTGCGCTTTCGCAAAAAATGAAAATAAAAAAACAGCAAATAATAGATTGTACTTTTTCATAATTTTAGTTTTAATTTGATTTGTAATTAGTTTGTGTTAAATACTTAACAGGGGATTTTAAAATTATAATTCAAAATTAATTTTAGTTCTTAAGAAAAAATATTTAAACGCCTCAACTTGGTTTCACTTTAGAAAATGAAACAATTTTCATACAAAAACGCGTTGTATGGGGAATATTTTAAGGAGAAAATTTTGTTTTTGAAATAATAAATTCGCGAAGATTATATTTGACTGATGATATCCAGCCATCTTTTTTCAGTAGAAAAACTCTTAAACTCTGTTTGATTCAGTACTTTTTTCTTGTTTAGGTTTCCTCTGAAAAACAACAAAGTCAGAAAATCTAAGGAAATGCTTCTATATTTTTCTTCGCCATTTTGATTGTAGATTTTGGCAAATAAAACTGCTGCTTCATAATTTTGAGAATCCGACATTCCGCCCAAAATCATCGAAGCATTATTGTAATGATCGTATGTTTTTTGAAACTCTTTTGTTTGATATGCTTTTTTGGCTTCATTAATCAATTGTAAAGCATCATTTAAATCTTTTTGATCGTTTTTTCGGGCTTCTTCAAAAGATATATTTTTATATGCAAATCCGTAGTTCAGCGCGTAGATTTTCAAAGGCAAAAGTTTAAAATCAGCACGTCTTTTATCTGCTAAATCTTCTTTAATAATAGGTCTGAAACCGGAAGCTTTTCCATTGTCTGTCCAAATTACCTGAGTGCCGTAAAGTTGTTTGTAGTTAAGGTTGCATTGCACCCGATCATACAAAAAGGCGTAATTTTCCAGATCGATTTCTTTTGTTTCCATTAATTTTTCCATTTTGGATAAAGCTAATTTTTGAAACAGTATATCCTGATCAGCATGCTGTACGATAAGCCAGAAATTGTTTTGGCCGTCTTTTCCAATTTCAGTTATTTTTGGCCAGCCGTATTTTTCGATGATTTCTTTCGCTTCGTTGAGATTCTTAAAATCGGAATCATTTATCTGCTGGTTCAAAACTTCTATTTCGCGCGAATCATTGGTCTGGCTTTTGGCAAACCGAAGTTTCTGATCCTGAATTGTCATTAAATTAATGCGTTTTCGCAAATCCGGAAGCTTTAGTGTTTTCTCGTATTGCTGTTCTTTCAACTTTGCTTTTTGTATGATGATCTGCCATTCAGCGTCATAATTATTTCGCAAAAAATCAAAATACGGATCAATTATTAAAGCTTCAGATTCTGCCCAGCCTTTATCCAAAGCCAATTTTAAATATTGAAATGCTTCGGTTTTATTTTGATCTAATGCATAAACGCCTGCCATTTTGTAAGCGCTTAAAGCATCTGGCTGTTGTATCAAAAATGCTTTTTCGAAAGTAAGAATGGCATTTTTATATTCTTTTTGAAGATGAAACAAAGATGCTTCGGCAATTAATTCCTCATAATTATTCGTTTGCGCTTGACTATTAAAGTTGAAGAATAAAAGAAGTATAACAAGATATCGTTTCATTTCTATTCGATTTTCATCAACTAAATTACACATAATTTTTATAAATGCTTTGTTTATAGGTAGATATGGCTGTTTTTATATTAAAAGCCCATTTGAAATAAATGAAACGTAGCTTTTTCTTTGTCAATATACTTTGCAGGTATAATTTTTAAAATAAAAAAGCCCGTTCCAAAGTAATGAAACGAGCTTTAAAATTGTGGAATTTTGGGGCGTATTCACAATTTATTTTTTATTTTTAAGATTATTACTTCGGCATTATTGGCGTCATAATTCGTCTGGTTGGTGTACTTAATGTTTCTATAAAAGCCAGTAAATCGCTGATTTCTTCTTTGCTTAGATTTAATTTTTTAAGCATCGGGTCAGCTTTTGGAATCAGGGAATCTCTCGCATTCCCCAAATATTTTTTCTGAATAGGAGAGGGATTTCCACCATTGTACAATTCAACAACATCCAATAAAGACGGAAAATGCCCGTGATGCATCCAGGGTTTTGTGTTTGCGACTTCACGAAGTGTTGGCGTTCTGAATTTTCCAATATCTTTTACATCTTTTGTCACATTATATCTTCCAAAATCTTCATTTTTTGTTCCGAATAAAGTCTGACCGTCATTATGAAATTGATTATCACTAAAATAAGGCGTGTTATGGCAATTGATGCATTGCGCTTTGGTTCTGAACAAATGCAAACCTTTGACCTGGGCATCTGTAAAAGCTTCAGATTTTCCGCTAATGAAATTATCAAATTTACTTTTCGGACTATTGATTGATCTTTCAAACGTAGCAATGGCATATTGAATTCTTTGCAGATTCACTTTTTTGTCTCCAAAAGCATTTGTAAATAGAGCATTATAACCTTTAATTTTCGCAATTTTATCTACTGCAATCGTTAGTTTTTCATTCATTTCCAATGGATCTCCAATCGGAAATTGTGCCTGATCTTCTAAACTAGACGCCCGTCCGTCCCAAAATAAAGTTTTGGCATACGCCGAATTTAAAATCGTCATCGAATTGCGTTTTCCCGTTTGGCGATCGTGCCCAAAAGAACGCGTTAAGTTATCTGTCCAACCCAATTCCGGATTATGACAGGAAGCACAGGCAATTTGCCCGCTAATGGATAACCTCGGATCAAAAAACAATATTTTCCCCAAAGCTTCTTTCTCTTTCGAATACGGATTATAATCTGGATAGGGAACTGCAGGCAAAATACCAATATCCTCAAACTTAGATTTATCGATATTTTCGTGTAATTCTGCCGTCGGCCATTTCGAAGCATCTCCGCTGGAATACAGTTTTCTTAATTCTGTAATATCGATATAATCTGGCTGCTCAACGGTTTTGTAAGCTGTTAAACTTAGGAGAAGGATTATAGGTAGTATTAAGGTTTTTAATTTCATGTTTATTTTTTGTTTGAAGTTTCAGGTTTTAAGTTGCGGCAGAAAAATGAAATCTGAAACCTGAAACTTTTTTAGTTTAAAACTTAAAGCGTAACTTCTTTAGGACATGCAATATTTAGAGGAGTTGGTTTTGTATAAACTCTATTGTTATACATTCTGTATTGCGTCGAAACTGTTCCTCCAAAAAGTTTGTCGTTTGTTAGTTTTAGTTCAAATGAAATTTCAAACAAACCATTGCTTATTTCTTTATATGTTCCTTCTCCGGAAATGGCAATAACATGTGTATTTGTTGCACTTGAACCGATGGTTATGTCTTGCGGAATTACTAATACAGTTCCCTGCGTTTTGCTGTTTCCGTTTGCTGGAAAAAATTCTAAGGCTGAGGTTATATTAAACCCGGGAGAAACAGCTGCAGATCCGCTTTCATTAGAAAAAAATCTTTTTAAACCAAAAGAATTGACCGTGTTTGTTCCTGTTGCTACATTAAAACCTATTTTGAAAGCATCGTGATATACATCATCATTGGGGTTTGTTGTTCCTCTATCACTATATAAAATGGCATTTTCGTTATCTTTTGTTACAATAACCGGAAAAGTTAAAGCATTAAAAGTCTGCCATGTACAATTACCGTTATTGTTAAACCAGTGTTCACCATAAGTCAGATAAAAGGCATTTGTTGGATCTGTGAATTTTGATGCTGGATATGCCTGAATGTCACGGGCGGACTTGATTGGTTTTACAATAGTCAACCCGATATTTCCGCTTGCAACATAATTGGGAATATTGATTAAAGTAATTTTTGTTTCATAACGCGCATCATCATTCTGAATATCTTTCAATAATGTTAAATGATAGGTTATAGAACTTCTATTGTCTCCATAATCATCATGGGTTAAAGAATATTCAAAACCGTTTTGGAATTTAAAAATAGAAGTGTTTTCAATTTCCGAAGGAATAAATCCATTTGGAAAATTTACTTTAAAATCGATTTTTTCGCCTACTTCTCCTTTTACAATAAAATCTTTTATAGGAAACGTATAATAGGTAGTTGATTTGCCTAAAGTGATGGTAAAGATATCATTTAAACCAGCTGTATTTAAATTTCCTATGTGGATATTTGAATCTGATGTATTTTCTAATTTTAAGGAAATAGTTTGTTTGTCTTTCCATCTTTTGTCAAAAGATAAATAAATGGTATCTGTTAACTTATTTCCCTGAAATAATAATTCACTTGCGGGTTCTACCGTAAAAGTATCCAGATCTCCGGAAGTAGCGGTACTAAAATTAGCCGTTACTGGATTTTTTAAAGTAGATGAAGTTAGCGTAACGGGAACCTTCAATATTTTTACTGATTTATTTTCATACGTTGCCGATGGTATTGTAGTAGTACTTACAGCAGGATATTCTAGCGGAGCTCCGGCAGAATTTACCATAAAATTAAAGCGTATAAAAGGATCAATATTTTTAGATTCCAGTTTATAATCATCTTTAGAACAAGACGAAAATAAGATTACAACGAGGCTTAATGCGGATATAATTTTAGTAAGATTCATTTTGTTTTAAGTTTGAGTTAAGACTTATATTACTGCGGGGAATAGGTAATACGTATTTTGGAGATGGATAGTTTATACTGCAAACAAGTGAAATGCAGCCATCATTGCGAGAGACATCTCTTTTAGTTCTGGTAATATCAAAAAATAAATGCCCTTCAAAGCAAAACTCTTTTCTGCGCTCCAGAAATAATGCTTCTGAAATATTGTTGCTGTCCGTAAGTAAAGAAGCTTTTGCTCTGGCTCTGATAATATTAATATCTTCTCTTGCCTGATCAGGATTATCTAATCCTATAGCAGCTTCAGCACGAATTAAATATTGCTCACTTAATCTAAAAGCTACATAACCGGGATTATTCTGAAATTTTTTAGTGAAATTATAATTTAACGGAACAGTTTGTAAATTGACAATTGTTGGGACTGATTTTGTTAAAAACAACTGTTTTCTAATATCGTTGCTTTCGTATAGATTTACCAAATCTTCTGACGCGGCATAAGGACCGTAACTTGTAAGATTAGTGTATCCGTAAGCTGCAGACAATGATGAGCTTGTTGCTCCATCTTCATTCCTTGGAATAGAAAATTCTAACAAAATTTCTGAAACAGGAAGATCCGGCTGTTCCCATTGTGCTACATAATTATCAGAATTTACCAAAGTTACACCAGAATTTGCAATAATATCATTAGCGGTATCATAAGCATTTTTCCAGTCTTTTTTAGACAAATAAACCCTTGCTAATAAAGCTTTGGCGCTTGTTCGATTAAAATAAGAATAAGAAGGTCCGGTAAGTAAAGTAGTATCAGAATACAAATTTAAAGCAGTTGTAATATCATCGATGATAAAAGCATAGGTATTAGCAACGGTTTCACGTTCGGGATAAGTAAGCTTTTCATTTAGCGAAGCCTTACTGTAAACAATTCCTAAATGAGATGCATCAGCCGTATAATCATAATTTTGAGTATAGATTTCGCTTAGCAAAAAGTGAGTATAAGCTCTGATAGTTAATGCTTCTGCTTTAATTTGATTTTTCTCTGCTACGGTTGCGTCCGGAAGTGCATCAGTAAATTCTAAAAGTAAATTGGTCTGGTTGATAATATCATAACAATTGCCATAAAAGCCAGATAAATTAGAGTTGTCTGCCTGATCATCAAAAGAATAGAATCCTGCAATATTAGAGTTTGTTGTAATTTGACCGTTAGAACTAATTGAAGTACTTATTGTAGGTGTAAATTTTAAATTTCCTCCCTGTAAATCTGCATATACAGAATAGGGCATAGGCCGCACAGCAGCTTCAACTTCACCATAAAGACCTTTCATGGCCTTCAATAAGCCTTCTTTGTTTTTTAATTGTTCTGTTATAGAAGTTTGTGTACCAGGTTCTTGTTCCAGAAAATCACTACAGCTTTGCATCAACAAAGCAACAGCCAGCAGTAAGGCTAATTTAAATTTTATAGTATGTTTAAAATGTCTCATTTTTTAAAATTTTGTATTAATTCCTAATGAAATTGTTCTGGCTTGCGGGTAATTAAAATTTAATTCTCGTATTCCGTTTAATCCAGACGGACTCTTTTCTTTGTACCAATAGAACGCATTTGAGACATCGCCAAAAACAACTAAATTATCAAGGAAAGTATTTTTGACAGGTACATTATAACTCAAAGTAATGTTGCTAATTTTTACATATGTAGCATCATATACATATTTACTTAAATTAGGTGTAAGTGTGTTTCTGCTTGGAGCTGGCTGTGCAACAATATCGCCTTGATTTCTCCAATAATCATAAGCATTTACAGACATATTTCGGTTTGAAAGAATGGTGTATTTTGATATAATTTCATCAGAAATTAATTTATCACCCCCTAATTGAAATGCACCGTTTATAGATAAAGTAATACTGTTATTAAATGAGAAACTATTGCTAAAACCTCCAAAAGCTTTTGGCTGTAAATCGCCAATAGGTTCCCAGTCAGTTTCGTTAAATAAACTTTTATAAGTAACAGCATCATAAATTTGCCCATCTTTTTGAATTAAATCACGACCTGTAGCGGGATCGATACCAGCCCATTTTACACCCCAGATTGTAGTTGTACTGTAACCAATTTTTTGTGCCAAAGCAATATTAGATAAAGAATACTCACTTCCTAAACCAACTAAATCTGTTACTTTATTATCAACGGTTGAAATATTAAAAGCCGATGTCCATTTGAATTTTCCTTTTTGAAACCATTTAATTCTGGTAGTCAATTCAAAACCTTTATTATACATACTTGCAGCATTCAACTGCATAGTGCTAAAACCGGTTTCAGTAGGGATATCACGGCTTGTAATTAAATCGTTTAAGTCATCATAATAATATTCCACTGTTAACTCAATAGCATTAAAAATATTAAAATCGACTCCGGCGTTAAACTTTTTGTTTTTCTCCCATCTTAAATTTCCATTAGGAGAAGAACTTGGCGTTGCATAAGACCCGCCATTATATCCGTTTTGAAGCTCATTATATAAACCTTTAGAGCGATAAGAACCAATTCTGGAATTTCCGGTAGAACCGTAACTTACTTTTAATTTTAAGAAATCAATCCAGGAAGAGTTATTCAGGAATTTTTCATTAGAAATAATCCACGCCAAACCGGCTCCGCTGTTTAAAGCTACATTAGTATCATCTCCAAAAACAGAACTTTCGTCACGGCGAATATTTCCTAAGAAATAATATCTTTTTTTATAATTATAATTGATCTGTCCGAAGAAAGAAACTCGTGAATTATAATTGATATCATTTTTAAAAATCTGTCTTGCGTAGGTTTCATTAATAACGGTACTAGTGTTATCATCCTGAATGGCATCTCCAATATTATTAATGATATTAGGATTTGTAAAACCCATTGCAGAGGCAGAATCAAAATCGGTTTTTTCTTCAGAAAGCTCAAATCCTACGGTTCCATCAACGGTATTATTTTTATTGATTTCTTTATTGAACAGCATATTTCCCTGCCAATTCCATTTGGTCGAATTTCTGTTGATTATTAATCGTCGTCCCCAGCTTGGGTAAGTAATTCCGTCAAGAAGAAAACTACCATTAATTTGTCCGCTTTCATTTTCTCCGGAGAAATAACGATCTTGTACTTTATCCAAATAATCTAAACCAAATAAAGTGCTAAATCTGATGTTTTTATTAAGTTCATAACCCAAATTCAAACTTCCTAAAATAGCTTTAGATTCCGTTTCATTTTTATTTTGTTCGATAGCCGCTAAAGGGTTTCCTCCGGTTGAACCTACTAAACCTATTTTAGAGTATGTTCCGTCTGCATTGTAAGGAGAAATAGTTGGCAGATAAGCAAAATCATAATAAATGTTTGGTGCATCTTTTTTGACATAACTTGGATTAAAGGACAAATTAATATCCCATTTCGATTGTTTGTAACCAATATTTATCCCTCCATTTAACTGTTTGGTTTTATTGCCCAATTGAGGCTCATCAATATTCAAATACGTAATATTAGTACGATAGGTTATTTTGGAAGTACCACCCGAAACACTAAAATTATATTTATTGTAAATCCCTGAATTGTTTAAAAGATCAAACCAGTCTGTATTTACTCCGTTGTAAGAAACTGGTGTGTAATTAGTTGACACAGCAGAATTGTAAGCATTATTTAGTTCATTGTATTGCTCTCCGTTTAAATATTTAATTTGGTTAATTGCAGTAGAAACCCCAAGCTGATTTAAAAACTGAAACTGAGCCTTTCCTTTTTTTCCTTTTTTGGTTGTAATTAAAACCACTCCGTTTGCTCCATCAGCACCATAAATGCCTACCGCTGCAGCATCTTTAAGAACCGTAAAAGTTTCAATATTATCAGGTGAAATAAAAGCAAGAGGATTTGATAAATTTTCTCCAAGACCGCCAGCTGCGTCAAAAGCGGCACTATCAATTCCTTTTTGTTCGTTCATAATAATACCATCAACAATAAATAGGGGTTGAGTTGAAGTACCAAGAAGACTTCCGTTTAAAGATTTTAAAGTTCCCTGACCTCGAATGTTTATTTTAACCGGAGTTCCTACACCAGAAGTATTTTCTACTAAAACTCCCGCAATTTGTCCTTCCAACATTTTATCAACGCTTTCTGAGGCTTGCTGCACCGGAATATCTTTCGCTGTTATAGTCGAAATACTCCCCACAATTTCTTCCTTCAGTTTTGTAGTTCCATAAGATGACGTAATTACAACCGGATTTAATTCGTCTACCGATTCTTCAAGATAAAACACAAAATCTTTCTTGTTTTCTGCCTTTTGAGATTGTGGAATCATTCCTAAAAAAGCAACTTCAAGAACAAGATTGTTGATGTTATTTCCTTTTAACTGATAAGCAAATTTGCCGTTAAAATCTGTTATAGCACCCATTCCTGTTCCCTTGATGCGAATTGTAGCGCCGGGAAGAGGCTGTTTATCTTTGGCACTATAAACGGTTCCTGTAATAAATCTTTCTGTTTCCGATGAATTATCTGTAGAAACAGGAGCAGAGCTGGTTAGTAAAACCTGCTTGTTCTGAATGTAAAATGAAATATTTTTTCCTTTAAACAATTGTGTCAAAACAGTTTCTAAAGATGCGTTATCTACATCAATCGAAACTTTTTGATCAGCGTCAATTTTACGGGCATTATAAATGATTCTGAAATTACTTTGCTCTTCAATCGATTTAATAATTAGACTCAAAGGCTTATTATTTGCATGTAATGTTATCGATTTATTCTGCGAAAAACTTTGAAAACCAGATATGAAAAGGGCTAGGAAAAATAGCATTTTCCTTAAATTGGGTATCGTAAATGTCATGTTTTTAGTTAATTATGGAATATTGGTAATGGTAATAATATTTTCTTTTATTGCGTAATTAAATGGAGTGTCGCGTTTTAGCAATTCTAAAATATTCTCGACGCTCGACTCACTAATTTTTATAGAACCGGTAAAACTCTGTCTGGCCAAATCAGAATTTTCGTTGATGATTTTTACATCATAAGTTCGCTCTATAATTTTTGCAATAGTTGAAAATGGGGTATCTTTAAAAGCAATATCGCCTTTTGTCCAGGCCGAATAAATGCTTGTGTCTACGAATTTGGTTGTGATTTTTTTCGAATTATTTTGCCAGGTTGCCATTTCGTTTGGCACAATCAAAACACTATTTGATTTATTTTCAACCTCAGCCATTTGAATACTTCCTTCGATCAAAGTACTATTTACTGTTGGGTTTTCAGGATAAGCGCTTACGTTAAATTTTGTTCCCAAAACTTCAACTTCGACTTGGTTGGCGTGCACGATAAAAGGATGGGTTTTGTCTTTTGCCACTTCAAAAAAAGCTTCTCCCGTTAGATAAACATTTCTTTTTCCGTTAAGACCAAATTGCTCCGGATATTTAAAGGTTGTTCCTGAATTTAAATTCACAACAGTTCCGTCTGAAAGCTGGAGTTTAAATCTTTTCCCGTACGGAACTTTTAATGTACTGTAAACCAATTTCTCATCCTGAACTTTTCCAAAATAAATAATTTGGTTTGGAAATTTTTTGGCAATCAAATCGCCTTTATCGTTTACAACTTTCGATTGGTTATTTTTTGTGATGATTTCTGAACGGCCATCAGCTAATTCTAAAACAATTTCTTTTGAAGATTGTGCTTTCTGATTAAAGTTAAAAGCAAATTTTCCTAATCCAAAAAGCACTAAAAATACAGCCGCAAACTTTAAATATCTGATGACTTTATTTTTTGGTTTAAGTTGAATTATTGGATTTTCTTTTAATGTAACATCAGAAAGCGAAGTCATTGCCCAGATTTTTTTGGCAGCAATAAATTGTTTTTTGTTTTCTTCCGCAGCATCGATCCATTCAAAAAGAGTTTGAATTTCCTGTTCTGTCGCTTCGTTCAATAAATATTTATGAAGTATTTCTGAAATCATATTTGGAGTTTGGTTAATGTCTCATAAGTAAGTACACGCGAACATTAAAAAACCCTACCTTTTATTTTTAATTATTACAAATAAGAATAAAAATCAGAAATAAATAATCAGATAATTTTGTTTTTAAAATCTTCAGAGCCTTTGTCATGTGGGCTTCAACGGCTTTTAAGGTAACCTGCATTTCTTCGGCGATTTCTGCATTTTTTTTATTTTCAATTCGCTTTTTTATGAAAACTTCGCGGGTTTTTGGAGGAAGATCGTTAATAGATTCATTAATGATACGTTCTAATTCTGTTAATTCTAAAGTATCAAAACTTATCGAATTCAGAATTTCGATATTCAGTTCATTTTCTTTTACATTTAATAGATCATTCTTAAAACGGTCTTTAACTTTGTTGTGCCTTATCGTATTTAGACATTTTGATTTGGCGTAAGTATATAAAAATGATTGTATTCCGTTGATAGAATCTATGTTTTCTCTGCTTTGCCATAAATGTAAAAGTGCTTCCTGTGCCAGATTTTCGGCTTCATCTTTATCGTAAATAAACTGCACGCAAAAAGACTGAATCCTGTTGAAGTATTTATCGTAAAAATAAGTAAACGCAGCCTGATCTCCTTTTTTAAAAGATTCAAAAAGATTAAGTTCAAAATTGCTGTTATTATTCATCAAAACGGATTTCTGTTTTTTGGAAAAGCAATATAAGTAATTTCTAAAAAGGACTCTTTTTGCTCAGAATCCGGCAAATATAAAATATTATTTATACCAATTCTAAATAAAATTCAAATAAAGAATGTTTCCAGAAAAATTATTCAGAATAAGCGTAATTTTTTTTGGAATGTTTTTTTACCGCAAAGCACGCAAAGATTTTTTGAATAAGCGGTTTTTAATAAAACATAAGTTCGCAAAGCTTTGTGTAAGCTTTGCGAACTTTGCGTAAATCATTGCGAACTTTGCGGTTAAAAAACACGCATCTAATTTACAATCAAATCTATATCTTGAGATAATCCTGTATCAATTTCGCCTTTCGTTCTGTTTGTCATTATGTACGGAGCAAGTCTGCCGTTTTTGATGATTTCTTCCTTAGAATAAACCAAATCATAATACATAATCAGATCGTCTGGATTTGTTGGTACAGGAGTATTTTTTTTATTCACCGGAATATCCTGATAATAATATCTTGACGTTTTTAAATCTGGATATTTGCTTATTAAATAGCCGTTTATGGTGTAAGTTGCACCATCAATTTTGTATAAATCTTCTGTTAATATTCCCGTAATCGTTAGATCTTGAATATTTTGTTTCAAGTTTTTATAAGCTTCTTTTGTAGTAGAAAAATCAGATTGCAAAAGATTATTTTTATCTGATAATTTTCTGATCACCGAAAGCCTCACCAAATCGCCGTTTATCTCAATTACTTTAAAGGCAAAATAATAGTTCTGCATGCTTTGGCTTCCGTTTGAACCTCTTTTTTTGCTAAAAATAAAACTGCCAACTTGTAGTTTATGTTCCGGACTGTTAATTGCTTTTTTCCATGCATAAGGTTTGTAAACGAATTGTTTAAGAACGTAGAAAACTGCAATTATAAGTAAGCTTATTAATATTATTTTTTTCATTTCTACTTGGAGTATATTTTACCGCAAAGTACGCAAAGTTTTTTTATCGCAAAGAGCGCAAGGTTTTATTAAAAGCTGTTCTATTAATCGACAAAGCCGCAAAGAAAATAAACTTTGCGACTTTGCCGAAATAAATTAGCGAACCTAGCGTATCCCGAAGCTTCGGGATTGCGATCTTTGCGGTTAAGAAGCGTTACGCTTGAAGTTTGTATATCCAAAACCAATCAATAATAAATTGAAAATTAATAAAGGTAAAAATGCCTTCACAAAACTAGTTTCAGAAGAATCACTAAAAGTTTCAACCTTAAATTTCGCCCAGTTTTCTTTATCTACCGGAGCATTATCAAATATCTTCGGATAGAAATACAAACGCATTTTTTCATGAAAGTCTTTTGTTTTCTGCATAAACAAAAGTTGATTTCCCAAATCAGATTTTGCAATTTCATTCAACTGAATTTGTGTGTGCAAAGTTGGTATAAATTGCGCAATTGTCTGGCTTGCCTTATTTCTTTGTGTAAGCTTGGTTTCTAATTCTTTCGACTGAATTGCCGAGTCGTCGTCGCCCATTTGCTGCATGGCATAATACCAAAGCCAGCTAAATTCCTTATCCGGAACGCCATAATTTTTGAATTGCGGATAATGCCCATAAAATTTATCCATTGTAATTTTTTTATCCATATCCCATTTTTCGTGATAGGCATTTCGCTGTTTCAATGTTAGTTCCAAAGCTTCGGGAACCGGATATTTATTTACAATATAAGTATTGATTGTTGCCGGTAAAATAACAATCAGAAACAGCCAGATTGTTAACAAAATAACCGCATTAAAATTTGAATTCTTTTGCAATGAAACAATAAAAAAACAAACCGAAAACCAAAAAAGAATGTACAAAATACTAATCGTGTAAAATGTAAAAAGTGATTTGTTAAATGGGATATTTAATAGAAAAATGGCAAAGAAAGTTACAATCGTTAATAATGCAATTAAAATTAAAATTCGGATATAGAATAGTTTAAGGATATATAAAAATGTATTATCAGTTTGTGTCGCCACAATTTTCCAGGTTCCGCTTTCTTTTTCTTCAGAAACAATATTATAGGTAAAAGCGATTATTAAAAGTGGAAAAAGATAAACGAGAACAAAACTAAAATCAATATTTCCTAACAAAAGATTACTCGGATTATTTAATTCCGAATCATATTTCTGAGCTTCCAAACCACGAATTGTAACACTTTGAATAGACGGATTTACGTCTCGCTGTCCAATTGCCAAACTGTTTATCGGAAACGTTTTATTAACCAGTGAAAACTTGACATAATAAAGCATTAGTCCAATTTCATCTTTATGAAAAGCGGCATTTCTGGCAATATGCTCTTTTTGATATTCAGCGGCTTCGGCGATATTTTTAGTTTGTTTTTCCTGAAATTGTTTTCCAATTAAAAGACTTATAAATCCGATAAGAAATAGAAACAATAATCCAATTTTTGTTCCTTTCGATCGAATGAAATTTTTGAATAGTAATGCTAACATATTAAATGGCTTTAAGGTTTTTTGATGCTATTTTGATCAAAATAAATAAAAGGCTAATCCAGAGAAATAAAGAAATAATAGAGATAATCTCATTTTTTAAAACAGCCCAAATGCCTTTTGGTTCATAATGGAATTCCTTTACTTCTGCCCAATGATCTTTGCCAATTAAAGCGGGTTTACTTTTATCATTACTGATATATTTAATTTGTAAAGCATTCATTTTTTGAGCCATATTATAACGATAGGTTTCGGCTTGTTTCTGGAAATCGATATACGAATCATAATCGGTATTGGATAAGGCCATAGAAAGATTTTTCATCGCGATATACGGATTTAAAAACGACATGGCTCTGGAAAAACTGTTTTGTTTTTGGTAAACATGAAGCAAAGTATCCAAGTGTTTGTTGTAAATCCGGGCGCTTATTTTTTCGCCTTCGGTCATGATAAAACCGGAATAATTAAAAGGTAATTTTTGAACCGAATCAACTTTGTAAGCCGCAAGCAAGGAATCTTTTATTGCTTTATAATGCAAATCATTCGGATTGTGGCTGTCTCCTTGTTTCAGAATATCTTTTTCGATGTTGCTGTTAAATTCTATTTTTGAGGGAGCTTCAAAAATATAAGCGCCAATTGCCTGTGTAACTCTTGGTAAAATAATCGTAAAAAGCAGCCAGATTCCGATAAGGGAAATCAAAGCTTTTTTTGAGGTTTTGCTTAAAGCAGAAATCAGAACTGCGATGACGCAAAAGAATATTAAATACAAAAAATGAAATCCAATAAACAGAATCATCTTAATCGTTTCATCAAATGAAATGGTGAAATTTTGAAGCACTAACCAAATGAAAACCAAAACAATAATTGTTGGAATAAACAATATCATGATTACAGAAGCAATTCCGAGCGTTTTACCTAATAATAGCTGTTTCCAGTTAATTCCCTGGCTTAAAAGAAGTTTTAAAGTTCCGTTTTCTCTTTCGGCCGCGACCGAATTAAATCCGAAGAAAAAAATCAGTAAAGGCAATAAAGTTTGTAAAATCATGGCAATGCTAATTTCACCAAAACGTAACATACTGTTGGAGAATCCGGCTTCAGAAAAATTGGCTGTATTTTGTTTATGGGCTTCCAGGAAAATAGCATTTCCAAAAAAAGGTTCCATTCCAAATTCAAAAACACTTAGCGAAGTACTTTTGCGGAAGGCAAAATTGCCATAATGCGCCATTCGGTGCGGATTTTTATCCGGATTTTTCAACCAGTCTTCGCGAGATTCGTGCTGGTATTTTGCACTGGTTTCGTTTTGATTGGTATAATTTTCCCAGCCGGAAAAAACGGCGTAAGCGAGTAAAATACCAATAAAAATGGTAATTATAAAAACAGCCGAATTCTTAAAAGCGGAGTTTTTTAAATGTTTTGCAATTAAAATTTCTACGTGTAAAGACATGGCTTTTATTAAAATTTATAAGTTAAAGTAAGCGTTGCATTTCGTGGCGCGCCAGGAAATAAACGCAAATAATTTTGTGCGCCCAGCCAATAGGTTTTATTGAAAATATTACCCGCATTAATAGCAATTTGCATTTTGCTGTTAGTGGGTTTGTAATATAAAGCGGCATCAAAAACAGTAAAATCAGGAAGGGTAAAATCTCTGGTAAACCAAGGAATTTTGCTGCTTTGATACTGCATTCCCAAGCCAATTCCGAAATCATTTAAGACAGAATCAGAGTTAAAATTGTAACGTGTCCATAAATTGGCGCTGTTTTTTGGTGTGTTTTGTTTTCTTGCACCAATTAACGAAGCGTCGCGATCATTTACAATTTTGGCATTGATATAACTGTATGAAGCGTTGATTTGCCAGTCGCGCGTAATATATCCCGCCAAATCGCACTCGAAACCACGGCTTCTTTCGGCACCTCTGGTCACCAATAAATCAGGATTTGCAGGATCATTGGCATTCATCAAAATATTGCGTTGATTGATTTCGTAAACTGCCGCATTAAAACTCATGGTATTATCAAAAAAGGTTGCTTTTAAACCTGCTTCTTTCAAATTACTTTCCAACGGATCAAATAAGCTTCCGGCTGGTAAACTGCCTGTTTGCGGCATTAAAGTAACGGTGTTCGATTGTGGCTGATAGCCTTCAAGATAAGTTGTATATACATTAATAGCCTTATTTATAGTATAAGTAACACCAATACGAGGCAGTAAAGCCTGTTTTTTTACTTTTAATTCATTCTTGGTTTCATAATTGGTAATGTCTTCAAACCATTCGTTTCTCAAACCCAGTAAAAAAGTAAATCTTTCCCATTGCATCATATCCTGAATATAAATGGCATTGGTTGTTGTTAATGCAGATGGAAGCGCTGTTCTCACATTCAACGTATAATCTTCAGGGCTTCGAACTGTGTATACCGGATTATTTAAGTTGAAAAAATTTACATTTGGTTTTGGCAATACCACACCGTCAACCGTTATGGTTTGATAGTTTGAAGCGTTTGCAGGAACAAAAGTGCTGGCAACAGTTCCGTCGTTTAATAAATATCCTCTTGCTGCATTTTGTCCGCCGCCTTTGGTTTTGTTCCAACTGCTTAAATCGTATCCGGCCAATAATTTATGTTTTAGTTTTCCGGTTTTAATATCAAAATTAAAATAAGTACTTAAATTATCGACATTCCAATATTGCTCGCGCTGCACAAATTGCATCATCGCCAAACTGGTTACTGGCTGAATATTCATATCGACCGCAAAAGCATTTGTTGTTCTGTGTTCCTGAAGATCTTCTGTCCAGGATTGTTTCATATATTGGGCATTAAAACCAATTTTTGAAGTGAATTTATGCGCAAAATTGGTCATCATAATCAATTCTTTCGACTTAAAAAAATCACTTGGCGCACCCAAATTCAAACTAATTGGAGTTTGGTTTAGATTGGTAACTCCGGCAACGGCTCCAAAAATGGGCTGACCGCGATCCAGAATTCCAGTCATATCGCTTAAGATTAATTCGGCGTTAATAGCGGTTTTTTCATTGGGAATATAACTGAAGGAAGGAGAAACCAAAAACGATTTGTTGCTCACTAAATCACGAAACGATTTGGCTTCCTGATATGCTGCATTTACGCGATACAAAAGTGTTTTTGATTCGTTTAATGGGCCTGTAAAATCCAGTGTTCCGCGAAAAGTACTAAAACTGCCAACGCTCAAAGTGACTTCTTTTCGGTCTGTTGCCAAAGGTTTTTTGGTTACCAAATTGATGCTCCCACCGGGATCTACAGAAGAAAATGTAGCACTCGACGGACCTTTTATTACTTCAACACGTTCGATATTATTGGTTAAAGGCTGTAAAAAGTAATATTGTCGGGTTCGCATTCCGTTGATAATCTGACCTTCTTCGTTTTGGCTGATTCCGCGAATGGTGTATTGGTTGTAATAACTTGACGGAATTACACCACTCGTCATTTTCACGGCATCGGCGAGATAAAATGCGGCTTTATCGGCAATTAATTCTTTGGTGACAGTCGAAATAGATTGCGGAATATCTTTGTTTAAGGCTGCCGTTTTTGTCGCTGCAAAAGAATAATCGCTGTTGTATTTTTTGGTAGACCGACCTACAATTTCAACGGTTTGCAATTCGTTGAGTGCTTCTGTTTTGGTGGAATCTTTAGCAATACTATCAGTAACTTTATTGGTTTGAGATTGTATGTAATGTGTACCAATTATTAAAAATATAAAGGAAAATATCTGTTTCATTTTTATGTTGATGGAAATCTTTCCTTTTAAACTGTTTGTAAATACAAATCTTCCAGTTCATTGGCCGAAATTTTTTCAGCTTCAATAACCGTTACCAGATTTCCTTGTTTCATAATTCCGATATGTGTTGCGACTTCGCGCGCTCTGAAAATATCGTGCGTCGCCATTAAAATCGCCGTTCCGTCTGCAGAAAGTTCTTTCAGGATTTGAGAGAATTCATTAGAAGCTTTTGGATCTAAACCACTTGTAGGTTCGTCTAATAAAAGCACTTTTGCTTTTTTGGCAATCGCAATCGCAATTCCCACTTTTTGTCGCATTCCCTTAGAATATCCGCCCAGATTTTGATCGTGCGCTTTGGTTTGCAGACCGGCTTTTGTTAAAAAATAAGTCAGTTCTCCGACAGAATAGTTAAATCCGGCCAGGGAAGAAAAGAATTTAAGATTCTCTAAACCAGTAAGATTGGGATATAACATTACAGTTTCGGGAATGTAAGCCACATCTTTTTTTGTTTTTTCAGCATCGGTTACAACCGAAATATCATTGATTTTAATTTCTCCCTGCGTTGGTTTTATAAATCCCAGAAAAAGGTTTATCGTTGTCGTTTTTCCGGCACCGTTTTGTCCCAAAAGAGCAAAGATTTCCCCTTTGTTAATTGTTAAGTTCAAGTTGTTTAGGGCAATATTATCGCCGTATTTTTTAGTCAGATTTTCTGCTGTAAGCATGGTTTTATATTTGTTTGGGATTTAATTTTAATAATAATATTATCTGATTAATGAACCTCTTTAAAGCTTATTAATCAGAATATTATATAATAGTGGAAGGAGTTGTTTACTAACGAATTATCCTGTTTCTTCAATAAAGAAAAGCGCATTTTAGATTTTGTTCTATTCGCCAAAATAGAATTCATCAAAAAAATGAAATAGTGATACTCTTTGCTTTTAAATAAGGCAAAAGTTCATTCAAAATAAATATCGTTATGTAGACTAAGACAGGGCAGGAGGTGCTCTTAAAGCAAAGAGACTGCCTTTAAAAAATGTTGAAGTTGCTTTATTGTATAAAAATACAGTTAAAGTTGAAACTTCTTGTTTGTGAAATGAAAAAGTATGAAATGAATTTGAAATAAAAGCACTAAATGTAAAGTGACAAACAGGACAATTATTTTCTACATTATGACTATGTGTAATTTGATTTTTGTGAGCGCTGTATTTATGTTCGCAAGGTTTCTCTGTTAATTGCTTATAAACGTGCTCGTAAGAATGTATCGTTTGAAACAGCATGGCGAACAATACTGTCAACGACATTAAAAGATTAATTATTACAAATTTCTTTTTCTTCATTCTTGATTTTTGGAAAATCTTTTGTTGCAAATAATGCAACTTGGTTGCAAATATAGAAATAAATTAGAACTACTTTTTTATTTTTTTTGGTTTGCCACGGATTATAAGATTAAAATGATTTTGGGTTTGCCACGAATTACACTAATTTGCACGAATTAATTTAGTAGTTTTTGCCAAGGATTGAATGATTAAAATGATTTTTGTTTGCCACGAATTGCACGAATTTACACTAATTAATTCGTGATAATTCGTGAAATTCATGGCAGAATATTTTTTACAAAGAGTAAATTGGTGGAAATTTGTGCAATTTGTGGCAAAAAAACTGTACTCTAATCTAGTTCAAATTTTTTCTTTTTTCCGAATAATAAAAACAGCACATTTTTTACCTTTTCTTCGAGTGAAGAACGTAAAAGGGAAAATGCTTTGGTGATCTGAGCTTCAACAGTTTTTACAGAAACATCAAGATGTTCGGCAATTTCGATGTTGGTTAAACCTTCTTTTTTGCTTAAAATAAAAACCTCTTTGCATTTTGGAGGTAAGTTCTGAATCTCTTTATTTACAACATTTAAAACACGCTGAAATGATTCTGAATCGTCTTCAAAAACAATGGAATTTAAAGCATCATAATACGATTTTTCCAGAGAAAACAACGATTGGTTTTTTCTGTACAAATCAATAAATTCATTGTAAACCAATTTATAAAGAAAACTTTTAAGGGCGTGATCTGATTTTAATCTGGTGCGCTGTTCCCACACTTTTATAAAAACATTTTGCACAATGTCTTCGGCGCTGTAAATGTTTTTTACCAGACTGTTTGCATAAACGCAAAGTTTATGATGATAAGTATCGATTAAATAGGCGTACGCTTTTTCATCTCCGTTTCTCAGAGCTTCAATCAGTACATTGTTATCGCTATAATCATCATTTTTCATAGAAACAAATATATAAATTTATCGTTTTTAGGATTCATTTAATGGCTTAATTTCGTTCAGAATCGGTGTTTTATCTTTTTTTATTTGAATTTTATTACAAATAAAAAGAAGCAAAATTGCAAAGATAAATCATTTACTTTATTATTTCTATTGAATTAGTATAGTTTTATTGAAAGAAAAGACTTGCGAAAAACATAAAATTCATCAAAATGAAAAAAACTTTATCAAATTGTTAGGGTTTTGCTTTTTGGCTTCGTAATAATATTAAAAATAACTAAAATGACAGTGAAAAAGTCAGAACGATTAATTGTAAAATACATCACCAATCAAGCCAATCAAAAAGAAATTGAAAAGCTAACAAAGTGGCTTGAAAAGGACAAAAACAAAATCACGTTTAAGGAGTTTGTAAAAACGAATTATGCCATTGATAAGGTTATGTACACTTTTGACTCTACGGAAGTGAAAAAACAATTATCTGAAAGAATTCAAAGTGAGAAAAATGTTTTCTATAAAAGAAGATTCTCCTCTTATTATAAATATGCAGCAATATTGATATTGGTTCTGGGCAGTTTTTATTTCTATACAAATTCGACTTTATTTCAACATAAAGAGAATGTTGTGGTTCCGAGGGAAGATGAAATCGTTTTACAATTTGGTAACGAATCAGAACAAACGATTGATCCGTCTGAAGAAAGAAATGTTACCGATAAATTTGGAAACATAATCGGAAAACAAAGTAAAAACAAACTGGTTTATACAAATACTTTGTCGAGCGGAGAATTGGTTTATAATACGTTGAAGATCCCGTACGGTAAAAAGTTTGAAGTTCAATTATCAGACGGAACCATTGTGCATTTAAACTCAGGAACATCATTGCTATATCCGGTTCAGTTTATCAAGAATAAAAGCCGACAAGTTTTTCTAACCGGCGAAGCTTATTTTGAAGTTGCCAAAGATAAAGCGCATCCGTTTACGGTAAATACACAAGAAGTTGATGTGGAAGTTTTGGGAACTAAGTTTAACGTGAATTCTTATACAGAAGATATAAGCACTGATATTGTGTTGGTTGAAGGTAAGGTTTCACTTTATAAAGGTCAAAAAACAAACGAGAATCAGGTTTATTTAACTCCGGGATTAAAAGGAACGAATGTAAAAGGACAATCGACAATTACAAAAGCAGAAGTCAATACAGATTATTATACGGCCTGGGTAAAAGGTAGTTTGGTTTTTAAAAATGAATCTTTTGCGTCGATCATTAAAAAACTAGAACGTCATTACAATGTAACTTTCATCAATAAAAATAAAGTTTTAGGAAAAGAAATTTTTAACGCCCGTTTTGATAATGAACCTATAGAAGTGGTTCTAAAATATTTCAGCGACAGTTATGCTATTGATTATAAGATTGATGAAGATGAGATTACGATTAGGTAGTTAGGAGTTGAGAGTTATGAGTTATGAGTTAGAAGTTAGAAGTTAGAAGTTAGAACAAAGAGGAAAGAGGAAAGAATATAGAATATAGAATACATAATTAAAACAGAATCTAAAATCTAAAATCAACAATTTAAAATTAAAATAGAAATCTAAAATAAAAAAACGCCTATGAAGCAAAAATCCCGCTAAAGGATCGTATTAAAAAAAGAACCGGAAAATGCGCCAACATTTTCCGGTAGATAAAAATGCGATCAGTTAATTAACCAACCACACTAAAAAACATTTAAAAGTATGAAAAAACTCTTGAACAAAATTAGGTTCGACAAGCCTTTTTTGAAATTTGATTTGAAAATGAAATTGACTACAATATTTTTATTGACCACTTTATCTGTAATGCACGCAGGGGTTTCGTACTCACAAAAAGCAAAGATTTCTTTTAATGCAAGAAATATGACTGTTGCAAAAGTGATAGAAAAGCTTGAGTATACTACAGATTACAGATTTGTTTATAATGTTAGATCTGTTGATCTCGATCGAATGATAGACATTGGTCTAACAAATGCTTCGATGGAAAATATTTTGAGCGTAATTTTTAATAATACGGGAACGGATTTTAAAATTTCGGGATCTCATATTATTCTAAGTGCCAAAAAAGCACCGCAGGAACCTGTAACAAACCCAATTCTAAAAGTATTTCAGGATTTTATTGTAAAAGGTAAAGTGACAGACGAAAAAGGAGTTCCGTTAGTAGGTGCCGCGGTTTCTGATAATGGTTCAGGAAGAGGTGTTCAGACTGACTTTAATGGTGAATATCAAATTATTGCAGTTAGCAGTGAGACTACTTTGGCTTTTGCTTATATGGGATTTGTGAGACAGGAAATTAAAGTTGATGGTAAAAGTGTAATTAATGTTGTACTAAAAGAGGAAACACTTCAATTGGGAGAAATTGTTTTAACTACGGGTTATCAAAATATTTCGCCTGAAAAATCTACCGGATCATTTTCAAGCCTGAAAGCTAAGGATTTTAAAGAACAGCGTTTAAGCAGTTTAGATAAAATTTTAGAAGGTCGTATTGTAGGATATCAAAAAGGAAAAATTCGTGGAACGACTTCTATGAATGGTTTAACGACTCCTTTATATGTTATTGACGGTTTTCCCATAGAAAACACAAAATATACGCCGAATTTTAGTTTAGAAGAAAATCTTCCGAACCTGAATTTAGAAGATATTGAAACTATTACCGTACTAAAAGATGCCGCCGCTTCTTCTATTTATGGGGCGCGTGCTGCAAATGGTGTTGTCGTTATTACGACTAAAAAAGCCAAGGCAGGAGTAGCTACTATTTCTTTTTCAAGTAATTTAACGGTTACTCCGTATAGAAATTATACAGGAAACTTAACAGATTCTGCAGATATTATTGGTCTTGAAAGAGGTTGGGCTGCAGGAAATCCTAATTTGACTGGTGCAAACAGTGGCACTTATTCACAATCTTTATTAGACAATGCAGCTTTTAAAAGCCAGGGAATGCAGACTATTTTAAACGGTTATGCCGGAAATATTTCTATGGCAGATATGAACAGCCGTTTAGATCAATTGGGTTCTCAGGGCTATAAATATTATGATGATGTAGCCAAATATGCAAAACGCGATCAATATTTTATTCAGCATAACGTAAGCTTGGGTAAAGCATCAGAATCAAATAGTTTTAATGCATCCTTAACTTACAAAGGAAATAAATTTGAAGACAGGTATTCTGATAACCAATCTGTTGGTATCAATTTAAAAAATTCTACTCAAATTAACGATTGGCTGTCTTTAGATGTAGGAACTTATACTAGTTACAGCAAAAGCGATACACAAACGTATAATCCTCTTAATACAGGTTTAGATGCTGTTAATCCGGGATATAGGTTTCAGCCCTATAACCAATTGGTAAATGCAGATGGAACCAATTTTGTTTCAACAGCTGCATCCCGTTACAATGCTTATACACTGAAGTCCATGCAGGATTATGGTTTGTATAACATGGATGTTACACCAATGGATGAATTGGGAAGAAATTTGATTGTGGGAAAAAATCTTTTAAACAGGACTTTCGCAAAATTCAATGCCAAATTTAGTTCTGCTTTTACGTACAATGCTATGTTTCAGTACGAATATAGTGTTGACCGCACAAGTCAAATAAGAGAAAAAGAATCATTTGATGTAAGAAGTACCGTAAATGGTCTGGCTACTATTGTTTCTAATAAAGCCGTTTATAATTTGCCTTACGGTGATATTTTAAAAGAAAGCAATCAATTTTCTAACGCTTATAATTTTCGTCAGCAGTTAAATTTTGATAAAACGTTTAAAAATGTACACGATGTAACGGCCATCGCTGGTATGGAAATACGTCATAACAAATTAGAATACAGCGACAATACACGTTATGGCTGGGACGAACAAACTTTGACTTTTACTCCTGTTAATCAGGCAGATTTACTTAAAGTATACGGACCAATTTTTGGAGGTTATTTAGACCAGAATGATTTTGCGGCGGATCGCGAATTAGTAAATCGTTATGTTTCGTTGTACGGAACCGGAGGTTATACATACGACAAAAGATATTCTGTAACCGGAAGTTTACGCTGGGACCGTTCTAATCTGTGGGGAACAGACAATAAATACCAAAACAAACCAACCTGGTCAACCGGTGCGGCATGGAATATTGATAAAGAATCATTTTTTAAAGTTAGCTGGGTCGATGCGCTTAAACTTCGCGGTTCTTACGGTATTGGAGGAAATGTAGCTAAAAATTCAGCACCTTATCTTACCGCATCGTATTCTAATAATCCAAATGTTGGAGGAACGCAGGGTTACATTAACTCCAGACCAAACCCGGAATTATCATGGGAAAAAACAACAACAACCAATATAGGTCTTGATTTTGCAATTTTTGGCAACAGATTAAGCGGAACTTTTGATGTTTACAACAAAAAAGGAGAAGATTTATTGGCCAACAGCGTAGGGGTTCCAACAGAAGGCTGGGGGTATTCTACCTATAAAATTAATAATGGTAAAATGACCAATAAAGGTTTTGAGGCAAGTTTAAAAGGAACAATTATTACAACAGGTTCTTTCTCGTGGGATGCTTCTGTTTTATATGCATATAATAAAAATAAACTCGATTACATAAATGTAGAAGCTCCGGTTTATTATTTGCAATTAGATTATCCTGAAGCGTATCCAAGAGTAGGCAAAAACCTTAATTCTATTTACGGTTACAAATGGGCCGGTTTAAGCGATAAAGGTTTACCGCAGGTTTATAATGCAGCAGGCGAAAAAGTAATTTACAATCCGGCAGATTTAGATGCAATACAGGATTATGGTTCAACTGTGCCTACACATAGCGGTTCATTTCATACAGCAGTAAATTATAAAAACTTCTCGCTGTCGGCATTATTTATTTATGAATTAGGTCATAAAATAAGAAATACATTTTTACCGATGTTAAACAATAATTATTCTGGTGCATTGGGCGATTATGTAACAGATATTGCCGTGGTAAATAAAGAGATTGTTAACCGTTGGCAACAGCCCGGAGATGAAGCGTTTACCAATATACCTCGTGTTGTATACGAGTACGAATCAGATTTTATATCAGATTCACGTGATATTTACCGTTACGCAGATATTAATATTCTGGATGCTTCAAATGTGAGATTAAGCAATATTTCGCTGGGCTATCAAATGCCAAAAGAAGTGGTTAAAAGAGTAAGCTTACAAGATGTTCGCTTTAATCTTAATGCAGAAAATGTTTTTACCCTGGCCAAAAGCAGAGATGCTAAATATCTTTTAAATGGTTTTCAATCTCCATCTATCGTTTTTGGTGTAAATATTAATTTCTAATTTAAAAAGACTACACGATGAAAAAAATATATAAAAATATACTAGGCCTTTTAACATTAGGATTAGTTTTTACCTCTTGTGATAATTATTTGGATGAAGTACCAAAAGGCTCAAAAGTACCCACAACATTAGCAGATTTTGAGGCTTTTATTCGGGACGAATATACCAACCAGAGCGTAGACGTTACACAGGCATTAAACCTGCTCAATGATAAATATGTAACCATAGCTTCAATATCATCAGACAGGTTTGTAAAAGCCAATTATATGTGGGATGAAGAAGCAAATCGCATAGTGTTAAACCAGGCAGATGAAGGCACTTTTTACAGAAGTTATGCCGGAATTTCGACCTTTAACCTTATTATCGAAAATGCGCTAACAGCAACAGAAGCAACAGAAGAACAAAAAAGAGCAGTTTGGGCAGAAGCCAAGATTTTGCGTGCGATGAATTATTTCAATCTGGCCAATTTTTATGCCGATACATATCAGGCTTCGACTGCAGCAACAAAATTATCTGTTCCTTTAATTACAAGTGCTTCTATCAATGCACCAAGTAAACAAGTGAGTATTCAGGAAATTTATGATTTTATTCTTACAGATGTAAAAGAGGCTTTGCCTTACTTACCAAAAGTATCACAAACGGCTTTGCATCCTAATCTGGGAGCCGGTTATGCATTTTATGCGCGTGTGTATTTGCAAATGAACAATTACCCAGAAGCTTTAAAATATGCAGATTTGGCTTTGGCCGAAAATAATAAATTGTATAACTGGGTACAAAATTACAATACCTATAAGGCTATAATCATTGATCCAAATTCTGATACAACAACTCCATCACCAATGGGATACAACTATGTTGAGAATTACAGCTATCGTCACGGCAGTAGTACTAGTTTAGGAACAGAAAATAGTATACCTGTAGAACGTGCAGCACGTTTTGAAGCCGGAGATGCCCGTTTCCTATCACGTTGGAAACTAAGAACAGTAGGAGCCGACACGTATTACAGAAGAATATTGTCTGGTAATTTTAATTACGGAGGAATGACAACGGTAGAAGTGTATTTAATTAAGGCCGAATGTCTTGCACGCGCAGGTCAGATCACCCAGGCGCTTGATGTTTTAAACACCGTTCGTAAAACCCGTATTTTGCCAGAAGTGTATCAGGATATAACAACTTCAGACCAGGCAACAGCTTTAAATGCCATTTTTAAAACAAAAAACAATGAACTTATTTTAACCATTGTTCCTTTTGCAGATGCGCGCCGTTTAAATGCTGAAGGGGTTTACAAAGTGAGTTTTACTAAAGTAGATGCAGGAACGACGTATACATTATCATCAGAATCGCATTTATGGACAATGCCATTTCCGCAAGGGGCAACAAACAATCCAGGAAACGGAACAATTACCCAAAATGTAAGTAAGTAGTATTCAGTTGCAACAGCTTTGTCAAAGTTTTAAACTTTGGCAAAGCTGTCAATCCTGGACTGAAAACTGCGACTAAAAAAATAATAAACAAAAAATATCAATATGAAAAGTACAATCTTAAAATCAGGTTTCGCTGCATTGGCACTGTTAACCGCACTTTCTTCATGCTCTAAAAAAGAAGAAGGATTTACTATTAACGGTACAATTGCCGGATTAGATAAAGGAATTGTTTATCTGGAAAATACAGATGAAAAAGGAAACAAAACAATAGCAGATTCTGCTCAAATCAATAAAGACGGAGCTTTTACCTTTACAGGAAAAATTTCAGAACCATTATTGCATACGATTAAATTAAAAGGAGAAGAATATGGTGCTATTTTTCTTTTGGATAATGAAAGTATAAAAGTTGAAGCTAAAAAAGATTCTATTTTTAAAGCTAAAGTAAGCGGTGCAGTACAAAACGATATTTACAAATCGTTTTACGATAACGAATTCAAAAAAGTACAAAGTATTGCAGGTCCGATTTATAAATTATCAGATTCTTTAAGTCAAAATGGAAAAGTGAAGCTTGCTCCTGAACAGCAAACAATGATGGATAAAAAGTGGAAAGATCTTCAGACTTTTGCTGATGATTTAACCGATAAATTTATCAGAAAAAACAAAGATAAAATCGCTGCAGCTTTAGTAATTAATGACCGAATTGTTTCATACGGAACCCCGGAACAGGTAAAAACGTATTATGCTGTTTTATCTCCGGAAGTACAAAAATCAGTTTACGGAAAACAGCTAAAAGAAGCAATTGATCTTAATGATAAAACGGCTGTTGGCGTGACAGCTCCGGAATTTTCTCAAACTGATGTAAACGGAAAAGTAGTAAAACTTTCTGATTACAAAGGAAAATATGTTTTAGTAGATTTCTGGGCAAGCTGGTGCGGTCCATGTCGAAAAGAAAATCCAAATGTAGTTGTAGCTTACAAAACCTATCATGACAAAGGATTTGACGTTTTAGGTGTTTCTCTGGATGATAAAAAGAAACTTTGGGAAAAAGCAATTGAAAAAGACGGCTTAACCTGGACACATGTTTCGGATTTAAAAGGATGGAAAAACGATGCAGCTGTTTTATATGGCGTAAAATTAGTGCCAACAAATTATTTAATTGGACCTGACGGAAAAATCGTTGCCAAAAATCTTAGAGAAGAAGCACTTCAGTCAAAATTGAAAGAAATTTTCAGTAAGTCTTAAATAATAAAAAATAAGCAGTTAAACTTTCTCAAAGTTTTTAACTTTGAGAAAGTTATCACAATCTAAAACAACATATCAATCAAGAAAAATGAAAAAATACATTTTTTTGGGCTACTGCTCATTAGCGTTTTGTACCTTAATTTCAGCACAAAACAAATCTGTTAACTTTAAGAAAATAAAAGAGTTAGGCGGAATCGAAGAATATTTATACGAACCAAATGGCATGAATATTTTGCTTTTGCAGGATAATGCATCTCCGGTTGCAACCGTGCAAATTGTTTATCGCGTGGGTTCTAAAAATGAAGTTTTAGGAAACACAGGTTCAACACATCTTCTTGAACATCTGATGTTTAAAGGAACTACGACTTTTAATAAAAAGAACGGAACTACAATTACGGATGTTCTTCAAAATACCGGGGCGCAATTAAACGCTACAACCTGGTACGATCGTACCAATTATTTTGAAACTTTGCCAAGTGATAAAATTGGTTTGGCATTAGAAATCGAAGCTGACAGAATGCGCAATTCTTTATTATTAAAAGAAGACAAAGAAGCAGAAATGACTGTTGTTCGTAACGAATTTGAACGTGGCGAAAATGACCCAAATAGTTTACTGGATAAAGAAATCTGGGCTTCGGCATATATTGCACATCCATATCATCATTCTACAATTGGCTGGAAATCAGATATTGAAAAAGCACCAATTGAAGTATTACGTAATTTTTATAACACCTATTATTGGCCAGATAATGCGACATTGACTATTATTGGTGATTTTCAGAAAGAAAATGTTTTTCAGCTAGTAGAGAAATATTTCGGTAAAATTACCAAAGCGCCAAACAAAATGCCACAGCCGTATACAGAAGAACCTCAACAATATGGACCTCGCAAAATTGTGGTTAAAAAACCGGGAGAATTGGGCGTTGTAAACAAAGCTTATAAAATTCCGGGTGCTTTGCATGAAGATTTACCGGCTTTAAATATTTTGGGTGAAATTATTGGCTCGGGACCTTCGGCGATTTTAAACAAGACTTTTGTAGACAGCCGTATGGGAATTTATGCGTATGCCAGTGCGACGAATTTTAAAGAAGTGGGACTTTTTACCATTGGTGTTGGTTTTCCAACAACATCAAAACATGAAGATATTGATGCCAAAATAAGTGAGGTTGTAGCTAAAATTCAAAAAGAAGGCGTAACGCAGGATGAAGTAAATCGTGTTGTGGCAAAAATTAGTGCTCAGACAATTTTGGCACGTGATGGTTCGGGTGTTATTGCATCAGAATTGAATGAAGCAATTGCTTCTGGTGACTGGACGGATTTTGTAACGGGAGTTGACCGACTAAAAAAAGTAACGCCTGCCGATGTGCAACGTGTGGCTCAAAAATATTTAGTTGAAGATCAAAGTACAACAGGATATTTTATTCCGAAACAATCCGGAAATCAGGGACAGGATCAGGCAAAAGCAGGGAATTTCATGCCAGAAAATGGTCCGTTTTATTATAGAGATGCAAATCATAATCATTTAGAAGAAAGTCATTCAGCTCTTTCATCGGAACAAAAAACTACAACAGAAGCTATTAATGAAAACTTAGAAAATGCAGTTGAAAAAGGAGCTTCATCTTATAAAAGAGAAAAAATTGCCGGAATCGATGTGGTTTCTGTAAAAACTTCTGCCAAAGGTTTTGTTACCGTAGCAGCGAGTATTTCATTAGGAAACTTTGCCGGTGAAACTAAAAATTCGATGATTCCTTCGTTAACAGCATCCATGTTGTCAAAAGGAACTATGCTTAATGATAAGTTCAAATTCTCAGAAAAACTTCAAAAATTAGGCGTAAACATTAATATTGGTGCATCAAACACGAAAATTAATATTGGTTTTAAATGTTTGAAAAAAGATCTGGATCAGGTTATTGTCTTATTGGCCGAAGAATTGCGTTCGCCATTATTTGACAAAACTGAATTTGAAAATCTTAAAATGCAATTTACCGGAAATACACAGCAAAATTTAAACGATCCGGGCGAAAGAGGAAGCATTGCTTTGTCACAATCAATTTATGAAAAAGGAAATCCAAATTACGATTTAAGCGTTGAAGAGGATTTAGCCAATATCAAAAATGCAACACTTGATGAAGTAAAAGCATTTCATAAAAAATATTTTGGTCCTGCATCAATGCATTTTGTAATTGTGGGCGATACGGAAGGGGCAAACTTAGCTGCATCTTTAAAAAAATCATTTAAAAACTGGAATGGCGGCGTGACTGAAACGTTGAAGTTTAATGAAACCCAAAAAGCAGCATCAAAAACAGAAGTGGTTACAATTCCTGAAAAACCAAGTGCCGAATTATTTATTGGGCAATACACAGGTTTAAAAAGAGCCGATGCAGATTATATTCCGTTTTACATTGCCAATTACACTTTAGGCGCCGGTTTTGCAGGACGTTTAATGCAGACTGTTCGTGATAATGATGGTTTAACCTATAGTATTTCGTCTGGTTTAGGCGGAAATATCACCACAGGAGGATATTGGTTTGTGAATGCTTCTTTCAACCCAACTTTGTTTCAAAAAGGATTGGATGCCACTATGGTTCAGGTTGATAAATGGGTTAAGGACGGAATTACCACATCAGAATTAGAGAATAAGAAAACCAATTTAATTGGAAGTTTTAAAGTAGGAATGTCAACTACAAACGGTATGGCCAGAACGATTTTGAGTTTTGTCGAAAGAGGTTTAGAGCCAAATTATATCGAACAATATCCAAAAGATATCGAGAAAGTAACGTTGAAAGAAGTAAACGACGCTATCAAAAAATACATTCAGTTAGATAAAATGATTATCATAAAATCCGGGTCTCTTGATAAGGATGGCAAGCCTTTGCAATAAACAGCTTTTTTGTGATGCTCAAGTAAACTTTGTCAAAGTTTTAAACTTTGACAAAGTTGTAGCACTCTGAACTCTGAAAACCTAAAAATAAATTTTAATAGCAGTCTTTCATTTTTCATTTTAGAATCTGAATTAGTAAGCCATTTTCTATGAAAGACCATAAAGAGCTGTTTTGCCGACAGCTCTTTTAAAAAATACAATTCTTTTACATTTTAAACAGAGACTTAAAATTCTATTTTAAAAGTTTCCGGAAAATCTAAATTTTTCGCTGAGTTTTTAAGATATGATATTTTGAGCAAGGGCGACCTATGTCGTTTTTGAACCTCTTTTTTATGTATACATATAAATCACAAAAAGGAAAAAAAATCAAATAACCAAATGAAAAACATCATAATAACAGTAATGCTGCTCTTTTGCGGAAGCATTTTTGCACAAATGTACAATCCCGTAAAATGGACTACAGCAGTCGAAAAAATTTCTGAAAAAGAATATCTTTTAAAAGCCGAAGCCACAATACAAGCTGGCTGGCATTTGTACGGACAATATATTGAAGAAGGCGGCCCGTCGCCAACCGCTTTTACTTTCAAAAAGAAAAACTTTGAATTATTGGGTAAAACTACCGAAGGAAAAGGACACGAAGTAGTCGATAAAATCTTCGATATGAAAATTAAATATTTTGAAGGTAAAGCGATTTTTACACAAAAAATAAAATTCAATTCGGATGCTATTTTAAACATTGCCGCTGAAGTTGAATTTATGGTTTGTGATGACAGCAATTGTTTGCCGCCGTCATCAGAAGAATTAGTATTTAAAATCCCGAATGTTAAGAACGTGGCTTCCGCCGAAGAAACTGCTGCTGTAAAAAAAGATGCAGTTGCAGCAGAAGAAAAAAATATTGCTGACGCAGAAAAAGAAATTAAAAAAGATACAATTGATTCTGATAAAAAAAATAACTCAAAAGGTTTATTGGGTATTTTTATTATTGCATTTTTATCTGGTTTTGCCGCTTTGTTAACGCCTTGCGTATTTCCAATGATCCCGATGACGGTAAGTTATTTTACAAAACAAAGTAAAACAAAAGCCGCAGGAATTAGAAATGCCTTAATTTACGGATTCTCAATCGTAATTATTTACGTTTTATTAGGTTCGATTGTAACGGCGGTTTTTGGTGCCGATTCTCTAAATGCGCTTTCCACAAATGTTTGGTTCAATATTATTTTCTTTATTCTATTAGTTGTTTTTGCCTGCTCGTTTTTGGGTGCTTTCGAAATTATGCTGCCCAATGCATTAGCCAACAAAGTCGATTCGCAAGCAGATAGAGGAGGGCTTATTGGTATTTTCTTTATGGCTTTGGCATTGGCAATCGTATCATTTTCGTGTACAGGCCCAATTGTTGGAACTTTATTGGTCGAAGCAGCTTCAAAAGGCGGAATTGCGCCAATTGTTGGAATGTTAGGATTTTCAATAGCGATTGCATTGCCTTTTTCATTATTTGCCGCTTTTCCGGGTTGGCTGAATGCTTTGCCAAAATCCGGCGGATGGTTAAACACGGTTAAAGTGGTTTTAGGATTTCTGGAATTGGCTTTGGCTTTTAAATTTCTATCAAATGCCGATTTGGTTCTGCAATTGCATTGGCTGGAAAGAGAAGTATTTTTAACGATTTGGATTGCCGTTTTTGGAACTTTGGCTTTTTATTTATTTGGAAAAATTACTCTTCCTCATGATTCTCCTTTAAATCATATTTCTGTTGGAAGATTAAGTTTAGGATTGCTGGTTTTAAGTTTTACGATTTATTTAATTCCCGGGCTTTTTGGCGCTCCTTTAAAATTAATTAGTGGTTTTCCGCCGCCAATGCATTACAGTGAATCTCCATACGGAGTTGGTTTTTCTAAAAATACAGGAACAGCAAATACCGAAAACTTACCCGAAGGTGCAGCATATGGTCCGCAGGATATTATCACCTTTCATGATTATGATAAAGGAATGGATTTTGCCAAAAAAACAGGAAAACCGGTTTTGCTTGATTTTACAGGTTATGCGTGCGTAAATTGCCGAAAAATGGAAGAATTGGTTTGGTCTGATCCAAAAGTTTTGGGCGTTTTGAAAAATGATGTGGTTTTGATTTCCTTATATGTTGATGATAAAAAAGAGCTGCCGGAAAATGAACAATATGTATCTGAAACTACAGGAAAAAAAATCAAAACAATTGGTAACAAATGGAGCGATTTACAAATAAAAACCTATAAAGCAAATGCTCAGCCATTTTATGTAATTGTAGATCATAAAAGTGCAAATTTAACAGAACCATCAGCCTATAATCCTGATATTGAGAATTATTACAATTGGCTGAATTCGGGAATTAAAAACTTTAAAAAATAAGTTGTTTTAAGATATAAAACTAATGAATACTATTTTGAATAAACCGGAAACGAGTCAGCTGGAAGAATATTTTTCTGAATTCAGAGAAAATACAATTGGCGTAAATCATCATTTTGAATCTATTTACGGAAAACAAAAATTGTTGTATGCAGATTGGATTGCCAGCGGAAGATTATACGCTCCGATTGAGGAAATTATGTGTACCAAAATTGGTCCCATGATTGCCAATACACATTCATTTTCAAGTCAGACCGGAAAAGCTTCAACTTATGCTTATAATCATGCTAGAAGTCTAATTAAAAAGCATGTAAATGCCAATGAATCTGATATTTTGGTAACAACCGGAACGGGAATGACGGCAGCTTTATCAAAATTACAGCGAATAATGGGTTTGCGTGCCGCCGATAATATTTATAGTTTACAACTGCTTCATGAAGATGAAAGACCAGTGGTTTTTATCACACATATGGAACATCATTCTAATCAGGTTCCGTGGTACGAAACTATCGCAGATGTTGTGGTTTTACCTGCCGATGAAAACAATTTAGCTGATCCCCAAATATTATCCGAAGAAATAAAAAAATATGCCAACAGAAGTTTAAAAATAGGTTCGTTTACGGCTTGTTCGAATGTTACGGGAGTCATTACGCCGTATCGTGAATTGGCCAAAATAATGCATCAAAACGGTGGATTTTGTTTTGTTGATTTTGCAGCTTCGGCACCTTATGTTCCAATTGATATGCATCCCGAAAATCCGGAAGAACGACTGGATGCAATTTTCTTTTCTCCACATAAATTTTTGGGCGGTCCCGGAACCTGCGGTGTTTTGGTTTTTAATGAAAAGCTGTATCAGTCTAATTTTCCCGATAATCCGGGTGGAGGAAATGTAAAATGCACGAATCCTTGGGGCGAATATCATTACAGTGATGCCATAGAAGTTAAAGAAGATGGCGGAACTCCGGGATTTCTGCAGGTTATGCGTACAGCTTTGGCTTTGGAACTAAAAGAAAAAATGGGAATCGAAAATATGAAAAACAGAGAAAAAGAATTGTTGGATCTTTGTTTTTCAGAACTTCAAAAAGTAAAAGGTTTAAGTATTTTGGGAGATTTAAAAACCGAACGAATTGGCTGTGTTTCTTTTATAATCGAAAATATTCATTACAACTTAATTGTACGACTTTTAAATGACCGTTTCGGAATTCAGGTTCGTGGCGGTTGGTCTTGCGCAAGTACTTATGCACATTATTTATTTGATATTGATGAAGAAAAATCAAAAGCAATTACAAACGGAATTCTCCAGAAAAACTTAACTGATAAACCGGGCCGGTTCGTATATCCTTGCATCCAACAATGACAAATGAGGAGCTTTTATTTATTTGTAATGCTGTTCAAAAAGTAAGTCTAAATTATGAAGAATGGCAAAAGGAGTATCAATATAATCCTTGTACAAATGAGTTTGATAATTTAGTAAAAGGAGAAACAATTGGTGAGGATGTGAAACTGTGGTTTTCTATTTAAAGTTTTACCTTGATTTTAAGAACAGTAAGCGGATGAAGATAGTTTCATCCGCTTTTTTTATAGCGGTTTATTAATAATAAAATCACTGTTTTTATTTAGAATGATTAAAAATAATTTGGATAAAAAGATTTTAGCAATTACTTTTGTCAGAAATTTTTAACACCATAACCAAAATGAACACAACAACCATAAAAAGAATTCTTTTTAGTTTATTGTTTCTGACTTCCTTAACAATGTTGGGACAGGAAACGGGAAAAGTAAGCGGGAAAATTGTCCTTAGTGGAAACACTCCTGCAGATAATATTACTGTTCGTCTTAAGGGAACAAAATACAATGCGGTTACTAATGAAAAAGGGCAGTACGAAATAAAAAATGTAAAGCCGGCAAATTATACAGTAAGTATAAAATCAGTTGGTATAAATTCTGTAGAAGATAATATTGTCGTAACAGCGGGTCAGACAACAACTAAAAATTTCTCTCTTTCTGAAAGCAAAGAAGATCTTGATGAAGTAGTAATTACAAAAAATAAGTACAAACAGGATAAACCTTCTTTATCATTAAGATTACAAACTCCGGTACTTGAAATTCCGCAAAACATTCAGATTGTAAGTGGTCAAACCCTAAAAGACCAACAAATTACAAGTATGAGTGATGGGGTTATTCGTAATGTAAGTGGAGCTGTACGTTTAGAACATTGGGGAGATTTGTATACCAATATTACAATGCGCGGTTCTCAAATTCAGGCTTTCCGTAATGGTTTTAACATAGTATCTTCTTTCTGGGGACCACTTACTGAAGATATGAGTTTTGTAGATCATATTGAATTTGTAAAAGGACCTGCAGGATTTATGCTTTCCAGCGGTGATCCAAGCGGACTTTACAATGTAGTGACTAAAAAGCCAACCGGAATTACAAAAGGAGAGGTTTCTGCATTAGTTGGAAGTTATGATTTTTACAGAGTAAGTCTTGACCTTGACGGAAAACTGGACAAAAAAGGAAAATTATTGTACAGATTTAACGGAGCTGCGCAAAAGAAAGGTTCTCACAGACCATTTGAACACAACGATCGTTATGTAATTGCTCCGGTAATTTCATATCAGGCTGATGATAAAACAAAATTGACTTTTGAATATAATTTTCAATATGCAAATATGACCGAGGTGGGTTCTTATTATGTATTTGGCCCTAAATCTGGAGGTTATGCAACTTTGCCTGTAGATTTTACGATGACACAACCAGGATTGCCTGATACTAATATTCAGGATCATAGCGGATATTTGATGTTTGAACATAAATTTGACGATAATTGGAAACTGACTGCTCAAACTTCTTATTTTAAATATATTCAAAAAGGGTATAGTTCATGGCCAGGAGTTGTAGGACCTGGACCTGTTGACAGAGATTTTAACGGGATATCTGAAGGAGATATTGGAGAAGGAGATATTATTCGAAATGTAGGTATCTGGGATGCAGAAAGTAATATGTATTTAGGTCAAATATTCCTTAACGGAAAATTCAGTACAGGCCCGATTACTCATAAAGTATTAGGTGGTCTGGATTTGGCAAGTAAAGATTATGCGGCAGACTGGGGACAATCACATGATCTGGATACAGTTGATAATCCATTTAATGTAAATAATCCAAATTATGGACCTCCATCAAACGGATTGCCTGCTTTTGATCACGACACGCCTCTTAGTCAAAGAGCAGGAGGACTTTACAGCTCTGAATATGCAGCTGGTTATGTTCAGGATGAGCTTGGTTTTTTTGAAAACAAATTAAGACTGACGCTTGCAGCAAGATATACATGGATTAGTCAGTCGGGTGGTGGTGAAGTTCAAGAAGATAGTCATATCACTCCTCGTGTAGGTGTTAGTTTTTCTGTAACTGATAATTTAGCCGTTTACGGATTGTATGATCAGGCATTTTTACCACAATCTGGTATTATTCGTAATGGAGATCAGGTAAAACCGCTTACGGGTAGTAATTTAGAATTTGGTATCAAAAAAGATTGGTTTGACGGATCATGGAATACCTCGCTTTCTGCTTACCGAATTGTAAAAGAAAACGAACTTACTGCAGACCCTACTAATGGTCCAAATGATCCTTATAAAATTGTTTTGGGAGAAAAAAGAGCTGAAGGTGTTGAATTTGATGTGAGAGGAAAATTATTAGACGGACTTAATCTTATCGCAAATTATGCTTTTACAGAATCAATTGTTACAGAATCTAATATTTTAACTGTAGGTTCAGTTGTTCCCGGATATGCTAAACATACCGCTAATGCATGGCTAAATTATACTGTTCAAAGCGGTAAAATCAAAGGATTTGGCGCTTCTATTGGAGGAACTTTCCTTGCAGGTCGTCAAACTGATACTTGGAGCCCGGGAGCAGAAAGATTGCCGGACTATTTTAAACTTGACGGAGGTTTATCTTATGAAATTGGAAAAGTGAAAGTTACTGCAAATGTGTTTAATATTTTGGATAAATACCTTTACAGTGGATCTTATTACGAATGGCTTAGTGCTTATTACTGGCAAACAGAAGCTCCAAGAAACTTTAGAGTTGGTGTAACTTATAAATTCTAATATTTTTAGAATTCTAATTAAAAAGCATGCGGTTTTCGCATGCTTTTTTTATGGCGTTTTTATAAACTGTGTGGTTACTTTGCGGGAGACGCACTGCTGTGCGCCTCTACGATGTACGTTGTGCAGATATATGTCTCTACAATATGCGTTGTGTAGATATTTTTGTGCAGTATTTTTTGTGTGGATATGTGGTATTAGATGTTTATGTTTCTTTATTTCGGCAATTATTGTTAAAATGTTCACCACAAATTATGTTCAATCTATACCGTAGAGACGCCCAGCAGTGCGTCTACGTTCCAATAATCCGCATTTTATTCCAATTAGGATATTTGAAAAATATTATTAAAATGTTCACGACAAATTATGTTCAATCTATATCGTAGAGGCGCACAGCAGTGCGTCTACGTTCCAATAATCCGCATTTTATTCCAATTAGGATATTTGAAAAATATTATTAAAATGTTCACCACAAATTATGTTCAATCTATATCGTAGAGACGCACAGCAGTGCGTCTGCGTTCCAATAATCCGCATTTATGTCAATTAGAATATTCGAAAAACAAACAAAAATCACCTTTTTAAATTTGTTCTTTAAATAAAAAAACAAAGCCGGTTTCCCCCAAAAGAAACCGGCTTTATTAATTAACTAAATCACTTTTAATGCAAGGCAAATCGTAATTTAAGGCCATACGATACCAATCGTACATCGTTTGTGTAGGATGTTTCCAGCACGCTGTTATATTGTAATTGCACAGGCAGTTCCGGGTGATATTCAACCAGGGCTTTATTGTTGCCTTTATCGTAGATATTATTTAATCCATAGTCTAAATAAACACCAACATAAATCCAGCTTCTGTCTCCGATTTTTTGTTTTAAACCTGTTTCAAAAGTGGTAGAATAAGAAACCTCTGTGTCAATATCCTGTTTGCCTGCTGCTAAATTATCGGTACTTGCAAAACCTGCAAAGGCCGGACTAAACAGTTCTACATTATATTGTGGGTAATAACCGCTTGTCGTCAGATTTTGCATTTTAGTTTCATAAGTTCCGCTAACTGCAAATCCAACTTTAAATCCTGCTGAAACATATAATTTTGATGTTCCGGGAGTTTCAAACTGAATGTTAACAGGAATATTTACATATCCCAGTTTTTGTTCTTCTCTTAGATTCGTTGCTCTGTATCTAAATTGAAAATTTTCATCTTCGGCATCAGTGGTCATATAGGCCCCTGTTAAAAAACCGAATTTCCCATCAGAATTATACGTTTGATATTCGGCACCAATTCCGATACTTAAACCTTCATTTAAGTAATAAGAATAACGAATTCCAGCATTGATACCATTTCCCGATTCTACTTCGCCAATCGAATTATATTTCATAAATGAAAACGGACCACCTACTGATATCGATATTTCCTGTTTTTTATCCTGGCCATAACTATTTAGGCAAATTATTAAAAGCCCGGCAATAGTTAATGATTTTATAGGATTGCTTATATATTTTTTCATCTTAAAGTTATATTAGCCAGTACCATTTTTATCTGATACTGGCGGGTTTATTTATTTTACAATTACTTTGAATGATTTTTTTATGTTCGCACTTTCAAGAACTACGAGATACATATTGCTTTCAGTCGTTGCAGGTAATTGTATTTCAGTTATTACTGAAGATGACTGAACTGTTTTAACCAGTTTCCCTGAAACAGAATAAAGTGAAATTTGCATGTTTGTCAGATCTTCGGCAGGAAAATCGGCTTCTACGGTAAGTACTTTTCCAACTTCAACAGGGTTAGGATAAAGTTTGGCCTGTAATGAATTTTGTACTGTAATTGTCGATCCACAAGTTTGAAGTACTTTTCCATCTTTGGTAGTCATTTTTACGCTGTATGATGCAGTTGGGTCCAATACATTATTAGATTCATTTCCTGCAGTATAATATTGACCGGTTCCTATCAATTGTCCGTTTTTAAACCATTGGTAGGCAGTAAACTCATAACCGCCATTTGTTTGAGGATTGTTGTTTACAAGAAGTACATTGTTGAACTTTTGTTTTACAATATCATAGAAACCAAATGGTTTTTCTACTTTGATCGTATAATTAGCACTAGTGCTTCCGTCTTCTGAAGTAATGGTTACGTTTTGTGTATAAATTCCCGGTTTAGGAGTTTGAACCGTAAAATTGGCAGATGGCGTTATTGTTGCATTTGTACTATTTAAAATAGCGATGTTCGGATTGTTTTCTCCACATTCCATTACATAAGTAATATCTTTTGCAGGATTGCTGTAAACATCACCATTGATAGTGATACTTGTAATCGAAACATCGTTGTTTTTAATTATCAGAATTTGAGAAACAGAAACGGCTGGCAAATAGTTGGCATCACCATCCTGATGAGCCGTAATTACCAATTGTCCTGATCTTATCATATTTACTAAACCACTCGCAGACACGTTTGCCGGAGGAAGTGCAGAAGTATAAGTAAACGAATAACGAATTGGTAAACCTGAATTTGCTGAAGCATCTAAACTGAAATCGTTATTAATTCCAAGGATTCTTGCAGCTAAAGCTCCAAAAGTAATTTGTTGCGGTGCTTTTTTGATTTCAAGTTGTGCAGTAAGCGTAATTGGTGAACAATTTGGCGAACTTACAGAAGGGGAAACCGTTGCAGTAACTGTATAGAAACCTGCATCAACAGCTCCGTTTGATGTTCCTGTTGATGGAGTAGTGGTATAAACTACGCTGGCTCCGGCAGGAAGATTAGCAACTTCTACGGTATGAACACTTGCATTATAAGTGAATTCTGCATTTGTAAAAGTTACCTGATCTAAAGGAGAAGCAATCACATTAATATTTTGTTGCTGAGATGCAGTATTTCCGCTATCATCAGTATAAATCCAGGTAATAACATAATTACCTACTGTTGTATAACTTAAAGGATCGGCAGTTGTTGCAGTTATAATTCCTGAACAATTATCAGTTGCTGTTGGTATAGCGATTTCAGCAGGTAAAACGGAACAATAATTCGTAATATCAGGAAGATTTGTTACATCTGGTACTGGTAACGTTACATCTGTAATTGTAGTTATAGTTACAGTCTTTGTTAATGTACAGCTATTTGCATCGGTTACGGTTACGGTATACGTTCCTGCTGCCAAGCCTGAAGCTGTGTCTGCAGTTCCTCCCGATGGAGCCCATGAATAGGTATAAGAACCCGCTCCACCGCTTACATTTACTGTCGCAGAACCATCACTTTGCCCGTTACAAGAAACATTAACTTGTGATGTTGTTGCAGCAAGTAGAGTAGGTTCTGTTATAGTAACAGTTGCTGTAGTTTGACATAGATTAGCATCTGTTACAGTTACAGTATAAGTACCTGCAGATAATCCTGATGCTGTATCTGCAGTTCCGCCAGATGGAGACCATACATAAGTATAGGCACCGGTTCCGCCTGTTACACTTACAGAAGCAGATCCGTTAGATCCTCCATTACATGAAACATTAGTTTGAGAAACGGTAGTTGCTATAGCAGCTGGCTCAGTTATTGTGAAACTTTGTGTTGTCTGACATAAGTTAGCATCTGTAATAGTAACCGTATAAGTTCCTGCAGATAATCCTGTTGCTGTTGCAGCCGTTCCACCAGATGGAGACCATACATAATTATAACCACCCGTTCCTCCTGTTACGTTTACAGAAGCAGATCCGTTTGATCCTCCGTTACATGAAATATTTGTTTGAGAAGGTGTAACTGTTAAACCAGCAGGTTCAGTTATTGTAAAGTTTTTTACAATTGAACATCCATTTGAAGAAGTTATGGTTACCGAATAATTTCCGGAAGTAAGTCCTACAGCTGTTGCAGAATTTCCGCCAGCAGGAGACCAAACATAAGTAAACGGGCCAGGAGCACCAGAAGGTACAACGGTTGCTACTCCAGTATTGCTTCCATTACATAAAATATTTGTTTGCGATGTTGTGGCAACTAATGTATTTGTTGTGGTTACAGTAAAGTTTTTTGTAACGGTACATCCATTAGCATCTGTAATTAAACAGCTAACATTTCCATTACTTAATCCTGTTACTGTTTGCGTCATTTCGCCAGAAGGTGACCATAGATAATTATATGGCGAAGTACCACCCACAGGGCCTACGGCTGCCTGACCTCCAGTTGTACAAGTTGCATTAATTAGCGTAGTAGTAGCATTTAACACTGCAGGCTGATTAATTGTAAAGGTTTTAGTTAGAGTACATCCAATAGCATCTGTAATTAAACAATTGTAGTTTCCGGCTGCTAATCCTGTTGCTGTAGAACCTGAACCTCCAAAAGGTGACCATACGTATGAATATGCGCCTGTTCCTCCTGAAACAATTACTGATGCTGTTCCGCTCGCACTTCCATTACAAAGTGCATCAGTTTTTGCTGTTGAGGCTACCAAAGCTGAAGGTTGCCCCACAGTAACGGTTGCAGTAGTTTGACATGTGTTAGCATCTGTAACAGTGACAGTATAAGTTCCGGCCGCAAGTCCTGTTGCCGTTGCAGCAGTTCCTCCAGATGGTGCCCAAGAGTAAGTATACCCCGGCGCTCCTCCTGATGTAGTGACAGTTGCAGTACCATTAGTTCCCCCATTACAGGAAACATTTGTTTTAGAAGCTGTTGCAGATAATTGTGCAGGAGTCAAAATGGTAATATTTTTAACCAATGTACATCCGTTTGCATCTGTAATTGTTACAGCATAATTTCCTGCAGGTCTTCCTGTAACAGTTGCTGTAGTACCACCAAGAGGTGACCATGAATAAGTATATCCCGGTGTTCCTCCTGAAACTGTTACAGAAGCCAATCCGTTAGTTCCTCCAAAACAACTAACACCAACTGATGCTGTAGTTGCGGATAAAACAGCTGCCGGCTGGGCAATTGTAAAACTTTGTGTTGCAGTACATCCGTTAGCATCTGTAATAGTAACGGTATAAGTTCCTGCGACAAGTCCTGTAGCTGTTGCAGCAGTTCCGCCAGATGGAGACCATGAATAGGTATATCCCGGAGTTCCACCTGTTGCATTTACCGTTGCAGATCCTGTGGCTTCACCACGACATCCGATATTTGTTTGTGCAGTTGGCTGAGCAACCAATGCATTTGGCTGATTGATAGTAAAAGTTCGTGTAGTCTGACACAGATTAGCATCTTTAATCGTAACCGTATAAGTTCCTGCTGTAAGTCCTGTTGCTATTGCAGCAGTTCCGCCAGATGGAGACCATGAATACGTGTAAGCACCAGTTCCGCCAGTTACATTTACTCCAGCCGATCCTGTTGCAGCTCCATTACATAATATATCAGTTTGTGAAGTTGTTACAGAAAATGGAGTAGGTTGTGAGATTGTAAAATTTTGAGTTGCCTGACATGAGTTTGCATCTGTAACTGTAACCGTATAATTTCCCTGAGAAAGTCCTGATGCTGTAGCAGCAGTTCCTCCAGATGGAGACCATGAATAAGTATATCCTCCTGCACCTCCTGTAGCCGTAACAGTTGCAGATCCGTTTGATCCTCCATTACAGCTTACATTATTTATTGTGCCTTGAGAAGCTGTTAAAACAGACGGCTGTGCCACTATAATATTACTTACAAGTTTTGTACATGCATTCGCATCTGTAATGGTCACACTATAAATTCCTGCGGTAAGCCCGGTAATAGCAGAAGTTGTTGCTCCTGTATTCCATAAATAAGTATATCCGGGAGTACCTCCGGACGCTGTAATACTGGCAACACCATTAGACCCTCCGTTACAAGCAACATTTGTGACAGCCGGAGCTCCGTTAAGGATTGGAGGCTGTGTTATGTTAAAAATTCTGGTAATTTGTGTTGATTCACCATCTGTAATCGTTACAGTATAATTGCCGGCAGCGAGTCCTGTTGCTGCTGCATTTGTTCCTCCGGATGGAGACCACGAATAAGTATACGGAGTCGTACCGCCGGTTACTACAACAGAAGCCGAACCATTAGTTCCGCCATTACAGCTTACATTAGTTTGTAGAGTTGATGAAGTGCTCAAAGCCGCTCCTGTAGTAAAGGTTAAATCACTTCCGTAACCGGTACCTCCGCTATTTGTAGCATAAGCTCTAAAATGAATTGTTGTAGCAGGGGGAAGTCCTGTAATAACATTTGTAAATGTTCCCGTACCTGTTCCAATTTGAACTGTATTATTTGTAACAATAACAGGATTTGCTGTTGTAGCCCAAACTATTCCTCTTACAATACTAGCATCACCACCATCTGCAGTTACCACACCACCAAGTGTTGCAGTAACAGATTTAATAGTTCCGGCTGCGGTAGTTGTAACTGTTGGTGCGACTGCGGTAGTAATTGCAGGAGTAGGGTAACTTACAGGAGTTATAGTATAATTAACGGTGGGGTCATGAGACCAATTTGTATACGTATTAATACTTGTCATTATATCAACAGCAGTACCAGTTAATGTTCCGGTAAATTTGCTATTTGCAACTTCAGGACCAGGTGCCGGAAATAAAGAAATACAATTTAAACCATTGGTTAAACCCAATGGCAGAGCACTTCCGGGACCTCCGCTTGTAGTTGAAAGATTCCATTTGGTTGTAGCATCATAATCAGCAGAATTATATTCTCCATGAATACCTGCAATAAAAGTGGGCAGATTTGGTAAAATAGGCAAAACACCACTGGCTGACTGGTAAGCCAAAATTTGGTCACCGGCAGAAAGATTAAAACCTGTATAACCAGGAGCATAACCAATACCTGTTGTTCCGGTCACTGTAAATACATCAGGAGTCGTTTCCATAACAGAAACAACAGTTCCTACCGGCGTTACTCCTGGACCGGGTACTATCCATTGTAAATGTGTTTCAGTACTTCCTGCTACCCAGGTTCCGTTACCCCAGCCACGTTCAGTAAAATAGATTACTGTTCCTGCAGGTATATCTTTTAAAGTGATAAAAGAAAAACCATCCAGAGGACTGGTATTATAACCAATGAAAGCTATATCGCCCGCTGCTAAAGTCTGTGACTTTGCATTTTGATGCACAAAAAATGTACATAAGAGCATAATAAATAAGAGTATTTTTTTTTTCATAATAGATAATTTAGTTTAATGACATAGATAAGCATTGTGCCAGCCGCCTATTTTATCTGGCTTCGTAAATGAAGTAGAAGCCTTAATAAAATGTCCATCATTTGTCAATGTTTCAATTTTTTTAAAGCTTATAGTGTTAAGAGAATCAAGATTTAATTCATAGATGTAATGATTAAATATGGTTCTGTTTGTGTCTTTATCAAATCGAATATTTCCTCTTGGTCCGGTAATATTTAATTTGTTCATCTCCTCAATTAAAAAATCAATACTAAGATTGTTATCAGCATTAAGAAGAATATTCTTTAAAATGAGTCCGTTTTCGTATCCCAGAATAGAAAAAACAGACGGATTCTCTGCATATGCTTTTTTATATTCGATAGTAAAATCTACAGTATCACTATCATTTTGCATCCACGAACTTACTACATAAAGTTCATGAGGATCATTTTTATAATCATCCAGAATTTTATCATTGATAAAAAACGGAGTAACATAAAACGGATACTTTTGGGTAATTTTATTTTGGCTTATAAAATCAGCATTTTCCTGAGCATATAAACCACTATAAAAAGCAAAAACAGCATCAGGCTCCTGAGCATTTATAGATTGATCCATTTGTGAAGATTCATCTTCTCTGGGAACAAAAGGAGTAATATAATGTCCTGAAAAATTCGCTTTTTCCTGAAAAGCATATTCAATTGCCGAGAGCATACCGTAACCTGAATCATAAAAAGAACTGGCTGTTGCAATTCTTTGCAATTTTTTGCCTGTTAAATAGCCGCCTAAATGATAACAGGATTCTGTTAATCCAAACGAATTAATGTAAACTCCTTTTGGTGTAGTGGTTTCATAAGGTAATGTCGCTCCAAGGTCTGCAGCCAGTAATAAAATATCATTTTGTGAGGCATAATTATAAACCTCCATTATATTATTATGACCAAAAAAGCCAATGATAACTGATACTTCTTCCTGAAAATTTAATTTTTGTATTTTCTCAATTATTACTTTCTCGCTGGAACCAATACCAATACTCTCCACAAAAAATTTTACTTTGAGATTATTAAGTTTTAAGCCTCGCATAAAATCTTTATCTAATGCAGGATACTGTTGCGATTTTGGAATTAAAATTCCTACTTTGATGTCGTTATCCATAAAATGAGATTAAAAAAAACAGAAGCAATAAATACCTCTGTTTTATTATTTTTTTATTAATTTCTGGAAGGATAAATACCTTCTAAACAAATGCTCATGTAAACTCCTAAATAAGGGTTTCTTAAACTAAATGGAATATTTGATCCTGCAATACCAGTAGTACCTACTGCAGTTGTTCCGGTTGTTGTTGCTCCTTTAATAGGTGTAGCAGTACCTCCTGGCTCACTATAAACATTTGCTGTAGAGCCTCCACTTGAAAATGAATTGTTGCCGCCATCGGTTTCATTACTAACTGTACCTCCGCTTAATGCATTAATAGTCGTAACAGCAGAAAGACCCAATGAAGGAATAACATGTCCGTGAGCAGGCATATTGTTTATCGTTAAAGTAACGTTTTCAGTTCCGCTTACTTCTCCATAGTTAATATTGCTTAATCCAGGTCCTTGTCCAGGGTGTACAATAGATCTGCCTCTTAGATCAGGCAAAGCAAATGTTGTTTGGCCATTACCGCCATAAGTTGTTCCAATTAACGAAAAAAGTGCTGTGTTTTGTGCTATTGACATAATTTGTCCGTTACAAAACGCCCAGCCACGTGGGGTAAAATTAAAAGCAAAAGCTTTGATAGTTGCAATGTATTCTTCCATGGTTTTAAAAATTAGATAGTTAATAAATTTTGTTTTGGTTTTGTCATCTTATCTCTATAGTCAAAGATAGATTTGACAGTTTTTTAGTATAATGCTAAGGTACTTTTTATATCTATTTAATAAACAGGTGTTTATACCTGTTTTTGCGTCAAAAAAGAGAGTTTTTACTTATTTTTTTATAGAAAAAGGAATAATTTTTCACTTTTTTGTCAAATGATATTCTTTTACTCTCCATTTATATGAATAATTTATTTTTTTCAGTTTAAAAGTAAATATCTCATACGCTGCGCCAGATTAATATGTCATGAAACAGGAATTTACTGTCATGAAATTAATTTTTAGTGTCACAATTAAATTTGTTTGGATTAGTGATTTGTAGGTTTATTTTATATCAAACAATTAATTGTATAAGTTTTGCGTTAAATTATGTAAGATTTTATATTCATAAAGTTAAGAAATTTGAATCATTAAATCGAAAATGAAGTAAAATTCTTATTCAATTAGTGTTAACCTATGGCATATAAACCTTTTTTAATTTTTAAACTCCCAAATACCATGAAAAAAAATCATTACATTTTTGCTATCCTTGCGGGTGCATTATTGGCTTTTACGAGTTGTTCAAGCGATGACAAAATTCCAGATACTGATCCGGGTACAATTACAAATCCCGTAGAAACAGAAACACCTAATACAACTTATGCCCCTGCATTTACAGGTCAGACCCGTATTAATGGCGTACAGACAAATACTCCATATGAAGGAAAAGTGATTACAACAAACTTAACCGCTCCGTGGGGTGTAAAAAGCCTTCCTGATGGCAGATTATTAATAACCGAAAAAGGAGGAACCTTTCGAATTGTAACTAAAGAAGGAGCAGTTAGCGCCGCAATTACCGGAGCCCCGGCTGTAAATCCTGCGGGACAAGGCGGATTATTAGGTTTAGTGCTCGATCCTGATTTTACTACAAACAGGATGATTTATTGGGTTTTCTCAGAAGCAGTAACAGGCGGAAATCAAACATCAGTTGCCAAAGGAAGATTATCAAATGACGAAAAAACAATAGAAGGCGCAACAGTAATTTATCGTGCCAATCCTGCAAATCCAAGTACACTTCATTATGGTGGAAGAATCCTTTTTGATAAAACAGGAAATTTGGTTGTAAGCACAGGAGAACGTTCTGTTCTTGAAACCAGACCATTGGCTCAATCGGTAAACGGAGCTCTTGGTAAAGTTATTAGAATTACTAAAGACGGTCAGGCAGCATCTGGCAATCCAACTTTTAGCCAAAGCGGTGCATTACCGGAATTATATTCTATCGGACACAGAAATGCACAAGGTTTAGCACTTCACCCGGTTACAGGTGAAATTTGGGAAAGCGAACACGGACCACGTGGAGGTGATGAGATTAATCGCCTTAAAGGAGGAGCCAATTGTGGATGGCCAACAATAACATACGGAATTGAATATAGCGGTGAAAAAATTGGAGCCGGAATTCAAAAACAAGATGGTTTAGAACAGCCCGTTTATTACTGGGATCCTGTTGTGTCGCCAAGTGGTATGACTTTTTACACAGGAAACCGTGTACCAGAATGGGAAAACAATTTGTTTATCGGTTCATTAAGTGCAACACATATTATTCGTCTTGCCATTAGAGACAATAAAGTAATTGGCGAAGAAAGATTGCTTGCCAGCGAAGGTCAAAGATTTAGAGATGTTACACAAGGAAATGACGGAGCTTTATATGCCGTTACAGATGGTGGAAGACTCTATAAAATTGATAAAAAATAATACAGAAGATTCACGATTTTTTTAAATAAACATGACCAAAGGTGCAGTAATGCACCTTTTTTTTATTTAATTCATTAACGAAAGATAATAATATGTATTAGGTAACTCATTGCATTTTAGTTTTTTATATGTAATATTTTGTAAAAACTAAAAATAATTATGTAAGAAATTGATGTAATCAAAGTCTAAATTTGAAACAATTAGTTATCAATATAAAAACCGTATTATTATGAAAACACTTATCAAATCCAAAGTTGCCTTACTTGTTGTTTTAGCAGGACTTGCATTTTCATGTAAAAAGACAGACACTGTCCCGGCAGATTCAACGTACGATTCAACAGATACTACAGTTGATAGTATCAATGCCGCCGCAGTAGATACTACAATGGTACCTGCTGATACAACAGCTGTAAAAGACACGACAGCAACTACAACTCCGAAATAGGAAAACAGCAAATAGATTAATAATCTATGTATTGATTCAATTTATTTATAATGTTAGTTATTGATTCAGAGAAACCTGCAGTATTTATTTATTGCAGGTTTTGTTAAATTTAAAAGCACTTGTGTCAGCTGTTTAAATTTTGAGAAGGTTTTTTATACTAATGAAAATCAAACAAAAATGAATGAAACGCACTCTATACAACTAAAAGTAAATGGCAAGGATTATCATTTAGATCTTTTACCGTGGACTTCTTTGCTTGATACCCTGAGGGAAGAAATTCATCTTACGGGAACAAAAAAAGGATGTGATCACGGACAATGCGGGGCCTGCACAGTAATTGTGGATGGCAAACGAATCTTAAGCTGTCTGACATTATCAGTAATGAAAGACGGATCGGAAATTACTACAATCGAAGGAATTGCAGATGGCGAAAACCTGCATCCCATACAAAAAGCTTTTATAGAACACGATGCCTTTCAATGCGGGTATTGCACACCGGGACAAATTTGCAGTGCAGTCGGAATGTTAAAAGAAGGCAAGGCAAATACAAAAGAAGAAGTAAAAGAATTAATGAGTGGAAATCTTTGTAGATGCGGTGCTAATAAAGGCATAATTGAAGCAATAATACAAGTAAAGGAAGGAGGTTATCATGAATAATTTTTCTTATACAAAAGTAAAAAACACCGAACAGGCCATTTCTCAGCTTAACGGAGATATTCGGAACAAAATAGTGGCCGGAGGAACCAATATCAACGACCTTCTTAAATACTTTATCACCAAAGCCGATAAACTTGTTGATATCAATTCAATTTCAGAAAATAAATCCATACAGCGTCTTGACAATGGCGGAGTAAGACTTGGAGCATTACACACCAATGCAGATACGGCTTACGACCCGATAATTGAAGAACGTTATCCTTTATTGTCAAAAGCGATACTCGCAGGAGCTTCGGCACAAATACGAAATATGGCTACCAATGGCGGCAACCTTTTACAGCGAACCAGATGTTATTATTTTTATGATATTACGACGCCCTGTAACAAACGCGACCCCGGTTCAGGATGTTCAGCAATAAAAGGATATAATCGTATTCACGCTATTTTAGGACAAAGTGAAAATTGCATTGCCGTTTTTCCATCAGATATGTGTGTGGCTTTGTCGGCTTTAAATGCGACTGTAAACATTTCGGGACCAGAGGGAGAGCGTGTTTTGGCTTTCGCCGAATTTCACCGACTGCCCGGGGACACGCCTAATATCGACAATAATCTCAAACATGGCGAAGTCATTACAAGCATAGACCTTCCCGAGAAAGGGTTTTCTGAAAATTATTCCTATCTCAAATTAAGAGACAGAAGTTCCTATGCCTTTGCACTGGTATCTGTAGCCACAGCTTTTGATCTTCAAAATAATAAAATCAAAGAAGCCAGAATTGCACTTGGCGGAGTGGCACACAAACCGTGGCGTATCATCGAAGCCGAAGATTTTTTAAAAGATAAAGAACCTACTACCGAAAATTTTTCGGCTGCAGCCAAAATTATATTGCAGGGCGCAAAAGGCCATCCATCTAATGAATTTAAAATCGAATTAGCCAAAAGAGCCATTATACGTAATTGCTTTATGGCGTTACATCCGGAAACACAGCGTCCCGGTGCAAAACCATCTTTATAATTTTATATTTAAAAATTAAGAATTAAGAATTAAAAATTAAAAATTGATTCTTTGACATTCCAAGCTATGTTTATTTAAACAAGTGAAACGCCTTTTTCAGCAAAAGAAATTCTATGTTTCTATGTGTTTAAAATAAAACTTAAGAATTAAAAACCGATGCTTTGTTGAAGCTCCAAGCTATGTTCATTTAAACAAGTGCAGCGCCTTTTTTTAGCAAAAGCAAATCTATGTTTCTATGTGTTTAAAAATAAGCGCATTAAAATTAAATCAATTTAAAAAATTGAAGCCATGACAAAATTACCCTCAATAGGAAAACCAATAAGCCGTTTAGAAGGTCGCCTGAAAGTTACAGGAACCGCAAAATATGCAGGAGAGTATGAAGCGCCGGATTTACTATACGGTTATGTTGTAAACAGCACCATTACAAAATGTAAAATAACGGTTATTGATACCTCAGAAGCAAAAGCTTTAGATGGTGTGATTGAAGTTTTTACCCATGAAAACAGACCATCAACCGCATGGTTTGATTTTCAATATGCAGACATGGATGCGCCACCCGGAACGGTGTTTAAACCTTTAAAAGACAACGAAATCAAATATAACGGTCAGCCCATTGCACTTGTCGTTGCCGAAACTTTTGAAATGGCCAGATATGCGGCGACAAAAGTAAAAATTGCGTATCAACAAGAGCAGTTTGAAACCGATCTTGAAATCAATAAAAATAAAGCAAGAGAGCCTAAAAAAGGTCTTGCATCTCTGCTAAAACCGCCTCCGCCAAAACCAAAGGGCAATTTTGACGAAGAGTGGCACAATTCTTTTGCTCAAATCTCGAGCGAATTTAAACACGGAACAGAGCATCATAATCCTATGGAAATGTTTGCAACCACCGTTATTTACGAAGGAAAAGACAAACTAAAAATATTCGATAAAACACAGGGAACTATAAATTCGCAAATGTATGTAGCAAACGTTTTTGGTTTAAAAATGAAAAATGTTCAGGTCATTGCGCCGTATGTTGGCGGTGCTTTTGGCTCGGGACTTCGACCACAATACCAGCTTTTTATGGCGGTTATGGCTTCGCTTCAGTTAAAACGAAATGTGCGTGTAACTTTAAGCCGCGCTCAAATGTATACCTTCGGTCACAGGCCGCCAACTTTGCAATACACTAAATTTGGTGCCGATAAAAATGGAAAATTAAATGCTATATACCATAAGGCTATCGGCGAAACTTCTCAGTTTGAAGATTACGTAGAAACCGTTGTCAATTGGGCAAGCATGCTTTATCCTGCCGAAAATACACTGCTCGAACATAAATTAGTTCCGCTGGATCTTTATACTGCTCTGGATATGCGCGCGCCAGGTGGAAGCACAGGAATGCATGCTGTCGAAATTACGATGGATGAATTGGCATATCAACTAAAAATAGATCCGCTTGAATTGCGTTTGATTAACTATTCTGATATTGACAAAAGCACAGACAAAGAATATTCAAGTAAAGAACTCAGAGAATGTTATTTGAAGGGTGCAGAAAAATTTGGCTGGAGCCAAAGAAATCCAGAACCTGCAAGCATGAAACGAGGCCATAAATATGTAGGTTACGGAATGGCAACCGGAATTTGGGAAGCCAGCAGAATTTTGGCACGAGCCCAAGCCATTATGAAAAGTGATGGTAAAGTAGAAATAAAGAGTGCAGTAACCGATATTGGTACAGGAACTTTAACGGTAATGACGCAAATTGCTGCCGATGAATTAGGACTTCCAATTGAAGATGTTACTTTTTCATATGCCGATAGTAAAATGCCTTTTGCGCCCATACAAGGTGGTTCTTTTACCGTTGCAACCGTTGGTCCGGCTGTAAAAGCAGCTTGTAAGGCATTGAATAAAAAACTTTTTGATCAGGCAAAAAATCTTGAAAATTCTATTTTAAGTGAAGCCAAATTTGAAGATGTAATTTTTAACGATGGTTTTATCATTCACAAAAACAATCCTGATTTTATAATTGGTGTAAGCGAAATTTTTCAGGCCAATGGAAATAAAGAAATCAAAACGACAAATACGTCGATGCCAAATCCTTTAAAATCAGGTAAAAAAGCAAAAGCCGTTCATAGTGCTGTTTTTGTTGAGGTAGAAGTCGATCAGGAATTGGGAGTGATAGAAGTTAAAAGAGCTGTTACGGCGGTCGCAGCCGGAAAAATTATAAATCCGAAAACGGCAGAAAGTCAAATTTTGGGCGGAATGATTTGGGGTATCAGCAAAGCACTTCATGAAGAAACTATTACCGATCATTATTTTGGAAAATATATGAACGCCAATTTAGCAGAATATCATATTCCCGTTCATGCTGATATTCATGATTTGGATGTAATTTTTGTTGATGAAAAAGATGATCTTGTAAACGATCTGGGCGTAAAAGGTGTTGGTGAAATTGGTATTGTTGGTATGGCGCCCGCAATTGCAAATGCCATTTTTCATGCCACCGGAAAACGCATCCATGATTTGCCTATTCACTTTGATAAATTGCTTTGATTGATTCAATATGCCAGTTATTCATGTGTAGTCCCTACGGGACAATATTTTTGGGATCTACATTATTTTTTCTACCAATATATAATCTCTCCGAGATATCTTTTTGAGGTTTAAATTTTGATTTAAAATCTAAATTATTTTTTCTACCAATATATAATCTCTCCGAGATACTCTTTTATGGTTTAATTCAAAAGTTTTCCGAAAAATAATCCGTTAGGATTTACATATTGGTAGACAAAAAAAAGGGACCCCTGATAAAATATCCCGTAGGGATTACACACCATATTCAAGCTAATTTGAAATTGTTAAACGACCAGCCTTGATTATTTAAAAAACACAAAATTTAAAATATATAAAAATGAATCAATCAACACGAAAAACAATATTCACAATACTATTCTTTATGGCAATAATTTCAGTATACGCACAGGAAAAAGTAAATAACGAAAAATGCCGTTATATAAAAACAGCTTACGGTTATTTGATGGTTTTAAGAGAAGGCGATGATGTTTTGGCTAATATTGAAAGTTTAGTCAAAGAAAAACAAATTCCCTCGGCCAACTTTACCGGAATTGGTTTTGCAAGCGAAGCTACTTTTGGTTTTTATGATTTTAATGCAAAGAAATTCAATCCCAAAACGTTCAATAAAGTAGAAATGGGAAGTTTAACCGGATCAATCGCCTGGAAAGAAGAAAAACCATCCATTCATGTTCATGGTGTAGCAACCGATGATAAGTTTGATGCTTATGGCGGACATATCCTGGCTTTAAAAGTAGGAACTGGCTCTATGGAAATTTATATTACTGTTCATAACGAAAAATTAGAGCGCAAACTCGAACAGCCTTTAGGAGCCAATGTTTTACAATTAAATTGTAATCAATAATTAATTGAAAACCTTAAAATTATTCTGTTAAATATTTAGCAAATACTGCTCAATTCTTCAATTAGTCTATTATATTGATAGGGTTTAAAAAGTTTTGCGTTTTTATGCATTCAAATTCAAATTATCTCTTTAAATTTGCCGTAGCAATGAAAAACAAGATCCAGAATTTTAGCCATTATAGCCATAACATGATGATGTGTTGTGATGCTGTTATGCAATAAAATGTCTGGCTTATATAAAAAATAATATGATTTATTACAAAAGCCTTTCATAATCGTTGAAAGGTTTTTTTGTTTTAGAGAATGAATTTTACCGCAAAGCTCCCAATGAAAAACCGCAAAGTCCGCAAAGGTTATAAAAAAACTTAGCGAACCTTGCGAATGACTTAGCGTTCTTTGCGGTAAAAAGACACTTACAATGCAAATTAATTTGAATTAAAATAATGATTGAATTAAAAAATGTTACCAAAACGTTTCATCAGAAAAACAGAATTGTTACTGCTTTGGCTGATGTTTCACTTAAAGTTCCGCCAGGAAAAATATTTGGTGTAATAGGTACTTCGGGAGCAGGAAAAAGCACATTGATTCGATGTGTAAATTTACTGGAAAGACCAACTTCGGGAGAAATTATCGTCGACGGAAAATCGCTGATGCAATTATCAAATTCTCAATTGGCAATTGAAAGAAGACAAATCGGAATGATTTTTCAGCATTTCAATTTACTTTCATCAAGAACCGTTTTCGAAAATGTTGCTTTTCCGTTAGAATTAGTCGGAACTTCAAAAGCAGCAATTGAAACCCGCGTTCTCGAACTATTGCAATTGGTAGGTTTAAGAGAAAAAGCAAACGATTATCCGGCAAGTCTTTCAGGAGGACAAAAACAAAGAGTTGCTATTGCCAGAACTTTGGCAAACAACCCAAAAGTACTTTTGTGCGACGAAGCCACAAGTGCACTGGATCCTGCAACGACAAGATCAATTCTTGAATTATTAAAAGACATCAACCGTCGTTTAAACATTACCGTTTTACTCATTACACACCAAATGGAAGTGGTAAAATCAATTTGCGATGAGGTTGCCGTAATTAGTCACGGAGAATTGATAGAGCAGGGAAGTGTAGGTGAAATTTTTGCCGATCCGAAACATGAATTAACAAAAGAGTTTATCGCTTCTTCTTTACATCTTGACGTTCCGTCTGTTTATCAGGACAAACTTCAAAAAGAAGACAACGGAACTTTAAACCCGCTATTGCGACTTGAAATGACCGGAAAATCGGTAAATGAACCTGTTATTTCTGAAGTTTCAAGATTATTTGATACCGATTTCAAAATCATTTCTGCTCAAATGGATCAGGCCGGCGAAGTTAATTTCGGCGTTATGCTGATCGAATTATCTGGTAAACGCGAAAATTACAAAGCGGCAATCGATTATTTTATTTCAAAACATATTAAAACAGAAATCATAGGTTATGTCTGAAGCAATTATTGAATTATTAGTAAAAGGAACCTGGGAAACCATAGTAATGACCTTCGTGTCAGGCTTTTTTGGTTTTGCCTTGGGACTTCCAACAGGAATTTTACTTTTTCTTACCCGAAAAAATCAAATTCTGGATCAGCCCGTTTTAAACAGAAGTTTATCTGTTTTGGTCAATATTTTCCGATCCATTCCGTTTATCATATTAATCGTCTGGATGATTCCGTTTACAAGAGCACTTGTAGGAACTTCCATTGGCGTAAGTGCAGCATTAGTTCCGTTAAGTATTGGCGCAGCGCCATTTATTGCCCGTCTTGTAGAAAATAGTTTACTGGGCTTACCATCAGGATTAATAGAAGCAGCAAGAGCATTGGGCGCAACGCCTTTTCAAATTGTGTACAAAGTATTACTTCCCGAAGCATTGCCATCGTTGATAAACGCCGCATCAATTACCCTAATTACACTTGTTGGATATTCTGCAATGGGTGGAGCAGTTGGAGCAGGCGGTTTAGGGCAGGTTGGTTATCAATACGGATATATTGGTTATGATGCCGTAACGATGAATTCAGTATTGGCATTGCTGGTACTTTTGGTATTCCTGATTCAGTTTGCAGGCGATACGCTATCAAAACGCTTTGATCATAGATAATACTTTGAGATAATACTTTGAGATTTTTACCGCAAAGCACGCAAAGTTTTTTTACTCTGCTAAGTTTTGTGAAAAGGCAAAGTTCGCAAAGCTTTGGGGTTACTTTGAGATTGCTTTGAGATTGCTTTGAAATTTTACCACAGAGAACACAAAGTTTTTGATTATTCTAAGTTTAGTAAAAACACAAAGTACACAAAGCTTTGCGAACTTATATTGTGCTAGCATACCTTAATTTTTGTGATCTTTGCGAAAAACCTTTGCGTTCTCTGCGGTAAAACACACACACAACAGATAAATATTAATTATAAAAAAAATAAAAGAATGACTAAGATAAATTTCTTAAAAATAGCCGGAATATTAGCCTTATCACTTATTGTAGCAAATTGTGGAAAAAGCAAAAATAACGATCCACATTTTATAAAAGTTGGCGTTGCAACCGGACCGGAATATAAAGTTGCTGAAGAAGCTAAAAAAGTAGCCAAAGAAAAATACGGACTTGAAGTAGAGTTGGTTTCTTTTAACGATTACGTTATTCCAAACGAAGCTTTAAGTCAGGGCGATATCGATGCCAATGCTTTTCAGCATAAACCTTATTTAGATGAACAATCAAAACAAAGGGGTTATAAACTGGCAATTATCGGAAAAACATTTATTTACCCGATTGCAGGTTATTCCAAAAAAATCAAAAATCTTTCTGAGCTTAAAAACGAAAGTACCATCATTATTCCGAATGATCCAACAAACGGCGGGCGTTCTTTATTGCTTTTGCAGAAAAACGGTTTGTTGAAACTTCGCGATGGCGTTGGTTTGCTTCCAAAAGTAACCGACATTACAGAAAATCCTAAAAACCTGAAAATATTAGAGTTAGAAGCACCGCAATTGCCAAGAGCTTTAGATGACGAAAATGTAACGATTGCCATTATCAACAATACTTTTGCATCTCAGGCTGGGTTAGTTCCGGCAACTGATGCTTTGTTTGTTGAAGACAAAGATTCGCCTTATGTAAATCTTGTGGTAAGCAGGGAAGACAATAAAAATGAAGAAAAAGTAAAGCAATTTTTAAAAGCTTTTCAATCTGTTGAAGTTGAAAAAGCAGCTGTTCGCGAATTTAAGGGCGGAGCTGTAAAAGGGTGGTAATATAATTTCATCACATTTCTAAATAAGGAAGCGCTAATCTTTTGGTTTAGCGCTTTTTCTTTTTATAAATGCTATATTTGACAATCAAATTATGGAATAAAAAATGTTTCAAAATAGTATATTTGTATAAGTCAAAAAAATAATAGAAACAAAAAAATGACCTCAGATTTAAATTCTTCATTGTCCTTAGATTTTTTAAATACGCTTAAAACACAAACAGCCGTTGCACATAAAAGACTGGAACATTTACCGGTTTCTTCTTCTATTCTTTCACCGGAAATGAAAACAGAAGATTATGCCTATTATTTAAAATTGATGTACGACGTTCATTATAATGTAGAAGAAAATATTTTTCCGTTGCTTTCCCGTAATATTCATGATTTAACAGAAAGGACAAAGAAGCATTTAATAGAAGAAGATCTTGCTTTTTTAAATTATAATAAACCCGTGGCAAGTCCTGTTTTTAATACTGAAAATATAACAATACCCTTTGCATTGGGCATTTTATATGTGGTTGAAGGTTCTTCTTTAGGAGGTCGGTTTATATTGAAAAATATAGAAACAATAAAAGGACTTGATGAAGGTAAAGGAGTTTCGTATTTTACAGGATATGGCAACAAAACGGGAAGTCATTGGAAATCGTTTTTGAATGCATTAACCGAATATCAGGAAGAAAATAATTGTGAAGATGAAATAATCAAAGGAGCAATTTATGCTTTTGATTGTATTCATGACCATTTTGTGAAGAAAGAGAGAAATGAAAATTAAAGATATCGTAAATAAAGATATTGTTACGTTAACAAACTGCGAGCATGAACCCATACATATTCCGGGAAGTATTCAGCCACATGGTTTTTTAATTGGCGTTACTACAGATTGGAAAATAGATTTTTGTACCGAAAATATTTCAACCTTCGTTGATTTGGTTTATAAAGATATAATCGGCAAAGATTTTTGCGCCACTTTCGGAATTCAGGCAAAAGAAGAAATTGTTACCTATATCAATAGTGACAAAAAACAACTGATTTTTCCGCTTGAAATTGAGTTTTTGGGAAAACCATTTCAATTGAGCATTCACAAAAGTCATGATATTTACGTTCTTGAAGCCGAACCGCATTTTGAAGGCAAAGAGAAAACAGCTGAATTATATACTCAAATGATTCAGTTTATAACCGATATGAACAGCACAAATAGTTTAAAGGACTTATGTGCACTTGTGGCAAAAGGAACACGTGAAATAACCGGTTACGATCGTGTTATGATTTACCGTTTTGATGCCGATTATAATGGCGAAGTTTATGCTGAAAATTGCAGGGAAGATTTAGAGTCATTTTTAGGATTACATTATCCGCACACAGATATTCCTGCGCAGGCGAGAGAATTGTATATGAAAAATCAGCTGCGATTGATAGCTGATATGAATTACAAACCTGTTCCGATTTTTACAATTGATGATACGGAAAATAAAAACCTCGATTTGAGTCTTTCCATTTTAAGAAGTACATCGCCAATTCATGTCGAATATCTTAAAAATATGGGAGTTGGCGCTACACTAACGATTTCTCTTATTCATCATGACAGATTATGGGGGTTAATTGCATGCCATCATTATTCGGCAAAAAATATTTCTCCAGAAATCAGGCTTGCAGCCAAACTTCAGGGACAATTTATTAGTTCTCAAATCGATTTGCGACAATCAACAGATGAATATCAAATTGCGCGAAAAACATCTTTGGCACTGGAACATCTTACAGGTTTAGATCTGCCTCCGGACCCACTATCATTTGCAACTATTTGTGCCGATCCTGAGTTATTAAATCTTTGTAATGCAACGGGTGTTTCTATTTGCGTTGGAGACAAAATATATAAACATGGTGTTACGCCATCCGATGATCAGATTGAGCGAATCAATATAAAAATTAATTATTTTGCTAAAGAAGGAATATTCACTACCAACAAACTAACAGATTATTTTCCGGAATTTAATGATAATCCCGATGTTGCCGGAATTATTTACCATTCTTTAGGAAATGATAATAGCATTGTATGGTACAGACCCGAAACTATATCTGAAATAAATTGGGGAGGTGATCCGGAAAAAGCCATTATCAAAGACAATAATGGGCTTCATCCCAGAAATTCGTTCAATATCTGGAAACAAATTGTTAAAAATCAAAGCAGTAGCTGGCTTCATCCCGAAATAAATGCAGCAGCAAGTTACGCACACGTACTTCACAATCAGATTATTTTATTGATGCTGAGTGAGGAAGAGGAGAAATACAGAAGTCAGAGTGAAGTTTTAAAAGAAACAAACTCAGAACTTGAAAATATCAACTGGATTAGTACGCACGATTTACAGGAACCTTTGCGAAAAATTCAGCTTATTATTTCTAAGTTACTTCTCGAAATTGACAAAGTTCCGCCTCAATCAGTTTATGATTCTTTACAGCGTGTATCAAATTCAGCGAATAGAATGCAGGTTTTGTTACAGGATATTCTAAAATATACCCGTGTAAAATATACCAAAGACGCGCTTCAGAAAATTGATTTAAACCATATCATGGAGGTTACTCTTGATGAAATGAAGGAAGTATTTACTGAAAGTGGCGGTATAATTGATTATGAAGAACTGCCTGAAATTTATGGAATTCATTTTTTGATGAAACAGCTGTTTTCTAATATTTTGCAAAATTCACTAAAATATGCATCTTCAGACAGATTACCTGTAATAAAAGTAACAGCTTCACAAAAACCTGAACCATATCATTTTTCGAATCATATTTATTGTCATTGGGTTACTTTTACAGACAATGGAATTGGTTTTGAACAGGAATATGCAGCTTCGATTTTCAAAATATTTACACGATTACATCCACAAGAAAAATACAGTGGTTCGGGAGTTGGTTTGGCATTGAGCAAAAAAATAATGCAAACCTGCGGAGGAACAATTCGCGCTGAATCTAAACCAAATGAAGGCACAGCCATAACGATTTATTTTCCGTGCGATCATTTGAATTCGCTGGTGTAAAGAATTATTTATTAATAGAATCTATAATTTTTTCACGATGACTAAGTCCCCAGTTTACCAGTGTTTCGGTTACGGGTAAAACAGATTTGCCATATTCTGTAATAGCGTAAGCAACCGTAATGGGTTTAGTTTCCTGTATCGTTCTGCTAACGAGTAAATTAGTTTCCAGTTCTTTAAGTTCCTTGCTTAGCATTTTAGCAGAAATACCATCAATTTCGCGTTGCATTTTTTTAAAATGAATAACCTTATCCGTTCTGTTTGTCAGGAAACGTAAAATCATCAGTTTCCATTTGCCGCCCAAAACATCAAGACTATCGCGCATTGCCATTAATTCTTCTGAGCAATTTGCTTCCCGAACTATTCCCTTATCATTTATTTTTGCCATACTAGTTTCTCTTTGGTAACCGGTTACCTTGGGTTAACCCATAACAAAAATAAGGTATTAGCGCTATATTTTTGTATAATAAAACAATAAATATGAAAGCAATAGTATATAAAAATGCTGCATTTATTTTGGAAGAAGCAGCTACTCCGATACCGCTGGAAAATCAAATTCAGGTAAAAATTATCGCTGCCGGTTTTAATCCGGTAGATTATCAGATGACAGAAGACGGCTCTGAAAAAAAGTATTTGCATTCGCCAATTCTTGGCAGAGAATTCTCCGGAATTGTAACAGCAATTGGAAAAAAAGCCACTAATTTTAAAATAGGAGATGCCATTTTCTGCGGATCAGGAAGTATGGGATCTAACGGGACTTATGCCGAATTTATCTGTATTCCTGAAGAAATTGCCGTGCATTTGCCAAAAAATATTTCTTTTGAAGAAGCTGCCGGAATTCCTTCCTCCGGACTTACAGCGCTGCAATGTTTAAATAGAATGCAGGCAGCAAAAACAGATTCAATTTTGATTACCGGAGCAGCAGGCGGAGTAGGTAATTTGTTGGTGAAATTGTTGATTGCAAACGGTTATCATAATTTTATTGTAACAGCAGGAAACGATCAAAGTATTGCTTCATTACTAGAAATGGGGGTAAACCCAAATCAAATTATAAATTACAAAATTGATCCTATAGAGGAAACAGCAATTGGCCTAAATGCAGCTAAAAAATTTGATTTTGTAATTGATTTAGTGGGAAATGCAATCTCGGATATCGTTGCAAAACTTTTAAAAACTAACGGAACTTATGTGGATGTTACCGCACTCTTGACCCAAAATTCCCGTGAAATACTTTTTGGAAAAGGAGCCACAATACTGAATATTTCAAATTATGCATACAGTGTTGAAAAACGATATGATTATTATAAAAATGGATTGGAACAGCTGGCAGATTTATTAGAAAAGGAATTAATTAAACCGCCTGTAATAAATATAATTGGTCAATTAGAAGTTGCTACGATTAAAATAGCACATCAAATGCTTCGGGAGAATATAACTGAGGGTAAAAAATTGATAATGAAGGTAAATTAAACAGAATTCAGATAATAAAAAATGACGCTTTTGGGCGTCATTTTCTTTGGTTGTAACACAATTGGTTTCAGACTATATCCTTTAAAAGATTTTTAAGTTCGTTAAAATTGTTAGGTTTAGTCCAATAATCTTCTGCTCCAAGTACTTTGGGATAAGTAATGGGTGCTGGTCCGGTCGAAAATAAAATTACCGGTATATTTTTTATTGATTCCGTTTTTTTAATTTCAGCCAAAAGCTCGATGCCCGTCATTAAGGGCATGTTAATATCCAAAAAAATTATGTCAGGTTTGATTTCTCTGCTTATTAATTTTTGCAAAGCTTCTACGGGATTATGTAAAGCCATATATACGGCATTGGATACTGATTCCAAAGCTTGTTGAAAAAATTCGCAATCATCAAAATCATCATCGATTTGCAAAATAGTTTTATATTTCATTTATAAAATGTTTGGTTGGCTTTTCTATTCTTAAGTACTTAATAATATAAGGTTACGACTGTTTCTTAAAAGATATAGGGATAAAAAAAACTTGTATATAACAAGCTTTCTGTGTTTAAATATTATTGTTAGCAATATCCACGTAATTCATGGAGTATTGTCTTATTGCCATTAAATCTTTTAAATAATTTTTTATCATTTTATATATTTGTTAGAATAGTCTGATTTTGAACTTTTAGTCAATTCCTATATTATTATCTAAAGAATTGTTGTCTAATAATGGATATTTTATAAAAATAATCCGACAGTATAAGACGGTTTTATATAATTTTTAGATTCTGTTATACAATTCCCATGTTTATAATTTGAGATAATTCTAAAAAACAAAATGTAAGTTGTTTAAAAAGCCTCGCCAATGCGGAAATAAATTCCCCAATCTCCTTTTCCTATAGCCGCATCAAGTCCAACATTAAATTTCTCTGTTTTAAAGGCTCTGTATCTGTAACCTACACCGGCGCCGGGATATAAATTCCAATTAAAATCTTCCGTATCAGCACCATAAATAGTGGCGATCCCTGCAAACCCTACAAGTCCCATTTTTTTATTGAAATTGTAGCGATATTCACTTTGTAAAGCTATAAGTCCGTCGCCACGATATTTTCCTTCCGAATATCCTCTAATGTCCTCACCGCCAATGGTAACTTGTTGTTCAAAAGCAATATTTCCTAATCCGAATTTTCCCGAAAAACGCGCGGCAAGTACATCAGTTCCGCTTCGCATTGGAAAGTATTTATTGTATTCAGCTAATATTTTATTGGCATTCACATCATTTCCAAACCATTCCGGATAAGTAATCCACCGCAATCTTATTTTATCGCCTTTGGTAGGATAATAAACGGCATTGCGGGTATCGTATAATGTAATCAATTGCAAACCATTGGTATGGGTAATAGAAGCCGGTTGTACGTCATCTTCATATTTGGTGTTATAATGCGCATACGAATAGCCGATTCCAAGGTATAATGATTTTATTATTTTACGCTGAAGGCTCGTGTTTACAATTGTTGTTTTGGTTCCGTAATCATAAAAATCCGGTGCTTCGAGATCATCCAGATAAAATTGTGAATTATGATCGCCTGTCATAAAAAAAAATTGTGCCCTCCATTTGTCTTCTTTAAAATAGAATTTATTGAACAAGCATATAAAATAGGATTTATTGGTAGTATAAACTGCAGACAATCCTGAGAGTGATTTGGGAGAAATAGTATCTGTTTTATCTATTTTGTACATCATCATCGGGATTGCCCCAAACATAAAATCAAGCGTTCTGTTATAGTTGATATACGGCATTACATTAAAATCAATGTTTTTGACGGGAGCAGGAGTTGCCGCAGTGTCTATTGGTTTGGTTTGTGCAATTGCCAATAAACAAAACAGGAAAAATAGTAGTGTAAATGAAATTCTTTGCATTTGAGATATTTAGAAAGTTAATAGCTAAATCGCAAATTGATTTTTAATTTCATCTAAATTAAAGCCATTTTCCTTTTTTCAATAGTTGAAATTGATATAATGCGTTTCATTTTATAATATGGAACGCATTCAATAACTTTCAAAATGGATTAAAAAACTTTAAGCTGTTTTATAAATTAGGTGGAGTGGTAATCGTTACAACTTTTTCAAAACGACCATGATGACTAATCGAAACATCCTGAAATGTATTTAAAGCACTATTTAGCAAGTACGGAATACCGTTATTGTCTTTATAGATTTCTTTTCTTTCAATTTCGGTGACATTGTTCAAATCATGTAAATTGTGGGTTGCAATACTATGAATAATGTTTTTTGATAAAGTTGTTTTGGTAAAATAGGTATTTTCACAACAAATAACCTGACCAAAAATAGTTTTGTTACGTTGTGATAATATCTTGCAAACGAGTTTTTTGGGAATATATTCTCTAATTTTTGTATGCCTGTTATAAACTTTATAAGCAGCTTCTTTCATGCTCCATAACGTCCAGACCATAATTTCGGGCTCAGGATTATGTGTTATAAGTAACTGCTCATCAATTGTAAAAAGTTTTTGAATAAAACCTTTGCGCTGCCAGTTGCTTTCATGACGTGATTGTAATATGTCTATCACATCATTACCTATCATTTTGCGGCAAGTTTGGTTTCTATAATTTCTACTGCCGTTTTTACATCCAGCATGCGTTCCATATCGGTATTGTCGATTACGACATCAAAAGCTTCTTCAATATCCAGTACAATATCTACAAGGTTGGCCGAATTAATATTAAGATCATTAATAAAATCAGTTTTCTCTGTGAGGTTGTCATAAGCCTCAGTATTTGTGGTATAAGGCTTTATAATTTCTTTTAGTTTTGCAATAAGTTCTTCTTTATTCATGATGGATTGGTTAATTTTCAAATTTCTTAAATAGTACACAGGCATTTACATCTCCAAAACCAAAACTTGCTTTGGCAATTATAGTAAGATCTGTATTTATTGTTTTTAAAGGTATTTTTGATGCATCAATAAGAGCTGTAATTTCGGGATGTAAATCTTCGCAATTTGTATTTCCAAACAAAAAACCTTCGTAAAGCTGTAAAACAGTCGCGACACTTTCAATGCTTCCGGCAGCACTCAGGCAATGTCCCGTCATGCTTTTCAGCGAGTTTATATACGGAAAGTTATTTCCGTTTCGGTTTAATGCTTTTGTCCAGTTTTCGATTTCCAGACTATCTTTTGTTGTGGCTGTAAGATGTCCGTTTATGGCATCAATATCATTTGGTGAAATACCTGCACTCGTAATTGCACTTGTGATGCATCGCTGTACGGCGTCGCTGTTTGGCGCAGTCATGCTTCCGTTGCCTCTTTGTCCGCCGGAGTTTACGTTGCCGCCTAATATTTCGGCATAAATAGTGGCACCGCGTTGCAAAGCACTTTCGAGATCTTCTATAACCAATGCTCCGGCGCCGCTGCCGGGCACAAACCCTGCCGCTGTGGCACTCATTGGGCGAGAACCTTTTCCGGGATTATCATTAAATTTAGAACTGCATACTCTTAAAGCATCAAATCCGCCCCAAATATAAGGACCGCTATCGCCCGTGCTGCCTGCCAATATACGTTTTGCCTGTCCAGATCGTATGCGATCGTACGCCATGATAATAGCTTCGGTACCCGTTGAGCAGGCCGATGAATTTGTAGTAACCTGATTTCCAAGTCCGAGTTTACCGCCAAGATAGGCGCTAACACCGCTATTCATGGTTTGAGCCACGACAGTGCTTCCTAATCTTCGGGTTTGCAGTTCGTCTATTTTATAAATGCTTTCGCGAAATTTATCAATTCCCGAAGTTCCCGAGCCAAAAATAGTTCCGTTATCCCAATCTGGTTCATTGTTGTTTTCTATAGGTAATCCGGCATTTTTCCAGGCTTCTATGCCTGCAATAACACCGTACAAAATTCCGGTACTATTAAATCCGCGAAGTTCAAGCTCTGTAAAATACTTTAATTTTAATTCCTCAGTGATTTCTGGTTTACCCGCTATCTGGCAGGAAAACTGAAGTTCCTGCAATTGAGTATCGTGTTTTATGCCCGAAATACCCTTTTTTAGCGCATTAGTAAATGCAGGAATTCCAACCCCGTTTGAAGCCGCTACACCCAAGCCTGTTATTACAACTCGTTTACTCATAATTTTGTAGTAATCATTCCGGCTACAATGCCTTTGCAGACTTCCAGACCGGCTTCGTTTTTCATTACAACATCGCATTTAAGTTTACCAAACCTAAAGAATGTTTTTTGAGAAGTTACCGTAACTTTTTCATTAGGATAAACAGGTTTTAAAAATTGCATATCTGCTGATGTAAAAGCCACTACAGTATCTTTTTTCAAGTCATCCTTTAATAAATAAATACCAAGGCAAACCATACCAATCTGCGCCATAGTTTCGGTTAAAATAACGCCGGGAGTTACAGGATTATCTTTAAAATGCCCTTTGTAAAAATCTAAATCTTCTCTAAAAGTAAACGTTCCTGTTGCGCCATTTTCATCAACATGCAATAATTCATCTACAAATAAGAAGGGTTCGCTGTAGGGTAGTTGTGCTATAATATTGTTCAATTCCATGATTTATTTTTTAATGCGTTGCGTACATTTTTTTGACAAATAGAAACAATTACTTCGCTCAGGGTGACAATGAGAACGCTTCACTAGGTTTGAGAAACTTGTTTCTTTTTATTTCCTTTTTTTAAAACGTAAATTCTATGTTTCTATGTGTTTAATTAAATTTTGCATTACAACCACTTTTTTCCTAAATAATTACCATTGCAATAAAACACGCTGTGCCGAAAATCCGGGACCAAAACTAAGCATCAGTCCTTTTTCTCCCGATTGCGGTTTATTGTCCATAATACGCTCTAAAACATACAATACGGTAGCGCTGGACATGTTGCCGTATTGTTTAAGGACTTCTTTTGTATCATCAATATTTTTGCCTAATCCTGAAAAAAGTGTCTCTACTGTTGTTACTATTTTTTTGCCTCCGGGATGAAATATCATATGATCCAGATCTTTAATTTCTAAATTGTTTTTTTTTAGAAATGGATGAATGATATCGTCAAAATGTGAAGCAATTGTGTCCGGAACTTCAATATCCAAAACCATTTGCAAACCGCCGTTGGTCAGTTTAAAACCCATCATATGTTCGGCATCATAAAAATGATACATTTCTTCGGCCAGTATTTCGGGACCGTTATCTTCTTCATACGAAGACAAAAGACAACAAGCCGCTCCATCACCAAAAATGGCTGCACTTACAATATTCGGCATCGAAAAATCATCGAGCTGAAATGTAGCTGTAGGCGACTCGACCGCGATTACTGCAGCACGTTTGCCTGGATTGGCTTTCAGGAAGTTTTTGGCATAAATTATTCCGGATATACCTGCAGCACAACCCATTTCTGTAACCGGCAATCGTACAATATCCTGTTTCAGTTTCATTTTATTGATAAGATAAGCATCCAACGACGGAATCATGATTCCGGTACAGCTTACCGTGATGATATAATCAAGAGATTGTGGTTCCCAGCCCACTTTTCCGAGTGCTTTTTCTAACACTTGTTCGCCCAAAATAATAACCTCGCGACTGTAAATATCATTTTTATCTTCAAAAGATGTGGCTGTAAAAACTTCAACAGGATCCATTATCGAATAACGTTTGTCTACAGCAGCGGCTTCAAATATTTTTTTTACTTTTTTTATAAAACGCTCTTCCTGTCCAGCAAGCCATCCATCCAAAAACGGGAGTATGTCGGCTGTTGTTCTTGAATATTGTGGGAGTTGTTTTGCAACAGTAACTATTTTTACACTCATATTTTTGTAATTATCCATTGGTAGCGAAAAGCCCATTTCCAACGTATGGTATAGTTTTTTAAACTTAGTTTTTTGGAGAATTCCTCCAGTTCATTTTTCTTAAATCCTCTTAAAATAGAAACCAGACCATCTTCGCGGGACATTCTTTCTAAATTAAATACAGAACAAATTATTTCAAAAAGCCTGTAAGCCAATTTACTGCGATGCAAATCGTTTATGACAACACCAATAGCAGCATTCTTATTAAAGATAGTAATAATATTTAATATTTGCTCATTAGAAAAATGATGAAGTGTAAGCGTACACAAAAGAATATCGTACTGAAGTGCTGCAAAATCTTCACTAAAAATATCGATACATTTATATTCAATATTCGGGTATGAAGTTGACAGTTTTTTGGCGTAATTTATAGTAAAAGCATTTGCATCTACGCCAATGAGTTTAAAAGTGATATTGTTTTTTTGTCCGTAATTAGATAACATTCGCAGCATATCGCCATTGCCACAGCCAATATCTGCGATTGTGATGGCTTTTGAAGTATCAGCTTTTTTAAGCAATTTCTTTACGCCGTTAAGTGTGAGATTATTTCCTCCCAACAATTGGTTTATGCGCGCAATCTGATCAAGCGCGGCCGTTAATTCATTGCCCTGAAGCGAAAAATCGTCCATTATTTCGGCTTCCTGTGTTCTATATTTGGTATTGATGCTCATTGTTCGACTGCTATAGGTTTGCCGTGCGTTTGTTTTATTATTGCAGATAATAGTGCAGGCATTGAAGCTACTATTGCAACAAACACATTGGTGATTGTTTTGTAGGTTAAAGTTTTTGCCAAAAATCGTCCCATACGCAATCTTTTTGCAAAATTCTTATTCCATTCTTTGGTATATTTTTTTTCTAATAATTCACGTGATGTTATTTTCTCATTATGATAATCAAGTACTAATTCTGAAGCTATTTTAGCGCTGTGTATCGCCATTGCCATGCCATTCCCACACATCGGGTGAATAAGACCTGCCGTATCACCAATCATTAAAATATGATTTTCTACGGGCAGTTTTTTATCAAAAGAAATTTGACTTATCGTTAATGGTTTTTCAAAAACGGGATTACTATTTTCAAAAACGTTTTTAAGATGTTTGTTTTTATAAAGTACGTTTTGCTGGTAATCGTCTGTATTTTTATATTTTTTAAAAGTGGCATAATCGGCGAGGTAACAAATGTTTATAACGTTGTTTTCTACTTTTGAAACTCCGCAATAACCGCCTTTAAAATTGTGTAAACCCACAACATCATCTGGAAAATTTCCCGAAAAATGCGCTTTAACGGCTAGCCAGGGCGATTTTTTACTAATAAAATCGCGAGATAAAACCTGATCCAAATTAGAACGTTTTCCAAAAGCGCCCAATACTGTTTTTGATGCTAAAACCTGATTTTGAGTTGTAACTGTAAAAGTAGTATTGTCGAAAGAAACATCAGTAACCGTTTCATTGATGATGGTACAGCCGTTTTCTAATGCTTTTTGATAGAGAAAATTGTCGAGTGCAAAACGACTTACGCCAAAACCGCCTAAAGGAAGTTTTGTTTTTGCCATTTTACCATTTTGTGTAGTAAACTCAAATTTGGAAATATTAGTTGGCTTCAAATGTAAAACATCAGCACCAAGCCATAGAAGGTAGGGCAGAATTTCATTAGAAATATATTCTCCACAAACCTTATGACGCGGATAATCGGATTTTTCGATAAGCGTTACTTTCAATCCTTTTTTAGACAGATGCAAAGCGCCTGTCAAGCCCGCAAGGCCGCCTCCAATAATTACTACATCCGGATTTGTTTTCATATATCCAATTTAGCAAAAAAATCTTAGAGAGACTAATGATTTTTTATTATAAATAGGTTAATTTGCTAATGAAATGAAGCGCTTTTAAATTAATTTAGAAGTCTGTAACTCTTTTATTAAAGCATTAAATTATTCAGTTTTGAAATTACCATTATCCTATTATCTCAATCCCGATGTGCTTTTTTTAGCCAAAAATTTGCTTGGGAAAGTGCTCTATACGCAAGTTGATGGACAAATAACCGCAGGAATTATCGTTGAAACCGAAGCATATTTTGGCGAAATAGACAAAGCTTCTCACGCTTATGGCGGCCGACGCACGAACCGAACCGAAATAATGTACAGTGAAGGCGGGGTTTCGTATGTGTATTTATGTTACGGAATTCATCATCTTTTTAATATTGTAACTTCTGTAAATGGTGAACCTCACGCGGTTTTAATTCGGGCAATTGAACCTTTAATTGGTCAGGAAATCATGGAATTGAGACGGAAAATGCCGGTTTCTAAAAGTGCTATTTCATCTGGTCCCGGTTCTGCGGCGAAAGCTTTGGGAATTGATCATTCTTTCAATAAAAAAGATTTAGGCGGCGAAGAAATCTGGGTAGAAGATCATGGTATTCAATATCCTGATGATGCTATTGTGGCTGGTCCGCGCGTAGGTGTTGCTTATGCAGAGGAAGATGCTTTTTTGCCCTGGAGATTTTTTGTAAAAGGAAATAAATACGTTAGCAAACCCAATAAAATCTAATTAAATAGATAGAAACATTGATTTATATTTTTTATTAAAAAATTTTCGAATAAATTTCTGTTCTTTGCAACTTAGCATTTACTAAAGAAATGGTTAAAGCTGTCTTAAGCGATCAGCTTTAGAAGGCAATATTATTCTGGACATTGAGTTTAGAATAATTATCATATTTACGTTATGGACAACAAAAAGTTTATATTAAGTTTAAAAAAGGGTAATGAGGCTTCTTTCAAGGAAGCTTACTTAAAATACTACGATAAACTGATAAGCATTGCCAGACGTTTTAATTTTACAGTTCTTACTCCGCAGGATTTTGTTCAGGAAACTTTTTTAAGATTATATAATAAAAGAGAATTACTGAACGAAGATGTTTTATTTGATAAACAACTGTTTGTAATCTGCAAAAACATCATTATTAATCATCTTAACAGAGAAAATAAAATAATTCAGTTTGATCCTTCGCAATTTGAAATCGCAGAAGAAGAGATTGATACGGGAATTTTTGAAGAAAGAAGCGAAAAATTATATAATTTCATTAATCAGCTTCCGGAACAGCAACAAAAAATATTTACTTTACATAAACTGGAAAACCTTAGCTATAAGGAGATTGCAGCGATGACGGATCTTTCTGAAAAGACCATAGCCAATCATATTTATCTCGCCAGTAAATTTATTAGAAAAAAAATCGAAAACCATTAGGAACTATTATGTTCTCGTTTGTTATATATAAAAACGGAACATAAGAAATGGAAATTGAGGCTTATAAAACAGATGTTACAACAAGGGAAGATGCAAGGTTTATTGTAGCGCTTCTTCAATTTGTTATTTCTGATTGTATCATGAATTTTGATTTGGAAGATTCAAATCATATTCTAAGAATCGAAACCAACAGAGAAATTAAGGAAATGGTGTATGGTGTTTTTAATAAGCAGGGATTTTATTGTCAGAAACTTTAACGCTCAAAGACATGGATGAGAAAAAAATAGAAGAAGAATTAAAAAAAATCTGGGACGAAACTCCCAATTTACATTCTGATGCTGAAAAAGAGGCTTCGTGGGAAAGTTTTCAATCTAAAGCCTTTGCTCCAAAAAAGAGAGAATTTAAAATTTGGCGTTATGCAGCAGCAGCGGCAGTCATCATTTTCATGCTCATCGGAACCGGAATTTATTTTAGCAGAAGTCCGTTGCAGGAAAATGTTTATGCGTCTTCCAATGTAATTGAAAATACGACTTCAAAAATAAAAACTGTTTTTCTGCCGGATAGTTCAAAAGTAGAATTAAGCCCAAATTCTAAAATTGTATATGCCAATAATTTTGCAGGCAACAGAAAAATTGAAATTCACGGAGAAGCTTATTTTAAAGTAAAAAAAGATAAAAAACATCCTTTTCAGGTTTTTTGTAATGAAACCACAACAACTGTTTTAGGAACTTGTTTTACTGTAAAAGAATATACTAAAAACGGAGCCATTATAGCACTTTATGAAGGAAGCGTTCAGATGAATGTAAAAGGTCAGTATAAAAAATGGATACTGGAACCCGGCGACAAATTTACGTATGGAAACGAAATAGCAGCCGTAGCTGAGTTTGACAGGTTTATTGATTTTGACAACGAAAAATTAACCGCATTAGGTACTTATATTGAGGAGAATTACGGTTATAAAGTGGCGATTCCGCAGGAATATTACAACCAGCGAATTACAGTAAGAATAAACAAAAAAGAGGATTTAAAAACAATTGTTCAATTAATATCAGAAATGTATAACCTAAACTTCGAAGTAAATGACGAATTAAAAGAAATTACTTTTCAATAGAAAAGAAAAGGATGCACTAGCCGCGAAACTAAACATCCTCCTCATAGTCAGAATAGTATAAAACTATTCCATTTAATAATATTCAAAAATACAAAAATTCATGAAGCATATAATTTCAGCGTGCTTTTTTTTATTCAGTTGCTGTATGTTTTCTCAAAACATAACTGTAACTGTTGACAAAACGGTAACCTTAAAAGAATTCTTTAAGCAAATTGAAAATCAAACCGATTTTAAATTTGCCTTTACCGATCAGGTTAATACAAGTCAAAAGTATTTTAATCAAAAAAATACCTATAAAAATATCGAAATCAAGGAACTTATTAATGAGCTTAATAAGAACGCTACTATTCAGTTTTCGATTGTAGGCAATAATATTTTCGTAAAGCAAAAAGCTTCTAAAACAAATACAGGCAGAATAAAAAAAAAGTTAACCGGTCAGGTACTTGACGATAACAATGAAACAGTTATTGGTGCAAATGTTTTTATTAAAGAATTGCAGACAGGTGCCACGACCGATAAAAACGGAATTTTTTCAATAGAATTGGATAAAGGAACTTACACGGTTGTGGTGAGCTATGTAGGTTTTAAAAATAAAGAAAAGCAAGTTACAGTTTCTGATGATGAAAAAATTAATTTTAAAATGGAATCCGACAGCCAGCAATTGGAACAGGTTATTATAACCAACACCAAAGCGGTTGATGTAAGAAATACACAAATGAGTGTAAACAAGCTTACTATGGAAGAAATTAAGAGAATTCCGGCTGCTATGGGCGAGCCGGATCCCTTAAAATCAATATTGACATTGCCGGGAGTTACAAATGCAGGAGAACTTTCTTCGGGTTTTAATGTTAGGGGAGGTGCTGCCGACCAGAATTTAATTCTTTTAGACGGAGCTCCCGTATATGGTGACTCTCATATGTTTGGTTTTTTCTCTGTTTTTAATGCAGATGCCATTAGTGGACTGGAGTTATATAAGGGCGGAATTCCTTCTAAATTTGGAGGAAGAGTTTCCTCAGTTCTTGATGTAAGCCAGCAAACCGGAGATTTTGAAAACTACAAAGTAAATGGAGGTATTGGTTTGATATCAAGTCGTTTATTGGTACAGGGACCTATCCAGAAAGAAAAAGGTTCTTTTCTTATTGCCGGTCGTGCTTCTTATGCTCATTTATTTTTGAAACTTTCTGATAATAGTAATTCGGCGATGTTTTATGATATTAATGCTAAATTAAATTATCGCCTTAGTGCCAATAATACGATTGCATTTTCGGGATATTTAGGAAACGATGTTTTTGACATAAGCGATCGTTTTGGAAGCACTTACGGAAATACAATGGGAATCTTAAACTGGAAACATAAATTTTCGGATAAGATAAATACCAATTTAGCGGTGTTCTACAGTGATTATAAATTTAATCTTGAAATTTCGACAGAAAATTTTGAATGGAACAACACCATAAAAACCTACGGTTTAAAATATGGCTGGAATCATGCTGTAACAGAAAAATTGAAACTTAACTACGGAATTGACGGTCAATATTATGATTTTAACCCGGGAACTGTACAGCCAACAAGCTCAGATTCGCAGTTTAATTACAAACAGTTTGATAAAAAATATGCTTTTGAATCGTCTGTTTATCTTGATTTTGAACATCAGCTTACAGAAAAATTAAATCTAAGATACGGGCTTCGTTACAGTATGTTTTATCGTCTAGGAGGCGAGACTATCAATACTTATGAAAACGGCCAGGCAGTAGTTTACAATCCGTTGTATAATATTTATGAAGAAGGAACTCCAAACGGAAGCATTTCGTATAAAAGTGGAGCAACGATAAGTAAATTTGATAATCTGGAACCGCGTGCAGCATTGTCGTACGCTTTTAACGACAATACTTCGGTAAAAGCAAGTTACAACAGAATGGCGCAATATATTCATATTTTATCCAATACACAGTCGCCATTGCCAATGAGCATCTGGACACCAAGCGGACCCTTTACAAAACCACAGATTTTGGATCAATATGCGGTTGGATATTTTAAGAATTTTAAAGATGGAGACTATTCTCTTGAAACCGAATTGTTTTATAAGAATATCCAAAATCGTATTGATTATATTGATGGTGCCGATATTTTGGCAAATAATAATATAGAACAGGTTATTTTAAATGGTAAAGCCAGATCGTATGGTTTGGAATTATTACTTAGAAAAAATACCGGTGATTTTACAGGTTGGGTTTCGTATACATTATCAAGGGCAGAACAAAAAACTCCCGGCAGAACCGCAGCCGAACCAGGAGTTGCAAATGGTGATTGGTATTTATCAGGATATGATAAAATGCATAATCTGAATATTGTAGGTAGTTATGAATATAATAAGAAATGGTCTTTTAATGCTAATTTCTCCTTACAATCAGGTCAGCCTGTAACTTATGCAAATGGGTATTATGAGTTTGGAGGAATCAATATTCCTAATTTCTCATTGAGAAATGAAAACAGACTGCCACTTTTTCATCATTTAGATCTGGCGGCAACTTATACGCCAAAACCGGATAAAAAGAAAGGCTGGCAAAGCTATTGGGTATTTAGCATCTATAATGTCTACAATAGAAAAAATGCCGCTTCGATGACGTTTGCAACAAACGAAGATACGGGAGCAAATGAAACCAGAAGACTGTCTATTTTTGGAATAGTACCTGGTATTTCTTATAATTTTAAATTTTAATGAATATGCAAAGGTTTAAACAATATAATTTTAAAAGTAAAGCACTCACTTTATTGAGCCTGTTTCTCGTACTATTTTTTGCATCTTGTGAAGATGTTGTAACGCTTGATCTGGAAACCGGAGAAACAAGATTAGTGGTAGATGCAGAAATTATTTGGCAAAAAGGCACAAACGGTAACGAGCAAACCATAAAAATTAGCAAAACGGCTCCTTATTATAATAATACAACACCAAAAGTTTCGGGCGCTCAGGTACGAATTGAAAATACTAATGGCGATGTTTTTACCTTTAATGAAGCAGAAGCCGGCTCTTACGTATGTACTAATTTTGTTCCTGTAATAGGCATGGATTACACCTTGTATGTTACGGCAGAAGGGCAAAGTTTTACGGCTGTTGAAAAGCTGACTTCGGTAACACCAATTGATCGTGTAGAACAAGAAATGGTTCCAGATTTTGGAGGCGAAGATGTAATCGAAGTTACTTATTATTATAAGGATCCGGCTGATGCAGTAAATTATTATCTTACTGATTATAAATCAGAATCTTTAATTTTTCCGGAATATGAATTAACAGACGATGAATTTTTTAACGGAAATGAAGTAAACACAAGATTTTCGAATGAAGATAAACTGAAAGCCGGACATACACTTGAAATTACGCATCGCGGTATTTCTAAAAACTTCTATAATTATATGAATTTACTTTTAGAAGTATACGGAGGAAGCCCTTTTTCTATTCCGCCGGGTAATATCAGAGGTAATATTATAAATACAAATGATGCCAATAATTATGCTTTTGGTTATTTCAGGCTTTGTGAGGCCGATAAAGCTTCTTATTTGGTACAATAAAAATTAGGTTGTTAAAATTGATTTGTAATTACATCTGGCATATAAAATACTTTATGTCAGGTGTTTTTTTTTAATTCGTTTTCTAAAGAACAAAAACCTCCAAAATAATGACTTTGGAGGTTTTTGGGTTTTAGAGAACACGGTTAGATCAATATTGAAATAACACTGATTAATATTATTTCATCAGACTAATATTGGTCATACCGCCGTCTGAAAGGATTTCGGTACCCACTATAAAAGCCGAATCATCTGATGCTAAAAATACAGCAGCGTTTCCAATATCAGATGGAAGCCCTTGTCTGCCAACAGGTGTAATATCGATCCAGATTTGTTTTACCTGCTCTAATTGTTCCTGTGGTACCAATTTTCCAAAAACCGGTGTATCAATAGAACCCGGAGAAAGTGTGTTTACACGTATTTTTCTCGGCAGCAAATCCAGCGATAAACCTTTGGCCAATGATATTATGGCCGCTTTTGCCGCTGCATAAATAGCCATGCCCGGTGCAGCACGATGCGCAGCACTCGAGCCAATAAGTATTACAGAAGCACCATCGTTTAAATACGGAAGTGCTTTTTGTACTGTAAAATAGGCGCTTTTCAAATTCAGGTCCATATAGCTGTCGTAACTTTCTTCAGTAACTTCGTTTATGGTTCCCATAGCAACACCATCTACAACACCGCCGGCATTTACTACCAGAGCGTCAATTTTTCCAAACTTTTCAGCCGTTTTTTTGAATACATTTTCCAAATCATCGCTGTTCGTAACATCACCCTTAATTGCTATAAAATCTTTTCCTAGCGCCTTTACGGCAACATCCAGTGTTTTTTCATTTCTTCCGGTAATGGTACCAACGGCACCTGCGTTTTTAAATGCTTCCGCAATCCCAAATCCAATACCGCTATTACCGCCAGTAACTACCGTTACTTTATTTTTTAATTTGCTCATTTTCTTTTAATCTTGAATATTTAATAATAACCCCTAAAATTCATTTAACACATAGAAACATAGATTTTAGACCTCTAAAAAGAGTGTAAAAAGAAACATGTTTCTTACACATAGCTAAACTCTGTGCCTTTTAAAGAAGTGAAACGCCTTTTCTGAACATGCAAAATCTATGTTTCTATGTGTTAAAACTAATTACACCCAACGGGTTAATAATATAATTGAGGAAGATTTATACACCGTAAATTCCTCCGGAAGCAGAAATTTTTTCTCCGGTAATCCAACCAGCATCATCAGAAGCAAGAAATACAGCAACTTTTGCAATATCTTCCGGTTGTCCGGTACGCCCAAGCGGTGTGTTGGCAACAAATTTTGTTTCGGCTTCACTGCCAATAAATCCTGCTGTGTGCGAACCTTCTGTTTCTACAATGCCTGGCAAAATAGAATTGATACGAATATTTCTTCCGCTGAATTCTTTAGACAATGCAATGGTAATGGCATCCAAAGCTGCTTTTGTAGCCGAATAAACAGATCCTGTTGCAAGCGGTGTTTTACCGGCTTCAGAACTGATATTGATAATATTACCGCCTTTGTCGCCAAATAATTTTAAAGAAGCCTGAATCGTTAGCAATGATCCTAAAACATTGATGTTAAATTGCTGATGAAATGAGTCTGCAGCGAATTCTTCAATTGGGGCATATTGATAAATACCGGCATTATTTACCAAAATATTCAAGGTACCAAAAGCGTTTTTTGTTTCTTCGAATAATCTTGCTACTTCTGATTCTTTTGATACATCGGCTTTTACAGCAATAGCGGTTCCTCCATTAGCTGTTATTGCTTTTACAACTTTTTCTGCATCTTCTTTGCTTGATGCATAATTCACTACAACTTTGGCACCTTCTGCCGCAAAATATTTAGCTATAGAAGCTCCAATTCCTTTTGATGCGCCTGTCACTATTGCCACTTTGTTTTTTAAATTATTCATTATTTATATTTTTATGATTTTACAAAGGCAAATTTAGAGCAGATTAATTTATTTTAGTAACTTTGTAACTAAAAGTAACAGTAACCTTGAAGTAACAAAGTAACCTTATGGAGTGTACAGTACCTGAAAAAGAGCAACACAAAAAAGAGATGAGGGCAGTCCAGGATTCAATGGATGTGCTTAGCGGAAAATGGAAAATTGCGATTATTTCCTCCGTTTGTTATTATAATAAAAGAAGATTTTCGGATATTTTGAATGATGTAGTTGGAATTTCAAACAAAATGCTGAGCAAGGAATTAAAAGAGCTTGAAGTAAACAAATTAATCAAGCGAACGGTTTTAGAAACGCAGCCAATAAGTGTTCAGTACGAGCTTACGGAACACGGCAAAACCCTGCAGACAATAATTAATAATCTGACAGCTTGGGGAATAGAACACCGAAAAAAGATAATTGAATAATATCAGTATTATAATTTTGATATTATCTTAAAAAATAAACCAGACAAATAAAATAAATGTCTGGTTTATAAAGTATTGTTTTGTTTTAGAATTAATTCAATACAGCGTCATTAGCATAAACGACACCTTCGTAGCAGGCATTGTAAATATCTTTCAAATCTTCTACGCTGGTTACACGCGGATTAAAACCTGTACATGGATCAATAAATGCGTTGTTTGCAATATAATCCAGGTTTTTGTCCCAGTCTTCTTGTGAAATTCCGAATTCTTTTAGAGAGGAAATATTATTCACTCTTTTTCTCAATCCTTCAATTGCCTGAGCTAATTCTTCGGCAGTTTGTAACCCAATTACTTTTGCCAATGATGGAAATTTATTAGTAGCTATGCTATTATAACGAATAACATTCGGTAAAAATATAGCATTTGCACATCCGTGTGGAATACCGTATAAAGCACCAACCTGATGAGATAATGAGTGAACAATTCCTAACCAGGCATTATTAAAAGCCAAACCTCCCATAAAAGAAGCATCGTGCATGTTTTGACGTGCTGCAATATTTGACGGATTTTTTACAGCTTCTTCCAAATTATCAAAAACAATTTCTAATCCGCCTTTTGATAATACATCAGCAAAATTATCATCAATATTAGAAACATAAGCTTCAACGCAATGTGTTAAAGCATCCAATCCTGTATTTGATGTAACGTGAGCAGGCATCGAAGCACAAATTTCGCCATCGATTATAGCAATATCCGGAGTTAATTCGTAAGATACGATTGGGTATTTAACGCCTTTTTCACGATCTGTAATTACCGCCAAACCAGTTGTTTCAGTACCAGTTCCGCTTGTAGAAGGAATTGCGATAAATTTAGCCTTATTTCTTAATACCGGAACGCTGAAAGGTTTGATAAGCGAATCAAAATCAGTTTCAGGATGTTCGTAAAAAATCCACATTGTTTTGGCGGCATCAATAGCAGAACATCCGCCAATACCTACGATCCAGTCTGGCTGAAATGCAAGCATAGCTTCTGCACCTTTAAAACTTGTAGCAGATGAAGGATCTTCTTCAACACCATCAAAAACAAAAGTTTCAATTCCTGCTTCTTTCAAAAACGCCACAGCTTTGTCCAGCGTTCCGCTTTTTTTCATAGAACTTCCGCCGGTTACAACAAAAGCTTTTTTACCTTTTATATTTTTTAATTCTTCAAGACTTCCCGGACCGTGGAAAACTTCTCCTGCAACAAATAATTTGCTCATCTTTAATAGTATTTAATTATTGATGCAAAGTTAGCTGTGCGGGCAGGGCAGGATGTTATACAAACAAGACTATGCGGTATAAATTTGCGCCAATTCCTGTTGCAGTTCGGTTGGGGTTTCCTTTAGTTTTGCCCTAACAAATTTATTAAGTGCCGAAGGAGAACTAAATCCAAGGTCGAATGCAATTTCTTTGTGAGAAAGATCAGAAAACAATAATTGTCTTTTGATTTCGGTCAGAATGCGGTTATGAATTGCATTTATAGCCGTTTCTCCACAATGTTTTTTGGTGATTTCGTTGAGTTTTTTTGGACTAATTGCAAGCTGCGAAGCATAATACTGTACCGTACGTTCGCTTCTGTATTGTTGGTTTAAGAGTTTCTTGAAACCAATATAAATATGTTGATTTGTTTTTTGATGCAATACAGGATGCTGTCCGTGAATAGATTCTATAAGTCCCAGTAAAAAAACTTTAATGTAAAAACGCGCCTGTTCTTTCTTGACCAGACTTGGTTTATTATAAATATTCTGGATATTTTTTACAAGAGCAATAGCTTCTTCAAATTCCTGATTGGGAAGCGCTGTACAATTAAGATTGGCGGAAAGATTGACATTATAAGGACTTAATTCATTTTTTAATATATCGGAACAAAATAATACTTCTTCAAATAAAATTATTTTGCCGGTTAAATCTTTGCTGAAATTAGAGATAAAGCAAATTTGTTCCGGAAAAATGATAGAAATTTTTCCTGCTTTTAGAAAATGAATTTTGTCTTCGATCTGAACATCAACTTTTCCTGTTTCTACAATAATAATCAAAAAGTGATCATTTTTGTGAGGCTGCTGATAGTTTTGAATATGTTCTTTGTCTAAATCAAAAACGCGGAAAGATAAATTTTTGTCTTCTGTTTTTTCAATAATCTTCTTGATCTCCGACCTTTTTATATTCATCTTAAAAATTGCTGTTTTTAGCAAATTTACGGAAACTTATTCAGGTCATGCTGAATGCTGGCGCAAAAACTATTCAAAGAGCTATTGTTTTGCTTGAATAATCAAGGAGAAATTTATTGCCAGTCAAAGATTTACATCAAAAAATAGTCATCGTTTTTTTGTTGAGATGAATGCAATTTTATAGCCATAATTTTTACAGATTTGATTTAATTGTCTGTTTTTCCTCAGATTTTAGGTCGGTTCGCTTTATTTTTTGTACCTTAAAATTAAATTAATAAATAAGATGATGACAAAATTAAGAATTTCATTGATCAACATTCACGGACTTTTGAAAGGCTCAGGCCTGGAGATTGGAAGAGATGCTGACAATGGAGGACAAACTAAATATGTTTACGAGCTTGCCGAATTTTTATCCCAACATGCAGATGTAGAGCATGTTGATTTATTTACCAGATTGATTGATGATCGCAGTCTTTCTCCAGAATATGCAGTTCCTATTGAAGTTGTAAATGAAAAATTAACGATAAGAAGAATTCCCTTTTTAGGAAAAAAATACAAACCCAAAGAACAATTATGGGAAGGTCTTGACACTTTTGTAAATGGCATTGTGCAGCACATTAAAGTTCATGACATATTTCCCAACTGGATTCATTCTCATTACGGGGATGCGGGTTATGTGGCGAGCGAATTATCAATAATCCTGAATATTCCATTTGCTCATACGGGACATTCTTTAGGTTTTCATAAAAGGAAAAAATTGCTGGAAAGCGGGATAGACGAACAGGAACTCGAAAAGAAATTTAAGTTTAAAGCCAGAATTGCCGCAGAAGAAAGGACACTAGAACTATCAGAATTTATTATTACTTCGACAGAGCAGGAAATTGAAACTTATAAGCCGTATAAAAATTTTGATTTAGCTAAATACCACGCCATTTCTCCCGGTATTGATACCAGAAAATTTGTTCCTTATTATCATCTCGAACAGGATTTGGATAAGCAAATGGAAGAAGAACAAAGAAAATATTGGGTTGCCGAAACGATTTCTAAGTTTCTTACCAATCCGCACAAACCTTTTATATTGGCACTTTCAAGACCGGATCGCCATAAAAACCTTCATACACTTATTGAAGTTTACGGCAAAGACAAAGAACTGCAAAGCATCGCTAATCTTGTTATTTTTGCGGGTATAAGAAAAGATATTTCACAAATGCCGGAATCAGAAAAAGATGTATTAACAGATTTGCTGCTGTTAATGGATAAATATGATTTATACGGAAAAATGGCAATTCCGAAAAAGCATGATGTAGAAAATGAGGTTTCTATTATTTACCGTTATGCCGCCGAAAAAAGAGGGGTTTTTGTAAATCTGACCCTGCATGAAAATTTCGGTTTAACCGTAATAGAATCGGCCAGTTCTGGTTTGCCTGTTGTGGTTACCAAAAACGGAGGACCTTCTGAAATTATTCCGACCTGCCAAAACGGAATATTGGTAGATCCTTTAGATGTAAATGAAATTAAAAAAGCGGTGCGAAATATATTAACCGATGAAAATCAATGGAAATATTATTCGAATAATGGAGCCATTAATATTCAAAAACATTACAGCTGGTTAAGTCATGTAAACCAATATGTTGAATTAATTAATGAGAATCTGACGCTTTCTTCTGGTTCCGGAATTAAAAACAGACACTATCCTAATATTAATATTGAGCGTTTAAAAAGAAAAGTTGAAAACTTATTGGTTTCGGATATTGATGGAACGCTGATTGAACCCAAATTAAATAATCCGGGTTTAAAAGAATTAAAAGTGCATTTGGTAAATCGTACCAATAAAATGGCTTTTGCCCTGGCATCCGGAAGAAATTTAGCGCTGGTTAAAAAAGTGATTGATGAAGAACAATTTCCGTTACCGGATTTTATTATCTGTTCTGTTGGAACCGAAATTTATTATACAAATGGTACAGATTACATTTTAGACAAAGGCTGGGCGACTTTTTTATCAGGAAGATGGAAAAGAGAGGATATTGAAAATCGTTTAAAAGTAATTCCCTGGATGAAACTGCAGGAAGCTGAAGCGCAAAATCCGTTTAAAATCTCGTATTATTATGATAAAGAAAAATACGATCATGAAGAGTTGGTTAAAGCTTTAGGAAAAGGATGGTATAAAATAAACATCATTCCGAGTCACGGACAGTTTCTGGATTTTATTCCCAAAAGAGCATCAAAAGGAAATGCAATTAAATTTTTATGCCGTAAATGGGCAATTCCTTTAACAAACGTAATTGCGGCAGGAGACTCAGGAAATGATATCGACATGTTCAGAGGTGCAATAAAAGGAATTATTGTGGGAAACAGAAGTATAGAATTAGATCATTATGAAACAACCAAAAGTATTTTTGTGGCAAAAAGCTCAGCATCTTTAGGGATTTTAGAAGGATTAAAACATTATAAAATAATAAAATAATATGTATTCAGGTTCAGGTTTTAGCAGTTGGGAAATAGGCGATGTTGATGTTTTTATTGATGAAAACGGACTTCATCATTTATTTCATTTGATTATTCCTAATCACGATTATATTGCACATGCCGTATCGCGTGATGGTCTTTCCTGGAAAAGGGTCAAAAATGCTTTGTGGGTTGGAGATCCCGGAGAATGGGATGATGATATGCTGTGGACGATGCATGTAAGTAAAAATACTGCGGGAGAAGGTTATGAAATGTATTATACAGGATTAAAACGCAAGGATAAGGGAATAATGCAAAAAGTGGGCAGGGCAGTTTCTCCTGATTTAATTCATTGGACGAAAGAAAACGAATATGGTCTTCCTTTAAAAAGTCAGGCACCTTATTATGAAAGTTCAGCCAATAATCCCCGCGAATGGATTAGTTTTAGAGATCCGTATAAGTATGAATTTGAAGGGGAAGATTATTTACTAATTTGTGCCAGAAGTGCCATTGGACCAACGTACAGAAGGGGATGTATTGGTGTAGCAAAAAGGGAAGCGACTGGTTTTGTGCTTCAAAAGCCGCTGCACGTTCCGTATGTATATGATGATGTGGAATGCCCTTGCGTAGTCGAAATAAAAGGAATGCATTATTTATTGGGTTCGATTCGCGAGGATATTAAAGTCCGTTATTGGTTTTCTCCTGATTTTAAAGGAGAATATCATGCTTTTCATAATAATGTGCTGATGCCACAAGGCAATTATGCCGCAAGAATTGTAAAAGAAGGCGATTATTTTTTGATCTACAATTTTTATTTTGTGGGAGGAAATGTCAACACACATCGTGTAATTCCGCCACCAAAACAATTAGATGTTGATACGAGCGGAAGACTTTTATTGAAAACCTATCACCATTGGGAAACAATTTATCAGCGAACAATTGAGCAAAAGAACTTACCAATTCCGGTGCCTATTTTAGGAAATCCATCTGCAAATTTTGTTTTAGAACATGAAAATAAATGGCGTTTTGGATGCCGAAGCGGTTACGAAGTTTTTTGTTTTGAAAAACCATCCAATGATTTTGTGTGGGAAGGAACGCTCGCGGTTGAAGGAATGGGAAAAACAGGATTTGTAATTGAGTGTGATGAAGAAGGAACGGCCTATTATGTTTCGATTGATTTTGTAAATGGTTTTGTTCAGTTTCGAGCGTGGGGATTTAATGAGAAAGATGTGAAGAATAATTTTATCTTCGAAAACATTCAAACAAATCAATTTGAAATTGTCGACAAAAAAGAAATCTATTTTAAAATAATCCGTCACGGAAATTACTACGAAGTATCGATCAATGAAGTTGTTAAATTGACTTTGTTGGATTTTAAATACAGCGAAGGAAAAATAGGGGTTTATGTTTGTTCTGCTATTGTATCCTTAAATGATTCGAAGATTCATGTAATTCCGGAACCAGAAAATGAATACGCAACTTCAGATCCAAATAAAGCATTTGATGAATATTTGAAAAAATCGCATTAGAGAATAGAAGCAAGAAGATAGAAGAAAGAGGATAGAGGGAAGAGGATAGAGGAAAGAGGATAGAGAAAAGAGGATAGAAAATAGAAAATAGAAGCAAGAGGATAGAAGTTAATGTCATTAAGTTAAGTCTTTTTTTCTCATTTTATGTCATTTCGAAGGAGAAATCTCCACAAGTAACTCCGCAATGAGAACCCAATCTTTGTCGAGCTTCTCGCGGAGATTTCTCCTTCGACAATGACAAATAGTACATAATAAAATGCTCTATGTCCCAACGGTTGAAACCGTTAGCAATGTTTATAAGTAAAAAAAAACACGGATTTCACGAATTTGCATGAATTAATTTTTTAAGATCAACTATTAAAAAATTAGTGCAAATTCGTGAAATTCGTGTTTTTAAATGTTATTTTTAGTAAGTTCCAAAATAATTCCGAAAGCTGCTGCGGCTTTGTGAACCTGAATAACCCAGTCATCGGCGGCATTGTCATCGGCACCGTCTGAAATATATTTTAAACATAAAAACGGAATATTTTCTTTCATGGCAATCATGGCAAGGGCGTAAGCTTCCATGTCTACAACATCATATATTTTGGTGGCATGACCCATCTCAAAACTATCACCAGTTCCACAAATACCCATTTTCAAATTATCCATTTCCAGACCATATTCAAGAATTACTGGTAAATTAGAAAGCGGAGTTTCATATTGTTCAAACCCTAAACCTCTGACATCCATATCTCTCTGTACAAATTTAGTACAGCAAATAACATCTCCTTTTTGAAAAGAATTGCTTCCTGCTGATCCAAGATTAACTATTAAAGATGGTTTCTTGTTTTGAATAGCTTTGGTTAATTCATAAGCTGCATTTACTTTTCCGATTCCGGTAATGAGCGTATTTTGACCAACAAAAACAGCTGCCGCTTCAGATTCTAATGCAAATGAGAATAATACATCTTTTAAAGGAAAAGATAATTCGGGTGTAATTTTTATCATTAAATAAATTTATTTTCAATATGCAAAGATGCTCATTTCAACTAAATAATAGGTTATAGAAAGAAAGGATTTATGTCAATTGTTTGAAGTGTTTTTTTGCTCAGAAAAGAGATTAGATGGTACTTAATACTTTATTTTCTATTAAAGAATAAAAAAAATAATTTTAAACTATATTAATTATATAGAATTTATATATATTTGCAAAGTAGAAAATTTCTACATGACTTATCCAGAAAGACTGAGGGAATAGGCCCGATGATGTCTTAGCAACCTGTTGCCAAATAAGGTGCTAAATCCTTCCGCTACGACGGACAGATAAGAAAGATTTCGTTTAGTAATCTGAATAAGCTCATCAATATTAATTTTTTTATCCATTAAAATGAAAGCTGAGCTATTATTATACGCCAATTTAAAAGAAAACAATCTGCTATTTCAGGAAAACAAATCTTTAGTTTTTCGAATGCACGGCAGGTAATTTTTTCCAGTCTTTTTCCCTTTAATGACGTTACGTTAGGCCATTTCAAATCGGTCAGGGAATACTTATGTTCAATTTTAAATCAAATTATTATGAAAAATATCTTATTAAGCAACACTAATAATCAACTGCATTATATCGGTTACAAAACCATAAAAAAACACTTCGAAAATTTGAAATCTATGAAAGATTCAACCAGAAATAAAATATGTTAATTTAAAATGATAGTGAAATGAATGTTATTGAGAAGCAAGTAAAAACAAGCCAATTAGAAAAGTATTTTTCGAAGTTCAGAGAAAATACAGTAGGAGTAAATCACATTTTTGAATCCATTTACGGAAAACAAAATTTATTATATGCTGACTGGGTTGCCAGCGGAAGATTATATATTCCGATTGAAGATATAATGCTCAATAAAATAGGCCCAATGATTGCCAATACGCATTCATTTTCAAGTCAAACCGGAAAAGCTTCAACTTATGCTTACCAGCATGCCAGAGCAATAATTAAAAAACACGTTAATGCCAATGAATCTGATGTTCTCGTTACCACAGGAACCGGAATGACAGCGGCTTTATCTAAATTACAGCGTTATCTGGGTTTGCGTACTGCAGATAATAAATCTCATTCTAAAACTGAAGAGGAAACAGATAAGCCAGTCGTTTTTATTACGCATATGGAACACCATTCTAATCAGGTTCCGTGGTATGAAACCAATGCCGATGTGGTTATTTTACCTGCCGACGAGAACAATTTGGTAAACCCTGAAATTCTTGCCGAAAAAATAAAAAAATACGCCGACAGGAAACTGAAAATCGGTTCTTTTACGGCTTGCTCAAATGTATCCGGAATAATTACGCCTTATCATGAATTGGCAAAAATCATGCATCAAAATGGTGGTTTTTGTTTTGTTGATTTTGCAGCTTCGGCGCCTTATGTGAAAATTGATATGCATCCAAAAGATCCTGAAGAACAACTGGATGCGATTTTCTTTTCTCCACATAAATTCCTTGGCGGCCCCGGAACCTGTGGTGTTTTGGTTTTTAATGAAAAGTTATATAAAAGCAACATTCCCGACAATCCGGGAGGAGGAAACGTAAAATGGACAAACCCATCGGGAGAATACCAATATAGCGACATAATAGAAGTAAAAGAGGATGGCGGAACCCCAGGATTTCTGCAGGTAATAAGAACCGCTTTGGCTTTGGAACTAAAAGACCAAATGGAAGTAGAAAGCATAAAAAACAGAGAAAAAGAATTGCTGGATCTTTGTTATGAAGCGTTTAGTAAAATTCCGGGTTTATCTATTTTAGGAGATATTACCACCGAAAGAATTGGCTGTGTTTCTTTTGTGATCGAAAACATTCATTACAATTTGGTCGTGAGACTTTTAAATGACCGTTTCGGAATTCAGGTTCGTGGCGGTTGGTCCTGCGCCAGTACGTATGCACATTATTTGTTTGATATTGACGAAGAAAAATCAAAAGAAATAACCAACGAATTGCTTCAGAAAAACCAAACCAATAAACCGGGATGGGTTCGTTTATCCCTGCATCCCATCATGACAAATGAAGAACTTTTGTTTATTTGTGATGCTATACAGCAAGTTGCGCAAAATTATCAGGAATGGCAAAAGGATTATAAATACAATAGTTCTTCTAATGAATTTGAGAATGTTGTATTTGAAGAAAATATTGAAAAAGAGGTGCAAAAATGGTTTGAGTTTGAGTAATATAAATGTGCTTTTTTAAGCCGTTGGATGTAATGTATAAAGTTTAATTAAACACATAGAAACATAGATTTTATGATTTGAAAAAGTAAATCCAAAAGAAACTTGTTTCTCTCACATAGCTATGTTTGTTAATACAAGTGAAACGCCTTTTTTGAGTTCAATAATTCTATGTTTCTATGTGTTAAAACAATTACACACAACAGGTTTTAAAATCTCATTTCATTACCGAAATGGGATTTTTTTGCTGAAGCCTGGCATCAGTTTAAAATAATTCCAATTGATTATTAGGGTTTGAAGGTTTGTTTTTTGGAGGTTTGGCATCTCCAAAAATAGTTCTTCCGCCATATTTGTATGATTCATCACGTTCTCTTTGAATCAGCGCATCAAAGTTAGAATTAGGTGTAAAACTTTCTTCTGCTTTTCTGGAGATCTCAGATAATTTTTGAATGGCCTGTATTTTATCACTATTTCCAATTTTAGCCCGATTAATTGCCCTTTGCAAAGTATCAATTGTCTCGTCATAAATTTTTACAGGAACAGGAAACGGATGCCCGTCTTTTCCGCCGTGAGCGAAAGAAAAACGTGCCGGATCTTCAAATCGGGTAGGAGTGCCGTAAATTATTTCACTAACCAATGCTAATGATTGCAAAGCTCTTGGGCCCATTCCTTTCAAAAGCAATAATTCTTCAAAATCTTCGGGTTTATTTTCGTGGGTTGCCCACAACATGGCACCCAATCTTTTCATATTCACATCTTCCATTCTTACATCGTGATGCGCAGGCATAGAAAGATGCTGCATTTCTTTCATGATTCTTGTTGGAGATTCTTTAGATAATTCTAAAATACAATCTCTCGATTTTGTGGCTGCCTGAGCTGTAAGATTTAAGATTGTGCCTTGATTTTCACCATAAATAAAGGTATGCGGCTCATTTATAAAGGACTTTAAATCTTGGGAATGCCAATGGTATCGTCTGGCAGTTTGCGAATTCGGGTTCATTCCCTGCTGAATAACCGCCCATTGTCCTTTATTATCAACGATAAAATTGTGCTGGTACAATTGAAATCCGTCCTGAATTGCCGTGTTGTCAACTTTTGCAGTAAGTCTGCTGCAATTAGCAAGATTATTTCCGTCAAGACCTGTTTTTTCGCCCACAAATAAAAGTTCTTTTGGCGTTAGCATAGAATGTTTGCCTTTGCCTCCGCAAATATATATTCCCAATTCTTTTGAATGTGGGTTTACTGATTTTTTTAATGCTCCAAGTACAGAAGTTGTAATGCCCGAAGAATGCCAGTCCATACCCATTACGGCACCAAAACTCTGAAACCAAAAAGGATTACTTAGCTTGCTTATTACTTCGGCAGTAGAAAATTCTAAGGCAATCGTTTCTACAATTGCAAAACCAAGTTTAGACATTCGTTCAGCAAGCCACAACGGAACGTGTCCATAATGTAAAGGAAGATCTGCTGTGCCGGAACGTTTCATTTGATAAAGATTTGGATTGTTACAAAATTAAGTAAAATAGTTTAAAAGGCTTATTTACAAAAGAAATGATTAAGAATACATTAGCATATTTTAGTAAATAACAGAATTGTTGTCAGCAAAATAAAAACCGCCGGATTTTGTCCAGCGGTTTAAATTACTTTTTTATAAATTCCGACTTTTGATGTACAGATTTATCGATCTACATCGTCATCTTCCGGTTCGGCAGTAGTTGCATTATATTCATCCAAAGTTCTTCTGTCCGGATCATTGTTATTTTTTAAATCTTCATCCAGATACTGTGGTCTATTGGTTTCTTTTTGAAAATTGGGATCAATATTATCGTTATCATCCATTCTATGCTGAATTGGATGCTCATTAGATTTCTCGTTATATTGATCTCTTTTTCCGGAAGTATCTGCCTGATCCTGATCCTGATTTACTATAGTATCCTTGCTTTCCATGGTTTCAGATTTATTCGCCTGATTATCTGATCTGTCGTTTCTGTTGTCTGAAGTATTCATAATAATAAGTTTATAGTTAATAATTAATTCAAGTTGCTGTAAAAAAGTATAATCCCTACGGGATATTTTCTAGGGGCGCGCCTTTCGTTTCTACCAATATTTTAATCTACCAATATTTAACTCCTAGCGGAGTAATAAAAAACATCTTGTAGAGACTACATATTGGTAGGAATCAATCTATTTGTGCCATTTTTTTGTCCTGTAGGGCAATGTCATTAAGTTAAGGAAAATCTATAATTATTATTGTGAATAAATCTCTCGCAAGACGCAAAATCGCAAAGATTTTGTCATTTCGATGGAGGAGAAATCTCCACAAGTAACTCCGCAAAGAGAATCCAATCTTTGTCGAGCTTCTCACGGAGATTTCTCCTCCGTCGAAATGACAATATTGTGTTTAAACTTTGTGGCTTTGCAAGAAAGATTATTGCTCAAAAAGGCTTAACTTAATGACGTTGCCCGCAGGCACTATTCCTTTTTTATTAGCAATTGCATTCATTACAAATCTAAAGACAACAAATTTGAATAAATTATACTTTTTTGATCATTAATTGTATTATTATCAGTTGTTTACTTTTAAATAGCATTTAAGCTTTATGGACATTTTGTAATTTTTGGCATAGAATAGTAGAATTTTTTCTCTTTCCTTTTTATTTAATTTGAGATATAAAATTACAGGGCTATACAATGTTCATTTTTTAACTAAAAATAACTTTATTATGAAAATACCTAGAGAAATTATTAACGGGATTTATATATTTTTAGGAATTGCTGCTTTCTTCTTATTAATGGAAGTTTTAAATCTTTCTCATTTATTTTATCTGCGTTTATTAAATGTACTTATTATTTTTTATGGGGTAAACAGAACTTTAAAAATGAATCTTGCTGATGGTAAGAACAGTTTTGTTCCCAACGCAATTTCGGCTATGGTAACTTCTCATATAGGGGTAGTTATTAGCGTAATAGCCTTACTTATTTATAGTTATGCTAAAGGAGGCGACAAATACGTAAAATCATTATCAGAAGCATTTATGTTTGGGGGTGAGCCATCGGTAACAACTTATACCTTGTGTCTGTTTTTTGAAGGAACGGCTTCTTGTATAATTGTTACATTACTTTTAATGTTATATTGGAATAACAAATATAAAGCCGATTAAACTTCGTGATTATAAAAAAAACAACAAGAACTTTACTATAAATATAACCTGCATTTAATGGCAGGTTTTTTTATTTTAAAGAATCAAAACTGTTCCAATGTTTTACATTTCGTCTCATTTTTAACTTAACACACAGTTCATATTTAAATTAACTTGTAATTGTAAACTTGCGGGTTAAATAATATACAATGATTCGAGTAGTACTAGTATTTTGTCTTTCTACACTATATTCTTTTGGACAGCAGATAAAATTTGAAAACTTCACAACAAACCAGGGCTTATCAAATAATTCGGTACTTGATATAGAAAGCGATAAGGACGGCGGCCTGTGGATTGCAACCTGGGACGGTCTGAATTATTTTGATGGTTACAGCTTTAAGATTTTTAAGAACAATTTTAAAAATCATAAAACAGTTTCAAGCAATTATATTACAAAACTACAAAAAGATGCGCTGGGGCAAATTTGGCTCATTACAAAAGAAGGTAATGTAAACCAATATCTCGGAAATGATGAGTTTGCAGCATTTAAATTTAAAAGTACTCCAAAAGGGATTCATTTATCTCAAAAAGGAAATATAGTAGTAGAAACTAGTACGGCTTACTATGAATTTAAAAATAATTCTTTTGTCGAAATCTCTCAAAATAATGTACAAAGGTCAGATTTTGAAAATCTAAAAAGCATTTTGCTTAGAAAATATCCTAACCTTATTATCAACGATATTTTAAAAGATAAGTTGGGAAATATATGGTTTGCCACTCGTGAAAATGGCGTGTATATCATTACAAATGAATCTAATGAAAACAACATACAACATTTTACTTCTGATTTGTATGCGCCATATTCTTTGACAAATAATGAAATAGAAACGCTGCATGAAGATGATTTTGGAAATATCTGGTTAGGGCAAAAAGATGGTGGCTTGAGTATGGCATTTACCGGTTCTGAAAAAATAAATTCTGTTATGCCTCATCCTATAAAAGAACCTAATCTGCCGGATGAAACCATTAGGGCGGTTACCAAAGACAGCAAAGGAAAAATCTGGTTAGGTTATTATACAAGAGGGCTTTATTGCTACAATGACAGAAGCCATTTGTATGAAAAATTTAAAATAGACAAAGCCGCTTCAAGTCCGGATTGGGAACGAATAAGAACTTTGTTTACCTCAAGCGACGGAACAGTCTGGGCGGGAACTTACAAAGGAATTTTGCGTATTTCTGATACTAAATGTACCAGTTATGAAACAAGCAATATCAAAGGAATGCCCGTTAACAGATGTTATTCTATGTTTGAAGATCAAAACAAACAGCTTTGGATGGGATGTTGGGGAGGTTTGGCCAAATTTAATTTGATAACCGGAAAGTTTGAAACATTTAAAGGGCAGGAATTATTAAGTAAATACAATATAAGATGCGTTAAAAAAAACAATCAAAATCTTGTTCTGGCGACAGAAAATAATGGAGCGATTGTATTTAATTTAACGACGGGTGCTTTAAAAAAAATCACTACCAAGGATGGAATTTTAGGCAATAGCGTCTATTCTGTTTTTGTTGATAATGAAACAGATAATTATTGGATTGCTTCTTTGGGAGGTATAAGCGTTTTTAATAAAAAAACCGGCATAGTAAAAAATATTACAGAGGCTGAAGGATTGCCAAGTCATATGGTTTATGGACTTATTGATAATGGAAATAAAATCTGGATTAGCACCACAAAAGGACTCGCTTCTATTGACAAGAAAAAATACACCGTAACTTCTTATAATCCGGATCACGGCTGGCAGGCACCTGAATTTTCTGAAGGCGCTTATCATCAGGATTCAAAAGGGAATTTGTTTTTCGGAGGCATAAACGGACTTAATTATTTTAATCCCGGAACCATTCACACCGAGAATTCAAAAGCAAGAGTAAAATTGAAAATCGATGGTAATGAAAATTATCCGGCAACAATAGAAAAAAGCTTTAGTGATAATGAACTGGAAATTGAAATAATACCCATACTATTTCCAAAAGCCAAAAGAAGTGATATTTATTACAAACTCGAAGGAAATGATGAGGAATGGATTTCTTTGGGTGCCAACAATAAAATCGAATATACTGATTTATCTTCCGGAAATTATGCCTTTATGATAAAACAGGGTAAAAACGGGATTCCGGAACCTGCATTTTTTACGCTTCACATTACCGAAGCATTTTATGAATCGGCATTGTTTTATATTCTGTTATCAGGTTTTATATTGCTGGTTTGCGTAATCGTAATTTATGTTAAAAATAAAAGCGCACTTGAGCAGCAAAAATATCTGGAAGAACTTGTAAAAGCGCGTACGAATGTTATCGAAAAGCAGAAAAAAAACCTCGAAGAAATTAATGCGGAACTAGATAAAAAAAATAAAAAAATAGAAGAACAAAAAGAGAAACTTTTGATTTTGCACAGCAATTTTAAAAACGAAAATTTTGAAATTGAAAAGTTTAAGACTTTTATGCTGTCAGAATTTCAGGATCCGATCGCCAGAATAATTGAAATCTCAAGTTCGTTTAAAAAGGATACAGAAACCCAGCGCGCCCTGATGTCAGAATCGGGTAAATTGATGAACCTTATTTCTGAATGGAATTACCTCGAACACGTTAAAGAACTTGGAGCGATAAAAAAAACAGATGTCGATTTGTTTCCTGTTTTAAAAAATAATGTCGAAAAACTAAAGAAAGATTTACAGCTTAATCAGGTCAATTTTAATTGTGAAATAGACAAAACAGATTGTTTTGCCGTTATTGATGTTTTGCGTTTAAAACTGGCATTACAGTATTTTTTCAATGATTTCTGCAAATATTCAGACAGAGACAGCACTTTAGGTATTGCAATCACGTATGAAAATAATTTTTTAAAAATTAGTGCCGTTTCTGATAGTGTTATCTTAAAAAACAACTGGCACAATATTGCACATTATAGTCCTTATTTTAGAGCTTTACAGGTTTTAATAGAAGATCTGCAAGGAGAATTGATTCCGTATTCAGAAGAACAATTTCAAACCACAATCTTAATTCCGATAGAAGTTGTTGATCCCGAAACTAACTTTAAAGAAACCATTTCCTGGAAAAATTTTAATTATGAAGATCAGTTTTCTTCGGATAAAAAATGTCTTTTGGTTTTTGGTGATCCATTTAATAATGCAGCCGCGAATCAGGTTTTGGAAAGCGAAAATTATAACCTGATTTTCGAAAGTTCTGTTTCTAATTTAAATGCAATCATAAAGCAGATCGATATTGCCGCTTTGGTTTTTTATCAGGCAGCGTTCTCCAATGACCTCATTCATTTTTTAAAAACAAACAAAGAAAATACGAATATAAAAATCCCCAAGATTTATATCTCAGAAGATATTAATTATGAATTAGACGAACAATTATTAGAAATAGGTATCGATACACACATTAAATTGCCTGCAAGAGCATCATTTATCAGAAAGAAAATCGATAGCCTGATCCATCAAAATGCAGAGCCTTTGCGGGAATATAAAATTCAGCAAAAAATATTTGAGATTCTCACGGAAGACAATGAGCATATTACACCAAATGAAAAACTTTTAAAAAGAGCTTTAGAAATAATTAAGGACGAATTACAAAATCCTTCTTTTAATGTAGAAATGCTTGTAGAGCAATTGGGAATTTCGAGGGTAAAATGCTATCGTTTGTTTAAAGAAACCCTAAACCAATCTCCGTTGGATATCTTAATGTCGCTTCGATTACAAAAAGCAGAAGTCTTGCTAAAAACGAAAAAGCTGAACATATCCGAGATCAGTTTTGAGTGTGGATATAACGATCCAAAATACTTTGGACGCTCCTTTAAAAAGTATTTTGGCAAAAGTCCGAAGGAATATAAAGAATATAGCGCGTAACGCGTTGGATGTTAACTGTTTTTAACACATAGAAACATAGGTTTTGCATGTTCAAAAAAGGCGTTTTACTTCTTTAAAAGGCACAGAGTTCAGCTATGTGTAAGAAACCTGTTTCTTTTTGCACTCTTTTTAGAGGTCTAAAATCTATGTTTCTATGTGTTAAATGAAGTTTTAGTAATTACACCCAACAGGTTAGCGCGTAGTTTTTTGTTAGGGCTGCATTTACAGAAAGTTAGCCCAATGTTAATGAACAAAAATCACCCTTTTTTGCCGTTAAATCTGTCCTAAATTGCATTAAAAGTCCACTTTTCAAATACAAAAATCCTCCTATTGCCGGGATTCATAAAATACTTTTGGCGAAACTAAAAAAGTATTTAAATGAAAAAAGTTTACGCATTGTTAATTCTTGCCTTAGGATGTATGTCATACTCCCATGCGCAGGTATCAGTATCAGGAATCGTAGTTTCTGATCTTGAAAAAGTACCCGTACCAGGAGTCTCTGTTTATATTAAAGGAGAACCAAAAGGCGCTGTTACGACAGATTTTGACGGAAATTTTAAAATTAAAGCACAACAAAATGATGGTGTTTTGGTTTTTTCTTACGTAGGATTTAAAACAAAAGAAGTCTCTTTCTCCGGAAATCAAAAATTGACTGTTGGTCTTGCTGAAGAAGTTAGTACTTTAAATGAAGTAGTAGTTGTAGGTTACGGTTCTCAAAAAAGATCTGATGTAACCGGCGCTATCGCTTCTGTAAAAAGTGAAAATTTTAATAAAGGAGTGGTGGCCAATGCCGGACAATTGATTCAGGGAAAAGTTTCCGGAGTTAATGTTGTTGGGGCAAGTGGTGAACCGGGAGCTTCGCAAGATATCATTATTCGTGGGGTAGGAAGTTTACGTTCCGGAACAACACCACTTTATGTAGTAGACGGATTTGCCCTGGATAATACGAATAATGGAGTTGCTTCAAATCCTTTAAACTTTATCAATCCGCAGGATATTGAGAGTATTGAGGTACTTAAAGATGCATCTGCTTCGGCTATTTACGGTTCAAGAGCGGCAAACGGAGTAATTGTAATTACAACTAAAAAAGGAGCGAAAGGACAAACTAAAATAAACCTTTCTATGAGCACCGGATTTTCAACATTGGCGAATAAAGTTGACGTTTTTAGTGCCGATGAATTTAGAAAACAAGTTGTTGCCGTAAACGGAAATTTACAAGACGGCGGGGCAAATACAGACTGGCAGGATGAATTAACCAGAACGGGAGTTTCTCAAAACGTTAATTTCTCTATGAGTGGAGGAACAGATAAATCAACTTATGCAGCCTCCGTAGGAGTAGACAATCAGGAAGGTGTTTTACAAAATAGTGATTTAAAACGCTATTCAGGACGTTTAAATTTAAACCAAAAAGCTTTTGACGATAAGTTTAATGTTGCTTTTAACATGACAGCAACAAAACTTGAAAATTCAAGACCAGACGCAAGAAGTGTAGTGGGGAGTATGTTAACAATGAATCCAACTGATGCAATTTCTGTGAATGGAGAACCAAATGTTAACTTAAGTAATGACGCTGTAAACCCTTTAATCAGTCAGAGAATTTATTCTGATGAAACCAACAACAATCGTATTTTGGCTAATATTGCGCCATCTTATGAGTTCATAAAAGGATTAACGTATAAATTTAATCTTGGAGTTGATTATTCTATGTCTGAAAGAGACGTACAAGTTTTGCCATACACTTCGGCGACTAATACAACCGAAAGTACTTTAAATAATATTACAACTACTAATAATAATATCTTATACGAAAATACACTGACGTATAATTTTAGTAAAGATGTTCACAGTTTTACAGTTTTAGCGGGTCAGTCTTACCAGAAAATACAAGTAAATCAAAAGAATTACGACTTTAAGGGATTCCCTGATAATGGTGTTGAACCAAAGAATCAAATAGAAGCCGCTACTGAGCTTAGAAGCAAGTCTTCATCTGCGGTAGAAAATGAGCTTCAGTCTTTCTTTGGAAGATTAAATTATGGCTATGACAACAAATATTTGCTTACAGCAACGATGCGTGCCGATGGTTCTTCTAAATTTGGTAAAAATAACAGATACGGATATTTTCCATCTGTTGCATTAGGCTGGAACATTACAAAAGAAGATTTTTTAAAAGAATCTGAAATGCTTAACAATCTTAAGTTAAGAGCAAGCTGGGGTCAGACAGGTTCTCAGGAGATTCCTTCAAAAATTACAAAAGCAAGTTATACAGAAAGCAACAGCGGATATGATACTTATCCATTAGATCCATCTGCTACAGATTTAGCCGGATATCCTTATGGTTCAATCTATACCCGTTTAGCCAATCCTAATATTCAATGGGAGGTTTCAACACAAACCAATATTGGTTTAGATTTTAGTTTATTCAATAACAGATTATCAGGTACTGTTGATTATTTCAACAAAGTTTCAGAGAATATTTTATTAGAAGTAGCCCCGGTAGATCCAATTCAGCCTACATCAAAATATTGGACAAACATTCCTAATATGGAAATCAAAAACAACGGTATTGAGGTCGCTTTAGATTACAGCAGCGACAAAAGCAAAGATTTCTCTTATAGCATTGGCGGTAATATCTCTTTTACAGACAACAAAGTACAAAACTCACCGTATCAAATTTTAACTACAGGAGGAGCGCAGGGAGGCGGACAATCGGGAGCAACTATAAACGGTGTTCTAAACGGACAGCCAATTGGTTCTTTTTATATGCTTGAATTTACCGGAATTGGTGCTGATGGTTTAAACCAGTTTAAAGATACAAATAACGATGGTAAGATTCTGGACAATGACCGTGTTGTTGCAGGAAGTGCTTTACCGGATTATATTTATGCGTTTTATTTGAATTTGAAATATAAGAATTTTGATTTCGGAGCTAATTTTAACGGAGCTCAGGGAAATAAAATCTACAATCACGTTGCAATGTCATCTTTCAACAGAGGAAGTTTGGCAAATTCTTTTAACACTACAGACAGAGCTTCACAATATTTAAATGAAGCATCTACGAATTCAAATACAGTTTCTACAAGATATTTAGAAGATGGAAGTTTCTTAAGATTAAATAATGCAACTCTGGGTTACAATATAAGCCCAAAATCAATTGGACTTGATAATATAATGGAGAACATTCGTCTTTCGGTTACAGGGCAAAATTTATTTGTAATCACAAAATACAGTGGTTATGATCCTGAAATTAACACTGGAACTTCAGTAAGCGAAATTCAGTCTTTTGGAATTGATTATTTCAGTTACCCAAGAAGCAGAACTATTGTATTTGGCTTAAACGCAGCATTTTAATCAAAAATAACAAAACATGAAAAACAAAATAATAATAGCAGGTCTTGCATTCAGTTTATTCTTTACCTCGAGCTGTACAGACTTAGAAGAAAATGTCCTTGACGAATCCTTAAATGGGGCAGGCAAAACAGAAGCAATTAGTGGTGCAATTGCTCCCGCTTACGGCCAACTAAAATCGACATGGTATCATACAAACAATTTTGGTTTACAGTTAATTGCAAGTGACGAAGGTATTTTACCTTACAGAGGAGGAACTGACTGGTATGATGGAGGTAAATATTTGGCCGTACACGCGCATACTACAACACCTACTAATGACTTGGTTACAAGTACCTGGAATGCGCTGACCAAAAACATTTCGAGAACATTATCTGCTATTGAAGTATTGACTCCTCTTGCAGAAGGCGGAAACACAGAAGCACAAGGAGCGCTTTACGAAATGAAAGCCCTAAGAGCGTATTTAAACATGCAGACATTAGACAGCTGGGGACTTGTGTTTAAAAAAGAATCATCGGCCAGTACCTCAGAAATATTGAGAGGACAAGACGCAGTTTCTTATATAGAAAGTGAGTTATTGTCTGTTGCTGATGTAATTAATACTAACAGAGGACCGGGCAGAATGACACAGGCTGCGGTTTGGGGACTTCTTTCAAGATTATATTTAAATGCTGCTGTTTATCGTGATCCTTACGGAACGCCTGCATTTGCCGCGGCAGATATGGATAAAGTAATTAAATATACAGATAACATTATAAACTCAGGTAAATTCAGTTTGTCTCCAGAATATTTTGACTTATTTGATGATGCTAATAATTCAAACCCTGAATTAATTTTTGCAATAGATCAGCGTGGAGTTTTGGCAGATGAGCACAACCGTTGGGCATATTGGTCAATACCGGGATCAATGTTCGCCAGACCGGAATCAATTAACGTAGACGGAACAGATGGTCCTGCTATTACGTCAGATTTTTATCAAACATGGGTTGATGCTTACGGAAGCGTAGATCCTGCCGATGCCGATTCAAGATTTTATAAAAATAATGCAAAAGTGCCGGACAACTTAAAAGATCTTACCGGACTTTCGCCATTAAACGATGAAAATCATTATTACTGTGTAAAAGCTGAAGATTTTGAAATTGACAGAGGAATTATGAGAGGTATTCCGTGGGCAGCCAGAAAAGATGCAAACGGAGCGTTTTATAAATGTGATGGCGGATACAGAATTTATCCGGTTAAGCAAATTAAAGGAAACGGACCAGACAAAAACGTGGGTTATGTGAACCTTACCCTTAAAGTTGATTTTACTAACGAAGGCAGTACGCACGCTGCTGGATACAGAGTGTCAAAATATCAATTTAGCCATACTTCTCCTGATGGAAATACCTACAGCAGCGTAGATATGGTACTGCTTAGATATGCTGAAATTTATATGATGCGTGCCGAAGCTAAATTAAGAAAAGGACAAATTGGTGAAGCATTGGCAGATATGAATATCGTAAGAACTTCAAGAACAGCACGTGCGCCAATTCCTGCTGCGCTTACGGCTATTAACTTAGATATTTTGTACAGAGAATATGGTTTTGAATTTTATTGGGAAGGTTTAAGGAGAACTACTCAAATTCGTTTTAACCATTTTGAAGATAAATGGACTGAAAAATCAGATGTAGATGTAAACCACAGATTGTTCCCAATTCCTCAGGTAGCAATTGATGGAGCTTCAAACACGCCTGGATATTTAGTACAAAATAAAGGATATTAAAAATTTGTTTAATTGTTTTGAATTGAAGGCTGTTTCGTTTTTTTGCCATTGCTAAATAATGAGCAGTCTTCTTGTGTTTATTTTTTTTAAAACAAGGGTGTTTAGAATTTTTAAAGCACCCTGTTTTTTACATTTTTATTCTTTCAGAAAACCTACAAATTTGAGAGAAAAAAACATCTATTTATTTACGTCAATACCTTTTTTACCCCAATACCCAATTGCTTTTTTGTCAATTCATTAATTCATTTCAAATGAAAAAATCATTTTTATTCATAAGCTTGTTCCTGTCATTATTTGGAGCAGGAAATTCAATATATGCTCAAGATTTAGTAAAAGTACATTCACACAACGATTACAATCATACGATTCCTTTTTGGGATGCCTATTCAAACGGAGCGGCATCTATAGAAGCCGATATTTTTTTGAAAGACAATGATCTATATGTTGCTCATGATCAGGAAAATATTACGGCTGCGAGAACATTAGAAGCTTTGTACTTAAAGCCTCTGGAAGCTGCTTTAAAAATGCAGTACAAAAAAGAGCAGCAATTATTTTTGTTAATAGATATTAAAACGGATGCTGAACCAACACTTAACAAACTCGTTTCTGTTTTAAATAAATACAAAACGATCATAGAAAATCAGAATATTAAAATTATCGTTTCGGGAAACAGACCAAATTCAGACATTTATACAAAATATCCTAATTTTATTTACTTTGATTTTCAGGAATTGGGGAAATCAATTTCAAAAGAAAATTGGGAAAAAGTTGCGATGGTTAGTGTAGATTTTAAAAAATATTCTGTTTGGAACGGATTGGGAAAATTAACAAAAGAAGATCGCGATCGTATAACTTCAGTTATTTCTAAAGCAAAATCAACCAATAAACCATTCCGTTTTTGGGGTGCTCCGGATACAAAAAGCGCCTGGAAAGCATTTTCAGAATTAGGAGTAGATATTATCAATACAGACAAGGCTTACAATTGTGTTCAATATCTTGGATTTTTACCAAAGAGATTTATAACGGCCACAAATGCTTCAACAGTTTATAAACCTACTTACAAAACAGATCAAAAAAATAGTCCCGTTAAAAATGTAATTCTTTTAATTGGAGACGGAAATGGTTTATCTCAAATATCTTCGGCTGTTCTAGCCAATAACGGTGCATTGTCATTAACGCAATTAAAAAGCGTTGGTTTTATAAAAACACAATCTGCCGACGATTTTACAACAGATTCTGCGGCTGCAGGAACGGCATTGGCAACAGGCCAAAAAACAAATAACAGAGCCATTGGAACAGATAGTTTGCAAAAACCGATCACCAATATTTTGGAAATTTTGCAAAAAAGAAAATTTTCTACAGGTGTGATAACAACAGATGAAATTACTGGCGCAACACCCGCTGCTTTTTATGCTCACACAATAGAAAGATCTAATACAGAAGTAATTGCTAAAGATTTATTAAAGAGTAAATTGAACCTATTTGTTGGAGGAGGCGCTTCTACTTTTAAGAATATTGCATTAGATTCTAAGTTTAAAGTATTGCCATCAGTAAAAGACATGCAGACAGTACATGCCGATACTATTGGAGTTTTTATTTCTCAGGGCAAAGTGCCGTCTGTTTTAGAGGGAAGAGGAGAAGTATTAGCAGATGCTACAAAATACAGCCTTGAATTTTTAAACAAAAAAAATAAACCCTTTTTCCTAATGGTCGAAGGTGCACAAATTGACAGTTTCGGTCACGTTAATAATGTTGCCGGAATAGTAGCTGAAACAATAGATTTTGATACAGCCATAACCCAGGCACTTATTTTTGCTGATAAAAACGAAGGAACATTGGTTGTTATTACAGCAGATCATGAAACTTCCGGATTTGGTATTCCGCAAGGAAACGTGAAAAAACACCAAATAGAAGGTGATTTTATAACAAACGATCATACTGCAACGATGGTGCCTATATTTTCTTATGGACCACATTCGCAGGATTTTCAGGGAGTATATGAAAACAATGAAGTGTTCAATAAAATACTTTCGCTGTTAAAATAAAATTGAATTAAAGAAATAAAAAAACAGTAAAACATGAGAATTATATAAATTCTGATAAAAATTATGTAAACTAAAAGGTCTTAGAAAACAAAAATTTGGAATTAAGATTATTCTGTAATTATAAACCTAAAAAATTTTAGTTATGAATAAAAAAGGACCAATTGTTATTATTGAGGATAACGAAGATGACCGCAAATTGTTTGCAGAAATTTTTTCGGACTTAAAATTACCCAATAAAATGTTTTGTTTTAGTTCCTGCAATGAAGCATATCAATATTTGATGTCAAAGAAAATAAAACCCTTTTTGCTTTTTTCAAATATTGTTTTGTTTCAGGGCGGCGAAGATCAATCTGCGTACAATAAACACAAAAGTATGTGTTTAGAGTTTTGTTGTCCCTGCTTATTTTTTACAACATTATTTAATCAGTGTTTTATAATAGATACGTATTCAATACCCACACATAGTTATTTTGTAAAACCTTATACTTTCGAGAAATTCAAACACGTGGTTGATTCGATTATACAATATTGGAGTAAAGACAAATCGATGCGACAGTACAGAAAGAAGGAACTTCAAAACAGAATACTTTAGCTAAAACTTTTGGACATAAATAATGACTTAAAAGTTTTTAGTAATTTTAGTTTTCCTCAAATTTTATGCTTGTGGCATTTTGCAGCACATTTGATTCTTCTTTGATTTTATAAACAAGGAAAATCATAATAGCGGTAAGAAAAGTTATAATTCCGAAAGAAACCCGCATACTCGTAGCTTCAGAAATGAAACCAATAAGAGGTGGTACAGCCAAAAATCCGAGATAACTAATACTTGATATAGCGGCAAGAGAACTGGCGCTGCTATTAATTGCTGATTTTCCGGCAAGACCAAAAACAAGGGGTGAAATACATGAAATTCCTAATCCAATTAATATAAAGCCAAGAATTCCCGTAAAAGGATAGGGCAGCAGTGCCACCAGCAAGAAACCAAGACCAAGAAGTGTAGAACTGTATAAAAGCATTTTTTTTACCCCGATCCTGCTCACTATGCGATCGCCTGCAAACCTGCCCAGAGTCATCATAATCATGTACACGGCAAATGCCCCTGTTGCCATAGAGTGAGAAGCATTCATAGTTTTTTGAAAATATACACCGCTCCAGTCGTACATCGTATTTTCGCATGCCATACAGATAAAAACGATAATGGCATAATTTAGTATTGATTTGTCTGGCAGTGCAAACAACGTTTTATGTTTTTGTGTATCGGGAGGAGCATAGAGTGTATATTGATATTGATAAAGTGTTAATGCAATCATGATGATTCCAACTAAAGGAAAATGCCATTCAATACCAATGCCAAAACTAACCAGAACATAACCTAGTGCCGCACCAGCAAATCCGGCAACACTCCAAATACCATGAAATGTAGTGATAATAGATTTTTTATCGTATAGTTTTTGAACGCTAACAGCCTGAGCATTCATGCTGATGTTTAAAAGATTTCGTGATGATCCAAAACAAAATAATATAATAAAGAGCTGCCACACTTCTGAGACAAAACCGGTTAAGCATAAAACGCCATTAAAAGCAATGGATCCGATCAGCATTATTTTTTTACTGCTGTTTCTCCCTAAAAGATAATTTGTTAAAGGCAGCGTGCATAATAAACCAATCGGCATTGCAAACAAAATACTTCCAAGCATACTATCGCTTAGATTAAAAGTAGTTCGAATAGTGGGTATTCTTGAAGCCCATGCCGCATATCCAAATCCGGAAATAAAAAAGAAAATAGCATTGGCAATTCTGTTTTTTCGTCGTTTTAAAAGTGCTGCTTCATCCATAATAATATAATTTTAGCAGAGTGTTTTTTGCATTTTTAAGCTTTTGGATTTTGTTAAATATTTTTTATTCTGAATCTGAAATACTTTCCTGTTCAATATTTATTAATAGCATTTTCCTTTAGTTAATTTAAATAGCTTTAGTACTTATTGCTTTTTAAGGATTTCCTTCTCCACCGCTTGACCCGTAAATTTGGCCAGTTGCATAACTAGCATCATTTGCGGCGAGCTGCACATAAATCGAAGCAAGTTCTGCAGGTTGTCCCGGTCTCTCCAGTGGAGTTTCTGAACCAAATGCTTTAAGTTTTTCCATAGTAGCACCACCGCTAACCTGCAAAGGAGTCCATATTGGTCCCGGTGCAACACCGTTTACACGAATACCTTTTGGAGCAAGTTGTTTGGCCAGCGATTTAATATAATTTGTAGTGGCCGCTTTTGTTTGTGCATAATCGTATAAATCCTCAGTAGGAGCGTAGGCTTGTACAGAACTGGTTCCAATTATAGAAGCCCCTGGTTTTAAATGCGGAAGAGCAGCTTTGATAATCCAAAAAGGAGCGTAAATATTAGTTTTCATCGTCCAGTCAAATTGCTCTGTAGAAATATCCAGAATTGATGCATGTGTTTGTTGGCGTGCCGCATTATTAACCACAATATCAAGTCCGCCGAGACCTTTTACGGCCTGTTCAACCAGTGATTTGCAAAATGCCTCGTCACGCAAATCTCCCGGAATTGCGACAGCCTTACGTCCTTCTGCTTTTATCAATTGAATAACTTCTTTGGCATCTTCTTCCTCATTTGGAAAATAATTTATCGCCACATCAGCACCTTCTCTTGCATAGGCAATAGCAGCAGCTCTTCCCATTCCGGAGTCACCACCTGTTATAAGTGCTTTACGACCTTTTAATCGTCCGGTTCCTTTGTAGCTTTTCTCGCCATGATCTGGTCTTGGATCCATTTTACTCACAAGTCCCGGCCAGGGCTGTGATTGTTCTTTAAATGGAGGTCTTGGATATTTTGTTTTTGGATCTTCCGGTCCGGTTGATGAACTAATTTCATCATCATTTAAAGCACTTGCCATAATTGGATTAATCGATGCAGTCGCCAATATTGCTCCCATACCCGTAATTGCAGATCGGCGGGATATTGTGTTTTTTGTCTCCATAATTGTAATTATTATTTTGTTTCTATAAAATTTTCAACTCGTGATATTATTGATATTCAATCAAATATAAAAAATGACCTTACCATGATTTTATAGAATTTTTATAATATGTTACAGAAATATAAGTCAGAAGTAATAGAAAACAAAAAAGGCTGTCTGAACAGCCTTTTTGTTTTTGATAAGTAATTTAGAAATTATAAAAGTTTTATCTTTCCATTTATAAGATCTCGTTAAATTATAATTATTCAATATCAAGATTAGGAGGTATTAATTTATACATTACTGGTGTTACGATTCTGGAAAGAATAGTAGAACTTATCAAACCTCCAATTAATACAATCGCCAATGGCGCAATCAACGGATTTGAGTTTAATGCCAAAGGAATAAGTCCGCAAATTGCTGTAATTGATGTTAGTACAACAGGCAGAAAACGTGTTTCGCCGGCAATGGCAATTGCTTCATCAATAGAATGTCCTTCTTGTCGCAATTGATTGGTAAAATCGACCAATAAAAGTGAGTTTTTAACTTGTATACCAGAAAGCCCGATAAAACCAATAATCGCCACCAATGACATCGGACTTCCGTCGATTAGTAAAAATACTACGCCACCCAAAATTCCTAACGGAATGATAGACAATACAATGATGATTCCTTTAAAGGTTTTAAACTGCAGCAATAAAACCGCGATGAATAAAAAAGTACTCAAAATAATGACCGAAAGAAAATTACCTCCCAATGAGTCGCCTTCAGATTCTTTTTCACCTGCCAATTTGTAATAATATCCTTTTGGCATTTTTAATTTATCCAATTTAGGAACAATGTCTACCAACAAATCATTCGCATAAAAACCATGTTTAGAAACTGCGGTAACTTTTGAGAATCTGGATTTATTGAAATGATTAATTGCCGTTGGCGAAGTTTCAAAAGAGATTGTCGCAATCTGATTCAGCGCAATCGGGGTTCCCTGAATATTATTAACATACAAGTTTTTTAAGGCGTCAAGATTAGCAAACTTATCTCTTGGCAGCGTGAGCGTTACATTTCTGGCATCGCCGCGATCGTCAATATAATCTCCAACGGTTAATCCAGCAACTGCAAGGCGAATCACTTTATCTACTTCGCTTGTTAAAATACCCAATGTTCTGGCTTTTTCTTTGTTGACTTTTACCTTAACGTCAGTTTTATAAGTATTTAGTTCGTTATTAACGTAAATCGTTCCTTCCTGATTTCTTAAAATATTTTCTACTTCAGAAGACAGTTTTCGAAGTACTTTCTGATCTTCACCAAATAAACGTACCACAATATTAGCTTCCAGCGGCGGACCTTGTTCAAAATCTTTTACTTCGATTTTGGCGAATGGCATTGTTTTAAATTTTTCTCTCAAATTTTCAATCAATTCCGTTTTAGCAGAAGGTTTTGCTTCATCTTCCAACTGAACAAAAATTTGTGCAAAATCAGGTTTTCGATCCTGTGGATGTACGTTATAGTAAATTTGCGGATTTCCTTTACCAACATTTGAAGTGTAAAAAGCGATTTCCTTATGGTTTTTTAATTCTGCTTCAATCATTTTGGTAACCCTATCGCTTTCTGAAATATTCGATTGAAGCGGTGTTTTTATATTGATTAAAAACATTGGTTTTTCAGAAGTGGGAAACAATTTAAATCCCGTAAGACTGAATAATCCAAAAGCTGTAAAACTTAATAATAATGAAATTGCAATGGTTGTTTTAGGATATTGTAACGCTTTTGGCATAATATCACGATACGATCTGGTTAGAAATTTTTGCAGGTATTGAAGAAAAATATTCCCACCGGCGTGATCATGTGTTTTTAAAAATCGGCTGGCCAGAAAAGGCACCAATGTTAAGGCAACAACCATAGAAGCCAAAACACTCGTAATAACCGCCATTGGAAGGCTTTTGATAAATTCGCCCGCAACATCTGGCAGAAAAGCCAAAGGTAAAAAGGCAATAATCAGCGTTGCGGTACATCCTACAACAGCAATTCCTATTTGCTTTGTGCCTTTTAAAACGGCTTCCATTTTGGAGTGCCCTTCACGAAGCCAGCGTTCAATATTTTCGACAACCACAATACTGTCATCCACCAGTAAACCCAGTGCGACAACCAAACCAACGATACTTAATTGGTTTAAAGAAAAACCTAACGCATTCATGGCAATTAATCCTAAAGCCAATGATAACGGAATCGAAATCATTACAATTATAGAAGCTCTTGATCCTAAAGGTAAAAGCGTAATAATCACGAGAAAAATGGCAAGTCCAAAATCAAAACCCAAATGCCCTAAACGCTGCGAAACCATATTGGCCTGATCAAAATTGGTAATCAATTTGATGTTTTGAGGTAATTCTTTGGTAAATTCTGCTACAATCGGGTCATATTGTTTTTTAACATCGGTGATGTTTACATTGTCTTTCATTCCCGCAGAAACCAAAACACAGCGATGTCCATTAATACGCGTAATATGATCTACTGTTTGAGATTTGTAGCTTACATCGGCAACATCTTTCATGTAGATTATTTTTCCGTTTGCGTTGTAAATAACAGTATTGGCAACGTCGTCTTCATTTTTAAATTTCCCGCTTGTTTTTACATTAAAAACCTTGGTATCAAGATCAATGCTTCCTCCGGGAATATCGGCGGCTTCACTTTGTAAGCTTCCCATAACGACGTTCAACGGAATTTTTAATTGTGCTAATTTATCCAATTGAAGATCTATTCGAATTTCCTGTTCCGGAACTCCGGAATATTTTACATCTTTTAAATTGGTGATTTTTTCCAGTCTTGATTTTAATTCATCAGCTTCATTGCGCAGCTTTTTATCCGAAGCATTTTCAGAAACCAAAGCCACCTGAAGAATTTTTACATCAGAAGAAGCAATTTTTTCTGTTTTAATCTGATAAATATCTTTTGGAAGTTCACTGTTTTTCAGCGCGTTCATTTCAGTCGAAATTTCCTGATATTTGTTGTCAACATCAACTCCGTATTTAAATTTTACCTGAAAAGCAGCAACACCGTCTTCGACCGTAGTTAAGATTTTATCGATATTTTCAAGTCCGTAAATCTTATTTTCAATAGGTTTTACAACTTGTTCCTCCATATCCTTCGGACTCGTTCCGGGATAAATAACCGTAATAAGATATTGGGGCGGATGCGTAGAAGGATCTTCAGATCTTGGCATCGAAAACAGCGTAATATACCCCACAACCGACACTAGAAGAAATATAATCAGCGTAAACTGATAATTTTTAACGGCAAAGTTTGTTATCTTCATCTTATGATTATTTAATGATTTTGATCGTTGATTGTTCATTTAAATAAGCACTGTTGGAGATCACAATCTGATCTGTTTTTTGCAGGCCGTCTTTAATGTACACGGTCTTATTTTCAAATTTGAAAATAGAAACAGGCTGTCTTTTTACTTTGTTGTTTGCTACAATAAATACAAAAGCATTATTTCCATCGGCTTCAATAAGAGCATCATACGGAATTGTAATCACATCTTTTGTCGCATCAGTATGTATTTCGGCTTTGCCAAACATTCCCACGGCTGGTTTACTGTTTTTCATGTCCAGTTTTAATTCGACCTGAAAAGAGCCAAGTGCAGCATCTGCCGCCTGCGATTTTCTAAAAACAGTCGCATTAAATTGATTATCAGGATAACCGTCAAGAGTTACAATGGCTTTTTGTCCCAATTTTACGGCTGCCCATTCTTTGTCTGTCAAACCAATTTTTAATAAATAATTATTGTTTTGAGTCGTTTCGTTTATGGCTAAAATTGGAGAACCCGGTGCCACAACTTCGCCTTCATTGGCTAATTTTTGCGAAACAAAACCATTGGCAGTAGCATATATTTTGGCATAACGTGCATTAAAAGCAACGGCATCTTTTTGTTTTTTGGCAATGTCAAGACCCGTTTTTGTATTTTGAAGCTGTTCTAAAGTATACACGCTGTCTTTGTACAAATTGTAAGCCCGATTATAATCGCGTTCGTATTTTTTAACATTCAGATCTGTCTGGTTTAAACCTGCGCTGATTTCCGTAGCATCCAAAGTGGCCAAAAGTTGTCCTTTTTTGAAGAAATGACCTTCTTCTACATAAATTTTATTGATTACGCCTCCAATTTTAAAAGCATAATTAGCAGAATTTTCAGTGGTCACTAAACCGGAAGCATTTATGTTGCTTGTTAAGGAAAGAGATTCGACAGTCGCTGTTTTGATGGCAACAGTTTCGCTGTTTTCAAATGGAGTAGTTTCTTTTTTTTCTTCATGACAGGCATAAAAAACGGGAAATACAAAAAGACATATTGCTAATGCTTTTTTATGTATAAAATTATTATTGAGGTATTCGTAAATTTTTGATTTCATAATTTTTGTTTTTGGGATTATTTAAAAGTAAAAGTGGCATTGGCTCTTTCTAATTCGGCAAAAGCAATCCAGGAATTATAAAGTGAGATATTCGTATTAAGCTGAGCATTAACCAATTGATTTTGTGCATCAAGCAGTTCGATATAAATCGCCTGACCTTCTTTGTATAATTTGGTAATGTCTTCGTTGTATTTTTTGGCCGATTCTTTTTGATTTTTATCTGCATTAAATTGTTCCAGAGCCGACTTGAGATTGTTTTGAGATACCTGAAACTGAAGCAGTAATTGCTGTCTCACATTATCGGTTTGAGAACTTATTTTTTTACTGTCTTCTTCGACCTGTTTCAGTTTGTATTTGTTTTTATTGCCCGAAAAAATGTTCCATTCTAAACCAACGCCAGCAAAATAATATCTGGATTGTTTGTTGACTTCAAAATCAAAATCCTGAAAACCAAAATCAGCAAAACCACTTAATTTTGGATACCAATACGATTCTGTAAGTTTGCTGACATTACTGTTGATTTCGCTAACCTGAGTTAATTTTGAAAGTTCTTCGCGGTTTGATGTATTTTCATTTACTAAAATAGTAGGCGTAGATTCATCATTTGAATCAATTTCAATTTCGCTATCCAATTTTTGATTGATTAAAAAATTAAAATAAGTTTTGGCATTGCTGCTCACTTGTTTTGCTGTTTCGAGGTTTGCTTCGATACGAATTACTTCATTATCACTTCGCAAAACTGCAGTTCGGTTTATTTTATCATTTTTAAATAAAGACTGATTCACTCTTTGGTTTTCCTTAACCAGTTTTAATGCATCCTGATAAATGTTAATTCCTTCAATAGATTGCAGGTATTTGTAGTAGGCAATTTTGATCTCCTTAACCAATTCTCTCTGGTAAATTTCAAGTTCTATTTTTTGTAAAGAAGTTTGCTGGCTTTTAATTCTCTTGTTATAAATGATTTCAAAATTCAATAAAGGCATTGTCGTATGAATTTTGGCATCATAAAAATTATCCGGATTGATCAGCACAGATTGATTTTGTAAAGAAGGAAATGCGTTGGAATTTGTAATCTGATTTAAGGTATTGTAAACCGGATTCAGCATATCGCCAATCGGGATATCTATCGTTCTTCCGCCATCTGCCTTGGTGTAATTTGCATTTAAGGAAACGGTCGGGTAGAATAGGGCATGAGCTTCTTTAAGGGCATACATGCTTTTGTTGATGTCAAAATTATGCTGTTTAATGACTTCATTACTTTTTAATCCAATCTGGATATAATTGTAGAGTTTGCTTTGGGAATATCCTGAAAATCCAAAACAAAAAAGCGTTAGGGTTATTATTTTTTTCATTTTATTGTACATTGTTTATTAGTTGAACGTTGTTCATTTTTTTGATCAAAAAAAAATTTAGAGCTTTTCTATTATTTTTAAATATTCGTTATATCCGTCAAACAAGATTGTATCCGGATTAGAGAATTTTACGCCCGTTGTTCTGTGGCGTATTTCAAGAGAACACATGCCATGCACCATACTCCAGATCATAAAGGCTAAAGGTTCTATAGAGTGACCCTTAAAATGTCCTTTTTCTATGCATTCTTCCACAGTACTTTTTAAGGCGCCAAAAGTTCGGACACCTTCATTCCAGGCATCATTTTCAGAGTCTTCAATAAATTCCATTGGGGCTTTAACAATAAACATCAAATCGTACATTTCTGTATTTTCAAGGGCAAATTTGATGTAGGTAAACCCCATTTTTTTTAGGCGTTCCATAGGATCTTTTATCAAAAATAATTCTTCAAAATATCCTCCTAATTCTTGAAAACCAATAGAATGTAAATCGTGTAAAATCGCATTTTTATCCTTAAAATACACATATACAGTTCCTACACTATAATTTATTTCGTCAGCAATATTGCGAATAGTAGTCTGCTCAATACCGCGTTCTAAAAAGAGTTTTTTGGCTCCTTTTAAAATAAGTAGTTTTAAGGCTTCTTTTTCACGTGCTTTTCTTTCGGCAGTACTCATTTCTAAAATTTATTCTGCAAATATAAAATTATTTTTTGAACAACGTTCATTTTTTGAAGTTAATTTGTTATTTATTCTATTTTAAACAAACGCAGAAAGAGAACCCATTGCAATAAGAAAGGTGTTTTGAATTACTGCCAGTAATCGAATTGAGCCTTACAGAAAGATTAAATGAACCTCACAACAAAGCGATACCAAAATATAAATTTTAATTTTGTATGTTAGTAATACAGTATCAGATATAATGGACGTACAGCAAGACGATAAATTAAAAACATTAAGCTATTCGGGCATATTCTTGTCCTGTTTTAGTGATTATAGCGAAAAGTGTATTCATGCTACGCCCGAACATGTTTTGGTTTACTTGTACTCCGGAGAACAGATTATAGAAGACAGAAACAGAAAAATAAAATTGCAGGCAGGCGATTGTGCTTTTATCCGAAGAGATCATCGCTTGAAAATGTACAAAAACAGCAAAGGCGAAGATTTGTACAAAGGCATTTCATTGACTTTTAAGCGGAATATATTGAGTGATTTTTATAACAAAATGAATAAATCTGAAATTCCTAAAGTTGTAAAAGTTACCGATCAAACGGTTTTTAAATTAGATACAACTCCCGCAATAGAAAGTTTATTTCAATCGCTTACACCTTATTTTGACAGCAATGTAAAACCAACGGAAGGTGTCACACATTTAAAATTATTGGAAGGAATTTATGCTTTGCTAAATAGCAGTGAACAACTTTATCCAATACTTTTTGACTTTGCCGAACCCTGGAAAATTGACCTTTTGGAATTTCTCAACGAAAACTATAATCAGGAACTTTCAATGGAGCAAATTGCTTCGTTTACAGGACGAAGCCTGGCTACTTTTAAAAGAGATTTTAAAAAAATCAGCAATCTGACACCCCAAAAGTGGCTCATAAAAAAACGTTTGGAAATGGCTTACATAAAACTAAAGGAAGAAGGCAGAAAAGTACAAGACGTTTATATCGAAGTTGGTTTTAAAAACCCTTCTCATTTTTCAACAGCATTTAAAAAACAATACGGAATTTCGCCAACGGAAGTTTAAACTTTTTTATCTTTTTTTATTTTTCCCCATCTGATTATTGAAAAAAAAATTATTGAGCTTGTCAGAAAGATTCTTTGAGCCTCGCAGTAAAGTCACTGCGAGGCTTTGTCTTTAATTTTGTGTTTTAAATATTAAAGATATGCAAACAACAATATTCGACCGATTAAGAAATGGAGAAATCATTTCGACAGGAGATAAAGATGCTTATAAAATGCGCGAAGCTTCCTTTGCTACAAAGAAATTATTGATGGAGATGAATAATTCATCAGATCCTAATGAAATCATAAATTTTTTAAGTCAGATTACGTCTACTGAGATTGATGAAAGTGTAACTGTATTTACACCGTTATATATCAATTACGGAAAAAACACTAAAATCGGTAAAAATGTATTTATCAACTTCGATTGCGTTTTTCTTGATTTGGGCGGAATTACCATTGAAGAAAATGTATTAATAGCTCCTAAAGTTAGTTTATTATCTGAAGGTCACCCAACTTCAATCGAAGACCGACATTCTTTAATTCCAAAACCAATTCTCATTAAAAAAAATGCCTGGATTGGTGCCAATGCTACGATTTTACCGGGCGTAACGATTGGCGAAAATTCAGTTGTCGCAGCTGGAGCGGTAGTTTCTAAAGATGTTCCCAATAATACGATCGTAGGCGGGATTCCTGCAAAAATTTTAAAAACAATTTAATTTAATAAAATGAAAAAAACATTGATTATAACAATGATGCTTCTTTTAACCGGGCAAGCATTTTCTCAAGACAAAAAATCAAATTCAGAAAAAATGAATACATCAAAAGAACATTATACTTTCAAATTAAGTGATAAAGTAACCCGTCAAAAAGTAAGCTTCAAAAATCGTTATGGTATTACTTTAAGTGGGGATTTATATCTTCCGAAAAATGCCGGAAACACAAAATTAGCCGCATTGGCGATTAGCGGGCCTTTTGGAGCTGTAAAACAACAATCATCAGGATTATACGCCAATATCATGGCCGAACGTGGTTTTGCTGTTGTAGCATTCGACCCGTCTTATACAGGTGAAAGTAGTGGCGAACCACGAAATGTAGCTTCTCCGGAAATCAATACCGAAGATTTTAGTGCTGCGATTGATTTTTTAGGATTGCAAAAAATAGTGGATAGAAATAAAATTGGTATCATCGGGATTTGTGGTTTTGGCGGTTTTGCTTTAAATGCTACCGCAATTGACAAACGAGTGAAGGCGGTTGCTGTGACAAGTTTGTATGATATGACAAGAGTAATGTCGAAGGGTTATAATGATTCAGTTACTTTGGAACAAAGAATCAAAACATTGGAAAATCTGGGTGAGCAGCGTTGGAAAGATGCAGAAAACGGAAAACCGGCAGCTGGTCCAAGAAACTTACCGGAAACTTTGAAAGGCGATGAGCCACAATTTATAAAAGAATATTTTGATTATTACAGAACACCGCGTGGTTTTCAGGCTAACTCTGTGAACTCAAACGGAGCCTGGCTGGTAACTAATCCAATAGCTTTTATGAATATGCCAATACTCAGTTATGTTAAAGAAATTTCGCCAAGACCAATGCTTTTAATTGCAGGAGAAAATGCGCATTCAAGTTACTTTAGTGAAGATATTTTTAAAGTGGCAAATGAACCAAAAGAATTAATAATTATCCCAAATGCAGTTCACGTTGATTTGTACGATAAAGTGAATGTGATTCCTTTTGATAAATTAGAAAAATTCTTTAAAGATAATTTGAAATAATATATCAGATAGCAAATTGAAGCAATGCAGAATATTTCTATATATAAAGAAATGAATTAAGCGTATCGGTGTCCATCCCAATTACAAACCTCCAAAGTTATTTTGATTTTGGAGGTTATTTTATGTTTATGGACTTTTTGTAAGAGTCATAGATTTCTTCCTTTGCAAAACAAATACTGTTGGATAAATTAAGGTTTGAACTTTAAGATGTGACAAATGTCAGCCTGAACTATAGCTGGTAATTATGTAATTACATAATTACTAATTGTAAGTAAACCAAAATTAATGTGTCGTAATTTTACTACATAATCACTATATCACCAGTATACCTCACATAGCAAATTGAATAAAAAAGTACTTGCAATTAAAATAAAAGTAAAGAAAATCAAGTTAAGAGTTATATAAATTGAATAACTAACGATTATCTAATTTCCCCAGATAAAAATAATCCGAAAATTATGCCAATACGCCATTTTCCCCTAGATATAAGCCTGAACTTTAAAAAAGTAATATGCTTCGTTTTTGTTTTTATATTCAATCAAATTGCGCGGGGTCAATGCGCGACACCAATTGTTGGATGTCCAAATGTTAATTTATCTAATTTTGGAAGTGAGTCAAATAATGATGCTGCAACGATAGAATATGATAATTTTGTCTCAAGTTTCCACACCACAGTTGTAAGAACTTCAGATGGTTCTTTCCAGGTCTGGGGAGAAAAAATTGCAAATAATGGCTCTACAGATGTATTAGCACCTCTAACGATAAATAAATTAAACTTTCCGGCATTAACGGGAATCCCTTTAAAGGTTGCTTTGGGAAGTAATTCTACCGGCAATATTCAGGGTATTCTTTTAGCAACTGATGGATTGTATGCATGGTCAAAGGAAGGAACCGTTATTAGCAATGCAATTACCTCAAGCACAACTTTTCAAAAACTTACTATAAATGGTAACTCAAATGGTTTGCCAACTGATGTAAATCCTCAGGATGTTAAAATGATGTTTGCAACTTACAAAACATTAGCCATAACAACTTGTAGTGGAGATGTGTGGGTACTTTCACAAACCGCAACTGTAAGAGGTAATGGAGGAAGAGGAAATTCTGTTACGTGGTACAGAGTAACAACTTCAACTACCGGAAACCCATTTTTGACGGGCATCGTTGCCTGTAGAGGAAATAATGATGGACTTATGGCATTGAAGTCAGACGGTACTGTATATGTATGGGGTAATAATGTGTTATTGGGAAATAACTCGCCTGTCATTCCAAGTCAGGATACAGCAATACAAATGACATTGCCTCTGAATACAATTCCAAAAATGATCGGTTCGACGGGAAACGGGACAGCAAGGTCGTATTTTATTTTAGCAAGAGACGGTAATTTATATAGCGTAGGTGAAAATTCTAATAGCGAACTTGGAGATTGGACAGTTACTGACCGATTATCGTGGGTACAACCAAGGTATTCATCTGCAACTGGTCGCGTGATGAATGATATTAAATGGTTCAGCCCGCAGGAACATGACAGTCAATATGGTGCCATAAATGTGATTAATAATCGAAAAAGTATTTACGCATTTGGAAATAATAGCTTGTTAATGGGAGCTGCAGGTTCCACTTCAAACCCTGTTATTCCTAATGGTTTAAAAGACGTAGATCAAATCCTGGCGGTAGAAACAGGGGGGCATACCTCAATGGTTGTTAAAAATTGTGAAGCTAAATTTGGATATGTAGGACATAGGTATCATGGAAGTATGGGCGATGGCAGTAATATAAATACAAATGAATTAAGTTACACTTTTGCTACAGCTCCAGTACAAATTTGTGGTGTAGAGTCACTTCCTATTATTCAGCCTCTTACTGCAGGAACTGGACCTGATATGAAATATTGTGTTAATGATCCTGTTTTATTAGATCCAACTCCTGCAGGAGGTAAATTAACTATACGAAGCGGTCCGGGAAAGCTGGCAGGAAATACCCTAAGTTTTACCGCAGCGGGAGCTGTTGTGGTTCAATATTTAGTAACTACATCTTGTGGAGGCACATCATTGGTCTCTAAAAGTTTTGATAGTACAATTTGTCCGTTGGATTTGGAGGTTACAAAAACAGTGGATAATCTTAATCCAAGTATCGGCGGTACCAGTATTTTTACAATAGAAGCCAAAAATAATGGCCCCTATAAAACTACTGGAGTGATTGTAAAAGATGTCCTTCCATCGGGTTATGTCTTTGTTAGTGCAAATCCTTCTATCGGGACATGGTCACCGCCAAACTGGAATATTGGTAATCTTTCCAACGGAGAAACTGCAACAATTGAAATTGTTGCAACAGTTAAAGCTTCAGGAACATATGCTAATACAGCTACCATTACTGCGAATGATCCTGATACTAATATGGCAAATAATACATCAACTGTCAGACCCACAGTTCAGAGCAATCTTTCGATAGCGAAAACCATTAGCAATAACATGCCGAATGTTGGGGAGAACATTAGATTTACCATCACTGCTTCTAACGCTGGGCCAAGTGCTGCAACGAGAGTTTCGGTAATAGATGTTCTTCCTTCTGGTTATACCTTTGTTAGCGCAACGCCTTCAACAGGAACCTGGTCATCACCAAACTGGGTTATCGGTGGGCTTGCCAACGGAGCTACTGCAGTACTAAAGATCGTTGCAAGAGTGAACGCCACAGGTGAGTATAACAATACAGCAAGTATAAAAGGAGCCGAGCATGATCCAAGCCTTGTAGATAATTCCAGTTCTGTCTCTATCAATCATGCGCCAGTTGCAGTTGATGATATTTATACAGTTACGGAAGATGCGACATTGCTATTAACTCCCTTAAATCTTGATTCAGATTCTGATGGCGATAGATTGACCATTACATCCATCAACGGAACGGCTTTAAACGGAACGACACAGTTAACCGTAGCGAATGGAACAGTAAATATAGCTGCTACAGGTGTGATTACTTTTACACCTGATGCTAATTTTAATGCACCTGTAGCCATTAGAATTCCTTATTTAATAAGCGATGGGAAAGGAGGTACTGCTACCGCAAACATGTATATTACTGTTACGGGTGTCAACGATAATCCCGTTGCGGTTGATGATATTTATACAATCGCAGAAAATGAAACGGTCACATTGAATCCATTAAATCTTGATTCAGATCTTGATGGCAACATGTTGAGTGTGACATCCATTAATGGAACGACATTAACAAGTTCAGTACAAGTTATTCCCGTAACGCACGGTATCGTAAACAAATCGGCTGCAGGCGTAATTACTTTTACACCGGATAAGAACTTTAATTCGGCTACAGCCATAAGCATTCCGTATGTAATAAGTGATGGGAATGGGGGAAGTGCCACAGCAAACCAGCTTATTACGGTTACGGCTGTCAATGATAATCCGGTCGCAGTAGACGATATTTATACAGTTGCAGAAGATGAAACGGCAACATTGAACCCATTAAATCTTGATTCAGATCCTGATGGTGATACATTGACTATCACTTCAATTAACGGAACAGTTTTAACAGGTTTTGACCAAATGATAATTGTACCAAACGCCAAAGTAAACGTAGTAGCGGGTCTGATTACTTTTATGCCGGATGTTAACTATAATTCGGCTACGCCCATCAGTTTTCCATATATAATCAGTGATGGAAATGGAGGAACCGCGACAGCAAACCAACTCATTACAGTTAAGGCTGTTAATGATAATCCGGTTGCAGCTGATCATGTAAATGCGGCAATCTTATCTACATCCGGCGCAACACCTATCAATAAATTAACGGCATCAGATGTTGATGGAACTATTCTTAGTTATACAATTTTAAGTTTACCCGTTCACGGTGTTTTGGCTTTATCTGGTGTTCCATTAAGAACAAATCAGGTACTCACACCGGCGCAGGCAGCAATGCTTACTTATGATCCCAGTGGAACGTTTGTTGGTAATGATAGATTCACATTCACTGCAAGAGATAACCAGGGAGGCATAGACTCCAGCCCGGCTACTATAACACTAGTAATTTCAGCAGCACTATTGGAAGCAGTAGGAGATCCTATATGGAATGCAGACGGCATTAATGGTTCATTGGAAATAGGGAATGTTTTGGATAATGACAAGCTAAACGGTAATCCTGTTACTGCTTCACAAGTGATAATAAAAGCTATAGATTCTCCTGCAGGAATTGTTATTAACGCTGATGGTACAATTGATGTAGCGCCGGGTACGCAGGCAGGAAATCATACTTTCAGTTATCAAATTTGTGAAGTAGCTAATCCATCTAATTGCAGTACAGCAACAGTGCGTGTTTTTGTGGAAATTCCAGCTGTTGCAATAGTTAAGAAAGGCGTCTTTAACGATGATAACGGAAATGGCTATACAGAAGTGGGCGAAACTTTAACTTATACCTTTGAAATAGCAAATAAAGGAAACTCCGATCTTGCAAACATAACAGTAACTGATCTTTTACCTGGAATTGCGATAATTGGTGGTCCTATAAATTTAGCCATTGGGCAAATCGATAATTCTTCTATTAGAGGAGCCTACACTTTAACTCAGGCAGATCTTAATGCCGGGACAATAAGCAATCAGGCAATAGCATCAGGAGTTAGTAAAAGTGGAATCATGGTTATGGACAAATCAGATTCCAGCGATTTTAATGGAGAAAAACCAACGGTCTTGGAATTCGGAGATTGTCTCATTAAAATCTTTAACGCTGTTTCTGCAAATGGAGATGAAAATAATTCAAGATTCTATATTCAGGGTTTAGAATGTTATCCGGACAATACAGTGCAGATTTACAACCGTTCGGGAATTTTGGTGTTCGAGAGAAATCATTACAATAATAACGACATCGCCTTTAGAGGTATATCAGAAGGAGCTTTTGCTAGTAAATACTCAAGCGAATTAGAAGAAGGTACCTATTTTTATATAATAATATATAAAGATAAGCAATCTAAATCCCATGAAAAGACTGGATATTTATATCTGAGTAATTAAAATATTACCAATGAAATGGCTCGTGAAAGCTTATTCATTATTTGTATCTCGTATTTTCGAGGTTAAAATAGACTTTTTTAAAAATCGTAGCATTTGCTTTTGATATTTTATTTTTATAAAAAGTTTGTGCTATCATTCGCTCAATAAATTTATTCTTGACAGTCGATATTAAAACCAATTGAAGCCTTAATTCTTTTCAAAAAAAGGTATCCCCTTAAAATAAACTGATGTTATAAGATCCATCAAAGATGTAGAGGAAAAATCTGCGCTATACTAAAACTTCTTATTACAAACTCGTGGTAATATTGGGTTAACCCATTGATTTTATTTAAAACTTAAATTACAGTATATCCGGATGAAAAAACATTATATTTTGCATCAGACATACCAGGAACAGTTGGTCAGTCGGATATTTATAAGGTTGATATAAACAATGGGAGTTTTGGTGCACCAATAAACTTAGGAAAATCAATTAATACCGAAGGAAAAGAAACATTTCCGTACGTAACTCAGGACGAAATTTATTTTGCTTCAGACGGGCATCCCGGACTTGGCGGACTAGATGTTTTTGTTGGTCAGATCGAAGATAACGGAAACATCAGTAATATACAAAACGTGGGTGCCGATATTAATCTCATAAAGATGATTTTGCCTACGTCATTGATCCTGTTTCAAGAAGAGGTTACTTCAGTTCAAATAAGGATGGAGGACAGGGATCTGATGACATCTATGTATTTTTAGAAAACAGAAAATTAAAATGTACTCAGGAATTAGACGGCATTATTACCGATGTCATAACCGGACACGTTTTGCCGGAAACAAAAGTAACCTTATATGAAAATGGAGTCGAAAAAAGTACTATGATTTCTGATGTTGCAGGATTTTATACTTTTCCTGTAGAATGCGGCAAGACTTATTTGGTAAAAGCTGAAAAACAAAATTATAAAATAAAAGAACTTACTGTGAATATTGGTAAGCTGAACGGAAAAACAAGTTTGCCAATAACATTAGACCATACACGATGCAAATTTGCAATTGGAGATGATTTAGGAAAATGCTTTGGTATAAAAATGATTTATTTTGATTTGAATAAATGGAGTATTGAAACTAAAGCAGAAGCAGATTTAGAAAAAATCTTAGCAGCATTAAATCACAATCCAAACCTGAAGCTTGATATCCGTTCTTATACAGACAGTCGTGGCTCATCTAAATACAATGAAAGCTTATCAGACAAAAGAGCAAAAGCTACAATAGAATGGCTTGTTAATAAAGGCATAAGTCAGGAACGATTAACAGGAAAAGGATATGGAGAATCACAACTCGTAAATGGATGCTCTGATGGTGTAAAATGCTCTGAGGAAGAGCACAGTTTAAACCGTCGAAGCGAGTTTATAATCATTGCCATATAGATTAATTATTTCCAATTTTCACTACTCTTAATATTCTTAGTTAAAAGAATTGAAACGATATGAAGCGTTTTAAAATTAAAGCGGAATATGCAAATGATCATGTCACGTACTATTGCTTACAGTAAATGTATCCTAATTTCTTTTTGAATGTTTTCATTCGTATTAAATCGCATTTTTTGTTGTTTCATTTTATAAAATGAAACCAAACTTTGTAAATCTGGTAAGTTCTCTTCTTTAAATTTACAATACGCTAAATTTTAGTAAAGCAACGTCTTTTCTGAAATCGCAATCAACTACAGTAATAGTTTTGTAAGAATTATAGTCTGTAAAAGTAAGTTTTCATCATTTGTATAATTTCTAAAATCCATTATTATGAACAAGAAAATTTTTTTATTAACACTATTTGTGATCTTTTGGCTACCAGGCTTGAGTAATGCACAAACAAAGAAGAAACCAAACATTATAATGTTGATTTCAGATGATACAGGTTGGGGAGATTTGGGAGTATATGGCGGAGGGAAAAGTCGTGGTATGCCAACACCAAATTTAGATAAAATGGCCAAGGAGGGAATGCAGTTTTGGGAATTTTATGGTCAGCCGAGCTGTACACCAGGACGTGCAGCCATGATAACCGGCCGTAATCCAAACAGAAGCGGTATGACTACTGTAGCTTTTCAGGGACAGGGAGGAGGACTTCCTAAGGCTGAATGGACACTTGCTTCTGTATTAAAACAAGCTAACTATAAAACCTATTTTTCTGGAAAATGGCATTTAGGAGAAGATGATTATGCAATGCCGATAGCACACGGATTTGATAAAATGCAAAATGTTGTGCTTTATCACTTAAATGCCTACACGTACGCATTTCAATCATGGAATCCTGATATGTCGCCAGAAATGCTTGCTTTCTTTAAGAAAGTTACCACAGGTGTTCTGGAAGGTGAGGCAGGAGGAAAAGCAAGAGAAGCATCTAAAGTAACAGAAGAAAATATAGCAGAGCTTGATATAATGATGACCGATAATGTGCTTAAGCAATTAGATTCTTATGCAAAAGGGGGAGACCCGTTTTTTATGTGTGTAAATTTTGCCAAGAATCATCAGCCCAATCTACCGTCTAAACAGTTTAAAGGGAAATCACCTGCCGGAAGTAAATATGGAGACTGTGTGATGGAAATGGATTATAATGTTGGACGCGTAATGGATGAAATCAGAAAACTTGGTATTTCAGATAATACTATTGTAATTTATACCGTAGATAATGGCGCCTGGCAGGATGTGCACCCTGATGCTGGTTATACGCCTTTTAGAGGTTCTAAAGGTACTGACAGAGAAGGAGGAAGCCGTGTACCTGCAATTGCATGGTGGCCAGGACAAATCGAGGCAGGAAGTTACAGTCATGATATTGTGGGGGGATTAGATTTAATGGCCACTTTTGCTAATCTTGCCGGAGTTGCACTTCCTAAAAATGACCGTGAGGGGCAGCCAATAATTTTTGACAGTTATGATATGACCAATGTACTATTTCAAAAAGGAACGCCTCTTCGTGACCGCTGGTTTTATTTTACAGAGGCTGAACTTGCTCCGGGAGCGGTAAGAGTAGGTCATTTTAAGGCTGTATTTAATACACGTGGTGATAATGGTGCTCAGGCAGGAAGTGATTCGCCAGGTCAACAGCTTGGATGGAGAGGAGATGAAACTTATGTTGCTACTGTTCCTGCCATTTATGATCTTTGGCAAGACCCTCAGGAGCGTTATGATTTGTTTATGAATAGTTTTACAGAAAAAACATGGACACTGCCAATATTTAATAAAGCGACGCAGGAATTAATACAATCTTATGTTCAATATCCTCCAAGACCATTACAAGGAGAAACTTATACTGGTGAAATGGGAATTACCCGATTTAGAAATATCCAGGAAGCTAAAAAATTACTTGAGCAAAAGGGAATTAAACTGCCTAATGAAATTAAAAAGTAAAATAATCCAATATAGACACACAGAGGTTAGTAGATATTAATAGCCAACGGAGTTGCATTTGATCTCTGGTTTAATATTGTTGAGCCTTAAATAATTAATATAGTATGTACAATAAAAAGAGACTTTCGTAATCCATTTACGCAGTCTCTTTTTAATTAATCAACCAATACAAAGTATCTAAGTCTTAATTCACGTTACTCTTTGTATTTAATAACGATTTTATACTATGAACATTCTTAAAAAAGTTTTTATTACGTTAAGTTTTTTAATAGTTGTACAGGTTGCAAAAAGCCAGTCACCACCTCCATATACATTTGGATTTATTCCGGCTTCTATATCAGAAGGCGACATAGCTTTCCCTATTTATGAAAAATGGCATTTAAGCGGCCAGGCCGATGTACAATTAGTAACTCAGGGATCGTATGATACCCAAAACCCTTTTGAATATACCCAACGTGTTGTGGTTAGGCCATGGCTTATTTATTCTGGTTTTAAGAATATTAAACTCTGGTTAGGATATGCACACAATCAAAAATATGCAGTAGCAGAAATGGGTAATTATGAGACTTTAGAAAATAGATTAATCATAATGGGTTCATTTTCGCAGAACATGCCAAGAGGAAACATCTTTGAGCAGGTTCGTTTTGAAACCAAATTCTTTGATGATCGAAACGGAGTGCATCAAACAATACCCAGAATCAGAATGAGGTTTGGGGTAAACCATTTTCTTGCTCAAAGTAAAAGCAAACCGCTTTTTTTGGCGCCAAACATTGGCTACTATGCTGAGCTAATGCTAAAATTTGCTTCTAAAGATTATGCCAAAGAGAATTTTGATATTTTTAGGCTTTCTGCATATTACACGGCGGGAATTACTCCAAATATTCATTTTTTGGCAGGCGTAATTGGACAGATGCAGCTTCGTACAAATGGAACCCAATTTGATATTTATTACGGCCCAATGGTGTCGGTAAAATATACTATAAAGCCAAAGGAACGAGAGACATTTGACAGTGTAGATGGAGGAGCGGATTAATATTAAAAGGTATTTAAACCAAAAATTTTAATTGATTTTCCTGAATTGGCTAGTATTAAAATAAAGTAGACTTGCTGTATAGAAAACAACCCGTACAAGAGCACAGGCTAGTGAAGCTGGCGAGGGAAGTATGCTGCACCGGAGTAAAAGAAAGCAACGATATATCGTTTTCTTTTAAAATGACCTTTCGGTTCATTATAATCTGATTTATCAATAACTTTGGTACTTTCATTTTTAACTCCTGAAAACAATACATGAAACCGTTTGCTTTAAAAGAATATTGCATATTTGTGCTATTACTCATAGGGCAGTCTGTCAGTATGGATGCAAAGGAAACAAACTATACGCAGGGACTTGTCAAAAGTGATGAGCGTGCTTTGGCCGGCTTACATGGCATCGAAAAAGTCAACACCTTATTACAGTTAAGCGACTGGTATGAATCTCAAAATTTTAAAGCAAGACAACTTCAAAAAGCATTTGATTATGCACAGCAAGCCCTTCGACTGAGCCGCTCTTTGCATTCCGTTCTTTATGAAGGAAAATGTTACCTTCAGCTTTCCATGTTATATCAGTTACGTAATAACAATGAGATGATCGAGCAATGTGCCAGAGAGGCTATTGCGTTGCTGTCAAAAACAAATCATAAAGATGACCTGGCAGAAGCATGGGTGATGGTATGGTCTGCAAAAATGCGTAGTGAGGCACCTATGAAAGAGAAGTTTATGCCGATTCGCAAGGCTGCCGCTTTGTTCAAACTTTCGGGAAATATAAAAAGAAGCAGTGACTGTTACAGGGAGATTGGTGAACTGTACTACAGGTACAAAAATTTTCCCAAAGCAATGGCTTCGCTGGAAAAAGCAATGGCTCTCTATAAAGCAGCAAATCTGGAGGAGAAGGATTTCTATCCTATTTACACCAGACTTAATATACTTTATGAAACAGAAAAGAAAAACAAGGATATTATCATTCTGCGCAATCAAACCCTTCTGCAGCAGAATGAACTTAGGAATGCGACGTTCATAAGAAATTCCATGATCACCTTTCTGGCGTTGTTACTAATAATTCTGGGATTGCTATATAAGAGTTTTAAGTTTAAGAAAAAAACAAATAGGGCACTCGAAGGAAAGCAGGAGGAGATTAATCAAAAGAATGCCACTCTTCGAAATATGCTCATTGAAAAGGAATGGCTCTTACGTGAGATTCATCACCGGGTGAAAAACAACCTGCATATGGTGGTGGGACTGTTGGCAAGCCAGACTGAATTTTTAAAGAATGAAGAAGCTCTGCAAGCTATCAACAGCAGCCAAAACAGGATTCATTCCATGTCGCTGATTCATCAGAAACTCTATCAGTCGGAGAATTTATCCATTATTAACATGCCGTCCTATATTTTCGAACTTTCAGAATATTTAAGGGATTCCTTTCATATGGGAAAGTCAGTTCGGTTTGTTCTGGATATTGATAATTTTGATTTACCGCTGTCTCATTCCATACCTATTGGGCTGATCTTCAATGAAGCAGTTACCAATTCTATAAAGTATGCTTTCAAAGATACAATTCATGGAATCATTGATATTTCGCTTAAAGCAGGGGATAATAATAATTTCACATTGAAAATTCGGGATAACGGTAGTGGACTTCCCATAGATTTTGATCCTGTTCACAATGCTTCTTTGGGACTCAAATTAATGCGAGGGCTTGCCGAGGATATACAGGCCGAATTTGAAATCAACAGTGAGAATGGAACTCTTGTAGTCCTGAAGTTTACTTTGACTGAATCCGTAATTATAACCTAGGGAACGATTGTTTAATTTTTAGTTAAACCTAATTTTATGTAATTGGGCAAAACAACGATATATCGTTGGCGGTCAATTTTCGAATATTTTAAATTTAAATAAAGAAATATCGATACCTTCGTTAAGCTGATTAATTCCAAGAAAAAATGCTCTCAAAGCACTACAGAATATTTCTGTTTCTCCTTGTATGGTTTACAAGGGGAGAAGTAAACGCATTGGCTCGTTCTAAGAGCATAATGCAGATAGGAATTGATGAAAAAGATCTGTCCAATCTGAAAAATAGCCTTGATCAGGAAGTAGCATACAGCGAATTGCAGGTAAAAAAAGCAGAGGACTTGCTAAGCCAATTACCTGAAAGCATAGACAAAATCAAAGTTTTATTAAAAGTAAGTGACTGGTATGAGGCTTCGTATAATAATCCTAAAACCCTGCTAAAGGCATTTCAATATGGTGAGGAAGCCCTTCGAATAAGCCAGAACCTTCATTCTAATATTTATATTGGTAAATGCTATTTGCAGCTTTCTATGGTGCAGGAGTTGCGAAATAACAACGCAATGATAGAAGTCAATGCCAGAAAAGCAATAGAGGCATTAACTAAAACAAATCAAACAGATGATTTGGGAGAAGCCTGGGTAATGGTCTGGTCAGCTAAAATGCGTACTAATGCACCAATAAAAGACAGATTAGATCCAATTTTTAAGGCTGCATCGTTATTTGAAAAGTCCGAAAACAATAAAAGAAGCAGTGATTGTTACAGAGAAATCAGCGAATTGTATTTTTCAATCTCCGATTTTCACAATGCGCTAAATTGGCTTAAAAAAGCCATATTTTTCTATAAAGCAGCCAATCTTAAAGAAAGCGATATTTATCCTATTACCTCCAGACTCAATATTATCTATGAAACAGAAAAGAAAAGTATGGATATTATCAAACTTAAAAATAAAACCTTATTGCAGCAAAGCAAGCTTAAAAACGAGGTGTTTTTACGTAATTCAATGGTAACTTTTGTTTTACTTTTACTTATAATACTTGCATTACTTTATAAAAGTTTTATGTTTAAGAAGAAAACCAATAAGGTACTGGAAACACAACAAAATGAAATCAATAAAAAAAATAATACGCTGGAAAAACTGGTTGTTGAAAAAGAATGGCTTTTGCGTGAAATTCATCACAGAGTAAAAAATAACCTGCATATGGTGGCCGGTTTGCTTGCAAGTCAGGCTGAATTTTTAAAAAATGAAGAAGCTCTCCAGGCCATTAACAGCAGTCAGAATAGAATTCATACCATGGCTTTAATTCATCAGAAGTTATATCAATCGGAGAGTTTATCGATAATTGATATGCCGTCTTATATTTTTGAATTGACTGAATATTTGAAAGACTCATTTGAGATCAAAAAATCAATCCGGTTTGTGCTTGATGTTGACAGCTTTAATCTGCCTTTGTCTCATTCGATACCCATTGGACTCATTTTTAACGAAGCAGTTACAAATGCTATTGAATATGCTTTTCCAGATCATAATAATGCAATAATTAGAATTTCCCTTAAAACAGAGGATAATAAAAATTATGTTTTAATTATTGAGGACAATGGTATAGGGCTTCCGTCCAACATTGATCCTTATGACAGTCCTTCGTTAGGTATAAAATTAATGCGTGGGCTTTCGGAAGATATACGAGGGAAATTTCAAATTACTAGTAAAAATGGTACAAAAATAACTTTGGAATTTAGTATTGTCGATAGTAATCTTTATTAATATAATTTTATAAGATGGCCAAACCATTAAAAATACTTATAGTTGAAGATCAGTTTGTTGAGGCAAATCATTTAAGATTAATGCTTAAAAAAGCCGGACACTCTGTTATTGGAATGGCGAGATCTGTTCCTGATGCTAAATACTATATTGCAGAACAGAGACCAGAATTAGTTTTACTGGATATTTTCCTTTCGGGAAAAGAAACCGGGATTGATCTTGCCGAAATGCTTAAAGACGAAAATATTCCTTTTATTTATCTTTCTGCTAACTCTAATGAAGAAGTTCTAAGTAAAGCTAAACTAACTCATCCTCAGGGTTTTTTGGTAAAACCATTTAGGGAAAAAGATTTGTTGGTAACAATTGAAATTGCAGAATATCATCAGCAGTTTGGAATAGAATCTTCCATTAGAAAAGAGCATTTGTTTCAAAAACAATTAAAAAATATAGTAACAAAAAGCGGCACTTGGGATGATAGGGTTCTTAATATCGTTACTGCTCTACAATCTCTTATTTCTTTTGATCTTGTAATGGCTGTTTTTTATATGGAAAATAAATTGTCCAGTAAACTTTTGGGGTATGCAAGAACAGGTTTGCATGAATATCAACGCATAGGAATTGAGGAGTTACAAAATATCACTGCCTTAAAAGTATCTGAGATTACGGACATACAAAATAAAAGCAAAGTTGAAACGAATGCCATATTCTATAATGGGGAGGATTTTATAAAAATATGTGAAAAAACCCCTATCAAAAAACTGATGGCGACTTCAATGAACATGAAATCGAATCTTATGCTGCCAGTTCCTTTGGCATTGTCTGGAAATGGGGGACTATACCTATCTTTTTTCAGCAGGCAGGCAGACAATTACAATAAAAATCATTTAACGCTCTGTGAAAGACTTCAGGAACCTTTAATTTTTGCAATTGAAAATTTGATCAGTCACGACAAAAAATTGGATAAAAAAAAGAATTATTCTGAAAGACCTGTAACAGCTAAGAACAAGGATTTAGGATTTGAATCAATTGTTGGTAAAAGTCCGGCTTTGCTAAAAATATTTGACCATATTTTACAAGTTGCTCCCGCTGATACAACGGTTTTAATTACCGGGGAAAGCGGTACAGGAAAAGAGAGTATTGCCCATAGCATTAAGGAACTTTCAAATAGAAAAAATCAGCCATTTGTAAAAATTAATTGTTCAGCCCTTCCGCCAAGCCTTATAGAATCTGAGTTATTCGGACATGAAAAAGGGGCTTTTACAGGTGCAGCAGAAAGACGAATTGGTAAATTTGAACAAGCAAATAACGGCACTTTATTTTTGGATGAAATTGGTGACATGCCATTAGAAATGCAGGCAAAATTACTGCGGGCAATTCAGGAAAAAGAAATTGAACGTGTTGGGGGAAATGACTCAATAAAAGTTAATGTCCGGATTATTGCCGCTACCAATTGTAATCTTGAAAAAGAAATTGCTGACGGGCGTTTTAGATTAGATCTCTATTACAGGTTAAATGTATTTCCGATTCAGCTGCCTCCTTTAAGAGAGCGTAAAGAAGATATTGGACTTCTTGCCCGTCATTTTATTGCTGTCTATAGCTCTAAAACGGGAAAAAATGTGACCGAAATAGCAGAAAGTGCTTTAAAAAGTCTTTTATCATATCAATGGCCAGGAAATATTCGTGAATTAGAGAACCTTATTGAAAGAAGTATTCTTTTGGCAAAAACAAATACGATTGAGCATATTCCGCTTCCGGCTTTTGATGAAGCTAAAATAAATACTAAGTCAAATGACTGGTACTTTAAAACTATTCAGGAAAATGAAAGGGAACATATTATTAATGTGCTTGAAAAATGCAACGGAAGAATCAGAGGTGCCGGCGGTGCATCAGAAATATTAGGGCTCCCACCAACTACGCTGGCTTCGAGAATGCAAAAACTGGGTATAAAAAGAAGCCACTTTTGAGTTAGAAGTTAAGAGTTAGAAGTTAGAAGTTAAGAGTAAAGAGTAAAGAGTAAAGAATAAAGAGTAAAGAGTAAAGAGTTAGAAGTTAGAAGTAAAACGTGAAAATTTGGTTTTTAAATTTTTTAATACAACTATTTGTATTTTATATTTTACAAATTGCTTTTCAACTTTTATAGTTCATATTTACCCAACCCATAACTTCTGACATATAACCTATAACTATAACTATAACTATAACTATAACTATAACATATAACCTCTAACCTCTAACATACAACTTCTAACATATAACTTCCCCCCCAAAACGATATTAAGTTGCTCTATTTCGTTTTACGACGAAATATAGTTGCATTAAAATTACTTAAGTAATATAACTATTTGATTATTAGTTATTTATTTAAACGGTTCGGTTTTCGTTTATACTTTGGCATAACATTAAAACGTGTATTATGCTAACTGAAAACCCTACCACAATACTTTTTATTACAGGAGCATTTGTAAGCAATAAATGCTGGAATGACTGGAAAGTCTTTTTTGAAAACAAAGGTTTTAAGACGCTGGCACCGGCATGGCCTTACAAAGATGCTCCTGTAGATGTTTTACGTTCCCGACATCCAGATCCGCAGATTGCCAGTCTGAGCTTAACTCAGCTAATAGATCATTTTGAGAATATAGCCAAAAATCTTCCTCAAAAACCTATTATAATCGGGCATTCTATTGGCGGACTTATAGCACAGATACTTTTACAGCGCAATTTGGTTTCGGCAGCAATTGCCATACATTCAGTTCCTCCTCAGGGAATTATGACCTTTAAGTTTTCATTTTTGAAATCCGGTTGGGGACCGCTTGGCTTTTTTACTTCTGCAAAAAAAACTTTTTTAATGAATTTTAGCCAATGGCAATATGCTTTTACTAACGGAATGCCCGAAGAATGGCAGGAAAAAGCCTATTGCGATTACCTTATTCCGGAATCTAAATTAATCGTTCGCGACACCATAACTTCAGCAGCAAAGGTAGATTTTAATGCTCCTCACAATCCATTATTACTAATTGCAGGATCAACGGATCATACTATTCCGGAGTCACTCAATTATTCCAACTATAAAAAATATATGCACAAAAATTCTATTACCGATTTCAAGGTTTTTCCCGAACGAAATCACTTCGTTTTAAATCAGCCCGGATGGCAGGAAATCGCAGTTTTTATAGAAGACTGGATAGCAAAACTGCCTGCATAAAGACAATAAACAACCTGTGTAATTATTTAACACATAGAAATATAGAATAATTGCACCCAAACAAGGCGTTTCACTTGCATTAACAAACATAGCTAAGCTATGTGTTAAGAAACTAGTTTCTTTTTGATTTCCTTTTTTCAAAAGCATAAAATCTATGTTTCTATGTGTTTAATTAAATTTTTACGCATTTAAAACCAACAAGTAATAAACAATGATCAATAACCAATTAATATTTTAAATTATGAAAACAAATTTATTAAAAACTACTTTTTTAAACTTAAAAAGTAAAACAGTTCAATTTTTAACTTTTGCACTTTTACTGCTGGTTTTAATATCCTGTAATAAAAAAACTGAAGAAACTCCTGTTACAGAAACAACACCTGCAGCATCTTCAGAAACACCTGAAACTGCGCCTGCAAATCCGCCAGCCAATTTTAAACATGAGTATGCAGAAGTAAATGGAGTAAAAATTCATTACGTGATTGGAGGTAAAGGAGATCCTCTTGTTTTAGTTCATGGTTTTGGACAAAACTGGTACATGTGGAACCGTCTTTTACCGGAACTTTCAAAACATTTTACCGTTATCGCTCCAGACTTAAGAGGTGTGGGAGAATCTGATAAGCCAGAAGGAGGTTATGACAAGAAAAACATGGCAAAAGATATTCATGAACTGGTAAAAAAATTAGGCTACAATAATATCAATTTGGCTGGACATGATATTGGACTTATGGTGGCGTATGCATATGCAGCACAATATGGAAGCGAAGTTAAAAAGGTAGCTTTAATGGATGCCCTTCTTCCTGGTATAGAACCTGTTTGGTCACAAGTTTCAGCTTCTGCATGGTGGTTTGGATTTTTTGCATGGCCGGCTTCGGGAGATATTGTTAAAGGAAAAGAGAAAGAGTTTTTGACTAATTTCTGGCCAATGGTTGGACACGTAAAAGATCCTTTTACACCAGAAGAAACAGCAGAATTCGTGAGAGCGTATGCAGTAAAAGATGGCGCAAAATCTACTTTTAAATGGTTTGGAGCATTTCCGCAGGACGGAAAAGACAATTTGGTTTTAGCAAAAACAAAACTTAAAATGCCTTTGCTTGCTATGGGCGGAGAATATTTTGCGGCAGCCTTCTTAAAAGAGCATTCAAAATTAGTTGCCGAAAATGCAACCGAATCTAAAATTGCAGGTTCAGGACACTGGTTGGTTCAGGAAAATACGGCTCAGGTTCAAAAAGATTTATTGGCTTTTTTCCTTGCCAAATAAAAAAAATAAATAATTGAATATGACTATTTGTGATTAATACGAATTGATAAAATTAACCCGCTGCGTATATTTTTTTTAAACACATAGAAACATAGGAATTGTAAAACTGAAAAAAGGGGTTTCACTTGCATTAACAAGCATAGCTAAGCTATGTGTTAAGAAACGAGTTTCTTTTTGATTTACTTTTTTAAGATTATAAATTCTATGTTTTTATGTTTTTATATTACACCAACGGGTTAAAATCAGTGGCAAAAAAAAGATTGCAAATGATCATACAATTAAATCAAATACAATGAAAAAAATATTTTTAATACTATTATTTTTCTTTGGTCTGTTGGCGCAGGGACAAGAAAAAGCAGATTTGATTCTTTATAACGGAAAAATTGCCACGATGCAGAAATCAGGCGAATTTGTTCAGGCGCTGGCGATAAAAGACGGAATTATTCTGGAAACAGGAACTTCAAAAAGTATTTTAGAAACCTATAAAACTGCAGCAACCAAAGTTATAGATGCAAAAGGAAAAACGGTAATTCCGGGTTTAAACGACAGTCATATTCATGTCATTCGTGAAGGCTTAAACTATAATGCAGAATTGCGTTGGGATGGTGTAAAAACGTTAAAAAGAGCCATGGAAATGCTAAAAGAACAAGCAGCCAGAACTCCGCCGGGCGTTTGGATAAAAGTGATTGGAGGCTGGAACGAATATGGTTTTGAAGAAAAAAGACAGCCTACAATTGAAGAAATAAACGCTGCCGTTCCTGACAAACCTGTTTTTATAACTTATTTATACGGAAAAGCATTTTTAAACAAAAAAGGAATTGAAGTTTTGCGTTATACCAAAGACACACATTATGAAGGAAGCGTTTTGGAACAAGATAAAAACGGAAACTTAACCGGATTAATGTTTGCAAAAGAAACACCAAAAGCCATTTATACCACTTTGGGATTAACGACAAAATTGACTCCTGAAGAAAGAATCAACAGTTCGCTTCAGTTTAACCGAGAATTAAATCGTTTCGGATTAACGTCAGTAATCGATGCGGCAGGAGGATCACAAAACTTTCCATCAGATTATGCGACTTCTATGGATTTGGCCAAACAAGGAAAACTCAATCTTAGAATTTCTTATTATTTGTTTGCTCAGCAAAAAGGCAAGGAACTTCAGGATTATGAAAAATGGGTTGCCGAAACGGTTATCAATAAAAATGATAATCTTTTGACAGCCAATGGTTATACCGAAGAAGGTGCCGGAGAAAATATTGTGGCTTCGGCGGCAGATTTTGAAAACTTTCTGGAACCAAGAATTGTACTTTCTGATGAAATGGAAAAAGATCTGGAACCGATTATTCGTTTACTGGTTAAAAACAGATGGCCGTTTCGATTGCACGCCACTTACGGTGAATCGATTGACAGAATGCTGAATGTTTTTGAAAAAGTAAATAAGGAAATTCCGTTTAACGGTTTGCGTTGGTTTTTTGATCATGCCGAAACGATTACGCCTCAGGAATTAGAAAGAGTAAAAGCACTTAATGGCGGAATCGCAGTACAATTCAGAATGTATTTTCAGGGAGAATTGTATGAGAAAATGTATGGTGCTCCAAAAACACAATTGCCTCCAATTAAAAAAATGCTCGAAATGGGAATTCCGGTAGGAATGGGAACGGATGCAACACGTATTTCAACCTATAATCCGTGGATGGCGCTGCATTGGCTCATTACAGGAAAAACTTTAGGAGGAAAGCAGTTCTGGCCAAAAGATCAGGTTTTGGATAAGTTTACCGCACTTCAATTATACTCTTCAGGAAGTGCCTGGTTTTCTGGAGAAGAAAAAGAAAAAGGAAAATTGGTAAAAGGAATGTATGCCGATATGTCGATTTTATCAGAGGATTATTTTACAGTTTCAACCGATAAAGTTCGAAATATCGAATCGGATCTGACCATTGTAAATGGAAAAGTAGTATACGGCGCAAGAGATTTTAAAGCACTTGATCCTGAAATCGCTCCTGTAATTCCGGATTGGTCGCCAGTGAAATATTTTGGAGGATATACTAAGAAACTTTAATACTAAATAATTCATTCGATGTAATTCGCAAGAAAAATTTAACACATAGAAACATAGTTTTTTTTTATTAAAAATTGAGAATTAAAAATTAAAAATATTTAGAATTCGCATAACTATGTTTGTTTAAATAAGTGAAACGCCTTTTTTAAGGTTGCAAAATCTATCCTTCTATGTGTTAAAAATAAAAGCCACAGATTAAAGAATTACAAAGATTAAAAAAAAATCTGCCAAATCTGCAAAATCTGCGTGAAAAACTAACCCATTACTCGAATGAATTTATTCAAACTAAATCTATAAAATTCAGATCATGAAAATTCAAAAAATAATCTCTGCATTGGCAATTATCATATTGTGCACATTAGCTAATACAACGGCCTATGCACAATTTCCAATGCCTAATCACGTACCCATTTGGGACGCCAACAAAGTGACTTTGAAATTGCATAAAATTTCAGAAAATGTATACGCAGTTTCACCAAGTACAACGGAAACCGAAACCACAAAAGGAATTGCACAGGCAACTTCGGCAGGTTTTATTGTAGGTGACAAAGGGGTTTTGCTTATTGAAACCATGTTAAGCAAAGGATTGTACGATCAGCTTTATAAACTGATTCGATCTGTAACGCCAAAACCTATTGTTTATGCCATAAATACCAGCGATCACGGCGATCATTGTTTCGGGAATTATTTGCTTCCAAAAGAAACTATTGTCATTCAGAACGAATTCTGCAAAGACAATCTGGCTAAAAATTATGACAATATCAAACAATTTATGATCATGCTTTTTGGTAAAGGAAGAGGAATTGAAGAAAGCGTGTATCATCCTGCCGACATTACAATCGCCATCAACCAGACTATGAAAATTGATATGGGAAAAGGCAATATTGTAGAAGTGATAAATGTGGGAACAGCACAATCTCCAGCCGATCTTTTTGTATATCTAAAATCGTCTACGGGAAATGTTTTATGGGCAGGAAATCCTTTTATTGCCGAGAGTCCAACAATTCCATGGTTATTTGACGGGTATTTTCTGGAACCGGTTCAAAACCTGAACAAAATTTACAATATGATTTCTGATAAAGATATTGTAGTTCCCGGACACGGACGCATTACCAATAAAGCAGGAATTAAATATACGATTGATTATGTAACTGCTTTGCAGAATAATGTGGAAAATGCAGTTAAAAAAGGTTTGTCATTAGAAGAAACAAAAGCTACTGTAACCATGAAAGAATTTGACAAAGGTTATGAACTTTTTGATTGGCTGCATTTCAATTTCAATATTCCAAATGCATATAAAGATATTAAGCAAAATGGAGTTAAATAATTAAAAATTGAGAATTAAAAATTAAAAAAATAACACGTGGGACGTAATTTTTTAAACACATAGAAACATAGCATTGTTGAACTCAAAAAAGGCGTTTCACTTGCATTAAAAAACATAGCTATGTGTTAAGAAAAGAGTTTCTTTTTTGCGTCTTTTTTAAATTAAATCTATGTTTTTAAAAACATTTAGAATTAGCATAGCTATGTTTATTTAATAAGTGAAACGCCTTTTTTCTAAAGCATCAAAAGCTATATTTCTATGTGTTTAAAAATATACTCACAGATTAATATAATAAAATCAAATCATGAAAAACAAGATATTATTAGTGATTCTATTGATTTCTATTTCGGGATTTGCACAACAATACCCAGGTTTTAAATCACTGCGATTTGACGAAGATTATAGTGTTCTAAAAAACGATACGGTAAGTAACAATTGGTACAAAACAGTGAAATTCCTGCCAATTTCTTCTTCTAAAAATGCGTATATCAGTTTTGGGGGCGATATACGATTTCAATATTTCTATGCTAAAAATGAAAATTGGGGAGATGGTCCGCAGGATAACGATGGTTATGTTTTAGGAAGATATTTGTTTCACGCCGATTTTCATGCCGGAAAATTTTTCAGAGCTTTTGTTCAGATGCAAAGCAGTATGGCTGATGGTAGAATTGATCCGAATCCTGTGGAGCAAAACCCGCTTGAAGTACATCAGGCTTTTGCAGATTTTAATATTATAAACGAGGGCAGTAAAAGACTTATTTTAAGAGTAGGAAGGCAGGAACTCACTTACGGATCACAGCGTTTGGTTGCCGTTAGGGAAGGACCAAATAACAGGCAGTCGTTTGACGGAATTAAAGCAATCTTATCCAGACAAAATTTCACAACAGACTTATTTTATGCGCATTACGTCGTAGCGCACGATGGTATTTTTGATGATTCATCGAACAAAGACAGGCAATTATGGGGAAGTTATCTGGTGTTTAACAAAGTACTAATTATCAAAAATATTGATGTTTATTATTTAGGATATGAAAGAGACAATGCTGCGTTTAATGATGCATCAGGTAAAGAAAACCGACAATCTGTAGGAACACGAATTTGGGGTAAAACGGATAACTGGCGTTATGACGGAGAAGCTGTTTACCAATTTGGGAATGTTGCAGATAAAAACATTAGTGCCTGGACAGCTTCTATCAACGCAGGATACCGATTTAATACCGTAAAATTTCGTCCTGAAATTGGTTTTAAAACCGAAGTAATTAGCGGAGACAAAACAGCAGGCGATACAAGTCTGCAAACTTTTAATCCGCTTTTTCCAAGAGGTGCTTATTTTGGACTGGCTTCTGTAATTGGACCATCAAATTTAATAGATTTTCATCCTTCATTGAGTTTTGAAATTTTACAAAATGTCGATTGGGTAATTGATTATGATATGTTTTGGAGATACAGCAGCAATGATGGAATCTATGCGCCAAATACAACATTGATTTATCCCGGAGATACAACCACAGAAAAGAAAATCGGAAACCAGTTAGAAAGCGAAATCATCTGGGAACCAAACCAATATCTGTATTTCAGGCTCGAAGCTACTTGGTTTCAGGCTAAAGATTACATACAAGCATCCGGAACAGGTAAAAACATATTCTTTACAGGAATTACAATGCAGCTTCATTTTTAAGGTTAAAATGAAGTTGCATCAAATAATTTAAAAAATAGCATTATGAAAAAAACTGCTTTTAAACCAAAAATGAAAACGATACAATTAATAACAGTAATACTACTGATTAGTTTTTCAGCACACGCGCAAGTTTATACTGATGAAGAAATCAAAACAAAAGAAACTGCAGAGAAATTCTTTGGATTTGTAGGATCTAAAAATCCCGAAGGAATTGCTTCGATGGTTTCAGAAAAAGTCGACTGGTATATTTTCGAATCGAAATATATGCCATGGACGGGACATCGCTCAAAGCGAGAAGAAATTTCAGCATTATTCAAAACGCTCTTTAGTTATTTTGTTGACGGAAGTGAAAAACTCGACGCACAATCTTTTTTAGTGCGAGGAAATGAAGTGGCTGTTTTTGGTTTTGTCGAAAGAACAGTCAAAAAAAACGGCAAACATTTTAAAATGCCGCTTGCGATTCATATCACAGTCGAAAACAATCTGATAAGCAAATTTTCACTCTATGAGGAAACATTGATTATTGAAAAAGTACTTAAATAAAAGCAACAGATATGAAAGACAGAAGAACATTTATTAAACAAGCAGGTCTGGCTGGCCTTGCAGGTTTGGTGCCAATAAATACATTGTCAGCAAGCGACTTTAAAACAGAAGAATTAACCAATAATGAAAATTCTGCTACTAAATGGGCTGACGGATCGCGTTTGGTCGTATCTGTTTCGATGCAGTTTGAAGCGGGCGGACAGCCTGTAAATTCAGAAAGCCCATTTCCGCAAAATATGCAGAAAGGCTTTGTAGATCTTCCGGCTGAAACCTGGTATCAATATGGATATAAAGAGGGAATTCCCAGAATGTTGGACAATTGGGATAAATTCGGAATAAAAGTTACCTCGCATATGGTGGGTTCAGCAGTGTTGAAAAATCCGGAACTTGCCAAAGAAATTGTACAAAGAGGACATGAAGCCGCCGCTCACGGTATGGATTGGGCCACGGAATATTCTATGCCGTATGAAACAGAAAAAAAGTTTATCAAAGATGGGGCAGATGCCATTAAAAAAGTAACAGGTTTTCAACCTGTAGGCTATAATGCCAATTGGTTAAGACGCGGACCAAATACACTGGAAATACTGCAAGAGCTTGGCTTTAAATATCATATTGATGACTTAAGCCATGATGAACCGTTTTTATTAAAAGTAAAAGGAAATGATTTTGCTGTGGTTCCGTATACTATTCGCTGTAACGATATTGTATTGATAGAAGGCAAAAATTTTAGCGCAGATCAGTTTGCGCGTCAGGTGATTATGGAATTTGATCAACTTTACATTGAATCTGAAAAAAAGCGCAGACAGATGTCGATAAGCTTTCATGACCGCATCGGAGGGACACCGCAAATGGTTGCTGCTGCTACAGAAATCATCAATTATATCCAAAAACATAAGGGGGTTAGTTTTAGACGAAAAGATGAGATTGCTCAAATGGCTTATCAGGACAAGAGTATCATAAGAGAATAAAACGATTACTATAAAACAATACTACTATGAAGTATCAGAAATTATTTGAGCAATACAACTTAATTGGAAATCAATTAAAAAACCGTTTTCTAATGGCTCCTATGACACGCTCAAGAGCTTCACAGCCAGGTGATATTCCAAATGCTTTAATGGCTGAATATTATGCACAGCGAAGCACAGCAGGTATTATAATTACCGAGGCAACTCAGGTTTCTCTGCAAGGGAAAGGATATGCTAAAACACCCGGAATCTACACCAAAGAACAAATAGAAGGCTGGAAATTGATAACAAATGCGGTACATCAAAACGGAAGCAAAATATTTCTGCAATTGTGGCATGTGGGCAGAGTAAGCAGTCCAAAAGTAAACGGATTACAGCCAATAGCACCATCTGCATTAACAGCTCAGAACACAAGTGTTTACATTTTTGACGGCGCTCCAAATGGGGATGCCACTTTTGTTCCGGTTGAAGAACCAAGAGAAATGAATAAAACCGATATCGATACTGTAATTAAAGAATTTGTACAAGGTGCAAAAAATGCAATCGAGGCCGGATTTGACGGAGTTGAAATTCACGGAGCAAATGGTTACTTAATAGATCAGTTTTTACGAAGCAATAGCAATACAAGAACGGGTGAATATGGCGGAAGTAAAGAAAACAGGATTCGTTTACTGATTGAAATTTCAAAAGCGGTAGCCAATGCAGTCGGAAAAGAAAAAACAGGAATAAGATTATCGCCATTTATCAGTTTTAAGGATATGAATGATCCCGAGATTTTGCAAACGATAATGCTTGCAGCAAAAGAATTAAACAAACTCGATGTTGCATATATTCATCTCTGTGAGGCCGATTGGGATGATGCACCTCAAATTCCAATAGATTTTAGAACAGAACTCCGCTCAAATTTTAAAAATACCATTATCGCAACAGGTAATAAAACGCCCGAAGAAGCAGAGAAATTACTTCAGGAAAACCTGGTTGATTTAATTGGCTTTGGAAGACATTTTTTAACCAATCCTGATTATCCTGCCAGAGTAAAACAAAATTCGATTTTAAATAAAATTTCAGATAATCACACCTTATTTGGTGGCGGTACAGCGCGAGGTTATACCGATTATTCTTTTATGAAGTAGCTTTAAGCTTTATTATTAATTCAGAATTTCATGTAAACGCCTATTAAAACATTTAATGGGCGTTTTTCTTTTTTGAATTCATTTTTTATTTTTTACTACTTGTGTTAGCGTATCTGATCATTTTTTTTCTAACACATGGATTACTTTATTTTTGGTATCCCATATCGTAATGTACTCTGATGAAAAAGCATGGTCAAGAGTTAGTGTGTTTTTTTCTGTTATTTCCAAAGGTTTATGTGCTGGACTGGAATCTTCTTTTTCTATTCCATAAAGTTTCACCGTTAAACGATCATCGATTTTAATGTTAGACCAATTATAGAGTGAACCGGGTTCTTCATTAAAATTTTCAATATCGCCTTCTTTTTTCAATTTTTCAAAATACGAATCCTCTATTGTAAAAGTACTTTTTCCGCCCGCTGTATCAAAAGTTACTAAAAGATCGATTCCCTTTATTTTTTATTTTGATCATTGGATGATTGTCTAATTTTCGTGTAAATTAGGGAATCGAGGTGATGTAATTTTTATATTTTTTGATATCTTTCCAGTTCTCAGTATTTTCTTTTTGCTTGTAGAAAGTAAGTTCATTTAATCTATCTTCATGTCATAGCCTCTAAAAAAAAACAAAACCAATTTGACCAATAACAGTAGTTGAAATCTGCTCCAGAAAATCGAAATTATTACCTTTTATATTGGTTAAAGCTTTATATTCATTAGTTCCAACCTTAACCTGCTCAATTAACGCATATTCAAGGACTTCATATTTTTTTTCCGCTGGCCACAAATCCGGAACCTACTACTTTAGATTGAACTCCAACTGCTCTTTAGAATGAACAGAAAAAGCTTTGCTGTTTCCCGTATCAAACATCCAGCAACCTTTTACGCCATTAATTTCACCATTAATAAAGGGCCAGTCATTAATATGATCTACGGGTATTTTTACCATATCACCTTCTAAATAAATCCTTTTATTTTCCTGAGCATAAATAGTGAAGAGGTATTGATAACAATGAAAAGCAATATTTTTATTAGCTTCATATTTCTTGTGATTACTTCTACTTGTTGGCTTTGTTGTTGTTGTATTTCAGCTGGCAATACTTTTGTTTTGTGTTTTTACAGCCTTATTTTCCGATGCAGAAATTAGCAGTCCAGTCTTTACTGGGATTGACAGATGTCGAGGTACAAGAGAGATACAAAATCTGAATAAAATATCGCAAAACAACAACAAACAAACTTTATTTTTTTAGTAGAATGTAGAATTTTGTTAAACTGTATTAGCATCTTTTTTAAGAACACATTAATCCAGTGGTTGAAACAAATTTATAAAATTATTTATAATAATATTGTTCTATTTTTTTATTCTTTAACGCTCAATTCGAAGCGCGGAGAAAGAGGTTCCGCTGATTTTATGTCAATCCTAGTAAATACAAGGGCTAAATTATAATAATTAAAAAAGGGTCACCTATAGGGTCACTTAACTTACAACGTATTAAATAATTACAATATCAAAGATAAGAAATAAACAATTTGTTTTTTCAATTATCGATGCAGAAATAGCTTTCCTTATTTTAAAAAGGGGATCAACTTCAGTGGTACAATTTAAAGCAAAGTATCTAGAAGTATCCTTATCGAGTTAACAAAACTCATGCGAGTTGTTTAATATAAAAGCATAAGAAATTTTAAGCATATTATACAGATCTATTTAAAACTAATTTGGCGTTATTATAAAAACATCAAGAGTAAATAGGTAAGCTTTTAAAATGAAAAAGGTCAAAATCTAAAGATAATACTAAATTTTGACCTTTTTAATATTGCATTTTATTTCTATATATGTGGTTTGGATGTCCTCTTGAAGATTGGAGAAATTCGTATCTAATCTTTAATAGGAGAGCTGCGAATTCTAACCTTAAGATTTAGTAATTGATATAGAAGGAATATTATTTTTCAGAATAGCATGTGCAACGATTGTGCGATAAAATTAATAATTTAAAGAACTTTATCTAAGCTTTTTTCAAGTGATACGGATTTTGGAAATAAAATATTATTCTCTAAATGAATATGCTTTTGCAGGTCACGCTCAAATTCTTTAAGCATAGCAAAAGTTACTTTATAAGTATTGCAGGTATCTGCTGGAGCGGTATAATTTTTGGTTAATGCAGCTATTTTTTTAAAGCGTTGTCCTACTGTATCATGTTCTTCTTTAATTAAAAGTATTTGATTTTCAAGAGTTCCAAAGTGTGCTATCTCTAAAAATAATCCTTTCGCATGCGCCTCATTTATTTTTTTTATAAAAGGAAAAAGGATCTGTTCTTTTTTTCTCATAGTAGCAGAGAGATCTAAAACAGATTCAGTAAATAAAGTATTAATTTCAAAGAGTTCAGGATATGTTTCACCATGAAGAGTACATAATTCATTTAATAATTTACGCAACACGGGTGTTTTTTCAGCCACATATCGATGATGTGTTTTTTCTATATAGTCTGCCAACAGATCCGATGACCATGATTTATAATTAAAAGATTGGTTGGCCGAATTATTTGTTGCACGATCAAGCTCCTCAATTAGAAGAGACTCCTCAATGCCTCGTTTTTTGCAGGCTTCTTTTAAGGTACGATGACCTTTATAACAAAAATCAATGCTATATTTTGAAAAAATTGCTGCCGTCCTAAAATCATCAGCTGCGATTTCGCCAATTGTGGTTTTGTTTGTTGTTTTCATAGGAAGTTATAAAGACTTAAGGTTATTAATTAGTATGAATGTTCTTTTTCAGGTTGGCATTGTTTAATAATAATTAAGGCCGTCGTTAGCATATTTGAGAAATCAATAAATGGAATTGTAATTTCATTTTTATCTATAAGATTTTCTGCTTCGTTTTTTAGCATTTTTATTTTTAGCATTGCTAAATGCGTGTCGCGTTCATCGCTGGCATAAAATGAAGTTATAAGTTTCTGTAGTTCTTTTTTTAAAATTTGGTACGGTTCGTAGTTATTTTTAATATTTACGGTTGAAAATTTTGGAAGAAGGATTTTGGAAGAAAAAATAAATGCGGCAATAGTTTTATCAATGTTGTTGGATGCCTGATGAGCAAAAACCAAAGCTTCAAGAAGTGAATTAGAAGCCAATCGATTTTTCCCATGTAATCCTGTCTGGGCACATTCACCAATGGCATATAAATTTTTGATTGTCGTAACACCATTGCGGTCTACTTTAATACCACCACATTGGTAATGAGCCGCAGGAACAATTGGAACCAGATCTTTTTCCGGATATAAACCTATTGCATTGCAATGGGCGGAAATAGAAGGAAAATGTTTAATAAAATCAGCTTGATCTAAATGTCTACAATCCAGATATACATGTTTTTTTTGAGTTTCGAGCATTTCGATACTAATAGCACGGGAAACAATATCTCGGGTAGCTAGTTCACCTCTTAAATCGTATTTAAAAAGAAATCTTTTGTGTTCGTCGTTTATAATATAGGCTCCAAAACCTCTTACAGCTTCTGAAATTAAGAATAGCGGATTTTTATTCCCAGAAGCTAATGCTGTAGGGTGAAATTGCATGTATTGCATATCTTTGATTTCGACTCCTGCACGAGCCGCCATTGCAATTCCGTCACCAGTAGCAATTGCAGGATTGGTTGTGTTTTCAAAGAGTTGTCCGCAGCCACCTGTGCTAAGCACAATAGCTCTGGTACGTATATATTTTATTGCGTTATTGTTCTTATCATAAAAAAAAGTTCCGGTGCAATTCACTTCATTGCGCTTTGTTTCAGTATTTAGTTCTATGACCTGATGATTTTCTAAAAGTTCAATATTTGCTGTTTGAGTGATAATTGAAAGGAGCTTTTTTTCAATTTCTAATCCTGAACTGTCTTTATGATGTAGAATTCGATGTTGTGAATGGCCACCTTCTAGACCTAAATCCCATTGGCCTTCCTGATTTTTATCAAATATGGCACCAAGTTCTATTAGTTCTTCTAATCTTTCGGGAGCTTGTTGAATAACCATTTTAACAATTTCTTCATCACAAAGTCCAGCGCCAGATTTCAGCGTATCTTTTATATGCTGTTCAAAACTATCTTTCAATTGATTGGTGACTACAGCTATTCCTCCTTGCGCAAGTTGCGTATTAGTGTTGTTAGCCTTTTCTTTTGTCATGATACAAATAGATAAATCGGGGCGTTTTCTTGCCGTTTTAATGGCAAAAAAAAGTCCTGAAATACCAGAACCTACTATTAGAATGTCAGTCTTAGGCATATTTTTAGGTTTAAGAAAGTTTAAGATTTTTATGTTTGTGCGTTTCACGCTTCTCTTATTACATTTATTTTAATTCGCAACATTTGGTTTGTGATGTTGATAAGCTGTTTTATGTGTATTTATCTTAATAAAGATTTGTTTACCAATCAGTCTTGTGTGGAAGGAGTCGGAATCAGCTTTTTATAAAATACTGCTTTTAAAGACTCGCACACGATTCCGACTTCTGTAGCCACAATGAAAACGGTAGTAGGGGCCCGTTTTAATAAATTAAATAATGACTTATGTCAACCAATATCAAGCTGCCTTTAAAATATGAATTCATATTCTTGACTTGCAACATTTTTAGAGGTTCGGTATTTTTTGAATTTTCAAACATCTAAAGCACTAATAATACCGAATTTTTTTTGAAGATAACCGCTTAATGTTCGCTAAAGATCATTTTTTATTTGAAGTACAAAACAAGTTGCTAAAGGCTTTGATCGAAAGAAACACTGGGAGAATATACTCCCAGATGTTCTATTATATTTTACTTACTTTTTTTTCTAAGGGTAAGGTCAAAGACAAACCAGCACAATGCCAATACTCCAAATCCGAAAATAGTATCGCCGATAGCCCTAAGCCATTTCAAGGTTACCATCGCTGGCTGCTGCATTAGTTCGGCCGAACGTGCATACCACATTCCGTGCTCGATACTTTCTATAGCTTGCCAAATTCCAACAGGAAGAAGACTCAATAAAGCCATAGCCAGCAATCCAATATTGGTAGACCAGAATATGAATTTCATTGCTTTTTCATTCCATATCTCATGTCTGTACAAACTGCGGAGCACAAATAGCATCAAACCAATTCCGAGCATTCCATAGACTCCAAATAAGGCAGTATGTCCATGCAAAGGCGTTGTGTTTAAGCCCTGAACGTAATATAAAGCAATAGGCGGATTAATGATAAAACCAAATACTCCGGCTCCTAAGAAATTCCAGAAAGCAACAGCAATCATAAAATAGATAGGCCATTTATAATCCTTGATCCATTGTGTTGATTTTGAAAGTTTGTAGTTATGGTAGGCTTCATACCCAATTAAAACCAGAGGCACAATCTCCAAAGCGCTAAAGGTTGCCCCAAGAGCCATCACAGCAGTTGGCGTTCCTGAGAAATAAAGATGATGAAATGTTCCTAAAATTCCTCCAGACATAAAAATGATAGTAGAGAAAATAACATTCAGCGTTGCTGTTTTTGTTTTTAACAGACCTAAACGAACAAATAAGAAAGCAATTACTACAGTAGCAAACACTTCAAAAAAGCCTTCTACCCATAGATGCACAACCCACCATCTCCAATATTCAGCAATTGCCAGATTGGTCTGTCTTCCCCACATTAGGCCAGCTGCATAGAAAGTAGCAATAGCGGTACATGAGATTAGGAACATTATGATAAGATTTCTTTCGCCTGTTTTTTTCTTCAGTACCGGAAGTAAAGGACGAACCATTAATGCCAGCCAAAGAAACAATCCTACAAGAAGGAATATTTGCCAGAATCGGCCTAAATCTACATATTCGTAACCTTGATGACCAAACCAGAAGTTTTCTACCAAATTAAGTTTCTGCATTACCCCAAACCATTGTCCGGCCATTGAGCCTAATACAATTAGAATTAAAGCATAGAATAAAAAATCAACACCAAATGTTTGAAATTTTGGGTCTTTCCCTGCAACAGCCGGTGCAATGTATAATCCAGTTGCAAGCCAAGCGGTTGCTATCCAGAATATAGCCAGTTGAGTATGCCAGGTTCTTGTTACTGCGTAAGGCAGAATCTGATCCAGAGGAATACCAAAGAATCCGTTTCCTTCTACGCCGTAGTGTGCAGTAATGACCCCCATTACAACTTGCAATACAATTAAAAGACTTACGACCCAAAGATATTTTTTTATTCGAAACATCGAAGGTGTCATTCCTTGTTTTAATAGTGGATCCTGAACTGGTATTTCGAAATGCTCATCTTCGCCTGATCGCACATGATAAAAAATTAGAACACCGATGCAAAATAACAGCAGTATGATACTAACTCCTGACCATACAAGAAGATCTTTGGTAGCCACATTTCCAACTAATTCATCAGATGGCCAGTTGTGTGTGTATGAAATTTTCTGATTTGGTCTTTCTGTTACAGTTGCCCAGGTTGCCCAAAAGAAAAAAGCGTTCATTTTATGCATTCTTTCCGGATCTTTTATAGACATTTTTGGAATCGCATAATTATGACGTAGTGTCTCAAATTTGGGATCATCCATAAACAATCCTTCATAATACTTACTCAAATAGGCTATGGCTTCAATCCTGTTTTGAGAAATGGTTATGATGCCAGTACTACTGTCGTAGGTGTTTTTGCGAACATCATTTTGTAGCCTGATTTTCATTGTGGCCTGCTGCTCTTCTGTCAGTTCTGCAAAAGTTTTTGCATATTCCTTTTCGGATAATTTATCCAAAATAAACACGGCTTCTCTATGCAACCAGTCTGCAGTCCAGTCTGGCGCTACATAGGCACCATGTCCCCAAATAGTACCAACTTCCTGTCCACCCATACTTTGCCATACATTCTGCCCATCCTTAATTTCCTCAGCGGTAAAGATTGCGGTATTGTTTGGCCCGACTATTTCGGTTGGAATAGGAGGCGCTTCCTGATAGATCTCATATCCGTAATATCCTAAGACAGAAAAAGAGATACTCATCACAAGTGCAAAACCTATCCACAGTTTTTTTTCCTTGTTCATTATAATGATTTTAGCTTTTTATATTAAAAAAAATGCTTTATTCTACAATTAATTTTCCTTTCATCATCGATACATGTCCAGGGAATGAGCAGATAAAATCGTAAGTTCCTGGTTCGTCTATTGTAAACTCGATAACATCGCTTTCGCCGCCGCCAATTATTTTTGTATGGGCAATTACTTTTGCTTTTTCAGATGCAGGTATATAATCTGTATCTTTTGCATCTACAGCTTTAAGTGTAAAATCAGAAATATCAGTTCCAGGTTTTAAAATAACTAAATTATGTCCCATTGCGATTTTTTCCATCTTGCCGACATGTTTTAGTGTAAGGGTAATTTTTCCTGCGGGAGCTCTTAATTCAGTTACAGAATATTGCATTTGATCATTGCTCTCAATCTGAAGATCATTTGTAGCGACTGGAGTTTCGATCGGACTTTCTTCGTAAGGTTCCTCAGTTGTGGGTGTTGCAACTGGTTCTATGTCTTTTGAATCTTTTTTTCCGCATGAGAATAAACTGAAAATTGCAAAGGCTGCTACGAGGGTAATCTTGAAAGACTTTTTCATTGTTTTTGGTATTTAAATGTTATTAAATTTTATTACTGTAAAAGTATGGCTATCGTTTTTTTTGGTTTATGATTCTAATCATAAAGGCGGATTAATTGTTGCTTCCAATCTTAGTGAAAACTATAAGTAAGATTTATAAAGGCATTGCGTCCCATTCGTGGTATTTTGTTCCAGTCTGAAAAAGTAGTGTAATATCTATCAAAAATATTTTCAATACCTGTTTGCGCTTTTATTTTGTTTTGATTCCAATCAAAGCTATAACCTGCATTGATATTAAATATCAGGTAATCGGGTGTTTTGGTTTGTCCGTATACTTTTGCGAAGTTATTTTGTGCAAGATTTCCAGAGGCAAATATTCCCGCATTGATTTTTTCTTCTTTAAACTCTATTCCGGCATTATATCGGAGCGGACTAATAAAAGGAAGGTCGTTTTCCTGATCATCTTTACCCAGACTGTAGGCGATCTGTGTTTTTATATTCCAGTTTTGCAAAAAGGAGTATTCAAGATTAAAATCAGTATTAAAAATCGAAGCATAATTAATAGCGTCGTAGATTTTTATACCCGATGCTCCGATCGTCATAGGCAGCGTGCCTGGGTCAATTTTTCCGATGATATAATCTGTGATATAGAAATACGAAGCCGTAATTTTAGACGTTAGCCTGCCATTTTTATAACCAAAAAAAAAGTTTCCTTCGACTGCTTTTTCATTTTTCAAATTTGGATTTCCTATATAATCGTAAAAATCATTGCTGTTATACAGATAAAAGCCATAGCCTTCAGAAACAGAAGGTGCTCTTTCGGCGTAAGCCAAACCAAATCCAAATTCAAGTTTACCAGTATTTTTGGTATAATTTCCAGAGAGACTTTTTAAGAATCGGTTTTTTGTGGCATCCATTTCAGGATAAAAAATACGAAGGCTTTGTAGTCCAAAATCATTGGCTACTGTATTAGAATGAAAACCTAGATTAGTGCTGATTCTAAGAATGGTTTCGGGAGAGATTGTAATATAATCTTCTAATGATAATCCGTTAGACAGCGTTCGAACATCAGGCCAGGTGTACATAAACATCGGATTTTCAGTTGGATCAACAGGATACATTGTCATCTCGGCTACAGCCTTATTATAAAAAGAATTCAAATCGGCTAGAAATTCATGATTTTCGTGTTTTCCTTTTATTTTAGAATAAAAACCATAGGTGTCAGACCAGCCCGGCATATCCATATGAATAGGAACTGCTGGTCTTTTAGTATCATCCATTTTATGGGTAATGGTATTAAAATATCCTTTTGTTTCCCAACCAGAAATAACAGCAGAATCTGGAATGTACTTGTAACTCAATGAAATGATTTTAGCTTCTGCCAATAAAACATCCATTGGAAGTGCCGGATAGCCAACATCCACAGCTTTATCATAAATAATCGAAGTTTCGAGTACATTCTTCTTATCGATAAAATAGCCAGCATTTGCCGAAATATTGTACTTGGTAAATTGAGAAAAATTAATTTCTTTTTCGTTTCCCGCTTTGTAGTTTTCGGCATCACGATGCATAAAATCAACATACGCAAAAAAGGTACTGTCAGTATAACCTAAAGCGGCACCAATAATCTTTTGCTGGTTATTGCTTTCATAACCAGAAGATAAACTGCCATTCCAGCCGTTTTTTCTGTGTTTATATTGATTTCGTTTTAGATCTATCGAACCTCCAATCGTAGCGCCATGACAGCTGGCCTGCTGACCTGACGCAACTGTTGCCTCAGATAAATTTGAAATCTCGACATAAGAAGTCACGGGATCCATTTTATCGGTACAGGCACCAAAAATACGCATACCATCAATGGTAATTACAGTACGTTCGGTCGACATATTATTAATTGTAGGTTCCCATGCATATGCACCTCTTTTAATCATATTCATTTTTGAAGAACCCATGAGATAATCTTCTACAGAGGTTAACGATTTGGGCTGTTTAAGATGTAAAGGTGTTTTTCTTCCTATAACTATAATTTCATGGAGATTTTCAGCTGCAAGACTATCATTCTTTTTTTCCTGTGCCCAGCAAGCTGTCGAAAAGATAGCTAAAAGGACTACGGTTATATTTTTCATCATAAGATAATTGTAAGAAAGAGCCAGTCAAAACCATCTCTTTCTTGTTAGTATTCAATATTTAGAATTCGATTTCTAAGAAAAGACTGCTTGCAGGATTTTCTGTAGTTACAGGCTCTCCTTTAAGTACATCATCTGAAGCATTTAAAAGTTGAAGATTAATTTTCCAATAGCCAGTCATAGTCAAAGAAAGTTTTCCGTTGTAAAAATCGTCGGTTGCAGATTGGATTAAATCGGTATTGTTAGGCGAACCGTGATTACCCATGCCTGGCATTCTTGGATCCATTTTGATTTTAAAATTATTCACCACTGAAAACGTCATCATATCCTGCATTTTATAAACACCAACGCGAATATCGTTCGTGGCTACTTTAGGATTTTGGGGAGCGATATAGGCAACCAAATAACGAACGCCATCAGATCCGTTAAAGGAGCTAACGGTTCGTTTTGCCGAAGCCTGAACTTTGATAATATCAGTAACTGTATACGAAATAGTATTAACAGTATAAGTAAGAGTCAGATCCCAATATTCAGTATCATTTTCAGCCATTTGAAAGATGATATCGCCTTCGTACAGAGTTTGTTTGTCTGAGGTTTTGGTCACAGCAGATTTTGGACATGAATGCTCCATCATAGCCATATGCATAATTGGCAACCAGCTTATTTTGGCATCTTTAATATAGGCATTCGTTTTTTTGTCTTTAATGCTAAGTGTAATATGATTGTAACCCTGAATTAAAGAGCCGCTTTGGGAATAGAGTTCGAAAGTATGAGTTTCATTTGATATTTCCTGAATTTTTTGAAGGCCAGCGGTTTCATCAATTGGAATCTGAGTGAAGGAATTATCATCTGAGGAGCATGAGAACAGAGAAATGGACAGAACTAAAATGGCTATGTGTTTTAAAATTTTCATTTGAATATTAATTTAAATTATGAATATAAGGCTTCTGTCGAATGCAATTCGAAGGAGAAGTAATTAGATAATCGAAAAATTAATACTTGAAAATGGGGGGATGGAATACAAAATAAGTGTTCAGATAAACGTAAAGATTTTTATATCCTGAGTTTATTTCTAAGATGACTTTTTGGTTGTTTTGAAAATTAAAAACGGGAATGTTTTCAAAGTATAGCAAAATAGTTTCCGTGATTTCACCTTTTTTCTCGTTCGAGGAAGGTGTTTCATTTTTTAAGGCTTTTGCCAACTCTTTCTTCAAATGGCATTTGCCATTACACTCTAATTTAGGAGTGTTCCTGTTTTCGCATAATTCTGCAGAAATATAATTGTAATTCAGTGCGTAATCCAAGATTGGAAATACCGGTCTGAACAATACTGCAAAAAGGAATATGTAAATACAAAATTTCATTACCTGTATTTTGAAAGTACGAAGGTATCATGATCTTTTTTTTCATGTTATGATTATGGTCATACTTTATGTAATACAAGTTTTGGAATTTTGATCCAAAGTTTAACAAATTAAAAACCTTAGTAATGAACAGATTATTTTTATTAGCGATGTTTGGTTCTTTCTTGCTCGTATCGTGTGGGAAAGAAAAATCGAATACTGATCAGGATTTTTCAACTCCTACAGCTACAGAAAATACAGCCGAAGCCGAATCATACGATCCTAAAAGAGGCCTTGGAAAATTTTCTACAGTTGAATTAGGCGCTTCCTTGGATAAGCCAATGGCTGAAAAAGGATTAAAAGTAGCCGAAGTAAAATGTACATCCTGTCACAAAACTACAGATGAAAAATTGGTAGGGCCTGGATGGAAAGGCGTTACAGGACGCAGAACTCCTCAATGGATTATGAATTTTATTACCAATCCTGATCCTATGATTGACAAAGATCCCGAATTGCAGGCTCAATTAGAACTCTGTATGATTCGTATGCCTAATCAAGGTCTGACCGATGACGAAGCCAGAAGTGTACTCGAATACATGCGCCAGAACGACGGTGTGAAATAACCAGAATAAAAAAATTAAAATTCTAAATGAGAATCTTATGAAAAATAAATTATTAAAATCAATTTTTGCCATTGCGTTTGGCTGTGCCTTCTTTGTTTCCTGCAAGCCCAAGGATTCCAGCGATACTGTCGATGGAGATGCTGCGCAAAAAGTTTACGTTGCTCCGGGTAAGTATGATGAGTTCTACAATTTTGTATCTGGTGGTTTCAGCGGTCAGGTAAGTGTTTACGGACTTCCTAGCGGTAGACTGTTAAGGGTTATGCCGGTGTTCTCCGAAGATCCACAAAGTGGCTATGGTTATAGTGAAGAAACTAAAGCCATGTTGAATACTTCACATGGTTATGTGCCATGGGACGATCAGCATCACTTAGATTTATCTCAAACCAACGGAGAAGTTGACGGGCGCTGGCTTTTTGCCAATGCCAATAATACGCCCAGGATTGCACGTATCGACCTGAAAACTTTTAAAACCGCTGAGATAATCGAGCTGCCAAATTGCGGGGGAAACCATTCATCTCCTTTTATCACACAAAACACAGAGTATATTGTGGGGGCAAGCCGTTTTAGTGTTCCTGCAGATAATGACGATGGAGACGTACCCATTAATACATATAAGAAAAACTTTAAAGGACATCTTAGTTTTGTAAAAGTAGGTAAAGAAGGAGAGTTGGATCTTGCTTTTCAGATCGTAACCCCGGGTGTTAATTTTGATCTTAGCCATCCTGGGAAAAAAGAATCTCACGGTTGGTTCTTTTTCTCCTGTTACAACACAGAGCAGGCCAATACACTGCTTGAGGTAAACGCTTCTAAAAATGATAAGGATTTTATCATGGCTGTCAATTGGAAAAAAGCTGAGGAATATATTAAAGCTGGAAAAGGAAAACGTGTACCGGCAAATTATGTTCATAATACCTGGGATGAGAAAACCCAAACGGCTAAATCTGAAACCAAAAAAGAAGTATTGATCTTGGATGCTGCTGCGCTTAAAGATATCTGTTATATGATTCCTTGTCCTAAATCTCCACACGGTTGTGATATTGATCCAACAGGTGAATATATTGTTGGAAGTGGAAAACTAGCTGCCCTTATTCCGGTATTTAGTTTTACGAAACTAAAAGATGCTATTGCCAAAAAACAATTTGATGGTAATTATGCCGGAATACCTGTGGTTAAATACGAGGCAGCTCTTCATGGCGAAGTTCAAAAACCGGGATTAGGACCGCTTCATACCGAATTTGACGGAAAAGGGAATGCCTATACTACAATGTTTGTATCTTCTGAAGTAGTAAAATGGAGCATAAAAAATTTAAAAGTTCTAGATAGAAAAGCCACCTACTATTCTCCAGGGCATTTAATGATTCCGGGAGGCAATACAGAGAAACCATTTGGAAAATATATGGTGGTTTACAATAAAATCACAAAGGACCGTTTCTTACCAACTGGCCCCGAATTAGCGCAAAGCGCACAATTATTCGACATTAGCGGTGATAAAATGAAACTTTTATTGGATTATCCAACCATTGGAGAGCCACATTACGCGCAAGGTATACCAGCTGATAAAATACGTAATAACGGTCAGCTAAAGTATTACAAAATGGCTGATAATCTTCATCCGTACGCATCTAAAGGTGAAAAGGAAACCAAAGTGGTTCGGGAGGGTAGTAAAGTACATGTTTATATGACTTGTATCCGTTCACATTTTGCTCCGGATAACATTGAAGGTATACAAATAGGGGATGAAGTTTATTTTCACGTTACCAATTTGGAACAAGATTGGGACGTTCCTCACGGATTTGCTATAAAAGGGGCAAATACAGCAGAGCTGCTCATTATGCCAGGAGAAACGATTACACTGAAATGGGTTCCTCAGAAAAAAGGAATTTTCCCATTTTACTGCACGGATTTCTGCAGTGCACTGCATCAGGAAATGCAGGGTTATGTTAGAGTTTCACCTGCAGGAAGTAATGTTCCAATTACCTACAGTTTGGGCACTAATTTACCAAAGGAATAACTAATAACCAGTGAAGGGGACAAAGTTTTCTTTGTTCCCTTTTTATTTGAATCATCATGAAAAATAAAATACTTTCAATTTTTTCAAGAGCAGTACTTTTTGTGTGTGGCTTTCTGCTAGTAGGATCCATTTTTGTCCCCATGTGGAAAATTGAACTTACTGCTCCACAGTATCCTGAAGGTTTAGTTTTAAAGCTTCACGCCACAAAAATTGCAGGGGATGTAGATATCATCAACGGATTGAATCATTATATAGGCATGAAAACACTTCATACCGAAGACTTTATAGAGTTTAAAATACTGCCTTATATTTTAGGAATGTTTGGTATCATTGCATTAAGCTGTTCCTTTTATGCTAAGCGAAATTCCCTGTATATATTCTTTTTTTCTTTTGTGCTTTTCGGAGTTTTAGCCGCTATCGATTTTTACAGATGGAATTACGATTACGGTCATAATCTAGACCCGAATGCTGCCATACGGGTTCCTGGTATGGCATACCAGCCTCCATTGCTGGGTTATAAACAGTTATTGAATTTTGGTGCTTATTCTATACCTGATATAGGTGGATGGATGCTCATTACAGTGGGTGTCCTGCTTTTTCTGGCTATAATTAAAGAGAAAAAGTCAGCTTTAGGATTTAATAAATTTTTAAGCGTTTTGTTTATTATTTCATTTCTTTTTTCATGCTCAGGAGATAAACCAATTCCTATTAAAATAAATGCAGACAATTGTGAGTATTGTAAAATGGGAATCAGTGACGGGAAATATGGCGCAGAGATTATTACTCGAAAAGGGCGGGCTTATAAGTTTGATGATATTGCCTGTATGGCCAACTATTGTAAAGAACATCCAGAGATGAAGGTTAAGAGCTATTATGTACATGATTATACAAGGGAGAATGAACTAATTCTGGCAGAAAAAGCTTTTTTTATTTCAGGCGGTACAATAAAAAGCCCCATGCATGGTAATGTAGCCGCATTCTCAAATAAAAGCCAATCAAAGGCGTTTGAAGCAGAATCAAAGGGAACAGAGATCGAATGGAGGTCAATTCTAGAAAAATAATTTTAGGGGAAAAGCTAATTATAATCAATTAAACATGAAAATACTTCTCTGTCTTTGCTTCTCATTTTTTTTAACCTGTCTTCATTCGCAAAAAATTGAAGTAGGGAAAAACAGAGCCATAAAAACCATAAAAAAAGCGATACAACTGGCCAATCCCGGCGATACAGTGTTGGTTTACTATGGTGTTTATAGGGAAGGGAACATAGTGCTGGAAAAAAAAATAATACTGCAGGGAATTGGCTTTCCTATTCTCGATGGACAAAAAAAATACGAAGTGGTCTCTATCAAAGCCGATAGTGTAACCATTGCAGGTTTTAAAGTCATAAATTCAGGGTATGCCTCCCTGAATGATCCCTGTGGTATTAAAATATATAACAAAACAGGGGTTACGATAAAAGGAAATATTCTGGAGAATAATTTTTTTGGTATTTATGTTCAAAAAGGAATTGGCTGTATTATAAAAAATAACACCATACAAGCCCATCAAAAACAAGAGCAGCGTATTGGGAATGGCATTCATTGCTGGAAAAGTGAAAACCTGCAAATTGTCGGAAACCAAGTCTCAGGACATCGGGACGGGATTTACTTTGAATTTGTGTCTAATTCTATTATTTGGAGGAACATCTCAAAGAGTAATATTCGATACGGACTTCATTTTATGTTTTCTAATGATGATTCGTACATCTCCAATGTGTTTAAAAATAATGGGGCAGGAGTGGCAGTCATGTTTACCAAAAATGTAAAAATGTTCCATAATTATTTTGCAGAAAACTGGGGAGATGCCGCGTATGGTTTATTGCTAAAAGAAATTTCTGATAGTTACATCATAGGAAACAAATTCATCAGAAATACTTCGGGAATTTATATGGAAGGAACCAGCCGGGTCGCCCTCTCAAAAAATATTTTTAGAGATAACGGGTGGGGTATGAAAATTCAGGCAAGCTGTATGGAAAACGAAATTTCCTTTAATAATTTTATCGCCAATACATTTGATATAAGCACCAATGGCAGTTTAGTTCTTAACCATTTCAATAATAATTATTGGGATAAATATGAAGGTTATGACCTTAATAAGGACGGAGTTGGAGATGTACCTTTTCACCCTTTGAGCCTTTTTGCCGTGCTTACAGAAAACAATCCCTCTGCAATGTTATTATTCAGGAGCTTTATGATTACGCTTCTTGATAAGTCAGAAAAGATTCTGCCAAGTATTACCCCGGATAATTTTGTTGACCAAAGCCCCGAAATGAAATCTCTTGTGTTATGATTACTTTACAAAATATAAACAAAAAATTTGGCAAGCTTCAGGTATTGCAAAATGTAAACCTGAAATTTAATGCGGGCGAGTGCATTGCACTTATTGGTCCAAATGGTTGCGGAAAAACGACCTTGATAAAATCCATCCTGGGAATGGTTTTACCAGACAGCGGTGATATTTTATTCAATAAAGAATCTATTCTTAGAAAGTTTGAATATAGAAATAATATTGGCTATATGCCTCAGATAGGCCGCTATCCAGATCATATGACTATTGGACAAATTATTGCCATGATAAAGCAAATCAGGAATTCGAAAGCCATTCTGGATGAAGATTTAATTAGAGCTTTTAAACTTGATAAGATGGATGATAAACAAATGCGTACGCTCTCAGGCGGAACAACCCAAAAGGTAAGTGCAACATTAGCCTTTCTCTTTAACCCTGATGTCCTTATACTTGATGAGCCAACTGCAGGATTGGATCCCTTGGCATCAGAAATACTGAAGGAGAAAATTATTAAAGAAAAGCAAAAGGGGAAATTAATTTTGATAACCTCTCATTTACTAAGTGAACTTGATGATATGATTACCCAGATTATTTTTATGCAGGAAGGTAAAGTGCATTTTCATAAAAATATAAAAGAACTGCTTGAATCAACGGGTGAAAACAAAATTTCAAAAGCCATATCTAAAATTTTAAAAGAAAAGGATTATGAACAGGATCATTAAATTTGTATTGTTGGATATTCTTAAAAATAAAATCGTACTGAGTTACACTTTTATTTTGGCCTTACTCTGCTGGGGATCTTTTGGTCTGGAAGATAATTCTGCTAAAGGCCTGCTGACAATTTTGAATGTTATTTTATTTACTGTTCCACTAGTTTCGATACTTTTTTCTACCATATATCTTTATAACAGTTCTGAATTTATTGAACTCTTGCTCAGTCAGCCATTAAGACGAAAGAAAATATGGATCAGTTTGTTTGCCGGACTTTCTATTGCAATGGTTTTGGCCTTTTTACTGGGTGCGGGAATCCCTCTTCTAATTAACGCGCCGAATGCTTCAGGTATTATGATGCTTTTGTCAGGATGTTTAATTTCAGCTGTTTTTGTGTCCTTAGCTTTTTTGGGCTGTATTTTGACTCGTGATAAAGCAAAAGGAATCGGCATAGCGATTATGTTTTGGATTTATTTTGCGATACTATTTGACGCATTTGTTTTATTTCTGTTGTTTCAGTTTGCCCAATATCCTATTGAGGAAGCAATGGTGGGGGTAACGGCCTTAAGTCCGATAGACCTTGCGCGCATTCAAATCCTTTTACATCTTGATCAGTCAGCTATGATGGGTTACACAGGCGCAATTTTTAAAGATTTTTTTGGGACAACGATTGGATTGATTATCTCTTTTTTGCTATTGATTTTATGGATTGCAATACCTTTTTTTATTTCAGTTAGAAAATTTAATAAAAAAGATCTTTAACGATTAATATTTAATACCAGATTATGAAGGAGAAGATAAAAACAGATATTAAAAACAGACAGGATATCAAAATATTGGTCGATGCTTTTTATGGTAAGGTTCAGACAGATCCTATTATCGGATACTTATTTACCAAAGTGGCGAATGTTAATTGGGAAAAGCATCTTCCAATCATGTATGATTTTTGGGATAATATCCTTTTTCATTCCGGAAATTTTGAAGGAAATCCTATGATGAAGCATCGGGTTTTAAATCGGAAAAGTCCTTTAACTGAAACTCATTTTAAACATTGGAATAAGTTGTGGAAAAAAACTGTTGATGATTTATTTGAAGGACCAAAAGCATCAGAAGTAAAGATTAGGGCTCAGAGTATTTCGAAAATGATGATGAATAAAGTAGTATAATAAAGTGATAAAGTAAAAAACGGGCGCTTGAAGAGCGCCCGTTTTTAAATTAAATGCTATTAGAGCTGAATTAATAATTTTCATTTAACCTCCACAAAGAAAGAAAAATATTTAAAAAAGATATATGATCTGAATCATATATTAAAGTATTTAAGAAATTTCAATAAAATATTTTATGATCTATAATTTCTATTTTTTTTTTCTTATTCATAGTAGAAATTGTCCGAATGACCGTCTCAACACGCAAACCAGTAAAATCTGCAATTTCCTGACGGGTATACTGAATTTTCAGTCTTTGATTTGGGGGAATATTCTGCTGTTTTTTTAAATTATCGAGAAAATACTGTACCCGATATTCAGGTTTATGATTAATTATATTTTTTGAAAATACTATTTTATTGTAAATTCTCCAGGCAAAGACTTTTAATATTTTCGATTGGATTTTTGGATTTTCTTCAAGAAGTAAAAAGAAGTTGGCTTTTGAAAGTTTTAAGAGCACACAATCGGTCTGTGCTACTGCTGAGGCTGGATAAGGCTGATCAATAAAGAGGGGCGGTTCGCCAAAACTGCTTCCATTTTCAAAAATTCCTACTGTCAGGTCTTTTCCGTCTTCATTGGTATAGGTCATTTTTACAGTCCCTTCAAGAATCTGATAGAAGTATAGGGGAGGATCGTTTTCATAAAATATGATACAGTTTTTGGGTGTTTTTTTTGCAACAGCCCCCCAAGTGAAGAGTAAATCTGTATCAATATGCATTTTTTCTAAAGTTATATGCATTTATAAATGATGCTAAATATTTCATCGCTTGAAGAAAGTGCTTGCGGCTATTATTGATTTTCATAAATGCGGTGTTATTTGTTTTAAGCAAAGAAAAGAAATCAGGTATAAAAAAAACATGATAAATATTAGGTTTTGAAAGTTTTGTTGAAGCTAGAATAGGTGTTAAATTAAAGATTTATAAAAAGATTTTTTTAATTTAAACTGGTAGCTAATCTTTTGGAAGTCATTGTGTAATCTGAAGTGTTATGATATTTATCATATTACAAAAGCAGGATACTTCGGATATTTGTAATGCATTAGAATGGTAATAGCTAAAAAGATTCATTTCAATTAAAAAAAGTTCTATTTCATTTTCTTCCTAATTTCTAAAATTAAAATTATGTCAAAGTCTTTAATTCAAAAATATAATGTTCCAGGTCCCAGATATACCAGTTATCCAACTGTTCCGTACTGGAATGAAATACTTTTTTCAATAGAGGAATGGAAGAATTCTTTTCAAAAATCATTTTTGGAGAGCAATTCACAAAATGGGATCAGCCTATATATTCATTTGCCTTTTTGTGAAAGTTTGTGTACCTTTTGCGGATGCAACAAACGAATTACTAAAAATCATTCAGTAGAAGAAAAATATATCATCGCTGTTTTAAAAGAATGGAGTATTTACTGTGGACTGGCTTCTGAAAGACCAATCATAAAAGAAATTCATCTGGGAGGTGGAACTCCTACTTTTTTCTCATCAGATAATTTAGAAAAACTTATAAACGATATTTTTAGTCTAGCCGATAAAGCTGAAAATCATGAGTTCAGTTTTGAAGGCCATCCCAACAATACTACTTATGAGCAGCTTAAAAAATTATATAATTTAGGATTTCGCAGAGTAAGTTTTGGCGTTCAGGACTACGCGGAAAAAGTCCAGAAAGCCATTCACAGAATTCAGCCATTTCACAATGTGGCAAAAGTCACCTTTTGGGCAAAAGAAATTGGTTATACCTCAATAGGACACGATATTATTTTTGGATTGCCTTTTCAAACAATTGAAAACATTGTGGACACCATCGAAAAGACAAATTCTTTAAAACCAGATCGATTGGCATTTTACAGCTATGCGCATACCCCCTGGATCAAAGGAAATGGACAACGTGGATTCAATGAAGCCGACCTTCCAAAAGATATCGAAAAAAGAACATTATATGAAACAGGAAAAAACTTGCTTTCTCAAAACGGCTATCATGAAATTGGGATGGATCACTTTGCTTTAGCTTCGGATAGTTTGTATAAGGCTGGTCATAAACGTGAATTGCATCGAAATTTTATGGGATATAGCTCTTCAAAAACCCAGTTAATGATTGGATTGGGAGTTTCAGCTATCAGTGATAGTTGGTACAGTTTTGCGCAAAATACAAAGAGATTGGAAGAATATTATCAACTGTTGGAGTGCGACCAACTACCTGTTGTCAAAGGGCATATACTTGACAAGGAGGATTTAATTATTCGCAAACATATTCTCAATTTAACCTGTCAATTTGAAACTTCGTGGAATGATAAAACTTTTTATTTTGACGAATTACCAAGTGCTTTATCCGATTTAAAGGAATTGGAAAATGATAATCTGGTAATTATCGAAGAAAATAGAATCAAGATCACAGATGCAGGCAGACCTTTCATCCGTAATATTTGTATGGCTTTCGATTTGCATTTGAAAAGAAAATCTCCCGAAACTAATCTTTTTTCAATGACAGTCTAAACGATTAATGGAATTCCTTGCACAAATTGACTCATATTCTGAAATTTTCTAGGTATGCTAATTATTAGACATGATATCCTAGCAGAGTTGATTCTTTTAACTACTTTCTGGAATTAAGATCACATAGATATGCCAGTAGCCACTGTATCAACCTTTAAAGAATAAATTTGCTGGAAAATAAAATTATTCAAAATTTTCAAGTAATGTACTGTAGTAACTCTAATTATTCTACTTTTGCAGCAAAAAATTACTATGAATAAATGCGATCAATGTATTGTAAGACAGCTTAGTGCATTGAAAGCACTAAACAAAGAGCAAATCATACAATTGGCAAATAGTAAAAGCACTCAGGTAATTAAAAAAGGGGAGGCTATAATAGAGGAAGGAGAAGTAATTAATGGGGTTTTCTGTATAAAAGATGGTATTGGAAAACTTTCTAAATTAAGTGCCAATGGAAGGGACCAGATTGTTAAACTTGTAAAGTCAGGTGAACTTCTGGGGCAACGTTCAATGATCAGCAATGAACCTGCAAACTTGTCGGCTACAGCAATTGCTGATATGGAAGTTTGTTTTATTCCAAAATCTGAAATCATTCAATTTTTTAATAATAACAATCAGTTTTCAATGAACTTAATGCAGTCTGTTTGTGATGATTTGAAACATGCGGATGAGCATACTGTGGATATGGTACAGAAAACTGTTAAGGAAAGACTGGCTGAAAAGTTATTATATCTTAGTGACACTTTTGGTGTAAATGCTGATCAATCCTTAAAAGTGCAGTTATCAAGAGAGGAATTAGCCGGAATGATCGGTACAGCCACCGAGAGTTGCATCCGATTGCTTTCTGAGTTTAAAAAATCAGGGCTGATCGAATTAAAAGGAAAGTTGATTTTTTTAAAGGATATTAAGGGATTAAAAAAAGAAGCCAGCTAACATAACATCATTTGGATAATTCCAGCATTCTTTCAATAGGAACAAACGCTTTTTTCATTATATCAGCAGGAACTTTAATTTCAGGCTTTTCATTAAGCAAACAGTCGTATAATTTTTGTAACGTATTTACTTTCATGTAGCCGCATTGGCTGCAGGCACAAGTGTTGTCTTCGTTTGAAGGTGCCGGTAGCAATATCTTATCAGGAACTTCCAGTTTCATCTTATGAAGAATTCCCACTTCTGTAGCTACAATAAATTTGGTGCCCGGATTGGTTTTAACATATTCAATCATTCCTGCAGTCGAACCAATATAGCTGGCTGTTTTTAAAATATGGGTTTCAGATTCAGGATGGGCAATAATTTGCGCATCTGGATTTTGTTTGTACAATTCAATTAATTTATCAAATGAAAATGCTTCATGAACCACACATGCACCGTCCCAAAGCAACATTTCCCTGCCTGTTTGTTCCATTACATATTTTCCCAAATTTTTATCGGGAGCAAAAATAATGGGTTTGTCTTTTGGTATAGAATTGACGATTTTAACGGCATTAGAAGATGTTACCACAATGTCAGTTAAAGCTTTAACCTCTGCAGAACAATTCACATATGTAATAACAATGTGGTCTGGATGGGCTTGGGTAAATTGTTGAAATAAATTAGCGGGACAAGAGTCAGCCAACGAGCAGCCAGCATTCAAATCGGGAAGTATAACTTTTTTACCTGGATTTAAAATTTTTGCAGTCTCAGCCATAAAATGTACTCCTGCAAAAACAATTATATCAGCATGCACCTGCATTGCTTCTTGTGACAATCCCAGGCTGTCACCCACATAATCTGAAACATCCTGAATATCGGATTCCTGATAGTAATGTGCCAGAATAACTGCATTCTTCTCTTTTTTTAATTTCAGTATTCGCTCTTTAAGGTTTTTCATTATTAAATTATTTTTAATTATTCTCTTTTATTTTAAAACAAAAGAGTTGATGCTGATACTTATGTTGGGTTTTTAAAATCGGTAAGTTTTTTGAAAATTAAGTTTTGCTCGTTTTTCGGAAATTCAATCAAACAAAGCTTTCATTATGACACTAAAATTAATACCTAAGGAAGGTGTCTCCCGATTTAATACCCAAAGCCAATTCTTCCAGATTTGTATTTTCAAGCGTGAAAACCAAATCATTGCGAATAGATATAAATTTATCGTGCATCGGACAAGGATGGTCTTCAGAACAATTACTTAATCCTAATGCACAACCGGTCAAAATGCGATCGCCATCCAAAGAATTAACTATTTGCGCTAATGTAATTTCTTTCATATTCTCTTTGGAAATTTCAAAACCTCCGCCCACTCCTTTTATAGATTTAATAATATTGTCTCGCGATAGGATTTGAAGAATTTTGGCTGTAAAAGCCTCCGGAGAATCGATTTTTTTGGCAATTTCTTTCAAGCCGATGCGATTGTCCTGATAGGATTGAAAAGCAATAAAAATAGCTGCACGAATGCCATATTCACATGTTTTAGAGAACATAATCTTTTTTTTGTAATGTATAAATCATATAAATCAAAGCCCGCCATAACGCACAAAAGATCCAAAAACAACCATCAAAACCCCAATTATGGTAACCAATAGAATATGAAAGGTCATTTCAGGTAACTTCTCAGCATTTTTTTCAAGTTTTGGCAGCACTCTAAATTGAGCACTCAAAGCAAAAAGAACCGTCAATAATAAAAGAGCTAATTTTGTTGAAACAACTTTTTCTATAGGTGTCTCGAACTGAAACCAATATTCGATGCCGACACCATATTTATAGGCCATTAAAATTCCGGTAATGACAAGCAAAACCAGAGCAGTCATGCCAACAGGTTCATACTTTCTTTCATAATCGAGAATTATATTCTGATTTTTTTCTTTTAATGCTTGTGGCAAAAAACCAAAGACAAGCAACAAATGACCACCAACCCAAATGGTGGCACTCAAAAGATGGATGATTAACAATAAATGGTGGCTCATATAGTTTTAGGTTTTAGTTTCACAATTTTAACAGATAGCATTATAAGGCCTGCTGGCATAAAAATACTGGATAAGAATAGATTTTGATAATAATTCGGTAAACTACCTTTACCCAAGAAAAACCAAATGCCCTGAAGAAACAAAAGAATTTCAGTTGTAAAAAATCCGAATAAAAAAATTGCGATTCCCCATGTTTGAATACGGTTTCTCGAATTTAAAAAATCATTTTGTAATGCAAATCCAAACAGGAAACCTGTAATAATTCCCAACATAGTCAAGTGAATGTATCCAATGACAAAATTACGAATCTGATGGGATACCTGTGCCAATTCCGGAAACAAAACCACTAGTTGAATAACGACTTTTAAAGCCAATGAAAACAAAGCAAAACCATAAACTATTTTTATGATCGTTGGTAAAACAGCAAAAAAGGACTGAAACTGCGGGCGGATAAATTGTATAAAAAGTACCGCAGCATATAGCTGAAGCATTACTCCAAGAGCATTTAACCAATAAAAAACCGGGTTAGGCAAATACCAACTTACCGGCAAAGCCAATGTTAAAAAAGTAGAAGCAACAAATAAATTATAAAATATCCTGAATTTTTTAGCTTCAATAATAAGTTTTGCCTGTTTGAAAAACAAAGCCAAAGTGGCAAACAGGAACCAGCCATTAAATTGAAAATGAAGAAAAAACTGAATCGCAATTTGATAAAAAGCGCTTGCTTTACCTAACAATGAAACTGCGGGACCAAGACACCAGACACCCAAAGTAGAAAAAATTATGAAAAACAAAGCCGTACGAAGCAGCTTTTTTTCAGCCAGAGTTGTAGGATTGGCATCCTTTATAATTAAATAACAAAAATAGTAGCTGCAAAAAATATGCAAAGTCGAAAAAAGAATAGAAACAAAAGCATATCCTTGCGCCGGAAAATCAATCATCATTCCGACTACGGCCAGTTCTGTTATCCAGAATAATTGGTTGTAGATGCGTTTTTGCTGTTTTTCTTTTGGAACAAAAAAATGAAAAATCAAACAGTACAACATCATATAGACCCAGCCTAACATCGCCACGTGTGAATGGCCGTGCATTAAAAACTGAAAATTGACTCCGGGGATCGGTGCAACATACATCCATCGCAGCAGCAGCCCCATCAGTGAAGCGATGAAAAAATTAGAAAAAGTACAGAGTAACCAACTCTTCTTCATGAATTTATAAAGGATTTAATTCTTGATGCTTAAAAGTGTGTTCATGCTTTAAATGAAAAAAAGCTTATATTGCTCTAAATGAGCCTGGATCTCTTTTTTAATTTCAGCTTTATTGGAATCCTCAAGATTATCAATTTTTAATTTTAACGGAATCAAATAGTTGTGTAACTGATTGTGAGCTTCACCTTTCATTGTACATTTTTTAAAAATCAAGGCAAATTCAAAGTTCAGTTTCTCTTTCAAAACCGATGCGCTTTCTTCTTGACCTGATTCCAGAATTATTTTTTGTAAAGTAGTAATCCCTTCAGTAGTTTCTGCGTTGGCTACCCATAATTGTCCTTTGTGCATGCTCACTTTTGCGGGTGTTTCGATATTTTTTTCCGAAACTGAATTTATTTCATCAGCTTCTTTAGCTATTTTATCTTCTTTGTTTTTTTGGCATGATCCGATAGATACAATGGCCAATAAAAATAATACTAGTTTTATTTTTTTCATTTTGTCAAATTTTAGCTCCAAAAATCAGCATCTTCATTTTCTATAAAAGCTTCCTTTGAATGTATTTCTTCTATTTTTTTTAATTGTTCCTTTGTGGCTGCTTTTTGAATTTCAGCAAATAAAACACGCTCTTCAAAACGGATATGAGAGTCTAACTCTTTTTCGATTCTTTTTAAATTTATTTCCAGATCCGAAGTACTTTCAAATAATTCGTTTAACGTTCTGTGTTCTTTCAAAGCCTGCTCAATGAGCGCGTTATCTGCTTCTAAGATCGTGAAAACGTATTTTTCCTCCAGCTCAAAATGCGTCTTTAAATAAATTTCATAAAACCAATCGACGTATTTTTTGATGCGCTGCAGGTCAATATTTTTCGCCATTCCAGTTTTAATTTTCCAGCAAAGCAGCAGACCATGATGGTGGTCGTGGCTTAAAGGCTTTAATTCCGGAGCTCTTTTGATGGGAGTAGTTGATTTCATTTGCTTAAAATTGATTGATTAAAAAAAATAAATTACTATCCTCTAAAATGAATTTTAATTTTCTCTGTACCAATATTTTGGTTTTCCAATTCTTTAAAAGAATGCCCAAGTTTTTCTATTGTCGAGGATCCATTAATAAAATGCTGAATGTAATAATTTCCTGAATATCCCAAATTTTCCAGAAAAAACACCATTTCCTGAATATCTCTTTTGTTTAATAAATCAGAGTGCACTGTTGTACGAACTTCAAAAGGTACTATATGATGAAGCAATAAAAGTAATGATTTTGCAAAGGGAATGAAAAGTTTTGATTGGGTTATCTTTGCAAATTTCGCAGGCATTGCTTTAAAATCAAGTGCTACATAATTAATGAGTTCTTTTTGAATCAGTTCTTCCAATATATCCGGCCGTGATCCATTGGTGTCAATTTTGATCAAAAAACCCATTTTTTTGACTTCTTTAATAAACGAAACAGCCTTTTTATGTAACAGACATTCACCTCCGCTAAAAACTACGGCGTCCAATAGATTAACCCTGCTTTTGAGGAATTGAAGTGCTTTATCAAAAGTAATACGTCCTTTTCCGTATACAATTTCTGGATTATAGCAATACAAACACCGCATATTACAGCCTGCAAACCAAAAAATGCAAGCTGATTGGTGCGGATAATCTAATAAAGTAAACGGTGTAATACTGTAAATAGGGGCACTAACATTTTGCTTCATTGAAATGGGTTCGCTGTTTGTGTTCACCTTTTTTTCCGATATTAAAACTTTCTACGGGTCTGTGATAGCCCATTACTCTTGTGTACACCAGGCATTTGGTGCGAACTTCTTGATTTTGTTCTAAAATCGCGTTGGTTGTTAGTTTCATATTTGCTGTTTTTTAGTTATGAATTGTGTAAAATTTGCGGTGTGGTTTTTTCAAATCTCTATAAGCTTTGTTTTTTCTTCAATGATAATTTCATCGCATTTTGGGCAATATTCATGCTCTCCGTTTAGATAGCCATGAACAGGGCAAACACTAAATACAGGTGTTACTGTGATGTAAGGCAATTTAAAATTAGTAATCACTTTTTTTACAAAATTTTTGCAAGCTTCAGGTGAGCTTATTCTTTCGCTCATATACAAATGCAAAACGGTTCCTCCTGTGTATTTGCATTGCAATTGGTCCTGAAGCATCAAAGCTTCAAATGGATCCTGGGTAAAATCTACAGGGATTTGGGAACTATTTGTGTAGTAAATATTTTTTTCTGCTCCCGCCTGAATAATATCGTCAAAACGTTTTTTATCCTCTTTGGCAAATCGGTATGTGGTTCCTTCTGCCGGAGTGGCTTCTAAATTATAAAGATTTCCAGTTTCTTCCTGATACTGCTTCATTCTGTCCCGGATGTGTTCCAGAATTTCAGAAGCAAGTTCAATACCAGTTTCAGAAGTTATGTCGTCTTCATTATGGGTAAAATTCTGTATCATTTCGTTCATTCCGTTTACACCAATAGTTGAAAAGTGATTTCTGAAATGTTGTAAATACCGTTTGGTGTAGGGATACAATCCACGATCGTACATTCCCTGAATAAAAGTTCTTTTTTTCTCTAAAGTTGATTTGGAAATCAATAAAAGCTTGTCCAATTGTTGAAATAAAGCTGCTTTGTTTCCTTTGAATAAATAACCTAAACGAGCCATATTAATAGTTACCACGCCGATACTTCCTGTCATTTCAGCGCTTCCAAAAAGTCCGTTTCCACGTTTTAGTAGTTCGCGCAAATCGAGTTGCAAACGGCAGCACATACTGCGAACAGCATTGGGCTTGTAGGCATTTTCATTTTCTATTTGATTGCCATTTTCGTCCAAAACATATTGGCTTCCAATGAAATTTTGAAAATAAGAAGAACCAATTTTCGCTGTGTTTTCAAAAAGCAGGTTTGTGTTCTCTCCATCCCAGTCAAATTCTTCGGTAATATTAACCGTTGGAATAGGGAAGGTAAAGGGCTGCCCATTGGCATCACCTTCTGTCATTACGGTATAATACGCTTTATTGATTAGATTCATTTCTTTTTGAAAATGCTCGTATCGTAAATTAGTAACTTCAGAAACTCCTCTGCTTTTAGCCCTTGTCAATAGGTCTGTACTATTGTTCTTTTCAAAAATATGACAATCATTTCTAGTCGGAATTTGTGCTTTTAAATCCTCAGGAACAACCCAGTCTAAAGTGATATTAGTAAAGGGAGATTGTCCCCAGCGTGCGGGAACATTCAGGTTGTACACAAAACTTCGTACCGCTTTTAAAACGTCATCATAAAGGAGATCGTCTTTGAATACATAAGGAGCCAAATAGGTGTCAAAAGAACTAAAGGCTTGTGCACCTGCCCATTCGCTTTGCAAAATCCCCAGAAAATTTGCCATCTGTCCTAAAGCTTCCCTAAAATGAGATGGCGGTTTGCTTTCCACCCGGCCTCTGACTCCATTGAAACCTTCATTTAACAATACACGCAAACTCCAACCCGCACAATAGCCCGTCAGGCAATCCAAATCGTGAATGTGAATATCACCATTGCGGTGTGCATAGCCTTCTTCTTTAGAATACACTTTATCCAGCCAATAATTTGCGATAACTTTTCCTGCTACATTGCTAACCAATCCTGCGTTCGAATAAGAGGTGTTGGCGTTGGCGTTGATCCGCCAATCTGTTTGTTGTATGTATTCTTCAATCGTTTGGGTGCTGTCGACATAAGTTGTATCATCATTCAATCCTTCCAGATGTTCGCGTTGCAGCTTTCTGGTGTGTCGGTATAGCATAAAGGAGCGCATGGCATCAAAATGGTTTTTATCGAATAATTTTTTTTCGATTACATCCTGAATTTCTTCAACAGACCACACTTCTTTGTTTTCGAGTTGTATAGCCACACTTTTAAAAACACTTTCATCAACAGCTATAGAGACACTCTGAAAAGTTTTTTCAATTGCATCTTTGATCTTATAACTTTCAAATGGCTGATAATTTCCATTTCTTTTGATAACATAATTCTCCATAGTTGTTGGTTCTAAGTGTTTGAAAGTACGTATTATTGAGCTGTAAAGTCTTTTTCAAGTTTGGCAGCTTTTGGAAATAATATATTATTCTCCAAATGAATGTGTTTATGCAAATCTTGCTCAAATTCTTCTAGCATTGCGAACGTGACTTTATACGTATTACAACCATCAGCTGGCGGTGTATAATTGTTAGTTAATTCTGCTATTTTTCTAAAACGGACACCTTCGGCATCGTGCTCGTGCATCATCATAGCAATTGGATTTTGAATGGTTTCAAAATGAGGCAGCTCAATTAATTCATCAGATAAGGTAGCATGAACCATTTTCTTTATAAATGGGAACAAAATCAGCTCTTCTTTTTTCATATGTTGTGCCAATTCTCCTGCACATCCTTTAAAAAGCTCATTTATTAATAATAGTTCAGGATGTTTTGCGCCATGTACTCTGCTGAGCTTATCTAAAAACTGCAGTAGTATTGGTGTTTTTTCTGATACATATCTGTGATGCGTTTTTTCAATATAATCAGCCAATAAATCAATCGGCCAGGCATTGTAATCAATTCCTGAATCGCTTTTTGATGATAGAACTGTTTCAATTTCCTGCAGTAAAACATCTGCAGTCACTGCTTTTTTCTGGCAGGCTTCTTCAATGCTTCTGTTTCCGTTACAACAAAAATCTATTCCGTATTTTGAGAACAAGGCTGCTGTTCTAAAATCTTTTGCCACGTATTCTCCGATTGTAATTTGTTCTAAAGTTTCCATAATTTTTATTTAGATTATAATTTGTAAATGATTAAACGATGATGATCTTAATAAAAGAGTATGTTGTCTTTTAATTAAACACACTTCATCATTTATTTTGTTATTCAGTTGTCTTATTATTATTTAATGTATTATTTGATATTGTAAAATTCGTATAATTATAAAATGCAGAATATGATTTAAATCATAAGACTGCATTTTTTTAAATATTTTTTTTTAAGTGACCTTAACCATTTTTATTTTTAAAGGAAAATAGTCAGCTGTAAATATCTTTTCTTTTGGAGTTTTTTAAAAATAGTGAATATGACAAATATCATAATAAAGGATATTTTTATCTTTTATTTTTACACTATAAATTTCAAACCAAAGTCATATGAAAACCAGAGTTAAATTAAACAGACAAATAAGGGGGTTTTTTATAATGTTGCTTGTTTTAGTCGGATTTTTTTCTTGCAAAAGAGGAAGCGATGAAGCAAAAAATTATCAAAATATTGAGGCCAAAGGGCAGCAAACTGCCGAACTCACGGCACCTCCGTTTGTTCCGAAAGCAGTAGGAGACCGTGAAGCTACAAAATTAGTGGTCAATATGGAAATTAAGGAAATTGAAGGAGAAATGGTAGATGGCGTAAAATATACTTATTGGACTTTTGGGGGTTCTGTTCCCGGAAGTTTTATCAGAACCAGAGTGGGTGATGAAGTAGAATTTCACCTAAAAAACCATCCTGATAACAAAATGCCTCATAATATTGATTTACACGCGGTAACCGGACCAGGAGGAGGAGCAACCTCATCGTTGGTTGCCCCAGGTCACGAAAAAGTGTTTAGTTTCAAAACCTTAAATCCCGGTTTATACGTGTATCATTGTGCTACAGCACCAGTTGGAATGCATATTGCTAACGGAATGTATGGGTTGATTTTGGTTGAACCAGAAGGAGGCTTGCCACAAGTTGATAAAGAATATTACATCATGCAAGGTGATTTTTACACCAAGGGCAGTTATGGGGAACAAGGTTCTCAACCTTTTGATATGGATAAAGCCATTAAGGAACAAGCTGACTATGTGGTCTTTAATGGGAAAGTTGGAGCTCTCACCGGAGATAAGTCTTTAACGGCCAAAGTTGGTGAAACTGTCCGTATTTATATGGGGAATGGAGGTCCTAATTTGGTGTCATCTTTCCATGTTATTGGAGAAATTTTCGACAAAGTGCATATTGAAGGAGGGGATATGATCAACGAAAACGTACAAACTACCTTAATACCTGCAGGTGGTTCGGCCATTGTGGAGTTTAAAGTAGATGTTCCCGGAACTTTTATACTGGTAGACCACTCGATTTTTAGGGCCTTTAATAAAGGAGCACTTGGAATGCTGAAAGTTGAAGGCGAGGAAAATAAAAAATTGTATTCTGGAACCATACAAGATGGAATTTATTTACCAGAAGGTGGGACAATTCAAGGTATGCCAAAAGGCAAAGCAGTTCCTAAAACTACTGTTGCAAAAACTGTTCCTGAACAAATTAAAGCCGGTAAAGAATTATTTGACCGTACCTGTTATGCCTGTCACCAATCTGAAGGACAAGGTATTGCGAATGCTTTTCCTCCATTGGCAAAATCAGATTACCTGAATGCAAATCCAAATAGAGCTATTGGCGCGGTATTGCACGGATTAAGTGGAGAGATCACCGTTAATGGCAAGAAATTCAATAACGTGATGACCAGTCAGAACCTAACTGACGAGCAAGCTGCTGATGTTCTGACATACATATACAACAGTTGGGGCAATAATAAAACAGTAATAACTCCGGCAAAAGTAAAAGCTGTTAGAGCCAAACCTGCTCCAAAAGTAGCCCAGGAACATTAGAATAAATCAAAAAAAGTAACAGATGGCAGTATTTAAAACAATATCAATCCTATTTATATTCTGTGTAAGTTCTCTTTTTGCTCAACAAGAAAAAATGGCATCCATAAAGGGCGGCAGTTTTGTGCCCCTTTATGGTGCTACTTCTGAAAAACCGGTCAACATACCTTCTTTTACTATTGATGTGTATCCAGTTACCAATATACAATTTCTTGCTTTTATCAAAAAACACCCAGAGTATAGTCGTTCTAAAATCAAAGGTATTTTTGCAGATAAAAGTTATCTGGCACAATGGACAAGTGATTTCGATTATGGTTTAAAGAATTTAAACAATGCCCCGGTTACCAATGTTTCCTGGTTTGCTGCCAAAAAATATTGCGAATGTCAAGGCAAAAGACTGCCAACAATGGACGAATGGGAATATGTAGCCATGGCCGATGAAAAACGTATTGATGCACGTTCTAAAAAAGAATTCAATAAATACATTTTGTCGTGGTATGAGAAGCCAAAAACCTATTTAAACCCTGTAGGTCAAACCTTCAGGAATTACTGGGGGGTTTATGACATGCACGGTTTGGTGTGGGAATGGACAGGCGATTTCAATAGTATCTTTCTGTCAGGGGAGTCCCGAAAAGATAAAGCTACAGATAAGAATCTTTTTTGCGGCAGCGGATCCGTAAATGCCACCGATTTAATGGATTATGCGGCTTTTATGCGCTATGCTTTCAGAAGCAGCCTGAAAGCAAATTATACCACCAAAAACTTAGGTTTTCGCTGTGCCAAAGATTTAAAATAGGTTCTAAACCATTTATATAAAAAAATGAAAAAACTGTTCCTGGGATTAACATTAGTCCTTTTAGTTTTACAGGGATGTAATACTAATAAAAAATCCAAAGATAAACCGGTTTCAGATTTATCCATATACAATCTGCCTTCAGAATGGACCAATCAAAATGGGCAAAATCTTGAAATGAAGGATTTAAAAGGCAAAGTGCTCGTTATGGTAATGATTTATACTTCCTGCAAGGCAGCTTGTCCCAGATTAGTGGCCGATATGCGAAATATAGAATCTCGTTTGTCTGAGAACATCAAACCCGATGTAAAGTTCCTATTGGTAAGCATAGATACGGAAGTTGATACTCCGGCACGATTAAAAGAATTTGCTATTGCTAATAAAATGGATGGGGGACAATGGGATTTTTTGAGATCCACAGAAGAAAATACCCGAGAGTTTGCAGCGGTTTTGGCAGTCAACTACAAGAAAATTGCTCCTTTAGATTTTTCGCATTCAAACATAATAAGTGTTTTTAATGCCGAAGGGGAATTAACATTTCAGCAAGAAGGTTTGGGTGTAAATTCTGAAGCAACGATTAAAAAAATCACTGAAGAAGCTGAAAAGATAGAGTAAACTTATTCCTTAAAACTTACAAAATGAAAATCTTGAAAATTATTGTTATAACACTTTTACCAGTGTTCAGCAGTATTGCTTTTGCTCAGGAACTGGATGCAAATTTACAGATCAGACCTCGTTATGAGTTTAGAAATGGCTATAAAGCCCCAATTCCTTATGGAGAAACGGCAGCTCAATTTGTTTCATCCAGAACTCGTTTGAATCTGAACTTCAGGCAAGATCAATTTATTACCAGACTTAGTATGCAAAATGTTCGTGTTTGGGGAGATGTGCCCACAAATACCAAATCAGATGTAAACGGGATTCAGTTATATGAAGCCTGGGTGCAATATAACTTTAATGAAAAATGGAGTGGGCGTTTAGGCCGTCAGGTGATTTCGTATGACAATCAACGCATTTTTGGTGAAGTCGATTGGGCACAAAAAGCGCAAAGTCACGATGCTGCGATAGCAACTTTTAAAAGTAACAAAAACCATCTGGATGTAGCGATTGCATATAATGCAAATGCTGAAACCGAACTTGCAACACCTTATAACGTGCTAAATTACAAATCGATGCAATATGCTTGGTACCATACTGAGTTATTGAAAATAAATATGAGTTTCTTGTTTTTAAATACAGGTTATGAAAATAAATTAACAGATCCAGTTCCAACACCAACACCCGAATTGAAAGTAGATTACATGCAGACTTTCGGGACGTATTGGAAAACCAAAGGGAAATCCTGGGACGGCGATTTATGGTTTTATGGGCAAACAGGAAAAAATGCAACTAATACAGTAAATGCTTTTGACGTAGCTTTTAATTTTAATTATAACCTGACCGATAAGTTTAAAGCTGGTTTTGGATACGAATATCTCTCCGGAAAGAGCCAGGAAAATACTAGTTTAGCAATAAAATCCTTTCATCCGGTTTTTGGAACCAATCATGCCTTCAATGGCTATATGGATTATTTCTATGTCGGAAATCCTAAAAACTCGGTTGGTTTAAAGGATGCTTTTTTGAAATTTGCATACAATGTCAACAAATGGCAATTTGCGTTATTTCCCCATGTTTTTAATGCTGCGAATACCGTTTTGGATGCTAATGGAAATGAAATGAAAAACTATCTTGGTACGGAAATCGATTTTACATTTGGCTATTCAGCGCATAAATTTGTGAATGTAACGGGAGGTTATTCCCAAATGTTTGCTACCGATACCATGCAAAGATTGAAAGATGGCCACGTTGATCACGTTAACAATTGGGCGTGGGTAATGATTAATGTAAATCCTCAGATTTTTTCGCATAAAAAATAATTTTTAATTCACTTGAAAGCTGTCTAAAATACTATATTCTAGAAAGTTTTGCATAACCCCAATGGCTGATTGGATTAGTATTTGTTTTTTTTTTCATTTTGTGAAATACTGGGTTTTATAGCTTATTTTTATTAATTTCATCTTTATTTTCTGGTTATTTTGACTTGAAAACAATAAATGATTTATATCATGTTTTAGGATTACGGACTATTTTATCTTTGTTTAAGAATTAATTAAAGTAAGTATGAGTAATTTATCACAATCACACAGAATATTATTTTTAAACACACTCGCTTTTGCAGTCTGTTTTGCCTGTTGGACTTTAAATGGTGTTTTAGTCACATTTTTAGTGGATCAGGAAATTTTTGATTGGAATGTAGTTCAAATCGGGTGGTTACTGGGAATTCCAATACTTACAGGCTCGCTCATGCGGTTACCAATGGGGATTTTAACAGATAAATATGGAGGTCGCGTGGTCTATTCTGCTTTGCTGATTTTGGCATCCATTCCTTTATTTTTGCTTCCTTTTGCTGCTAATTTTTGGATGTTCGCGCTATTGAGCTTTATGTTCGGAATGGTGGGAACAAGCTTTGCGGTTGGAGTAGCTTATACTTCGCTTTGGTATCCAAAAGAATGGCAAGGACGTGCTTTAGGAATTTTCGGAATGGGTACTGCAGGAGCTTCTATTACTCCCTTTATAGCACCCAGTATGCTGAAATACTTTTCAGAGTCAGATCCCGTAAATGGGTGGAAATATTTGCCTGTTATTTACGGTGTAGTATTGTTGACGATGGGTATTGTTTTTATTCTTTTTTCGAAAACTAAAAAAATAGAAGCAAAAGCAAAAACAGTTAAAGAACTTTTACAACCACTTAAAGAGGTGCGTGTGTGGCGCTTTGGAGCCTATTACTTTTTGCTGTTTGGTTCGTTTGTGTCATTTTCCCAATGGTTGTTGCCTAATTTTATGAATGTTTATCATACAACTTTAATTTTAGGAGGGCTGTTTACTACTTGTTTTAGTTTACCAGCTGGTATTATTCGTGCTTTTGGAGGATTTTTATCCGATAAATTTGGAGCAAGAAAAGTGATGTATTGGGTATTGAGTACTTCGGTAGTGTTGAGTTTTTTACTCTTATTTCCAAAAATGAATATTACTACTTCCGGTAGCGGCTTGATGGCAGCAAAAGCAGGAACGGTTACACAAGTTTCACCATCTAAAATAGTTATTGGAGAAAAAGAATATTTAGTTACTTCAAAAGATGTTAATGCAGAACACAATCCGTTTTTTCCATCTAAAAAAACATGGCAGGAAGTTGTTGTAGCAGAAAATCAAAAAGTTCAGAAAAAAGAATTAATTGCAGACGGAATCACGCAAATTCATTTTGAAGCGAATATGTGGGTTTATCTTGTATTGGTTATTTTAATTGGGACTTGTTGGGGAATTGGTTCGGCAGCAGTTTACAAACACATTCCTGAATATTTTCCAAATCAGGTAGGGGTTATAGGAGGAATGGTTGGAATGATTGGGGGTTTGGGAGGATTTTTTGGTCCGATAGTTTTTGGATACCTGCTTGCTTTTACTGGATTTTGGACCAGTTCATGGCTTTTTATCTTTATCTTATCCATTATTTGTTTGATCTGGATGCACCGTGTAATTGTAAAAGTCACTAAAGAAAAACTACCTGAATTTGCTCAGGATATGGATAGAAAAGATGTTGTAGAATAGCGAATAAATATAGAAGTATTATTAATTGTTATTCTAAATTAGAAAGGAATTAATCAATTGGTCTTATAATCGATTAGGCTCTTGCTTTTTTTTTTGTAAATTAACCTTCTCTAGTATAATATTTTTAAGAGCTATTTTTTATAAATAGTCAGAAAATGAAACCGCTTCCATTCAGCGTGGTCGAGATTGTAATTTGAAAAATAACAGTTTTTTTAATAATAGATTTTAAAAGTGAGTTGAAATTATGATAATTTAAAATGAAAAATAGAAACTACAATATAAAAGCCTTACTCATTGCCGCTTCGATGTCCGTGCTAATGATCATATTAGTTTTTTATGGATCTAGAAAACTGCAAAATTTTGATGCGGCATTAATTACGTATTTATTTGGGACAGTATTTGCTTTTTTTGGTATTGTGTACCGCTATTCTGTTTGGCTGCAAAGGCCGCCAACGTGGATTTATTTCAAAAGAGGAGTAAGTTATTTGTTTACGGGAAAAGTGTTTTCTCACTTTTGGTTTGCTTCAAAAGAAACCATTGAAAATATTGCATTTCAAAAATTTATTTATCCCCGGGGAAAATACCGATGGATGGCGCATTTTTTGATTGCCATTGGCTGTACATCCGCTTTTTTAATTACGATTCCACTGACTTTTGGATGGATTCATTTTACTATGGCCCCCGATTCAATATCGGTTTACGAAGCACATTTTTTCGGTTTCAAGGTCATGGAATTTAAATTGGGTTCTATTATGGCCTTCCTGACTTTTCATGCCCTGAACTGGTCTTCTTACCTGGTTATATTTGGTTCATTATATTATTTGAGAAGACGTTTGACTAATCCTGGTTTAATCGCTACTCAAACTTTTGAAGGAGATTTACTGCCCCTTATTTTATTAATTGCTATTTCCGCTACAGGATTGGGACTAACCTATTCCTATCAGTTTATGAAAGGTTTTGCATTTGATTTCCTAGCTGTTTTGCATGCAGTAACGGTAATTATGTTTTTAATCTGGATTCCGTTTGGAAAGTTTTTTCATATCATTCAGCGTCCGGCACAAATTGGGGCACATATATATAAAAAGCAGGGAATGAAAATGGGAATGGCAGTCTGTGAGCACACCGGAGAGGAATTCGCTACCAATTTGCATATAAAAGATCTTAAAACGGTAACTAAGGAATTAGGTTTCAACTTTGACAGGCCGGATGGAACATCGCATTTAGATTTAAGCCCTGAAGGAAAAAGATCCCGTTTGGCGCAAGCCCACTTAAAAGCACGACTGGAAGGCGGAAATTTATTTGGCTAATTTTTTTTTGTTTAATTGAAAATTAAAAACAACACTGGCGATTTTTTTATCGCATCGGTTAAAAAATATAAAACATGGCAAAATTACCTGTTTCAGAACAAAACATTATCACGCAATTTGGTCCTCATAAAAATTATACCCCTAAGGATGGTTATGAGGGCAGGGATGAGCCAGATGAATTGGTAAAAACACATTGTTGTTTTTGTGGAATGCAGTGTGGTATTCAATTATCGGTAAAAGACAACAAGGTAGTAGGCTTTGAACCTTGGATGGAATTTCCGTTCAACGAAGGGCGTTTGTGCCCTAAGGGTGTTCAGCGCTATTTACAGAACAATCATCCGGATCGTCTCTTGTCCCCGCTAAAAAGAGTAGAAGGGCAAGGATTTGTACCAACATCCTGGGATGATGCCATGGGTAAAACGGTTTCTGAAATTAAAAGAATTCAGGCGCAATATGGAAACGATGCCTTCTCGGTCCTTTCGGGGGTTTCGCTGACCAATGAAAAAAGTTATTTGATGGGTAAATTTGCCCGGGTAGCTTTGAAAACTAAAAATTTAGATTATAATGGACGTTTGTGCATGGTAAGTGCAGGGGCGGGAAATAAAAAAGCATTTGGTCTGGACCGGGGTTCTAATAATTATTCCGATCTGGAATATGCAGAAGTAATTATTGTGGCTGGAGCGAATGTTAGCGAAACTTTTCCAACATTAACCCATTGGATTTGGAAAGCCAGAGACCGGGGTGCAAAACTGATAGTGATTGACCCAAGAATGATTCCGTTGGCCAGAACAGCCGATCTTCATTTGGATGTCCGCCCGGGAACAGATTCGGCTTTGTATGGTGCAATGCTGAAATATTTGGTGGATCATGACATGCTGGATCACGATTTTATTGCCAACCATACCTCAGGTTTTCAGGAGACTATAGATTCCGTAAAAGAATATACCCTGGAATGGGCAGAGGAAGTTACAGGGATTAAAAAAGAAAAAATTCAACAAGCAGCTCAATTATGGGGCAGAGCCAAAACCAGCTTTTTGCTTCATGCCCGCGGAATTGAACATCATTCTAAAGGCGTCGATAATGTTTTGGGCTGCATTAATTTGGTACTCGCAACAGGAAGAATTGGACGTCCCTTTTGCGGTTATGCCACTATTACCGGACAGGGAAATGGGCAAGGCGGTAGAGAGCACGGCCATAAATGCGACCAATTGCCAGGAAATAGGGATATTGAAAATCCGGAACATCGTAAATATATCTCAGAAGTTTGGGGTATTAATGAGAAAGATCTTCCCGGAAAAGGGTTATCGGCTTACGAAATAATCGAAGCCATTCATCGTGGGGAAATCAAAGGATTATTGTCTATTTGTTTTAATCCGTTGGTTTCTTTGCCCAATAGTAATTATGTTCGGGAGGCTTTAGAAAAGTTAGAGTTTTATGTTTGCATTGACTTTTTCTTGAACGAAACGGCCCGTCATGCCGATATTGTTTTAGCGGGTTCTTTGCAGGAAGAAGAAGAAGGTACGACCACTTCTGCCGAAGGGCGTGTTATCCGCATCCGTCAGGCAGTAACTCCTCCGGGAGATGCAAGAACTGATACTTCCATTGTTTTGGAATTAGCCAAACGTTTAGGAGAGGAGGATAAATTTACATATGATAGCAGCGAAGCCGTTTTTAACGAATTGCGGGTAGCTTCAAAAGGAGGAACTGCTGATTATTACGGAATTACCTACCAGAGAATTGAAGACGAAATGGGTGTTTTTTGGCCTTGTCCAGAAATAGGACATCCGGGAACACCGCGTTTATGGGAAGATAAAAAATTTAGAACAGCTGACGAAAGAGCGCATTTTAATCCAGCGCCTTACAAACTTCCAGGTGAGGTGCCTGATGCCGATTATCCAATAATTTTGACGACGGGACGTGTGGTTTCTCAATATTTGAGTGGTACACAAACACGAAGAATTGGAAAATTGGTTGATCAGTATCCAGAACCCTTATTGGAAATTCATCCAAATTTAGCGCACCAATACGGAATCAAACAGAGGGAATTAATAAAAGTTACAACCCGTCGTGGTGAAGGAATTTTTCCTGCAAATATTGTAGAAACGATTCGCGAAGACACGGTTTTTATACCGTACCACTGGTCTGGAAAAAAATCAGCAAATCAATTAACTCCCGGAACATTAGATCCTATTTCTAAAATTCCGGAATTTAAAGTTTGTGCTTGTCATCTGGAACCATTGTGTGAAATAGCACCACCTTCTAGCGAATCTATGGCTTATGCTAGTGTTTAACATCTAAAAAACAAAAAATGAATTATACCAATTTTAATAAAAATGAAGAGTTTTTTGTAGATATGCAACGTTGCATTGGCTGTAAAGCCTGTGAAATGGCTTGTGCTGAATGCGAAACCAATGGTCAGGAATCTTTAATTCACGTAAATTATGTCGATAGGGCATCAACTGTGCAAACTACTGTACAGGTGTGTATGCATTGTGACGATCCTGTTTGTGCAAATGTGTGTCCTGCTGATGCAATTTCAAAAGACGAATTCGGAATTGTTCATACTGCCAATACGGAAAGATGTATTGGTTGTTCAAATTGCGTGATGGCCTGTCCTTTTGGCGTGCCTAAAAAAGAAGAGTCCTACGATTTGATGATGAAATGTACGATGTGCTACGACAGAACAAGCGTTGGCAAAAAGCCAATGTGTGCTACGGTTTGTCCAAGTGGGGCTTTGTTTTATGGTACCAGAGAGGAAATACAGGAAATGCGTCCAAATAGTTCACCAGTAAATACTTTTCTTTTTGGAGAAGAGGTAGTGAATACAAAAGTTAATATTATGATGCCAAAAGGCAGTAATCAATTAATAATTTATTAGAATTCATGTCTAAAGAAGATAATTTAAATAAAAACTGGAAAAAAGATTTTCCAATCGAAAAACAACAGGCAACCAATGTGAGCCGTCGTGATTTTGCTAAATTCCTCACACTAGTATCAGGCGGGTTAATGGTTGGAAGTGGTCTGGTGGCAGCCAAAGCGCACCTATTTCCAAAAGATGAGCTGCATGGAGAGCACTTTGTATGTAAAAAAGGGGAGGTGCCTGTAGGTGGCACACGTGCTTTTGTTATCGAAGGAAGTACAATCCCTTATATATTGATTCATCTGGAGACGGGAGAATTCAAAGCGTATGAACAAAAATGCACCCATCTTTCATGCTCTGTTTTTTATAAGCCTGGTACTGGAATTATTCATTGTCCATGTCACGAAGGTTCTTTTGACGCTCAAACAGGAGATGTTATCGCGGGCCCCCCGCCTAGAGCTTTGCCTAAATTAGAAGTGCTTTTTAAAGAGGATGGCATTTATGTAAAAGCATCAGAAAATCTGGAAGAGAAACTAGGATAAATCCCTAAAATAAAAAAACCATGAGTACTTTTAGAACTAGTCAGAATCAAGCCAATCCGAATAAATTAAACGCGATACTTTCTACCATTATTTTTATATTAATACTAAATGTCACTATTCAAATTTGGTTATTGTATGCCACGTTGAACAATGCTTTGGATAATAATAAAGAAATCCTTATTCCTGCATTTATAGCTTCATTGATATTATTTTTGATAGGTATCGGTCTGCTTTATTACTTACCAATTGGAAATTTGAAGAAAAAACGTTTATAAATTTATTTTAGAGTTTCAATTAATGTTTCTTTAGATGTGAAGCAAAGTGATGATCCTCATTATAAAAAATATGGTTTGTAACCTGTATTATGTTGGTGCAGAATGAATTGAGAAAGTTGGGCTTAAACCTAAAGAGCATAAAGCTGGGAGAGGTTACACTTAGCAAAGAACCTACGACTCAATAAAGATTTAAATTGGAAAAAGCGCTGCTTACATTAGGATTTGAAATCATTGACGATAAGAGAAACAGAACTGTAGAAAGAATAAAAAATATAATTATTGATTTAGTACAGGTGAAAGGCATAGAAACCCACAAAGTAGAGCTGAACAACCGCAGGGCTGCTATCACGGTTGACAACACACAAGCATTAGGGGAAGCGGTTAAAGCAATCAAGGACTTTTCCACCGTAAAAAATACATTTCCAGTATTAGGGATGACCTGCGCCTCTTGTGCGGGCAGTGCCGAAAATATTGTAAAATACGAACCAGGAGTGGTAAGCGCTGCTGTAAATTTTGCAACTGGTAACCTTACCGTTGAGTACCTGCTCAATATGACCGATGCTGCCAAGCTGCAAAAATCGGTACAATCTATCGGTTACGATTTATTGATTGAGGATGAAACCAAACAGCAAGAATCTTTAGAAGTGATCCATGCTCACAAATTCCAGAAGCTAAAAACCAAAACCATTTGGGCAACTATCCTGTCTTTTCCTGTGGTTGTTATCGGGATGTTCTTTATGAATATGCCTTACGCAGAACCTATAATGTGGCTGTTTTCTACACCTGTTGTCTTATGGTTAGGCAAAGATTTTTTCATCAATGCACGGAAACAGGCTAAACACCGTTCAGCCAATATGGATACACTGGTGGCACTCAGTACAGGAATCGCATACCTATTCAGTGTATTCAATATGTTGCTGCCTGAATTTTGGCATCAACGCGGATTACACGCCCATGTTTATTTTGAAGCGGCATCTGTTATTATCGCATTCATTCTACTGGGAAAATTACTGGAAGAAAAAGCCAAAGGGAATACCTCTTCAGCAATTAAAAAGCTGATGGGCCTACAGCCCAAAACCGTCATCGTGATACTACCGGACGGAACCCAAAAACAGACTGCTATTGGAGAGGTAAATACAGGTGATGTTATTCTTGTAAAACCGGGCGAAAAAATTGCAGTGGATGGTATGGTAACCTCAGGCATTTCCTATGTTGATGAGAGTATGTTTAGCGGCGAGCCTGTACCTGTACTAAAAAAAGGAAGTGAAAAAGTATTTGCAGGAACGATTAACCAAAAAGGAAGTTTTCAATTTAAGGCCGTTAAAGTAGGCAAAGAAACGATGCTTGCCCAAATTATCAAAACGGTACAGGATGCGCAGGGAAGCAAAGCGCCTGTGCAGAAATTGGTAGATAAGATTGCTGGCATATTTGTTCCTGTTGTGATAGGGATTGCCATTTTAACATTTATGCTGTGGTTTGTTTTGGGCGGCGATAACGGGTTGATACAGGGGTTGTTGGCAGCCGTTACAGTATTGGTTATTGCCTGTCCCTGTGCCTTGGGTTTAGCAACACCGACCGCTATTATGGTAGGTGTTGGTAAAGGTGCTGAGAATGGCATCTTGATTAAAGATGCTGAAAGCCTTGAACTGGCAAAGAAAGTTGACGCTATTGTTTTAGACAAAACCGGAACCATTACTGAGGGGCGGCCAGAGGTTACCGGTTTCAAATGGCTGAACAATGATGATGCAGCCAGCAATGTTTTAATGAGCATTGAAAAACAATCGGAGCATCCATTGGCAGAAGCCGTAGTGAAATATTTTGACGGCATACCTGCACCCATATCGTCCGGTTTTGAAAGTATAACCGGTAAAGGTGCGAAAGCCGGCCATGAAAATGACACCTATTATGTGGGCAATAAAAAGTTATTGGCAGAAAACAACATCATCATTGATGACCAATTACAAATCCAGGCTGAAGAATGGGGCAACCAATCCAAAACTGTTATTTGGTTTTCAAACAGCAGACAGGCTCTTGCTGTAATTGCGATTTCCGACAAGATAAAAGAAAAATCGGTACAGGCTATTCAGGAAATGCAGGCTATTGACATTGACCTTTATATGCTTACCGGAGATAATGAAGCCACAGCGAAAGCCATTGCTGAGCAAACAGGCATCAGAGATTACAAGGCAGAAGTTCTGCCACAGCATAAAGCCGATTTTATAAAAGAACTGCAACGACAGGGAAAAACCGTTGCAATGGTGGGCGATGGAATCAATGACAGTACCGCTCTTGCAACTGCAGATGGAAGTATAGCAATGGGCAAAGGAAGTGATATTGCAATGGACGTTGCCAAGATGACGATCATTTCATCAGATCTTACCAAAATTCCACAGGCAATAAGATTATCCAAACAGACAGTAGCAACCATAAAACAAAATCTGTTTTGGGCATTTGTCTATAATCTGATTGGTATTCCCATCGCAGCGGGCATTCTCTATCCGATAAACGGTTTTTTGCTTGACCCTATGATTGCAGGCGCTGCAATGGCATTGAGCAGTATAAGTGTGGTAAGTAACAGCTTAAGATTGAAGTGGAAAAAGTAAAATAGTAATCCAACAAAAGCAAACAGAAAATATAATTTAATACTGTCAATCATTACCATGCTTGTCTAACTAATCTTTTTTAAAAAGTAATTCTATCACTTCCTGTGGATTAGCATCATTTTTGATCCAAATCTCCTCGAGAGTTTTGGCTTCTCCAATAATTATATCATTCTGTTGTAATCTCTTTGATGCTTGCTGATAGTTAATCGATAGGACCTTGAAAGAATCACTAATTGGAGCCTTGATGATTTTTTCTGTAAAAACAATTCCGATGGGAACCTGCAACCAATCCATGTATATAAAGATCATAGTTAGTGTCAAGAACATTAAAGCAGCGGGAATAAAAACTTTCTTCCTAAAATGGTTTTTTAGACCAGCCCAATTAATGATAATGTGAAAAATTGCAACCATCGTAAAACTAACCCCTATAAGCTCATGTGCAACCTCTGTGTAGCCATCGAATAAATGTAAAAACATTAATAATCCAGTAATTGCAAGAACTACAAATAAAAGGGAAATAAAAGGTGTGATATATTTTCTATGAAGTTTCATTTTTTTTATAATTTTAATTTTATTTATTATTACTTTGTTAAATCATAATTTTAAACTAGCAAACCTGCTTTCGAGGTTATTTAACCATTGTACCCTTTTCTGATGACTTACAGATTTTACACGGCAATGACTTATCCAATTCAGGTTTTTGTATCCCATGGTTTTAAATACGCTTCGCAAGATTGCCTTTCTGATTAAATTACCTATAAGTAAAGAATACATTATCTTGGGCTTATTCATTGTAGTTATAACCGTTACGCCTTTTAAATCATCCAATAGCGGTACTAAACCGAAACCTCGTGGATGGTGATCATAGGCAATGCCAGGAGAGAGGACTCTGTCAATGAATCCTTTTGTCATGGCAGGCATTATGTCCCACCAAATTGGAAAAATAAATATTAAGTGATTTGCTTTTTGCAAGCGTTTATTGTAATCTACTACTTGCGGGTCAACAGGCTTATGGTCAACAAAAGCCTTTAAGTCAGTTGCGGACATTACAGGATTATATTTGTCATTGTCCAGATGTATGAGGTCTACTTCATGATTGCCGTTTTGCAGCCCTTTTATTACGGACTGCAAAATTGCACTGCAATAACTTTTCTCATACGGATGATTAAATACGATTAATGCTCTCATTTTTTTTGTTTAAAATTTACAGTACAAAGATGGAGGGATGAGAACATTCAGACGATAACAATTGTTAAAAAATAAATTTAGTAATCCTACGAACGAACTCGAACAGAAAGATTATTATTCTAGTTCTACACACTGAAAGTTGAACGAATGCAGTAAAGCTATTACGCGTTGACAGCAGTTTTCTGTGCTGTCAATGCGTAAAATCTTGTCGCAGTCTTCTAAATCAAAATTCCACTTTGCATTAAGAAGTATCGAATCAAGTTCTGATTTTAATCTTTTTATTTGAGTTTTGTTTTTGACGGTTGTTTTAAAAACGTATATCATAAGACTTCACAATTTTGCGGTATAGTATTAGTACCGCAAATTGACAATTCTTCAGCTAGATTATCGATAACAATTGTTAAAAAAAAAATTATCGTCTGTTGCGTATCCTACTCAGCGAGACGGAAGTGATGCCTAAATATGATGCTATGTAATGCTGGGGGATGCGTTGTATTATTTCAGGATGTAGTACTAACAATTCTTCATAGCGCTGTTGGGGAGTGTTTTTCAAATAGGAGAAAAAAATCTGCTGGCTTTTTAAAAGCCTCATAAATAAATGATCAATCATATTATCTCTTAGTTCTGGTGAATTCTTGAGAGTTTCCTGGAAATCTTTATGAGTAATTGTTTGTATAATGCAGGGCTCAATAGTTTCAATAGTGTATAAACTTGGTTTGTTAGTCATAAAACTTTCAATGGAGGAAACACCATCGCCTTCAAAAAAAAACTGCGTTGTTATGTCTTTACCATTATTATTTACCCAGGTTCTCAAACAACCTTTTTCTATAAAAAACATTGTTTTTGAAACGTCGCCCTCTTCCAGCAATATTGTTTTAGCAGGAATTTGCTTTTGAATAAAAAGAGGTTTAAATATTTTCCATTTATTATTATTGGGTTCTGTTTTTGTTGCCATAAAGTTAGCTCTGGGTTATTCTTTTTTAAACATGCAAATAATATAAAAAAGTAGCTTCAAGACAAAGATAATTAAGATGTGTCACTATTTTGATAGGTCCGAACTTAATTATAAGATCAAAAATGTCAGAATTACGGAATCCCAAATTTTAAATTTAATAGAGAGTAAATATTATATTTTCTTTTTGAACGTGTGTTTATCTCGGTTTTATTTTTTTGACAGAACTACAAAATTAGGTTTAGCTTAGCTTTGTATATCTTAACTTATGACTTACCGACTGTTATTTCGTTGTCAAATAAAAATCATATGAATAAACATTATATGGTAAAAGTTTTTTTGAAAACAAATACGAAATTATACTTCCTAACAAAATAGGAACAAATAATAAATATCCGTTTGGCAGTAAATTACATATAAGGACTAAAGAAGTGAGGGGGGCAAAAAGTGAAGCAGATAATGTAGCAGCTGCCCCCACTAACGCAAAGTTTAGTGGAATTAAATTAGCTCCAAAATAATTATTGCCAATAAAAGCGATAAAGAGTCCTAAAAATGCTCCAGAAACGATACTTGGCGCAAATACACCTCCATCGCCTCCCGCACCAAGTGTTAGAGATGCGGCTAAAGGCTTTAAAATTGCAATAATTAATAAGAAGAGAATTGAAATGTTTGGTGTCGTTATTGATTCGTGTAGTATTTCACGAAGTGCATCGTAACTGTCGCCATATAGGCTTGGAAAAAAGTAAATTAATAATCCGACAATCAAAGCCCCTAAATTCACACGTATAAAATTGTTTGTGATAGTTGCAAAAAGACCTTTTATCCGAGTAACTAAAAGTGTGAAATAGACAGCTAGTATTGCTGCCATAAGACTTAAGACAATAAAAAAAGGAATGGCATTCCAATTCCAATCTACAACGGTATATAAAAGCAAAGGTCTGTTGTCAAAAAAATAAATAAACAAGTAGCTTACTAATGCTGAAGAAGTACAAGCAATAACAAGTGTTTTGCTTATCTTTCTTGCAATAACTTCCATAGCAAATAACCAACCAGCCAAAGGACTGCAAAATAAAATGGCAACTCCTGCAGTTACCCCAGCGCAAATTAATTCCCTTTTGTATATTTTTGCTATTAAATTCTTTTTGTAAGCAAGGTTTCCAATAGTTGCAGTAGCCACTACAGTCGATACTTCCACACCGGTTGAACCTCCAAATATTACGGTGAGAAAACCATTAATGTAATGAGAAGGTATTTTGAATAAAGGTAAGTGATCTTTGCGCTGGTCAAGTGTTTTATAGATTTCAGTTATTCCTTTGTTTTTTCGATTTTTAAATACATATTTTCTCAAAAAGTAAATAGCTGTAATTCCAATTGTAGGAAATAATATGATTGCTATAGAATAATTACTAACAGCATTAAATAGATACTTTTCAAAAAATTCAGTTAATTTCTTTAGTGAAAATGCTAGCAATGCCCCGCATAGTCCAACGATAAAAGAGATTAATATAAGTTTAAAGTAATTTCGATTAATTATCTTTTGTCTGTCCATTAGTAAATTGATAGTGTGTTCATAGAATAACAAAATTAAATGATTAAAAGGGGTAAGTTGTAATTTTTTGTTTTTTTTATTTTAAAATAAAATAATTATGAATTGTTTTAAAGTTTTCTATATCAAATCACTTTGTCGACAACTAAAAAAATATAGTTTTTAAAATATAGATTTTTAGTTCGAGTTAATTTTCATCAGAATAGAATACACAATCGTGAACAATTCTTGCAGGGGAGGTGTACCTATGTTTCTGAGTTTTTCCTATCGCCATAATATGTAATACTGCCCAATGTTTCGCTTTTAAATAATCAGATATCATGGAACGGTGACATCGCCACCAAAGTGCTTCAGAACACATAATAACAGTATTGTTTTCTATGGCAATGTGTTTTAGATCTTCAATGCCATTTTTAAATTCATCAGATTCCATGTAATCAGCATAGCCCCTGAAAGAAGGATTTTCCCAACGGGTATTTTTTTTGTTTTTTTCAGCCTTTCGTCTACCGCCCAAACTGGACAAATGAATATAGTATATTCCGGCCTCTTCCGCGGCTATTTTTAAATTATCCTGATTGAATTGAGGAAACTTACGAGAACCTGGCATACTTCTGATATCAGCAAGAATTTTAACATTGAACGAATGCAATATTTCCAAAAACTCTGTTAAACTATGAGTTGAATGTCCTATAGTGTAAAGTGTATGTTTAGCTAATTGTTTCAATCTATTTATCTAATGTTAGAATATATTTGTCTATATACAATTGTTTTTCTTTGGATTTGTATTGCTGAATATAGCGCGGGTGCTCAAGGACTGTTATCCTATCAAATAAATTTTCCTCTTTGTTGATCTTTTGGATAAAATTGGCATTTTTCTTTCCAAGCACAAAAACCTCAGAAGTATCCAGCCCTAAACTTATGTGATTTTTTAAGGAAAGAATCATAAAACCTTTTACCATTTCAAAGAGCCCTAGGTCATCGTAGTAATTGGCATTTAGCCATTTGCCTTCTTTGGTTTGACGAATAATAGCTAAAGGAAATGGCGAATTGATATAAAAATCTTGATAGAAATCTTTGACCCCGCCATATTCAGCAATCATTTCATACATAAAAACAGATGATATTTCGTGTGTTTTTGCTGATTGCATTTTAATGCCACAAGCATTTTCCAACCTTTTGGTATCTGTAAATGGAATACCGGTTACTCCAGCGCCATGGCGACTCGGGTTGATTCCGATAATGAATTTTCTTGATTTTACATCGTTGTAATATTTATTATAAAACTGTTGCATTACCAAGATGGTTTCAGGATTATCCAGATAAGGGTTTAGTACTTTAAAATATTCAGGCAGCGGACCTGAATATTGTAAATTAGTATTGAAATCAATGATTTTATCAGCAACGGTTTTGGACATAATTGTTTAATTCTATATCTTCAATTCTTACGGTATCAAGTTCAGGATCGTTTAATTTAAAAGTTTTTGCAATGACTTGCCTTTTGCAGACAGATCTTTTCAACCTTTTTTACCAAGTAATTAATAAAAAAACTAAATTTATTTCAACAAAAGCTTCTGAAACAGTTGTTCAAGTAAATGTTTTTAGGTCATTAATTTCATATCGCAACCTGCTTTAATTCCCATTACTTCCAAGCTTAATATTATTCATTACCCTGTTTACTATTGCGTCACAATATATTAAGTTAAATTCAAAAATATCATTTGGTGAATATGATTTTTCAATCTCTTTTCGCAACATCGTTTTAGCTCTATTCAACCTTACTTTAACATTAGATTCACTAATATTTAAAGCATCAGCCGTTTCTGAAACATTTAGTCCATTAATTTCCCTTAAAGAAAAAACCATTCGATACTCTATTGGAATTTGATTCAATGATGATTCAATAATGTTTCCTAGTTCCCTATTCATTACAATTTTATTTGTATCAGTATGTTGGTGATCTGAAAACATTGGCACGTCATTATTATTTATATCTTTTGAAACCTCATTTTTGAAACCGAACTTTTGTTTCTTTTTATAACAACTGTTTAGCATTATTTTGATTATCCATGTTTTGAAAAGGGCTCGATTTTCAAATTTTTGTAAATTAAAATAAACAGCAATAAAGGTCTCCTGCATTAAATCCTGAGTGTCTTCATGATTATAGTTGTATGACCTGCCTATTTTATAAAGATAAGGATTGTATCTTCTAATCAATATTTCAAATAATCCAAATTCCCCATTAATGATCTTGGTTATAATATCAGCGTCAGAATATTGTTCTTTTATTTTCATGTCCGGGTACAGTAAATACTGAGATATAATTTAAAAAATATTGAGTTTACAAAACGATGTAAAGTTGTAAACTCAATATCGTATTTAATTTAAGAAACTATCCGTGCGATTTTAGCCAGTGAAAATGCACCTATAGCCATTACGAAATCCCTTACAGCCACGTCTAGATATGTACCACTAAACAATAAGGTCAATCCAATGAGTGTTAGCCAAGCAGCCACAATGTAACCTCCAATTGCTGGTTTAGTCAAAACTATTATTCCTGCAACAATCTCAATTATTCCAACAAGAATCATAAAAGTGTGTGGAGAAAAAGGAATAATAGCTGCAACTCCCGGATTAAGATAGTTTTCCCATGTTGTCAATAAATTGACGAATTTATCCAGACCTGCAACAATTGGCACGATACCAAATGTTATCTTTAATAAATTGAAAGTTGGCGCAAGCCTCAATCGTAAATTGTTTGTTTCCATTTTCTTTTAAATTTAATTGTTTATTTAGAAGTAGAGGAAATGACATTCCAAAAGGTTACAAAAAATGAAAAATAACCAAATATTTTTATCGCCAAAAAAAATCATTCCACTGCTCGTTATTTAATTCACGGGAAAAATCTTTTAAGTTCAATATAATTTGATTTGATGGTACAATATTTCTGATTGAAGTAAAAATATTTTTCTCTTCCAAGCGTATTAATATCTCCAGATCTTCTTCAATGCGGCTTAATGACTTTTCGATTTCAATATTTTTTGTAAAATGTTTTTTTAATCGTCGATGTAGTGTTAAGCTTTTTTTTACTAATTCATTTTCCAGTCCTAATAGTGGAAAAATATATTCTTTTTCTATTTCGAAATGCAATGCTAATTCATTGCTATAATACCAATCTGCATAATTTTTAATCCTTTCAGGAACAATTTTCTGTCTAATTCCTTCACGAATTGCTCGGCATAACTCTAATGACAGCTGATTATCTCTATGTAACGAACTAAGTAATGTTTCTAAGTTTTTTAGATTTTCTTCCTTTATTAGTTTTTTTTCTAAATTCATTATTATTTAAAGTAAAGAGTGATAGATAATAAATTCTATGGAATTTATAAATCCCTAAAGCTACTATCGTTCTTGTTTTTCTATTTCCTGCGAATCAATTTCTAATAACATTGAGCAACTTATTATAATCAATCCTTTGATACAATATTTTTTCGAGTAAAAGCCATAAAGGATAGCGTCTAATTTAGGATCGGGATCCCAAAAATGGTAAGCATAATTAACCACAATCTCATTGTAATTAATTTTGCAATTATGATTTCTGGCATTTATAAATTTTTTTTTAGCTATAAAGCTTATATTATATCCTTGACATATTAGACCTTCTAAAGCTTCTGTCAAATTTGTATATGGGTTCATTTTTTATCAGATTTCATGTCTTTAGTATTATATGTGGAGTTTATTTGAATGTATTCTAAAGGTAATCATTTAAGATGTATTGGTTTTTAGCGATATTACTAAGTGGCTAGTTTAAACAAACATTTGACCCGATAGATTAAAGAGTAAAAATTTATAAGTTAAAAAATTAAACTTTGTAGGATTGGCAGCTTTTCTTCTAGATCTGCGATCATAAACAGAACTATTTTTGAAAATCCAGCACTTTGCATCGTTCTAGACAACGCTGAAGTTTGTATTACTTTCGATTTAATTTTAGAATGCAGGTTTAAGGGTCTTAAAAAGAAATAGTCATAAAGCAAATTATAATTATAATCAGGGTCCAATTTTATTTGTTGTATTTGTTCACCATATAAAGCTAATCTGTCTGCTAAAAGTTTTTCCAGATCTTTAATTTGATTCATTAAATTATGATTCTCAAGATAAAAAATCAATAAGGCAACCAATTGATCCCATAATTGATTCTGCTGCTTGCTGTCACTTTTCTGGAGCGTCACTACACAATTAAAAAAGAGCACTTCAAAAGACCCTTTCTGGCTGATTTTTTGAAAATCATTTATTTTTTCTACCTCGGAAAAAGCAATAACAAATAAAGATTGCGCGACATTGTAAGGAGAATAACCATTTGACAAAATAATTTTCTGTATGGAATGATTACTTTTATCAACTAATCTTTTTAATATTTGATGATCAAAACCACTATTATTTAAATTTTTAAGATCATTTAGTATATGATTAAAAATAAGGTATTGATTTATGTTATCTAAAAAAATCCATTCTTTTTTTTGACTGGTGTTTTCGATAGTACTAGATTCTATAATGACAGAAATTATACCGGAGTATTGGGCAAGAAAAATGGCAATAGAACCTCTGATGTTAGAGGAGAATAACGTTATTTCATCGTTACTGCCATTTTCGACGACTAGTTTTTTATCTAACTTTAGCAATAAGTGGATTAGTATAGAAAACTTTGAGGTTACTTGTGACTTTTTTTTTCTAACGGTATTATAAATGACACAAGAAAGTATAGTTAAAAAGCCAATACTGTAAATAGTCCACATGATAATAAATTTAAGATTATAATTTGATGTCCACAATTTTAAAATGGTGAAGGCTGATTTTTAGATAGCGTTAACACGGTACGGTTTATATAGGGAAATAAAGCAATGATAATAAGGGATATAATAATAACTGCACAAATCATCTCATAATAATCAATAGCATATCTGATATGATTTTGGGCATTAATTGTATTAATTAATACCTTATTAGTTGCTTTTGCAGCATAAGCGGATGTTGCTCCGTCCTGGATCAATATGTTTTTAATATTACTTACAGATTGCAGGGCGACAGGGTTAAGATTGGAAATTTTATCCTGAAAAGTATTAAAGTGTTTGCTTTTAGCATATAAGTCAAAGTAATTCATTAGACCGATACTAACATAAAAACCTAAGCATCTCATAAACAAACACATTCCTGCTGATGTTACACTTAATCTTTCGGGCACAGATGAGACCATGAAAATTATAGAAGGTGTCATTAAGGTCCCAACGCCTAATCCCTGAATCAAAAGTGGTATATAAAAGTTATTCTCATTGGCTTGCGTGGTAAAAAGAAAGATCATCCACGCATGATACAATAACAATAAAGAGAAACCATAGATCCATAACAAACGTATCGGACGATGCTGCAGGACAAAAACACCTGAAATAATTACACCAATTATGATTCCAAGAACATTGATCAACGTGATCTGACCAACATGAATCGGATCTAACTTTAAAACAGTCAAAAAGTAGGTTGTGGTTATTGAAAAAGCAAAACGACAGACATAAAAAATGACAATTATCAACGCTCCAATTTTAAAATTCCTATATTTAAAAACCTCTAAATCGAAATAAGGACGTTTTAACCTGGATTGTCTAAGAATGAAAAGTCCACCAAAAATGAAGATCGATATCACACTCCAAAAAATACGCTGATCCTCCAGCCAATAATATTCTTGGCCATAAACCATTATATAACCGATAAGACAAATTGAAATGGCATAAAATATAAAACTAGCCCAATCCAATTGATATAAAGGAAATTTAACGTCTAGCCTGACATTGTTCATAAATAAGAGCAGTGCTATAAGACTGGGCAAATACGAAAACATGGCACATTTATATACTATATTAAAATCAAATGAATCAATGATTTCAGCAGTTATAAAATTATTAAATGGAATCATGCAAACCAGCATTCCAAAAAATATAGAGTACCCTATAACGCGTGCCCGTTCTGTTCTTAAACGCGCATAAATAAGTGCTAACGATAAATTCACAGTCATTGTAAAGGCCATTCCCTGAATAAATCGGAAAATAAATAAAACAGTTATCTCTTTTGTACTATAGCAGATATAGGAGCTTATTATCTGAATAATTGTTATTACGATAAAGTATTCTTTTGCTGCCAGAAATTTAAAAAATCGCCTTTCCAGAGAAAAAAAACTAACATAACCAGCATAAAATAAAGCGACTGAAAAATAGACATCATACGTTTCACTTCCTGTGTTCCCCGCTGCGGCATTAATATTTGCCATAGGCAAAAAAAACAAAACCAAACTAGGGAGCAATACAATAAAGAGCGTTATTTTAATCAACCACTCCGGAACCCACTTTTTAAATAAAAAACCTTTTGGAAGCATTTTAGTTTTGTTTTTTAGCAATTGAAACATTTACATTCATTCCTGCTTTCAGTAAATCAGCTTCGTTTTTGGGATTTGTAACGCGGATTCTAACAGGAACTCGCTGCACAATTTTCACATAATTGCCTGTTGAATTATCGGGAGGCAACAGCGAAAAACTAGAACCTGTGGCTGGCGAAAAAGATATAATTACTCCTTTAAATTTTTTATCCGGATACGCATCAGCTATGAAACAAGCAGTGTCTCCTAATTTCATACATCCAATTTGTGTCTCTTTATAATTCGCAACCACCCATTTATCTGTTTCTGCATTGACGATATAAGCCAATACCTGTCCTGCATCAATCATCTGACCTTTTTCGACAGTTCTTCTTCCCATAAAACCATCATATGATGCAGTAACGGCAGTATAAGTAACATCTAGTTTATGACGATCAAGCAATGCCTCAAGTCGCGCAATTTCAGCCCTTACAACTGCTTCTTGCGATTTTGCGTCATTTATTTCAGACAAGGATGCCTGATATTTATCAGTAGTGGCCTGCGATTCGGCTAAAGCTATATTGTAGGCCGCTTCAATAGTTTCTAATTTTTGAGGTGTGGCTGATTCTGCCTGCACTAATTTTTTATATCGGGTATAGTCTAAATCTTCTTTCCTTAATTCGGCTTTTGCCACATTGATTTTTGACAAATTTACTTTTGCTATTTTATTAAGAGTTGCCACCTTGCTTTGCCAAACTTCAAGCTGGGCTTTTGCGTTTAAAAGTGCAGCTTCTGTTTGCTGTTGCTGAATATAATATTCCCTGCTGTCGATAATCAAAATGGTATCTCCTTTTTTTACAGGCTGGTTTTCTTCAAATTTAATTTCTGTAATAAAACCTCCAGCTCTGGAAATTACCGGATTTATATATTCCTGAACCTGAGCATCATTTGTTTTTTCATTTTGGTAAATGTCCCATAAAGATACAATGCCCCAAATACTTAAAATAAAGGTTATCACTATTGCAATCCAACCTGTTATTTTGGTTATTAATTTGTCTGTAATGGTATACGTGTTTCTGTTTTTCATTTTTATAGTGTTCCTAAAACATTTTGAAGTTGATAGTATTGAATTTGTGCTGCTATTTTTGTTGAAGCGAAATCAAATCTGCTTTGCAATAATTGAATATCTGCATCTAAAAGATCAGTAATAAGTGCCGCTTGATTAAAGTAGTTTTGCTTTACAATTCTTGCATTCTCGGTTGATTGGGCCACATCATTCTTAGCTACATCAATTTTAATGAGAGATTCTTTAAAACGTAGATAGTTTTCATAAACTTGTTGTCGAATTTTATCATCGATATGGTGGTGCTCCACTTCTTCTTTCTCTAAATTTAACTGGGCTACCTTTACTTTTGGCCTGTTGATATAAAGCTCTGATATTGGTATTGAAGCCCTGACACCAAAAATTCCCAGGGTGTAGTTACTAGGAGAATATGGATAAAGGAAAATTTGAGGATTGGCAAGATAAAATTCTCCATACATTCCAATTTTTGGTTTTACATTGGCTTTAGTACTTTTGAGTTCTATTTTCCTTAAATCTACGGTCTTTTCTGAAATATGATAATCATATGATTTTTTTTGAGCTACTTCTAAGTAGCTTTCATATGATTGCAATTCAAATAATGCAGGATCTAATTCCTGGTAAGGATTCACCAGTTCCAAATCAGGTAGCCCAATTAAAATGTTGAGTTTTTGATTTGCAATAGCAATATCATTTTCGATTTTAACAAGCATCATTTTTTGATTAGATAATTTGAGTTCTACTCGCAGTACGTCGCTCTTTAATATCACACCATTTTTATAAAGAGCCTTAATTTCCAATAGCTGTTTTTCCTGATTGGCGATATCTTTGATCATGAGTTCTTTAAAAATATGGCTTCGTTGTAAACTCAAATAATAAACAGCTCCTTGCAATTTAATTTCAGAAACCGTCATATCCTTTTGCACTTTGGCAATATCAGATAGTGTTTTTTTCTTATCTATTTTTAAGTTTAATTTATTTCCATTGTAAATATTCAGGTACATATCTGTACTGACTTTATATAGCCAATGGATCACCTCATGCTGGGTCGGTTTACTGAAAAGGCCGTTTTCATATACAGGAATATTTGTGGTATATTCATAATTACCTTTTAAAGTAATTTCAGGAAGCCGCTCAATTTTGATTTCTGAAATTTCTTCTTCAGCGATGGTTGACTCTAAAGTATTCAAATGAATTTTTCTACTGTTATCAATAACGTTTGCCCACATCTGATCTATTGATAAGGGCTTTGATTCGGTGTTTGGAATCAATTTGTTTTGCGCGAAGAGGAAAGAGGTTTGCAGGGTTAAAAGGAAGTAAATTAGTTTCTTTGATTTATCGATAAACATTTTAATTATATTTTTAGACCACAAAGATATAATCCAATTGGTCCTTCGTATTTATGTAAAATAGACGATTATTTAATCATTCCGGTCAATGTTAATTTTAACTTAAATATGACAGTAAACTTCTTTTATTTTTGTTCAGAGAAATTAATGATTTCCAAAATTACCCCACTTACAAATTGCGTTTCGTATCTTTGATTTAATCCGTATAAACAATAAAAATATGAGCTTAATTGCTGCCTTACCTGAGATTGACAACTTATCATCTTCTGTTTTTGTGATGCATGAGCGATTTGAAAAATTCATTCCGCACCATAGTCATACTAAAGGACAATTATCATATGTCGAAGGGGGGCTAGCGTATCTGCAGATAAATGACCGTCACTATGTAATTCCTGCACGTCATTATTTCTGGGTACCACAAGGCTTAACACATATCTTAAAAATTGGACATTCAGGGACGGTTTTGCGTTCTTTGTTTTTTTATACCCATGATGATGACAAACATCCTTTTTATTCAGAGGTAGGGATTTATCCTATTAATGAACTTCTCATGGAAATGATCAAATATTCAGAAACCTGGGATGGACATATACTCCCTGGAGAGAGTCGTTACCTTTTTTTATCGGTTATTAAGAATATTCTCCCTGAAATAAGTGCCAAAAGACTACCAATTGCATTGCCTTTTACGGAAAACGAGCGTATGCAGCCCATCTTAGAATGGATTCAAAATAATATATCGGCTACTCATTCCCTGCGTAGTGTAGGAAGTCAGTTCGGACTGAGTGAAAGGACTTTATCGCGTTTGTTTCAGTCTACTTTAAATACTTCTTTTTTGCAATACCTGAAATTACTCCGAATGGTCAAAGCCATTGAATTAATGCTTCAAACGGACTTATCAATGAGTGAAATTGGATATTCTGTAGGTTATGGCAGTCTGCCTGCTTTTAGCAATACCTTTTACCAGTTAACCAATTTTAGGCCATCCGATTTTAAAAAGAATTTTTAAGATGCAAACGATCATTATAAAAAGAGTTTATAACAGTAAAACAGCTGATGGGTCTTATCGGATTCTGGTCGATAGATTGTGGCCACGCGGAATAAGAAAAATAGATTTGCAGATTGAAGAATGGAACAAGGAAATTTCGCCCTCTCTTGCATTAAGAAAATGGTTTAATCACCAAAAAGAGCGCTTTGAAGAATTTTCTAAACTTTATATCCAGGAATTAATGGCAAAAACCGATGAAGTAAACCGATTGAAAATTATTGCTGGAACTCAAGATGTAACTTTATTATATGGAGCAAGACATCCCCAAATAAATCATGCCATAATTTTAAAGGATTATTTATCGAAGTAGAAAAGGATATCGTCTAAAAGATATTATTGAAAATAAAGCATAGAACTAACCTTGAAACACAACCTATTTTGAGCCTAAATAGAAAAATAATACGATTTACCGTTGTTGAAAATAATCAAAAACATCATATTGAAACCTATGTGGGTGAATATCCAAGTTTAATGTTTTTGTTGCGAGACAGGCTTTATTTAGATGGTTTTGGAGAATGTCAGGGAGTTGGAAGATGTGCAACCTGCATCGTACAAGCAAAAGCTATAAAAGGAAATTCAATGATAAAAGAAAGAAATGAACCTTCCACGTTATCCAAAATGGGGTATACCGATGCGGACATTCGGCTCTCATGCCAACTATTTATCACAACTGATTTAGAGGGATCAGAAATTGAAGTTCTTGAAATTTAGCCCTAAAAAAAATAGTACTTGTAAAAAAATGATAATTAACATTAATTAAAAATGTCAAACAAATAACCTTTTAATTTAAATATAAGAGCAAATTTCAGTGATTAATTTGGATTAAAAAATTCTTTTTAATTATTTCACTAATAACCTCAAAGTAAATTACGCATAGTTTTACTTTTATAGATGGAAAGATACTAAAAAATAAACCCTGCATTTGCAGGGTTTAAAATTAATTCAAATTAATAGACCCAGGTCCAAATTCCTCATAAAAAATATTTGATTTGCTGACATTAAAATTGATTAACGAATTATAATGTGTTTTAATAAACATTTCGGGCCCGCAGATGTAGTAGTGTGCATCTTCTAATAAAATAGCCTCCTTACATTTATTTAAATCTACCCTCCCTTCGATAATAGCACTATCACTTTGATCATCAACATCCTCATTGAATAAATAAGTGTCAAGCCAGTCAGCTTCTTCTTGAATTAAGTTAACATCTTCTTTAAATGCATGAACAGAGGCATTTCTACAACCGTGTACCCATATAGTCTTATTCTTAAGGGTATCTCTGTTTGTTTCAAGCATACTCAGCATTGGAGTCACTCCAACGCCGCCACTTATTAAGACAATTGGAGTTCCGGCAGGTCTTAAAGAAAAAATACCCGCTGGATTGGATAAATTTATAGTATCTCCAATTTGCATTCCGTGTAAAGTATTAGAAACCATTCCTGCAGGATTATTTAAAATAGCAGTTTCTTTTTTTACAGATATCCTATAGAATTCAGAATTTGGTACAGTAGAAAGGCTATACTGCCTTGGTTGCAGTAATTCAATTTCCTTAACATAAACCTGGACGCTCACATATTGTCCTGCTTTATAATCAGCAATTTTTTTGCCATCTGTTGGATAAAGAAAGAATGACTTTATTTCTTTAGATTCCTCGGAAATCTTCCCAATAGTAAAATTTCTCCAGCCATTCCAACCTCCCTCTTTTTCTAGATTAGCTAAATACATCTCTTTTTCAATATTTATCATAATATCAGCTAATTGATTATAAGCTATTGTCCACGCTTCAAGTAGCTCATCATTAGCTGCATCACCCAATACCTCTTTAATTGAAGCTATTAAATGTTCTCCCACAATTGAATACTGTTCCGGTTTAATGCTTAAACTAACATGTTTGTTACCAATCCCTTTTAAAACATTAAGCAGCACTGAAGGATTATCTATATTTGCGGCATAAGCTAAAACAGCTCCTGCCAGTGCTTCTTTTTGTCTTCCATTAGCTTGGTTTCCCATATTAAAAACTTCTTTTAATTCAGGATGTTGTCCCAGCATTCTTTTATAAAAATGTTCTGTAAGGATAGCTCCTGCTGATTGTAATATTGGAACGGTCGCTTTTATTAACTCTTTTTGTCTAAAATTCATTTTGATCTATTTGAAATTTATTTGTAAAATAAGAAGCATTGCGTTACCTCTAATACTTTCTATTGCATCAAATCCACACAAATACTTTATTGTTGAATTATTGAAATTAAAATCTTTCATGATGTACCCTAATTTATCTAGAATGAATGGGGTACTCGTTACATTTTATCTTCAACTACTTCTACAAAATTAGGTTATGGTTAGATAGCAATTTTATGACCTAGATCATAAAAGTAAATTATCGGAAAATTTTTCGATCCTTAATTTTGAGCCCACCCTTTTGCTCAAGTGTTTTTATAGCTCTAATTACTGTTTCAACCCTTAATCCAGTAAGATCTGCAATTTGTTGGCGTGTTAGCGACACTTTATATTTGACATCAGATGGTACTCCAATTTCTTCCTTGAAATAATCAATCAGCTTTATGATTCGATGTTCAGCATCTTGAGAAGATAGCTCCGATGCCATAATCGACTTATAATATAATCTCTGGGAAAGGACTTCACTAACAGCAAGATTTACCTCAGGATTTGTCAAAAGCAATCTAAAAAAAGCTTCTTTGTGGATGGCATATACTGTTGTATGAGAGATAGCCATAGCATTTGATGGATAAGGTTTATTAATAAACAATGGAGGTTCTCCAAAAGTTTGGCCTGTAGAAAATATTCCTTGTATAAATTCCTTGCCCTCATCATTAAAATTATTCATCTTAACGCTGCCAGATAGGATTTGATAGAAAAATTTTGGATAATCACCTTCATTAAAGAGAAAATCACCTTTTTTATATGTCATCTTGCAAGCGCCAAATTTAAGTAATATATCTTCTTTTATCATGTGAGAATTTGTAGTTAAATATTGGATAGTTATTGTGTAATGTGACTTGCACAAGACATTAAAAAGTAAATATATATTGGATTATTTGAATGTTTAAATAAACAATATAGCTTTTGTTTTAAACATGCTTGGTGAATAACCAAACTTTAAATTTATGTTTAGTTTTTTATGTACTTAAAGCCTTTTGAGTAAAAGAATTAAAATCACAATTGATGATTTTAACAAACTTAGATGAACTCAAGCTATGAAGCAATTAAACAATATGAAATGACTCGAATGAATAAACATTCGGCTGGTATGCAACAAATACAAGAAGTATGATCGTAGTTGTTTTTAGTTTTCATACAAATTGTGAAACAATATTATGATCTAGGTCATATTTTCATAATACATAACTGGGCTAAATTTGCCAATAAAATATTTATCATGAAATTTTATAACGAAACATTTGAAAATTTTAGTAATAATTATATTGGTTGTGCTACTATGGCAGTAATTGGACAAAGTTGTCTTGGAGCAGTTGCTGCTATGTGCGTACTTTCTAATGGAACTTCACTGGTACAGATGGTACAGTTGAGCATTATTGTATTTGCAAATATGTTTGCTAACACTTCAATTTTGGCACAAATGAGCCATAAGACTGTTTTTAATACTATTATAAGCACAGTGTTTTTTAGCTCATTATTTATTATTATCAATAACATTTAATTAGGGGCAGTAATAGAAAATAGAGCTAATGTAATCATTATATGATCTGACGAAAGGTAAGGTTGATCCTGGGCAGCACTTCCCGGGCTGTTTTGGGTACCTGATGCTCCCAATAGGTATTGGTATGTCCGGCCATAAGCAGAAAAGTGCCGTGATGCAGGGGGATTTCAATCTGCTCAATATGCTTTAGGGTTTTATGGCGCAGGCGGAACAGCCGTGTTTCCCCAAAGGTAATCGAGGCGATGTTCATGTCCTTGTTGGTGCTGGTGGTTTTATCGCTGTGCCAACCGACACCGTCAGTGCCATCCCTGTAGAGGTTAAGCAGCAGGGCGTTGAATTCAATACCGGCATGCTGCTGCACACGTTCCCTGATCTCAAGGAGCTGGACAGGCCAGTCGGGATTCGACTTGCGCTCGGGCCTTCTGGTCTCCCCGTACCATGAAATCATTCTGGGAGCAGTGACCACCTTGTCGTACATGGGCATTTCATATTCCCTCCACTGGGTGGTATGGTATAAAAAGTTATAGTAATAATCGGATTCTTCCTTACTGAAAAAATTGTCAATCAGCATCAGATCCGCATCAGGGACGTCAAAGGTTCTTTGGCCGCCTTTGCCTGATGAAAAAATTTCGGTGTCATCAAAAAGCATCATCTTTTCTGGGATTTAATTTATACTCATTATGTGGTCCTTCGGGTCTATGAAAGGCATGCCTTCAACGCTCATTTTGAGCCTTGGCAGGTTAATTTCATGCTCCTGGGGATAAGGCTGGCGGTCGGTCATTGAGATATCCTCACGCAGCTGCTGGTGCGCTTTGAACTGCCGCTCATCAGAATTGGAGTATCTGGGATCGGCAACAAAAGGCATCTTGGACATTTTGGTTACCGTAATGGTGGGGAAGTGGTAATCCACTTCCACATGGCCCAACAGCAGGTAACAGCCCCCGCCCTGAAAGGGATATTCTTTCAGGCTTCCCGTGAAATGCGCCGTATCAAAAAGCTCGCCTTCCGCGTCAATCCATGTCCCGAAAAACATGGCACCCATCTTGGTGGGAACATGCTTTCTGGAGATCAGGTAGGCCAGCATCCGTACTGTCTTTTTATGATGTTTCAAAAGATCCTTTGCCATAACATCACCCCTGAATTTGGTTTTCAAAAGATCAAAAGGGGAGCAGGTGACCGGGAAGCTCAAAAGCTCGATCTCATCAAAGGCATCCTCAAATTCCGAGCGGGCAAGCTCGGGCAGCTCAAATTCTTTCACAGGTTCCTGGATCAGCAAAAGGCCCCTGTTTTCAGGCTTGAAATTGACAAGGATCAGTCGCGCCACAACCAGCAGCTGGTTTTTTGTTTTTCCCGTAAAGCGGAAAGCGCCTATAAAAATCAGGATCTGCAGGGTCTCAATGCCGATAGGCATGCGGTTGATAAAATCTTCGAGCGTGAGGTACGGGCCGTTTTTTTCCCGCTCGAACTGGATCAGTCTGGCGGTCTGTTCATCAAGGCTTTTCAGGTGCATAAAACCCAGATATACATCTGTGCCATACAGCGTGGTTTCAAACTCGCTTTTATTGACGCACGGATTGTGAATCTTGGCCCCTGACATCCTTGCCTCGTGCACGTATACTTCTGTCCGGTAAAAGCCGCCCTGATTGTTGATGACTGCCACCATGAATTCGATGGGATAGTGCACTTTCAGGTAAAGGCTCTGATAGCTTTCCACAGCGTACGATGCCGAGTGCGCCTTGCAGAACGAGTAGCCGGCGAATGATTCGATCTGGCGGTAGATTTCCTCGCTGAGCTTCATTGGATGTCCCTGAGCCTGGCAGGAAGCAAAGAAATTATCCTTTACTTTTTGAAGCGCTTCCTTGGAGCGTCCCTTGCCTGACATGGCACGCCTGAGGATATCACCGTCTGCTGCGGGCAGTCCCCCGTAATGCAGGGCAATTTTGATGACATCCTCCTGGTAGACCATAATCCCGTAGGTTTCGCCAAGCTGCTGCTCAAAGACAGGATGGAAGTACTCGAACTGATCGGGATGGTTGTGGCGAAAAATATATTCCTTCATCATGCCGCTTTGCGCCACCCCAGGGCGTATGATAGAGGAGGCTGCTACCAGTGTGCGGTAATTGTTGCATTTCAGGCGGCGCAATAAACCCCTCATGGCCGGACTTTCAATATAAAAGCAGCCGATAGTGCGGCCAATACCCAAAAAGGCATTGCAGCTGGCCTCGTTTTTTGAAATGGTGGTATCTCGGATGTTAAGCCGAATTCCCCTGTTTTTCTCAATGAGCTTCACGCTGTCGTCAATATGCCCGATGCCGCGCTGGCTCAGGATATCAAACTTTTCAAGGCCGATATCCTCGGCAATATGCATGTCAAAAAGCGCAATGGGAAAACCTTTTGGGGGCATTTCAAGCGGCGTGTAATTGGTTATGGGCTCCTCCGAGATCAGTATACCGCAGGAATGCATGCTTCGCTGGTTGGGAAATCCCAGCAATAGGCTGCCCAGCTCCTGGACCTGTTTTACTACCTTGTTTGTTGGGTGCAGCTCCATCGGGTTTTTAGCCAGGACATCAAGTTCTTCCTTGGGAAGCCCGAAGACTTTTCCGATTTCACGGAATATGGATTTGTACTTGAACTCTACATTGGTGCCGCAAAAAGCAACATGATCGTAGCCGTAACGCGAGAAAATGTATTCCAGGATGGTATCGCGCTCCTTCCATGACCAGTCAATATCAAAATCGGGCGGGCTTTTGCGGTTCAGGTTCAGGAACCTCTCAAAATAGAGATCCAGTTCCAGGGGACAGAAATCGGTAATGCCCAGGCAGTAGACAATAATACTATTGGCGCCGCTGCCGCGTCCGATATGAAGAAAGCCCTGTGAATTGCTATATCGGACAATATCCCATGTAATTAAAAAGTAGCCGCTGAATTCCAGCTGGTCGATTACTTTAAGTTCCTTGAACATTCTTGATTTGGCCTGGGCATTATTTTTGCCATATCGCCACTCCAGTCCTTTTTTGGCAAGTGTGGTCAAAAGGTTTATATCATCTTTTCGGTTATTGGTATAGAATTTCTTGTTTTTGGGTGTTTTGAAATCAAATTCAAAATGGCACTGGTCAATAATTTTCTCGGTATTGGAAATGATCTGAGGATACTCGGCATAAGCGGAAAGAAGCCTTTCCACAGGCACCATTATTTCGGTATGACGGCAGTGATCCTCAAAAGAAAGCCGGGTCAAAATTATATTCAGGTCAATAGCCCGCAGTACTTTATGCAGCTCAAATTCTTTTTTGGTACGTATTGTCACTGGCTGGAGGATAACCATTTTGTCTATTTTTTCTTTCCAGTTAGTAAATACCAGTGTAGGCCGCTGTTCGGGACGAAACCCAATAAACTCATATTCTTTTAAAACATCAGGGACGTTCTCCAGGGGATAAATAATAAAGACATTCTCAAAATTTGGTGCATAAGCGGGCAGCGGTGTTTTGTCAAAATTGTGCCGGGTCAAAAAACGGTTCATCTCGGCAAGGCCCGATGCATTTTTGGCCAGGCCAATGTAGCGCAGCTGATTCTCCGAGCGGAATTCTAGTCCTATTAAGGGTTTAATGCCGGCATTCTGGCATCCCTTTATAAAATCATAAATCCCTGTTACCGTATTAATATCTGTCAATGCCATAGCCGTTACACCACAGGCAACAGCCTTTGCTATAAGCTGCTCAAGTGGAATGGTGCCGTAACGAAGCGAATGGAAGGAATGACAATTGAGATACATCTACCGGGTATTACGTTTTAGGATTTCATTTTTAGTATTGGGCTTGAATGACGCCCCTGCGCATCGCATCACAGCATCAAAGCCATACCTGGTCTTCATCCGGTCCATGGCCTGGTAAAGCGAGAGCATTTCCTCGGTATCCTGAAAAATATCAATCTGGTAGGTGCCGCGTACAAGCCCGCTGAAGGTTACCCCAATAAGACGGATTCGCATTCGGCGCTGGTATAGCTTCTCAAACAAATCAACTGCAGTCTCAGTAAGTATATGATCGGCAGAAGTGTATTGTATACGGCGCTGTTTGGGTTCTGTATCAAAGTTAGCATACCGGATTTTAACGCTTACCGTAGAGGTAAGCCATCCTTCGGAACGCAGCTGGTAGGCGAGTCTCTCGACCATGCCCAGCAGTATTCTTTTTATCATCCCTACATCGATGGTATCCTCAGGGAATGTTTCCTGGGTGGAAATGGATTTTCTATCCCTGTACGGTTCCACCGGGCTGTTATCTATTCCATTGGCTTTCTTCCATATTTCCAAACCGTTTTTGCCAATCATTTTCTGAAGGGCTTCTGCAGGCATTTTGGAAAGAGTTTCTATGGTACGGATTCCAATGCGTGAAAGCAATTGGAAAGTCTTATCCCCAACCATGGGGATTTTCTGAACCGAAAGGGGATTTAAAAAGGCCTGTACCAGATGCTCGGGTATCTCCAGATTCGGTTGCTGTTTTTGTTTTCCTTCCCCGGTGCCGATTTTCGATACGGTTTTGTTGATCGACAGTGCAGAGGTCAAAGGAAGGCCGGTTTCTTTAACAATGGTCTGAGCCAGTTCATTTGTCCATTTGTAGCTGCCATGGAATTTGTCCATGCCTGTAATATCCAGATATCATCAATGCTGGCTTTCTCCACCACAGGCGCTTTTTCCTGGATGATCTCAGTGATGTCATGAGACAGTCGTGAATATAATTCCATGTCGCCTTTCATGATTTTGGCCTGCGGGCAGAGCTTCATGGCCAGATGAATGGGCATGGCTGAGTGTACCCCGAAACGGCGGGCTTCATAAGAGCACGAGGCCACAACCCCTCTTTCGCCTCCTCCAATAATGAGCGGTATCCCATTTAATTCCGAATTAGTTAGTCTTTCGCAGGACAGGAAAAACGTATTCATATCGATGTGCACAACTGCCCTTTCCATAGTCTTCTCATTTTACAAACAACAAAATTATTACAGATAGCGACATTATTTAAAAATAATATGTTCTAATTTGGAACAAATTCTGTTAGTCATTTTTTTCCTATAGTGGAAATGCGTGTCAATATTGAAAATTTTAAAAAACGGGAAGATTAAGAAAATGTAAAAAGATTTTTTTTTAATGTGATTTTTCCTAATTATGGATTAACTTTACACTCCCTTTATCAAATTCAATATCATCTTGCAGTTTAAAATTGCGTGGCCTGTACCTTTGGAATCGTTTATCCGAAGTAGTTTCCTTTTTTATCGTTTAATGTAAATTTTTGTAAAATGGCGTTTAAAAAATTCAATTCCAGAAGATTTATTTATTTAGCCGATGACGACAGTGATGACAGGGAGTTCTTCGCTGATGCGGTGAGCGAAATTGACAAGGATATTATTTTAAGACAGGAGCAGGATGGCATGCATTTAATGGATAACCTGCTTTCGCTTTCCAGCTCGGAGTTTCCCGAATTTATCTTCTTGGATATCAATATGCCCGGCAAATCAGGACTCGAATGCCTGGAAGAGATAAGAAATCTTTCGGGAGGGCTTAAAGAAGTCAACATTATTATGCTCTCCACCAGCAGTGATCCGGAAAATATCCAGAAAGCGTCAGAACTCGGCGCTACATGTTATGCTGTAAAACCCAGTTCTTTTGCTAAACTCAAATCATTGCTCGAGGAAGTGCTATCGATGAATCTTGTTGAAACTGTTGAAGGAAATAAAAAGTTTCTTTTGATTTAAAATTGTCAAAACATAATAGATGATTTTATCTAGTTCCATTATTTTTTTCGAATAATGGGCGTTTTAACGCTATAAAATTAGTGTTCTTTTCGAACTACGAGATCGTATTTTCAATTTCTTTTTTCCTAAAGTAGCCTCGTTTAGATCATTCATTACTTTATCATTTCCGTTACAAAAGATTTTTTGTGCTGAATGTTTTGAACTAAAGTATCTCTACGTTTTAATAACCAAAACTGTTCATATTCCTTAGCAGTTTGAATCAAAAATGTATCCAAATGACGCTGTACTGTCTTACGTGCTAAGATTTCAAATAATAATCCCCAAAAGCGTGAACTCAACTTAAATAGACATTCAAATTGAATATTTGTCTTACCTGTTTCCAAGTCAGAAAAAGAAAAATGACACTCAACAAACTTTAATCCGATGAAACGAAAAGAGGTAAGATCATTGTAGAAAACATAATGTTTTTTTTGTTGATAGCTGGCCAATGCTGGAAATGTTCATGCTAAAACCTAGATTGTTACCCGCCACTGTTAATTCATACTGATATTCAACCGGATCAATCCATAATTTATCAAGTTATAAAAAATTGCAACTAGAACATATCTGTTTAGTTCGTTTAAAATGTTTTTTTTCGATTTTATTGACTCTTGGAAAATTGTATATCTTTTTTTTCTTTAATTAATCCTCATCCTGGTTTAATAATTGCAAATAGATGTGGCTGTATTCATCCCATCTATTTCCGTCTTTAAAACCTCTGTCAAATTTAGCAAAGTAATTAATTTTATGTTTATCAAATTTCACACCGCTGGATATCCCGCTGTCTAATTCTTCATTTGTTAATTTATGTGGTACAGATATGTAAACTTCTACTTCATATTCGTCTATTAAATAAGAATTCCAATAATTAGGCCCATATTTACTATCTTCATTATATACTATAAGATCATCTCTAAAAAGTATAATTTCTCTTTCACCCTCTTCAGCTCTTTCCGCGAAAGATTCGATTAATCTTTGATGTGCGTTATATGCTTTATAATCATTGATATCTCTAGGCATTTTACTCATACTGTCCTGTTTTTTTCTTGATTCAGCAATTACAAATTTCCAGTCAGCGATTTTTTTTCGTATTTTAGCATTTGATGCAATCGTCCTGTCTTTGCCAATTGAGCTGCTCAGTATTTTAATTGTGTCTATTTTTGCTTCAACACTTTTGGCGATCTCTTCATATAGTTTCTTTTTCACGCCTTCATTGGTTAAACTATCAATGAGAACCTCCTTAACCGGTGGTTTATCTTTGTTTTTTTCATATTTGGCTGAGGTAGCTAGCCACATTCCTCTATCATAAGGCGACATGTTATTTAATTTCATTACTAGTATCCTAGATTCTTCCCTCTTTTTGTGATCTGGAAGTGATTCAAACCATAGAACATAGTTTTTTACTTTAGTCTCATAAGATAACGGTGCCTTTTTTGATTGGCCTTTTAGCGATATTGCAAAAACTAATAATAATCCAAATATTATTTTTTTGATCATAATTCAATTGTCTTTAATTTTTTGATTAACTTTTATTACCATTCCACTTTATGGTATTCATACATTGAGCTGCCGTCCTGCAATACATTGGTTATAACTATCCATTTGGTTAAGGTATCAATTGTGACAATCATCTTACCATTTGGACCTGTACCTTTATAAATAGTTTTACCAGTTTCTTTAGTAACTTCATTGACGTTCATTACAATCTTCTCTTCGCCATCTGGAGATGAAGTCGAAATAATAATTTTTCTAGTTTTATCTTTCCATGTTATAATCGAAAAAGATTCAGCTTCTTCAATAATATACTTGGGCATTTTCGTCAATTTCTTTTCAGTGTACATTGACCAAATAGTTTCATATTTTAAGTCCTGAGCATGAACTCCAATTGAAATTGATGACAGTGCAATAAAAATTAGTAGTATTTTCATTTTTAAATTTTACTTTTTATCATTCGTTTAAGGCTCATAAAAGACTAAAAACAAGAAAGTTTCAACCCGGTTTTAATAATTATATTTCTTCATATATAACATATTCTGAATCTTCACCTGCTTTAAAATAATCGATAGCTGCTTTTTTAAAGTGATTCATTGTATAAAAATTAAATCCTCCACCAATGATAGCACCTACACCAAAAGGAATTAACTTTCCTAAAGCAACACCACCTCTTTTAGCACCGTATTTAGTCACAATTGTAGTTCCTACTTTTTGATTAATTTTCTGCAAAACTTTGCCCGAAACATTTTTGTTAAATTGAACAACAGCAATTTTTGCTGCCACTTTAGTACTCATTACTTTAGCAGACTGAATGACTCCACACCAAAGCCCCAATATTCTGATGAATTCAACATTAAATTCTGCATTAATGTCTTTATCATAAATTAAGGCTATTCCGTAACAGCTTGAAGCCATCCATCTTAACATTAAAGCCAAATCTCCGGAAACTGTAGTAATCTCAGCTGCAATTTGCACAGCAGTTCCAATACCTGGAATTACACTAGGTAAAGCGCTCGCAATACCCACTGAAGTATATTTTTTGCGGAGTCTGTTTCCAAATAAATCAGCTAGTTCATCTTTTGATTTATTTGGGTTACTCTTTTTTAATTCTGCAATTTCGGTCTTAATTGAATCAAAAGAAGGAGAGACTGCATTAACAATTGTCAATAAATCCATGTTTTGTTTTTTATTTTTATGCTTCTTTTAAACTTTTTGTAATGTAACTAAAAGGCTTATATTGTATTTTTTTTCAAAAGTAAAATTTAAAATTACTTTTAATGATTTTGCCAGTGAAAGCATCTTTTTACCTTATGAATCCCCTCTTTTTTACCCATAAACAAATAATGCCCTTACCAGTTTAAGGTAAGGGCACTGTTTTTAATCTCAAAAAAGGATTACACTTTTAAATGGATGGTAACTGTGGTTCCACTTTTTTCTATGTGTTGAACATCAATCTTATTTTCGAATGATCCTTTTAATAACATCAAGCGTTCCTTTGCCAGGTTAATTCCTTTAGAATTATGAGTTTTTATAATTTCTTTATCCCTGCATCCTACACCGTTGTCAATTATTTTACATTCCAAAATATGTTCATCCAATATTGAAAAAAAAATAATTAATTTCGGATTTTTGTGGGTGTAATCAAATGCATGAACAAAAACATTTTCTACAAAAGGCTGCAGCAACATTGTGGGAATTTCATAGAAATAGGGATCAACTTCGGGATCAATTTTAAATTCAAAATGTATTCTATTATCAAATCGCATATTTTCAATAGTTATATACAATTTCAAATATTCGATTTCCTCTTCCAAAGTAATTTTTTGCTGGGAAGAGTTTTCCAATGTTTTTCGCATTAGCCTGGCGAATGCCTGAATATAATTCAATGAATTCTCAACATCATTATTCATAATATAACCTTGTATATTATTCATAGCGTTAAACATAAAGTGTGGATTCATCTGACTCAATAATGCTTCCAGTTTGGTTTCGGCTATTCTTCTTTGTATTATTTCTTTTTCCTTAGCTTTCTTTTTATTATGCAAAAGCCAAAAAGATATAAGACCAGCGGCCAAGATTGTAACAAGAGTAATAAACCACCAAGTAAACCAAAATGGTGGTGCTATATCAATTTCAAGGACATTAAAGATACTTGAATTTCCAGCATTCATATCTAGGACTTCAATTTGGAGATTGTAGTTTCCAAATGGTAAATAAGGCAAAAACACATTAGTTTTATCGCTATAAGGACTCCATCTGTTTTTAGAATTAAGTCGGTATCTAAATTTTAATTTCTTTGGAAAAGCGTGTCCTTTTGGTAAAAAATCAATTAAAAAAGAGTTATGCTTATAATCGCATTTTAATTTCTTTAAGTTGTATTGAAACCAATTTTTATGTGAAGAATCTAAAGGCATATTATTTATTAAAATCTTACTGATCGCAATAGATTTAACCTTAATTTGTTTTTGTAAAAGCTGCTTTAAATTGATTTTATAATATCCTTTATTGGTCCCCAGCCACAACTCATTTTTGAAAATTTTTGAGGTAGTTATGACACAATCTTTCAGTCCTTGTTCCTGATCCAGAAGACGAACTATTCCATTTGTGTAAATATTGATTCCTTTTTCGGTACCAATTAATAGAAAGTCCTCATAAGATTCTAGAAAAAGAATTGTATTGCCGATAAGTTCATTTTTAGAAATCGTTTTTACAACTTTAAATGATTTTGAATCATCAACAATAAATACATTTCCAAATTCTGCTGCCAGAACAAGCTGTCCTTTATTATTTACGGTAATATGCTTGAATTTTTTCTCTTTCCAAATTCCGTCAAATAAATACGATTGGAATTTGTCGTTTTTATATACATAAAGTCCATTAAAAACAGATATAAGATAGGTTTTATTATTGTGATTTAGAATCTTGACAATATACTGAGGGGTATTAGATTCGAATTTAGAATAATGATTATTTTTAATTTTATATACATTATCATAAACCCTAGTTCCTGCATAAGTTATGGTTTCAATAAATTTATCATTATAAGCAAAACCTATTTTTAAGCTGTGCTTGGGTATATAATTTAAAATATTTCCCAGAGCATTAATCTCAAAAATTCCGATATTACTTCCTATCCAAAATGAATTCTTGTGACGAATCATTTCATAAAATTCAATTCCCTTTGCCGGAATATCAAAATTCAATCTAAAATCTCTGGATTCAACACTTTGAATAGTTTTATTATTTTTATGCTCTCTTAAAAATTTCATTTCAAAATCTTTAAAAGCAATGAGTGGAATAGTTTTTAAAATTGAATTATTTAAGTTTAAAAAAGTAACTCCTTCATTGTGTAAAATCACCTTTTGATTATTAATACTTTCAAATCCAATTATTTTCTTTTCATCAAATTTATTAAAATCAATCATTTTATTAAGCCTTACTTCATAAATCCCTTTGTCATTTGATCCTACATACAAAACATCTTTAACATTATCATAAACTACATTCAAAAGTACTTTTGAGTCAATGCCATAGAAATCAGATACATCTGTCATTTGATTGTTTTCAATTTTGAATAGTCCACCATCTGTATTATAAACACCCCAGGCTGCTGCAAAAATTGAATTTCTTTTATCTCTGGCAAATTCCCAAACAAATGATTTTCCAAATTTAACTGAAGTTAAATTTCCTTCTTTAATTTTCTCAATGTCGTATTGATCAATAAAACCTTCATTACCACTGTAAAGTATGTTATTAAATAAACCTAAACTATATGAATTTTTATGTAAAACGACAGGTGAAATTTTAGGTATTCTTCCAGATTGATGAATTTTATACAGCCCTTTAAAAATAGAAGTAAAATAAACTTCTTCTTTATATTTGAAAAAGGAAATACATATAAAATCTTCTTCATGAGAAGGAACGTTTGGTGAAGTTAACTGGTTTGTTTTAATATCAATTATAGAAACTCCTTGTTCTGTACCTACATAAATTTTATTTTTAAAAGAAAATACTTTTCGAACTTTATCGGCTAATAAACCATTTTTTGAAGTAAAAACAGTGAATTTTTCTCCATCAAATTTTGTCACCCCGCCACCATAACTGGCAAACCACATATTTCCATTAGGATCTTCTGTAATATCCCAGCAGCTATTATGTCCCAGACCATCGGATTGATCAAGATTAGAAAAAGAACCATTTTCCAAACGTGAAACACCATTCTCCGTTCCAATCCATAAAACATTTTTAGAATCTATGAATAAAGCACGAACTGCATTATTTGGCAGCCCCTCTGCGGTAGAATAATTTTTTGAAGGGAAATATTGGGAAAAAACAGAAAAATGTAAAAAATAAAGAAATGAAAAATAAAAGAACTTATTTCGTAATAGCATCTATAAGTTCCTTTTTATTCATAATTCCTTTAGATGAAGGTATCATATCGCCTGTGATCAATTCTAATTGAGAGCTGTTGGCTTTATAACTAATAATATAATTTGTATTAACCACAAAACTTCGATGTACTTTTATGAATGAAAGATTTTGCAAAGACTCAAAGTTTTCTTTTAAAGATTTAGTTGAGTAATAATCTCTTTCAATTGTACTTACAATAGTATTTTCTCCATCTGCCTTACAGTACACAATACTATTAGCTTGTACAATATCAAAACCGTTTTTCGACGGAAAAGCAATTTTATGTTTATCTGTAAATTGATTATTTATATTCTCAATCAATAACTTAAAACGATCAAAACTAAGTTTTTTTAATTTATTAACTTCAAAGCGGGAAATGGAAATAGCAAAATCCTCTCGACTAATTGGTTTCAATAAAAAATCCAATGCACTGCTGCGAATGGCCTGTATAGCATATTTTTGATGGGCTGTTGTAAAAATCACTTCAAATTTAATAGTGTCAAAATAATTGAACAATTCAAAACCATTTTCCGGTTTCATATCAACATCCAAAAAAACGATATCGGGATTGTGTTTTCTAATGGCAGCTACAGCACTTTTGACAGCATTACATTCCTCAACTATTTCAATTCGCTCACTGTGTTCGATACACAATCTTCTTATAACACTTCGAGCGTTGGTTTCATCGTCAACAATAATTACTTTTAATTTCATATGCTATTATTATAAAATTGTGAAAATACTATAAATATTTCAAATGAACATACTAAAAAGGAATACGGTCAATTAACAAAACTAATAGTGAATTTACGATGTTTCGCTCTTTAACACCTATAATCAAAACTAATTTGCTTTCTTAATTTTAGTATGCATAATTTGAACCGATAAACTCAATAAATACAATGTGTTAAGCCTATTGGTTTTAAGTTTCAGATCTTCCTGATAACAAAAAAGAAAAGAAAAAATTAAAGAGTCTATTCATTTTCAATTACTATTCTATTAATTTCTGTAAAGACTACAAGACGTAGAGATAATTAGTTATCGTGCATAATTTGGATTGACATTTTTTCTTTGTCTTATTTTTGAAATATTAACTTTATAATTATATAAAAAATGTCAAAAAAAAATCAAATTGCTATCGGTAAAATAATTGCAAAAAAAATTACAGTAAGTTCAACAAAGCAAAAATCAGTAGATAACAGATCGAATCAATTAAATCCTAATAATACTGAATATCTTAAATTCCATTTAAAGAGTAATACAAAAGTAAATGCTAAGAAAAATGATGATTCTGATTGGGATGATGATAATTTTGGCGATGATTGGGAATTTAATCATGATTAATATAAAATAAGTTCAAAAATATTTATTTAGGCTTTTATCATTAAGCTTTAATATAATTTACTAGTTTAGCTAGTAATCCTCTGCTGAGTTACGACCATTTGTATGTTAGATAAATTTTTAGAAAATTATAAGAGATTGTCTTTTGAGAAAGAAGAGGAATTGACTAATAATTTTTTCGTGATGTTTTATGGAGGTGAAAAAGAATTGTTATCTCGCTTAGATAAATTAAAAGAACAATCAAATACTGATGAAGAAATTTTTGAAATTTTGAAAATTGAAACTAATTTAGATTTTTGGTTGAAAATAGAAGAAATATTACAATTTAATAATATTACAGAATTAATTAAAGCGACTTCTAGACTACAAGAGAACAGAGATGAGTTAGTTAATTTAATTACTGATTATGAGGGTTTAAAAAAGATGTTTGCGATTCAGAAACCTTTCGCAGAGTATAATTTTGAAACTCTATTTGACATTAATTTTGATGGTAAAAACAGAGAAGAAAGCAAAAATCTGGCAAAAGGAATAATTTATGTAACTAAAGAGACTATTGCTAAAGAATTCGATTGTAATAAGAGAACCTTAACAAAATGGCTTAAAATTTGTTTTGAGGATAGATTTATTAGAAAAGACAGAAAGATTATTATAGAAGAATATATAGAAATTTTTGAAAAGTTCTTTTTAAATGATGATGAATATCTGGACTTGAATAATGATCTAAATAAATATTTAAATAGATTGGAAAAAGGTGTCAATTTCAGCAAAAGTGATTTGGCTAAATTATGTGACTCTGATTTGAAAACTCAAAAAGAGAACCTTAAAAAAATAGCATTTTTCTCATCTATAAATAAATATCCATATTCCATTTGTGAAAATTTAGCGAGTAGAATGGGATATGAATTGGAATTTTAATTTTTAATAGATTTTATTGACTAATTTTTAAATATAGAATCTTATTTACGGCCACAGTTAGCATAATTATTATGTAATTAAGTTATTACATATCTTGTATATAGAATTTACCTGCAACCACACACAAACATAAAAAATATGAAACCGATTATCTACTTTGAACTTGATAAGGTATATTCTGTTGAAAGTTCATTTTTTGCAGACAAAGAATTGACTGATCTGTATTTTGAAAAAAAAGAAATTTCGGAAAGTAATATCTACTTTATTACAATAGCAAAAAAAAATCTTTTTGATACACAAAACTTGATTATTGATGACAACGGAGATTTGAAAACCAATTTAATTATTGGTAAAACAGATTTATTACTCCCAATAGAAATTAAAGAGCTAAAACTAAAATCTATAAATAAAGACGAAACTAATTCAAAACAAATCACTGCTCTTAATGTAGAAAATCAAATTGTAAAATTTACTCCAAATGCTATTGTTACAAATTTAGACTTAAACCTAAAAAATGATCCTGAAATTATCTATATCGGGCAATCATACCGAATGCAAGAAAGAATTAAAAATCACGAAAAAATTATTCAAGCTTTTTCAGGACTAAAAGATGATGAAGATTTAACTATGCACTTTGTAAATTTAAATTTCGGTTTTACAAATGTTCAAACCAATGAATTTCTTTTGCTTACACAATCTTCCTTTACGGCTGTTTCTCCTTTAAATTCATCTTTGAGTAATTGCAATGAAAAATCCTGATCAATTTTAAGAAGTTCATTGAACTTCTTCTCCATACCGAGAAGAAAAAGATCCAGGGCATTCTTAATAACCTTTTCTTTTTCAAGTTTTAGAATACTTCTTAGGTTGTCAGTAAATTGCCATCTTTCTTTTAAGATCGATTTACCCGCCGCCATCGTTATGGATTGCTTCTTGTACGAAATGCGGGCATAAATTGGAGATTCTCCACTTTTGTTGAATTTACCTGCTTTGAGATAAAAAATTACTTTTAACATAACTCACAATTTTAAATTAATAATCAAATTGATTTAAAATCGCTGAAAGTTTGTAGTGTTTTCAGGGAATTCCCGGGCAATTCACTTTTTTTAGTGACCCTTTTTTTGCTTTTTTTTGCGAAAAAAAATAGGGGTCACTCACAGGGTCACCGTACTTTGATAATATATGTGTTTTTTGACAAGTGACAAAAAACGAAAAAGCCTTTAAATACAAGTATTTAAAGGCTTTTGACTTTTAAAGTTTCTTTTGAAACTTCTACTGGCGGAGAAAGAGGGATTCGAACAAAACCGTCACATCCCGCTTTTATACTGCATTTCTAATATTTTTTCTGCTGTGCCACGAGTGTGTCACAAAACTAAAATTCTTTTTTTGTTTTAAGCTATAAAAAAATAAAAAAAATCCCTGTTTCTGAAGCAGGGATTTAATTTAAATAGATTTGAAACATTATTTACTACGTGATTAGTGAAACCACCGTCAAACACAACAATTCCATGCTACTGTTTTTCTTTTTAGTTTAAAATTGGAGTTGAATTTATGCCCAAAGTGTGGAAAAATAGCCAGAACATCTACAGCAATGCCGATTTTGTGGAAATGATTGGCACTAATTATATGATCGTTTGAGGATGGACGAGACTTATGTAAAATCCGGCAGTTAAATATAAAAGTATAAAAATCTATTCAAGTGTGTGTATAAGTATAAATACTGCTTTTTATACAAAAGCGCCAATTATATTTAATTGACGCCTTTGGTTATTGTGATACTTAATGGATAAATTACAGATCACTTTATGAAAGATTTAAACACGTTGTGACAGTACATGGATAATGAAATAATATATCATTTTATTGATTGATTCACTTGATGAATTAGCTTAACTTATGATTTCAGGCAATTAGCTATTGTTCACAATCATGCTGCCTTGATAATATATTTATAAAAAGTATTATCTATTGCCGCTTGAAGCTGTAATTTTTCCTAATTGTAATCTAAAATCGGGTTTTTTAGCATCGAATATGTCAACAAATGTTTCTCTATTGTCGCTTTTCGAAGAAACATTAAAAAACAAACTATTTCCATACCAGTGTTCCAAATCTTCATTGTTACTATTTCCTTCTGAAAGAATGTTTGCTTTACATAAATTGAAGGACATTTCTTCGAATTTAATTTTCTTTAAATTAGCATCATTGATTGCTGTTTTACCGTCTATTATAGCAGCAGGGTTAAATCCGGAAACTACACTGCGTTTCATTTCAAGAGAAGCGCCATCAGCAATGTAAATCGCTTCCTTTACAAGACCTGACTGAATATCAGCATTAATGTTTTCGCTGTCATTTAGAAATGTAATATTGGCTGCTGTAACATAAGTCGGTTTTTTGGTAAAATCGGTTTCATTTTTATTTTCGTATAATTTCACTTCTAAACAACGGGAACCATCTCTGTTGCTTGATAAATAAGAAGATCTCACTCCCAACGAATTATACAAACGACATTGAGCTCCCTGAGTGAATTTATAATCGTCGTTAATTGATTTATAGGAAACAAATTTTGTAGCATTTACATCTCCGCCATAAAAAGCAAATGAGTTACCTCCGCAATAGCTAACCATTATATTCTCTAAAATGGTGTGGCTTCCAATACCTGCAATTGTTAAACCATTGAATGCATCAGAACCTTTAACATTTTTTCCTGCAAATTCAATTCGTACAAATCGTAAAATTCCAGAATTTGATAAAGCGTTATCGCCTCCATAAGTAGCTAAAGAAGGATCAAGATCTAAATTATAAGAACCAATATTTCCAAATTTATTGATTGGAGCATCACCAAGAAGAACAATGCCTCCCCAGTCTCCGGCTTTTTTCTGGCTGCGGTTAGAGGTAAAAACAATTGGGTCAGTTTCCTGTCCGTCTGCCACAAGTTGAGCACCTTTTGTAATTACCAGCGTTCCTTTTGTTTCAAAATCGCCAATAATCAAAGTCCCGGGCTCTATTGTTAAAACAGCATTATTTGTCACGTAGACATTTCCTTGTAAAATATAAACATTCCTCTTCAGTAATTTAGTATTAACAGAAATGTTTCCGGCTAAAATTTGGTTAGGATCTCCATATTCTACTTTATGGGGCTTAAATTCAGACCAGTTGCTTAACCAGTTTGTGTATCCTATAATTCCTTTTTCTTGTTGTGCATTAACACTTGTAATCGTTAAAAGAACGCAGATTAATTGAGTAATTTTTTTCATGACAAGGAGGTATTATGTTAATTTAATTTATTTGAAATAGATTTACATAGTACTCGAAACTGTAATTTCGAATGCTGTAATTTTTTAATCGAAGATCATGCCGTTTTTAAAAAAACATTAAAAAATCTTTGATTAACAAAGAATGGCAAGAGTTGTTTTTAAATTTACTTGTTTTATATATTTTATTTTATAAAATAAAAGAGAAATTGCAAAAATCTTAATAGGTTAACAGCTCTCTAGAAAAGTTGATAGAGATGTAAATAGTTATGACGCTGAATTTGATATACAGTTGCAATACCATAAATTAAGCGGTTTTTTAAAATCTTAAATTGTACTAATTTAGTAAAATAAGGTACTCTTAAAGTGCTGTTTTCTGATGTTGTAGCACGATATTTTATTTTCTTTTTAACTATAGAAACATCCTCCTGTTTTTTATAATTGAATGCTTTGGATGAAAATACAGATTTTTCAGAAGACAAAGAGTTTTGTTGATCTTCGAAAATAAGTGGCTCAACACTATATTTACTAAATCCTGATGCACTAATAAAAGCGAGCAGGAATAATAAGATAACAGCTATGAACTTTAATTTTTTCATTTACACAATTGACGATTATATTATCCGAAAAGAAGGAATTACGTTTGTTATAACCCAAATATAATGATTTTAAAAAAGTAATCCATTCTTACTAGTAAATAAAAGATTGAAAAATGATGTTTAATAAAAAAAATCCCATTTGGAAGATGGGATTTAGAATTTAATTTTGGGATACTTATTACAATTTTTAAAGTTTGTTATAAAAGAAAAGGTTTATTCTATTCCTCCTCCTAAAGCCTTGTAAAGCATAATTTGTGCATTTACATTTTTTAATTGTATGTCTACGAAATCCAGTTGAGCCTGAAGTTTATTTTTTTGGGCACTAATTATTTCAAGATAATTGGCATAACCGCTTAGATATAAGTTATTAGAAACATCGACTGCTATTTCAAGATGTTCGATCTCTTTCGACTTATATTGTAAGATATCCTCAAAGGCTTCTGTTCTATTCAATAATGCACTGAGCTCATTGTAGGCAGTGGTGATCGTATTTTGATACTGCAGAAAATATATTTCCTGTCTTCTGTTAGCCGTAAAAAACTCATTTTTGATTTGTCCCTTATTAAAAATCGGCGCTGTTAGTCCGCCAAGCAATTGCCAGGCGAGTGATCCGCTATCAAAAAAAGTAGAAAAAGAAAAAGAATTAAGTCCGCCATAAGCCCCTAAATTGAGGCTTGGAAAAAAAGCGGCCCTTGCTGCCTTTGCATCCGCCTTTGATGCGTGCAATTCAAAATAAGCCTCAGCAACATCAGGTCTTTTATGAATAACAGAATCGACGCTTATTTTTTGGTTTAAAACTTCAAGATGTCCCGATATAAAATTAGTATTTCTCTCAATAGTACCTCCATACTCTCCAAGCAGGTTTAGAATTGCTTTTTCTGTCTGGTCAATTTTAAGGTTAAGCTGTGCTGCTTCTGCAAGAATGTTATTATTTTGAGCATTGAATTGCTGTACCGCCAGTTCCGTTGCTTTTCCTACTGATCTTTGTGCAGAAATAATATCGAGTGCACGATGTTGGGTATCGAGGTTTTCTTTGTAAATAACAGCCTGTTTATCCAGAGCGATTAGTTCATAATATAACTCCGCAATATCGCTGAGGAGCTTGGTCTGTAATAAACGAACGCCTTCTTTTGATGCAAAATATCTTTGAAGTGCCGCTTTTTTTCGGTTTTTCAGTTTTCCCCATATATCAGCTTCCCACGAAACTTTTGCACCCAAAAATAAATTGGGTGTTACATCAGTCGCAATTCTTTGTTTGTCGCTAATATTTTGCGAAAAATTGGTGTCAAAATTTCCAACACCGTCCATAGTGTATTTGCCATAATGCGTTCCTGAAATATCGGCTTGTAAATCAAGAGATGGCAAGAGTGCAAGCTTAGCGGCTTTTAGATGAGAGTTGGCAATCAGTATTCGCTGTTCCATAATTAAATAATCAGGATTCTGAGCCATGGCTTTATCTAATAGCTGTTGCAGCTTAGGGTCTTTAAAATAAGTTTCTACTTTTAGCGGAATGAAACTTTTAAGACCTTCAGTTGTTTTTTTGCTTTTTAAATCAAAATTCTCAGGGAGTGCTTTCGGGGTTAAATTTTCATTAATTTTAGGAGCAGAGCAGGCCGTAAGCAGTGCAATGCTTCCGTAAATTATATATCGATTTATGATGTCTTTCATTTTAAATTTATTTTTTCAAAGATTTTTCAAGTTTTGCAAACAGGATATAAAGTCCGGGTATTATAATAAGTCCGAATACAGTCCCTATTAACATTCCTCCTGCAGCTGCAGTACCTATTGACCGGTTTCCGACAGCACCTGCTCCAGAAGCTATACACAATGGTATCAGTCCCGAAATAAAAGCAAAAGATGTCATTAGAATAGGTCTGAAGCGTAGCTTTGCGCCTTCAATGGCAGCTTGCGAAATATCACTTCCCAGTTTATTTTGAGCCATGGCAAACTCCACAATTAATATGGCATTTTTAGCTAGCAGTCCTATAAGCATGACCAGTGCGACCTGTGCATAAATGTTATTGTCCAGTCCAACCATTAACAGGGCGAGATAAGAACCAAAGACACCTACAGGCAGACTTAAAAGTACAGGGAAGGGAAGAAGTAAACTTTCATATTGCGCCGCAAGAAGTAAGTAAACAAACAAAATACATAATGCAAAGATGTATATCGTTTGGTTTCCCGAGAGAATTTCTTCACGAGTCATACCCGACCACTCAATTTCGAATCTGCCGGGCAGTTTTTCGGCGGCAATTTTTTCTACTGCGGCAATGGCTTCTCCAGAGCTGTAGCCTTCGGCAGGTTCACCATTTATCATGGCAGACATGTACATGTTATATCGGGTTAAAACTTCCGGACCGTACACTCGTTCAAGTCTAATAAAGGTAGAGAAAGGCACCATTTCTCCGGCATCATTTTTTAAATACATATCCAAAATACTCTCCGGATTTCTTCTAAATTGTGGACTCGCCTGTACCATTACTTTATACATTTGAGAAAAACGGATAAAATTTGTGGCATAAAAAGAACCTAACATGGTCTGTAATGTTGACATTGCATTATCGACAGAAATTCCTTTTTTAGCCGCAAGATCATAATCAATATGAATTAGATATTGAGGAAAAGTGGCGTCAAAACTAGTAAAAGAGTTTAGTATTTCGGGTGAAGCATTTAATTCCTTTATAAAGTTTTTGGTAACCTGATCGGTGTTGTTTATACTTCCTCCTGATTTGTCCAATAATCTCAGTTCAAATCCACTTGTATTACCAAAACCAGGAACAGTAGGCGGGGCAAAAATTTCGATCTGAGCATCAGAAATGTTCTTTGTTTTTTCGCTAAGCTGTGCTATGAATTCGGTTACCGATATATTGCGCTGCTTCCAGTCTTTCAGGTTAATCATTCCCATACCGTAAGAAGCTCCTGCTATTTCTGTCACAACACTGTATCCTGCAAGAGTAGTCACATTATCAACTCCATTAATTCCTTTTGCGAGGCGCGTAACTTCATCGAGTACTTTTTCTGTTCGTTCCACTGTTGCGCCCTGTGGCGTCGTAACGCTAACATAGATCATTCCCTGATCTTCAGAAGGTATGAATCCGGACGGAAGGAATTTGCTTGATCCCCAGGCAAAAAAGCAAAATAAAACAAGCAAACCTATCGTTACAGTAGTTCGGTCAGCAAATTTTGCCAGTATTCTGATGTATCCCGAAGTTACCTTGTCAAACCAGGCATTAAATCGACTAAAGAAACGATCCAAAAATGTTCTTTTTTCACGATCAGGATTATGTGGTTTTAATAATATGGCACATAATGCCGGGGTTAGGGTAAGGGCATTAATTCCTGAAATAACAATACTAATCGCCATAGTTAATGAAAACTGCCTGTAGAAAACCCCGACAGGACCGCTAAGGAAAGCTACGGGAATGAATACGGCACTCATTACAATTGTAATCGCAATAACGGCACCTGTAATTTCTTTCATCGCACTAATAGTTGCCGGTAAAGGAGCCATATGTTCTTCCGAGATTTTGACATGGACGGCCTCGACAACGACAATAGCATTATCGACTACAATTCCGATCGAAAGTACAAGTGCAAAAAGGGTAAGCAAATTAATGGAAAAGCCCATCATAGACATAAAAGTAAAGGAACCTATCAACGCTACAGGAACGGCAAGCACAGGTATTAAGGTTGATCGCCAGTCCTGAAGAAATATAAACACAACAAAAGCAACGAGAATAAAGGCTTCAATTAACGTTCTTAAAACTTCATCGATTGAGGCATCTAAAAAACGAGATACATCATAAGCAATATTGAACTCCATCCCCGGAGGAAAAGAACTCTTTTTCAATTCGGCCATCTTTTCTTTTACGCTGGCAATTACTTCAGATGCATTAGAGCCCGGACGCTGTTTTAGCATGATGGATGCTGATGGTTTTCCGTCTGTTTTTGAAACCATTCCGTAGCTCATCGAACCAAATTCAATTTTAGAAATATCTTTTAATCGTAAAATGGTTCCATCAGCATTGGCCCTAAGTGGAATTTCTTCATACTGTCCGGGTTCGAAGAATTTACCTCCATATTTAATTACATATTGAAGCTGATTGTCAAGCTGCCCCGATCCTTCGCCTACTTTACCGGGCGCTGCAGATATGTTTTGTTTTTGAAGTGAAGCAATAACTTCATTTGCAGAGATATTGTACGAAAGCATTTTTTGAGGATCTAGCCAGACTCTCATCGAATATTCCTTCTGTCCCATAATTTCAGCCCTTCCAACCCCGTCAATTCTTTTTAATTCCTGTAGAATATTAATGTCGGTAAAGTTGAAAATAAACTGCTCATCCTGCGATTTGTCAGTGCTGGTAATATTTAAATACATCAGCATACTGTTTACTTCTTTTTCGGTTGTAACTCCGGCGCGTATCACTTCTTCAGGAAGCTCATCAAGGATTGTAGTAACACGATTCTGTACATTTACTGCTGCCAGATCGGGATCAGTTCCCACTTCAAAAAATACCTGAATAAGCGTTAAACCGTCATTTGAAGTTACAGTTGACATATAAGTCATGCCCGGAACACCATTTATAGCACGCTCTAATGGCAACGCAACAGCATTTGCAGAAACTTCGGCATTTGCTCCTGTGTATTTTGCCGTTACGGTTACCGATGGCGGCACAATATCCGGAAATTGTGTTATAGGAAGCTGGAACAGTGCAAGTAAGCCCAACAGGACAATTATGACTGAAATGATTAAGGACAATATTTTCCTCTTGATAAATAATTCTATCATTGGTGTGTTTTTTTCTAATTAATAATTTGATTGCAATCTTTACATTTTCATCTCCTTGATGTTGATTTTATCGCCATCACGCAATGATTGGGTACCTTCCTGTACAATAAGATCGTTGTTTTTTAATCCCTTGTTTAGAATATAAACATCGTCAAGAGTGCTTCCAATTGTAATATTGGTCATTTTTATTAATCCTTCTTTATTTACCAGAAATACAAATTGTTTATCCTGTATCGAAAAAACGGCTTTTTGTGGAATCAAAACCACATCTTCTTTAGGTTCAGAAATAATTAATTTGCCTGAAGTTCCGTGTTTTATAAAACCATTTGGATTATGAAACTTCGCTTTGTATTGAATAGAACCGGTTTGTCTGTTTATTTCTCCATCGGCAGTTTTAAGTTCGCCTTTTTGGTTGTAAACTATTCCATTTGGCAATATCAGTTTTATGTCTCCGCCCTGTTTGTTAAGTGTTTTATCAGTCATCATTTGAAAATAGATATTTTCCGGTATCGAGAAGTAGGCATAGACATCATCTAATTGTGAAACCGTGGTCAACAGCGATCCATTTTCTACAAGACTGCCTTCTTTAAAGGGAATACGATCTACTGTTCCGTCAAATGGAGCCCTGATATTTGTAAAATTAATTTGTTGGTTTATCGCTTTTTTTTCGGCAACAGCATGGGCAACTTTAGCAGAAGCAGCTTCGTATTTGGCCTTCGATAGTTCAAGTTCCTTATCTGCTATTACTTTTTTGTCAAAAAGCGTTTGAGCCTGTTCCAATTCAACCGCAGCAATTCTTTGGTCTGCCATTGCACTTTTGTATACTGCCTGGGCTTTTAATAATTGTATTTGTAATTCAGCATCACTTATTTTAAATAGAAGCTGACCTTTTTTTACTTTTTGTCCTTCACTAACATAAACTTTATCAAGTAATCCCGGTATGCGAACATGTATTTCAACATTATTTTTTGCATGAACGTCAGCGACAAATCGATTTGTGACTATTGTATCTTTTAACTTTACCTGATAAACAGGCACTGTTTTAATAGTATTAGACTTCTTCCTTTCCTTATTTCCGCAAGAAACCAGAAACATAAAAGATAAAATTGTTGAGAAAATTTTAATGGTAGTATTCATAATTAGGTGAATATATAATTAGGGTGCCTCCTTATATTATTTACAAGGAGTGCAGTATATGTTTAGATGTATGTTTTTGAATAATATTAAGTGCTGGTGAGGCACTATCAATAAATATTTGCACGACAGTACAATGCCTTTATAAGAATTATAAAGACGTGTGCAGCATTTCGCAGCATTAAAAAAAGAAAAAAAATAATCTAGAAAAGCTGATAGAGATGTAAGTGTGTATGACGTTCGACTTGATAGAGGGTGGCTATGCCATAAATCAAACGGGTTTTGCAAATTATAAAATTTACAAGTTTAGAGTAGTAAGGTGTTTTAAGGGTACAACTTTGGGAAGTAGTAGCACGAAAACGTACTTTCTTTTTTATTTTATAATGAACATCCAGGTCTTTAGACAACGATGCATCATAAAAGCTTGCTTTTGCAATTTTAAAAACAGCAAATGAATCACTTTCTTGAGTTTGATCAATTTTATGTGCAGACGGATATTTATAGGTTCCTGTGCTCGATATATAAGAAAACAGAAATAATAAAATACCAATTATGAACTTAAATTGTTTCATTTGATTCAAGATAATGGATTATATTTTTGATACAGAATCGTCTTTATTTTGCTAAAGCCCAAATATAGCACTTAGGTAGACAAGTACCAAGGTTTATTTCATGAAAGCTATCTATTGCTGCATTGCTGGTCAGAAAATTCACAAAAATAATTTTAAATTGAAGTAGGAGTAACGAAGTATTTATATTGAGTTCAGAGCATTGGTTTCAGCGTCCTGCAAATCGATATGGCATGCCATGATTATTCGAATACCATAGACTTCAACCTGTTTCTGTAGGATTCCAAAACATCAGATTTGGTAATAAAACCGTAATATTTTCCATTTTTCAACACAGGCAGGAATGCTCTATTGCTTTTTTCAAATTTATTCATCACAGTTTCCATACTGTCAAATAAATGGACCGTGTGAACGGGCTGCGCCATTATATCTTTTACCAGTGTATTTTTAATTCTGGAATTGTCAAAAATTATTTCTCTGATGTCATTAAAGTAAACTATGCCATCAAGCTCATTATCATTATTTACTACGCCAAAAATAACCTGGTCGGAATGGGCCAGAAAATCAGAGACCTTCTCAAGGTCCTGATTAGCCTCCAGGGTGAGATAATCCTTTTTTACCAAATCTTCAATATTGAGCGTACACAATATATTTGTATCTTTGTTGCTGGTGAAGACATTCCCTTTTCTGGCCAGGTTCTTTACATCCAGCGAGTGTTTTTCAAAACGTTTTGAAATTGCAAAACTCACAGAAGCTACTATCATAAGGGGAATCATAAGATCATAGCCTCCCGTTATTTCAGCGATAAGGAAAATAGCGGTAAGGGGGGCATGAAACAGGCCGCTGAGGATTCCTGCCATCCCCACAAGGGTAAAATTGCTGACAGGCAGATCGGTTAATCCGGTGAGATTCAGAAATTTTGAAAAGAAATAGCCCGCATAGGAGCCCAGAAAAAGCGATGGGGCAAAGTTACCGCCATTCCCGCCGCTTCCCAGGGTAATTCCCGAAGCAAAAGCCTTAAGAAACATAGAGAAACCAACAAAGGCCAAAAGTATCCAGCTGTTACTATTGTAATCAGCAAAGAGGGTGTTTTCCAAAAGCCGGCCGGGATCCTTATCGGCAAGTGTTTTTATGCTCTCGTAACCTTCCCCGAAAAGGGTTGGAAAAATAAAAATCATAAGTCCCAGGATTGAGGCTCCAATTAAGGCTTTCCTGTAAGCCCCTAATTTTAAATGGGCAAAATAATGTTCTGTCTTTAAAAAGTTTCGGGCATAAAAAACGGCTGTGAAACCTGTAAAAAGCCCCATTAAGACATAAAAAGGAATGTTGTTGTAATCAAAGGTTTGTTTTCCCTTGAATATCAGCAGTATATTTTCATTCAGTACTATTGCCGAGACCAGTGCCCCGGTTGCAGCTGCCATCATAATAGGGGTAAAGGCTGAGATTGTCACATCCACCAGCAGTACTTCAATGGCAAAAAGCACACCGGCGATCGGGGCATTAAAAGCGGCTGCTATTCCGGCGGCAACCCCGCACCCGATGAGCAAGGTACGCTCCTGGTACGTAAGACTGAACTGCTGGGCAAAATTCGAACCAAAGGCTGCCCCGGTAATCACAATAGGGCTTTCCAGTCCGGCTGACCCACCAAGCCCCACAGTAAGGGAACTGGTAATGATCTGGGCGTACATCTGTTTTTTAGGAATGATACTTGCTTTTCGCGCGACAATATACAGTATTTGAGAGGTTCCTTTCTCCAGGGTGCCGCCCAGTACTCTTTTCACTACAAAAACGGTCAATAGAATTCCAATTATGGGAAGGATACTGTTGATGAAGCTTAGTTGTAGTATGCTATTCATGGAGGTTGCAAAGTAGTATACCCAATGGGCAAAGGCCTTTAAAAAAATTACGGCAAAGGCCGAAACAATGCCGATCACTACACTTGAAAGAAAAATAAATTGTTTTCGTGTCAGCTTTTCCTGTCCGTTGATTAGAAGTTGTTTTGCTTTAAGGAGAAATATTTTGAGCATTTTTGGAAATAATAATAGGTAGAAATGCAAAGTTACTTCTAAAGAGGCCTTATCAAAAAATAAAATGTTAATGTAATTATAATTTTAATTTTTGATAGTTGGTTTTGTATTGCTTACTGTTTCGGCTATCAGAACGAGGAGTTCTACTTTAAAACGCTTTTAATCTTTTTCATCTACCTGATTACCCTTTCCTAGGAAATAAAAGACCGCACGTGCGGTCTTTGTTTTTCTTACTCTTTATCAGCTTATCATGACGCTGCAGGCCTCGGCACACTCACGGCACGCCTTTGCACATTCCCTGCAGTGCTCCATTCCCATTGCGGCATGCTTTTCGCACTCCTGAGCACAGGCGCTACAGATCTCGGCGCACTCAGCGCATAAATGAGAGGCGTGTTCGCCCCCGATACTCATTAGGTTTGCAGCACCAAAGCACACCACAGAACATTGCCTGTCGAGCTGTATGCACTTGGCCAGCATTTTGATATCGTCTTCATTCAGACATTCCGTTGCGCAGTTGTTGCATGCTATTGCACAGGCCAAACAGGCCTCGATGCAATTTCTAAATTTCTGATCCATAATTTTTGTTTTAAGGTTTGTACAATTTATTAGGCATACTTAATGTAGAGGATGTGAATTTAATTATAAAGTTATCAGGGCTTTATGATGAAATACAACTAAGTAATTTTAAGTGAAAATCCCAGTTATAGAAGTAAAAAATAGGGCTAATACTTTATCCTTATTTATAAAATTTACTGCAGATTTTACATCCTTAAACTGTGCAAGCGTCTGAAAAACCCTTATGTATGAATATAATTCGCATGAATACTAAAAACATCATCTTGTCCTAACGTAATTGGCATTTTTTGTTTTTGTATCCAATAGAAACTTTTAGAAAGCACATTGCACTACAGTTATATTTTGCGATTTGTAAATTGAAAATCGAAAAAAAGCACTCTTAAAAAATACTATTTTCAAAATTGACAGACTAAATAAAGAATATTGTATAAATGAGCATATTTTTATTTAAAAAGGATTTTATTGAAAAATAAATTTGTATTTTGGTTAAAAAAGTAAATATTTTTTACAAAAACACCTATTGTTTAACTTATTTGATAATTTATGTATGGCGAAATTAGCACCAAGTTTAAATGATAACGGCTGGGACGAAATGTTTTCAAAAGAAGGTGTTATTCCTACAACCAGGTTTTTAAAACACTTCAAAGTTTAAGTCATAAAAAATTAACCAGCAAACAGCAGCAGGCTTCTGATTTCTTTATGAATCAAGGTATTACTTTTACTGTTTATAGCGATGACGCAAACGGAATTGAACGTATTTTTCCCTTCGATATTATTCCGAGAATCATCACACAAAAAGACTGGCAGGAAGTAGAGTCTGGAATAAAGCAGCGTTTAATGGCTTTAAATTTATTTCTTGAAGATATTTACAGGGATAACTATGTTTAAATCATTCTATAAATTGGCGGGCTAACTTTTAAATTACTTAAATTGTTATATTTGATTCTGACAGATGCGACAGAACCCCCTTTTACTTGTATAAACAAATCAAAGCGTTTGCAATGTAGCTTTTTAGATACTTACTACTTAATAAAACGTATTAAGAACCTTTTTTTTATTAGCCCGCGTTACAAACGCTACAATTATCTTTTAAATATTATGTAGGCACTCGTTGGATACGAGCACCAGAGGGAATAAAAAAATCACTAACCGAATACTCCGTTGATCTGCGATAACACCCAACTGAAACCTCCGCCTGCCAAATTCACATAACAGGTTTGTCCACTGAATGCAATAATAGTTCTACCCGCAGGAGCAGTCACCTGAAAATTTTGTGTATCAACTACATTGGGATTAATTGTGGCGGGATAACTTGTGCCGTTGATGGTGATTTGAACTACCACATTTTGTCCGTACCAGTAGCCTGTTACATAACTGAAAGCGGTGAGGCCATTTGTGAGATTGATCGGATTATTCCCATTGCCGCCATCACCACCGTGTTGTAATAGTTGTACCACATACGAGCCGTCGCTGCTGGCATTGGTACATTGGATGGCATCCACAACATCTCCGCTACGGATAACGATACTTTGGATAATAGTAGGAGTAGTTTGCGCATTCAAGATGGCTCCATCGTCGAACACAACCACGTCTGGTTGGCCGGTCAGGTATGGCCGCATCAATAGTTGCTGACTTTGCTCGAAAGGCCAGTTGGAAGAATCAAGCCGCCAACTCATCATAGTTTGGTAGGGGTATTGCTTACTCTGGTACTGAATCCCAGCAGCGTATTGCTGAGAAGCATAAAGCGCAGTGACACCACTCTCTAAATAAGCACCGAATCCCAATAGATCGGCATTGATACCGTGTGCAATAAATACGCTAGGATCGCTAACCCAGTAACTTTGCAAATTGAACACATCCACATTGGCATTCACAGCATCCGCATTCAGGTTGTTGACATTACCGGACTGGTTGGAACTCGCCGAAATGGCCAGATAATAGGTATCCCCGAAAGCCTTACCCAATGCGTTGAGCCAGTGGCCACATTGCTTATGAGAGAGTTGGCTCGTGGGCTGTTCCCAATCAATGTCGAAACCATTCAGGTCATTGTTAGCCAGAAAGTTGGCAACATTGGTCGCAAAAGTGGTCAGCAGGGCGGGGTTGTTGATGATCGTTTGGAGATCGTTGGTGATTTCTTGGCTATAGGCCAGTAACGCAAATATGGTGATGTCCGGGTTTTGTGCACGGGCATCTAAAACCTGTTGTGCAAGATATGTGTTACTGGTTTGCAGGGTGGGACTGCTAGGGTTACTCATATCCACTCCAAACCAGCCGATGCTCAGGTAATCAAGGGTGCTGTATATCCCGTTGAGCTTAATAGAACTAAAATTGCTGTTGGGTGAGCTGTAGGTCGCGTTTGCTGGATGTAGCTCATTAGTCAGCCACGCACCGATGGCGCCGGTAAAGTTTTTTTTGCTTTTCATGTGATTAGAATTTTAGAGTTTTCTACTTAGTTTTTAATTTCTTTATTAAAAATACCAACTAATAGGTTTTATAATGCAAAAAATGTAATGAGTACGATTTTCTAATGTATGAGTAAGCATAATCTTGGAATAAGATGCAGTTAATTACTTTAAACGATTTAGAAGAAGAATTAAAGGTTAAGAATCAAAACACAAAATTAGATTATAAAATAAACACAAATTTGTCTTATGGATTTTTAAAAAACCGAATTTTAGAATTGCTTTTTAAAGAAGCTCCTTTAGAAGAAGTATTCCACTTCTGTCGCATCTAAAGCTAAGTTTTATCTTTGCCTTTTTAAATTCTTAAACTCATGAATACTAAAGGCCATTGCTATCCGAAATCTATTATACTGCAGGCCGTATATTTTAAGCTTAGGTTTACTTTAAGTTATCGGGATGTTGAAGAAATAATGAAGATTAGAGGAGTGTTTGTGGATCATGCTACGATCCAAAGGTGGGTTTATAAATTTACGCCTTTCATTGAGTCAGAGATGAAGAAGATAAAAGGTAAAGTAGGTACAGGTTGGAGATTGGATGAAACCTATATCAAAGTAAAAGGCATTTGGTGTTATTTATATCGAGCGGCAGATAAATTGGGCAATACAGTAGACTTTTCATTGACCAGAAAAAGACAGAGAATGAGTGCTTGGTCATTTCTAATTAAAGCAATTAATAATAACTAGAAGCCAAGAGTAATAAACATTGATAAAAGCGGTTCTAATACCGCAGCGATCAAAGTATATAATAAACCCTCATTCTCAAAGATTAAAATCCGGTAGTGTAAATATCTCAACAATATTGTAGAACAGGATCGTCGTTTTGTCAAGTGGCGCATACAAAACGGATTAGGTTTTAAAAGTTTTGAATTGGCCAGACGCACATTGTGCGGAATTGAAGTTGTGCATATGCTGAGAAAGAATCAAATGGTTAGGACCGGGGATAACTATGTTTAAATCATTTTGCAAATTGGCAGTTTAACTTTTAAATCATTTAAAAACTTATATTTATGCTGACAGATGCGAGAGAACCAAATATGGTAATTTAAATTTTAAGTCTTTAATTTGAATTAAAGTATAATTATAAGTTATAGATTATAATTCAATGAAGATAGTATAATTGATGCATTAACCTAATATTGCAGTTTTCATAATGATAATAATCTATTTGTGAAATATAAGAAAGGGCGCTGTGCCAAAAAAATGATGAACCCCGGATTTACAACTAATGAGATTAATTAAACATAGAATTAATCTTTAAATTATCAGTTAAAAATGTTTTTCTATTTATAGAATTTTGACAAGAATTATTTCTTGAGTCTCACTTAATCTTTATTAAAGGGCAGGATTCTTTTAGATTTTTTTATTGGGGAATTAGAATCATAAAAACTGTAATTCCTGCTCTTAGTAAAGCAATTGTGTGCGTTTAAAAGTAAGAAAGAGAATTAAAGAGCAAGACTGCTATTATGACAAAAAAGATGTTTGTTTACGACAGCCAGCATGGCTTTTCAAGATTTATTAATAAAGAATTTGGGAAAGATTTTCAATTTGAAATATTAAAAAAAATTACTGACGACACTGTTTTGTTGAACATGAAAGAGCATTATTTATTGATATTTTTTGTTGTTTATTCTGAGAAAGACTTATTTGATTTTCTAAAGATATATAATCAGGATGTTCCAATAGCTGTCTGCAGTTTTAAGAAAGAAATCTTAGATAAATTTAATTTTAATAATGATTTTATGCTTCTGGATATCTCAGCTTTAAAATCAGAATGGATTAATAAAGTAAGAATGGTTTTGAATAATTGTAGTTAAAATTATAGAAATGCAGATTAAGGTTTACTATTAACTTATGGAAAATGCAGATGTAATGTTTTAATTATAACAGGCGGTGTTTCTTTTTTTTATAGTAGCTTTTTTAAGCTAGCGATATAAGATTGTGTTGGAATAGATCTGTTTCCAATAGTTCTGCACACTTTTTTATAAAATTTGGTTGTTCGATTGAATGTTGAATTATCAACCAAGTAGCTTCGTGTGCTTCTTCACCAACTTTGTCTATTGTCGGATAACCAATTGCGTTAATTATGCCGTCCAGGATTTTAGCATTTTCATTGTGCAGCTGTTTCATTTCTAAATCATAACCTTGGCTAAGTTTTCGGTTTTGAACAAGATTGTCTCTCAACGCTAAGTCTGCATTTTTGAGTTCAATTATTTTTTCAGCAATGCTTTTATAGTCCATTTTTTGATGTCGATTTGTTCTTATACAGTTGCCAAAATAGCCACTAACTAGTTTGTACCAGCCATAAAATGGCACCTTTCCTGTTTTACTTAACAGGCTTTGTGCCATGGGTAAGATTCTTTAGCGAATATAACAATAATATAGTAAATCTCTTAGTGGTGCAGCAACAGCTGTGAATCAGTTGTTTTACTTGTCCAGGTTATGTCTTTGGGGTCGCTCTGGGGTTCCTTATAAGGGTTCTGCGGGTCATAGGGGCTGGGTGTTTTTGGCTGCGCGTTTTGGGTCTTTGGTTTGGTTTTGGGAATTACGGTGGTCCTTGTGGTAATTTTTGGTTGTATCTTTTTGGGTTTGATATTGTTTTTTTGGAGCTTTTTCCCGCTATCCGTTTCAATCTTTTGTGCCGAACACCGGCACAAAAGGATTTTCACGGCACACGAGCGAAGCGAAATGGCGAAGCAATCGGGGCTAGGGCTGCTGAGGAGCCGGCTCTTTAGACTAATAAAAATAAGTGAGATTATAAAAAAATGGTGCCAATTGTCATAAATTGGCGCCATTTGGCTTGTTTGTGACCCATAAAGGACAAATTACGCAACATTTTATGGAGGATTTGAAGAGATTGGCTTACTGGAAGTAGAGTCTGTATTTGTATGTCTTCAGTGTTTTGGTTTGGATCTCCCGTTGGGGATTGATGTAAATTTGTATAAAATTTTTAATTTAGCCTGATTACACGTTAATTTTTTTAAATCTGTTCGATTCTGCCACAAAACGAATAATGTAGACAATTGAGATAATAATTCATCTGATTGCCAAATTTTTGGAGCAAAAAGTATCAAGTACATCAAATGTCTGATATGGTATGTTCTAATTTTTAAGTATTAATTTCTTTTTCTCAGTTTTCTTTTTTGTTAGTTTTTTCTTTTGAAAAAAATCGCTTAAAGCTTTTTCTTCAGCTAATGTTAGAGAACTTAGTCCACCAATACTGTCTATATCTAAATCTAATTTTTTAGTTTTCATATTATTTATTTTGAAAATATTTATTTTGAAAATATTTATTGATTAATTTCAAAGCTGATTTTGTTTCAATTATCATAATTCTACCACCGAAATGGAATGCTCCAAGTGTTTTTTCATAATGATCAACTAATTGCGATTTTGAAAGAAAAGAAACATTTCCATCGTGACCGCGCTGAAAAGATAATTTACAAGCATAAGCAACTAGATTACCAGCTACACCAGCATAAACCTTTGTTTGTCCTTTATTGAATGGAGCACTTTCAACAAGATGCATATAGACATGATCTGACTTAACTTCTAAGCTTATAAGACCTTGAATTATTTTTGAATTTCCAAAAATTGTAAGTTTATAAACATCTCTAATTGGATTTTTAAATTCTTCATTCCAATTAAAAAGCCAGCCATTTTTCTTTGTTAAAGACTTTAAATCAGAATTTTGGAGAATAGAAATTTCAGTCTGAAAACGATCTCCGGTAATCACGTTTTCTATTGAGTTTGTTAATTTGTCAATTATAAAATCGAGTCCTAATTCTGCTTCTTTATCCATAGTGCTAATTTAATGAATATAATCTAATTTTGAAAACATTTGAATATGGAAAATAAATTCTGCCGACCCTGTCGACAGAATTGTTGGACTGTAATAGTTTCGAACCTAAACTTGTTAGATCTTGATTTTGCTGGAATTCTTATTTGTAAAAACTACATGTGCCACGATTTTGCCACAAAACCCAAAGTATCGCTTTCTGTCTTTAGTAATGATATACAAATTTGTATCTTATGTGTACTTCAAGAGCATTTTACGCTACCTATTAGTACAAAACTAATTTCTGCAAGTGTAATTAGCATTATTGAATTTTATGACCTTTAAGTCCATTTAAATGGACTTTTTTATGTCTTTTTTGCACCATTTAGTATGTTTTTTTTGTAGGTATGTACTGTTTTAATTTCCCGTAGGGTGACCTCCACGGGACAAATTACAACATCTTTTTTGGATGATTTGAATAAATCGGCTTACTATATGTAGTTTCTATCTTTCATTGGCTTTATAAATTTGGTTTGGATGTGGGATTGACGAGATATTTAAAAAACTGAATTTTGTAATTTATCTGGGTTGTTGGGAATACCTCAAGGAATAAGCTCACCATCATTATTTGAATGTCGTTCTTGCCACTAAAGTTGTCGGCTATTCCATTTTACCAGTTTTTGGCTACTTAAATTATGGTTTTGGCTAAATTTTCTTTCCTGTATCTGCGCAAATTTGCAACATAATAATACTAAAATAATCATTATGTCATCGCAAAGTAAAATTGCCTTAGTAACAGGAGGGAGCCGCGGTCTTGGAAAAGATATGGCGATCAATCTTGCAAAAAACGGATTGGATATAGTTTTAACCTATAACACTCAAAAAGAAATAGCAGAAAATGTTGTAAAACAAATTCATGATATCGGACAAAAGGCGGTTGCTATAAAACTAGACGTCTCAGATTGTTCCAGTTTTGATATGTTTAGCAAAAATCTTGGAGACCAAATAACCAATTACTTCCAATCAGATGGAATTGATTTTTTGATCAATAATGCAGGGTTTATTCACTACGCAAATTTTGGTGCTATCAATGAAGCTCAATTTACAGAAATGGAAAAAGTACATCTTAGAGGTCCATTTTTCCTCACACAAAAATTATTGCCATTACTAAGAGCTTACGGAGGAATTGTAAATGTTTCTTCAGGACTAACCCGTTTTGCCACGCCGGGATTTGCAGCTTATGCAGCACTAAAAGGAGCAATGGAGACATTGACAAAATATCAGGCAAAAGAACTTGGTGCAAGAAACATAAGAGTAAATATTATTGCTCCGGGTGCTATCGAAACAGATATTATGGGCGGTGCGGTACGTGATAATGTAGAAATGAACCAATACCTGGCTTCGCAAACTGCTCTTGGAAGAGTTGGACTACCCGAGGACATTGGCGGAGTGGTAGCCTTTTTATGCAGTGATGCCGGCGGGTGGATTAATGCTCAGCGAATAGAAATTTCAGGAGGTTCAAATCTATAATTAGATTTAAAAATATAAGCTGAATGTTACATACAAATGGAAGAATATAAAATGAAAGAATATAAAATGGAAAAAGAAGATAAAGGAGTTGTCAAAGCTCTGTCAAAACAGGAAATAGAGATCATTGAAAGGTTTTATGCAGCATGGAAACTTAAAAAGCCAGAAGTATTAGACGAAGTCTGCATGCCCGACTGGAAAGATATTCCACTCGCGCCACAACAAGAAGATAATCCAAAAGGACTGCAGGCAATTATGAAATTTTTGTTTGAATTATGTCCTGATATTGAAATCGTAATTCATGAGATATTTGGCAGCCACGAGCGTGCAGCTGTAAGAGCTTCAATGCAATTTACGCATGTAAATGAAATTATGGGAATTGCTCCAACGAATAGGAAAGTTACAATAGCGCTGCATGAATTCCATTATTTGAAAAATGGCAAACTTACCCATACGTGGCATTTAGAAGACTGGTTTGGCCTTTTGATGCAGAGCAAGGAAAAATAAAAAATCGAATAGCATATTTGTATAATAATTCTTTGAATATACTTTTAAAAGATTCATCTGAATTGAGCGTGTCAAAAAAATGTAAATTTGTATCAATGGAAGTAATTAGAATAAAAAGCATCACAGATTATCATCGGTTTAGAGGACTTCCAAAGCCGGAGCATCCTTTAATAAGCCTGGTCGATTATGCACAGGTAAAATTTCCTGATGATGAAAAAATGACAAATATCGTGATGGATTTTTATTCTATTGCTTTAAAACGGGATATAGGAGCTAAGCTTTATTATGGTCAGCAGGTTTACGATTTTGACGAAGGACTAATGTCTTTTGTAGCACCTGGACAGGTTTTACGACTGGAACCGGATCCTGATTCATTACATAAAGGATCGGGGTATTTATTACAAATTCACCCAGACTTTTTATGGAATTCACCATTAGCAAAAAATATTAAGAGCTACACTTTTTTTGATTATTCAATTAATGAAGCACTATTTCTTTCTGAAAAGGAGGAAAATATCATTGTAAATATTTTTGAAAATATAAGAGAAGAATACCACATCAACATTGATAAATTTACACAAGATTTAATAATTGCGCAAATAGAATTGCTGTTAAAATATTGCGACAGATATTACAATCGCCAATTTCTTACAAGAAAAATCAGCAGTCATCAAATACTATCAAAAGTTGAAGAATTTTTGAATAATTATTTTGATGATAAAAACCGTGAAGAAAGAAATCTTCTTTCTGTTCAGTCTGTTGCTGATAATATGAATGTTTCTTCAGATTATTTAAGCAATTTGCTGAAGCTTCATACTGGTCAGAATACGCAGCAGCATATTCACAATAAACTCATAGAAAAAGCGAAAGAAAAGCTTTCTACTACTAGTTTGTCAATTAGTGAAATTGCGTATGAGCTGGGATTCGAACACCTTCAGAGCTTTAGTAAATTGTTCAAAAACAAAACAAACGAAACACCCTTAAAGTTTAGAGCTAAGTTTAATTAATCGTTTTATTTAAGTTTTTAAAGTCTCTTTTTGCAGAGAGAAAATAAATGTAAAAAATCTAAAGTTACCTTGCCTGATAGCGTAATTGAAAAAAGGCGCCAATTGAAGACTATTGGCGCCTTTTGGCTGTGTAGTGACCTAGACTGGACAAATTTCAACATCATAATAAAGAGGATCGCTATGACTATGTTTTTTTGAAACTTAAAAGCAATAGATTCCCATACGGAATTCTATTGCTTTTAAGTTTAATTTATTACGGAGAATTATTCAATCCATTGCAAGGGATTGCTCTGTAAAATGCATCGGGTGGAACTGATCGAAAGTTGTTGATTTCATGAATCTTCAGCACACCGTTTAATTCTCCACTGCCATTAATTGCAATGTTGCTGCATACAATTTCTCCTGACAAAATTATTGAAGTTCCAATTGTATATTTAATAACAGAAAATTTATCTGCGATATATAGTTTCAAAGCCCAGGTCCATTTCGCATTCACTATTAAGTACCGCGCCTAGAAATTTAGGATATTCTCGACCGTTTTCATCATTATCATACATGAAAAAGTCACCATAATTTTCCTTTTTTAATGCCGAAAATTTCTTTATTTTATATTCCTTACCCTCAAATGAAGCCGGATCTGATTCAAGATTATTCCAATCCTGTTCAGAAAAACTAAACGGAATGTTTTTTCTGGTTTTAACGATATACATCGTGTCGCCATTGATGCGCATTAATTTAACTAATGCGCCTTCGGACATACCGCTTTCTGCCCAGGTTGCTTTATAAATATCTCCCGGTTTTGGATGCATTAGCAATTCTTTGTATTGATTTGCTTTTGCGCTGGTTCTTTTTTTATTTATCAAAGTAATTCCCCATAATATTAAAATCAGAAATGGCATAACAAACCAAATTGACCACGGATATACCAATTGCCACAAGGTTCTTTTATGGTTGTGGCGGATATCACTAATAGCCTTAGCTACGTTGGCGGAATATTTTTTTTTGGCAAATATCGAACTATCGGGACTTTTAAGAACATGTGCACAATTAGTACAAACAACACCGGTTCGCCTTCCCATACCAAAAAGAGGTATTCCCATAGCGATATATCTCATGTATAGGGTTAAATCTATTGTGTTTTTATGACCGCAAACAGGACAGACTTCGTCAATGATTGGTTTTGTTTGTAAGGGCTTCGTTATAATTTGATATATAAAAATTAGCATGTAAGTTTTGAGTTTAATTTTGAAATTAGGTCGTCTACAGGAAAAATTTAATTCTTTAAGTCCTATAAATGTATGTTTTAGAGTGAAATATTAGTCTTTTAATTTATTTTTATTGATTAATTCATCCAAAAGTGCTGTAAAAGTATCGCCGCTAAAAACAGAATTGTATGATTTTTTGAATACTGTTTCCTGATCGCTATTGATAAGCTGTATTTGATTTGTCAAATCAGTAATAGAAAAATGGTGAATTTCTTTAAAATAAATAACCTGCGAATCAAAAACCAATTTATCGTGAAATAAGAAGATGGTTTTGGTTTTTATATTTAAATACGAATTGGTGTTTATGGCCATAAATTGTTTCATTGCCAAATCTTTAAAATCGACATAAGTAAAAGTCACGCTTTCACCTTCTTCGAGTTTTTTCAAAAGTAGGGGCACATTAACAGAGCGGTGTGTTGATCGTATAAAGGCAATTACTTTATAAATATCTGAATATCTTGCCGAAATGGGATGCCATGGAGACGTACTGTTTTTTCGAACCGCAAGATTGTTGATGTCAAATATACGTTTGCCTGAAGTGAACAAATAAACATCCTGAATATCCTTAAAATATAAAATTTCCTTACTGCCCTTATTATCTATAACAATAGCATTTTGGTATAAATAAAAAACGGATCCCTTTGATTGATAAACTGCAATACTAAATATAATTAGGCCGAGCGCCATAATAAAAACAATGCAGTAATATAAAATGCTAACATTCCCTGAAAAGTTTAGCGTTCCTTCATTTACTGGTATAATTGCTTTAAAATAAATAAAAAGATTTATTGCCGTAAATGAAACAAGTATTGCATATGAAAAATAAAGAAATGCTTTTGATACTGCGCTTTTTCGTATAAACGTACCTAACTCCGGACTTGATTTCATAATCTATAATTTTGATATTGATAAGAACCACTATTCAAATCTTTGAAAGTGTTCTTAGCGAGTAATGGTTTTAATTTTAATCAAAAGTAGTACTGGAAGCAGGGAAAATTATAGATTATATATATAAATAATATCTACAGCTGGATATGCGATATCTATTTAATATCTACAAAGCTGGATTACGCGGTAACATGGCAATTTCAAAAAATAATAATTTAATAGAAATTACCCTAGCTTAACTAAATAATTTAAATATTTTTCCTACATTTGATATGGAATTGGATTTACATTTAATTAATAACAATGGAAAAGGGGATGAGGCTAAAAGTTAGAAAAGAACTGGATGGCAGGCAGCAGTCAAATATCATAAAATTAAAAGGAAATTTAATTTCCAGGGGCTACACAGAAATCATACACATTTCAGATCTTGATGATGAATTTCATATTAGTTCATTTGATGTTGAGCCGGGAAAATACAAAGAAGTGAAGGAATTTATTACATCATTTATTGTCAAAGAAAATTTGGGAGAAAGCATATCGATATATAAATAAAAACAACTTTCAGTGGACTTAAAATTTAACCTGCAAAAACATGACAAGAAAAGCGCCCATTTTATTAAAAAAGGCGCTTTTTGATTTCTACACCAACTTTTGATGAGAGGCGAATAACAAAAAAAAATGTTATGTCAACTCCTGTGCTTAGGTACCGTGAATCCCCAATTTTTCACTGTTTATCCGCTCGAAAGTACTTAATTTAAACAGAATTATTTTGATTTTGCTTTTCGGTTTTTTACTTCATCTGGGAATAAATTTATCATGATCTTCTGATTGAAAGTCTATCCTTGGTCAGCCGTTTGTTATGATGCTGTAAATCTTTTGGTGATAAACAGTTTTCAACCAAGAAACGACATGCAATTTTGTTTTTTGCTTTATTGACAAAGCTGATTCATCCCTATATTATTTGCAGTTATTGTAATTTGTGGACTTCCATACCGTCATTTAAAGCAAAAAACATTGTCGTTATTTTACTCCGCATAAGGTTTTTTTTTTGTTATACTGATTCTTCAACGCTCTGTAAGGGCATTGATTGACGTCTAAAACTTTTTAAAGCCTTACATTGAGCGAAAGAATTTTTATAATTTATTAATTTCACCGAATTCTTCTATTGTTATAAAGTTCAAAGTAGAATGAATTCTTTTTTTATTATACCAGTTTTCTATATATTCGAATATTTGCGCTTTCATCTGTTTTTGATTTAAGAGCCTGTTTTTATGTATTAATTCTCTTTTTAATGTACCAAAAAAGCTCTCAGCAACTGCATTGTCCCAATAATTGCCTTTACGGCTCATACTTCTTTTAATAATTTTATAAGAATCTAATAATTTTGTAAAGCTTTTATTGGCATATTGAACCCCTCGATCAGAATGGAATATTAATTCATTCTTAATGGGTCTATTATTAATTGCCATTTCCCAAGCCGGCACAGTTGTCAGTTTTGTAGACATACTGTTGCTAAGGTTCCAGCCGATTATTTTTCGGTCGAACAAATCTAAAATAACTGTAAGATATAAAAAACCTTTTGTAGTTTTTATATATGTGATATCCGATACCCAAGCTCTACATGGTTGCTTTACGTTAAATTTCCTATTTAAAATATTAGGGGCGATATAATGATTGTGATTTGAGTTTGTTGTTACCTTGAATTTTTTAGTTGTTTTTTTCTTTAAACCTAATTGGTTCATATATCTTGATACTGTGGTCCTTGTCAGTTTATAGCCTCGATTTTTAAGTTCTATAGTAATTCTTGAACTTCCATGTCGCTGTTTTGCTTCAATAAATAATGAATGCACTTCTTTCTTTAGTAAAATTATTCGCAATTGTGTCTCTGAAATAAATTGATTTTTCCATCGATAGTAACCCACTTCTCCAACTCCTAAAATTCGACACATTTTTTTAGTTGAATATAATTTTTCATTATTTTTAATAAAATTAAAAATCTGTAATCTCCCTTTTAAAAAATATTTACTTCCCTTTTTTAAAATTTCATATTGCAGCTCTGATTGTTTAGCTTTTCTTTCAAGTTCTTGAATTTTTTGCTGTGCAGGATTTAATCTTAAATATCCGTTTCCTTTCCCACAAAAACTTCCAAATTTTTCATATTGCTGTCGCCATTTATATAGTAAGGAACTAGATATTTTAAGCTCTTGCTCTACTTGTACTAATGAACCTCTTTTGTAACTTAACTGAACAGCTTTTTCTTTAAAAATCGGATCATAAGTTTTAAGTTTTTTTGTCATTTTGCAGTCAGTAATGATATTATTGTTTTCTAAATAAAATTGTATTATCTAGTTTAGATTTCTGGCTACGATTTATATTTCACCTTTAAAAATTTCAATTCGGTAGCAAGAATCATTATAAATATCCTGCATAAAAAAATTGTCCATTTAGAGTTTATATCAAATAAAAAGAGCAAATATCTCTATTTGCTCTTAAATAATACATCCTTTAAAAACAACAAAAACTGTAGCATGATGTTAGAACTTTAAAGAATATTATGTTATTTTACATAGGCTTGTAAGATTGGATTATTGATATTTTAAATTACTTAATGTAAATAACACATTATCAAAGATATATAAAAAAAATAAAGATAAAAATTAAAACACTTCTATTTTCTGTTCTTAATATTTGATCCTTTGTATTATCCTTGATAAATTTGAACCCTTTCCTATATCCATTAGGTATGTAAATAGTTTGAAACGAAGTTAGGATATTTTTAATTCGGATTTCTATCGGCATTAAATTCAAATCCCCGCAAGTATTACCGGGTTTTTAAACTCAATAGTTTAGCTGCGCGTTTAGCCAGCCGATTGCCAATAAAATTTTGTATTCAAGTTTTGGACCAAGTGCCGAGTTACCATTTGGCAGGTATAAAAAGTGATAACAATATTGTCTATTAGCAACCCGATGTAACGAGTCTGGCTTTTCGTTCTCATTTCTAGACAAGAGCTCGTGTTATCTCTTTAACTTGCATAGTACCTGCCATTTTTGCTACATTATTTTTACCCATGCCAAATGGCATTGTTAGCCCGCATCGTTAATGGCTTTCGATGGGATTTGTCCTTGGGTGTCTTAAGTTTTTGTAGACAACCACATCGGGAACTGTTTCTTCCAATTATCGCAAAAGAACATTAAGACAGACAATAATCCCGTTTATATTGTAAGTCGCTATTTTCATGTACTTCAATATTGATTAAGATTTCATAATTATTTACAATACACTCTTGCTTCACTTAATCAGGTATTTATTGAATAATTTTACTGTAGTTTTTTAACCGAATGGATTTTTATTGTAATAAGCCTAAAAATAGTATTTAATTTTTTTTTACTTTGCTGGACAAACCTAATTCTTTCATATGTTTATGTACTGTGGTAGATGAGATTTGATATCCTAAATTTTGTAATTCTACTGCAATTCGCGGGCATCCATAACGTTGTTTACATGCATAGAATATGGTGGTTATTTCTTTTTGTATTAAGATCTTTCTTTTTTTTGTTTCTGTGATAAAGCCGTTCTTCCATTTCCGATAAGTACCTCTGTTTATATCTAAAACCTCGCACATCAATCGAATAGAATATTTTTTTTCATTATCTGCCATGAAATAAAATGTCGTAAGCCTTCCTTGCTTATAATGTTTTTCAGCATTTTTTAAAATTTCAAATTTTAAATCTGATTTGTTGGTTTTTTTTTCAAGTTCTTGAATTTTTTGTCTTTCAAGATTTACTTTTAAGTAGTCATTTCCTGAAGAATCTCCTTTATTAAATTTTTCATATTCCCGACGCCATGTGCTTAATGCAGCGGTATACAAATTAAGTTCTTTTTCTAGTTTTGCTAAACTAATGTTTTTCTCGTAACTCAGCAAGACTGCTTTTTCTTTGAATGCAAAATCATATTTTTTTCTATTTCTTGTCATGTAGAGCATTTAAGTTTTATTATTTACTTTTCCAACTGCTGGTCAAAGACGTCAATTTATAGTTATTAAAACCCGTTTTTAATTTTTTTAATTAATCAAATATCGAGCTAAATTTGGTCGCGCACTCATAAATTAGTGATTTCATTAAATTGCTCTATTGTTAGATAATTCAATGCAGAATGGATTCTTTTTTTGTTATACCAATTTTCAATAAATTCATATATTTCGGCTTTCATAAGTTTTTGAGTAATTAGTTTACTTTTACGATATATTAATTCTCTTTTTAATGAATTGAAAAAACTTTCTGAAACGGCATTGTCCAAGCTATTCCCCTTACGACTCATACTTCTTATACATTGATAAGAATTCAGTTCACTTGTAAAAGCTTTATTAGCATATTGAACTCCTCTATCAGAGTGAAAAATCATTCCTTTTAAAATTGTACGGTTACTTTTAGCCATTTCCCAAGCAGCTAAAGTAGTTTTCAATGTGGTAAGCTCTGTACCTAAACTCCACCCGATTATTTTTCTGTCATATAAGTCCATAATTATTGTAAGATATAAAAAGCCTTTTTTTGTTTGAATATATGTAATGTCAGATACCCAGACTTTGGAGGACCTATTTACTGTAAACTTCCTATTTAGAACATTAGGGGAAATATAATGAGTATGTTTGGAATCTGTTGTTATTTTAAATTTTCTTTTTGCAATCTTGCGCAATCCCAATTGGTTCATATAAAAGGATACCTGCTTTTGGGATATTTTATAACCTTGATCGTTAAGTTTTTGAGTGATTTTACCTCTTCCATAATATTTTTTAGAACGTAAAAATATTAATGATATATTCTTTTTTAATATAGCTATTTGTCGTTGTTTTTCTGAAATACCGTTGTTTTTCCATCTATTATATGTGCCACTCTTTATATTTAATACTCGACACATCTCTGATATTGAGTACTTTTTTTCGTTGTTCTTTATGAAGTTGTAAACTTCTATTCTTCCTTGATATAGATAGGGATATGCTTTTTTTAAAATCTCAAATCTAAGTTCTGATTTTTTGTAGTTTTTTTCAAGTTCAAAAGAAAATCTGTTCTCTGGATGTACTCTTAAATTGCCTGATCCCTGAAAACTTGCTTCTCCAAATTTCTGATAGTCCTTACGCCACTTTGTTAATAGGCAAGGTGCTATTCCCAATTCATTGGCAAATTCCTTAAGATTTTTTTTTTCATAACTTAACTTTACCACATTTTCCTTAAAAATTCGATTGTAAATATTGCGCTCTTTTGCCATAAGCTGTATTCTTTAGGTATTGTTAACTATTTGCGAACTGATTAATGAATTGACTGATTATAAATTATGAAACCTATATAAATCTCAGTTAAACAAGGACTTTACTTTAAAAAACAGCTATAACTAATGGCTATATTATAAAAATAAATTATTTATAAAGAAATACAAGAGCATGCACTATCCATCTGTTTTGTTTACTGCGCGTTTTATAGATAAATATAGACAGTATGGCTTACGTAAAACATTAACGCGATTTGTACCGGTATTACTTTTCTGAAGTTGTGACATTAATGTTGGGCAACAACGCTAATAGTTGCGGTCTGGTTATTTTGGTTCATGTTTCTTCGATTCTGCGGCAATACCTAAGACATCGCAAAATTATGACCCTCTTCTTGAAGACCCCGTCGGAAGAGGTACTGGTTAAAAATCAGGAAAATAAATAAAAGAGCACCGCGCCGCTTATTTCTTTTTTACAAACTTGAAAAGTTTGTTTTTTCAGATATTTTCGGCAGCCTGTTCAAGGGGAAGGGTAACTATAAATTCGGCACCATTTTCTATTTCTCCTTTAGCCATAATAGTTCCATTGTGCCTTTGAATTATCTTCTGGCATAGTGCCAGGCCAATCCCGTTTCCCTCATACTCATCCTTGGAATGAAGCCTTTCAAAAACAGCAAATATTTTTTCTGCATAAAGAGGATCAAGCCCGATGCCATTATCTTTGAAGGAAATTTCTACAGACTCAGTCGAATTGATATTTTTTATACAGCTGGTAATAATAATTCTCGGAGGCTGTCCCGCTTTTGTGAATTTCAGGGCATTTTGGGTAAGGTTATAAAAAAGCTGGTGAATAAGAATGGCAGCGCCCTGGACTTCAGGAAGATCACTTATGATTAGAATCGCGTCTTTTTCTTTTATTATAAGCTCCAGGTCTGTTTTGATGTTCTCCAGTAAATCATTTAGGGAAATCTTTTCAACCGGCTGGATGCTTTTGTCCATAGTGGAGTAGGCAAGCAGCCCTTCAATAATGGATTGCATACGGGTTGCAGAATCCCCTATTTTGTTTAAATGCATAACCGAGCGATCCGGCAGCTGGTGGGCAATCTCATTTTTTAAGAAGTCATCAAAAATTCGAATTTTCCGTACCGGTTCCTGAAGATCGTGGCTCACCACATTGGCAAAATGCAGCAAGTCAGCATTAGATCGTCGGAGTTCCAGGGTGCTTTCTTCGATCTTTCTTTCCAGTTCTACTTCAAATTCTTTTTGCTTCTGTATATCCTGCACGACCCCTAAGATTGTTATTGGATTTCCCTTTTCATCCTTTATGATCTTTCCAAAAAACTTAATCCACTTCTCTGATTTGTTTTCTTGTAAAATTCGGGTCTCATAGCAGACTACTCCGTTTGCAAGGGCATCCTTGCGGGCTTTTTCCAGCAGGTGGCGATCATCGGGATGCACTTTTTCCATTAGTGCCTTTAGAGTAATTTCAGAATCAATGCACAAAAGCTTCTTAAAGTTATCAGAGGTTTTGATCCCGTTTGTTGTAACGTCGATTTCATAGGTTCCCATGCCGCAGGCATCAATGGCCATGCCCAGCATTTCACCGGAGTTTACTATCTGGTTTTTTGCCTCGTGCAATTTGGTTACTTCCGTGCAGGTATGTACCACGCCATAGACAACTCCCTTTTCATTGCGAAGGGGGCTGAAATTATAATTAAAAAAAAAAGGTGTCCAGGCCCCGTTTTTAAGGATATTAAGTTTTTGGTCATTGGCCTGAAAAGGTATTCCGGTTTTCATTACCGTTCGAATTTGCCCGCTAATGGAATCTTTTTTAAAATCAGCCGCAATATCAGCGAACTTTCTGCCGATGACCCGTTCTGCTTGATTCCATAAGCGGAGCATGGCGTTATTAGCGAAAGAAATTAGTAAATCATCGGTACAATAAACTGCAGTAGGTACTGGAGTATTCAGTAAAATATCCTGAAGAAAGGTTAAATTATGCTGCACATGTCCGGTTTTAGTGTTTAGGCCAAGGTACTGCAATGGGCGAAATTTTCTGTTATACAATTAAGAGTATTGATTATACAACTTCAATGCAATTAATCCCGGCCTGGAAATTTTATTTAGGCATATTGTAGTACTTTTGGAAATTGTAAAACTGTTTACTATGACAAGTCCTAAAAATTCAGCCCAGACTCCTAATAATGGTCTTGAGGAAAATGAGCCGGTAAAAATTATACTGGCCGAGGATGATAAGGATGATCAGGAACTATTTATGGAAGCCCTTGATGCAACCAATGTCCCTTCTGAGGTAACAACTGTAGAGAACGGGCAGCAATTGCTGGATAACCTCAAAGACCCTGACGAGCCAAATCCTGATATTGTTTTTATAGATATCAATATGCCCGTTAAGGGAGGAAAGGAAGCATTGGAGGAAATAAAGAGTGATAAGGAGCTTAAGGATATTCCGGCGGTCATGCTCTCCACGTCCAATCACCCAAAAGATATTGAAGAGACCTTTAACAAAGGGGCCAACCTATACATACAAAAGCCAAGCTCTTTTGCCGGCTTTATTCTTGTTCTGAAAAAAGTATTCGTGCTCCACGGTACTAAAGCGCTGCTGAATCCCCTTAAAAATATATTTTTTGTTTCGGAAAAGAATATTTCCAACAAGGATTAAATAAACCCTCTTAGTATCTTGGTATGGCGCATTTTATTAATGTGAAATAAAAATCTCAATTTCAGTCACTTCTCGTTTTAAAGGGCTATCTTTGGGCAATTAAATACATTAAAATGCAAGAAGGTACAGTAAAATTTTTCAATGAAGAAAAAGGGTTCGGATTTATAACTCCAAGTAATGGAGGAGCCGAAGTTTTTGTTCATGTCTCAGGTCTAACGGAAAACATCGCTCAAAACGATGCAGTACGATATGACATCCAGGAAGGCCGCAAAGGTCCAAACGCAGTAAACGTAGTTGTAGCATAATTATACTTCACAGTTAACTTTATAAAGGCATCTGCTCAGGCAGGTGCCTTTTTTGTTTTATGTAATGTAAGTTTGCTTTTAAGTTAAATGATATAGAGTAATCAGCATCGTCAATTTTATTTACTATTTTTTTCAGGAGCTTTTTCCCGCTATCCGTTCCAATCTTTTGTGCCGCATCCTGGCACCAAAGGATTTACAGTGCTATCGGGGCTAAGGGCTCTGAGAACCCTGTTTTGTATTCGAAAGGTATGTTTCCGCCCAATTAACGACTGCCTTTTAAGCCTTTTTGAGATTCCGGGCAATAGTAGTATCTTAGCCATACACAAGAAATCCCCATCAATGGAACCCCAGCCGTATATCAGACTCTCAGCGCTTAATGACATGATCCATGACACGATCAGGGCACGTTTTGAAGGGCAGCGTTTCTGGGTACTGGCCGATATTACCAATCATTCCTATAAGTCCGACAAAAAGATCCATTATTTTGAGCTGGTGGAAAAAGCGCAGAACGGCAATGCCATCACGGCTAAAATAATGGGAAAATCATGGGGTACAGGGGCTATTCGTATTGAAGAGTTTGAAAAACACACAGGACAGGCCTTTACCAATAACCTGCATGTCCTGGTGCAGGTAAGCGTGGATTATCATCCTGTGTATGGTTTGTCTGTGAGCGTTTTGGATATCGACAGCAATTTTATGCTGGGCATACTCGAACAGCAGCGAAATGCCACCCTGGAGCGTCTGGTCAGGGAAAATGATTATATACAAAAAGAAGGTGATAATTACTCTACCTATAACAGCAGGCTGCAGCTTCCTTTGGTAATCCAGAGAGTGGCTGTTATATCATCGAGCAGCTCGGCAGGGAATGAGGATTTCCGCCATACGATGCAGCATAATGATTTTGGGTATGGTTTCCAGATTGATGATTATTACACGGTGGTGCAGGGAGATAATAATGCCAAACTATTTTTGAGTAAACTCATTGAGATTTATAATACCGGAATCCCTTACGATGCCCTTGTCATTAACAGGGGCGGCGGGTCACAGTCTGATTTTCTGATCTTTGACAATTACAATATCGGACGTGCAGTGGCCAAGTTCCCCATTCCGGTCATAACCGGCATTGGGCACCAAAAAAATGTCAGTATAGCGGACCTGATGGCCCATACCCATACCAAAACCCCAACCAAGGCCGCTGAGTTCATCATTGCCCATAACCGAAGTTTTGAGCTTGGGATACTCTCGCTCCAGCAAAATATTGTCATCAAATCACAGCAGCTTTTTTACGCCCATTACAAAGAATTAAGCGAGCTTAAAAACGCGATTTCCCGCAATGCAAGGGAACTTGTACAGCTGCACAGCGAGGAGCTGAGGCGAACCAATCATCAAATTGTAAGCAGCTCAAGGGCAGTTTTGTACGGACACCAGAAGAATCTAATCCTTTCGGCACATCAGCTGGCGCAGAGTCCGCGAATGCTGTTTCAGCAGCAAAAAAATGATTTAGGGAATATAAAAAATAGTATAATCAATACAGCGAGTGCGTATCTTCGCCATGAGAAACTTACTTTGGATTACCAAAAGAAGAACATCGGGATCATGTCCCCTCAGAATATCCTTCGCAAGGGGTATGCAATTGTGAAGACTGGTGGGAAAATTATCAGCAGCGCCGAGAATATAGAGGCGGGGCAAGAGATAGAAGTGATCCTGGGAGATGCAAAACTTAAAAGCATTGTTAAAGAAAAAATACAATATGATGGAAGAGAAACTGACCTATGAGGCGGCGAAGTCCGAGCTGACCGCCATTTCAAAAGAGATAGAAAGCGAAGAAATATCAGTTGACGAGCTGGCTGCAAAAGTCAAAAGGGCATCCGAGCTTATTGAGTTCTGCCAGGCCAAGCTAAAAAACACAGAAGCGGAAGTGAGTAAAATCATCAGCAGGATGGAGAATCCTGAGAAGCAATAAGGCAGGGAATATAGTATACGCAAGGTTTTTTCGTTATCACGATATATATAATCCGAATAAACTGAATACTTAAAATTAAAAATTTAATATTCCATTTATATAGGCCTCTTACTTTAAAGAAGCTGTCTCAAAAATGAGGCAGCATCTTTTTTCATATTAGAATGCAGCAGCTACATAACAACATATTAATTTTCTTTTACCTGCCGGAAGGTAAGATTGATCCTGGGCAGCACTTCTCTGGCTGTTTTGGGTACCTGATGCTCCCAATAGGTGTTGGTATGTCCGGCCATTAGCAGAAAAGTGCCGTGGTGCAGGGGAATTTCAATCTGGGGAATATGCTTTAGGGTTTTATGGCGCAGTCGGAAGATTCTTGTTTCCCCAAAAGTTACCGATGCGATGTTCATGTCCTTGTTGGTGCTGGTGGTTTTATCGCTGTGCCATCCCACACCGTCAGTGCCGTCCCTGTAGAGGTTGAGCAGCACGGCATTGAATTCAATACCGGTATGCTCCTCCACGCGCTCGCGGATCTTCAGCAGCTGGTCGGGCCAGTCAGGATTCGACTTTCTTTCGGGTCTTCTGGTCTCCCCATACCAGGAAATCATCCTGGGCGCTGTGACCACCTTGTCGTACATGGGCATTTCATATTCCCGCCACTGGGTGGTATGGTATAAAAAGTTATAGTAATAATCGGATTCCTGCTTACTGAAAAAATTATCAATCAGCAGAAGGTCCGCATCAGGGACGTCAAATACTCTTTTGCCGCCTTTGCCTGATGAAAAAATTTCGGTGTCATCAAATAGCATCATTTTGTTCAGAATTTTAATTTATACTCATTATATGGTCCTTCGGATCGATGAATGGCATGCCTTCCACGCTCATTTTTAGTCTTGGCAGGTTAATTTCATGCTCCTGGGGATAAGGCTGGCGGTCGGTCATTGAGATATCCTCGCGCAGCTGCTGGTGCGCCTTGAACTGCCGCTCATCAGAATTCGAATACCTTGGATCGGCAACAAAAGGCATCTTGGACATTTTGGTAACCGTAATGGTAGGGAAGTGGTAATCCACCTCCACATTTCCCAAAAGAAGGTAACAGCCACCGCCCTGAAAGGGATATTCTTTAAGGCTGCCGGTGAAATGGGCCGTATCAAACAGCTCGCCCTGGGCGTCAATCCAGGTCCCGAAAAACATGGCGCCCATCTTGGTGGGCACATGCTTTCTGGAGATCAGGTAGGCCAGCATGCGAACTGATTTTTTGTGATGTTTCAGAAGGTCTTTGGCCATTACATCGCCCCGGAATTTGGTTTTCAAAAGATCAAAAGGGGAGCAGGAGACCGGGAAGCTCAAAAGCTCGATCTCGTCAAAGGCATCCTCAAATTCCGAGCGGGCAAGCTCGGGCAGCTCAAATTCTTTTACAGGCTCCTGGATCAGCAATAGGCCCCTGTTTTCGGGCTTGAAATTGACAAGGATCAGTCTGGCGGTGACCAGCAGCTGGTTTTTTGTTTTTCCCGTAAAGCGGAAAGCGCCGATAAAAATCAGGATCTGCAGGGTTTCAATGCCAATAGGGATGCGGTTGATAAAATCTTCAAGCGAGCCGTACGGGCCATTTTTTTCCCGCTCGGACTGGATCAGCCGGGCGGTATGTTCATCAAGGCTTTTCAGGTGCATAAATCCCAGATATACATCTGAGCCATAAAGCGTGGTTTCAAATTCGCTTTTGTTGACACATGGATTGTGGATCACGGCCCCTGACATCCTTGCCTCATGCACATAAACCTCGGTACGGTAAAAGCCGCCCTGGTTGTTGATGACCGCCACCATAAATTCTATAGGATAGTGCACTTTGAGGTACAGGCTCTGATAACTCTCCACGGCATAAGATGCCGAGTGTGCCTTGCAGAACGAGTATCCGGCAAAGGATTCAATCTGGCGGTAGATTTCCTCACTGAGTTTCTCGGGATGTCCCTGCGCCTGACAGCAGGCAAAGAAATTATCCTTCACTTTTTGAAGCGCTTCCTTGGAGCGTCCTTTGCCTGACATGGCACGGCGCAGGATATCCCCATCCGCGGCGGGCAGCCCGCCGTAATGCAGGGCGATTTTGATCACGTCTTCCTGATAGACCATGATTCCGTAGGTTTCCCCAAGCTGCTGCTCGAAAACAGGATGGAAATACTCGAACTTATCGGGATGGTTGTGGCGGAATATATATTCCTTCATCATACCGCTTTGGGCCACACCCGGACGTATGATAGAGGAGGCTGCTACCAGGGTTTTATAATTGTTGCACTTCAGGCGGCGCAATAATCCCCGCATGGCAGGGCTTTCAATGTAAAAGCAGCCGATAGTGCGGCCAATACCCAAAAATTCATTGCAGCTGGCCTCATTTTTTGAAATGGCCGTATCACGGATATTCAGGCGGATTCCCTTGTTTTTCTCAATAAGCTTCACGCTGTCATCAATATGCCCGATGCCGCGCTGGCTCAGGATATCGAATTTTTCAAGTCCTATATCCTCGGCTATATGCATGTCAAAAAGCGCAATAGGAAAACCCTTTGGGGGCATCTCCAGTGGGGTGTAATTGGTTATGGGCTCCTCGGAGATCAGGATCCCGCAGGAATGCATGCTTCGCTGGTTGGGATATTTCTCCAGAAGCATCCCATACTGCTGTACCTCGCGCACCACTTTGTTGGTCGGGTGCAGCTCCATCGGGTTTTTGGTCAGGATATCGAGCTCTTCCTTGGGAAGACCGAACACTTTGCCTACTTCACGAAATATGGATTTGTACTTGAATTCCACGTTGGTACCGCAAAAAGCCACATGCTCATAGCCATAGCGGGAGAAAATGTATTCCAGGATATTGTCGCGCTCCTTCCAGGACCAGTCAATGTCAAAATCCGGCGGGCTTTTGCGGTTCAGGTTCAAAAACCGCTCAAAATACAGGTCCAGCTCCAGCGGACAGATATCGGTAATGCCCAGGCAATAGGCGATGATACTGTTGGCGCCGCTGCCGCGCCCGATATGCAGAAAGCCCTGTGAGTTGCTGAACCGGATGATATCCCATGTAATTAGGAAATATCCGCTGAATTCCAGTTGGTCAATGACTTTAAGCTCCTTGAACATGCGGGATTTGGCTTGGGCATTATTTTTGCCATAACGCCACTCCAGGCCCTTTTTGGCCAGTGTGGTGAGAAGGTTGATATCGTCTTTGCGGTTGTTGGTATAAAATTTCTTGTTTTTTGGCGTTTTGAAATCAAATTCAAAATTGCACTGGCCCATGATTTTTTCCGTGTTGGCTATAATCCCCGGATAATTCGAGTAGCAGGACAGAATCCTTTGAACACCTACCATCACTTCTGAACTGTGGCAGTAATCTGAAGGGGAGAGTTTTGATAAGATAACATTCAGGTCAATGGCCCGCAGCACCTTGTGAAGCTCATATTCCTTTGTGGTGCGAAAGGTAACGGGCTGGAGTACGACCATTTTCTGCTGCCTGTTTTTCCAGTCCGACAGGACGAGTTTTGGCAGCTCTTCGGGACGAATGCCGATGTATTCACCTTCCCGTAGGATATCCGGCGCGTTCTCCAGGGGATAAATGACAAAAACATCTGAAAAGTCGGGAGCTTCAAGGGGCAGGGGTGTTTGTTCAAAATTATGACCGGTCAGAAAACGGTTCATCTGGGCAAGCCCTGCAGTATTTTTAGCCAGGCCAATGTATCGCAGCTGATGGTCACAGCGAAATTCCATTCCCACAATGGGTTTGATCCCCATGCTCTGGCAGCCCTTTATGAAATCATAGATCCCGGTTACCGTATTTATGTCGGTCAGTGCCATGGCCTTTACGCCACAGGCGGCAGCACGGCTGATCAATTCCGGTAATGGAATTGTGCCGTAACGCAGGGAGTGAAAGGAATGGCAATTGAGATACATGGGCTTGGGTTTATTTATCGTACTTGCGTTTTAAAATTTCATTTTTATTGTTGGGTTTAAACGATGCCCCGGCGCAGCGCATCACCGCATCATAGCCATACCTTGTCTTCATCCGGTCCATGGCCTGATAAAGCGAGAGCATTTCCTGGGTATCCTCGAAAAGATCGATCTGGTAGGTGCCGCGTACCAGACCGCTGAACCTGACCCCGATAAGGCGCAGGCGCATTCTTCGCTGGTAGAGTTTTTCAAACAAATCAACAGCAATCTGGGTCAGGATATGATCAGCCGAGGTATACTGCACGCGGGACTGCCTGGTTTCGGTATCAAAGTTGGCATAACGGATCTTGACGGTAACAGTGGATGTGAGCCACTGCTCGGATCTTAGCTGAAAGGCCAGTTTTTCCACCATTTCCAGTATCACCCTTCGGAGCCTTTCCATATCAATTGTATCCTGCCCAAAAGTATGCTCGGTGGATATGGATTTCCGCTCCGTGTAGGGTTCCACCGGATTGTTGTCAATGCCGTTGGCTTTTTTCCAGAGTTCGATCCCGTTTTGCCCGATCATCTTCTGCAGGGCTTCCGGGGGCATTTGGGAAAGCGTTTCTATTTTTCTGATCCCGATTCGCGAGAGCAGCTGGAAGGTTTTTTCCCCGACCATGGGTATTTTCCGAATCGACAAAGGATTTAAAAAAGACCGGACCAAATGCTCGGGTATCTCCAGGTTCTGCTTTTGCTTGCCTTCGCCTGTTCCGATTTTCGATACCGTTTTGTTTACTGATAAGGCAAAGGTGAGCGGAAGGCCCGTTTCTTTTGTGATGGTATGCGCGAGTTCGTTTGTCCATTTGTAGCTGCCATGGAACTTGTCCATCCCGGTAATGTCCAGGTAAAATTCATCAATACTGGCTTTCTCCACCACGGGCGCTTTTTCCTGAATGATCTCGGTGATGTCATGGGATAGCCTCGAGTATAATTCCATGTCGCCTTTCATGATTTTGGCCTGCGGGCAGAGTTTCATGGCCATGTGGATGGGCATGGCAGATCGCACCCCAAAACGTCTTGCTTCATACGAGCAGGATGCCACAACACCCCTTTCACCGCCCCCAATGATCAGCGGTATACCGTTTAATTCCGAATTTGTCAGTCTCTCGCAGGACACGAAAAACGTATTCATATCGATGTGCACAACTGCCCTTTGCATAGTCTTCTCATTTTATACAGGACAAAATTATTACAGATCGTAACATTATTTAAAAATTTTATGTTCTAATTTGGAACAAATTTCTGTAACCAGTTTTTTCTGATAGGGCCATAGCGTGTAAATATTGAAAAATTTAAAAAACAGCAAGAGTAACAAAATGTAAAAATTTATTTTTTTAATGTGTTTTTTCTGAATTATGATTAACTTTATATCCCCAAAATCAAATTCAGGATATCATTTTGCAGTTTTAAAATGGCATGACCTTTACTTTGGAACATTGTTTATCCAAAGCAGCTTTCTATTTTATCGTTTAATGTAAATTGTAGTAAAATGGCATTTGAAAATTACAATTCCCACAGGCTTATTTACCTGGCCGATGACGACAGTGATGACAGGGAGTTCTTTGCCGATGCGGTCACAGAAATTGATCCCGGTGTTGTTTTAAAACAGGCACCCGACGGCATGCATTTAATGGATGACCTTCTTTCCCTTTCAGGTGCTGAGCTTCCCCAGTTTATTTTCCTGGATATCAATATGCCGGGAAAAACAGGACTGGACTGCCTAAAGGAGATTAGGAGCTGCGAGGGGGAGCTGGGGGAAGTGAACATTGTTGTGCTCTCCACCAGCAGTGATCCTGAGAATATCCAAAAAGCTTCAGAATTGGGCGCTACCTTTTATGCAGTAAAGCCCAGCTGTTTTGAGAAACTGAAATCAATACTGGAAGAAGTTTTGAGCATTAATCTGGTGGGGACTATTGGGGAAAAGAGAAAGTTTCTTTTGGTTTAGTTTTTGGGATGCTTATAAGTGAGCTTGATAAAAATTTAGGCTATTGAAAATGCGATTTGGATTAGCGGGCAGCTGCGGGCAGAATCATGATAAAGCTTTTTCTCTTTTTTGTGCAGAATTTTCCACAGCCTGAATTAATTGGCTATTGGGAATTTTTATCGGAATCTAATTTGAGTGACTAGCATCGTCAATTTTATTTAATATTATTTTTTAGGAGCTAATCCCGCTATCCGTTCCAATCTTTTGTGCCGAACACCGGCACAAAAGGATTTCCACTGCTATCGGGGCTAGGCTCCTGAGGAGCCCTGTTTGTTCTGAGAACTGATATTCGCCCTCAATTGTTTAACCTCTGATTGATATATTACATCTTTCAGATTTAATCGTTTTAGGATGCGAAGATTCAGCAGGAGATTAAATTTTAAGAACTTTAATTATAAAAATTTAAATCCATAATCGCATTGACCGAGAATGAGAATGGAATACCCTATATTTTTATAAATATTGAGGTGGTTTAATGCATTGTTTGCGGTATTTTTGTCTGGTGTGATTCGAAAAAAGGAAGCAAAAACAAAAAATTACCAAATATTTAATTAGTAATTTTTTGAATAAAAAATGGCGCTCATTGTATTCAATTGGCGCCATTTGGCTTGTTGTGACAGGAACGGAACAAATTTCTATAAAATTTATGGAAGATTTGAAGAAATTGGCTTACTACTGGTAGAACGTGTCTTTCATTGGCTCTATGAATTTGGTTTAGATGTCCTGTTGGGGATTTATGGAAAATTATCAAATTAATCGTTATATGGCTTAGTATTCTTTTGTTTTTATAAGTTTAAAATGGTAGCTTTTTCTTATGCGAAACTAGAATTCAGTTAAAGGCTTCTTGTTATGATATTATCAACAAAAAGCGCATACCAGCTTTTAATTCACTTTTTAGTTCATGTTAACAATGTCCCACCATCAATAACCAGGCTTTGTCCTGTGCCGTGCTGTTGTTTCATAAGATATAGGAATCCATCGGCAACATCTTCAGTTTCGCCCACTCTTTTCAGTAGGAGAGTATTTGCATAATGCTTATACATATTCTCGCGATCGGATTCGGGCATTGTATCCCACAAATTACTTCTTAAAACACCCGGCACTACACAATTAACGCGAATAGGAGCTAATTCAACTGCCATAGCCCTTACAAAAGCCTCCATGGCCCCGCATATAGCGGAAGCTACTGACCACCCGGCTCCCGGACGTGCATTGGCAGTTCCGCTGGTCAGCGAAATAGAGCCACCCTGATTTATAAAAGGGGTAGCATATTTTACTGCCGCAACAGCACTCCAGAAACGCAGGTCAAAAAATGATTTTGTATTATCAATATCGGTTTCACTAATAAGGTTTAATTGCAGATTCTCACCCGCTGTATAAATTAGATGGTCAAAATTTCCAATTTTCGTAAAGAAGCTCCCGATATTACTCTCCTTACTTAAATCTAACGCAAAGCCTTCTGAATTTTCAGGCAGTTGACGTAGAGCATTATTGATGCGATCCAGATTACTGGACACTATAATAACTTTTGCTCCCTCTTGCGCAGCAACGATAGCAGTAGCTAATCCAATTCCGGAACTGGCACCCAATAAAATGATCTTCTTACCCGAAAGGTTTTTTAAATTTGTATTCATAAAATTAAATTTAGATAAATGGAGGTTAGTAATAATTAAAAAGAGCAATTGGCTTTATTGATATTTTTCAATTCCCATTTATAATTATGATTGCAAAGCTCCTGAAAATTAAACTTGCGACACTTAACAAATGGTAAAAAACGAAGCTGTTTTTTTGTCAGGTATTATTCAAAATTAAGTTATAATTTTGAACACCTTTCTAATTGGTAAAAACATGCCTGTGATCACTAATAACCTCATTTCTTTTTTGCGGCAGTATCATATATTTGACGAAAAAGAAAAAGAATTAATTTCAGAATATTTTATGGAAAGCAGCCATAAGGAAGGAGATTATCTTTTTTATTGTGGGCATGTACCAGATGAATTATTCTTTATCAGTTCGGGTGTCCTCAGAATATTAGTGCAAAATGAAAAAGGTAATAATGTTACCCACTTCTTTTTAAAAGAAGATCAATTTTGCACCATTTTAAATAATTTTACGAATGGGACAGTTGCTACAGAAAGCATTCAGGCAGCTTGTAATACCCAGGTTTTTAGAATTTCAAAAAAACAACTGGAAGTGCTCTATTTAAAGATTCCTGCCATTGAATCTATTATAGCACAAACTATTCAACAAACTCTTTTAGACAAGATTCTGATCCGCAATAGTTATCTGGGACAGGATTCAACAACTAAATATCGAAAATTCATGGAACAGCAGCCCGATATTGCGTCTCGTGTATCGCTAAGTGATATTGCAGCATATCTTGAAATAACACCACAATCTCTAAGCAGGATTCGAAGGAATATGAAGTAAATAGCCACCTCATAAAAGGATGATAAATCTGATAGCTAAATTTTAGAAGTTGCAATTATTAATATTTATAAACTGAGTGAGAATTATGTAGATTGAATTATTTTTTTTCTATGCGATTTTCCCCATTCTATCATTTTCAGCATTAGATCTCCGTATTCTTTTGAGTATTCAGTAAAATGGTATTCATAAAAAAGAGTTTCATTGGACATTACACGTGTAATGAGCTTGTTCTCTTCAAGTTCTTTCAAATTCCGGGATAACATTCTATTACTTAGTCCTGGAATACTTTCTTCAATATCTTTAAATCTTATATTACCATTACAAATGGAATGCAAGATCGGAAGCTTCCATTTACCCCCAATCACATAAATGGTGTCTGCTAAAGCCTTTGACGCCTCTTGCTGATCTATTTTAACAGATTTTGCCATGATTTGATTTTAGTAACATCGGTTATACTAAATACAAAGTTATGCTAAATGGAAATAACTTTGCACTCAAATAAATCATAAAAAATAGTATTATGAAAGCGATTGTACTGAAAGAGCAGGGTGGAGTTGAAAATTTTACTTTTGAGTCTGTTCCTGTCCCAAATATTAAAGACGATGAAGTATTAATAAAAGTAAAAGCAGTTAGTATAAATCCTGCTGATGCGATTGTTAGGGAGAATAAAAGTGTCAGTTGGATATTTGGCGAAGAGCTTCCATTAATTTTAGGCTGGGATGTTTCTGGTCAGGTCGTTCAAAAAGGTGCTAACGTTACTAATTTTCAAATTGATGATGACGTCTTCGGCGTATTGAAACATCCTTACATCGGCAGAACTTATGCAGAATTTGTTGCAGCTCCCGCTTCTCAATTAGCTATCAAACCTAAAAACATCAGTCATGAACAGGCAGCAGCTTCTGCATTGGCGGCACTTACTGCTTTGCAACCAATCAATAAAGTAGGTATAAAAGAAAACGATCGGGTTTTTATAACGGCAGCCGGGGGAGGTGTGGGCCATTTTGCCGTTCAGTTTGCTAAATATTTTGGCGGTTATGTACTTGCTTTAGCATCAGGTGCCAAAAGAGATTTTGTAACAGGTCTTGGTGCTGATGAGTTTATTGACTATCAGAAAGGTCCTTTTGAGGAAATAGTAAAAGATATTGATTTGGTTATTGAAGCTGTAAAAGTGGACGGCCATATTAATCGAAGTATGGAAGTACTTAAGCCAGGAGGAAATCTTATTAGTCTGTGGTCTGGTATAACAGCAGATGAATCGATCAAAGCAAAGAAATTGAATATACATGCCTTTTATAATATGATAACATATAGCGGAGCAGATATGGAATTTGTTGCAAAACTATTACATGAAGGAAAACTTGTACCGCATGTATCGCAGGTCTTTTCGTGGAAGGAGATTGCAAAAGCGCATCTTGAAATTGAAAAAGGACACACGCAAGGTAAGATCGTAATTGTCATGGATTAAAACGAAAGCATTAGTATCCAAAATAATTTATTTCTAAACATTAATTAATAATCATTTAATAAAAATATATAATGTCAACACTAAAAGGTAAAACAGCATTTGTTACGGGAGGAACTCGTGGCATGGGTGCAGCAATTGTAAAACGTTTAGCATCAGAAGGTGCAAATGTTATCTTCAGTTATATTAGTTCTGAAGAGACAGCAGAAAATATGGTAAAAACTATAAAAGAATCAGGTGCAGAGTCATTTGCTATTAAAATAGATAGTTCAGTAAAAGGTGCTTTAGAGAAAGCTATTACTGATATCGGCCAGAAATATGGCAAAATTGACATTTTGGTAAATAATGCAGCAATTTCGGTAAAAGGACCTTTAGAAACAGCTTCTGAAAGGATCGATGAATACGATCGTCAGATCAACGTGAACATCAGAGCCGTATCTGAAGCTGTACGTACGGTAGTTAAGTATATGCCAGATGGTGGAAGGATCATAAGTATTGGATCTGTTGGCGCTCATCGTATTGGAAGTCCGTACATGTCTGACTACATCGCTACCAAAGCAGCAATTGGAGCTTATACCCGTGGACTTGCATGGGATCTGGCACCAAGAAATATTACAGTAAATACTGTTGAGCCAGGAGCTATTGATACTGATATGTTGCCTTCGGATGATGCGATTCGTGAAGCTTTCATTAATGCTATCCCACTTAAGCGTTTTGGCAGGCCAGAAGAAGTAGCATCATTGGTCAATTTTTTAGCGGGTCCTGAATCGAGCTATATTACAGGAAGCAGTTTTACCATTGATGGTGGAATATCAGCTTAATTGTATCAATTATTCTTTAGAATACTATGATGAAAAACCTTTAAAGTTAAAGACTTTAAAGGTTTTTTGTAAATATCTTTATAGCGTATTATTTTGTACATGTTTATCATAAAAATTTCCATCAGGCAGATCAGAATCCCGTTGCTTATGTTTTGGGTATTTCAAAATAAAGTTTATTGGAAAAAGCAGTGTGGCATAGTTCAAAAAAAACGCTGTGTATTATGCAGAATGCACAGTGTGCTTTTTGAAATCTTTCCTTCTGCCTTACATACATGGCCGGGTGCAGATAGTGGAGGTGTAATGCCGTGAGGTGTATCAGGGAAATTCTTATTTATGTTGAGGGAAATTATCCCTCTATTTTGTCTTTATGGTAGCGCCTTAGCCACTGTTCCATTTTCTGTAGAAGATGTATCTCCTTGGGGTCCCCTGCCGGGTCAGTGAGCCCTTGGATGGTCCTGTAGTAACTGAATTTTTTATCTTCAAAAACACAGGTGAATTTGGGCACCTCGTTGTGGTGCACCATCCATTTGCCGGGGCCGTTGTCCTTAATCTCAAATTTCTTCATATGGGCTGTTTCCTTAAAATCGGCTTAATTATTTAAGCTATTGAAGATAAACGGCAAAGTTAGGAGTTTATTTTTATTTGCGTCATGGGTTTGCTCCGGGTGGTTTGCAGCCTGTTTTGCTGCCTTTGATGAATTTATCCCGGAGCGGACTTTTTTGCTCTCGGCCCAGTTCCTCAATTTCGAATTCCCTCTTGCCCGGATTGTCCTTTTCGGGCGCTATGGTCTCAAAGGAACCATTTTGAGTCTCATCGCTCTTCTCCGTATCCATATCTGTTTGAGACCCCTTTGATGGGGCATTCTCTATAAGGTCCTTTTGGATGTCCTTCACCGTTATGTCTTTGGCGCTGTCGGGTTCCTTTTAAGGGTTCTGCGGGTCATAGGGGCTGGGTGTTTTTGGCTGTGGTTTTTGGGCCTTTGATCGGGTTTTGGGAATTACGGTCGCCTTGTGGTTATTTTTGTTGTATGGGAATTTTTGTTTTATTTTTTGGATTAGGTTATTGCTGTTGTTTTTTTAAAGGGGTGCTTCGGGGCTGGGACGTATTGCTTGCTTGTCCAAGGTTGTACTTTGTACTTTATTTGTACTTTGTACTTAGTGAATTGTATATAGTTTTATTTTTTGGAGCTTTTTCCCGCTATCCGTTCCAATCTTTTGTGCCGAACCCCGGCACAAAAGGATTTCCACTGCTATCGGGGCTAGGGCTGCTGAGGAGCCCGGCTCTTTAGACTAATAAAAATAAGTGAGATTAAAAAAAATGGCGACAATTGTCTTCAATTGGCGCCATTTGGCTTGTTTGTGGCCCACAAAGGACAAAATACGCACCATTTATGGAGGATTTGAAGAGATTGGCTTATTGGAACCATTAATACAATTTAGAAATAGTAGCACTAATTTTCACAATGGATCATGTGTGTTTAAATTGGTTGCATTTTATAATATGAAACCAATTTCTAAATCTCACTAGCCTTAATAAAATTATCTTTAACTTTTAAAGATTAGTGCAATTGTATATGCTTGCATTCATTTAATAGTGCCTGGTACATTTTAAATATTTTGGATACTAATTAAATACCAAAGTTTTGAGGTATTTTGAATTTACTTCATATAACTATTTTAACTGTTGAATATGAAATATATCTATTCAGTATTTGTTTATTTCATATACATGGTTTCAACTGCTCAAACAGATGATCTATATCAATTCTGGAATGAATATGCTTTACAAACGATCTAAGCCAAAAATGGGTTTTAGAATTGGATGCCGGCCTGGTTTCAAGCAGCTTATGGTAGGGAGTGGGAGTGATAGTTGGGGTGGTCCGTCGTTGTTGTCTATCGCAGATACTTTGAGTCTTTTTTGGAGTAATAAACGGCATTATTCTTTTTCGTATAGGAATAAAAACAGCTTCAATGCTTAGGGTATAATTTAAGTACTGACTTAGATGTATTGATATTAAAGTTGTTCTTAATTAATGATCTTGTACTCATCCTAAATAGTAATAAAACTTCCGTATAAAAGTTATTGTTTTTTTTTCTTACAAAATATACATTGTAATTTTAAAATTTAATTATCTTTGTTTTTTGTAAATATCAATATTTCAACATGTTATGATTTATTTTGAAATATTTTTTTCATTAAAAATTATAGCACTTAATTCTTGAATATACTACACTTTTAAGGCCTCTAAAATTAGATTTTTTACATACTTGCCATTTATTTGCCTCTCATATATTTTTTGCCTTACCAAAAAAATAAGTAAAATGAAAGAACAATCTCAAACGAAATCTGGCGATGAATTTCTAAAAACAGATGGCGGAAAAACAAAGACAAATTCAATAGAAGTACCTTCAATCTCCTTACCTAATGGAGGAGGTGCTATAAAAGGCATTGATGAAAAATTTTCTGTTAATGCTGTAAATGGAACTTCGAGCTTTTCAATACCGCTTCCTGTTTCGTCAGCACGGAATATAACTCCCAATTTGGGAATCTCATATAGTTCAGGATCCGGTAATGGTATTTTCGGATTAGGATGGGATTTAAGTTTAGGGTCAATCAAAAGAAAAACAGATCAGGAATTACCTCAATATTTAGACGGAATTGAGTCTGATGTTTATTTGCTTTCTGATGCAGAGGATTTAGTTCCCGAGTTCAAAAAAAAAACAGACGGGAGCTTTGAATTGAAAAATGGAGACTATCTAATTAATGAACGAAATTCTCCTGACGGATTATTTGTAATTAGAAATTACAGGCCAAGAATAGAAGGTCTGTTTGCACGAATTGAGCGCTGGATTGAAAAAAGTACGGGAAGAATTAAGTGGCGGGTTATAAATAAAGATAACGGAACTACATTATTTGGATGGACAGATAATGCTGTTATTGCAGACCCTGATGATCAGTCAAAAATTTGTAACTGGCTGCCAGAATTTGTTTTTGATGATAAAGGAAATTGCTCTCAGTATGTTTATAAAAAAGAAGATGAGCAAGGCATTGACCAATCATTAATTCATAATCGAAATCGGTTAAAAAATGGTTTGATAACCTATACAAATCTTTATCCCGATAAAGTTCTTTATGGAAATAAAACACCTTATAAAAATTTTGGCGATGCCTTTCCTCCGGAAACTGATTATATGTTTCAAACTGTTTTTGATTATGGAACCACAGATACTATCAATCAGCCTTTTGATAAAATAAATTCATGGGATTTTAGGCCTGATGCTTTTTCAAATTATAAAAATGGTTTTGAGATTAGAACTTCCCGTTTATGTAAAAGAGTCTTATTATTTCATGTTTTCAGTGAACTGGCATTAAAACAGGACAAATCAGATAGCAAAACATTAATTAAATCCTTAAATTTTGAATATAATACTACTATAGAACAAAATTTTACCTTCCTGACAAAAGTTACTTCTTTTGGATATATAAAAAAACCTGATGGCTCGTTTTCTCATAAAAAGCTACCGGCTTTAGAATTTAATTATCAAAATCTCGATTGGAATAAGGAGGTAAAAACAATTTTGCCCAGTGAAGTAATTCACGCACCAATTGGTTTGGATGAAAGTTTATTTCAATTTGTAGATTTATTCAATGAAGGTTTGCCGGGGATTCTTACAGAGCAGGCAAGGAGTTGGTATTACAAGCAAAATCTTGGTGACGGCAAATTTGAGGCCGCAAAAGTAGTCGCTCTTAAACCTTCATTTGCAGGATTAAATAAACAACTTCAATTTGCAGATCTTGATGCTGATGGAGGAAAACAATTGGTGAGTTTTGGTAATGAGCCAAAAGGATATTTTGAATTGAATGATACTAATGAATGGCATGGATTACAGACCTTTAAAACTTTGCCTAATATAGACTTTGGTGCGTCAAATATAAGATTGCTGGATTTAAATGGTGATGGCAAACCAGATGTTGTTGTTTCTGATGAACAAGTTTTTACCTGGTATGCTTCTGAGGGAAGAAATGGCTATAGCGATGCGAGAAAAACCAATAAATCGTTTGACGAAGAAAAAGGACCAAATATTGTTTTTGCAGACGCTACACAAACTATTTATCTCGCCGACATGTCAGGTGATGGATTGACAGACATTGTCAGGATACGAAATGGAGAAGTTTGCTTCTGGCCCAATCTGGGTTATGGAAAATTTGGAGCAAAAGTTGCCATGGATAATCCGCCTGTCTTTGATAATGAAAATTCATTTAACCCCTCCTATCTAAAATTGGCTGATATTGATGGTTCAGGAACCGCAGATATAATTTACTTGGGAAAAAATAAATTTACTTGCTGGAAGAATCTTAGCGGGAACTATTTTAGCAAAACACCTTTTGAAATTGATGCCTTTCCCGAAGTGCACCCTCAATCTAATGTAACAGTAGCAGATCTGCTCGGAAACGGTTTATCCTGCATTGTATGGTCGAGTTCACTACCAAAAGATGCAAATGCTCCCTTGAAATATATTGACCTGATGAACAGTAAAAAACCAAATATCATGGTAAATTATCTGAATAATCTGGGAAAGGAAGTTTCAATTGAATATAAGCCTTCGACGATATTCTATATTGAAGATAAACTGGCAGGAAAACCATGGAAAACAAAGCTTCATTTTCCGGTGCATTGCATCTCTAAAACCACTACCGAAGATAAAATATCAGGATATAAATTTGTAAGTGAATATAAATACCATCACGGTTACTTTGATCATTCTGAAAGAGAATTCAGAGGTTTTGGAATGGTTGAAAAAATAGATTCTGAAACATATGAGCATTGGGTAAAAAGTGGGGCGTCAAATATTACAGAGAAAGATCTTCATCAGGACCCCGTTATTACTAAAAGCTGGAATCATACCGGCGCATTGCTAGAGAAAGATAAACTGTTAAATCAGTTTGAAGATGATTATTGGTATCGGGAAATAAAGAGAAAGCTTAATATAAATGTGGTCCATAATGAAAAGTCACTTCCTGATGCTAAAATAATTCTCGCTCCAGGCATCGATCAATCAGTACTGAGCGATCTTTCTGCTCAGGAATGGAGAGAAGCACTTCGCGCTTGCAAAGGCATGGCACTGCGTTCAGAAATATTCGCATATGATGCTGAAAAATTTGGAAATGAGCAAGGTGCCCTTGAAAAAGAACTTATCCCTTTTACGGTAAGTACACACAATTGCATAATCGAAATGCTACAGCCTAAGGGCAAAAATAAGAATGCAATATTTATAGTAAAAGAGAGCGAAGCAATTTCATATGGCTATGAACGTAATGTTGATGATCCCAGAATTAGTCATACTCTTAATATAAAATTAGATGAATATGGAAATGTTTTAGAATCTGCGTCGGTAGTGTATCCCAGACTACTGCCGGATGCCTCACTTCCCTTAGTCACACAAAAAGATCAGGATAAAACGATCATAATTTTTACTCAAAATCAATTTACGAATGATGTATTTGATGAAAATGTAAATAGAATACGCCTTGCTTCTGAAACAAAAACATATGAACTAAAAAAAGTTCCAAAGGCTGAAATGTATTTTGCGCCAGAAGAATTTAAAGACATCCTTTTAGATACTAAAACAACAGCTCTTTTTTATCACGAAATCGACAAACCAGCAGGAAGCAAGGCTCAAAAAAGATTAATTGAACATGTCCGTTCTGTTTATTATAAAAATAATTTGACAGATCCTTTATTGCTGCATCATTTAGAATCGCTGGCCATTCCTTTTGAAAGTTATCAATTGGCCTATACTCCGGAATTGGTATTCGATATTTTTGAATCAAGAGTTAATCCAGCATTATTAACTGAAGGCAAATTTAAAAATAGTGAAGGAGATGATAATTGGTGGATATCTTCGGGCATTGTTCAGTTTAAAACGCCATCAGAAAATCAGGCTGATATCCAAGATAGATTCTATTGTCCGGTCTCTTATACAGATCCATACGGAGCTTTAACTAAAGTTAAATATTATGGTAAATATTTTTTATTTATCAATGAAACAGAAGATGTCTTAAACAATAAATCTGTAGTAGAAAATTTTAATTTTCGGACATTATCTCCCAAAAAAATGCGAGATATTAATGGTAATTTTTCAGAAGTAATTATCGATGAACTAGGGCTTGTTAAAGCGACGGCGGTTATGGGTAAGGGAAATGATGCAGATGAGCTTAGCGGTATAGCAGAAATAACAGATAACACAGAGTCAGCGGAAATACAGAATTTTTTGCAGGCTTCAGATTCAGTCGATTTAATCAGTAAAGGAAAGGCTTTATTGCAACATGCCACTTCAAGATTTATTTATGACCTTAATAATTATACGACTTCAGGAAAACCCGCGGCAGTAGCTTCAATTACTAGAGAAAAACATACTAAAGAAGCTGTAGATTCTCCCGTTCAGATTGCATTTGAATATTCCAATGGCACAGGAGAAACTGTAATGAAAAAAACGCAGGCGGAAGCTGGTGTTGCTAAGAAAGTTAATATTAACCCGGATCATTCCATTTCAATAAATTCGATTGATACTTCGTTGTTGAATCCGAAACAGTTACGCTGGATTGGTAATGGAAGAAGTATTAAAAATAATAAAGGGAATGTTGTAAAACAATATGAACCTTATTTTTCGTTGTCGTGGCAATATGAAAGTTATAAAGAATTGGTAGAAACGGGAGTAACGCCCATTATGTTCTATGATGCTTTAGGGCGATTAATAGAAAGTAAAATGCCGGATGGGACTCTTTCACGAGTGGAATTCGATTCGTGGCGGCAAAAAGTATATGATGCCAACGATACGATTTTAGAATCTTCATGGTATCAAAACCGAATAAACGAATTAATTGATGCGGAACTTATTGCGGAAGAAAAGGATCCAATTAAAGAAAAAAAAGCAGCAGAAAAAGCTGCAAAACATGCAAATACGCCAAATGTAATCCATTTTGATACTTTAGGAAGACCCGTTCTGTCGCTTGCTCATTACAAAAATGGAATAACAGATGGAGATGAATTTCATCGAACCAAAATACTGTTAGATGTTGAAGGTAATCTTCGTTCCGTTTTTGATGCAAGGGAAATTTCGGAGAACAGCAATTTAGGAAACCTGGTTATAATTAATAAATACGATATGCTGGGTAACCTGGTGTATCATAAAAGTATGGATTCTGGACAGAGATGGTTATTTCAGAATATTCTGGGCAATCCGCTGCGCACATGGGATGAAAGAGCACATGAATTTCAATATTTCTATGATGATTTTCATCGGCCTGTAATTAATAAAGTAATAGGAGGTGATGGTCCGGTACCTCTGGATCATATTTTTGAAAAGATCATTTATGGTGAAAGTTTGTTGACAGGGACCCGGACCGATCTAAACAGATTGAATGAATTAACACTGCAAAATAAGAATGTACTGGGACGGGTTATAGAACATTATGATACAGCAGGTTTAGTTGATACATCCAGTTACAATTTTAAAGGAGAACCTGTAGCAACCATCAGAAAAATTGCTAAAAATTATAAAGAAACTGTCAATTGGATAGCCGGAAATTTAATTAATGATCTGGAACTCGGCCCAGGTTTTACATTTGTTACCCAAACAGATGCATTAGGGAGAATAAGCCAGCAAATAGCACCGGACGGAAGCATAATTACACCTTCTTATAATGCAACAGGTCTTCTGGATGGAGAAAGCATACTGCATTCAGGAGCTGCTAGTCCGATTGAATATATTAAGAGCATAACGTATAATGAAAAAGGAAAACGGGAAAAAATAATTCTTGGAAATGGCGTCACTACACATTTTTATTATGATACTAAAAATTTCAGATTAATAAAATTAGAAAGCAAAAGGCAAAATGGTGGCCTGCTCCAAAGCCTCTTCTATACTTTTGATGCAATAGGAAATATTACAGCAATCGAAGACAAGGCAATTCCGATAAGTTTTTTTACCAATACTATAATTGAACCACTTAGTGAATATACTTATGATGCGCTCTACCGATTAGTTGAAGCAAAAGGCAGAGAGAATAGTGATGCATTAAATTTTGGTGCCTGTGATAATTGGAATGATATACCTTTTATGCATTCGGTAAGTTCAGGTGATCCATTAGCAGTTCGTAAGTATACGCAAAACTATAAATATGATGCTGTAGGTAATATTAAGGAAATGAAGCACGTTGCCGCTAATGGAAACTGGACCAGAAGTTATGAATATGAAACGGCAAATAATAGAATAAAAAGCACTCAGGTTGGTGACAATGGCAACTCAGCCAATTACACCAAATACAAGCACCATGTAAAACACGGTTTTCTGGAAGAATTGCCTCATCTCGAAAAGATCAGCTGGAATTTTAAAGAAGAAGTAGTCCTTACAACAAGACAGCATTGTACCGCTGATAAAATTCCGGTTATTACTTATTATCAATACGATGCAAATGGGCAGCGCATTCGCAAAATAACCGAAAATCAGGCTTCAGCTGGTGGAACAGCAACCAAAAAAGAGGAGCGTATTTATATTGCGGGTTATGAACTTTATAAAAAATATACAGGTACGAAAGCAGGATTAGAAAGAGAAAGTTTGAGTTTGCTGGATGACGGCCATCGTTTTGTGATGATTGAAACCCGAAATGACATTGACGATAATACCGAGAAACAACTGGTACGTTATCAGCTTCATAATCATTTGGGATCATCAGCATTAGAACTGGACGGAACTTCTGCCGCAAAACTCATATCTTACGAAGAATATCATCCTTTTGGCACCACTGCCTACCAGGCAACAAATAAAGCCATTAGATCTGCGGCCAAACGGTATCGTTTTACGGGAATGGAAAGGGATGATGAAACAGGATTGGAGTATCACAGTGCAAGATATTATTTACCATGGCTGGGACGATGGCTAAATTGTGATCCTATAGGAATTGGTGATGGAGTCAATGTTTATGCTTATTGTAAAGGAAATCCCTTAATGGCAACTGATCCAACAGGAAATCAGTCTGATGAAAGACCAACATCGAGTTTTGGTTTGACATTAAATTTTGATGGAAGCGCTAGAGTTGGTCCATTTATTAATTTACCGCAATGGAGCGGTTCAAGTACTTCGTCACCAATTACCTGTTCCGGTATTCATCCTACATTGGGTGTTTATATGCAATTAGGTATAGGATCAGAATGCGGAGCTTCAGGTGGATCAAGTGTTTCACCTTTAGTTTTAAGTCCGCCCCCATCATCAATTTCTCCTTCATCTGCAGCACCAACACCAGCCGTTACGCCAGCACCTGAGGCAGCACCTTCAGATGATGGATCTGTGGGGGAACCTGGGTTTTGGGAAAGTTTAATACCCGTTTGGGGTTCTGGGAGAGAATCTATTAATCATTTTCAACATGGTAATTATGGGCGAGGAATATTTTGGGCTGGAATGGCAGTCGCTGATGTCTTCTTGGTAAAATCACTTATTATGGGTGGAGGAAGACTTTTATTTAGAACAGGGGCTACTCTTTTAACAAGAGAGACAGGTACAGTGGCAGCAAGAGCAACAGTTACGGGATTAGAGCGGGCTCCCTCGTTATCTATCGAAGTTGCTGACAGGCTGGTGGCAGAATCAACCGATGCAGCTTGGCGCAGTTCTGGTTGGGGATCTGGCGCAGAGGTTGCTAATTTAGGAGAATGGTGGGTAAAAAGAACTGGCCCTGGCAATGCCTTTGTGAGAAATTTTGGAGCAATGGGTATTGAAGCGCAGGAACAAGGACTTGCCAGACTTGGAGATATGGGCGTTGAATTTTTTATGCGCGACGGTATGCTTTTTACACGATCAGCAGGTGAGGCGCCGAGAGCTTTTAGTTTTGTTTTTGCTAACGGATGGGGTAGAGGTTCGTTAAGATTAGGAACAATTTTCAATGATATAAGGCCAAGAAACATGGGAGTAGGCGGATTAATTTTTGATCCCGCGCTGCCACCACTTCTTCACAGCTTATTGTGGGGAACTACATACGGAATTCCAAGAACATTGGCTTCTGAAGCGGCACCGCTAATGAGGCCTTAAGAAATACATAACATAACAACTTTAGTGATGATGCAAGACTAATGAAAACCATTTAAAATTAAATAACTATGACAACCAAAAATATAATTATAAACGGAAAAATAAGTAATAAGAGTAATAACCCCCTATCAAATCTGCGTATTGAAGCGTGGGATAAAGACTTTTTCAGAGATGATTTTGTGGGAGAAACAATAAGTGATAAAAACGGTAATTTTAAAATTAGCTTTACAGAAAAGCGTTTTACAGAATTGTTTCTCGATAACAAACCTGATATTTATTTTAAAATTTATGCCAATGATAAACAGATTCACAGTACTGAAAATTCAGTTTTGTGGAATGCTACAAACAGTCAAAGGTCTTTAGAAATAATTATTGATGCAAAGTTCGAAAATATTCCGGATGCTACTGACAAAAATAGCCGGAAAGTATATGGTGAATTGCGAAATGAATTTGGAGCGTTATTAAAAAATGTAACCGTGCAGGTTTTTGACAGAGATCTTCGTAATGAAGAATTATTAGGAACTTATGTATCAAAAGACGGTAAATATCTGGTAAGTTACCATTCAGGGCAATTTAGAAAATCCGAGAAGGATGCAGCTGATATTTTAGTAAAAATTCTCGATAAATCTGGAAGGGAATTATACAAGTCGGTTATTTTTTACAACGCACCTGATAGTTTGGAAGTAAATATAACTCTTAATGATGCAGGGTATAAAGGAAAATCTGAATGGGAAGTATTGACGGAAACTTTTGATCCGCTTATTGAAGGTCTTTCACCGCTTGAACTTCGTGAAGATGAGCAATTTCAGGATATTTCTTTTCTTGCTGGAGAATCGGGAAAAAGTGAGGTGATGATCTGTACGTGGATTTTTAGCCATCACTTGTTTGAAAAAACAACAATTGAGAGAACACCCATCGAAGCTGCTGTATTTTTTGCATTTCTTCGTCAGGGACAGCCCGTTTTATTGTCCGAAAGTTTAGTTCAAGATATGCAAGATAGCGATAGGGTCGAATTATTAAAAGATAAAATTCTTAGAGAATTATCTGCTATCAGTAGAGAATTGCAGCAAAGAATAATGGAAAAAGGCATTACAGACAATACTATTCCCACAAGGATTATTGCTGATCTGGATAAAATTCTCGAAGCCTTACGAATTATTAAATTGCACTATGCAGCAGACAATACGATTGGTGCCGGAAAAGGAACCATCAATCAATTGCTTGAATTGACACCAGCGGCTGCTAAGGAAAAGCTGAAATTTATTGCAGCATTCAATGACCATACAGGGTCAATAAATGATTTCTGGAAAAAATTGGTAACTGATAAAATATTTAAACCTGAGGTTGTAAAAGAGGTCAAACTTAATTTTCAATTGGGTACTTTGACACGAAATCATATTCCTTTGGTGGAAGTATTAAATCAACAGTTTAAAAACAAGGAGTTAAGTTCAAAAAGAGAATTGGCTAAATTAGACAGTAAGGGCTGGATAAAGATTTTTAAAATGAAAGGGGCTGACGGTAAACCCGTAGGAGTTCCCGATAACATTGATGGAGAAACAGAAAAGGAAAAATATGAGGAATATGGAGCCATTTTAGAGAACCGTCTGGAACGTGCTTATGCAACTACTGCGTTTATGGCAAAGCTTGACAGGACGAAAAAAACTTCTATTACAGCAAAAAATGAAATTGTAAGTTTCCTGGATAATAATCCTCTTTTTTATATGGACCGCTTTCGCATTGATCATTACGTCAGTGAAAATAAGGAAGCACTCCGAAATATTAAAAACAAAGATGAGGTTATTAAACAGCTAAAATCAATTCAACGTTTATTTAAGCTCAAACCTACCTATCAGGCGGTTGAGACACTCTTAAACAGAAAAATTGAATCTGCTCAACAGATCTATTTTATGGGACGAGAACAGTTTGTTACGACCTTAAAAGATACTGGAATTAATAAAATAGAAAGTAAAAAGTTATATTATAGAGCAGAGAATACCTATGCCTATTCGTTGAATTTATACGCCAATTTTAACAACAGATTAAAAGGACCCGGATTAGCAGCAGCACCTTCATTTAAAATTACTGCGGAAGAAGAAGAAAAAATTAAAGCTATTCCTAATCTGCAAACACTTTTTGGCTCATTGGACTTTTGTGAATGTACACATTGTCGCTCCGTTTATAGCCCCGCGGCACATTTTGTAGATATAATGCGCTTTCTGGGTGAAAGAAATACCAATGGAACTGAAATAAATGCCGGTAAAAAAGTAAAACATATACTTTTAGATCGCCGTGCTGATTTGGGAGAAATGGAATTAAGCTGTGAAAATACAAATACACCTTTACCTTACATTGATCTTGTAAATGAAATTTTGGAAGATGTGGTATCACCGCCTCAGGCAACAGTACTAAATGCGGCAATAGAAACAAGTTTAACACCAGGGGGAATTAAAGCCGCAGTTAAGAATGAGTTGATTGCAAAAAAAATCCCAATTGATGAAGATGGCGAATTATTTAATCCGGACAGCAGAGGACACTGGTCTATTCGTGATAAAATGCATTCTTACAAGGTGTTTAAAACAAGCGGAACATTAAAGATTCTTCCCACTAAGCAAACTCACTTTAACGCAGCAGAGGCAAGGGCAAATCCGGAATATACCAATGCAAAAGCATATGATAAATTAAGCACAGAAGTTTATCCGTTTAATTTACCTTTTAATCTTTGGTTTCTTCAATCGAGAACATATCTGGATCATTTAGGGGTTTCCCAGCCAAAATTATTTGAGCTGTTTCAACAAAAATTAAGTGATAATGTTACATTTGAACCAAGTGATATTCAGGTTAACAGAGCCTGGATTGGGATTAACGAAGCTGCCGGCAAAATAATTACAAATTCCTATCTTCCGGAAAAAAAATCATGGGACTTTTGGGGATTACAGCAAAACGGAAATAATCTTCCTCATCCTGATACACCTACAGATCCAACAACAAATATAACGGGCGGATGGGTAACTGTTCTTAGTAATGTATCTGTTATGCTTCATCGAAGCGGACTTAATTATAAAGAATTATTGCAGTTACTGGACATGCTCTATGTTAATCCCACAAAAAGTATCGTAATAAATGACAATGTAGACAGTAATGCGGCTATTTGTGACGCTACCAAATTTAAAATTGCAGGTTTGACTGTTGAGGCACTTGACAGGATGCATCGGTTTTTAAGACTGTGGAGAAAATTAGGCTGTACCATGTGGGAACTGGATCTGTTATTGCCCGCTGGTGATCCACTATCAACCCCAATAGATAAACAATTAACAGACCCCGTTATAGAGGATATTTCCAGAATGAATCGGATTAAAGAAAATTTTGGATGGGACTGGTCAATGGTTTTAGCACTTTTTAATCCCATTGGTCATAGTATTTATTATGATCGAAGTAAATCTGACGCCCAGGTCGTTCAGACTCTGTATCAACGATTATTTCGAAACAAACTGGTAGATGCTACAGCAGTTTTTCCAGAAAGTCCTACTCAAATTTCAGGAGCAATTAAAGGGAATGGCACGGAAGATTTTCCAGATAAAATTCCGGGTATTCTGGCAGCTTTTCGCATTAGCGAGGACGACTTAAATATCATATTAAAAGAACATTTAGGATTAACTGTCGATAGTACTCTTAATTGGGAAGTTTTAAGTCAGCTTTATCGCGTTACTATTTTAGCAAAAGCATCAGGTTTAAGTACTGATCAGTTTATTAGATTAAAAAAACTGTGGTCAATAGATCCTTTTGCATCGTCAAAGGCCACTTTAGATTTTATCGAATTGACCACAAAAATTTTAAACTCTGGTTTCACTGTTACAGAATTAGATTATTTATTAGCGCATCAGTATAAAATAAATTCTGGAGTTGCTTTAGAAAATAAAACAATTGTTGCCATAATTAAAGAGATTCGTGATGGACTGCAAAAAGTTGAGGATGATATTATTTTAAAAACAGAAGAAACAGCTGAGGCTTACATTAAAAGTAAGTTAGGGCTTTTGCCAGTCTTTGCAAAAGACATAGATCAGGACAAGGCTTTGGCTATTATTAATGGTACGTGGACAGATACAGCGACAGAAAATAGAGATGACTTAATTGATTTATTCTTTTCGGATGTACTGGACCTTACAGTTGCCAAAACAAATTTTGCCGATATTCCGCCAGGAGGCACAGGAATGTCGCTAGAGGATCGTCTTGACTACTTTCAGCCAGCATTGCAAAATTATTTATTGCAAACAGGTAAAGAAACTTTTATAAAACAAAAAATTGCAGAAACCTTTCAGGTCGAGGTTCCGAGTGCTGACTTACTTTTATCGCAATTAAAGGTTTCAGGATCAACGGCTAGTCTTTTGGAAAATCTGAATGATTTGAAATTGCTTGAAAAACTATCAGATGGCATTTATAAGTTTGATATTGACGAAACTAATTTTTTATCAGGTTTTAAATCATTGAAATTATTATACAAGGATGCTTTAGTTATCAATAAATTAAAAATGAAAACGGAAGAGTTAAAATGGTGGCTTTCAGGAACACATACAACTAATTTGAATTGGCCTCATCCTAAAGATTTTCCGATAGAATCAGGTAGTATGGTCTTACTTTCGGCCTGGAATAATATGTCTGATTTTTTTGAATTTAAAAATAAATTACCAAAATCAGAACTGACTGCTTTTGAGTACCTGGATATCATTTTAAATCCTGCAATTGTAGGACAGCCTAATATTGCGGCACTTTCAAAATTTTCATCATGGAAAGAATCAGATATAGACGCTCTTGTTAAGGCTTTTCGCTGGGATGCTAAAATTGAATTGCATAAATCACAATCATTAATCCGGCTCCATAATTGTATTCAGTCTTTATTGAGACTAGGTATAGATGCCCAACGTGCCATTGACTGGGCAAAAGCCATTCCTACTGCCGAGATTGCCGAAAGTATGAAGCAAACCATTAAAGCGAAATATGATTTGCCACAGTGGCAAAAAGTGATTCAGCCTTTGCAGGATATTTTTAGAGAACAAAAGAGAGATGCTTTGGTAAGCTGGCTAACTTCTCAAACAAATCCAAATTGGATCGATCAGAACGCGCTCTATAGTTATTTCCTGATCGATGTTGAAATGAGCGCCTGTATGTTAACCTCGCGTTTGAAACAAGCAGCTGCATCGGCCCAGTTATTTGTGCAGCGATGCCTGATGAATCTGGAATTGGATATCGCGATCAGATCAGAAAAAACAGATTCTACTGATACGCTCGCAGACTCTAAATGGAAACAATGGAAGTGGATGAAGTATTATAGAGTTTGGGAAGCCAACAGAAAAGTATTTCTATATCCCGAAAACTGGATAGAACCTGAACTTCGTGATGAAAAGTCGCCTTTTTTCAAGGAACTTGAGAACGAATTGATGCAAAATGATATAAGCAACGACACCGCCGAAGAAGCGTTTTTAAATTATTTAGAAAAACTGGATCAGGTTGCTAATCTAGAGATAAGAACAATCTACAATGAGGTAATCAGCAGTAACGAAGAAGTACTTCATGTATTTGGACGTACACGAAGCAGCCTCTCACCAGACTATTTCTACCGTAAACGCATTAATAAAGGACGCTGGACTGCATGGGAAAAGATAGATCTTGAAATCGCAGGAAATCATTTGGTTGCCGGTATTCATAATCGCCGTTTACATTTATTCTGGCCACAGTTTCTGGAAAAAGCTACGGAGCCTACTACTTTTGCAATTCCAACCGCTAACTCGGGCGGAAATGTTTCAGCACCTAGTCGCTTTTGGGAAATCAGAATGTTCTGGAGTGAACTCAAAAAAGGCAAGTGGAAACCAAAAGTATTATCTGACACCTTTTTAAAGGTGTATCAAACCGAAGCGGGGGGAAATTATCCGCAAAATATTAATTTTAGAACTCGCCTAAAGCCGTATATACAAGTTAAATTATTTAATTCTTTCAGGCCATATGACTTTGCCCCATTAGGAAATAATTACTTCAATAAAATAGGAAGGCAGATGGAGCCGGATAGCAGCGGCGAAGAATATGAAAATTTAATAACAGCACCGGAAACCCAATATTTTTACGGACTCACAAAATATAATACAAACAAGCTTTATTTTTACTATTCAGCTTCACAATATGATTCTTATGGTGACTATGCCGCTGCAACGGATAGCACCAATGCAACAGAAGTTTTAAAGAAGCTTACTCCGTATTCTACTTATACGGTGCTGAATTCAACAGCTCGTTTTTTTTCTAATTCAGGATCTTTTTTCATGTGGGATCCGTCAAGAACCTATTTTGTCGATTATAACATAAATAAATCACAGGAATACATTTCTCAAAAATTGTATACCAGGGTAACAAAATCATTTTCATTTTTTGTTCATTATCATCCGTTTGTAGAGCTGTTTACTAAAGAGCTAAATATTTGGGGTATAAAAGGTTTATTGAACCGTCGAATTCAGGTTAATCCTAAAAGCATACCTGGTTCTCCTTCCTTATTTAACTTTGCAGATTATAACCCAACCTCTGTCGTTTCCAAGACATATGAATTGCTGGATAAAACTAAATCGTATCCTGTAGAAGATGTAGATTTCTCGTATAAAGGGGCCTATGCACTTTATAACTGGGAGTTATTTTTTCATGCTCCTTTCCATATTGCAAATAAATTAGCCACAAATCAGCGTTTTGAGGAAGCATTAGAATGGTTTCACTATATTTTTAATCCAACCAATACTGATAATGCGGTTAACGATCCTAACTCACCCCAACAAAAATACTGGATAACCAAACCTTTTTATGAAACGACAAAAAATGACTATTACAAACAAAAGATCGAAACTTTATTACTTTCTATAGCTAAAGGAGAAAGCGAAACTATTGCGCAGGTGAATGAATGGCGTGACAATCCTTTTAATCCGCATCTTATTGCCAGAATGCGTACAGTGGCTTATCAAAAAAGTGTTTTAATTAAATATATTCAAACTATTATTGCCTGGGGAGATCAGCTTTTTCGTCAAAATACTATTGAAACCATTAATGAAGCCACACAACTTTATGTATTAGCAGATTCAGTTCTAGGGCCACGTCCAAAAAGTATTCCTAAAAAAGTAAATAATTCCGTAAAAACGTATTATCAGCTAGAAGGGGAAGGAATTGATATATTCGGAAATGCCCTAATGGAGGTTGAAAATCTTCTGCCACCAGCATCTTCTTCCAGTACTATGGGAGATGAAAGTCCTGAACTTCCAAGATTGGATGTTATGTATTTTTGTATTCCCAATAATGAAAAATTAATTTCAATGTGGGACCTTGTAGAAGATCGGCTTTTCAAAATCAGACATTGCATGAATATTGATGGTATGGTTCAGCAATTACCCCTATTTGATCCTCCAATTGATCCCGGAGCATTGGTTAAAGCCGCTGCAGGTGGTTTGGATTTGAGTTCTGTGCTTGCAGAAATGAATGCTCCAATGCCATTGTATCGATTTAATTTTATGATCCAAAAAGCTTTTGAATTGTGCACAGAAGTTAAATCATTAGGTGCTGCGATGCTGTCGGCTTTAGAGAAAAAAGATGGTGAAGCTTTTAATTTACTTCGAACAAGTCATGAATTGACGATGATGGATGCAGTGCGAAGTCTAAAAATGAGGCAAATTGAAGAATCATTGAAAAATTGGGAGGGCATAATAGAAGGTAAAAAGATAGTGGAGGAACGAAAAGCCTATTATTCAAAATTGATTAATGATGGATGGAATGCGGGAGAACTTACTGCATTTGGTCTTTCTACAGGCTCTGCCGCAATCGAAGTAGCAGTCGCAACTGCGTACATTTTATCGGGAGGACTTAAATTAATTCCAACATTTTTAGCAGGAGCAGCTGGTTTTGGCGGTACTCCGGAAGTTTCTGCCAGTATGGGAGGACAACAAATTGGTAATGGTGCAGAAATGGCCGCAAGAACATTGCAGTCAATTGCATCGGCATTGGACAAAAGTGCCTCATTGATTTCTACAGCATCCAGCTTTGGACGACGTGCCGATGACTGGGATTTTCAAAAACGTCTGGCTGAAAAAGAGTTGCCTCAAGTAGACAAACAAATTGCTGCTGCAGAAATTCGTAAGCAAATGGCAGATATAGAACTTGCTAATCATGATCGCCAGAAAGAAAATTTGGAAAAAGAAAGAGAATATATGCTAAGTAAGTTTACTAATCAGGAATTGTACGATTGGATGATTAACCAGCTTTCTACTGTTTACTTTCAAAGTTATCAATTGGCTTTTGATATTGCGAAACGTGCAGAACGCTGCTTTAGGTATGAACTCGGCTTAAGTGATTCTAATTATATACAATTTGGCTATTGGGACAGTTTGAAAAAAGGATTACTCTCAGGAGAAAAACTTTTTTATGATTTAAAACGTCTTGAAGCAGCCTACTATGAACAAAATCGCCGAGAGTATGAATTGACAAAACATATTTCGCTCTCTCAAATAGATCCTGTTGCCTTGCTAAAACTTCGTCAAAATGGAGAATGTCTGATTGATATTCCTGAAACAGTATTCGATATGGATTACCCAGGGCATTATTTTAGACGCATAAAATCGGTTAGTGTATCGATTCCTTGTATTACGGGACCTTATACTACAATTGCCTGCACACTTTCTTTAAATAGAAATAGCATCAGAAAGAATAGTTTGCTCTCAGGTGGAAAATACGAAAGAGATTTTGCTATAGATGATTTACGTTTTCAGGATGAGGTTTCGACCATACAGTCCATAGCTACAAGCGGTGCACAAAACGATAGTGGAATGTTTGAATTGAATTTCAGAGATGAAAGATATTTGCCTTTTGAAGGTGCCGGTGTAATAAGCAGCTGGCAGCTTAAATTAAATAGTGACTTTTTGCAATTTGATTTAAATACAATTTCAGATATTGTTATTCATTTAAATTACACAGCCAGAGAAGGTGGTGAAGCACTGAAAAATGCCGCAGTATTAGAGTTTAATAAAAAACTTAACAGTATGGCATTGGCTGAAAATAGTAAAGGGCTATTTAGAGTTTATGATATTAGAAAAGAATTTTCAACAGAGTGGAATAAATTTTTATTTCCCGCTGTTGTTAACGGGGAACAACAACTAATTTTAGAAAATTTACAAGAAAGATTACCGTATTTTACTCAAAATTTTAAATTTAAAAAAGTCTCAAAGATTGAGGTTGTAGCTTTAGCAAAAGATGACACGAAGACTTATAAAGTGATGGTTTCTCCTTTAGGAAATACTGATACTGATTTATTAAACCTTGCTGTTGGCTCACAATATCAGGGATTGCATAACAGTTCTAAAGACCTGACAGGTAATGAAGTTAATTTGAATTCCTGGACCATTAAAATAAAAGAAAATGGTGTAGGCGATTTTAAATCACTTGCCACAGATGCAGTTAAAGAACTATTTTTAATCATTAACTACGCAATTTCATAACATGTTAAACGAAGCTGATATAAAAAAATTAGTTGAGAGAATCGTGAAATGCGTAGAACCCGATAAGGTCATTATGTTTGGTTCCTATGCAAAGGGTATAGCAACCAATAAAAGTGATCTTGATTTGTTTATTATAAAAGATACTCCTCTGCCTATGAAGCAACGTAATGAGGAGCTATTACCTATTGTAAATAAATTATTAATAGAAGTAGATGTTCATGTTTATACACCCGAAGAAGTTCAAGAATATGGTTCTGAAAAATATTCATTCGTACATTCGGTTTTAAAAACAGGAAAAGTAATTTATCGTAAAATTTAGAGATAAGGTTATGTCGTAGCTGGCAATGACCTTTCTTTTAGAATTTTAATATCCATCAAAAAATAAAAAGAGAAAAGTTAGAGTAGGGATTGGATGGCACCCATATCAAAGTAACAGGTATTTGGTGTTATCTGTATGGAGCAGTTGATTACTGGGGAAATAGTTCTGATTTTGTATTGAGAAAAAGAGGCAGACCTACAGCTAAAAGAAATGATTTGCAATCATTATTTTTTAGTAGAGATTTTTTCACATGTCCTGTTTTATTATCAAAATAAAATTTAACAATTAATACTCTCAAATAATACAATTGTATTATTTAAAAACATCTTAGAAGACCGGAATATAAAGACACAGAAAGCAGGTTATGTATAGGCTCAAAATTATTAGAGAGAAAAATAAAAGACGAGGGAGTAACTCAATCTAAGTACATTAAAATTTTCGCTGGGAAGGTTTAGTATTGGGATGCGCCATGACGCGGCGCGTCCTTGATAAGCTCATCTTCTTTAAGCTCCTCACGGCCAAGCTGTCCAATTTCGAATTCCCTGCTCACCGGATTATCTTTTTCGGGCGCTATGGTCTCAAAGGAATCATTTTCATCCTCATTGTTCTTCTCAGTATCCATATCCGTTTTGAGACCCTTTTGAAGGGTCATTCTCTATAAGGTCCTTTTCTATGTCCTTCCCGGTTATGTCTTTGGGGCCGCTTTGGGGTTCCTTATAAGGGTCCTGCGGGTCATAGGGGCTGGGTGTTTTTGGCTGCGTGTTTTGGGGCTTTGATCGGGTTTTGGGAATTACGGTGGTGCTTGTGGTAATTTTTGGTTGTATGGGAAGTTGTCATTTTGTTTGCTGATCACTGAGTTTTTTAGTTAATCTAATTTTTTAGGAGCTTTTTCCCGCTATCCGTTGCAATCTTTTGTGCCGAACCCCGGCACAAAAGGATTTCCACTGCTATCGGGGCTAGGGCTGCTGAGGAGCCCGGCTCTTTAGACTAATAAAAATAAGTGAGATTATAAAAAAATGGCGCCCATTGTCTTCAATTGGCGCCATTTGGCTTGTTTGTGACCCTCGACGGGACAAATTTCTATAAATTTTATGGAAGATTTGAAGAGATTGGCTTACTATATGTAGGCGCTGTCTTTATATGCCTTAAGGATTTTGGTTTGGATGTCCTGTTGGGGATCGAACGAAAATGTAGCGTCAAAAAAACAAATCGTTAAAATCGCCTTGCTTATTGTGCCAAAAAAAGTATCAATTCCAAATTTTTACAGCGTTGAATTTTCCATAACGTTAACTAGTATATTTAACCAGCCACTTAGCTTTGTGCTCTGCTCTTGAATTTATAAATGCAATATCAGTTCCTTCTGCAATTGCATCAAGAGGAAAACGTAATGGTCTTGCACCACTGGGCATATTGATTAGTTCCAATATGCCATCAGCTATGGTTTGCGGGTCCATATTAAATTCCTGCATTTTTCCAAATAATCCTGCACCAATAGCATTAAACATTTCGCTTGCTACCGGATCATAAGTTTTTGCAACTTCTGGATAATCAGCATTATTACCGGTTTTCGATCCGTTATTCATTTCGGTAGGATAAACGCCTGGCTGAATAGTAACGTTTTCAATATTAAATTGTTTCAATTCATCCTGAAGAGATTCAGTAATGGCTTCTACACTAAATTTAGAAGCTAAATAGGGTCCCATAAAGGGCAGGGAATGGCCACTTGCTCCAGAAGTAAGATTAATTACCAAACCGTTTTTTGCAGCTCTCATAGAAGGTAATACGGCCTGATAAGTACGAATGATACCATAAAAATTAACCTCAAAAAATCTTTTGATCTGGTCAATTGAAAAAGCTTCTACTAATCCGAAACCTGATAGTCCTGCATTATTTACCAAAACATCTATTTTTTCATATTTGTTAAGTACTTTTTGAAATGCGGTTTGTACTGAAAGATCATCTGTAACGTCTATTTCTACAACTTCAATATTTGGAAATGAAGAAAGTTCTTCCGCTGCCGATTTGTTTTTGTCATTTGTGGCACGCATGCCGGCGATTACATTATGTCCCGCTTTAGATAAGGTGATGGCTGTCAGTTTTCCGAATCCGGTGCTGGTACCAGTAATAAAAATTGTCTTTGTCATGATTACTATATTTATAATTTAACAAGACAAAGGTCTGGTAGAACAGCATTTACTTTCATTGACTTTTGCCTGATAAAAAAACAAACAAATGTCAATGAAAACTAAAATTATTTTTTTGGGTTACGACGAATACGCGTAATGGTTTCAGGGGTTATTCCAAGATAAGCCCCAATCATATGTTGGGGAATGCGATTTGCTAATACAGGATTGGAGTCCAAAAAGTTTTGGTACTTTTTTTCTGCAGAAAAACTTATGCTGGCATGGATGCGGCTTTGCGAAACCATAAAACTCTTTTGTAAAATAGTATTTACCAAATTATTGAAGCTGGGAATCTCATGACAAAGCATTTGAAAATCTTCCTTTTTTATTAATATGATTTCAGAATTTTCGATTGCATCAATATTGAACTTTGAAGGCGTATTATTTATTAAACTTTCACGGTCTCCAAACCAGTAATTTTCAGGAGAGAAATTTATAATATGTTCTTTTCCATCCTTGTCAACAGAGAACGTTTTTATTAACCCTTTGCACACAAATGCATTGTATTTCCATACTTCACCTGCTTCGAGTAGAAATTGCTTCTTTCGTATTTTTTTAACTATTGATACAGAATCAATCAAGAGTAATTCTTTTTCAGAGAGTACGATTTTGTCAGCAAGATATTCCTGTAAGATACTAAGCATTTTGACGCAGGGTATTTTCTTGTAAATGTACAAAATGAATTTCAACTCATCCGCAGTATATCATCTTCAAATAAAACTGGGTTGCACGCTTTCTTGCAGCTGGGGTCGGCAGTAGCCGGAACGGTCCATTACTTTTGCTTTCTGATCACCGATATACCATAAAATGAAAAATTCAGATGCAGTAGTGTTAATTCTAGAAGATAGAAAAACATGGATTTCCAGCTTCTGTCAAAGAAGTATAAATTTTAGAAATAGAAATAAAAAATGGCTTGCGTTTCTTTTTTTAATTGCCTTTCCAACGTTGGGTCAGGCGCAACTTGAGCTATATTCTAAAGTAAACAGCGATGGATCTATTGAACCTATAATAGACTATTTTGGAAGTAAAAAAATAAACGATCAGTTTGCCTTGACCTTTTTTGGACTTACCCGGGAGAAATGGGGACAGGCTTTAATCGGGTTGTCTTATTCACCAATAGAAAGAGTCGTTATTTCGGCAAGTGCCGGTATTGAGCAAGGGCATCATTCGCCACGGTATTCTTCGAGTATTTGGTTAAAGAATGGTAGTGTTACTTTTCTGGCATTGGGTGAGAAGGGAGGTGGTGCCGATAATTATTTATATAAAGTCAATATGTTCTACGAATTTTCAGAGAAGATAAGTCTGGGAATTATGGATTGGAGATACCATGGACTTGGACCCAATTTCAGATATACAATTACAAAATTAAAAGTAACAATATGGATTATGCCTGCCTATGATCATGAGGAAAAGACAAGCAGATGCATGTTAGGAATTAACGTACCGATGTAAATCAGCTATTCTTTGCTTTAAATAATTTGCCGGAGAATAGAAAGTGACTGTTCAATTTCCCGCTCGTTAAGTGCTGCAAATCCAAGCCTTAGTCCATTAGGGTTAAAGAGTTCGTTATTATAAAACGTACCGTCTGAAATCTTTAAGCCCTTCTTCTCTGCACGGTTGGCTAATTCTATCAGGTTTATTTTTTTATCAAATAAAGACCACACAGCCATGCCGCCCTCAGGAGTTTTAAAAGTGATCACATCCTTAAAATTAGTCTCGAGTATTTCACAAAAAAGATCTCTTCTCTGTCTGTATATTTTGATGGATTTACGATAATGTCTTTCCATTTCTCCAGTATCATAAAGAGATGCAAATGCCTCTTCAATCAAAGAATCACCCTGTTTGTCAATTAGTTGCCTTAGCGAGGCACAAGCATTTACAAATTGTGAGCCTGAGATTAAAAAACCAATACGAAGTGCAGGAGCAAAAGTTTTGGTGATCGAACCAATATAAATAACATTTTGGTTGTGATCAATACTAGCCAGCGGTATATAAGGTTTATTATTGTAATGAAAATCAAAGTCATAATCGTCTTCAATTATAGCAAAACAATATTCTTCAGCAAGTTTAAGAAGCTTTAACCGTCGTTCCATGCTCATGGTAACAGTAGTCGGAAAGTGATGATGAGGGATAATATAAACGGCTTTTATTTTTTGATGCTTTAATGTATCGGCTAAATAATCAATGTCCATCCCAAATTCATCGACTGGTATTCTCAAAAGAGCAGCCCCGCTATATTTAAAAATTTCATCTGCTGAGCGGTAATTTGAAACCCCAACAGCAATTTTGTCTGATGAAGTCAGTAATAACTGAGTTGCCAGATAAATCCCCATCTGACTTCCTTTTGTAATTATTATATTTTCAGGACTCACAGCAAGGCCTCTTGTTTCAGAAAGGTATCTGCATAATGCCATTCGAAGGCGTTCGGATCCTTTAGGATGACCATACTTTAGAAAATTCTTTCCATAGAATCTTTTGGATATGCTTCTGTATTCCCGCATTAGAAGATCTACTGGTGTGAGCCGAACATCCGGAAAACCGTCATCAATTGTCAGAACTGCTTTTTGAAAATCTTCTACAGCAAATTTTTCCGTAAACGGATTATTCCATTTAAACGAATCTGGTTTCTCTTCCAAATGTGAAATAGAAGTGTACTTTCTTTTATCTGAAAGCTCAGGAAGCCTGGAGAGTACAAATATTCCTTTGCGTTCAACAGATTCTGCCCACCCCTGACTCATAAGTTCTTCGTATGCGACTTTCACAGTGTTGCGGCTAATTCCCGTTAGTTCTGAAAGAACCCTTGTACTTGGCAGAATATCCGAAGGCTTTAAGGTCCCGTTACTAATCAATTGAATAAAACAATTGCACAATTGAACATAGAGAGAAACATTTGAGTCCCTGTTGAGTTGTATCAGTGATTTATATGGAAGCATTTGTACAATTTTATGTTAGGCGAATTTCTCAGCTGTCTTAGTAAATTTATAATTTTCTTACCTAATTACGGGAAAATGGTAAATGTATTTCAAAGAGAAAAGCTGCTCTTTGAAAAACGGAGCAGCTTACTGAATTTGTATTAAATTTATTTAGGCGGGAACGAGTTGTGTTGTAATTCCAATTCTGTTCCAGGCGTTTATAGTTATTATGGCCAGAATAACCTGTGCAAGATAGGTCTCGTCCAATACTTCTGATGCAGCCTGGTAGGTCTCATCCTTCACATGTCCGCTGATTAATGTTACTTCTTCAGTCAGTGCTAAAATTGCACGTTCTTCAGTTGTAAAAAAAGGAGTATCACGCCATGCATTGAGTGCGTAAATGCGCTGTTCTGTTTCACCGGCTTTGCGAGCTTCTTTGGTATGCATATCAATGCAGAATGCACAACCATTTATTTGTGAGGCCCTGATTTTTATTAAGTCTTTGTGTGTTTTTGTCAGCGGAGTGCTTTCAATAAATTTTTCAAGTCCAAGGATTGCCTGATATCCGGCAGGTTCCACCTGGTCGATCTTAATACGTGTTTTCATTTTTTAAATTTTATATTTATTTGTAATTGCTATTTCGATATTTTTCTAAGAGAATATTAAGGCTTTCCTTTTCATCTAAAGTGAGATTATCAACAAGTTTTGTTTCATATGCCAGTACTTTGGGGGCAACTTCTTCAAGAAGCGCTATTCCTTTTCTTGTAATGGTTATATCTATTTTTCTGCGATTCTCACTGCATTCTTCCCGGGTTACAAGTTCCTTATCAAGTAATTTATCTATAAGTCGGGTGGTATTACTTGTTTTTGATGCCATTCTTTCCTGTATCATATACATGTTTGCACACTTACCATTTAAGTTTCCTAATAGAACTAAAACATCATATTGTTCTTTAGAAAGAGTATGAAATTTTAATATTTCATTTAAATCTTCCTTAAAAGCGATTTGGATGCATATGATATTCAGCAATATTTTTTTATTTATTGGTAATGGACCACCGGATTGTTTTATATCTTCTATTTTCATAGTAATAGAATTATATAGAGAATGTCAAATAGTTAAATAACTACTATTTCTCTCTATTAAAGAGATTGTCTAAACTCCATTTATAATTTGGAATAAAGGAAAGTAAAAGACTAGCCGCACTGGCAGTAAACACACCATAATTAATAGGTTTTTGAATTCCTACTGAAAATGTCATAAAGACGATGAAGGTGAAAGTAAGAAGCGATGCGCCTATGGCTGACCACTTTGTTTTAAACCCTAAAATCAAAAAAACACCGATAGATAATTCGGCCACCGTTGCTACGAGTCCCATTACATTAACCATTGGTCTGTCAAAAATCGGCATAAGGGTAGAAGTGTAATCAATGAAATTTTGCCAGTTACCCCATTCAATATTACCGGTACCAGCAGGGCCCAGTATACCTAATCTGTCCGAAACCGGAGTTAAGAACGTAATACCCAGTGCGTATCTCAAAAGCAGCTGGGGAATTTTAAATGTATCTTCCATAATTTTTTTATTTATGTTTTTATACGGACAAAGGTATTGTTAGCCTGTGTTTTTATTTTACCCCAGATTTACTAAACTATAGGACCCAGATGCTATCGTATTTACATCACACCAACATTTTTTTTTAGGCTGGGGCAGGTGTTGTCTGTAATCTGGGACTTCAACCGTAACATCATAAGCTTTTATTTTGCAGTACACAAAGTAGAAATTATGAAAAGGATTGCAGTTTTCTGCGGTTCCAGTTTTGGTACTGAACCCATTTTTAGGGAAGCCGCCTATAATTTAGGCGCATTATTAAGCCAAAAAGGTTTTAGCTTGGTTTACGGCGGATCAGCTACAGGTTTAATGGGCGTTTTAGCTGATGGGGCTCTGGAAAATCAGGGTCAGGTTATTGGAGTTTTACCAAGATTTCTTCAGAAAAAAGAAGTTGCACATACCAGATTAACCGAACTTATTTTGGTGGATGATATGCACCAGAGAAAAGCAAAAATGAATGAACTGGCAGATGGTTTTATTGTATTGCCCGGAGGACTCGGTACTTTAGAAGAACTCTTTGAAATGCTGACCTGGTCACAACTTGGACTTCACCAAAAACAAATTGTAATACTGAATGTCGGTGGTTATTATGATCTATTGTTGTCACTGCTTCAAAATCTTGAAGATTTTGGATTTCTCAAATCGGGAAATGAGTCCGCATTTTCGGTTTGTGAATCGGTGTTGGCTTGTCTGAATGTATTTGAGAAATAATTAGAGATCCGAGACCAGATTGTGATTTATTCTTAATTCTGATGTTGATTGCCTTTTTCGAACGAAGCTGGATCCTTTTGTTTCTCGGAAGTGGTATCCTATTAAAACAGGAATGCCGGCTAATTTTGCTTAAAATAATATTCGTCATGAAAAAAATACTGGTGATTAATGCAAGTGCAAGAAATTCCGAATCGAAAAGCCGTGAACTTACAGAAGCTTTTATAAAGCAATGGAAAATGATTAATGGCGAAGCAGTTTTTAGTTTTCGTGACCTGACCATTTCTGATGTTCCGTTTGTTACCGAAAGCTGGATTGAAGCAGCATCAAAGAAAAAAGAGGAAAGGAGCGAGGCCGACAACAGTGCACTCGAAATTAGTGATGTTTATATCAAAGAATTGAAAGATGCCGATATTATTGTTCTTGGCTCGCCCATGTATAACTGGTCGGTACCAGGTATTCTAAAAGCATATATAGATCAGATAGTACGCGTTAATGAAACGTGGAAATTCAATCATGACCATTCAACAAACCCCTATAAAGGTTTACTGGAGCATAAAACATTATTCCTTTTATTAGCCTGTGGCGGAACAGGATATGGAAAAGGAGAGCCCAATGAGGATATGAATTTCCAAAATACCTACCTCGAGCTAGTCTTCCAATTAATTGGCATTCATAATATACATACTGTTGCAATTGATGGTGTTTCTGTTGATCCGGAAAAGCTATGTCAAAGAGTTGAGACCGCGCATCAAACCATTAAAAATTTAATTGCAAATAAAGTTTATAAAAATATAAAGCCAAATTATGAAAGCCAACAGTAAACTATTTAAGGGAAGCCTGTTAATTATCTTAGCTGCCTGCTGTTATGGAATGCTGGGAACCTTTGTAAAGCTAGCCTATAAGGACGGTTATAATACTGCTGAAGTAACTATTTCTCAATTTTTTCTGGGATTTATAGTACTGTTTATAATTACTATTATTTCCGGTAAGTCAGCGGCTGCTGTAAAAGCAGCTCAAGTAAATCTAAAGAGTTGCGTTAAACTTATTGCCGCCGGCACTTCATTGGGATTTACAAGCATCTTTTATTATATGGCAGTAAAGTATATACCCGTCAGTATTTGTATAGTTCTTTTAGTTCAGGCTGTTTGGATGAGCCTTGTTGTAGAGATGCTACAAAAACAAAAACAACCGGAATTTTCTAAGATAGCTACTGTTGTAATAATAATTTTCGCAACCCTGATAGCAACGGATGTTTGGCATCAGTACAATCAAATTAATTGGACAGGTGTTGCTTGGGGCCTTCTGGCAGCATTGTCTTACACAGCCACAATTTATTCATCAAACAATATCGAATTGGGCTTTCCGCCTATTAAAAGAAGTTTTTTAATGGTAAGTGGAGGCTTTATCACAGTTTTACTGGTGTTCAGTTCTTCTTTATTGCAAGATTTTTCTTTTAGTATTCTCTTAAATTGGGGTATTGTAGTCGCACTTTTCGGTACTATTCTTCCTCCTATATTATTTGCTAAAGGAATGCCTTTAACCGGAATGGGATTGGGAGCAATTTTTACATCCCTGGAAATTCCGGTCGCGATCTTATTTGCCCATTTATTACTTAATGAATATGTTTCTGTTTGTCAATGGGTGGGAGTATTTCTTATAATTATTGCGGTAATTTTGAAAAACATTAGATCTTTTACCTAGAAGCCAAAATTAAACTTCGAATCATCTTTTGTGATGATCCGAAGTACTTGGTTATCTGTAATATAAATGTTTAGATTCATTTATTATAAATAGTTTTATTCTGACCATGGCGAATGCAAAATAGCATCACAAAAGTTTAATTGTTTATATCCGGGGATCATGCACGAACATATATCGGCATTCATACTTCCGAAGGTTGTGTGCGGTTTATGTTTAAAACCATCGAAAAAAGCCGGGATCATATTTTTCTTTAATTCGCTGCGCGGAAACTGTTTTATAATTTCATCGCGATCTGCATTCGATAATTGACTGTATCCCCTTCCAACTACATCCAGTGCGACCCCAAAATTCAGTAGCGCTACTTCGGGTTCTTTATACTCAGCTATACCGGGCGATGTATGAAGTGCGATGGCATCCCAGACTAATTGTAGTGATTGCGAAGAAACGCCATGGCCAAGAAGAAAATTTCGGGCGGCATCAGCTCCGTCCACTTCAAATCTCTTCTCACTGCTGCGATAATGGGCTGTTAATCCTAAATCATGAAACATGGCGCTGACATACAATAGTTCTGCATCGTACCGAATATCATTTTGCCGGCCATTTAGGGATGCAAAAAGAAAAGAGCGCAAAGAGTGATTGAATAAAAGAGCACTACCATGTTCGCGTAATAATTCTGTTGCCTGCTTAGCCATTACACTATCAGGCATTTTTATTCCTGCTATAATTTTACCTGAAATTGCCATAAGTATCAATTTATTATTTTAAAAAAGTATCAAAGAGCTTCTGTTTTAGTTGAAATGCCTACGCGGTTTAAAAAGTTCATGTGGCATATACAAATAATGATATCGGCTATTTCCTTTTTTGTAAAATAAGATTGGAGTTTTTGATATGCATTATCAGAAACGCCATGATTAAATATCAATGTTATTTCTTCAACAACTTCAAGAACACTACGCTCAATAGCAGTAAACAAAGGACTTTCCTGCCAGGCAGATAAAGCAAAGATCCGGCGGGGAGATTCTCCGTTTTTTAATGCATCGCGGGTATGGTAATCGATACAATAGGCGCATTTATTAATTTGGGAAACCCGGATTTTAATAATTTCAATTAGGCTTTTTGACAGGGTTGATTGATATAGACGTTTGTCAATTTGGGCAATTAATTGCCAGTATAAGGGTTCTTCTTCCCACACGTCAAGACGATGTTTAATAACTTTATCCATGATTTTATTTGTTTTCACAAAGTTAAAATACATGAATCCGAATATTCTTAAACTGGTTTAAGAAAGGTATTTTTTCCTTATTTCGCTTAAATATTCTGGTGTAAAGCCTAAAAAGGAAGCAAGCAGGTATTGAGGAACCCGTTGTGTAAAATCAGGAAAATCAAGGAGAAAATGCTGATATAATTCTTCTTTCGAATATTCATATAGATATCTTATCCTCATTTGTGAGGCTGCATAAGCCCGTTGAAAATCAGGTGAAAGTAAACGTTCATTTCCGGTATTTGTCTGAGCAACTCTTTTTGGTTCTCAGCACTAATGCATAAAACCTCTGTATGCTCTGTGGTCCGAATTGAAAATTGTGCAATTCCTGCGCCAGAGAAAGCATTAAAATCAGAAGCCCACCAATTCTCTAAAGCAAAATCGATGGTTTGCTCCGTTCCATTTTCCCTTAAAAAATACAAATGAACACATCCTTTAATAATAAAAAATTTCTCTAAACATTGCTGCCCCTCAAGCAATAGCAGTTCTTTCTTTTTATAGATTCTGCGCTCAAAAAAAGATTCAAACAAACCAGTTTCTTTTATTTTAAAGGAACAAACTTTTTCGATATGGGTCAATAACGGGTTTATCATAATTTATTCAGATCAGACAAATCAGGTTTAAAGCTTCTGCGGGGTTTTTCTAAACAGCGAAGGAGTAATACCTTTGTGCTTTTTAAAGATTTTATTCAGATGACTTTCGTCATTAAAACCTAGTTCATTGGCGATTTCACCCACTCGCAAATCACTATACATCAATCTGTTTTCTACAAGCTTTATTCTATATTTTGAGATGTAATCCTGCAGTGTTTCGTTGGCTTGTTTTTTAAAATACCGTCCCAGATAGGTTTCTGAAATTCCAAACTTTTCACTCATCACAGCCACACTTAGTTTTTCAGGCTCGTAGATGTTAGACTGAATGTATTGCAACATTGTATGTGATTTTGCATCGGATTGTTTAGTAATATTTTCAGGTAAATATTCTGAAATATTTCGGGCAATAATTACAATTAAAGTATTAATCAATAACTGAATAAGTTCTGTGTTATAAAGTGTAGGATTGTGATGTTCATGCCGAATTGCATCAATAATCGGATGTACCAGATTTTTGTCTGTCACTCTTTTTAAAATACAGCCCGGCTGGTGATTGGCGTGTTGCAATATATATTCCAGCTTATATAGATTATTCGATGTAAACGGCCCATTTTTGATGTAAATGTCGGTAAAGCGCAAAATAAAAACGGAAGTATGGGTTTCAGTTTTTAAATTGTGAATATCATCAGGGGTTATCAAAAATAAATGACCTGGCTGATACGATAACCTATTTTCATTTATAGTCTGAATTCCGGTTCCTGATACTATATATAATAGCTCAAAGAAATTATTACCCACTTCTGTTGCCAGCGAATCATCAATTTCCTTAAAAATAACTTCATACGGTAGATACAGATTATTTTTTACCATCGCACTTTATTACTAAATTAGTGTATAATATTACAATTATAAATTTATAAAATCAGTATAATTTTGCTCAAAGTTAATTTAAATATTTTAATGATGGACAAAATTATTCAAAAAAATCACGAGCAAAGTTTTCATAAACAGAAGGTTACATTACCACTAGCACCGGCATCATTTTTCGCAATGACCTTAGGATTAGCCGAAACAGGAAACGCATGGAGAAACGCAGCGGCTCTATGGAATTTGCCTGCTTATTTTGGTGAAGTTCTGGAAGGATTGGCAGTACTTTCATTTTTATGGTGGTTAACACTTTATTGTAATAAATGGATTCAGCACAAAAAAGCAGCACTACTGGAATTCAATGATCCCGTTCAATCCTCTTTTATAGCGCTGATCCCGGAGTCGGTTATTTTAATGGCATTGGCACTTCATCCTTACAGTCAAAATAGTGCTATCTCATTATTTTGGATTGGCTCAATTTTCAATCTTATTTATGGTGCTTACCGACTTTCAAAATTGTGGACACAAGAACGTCAAAGCGAACAAACAACGCCATCATTATTCTTAACCTTTACAGCTAGTATACTGGTAAATGCTCTTGCCGCCGGATTATTGGGTTATACTAATTATGGATTTATGCTTTTGGGTATTGGCAGTATTTCCTGGTTGATTATGGATTCTGTAATTACACAGCAATTAACCGTAGGCGGACTTGGAGTTAAGACAAGAAACTTTATGGGAATTTATATGGCGCCAGTCGTTATTTTATTTGTAGCCTATCAGGTTTTGGCAGGTACAACGGCAAGTATGCCTGTTACTTATGCGCTTATGGGATATGCTTTATTTATTTTTGTTTCGATAACTTTTGCCTTAAAATGGCTTAAAGAACAGTCATTTGCTCCGGGTTATTGGGCATATACTTTTGGAATCGCCACTTTATCGCAAGGGTTATCCCTATTTGCTTTAAAGGCAAATGATTCAGTTGTTACTGGGCTTGCCTTACTTATTTTTTGTCTTACAAACATTTTAATTTTGGGTGTCACAATTGGATCTGTTAAACTTGCTTTAAAAGGCAAGTATATTCCAAAATAAGTAAAAAGGTTGAATTTTGCATTGAGGATTTACCAAGCTATTAATTGCACAAGGCCTTACTTTTTATTGCCATCATCCCCTTAATGGTGATGGAGCTTTTATCTGTACCTGAATTTAAAAAGATATGACCCTTGTCATTCAAAACAAGTAAGGCTTCGAGCACTGTTGCCTCGAATTCTCTGCCAGAACATTCAGCACCGCCAGAGACTTTTTGAGCATTAATGAGTGGAGCAAGAAAACTGGTCATCTCTTCCAAACTGCATCCTGAGCCGTATCTCCCAGCAAGCAGCTCCAAAACTTGTATATGAAATAGTGGTAATGTCTCCATAAATATAGCCTTTACCTAAATTTACGAAAAAAAAGATTAATTTGGATTGTTTGCAGTTCAATTGCCGCATTTTTTTTAAATTCCACCGAACATTGATTATTTTCTTGCAGACCGCTGATAATCGGTAGTCCGCAATAGTCTGCCCACAACAATATTCTTTTTGGTTATTTATAATAAAAAAAAGATATATTTATAAAATAAATAGTTCGTAATAATGATCACATGTATCGATCCAGATTTATGAGGTCTTGTATATTTTTACCACAAATAAGTTAGGGGTCATTATAACAAGGGACACACACAAATCAATGAAGTACAAAAAAATAAAACCTCACCCGGCACTAGAACCCTTTATTGATTTCTATTGGGAACTCAAAGCAGGCGAAGTTGAAAAACAACGGGAACGTGTTTTTCCCGATGGCCGTGCGGGTATTCTAATGAATTTGGGAAATACCTGCCTTACTGACAATGGCGCGGCTATATTAGAATTTGGAAAAACCTATGTAGTTGGGGCAATGACTTCATTTAAAGACAGTTTTATCGATCATGATACCCATTTAATAGGTGCGTGTTTAAAACCTGCAACTTTTGCCAATTTTTATAGTTATGATCCGCAAAATGAGCTGACCAACCATACCGTTGAATTTGAAAAATCTAAGGCATTTAATCTGGATAAAACACTTCAGGATCCATTGGGTTATTTTGACCATTTTTATTGTGAAAGAATAAAAACCAAAACCAATCCATTACAATCTGTTATTGATGATATACATGCAAATAGCGGGCAAATCAGCATTTACGAGCTCTCAAAAAGGCATTTCACAACGGTAAGACAATTGGAGCGGAATTTCAAAAAACTGGTCGGATTATCACCAAAAGAATATACAAACATTATTCGGTTTCAGAATGCCTTGAGTTTAATCAAAAAATCAGATCCAGACCGCAGCTTGCTGGATATTGCATTTGAATGCGGCTATTACGACCATTCGCATCTGAGCAATGAAATCAGGCGAAATACCGGGTTTTCTCCATCGCTGCTGTAATTTGTCGCATTTTTACAAAGTGCAGCTGCTTTTTGCAAAGTAATTTTGCGCAAACATTAAAATTTTAAACCCATGCGAAAAACAGCACTTTTTATTGCAATGAGCCTGGATGGTTACATTGCAAAGCCTAATGACGACCTTGGTTTTTTGAAACTTGTAGAAAAAGAAGGGGAAGATTATGGTTATGCAGCATTCACCGGTAAAATCGACACGGTAATTATTGGCAGAAGAACTTATGATTACGTGCTCAAGGAAATCGGCCCGTCTTTTTATGACAACGGAAAACGGGATGTTTATGTTATTACAAGGACTCAAAGGCCACCGGTAGGCAGAACCATTTTCTACACGGGAAACCTAACGGATCTCATTGAAAAACTAAGGTCTGAAAAAGGAAAAAATATTTATTGTGACGGTGGTGCAGAGGTGATAAACGAACTGCTCAGACACGATTTAATCGACGAGTATATAATATCGGTTGTGCCCATATTATTGGGCAGTGGAACAAGGCTTTTTAAAGACGGCAGGCCTGAACAGCTGCTGGAATTTATAAAGGCCAAAACATTTGATACGGGACTCACGCAACTGCATTACAAACGCAAAAGTTGAAGCACATTAATCCCAGGATGCTGTAAAAGACCGTCAGTGATGACGGTTTTTTTATGGGGCATCAAATCTCATAGATTAAAATTTTCGCTGGAAGGTTTATGATTGCCCGGTGATCCATACCTGTCTCATCCCTGGTCAGTTCATCTTCCTGAAGCTCATCATTTCCAAGTTCACCTATTTCGAATTCCTTCCTGACCGGATTATCCTTTTCGGGTTCAATCGTTTCAAAGGAATCATTTTCAGCCTCATTGCTCTTTTGGGTATTCCTATCCGTTTGAGGTCCCTTTAAGGGGTCATTCTCTATAAGGTCCTTTTGGATGTCCTTCACCGTTATGTCTTTGGGGCCGCTTTGGGGTTCCTTATAAGGGTTCTGCGGGTCATAGGGACTGGGTGTTTTTGGCTGCGGTTTTTGGTCTTTGATTTGGTTTTGGGAATTATGGTGGTCCTTGTGGTAATTTTTTGCTGTATGGGAAGTTGTTGTTTTATTTTTTGAATTAGATTATTGCTGTTGTTTTTTTTTAAATGAGGGCTCACGGCAGGTTGGGTGGTATTTTTTTTTAGTTTAATATTTTTTTTGGAGCTTTTTCCCGCTATTCGTTCCAATCTTTTGTGCCGAACCCCGGCACAAAAGGATTTCCACTGCTATCGGGGCTAATTGTTGTGTCCACACTATTGTTAAGACATACTTTATGATGCTTTTATACCATAAGATAATAAAGTTTTCCAAATCCCTAAACCGAATCGTGCCAATTCAGCCTATAGGGGATTTGTATACTGAAAAAATGGATTTGGCTGTGATGAATTCCTATGATATGTTGTATTTCTAAAAACTCAAAAATCATTTTTTAGAACAACTTTTTTGTTACATTTGAGGTAAAACAAACAAAGTTTTTCCATAAACTAACCTTACGCGTCATACTATATGGTCAGTGAAAAATATAGATTTTAATAGCGATAAAATGACAGACAAACTCACGGAGCTTGAAAAACAAATTGGACACCTTTCAAAAAAATCAGAACTGTCCGGAGAAAACCTTTTGGTATTCCCTGAAAACTTCAGACAGGTTCATTCCTTTAAGATTTTTGGAGACAATTTACTTGCCATACCAGCGAACCTAATAATTGAAGGTGATGATGAAGAATTTGAAAAACCGTTTAGTTTTTTAGACAGCCTGGAAAACCTAAAATTATTCGAGAGTGAATTCAGACCAGAAGTTCCCTATGATTTTATACAAATTGGAAATTTATATGGTTCAGCTGAAATTGTAGTATTAAATAAATTGAAGGACACTATTCATATTTTTCATGTCTCTGACTTATCAGACAAGGATTGGCTGAAATACAAATTGGAAAAAGGAATCTGTGATTTAGAATCATTTATTGATAGTATTCAAGTACAGACTGTTTGTTGTTTAATGGACCCAACTGATTACTCTAAATGGGATATTTGTGAAATTCGAAATAATGAAATGTTGACTGGTGCCGGGCTCTTAAAATTTAAAGACAAGGAAACTGCATGCATGAAATATAATAGATTTATAGAAAAATCATTAGAGAGAGGATTTCAAATATACTACGCTCCGAAAAAAATATTAAATGAACTCCAGCAATAATTTACAAAATCTAACACTGGCTCCAGGCGGGCTCAACTTTAAGCCAGGAGCATTACGTTTGATATACACAAAAACAGGAAACTTTGTACTTTGAAGCCTCATGAACTCAGGTTCAAAGTGTTAGTTGGTTAAGCCACATCATACACTAAATAATTAAACATAAAATGAATTCTAAAAATAGAAACTTAATAAATATATTAATTGGTATAATTTTAATCCTTTTTGGCTATTATTTATATTCTTTAAATGCGTTATTGTTTCATTATATGGGACTTTTAATGATAATTTACGGAAGTTTTGTATCAATTGTTAAAACGCTAAAAATAATATTTTTGAATAATGGCAAATTTAAAGCTATACGCAGATTTGAAGAACGTGAAAACCTGCAAATACCTAGTTTTATTAAAGAAATTTTAGAATTTAGAATAAAAAACAATCGAGAGCTTCTTTTTGAAGTTGCCTATTTGGGTGAGTTTAAAGTTTTAAATTATAGCAGTAGAGACAGCAATTTTAATAATCCAAGTTTCTTAAAAGAAGCAATTCTCGACTTTGTCAATAGCGAGTTTTATCCAGTATTCCGTGTAGAAAATTTAATTCCTATAGCCCGTAATAAGAGCAATGGCGCTTTATTTGTTGAAGAAAATAAATCCGAGGTAGTCTATATTGATTTAGATAATTCTAATTTTAAACCTTTGGCTTTAGATAAAAAATTAGATTTTTATTTAGATCTCAATAAATTATCGTTGCAAAATAATGCTTATTATGGCAATGCATTGGAGAAATTAGAGAATATAATTTCAAATAAGGAATTCTTTTATGATGTTCCGGATGGTATTTTTGAAGGTAAGGATTACTTGGAAATTTTTAATAAAAGTTTCAATTTACTAGATATAAGTATTGATTATTCCATTACAGCTATTGAAGAAAAAGAAGATAAATATTTTATTGAGTTAGAAATAGAGAATAAAATTTTTAAAACTTTTTTTCAAAAATATAGCCATTATATCGATAACGAAAGAATTACTATTGTTTTAAATGAAATTTTGGAATTAACACAAGCTCATGTTCAAAAGAAATTCTATTTACTCTCTTATGAAATTTGCGATTTCGGAATTGTATTGGCTGACCAAAATACTTATGAAAAATTAAAAGAAAATGGCTGTATAGATTTTGATTTTGAAAATCAAAAGTTAACAGCAGAAGAAATCAAAAGTATCAGGAAATATTCTGATTTGTCTACAGAAATTGAAAATATAGAATTTCATATAGAAGTGGTAAAAAAATCCAATAAGAACGATTTTAAAAAAGGAGAGCAATATCATTTTTCCTACCAGACGAAATATTTATTTGATGCTGATGGATTAAATTTAATTAAGGAAAAACTAAATATTATAATTGTAAAAATAGAATTGGGATATGAGATTTTCTTTAAAAACTGACAATAATATTTAATGATCAAACGATTAAAAATTTGTAGAATAGATTTGGGGAATTAGATTAATTGAAAATAGTTCTGGATTTGGAGGATTTGATAAAGTCGAAGAATAGGGCTCATTTAATGCAATATCTAGTTTAAGTCAAGAAAATCTGCTGTTATATTAAAAATACTATTATGAAAAATAAAACCATAATCGAAAGATTAAAAGAGACCGAAATTCAATTAGAAAAAAACGTAACTGAAAGTCTAAAATTAACAGACAACAAAACCCAACTTGAGTTTTATAATCTTTGGAAAGAACATGATAGCAATAAAAATATTGAAAGCATGTTTAATGATTTGAAAGCAAATATTAATAATTACTGGTTGAATGACAAGTACAATAATGACCTGAAAAAAGAGTTCTATATGCTTTATTTTGAGCATGGAGGGCTGTACGGCGGCGCATTTGATACCTTTGCCATCGATTTCAATTACAGTAGCATTGAATCTCCTATTTTTAAAACTATGGACGAGCGACTGAATTATTTAGAAAACATTTCTTGTTTGCCAGGGTGTATAATTCCATTACTTTCTGATTTGACCAGAGAAATTCAGGGAAAAGAAAATGATTTTGATGATTGGGAGGACTTAATGGATATTTATAATTTATTTGAAACTGCAGCATTTATTGAATCATACCAGACTTTTTTAAGGGCTCACCACGAGAATATATTTAGTAAATTAAATTTTAAAAAACCTTTTTATTTAGCGGTTGGCGAACATGATGCAGGCGCTCCGAAATTACTATATGTAATTGAATAAAATACACAGCGAATATGCTACAACGAATTTGGACATTTGACCTATAGCACTTAAAACGGATTTGGGCAACAGCCTTAATGGAAAGTTGGATCTGTATTTTGGAACCTGGCAAATCTGAACAATGGGGCTAATTTAGCCCCGAGCCCGCACAGGAGTTTCACTCTGGAGGAATTGACCAAAATGGTACGTCCTTATCCTGATTTCGTGATTAGTAATAATGACCCTACAGCTGTGGAAAGGGAAAACCAGGCCAGGGTTTTGGAGGCTTTACTGTTTCTGGCCGATCAAGGCCTGATATTCCTAAATCCTTCTACAGACCAAAGCTGTATCATATAAAATTGAAATAATAACTATAATGTATATCTCTTTGATAATCTGCTGTTGTAACGCTTTGTAAGCATGTCGGTCGTCAATCCTATAGCATTAATTTAGCAGCATTAAACCTTAAGTATATTTGAAGAACAGTATTTCCACTTGCTTTTTTGATGTATTTGTTTACCAGCTTCCAGTTGGTGTCTAAAGCAAATATTCAAACGGGATTTGTAGGATTGACCAATTGATAACATATTGTTTGAGTTCAAATTGAAATATTGAAAAAGCAAAGATGAAACAAAATCATGCCTGCTCTCATTGCAAAATTTCTCGAAAAAATTAATATCCGTCTGAATATTTGATCTCTAATTCGGCAGCCTTTGTCAACTTTCAGTTTTATTTTTCAAGATTTAATGTGCCGCGATTCTGCACAAACTTAAGTAGTACAACTAGTGTTGTTCTGCAGTGCTGTAAAAAATGTTTTGATTACGAGTTGTTTATATTCATTTTTATAAAATATTATTTTTTAACTCACACCGTTTTTATTAGAAAAATATTGTTAAATTTACAAATGCTCCCAATATTTGATTCCTTAATTTAGTGGTAAATTAAGTGTTTTTCGAATATATAACAAAAATTGCATTTCTCCATTTGAACATTTTTATACTATTTTGACTTTTTAGGATTGATATTTCCTGTAGCTGGCTACCTATAAAATAGATTTTTTTAAAAGATTAATTACTAATAAATTTCGAAATTATGCAAAAATCACTTTTAATTTTCATCACACTGCTGTTTTTTACAAACTGTAAAAAAGAAAGTTCTGCACCAAATGATTTAAGTCCCCAACAAGCAAAAGCCCTTGCAAAAGAGGCCTATATTTATGGTTATCCGATGCTCATGGGATACCGGTCATTGTACTACACAGTGATAGATCAGAAAAGCCCGGGATATCGAAGCGGGCTCAATGAAATTACCCACGACAGGCGGCCTGCCGATGATACAAGGAAGGATGTGGTTTCTATGAATGCAGATACCCCATATTCAATGTTTGCACTGGATTTAAGAAGCGAGCCCATGGTTGTCTCAGTGCCTGCTATTAAAGACAGGTATTATGTGTTTCAGTTCATCGATCTTTTTACACACAATTTTGCTTATATAGGAACGCGGGCTACTGGAACTGATGCGGGGGATTATTTGTTTGTTGGCCCGGATTACAAAGGCGAAATTCCCGCTGGAAAATTCAAGAAAGTTTTTCATGTGGAAAGCCAGATTGCCACCGGTATTGGAAGGACGCAACTCTTTGGCAGTAAGGATCTGCCAAATGTCATTAAAATACAGGATAAATACAAGCTCACTTCAATGAGCCGGTTTTTAGGAACCCCGCCAGATGCAAAAGCCCCTGAAATCAAATGGGTTCCTCTGAATCCAAAAGATTTTGAAGATGCAAATTTTATCAAATATTTAAATGTCTATTTAAACCTGGTTAAACCATTCCATAAAGAAGATGCCGGCGATATTGCCAGCTTTGAAAAAATAGGAATCAAACCCGGAGCAATTTTTGATTCCTCACAGCTAAATCAGGAAATTGTAAAGGCTATTAATGAAGGTGTTCAGGAAGGAATTGCAGCAATCAAGGAAAAGGCGGCACATATAAGTGAGCAGAAAAATGGCTGGAATATGATGGATCCTTTCGGAAACAGGGCCTTTTACAAGAAAGACAGGCTATTGCGCGCCGCGGCTGTTATGGTGGGAATTTACGGAAATGATAAGATAGAAGCTTTTTACCCTGTTGCTTATATTGATAAAGAGGGACAGACGCTGAATGGAAAAACAAATAAGTATGAAATTCATTTTTCCAAAGATGAGATTCCGCCCGCAAAATATTTTTGGTCGATAACCATGTATGATAAAAGCGCGGACGGGACAGGCGGCTATTTGATTAAAAATCCTATAGACAGGTTTCTTATCAATTCTACCTCTGAAGGGCTCACTTATGATAAAGATGGAGGGCTGACAATTTATATTCAAAATCAGAAACCCGAAAAATTAAAAGAGTCCAATTGGCTTCCCGCTCCTGCAGAAGAGTTTTATTTAATGGCCAGGATTTACGGACCCAAGGAGGCAGCTTTCAACGGCAGTTGGTCCCCGCCGGCAATTGAGAAAGTAAATTAGTTTTTTTTCAAAAAGAATATTTATGAAAAAGATATTACTACTATCGCTTTTAACAGCAATTTCAATAATTTTTGTATGTTGCAAAAAAGAGAATAAGGGCAAGGAGATAAGTGCCGCAGCCCATGATTCAGCCAAAGTGAATCTCAAAGAAATTAGGGAAATCACAAAGCAGGCCTACATATACGGATTTCCCCTGGTGGATAACACCAGGATACAATATGCTTATTTTGTAGACAAGCAAAATCCTGAATATAAAGCGCCATGGAATACAATTCGTAATATTCCCCGTGTTTTTACATCCGAGGATAAGGCTGTTCAGACTCCAAACTCAGATACCCCGTACTCGTGGATTGGACTGGATTTAAGAACAGAGCCGGTAGTTTTTATTATACCTCGCATTGAAGGGAACCGGTATTGGAGTTTGCAGTTAATTGATCTTTATACGCATAATTTTGCTTATTTGGGAAGCCGATCGACCGGAAACATTGGGGGTGTTTTTATGCTTACTGGGCCCAACTGGAGGGGAGAGGCGCCCAAAGGCATTACCAAGGTCATCGCGTGCGAGACGGAAATTGCAATGGGGATTATACGTACCCAGTTATTCAACCCGGGTGATTTGAAAAATGTAGAAAAAATACAGAAGCAATATGGCCTGAAAACACTTTCTGCCTACTTAGGTAAACCGGCTCCGCCGCAAGCAAAACCAATTGATTTTATAGAGCCTCTTACACCGGAAGAACAACAAAAATCTTTGGAGTTTTTTAATAATTTAAATTTTGCCCTGCAGTTTTGTCCGGTACATCCTTCCGAGAAGGATTTACGGGCCCGATTTGTCAAAATTGGAATTCAGGAAGGGAAGGTTTTTAATCCCGAGAGCTTGAGCCCTCAAGTTCAAAATGCAATGAAGGAGGGAATAAAAGACGCGTGGCTGGAAATGGATGACTTGAAGAAAAAATTAATAGCCGGCAAAGTTTCCTCAGGGGATGGTTTTGGGACCAGGGAATCGCTGAAGAACAATTATCTTTTCAGGATGAGCGGCGCTTTTCTGGGAATCTACGGAAATTCCAAACAGGAGGCTATTTATCCGGCCTATTATGTGGACAGTACGGGGGAAAAATTGAATGGAAAAAATCGTTATACGTTGAGATTTCCTCCCGGACAGCTTCCACCGGCCAATTCTTTTTGGTCCATTACCATGTACGATCAGCCGGCAAGCCTTCTTGTGGCAAACCCGCTTAACCGCTATTTGCTTAATTCAACGATGCTGAGCCAGTTTAAAAAAGATGCCGGCGGGGGTTTCACGTTTTTGATTCAGGCCGGCTCGCCGGGAAAAGATAAACAGTCCAACTGGCTTCCGGCGCCAAAGGGCGATTTTGCTTTGATAATGCGGCTGTACTGGCCAAAACAAGAAGCTTTAAACGGAAGCTGGAAACAGCCTGAGGTGGTGAGGATTTGAGTATTGAATTAATTTTAAATTAAATTAAATTAAGATATGCACGAAAAGTTAAGGGTGTATTTTCGCTCTTAACTTTTTAATTCCCGCTTCGGGTTTCCCTGAAGCTTTTAGGGTACCTGAACCCTAGGCATTAAAATTTTCGCTGGGAAGGTTTAATATTGCCCGGTGCATCATGACCAGCCTCATTTCTGGTAATTTTATCTTCTTTAGACTCCTCACGGCCAAGCTGCCCAACTTCGAATTCCCTGCTTACCAGAATGTCCTTTTGGGGCGCTATGGCCTGAAAGGTGTAACTTTGAGCCTCATCGCTCTTTTGGGTATTCCTATCCGTTTGAGACCCCTTTGAAGGGTCATTCTCTATAAGGTACTTTTCTATGTCCTTGCCCGTTATGTCTTTGGGGCCGCTTTGGGGTTCCTTTTAAGGGTTCTGCAGGTCATAGGGGCTGGGTGTTTTTGGCTGCGTGTTTTGGGTCTTTGTTTGGTTTTGGGAATTACGGTGGTGCTTGTGGTAATTTTGGTTGTATCTTTTTCGGTTTGATATTATTTTTTTGGAGCTTTTTCCCGCTATCCGTTCCATCTTTTGTGCCGAACCACGGCACAAAAGGATTTTCACTGCTATCGGGGCTAGGGCAGGACCGTGCTATTGTTTGCTGTAGTGCGAGATCCTATTCTATTGCTATTTGGTTAATTTTAGAACTGTATTTTAATTTTTGGATCGAGTTAAGAGATTCATTTATGTATTTTTGTGCAACTTTTAGGTCTTTTTGACTAAATTTTTGAGTGGCAATTTGGAAGTCAAGCATAATTAAATTCGCACGAAATTCAGAGACATAAATATCTTTATTTTTCTTAAATATATTATTTATTTCTATCTTCTCTTCTAAAGAAAGCTCCTCTTTTTCTTCATCTTAACAACTAAATCAGGAAAACGACTTAAATTAATTTCAAATTTGAATTTATCGATTAGTTTACTTTTTTGCTTTTTTGGTTTTATATATCTTTTTAGTTCTTCAACGGGTAAATCTGAACAAAAGAAGAATTCTATCTTCCCCTCTACATCAGATTTGTGGATTTCCAAACTATTTTCAAAAAATTCTGATTTCCAGCAAATAGTCATATGTCTGGATTGAGAATCAGGAGAAATAATTTCTGCATTAGCAAACACAAAATTATCTCTTTCAATAATTTCAATTTCAGTCATTCCCAGAAATAAATTATAAAAGTAGTCTTCAAACAGGTTTTCATATTCAAGTCTATATTGAAGTGTTTTTCCTAATTGCTTTGACAATTCTTTTTTAAAGCTTTCTGAAAAATTATATTTTTCTTGGTCGAAATATGATACCCAATCTTCCATTTTTAATTTATTTGTCTTTTTTTACTTTCTTCTGTGAATTCCCCGCTAACGTCAGTCTGTGAAAAAACTAAAATCAAGGTCACGAGAATCTCATATTTAGTTTTTTCTTTATTAGCTCTCCGAATACTTTCTAAATTTAAAGTAGTTTTTTCGCAGCCTGAAACATTCAATCTCGCCAAACGGATGCTAGCCATTGTATCTGATTTTCTATTTCTTTTCTTCATCAAATCCTTCTTCCCATAATCCAAACTTCACCATATTGCCTTGAAATTTTTCCAATTCTTTTTCCTTAACTAACCTTTCCCATTCCTCATCATTGACTTCTTTTTTATTATATGAAGGTAATTTTTCTGATTCAGGATATTTTTTACTTTCAATTTTTTTATTGATTCTTACTTTTTGTTCAGAAGTTAGTTTACCGGCAATTTGTTTCCACAAATCTGATATTGGATTTTTAATAACCAGCTCAGATAATAGTTCAATTTCCTGGTCATTTAAGTTTTTGGGAAATTCATCTGCATTAAAGTCTTTCATAAATAATTATTTCGTTTTTCAACTTTTAGTTCCAGTTATATGATTTTTTCATGCCGTTAAATTACCGATTAGTTTCAAAGCAAAAATCGTTAGTATCAGGCCAAAAAATAATCCCATACATATTGGCAAATAAATCTGAATGTTGATTTTATTTATCAGGCAGGATCTTTTTGGATTGTTCTTATCATAGTACACGGTTATTTTTCTTCCTGTTTGGATTTCTTTTTCTTTTTCAATCTGAATGAATTGATTGCTTTTTAAAAAAATTTCATCGATTTTTGGAAATTGGTCCAGGCTTTTATACTCTTTTTCAAACAGATAATCACTGGCGTAAGTTTGATTTGATTCATATTCCACGTCATCTATAACATAGTTATATGTCTTTTTTAACCTAAAGCGGTAATCCTCAGAAAATGACATGTATATTATTTCAGCGTTTTTAACCTCTCCAATGCAATATTCCCATCTCGTGCTTTCTTCCATTCTATGCAGCCCGATAATTCCTGAAATAAACAGCCAATATGAATAATAAAGAAATAGGGGTAATAAAACACATATAAACACAGTTGGCATCACGCCATATTCCCAATTTTCAAAATTCATCTTTTCATTTCTTTTTCGTTATAAGTACCGCCGGCTAATTTATACCAGTCTTACAATGGCACCAGTAGGACTTTTATTTACTTTGCTTTGTGCGGTTAGCAAGGTTTTTCAGGCTAATATAACAATATTCTACTAAATTTTTTAATTGTGAGCATAGCTGTGCATCAGTTGTTTTCATGTATCAAATCTGAATGCATTAAAATTTTCGCTGGGAAGGATTAATATTGCTCGGTGATGTATTAGCTGTTTCATCTCTTGAAGTTCATCTTCCTGAAGCTCCTCATTTCCAATCTGTCCAATTTCGAATTCCTTCCTTACCGGATTATCCTTTTCGGGTTCTATGGTCTCAAAGGTTGCGTTTTGAGCCTTGTTGCTCTTTTGGGTATCCATATCGGTTTGAGACCCCTTTGAAGGGGCATTCTCTATAAGGTCCTTTTCTATGTCCTTCACCGTTATGTCTTTAGGGCCGCTTTGGGGTTCCTTTTAAGGGTTCTGCGGGTTATAGGGGCTGGGTGTTTTTGGCTGGGGTTTTTGGGGCTTTGATCGGGTTTTGGGAATTACGGTGGTGCTTGTGGTAGTTTTTGGTTGTATTTGATGCTAATCACTGAATTTTTAGGTTTGATATTTTTTTTTTGGAGCTTTTTCCCGCTATCCGTTTCAATCTTTTGCGCCGAACCCCGGCACAAAAGGATTTCCACTGCTATCGGGGCTAGGGCAGGACCATACTATCGTCTAGCCCCAATCCAAAGTATAAAAGCTGGTCAGTTTCATAACTTTCCAATAAAAAAATTGCCCAAATCCGTTGTAGTAATTTTGGGCTGTTTTTATTTTATAGTATTGTTTTCGATTTCCATTAAACAGTCTTCAATTGTCTCGACAACCAATTTCTTATCAATATTTATGGAAAACAATTCGCCAATTTTATCCACTGGACAAGGATCTCTCAAGCCTTCCCAAAGAAATTTTATTTCACCATTATCTTCTGTCATTGCAATCAAATAGGCATCTGTTGTTTCATCAATTGAAATATGACAATTGCTCCAAATTTCATTATCTAAAACTGGTAAATAACTATATTCGGTATTATAATGTTCTTCTTGTTGATTAGCTTTCCATATCAGTTCAAATAATTCTCGATCACTTCGGCTATTAAATTCTTCGTGAAATAAAACCTTTGAATTATTTTCTATTTTGTCTTTAATTGTTTTTAATGAATTTTTCCAAGTGTTCAAGTAGCAACTCTCATTTTTATCTCCAATTATTTCACCATTAAAGACTAAATGACAAAAAGCAAAATTTGAATCATTTTCAATTGGTAAAAATCGAATAGCAAATTTATTTGTGTCTCCTATATATCTTACAGTTTGGGTTGTCATTTTTATGTGGGTTTTATTGGTGAAGTAGTTACTACTGTCCTGGAACTACAGCAAAGTTGAAACTAAATTAATCGTATTGTTCGGATTTGCCACCCGATAACCAACAGGCGAGGCACTCGAGCCCTAGCGAATAGACGAAGTAAATCATCCCAAATAAAACCAACTTTCCTCCCGATACTTCGGGAAATCCAATTCCTAAATCCGTTGCAGTAGCTTACCTGCACTTTATATTCTTTTGGTAGTTATTTGACCAATTAATTCAGTTGCTTCTTGGTTAAAGAAAAAAGTAGTTGATTTTTTTGGGTTTTCCATATTAGAAATGTGTAAACTCAATAATTCATATTTAGGATTGTATTTTTTAGAATTCATTTCTAAATTTTCAAGACCAATAACTTTGATATATTCTGAACTTGACTCAACCAAACTTTTGTAAATCTGCAAGTTTAATTCAATACTTTGCGAACCAATTGATTTTCTGTAATTATTTTTATCATCTAATTTTTCTATAGTTTCTTTTATAAGCCCTAAATTCAATCTCTCATCCACAAAAAGATTATCTCTTTTTAAATACATTTGGAGAATTTTTTTGAATGTTTTAATTTCAGCTTCTAAATGATTTCCCTTATAAATTTCAGAATCTCGGGTTATTTTAATTTTATTAAGATTTACTCTTCTTCGGTTTTCAAAAAAACTGACCTTGTAAATACAGTAATCTGTCCAACTACGAGATAGATATAAATTTTTATCAACTATAAATATATTCCACTTAACGTCCATATCAGTTGAAAAAAAACCTTTTTTCAAAATTTCAAATTCATCAAGACTTAAGTCGATATCGAGTTCGGATTCTATAAAATTTTCTGAGAATGAATTTGCTATTTTTAATTGTCTTTCAATTTTCATTTCGTTTTGCTTTGCTTGCAGGTAGCTGTTGTAGCAAGTTAATTTTCAATTGTAATGGTTAATGGAATATCAACTAAAAAATCAACTTTTATTCCTTTATTAATTGCTGGTTCTGTTATATTTAGTTCATTTATGCTTTTCATTATTTCCTCACAAAGTCTGGTGTTTTTGTGGGATACTTCAATGTTAATAATTTCTGCATTTTTATCTATAACAAACTTTAAAAAAACACGGTGCGCACCAGCAGTCAAACCGAAAGCTTCGAAGTCTATATCATTGGAAATATGGCCTGCGATACTTCTTTTTAAACATTCTATTGATTTATCATTTTCAGTGGAGCATTTTTCTATAACAGGAACTTGCTGCACATTATTAGACTGAAATAAATTTTTACTGTCTATTTCCCTAAATATCAATTCTTTCTTGGGTATGAGTTCTCCCCTGAGTTTTTTTTCTCCTTCATTTCTTTGGTACCCTAGGATAATAATATACTCTTTTTTTTTCCTTTTAAACTCGATGGAAACCTCCTTGTCACCTTTCTCTTCATAAAATGTATCACTGTATCCGGCAGTTATAGTACCATCATCAAAATAATTCCTGAAATGATACGGTTTCTCAGATAGTATTTTTATTATTTCATTTTTTTTAACCTGATAGAATTCTTTGGCAGTTTTAACATTTGAAAAATGATGGTAGGTACAGACAATGAGTAAATTTTGGTAATAGTTATCATTTTCTATAAAGCTGCTTCCAGTTGATAATTGAATTTTTATGCTGTCAGCCAAAGTGTTCCCTAATGTTTTTACATCTAGATAACCGGAGAATGTTTTAATAATTTTATTGTTTTGCGATACAGTTCTATTTGTACTTTCTTCTATGAAGCCGTATTTTTTAATTGAGCAGTAAATACTGTCCCTGCTTGATTCTAATGGCAGATTAAAGAATAATTTGTTGATGTCTTTTTGGGCATATGAATTTAACAGGCTCAAAAAAAATAGTAGAATAATGAATAAGTTTCTGGTTTTAGTGTTCATATTTTATTAATTGGCTTCAACTTATTTACTCCTGCCACAAAATGGCACCAATGGGACTTTGTAGTTGGCTTTGTGCAATTATAAGCTTTTAGCGAATATAAGAATAATATTAAATCTTTTTGATTTAATGATAAAAATGGAGGTTGCTTACAGCATCATTGTTTTGCTGCTGATCGAAATGTGCCCAACAGCTATTGATCATTGTGGGATCTCCTTTTCAGGCGCTATGGTCTCAAAGGAATCGCTTTGTGCCTTATTGCTGTTGTTCGTATCCATATCCGTTTCAAAACCCTCCGATGGGTCATTCTCTATAGGGTCCTTTTCTATGTCCTTCCCGGTTATGTCTTTGGGGCCGCTTTGGGGTTCCTTTTAAGGGTGCTGCGGGTCATAGGGGCCGGGTGTTTTTTGGCTGCGTGTTTTGGGCTTTGATCGGGTTTTGGGAATTACGGTCGCCTTGTGGTAATTTTTGGTTGTATGGGAATGTTTTATTTTATTTTTTTAATTGAATTATTGCTGTTGTTTTTTTAAAGGACGTATGGGGCAGGTTGGGCTGTATTGGCGTTGCTTGTCCTCGTTTGTGCTTTGTTATCAGGCTTGTATGTAATATTATTTTTTGGAGCTTTTTCCCGCTATCCGTTCCAATCTTTTGCGCCGAACACCGGCACAAAAGGATTTCTACTGCTATCGGGGCTAGGGTGGGGAAGAGACTTATTTCCATTTTGAACCTCGCCACTATATAGTCTGGTATTATTGCGGGTTGGAGCTAGATTAAGTTCTATTCTTGGATTTTCGACCTGAGGATGCCTAACTGGTGAATTATAATATTAATGTGTTCTTAATAACTTATTTAATAAGGTGGTACATTAGTATTTTTCATCTTCTCTATAAAAAGGTTAATTTCTTTCAGGTTATTATTTTTCAGCTTGAATGAATAAAATAGTTTTTGCTCTATTATTTTAGAAGACTTAATTGGTGTTTTAATTAATTTTTTGTCTAACTCTTCATCACATAAATGTTTAGGAACTATACTAAATCCGCTATTATTTTTTAAAGTTTCTATTATGTCCAAATAAGAGGGTAAAATATATCTTGGAACTATTCTGGGATTAGTATTAAATCTTGAATCCCAGAACTTTTTTATATCATTTTGGTTATTGTCATATGTAAACCAGGTTTGCTTTTGCAGCCATGTGATGAATTGCTTTTCATTTTTTTGAATATTCTCCGGAATAACAATAGAATTGGAGCAAATTAATTCTAACTCTTCACTCTTTATGTATGTGAATTGATGGTCGTAAGTATCGTGCTTTTTTATTCCAACCAATAATTGAACTTTTTCCATTTCAAGAGCTTCGATCAATTCTTTTTCATTTCCAAAATGGGTCACTATATACATGTCCAAAGTATAGATATGATGTATTAATTCTTTCCTGAAAAAGTCTGTGGTACAACCAATTGTTATTGCAGATCGTTGTTTTTTTGCTCTTTGGCCTGAATAATATTCTACTTTTTCTAATTCACTTAATGGATTATTAATTTGTGAGTATAAAAATTTTCCATATTCGGTAGGTGTTAATTTCCGGGTAGTTCTTTCAAATAGTTTTTTTCCAATATGGCTTTCCAGGGCAGATAAATGTTTACTGACTCCAGGCTGGGTCATATTTAATTTTTTTGAAGCTTCTGTTATATTTTTACATTCATATATAGCGCTAAAGGTTCTCAGCCATTCTAAATTAATCATAACATATATTATAAATAAGCAAACAAAAATAATTAAAATTATCAATGTGCTCGCTCTATCTTTGTAAAATATTTGTAAAAAAAGAAAAAATGACAAAAACATTAGTTGTAAACTACACACCCAGAAAAGGCTCTTACACCCAAATTTTATTTGATGAGTTTGTGGAACTGGCAAAAGGAAAAACAGAAATAAGACATTTAAATCTAGCTGAAACTCCACCAGAATTATTATTAGAGAAAAATTTGAATTTAATAATGCAATGGAATATGGGTAAAAGAGACTTTTCAGAAACAGAACTCTTAACGCTGTCCAATCATCATAAACTTATAGATCAAGTTATTGCAGTTGATAATATTGTATTGGCTTTTCCTATTTATAATTTTACAATGCCAGCCACAGTAAAGGCCTGGATAGATGCTATTGTCGTTAGTGATAAGACATTTTCTTTTAGCCCTGAAACAGGCTTTAGTGGCCTTTGCAGGGATAAAAAAGCGTTATCAATAGTAGTTAGTGGATTCGATTATAATAATTCCGATACTATCAGGGAATTTGCTTCCTCGACAATAAAACAAAATTTTGATTTTATGGGTATCTCTTCAGAACAGATTTCAGCTTTTGGGGTTGACCAAAATAGAGACCAATTAAATTCAATTCTTGAAAATGCGAAATTGGAGATAAAAACTTTGATTGATAGGTGGTTTGCAAATTAATACTAATGTTTCAGCATCTGGTTCAGTTAGCATCTTATGAAGGCGAATATTCTCATCTATGCGAAAATATTATAAAATAGGTTAATCTCCTGAATTTGCAAATTGTGCCAGACGCGTATTTTGGGTATTTTTACTTTGAAAGCTAATATAAAATGCTTTTTTATATAAAATTAGAACTTCTGCTTATACGTTTTAAATAGCGGAATATTTTCGTCAATATTTTAAATTTAAACCATTACCTGTCTCATTTCTGGTAAGTTCATCTTCTTTAAGCTCCTGGTTGCCAAGCTGCCCGATTTCGAATTCCCTCTCAACTGAATTATCCTGATCTGGCGGTATGTTCTCAAAGGAATCATTTTCAGTCTCATCGCTCTTTTTAGTATCAATATCTGTTTGAGACCCCTTTGAAGGGTCATTCTCTATAAGGTCTTTCTCTATGTTCTTCCCCCTTATGTCTTTGGGGCCGCTTTGGGGTTCCTTTTAAGGGTTCTTAGGGTCATAGGGGCTGGGTGTTTTTGGCTGTGGTTTTTGGGTCTTTGTTTTGGTTTTGGGAATTATGGTCGCCTTGTGGTAATTTTTGGTTGTATCTTTTTGGGTTTGATATTGTTTTTTTGGAGCTTTTCCCCGCTATCCGTTCCAATCTTTTGCGCCGAACCCCGGCACAAAAGGATTTCCACTGCACACGAGCGAAGCGAACTGGCGAAGCAATCGGGGCTAGGGCTTCCGCGGCTTTGGCATCGGAGATAAGGCGTGTAAAATTATCCTAAGTAAGTTTTTTCATCTGTGAGTATTGTTTTTACCAGTAGACCGCTTGACCTTTATCAAAATAATAGTCTTTTTAATAATTTATAAGAAAAAAAAGATATATTTGAAAATAAATGTTGTGTAATAATCATCACATTTATCTATACAATTTGGTGGCTGTGTGTTGTTTTATAACACGTATAAATTAATTTATGTAAGATTTAACAACGTAATAAAGGCATGAAACAAAAATACATTTGGATATTTTCTTTTATAATTCCTTTTATAATTGGTATCGTATTAGTTCTTACATATTGCTATTTTAAGGATAATTACACTTTAGATTGCTTAAGTATTAGTGATTGGTTAAATTATTTTGCAGCAAGCGGAACGATTGGTGCTTTTTTTGCTTTAATTATTGATAAAGTTACAAATGAGAGAAGTCAGAATCATTTAAAATGGCAATCTGAAATTCCATTCGTTACGTTAACTTCTCCGTGCGATCCAACGTCAAATTATTGTGATATTAACATTGCAAGTTTTACTTCAGAATTTTCAGAAAGAGGAAATCAATACTTTACAATAAGTAACATTGGAAAAACAAATGCTTATGACATTAGCATATTATTTTCATCCAATCAAGATTTCAAGGAAAGTGCTATTTTTCACAGACACTATATTCCATATTTAGCACCTTTAGTTGCTAATGGTTATATGACCCAATACCAAGATTATATTTATTCAAACTTTCACATAAATCCTGATACGAAAGAAGTTTCTAATAAAAAATTTGAAATTTGTGGCTGTTTAAATGATTGCCTAATCTCTACAATTAATTCAAATGAAAAATATTTTTATGTAAAAGTTGAATATTATTCTAGTCTCTCAAAGAAGCACAGACATAAAATATATTCTCTAATAAGGGTTAATTTAATTTGCGATAAAGAGATAAATGAAGAAACCAACGTAAGTATTAATTCTGTGAAAATAAAAGGAATTACTATTCTTGAATATGATTATAAATAAAAAAGCTTACAAACAGATACTACAGCGGAGTGGAAAAATGGTTCATATCTGGGATGATTTAACGTATCGGAAGAATGGCTTAATTTAGACGTAAACTCGATGTAGTGCCAAAACGTTGCAAGGTACTTTAAAAAAGAGAACGACCAAAAAAATATAATTTAACAATTTACAAAGTGGACAATTTACAGGATAGCTTAGACATTCGTGTCGGCGCACTTTTCAATAGCAAAATAAAAAAGCAGTTAATAGATAAATCCCAAAGTATCTATAGTAGTGTTGAACCTCAGAAAAGCAACGACGTTTTTGTGAACTTACAGAATAAATTAGAAGCAATAAAGCAAACAATTATAATGTTATCTGATGAATTGATTAAAATTGGAAATGAAGCATTAAACGATTTTGAAGAAGAAATACAAACAGTTCCTACAATTGAAAAAAACAAAGCAGTTGAAAACCTAAAAGAACTGATTACTGAAGAAATTAAAGAAATTGTAAAACAAATGTCGACGTCTAAATTTGGGGATTAAAATTAAACTAACCGTACAAGCGAGAAATTAGAGAATTGCCAGATAAAGAAGTCAAAATATAAAAAGAATCAAGTTGGAAGAATTTTTAAGCAGATATTTTACTAAAGAAGTTGTTGCATTCATTCAAAGCATAATATCAAACTTGGTTAGTTTTGGAACAATTGTTACAATTCTTACTTTCGGTTATAAATATATTTCCAATCTGTTTACAAAATTTAGAAACAATAAAGATCTATATCCCTTTTATAACAATAGAATTTTAAAAGACGCAAAGAAGAAGTATATAAGAACTAAATGTCAAAATCTAGACCCTTCAGTTGACATCAATTATAAAAGTTCTTTTGCTTTTGCAGTAAGAGAAGATTTGTTAGATTTCTTTCTAGATAAAGTATTTAAAATTAAAAACATTGAAAATAAATTCTATTTAATTCTGGCTGATTCAGGAATGGGAAAGTCAACGTTTATGCTAAATTTATTTTATAAATTTAATAATTTACGAAACATTATTCTTTCAAGAACTAAAATAAAATTATTGCCATTAGGAGAAAAATATCAAACAATAATTGAAACAATAAATTCTATTGAGGATAAAAAAAACACTATTTTACTTCTTGATGCGCTTGATGAATCACCAATTTTTATAACCAACGAGGAAATCAACACTAAATTTAATGAATTAATTGAATTAGTTAAAGATTTTAAAATTGTAATTATAACTTGTCGAACTCACTTTTTCTCAAAAGAAAAAGACGAGCCATTTGAATTAAAAATAAAAAGGTTTAATACAAAAGGAAATGGATTTCATTTGATAAAGAAGTTATATATATCACCATTTGATGATAATGATATAACAAAATATATAAACAAAACGTTCAATATTTTTGAAGAAGAAAAGAAAGAGAAAGCAAATAGAATTATTACAAATGCAAATGATTTGTTTATAAGGCCTATGCTACTTTCATATATTAAAGATTTAGTTACTGAGAAAAAGGATTTACATTATAATTTTGAAATTTACGAGTCCCTTATTAATACTTGGGTAGAAAGAGAAGCTAATAAATATTCTACAGAAGAAAAAGAAATTTTTAAATTTAAACTCTACAAGTTCTCTTATGAAATTGCGACTTATATTTATAATAATTACGAGCAAACAGGCCTTTTCGTAACTTTAGATGTGGCGATCGGTCTGGCAGAATTTACTGAAATCAAACTAAGTGATTTAGAAATTAAAAGCAGAACATTGCTAAATCGAAACTCTGAAGGTTCATATAAATTTTCACATAAATCTATTTATGAATTTTTTATTGCATATTTAAGCTTTATATCAAGAGATTATGACAAAAACCATATTTATACTTTAAAATATAATTTAGGGAATGTTGATCAAGCAAAAAAGTTTATAGAAGAACTTCAGGTAAACTATAAAACAGACTTTTTGCTGCCTAATTACTATGATGATATTGAAATTAAAGGAATTGAAATTGCAAGTAGAGTTTTTAAAGAAAAATACAAGAATAAGCCAAAAATAGAGTGGTTGGCTGAAAACAAATATCGAATTGAATAAGTGACCTTAGCCTAAGCTACAAGGGATTAGGTGTTTGCTTGATGGATGTGCGTGTTTATAATTGACATATTTGGCAAGTTCATGAATTGGGTAATAAAGCACAAATCCTTATAGTAATTATGCAGACCAACAAAATTTATAACTTAAATAACGATGAAATCGGATAGCCAAATAAATGAATCATTAGCAAAAATAGAAACTCTCGATAAAATTCTAAATGATTTATCAGTACATTTTTCAGAAAAAAAATCTGCTAAAATTACTAGAGAAAATATTTTTGATGCACTTTATATATCTTTATGCCATAAGCTTAATTGGGAGCATCCGCTTGATTTTTGGGATCTAAAAATAAAATATGAAGAAGCAAAAAAAGAATTAATTGATTTTGACTTTACAACAGTTCTTTTCAAAATTGAATCTAGCCCTGACATATTACCTGAAGATTGTGTAATGCAAACTAAGGTACAAATTAAATCAAAAGGTTTAATTTGGGTAATTCATAAATATGATGCAGACCCATTTCCATCCAATCCACATGCGCATCAATTAGAAAGTGGAATAAAATTAGATCTTAAGAATGGTAAATGCTATAGAAAAAAAGAATTTGTGCGGACACTTAAAAGAAAAGACTTGATCGCAATAAGAGATCTTGCGGAAAAGAAATTTGATTTACCGGTGTTAGAAATTTAGTTATTGTACTGTCTTCATATACTTGTAGTGTCTAGATAGTTAGTTTTTTTAGCATTTTAATAATTAAGAATCTTATGAAAGATTGTAAAGGATATGATTTAGTCATTTTTGTTGCCCGTCCGTCCGAGTCGATTTCTTTAGCTACTTTCAGGTAATCTATAACTTCTTCATCTTTCCAATCGCTTATTTGGAGTTCAAAATATTTGTTTAGAGCTTTATCCAAATTCTTCTTGAATATCTGCTAACTTTAATGAAAATACTAGCTCTGTATTAATTATTGATTTCGTAATTTTTTATACTCATCAAGAATTCTTTTTTCTTCCATTTCTTTTTGGATTTCTCTTTCATTTAATGAAGTCAATATTTTTTTAAGATTATCTACTGCTGAGCTTCTCATCTCAAAATCGAAGTGAGTTTCATAAACTTCACCGTACATTTTAAATAGAATGTTTTGGCATAAGTCTATAAGATCTTTTGTTTCGTCTAATGTTAAATCATTTGCTAGTTCTGCATTATCTGCATCTTCGTGGGCAAAAATTTTATCACGCTGTAATTTAATATGTTCAATGTACTTTTGTTTCTGACTAATCATATATAACTGCTCTTCAATGAAATCCTGATTTAAATTTATGGAAGCAAAATAGCCGCCTTTCTTGCATTTTTCCAAGAGTTTTATTATGTTAAACCGCTCTCTTTCTACATAAATTTTCGAAAGTTGCAAAGCGATAATTCTCCAATAATTTACTTTTGTTAAAGTAAAAAAAGGTCCTTTGAATTTTAAATTGATAATGTAATCTGTGTTATCGACTGTTTTATAAAGTTCTCTAAGAACTAAATAAGATTCTTTGCAAAGAAAAAATATCCTTACAATCTTTTCTAAATCACTTTTAAACTCAGTTTTTTTTGACATATTTTCTTAAACATTGCAGCTAACATTCTGGCGCATCAGCGAATTTAGGATTAAATTAAGCCCATTTTTCCTATTTGCCTAATCATCCAGATGCAAAGCCATGTTTTGATAAACCAATTGCCCAGATTAGTTTTAGTGGCTTAAAATATAAGTTACTTATTGATATAGAGTTGGATTTAATTTAATTACAACTTTAACATCAATTGTTAATACTCTTTTTTTGTCTTCAATAAAAGGGGGCGGTTTAATTCCTGGAGCAAATTGAACCTGCTCAACAGGCATAATATCAATTAAGCCAACTTTTTCAAATTGTTCGAATTCATTTAATGTTTGTGGATTTAAAATTGCAAAAACCATTGGTGATTCTCCATCTTTTACTAAAAAAGGTATTTCAAGCCCTAAAGATTCCCACAATAGGAATGAGAAGTTTGTTTTGGTTGGCTGTTTTAATTCAGCGTCTAAAATTCTTAATGCTTCTGACAAATCAACATTATCATAATCAATCCATTCTTGTAATTTATCACTTAATTTTTGTTTTTCTATATCGTTTAATTTATCTTGGCTTGCTTCGATAATATCTTTTACAAATGGCATAGCTCCTAATGAAGTAAGCATAAATTTTACGGCTCTTTTGCCTCCATATCTGCTTAATATTTCAGTTAACGTATCTACTAATTGTTCTTTTTTATCCATGTATAATGTTGTGTTTTGTGATTGGGTATAACGTTCTGCTAATACAGCTGGTTTGGGAATAATTCATGCCCATTTCTACGGATTTGCAAATTAGTCAAATACAAACCATCATTCCATTAAGCTAATATCGTTTTTTGAGTTGTTAGCGGAGCTTATTTCATATCCCTAATTTTTTGAATCAAATTTTCCGTAATTTCTTTTGCAGATTTTAATTCGAAAACTAAAAGATTGCCAACTTCTATGAGCTGCTTTTTGGCTTCCTTTAGCGTTATATATTTGTCGGGTAATTTATTTACGGTAATTACCATTTCACTGATAATAGAAATTACATTCTCAATATTTTCTGGAATTATTTCAATTGATGTTAAGGCATCTTTTGCGTCTTTTGAATTATCAAAATTATGATATTGCATTAATAAAATAGTTTCGTACGCAATCAGACCTGTAGAATATAATTCAGAAAAAAGATCAATCTCACTTTCTAGTCTTGAAGCACTAATGTTTAAGGTTCTGCCAAGTGTTTTTATTGTTGCTTTAACTTGCGCATCTCTATCGGATAATCCTTGCTCTACATACTCTCTAAACTTTGAATTAATCTGATCATTGCCGGCGGTCAATTCGTTCATTATATCAGCAATTTTTAGAATTGCTTTCGTAGCATCACTAATACAGTGAACGTCTTCTACAGATTCGTATAACAATTCAGTAGAGAATTTACCATCATATGTTCTGCATATTTTCTCATTGTTCTGCGAACCGTAAATTATTTCGCTTAACTTCTGTTTTGATTTTTCATTAAGGAATTTGTTTTTAGGAATTTCAATTTTCCATTTTTTCTTTGTTTTACGGAAATTAGATTCTTGGATATATTCCCAATAAGTTTCCTCTTCTTCTGGAAAATGAGCAATAAGAATTATGGGGATGTTTAAGTTGAGCCAATAATGATAGTGAACACGTGAAGCATAATAGATTATTGTTTTATCACAAATATAAAAATTCCCTTTGCCTGTCTTTATTTGAGCTGCAATGAATTTACCGGTTGGATTCCCGTTTTCGGATTCTTCTATAATGGCATCGATTCCAACATCTGCAACTGGTAATTCTCTAAATATCCAACCTAAACGTTTTGTAATTATCCTGTCTGTCTCGATTACACCTAACCTTTCAATATTATTGTATCTCATTATGATTCTGTGTGTTTATGCCTGCTAATGTTCTGTAGCTTGGTGTAAAAGCAAAGCTTCCGCATGGATTATTGTCTGATAAAGATAGAATTTTTTTGTGAAGAATAAACGTCAAGTTAACTAAGCAACCAGTATTGCTACAGACAAATGTAAGCGGCAGTTCATTTTTTTCGATAAACAGCTATAATGTCTGATTGCCTTTTATTTTTCAAATAATTTTTCTTCATTAAATCTCTTTGACTCGGATCAGTAATCCCATCTGCTTCTATATCCTTGTCCAGCCATTCTTCTGCTAAATCTCTTTCACTTCGTGAATCGCTTTTATCAATATCCGCATAATATATTCTTTCAAACAGATGACCTGCAAAAACTTTATCTAAATCTCTAATGGTAAAATAATGTTTGAAATAATCATTGTTATTTGATTTTGACGGATTGTTTGCGTAGAACTTTACTGAATGTACGCCCACATATATTAATGTTCCCTTCGTTGACTTGTTTGCTATGATTTTGCCTATCTCAACACATTCTTTAAGAGTAAAAAAGTGCAGTAAATTAGAGAAAATGATTAAGGAATATGTTAGGTCTGGCAGATCGTCTTTTGGAAAATTTAGATTTAAATAACTCCAGTTTTTCAGGGTAGCTGATTTTTCGCTTTCAACTCTTTTTTTTAAGAAATCTAATTGTATTTGCTCGTTGTCAATTGCTATAATTTCCCGGTCAGTTGAAAGGTAATCAAGAAGAAATGGCGACTGCCCACACCCGATATCTAAAATTGCGCCGTCTATCATTTCCTTCTCATATTGACGGATTGGATTGTGCAGTTCTCGCAAAAGTTCATTATTGGTCTGTCTTTTAAAAACCAATTCCCAATATAATTTCATTGAATTGTCCATAGTTATATTTTTTAGGGTTGTGCTTAATTGCCATAAACATTCTTGTGCCTGTAAACGTTTAGACTTTAAAAACAAAAGTTATTTGTTTATCAATCATCTGCTGACCAATAATATTATATCAAGTCAAAATATAAATGTTTTTATCAAGGTGAAAAATTATAACTGTGATACAAAATTCTAGAACAAAGGTGCGGGAATGATTTGTAGTTATTTTACGGAAAACCATATCCCTTATATAATTTTCTCAAAAACATCAATTTTGTTGTATAAAGGGCTAGGTATATATACGTGATTTCCGGTGAGAAAAACTAAGTGCTTTTAATTTTTGTAATGAATTAATTAGATAATACTTTTTAGAATTCACCCCCAGAGCTGTCTGCTTTTTTCCTTAATGCTCTTTATCCATTGTATCCCAATTGCTTCCCTTTTGCTTTTTATCAAAGACCCTGTATGCTTTTGTTTTATTTCAGGAGCAAAGGTAGTCCGTGTCCTTGAGCAAAAGCAAGGCCCGGGCCTTTCAGGTCTTGTCAAAAAATCTCCACCCATGCGGGTTGTATTTTTTGCCAGAGCCTTGCTTTTGCCGGACACTCACCTTTTTATGCTCATGAAACAAAACATAGCATACTGCGGCTCTTTAGACGAATAAAAAAAATGTCAGAAATGAGAATTGAAATATTGAAAAAAGCAATGATGAAACAAAACAGCGCCTGCTCTCATTGCCGAATAAAATTTCAAAAAAAAAGAAAAGTAAAAAAAGTCAAAAGTAAAAAAAAGTTCAAAGTAAAAATGCGGGGCGGAAAAAAGAAAGTAACAATTTAAAAACTAGAAATCATGAACATTACAGGAAGAGTGACAAAAGATGCGCAGGTGCGCACCTTGTCAGACAGCAGACAGGTAGTAAATTTTTCAGTAGCCATCAACGAGAGCTACAAAAACAAAAAAGGCGACAGGGTGGAGCAGACCACCTTTTTCGAGTGCGCCTACTGGATAAGCCCAAGGGTTGCCGAGTGGCTGACCAAAGGCACGGTGGTGGAGCTCACTGGCATGGTAAGCGCAAGGGCGTGGACAGGGAATGACGGGGAGCCGCGCGCAGGGCTGAACTTCAATACCTCGAATATCAAACTGCACGGGGGCGGGAAGAAGTCCGAAGGTGCGCAGACAGTTTATAATGCGCAGGCGGTTCAAACTGGACAGAATGCGGTACAGGGAGAAAGCAAAAAGTTCACCGCAAAAGAGCCTGAGGACGACGTGCCGTTTTAAATAATGGCATTGCAAACAAAGTATAAATTTTAAAAATCAAATATCATGGCAGATAATATCAATTACAACAGCAAGACAGGCAATTACTCTTTTTTCAGCGTAAAAGAAAAAGCATGGCACGGGCTCGGGCAGATCGTCGGGCAGTACCCGACAAGCTCCGAAGCCATCAAACACGCAGGGCTTGATTATCAGGTGGCAAAAAGCCCGCTTTATACAAAGGGTTCTGAAATTATCGCAACCCGTGCGGGTATTGAAGTGGGCAGTACGGAACTGGCAGTCCCTGACTGCTTTGCCACCATCCGCACCGACAGCAATGCCGTTTTGGGTGTGGTTGGGAAAGACTACCATATCGTGCAGAACCGTGAGGCGTTCAGTTTCTTTGATGCCATTGTAGGCGGGGGCGACGGTATACTGTACGAAACGGCAGGGGCACTCGGGCAGGGAGAGCGCATTTTTATTACGGCAAAACTCCCTGACTATATTCGTGTGGGCAAAGGGGACGATGTGACCGAAAAGTATATTTTCCTGACCACTTCGCACGACGGAAGCGGAAGCATTACGGCGGCTTTTACGCCCATCCGCATCGTATGCCAAAACACGCTTAACGCTTCGCTTCGCTCGATGAGCAACGTCGTGCGTATCCGCCATACCTCGGGAGCGAAACAGCGTCTTGACGATGCCCATAAAGTGATGGGACTGGCAGACAGGCTGAGCAACCAATTGGAAGGCATTTTCAATGAGTGGGCTCAAGTTAAGGTAACGGACAGGGAGGTTAAAAAACTGATTCAATTGGCATTATGCCCCAATACCGAAACACTCGCTTTAATCAAAAAAGGGGTAGAAGATGAAGTGTCCGCCATATTTAAAAATACCGTTGAGGATGCTTTTGCCTATGCCATGGCAAGCGAATCCCAGCAGATGCCGACAACTAAAGGCACGCTTTTCGGGGCTTACAACGCCGTAACGGGCTACTATCAGAATGTACGCAAATACAAAGATGATGAAGCCAAACTGCAGTCTATCGTGATGGGAGGCACCGCCCAAGGAAAAGCCCAAAAGGCATTTGATTTATGCATGGGTTTTCAGGCGGACGGTTCGGAAATCCTTAACCTAAACTAAGGCAGACAGATAAACAAAGGCTGTTGCAACCGCAACAGCCTTTTAAAAGTGTTGGTACAATCGGAATTATAAAGTCCACACATCAAAAGGAAGCAATAGAAAACAATTTAAATTTTACAGCAATGAATACCAATTTTTTTAATCAGATAGCGCAGTTGCAGATTATAGGCGATTTGCACATTACCATTGCCAAAGGAGCAGAGGACAGGCTTATTGTACTGGTCATGCTCCAAAACGAGGCGTGCGGGGATACTGCAAAGCACAGCATACCTCCTTTGAATCTCAGAGGAACAGCCGAGGAACTCGACAGCGGTTTTTTTGAGAATATCACAAAGCCTATGCAGTCCGCTTCGGGTCTGATGGTGGACATGGAAGGCTATATGAAACAGCTTGAGCAGACCAAACAGCAGTCGGCAATGGAAAAAGAGAAAGATGACAAACAGAAAAAAGAGCAGGAAGCCAAAGACAAAAAATTCAGCGACGCCATGGCAAAAGCCGACGAATTGGAAAAAGAAGGGAAATTCCGTGAGGCATGGATAAAAGTGCCTGAAATTCACGAGTTCCCCCTAAAGGCGGAAGAGATACGCAGACGCAAATCCGAATTATCGGCAAAATTTGCGCCCGATCTGTTTGGCAGTACAGCCGAGACCGCAAAACCCGAACCGCCCAGAGAGGCACTTTTTCCCGACTATGGCAATGCACAGGCCCAAGACCATGAAACGCAGGAGGAAGAAACCGATTTGAATGAAAGGGAATATTGGGAAGACGAGCGGGAAGACGAGCCCGAAGAGCAAGGATATTAATATAAATACAGCAATCATGTTATTAGCAACACAACTACAGCGGGTATTTGTACTCAAAGACAAAGGGCAGGAAATCAGGCTTTCCGACCCCGAACCGAGATGGAGCACCGAAGCGGTACTGAATTTTTATGCAGCGACCTATCCGATACTCACCACCGCCAAAATATCCGCCCCTGCCATCAGGGACGATGCGGTGGAATACCGTTTTGAAACGGTAATGGGAACAAAAGGCTAACCAAAAATTTAAAGTCATGGATTATGCAAAAGACAATTATTTCGGGAACAGTTCAACTGCCCGAGCGAAAAAGACAAAAACAGCTTCACGCACAGCTCGGAGGCTTTATGCACTCGATGCAGAGACCCAAAGACGCAGACGAGGTGCAGAAAGACAAACGCAGGTCAGTGCCTGCGGGGATGCTTCCAATGCTTTTCTAAAAGTTTCTTTCCTGCCTGTATTGCAGAAAACTAAAACGGTACAGGCTTGTCAGGAATCAGCAAAAATGCAGGATGATTTTTATGCCTCGCTTGACAGTCTTGCAGAGCATTACCATATTGTACCGATGCCCACACATCATTTAGACCAGCCCTATAGTATGGCGCTCGCTTTATGGGATGTGGAAGAGAAGCTCAAAAAAAGTGTGGGGAACTTTTCCGAACTGCGGTTATTGCAGGATAGCCATAGAACGTATCTGCTAAGCGAGGAAAAATTCAATACAGGCACAACGCTGTATTATATCCCCATAGAACCGATTTATCAAATGCTCAGAGAACCGAAGCACAAACAGAATGCTCACCTGCTTTTATCGGTCTGCTCGTATCTGTATCATAGTGCCGATGTACCGTATTTCAGACAGCAGGGCAGTTATCTGTACTGGCTCTATGAAATGCACAGGGAATGGACAGAACAGGACGAGGACAGGGAAGAAAACGAGAGGTATGTGCGGGAGTTTGACAAAGCCGAATATATAGGGGACTGTATGGGACAAAAGATTTTTAGCCCCATGAACCTAACCTTTTTTGAAAAACGGCTGAATGATTTTAAATGTTGTGATGCCTTTGACAAAGAATGTTTCCTTATAGCGAAGAAAGCTTTTGCATTATTTATCGATTATCCTAATGAGAGCATTTTTCGAAATGCACCAACACATGACGAGGAGGGAGATGAAAATACGGAAAACGAGAGCATCGGGATGGAAAAGTACATTTCCTTTATCTCCGATACCAAAGGGTGGCTGTATGACAGTATTGAAGAGAGCATCAATAATGAATTTAACGAGTATGGGGCAATGGATGAGCCGACAATTTTAAAGCCATTTGATGGAAATGAATTGACAAATAACAGTCTTGATTTTGAAAGCCGCTTGTTTGCCCTTTTGGATGATATGTGCGCTTTATTGTATAACTATAAACGGAACGAAAATGAATAATGCAGTGGATATAACCGAAGATTTCGGGACGCTCTACCACCCGAAATCCGCCCTTGTTTTTTATGAAAGTAAAGGTTTAGATAAAGATATGTATGTAGAGCATTTTGATATGGATAGAAACGGCACGCCTATCAATGCACATCCGCTCACAGAGCGTGAAGCAGGGGCGCTCGCAAAAGCCCTTATGACCGAAAAGCAGAAGCAGAGCGCCTTTTTGAAATCGGGCGGGATTCTGCCAACAAATATCCTGCATATTAATCCAAGCAGGGACAAAGGCGCTGTGATATGGTACACCAAATCCCAAAAAAGACTGCTTTATTTTGTAGAGAGCTTGGGGATTCCGAACGGTCAGGGGTTTGTGCCTCCCATGGTCTGGCAGGCGAGCAAAAACAGCCTGCGGGTATTCGCGCTTTCAAGTAACAGCAGACCCACGGAGAAAACACCGCTGTATTATGCGCCATTTTTTAACATTTATGAGGACGGTAGGGTCTGTATGGGTTCGGTTAATATTAGTATTAAAGAATCTTCCTGCGTGGAAGAGTTTACAAAGGCGTGGGAGGACTATTTCTTTAACAGCTATTTCAGCCACCTTATGGGAGAGAACAGCCCTGTAAAGGGTAATTGCGTGAGCCTGTGGAAAGACCTTGTCGCAACAGGCAGAACTTTTCCAACGGAAGTTTTGAAAAGCAATACTAAAACACTTAAAAACTTATTGTCATGAAAACAGGCAAAACCAAAATGCATTTTACAGACCCGTATCTGATTAGCCCCACCAATCCCATTACCGTTAACCTTATTGGGGCAGGCGGTACAGGCTCAAAAGTGCTGACCGCCCTTATGGAAATGAACCACAGCCTTACAACGCTCGGGCATGCAGGGCTGACCGTTCGCCTTTGGGATGATGATATTATCACAAATGCAAACCTCGGCAGACAGCGTTTTGCGCAAAGCGAGGTAGGTCTATACAAATCCGTGGCACTTATCAACAGAGCCAACCGTTTTACAGGCACAAACTGGAAAGCGGAAACCGTAAAATTTGAAAGGGACGGCTTTGGAAAACTTCCCAGTAATGCAAAGGCATCTATTTATATCACGTGCACGGACAGTGTACGCTCCCGTTTTGACATTGCCGAAATATTAAAATACAGCAATCAAAGGCATCACAGGGACGATCCGAAATACTGGGTGGATTTTGGCAACAGCCAGTATACTGGGCAGGTCATCCTGTCTACTATTGGGGAAATTCCACAGCCCAAGTCCGAAAAATTTGAAACCATGGAGAGCCTGCCTTTTGTGACCGAGGAATTTGGGGAGCTGTTACAGGAATCTGAAACGAATGACGATACGCCAAGCTGTTCGCTTGCCGAGGCGCTCGAGAAACAGGATTTGTATATTAATTCCGCTTTGGCGCAGATGGGATGCTCGCTGTTGTGGAATTTGTTTCGTGAGGGCATGACAGCAAACAGGGGATTTTTCCTGAATTTAAAAGATTTTCGGTCACAGCCCATTCCAATATAAGCCCGAAATCGGGCGGCAAAAAGACACTCCTTCCTATCGGGCGGAGCATCTTTTTGCTTTTAAAACGGTGGAGCGCTTTTGCCAAAATACAGTGCCCGCTATTTTACCAAACCCGCTGCGTTTTTTTTAAGGGATGCTCATCATCCCTTTTGCTGTTTTAGGGCGGGCTTCTTTTCTTTCCGAGGGCGGCTAAAGAAAAGAAGCAAAAGAAGGCCGCCTTTTTTTTATGGCTTTTATTTTAATTGTATAATCGGCGCATTTTTCCAGCGGGAAAAGCCTTTGTAAAGGTACGCTATGTTTTCAAACTCGATAAAGGCAATGAGTTCTTCTTTGCACTTTATTTTAAATCCCCTGAAATGCTGAAAATCCTTTAGCGGAATCTCGGCCAGATCTCCAAAGGTTCTCACATCTAAAACACCGAACATGCTGTACATTCTTCTGCTGAAAGGAAATTGGCTGTCGTAAAGCAGTTTCTGCCGGTCTTTTTCCTTTTTTTCTTTTCTGATCTGAGCGGGGCTGGGATTTGGATTTAATTCGCGCTTTAATGCCTGAAGTTTTTTCTTGTAATGATCGATTTCAGACATCAGTTCGGTTGCTGCTTTTACTTTAGTTAAGGTTCTCTCGTAAACTTCCTCCACATATTCGGATGTAACCCCGTATTGTTCTGCCGCCTTGGTCAGGGGCATCTTATCAATGAGTAGTTTCTCAAGTAAATCATATTCCTTTTCAGAAAGTACCTGCTTGGACATTTCGATATAAAACCTGTTGGTGCGGTCAATAACATTATGCATAACAATACAAGTTAAATCCTTATTGCCAAAATAGGTTTTGGCTCTTGCAGTTCAATGCTAAGATACTAACGTTAATTGAGTTATGCAATGTATTTGCAGGAAAGGCTTAAGCTCAGGAAACAAAACAGCCCAAAGCAGTGCTTCGGGCTGTAATACTTTTTAATTTCTAATTTTTTAATAGTTATTAAAATTTAAGGTGCATACTGTCTATCACCTTGGCTTTTACCAGATCTGAATTTTTAATCTTGAGTGTCTGGTGTCTCCCTCCGTTTTTCTCAAAAATCTCAATTAGCATCAGTTTGTCATCCGCAATTGTAAATTGGTCCAAGAGAAACACATTCTGGTCTGTGGCTTTTCCGGGAATCTCATCAAGGGTTTTGTAAATGCGGAGCGGCACAATCGGCCTTTGCTGCGAGGCAGTGCGTCTGGCTGTCTTTTTATCTATCACCTTGAAACTCATAAAGTCAATGCTGAAAGGTACATTGGTTTGGTTTTCAAGCTGCGTATGGAAATAATACTTGCCGTTGTGGATATAGATGCCCTTTAAGCTGAAATGAATGCCGAAACTCTCCGATGCAATGTGCTTTACGATTCGCTTGTTGTTTTTGTAAATAGTTTCCAGGATCAGTCCTGCCAGTGAGGGCGGTGTTTTTCCAAGCTCCTCAAAAAGAACATCACTTGCACTGACTTTGTCGAAGTTCTTCTGCATCGCCATAATATCATAGCTGAGCGTAGGCGGGCTCGAGCTGTACTGCACGTTAAAATTGTAAAAACGGCCGTCATCGGTAATCACCGAAAAGTTGGTTTCCTCTTCAAAAGTCTTGACCGATGCCTTGACGCGAAGGACGTTTTCAGCATCCTCGGCCTTTGAGGCAATCAGGTATTCACTTCCAAGATCCACGTATCGGATAGCGGACGGGAAAATAAGGTGGGAAGTTTTGTCATAGGTAACGTGCATAAGATACGGCGGTATCGTTCCTAAATCAAGGCTCGTGGCTTCGTTTTCCTGCGCAGATGCGGCTAATGAATATGATATTAAAAGGGCTGTTGCCCAAAATAGTTTAAATTGATTTTTCATAATTAATTTATTTAAGGTTGCTATTATTATTTTTTGGAAACCAGATAGACTTGATGTCCTGCTTTTAGGGTCACTTTAGGCGTCTTCACTTTTTTGGCGAAATAGCCCGAGATGCCCTGAACTACCCCGCGGCTCAGGTCAGCGGCCACCTGCTGTCCTGCAGACTGTGTCATCATAAGGCTCGTGCCGGACTGTTGGCTCATGTTGCCCGCCATTTCAGTCAGGGCACTTCTTTCGGCAGAATAGGGAACAGGCACTCCCTGCTGGCCGTCAAGGTCATAGATAGTAATATCTACCGGAATAATGGAGCCCTCCAGTTCGATGGAAGTGACTTTCAACTGCAGGCGTCCTGCCTGAATCTTGGCATTAGCTGTGACAATTGCACCCGCTACTATGATACGACCTGAAATCCTTGCAGGCTCCAAAAGACGAAGTGCTACGGCACCCTCACTGATAATGGTCTGGGACTGTTGCACGCAGGCCCTGATACTGTTTTTTGGAGGAAGCGTTTCTTGCATAGAACCGGCAGGATTAAACCCTCTGCCCGTGTCTACAAGAAAAGTGCTGTCTGACGGACGTTGATACAGCGAGGATACCCTGCTTTTTTTTGAAGGGACCAGTGCCGAAAAATTCTTCTCTTCTGATTCCGCCTTTGCTACTGTAGTGCTTTTGCCTGCAGGCTCGACAGAACCGGAGCCTGAGGGAAGGTATTTAGCGGCCATCTGATAGGATTTTTCCATAAGTGCCAGCTGGTCATCAACCGTGGCCGCTTTGGGAGTTTCCTTTTGCGCGAGTTCCTGTTTCAGTTCCTCGAGCTGCCTGCGTAGTTCCTTGGTTTCTCCGTTGTCCTGCTGATAGAAAGAACCCAGCGTGCTTTGGGCAGTACGGTACGTGTTCAGCGCCGGATTGTTAGTTTCTTCCGCGTCATCGGGCAGTGATTGTTTCTGTTCAGCGTTATCCTCATTCCAGTAATCGGACAGCGTGGTTAAAGCGTTCTTTTTTTGCTCTTCTTTGTCTTCGAGTATTTCCTGCTCATACGCTTTCTGCTTGTCTGCCTGCAGTACAGATCCGCTTGCCTGTGGCACGCTGTCATTCAGACCAATGTTTTCGATCTGCTTTTTATCCTTCGACGGCTTAAAGATCAAATACATACAGCCGATACATACAATTCCCATCAGTGTGAAAATTAGCGGTTTTTTCCTTTAACATTAGTGCAGTTTAAAGATAGGCTACTCTCAATAAATCACAACTCAGCTGGAAAAAGTTTCACCGATTATATTCTGAATTATTTAGAAGAAAATAAAGTAAAATTTAAAGTAGAAACTTGGTTTGGATACAAATCTCAGATTTCTAAAATTCTAAAATTCAAAAAAGAAATTTACTTTTCAGATATTAACGAAAAATTTATTAATGACTATAGACAATATATGCTTAACACTTTAAGCAATAATGAAAATACCGCTAGCAAAAGCTTAAGAGTGCTGCGTACCTTTGTCAATATCTCAATTCGTTTTGGCTATATAAAAGATAATCCCTTTCAATATACTTCAATAAAAAAAGTTGATGGAAAAAGAGATTTTCTTTCAATTGAAGAGTTAAATAAACTTGATGAATATTACTTAAATGATAATTTTTCAAAAACAATAGATAAAGAGATTTTGGGTTATTTTTTATTTGCTTGCTATACAGGTCTAAGATATTCCGATTTAAAGACTTTTTCTATTAATTCAATAGTTAATGACTCGATACATCTTAGAATGCATAAAACTGGTTATTTAGTAAATATTCCTCTAACTAAAAAGGCTAAAATATTTATTCCGAAAATCTCATCTGATAATGATTTTGTCTTTAGAGTTTATTGTAATAAAGTAACAAATAGGGTCCTTAAAAATATAGGAATAAAAATAGGACTAAATAAAAAAATCACTTGTCATGTCGCAAGACATACTTTTGCTACAGTTTCAATTTCATTGGGAATTCCGATAGAAGTTGTGAGTAAATTATTAGGTCATACTAGTATTCGAACTACACAAGTGTACGCAAAAATTGTTGATACGGTTAAAATAAAAGAAATGCAGAAATGGGATAATTTAAAAAATTAAATATGTCTAAAAACTTTGTAAAATGTTTTATGTATTTGTATTTCATGATTTTATGTTTATATTTGTATATGCTTGTTGGCAAGCATGCCCGTTCGTGCAAAGATTTTATCAGCCAATAGTTTAATAATGCAAACCTACCTGCTTATTATCCAAACAAGATTACGAACGCGAAAGTCAGGATAATACAGCCGGTGTTAAAAGGAATGTATTATGGAAACTATTGAGTATTTCAAACTGCAAGCAAAAAATCTTTACAAAGATTTTAAAACACAAAAGTCTTATTTTGATGCCGATTATGGCCGTGAACTTTATCACTATACACCCAAGTATTTTGATATAGATGCTCTTGTTCTCGATTTTGATATCGAAGAAGAAAATTTTACACTAATGAAAGCTCAGCATTACATTGCAAATTTGGCTGGATTTATAAAATGGACCGAAATGCTGAGTGCTTCTTCCTCAGCATTGAAACTATCTAAACTTCTGTTCCAAAATATGCATAAGATTAGTGTTATTGAATGGGATATTTATATCTCGGCACAACAGCGCGAGAATGGTTTTGCTTTCGATGACGATCTTAAACTGGATATCTTTGAAACAGTTTTTAGTCAAGTAGATGATCATCAATCCGATGGATATGATTATCGTTTATTACAATCTGAAAAACTATTAGAAAAAAATCAAAAAAGTAAACCGAAGAAGAAGATGAACAAGTCATCTGTACAAATTTTTGTATTACCACTAGTTGACGATGAAAGATTAGAGTTTATCAGAACAGCTGATTTGATTTTCGAGAAAGTCTTGAGCACAATTGAACCGAAAAATCCTGAGTTAGTTAGAAAACTATGGGATGCAGGAAATTATATTGATGAAATTCTGTTAAAACCAGAAATGTTGCCAATCGATCGTGATTATGCACTTTCTCTGATCGATGCCTTCTTGGTTCATCATGTTATTGAACTTGCCGTTGAAACAGATGATTAGTGTGAAATTCTTAATTAAAGATTAAAACTTTTCTAAAGTGGTCAGTATTAAATTATACTGACCACTTTTTTTTTAAATTAATCTTGTAGTGATTAAAACCTTTTCTGTGAGCTATTCGAATTGTTTTAAGAAGTGAGTTTGTTATTATGCTTAAGAAATAAAAGGTTGAAGAAGGAAATAGACTTCCTCTTAAGGACAGATCATGATAATTAATAAGATTTAAGCACTTTTAATTTAAATTGCATTTTGTGGATTTTAAAAAAGTGTATTATGGAGAAAGATATTGACTACAGTAATTCAAAGTTGACACCGGAAAAAGCTTTACAGATGCTCAGATCTGAGGGATTAGATGTTACTATTGAACAGGCAGAGGAAATCTTGTATTTCTTAAGAATAATTGCTAATATCGCTGTGTTAAAACATTTAAATATAACAAAATGAGTAAGATAGCGGACTTGTATATTCGTGTAAGTACTGATGAGCAGGCAGAAAAAGGTTTCTCGCAACGTAATCAGGAAGAAATGTTAAGGAAATATTGCAGCATAAATCAGATACAGATACGTAATGTAATTTATGAAGATCATTCGGCAAAGACTTTTAATAGGCCTCAATGGAAAAAATTTCTTGCTGATGCGAAGAAATATAAAAATAAAATTAATCTGGTTCTATTCATGAAGTGGGACAGGTTCAGCCGTAATGCGGGTGATGCTTATCAAATGATCAATGTATTAAGGAAACTGGGTATTGATCCGCAGGCTATAGAACAACCACTTGACTTGAGTGTTCCGGAAAACAAAATGATGCTTGCTTTTTACCTGGCTGCACCCGAAGTTGAAAATGACCGTCGAGCATTAAATACCTTTCAGGGACTTAGAAGGGGTAAGAAAGAAGGAAGGCATATGGGCATGGCTCCTTATGGATATGCCAATAAGATAACTGAGGATGGAAGAAAATATATTGCAATTGTACCGGAGAAAGCAGCAAAACTAGTTTGGATATTCGAACAGGTTGCCAGAAATGCTTTTAGTACCGAGTCTATTTACCAGATGGCCAAGGACAAGGGGCTTATCCTGTCCAAGAGTAACTTGTGGATCATTCTTAGGAATCCACTTTACTGCGGAAAAATTGTAGTTCCTAAATATAGAGATGAAGAAGAAAGATGGGTAACTGGACAACACGATGCCATTATTAGTGATGGCTTATTTTATCGCGTACAAGATGTACTTGACAGTAAAGCGAGGACATATAGGCCAAAGATTAAGACAATTGAAAATTTCCCATTGCGAGGTTTTTTTCTATGTCCCGAATGCGGTCAGAAGTTAACAGGCAGCAAATGTAAAGGAAGGAATAAATATTACTACTATTATCATTGTCATAAAGATTGTAAATGGAGAGTTAACTCTGAGATTGTCAATAAAATATTTAAAGACAATTTAAACAAATTCAAACCTTTACAAGAGGTAAAGAAACTATATGCGGCAGTTTTGCTTGAAGGATACAGGGAACACACTGGATTAGTAGCTAACGAAAAAAAGAAGTCGCTTGAACAAATTGCAGCTTACGAAAAGAAATTATCGGTTGCCAGAAATTTATTAGTAAGTGAGAAAATTGATGCTGAGGACTATAATCTGATGAAGAATGAATACAATGAAATTATCAGTAATCTGGAAAAAGAGATGGGAAATGTAGAGGACGACAGAGGGAATATAGAGTATTTAACGAACTCAGGATTGGAAAACCTCCTAAAGCTTGGTGAAGCCTTTGATAATGCGAGTTTAGCCGATTCAAGGGAGATAATTGGTTTAATTTTTCCTGAAAATTTTACATTTCGAGAAAACAAAATCCAAACCGCTAGGATCAACGAAATGGTCAACTGTATATGCTTGGTAAACAATAGATTACAGGCAAAAAAAAACGGGACAAAAGATGATATTTTTCTTTTGTCCCGAGTAGTGACCTCTACAGGACAAATTTCAAATCATTTTATGTAAGATTTGTTGAGATTGTCTCACTATAAGTAGATACTGTCTTTTAATGGAACTAGGAAGTTGGTTTAGATGTCCTGTCGGGGATCAAAGTAAAAAATTATTTACTTATTCATTACAGTTGAAAATGTAATTTCAAGCCAAAAAGGAAATAAGCTTCCAATTAGTGCCAAATACCGTCAATAAGTATTTCAAAAGCATTTTAGAAATAATTTCCCTTAATAAATTTCTAAAGATGCAAGTTATGGAGAAAAGTATTGACTATAGTGGATCTAAATTGACAACTGAAAAAGCTTCACAAATTCTTCGTTCAGAGGGATTAGATGTAACGTCTGATACATCTACTAAACATATCCATACTATCAAAGCATATAAATTTGAAGACCTTCCAGATATTTTGGGAGCACTTTATTTAAGAATAGAAAATATTGAAAGAATTTTGAAAGATTACAATAAACACGATAAAGTAATTGATAATGATCTACTCTCTATAAATGAAGCTTCAATATTATTAAAACTTTCCGTTGCTACAATTTATTCCAAGGTTTGTAGAAATGAGATTCCAGTAAACAAGCAAGGAAAACGCCTGTATTTCTATCGTACGGAATTACTGAATTGGATCAAATCCGGCCGTATTAAAACTATCTCTGAAATCCAGCATGAGGTTGAATTGAGTTTTAAATCAAAACAATCGGGTAGATAAGAAGTTTTAGTTTTTTATATAGAAAAGACGTCACCACAATGACGTCTTTTTTGTTTTATTATTTTAAACTTATTCTAACTGTTGTATCTCTTTTTCTCTGATCGATAATATGAGCGTAAATCTGAGTTGTTTTTACATTCTTATGACCGAGCATTTTCGAAACGGTAAATATGTCAGTTCCCGCGGATAATTGCAAGGTAGCATAACTGTGACGAAAGCAATGGAATGTAATATGTTTTATAATTCCTGCATGAGCTAGCCATACAGGTAAAATTCTGTCCACATCCCACTTTTTTAAACCTGGAAATACTTTCTGGTTTGGTTTTCCCCTTTTACCAAAAATTTCATAAGCTTCATCAGATATTGGCATTGTCTGCAAACCTTCCGTTTTCTTTTGTTTAAACCTGATATAATATCCGTCATTTTCAATATGCTCAATTTCAGACCATTCTAATTTGGCTATATCTGAATAGCGGTTCCCTGTTAAAAGAGAAAATTTTGAAATTCTATATACAATATCTTTTGAACACGGTGTACTAAATAACCTCCTGGCTTCTTCAATGGTTAAAAAATTGCGCTGAGACTCTTGTTCTTTAATTGAATCAACACCAGCATTTATATCTGTTCTTATTTTACCCTCTTTGTAAGCTTTTCTCAGCGTCGACTTAATTTTATTGTGGTAAGAGAGTGCTGTATTTCGTGTTAATTTTTTTCCCGTGCCCCTGCGGCTCTTGGTGTTCAGCAAGTAATCTCTAAAATCTTCAATAAAAATTACTGTTATATCTTTAAAGCATACATCTTTTCCTGCGAGAAATGCCTCAAAGTGCGCAATGGCCGTGTCCCAAATTTGATAATTACTTCCATTTCTTTTTTCGGCCTGATCTTTAAAATACTTCAAAAATGAAGTTTTACCGATTTTTTGTATTTCCAATTGCTCCTTCTCAAATTCAGAATATATATCATCTTTACGCAATTCGTTTAATCTGCGTATTAATATCAATTCTGCGATACGCTGGTTCTCTATATTGGTAATTTTTTCAATCTGATTTTTTGGTTTTACAAAGAGATATAATTTTAGAAATTCCCGCCTTGTATACTCATTTGTTTTTGCGTTGAATATCGGTGGATAAAAATCCAGGTATAATGATATCCTTCCACTTGCCAGCACTTTTTCTCTCAATGTTACATTACTCTTTTTCATTTCCTCTTGCATTAAATATAATATCAATATCCTTCTTTGCTACATAATTGAACTTCCCAACAGAATATTTAGTTATTGCGTGTCTTTGAATTATCATATAAAGAGCACCTGGTGAAACTCCAAATTTCTGCTGGATTTGCGTTATTGTATAACACTGATCCAATCCCGGAAATTCCTGTACCGGACGCAGTAAGGACTGATCCAGTGGAATAGAGAAAAAGCTATCCATGTCACACCTGCGGATCACGGTCCTTGCTCCAAATTTTGCTACATCGAGTTCTCCTCTTGATATAATTCTGTAAATAGTCCTGCGGCTTATTCCAAACAAAACACTGGCCTGATCCACGCTAATGAAATCTTTTGTTTTAACTATTTCAAGATTAGGATTTCTGGCAATTTCTGTCTGTCTGTTGCTTTCTTCAATTTTAGACTTTCTCGTCCTTGCTTTGTAGGCTCTGCTGCTGCATTTTAGCGAACAATACTGTGTTTTTGTTGTCTTGGCCGTGAATTCATTTTGGCAGAATTCACAGATGCGGGTAATCTTAATGTTTGTACTCATAGAAATGTGACTTTAAGTGTCCCACTGTGACTATGTGTGTCTACGCGTGCCATAATTTGGCCAAAAAAAATAATATTTGTACCTCACATTCTCGAGGTACAAATAGGGTACAAATTTAATCAAAACATCACATAATATCCAAAAGAAAAAGGAATTAAAAAACGAGTTAAAATATTGTTTATCAATACTTTAACTCGTTTGTTTATTGTTGTTTTTCGTTATTTTGTACTGCTATTTTCCGATGCAGAAATTAGCAAAAATATTCCCCAGCAATTCATCATTAGAAACCTGACCTGTAATAAGACCAAATTGGTACAAAGCTTCACGGATATCAAGAGCGATTAAATCACTTGAAAGATTAGTTTCCAAACCAAATTTTACTTTTGTAATTTCATCCAAAGCTTTAAGTAATGAATCGTAATGTCTTGTATTTGTTACAATAGTTTCGTTATTTCGCAATGCTCCCGTATTTACAAAAGAGAGTAATTCATTCTTTAATTCGTCAACACCGATTTTTTCTTTAGCAGAAATCAGTAAAAGTTTCGCATTTAAATTTTCAAGCTTAGTAGTGATGTTTGAAACTTCATCTTCAGACAATATATCTTTTTTATTTACTACAATTACCAAAGGTTTCAGCGGATATTTGTTTTTGATTTGTTCAATTTCAGAAACAAATTCAGAACTTGAAACCTGAAATTTTAAACCATCAAATAAATAAATTACAACCTGCGCCTGTTCGATTTTTTCGAAAGTTTTTTTGATACCGATGCTTTCGACAACATCTTTAGTTTCGCGAATTCCGGCAGTATCAATAAATCTAAAACCAATTCCGCCAATAACCAATTCATCTTCAATAGTGTCGCGGGTGGTTCCGGCAATGTCAGAAACAATGGCACGTTCTTCGTTTAATAAAGCGTTTAGTAAAGTTGATTTCCCAACATTTGGTTCACCAACAATTGCCACCGGAATTCCGTTTTTAATCACATTACCAACAGCAAACGAATCGATTAAACGCTTTAAAACAAATTCAATTCTGTTTAATAATTCATAAAACTGGGTTCTGTCTGCAAATTCTACATCTTCTTCGGCAAAGTCTAATTCTAATTCAATTAAAGAAGCAAAATTTAAAAGTTCTTCACGTAATTTGGCAATTTCATTACTAAAACCGCCACGCATTTGCTGCATCGCAATTTGGTGCGAAGCTTCGTTATCGGATGAAATTAAATCGGCAACAGCTTCAGCTTGTGATAAATCCAGTTTTCCGTTCAGGAAAGCTCGTAAGGTAAATTCTCCTGCATCGGCCATTCTGCAGCCTTTTCTCAATAATAACTGAATAATTTGCTGCTGAATATAAGTTGATCCGTGACATGATATTTCGATAGTATCTTCTCCGGTATAAGAATTTGGCCCTTTAAAAACAGAAACCAACACTTCGTCCAGCGTTTTCGCATCATCAACAATATGACCCAAATGTAGGGTATGTGTTTTTTGTTTGGTTAAATCTTTGTTTTTAATCGATTTAAAAACCGAATTTCCAATAGTGATTGCTTCAGAACCTGAAATTCGGATTATAGCAATAGCCCCGGCTCCGGATGGTGTTGCCAATGCAACTATAGAATCTTGATTTATCATGGTGCAAAGGTATAAAAAAAGGCACAAATTCCGAAACCGAAGCTCATTCGCAAAAGCGCTATTTAATCAATAAGTTAATGTTAAAATACTGATAATTATCAGGGTGTTTTGTTTTTAGAATGATTAAATTTGAGAGAAGAACTTTATAAACTGAAACAAAATGAAAAAGATATTATTACCAACCGATTTTTCTGACGCAGCAACAAATGCGTTTGTACATGCATTAGAATTTGCGAAAATTGTGAATGCCGAGCTTATTTTGTTACATACGTTTGAGATTCCCGTATACGACAGTCAATTTTTTCCTGAAAATTATGCGACAATTTACAGTTCCATAGAGTTAGCAAAATTTGAAATGTTCAAAGATGAAATTCCAAAATTAAGAGCTATTGCGGCCGAAAGAAATTTAGGCGATATAGTGATAAAACACCGCCTAATGGATGGTGATCTATTATTTAATTTGAAAAATGCCGTTGAAGAAGATCAGATTGATTTTGTAATTATGGGAACAACCGGTATTTCTGACTGGACAAAATTCTTTCTTGGGTCAAATACAAGTTCTGTCATTTCAGGAGTGGATGTTCCTGTTTTATGCGTTCCTGTTGATGCTAAATTCAAGAAAATTAAAACAATTGGATTTACGACCCGCTACCGTGAAAAAGATAAAAAAGAACTAAAAAAAGTACTGAAAATTGCAAAAAAAACAAATGCAAAAGTAAAAAGTTTATACGTTAAAACTTCAAATTCAGATGTTACTGATGTCACTGTTAAAGAATGGGAAAGAGAATTTGCCGGCGAAAACATCGAATTTTTAGTTTTACCAAGTGATGAAGTAAAAGAAACTATTCTTGATTTTATACTTTATAAAGACATAGATATATTGACGACCATAACGCATAAAAGATCTTTTTTTGAAAGTATTTTCGAATCCAGTTTTTCAAAAAAAATAACCAAAGAGGTTTCAGTACCCGTTTTAATTATGCACGAAGATTAAATTCGCCCTTTTTTAATATTGATTTTATGATCTAAAACCTATATTTGTATTTCATCAAATCAATAAAATGAATTCATATCAAGATAAAGTTGCGCATTATTCGGAACTTCTTAATAAAATCAATAAAAGATACAACAGTTTAAGTTTACTAAGGCTTTTAAGCATTTTTGCTTGTTTGTTCCTGTTGTTTTATTACATCAAAACAAATGAAATCCTGTACGTCATTTTTGCTTTTCTATCTTTTGTTGGTTTTATTTTTTTAATGAGAATTCATTCTCGTTTGTCTTTTCAAAAACAGCTTACAACGGCACTTTTAAAAATCAATAAAAATGAAATCTCTTTCTTAAAAAGAGAAAAAATTCCTTTTGAAAATGGAATAGAATTCAATGATTTTCATCATCCTTATGCATACGATTTAGATATTTTTGGCGAACATTCCCTGTTCCAGAATCTAAACAGAACAGCGACTTTTATCGGAAAAAAAACATTGGCAGATAACTTGTTGCAACAGTTTTCTAATGAAACTATTTTAGAAAATCAGGAAGCCATTAATGAGCTTAAAACAAAAATAGACTGGAGACAGGAATTTTTAGCCCTGGCAATGGTGAGCAATGATTCTAAAAATTCGTATGATTCTATAATTCACTGGAATTCATTTAAAAATAACACCTTATCTAAAGTATTACTTTCGCTTTCAATTATTCTTCCAACTTTGTTTTTTGGAATATTAATTGCCTATTTTATCACTTCAAAAACAATTTTATTATCGTATCTAACCTATATTTTTATAGCAAATATGATTGTTTTGGGAAAATCATTAAAAAGAATTCAATCAGAAATTGCCAAAGCAGATAATGTTGATAAAATCATCAAACAATACAGTTTATTGGTAGAGAAAATTGAAACAGAAAAGTTTCAGTCTAAAAAAATAATTGACTTGCAGCAAAAACTTATTTTTAAAAATGCAACTGCAAGCAAACATCTAAAAGATTTGTCAGAACTGTTTTCGAGAATGGATACAATTAGCAACTTTGTTACCGCTATTTTGTTCAACGGAACTTTTTTGTTTAATCTCCATGTTTTAAAAGCACTTTTAAAATGGAAAGAAAACTATTCTGATGAACTGGAAAAATGGATTGCTATTATTGGTGAATTCGAAGCTTTAAATAGTTTGGCGAATTTGGCCTATAATAATCATGATTTTGTTTTTCCTGAAATTAATGCTGAAAACAAAATTGAATTTTCAAATTTGGGTCATCCATTATTAAATCCTGCGACCAGAGTAGGGAATGACACTCATTTTTATCCGCAATCTTTCATGATTTTGACGGGCTCAAATATGTCCGGAAAAAGTACTTTTTTAAGAAGTTTAGGAATTAATATGGTTTTAGGCGGAATAGGTTCTGTTGTTTGTGCTTCAACGGCTAACATCCATCCACTTCCAGTTTTGGTTTCAATGCGATTGTCAGATTCTTTGGCTGATAGCGAATCTTATTTTTTTGCCGAAATAAAGCGTTTGAAACAAATTATGGATGCGCTTGAAGATAAACCGGCTTTTGTTTTATTAGATGAAATTTTAAGAGGAACAAATTCTGATGATAAACGTAACGGAACTATTGAAGTCGTAAAAAAGATTATTGCAAAAAAAGCCATAGGTGCGATTGCTACACACGATATCGAAGTTTGTTTGACAACCAATGAATATCCTAATACTTTAACCAATCAGTGTTTTGAAGTCGAAATTCAAAATAATGAACTCCATTTTGACTATAAATTGCGCCCGGGAATTTGCAAAAATAAAAGTGCTACTTTTTTAATGCAGAAAATGGGAGTGATTTGATTTTAGATTTTAGAATGTAGAGTTTAGATTATTTTGAAGCTAATAATTTTGTTTCTTCGGGGGTAAACTCATCTACAATGGTAAAAGCGTCAATGTTAGCAATTTTCATTTCGTCTAAAATGTCAACCAAATTCTTAAAATTGCTTTTTTTGCTTGGCTTAATAATTATGATTACACCGCTTTTTGGTTTCCCCATAGCAGTCATATATTCAGATATCTCGCTCTTTTTTTGTGAAACCTCTCTTCTAATACCATTTGTGCCATACAAGATTTTTTTAGGTTTTTCCAGAGGATCAAATAATAATCCCGAATAGGTTATAATTTTATCATTATCGTCTAGTAAAATGGTGTAAAGACGATTACCGTCAATGCATCCTCTATTCCATCCTCCACAACCAGGATCTTTATCTGGTAATCCTAAATCTATTCCTTTAGGTTTAGCCAACTCAATTGTAACCATAAAAAAGATAATCAATAAAAAAGAAACGCTAACCATTGCCGTTAAATCAACTCGTGTATTTAACTTTTTACTTCTTACTTTTTTAGGTAGATTTTCCATAAATGATCAATTTTTTATGAAAGTTAATAATAAAATTGAAGCAAAACAGAGTTGGTTTATAAAATATTTTAAAAATAATTTAATCTATTAAAGTCTTGTTTTACAGTCTATTTTGAGGATTTTGCAATAGAGTTTTGCCTTTTTAATTTTTTTATCAAAACCAAAACTATTGTTATGGCGTAAATGAGCTTATAACTTAAAATATTAATTATGAAAACTAGAAAATTTTTAGCCGTAGCAATCTTAACATTAGGATTTGGATTTGCATCTTTCGCACAAAAAACTGTAATGGTTGGTGGAGCAGCAATGTATCCAAATAAAAATATTGTAGAAAATGCAGTTAACTCAAAAGATCACACTACACTTGTTGCTGCTGTAAAAGCTGCAGGATTAGTAGAAACATTACAAAGTAAAGGACCATTCACCGTTTTTGCCCCAACAAATGCCGCGTTTGACAAATTGCCAGCAGGAACTGTTGAAACATTATTGAAACCAGAAAACATCAAAACATTACAAACTGTTTTAACCTATCATGTTGTTGCAGGAAAAATGAACGCATCTGATATTGCAAAAGCAATTAAAGCCGGTAAAGGAAAAGCAACTCTTAAAACAGTAAGCGGCGGAACTTTAACTGCCTGGATGGATGGAAAAGATTTATACATTAGCGATGAAAGTGGTAACAAAGCTAAAGTTACTATCGCAGACGTAAATCAATCAAATGGTGTGATTCATGTTGTCGATACAGTTTTACTGCCAAAAATGTAATAATTTAAAATTCCAAATTTAAAAAATTCCAAATTCCAATTTGCAAATTGAGATTTGGAATTTTTTATTCTATAAAATTCTACAAAAAAAAAATGGAATTTGGAATTTCAAATATTGGAATTTAATAAAAATCTATTTCTTAGCTGTTAAAGTACTTCCTGCAGAAGCCACGACAACACAAACTACAGCAAGAATTTCATAAAAACTTAAGTTTTCCTGCAGAAAGATAAAAGCACAAATAGAAGCTGCTGCCGGTTCTAAACTCATTAAAATACTAAAAGTTCGTGGAGGAAGCTGACCCAAAGCTTTCATTTCTAGTGTAAACGGAATTGCACTTGACAAAAGAGCAAGAGCAACACCCATTCCGAAAAGTTTTGGAGTAAGATTCGCCAATCCGTTTTCGTAAAAACCGAATGGCAGAATTAAAATTGCTGCAAATAACATTCCCGTAGAAACAGCCTGACCGTCATTCATTATTCGGGAAATTTTTCCGCCCAAAACAATATAAGCCGCCCAAAGACCTCCGGCGATAAGGGCAAACAAAACACCCAGCGGATCGATTCGTTCATTTGACCATGGCGCAATTAAAACGATTCCTGCCGCGGCCAATAATATCCAGCAATAGTCTATTAAACGTTTTGACCCTATAATAGCAACCAATAAAGGCCCGATGAATTCTAAAGTAACCGCTAAACCAATTGGAATTCTTTCTATGGCGAAATAAAAAATCAAATTCATGGCTCCCAATGATAAACCATATGGAACTACAATTTTCCATTGCTCACGCGTAATTGCTTTTAAATTTGGCCTGTAAGCCAATAATAAAATCAAAGCCGAAACCCCAATTCGTAAAGATGCTGTTCCTGCTGCGCCTATCGCAGGGAAAAGGGTTTTAGCAATTGCTGCGCCACATTGTACACTAATAATAGCTAAAAGTACCGCCGGAACAGGAGGAATGTTGAATTCTTTATTTTTCATGGAAATTATGATGAGCGCAAACTTGTAGTAAGCTTAAGAAGATGGGGTTTTCTAATTTATTCAAATAGAAAGCGGTGTTGAAAATAAATCAACATTTATAAAAATATTCGATTATAAACTATCCCAAAGCACGTTTTGTTACATAAGCGCGGTAACCAATAATTGCCATTTGCCATTTTTTTGCTTTAGCAATGTCTAAACCCTGCTTCGTGAAACTGGGTAAAAGTAGTTTATTTATTTTGGCTAAAATTTTATACATGGTAGGTTAATTTTCGTCAAAGATATAAAAAAAGACTTTGCGTTTCGGCAAAGTCTTTTGAGCTATAGTTTTAAGATTTTTTAGCTAAAATGGTATCTATTTTTTTTAGCATCTCTTTTGCATTATTATTGTCAGGTGCTAATTTTAATGCTTTGAGATAATTTTGCTTAGAAATTTCAAATTGATTATCGGTAAAATAACTCTCCGCCAGACTATCATATGCGTTCCCGGATCGTGGATTTTCTTTAGTGTTTAATTCAAAAACTTTGATGGCTTCATTAATTCTTTTACAAGTCATTAATGCATAACCAATGGTATTTAATCTTTCTTCAAAATTCCATTCAGGATGCTGTTTTTTAATAGTAATATAATTTTGTTCAGCTTTATTAAAATCCAGTTTTAAAAAATCAAAAGTTACTTTTTCATCTGTAATTGCATATTCGTCATATAAAGTTTGATCTACAATTCCGGCAACATGAGCCACAACCTGATCCTGAACACCAGAATATTTATGTCCATTTGATAAAAAGATAACAGTCAAATTGTTCCTGGTAAATTTTCTAATAGCAGTTTCATTACCGCCGCTAAATCCATAAGTAAAAATAGTATTTACAGGATAAATTCCCCATCCATATCCAAAATTATATTTGTTTTTAAATTGAAAAGGTTGCCACATTAAGTGCTTTGTTTCACTTTTTAAATAACTATTATTATCCAGATTTTGATTCCATCGAATAAACTCGGGAAGAGAAATATTCATTCCGTTTGAAGAATGAGCGTCTTTGCCACTGTCTAAAACACTTTTTTCATATGTATTGGTTTCCCTGTTAAAAAGGTACCTAAAAGCGCTATTTGGAAACACTTCACCAAAGTTAGAAGAAAAATAAACACCCGATTTTATATTCGGAAATTGGTTTTGCAAAATATATTGATCAAACGTTAAACCGGTTATTTTTTCTATAATTTTTGCCAAAAACAAATAATTGGTCTGGTTATAACTGTATTGATTTCCGGTAGAAAATTCCATTGGTTCTTTTGCCAATAATTCTATTCTTTTATCGTATGGTAGTGTAATTGGTATGTCATCAAATTCTATAATATCCGGTAAGCCAGAAGAATGAGTTAATAAATTCTTGATTTTTATGGTTTGCCATTCTTTGGGTAAATTGTCTAAATATTTAGAGATTTCATCTTCTAAAGATAATTTTCCGTTTTCTATAAGCTGAAAAATGCCAACATTTGTAATTAGTTTTGTTGTCGAGAAAATTTTGAATATTGTATTTTGATTTACTGGTTTATTTTCTTCCAAAGAAGCTTTTCCATAATAGTTTTCATAAATAATTTTGCCGTCTTTTATGACCGCCAAAGCTGCACCAGGAATTTCATTGATTGCTATTACATCCTTAATGTATGCATCTATTTTTTGTTTTGTAGTTGTTTCCTTTGTTTGACTACAACAGAAATTAATAGTCAATAGGAGTGTTGCAATAATAAAAGTTTCTTTCATTTTTAAGATTGTAAAAAGGTTGATTTTATTCTTTTTTATAGATTCAAATTTGAAGTTTTATTCAATTTTTAAAAGCAAATTTTTATCTGGTCCATTTTCAATATTTAAAGCATTTTCAGGAGCTTCAATCCAACCCGTTTTATTGATAACAAATTTGAAGATGCGTACTTTATCATTTTCAAATTGGCTTTTTGGAATCGAAAGTTCAAAAGTATTTTTGTTTTTTCGAACCATTTGGTACTTTTGATCCTTCGGGTTCCAATTGTCGAAAGAGCCGGCAATGGAAACACTTTTTACTAAACTTGCATCAAGCGCCTTATCATGCTGATAAGTAAAAATAACATTGTTGTTATTAATTTTATAGCCGTAAATTTCTTTATTACTGCTTTCATTAACCAATAAATCGTGTGACAAGCTTACTATAGCATTTCCTAGTGCATTTGCGGTTTTTTCATTACTGATATTTACAATAATAGAAATTCCCAAACCACGTTCAGGATAAACCAAAAACATATTTTGTGTGCCAAAAGCTCCACCGTGTTTCCAGCAGTTTTTTCCGTTGTCGTCAACTTGTATACCATCCCAAAAATAACCGTTAAAATCACTGTCAGAATTTAGTAGATTTCTTTGAGATTCAAAAACTATTTTATTTTTGGTATTTAATTCAAAAGCAAGAAATTTGGTCAAATCACCTAAAGTAGATTTTAAATATCCTGCTGCTCCCCAAAGATTATCAGACAGCATTGGCATTTGGATTTTACCGTTATAGCCATTTGCAATACTGGTGTTTTTATCCGGATGCAAAAATGTCGATGTCATGTTGAGTTTCGACAGAATATTTTCTTTCAAAAGTGTTTCGTAACTTTTATGAAAGATATTCTCCAGAATATGTGCCGCTAATTGAACACTTCCGTTACTATATTTAAATTTAGTTCCCGGTAAAGTATCCAGCTTTATTGTTTTTAAATCTTCAAAGAATTTTTCTCTCGAATAGGATTCATCCATTTTTTTAAAATCAAGATAACTGGTATCGCTTGGATTATTTCTGAATTTCGAATTATCTGGTAAATCTTTATTAAACCCTGTTCTAAAAGAAACTAAATCCTTTATTTTAATTGGATTTCCCTGATATTCCAAATTAGGATAGGATCCTGTTATGTATTTTCGAATATCATCTTCGGGACTTATTTTTCCCTCTGTAACGGCTTGAGCCATTAATAATCCGGTAAATAATTTTGTTATCGAAGCAACTTCAAAAACGGTATTGTTAGCAGCTTGATTTCTTTTTCCTTTATCTATTTCGCCATAATGTTTTGTGTATGTTTTACCATCTTTTACAATACCAATAGAAACAGAATTGGCTTTGGAATTTTCTAATAAAATTGTGGCATTTTTATCCATTGATGCCAGAATTTCTTTTTCGGATAAGTTATTTAATTGTTTCTGTGCCAGACAAGAGAACCCCGAACTTATCAATACTATTAAAATTATTTTTTTCATTTGATTTCGACTTAATGTTCTATTTAACAGATTCGTATTAGTTTGTAACTAAAAGACTTTCGCATTAAATATTTGTTTCACTTCTTAAAGAAATATTGGGTTAAAATTTTGAATAGAAAAATAAAAGCTAAAAAAAGAACCAGTGTTTTGTTCACTGGTTCATCTCTTATTTATTTTAATTTTATCTCTATTACTTTTTTGATACAATGATCAATATTCAGCTTTGTTCCGTTCATTTCTTTTTGAGTAAAACATAAATTTAAAATGAACAATAGTGTTGCAATAAAAAATGTTTCTTTCATTTTAATGAATCTTATGATTTTTTATTTTTCTCAGCTCTTCTCATATCTTTTTCTTGCTGTCTCATGTACTTTTCATACGCTTTCATTCCTTTTTCATACTCACTCATACTTCTTGCATATACTTCGCTGTCTGATCCGTATGTTTTTTCTATATAATCATTGAATTTCTCCATATCAGCATCAAATTTTTCCATAGCAAGATCATATTTTTCCATTTCTTTGTCATAAATAGCTTCACGTTTTGCCATGATTTCTTCTACTTGTTTTTCATAAGCAGACATATCCGGTTCAAATGCTTCCATTTTTTTCTCGAATTCAGCCAATTCTTTTTCAAAAGTTTTCATGGCCGCTTTATCGTTATGGTTGGTTGGCGCTTTTGGTGCTTTTGGCATTTTAGACATATCCATAGGCGGCGCTGGAGGCATTGGCCCATTTGGAAACATTGGCATTGTTGGCGGTGTAGGAGGCGTAGGAGGAGTTACTTCACCTACTTGATTTTTGATTTCCCTAACTTCAACTTCAATCTTGCGATTTTCAATCGTGATTGGTTTCTCAATTGCATCATCTGTAAGTATACCTATTTGATGAGAACCATTATCCTTAACGGACACAACAATTCCGCATTTTTTAATAGCTTTATCGCCTTCAATCTGAAGAGTTTGGGTTTCTTCATTTTCTTTGTTGATATCGATTCTAATAGATATCAATTCTTCTTTTGAATTTCTTTTTACATTAGAAATAACAACATCGGCATTGTAATTTTCCTTTAACTCTTCGGACATTTCCTTTAAATCCTGATCTGTTGTATGCTTATTAATTTTGTAAACATCAACAGGATCTGTTTTCTCAGCAACTTCTGTTTTTTCTTTACTTTCTTTTTCTTGTGCAATAACTTTGATTTGAAATAAAAATACAAAGGCTACAAGTGCCGGAATTATGGTATAATACTTCCAATAATTCCATTTTTTTGATTGATTTTTGTTTAACATGACAATTCGTTTTTTGATTAATGATTGATAAAAATGATTGGTGATTGCAACACATGATTCGTGTGTTGTTATTTTTAAAAGCGTGTATTGATACGCTTTTTTGTCGGATATTTTTTTGGTGGCTTCGCTGTCTGCAATAAATTCCAGATTTTGCAAAATCGCTTTTTTGTACAGCCAGATGATTGGATTGAACCAAAAAAGTACACAAAAGATTCTCGAAATTAAAACGTCAATAGTATGATTTTGATCACTATGTACTTTTTCATGTTCCAGAATATTTTCTAATTCAGATTCGCTGTACATTGATGAGTTGTACACGATATAATCAAAATAAGAAAAAGGCGCAATATTTTCTTTGACGTCAACAAATTTAAAATCAGCTTGTTGTTGTACTTGTTTACCTTTTAAAACGGAGTTTAAACTATAGAAATCAAGAGCAAACTTTAGCATAAAAGCCAAAAATCCGAGGGCATAAATAGCAAGAGAAACTAAATTCCAGTCTATCTCAAATGATTCTTTTTCACTACTTTGTGGAACGTAAGTTGGTGAATAGTTAAAATTTGGCAGTGGAGTAGGATCAACCCAGACAATTTTGGTGTAAACTAAAAAGGGCAACGCAACCGAGGTTAACAAACCAATTAGTAAAAACCATCTGTTGCTATTAAAAAATGTTTCCTTGCGTAATAAAAAATGATAAGCAAGATAAAACAAGATTAATAATCCACTTGATTTTGCGACAAATATGAAAAGTGCTTCCATAAAAAGGTTATTTTATTTTGGTTGATTTTTTTCTTACTTTTCTTTCGGATTTTCGATCATAGCAAGGATTTCGCGTAATTCATCGGCAGAAATTTTTTCTTCCTTAGCAAAAAACGAAACCATACTTTTGTAAGAACTATTAAAATAATTGTCGATTGCAGTACTCATAAATCCTTTTCTGTAATCTTCAATACTCACGATTGGATAATATTGGTGTGTGTTTCCAAAAGCATTATGCGCCACATATCCCTTTTCTTCCAAATTACGCACAATTGTCGAAAGTGTGTTGTAATGCGGTTGATCTTCAGTAATTTCTGCCTGAACCTCTTTTACAAAAGCTTTTTTGAGCTTCCATAAAATGTGCATGATCTCTTCTTCTTTATTGGTTAACTTTTGCATGTTTTCTAATTTTAATTCAAACCTACAACTATTTTTTTAGTTACACAACTATAAATGTAGTTATTTAACTAAAAAAGAAGTTTTGTTTTTCTTTTAATACGGAAGAATTATATCTAACGGTTTGATTTTCAGATTAAAATTACTGATAAAAATTTTACTGCAAAGTGCGCAAAGTTTTTTTCACAGTATGATTTTATTAAATAAAAAAAGTCCGCAAAAGCTTTGTTTTGAAAAAGCTTTGCGAACTTTATGTTTATAAACATATTACCTTAAAATAACTTTGCGAACTTTGCGTAAATCTTTGCGTACTTTGCGGTAAAATTATTGAATTAGACTTTCTCGTCAATTAAAGCCTTCCTGATCCAGAAACAGCAAAAAGTTGCAATAACACCAATACAAGCCATAAATAACCAGTTAATTTGATAACCCAAACGAGAAATTATTTCGAAACCAACTTTTGAACTTACAATATGAGCCAAACTAAAACTCATCGTATAAAGTGCCATGTATCGACCTTCCTGACCATGTGGTGCGCGACTTAAAGCAAATGCATTCGAAAAAGGAAACGTTAGAATTTCTCCAATCGAAATACAAATCAAACTTATAACCAAAATTCCGGCCCATACATTAATAAGTAGTAAGAAGAAACTCAAAGCCATAATAAACGATCCCAGGATAATGATTTTAATTTTCGGAAAAGCTTTTCTCTCCATAAAACCAACAGTTGGCATTTCAAGAGCAAAGATCAGGAGTCCGTTTAAAGTCATTAATAATCCCGTTTGAAATTCGCTTAAGCCAAATTTTTCATTATGATATAAAGGTAAAGTCGTAAATAATTGAAAGAAAATCATTGCCGTAATAAAACTCACAAACAAGAAAACCCAAAAGATACGATCGTGAAAAACCGATTTGATTTCTGTTGAAATTTCCATTTTATCTCCGTGAACCGCTTTTTTCTTCTCCTTAACCAATAAAGCAAAAATGGAAATCGAAATGATACAAGATGCACCATCAACCCAAAAAAGTCCCTGATAACCAATTCCCATAATAATCAAACCTCCCAACGCAGGTCCTGCAGCAAAACCAAGATTTACTGCTAAACGTACCAAAGTTAATGCGCGGGTACGATTTTCGGGTTTTGCATAAGCGCCCAAAGAAACAAACATTGCTGGTCGAAACATGTCTGCAATTGTCATTAGAATAAACATAGCACCGCATAGCGCCCAAAATGTAGTAATATATTGTACAAGAAACAGCGAAACACCACTTGTAAACAAACTAAAAATCATGATTTTGTAAAACCCGATTTTATCAGATAGTTTTCCGCCTAACCAAGAACCCAACATTGATCCTAATCCAAAAGAAACCATAATCCAACCCACCTGATTGTAAGTAAAATGCAGATCTTCCTTTAAATATTTTGACAAAAAAGGAAGCACCATTGTACCGGCGCGATTGATAAAAGTGACAAGCGTAAGAATCCAAATTTCTCTTGAAAATCCTCTAAAATTATTGATGTAATGGTTAAAAGCAGTTTTGAGCATTATAAATATGTATTTGCAACAAAGTTAGGAAACTTTGTCATTTACTGTGGTTGTAGCTTTGTTACTTTTAAACTATTTTTGCTTAAAATTTCAAAGATGAAAAATGTAATTGCTTTTTTAGTATTGTTACTGGTTAATTTTTGTTTCGGCCAGAAAAAATTTGATCAAAAAGAAACAGAAAAATTTCAGAAAACGATAAACGCTGAATATGCTGATCCTAAGACTAGTCCGCTTATGGAAGAAGATTTAAAGACTTTTAAAGCTTTGGATTTTTTCCCTATAAATTCAAAATATTTTGTGAATGCCAAGTTTCTAAAAGCAAAGAATGAAAAAGTCTTTGAGATGAAAACTACGGGAACAAGAACTCCACAATATATTAAATACGGAACTTTATATTTTACACTAAACGGTGTCGCCCTGCAATTGAACGTTTACAGAAATATCGAACTTTCTAAAACGGCAGAATATAAAGACCATTTGTTTTTACCATTTTCTGATTTAACAAGCGGTAAAGAAAGCTATATAGGAGGAAGGTATATTGATTTAAAAATTCCAAAAGGAAACACAATCGCAGTCGATTTTAATCAGGCTTATAATCCGTATTGTGCTTATAATCATAAGTATTCATGTCCGTTGGTTCCTTTAGAAAATGATTTGAAAGTAGAAGTTAAAGCCGGAGTTAAAACATTTCATTAATGGAATTCTTTAATTTTCATACCCATCAATTTACAAACCAGCCTGATATTTTAGAGCTGGTTAATCAATATCCGCAGGAATTTAATGCTGCAATTCCGTTTTATTCTGTCGGAATTCACCCTTGGTATATTGTAGATGACAGAGTTGATGCCGATTTGAAAATTATTGAAGAAAAATTACAAACCAACAATTGTCTGGCTATTGGCGAATGTGGTTTAGATAAACGCATTGAAATTCCGTTAGAAGAGCAAATTATAGTTTTTAAAAAACAATTGGCTTTAGCTGAAAAATATAAAAAACCAGTTGTAATTCATTGTGTTGCAGCTTTTCAGGAAGTAACTGCAATTAGGAAAGAAATGAAAATTTCAGTTCCGATGATTATACATGGTTTTTCAAAAAATACCCAAGTTGCCAATCAGCTTATTAAAGATGGATTTTATCTTTCGTTTGGAAAATATTTATTGAGAAATCCAGAATTGAAAACGGTTTTTGAGCAAATTCCAAACGATCGTTTTTTTCTGGAAACCGATACAGTTGAGGAAAGTATCAAACAGGTTTACAATTTAGCAGCAGAATATAAAAATTTGGATATAAAAGAATTACAAGATATTATCTCAAGTAATTTTAAAACAGTATTTCAGAATGAAGCTTTGTCAAAGTTTTAAACTTTGACAAAGCTGAGCACAAGTGCGGAACTTGAAACCTGAAACAAAGAAAACAAACATAAAGAAATAAACAAAAGAATATCATATGGCAGAGTGGACAGAAAGAGCCGAGCTTTTATTTACAAAAGAAGGATTACAGAACTTGCAAAACTCGAATGTTTTAGTAGTTGGTTTAGGAGGAGTTGGCTCATTTGCAGCAGAATTTTTGGCAAGAGCAGGAGTAGGGAACATGACAATTGTAGACGGTGACGTAGTTGATATTACGAATATAAACAGACAATTGCCGGCTTTGCATTCGACAGTTGGTGAGCCAAAAATAAAAATTGTTGGCGATCGATTGATGGATATTAATCCGGAATTGAAACTTACTCGTGTACAGGAATTTTTATCTCCTGAGCGTGCTTTTGAGATTGTTTCTCCGGAGTTTGATTATGTTCTGGATTGTATCGACAGTATCACACCAAAATTAAATTTGATTATTGCAGCCAAACGAAAAAGAGTTAAAATCATAAGCAGTATGGGCGCTGGTGGAAAAATGCTGGCTTCGAAAGTAAAAGTGAGCGATATTTCTAAAACAATAAACTGTTATTTTTCTAAAACGATCAGAAAACGTCTGAAAGAGGTAAAAATAAACAAATTAAAAGTGGTTTTCTCTTCTGAAATTCAAGACGAAAAAAGCTTAAAATTAACCGACGGAAAAAACTTCAAAAAATCATTTTACGGAACAAACAGTTATATGCCAGGATTATTTGGACTTCACGCTGCCGAAACCGTAATTAGATATTTGTTGAAAAAATAGATACTAAGATGTAAGGTTCTAAGCTGCTAAGATTTAAACTTAGGTAAAAAACTTAGAACCTTAGTATCTCAGAATCTTAGCACCTTAAAAAGAAAAAAATGATAAAAACAGTAATATTTGATATGGACGGCGTAATTGTCGATACAGAACCCGTTCATCGTTATGCTTATTATAAACAATTTACAGAATTAAATATCGAAGTAACGGAAGAAATGTATACTTCGTTTACAGGGTTTTCGACCCGAAATACTTTTCAAACCCTAAAAGGCTTTTTTCCAGCGATTGAACATGAAGTTGAAGATCTGATTCAGAGAAAAAGGAATATTTTTAATGATGCTTTTGATACCAAAGAAGATTTGTATCTGTTAGAAGGGGTAGAAGATTTAATTAAAGATTTGTATGCCAATGGAATACAGTTGATATTAGCTTCGTCAGCATCAAAAGTAACTATTGATCGTGTTTTTACAAGATTTAATTTGCATTCCTATTTTACGCATATTGTAAGCGGAGAAGATTTTCCACAATCAAAACCTAATCCGGCGATTTTTCTTCATGCAGCATCATTGTCTGTTGCGCCGGCAGAAAATTGTATTGTAATTGAAGACAGTACAAACGGAGTGAAAGCAGCAAAAGCAGCAAACTTGTTTTGTGTAGGTTATAACAGTCATCATTCTAAAATGCAGGATTTATCTGCTGCTGATTTGGTTATCAACCATTTTAATGAATTAAACGCACAAAAAATATCACAGCTAGGCGCTTGAATTATATAATATTTAACATTTGTTCGCTAATTGAATTTGTAAATTTGAACAAAACAAATAAACTCAAGAAATGAAAAAACTACTTATTGCATTAGCCATTATTTTGGCTCCTTTTGCTACAGAAGCACAAATAAAAACACCACAAGCGAGTCCGAAAGGTTATATCAAACAAACTGTAGGTTTAACTGATGTTGAAGTTACTTATTCAAGACCAGGTGCCAGAGGAAGAGCTGTATTTGGAAATTTAGTTCCGTTTGGTAAATTATGGAGAACCGGTGCTAACGAAAATACAATCATTAATTTTAGCGATGATGTTATTATTGATGGTAAAACATTGAAGAAAGGAAAATATGCAATATATACAATTCCTAAAATCGAAAGCTGGGAAGTGATTTTTTATCTTTCTACAGATAACTGGGGATTGCCTGAAAATTGGAATGAATCGTATGTTGTTTTAAGAACTACAGTAAAAGAAGAGGCTTTACCAACTCCTGTTGAGACATTTACAATTGGAATTAATGGTTTAGATCCAAACTTTGGTTATTTAGAAATGGCTTGGGAAAACTCTCATGTTGCTTTAAAATTTGAAGTTCCAACTGCGAAAAATGCGATCGCAAGTATTGAAAAAACTTTAGGCGGACCAACTGCAAATGATTATTTTGCTGCATCTCAATATTTATTTCAATCAAACGGAAATATCGAAACAGCAAGAACTTATGTAGATAAATCTCTAGATATGAGCACCGAAAAACCTTATTTTATCTTAAGATTAAAATCATTGATCCAGGCAAAACAAGGAGATAAAAAAGGTGCAGTTGAAACGGCAAAAGCATCTTTGGCTGCTGCTGAAACTGCAAATAATCAGGATTACGTAAAATTAAATAAAGATAGTATTGCGGAGTGGAGCAGATAATGCTTTAAAATTCCAATATTTAAAATCCCAAATTCCAAAAGCTTGACTTTGGAATTTGGGATTTTTTTTTTGTCATTGCAAGGAACGAAGCAATCTCACGATATGTATTCTGCAAAGTATGTCATCCTGAGGAACGAAGGATCTCCGTAAGAAACTCCATATTGTAATTCTACAATCTTTGTCGAGCTACTTGCGGAGATCCTTCGTTCCTCAGGATAACAAAAATAAGAAAAACATAAATGAGATATAATGTGGGAACCTGAAACCTGTAACCTGAAACAAAATCTAATTCATACTCGGAGGTTCAGGAATCTTGATAGTACGTTTCGTTTTTTTAACGATTAATAAATAAAAAGTAATTCCGCCCAAAACAATAAGCAAAGCGATCTCCAGTTGTCCTAGGCTATTATTATCATTATACATGGCATTTGCGCTGGCCAATTTTACTTTTCCTTCTGTAATTTGAATTTGAGATAATTGTTCTAAAGTTTTTAAAGCTTTTTCACTTGATTTTGCAATTTGATCCCAATTTTTATTCTGGGTTTGTTTATTAATTGTATTACAGGAATTTAAAAAATTTTGAAAAAATATTCTTTCGGTTGGTGTCAAAACTGTTTTTTCGTATAAATGGTCTATCGAATGAATTGCTTTTAATGTGCTAATAATTTCATCCGTTTTAATAGTATCACTGAGATTCAATTTCTCTGCTTCGGCTTTTATAAAATGAAGTTCTTTTGAATATTGAAAAATATAATGTGCCACCACCAAACGATCTTTATATATGGCGTTTATATTTTCATTTACCTTTTTTGAGTTTTGAAGCGTATTGAAATTACTTAAAATAATAATCAGCATCACAATCAGCAAAATGAAAGCAGCTTTGGTCTTATTGCTGATTTTATGTAGGTCTTTCATTTTATTTAAGGTTTTGATTTATAATTTAATAGAATTTAATTCAAGCATTTTATTATCTGTTAACTCTATATTTTTAATAGATGCCAATGGAGCTATTTCTATGGTTTTACTTCCTTTGCTGATGTAGAAATAATATAAGGAGTTTGTATTTATCAAATAAATTTCCTTTGATTCTCCGCTGTTATAGTTCAATTTATAGTTGCATTTTATCTTATCATTTTTAATTTTTTTCGATGTAAAATATCCTCCCGCAACTCCATAACCAAGAAAAAAAGAGCATAAAAAAATTGCCAGCGATTTTATTGCGATGCTATTGAAATAACTTTTAGTCTCATTTATTGACAAACCTTCTGTAGATTTTAATTCAAATGCTTTTTGTACTAACCTACTATTATTATATTTTAATAATAGTGAAGGCAAATAATAATGAAAACCAAATAATAGAATTATGGCGGTTAAGATTATAGGATTTGAAGTAAATTCAGCAATTGGACTCATTAAGATGTCCATAATTGTAGAATATTTTAAAATATTTATTCCTAATTGATAATAAAAAAAACTGTCCTTTAATATTCCCATTATTACAAGGAAGATATAACCCAGCGGAAGTAATTTCTCTATATCGTCTGAAAATTTCATTTACTAATTTTATAGTTAAATTACTTAGTAACTAATTGTGAATTGATAATTAGTATTTTAAATTGTTTATTTGTTTAAAACTATATTTTGGAAATACTAAAATAGTCTTTTTATTACAATTACAATATAATTATTTACTTATAAAATTGAGTATGTGGCGAAGTGTTTCTTCCTGTTGTTTTTCACGGGAAATTGTTGCAGAATCATCTCCCAATTGAAAACCATAATAGCCAAATTGTCCGTGATTGGCTCCTTCGATCTTTATAAATTTTGTATTTGGAGGAAGTTTAGCTTTATTCTTAAAAATTGTTTTTTCATCGGCAACACCATCTTTTGAACCGTATATCTTCATTATGGGGATTTTACTTTCTGCCAATGAAATATCTCGGGGATGTGTTGTTCCAATTAAAATCAGTTTTTGAATTAAATTAGGATTTTCTTTTACAAACTGGGCAGCCATTTTTCCGCCTTGCGAATGTCCCGATAAAATATAGGTTTTGGTTTTATCGGCAAATAAATTAAGCTGTTTTGGAATTTCGTAACCTTTTGAAGCCAGTCTCCAAGGCATTTTTATCAGATAAACTTTAATTCCGTTTTCTGAAATTTTTCTGCACAAAGGCACATAAGCTTTAGGATCAACCATTGCGCCGGGAAAGAAAATAAAGACTTTGTCAAATTTTTGTTTGGGTTCAAAAAGAAAATAATCATCGCTATCTTTTACTGAAATTTCGGCACTGGTTTCTAAATAAGAATCAGGAACATTTTTAGCTTGGTAAGAATAAAACAACCAAATCGTAAACAAAATAGCAATGGTAAACCATACTCTTTTTATGATCTTTACGATTTGGTATTTCTTTTTCATTATAAGAAAATTAATCAATTTTTCTATTTCTCTTTGCTAGTAAAAGGAATATTTTAAAAACAAAATTTAATATCGGAATAAAATTAAAAATAAGATAAGCTGGATTAGCATTTAAATCATTTAATCTTCTGGTTGTAGCAGCTTGTATAGGAATAAATGTAAATAAGATTATAAAACAGATATAGAAAAAATTGAGTACTTTTTCATTATCTAAATTTATAGTTTGGTGTAGGAAGATAGCTGTAAAATATATTATGACATTAACCAAAAAATAAATTCCAAATTCTAATCTTCCGGATTTTCCAGAAAAAGAGGAATAAAAAAATATCGTATTTTTTAAATATATCATTTATTCTTTTTTATAAAAATAATATTTTAATTACCTATTCAACAATTTAAACTTAAAGAAAACCAATGGATAAATTAATATTCAAAAACTAGCTTTTATTATGATCCCAAAACCACTTCATCAACCTCTTTTTCTCCTCTAAAAAAGAAAAATTGTATCAACAATGACAAAATGATTGTCAACATAGCTCCAATAAAATTCAGCCATAAATAACCCAATTTTTCCTGACTGTAAATCATAAAATAATAAATAATAAATATAGTGGTCTGGCTAATGATCGCACTGATAAACATGGCTTTTGCTTTTACGCGACGCAAATAAAATCCAACCAAAAATATTCCTAAGACAGTTCCGTAGAAAATAGAACCAATAATATTGACAAGCTGAATTAAATTTTCAAACAAAGTTCCCACGCAGGCAAAAAGTATGGCTACAATTCCCCAGAAAAGCGTAAAGAATTTGGTTGCATTTAAATAATGTTTCTCAGATTTTTCGGTTTTCAGATTTCGTTTGTAAATGTCAATTGCCGTTGTAGAAGCCAATGCATTTAATCCTGAAGCTGTTGATGACATTGCAGCCGAAAGAATTACAGCTAATAATAAACCAATTAAACCTTTTGGCAAATAATGCAAAATGAAATGGAAAAACACATAATCTTTATCATTTGTTTCACTATTACTGTCGGCTTTTGAAATAATTTCTTTGGCACGGTCGCGCAAATCTTTTTCTTTATTGGATAAAGCAACTAGCTCTTTACGCAAAATCGGATTGTCATAATCCTGATTCAACTGATCGATGTACAATAAATTGATTACTTTTTTGTCTTCAGAAAGTTTGCTTAATTTCTTTTCTAAGCCATGATATTCTTCCTTAAAAGCCGATTTTTCAATGACAATTTTGTTATTCGGATTAAAATTTAACGGAACCGGATTGAATTGAAAAAACACAAAAACCATAACTCCGGTTAACAGAATAAAGAATTGCATCGGAACTTTTAAAAGTCCGTTCATAATTAATCCCATTTGGCTTTCGCGAACCGATTTTCCTGATAAATAACGACCAACCTGCGATTGATCTGTTCCAAAATAGGCAAGTGCTAAGAAAAATCCGCCTGTGATACCGCTCCAAAAAGTATATTTTTCTTCGGGATCAAAAGAGAAGTCAACAATATTCATTTTATCATTTGCACCTGCAATATGCAGTGCGCTGTTAAAAGTCATATCATTTGGCAAATAATGTAAAATCAGGAAAAACGTGATAAACATTCCTGACATAATCACAAACATTTGCTGTTTTTGTGTGACGTTTACAGCTTTTGTTCCTCCCGAAAAGGTGTAAATAATGACAAGAACACCAATCATGATGTTCATAAAAGTTAAATTCCAACCCAAAAGTGCCGATAAAATAATCGCAGGCGCATAAATGGTAAGCCCGGTTCCCAAACCTCTTTGCACTAAAAAAAGAATAGCGGCAAGAGAACGCGTTTTTAAATCGAATCTTTTTTCCAGAAATTCGTATGCTGTAAAAACTTTATTTTTATGATAAAGCGGAATAAATGTCAAACAAATCACAATCATTGCAATGGGCAATCCAAAATAGAATTGCACAAAACCCATTCCGTCATGATAGGCTTGTCCGGGAGTTGATAAAAAGGTAATTGCGCTGGCTTGTGTCGCCATTACCGAAAGACCAACTGTATACCAGGGAGTTTCGTTGTTTCCTAAAATAAAATCTTCGACGTTTTTACTTCCTTTGGTTTTCCAGGATCCATAACCAACAATAAATAAAAGCGTAACGATCAATACGATCCAGTCAAATAATTGCATAGGTTATGAGTATAATTGCATGATTAAGAAAAAAATCACAATGTAAATTGCGTTGGCCACCAAAACGTAGGTGTAGCTTTTTTTCCATTTTTTTGTTTTTTTAGCTTCCATATTCTTGAAATCTCTATTTTTTTAGTTCTTGTTTAGGCGCTTCGATTGGCTGTTTCAGCGAAATAATATTCGACAATAATCTGTAAGCTCCGGCCACGCCCTCCGGCAATTCCCTAAAAAAGCTTAAACCTGTGTAAATGTAATATCCTTTTCCGTATGGTGCTACTAATAAAGCGCCATCTTTAGCAGATTCGCCTTTATCATGCGATGATAAAATAGGAGTGAAGGCAGCATCATATTCATTAGGATAATACAAACCTTGTTCTTGTGTCCAGCCTTCAAAATCTTTTGTTGTTATTTTGTTTGGCGTATTTAAGACAGGGTGATTTGGTGCTAAAAAAGTAACTTTTGCATTTTCTTCGGTAACACGATCATTTGATATTTTTAAGGGATATGGTGCAATCTGATCGGTTACAGTTCTGCCAAAAGTATTGTACTGCACAATCATATTTTTACCGCTTTTTACAAAATCAAAAAGTATTTTTTGTTTGTTTGCTAATGCATTTACGGTGTTGTAAGCACGAATTCCGGTAATTACGGTACTAAATGAATCCAGTTTTTCAGGCGTAATTTCTTCCGGTTTTACAATCGTAACTTTATATCCCATTTGTGCCAAACTTTCGGGAACTTCATCACCGGCTCCCATAATATAAGCAATGGCATCTCCTGAAGTTTTCAAATCAATTCGGATACATTTTGATTCGGCCGATTTTAAAACCATTTGTTTCGTGATATGATCGAAATCAATTATAATTTCATTTTTGTCAAAACGTTTGTTATCAACAATTGCTACGCTTTTTGCAACGGCTTCTTCCGGTAATGTTGGTGGTGTTACTTCAAAATAAAAAGTTTGCTCAATTCCTTTTTTCGCCAAATTAAACGGAATTTCTTTAGGAGAAACTGACCAGCTTTTTGGTAATTCAAGTTGCAAAGCGCCCTTAATATCATCTTTTCCTGCCCGAACTTTTACAGGAATCATTTTGCTTTTAGTACTTCCAAAAAGTAAAACTTTTTCCAGAATTGAAGTAGTAACTTCTGGAACTATATCCAGAAAATTATACATTTCTCCTTTTACACCGTCATTATATTTGTAAACAACAGTGCGCTCAAACGGAATTTCGATACCATTTATTTTGACATTAAAAATAACTTTTGTTTCTCTGATAATATCGGGAATTCCAATATTTTCCTGATTCGAAACCGTGTACATTCCTACGCTTGCTTTTTCTTTTAACCAATAGGGCTGTGTGTATTCAATTGTATTTGGAAGCTGGATCTGAAGATTGATTTTGTGATCGTTGTTGTTTTGTAAAATACTGTTTTGAACTGTAGTTTTATTGTCCGGCAAGGTTGTTACGCTCGTTAATTCCATTGAAACAGAAGATCTGTTTATGGCTTCAAGGCTTAATTTAACGGTGCTTCCCGGAGTTGCTTCCTGTTCGCTGGCAACAGCTTCCAGATAAAGTCCGGAACAAGAGGCAATAATGTTTCTTATTGCATTAGATTTTAGTTCTTTCCAATGATCATCTTCTAAAGACTGAATCATCGAATAGGCTTTTACCAAATCAGGAATACTGGCAGATGGATTGCTAAAATTATAGTTTGAAATAATTTTAGAAATTAATTCTCCAACAGGTTTTCCTCCTTTAACACGGTTCCATGTTGTGTCGATTCCGTCGAATAAATTATCGCGATCTTTAGGATTTTCTCCATTAATAAGTTCCAGATATTCGGTTTCGTTTCCACGAACGCCCGTACTTCCAAAACCTTGCGATTGGTGACGGCTGCGGCTTAAAGCGGCAATTTCCTGATTAGATTTTCCAATTCCGGTATAATATACACCTGTTTCCAGTTTGGTGAACTTTGATTTATTTGCGGCATCAAATTTTTCCTGGCTTCCGTAAAACCACCACGAAGGATTAAAAAACTGACGTTTTACCTGCCATGGTTTAACATATTTTAATTGCTCCGGATATATTTTAGGATCATTTGTTAATTTATAACTTTCAATGCTCAGCATTGCTGATGATGTATGATGTCCGTGAGTGGTTCCCGGCGAGCGATGGTCAAATCGGTTAATGATAATGTCCGGCTGAAATTTTCTGATTGTCCAGACAACATCTGCAAGTACTTTATCTTTATCCCAAATTTGTAAGGTTTCGTCCGGATTTTTAGAAAAACCAAAATCATTCGCACGCGAAAAAAACTGTTCCCCACCATCAATTTTTCTGGCTTCAATTAATTCCTGAGTTCTTATAACGCCTAGTAATTCACGCAATTGCGGTCCAATTAAGTTTTGTCCTCCATCGCCTCGCGTTAATGATAAATATCCTGTTCTGGCATTCATTTCATTTGCCATAAAAGAGATTAAACGGGTATTCTCATCATCCGGATGTGCAGCAATATATAATACAGAACCTAAAAAGTTTAGTTTCTTAATTTGATTGTAAATTTCTACAGAACTTGGTTTTTGTGGTTGTTGTGCAAAAGAGATTTGAAAACCTATAAAAAATAAAAGAATTAATTGAACCTGTATTTTTCGCATGGTGTTATTTGATTGTTTTTTGAAATAGCTTCAAAAATAGTAATTATTTTACGGAACAGTATTTAAATGAAATGTTAATGCTCAAAAATCGATCCGATTTTTAAGATGAAAACCTAGAAAAAACAAAAATAAAAAGGAGAGTATCAAAATAATGATACTCTCCTTTAAAAAAATTGGCTATTAATTATCTTCTTCCACGGTGATCATCGTGATCATCATGATCGTGTCTGTCGTGTCTATCATGTTTATCATGATGTCTGTTATCGTGGCGTCTGTCATCTCTGTGGTCATGACGATCGTTGTAGCCATACACCGGTCTTGGTCTGTATGGTCTTTGCGGTGCACCATGATATCCTTTGTAGTATTTTACTCTGTGTCTGTCAAAATACGTATAAGGCGTTCTTCCATGATAATCATTTAAAACTACTTTATATCCTCCGTACAAATCATAATTACGATATTGTCTTGGTAAACGAGTTGCTCTAACCCATCTTCCTCCTCCAAAATAAATAAACTGTGAAGCTCTAACATCATAATATGCTTCAACATCCGGCAAATAATAATATTCCATTTCAGAATAACCCGATGGTCCCCAAGCTGGAGGTGTTCCTATATTTACATTAACTGATACCTGGGCTTGTGTGGCATTTGCAACCAAAAGAAATAATCCCGCGATTGCTATTTTAATTGTTTTCATTTTGTTTAGTTTTTTATATTAATCGTAATGTTATTTAACGATATTCATATACTGTGCCAAAAATGAAAACAACTTGTATTTTGACGAATAAAATACTCATTTCGTCGATGTAAAACCGCTACTGTATTGGGAATATGTTGATTTTTAAAAAGTTACTAAAATTTTAAAAAAGCACTTTTTTTTTACTTTTTTTGCAAAAAACAAGAAGACAAAATCGATTATTTATATTCAACAATTCTTGGTTTTGCAAGTTCAAAATTCTGTAAACCAAAATCTGTAGTTTCAAAAGTATTGGTTTTAAATACATTATCACCCTGTAACGGTATGCTTGGATAGTATGACAGCGATAATTGAAAGGAACTGAAAACTAAATAGTCATTACTAATCACTAAGCCAATTGTTACCTTTTGATAAGCCTTGTTGTTGAACATGGCATCATTCGGACTTCCTAACACGGCAATAGAGTAATTAAAAAACGGATTCATACGAAATCCCCACAAGGCATGCGGAGAATACGTTTGTGTCTGTAATGATAAAACTGCTTTACTAGTACCGTATAATGCAGCATTAAAACCGGCAAGACCATTTTGCTCGTTTAAATTAAGTTCGTCCCCAATAATTTCCTGCCGATTTCCGCCCAAAACCAATTTTGGATTAACGAATTGTCTTAATTTCCAATTACCTATACTGTATAATTTGGTAAAATAATTCGACTCAAATAAAAACGAAGTCTGATACGTTTTTGATTGATGGAAAAAAGTTCCGGCTTCAAAATTGGTACTTAAGAATCCCCAGTCATAGTAATTTCCAAAAGAAAACTGAGCTCCAACATACGGCCGCCAATATTTATTTTTGTACTGATAACCAAGCGTAATACCGTAAATTCTACCAATAGGAACGTCTTCTGTTACACCATTTCTAAAAATATAACTGTCCTTGACGAATTTTCTGGTATTGATTCCGATACCGCTTAAAAGCAGTTTTTCATCAGAATAAAAATGCGTTGGATCATATAAATCTGAAGGCATTTCAGTATAATCAACATTCAGAAAACGGGCAGATACAATTAAATTGGTAACGCCATTATTATCATCTTCAAAAACCTTTGATGCTTTTCCTACCCAAAAATCCTGTACATTATTTTTAAACGGCTGAAAAGCATATGTTGTATCAGGCAAAGGCGCCTGAAGTGTATCTCGTCTAAAATTTTGGGCAAAAAACATTCCGCCTGCCCATTTGGTCAATGGTGAGTAGAAATCACGTTCAATATCAATACTTTTAGAATAATTATTATCCAAATCCATATTGTATCTTAGTTTTGTACTAATATAGGTGTTCTTGATATTTGGTATGGTATAGATAACGTCATTGGCATTTTGGCCGTCATCAAAACGATTGGTAAAGCGATATTCAAGTTCCTGGCCTGAACCAAAAAAATCTTTTTCCTTAAATCCTACGGAAACCCGACTGCTTGATATGGAAAATTTTGGAATCGTACTCCAGGAATCTAAAACGCGAATGGTAACATCTACAGAATCTGATGCCGGACTCGCTAATTGTTTTGTAATTCGAACTGCAGTTACATATCGCTGCGCACGTATAAGACGCTCGGATTCCTGCACTTTATAAGAATCGTACGGAACATTTCTTTTAAACAGCAATAAATTGTAAATCGCTATTTTTTTTGTTTTAAGATGAAGTTTATTACCGGTTCGTTCTCCCCAATTTCGAGGCCTTGCCGTAGTATCTGCTATCGAATGACCAAACGGATCTAAGGTTACGACAGTTATATTTCTAATGATTTTACCATCGTAATTGGCCGTATCTTTTTCTATAATTTCAGCTTCTTTCTTTTTAGGTTTATTGGCTCTAAAAAGTAATTTGTGTAAAGTTTTGGTAAACTTGTGCTTTTTAGAATAGTTTTGGATTTTTTTATACATTGCCGCACTATCTTTTTTTGTTTCCAATTTTGGCTTATCTACCTGCGCACAAATGCTCTGCAAAAAGAAGCATAGTAAAATAGAAAGTATTATTTTAAAGTTTCGGAACATTAAGTATAGTGGGCTTTTTACAGATAATTTTTTACATGAATATAAGATAAATAAAACTCATATTTTTAAAAGAATCATTTATTATTTAATTTTCAATTTTGAGTTTTCTGATTCTCCACGTAAATTTTCTCGGCATATGATTTCCCATTAAATATCCCCACGGTTCTAACGATTCTATTCTTTCAAAAATAATCTTCAAAATAGCTAAAAGCGGAATCGCCAAAAACATTCCCGAAACTCCCGCAGCGGCTCCTCCAACAATGATTCCCAAAATAGATACAAAAGCATTAATTTCTACTTTAGAATTAATAATTAAAGGCACAAGTAAATTATTATCAATTAACTGAACAACGAGATTTACTAACAGAATACTTAACACCATAGAGGTCTCGGGCGTTCCGGATAATGAAGCCAAAAGACTTATAATACCTGCAATAGTAATACCTATATAAGGTATTAGGTTTAAAATTCCGGTTATTAGTCCTAATAGAATAAAATATTTGACGCCAACAATCCAAAATCCTAAACCAGTCAAAATTGAAACTACAATCATTTCTAATAATAAACTAACGATATAATTATTTATAGAAACCCGTATTTGTGCCAATATATCTTTTAAAGCAGAATGGTCTTCTTTGTTCACTAATTTTGCCAGAAAAAGAATAAAATGATCTTTATACAGCAAGAACAAAAACGTATAAATTGGAATAATAGTACAATCTATTAAAAGATCGGTGATAGATAGTATTGCAGAACCTAAAGTGACAACACCGCCATTTTTAACAGAATCTTTGGTAACCGTATCAATGTATTTTTTTTGTTCACCAATGCTGATATGAAAATTATCTTTAATAAACTTATGAACCTCAGTTATAAAGACATTTACGTTTTTCTTTATAGCATCAAAATCGTTGGCAATATCTTTGACCTGATACGATATAAAGACTAGTATTCCAACGATAAACGCAGCAAATATCAAGACACAAAGTATAGCGGCAAGATGTCTGGGAAATTTAAGTCTGACGTTTAAAAGAGTAAAAATAGGCAGTAATAAAACGGAAAATAAAAAGGCCATCAATACGGGTGTAATGATATCTTTTCCGACACAAAATATAAATGCAAAACAAATTAAAGTTATAAGAATGAAGGAAAGTTTAGCGTAAAATGGCAATTTTATTGTTCGAATCATTGGTATAAAAATTAAGTTACATGGATCGAAAATTGATCTAAACAAAATTCCTTAATTCCCCACAAAATTGTGTTGTACGTTTCTTATATTACTTTACAAGATTCCCATTATAAATTTTAATCAAAAAACTCTTTTTCTTCATAGTGGCTTGGCATGATTGAAATGCCCTTTTGAAGTAATAGATTGTTCGGAAAAATGATTCTTTCGCCATCTCTTGTTCGAAGATTAACATGAAAAGCACTAATGTCTTCTATTTCTGCCTCGATGGGAAAATCTTTGTCATGGATTTTAATAGTATCGCCAATTCTGAAAGGAAATGAAAAGAACAAAATCATTCCCGAAGTTATATTGCTCAAAATAGACCATTGCGCAAACATGGCAACGCCAATAACGGTAGCAATTGACGAAACGGTAATAAAAATATCTTTGGTATCAACCCCCCAAATAACAATTAAACTAATGGTTACCAATATATTCATCAATATGTGAATATACTTTATAACCAAATTAGTCCGATGTTCTAATAATTGACTTGAATGCGCATAACGACGAATTAATTTTGCAATTATAACGCGTAATGCCATTAAAGTTAACAAAAGAATGACGGTGGTTAAGATCTCCTGACTATATTCTTTGAAAGAAAACATAAATAATTTTTTTACACTAAAGTACTCAAATATTCGTAAACTTTAACTGTTGGCAAGCCCATAACATTGGTATAAGAACCTTCAACTTTTGCAACTGCCATAAAGCCAAACCATTCCTGAATACCATAAGCGCCGGCTTTATCATAAGGTTTGTAGTTTTCGATGTAATATAAAATAGCTTCATCAGACAAATCTGTGAAAGTTACTTTGGTTACATCATTAATTATGGTAGAAGCGGAGTTCGTTTTAAAACAAACCGATGTATATACTTCGTGTGTAGTATTTGACATGGATTTGATCATTTCAAAAGCTTCTTCGGCACTTTTAGGTTTTCCTAATGCTTTGTTTTGATGCCAGACAATAGTATCGCTGGTTACTAAAATTTCGTTTGGTTTTAGTTCACCTTCAAATGCGCTGGCTTTTAATTCAGCCAAATAATCGGTTATTTCAACCGCTTTTAATTCCGGAGGATAAATCTCTTCAATATCTTTTAACCTGATTTCGAAATCAAGGTCCAAATCTTTAAAAAACTGCTGTCTTCGCGGCGATCCTGAAGCGAGGATTAGTGTATATTTTTTTAATTTTTCTTTAAGCATTGTACTTGATATTTAAGGTAATAACCAAAATTGATAAAATTCCGAAAAGCAAAATCAGTTTTAAAACCGTACTTAAATGATGAAAATCTTTTTGTGATTTAGCACTAACTATTTTTACACCAAAATATCCTAAAGGTGCTAAAACAAAAGCAAAAGCATATAAAGTAACAATATAAAGATTGTTTTCTATAAAGTATTTATCGATATAAAATAGTGTTAGAATAAATGGAATTACAGCAAAACCCAAAGCTACTTTTGCAGCTCGGCTATTTCCAATTGCAATGGGTAACGTATTCATTCCCTGATTATAATCTCCATTTACATCTTCGATATCTTTTATTATTTCACGAATAAAATTAATCATAAAGGCAAATAAAGCATAATCAATTAATATAGAAAACATACTTGCCATTTGCGCCCGATTTTCGCCGGTCGTTGCCGGAAAAAGATCAAAAACACCAATAATAATAACGCTAAGCGATAACACTGCAGCTACTACAAAATTTCCTAAAACCATGATTTGTTTTAAGCTTGTCGAATAAAAATAAAGTACAGAAGCAATCAATATAAAAATCACGGCAAAACTTGGTCTCATAATCACATTTGACAAATAACAGCCTATGGCAACACCGGTAATATTTAACCCAATGTAAATATTGTAACCACGGGTTTCAGAAATGCCTTTGCCAATTACAACATCATTTGGTTTATTAATTCTATCCGTCGCAACGTCAAGAATATTGTTAATTACATATCCCGCTGCCGCTAATAAAACGGTACTTAAAACCAATAATCCATATTGCCAGTCGGCCAAAGCCAAAGGAATATCCTGCTGTTTTAAAAAAGCATAACGAAATAAAAGCTGCATAAATGCCAGCATTAACAGGTTTTGGTAACGAATAAGTTTAAGGTATTTCATCTTGAAGGTTCTGAGGTTCTGAGTTGCTAAGGTTCTAAGAGTTTTTTAAAATTGTTTCATGTTTTCCTTGTTTCAGGTTTGAAAATGCTCAAACTTCAGCAACTTGAAACTTGAAACCTGAAACAAAAAAACTAATCATGCTTTCCGTTAAAATACTCCATCCATTTTCCCTGTACTTTCATTACTTGCTCGATTACATCGCGCGCGGCGCCTCGTCCGCCTTTTACGTGAGAGATATAACGGCTGATATTTTTGATTTCAGGGCTTGCATCTTGCGGACAAGTTGGTAATCCTACTAATTTCATAACATGAAAATCCGGAATATCATCGCCCATATACAAAACTTGTTCTGGTTTAATATTATAAGTATCCGTATATTCTTTAAAGGTTTCAACCTTGTTTGGAGTTCCCAAATGTATGTCTTTAACGCCTAAATTTTGAAGCCTAACACGTACACCTTCATTACTTCCGCCAGAAATAACACAAACATGATAGCCACTTTCTACAGCTGCTTTCATGGCAAAACCATCACGAATATTCATCGTGCGAAGAATTTCTCCCTCACTGGTTACAAAAACCGAACTGTCTGTAAGTACGCCATCAACATCAAAAACAAATGTTGTGATATCGTTCATTATTTCTTTATAACTCTTTGCCATTATTTTGTATAGATTGTGTTAGTATTTTATAAATATTCTTTTGATTCTCATTTGTTAAATACTCCAAATGCGCCTCAATTGTAGTCGAATCATTGCGTTTTGCAGGTCCGGTTTGAGCGTCGGTTGGATTTAAAGTATTGATTTTATCAGCCGTTTCCTGAATTAAAGGTTTCAATATTTCAAAAGGAACCTTATTCTCTTCACAAATTTCCTGACCAATCTGATATAAATGATTCGTGAAATTATTCACAAAAACAGCAGCAACATGAAGTGCCTTACGCTGCTCTGAATTTATAGGAAAAACAGCTTTTGAGATGCTTTTTGCTACAGTGTCTAAAACACGAAAATCAAATGTATTTTCGGCTTCCAGACAAATCGGAATCACTGAAAAATCAACATCCTTATTTTTAGAAAAAGTTTGAAGGGGATAAAAAACGCCTTTACGGTTTTTGTCATCCAAAGTCTCAATTGAAGCCGTTCCCGAAGTATGAACCACAAGCTGGTTAATGAAAGGTAATTGTGCTGAAACCTCTGCAATTGCATTATCTGTAACAGCAATAATATATAAATCAGCTTCTTTTAAATCCTGAAAATCGTTTACAATTTTATCAAATTCAATCAAAGAAGCCAGAGTTTCTTTTTTTCTGGAAAAAACCTGTACAATTTCAACAAGCTCACTTTTAGCGAAAGCTTTTATCAAATGCTGCGCAACATTTCCGGAACCAATTAACGTTATTTTAATCATAACGCAAAATTAGCATTATTTTTTGAAAGTAGAGACGCACCGCAGTACGCCTCTTATGAAGAATTACATTTTGACCGCTCCTTTAGCAACAGTTTCACCAATAGTCGTTGTTTTAGAATAATTTATATCTTTAGAAGAAACCAATTCAATTTTCTCACTTGCAGCGCCATCAATTGTAACAGCTTTTGCAGAAGTTGAGTTGAATTCAACATTTTTTAAAGACATATTTTTGCCGTTATAGATTTCAAAAATAGTTGGGTTTTTGATGTCTAATTTGGCATTTGTTATTTTAATTCCGTTTGCATCGATAATCGAAAAACCTTTTTCTGCTTTTGCAATTAAATTGGAAATCTCAATATTTTCCAGATTCATTTCAGGCAAACCCTGCAAAAAGACAGCCTGATAAGCTCCTGAAATTGTGATATTTTGAATAGAAATATTTTTGAATTGCGGCGTTTTTTCATCTACCGGAATCGCTTTTGTATTGATTTTATTTCCGCCTTCGGCCAAAGTTTCTGCGATAGATTTTCCTCCATAATAAAGGTCAAAAGAAATGGCCTGTGATGGAATATCGGTCATAAAAATATCTGAAATATAGATATTCTCAACAATTCCGCCACGTCCGCGTGTACTTTTAAAACGCAATCCAACATCAGTTCCCATAAAAGTACAGTTAGATACGTGAAGGTTTTTTACACCACCAGACATTTCACTTCCTACTGTTACGCCGCCGTGTCCGTGATAAACGATATTGTTTCTTACAATGATATTTTCGCAAGGAACGCCACGATCGCGTCCATCTTTATCTTTTCCTGATTTAATACAAATAGCGTCATCACCAACATCAAAACTGGAATTTTCGATTAATACATTTTTACAGGATTCTACGTCAAGACCGTCTCCGTTTTGAGAATACCATGGGTTACGAACAGTGACGTTTCTAACAATTAAATCTTCAACCATTAAAGGATGAATATTCCAGGCTGGAGAATTTTGAAAAACAGGTCCGTCAAAAAGAACTCTTTTACTGTTTTGAATACTAACCATTACCGGGCGAAGAAAATCATGAATGGCTTCAAATTCTTCTTTTGTTTTTAAATCAAGACGCACATTTTGATCAGCACCAACAGAAGCTTTCATAAAAGTTTCAGAGGGATACCAGCTTTCTTTTTTCTCATTTAAAACCCCTCCGGAAGCAATCACTTTTTTCCATTGGCTTTCTGTTAGTTTGCTCTTTTTAACTTGTCTCCAAACTTCGCCTGAGCCATCCCAAACACCATTTCCGGTAAATGCAATATTTTCTAAGTTTTTACCATAAATAGGAGAGATGCATCGCCAGGTATTTAAACCTTCAAAACTGGTTTCTATAATTGGATATAAACTTTTATCGGTCGAAAATTTGATCAATGCTCCGGTTTCTGCATGCAGTTCAATATTACTTTTTAGAATAATTGGTCCGGTAAGCCATATTCCGGGCGGAATAACAACTTTTCCGCCTCCTTTTTTTGAAACAGCATCAATAGCATCTGCGAAAGCCTTTGTATTAAGAGTGTAACCGCCGTTTACAGCTCCAAAATCTTTTATATTGACAGTGTTATTAGGAATTTGTGGTTCCTGAACTTTCGACATTTTAAATTCAATATCAGGATAAACATCAGTTGTTTTGTTTTTTTGAGCCTGAATACTTTCTGAAAAGCAGGTCGTTAAAAAAGCTGCGAGTATGCACAATAAGTTAGTTGTGTTAGTTTTCATTTCGAAATTATATGAGTGTGGTTATTAATAGCTGTAATTCTTATTTTGAATCTCGATTTTTATCAATTCTGGAATAATTCTCGTTTTTCAAATATAAATTAAAAATGTAATCGATTACACAAATCTAGTGATTTTTTTTAATTATCAAAGAAATTCTAAAACAGATTAATTGTAGTATTTAACTTGTTTAAGATGAAAACATCACTTTAAATTAAGCCTATTTTTTGTTTTAATTAACAAATGACAAATATCGATACTCAACATTTTTAAGTACTTTTGTGGCACTTTTATACAATGTAACTCCTCAAAAATGGATAAAAAAATATTCTCTTTTTTGTTTTCTACACGATTAATGGCTGTTCTTTTTTTAACATTCGCACTTGCAATGGGTATTGGAACTTTTATCGAAAGTAAGTACAATACTGATACAGCCAGAATTTTAATTTACAATACCTGGTGGTTTGAAGCCATAATGGTTTTCTTCCTCATCAATTTCTTCGGAAACATCAAACGTTATCAATTATTAAAAAAAGAAAAGTGGGCGACTTTATTACTTCATCTTGCCTTTATTTTTATTCTTTTAGGAGCTTTTATTACACGTTATATTAGTTACGAAGGTATGATGCCAATTCGCGAAGGCGCTGCCGAAAACCAAATTTATTCTGATAAAACATTCATCACTATATTTGCAGACGGCGAATACAAAGGTGAGCCGAGAAGAAGAGTTTTTGAAAAAAGCCTTTTATTATCTCCAGTTACCAATAATGATTTTAGTATTTCAGGAAAATTTGATGAAACTCCTTTTGAAGTGACTTTTGACAAATATATTATAGGTGCTAAAGAAATCGTAAAACCGGATCCAAACGGAACTTTATACCTAAAACTGGTAGAAGCGGGATCAGGCGGGCGTGAAGAACATTTCCTGAAAGAAGGTGAAGTTCAGAACATTCACAATGTTTTATTTGCTTTGAATAAACCTACTGCCGGCGCCATAAACATCAATACAAATGGCGAAAAATACACCATTCAAACTCCTTTTGAAGGACGTTTTATGAGAATGGCTGATAAGCTTGAAGGTGATGTTACTAAAGATAATGTGCAGCCGTTAATGATGCGATCTTTATATAGTATTGGTGATATTAGAATCGTTTTTCCGGATCCTGCTATAAAAGGAATCGTTGATTATGAATCTAATAACGATTATAAAGCAAAATCTCATACTGATGCTTTACTTGTAAAAGTAAAAGCTGACGGACAGGAAAAAGAAGTAAGACTTTTAGGTTCTAAAGGTAGTATTGGAGAACCGCAAACCGTTAAAATAGGAAAAATTGAATATACTTTATTCTACGGAAGTAAAGCTTATGTTTTACCGTTTAAAGTAAAATTAAATGACTTTATAGCAACCAAATATCCGGGAACAGAGAAAAGTTATTCTGCTTTTGAAAGTAAAGTAACCGTTCAGGATTCTGCAGAAACTTTTGATGCTGATATTTATATGAACCACGTTTTAGATCATAAAGGATACAGATTTTTTCAATCATCATTTGATCCGGACGAAAAAGGAACTGTGTTGTCTGTAAACCACGATTTCTGGGGAACTAATATCACCTATTTTGGTTATTTTATGTTGTACTTTGGTTTAATGGCCATTATGTTTACTAAACATTCTCGTTTTGCAGATTTAAAACGCAAATTAGAAGTAGTAAAGAAGAAAAAAGAAAAATTAATTACCATTTTTGTTTTATTATTTAGTTTGAATGGCTTTGCACAGGCACCTCATGTTCACGAACATAATCACTCGCATAATGAAGATCCAAATGATCATGCCAATCACGTTACAGCTCCGCCAAGTCAAAAACAAATAGACTCATTACTGACAATTTATAAGGCTCCTAAAGAACACGCTGCAAAATTTGGGCGTTTGATTATTCAGGATGCAGGCGGTAGAATGAAACCTATCAATACTTTTTCATCTGAATTATTGAGAAAAGTGAGTCAGAGCGATACCTATAACGGAATGAATTCTGATCAGGTATTTTTATCGATGACACAATACGCTCAGGTTTGGATTCAGGTTCCTATTATTTATCTGAATACAAAAGATGACAGTATTCGTAAAATTATTGGTATCGACAGAAAAGCAAAATTAGCTCCATTTGTAAAGTTTTTTGACGAAAACGGAAATTATAAACTTGCACCTTATTTAGATGCTGCTTACAAGGCAGGAAATCCAAATAGTTTTGAGAGAGATTTTATAGAAGCTGATAAAAAAGTTAATTTAATGGAGTCGGCATTAAGCGGAAGTATTTTAAGGATATTTCCTATTCCAAATGACCCAAATAATAAATGGATCTCTTATTTAGAATTGAATAATGCAGGTTTAAAAGGAATGGATTCTACCTATGTAAAACAAATTATTCCAATGTATTTTAGTGCATTAAACAACGGTTCTATTTCTAAAAACTTTGGTACTGCCGATCAGTTGGTGGAAAGTATTAATGGTTTTCAGAAAAAATTTGGCAGCAAAGTACGTCCGAGCGAACAAAAAATTGATCTTGAAATTACGTACAATAAGTATAATATTCTACCAAAAATGTTTTATTGGTATTCCCTTTCAGGAATATTTATGCTGATTTTTACACTTTTCAGTACCTTTTTCGATAAAAAATGGTTACGAATCACTGTAAATGGTTTTCATATATTAATTGGATTAATCTTTGCACTTCACACAGTTGCATTAATTGCCCGTTGGTATATTTCTGGTCACGCACCGTGGAGTAATGCTTATGAAGCCATTGTATATGTGGCCTGGTCAACAATGTTCTTTGGATTGGCTTTTGATAGAAAATCAAAACTTACTGTGGCATCTGCAGCGTTTGTAACGGCGATGATTTTCATGGCATCAAACGCCAACTGGATTGATCCTGAAATTGCCAATTTACAGCCTGTTCTGAATTCATATTGGTTAATGATTCACGTTGCTGTTATTGTGGCAAGTTACGGGCCTACGGCACTTGGAATGATTTTAGGTTTTGTATCGCTGATATTGATTTTCTTTACCAATGAGAAAAACAAAGCCAAAATGGAATTAAATATAAAAGAAATCACTTACATCAACGAAATGGCGTTGACTATTGGTTTGATTATGTTAACAATAGGAAACTTTCTTGGAGGACAATGGGCCAACGAAAGCTGGGGACGTTACTGGGGATGGGATCCAAAAGAAACCTGGGCATTAATATCAATCATGATTTATGCATTCGTAATTCACGCTCGTTTTGTACCATCGCTTCGTAGTAAATGGTTTTTCAACGTAATGAGTATGTACGCCTTTGTATCTATTTTGTTTACCTATTATGGAGTAAATTTCCATTTGGTTGGTCTGCATTCTTACGCAAGCGGTGATGCACATTCATTAAGCTGGGCTTATTATTCACTAGGAACCATTTCTTTAATTGCACTTATAACATATCCAAAATACAATAAGTATTATAAAAGCAAAAAAGCTGTAAAAGCAAAAAAATAAATAATTTCAGAAAGCAAATTATTAATTCTCCTAAAAGGTTCAGCGTAAAAGTTGGACCTTTTTTTTGTTGTCCGCAATTATTGAAGTAATGTCTAAAGGTCTGATTGCAATTTTACAGGGTAAATCCATGCTTTAAAAGCTTTTCAATTATTTAGATTTCTTAAAACCGTTCGGGTACATAATGGCTAATAAAACGAAAATCAATAGAAAATTATATTCTACACCGTTTCTCCCTCCTCCAACAACAAACCAGCCTTCCTGAAAATGAACTAAAATTATACCCATTATCAAAATAAAAATAGTAACAAAACTTGCAACCTTAATATATTTGTTTAATAATAACAAAACAGCAGCAATGATGTGCGAAAGTTTTATTGACCATGCCAGAAAAACACCAAACGGCGCAAAACCAATCTGATTAAGATATAGATTTCCAAAGTCGTTTATACCATTATTGAAAATTCCAAAAACAGAGTGGGAGAGAAGTATGATTGCAGTTGCGATTCTTAAAAGTAAATTTCCGTTCATAGTAATGGTTTTTAGTATTTTAGAATAAAATAACCTATAGGTTGTAATTATTTTTAACACAAAGAAACATAGGATTATTGAACTCAAAAAAGGCATTTTATTTGCATTAAAACATCCCGATAGCTATCGTGACTATGTTTGAGAAACTTGTTTCTTTTTGATTTCCTTTTTTAAAATCTATGTTTCTATGTGTTTAATTATTTTTTTATACATTAATCCAACTAAAAATAATAAAAAAACGCATATTAAAATAATTAATATGCGTTTTAAGTTTTGTCTTAAATTGTATTTTAAACTTTTCCTAAAGTATATAATTGTTCCATTGTAGGAGTTGCACTTCCTCCGGCCGGCTCAAGTGTAATTCCAAAAGCTTCTGCAGAATCTGTTTGCTCTACAGCAAAAATCTTTTGATCATTTTCTTCAAAATTATCCAGTAAACCAATACTTGTAGGCGTAAGAACCGGACTTAATTTTAAAGACCAAACCTGATAAACCATACCTTTTGGAGGTTTTGGTAAACCTGCAGCATCTATATAGGTCGTTTTGGTGTCTTTGTTCCAATATACTTTGGCAAAAGATGTTGGAGAAACCGCCTGACCGCCAAGTGTTACACCAGTGTTTTTGATGTCCCTAACAATCGTTAAGTTTTTCTCTGTTTTTTTATTTTGCTGATCTAAATAAGCAAACTCTCTCTGAATTTTATTCTTTTCATTACCAACAGTTGCAATAGCTTCCTTGGTTTTTGTTAATTCTAAAGTTTGATATCCAAGTCCTAAAAGCATTAATACCGCAGCTGCCCAGCCCACGTATTGAGACCAGTTTGATGCCGGTTTCATATCGACTACTTTGCCATGTTTCAGCTCGAGGCGTGCTTTTATCTTTTCGAAATTAGCTACAGAATGAAAAGGTGAAAAACTTGATGATAAAGCTATAATAGCTTTTTCTATAGCAAGTATCTCCTGTTCAACCTCGGGATTTTTCTTTGCCATTTCGGCTATCTCCAGATTTTCTGTTTCGGTTAATAAACCGTAAACATAAAGTTCTAAAATTCCTGATTCTATATACTCTTGTGCTTCCATTATATTTTTAAATAATTACGTAAATCGTTAATACAGTTTCTGTTTTGCGTTTTGATAGTTCCCAACGGAATTGCCAGCTCTTCTGACGCCTCTTGTTGAGTGTATCCTTTAAAAAATAATAAGTCAATAATTTCAATACACTTTGGTTTCAATTTTTTTACAAATTCCTGAATCCCAATGGTGTCAATTTTATTAGTGAGTTTATTACTGTCATCTAACAGATTTACGAAATTATCCGAAGAAAGGTTTTTTTGGCTATTATTAAAATTTTTAGATCTTAACTTATCTATGCTTGTATTACGAGCTATATTAAGGATCCAGGTATAAAAACGACCCTTACCTTCGTTATACGAATCTATATTTTTCCAGATTTTTACAAAAACTTCCTGCAAAACATCTTCAGCTTCTTCACGGTTTTTTACGAGAACATTGATGACCGAAAACAAACTTTTAGAATACATATCATACAAATGGGTAAAAGCTCTTTCGTCTTTTTTGTAAATTAAAACTAATAATTCTTCTTGACTCATACATTTTGGTTTTTAAGCTTAAACAAAATTTTAGGAAATATTTTATTACAATGAGATAAAGGTAATTTATTTTTTTATCAAAAAATTACTTTTTTTTTATTGCGCTAAGCCCTTTAAAAATAAGGATTTTATAAGAAATAATATTTTTTTTTACTTTTTTTTACTTTTTTTAAAACCAAAATTTAATCTCTTTCGTATATATCATTATAAAAGTAAGTGAAATAATACAGATTGAAAAAATAAAGATAAAAGCCGATTAAAAATTTGATTTATATAAGATTAGTATGAGCCTTTTAAGAGTATTAAAAAAGAAATTTAATAATCAAAAAAAACATCATGAGAAACGCAAATAAATTAAAAATACTGATAATTGCCTTAACTAGTGTTTTGCAGTATTCAAACTCCACAGATACTATTCTTCGAAAAGGTATTGTTAGATATAGTACTTCAACAATACATCAAATAGGTAATTTAGATAATACCAGTTCTTATAAGAAAGATGTAAATCAAGATTTATAAAATTTTATAGTTGATGCTACTCGGACTTCCAGACTGAAAATTTCCGAAATTAAAAAACTACCAGGAAAATAAGCCATTTAAAAATTGTAAAAACCACTCAGAAAGTATTTGGAAGTTTAACAATTCAGGGAACAAAAAATTTTCATCATAACCGCAGTGCATCAGCTATAATTTAAATAATAAAGATATATAAAATTAATTTCATGGTTTGATTTGTTTGTATGGGGAGAAGCCTAACGAGTGATTAACGTTAGGCTTCATTTTTTTATTTAACTTATGATTAAGAAAAAATAAGCAGTCAAAATCTCTTTAAGAAACTGATTTTGATTAATTTTATAAAAAATATAAACATGAAAAAAATTATAATAATGGCGTATGGTGCACTACTTTTATTTAGTTGCCAAAACCAGGCGCAAACTAATAAAACGAAAACGCCTAAAACGGATAAAGTCATGACAAAAGAAACTATTTATCAATTTAAAGTAGAAGATTTATCAGGAAATTCATTTGATTTTGCTTCTTTAAAAGGTAAAAAAGTAATGATTGTAAATACCGCTTCAAAGTGCGGATTAACGCCTCAATACAAAGATCTTGAAGCAATTTACAAAGAATATAAGGACAAAGGTTTTGTAATTGTAGGTTTTCCGGCAAACAATTTTGCTTCTCAGGAACCGGGTACAAATGAGGAAATTGGTGCTTTTTGCCAACAAAATTATGGAGTAACATTTCCTATGATGGACAAAGTTTCTGTAAAAGGCGATGACATGTGCGAAGTATATAAATTCCTTACTCAAAAATCTAAAAATGGCTTACAGGATTCTGAAGTAGAATGGAACTTTCAAAAATATTTAATCAACGAAAAAGGCGAATTGGTTAAAGTTATCAAACCAAAAACTTTGCCAACTGATCCTGAAGTTATCAACTGGATAAAAAGTTAATTAGTAAACTATCAAACCAAAAAGTCCGCAAATTTAAATTTCTCAAGTTTGTGGATTTTTTTTTTACAACAGAATATATCTTTGCTTGGAACGAAGCAATCTCAATTGGTGCATCGGACAAAAGTTTATATTGTAATGATATAGAACGCGGATGACACTGATTCGCAAGCGAAAACACGGATTGACGCGGATTTTTTTAATAACAATCTTATGCCTGAGTGTTTTACTTTACGGTCTTTACGGTAAAAACAGCAATCTACTTCAATATCAACTGCATAAATACCAAATCAAGCCAATGATCAAACTTATATCCCACTTCGCGAATCGTTCCTGTAACTACAAAACCAAATTTTTCATGAAAGGCAATACTTCTGGCATTATCAGCATCAATGGCGCCAATCATTACATGGTAACCTTGTTCTTTTGCCAAACGAATTAATTCTGTCAGTAATTGAGAACCAATTCCTTTTCCTATTACATGATCTACCACATAAACAGAATGTTCTACAGTATATTGGTAACCAACTTTTTCACGAAATTGACCATAACTCCCAAAACCAACTACTTCGCCATCTAAATCAGCTACAACAATAGGCAGGTTTTTAGCTTTTTTATCTTCAAACCATTTTGTTTGCACTTCAAGAGTCTGAATATCATAACTATAATTTGCTGTTGTATGCAAAATAGAATGATTAACAATTTCAAGAATTTTATCTAAATCTTTTATTGTTGCTGGTCTAAGAATAACACTCATTAGTTTTTGGTTTTACGTTTTTTAGTCACAAATTTAATAATTAAATAATAATTCGTGAATTCGTGGCGAATATTCAGTTAGTTATTTTGTATTTAATTCTGCCAGTAAAGCATCGACATCTTTAGAATTCCAATTCATTTCCTTTGCAATTGTTTTGGCATCTTTGGCGTATTTTAAAGCTGCTTTTTTATCTTTTATTTTATTATACAACCTTGCTGTGAGCAAATTACCATCATAAGAATCATTTAATTCTAAAGAATGTTTTACCCACGAAATTGATTTTTTCAGGCTTTCCTCGTCAGTAATATGTTTCAAATAAGTTTGTCCAATATCTTTTAGGAAGCTGGCATCATTCCAAACTAATTTTTGAGTATCTTCAAGTGTAACTTCTTTATAAAACTGCCATTTTTCGGTTCTTTCTGCCAGAGTTAAATCAAATTTAAAAACGAGTGAATCTGTTTTTTGCAAGCGAATTGACTTTGCAATTTCTCTTTGTTTATAATAATTTATCGTATCCAAATTATCTACATAAGGACGTAATAACTCTGTTCAATACTTTCTATTTTTCGATCAACACGATTTTGCGAAGCCACAGCTGCAAACTCTTTTTGGTGTTTTAAAACATATTGAAATTCCCTCGAATTAATATCTGTTACGCCATTGGCAATAACGCGCCAATTTGTTTCGCTAACGAGTTGAGCGTCTGATTGCGTTTCAAGATACATATGTGTCGGAATCGATAATTCTGTTCTGTCTTTTCCTTTTTTTAAAGTGTTTAAATAAGCAAAAAACTTAATTGAATTGCTTTTATCAGCTAAAAACTCTTTCTCGAGATAAGGTAATTGCGTTTTAGGATTCAAAGCAAAATTGGCCTCACTCATAAAATCAGCTTTTTTCATTTCGCCCTTTAAAGCATATAAAAGGGTTTCATTATCATCCAAAAATAAAAAAGTCGGCAATGATTTGGTATTGAACTTGTCTTTCAGCGCAATACCTTCTTCCTTTTCAATATTTTTCCAAACACAGATATAATTTTTCTTCAGGAAATCCATTACGGCAGCATCGCTAAAAACTTCGTTTTTCATTTGATTGCAATGCGGGCACCAATCGGCATAAAGCATTATAAAAATTGGTTTCCCTGTATTTTTTGCAGTTTCTAAAGCTGTTTTATAAGGAACATCATCAGGAATAAACTGATTTTGAGATTTTACTGTTTGAATTGAAATAAATATAAAAAGTATATATAAGAAACGCATATTGTAATTTTTACCGAAAATTTCGTTTCACAAATATATCCTCTTTTTACAAAAGCCGTCTTAATATCTTCCTAATTTATAAGTTAAATCCAGTACGAAGTTTGTAACTTTGTATCATCAAAAGTGAATCTTACTCTTAAAGATTTTCTTTATAAAATAATACATTATAAGAATGATTTACCCCAAAATACCGCTTGCACAAAGCATTATCGAAATTTGTTTAGCAAAAGGAATCACCAATATTATAATTTCTCCGGGATCAAGAAACGCGCCTTTAACAATAGGTTTTGCCCAAAATCCTAATTTTACCTGTTACAGTATTGCAGACGAGCGCAGTGCCGCTTTTTTTGCATTGGGAATTGCCCAGCAAATTAAACAGCCAACAGCTGTTATATGTACTTCAGGATCAGCATTATTAAATTATTATCCTGCTTTTGCCGAAGCATTTTACAGCCAGATTCCTTTAATCGTTATCTCTGCAGATCGTCCGCAAAGTAAAATTGATATTGGTGACGGACAAACGATTCGTCAGGAAAATGTTTTTCAGAATCATTCTGTTTTTAATGCTAATTTGACTGAAGAAGCTTCAGAAGAAAATGATTTAAAAATCAATAAAGCGATTGAAAAGGCAATTCTTCAAAAAGGGCCCGTTCATATCAATGCTCCGTTTGAAGAACCACTTTATCAAACGGTAGATACACTTTCGGTTCATCCGAAAATTACGGTTTCCGAAGAGATTATCGGAACAAAAACTATAAAAAACAGCGAAGAATTAGTTTCAATCTGGAATTCTGCCAAGCGTAAATTAGTAATGGTTGGCGTTAATGAAGCCAATACCATTGATGATGAAATTATTCAAAATTTGGCAAACGATCCTTCGGTTGTTGTGCTGACAGAAACGACTTCTAATCTTCATCATCCCAATTTTATTAATAGTATCGATACTTTAATTACTCCATTTGAAAATGGTGATTTTAAAGACTTTCAACCAGAAATTTTATTGACTTTTGGCGGAATGATTGTTTCGAAAAGGATCAAGGCTTTTTTGAGAAAATACAAACCCAAACAACATTGGCACATAGATACTTTACGCGCATATGATACGTTTGATGCAAGTACAAAACATATTGTGATGCAGCCAAATGATTTTTTTACCGATTTACTTTCTAAAACAACATTTGTTGAAAGTGATTATTTTTCTAAAATCAACAAGATTTACGATTTGCGAAAAATAAGAAAGCAGGAATATCTCAGTAAAATACCCTTTTCTGATTTTCAGGTTTTTGAAAAAATAATTGAAACTTTACCCAAAAACAGTCAATTGCAAATAAGCAACAGTTCTGCAATTCGATATGCCCAATTAATTGATATTGATAGTTCTATAGAGGTATTTTGTAACCGTGGCACAAGCGGAATTGATGGAAGCACATCAACGGCAGTAGGAGCTTCGGTAGGGAGTAAAAAGCAGAATGTTTTTATAACCGGCGATATCAGCTTTTTGTATGACAGTAATGCTTTGTGGAATTCTTATATTCCAAATAACTTCAAAATTATATTGATTAATAATGGAGGAGGAGGAATATTCAGGATTTTGCCGGGCCATGAAGAAAAACCTGTTTTCAATACTTATTTTGAAACATCACATCAATTAACAGCTGAACATTTAGCTAAAATGTATAAAATGAACTACATAACTGCAACAGATTTAAAATCTTTAAACCAGAGTATTGATTCATTATACAATCAAAATAATGCTCCGGGTATTTTGGAAATTTTTACGCCAACGTTGGAAAACAATGTTATTTTGAATCAATTTTTTAAAGAATTAATCTAATATATAAATTGTAAGTTAAATTGGGTTAAAATACTTGATATTGTAAAATAAATATGTAAGTTTGATGTTTTAAAATAACAATCAAATAACTGTTTATTATGAGTGCAAGAGAAGAATTAATTAAAAAGTATGCAGAAGATTTAAAGGAAAAATGTGGTGTAACGCCAAATATGGATTTATTGACTAAAGTAACAATAGGTTGCGGACCATCTATATACAACCCAGACGCATCTACAGTTGCCGGAAGTCAGCCATCAGAATTGGAAACGGTTAAAAAAAATTTCCTAATTAAAAAATTAGGTTTGCCAAACAGTGCTGAATTAGATACTGCAATTCACGCAGTTTTAGAAAAGTATGGTAAAGCCAATAAACACAAATACAGAGCTGTAGTTTATTATTTATTGACAGTACACTTTAAAAAAGAGAGCGTTTACAAATAAATCGAAACGATTAAATACAAAAGCACCATTTATTTGGTGCTTTTTCCTTTTTATGTGGAATATTTTTCTGCGAACCATTTTCAAACTTCGTACATTTGCGGCTTAGAAACTTAGTTGCTTATCAGCTTAGAAACTTAGAATATGATTGAAATAGGAAAATACAATACACTAACTATATTACGTGATACCAAAGTTGGTTTGTTTTTAGGGAATCCTGAAAAGGATCCTGAAGGAATTCACGATATATTATTACCCAATAAATACGTTCCCAATGAATTTGAACTAGGCGAAGAACTTATTGTTTTTGTTTATTTAGATCATGAACAGCGTCCGGTTGCAACAACTCTTGAACCTTATATTTTATTGAATGAATTTGCTCTTTTGCGAGTAAATTACATCAATCAGGTTGGTGCTTTTATGGATTGGGGAATGGAAAAAGACATTCTGGTTCCGTTTAAAGAACAGGCTCGCCCAATGGAAAAAGGAAAGCGTTACCTTGTTTACCTTTATATGGACGAAAAAACAAATCGCTTGGTGGCTTCAAGTAAATTGAACCAATTTTTGTCAAACGATCAGCTTACAGTTGAAAAAGGAGAAGAAGTTGATTTGATTGTTTCGCATATTACCGAATTAGGTATAAATGTAATCATCAATGAGCAGCACAAAGGTTTGTTATACAAAGATGAAGTGTATGACGACGCAATTAGAACCGGCGACAGAATGCGCGGATATATTAAAAACATTCGCCCTGACAATAAAATAGATGTTGCTTTGCAAGTGCAGGGATATCAAAGTATTGAGCCAAATGCAGAGAAAATTTTAGATGAATTACGTGCCAATAGAGGCTTTTTACGTTTAAATGATAATTCTCATCCCGAAGATATTAAAACAGTGTTGAAAATGAGCAAAAAAACCTTTAAAAAAGCTGTTGGAGCTTTATATAAAGATAAACTCATCGAAATCAAAGAAGACGGGATTTATCTTATAAATGAATAAAATTCCAAAGGGAAGAAATTCCAATATAAAAAATCCAAATTCCAATTCTGACCTATGTATTGGAATTTGGATTTGTTTATTTTACCAGAATTCAAAAATTGGAATTTATTTTTTTATATTGGAATTTCGCAAAAGTATAATAACAGGAAAGGCTACTCATTACAAGTAGCCTTTCCCTTTTTATTCTAGTTTTAAAAAAAATTGTAATTAAAAAAAAACAGAAATAAAATTATTCGAATCAATCATTTAAGATAATAACTTTAAAAATTTTAGAAATCATCGTCGTGATTGGTATGTCTTTAAATAGTCTAAAACATTCGCATCAAAAGCAAAAAATCAATTTCACGGCAGAACCATTTGGTTTGTTTGATATTTATATTTATAGAAAGTTTTCAATTTTAATTAAGTCCCCATTATCGTAATCCTTGCTAGACAAATTGAGTGAACAATTCTATTTTTTAACCTTAGGTGTTACTATCTCTTCTTTGAGTTTTTACAAACGCATAAACCATTTGCCCATCAATTAAAGTTTTAGTATTCAAAACCCCAAAAAAATGAGCGACAAATTTTTTAAATTTTCTCAAAAAAATCATTTTTTAGGTTAATAAATCAGTGAAAGAAAATCAATCTGAAATCAATGAAATAAATGTATCTAATTGATTTCTAGGCCGTAAAATTACTTCTTTTTTTTTAAAACGAATGTTAAATAATGTTATTTTTTGTAAGTAAATACTATTTGTTAACATTCAACCACAATTTAGTAAAGACTTAAAGTAAATTGAGTAGGTAAAAATGTAAAAATGGTTTATTTTTACACTATAATTATTTAAAATAGACAAATAGAAATGGATTGGATTACTGCCAGAGAATTTGAAGATATAACTTATAAAAAATGTAATGGAGTTGCAAGAATTGCTTTTAACAGACCAAATGTTAGAAATGCTTTTCGCCCAAAAACGACTTCAGAATTATACCAGGCTTTTTACGACGCACAGGAAGATACTTCGATTGGGGTAGTTTTACTTTCGGCAGAAGGACCATCAACAAAAGATGGTGTTTATTCTTTTTGCAGTGGAGGAGATCAAAATGCGCGTGGACATCAGGGTTATGTTGGTGAAGATGGCCAGCACCGTTTAAATATCCTCGAAGTACAGCGTTTAATTCGTTTTATGCCTAAAGTCGTTATTGCCGTTGTTCCTGGTTGGGCAGTTGGCGGCGGACATAGTTTACATGTGGTTTGTGACATGACTTTGGCCAGTAAAGAACATGCGATTTTTAAACAAACCGATGCCGATGTAACTAGTTTTGATGGTGGTTACGGATCTGCCTATCTTGCCAAAATGGTGGGACAGAAAAAAGCGCGTGAGATTTTCTTTTTAGGAAGAAACTACTCAGCTCAGGAAGCAATGGATATGGGAATGGTAAATGCCGTAATTCCGCATGATGAGCTTGAAGATACTGCATATGAATGGGCTCAGGAGATTCTTCAAAAATCACCAACTTCTATAAAAATGCTAAAATTCGCAATGAACTTAACCGATGACGGAATGGTTGGTCAGCAGGTATTTGCAGGAGAAGCAACACGTTTGGCTTATATGACCGAAGAAGCAAAAGAAGGAAGAAATGCGTTTTTAGAAAAAAGAAAACCAAATTTCGGAGAAAATAAATGGTTGCCTTAAAAATATTTTAGATTTTAGATTGCAGATTTTAGATTTTGAAATCTGCAATTTAAATTCATAGTAACAATCTAAAATCAAAACTCTAAAATCTAAAATTAATAAATAATGAAACATTGGATTGAAGCCGCCAGACTGCGCACATTGCCTTTATCAGTTTCCGGAATAATAGTAGGAAGCATATACGCCCTATCAAACCCAACGGAAACTATCAATACACCAACTGAAGTTTTTAGCTGGAAAATTTTTGGTTTTTCACTTTTAACGACACTTGGTTTACAGGTTTTATCCAATTTTGCAAATGATTATGGAGATGGTGTAAAAGGTACTGATAATGTCGACAGAGTTGGTCCGCAACGCGCCATACAAAGTGGAGTAATTACGCCGCAGGCAATGAAAAAAGCCATTATAATTACTTCCATATTGACCTTTTTATCAGCAATTATTTTAATCTATTTTGCTTTTGGAGAAAGTAATTTCGGATATTCTATATTTTTTCTATTATTAGGAATTGCTGCAATTGCTTCTGCAATTCGTTACACAGTTGGTAATTCTGCTTACGGTTACAAAGGTTTTGGAGATGTTTTTGTTTTTGTATTCTTCGGACTTGTAAGTACTTTGGGAGTAAACTTTTTGTATTCGAAAGAAGTAGATCCTATTTTAATTTTACCTGCAGTTTCAATTGGTTTATTAAGCGTTGGAGTTTTAAACCTCAATAATATGCGTGATGAAGAATCAGACAAAAAATCAGGAAAAAATACCATTGTAGTTCAAATGGGCGGGGCAAAAGCAAAAATCTACCATTTTGCATTGATTATAACAGCCATGCTTTTGGTTGTTGTTTTTGCAATATTGAGTGATTATCGTTTCGATCAATATTTATTTTTATTGGCTTATATCCCTTTAACCAAACATTTAATTACGGTTTATAAAAACCAGAATCCTAAGTTATTAGATCCGGAATTAAAAAAACTCGCACTTAGTACATTCCTACTTTCTATATTATTAACTGTATGTATGATCTCGTTGATTTCAGACATTATTGTTAACCTCTTCTTAGGCGGAAGATAAAATAAAGTTCAATTTTTAAAAACTCATCAAATGAAAATTACATTTTACGGACACGCTTCTTTAGGTATTGAAGTGGGAGGAAAACATATAATTGTTGATCCTTTTATTACAGGAAATCCACAAGCGGCAGCAATCGATATAAATACATTAAAAGCGGATTATATTTTATTAACGCATGCACATGGCGATCACGTTCTGGATGTTGAAGCTATTGCAACCCGTACCAATGCCGTAATTGTTTCTAATGCAGAAATTACAAGTTATTACGCAAAACAAGGACTTAATGCACATCCGATGAATCACGGCGGAAGCTGGAAATTCGATTTCGGAAAAGTAAAATATGTAAACGCAATTCACTCAAGTTCTTTTCCTGACGGAAGTTACGGAGGAAATCCTGGTGGTTTTGTAATAGAAAGCGAACATAAAAACATATACATTGCCGGAGACACAGCTCTTACAATGGATATGAAACTAATTCCGTTAAGAACAAAATTAGATTTGGCAATTCTTCCAATTGGAAATAATTTTACAATGGATGTTGAAGATGCTATAATTGCTTCTGATTTTGTAGAATGTGATAAAATCTTAGGTTATCATTTTGATACTTTTGGTTATATCGAAATCAATAAAGAAGAATCTATCCGTAAATTTTTCGATAAAGGAAAAGATTTAATGCTTTTAGGAATTGGAGAATCTATTGAATTGTAATTAAAAGCTTCATCATATTTTTTTGTGGTTCCCGAAATATGAGGAACTACAAAAGAATATGCTTTATCAAAGTTTAAAAAGATTTTTTGTTAATTAAAATATGAATGATATTAAGTTTATTTGTGATTGCTGTGGTAAAGAACATGAGAGTTGGCCTGCACTAACCTACAATTCACCTGGCAGTTACTACAATCTTTCACCTGAAGAGCGGAAAGAAATAGCTGTAATCGATCAGGATTTTTGTGTAATTAAGTATCCGGATCATGTAGATCGATTTATCAGATGTGTTCTTATTCAAAAAGTTAATGATCATTGCGAAGACCTTGAATATGGTTTTTGGGTTTCCTTAAGCGAAAAAAGTTTTAAAGATTACCTCGAAAATTTTGACAATGAAAATCATGAAACAGAATATTTTGGGTGGCTTTGCAATTATATCCCACAATATAAGTTTTCAAATAGCGTTCCTACAACCGTTGTAACCAAAAGTGGCAATGACAGACCGGAAATTTTTCCTCATCAGGATTTTGACCATCCTTTTGTAAAAGATTATTATGAAGGAATTACAAAAGAAGAAGCTGAAAAAAGAATTCAGGGAATGCTAAAAAATTAGGCTTGAAATTTGCATGAATATTTAAACTAAATTTTCTAAAATGAAATTAAAACAAATAGCCCTATTTCTTTTAATAACAGTTTCTTATAACGCTTTTGCACAAAAAGATGGTTATTGGGACAAAGAACGCGCCACGACTAAAGAAATTATTGTTTATGCACGGGACCGTATTACTCTGACAACTGAAGATTTACCCGTTGGAACAACTGAAATCGTCTACAGAATTACGCTTCTGGACGAAAACCAACAAATGGCAAATAGTTTAGTTTCAGTCTTAAAAGCAATTCCGGATCCTACGGGAATCAGTCAGGGTTCTGCCGGAGCAGTTTTTTTAATGTCAAAAATTTCAGGAGACGATACTTGTACTTACGCATTATTTACTTCGGGAGAAAATGCAAAAAAATATATTGAAGACGGTAAAACAGACAAGGCTTGTTACGCTCAGGTTGATGCCGTAAGCAAAGATGCTAAACGATTATCGCTTGATAAATCTTCTTGTTTGGGAGAAAACGTAAGTACAATATGGTTTGGTTTTCACAGTAAAAACTGGGTTTTAAATCAAAAAATAGTTTTGGAAGTTGTGCCGTGGGTCGATACAAAACTGAATAGAGGCTGGAACCAGGACAATAAAAACGAAATTATCACCTTATGTAAAACATCTACAATGGCACAAAAAATGGCCAATTCTGATGATTTTTGTGTTTGCATTATGGATAAAATAACAAAACAATATCGCTATTCAGAATTTCAAAAGTTATTGCCAATCGAAAAAAATAAGGTTTATAAAGATTTTGGCAACGCTTGCTACAAAGATGCTGACATTTCAAAAAATGTTTATAATGATTTAAGAACTCAGGCTTCAACTTTAATAAAACAACAAAAATACAATGAAGCAATTCCGAAATTAAATACTATAATTAATGACGGAAAAGCAACTGCAATCGACTACAGTTCTATAGGTTATTGTTATATTTTAACTAAGCAATATGCAAAAGCTATAAAATCATTAAAAGAAGGAGAGAAATTAGACGATACAGAATTATTAGTAAAATTAAATCTGGCGCATGTTTATTTGATTAGTGATGACTACAGCGAAGCAAAAGCGATTTATAAAAAATATCAGACTCAAAATGTTACTGACAGTTTAAGCTGGACAGAAAAAACAAAATTAGATTTTGCCGCTTTTCAAAAAGCAGGTTTACCATCAAAAGATTTCGAAAAAGTTCTAAAACTGTATAATTAAAATTTTTCCACCATATAAGTTATATAAGTAAATTTAAGTTAGCCACTACGCAATATATTTAAATGGACTTATATAACTTATATGGTTTAAAAAACATACCAACTTGAAAGCAACTTACTACAAATACATGCTCGAATTCAAACGCCCGTCGGGAACGTCGCGTGGTGTTATGACCGAAAAAGAAACCTGGTTTATTGTTCTTGAAAAAGACGGTAAAAAAGGAATAGGCGAGTGTGGTATTTTGCGTGGTTTAAGTGCCGACGATCGTGACGATTATGAAGAAAAACTAAAATGGACTTGTGAAAATGTTCATTTAGGAGAAACAGCACTTTGGGAAGCTTTATTAGAATTTCCATCAATACAATTTGGCGTAGAAATGGCTTTTTTATCCTTAAAAAGTGAAAATCCATATTTATTATTTCCTTCTAATTTTACGAATAAAACTCAATCAATTACCATAAACGGATTGGTTTGGATGGGAGAGGCTGCTTTCATGAAAGAGCAAATTGAAGAAAAATTAGAAGCTGGTTTTAATTGTATAAAATTGAAAATTGGTGCGATTGATTTTCAAAAAGAATTGGAATTATTGCAGTTTATAAGAAGTCATTTTTCTGCAGAAAAAATAGAAATTCGTGTGGATGCCAATGGAGCTTTTGCTTTAAATGAAGCTTTAGATAAATTAAAGCAACTAAATCAATTTCAGCTTCATAGTATTGAGCAACCTATAAAAAAAGGAAATAGTAAAGCAATGAAGGACTTGTGTGAAACAACGCCTTTTCCCATTGCATTAGACGAAGAATTAATAGGTGTTTTTTCATTCGAAGAAAAAGAAAAATTACTGCAGGAAATTAAACCGCAATACATCATTCTTAAACCAAGTTTTGTGGGAGGTTTTAGAGGAACACAAGAATGGATAACATTAGCAGATAAATATAATATTGGCTGGTGGATTACATCGGCATTAGAAAGTAATATTGGTTTAAATGCTATTGCACAATGGACTTTTTTGCAAAATTTAAAAATGCCGCAAGGTTTGGGAACAGGTGCGCTTTACAATAATAATATCGATTGCCCGCTTGAAGTTTCTAATGGTCAGTTATGGTATAATAATGATAAAAGCTGGGATTCCGATTTTCTCGATAAAGCATAAAAAAAACTGGCCTTTGACCAGTTTTTAAGGTTTAATTATATTGGCTTTATTCTTTTCCTCCCAATAAGTTTTCCTGTAAATCTTTTAGATCCTGCCATTTTCCTTCATAGGCAAGTAAAGCTTGTTTTGACCACGTACTAGGATTGTGAATCGCATAGTTTTCTCCTCCCGCATCCAGAATTGCTTGCAATTTTTCGGTAGATGCTTCTGATAATTCCTTCCATGTGCTGATTCCGGCGGCGTTCATCAGAGTTTCAATTTTTGGTCCGATTCCTTCTACAATTTTCAAATCATTCTCTTCTATTTTTTTATTGCAAACCGATGCAGCCAAATCCTGATCAAAAAGAAAAACCGGAGTTGTGGCTGCAAATGACTGAGTTGTGTTTGGTTTAGATAGTTTTGCTGCTAAATCGGCTTCAAGAGATGAAATTCTGGTATTCAGGCTTTTTGTATGGGCTTTACATGCATCCAAATCGGCCTGTAGATCAGCTGCAAGAGAACCATCTCCTTTTGAATTCATTTTCCCTAGTAAGTAACCTAAAATTCCACAGATTAATCCCACTAGCACAGGTATTAAAATACAAGGTATATTCATAATAGTATATTTTTGATTATTATTTGATCGTTATTACCGTTCTTCTGTTGTTGGCTTTGCCTTCGGGGGTTGTATTTTCTCCAATTGGTTCATCAGGACCTTTTGATTCCGTTGTAATGCGTTCAGCATCAACTCCATTTTTTACCAGGTAATCTTTAGAAAATTCAGCACGTTTTTGTCCGAGAATTACATTTGCATCACGATTTCCAACATTATCAGAATGTCCCACAATTAAAACTGTAGCATCTTTAACATTTTTTAGATAATTCAAAATATCAGTTACTTTTTGTTTTTCAACGGTGTTTAAATTATCACTTGCTTTATTCGTGTTGAAATGTAGAATCAAAGGATCAAAATTGATTTTTTCTTTTAAAGTATTCCATTCACTATTAACCACATTAGTGGTATCCAAAGCCGGAAAATTATATTCTACAGGACCAATAAGAGTGTCAGAAATCATTTTCCAATTCTTAATAATTTCTCCTTTTGTATCAAACTGAGTTGCTGTTAAACCTTTAGAAACAAAATATTTTTTAACCTCATTTGCCCTAGCAAGCCCAAGATTTTCAAAAGTGGAGTTATTAGTTTCATCAGAAATAGCATATCCGGTAATTATTACTTTTTGTTTTGAATTTGAAGCTAAAAATGTTTTAAGATTCTCGATTCCAATTCCGATAGAATCACTAACGGGAGTAATTAATGCCGTACTGTTTTTGAGGAATTTAAGGTTATCGCCAGTGCGAAAATCAATGCCGGAACCGTTAAGAATAAAACGAACCATAGTTGTATCACTGGAAGTTGCTGGTGTTTTTTCGGTGGCAACAGCTGGCGTTTTCATACTGCAATTGCAACAAAATTTCAGGTATAAAAAAGTGCCTAGAATAATTGTTATAGCAATGCCTAATAGATAAAGTGCTTTTTTAGACATAGTAATGAAGTTTAGATCCTATCAAAATTAACAAAAAAATAAACACAAAATGTTTTAATAATCAGTTATTTAAAATATAACATTCTATTTTTGAGATGATTACGTAATTTAATTGATTAGAAGGTATTGATAAAATGCAATTTCAAACTGAATTAAAATGAGTAACTTGCAGTAAAAATTTAATTTGGAGTTAAAATGATTGAAATAGAAAGAAAGTTTCTTGTGAAATCAAATGATTTTAAAGAACAGGCTTTTACTCAAAATAAAATTGCACAAGGTTATTTGAGTTCGCTTCCCGAAAGAACGGTGCGTGTGCGAATAAAAGGAAGTAAAGGATTTATTACGATAAAAGGAATTGGGCAGCATGGTGGAATGTCGCGCTTTGAGTGGGAAAATGAAATCCCGCTTGATGAAGCGCAGGAATTGTTGAAATTATGCGAAAAAGGTAAAATTGAAAAGACCCGTTTTGAAATAAAAGCGGGGAAACATGTTTTTGAAGTAGATGAATTTTACGGAGAAAATGAAGGTTTGGTAATGGCTGAAATTGAATTGGAATCAGAAACAGAATCTTTTGAAAAACCGGAGTGGCTTGGCGAAGAAGTTACGAATGATAAAAGATATTACAACGCTTATTTGAGCAAAAATCCCTTTAAAGACTGGGAAAAATAATAGATTTATGACAGAATATGATTTGATAATTGTTGGAGGCGGCCCAATTGGATTAGCCTGCGCAATTGAAGCTCAAAAGAAAAACTTACGCTATCTAATTATTGAAAAAGGTGCAATTGTAAACAGTATTTTCAATTATCCGTTGTACATGACTTTTTTTTCAACGGCCGAAAGACTTGAAATTGGAAATATTCCCTTTAATTGTCTTGCTCCAAAACCCGGTCGTCAGGAAGCTTTAGAATATTATCGAAACATTCACCGCTATTTTAATTTTTCCATCAATTTGTTTGAACAAGTAATTAGTGTTGAAAAACAAGGGAATTCGGTTTTTAGAATAACTTCTGATAAAAAAACTTATGAAGCTAAAAATGTTGTTATTGCTACCGGTTTTTATGATATTCCGATCAAAATGAATGTAAAAGGAGAGGAATTGCCAAAAGTTAGACACTATTATAAGGAAGCTCATGAATATGCTTTTCGAAATGTTCTGGTTGTTGGCGCCAATAATTCATCTGTTGATGCTGCATTGGAATGTTGGCGAAAAGGAGCTAATGTAACAATGGTGATTCGCAAAAACGAAATCAATAATCGAGTAAAATATTGGGTAAAACCAGATATTGAAAATCGAATTGAAGAGGGAAGTATAAAAGCTTATTTTCAATCAAATATTACTGAAATCAGGGAAACTGAAGTTGAAATTGAAACGCCAAACGGTAAAGTGACCATTGAAAATGATTTTGTTCTTGCCTTAACCGGATATAAACCAGATTTGAATTTCCTTGAAAAAATGGGTATTGAACTTTCTAATGATGAACTAAAAATACCAACGTATAATCCTGAAACCATGGAAACAAATGTTGAAGGTTTATTTTTGGCAGGAGTAGTTTGCGGTGGAATGCAGACACATAAATGGTTTATCGAAAACTCCCGCATTCACGCGAATATGATTGTGGATTATATTACTTCGAAATAAAAAAAGTTGCCACAGATTAAAAGATTTAGACTAAAAAAATAGCCACGAATTCACGAATGATTGTGTTAAATATTTCAAACAAATTTGTGAATTCGTGGCGAAAAAACAATTAATAGAATCTTTTAATCTGTGGCAAAAAACTTTTAAGAACTACAAGAAAGCATAGAACAACCTACTTTTGAACGTGCCCAGTCTGGTCGTTTTACGAACCATTTTTCTGATTCCGGCTGCTCGTCATAAGGCTTTTGCAATAACAAGTACAATTCATTTATCAACGAATAATCTTCCTGATCTGCATGGTCGATGGCTAATTGTGCCATATAGTTTCGCAATACATATTTTGGATTTATTGTATTCATTTTTTGTGCACGATCTTCATCAGATAATGTTTCACTGTTTAATCTTTCAAGGTAAACAGAAAACCATTTTTTCCAGGATTCCAAAATGTCTCCAGAAATTTCTTCAGGAATATAAAAAGCATCCTGAATTTTTTCAATAGCCTTTTCTACAGAATCTTCTTTTTTAATTTTACTTAAATTTCTAAAAAAGATTGTCATATCCGTTTCAGATAATTGCAAAACAGTTTCTAAAGCGGTAACTAATTTATCGTCAGCTTCAGTTGAAGTAAAAACACCTAATTTACTTAAAAACATTGTTTTATAATCCGATTGAAAATCATTTATAAACGATTCTAAAATCTTCTCTAAAGGCTCTGCTTCATTTATTAAAGGATAAAGTGCGTTAGCCAATTGATACAAATTCCATTGAGCAACCTGAGGCTGATTGCCAAAACGATATCTTCTGTTTTGACTATCAGTTGTATTTGGCGTCCAGTTTGGATCATAATTTTCTAACCAGCCATACGGGCCGTAATCAATCGTGATTCCGTGAATTGACATATTATCGGTATTCATCACGCCATGTACAAAACCAACACGCTGCCAATGCAAAATCATTTCGCGGGTGGTATCAGCAACTTTCTGGAAAAATTGTAAATATTGCTCCTTTGGCTCGCCTGTAATTTCAGGAAAATAATGTTTGATATTATATTCAACAAATTGCTTTAAATTTTTAAGTTCATTTCGGGCTGTAAGCATTTCAAAACTTCCAAAACGAATAAAAGACGGAGCAACACGACAAACGATAGCACCTTTTTCGTAAGCAGGATTTCCATTGTATAAAATATCACGCAAAACCTGATCTCCAGACAACATTAGCGAAAGCGATCGGGTAGTGGGAACTCCTAAATAATGCATGGCTTCTGCACATAAATATTCTCTTATCGAAGAGCGCAAAACAGCCAGACCATCAGCAGTTCTGGAATATGGAGTTTTTCCTGCACCTTTTAGCTGAAGGGTGAAAAACTCGTTATTATGTTCAACTTCAGTTAGATTAATCGCACGTCCATCACCCAATTGTCCAGCCCAATTCCCGAATTGATGTCCGGCATAACACATGGCGTAAGGTTTTGTTTCCGGCAAAATTTCCTTTCCCGAAAATGCATTCAAAAAGGCTTCTGACTGAATTTCATCTACAGAAATTCCAACCAATTCGGCAACTTCTTCAGAGGCATGAATTAGTTTTGGTTCTGTGGGTTTTGTTGGATTTACGTATGAGAATAACGCATTTTTAACCTGACGAATTTCATTTGTTTCATCAGGATCTGCGGGTAGTTCAGCAGTAAATCTATTATTTATTTTTAAATTTTTCATTTGAGTTTCTTCTTTTTTTGCCACAGATTTCGCAGATTAAAAAGATTTTATATTAGTAAAAGCCACGAATTCACGAATGATTACGTATATTTTTTTTAAATAAATTCGTGAATTGGTGGCTGTTTTTAAATGTTACAATAAAATCTAAGATAAAAAACTGCTATTTAAACAAGTTTATCTGCGTACATTTTTTTTAATTTCTGCACTTTTGGGTCAATTACGATTTGGCAGTAACGTGCATCCTGATTGTTATTGTAATAATTTTGATGATCTTCTTCGGCTTCGTAAAAAACTTCAAATTCAACTAATTGCGTTACAATTGGATCATCGTAAAATCCTTTTACTTCTTCAAAAACCTGTTCTGCAATTGCTTTTTGTTCTGCATTATGGTATAAAATTACAGAACGGTATTGTGTTCCAACATCTGCTCCCTGACGGTTCAATGTTGTTGGATCATGACTTGTCATGAATATAAAAATCAAATCATGATATGAAATTATGTCAGGATCAAATGTAACTTGTATAACTTCGGCATGACCGGTTCTGCCAGTACAAACTTCACGATAAGGCGGATTTTTAATAAAACCTCCTGAATATCCTGATTTTAAAGATTCTATTCCTTTTAAACGCTGAATCACAGCTTCTATACACCAAAAACATCCACCACCGAAGGTAGCTACTGATAAATTTCCCATAAATGTTATAGTTAAAGTTTTATATGCCCTATTAATCCGATAGAATATTATGATAATTTATTCAAAAAAAGACTATTTAATTAAAGATACTAAAAGGTTATTTAATGTTTGAACTTTATAATTGATAAATTCACAATTCTATAAAAAAGCAATATATTTGCAATCAAACTTAGGCACAATAATGAATAGCAAAAATAATACCATCAGCTTAGAAACATATTTTCAGGATTTTAGAAAAAATATTGTTGGAATAAATCAGGAATTTATGTCTCCATACGGTAAAAAACAGATTATTTATACCGATTGGACTGCCAGTGGAAGATTATATCGCCCAATTGAAGAGAAACTTCTTAATGAATTCGGGCCTTTTGTGGCTAATACACATACAGAAACTACTGTGTCAGGTACTGCCATGACAAAAGCGTATCATCATGCCAGACATATTATCAAGCGTCATACTAATGCAAATCAGGATGATGTTTTAATTACTGATGGAACTGGAATGACGGGCGTTATAAATAAATTCCAGCGTATTCTGGGTTTAAAAATTCCGGAAAACTTAAAGGATTTTATTACGGTTCCTGCCGAAAAAAAACCTGTTGTTTTTATTTCACATATGGAACATCATTCTAATCAAACATCATGGTTAGAGACAATTGCAGATGTTGAAATTATTCCTTCTTGTGAAAAAGGGCTTTTTTGCCTGGATAATCTTGAACAATTATTAGAAAAATATACGGATAGAACAATTAAAATCGCTTCGATTACTTCCTGTTCAAATGTTACAGGTTTGAAAACTCCTTTTCATGAAGCAGCAAAATTGATGCACCAGCATAATGGTGTTTGTTTTGTAGATTTTGCCTGTTCAGGACCTTATGTAGAAATTGATATGCATCCGGCTGATTCTGAAGCTTATCTGGACGCGATTTTCTTTTCTCCACATAAATTTTTAGGCGGACCCGGAACTTCGGGTGTTTTGATTTTTAATAAAAAATTATACAATAATATGATTCCGGATTGTCCGGGTGGAGGAACTGTAAGCTGGACAAATCCATGGGGAGAACATAAGTATGTTGATAATATCGAGGATCGTGAAGATGGTGGAACTCCAGGTTTCCTGCAGGTTATAAAAACTGCTTTGGCAATTGAGCTAAAGGAAGAAATGGGAATTGAAAACATTTTACAGCGTGAACACGAAATTGTTGATTATGTTTTTAGTGAATTAGGTTCTGCTGAAAATATCAAAATCCTGGCAGGACAACATAAAAATCGTTTGGGAGTTGTTTCTTTCTTTATTGAAAATTTACATTTTAATTTAGGTGTAAAATTATTGAATGACAAATTCGGGATCCAAACCAGAGGAGGATGCAGCTGCGCCGGAACTTATGGTCACTTTTTACTTCACGTAGATCAGGAAACTTCAAATAAATTGGTGAACGAAATTACGATTGGTGATTTGATCAAAAAACCGGGATGGATCAGAATGTCTATTCACCCAACTACTACTGATGAAGAAATTAAATTTGTTTGCGATAGCATAAAAGAATTGGCTAAAAACCATGAAACCTGGGCTTTAGATTATTCTTATGAAAAAAATACAAACGAATTTATCCATAAAAATGCAAATTCATTTGAAGATGAATTGGTAGGAAAATGGTTTAAATCATAATATTTTTTTACAAAGATTGACCGTAGAGACGCACAGCAGTGCGTGTACGTTCCAATTTATTAAAATGATTGTATATATACGATGTTTTAGACGCACTGCTGTGCGTCTCTACGATATACGTTACCATAAATATTGCGGTAAATGTTGTGAAGATTTATAAATGAAATAATGTAGAGGGAATTTTTTAAAAATAAATTTCTAATAAATTACAAAATTTCTAATATAGCCCCGATAGAGCCGGCATCCTTTGAGAGGAACGAACAAAGATATAGGTGAAAGCGGGACTGGTGGTCTTGGAAATTTGATGTTTCTGCTTCTAAAAAAAAGAACCCGACAAGTTTTTCAAAACAAGTCGGGTTTTATATTAAATCCTACTATCAAAATTATTTTGCCTGCTGAAATTTCTTAAGTGATAATAGGGCCTGCTCTTTTACCTTATCCTGAAAAAAGCCTGTCCAGCCCAGTAAAAGTCCTTTAAACCCGAAAGCTTGTTTTGACCATTTCCAAACATCAAAATTGTCTGTGTGCTTAATAATCAAACCATCCTGGAAAATAAATTCGGCACTAATTTTATTGATAACATTTCGGTTGGTTTTACTAAAATTATAAGTCGCAACCCAATTTGCCGATCCTGTAAAATCATCAGCCTTAACATTTGAGAACTCAATTTTTAAGTTGCCTTTACTTCTTAAAAGTAACATTTGCCACATAGCAGAAACCTGCTCTTCTTTTAGTAAGCCAAAAGCGGGATCAATAAAATGAATTTTTGGATGATAGCATTCACTCATTGTTTTATAATCGGCATTGGCAAAAGCAGTGTAGAATTTGGTGATTAAGTTTTCGTTTGGGTTCATAAAATACAATTAAGGCATAAATATAAGATTTATTAGAGAAAAAAATCTTTATAAAACGCTAATTTCTTTTGCTGTATTGAATGTTTTTTTTGATTGGTCGAAAGCTGTCGAAAAATAATTGGTTTTGTTTACTGCTGTAAAATATCCGGTTTGATTGCCGAAGGTATTTGAGTTTCCGGTAATAATAAACCTAATTCCTTTTATATCAGTATTTTTAAGTTTGTTCATTTCTGCCGGTGTAAAATAATAATAAGAAGTCGTTTTGCCATCTGCATATTCTTTTACATTTTTATCAACACAGGCTATTACATCGGCGTTTGCCAAATCTACATAAACTCCTCCGGCAATTCGGGCTTTGTCGTTTGCGGTAGCAATTGTTAATTTTAAAATTCCCCCTTTTTCTGTTTTTGCGATCTGAACATTCGCTTCTCCCGTGTAGGCATATTTTTCACAGATAAAAGTATAATTTTGTGTTGCCGAAAAAGGTTTAGAACCATTTACAATCATGGTTTCCTGAGCATTGACTAAAGTCGAAAGAAACAATAACACAAAAAGAGGAAATTTTAAATTCATAAGTTAATTTTTATTAGTCTGTTATTTGAGATTCGAATTTCTCATCCCAATCCATTGATTTTATAGCAGAAACTAAATTATCTTCATTTACAAAAACACGCAATTCTTTGTTTGCCACTTTTTTGGTGTATAATGCATGATAGCGATAAATGGTTTCTTGTTTTGTTTTGTAAACACCATCCAATTTCAAATCAATAAAACTGCCATAATATTGTCGAAACTTTTGGCAGGTTTTTGTCAAACGTTCTTCGGTCGTGTTTTCCATTACAGATTGTGTGACTTCAGTTTCGTTAAAAGGTTTAAATTTAGATGTGTTGCAGGTTTCTAAAACCCGTTTCCCTAAATCATACGCTTTTTGTTGCTGCGCCGAAATAATTTCGGTCGAAACAACTTTTTTAATTTTTAAATCTTCAGTGTCTCTGCTTATGGTTTTCGATTTACAACCAATTAGCAATAACAAACATATAATCAATCCTGCTTTCTTCATAACTATTTATGTTATTTTTAATAATAAGTTAGGGTCGGGACAGTTTTCTATATAAAAGTTTAAGTCGTTTATGTTACAAACTCCTGGATAATCACCGTAATAATTTTCAATATTATTTATAATCTGAAAATGCAAATGAGGTGCATAATCTCCATTAATTGTAGAATTTCCAAAGGTTGCCAAACGGTCACCTTTTTTAAAAACTGTCCCAACGGTAATATTTTCTATACTTTCTAACGATAAATGTCCGTATAAAGTATAAAATTTTTCATTTTCAACTTCATGTTCCAAAATAATAGTGGGACCATAATCACCAAAACCTTCATTATTTTTAAAACTGTGAATTTTACCATCAAGCGGAGCCAAAATGGAAGTTCCAACTTTTCCCCATAAGTCCAAACCTATATGGATATTACGTTCGGGAAGATTTTCATTTTTAAAAATAGTACTTCTTTGATATAAGTTCCGTCCTTCTATATAACCGCCAAAAGCTATTTCGGCATTATTCTTTTTTAAATAATTGGTTATAAAATTTTCAAAATCAGCGGCAGTCAAAGGCTTACTTTCAACGAGTCCTTTGTTGGTGACTGATAAATCTAATGCTACATATTTCGAGAAATCTATACTTGAATCAATAACTTTAGTAGGTGGCAAGGATTTTAAAATAGAAACTAGGGTCTTCATAAAATAGCAAATTAGGCGACTTTTTCGATGATAATTAATTCGTTGTGAACCTCCACACGAGGTAACATTTTTGAGGAAAACAATTTACTATTTATTTCTGAAATATACTTTCTATTTCTAACATTATGTGCTTCATCCAAAATCATGGTATTAAAAAGGACAACTCCTTTGTTTTTTAATAATGAAAAAACACGGTTTGCAAAAAAGCTTTCAAATAAAAAATTGGGCATTTTTATATCTTCAAAAACATCAATAATAATCAAGTCGTATTTGTCTTTGGTTTTTAAAACAAACTCAAAAGCATCGTCGATAATAATTTCGAGTTGCTTGATTTGATCCAGGTTAAAGTATTGATTGGCAATTTGAATCATATCAGGATCAATTTCGACTCCGGTAATTTTGCCTTTATACTCAATTTCGTCTACAAGAGTTTTTATAACACTTCCGCCGGCAACGCCCAACAACAAAATATGTTCCATCTTAAGAATACTTTCATAACCAATGTTTCGTAATCCGTACCTTAATATACGCTGCAAACTTCCATAAGAATAATTGGTGTTTTCAGAATCTAAAACTAATTCGCCATTTGCCCAGGTAACTTCGATCACTTTGCTTCTGGCTGATTTTTTTTGGAATATTTTTATTGGAATCAGATAACTGAATATTTTTTGAATCATTTTATTGCGCTTTAACTCAAATTTACCATTAAAATCTTTTAATTTGCACGAAATAATTGACTTTAATGAAGAAAAAATTATACAAATTCCTTTTTTTTAAGCTAATGGGCTGGAAAATAGTGGGTGTAGAAAATGCTGAAGTAAAAAAATGTGTCTTGATGGTTATGCCTCATACAAGCAATCATGATTTTTATTTGGGAGTTTTCACCCGCGGAATCTCCGGACTGCAAATGAACTGGGTAGGAAAGAAGGAATTATTTACTTTTCCGTTTGGTTATTATTTTAAATATATGGGTGGAGAACCTTTAGATCGCACCGGCGGTTTAAATAAAGTAGATTCTATCGCTGCTATTTTTGAAAGAAAAGAAGTCTTTCGTCTTGCCGTTGCTCCAGAGGGAACCCGAAAAGGAGTGAAGGAAATTAAAACCGGATTTTACTATATTGCTCTTAAAGCAAATGTGCCAATTATTCCGGTAACTTTTAACTGGGGAAAGAAAGAAGTAAATTTTGGAAATCCTCTTCAGCCAACAGGGAATTTTGAAGCCGATCTGGAAATTTTGAAATTACATTTTACAGGAGTCTTAGGGAAAATTCCGGAGAATGGCGTTCAGATCTAAATTTCAGTTATTTTTTTGCTTCCGTGAGAATCGCTTAAATGAAAAATATATTTAAAATTTTTTAAATACGCAAAAATTCAGATTATGGGTTATATACCTTAAATGTTCCGTTTTTATAAAAAAATACAATTTTTTCGATTTCACCTTCTTCCAAATTTAGATTTGAGTTTTTACATTCTGAAAAATATCTTTTTTCCTGATTTTCCTCTTTTTTATTCATTTCTGAAAATAAATCTTTCGAAACTTCATTTTCATGATACGGAATAGGGGCAGAAGGTTTCTCCGTTTCAAACGTGTTTTCAATTTTAGAATTTACAGTTTCTTCTTCATTTTTAGGAAAACTTCCTTTTCCATTTAAAATCCAATACAAGTCAACATCCGGAAAAACATCCAAAATTTTAAGAACAAAATCAAGACTTGGTTTGTTTCTACCAGAAAGCAGGTGAGACATACTAGATCGCTGAACACCAATTTTATCAGCAAAAGAAGAGGCGTTTATAGCATAATAATCTAGTATTATTTCAAGCCTTTTTACAAAATCATCGATGTTTACCATTGTAAATTCTATATTTAAAAATTGATGTTTACAAATGTAACTATAATAAATGGAATAAGCAATTTTACAATAGTGAATTAGATAATTACAGTCAAAAACAACTCTAATTTACTATAAGTAATGATGTTTAACTAATTGAAAAAGAGCTTTATAATGTATTTTATTAACAGAAGTAACAAATGTTAATCATGAAATATTAAAAACCAATTTTAAAGGATTAAAAACTGTTTACATTTCTAAATAATTAGAAATTTTACATGTTTACAATTGTAAAAATAAAGATGTTTACTTTTGTAAACTAATCAAAACACAATGAATTTAGAAGAATTATTTAATCAATACAAAGAGCAATCTATTGCCGGACGTTATCTAACTTTAGATCATATCCAACCATTATTAGATAAACTAAATACTAATAATCAGGTCAAAATTATTGGATATTCGGTTTTAAATAAACCTATATATAGTTATGAAATTGGTACAGGAGAAACCCGTATTTATTTATGGTCTCAAATGCACGGAAATGAAAGCACTACAACCAAAGCGCTTTTTGATTTTATAAATGTATTAAACAGCAAGTCGGATTTTGCAGATAAAATGCTAAAAACATTTACTTTTTACGCTATTCCAATTCTAAATCCTGATGGGGCGGCGCTTTATACTCGTGAAAATGCCAATAAAATTGACTTAAACCGAGATTCACAGAATCTGACTCAGCCAGAAAGTATTATTTTAAGGAAGGTATTTGAAGATTTTAAACCTCATTATTGTTTTAACCTTCATGATCAGCGCACCATTTTTGGCGCAGGAGATAGTGGTAAGCCGGCGACCGTTTCTTTTTTGGCACCATCTTATAATGAAGCTCGTGATATAAATGATAACAGATTAAAAGCCATAAACCTTATTGCAGGGCTTAATGATGTACTACAGAAGTATATTCCGGGGCAGGTGGGACGTTTTGACGATTCATTCAATATTAATTGTATCGGAGATACTTTCCAGTTCTTAGGAGTTCCAACTATTTTATTTGAAGCAGGTCATTTTCCGGATGATTACCAAAGAGAAATCACCCGAAAGTTCATATTTTTCTCACTAATTTCAAGTTTCAAACTACTTTCCGAAAACGATTTAGTTGATAATCGAATTAATGATTATTTGAATATTTCACAAAATAAAGTCGTTTTTTATGATTTTATGTATAAAAACATCAAAATAAATTATGATGGTATCGAAATTATTACGAATTTTGTCGCACAATACAAAGAAGAATTGATTGAAAATAAGATTCAGTTTAACGCTTACATAGTTGAAGTAGGCGACTTGGAAAATTATTTTGGTCATTATGAATATGATGCTAAAGGCGCAGATTATTCAGATGACTTTAGTAACATTCCGAAATTGAATCAAAAAGCAAATTTTTATTTAAATAAAAATGTTAAATTTGTTAACGGATTGATAAAAAGTTAATTTTTATGTGAATTTGTTATTTTTTATGCATATTTTTATACTTTGTTATAGCAATTAGTAATATTAATTAAAGAATTATGAGTAAATTTCGTTTAGATGAAGTAGATCACCAGATTTTAGATATGTTAATAGACAATACGAGAGTTCCGTTTACTGACATTGCAAAAAAACTATTGATATCTGCTGGAACAGTACATGTTAGAGTAAAAAAAATGGAAGACGCCGGAATTATAATGGGATCTTCACTAGCCTTAGATTACGATAAATTAGGGTATTCATTTATTGCTTATGTAGGTGTGTTTCTTAATAATACCTCTCAAACTAAATTTGTATTAGAGCGAATAAACCAAATTCCTTTCGTAACTGTGGCTTCTGTGACTACCGGAAAATTCAATATTTTCTGTAAAATCAGAGCGAAAGATACGAAACACGCGAAGGAAGTTATTTTCATGATCGACGATATCGAAGGCGTTTACAGAACAGAAACAATGATTTCATTAGAAGAAAGTATAAACGATAAGAAGCGTTTGATGCATACTATATTTAAAAATATGTAATATTTTCTTGAATGCTATATTAAAATATAACCTCAAGTTTATTCTTGGGGTTTTTTTATGACCAATTAACCAACCAACTATAACACGATTATGTATACGTTACCCAAAATTGAGCGCTTCAATCAGGACGTTCTCTCAAAATACCACATTTATAATAGTGTTTTTATAACATTACCTTTTGATTCTATAGATAATACAGGAGTTTTACTTCCTTTATTTACAGAAACTTGCGAAACGGGATTTAAAAAACAGGAAACACCAAAAGAGATTTTTGATTTCTTTTCTAATAAATTTTTAAACAACGCAACAGAGACTGAAAAAATCGATTTAATGTTTCGATTTATTCAATATATAGAACGTCAGATTGTGTTATTTGATGCCATTGAAGATGCTGCTTTTCCGGTTGTAAACAACATGGAAGGGCGTGGTTCTCTTCGTGATATCAAAGAAAAATCGGATGCAAAGGAAAAAGACGATGATCTTATTGAATTTCTTGAAAATTTCAATGTAAGAACGGTTTTAACGGCGCATCCTACGCAATTTTATCCAGGCCCGGTACTTGGAATTATAAATGATTTAACCGAAGCAATTCGATTGAATAATTTATTGCAGATTAAACAATTGCTGGCTCAGCTGGGGAAAACTCCATTTATTCAGAATGAAAAACCAAATCCTTATGACGAAGCGGTAAGTTTGATTTGGTATCTGGAGAATGTTTTCTATGCTACATCTGGAGAAATTGTACATTATTTACAGAAAAACATCCTTCACGGAAATGCTATTCAAAACCAATTAATCAAACTTGGTTTTTGGCCGGGAGGAGACCGTGACGGAAATCCTTTTGTGACAACTGAAATTACTTTGAAAGTTGCAGAACGTTTGCGTACTTCGATTTTGAAGTGTTATTATGTTGAAATGAGAAGTTTAAAAAGAAAGCTAACTTTCTCAGGAGTAGATACTTTGGTATCTGATCTTGAACAAAAACTTTATCGTTCTGTTTTTTATTCAAAAGGAGAAATTTATATCACTTTAGATGAATTATTATCTCAGCTTAATGCAATTCGCAACATTATTATTGAAAAACATCAATCATTGTATTTAGATGAATTGGATGCGTTTTTAGTAAAAATTAATTTATTTGGTTTCCATTTTGCGACTTTAGATATTCGCCAGAATAGTAAAATTCACAACGCCGTTTTCAAAGATGTTGTAAATTATTATTTGAATTCAGGTTCGAAAATTTTCCCTGAAAACTATTACGAATTATCAGAAGAAGAAAAACTGGTTGTTTTATCAAAAGTAAAAGGAGAATTGAATCCTGAGCATTTTGAAGATGAAATTACCAGATCTACTTTAGAATCTGTTCAGGCTATAAAAACGATTCAGCAAAATAACGGAGAGTTTGGTGCTAACCGTTATATTATTAGTAATAACGAAAGTGCGCTGAATGTTATGGAAACTTTTGCCATGATTCGTTTGAACAATTGGGAAAATCCTACTGTTGATATTATTCCGCTTTTTGAATCAGTTGATGATTTACAAAATGCTCATCAGATTATGGAGCAATTGTACACCAATCCTGAATATTCTAAACATTTACAGGCGAGAGGAAATAAGCAAACTATTATGCTTGGTTTCTCTGACGGAACCAAAGATGGTGGTTATTTAATGGCAAACTGGAGTATTTACCAGGCTAAGATTGCATTGACGGAAATTTCAAGAAAATATGGTATTAAAGCTATTTTCTTTGATGGTCGTGGTGGACCTCCAGCTCGTGGCGGTGGAAAAACACATAAATTTTATGCGTCTTTAGGACCCAAAATTGAAAATAACGAAATTCAGATTACAGTTCAGGGACAAACAATTAGTTCAAATTTTGGAACGCTTGATTCTTGCCGTTATAACATCGAAAACTTATTAAGTGCTGGTGTAACGAATCAGGTTTTTAGCAAAGAAAAAAATGAATTAAGCGCTACTGAAACTGAAATTTTAACGCAATTGGCTGGTTTAGGGTATGATAAATACCTAAGTTTTAAAAATCATCCAAAGTTTATTCCGTATTTAGAAAAGATGAGTACGTTAAAGTATTATTCTAAAACAAATATTGGAAGTCGTCCATCTAAAAGAAGTAAATCTGAGCAATTGGATTTTGCTGATTTGAGAGCAATTCCTTTTGTTGGTTCTTGGAGTCAATTGAAACAAAATGTACCAGGATTTTTTGGAGTAGGAACTGCCTTGAAATATTTCGAAGACAACAATCAATGGGATAAAGTGAGTGATTTGTATCATAATTCATTATTCTTTAGAACATTGCTTGAAAACAGTATGATGTCATTGGCAAAATCTTTTTTTCCTTTAACAGCTTACATGAAAAAAGATCCTGAATTTGGTGAATTCTGGCAGATTATCTACGATGAGTTTTTAGAAACAAAACGTCTTCTGCTTAAAATCGCTGGTCATAAAACATTAATGGAAAATTATCCTGATGGTATAGCTTCTATCCAAATAAGAGAACGTATCGTTATGCCATTGTTGACAATACAACAATATGCTTTGTTGAGAATTAATGAGCTAAATAAAGAAAATGGCAATAATGAAGATCTGATTAAAGTTTACGAAAAAATTGTAACAAGATCTCTTTTCGGAAATACAAACGCGAGTAGAAACTCAGCCTAAGACAAGAATTTTAATTTATTTTATAACAAAAAGTAATAGAAATGAATTCAAACCAATTATTAGAAAATGAATATTCAGGCGGTTTTGCAACGTATATTCGTGAAGCCGGAGATGTAAACCTGATAGAAGAATTAGAGATTTCTCTGCATGATTTTATACGGTTTGTTCAAAATATCCCAATGGATAAATTTGATTATCGCTACGCAGAAGGAAAATGGACAATTAAAGATATTATTCAGCATCTAATAGATTGCGAGCGTATTTTTGCGTATCGTGCTTTGCGTTTTTCAAGAAATGATCAAACTCCATTGGCAAGCTTTGAAGAAAATGATTATGCAATCAATACCAATGCAAAAGAAAGAAGTATTCAGGATTTATTAACTGAATTATCTGCCGTAAGACACTCAAATTTATTGTTTTACAAAAGTTTATCTGAAGAACAGCTTAAACGTATGGGAACAGCTTCTAATATTCAGATTTCTGTTCGTGCTTTAGGTTTTACCATTATTGGACATCAGAAGCATCATCAAAAAGTTTTTGAAGAAAGGTATTTGTAGCATTTGAATTCTATTAAATAAAAAATCCTGTGAAGTTATTTCTCAGGATTTTTTATTTAGATTTTCTTTTAGTTTGTCATCCTGACGAAGGAAGGATCACATAAGAAGCTCCGCAAAGTCATTCTTTGTCTAATTACTAGTGTGATCCTTCCTTCGTCAGGATGACAAAAAACAAGACATCTATTTATTCCTCTCTACAATAGCAAGTCCAAAACGAATCTTATCATAAGATAGTTTTTCTTCAAAGTGATCATAATAAGGCTTTAATGCTTTTGGATATTCCAGATCAACTTGTGCCTTGTGTAATTGCTGAACTTCGCTATCTGTAACAAACGGACTCAAATCTATATCTTCGCCATCTACATATAGTTTTGCCAGATGTGAAACAATCGTTGTTTGCCCTAAATTTCGCTTTCCAGCAATTTCCTCAATACTGTTCCCTTCTTTAAAAAGCGCTAAAGTTGCTTTATAAGTGTTACCTTCTTTTTTAGCTTTAGCATTTGTCTTTTTTACTTTTTCATAATAAATAATTGCATCTATAAATTCCTGACTATATTTTTCAAGTTTAGCTTTACCAACACCATCAATAGCAAGAAACTCTTCATCGCTCATTGGGCGCAAGGTTTCCATCTGTCTTAATGCAGCATCGCTAAAAATTACGTAGGCAGGAACTTCTTCGTCCTTAGCAATTTCGTAGCGTAATTTTCTAAGTATTTCAAAAAGAGAATTTTTGGCAGCTTTAGTTTTTGTTTCCTTGGTTTCGTTTTTATCATTTACTTTTTTGACAACGTTAGTCAATTTTACTTTTTCTCCTTCAAATAAAACTTTTTTAGCAAAAGGGGTAAGTAATATTTTATTATGCTGATGAAAAGCAATTTCAAGATATCCAAGATTAATTAGCTGAATCAGGTATTGATTCCAGTCATACCACGAAACATCAGCGCCAATTCCGTACGTTTTTAGGTTTTGATAATTTTTTTCGTAGATATATGCGTTTTTTGAGCCTCTTAAAAAATCCACAATCACGGCCAAAGGTTCAGATTCCTTTAAACGGCTAATAGCTGACAATGCTTTTTGCGCGAGAATCGTACCGTCGAAAAATGTTGGCGGTTTTTTGCAAATATCGCAATTACCGCAATTCTCATTAACCAACTCACCAAAATAGGAAAGCAAAATTTTTCTTCTGCAGCTTAAAGCATCTGCATATTGTTTCATCCTTTCCAATTTTGCCAGCTGAACATCAGAATTTAATCCTTCTGAAGCAAATTTCTGTAGTTGAATTACATCGGCATAACTTTCAAATAAAACGGTTTCTGCTGGTAGTCCATCACGACCGGCACGACCAATTTCCTGATAATAGCCTTCAATATTTTTCGGTAAATTATAATGAATGACCCAGCGCACATTCGATTTGTCAATTCCCATTCCAAAGGCAATTGTCGCGCAAACTACCTGACAATCATCATTTATAAATTCGTCTTGAGTTTTGGCACGGAGATTATTATCAAGACCTGCATGATACGCTTTTGCCGTAATTCCTTTTTTTTGTAGTTTCTCCGCCAGTTCTTCTGTTGTTTTTCTGCTTAAGCAATAAATAATACCGCATTCATTGGGTTTGCTTTCTACAAAATCAATAATTTGTTTTACTCTGTCTAATGCCGGACGAACTTCCAGACTTAAATTTTTCCTGTCAAAGGATGCCACAAAAGTTTTCGGATTTCTTAATTTTAGTTGTTTTGTAATATCAGTACGCGTCGCTTTATCTGCAGTAGCCGTCAAAGCCAGCACCGGAGTAGAAGGGAAGCGGCTTTTTAGATATCCCAAATTGGTATAAGCAGGTCTAAAATCATGTCCCCAAGATGAAATACAATGCGCTTCATCAATGGCAATCAAACTGATTGTCAACTCGTTAAAAACAACATCTAGATACGATAAACTTTCAGGAGCAATATATACTAGTTTAAAAGTATTCGATTTTAAATTGTCGATATAAAACTGCTGTTCTTCGCTGGATTGACTGCTATTTATATAACAAGCTGAAATTCCGTTGGCTTTTAAACTGTCAACCTGATCCTTCATTAAGGCAATTAAAGGAGAAATTACAATTGTAATTCCTGGCAAAACCAAAGCCGGTAATTGAAAACAAATCGATTTTCCGCCACCTGTTGGCATAATTGCCAGAGTATCCTGACCAGAAAGAATCGTGTTGATTATGGTTTCCTGATTAGGTCTGAATTTTTCAAAACCAAAATTTTCTTTTAGCTTGGCATGTAATATTTCTGAATTCATTTGGCTTATAATTATCCGTTAAATATAAGAAAAAATCAAAATATATAATATTTTTCTTATAAAATATATGCGTTTCCGATAAATAAAAAAAGGAACCCCAAATAGAGTTCCTTTATTTTATTGTGAAAGAGATAAATTAATCTTCATCGTCTTCATCATCGTCGTCATCAGCAATATCATCTGGGTCCCTGTCATCATCGTCATCGTCATCACCGCCATCTGTATCTGGTTTATCTACTGCATCGTCATCATCGTCGTCATCAATATCATCGTCAAGATCAAGACCTTTTACTGGTTCGATTGTATCAACATCAACGTCAATATCATCGTCTTCATCGTAATTTTCAATTCTGTCAGCAAGTTTAGTACTAATTTTTACTAAATAAATAGTGTCCTCAGTACGAACTTCAACAGCTTCGATCAATTCGTTTTTAGCATTTCTAAAACGGATTACATCCGAATCATCATAACCATCAGGAAATTTTTCTACCAAAAGGTTTAAAATTTCATTGGTAAGTTTAGCGTAGTCTACTATAACTCTTTTCATAAATATCCTATAAATCTAATAAGTAAGCAAAAATTAAAGGCGCCACAATTGTAGCATCCGACTCAATAATAAATTTAGGGGTTTTAATGTCTAATTTACCCCAAGTGATTTTCTCGTTTGGAACTGCTCCGGAATAAGATCCGTAACTAGTTGTAGAATCTGAAATCTGGCAGAAATAACTCCAAAACGGAATATCATGCATTTCCATATCCTGGTACAACATTGGAACAACACAAATAGGAAAATCTCCTGCAATACCACCACCAATTTGGAAAAATCCAATACCGTTGCTGCTATTTTTTGGATACCAATCAGCAAGGAATGTCATGTATTCAATTCCAGATTTCATGGTAGAAGCTTTCAAATCTCCTTTGATTACGTATGAAGCGAAGATATTTCCCATTGTACTATCTTCCCAACCCGGAACAATAATAGGTAAATTTTTCTCGGCTGCTGCATACATCCAGCTATCTTTTAAATCTATTTCGTAATATTCTTCTAAAACACCTGATAATAGCATTTTATACATGAATTCATGCGGAAAATAACGTTCACCTTTATCATCAGCATCTTTCCAGATTTTATAAATGTGTTTTTGCAAACGACGAAATGCTTCATGCTCAGGAATACAAGTGTCTGTAACACGATTTAATCCTCTTTCAAGCAAAGCCCATTCGTCTTCTGGTGTCAAATCACGATAGTTAGGCACTCTTTCGTAGTGAGAGTGTGCTACCAAATTCATGATGTCTTCTTCTAGATTGGCTCCGGTACAAGAAATAATCTGTACTTTATCTTGTCTAATTATTTCGGCAAAAATTTTACCAATTTCTGCTGTACTCATAGCGCCAGCCATACTTACCATCATTTTAGCACCATTTGCTAATTGTTGTTCGTATGCTTTTGCAGCATCTACAAGAGAAGCAGAGTTAAAGTGTAAATAATGTTTTTCAATAAACTGACTGATAGGTCCTTTCATTTTTTTTATTTTTTTTGTTTTTTTTTTGAATTAAAAGTTTGACCTTTTACATGATACTGCAAATTAATAATTTTATATATATTAACATTTAATTTGCAGGTTTTTTTTTATACTTTTTTTGTGTATCCTAAAATTTTCAATACATCGTCAGAAGTTTGTTGTTCTGAGAAAACTTCGGTAGCTAAAATTCCGTTTTCATCACGATCTATTAAAATATGTTTAGGCTGCGGAATCAAACAGTGGTGTAAACCTCCATATCCTCCAATGGTTTCCTGATACGCACCAGTATTAAAGAAACCAATATATAATGGCTTTTCTTTGTTGTATTTAGGCAAATAAATAGCGTTCATATTTTGTTCTGAATTGTAATAATCGTCACTATCACAAGTCAATCCTCCTAATAAAACCCGCTCGTATGTATCATTCCAACGATTAACCGCCAGCATAATAAAACGTTTGTTTATAGCCCAAGTATCCGGCAAAGTAGTAATGAATGACGAATCAATCATATTCCATTTTTCTCTATCATTTTGTTGTTTTTGATACAAAATCTGATAGATTGCACCGCCGCTTTCACCAACTGTAAACGAACCAAATTCTGTGAAAATATTTGGAACATCAACTTCAGCTTCATCACAAGCGATTTTAATTTGATTGATAATTTCATCAATCATATATTGATAGTCATATTCAAATGCTAATGAATTTTTAATAGGGAAACCACCTCCAATGTTTAATCCGTCCAGAGTAGGGCATTCCTTTTTAAGTGCAATGTATACTTTGATACATTTTACTAATTCATTCCAGTAATATGCTGTATCATTTATTCCGGTATTAATAAAAAAGTGAAGCATTTTAAGCTCTAACTTTTCATTTTCCTGAATTTGTTTCTTATAAAATGAAACAATGTTTTTATATCCAATTCCTAATCTTGAAGTATAAAACTCAAATTTAGGCTCTTCTTCAGCTGCAATACGAATTCCAATTTTAAATTTTCCTTTGATTTCTCCCTGAAGCAAATCAAGTTCTTCATAGTTGTCAATGATCGGAATAGTATTTTTATGTCCGTTATTGATTAATCTTGCAATATTGCTGATATATTCATCTCTCTTAAAACCATTGCAAATAACATAGGTACTTTTGTTGATTTTACCATTCTCTAACAAATTCTCAACGATATTAACATCAAATGCTGATGATGTTTCAATATGAATATTGTTTTTGAAAGCTTCATTCATAATGTATTCAAAATGAGAGCTTTTTGTGCAATAGCAATAGTAATACTTTGCTTCGTATTTGTTTTTTTCCATTGATTTTCTGAACCAGGCCTTGGCTTTATTGATGTTTTCAGAAATCTGAGGCAAGTAAGTAAACTTTAATGGTGTCCCATATTGTTCAACTAATTTCATCAAATCGATATTATGAAACTGTAAGTTGTCTTTATTTAGTTTAAATTCCTCTTGTGGAAAATAGTATGTTTGGTTTATTAGATCAGAATATTTTGTATTCATTTATTTTTCAATATTTTAGGATTGTAATTTTTTAATTTAAGATACGATAATAATCTTAAATTCAAACCCTAATATTGGCAAATATAATTTGCAGTTTTTCGTGTTCTGCTTTTGAGCATGAGAAAACATCAAAACAAAACGGACTTTTACTATTATAAAAACGGTTCAACATCCTTAGTAAAGAACTATTGAGTCGGTTTCTATAAGAACTAAAATTTCTCTGTTTATTGTTTGTTTTCATCGTGGCAAATGTAAAAAATAATATATACCTAAAGCAATGGTTTTAATTAAAAAAAACTTTAAGATTTATAATCTTGAAACGCATTCAGAATCAATTTATTTTCAACGGATTGGTTAATTTTTATTTTTCCGATTCCTTCAATAAGTGCAAATTGAATCAATCCGTATTCATTTTTTTTATCATGAATAAGTAATTCTAAGATAGGATCTATATCATTTTCTTCGATTTCTACATCATCATAAATACTTTTAATAGCTGTTTTAATTTCAGCATATTCTTCTGCAGTAATTAAATTTTTCTGCCATGAAATATAACTTTCTAAGATCATTCCTATGGCAATCGCTTCTCCGTGTAATAATGTTTTTTTAGTTTCACTTTCCAGAAAATAACTTTCTATCGCGTGACCTAAAGTATGACCAAAATTTAAGGCTTTACGAATATTTTTTTCTGTGGGATCCTGAATTACAATATCATTTTTAATTTCTACAGAACGATAGATTAGTTCATCAAAATCACCATAATCGATAGAATTTAAATCTAAAAATTGTTTCCAGTATGGTGCATCGTAAATTAAACCATGTTTTAGCATTTCTGCCAAACCAGAGCGCATTTCACTTTGTGGTAAAGTTTCAAGGTAGTTTGTATCAATCAAAACCATTTTTGGTACATTAATAACCCCAATTTGGTTTTTAAGATTTCCTAAGTCTACGCCTGTTTTTCCTCCAACAGAAGCATCAACCATAGATAATAGAGTAGTAGGGATATTAATAAAATCAACTCCGCGTTTGAAAGTTGAAGCTACAAATCCGCCTAAGTCTGTGACAACGCCACCGCCAAGGTTAATTACAAGAGATTTTCTATCAGCACCAAGTTCAGTTAAAACATGCCAGATTTCTATACAAGTTTGAATATTTTTATTAACCTCGCCAGATTCAAATTCAATTATTTCGATTGTTAAATCGGTTTCAAGTAAAGGCAAAAATTTAGGCAAACAATGTTCATTTGTCTCATTATCAACTATAATAAACAAATTTGAATATTTATTGTCTTTTAAATGTGTATTTAAAGCTTCGTATGCATTTTGGTTGAAATGCACTAAATAATTATTGGCTTGAATAGATTGCATATTTCTTCGGTTAATTGAAACCGCAAAATAAGGCATTTTAAACTAAATAATGTCCAAACTTTAGCTTTAATTTATTTTAAAAACAGCTTAAATAAAATGGTTTCAAATAACAAATTATTAATTTACACAAGCTTATTTTTTAAATCTGATCATGTCGAAATTATTTTATTTCGCAATATGGATTCAGGAGCTTTGCGTCTGAATAGTTTTTATTTTTAGCCAAATTAATAAATTTACAGGCATTTTTTTTGTCATTAAGCTTCATGTAGCATATGCCTAAAAAATATTCAGTTTTTCCATTCTCCAATCCTGGTTTTTTTATGGCGTTTAAAAAATAAGCTATTGCTTTTTCATTTTGCCCCTGATTAAAATAATAAAAACCTAAATTCTGACTCACATAAATATTTTCAGGATCAATTTTCAACGCTTTTTTATAAGTCTCTAGTGCTTTGTCTAATTTTAAGTCCGTTTGAAATTTTTGCGCTTCAATGATATATTTTGTAATTAAAAAGCTATTCTTCTGTTTTAAAAGAGTGCTATCGTTTGGAAATACTTTTACTCCGTCATTAATAAAATCAACTAATTTTTCCTGATCAAGTCCGGCATTTTGTAAAGCAGCAACAGTTGTAGTCCAGGCTTCAGGCGATTTAATGTATTTTGAAAATATTTTATGTTGCTTAATTATTTCAGTAGCATCTTTTCTTCCAGAAGCTGCAAATATTGATGCTCTGTACAAAGAATAATTTCTAGGACGTAAATAAAAAGCCTGTTTACTGTAAATGTATGCACTGTCACTATTTCCTTTTTTATTAGCTATGATATATTTAAAGAAATTAATTCGTCCGGTATAAGGGTTTATTTTAGTGGCTTTTGAAAAACAATTCATTGCTTTTTCGTAGTTTTTTTCCCTTACATAATAAATTCCAGCATACTCATAGAACGACTCTGCGCTTTGAAAAACGTTAGGGAATTTAGGCATTCTCCTTAGTACTTCATCACCTGTTAAAGCTCCTTTGTCTTTAAAATTAATATCATCTTTCGTAATTAGATATTCCAGATTTGAAGCTTTGTAGATTATATAAGCTGAATAACTTGTTAAGCAAGCTACAAAAATTAAAGAACCATAAATGTATTTATTTTTGGGGTTTGCAGTTATTGTATGTTCTTTATCTGATGAATCTGAATTCACAACGGTCAGTGCTAACAATAAAGCAAAAATAATTTGCATTGTTGGCCTGTACATAGGGAAATTAAAAAAGGAATCGACGCCATAAACAACCAATAATAGTAAGGTCAATAATGCAATTTTTTTTGTTTCTGAATTTTGAGATTTAAGAATCCTTTTCGCATTAATGAAAAAGATAAAAATAAAAAGTGATAAATAAACCAATGCGTTGATAATACCTGTTTCGCAGCAAATTTCCAGAAAATCATTATGAGCATGTAAGGAAACAATAAATTCATCAGAGATATATTTTTCATAAGGAATAGATTCTACCTGATAATTTCCTAAACCAATACCAAATATTGGATTTGTTTTAGTTATTTCGATACTATTTTTCCAATAATTTAATCTGGCTTGTGCCGATGCATCTTCGGTACTAATTGCTCGATTTCCTATGGAACTATAACGTGTGCTAGTATCTTTAGATTTTTCAAAAATCCCACTAACAAATACCATAGCAATCAAAACAGGAATAACTAATGTAATAATTTTTATAAAACTTATTTTTTGAAACGAATTTTCTTTTAACAGATAAGCACTAAAAATTAAATAAATTAATGCCAAGGAAATGTACGGCGTTCTTGCTCCGGTTAAAAATATTACGCTTGTTGTTGAAAATAAGGCAATTAAAAGAAACCATTTTTTAAAACTTTTAAAATGAGTGATCCCTAATAATAAAAATGGAACTTTAATAGTAAGACTTGCCGCCAGAATATTTATATTTCCAGTATTACCCTTTAAATTAGTCAATAAGTCAATGATTGATGCATGTTTGGGAATTATGATAAAATGACAAAGTTGCTGCCATGAATTTTGTAAAAAAGATCAAGCTTATCTTTAAGGAGAATAGAAAGATTTATAAAAAGACAAAATACAATAGCTATTTCTGTGAATTTAGTTATAACAAGCGATGTGTTTTTAGCAGAAAAAAAACTTAAACCACAAAGTAGTAGGAAAACTAAGTAAATTTTAAAAACATAACTCTTTTTAAATATAGGAAGGATTTGATTTGAAAGGCGAGATGAATTAAAATAATAATAAAACCCAAAAATAAGATTCAGTACCGATAAATATAGAAACTGTGGATTTATAATTTCGAGAGTCTTAAAATAAGGAAGAAAGTCTATTATTAAAAGTGAGATTATAAAGAAAAAAACAACAAAATTTGGTATGGACTGTTTTCCCTTTAATTCATTAATAATATTATATGCTTTACTATTCATATTTATTTTTTTTGCAAAAGTAAATAAAATATAAGTAAAATCTTACTCCTAATATAAAAATAAACTTTGGGGAGATTAAAGATATTAAAAAAATCTGATATTCCTGATGAATAATATTCAAAACAGTCGCTATCTTTGCGCAAAAAATAACGTAAATGGAAAAAATATTCGATAACACTCAAGTTGCATTTTCGCTAAAAAGTGATACAGAACTCGATAGAGCTTATTTTCTTTTTAAAATGATTGACAGTCAGCCTTTAGTGAGGATAGGAACTGCTGTTACCAATTTTGCTATTAAAGCAAATCTTCCGGTAGAAGGATTAATCCGTGCAACTGTTTTTGACCATTTTTGTGGTGGTGTAAACGAAAACGATTGTATTACAGTGGTAGACAAAATGTTTACAAAAGGCGTTTCGTCTGTTTTAGATTATTCAGTTGAAGGAAAAGAAGAAGAAGAGCAATTTGATGCTGCTTTGCAAATGACTTTAAAAACTATTGAATTTGCTAAAGAACGTTTGGCAATTCCGTTTGCAGTTTTTAAACCAACAGGTTTTGGTCGTTTTGAATTGTATGAAAAATTAGGAGAAAAACAAAGTTTAACTCCTGCAGAACAAGCAGAATGGGATAGAGTAGTAGCTCGTTTTGATCAGGTTTGCAGCGAAGCGCATAAAAAAGATGTCGCTTTATTGATTGATGGTGAAGAAAGCTGGATGCAGGATGCTGCCGATGATTTGGTTACCGATATGATGCGTAAATACAATAAAGAGAAAGCAATTGTTTTTAATACACTACAAATGTACCGTTGGGATCGTTTGGATTATTTGAAAAAATTACATGAAGTTGCAAAAAACGAAGGATTTTTTATTGGAATGAAATTGGTTCGCGGCGCTTACATGGAAAAAGAAAACAAAAGAGCTGAAGAGAAAAATTATGTTTCGCCAATTTGTATTTCGAAAGAAGCAACAGATGTTAATTATGATGCTGCTGTACATTATATGTTAGACCATTTAGAAACAATGTCAATTTTTGCAGGAACTCATAATGAATTGAGTTCTTATAAATTGATGGAAATGATGCAGGAAAAAGGTATTGCCAAAAACGATAACAGAATCTGGTTTGGGCAATTGTACGGAATGAGTGATAATATCAGCTATAATTTGGCCGAAAACGGTTATAATGTAGCAAAATATCTTCCGTTTGGACCTGTAAAAGATGTTATGCCGTATTTAATTCGTCGTGCTGAGGAAAACACTTCAGTCGCGGGACAAACAAGCCGTGAGTTATCTATGATTAAAGCAGAACGTAATAGAAGAAAAGGAAAATAATCTTTTCTCAATTTTAGATTTTAGATTTTAGATTTTAGATTTTAGATTTTAGATTTTAGATTTTAGATTTTAGATTTTAGATTTTAGATTTTAGATTTTAGATTTTAGATTTTACAAAAAAATCCATTTGCAAAGCAAATGGATTTTTAAAATTTGGATTTTCTTTACTTAAGAGTTACTAAACTGAAGATTGCTTAAGTTTTTGTAGATTCCGTTTTCAAGGTTTATTAATTCCTGGTGCGTTCCTTCTTCTGTAATTCTTCCATTATCGAGAACTAAAATTTTATCAGCATTTCTAATAGTCGAAAGACGATGCGCAATAATAATACTTGTTCTTCCTTCCATTAAAACTTCTAAAGCTTCCTGAACCAGTTTTTCGCTTTCACTGTCTAATGATGACGTAGCTTCGTCCAGAATTAAAATACTTGGGTTTTTAAGCAGCGCACGTGCAATTGCAATACGCTGGCGTTGACCTCCAGATAATTTTACGCCTCGTTCTCCTACTAAGGTTTCGAATTTTTCCGGGAAACCTTCCACAAAATTTAAGGCATTGGCTTGTTTTGCGGCCAACCTGATTTCTTCATTTGTTGCATCCGGTTTTCCGTAGGCAATATTTTCTCTAATTGTTCCTCCAAATAAAATTACATCTTGCGGAACAATACTCATATTACCTCTAAGATTCTCCAAATCATAATCGTAGATGTTTTTTCCGTCTATAAGGATTTCTCCCGATGTAATATCATAAAAGCGAAGTAAAAGAGAAGATATAGTTGTTTTTCCGGCTCCGCTTGGGCCAACGATTGCGATCTTTTGACCAAATTCTGCTTTAAAATTTACCTCTTTTAGTACTTGTATTTCCTTACGGGAAGGATAACTGAAAGCCACATTGTTGAAACTTACATTCCCTTGTATTTTTTCTAAAGAAGAAGCTTTAGGACTTGCTTTAATATCTTCCGGAGTTTCTTCTAATAACTCAAAAACACGTTCTGTTGCTCCAACCGCTTTTTGAATTTGAGCATACATTTCGGCGATTCCTCCAAAAGAAGCTCCAATAAAAGTAGTATAGAGAACAAAAGAAATTAAATCTCCAACGCCTTCAACTTCGCCTTTAATGGTAAGGGTAATTCCGTACCAAACAACGGCTACAACACATCCAAAAAGACAAAGAATAATAAAGGAAGCAAAATAACCACGGTATTGACCACCTTTAATTGCAATTTTTACTATTTCCTTGATCTTATTTTTATAACGCTGAATTTCGTACCATTCATTGGCAAAAGCTTTTACATTGCTTATTCCCTGTAATGTTTCTTCAACAATTACCTGGCTTTCGGCTACTTTATCTTGTGTTTTTTTTCCGTATTTACGAATAAATCTTCCAAAAACTACGGCAGCAACAGCTACAATCGGCACAATAGCCAACATCATTAAGGTTAATTTGGGACTAATATTTCCTAAAATCACAAAACCTCCAATAATTAAGATTAACTGACGTAAAAACTCAGCAATTGTAGTTGTAAAAGTGTCTTGTAACTGAGAAATATCAGCACTAATTCTGCTGTTAAGTTCTCCAACACGTTTTTGAGAATAAAAAGACATTGGAAGTTTTACCAGATTCTCATACAACGCAAAACGAATGTTGGATAATGAGTTTTCAGTAAAATTTACAAAAAGAGAAATTCTGAAAAAAGAAAAAATAGCTTGCAGGACCAAAATTCCCATAAGGCCAACCGCTATTTCATTTGCCCTTGCAAGATTTTTATTAGTGACGCAATCTACCAGCATCCCCATTAATTTTGGAAAGGCGAGGGCAGTAGCGCTGGTTAATAATAAAAAAACCAAACCCAGAAAAAATTTCCATTTGTGATTTTTACCGTATTTAAAAATTTTAAGTGCTTTTTGAATTGAATTAGAGTCTAATTTAGCTTTCGGTAAATCATTTTCTTGAAATCTTGCCATTTGAATATACAATTAAGATATGCAAATGTATGACTCTGGCAAATGAATACAAAGAATATTATCGATTCCGTATAAGATTTCGTTTTTTAACTAAATAAATAAGAAAAAGATAAATTCTCTTTCCTTTTTAAAAAACTGAATAACAGATTGATAAATAATAATGTGAAAAAATATTTCACTTTTTTTATAAATATGCTTGCAAATACAAATTCTAGCTGTATATTTGCACTCGCAATCACGAAATGATAGCAGCCTAGTAAAATAGGGCGATTAGCTCAGCTGGTTCAGAGCACCTCGTTTACACCGAGGGGGTCGGGGGTTCGAACCCCTCATCGCCCACCAAGAAACTCCTTAAGAAATTAAGGAGTTTTTTTTTGTTTTATATTTTGCTATCTTTCCATTGTGGCTTGGATTCCAAATCCACATTATCTGATATTGTAAATGATCCTGCAAATTGCCCAATACATTAAATAAAATATTTATCTATAAATTTGATTGAATTATTGACAAACAAGATCAAAACGAAAAAAAGAAAAATTGACTGCACAGCCCATTATCGAAAATTTTAAAAATTATCTTCCGTTAAATAAAGAAGAAAGTTCATTATTAGACAAAAGGACGACACAGCGACAAATCAAGCGCAGACAAATGATTTTACAGGAAAATTTTGTTTGTAAACATTATACGTTTGTAGTTAAGGGCTGTTTTAAAATGTATAGCGTAGATGAAAAAGGCTCTGAACACAATATTAGTTTTGCAGTCGAAAATGAGTGGATAGCAGATTTAGGAAGCTTTTACTCAGAAAAACCAAGCAAACTATTTATTGAAGCAATTGAACCGTCTATTATCCTGCAAATTGAAAAACAAGACTTACTTTACTTATTCATTAATGTGCCAAAGTTTGATCGAAATTTCAGGGTTATTATTGAAGAAAAATTCATTGAGCTTCAAAATCGTTTATTGCAAAATATTAGTTCAAATGCAAATCAACGTTACTTAGATTTTTTGGAACAATATCCACAACTTGCATTAAGACTGCCTAATACTCAAATAGCTTCTTATCTTGGCATTACCCCTGAGTTTCTTAGTAAAATTCGTAGTGAAACACATTAAATAATTTTTTACTCTTAACTTATATTAAGACAATTTCTTAAGATTGTTTAATAGCTGGCTGCAAATTGTCATTGTACATTTACTTATAAATTTAAAAAATCAAAAAATGACAAATCACAAAAATTTCTTTAAGCAATTTGTTGAATTTATTAATACTGCAGATGAAAATTTAGCACAACAGCTTATTAATCCAACAGCAAAATTTTATGTTCCAGGTCAAGAAGAGCCTCTTATTGGTCCAGTAGGATATTTGAAAACTATTTGGATGATGCGTGAAGGATTTCCTGATATCAAATGGTATTTAGAAGAAATAATTTCAGAAAATGATAAATCTGCTATTCGTTTTACAATGACTGGTACACATAAAGGAACTTTTTTTGGAGTCCCTCCAACAGGAAATACTATTAAAGTACAAGCTACTAATTTTTATCGTCTTACTGATAATCAGATCATAGAAGAATATGGGCAACCTGATTTATTAGCATTGTTGCAACAAATTGGAGCAGTACCTACAAATTAAAAAGTAATAATTCTTATAAAAATTACAGATCATGACTGCCAAAATCTGTAAAATTTAAGAAATATTTTTCTAAAGCTAAAAAGTCCAAAGGGTGTATTTTTCTTTGGACTTTTTAGCTTTTAAAACCCTGGAAACATTTTTTTTATAATCTGCATCGACGGTTTAAATCGCAGATTTTTAACTTCATTACACAATTCAGAGGCCATATAACTTTAAAATGCTATAATGTTTTTTTTACTACATTTGACATAGATATTATTTATTGGCAAATTTATTGCTGAGAAAGAAATCAAATCATAAACGCCAAATTTTAAAATGAAAAAAACACTAATAACTCTTTTATTTGTATTTAGTCTTATAAATATATTTGGGCAAACGCCAACCATCTCAGCACCTGAAAAACCTAATGATGTGGTTACTAATAAAGTTATAAATCCGATTACAAAAGTTCCATTAGACGAAACATCAATCCTAATTTATGATTACGACGGCTCTCTTGTTTCATTTGATTTAGAATCCGAACGTATTAACTGGACTGTAAAAGCTACAGATGCTTATACTGAAATGTGCGCTAATAAAATAACACTGCAAGATGGAGTTGTTTATATTCCGTTTATTAACGGTGAGATTTTTGCAGTCGATAATCAAAGCGGTGAAGTTTTTTGGAAAACAAGGATAGGTAATAGTACAGATCAAATTGTACTAAAAAATCAAATTCCAACCATCAATAATGGAAAGCTTTATATAACGGCTCAAAATAATAACATTTATGCTCTTAATATAAAAAATGGCAGTTTATTATGGAGTTATAAGCTAGATTCTCCAAATAATGATATTCCGGTTCTCTTTTTTGACAATAAAATTTTTACGCAAAGCGGAACTAGTTTCTACAGTTTTGAAGCAAATACAGGAAAACTTCTTAATCAAAAAACCTTTCAGGAAGCTATTTACGGAAAACCTGTAACAGATGGTGAAAATATATTTATCGCAAACGAAAAAAATATCCTTTTTGCCTTAAGTCCTGATAAACTTGATGTTTTATGGGAATTTAAATTAGATGAAAATCAACATAGTGTCAAAGAACGTATAGTTTGCAAAGACAAAAAAATATATTTGGCAGCACAAGGCGAGGAAGTTTCTTCTATATATGCTGTTGATTCAAAAACAGGAACTCAGTTATGGAAAACTGATTTTAAAGGTGATAATGTTGAATACATTACCGAGGAAAGTGATAATCTTTGGGGATATACCCGCAAGAAAAAACTTTTTCAGATAGATTTATCGAATGGTGAAATAGCATCCGAAGCAAAATTGACAACCAATCCTATTTCAAATTTTGAATTTCCTATTGATGATTCCCTGTTTTATTATTCTGATGCTGCTTTAATTCAATTTGACTTAAAAACAAAAGACGAAAATGAAGTTTATCTGCGAACTTCTATTAAAGATGACCCTTATAGTGCCTATCTAAAAATAATTCGATAACATAAAAAGAAAGCCGTCTAAATCAGACGGCTTCTTTGTTAACACTAATCTAATGATCCTCTTTTAATTAATTTTCAGTTAAAAGACTGCCTAAATTGCAAAGGAGATTGGTTTGTTTTTATCTTGAAAAGTTTGCTGAATGATTGCGGATGTTCAAAACCAAGTTTATATGCTATCTCTGCTACAGACAATGAAGTAGAACTTAGTAAATCTTTAGATTGCTCGATTAACTTATTTTGAATGTATTGTTGCGTGTTTTGCCCCGTGAGCGAGCGAAGCATATCGCTTAAATAACGAGGCGATAAATTGAGATGGGCACTAACAAATTGTACAGATGGCAAGCCTTTTTCTAAACTGTTTTCTTCTATAAAATACTCCTGCAACAAGTTATCCAATGCAGTTACAATTTCGTGATTTACTGTTTTTCGGGTAATGAATTGCCGATTGTAAAAACGATTACTGTAATTCAATAATAATTCTATTTGAGAAACCAGAACATCCTGACTGAAATGATCAATACTATTCTCTAATTCGTCTGCTATCGTATTGAATAAATTTCGAATGATTTTCTTTTCTTTTGCAGATAAAAATAATCCTTCTGAAACTGCATACGAAAAAAAGCCATATTGATTTATGGCAGCGCCTAAAGGGTAATTTCTAATAAAATCAGGGTGAAAATACAATGAATATCCTTCGTAGCTTTCTAAATTTTCTGAAGAAACTACAATTTGATTTGGTTTTAAAAATGCTAAGCCACCTTCTTCAAAATCATAATATCCGTGTCCATACTTTATTTGTCCTTTAAAATTAGTTTTGAATGAAATTTTATAAAAATCCAGACAGATCTTTTGATTCTTTTCAAACGAACTCAATACTACATCATCATAATTTACCAGCGCAATAAGAGGGTGCAAGGGCCCTGGCAGTTGAAGATAAGACAGCAACTGAGAGATACTTTTAAAAGTCTGTATGTTTGAATTATCTTGTTTCATCTTAAAAAATAAATTTACAATAATACTTTAATATACACTACCGAAAACTAATTTTGTACCGAAGGACGAATAACAATATCACCAATTTCAACATCCAATGGCTGTTCAATCGCATACAAAACAGCATTTGCAATTGCATCGGGGCTAATTGCCATTTTTTTCATGTTTTCTTTTACTACAGATTTCATTGTATCGTTTTTAATGTTGTCTACAAATTCTGTATTCACCACTCCGGGAGAAATTCCGGTAATGCGTATTTCTCCATTCGACTCTTGTCTAAATGCTTCTGCAATAGTGCGTATTGCATTTTTAGTTCCCGCATAAACACCTTGCATTGGTACAATTTTTATTCCCGAAGTCGAGATTATGTTGATAATATGTCCGGATTTTTGCTGTTTAAAAAACGGAATAGCAGCAGCAATTCCATATAAAACACCTTTAATATTAACATCAATCATTTCATCCCAGCCTTCAATATCCAAATCATCAATTCGGCTAAGTTCGCTAATTCCTGCATTATTTATTATTACATCCAATTTGCCATAAGCAGTGATTGCTGCTTGAACCAGATTACGTAAATTCTCTTTTTTCTTAACATCAGTTACAGTATATTCTACTTTTCCATTTGCCATTTTTATTTGATTTGCCAATGCGGAAAGCTTTTCATTTCTGCGGGCGCCCAATACAACACTGGCACCATTTTCAGCAAGTTTCAATGCAATAGCTTTTCCAATTCCACTGCTTGCTCCGGTAATAACAACAACTTTTCCACTCAGTTTTTTTTCTGTATTATTCATTTTTTCTCTTTTTATAATGAATTACAAAATTCGGTTGCCGTTTATTGTCTTATGTAGTTAGATTGGAGAATCTTGTAGTTGAATTGGTAAAAAATAAAAAAACTCCACTATTTCTAATGGAGTTTTTCGCAAAATGTATTTATAAAATATTTTAGGCTTTTCGTTTCACAAATTTTTCGTTTAAATATTTCCTTACAGGAATATCGTAAATTGTCATTACCAAATAAGCAAATCCAAGCAACAAAATCAGTCCGGAAAGAACAATTAGTGTAAGTTGTGTATTATCAGGTTTATAATTTGTGTAATAATTGCCAAACATCCATAAAGCGGCGTAATGAGTCATGTACAAAGGGTAGGAGATATTTCCTGAAAACACACAAACCTTTTTAAATTTAGGAGATAATGTTGCTCCTGAACCCAAAGCTATCAGCAAAGGAAAATAAAACAGGACAACTAAAGGCTCAGATAACCAGTTCCAGCTTGAAAATGGCATTAAAAAAGCCAGCAATAATAATATTGACAACCCTGTAAATCCCAATTTATTTTTGATGATCCAATTAGAACGATATATAAGTAATCCTGCTAAAAAAGAATAGGAAATTCTGGCACAGCCATCCCAAAAAGTGGGACCGCTCCAGCCTCCTAACAAATTACCAGAACTATAACTTACATAACAAATGGCAATAGCAGCTATTATTGTTAGCAAAAGCAAATAATTACGGCTTATGCGATAAAGCACAAATGCGTAGACAATATTGGCAATATATTCCCAAAATAATGACCATGCAGGAGCATTAAAACTAAAAAGATTAAAACCACGATCGGCTATTATTGGTAAAGGAATCATGAATAATGAGCAAAGAAATGTCAAAATAATTTTTCCGGTGCTATACAATTCAGGATGACCTCCAAACGGATCAAACAAAAAAGCCAGCAATCCTAATATTGATCCCGCTACAACCAACGGATGCAGTCTGATGATTCTTGTAATAAAGAATTTACAAAGCCCCATTTTGGCAATACGATCGTCATAAGCATATCCAATTACAAAACCGGAAAGGCAAAAGAAAAAATCGACAGCCAGAAAACCATGTCCGATAAAGTTTTTAGTAGGATCAGTATAAATCCATTCCATAAAATGGAATAGTACAACAGCGAAAGCGGCAATACCTCTTAATCCGTCAAGAATTTCAAAATGTTGTTTTGTTGGCAGAATTGTTGTCGAGGTATTATTGGAACTCATTCTTTTATATATCCTTTCAAGTTAAGTGAAATAGGGCGATAGTGCCTAGTTTGAAGCAGCCGCAAATTATATAAATTAATAATCATATCAAAATTACATAAACACGTATTTCTACGGTTTTAATTGCATCTCAAGTTTTCTACTTTTGCAAGCAAAATCTTTAATATAATTTCATTTATTGAAGGCTAAAATAATCCATTGTTTTCCTAAAAGAGAAATTCACAAGTAATTTGAATTAAATATGAAAAGTAAAATTATAAAACTACGCAATTTTCTAAATCGAAATAAAATATTTTTCGAAGTTTTAGCAGCTATAGCATTAACTTCCACAAGCATTTTTGTTTCTATTAAAGCAAATAATATATCTGAAAGTCAAACTAAAATCATGGAATTGGAAAATACGCCAAGAATTGAGATTCAAAGAACACAATTAAATGATGACTCAACTAAAACTAATTTTGTAACTAAATGGAGTGTTTTTAATAATAATAGCAAGATATCTAATTTTGAAATTCAAAAAGAAATCTCATACCTTAATATTAGGAAAAAAAATGGAAAAGAAATTGATATACCGTTGGTAGAATATCTTAATCATTTAGGTAAATTAACTGGTCAAAGTGAAGGCCTGATATATGAATTTGACAATAAGTATTGTAGTCAAGATGAATTTTTAACTCGTAAAGAAATTTCAGATTATGGCGATATAGACGTGAAAAGTTTTATTGAAATTTCATATAACAACGTCTTAGGAAAAGAAGAATTAATACACTTTCAAATTTCACCATTAATTCAAGAAATTTCAGAAGATTCTTGGGAGGCAATAAATAAAGATTGGAGTGATAAAAATAGTAATGCAATTTATTTAAAAGACATTGAAAAAAACATTTTAAAAATAAAAAAGCGCATCTAATGAATTTTCTTTCCATAAAAATACCCCCAAATTGTGTCTAACATTTTGGGGGCAGTTCAAAAATAATGAAGTTTTTCTTATTTAAAACAATAGACTGTTTTTTTACCATGGACTCATTTCTGAACTATCCTCAATATCATTGCTGAAAAATTTCCCTGTTGGTCCATTTTCATCTGTTAAAGTGTGTTTGATGATAAAAGTGGCTGCACTTTCTACAGTTCCTGGGCCAGAATGATGGTTAAAATCTGTTGCCGTATAACCCGGATCAATTGCATTAACTTTAAAGTGTAAATCCTTTAGTTCGTAAGCCAATGTAATGGTGTAAGCGTTTAAAGCAGCTTTTGAAGTAATGTAACTTGTGGCTTTAAAATTGTAATATTTCCAATTAGGATCGCTATGTAAAGTCAAGGATCCGAGTCCTGAAGTGATATTACTGATTCTTGGACTTTCTGATTTCTTCAACAACTCTAAAAATGCCTGCGTAACACTGACTACTCCAAAAAAATTGGTATCAAAAACGTTTTGAATATCATTTATAGAAGTGTCTAAAGCACTTTGAGGAAACTCGCCGCTAATTCCGGCATTGTTTATCAAAATATCCAGTTTTCCTTTCTCGTTTTCAACTATTTTTTGAGCCGCTAAAATCGATTCCGGTTTTGTAACATCAATTTCTATAGCTTCGATATTCTCAAATCCGTTTTGACTTAATTCTGCCACAACTGCTTTTCCTTTTGCCAGATCGCGGGTTCCTAAATACACAAATAATCCTTTTTTTGAAAGCTGTTTGGTTATTTCTAATCCGATGCTTCTATTGGCTCCTGTAATTAATACTGTTTTCATTTTTCTTATTTTAAAATTAATAAGGCAAATTTCAATCGTTTAAAAATAAAATCATTTGCCAAATGGCAAAAAGCAAAATTTAACGTATGTTTTTTCTAATTCGGCTTAAGGAAGATTGTGTAATTCCAAGATATGAAGCAACATACGAAAGCGGCACACGATTTACGATATTGGGATAAATTTCCAAAAACATTCAATAACGTGTCGTTGCATCTTCAGAAATTAGCGGGCTTCGTCTTTCTACTTTTTGTCGCAATGCTTTCGAAATAAGTTTGTGTACAATTGCATCCCAGCCCACAATAGTATCCGAAAGTTCTCTCCAGTCTTTTCTTGAAAAGATGAGAATTTTGCAATCATTTACGGCCTGAACGTAGGCCGTTGAAGGGGTTTCGGTTTCAAAACTTTCTAAATCGACCACAAGATTGTTCTCGTCGATAAAATATTTGGTAATTTCTTCGCCCTTGTTATTATAGTAACAAACCCGAACAATTCCATCTAAAACAAAACCAACCTGATTGGAAACTTTTCCGGCCTCAGAAAAATAGTCGTCTTTTTGAAGTTCTAGTGTTGTAATTTTCTTTAAAATTAAATCAATTTGCTGTTGATTTAATGTGCCAAACTGCAATATATAATCTATAAATTCTTTCATACTGCAAGATAATCAAACTTATTTTTTTTCAATTTGTCATTTGGCAAAAAAAACAAAAGCTTTTAATCCTGCAAGGTTTTCAAAACCTTGTAGGTTTTTGCATTTTTATCATATTACTTTGCAGGTTTAAAATTATACCTACAAGGTTTTGAAACCTTGCAGGAAATCTAAATAAATATTTTATTTTAAAAAACTAAAACTTTCTTAAAGTGATTTGAATGCATTTTTGCTTATCGTAAATTAGTAAGTATTATAACTTTAATACACAAATCATGAAAAATAAAATCATATTGGCCGCATTATTATTTGGATTTATAATATCGGCAAACGCACAAAAGAAAATAGAAGTTTCTGAACTGCCACAACCGGCACAAGAGTTTTTAAAAAAGCATTTTAGCAATACAACTGTTGATATCGCTAAAAAAGATGCTGAACACGGCGAAAAAGGTTACGAAGTAAAACTAAAGGACGGAACAGAGGTAGAGTTCTGGAAAGATGGTTCGTATCGCGAAGTTGATGGAGATGATAAACCAATTCCAACCGATTTTATTCCGCAAGCTGTAAAAGATTATGTGGCAAAAAATCATCCAAACGAAAAAATTACCCACATAGATTACGGTCACAAAGATCTGGATGTCGATTTAACCAATAAAATTGATTTGGAATTTACGAAAGAAGGTAAAATTCTAAAGGATAAAAAAGATTAAATATTATAAAAATGGCTTCATAAACTAAATGAAGCCATTTTATTTTTTTTTAAACTCGCAATGAACCGCGAAATCCTCTGGCTGCATAATACGATTCTGCACCATTATGATACACAAAGACAGTATCATAACGAAAATCTGAAAATAAAGCACCGCCCAATTTTCTAATGTTTGAAGGCGTCACAATCCAGCTTGATGTTTTAGTATCAAACTTTCCTAATTTTTGCAGTTCGCGATATTGTTCTTCGGTCAAAAGCTCGATTCCCATGTTTTCGGCCATATTTATGGCACTGTCATTGGGTTTGTTTTCCTTTCTTTTTTCGAGAGCTTCGTGATCGTAACAAAGGCTTCTGCGGCCTTTCGGACTTTCTGCTGAGCAATCATAAAAAATGTATTCGTCGGTTTTTTTATCATACCCCACAACATCAGGTTCTCCTTCGGTTCTTTCCATTTCGTCAAGTGACCACAATTTTTCAGGATTTGTTTCTAATTTTAATTGAATTTTATCCCAATCAAGATCTTGATGACGGTTTTTATTATCTTCAAAACGTTTTTTAAGCACTTTAAGTAATTCTTCAGATGTCGTTTCTGATAGTTTGTTTTTCATGACTTTATATTTTTATTTATTAAGCATTTCTGCTAAATATTTTTCCAGCTTTTCTAAATTCTGTTTTTGTCCTTCATCTGCTTTGTGCGCTTTTACAATGATGTTATACATTTCTTCAGAATCAAACAAAAGCGACCAGTCTAATAAGGTTTCTTTGCCTTTTGATTCAAATAAAACGGTCGTTATAAAATGCGGATTGAAATGCTCAAAAACGATTTTCTTAAACGGAATAATTTCTTTAAAAATACTTCTGTTGGGATAATTAGAACCGTCTGGGCCATGCATGGTTAAATTCCATTCGCCATTTTTTTCAAAATCCATTTTATGAATCGTATTGGTAAAATCATTGGGTCCCCACCAATTTGTTATATGTTCAGGATTTGTCCAGACTTCCCAAATTATATCTGCCGGAGCATCCAATATTCTTGTACTTCGGAGTTCCTTATTTTCTGTATGATTCGTTCTTTCCATTTTGCTTTCCTTTAAAGTTATACTAAATAGGCGAGTAGACGATTTTACTTTTGTCTGCTCACCATTTCGTTTATCCAAATAGGTGCAAAAGGCGAAGTACAGCCTTTTGAAACAGGATAATCTCTGTAAATACCTAATTTTTCGCCAATACTAAGCGCGCGTTCCCGATATTGCGGATGGTTGATTCCGATATTTGCCAAAGTATTATTCATTGTCCATTGTACTTCGGGAGCCGCTTTTGGCATTTCAGATTCTATGCGATCGAGAAGGGCAGGGAAGTCCAGAACATCAGGATTTCTAACCACGGCACCACTTGTAAGGCTCCATCCTGCACGGGCTTGCATGGTATTTTCGGCCTGCATCCATTCGATTCTTAAGGATTCATTATCAGGATATGGTTTTATAAAATTTGTATAAAGCCAATCGGCAACGTGAGGGAATTTTTCAGATTTTACCAGTCTGTTTATTTCTTCTTTTGATATTTTTTTTGGATCAATAAGCAAAGTTGCCAAAAATCGGGCATCAACATTTTCAGTATCCCAAAGTTCGAGTGCAAGTTCGTGATTGGTTTTTATTTTTTTTGCCAAGGCACGAATATCACCCATTTTTACACCAAACTGATTATCGCCGGCACCAAACTTTTTATTATGAGCAATCATTTTTTCGTTGCTCAGCGCTTTAAGCTGCGCAAGTATTTCCTGAACTTTCATATTATTTTTTTCTTTTAAAAGTAAGAAATATTAATCATTTAATCCTTTTCCTTCAAAAATTAAGGGTATGCATTTTTCTACTCTTGATTCTCTGGTTTTTGTTTGTTTGGGTTGCGAAAAATGAAGCAAATAAGCCCTTTGTCTCCCGGGAGTTAAAGCTTCAAAGGCTTTTTTTAATTCTGAATTTTCGTCTAATTTCTGTTGAAATTCATCAGAAACCACAAATTCTGCTGTCTTTTTTAAATGTACTTTCAAACCTGCTTTTTCAATTTCAACAGCTTCAAAAATATAGGTTTTAAGAACTGATTTTAAATCAATTATTTCATCCAGATTTGTAAACCTGATTTGACGTGCTGCCTGAACGTTTGCAGATTGCTGAATTAAAATGCCGTCTGTATCCTTCAATAAAGCCCCTTTAAAAAATAAAAGCGCACAATATTCTTTAAAGGAATGAATTAAAACAATATTGCTTTTTTGATGCATATAACACGGAACGCCCCATTTTAATTCTTCTTCAAGACCGCATTCAAGAACAATTTCCCTTAATTGTTCCTGTTCTTTTTGCCATTTTTTTTCTTTATCAAAATAAAAATCAACTTTAGGATTCATTTTAATTGTTTTTAAATTAAGCCGAAATAACTTTTCTGTCTGCAGGTCTGAAATACCAGGATATTATTGTCAAAACAAGTAATAGTGTAGGGCCAAAAAGCGTCATAGCATCATCACCTACAGCTAAATGAGAAAAAATAGCACCCAACATTGCAAAAAAGAAACCTGCATAAGTCCATTCTTTCAATAACGGAAATTTAGGAATTAGAATTGCGATAACGCCTAAAATTTTCCACACACCAAGAAGCGTCAAAAAATAAAGCGGATAACCCAGATGCGTCATCATATCTACTTCTTCTTTTAATTTTATTATTTGTACAATTCCTGTTGATGTCATTCCCAGAGCAAGCCAAATTGTTGCAATCCAATAGATAATTTTATTTCTTTTTGTCATACTGTTTTATTTTAATCGGTTATGTTTACTGTTTTAAACATCAAAATTTACAAATGTGAATGGGACTTTTAAATTAGATTAAAAAACAATTTAAAACTTTAAATATCAAATGTTTACTTTTTATTTTAATTTATTTACGACGTCCTGCAAACGGTTATGTGCCATATTTAATCCTTGTGCAAATGGTAACTTCAACATTTGATTTCTCAATTCTATACTTTTGTAAACAATTTGCATGGTAAGTTTACTGGTTTGCTCCGTAATTTTTTCAAATTCTAAAAATTCGAGCTGAACTGCAAAAGGAGAGTTTTCCATTTCAAAAGTCCTGATAATTCTTTCGTTCAAACTAAACTCATGGATAGTTCCATTTGCTTTAAAAACCAGATTTCCGTTCGGGTCAGAAGTTTCAAACTGATAACCGCCATGTTTTTTATTTTCCAGTTTAATTACTTTTGTTCCCATCCATTGCGCCACAATCTCTGGTTCCTCATACGCTTTAAAAAGCAATTCTAAAGGCAAATCAAATTCTCTGGTAATTATTAATTCCTGTTTGTTATCTTCTGCTGCAATTTTTGTTTTTTGTTCCATAGTATGCTACTTTTTAGGTTGGTAGTTTTTCATGATAGCTTCGAGTTTATTAAATCGATCGTCCCACATTTTGCGGAAGGGTTCAATAAATTGGTCTATTTCTTTCATTTTTTCAGGATTTAAATGATAATAAATTTCCCGGCCTGTTTGGGTTTGGCTTAACAATTCGCATTCACTTAATATCTGAATGTGTTTTGAAATCGTTTGTCTCGACGATTCAAAGTTCTCGGCAATAGCACCCGGCGTCATCGCTCGTATGGCGACCAGACTTAATATTGCCCTACGTGTGGGATCGGCAATTGCCTGAAATACATCTCTTCGAATTTCCATTGTGCAGTTATTTGACTGCAAATATAATGCAGTTATTTGACTGCGCAAAATATTTTAGTTAAAATGTCTGAAAAAATCTTTTGAGTGACTTATCTAAGGATGTGAAAACTAAGTATTTAAACAATTAATAGACATCATTTATTCTAATACTGGCTTTTATTAATGCCAGGCCTTTAATAGTATTAATGTTGAAATCTTTGGGCTGATGATGTTTATTTTCTGAAGAAAGGGTAATGAATTCATCTCCTTTTTCAGATTTATGAATCCATTTTAGCATTACAATTTCGTCCTGATCATCATTTATTAAAGAAACAAGGTACATTTCGCCCCAATAAATGTTTTCGATTGTGGCTGCCATTTTTTTATATAATATTATATCGCCAGATTTTAGAAGGGGATACATGCTGTCGCTGCTTGCATAAATTGCACCATCGCATTTGGGCAGGTTCGGAATTGTTATATGCCCAAGTGGTGTTTCTTTGTTAGTGTCTTTAAATAATGCTTCGGCAGATGATAATGTTTTTATATCATAAAGTGGCAGAAGATGTTTATTGTATTCTCCAGGATCTTCACTTACAAAATTGATATCAGAATTTGTTTGATAAAGTACGTTTTTAAGCATAGTCTCCTGCCCCGAAAGTAGCCAAACAGGGTTAAGATCTCGACAATTGTCTATTATTTTATTCAGAACATCTTCGCCCAAGGTGCCGTTTCGCTTCAATTGGGTGCCTAAATAACCATTCGAGAGTCCGCTGTCTTTTTCAAATCTGGTAGGTTTAATACCTTTATATTCAAGGTATTGATAAAATCTTTCAATGGCTTTCATAAAAATATAGGAAATAGTTTACTTTTTCATTTGCTTTAATAAACAATTGTCTATATATTTGTTCTTACAACGGGAACAAACAAAGCAATGGACAAAGAAACGAAAAAGAAAAATACTTACAATAAAGAAATCCTTAATCGTATCAAAGAAAAATATGGTATATCAAAAAGATTCATCACAATGAGCCTTTCAGGCGACCGCAAAAGTGAAATGACTGATAAAATCAGAAAAGATTATAAAAAAATGGAGAATGCTATTACAGAGCTTTTAAAAACACTGTAATTCTCAATAAATTATTATAAGCCAGTAAAAAACTATAAATCGCAGTATAATGATTGTTGAAATAAAAGAAATTGAGGATCAGGAAAAATACGAGATTAACGGAAAACTGGTCTATAAAGATAAATCCGGTATCTGGCAATGTCACAGCGAACTTTCAAGAACAGAAAAAGAAGCTTTTAAAAAATTTGCACAATCATGGGGAACAAATAATAAGGAAGGTTTTAATGGTGAAGCTCATAATTTCCATTAATTTTTTTTGGTTGGTTCATTTTTGTCGAATGGGTGTTGTCCTTATTTATTTTTATTTACACCCATTCTTAACCTCCAGAACTGATTACTCTGGAGGTTATTTATTTTAGCAACAATTATTTTCTTTTATGATTCTATTTCCGAATTATAAAAATATTTTCTTTTCTTCCTTGGCAGCTTTATAAATAGCATTAATGACTTTGATGTCTTTTTTGCCTTCTTCGCCCGTAATATGATCCGGTAATTTTTTGTTTTCTGCTAATACCTTACAGATTTCATCCAACTGTGTTTTTTGTTGGTTTATTACAGGAAATTTTAATTCTTTTTCAGAAGTTCTCCCTACAAACGGGCCATAACTAAGCGCAGGACTCATTTCGAAGAAACCTTCATCTGCAGAAGCGTAAAATCTGTCTACATAAAAACCGCAGGAAGTGTTACAATTGGCAACCGCGCCACTCGGAAATTCCATTTGCCAGCTGATGCTTTCTTCAGTTTCAGAAAATCTTTCTTTATCATTTATAGTCCCAAATTGGGCTGTTACAGCAATTGGTTCTTCGCCCAGAACATAACGCGCACTTTGAATACAGTAAATTCCCAAATCCATCAATGGGCCGCCGCCAAGTGCTTTTGTCAATCGCCATTCGTTGCGGTCTTTTTTATCAACCTTAGCTTTACTAATTGTATCGTAGGTTTTATAACCCAGTGAAGCTTCAATAAAACGAACTTGTCCGAATACTTTATTTTGTCCTAATCGTTTAATTTCTAAATGATAAGGCTCATAATGCAAGCGATAACCCATAGCAAGCTGAACATTTGCAGCATTACAGGCTTTGATCATTTCGTCACAATCTTTTACCGTTACCGCCATTGGTTTTTCGGTTATGACATGTTTGCCGGCTTTTGCAGCACGAATAACAAATTCTTTATGCAGCCCATTTGGTAACACAACATACACCAAATCAATATCTTTGTTATTAATTATTTCATCAAAATTTTGATAGTTGTAAATGTTCTTTTCAGGAATATTATATTGTTTTTTCCATTTTTCAGCTTTCGAAGGCGTTCCGGTAACAATTCCTGCAAGCGTGCAATATTCAGAAACCTGAATTCCTTCAGCCAGCATACCAGCGTAATTTCCTAATCCACAAAGAGCAATGTTGATTTTTTTGCCTGTATAAGTTTCCTGCTGATTTTCCGGCAATTCTAAAAAGGAGGGAAGCGTAGTCAATACTACCGAAGCGCCAACGCCAACACCAAATTTATTTACAAAAGAACGTCTTGAAATTTTTTCCATGAAGATTACTGTTTTAGTGAAACATTTTAGTATTAGTAACTAATTTCATAAAATGTTACATAATAATCTCTAAAACTGTTTTGGCTTTAATTTTTTAGCAGCAAGCATTGCAACTTCATTAATTCTGTTTTGTTTTGTTTCGGGTCTTTTAGCGACAGTGACCCATTGCAAAATCATTTTTTTTACCGATTTGCTTAAACTCATAAAAAAATCTTTTGAACCCGGATTTTCTTCAAATGCGATTTCAAGCTCTTTTGGAATCGTTAATTCTTCAACTTCATCAAGAATATTCCACGAACCATTTTCTTTTGCTCTTTTAATGCTTTCGTAGCCTGCTTTTTGCATTAATCCGCCTTCAATAAGGCGTTCTACTTTTGCTTTATTTATTTTAGACCACGCGCTATTGGGTTTTCTTCGGGTAAAAAACTGGATAAAAGTATCATTTCCAATAGATTTTCTGGTACTGTCAATCCAGCCGAAACAAAGTGCTTCGTCTACGGCATCGCTCCAATTAATCGTGGGTTTATTGGCTTGTTTTTTATAGCAAGCCAGCCAAATAGATTGTTTTGAGTTATGGTTTTCAATTAGCCATTCTCTCCAATGTTTTTGGCTCGCCGGACAAAAAGTTTCTAAATCATTCTGTTCCATTTGTTTTGTATTTATCGCATTGTGAATAATCGTAATTTGGTAATTGATTAATCTTAAAATCGTTTTTACAAGTTTATACCACAAAGCTAAAAGTGCTGAATGACAACCCTATGTCAACAGTAAAAACGAATCCTTCTTTTATTTTTCAAGCACAAACAAAATATATTCGCCATGATTAGAAAAACCTTTTTCTTTCTCGATAAATCCTTTCTTTTTATAAAACTCGACGGCTTTTGTATTTTGTATCAGGCATTTTAATGTAATAGGCGAATTCATCATTTTAATAGCTTCGTTAAGCAAAATTGTTCCAATATTTTTATGCTGATGTTCTTCATCAATATATAGATGATGAATGAAATTATCGGGAAGCCATAACGAAATAAATCCAACGGCTTTATTATTTAATACAGCAACTAAAACAAATTCTCCTGCGGTTTCACGGTCAAAATCATCAAGATTGTATTCGACGACATCCTCCAGCCAATAAAATGTTTTTTGACGAACTTCAAGAAATATTCTTTTTAAATCGGGAATATGATTTTTGTTCTTTTCAAAAATTTGAATCATTTGTGTTTTATTATTTAAGGCAACAAATTACTCTTTTTTTCAATTCAATAATTTACAAATACGTTAAATCATAATTACATTCCGTTCGGCAATCTGTCGGCATCATTTTTTTTGCGGTTAAAACGATATATTACCGTAAGATTCAAATATCGGCCCTGGGATTTTAAAAAGCTCCTAAAAAAAAATCTCCTTAACACAATGATATTAAGGAGATTTTATATGGTTTAGTAAAGTATTTCTTTTGCTTAAATTTTGTCCAGTGTCAGTTTCATCTCTTTACTATCCAAAATCAATTTATCATCTGTAATAATACTTTCGCAAGGATATGGAGTTCCTGTTTCGTCTTTAATTACGAGTTTTTTACCTCCATTTGTTAGTGCGTAAGTACCATCAGTTATTTCTCTCTGTAAAAATCCCGTCACATGCCCGTCTTTTGTAAACGTTAAAGTTCCGTTAGTTAAAATTACATTTTTCAGAGAATCAGAAAGAGGCATTTTTGCTTCAACAGCGGTAATTTTCCAGGAATTTACCAGTTTGTTTCGCCCTTTGCATGAAACCATTATGATAGTTAATAATGCAATCCCAAAGATAAATAAGTTAGATTTTTTCATGATTTTGTGATTAAAGTTAGACAATATGAAATTACAAAAATATTTTTAATTAAAAATCTAAAAATCAAATATTTATAAAAACAATCAAAAGATTAAACTTACAATTAACAAAATCACATAACCAAGAGAAAGAGATACAGAAACGCAACTTTATGAAAACTTTTTTTGTTTTCAATCTAAAGAAAAACTCAGAACCTTAGCAACTTAGCCCCTTAGCACCTTAATTAAGCGTTAAAGCTCCCAAAATTTCCTCATACATAAATGGTCCACCAGGATATTTGGCAGTATAATCAAGATTTAGCCAAACCTGACCACGCTCATCAATATGGTAATGTAGTTTTTGCTTGTAACTTTCTTTGGGGAAAAGTACATTTTTTATCAAATAATTGACCTTTTCTAAATCGATCGAAGAACCAATTAGAATTTCAGGGTAAATATGTCCTTTGGTATGTATCAATCTCGGAGTTCCGCCAATAGAGCGAATTGCTGCCGCCATCAAAATAGAATGATCATCACAATCTCCTGAAAAATATTCTAACGATTCGCTTGCCGTTGCAATATAATCGCCTTCTTTGGGGTCGTTTACGTAATTCCAACGGCTGTTTATTTCTTTAAAAACAGCAAAGCACTGAATCGTTGTTCTATAATCAGAATAGCCTCTTATGCCTTTAAAGTGCTTTGTAGTTGCCATAATGGCAAAGTTTCGAACTTTCGGATTTTGATATTCTATAGCGCTAATAATCAATGATTTGTTTGGAAAAGGAAGCAACTTTGCCACAATAATATCCTGAGGATACGGATTGTCTGACATTGTATAAATCATGGAATTATAATCCTCAGAAATCTCATTGAAACCGTAATTCCCTATTATCGAACCATAAACCAATACCAATAAATATACTGCAATACAGGCAATTATGATTGTTCGCAAATACATCAAAAGAAAAAATATAGCTGCAAAAACAAACACAAACATAAAAACGCGATCCAGATTAAAGGCCCATTCTATATCGATCAGGTTTTGATGCAGAATGATAAAAATGGGTATCGTTATCAAAAGACTCAAAACGCTAATAATAATCCTGTCCCAGGGTGATTTCACCTGTAATTTGGATTTTAATTGCGGAAAGTCAATTTTAGGAAATTTTATCATAAGAATCAAAAGCAGTATTTACAGCGCTTTTACAGTTTCAACAAAAGTACTTTTTTTATCAATAATTCCGAGATCAAATAATTGATTTTGAATTTTATCGAATGCTTTTTCATTTAAATGTTTTTGAGACCATTGTGTCAGCTTTAACCATTCCTGAATATCTTCAAGCTGTTGGTTAAAAAGTTCTGCCAATGTTTTATCAATATCTGGAATCTGTGCAAAATCGTGCGTAGTTTTATTGATTACTTCCAGAATTTTTTCGACAGCTTTTGCATTTTTCTTCAAAAATTCATCTCGAACCGTAATTACAAACGAAGGCCATGGAGTAGGGCAGTCGCCAACACGCCTAAAAACGCCCTGATCTACAAGAGGTTTTGTCATAAAATGTTCCCACATAAAATAATCGGCAGTTCCGTTTGTCAAAGCTTCAACAGCGCCATCAATGGTATTTACGATTTCAAATTGTAAATTATCGGTTTCCCAACCCTGATTATTGGCATTTACATACGCCATTAATTCTGATCCGGAGCCTCTTCTGGAAATAGCAACTTTTTTATTTTCAAGATCTTTTATAGTATGAAAATCAGATTTTGCGCCAACGTGAATTCCCCAAATTAAAGGTGATTGCACATATATCTGAACAATTTTACTTGGGTTTCCTGCAATAATGTCTTTTACAATTCCTTCTGTTAAAATAACCGCAATATCAGCTTCTCCATCACGAAGCATCTGACACATTTTACCGGTTCCTTCGGGAATATTTGTCCATTGCAAATCAATGTTTTCAGCTTCAAATTCGCCATTTTCGATGCATATACGCCATGGCAAATTGAAGTGTTCGGGAACACCCACAATTTTTACAATTTTCATTAGGTTTAAGTTTAAGTTAAGTTGTTTGGTATGCGTATTATAAGTTTGTTTGTCGTTATTTAGTTTTTCATTAAATCTGCTCTGTGTTTTTCAGAAAGACATGGTTCCCCAAAATCTATTATAGAAAGATCTACATATTCATTCAATATACTTTTTACAATAGAATAATCAACTTCTCTAATTACTTCAACTGCAAAAAGAGTTTCATTCATTCCTTCTGATTCACAATTAACTGCTTTAAGTTTTTCTCTTATTATTTCTTTGTCAAAACCTTTTTCCAGAATTATAACCTGAACAATTGAATTTCCAGAAGTTTCTATCGTTTTCTTATAAACAAAACGCTCTTCATCTTCATCATATTCTGCATAAAAAATATCATCTGTTGCAATAAGAGGTCCAAAGAATGGAATATTATCTAATTTGTAATATCCTTTTTCCAAATCAATAATCTCTGCCCACATTGTTTCTACAACTGTGTCTTCTAATAAATCACTATAATATTTAAATAGGATTTTTTTATGTGTATCTGTCATTATTTAATGTTGTACTGTTTATATAATTAGAAAATGTGTCAATTAGAAAATATGATAATTAATTCTAAATATGTAAATTAATTTAATTCAAAAATTAAAGCATCATCTAATTGTCTAATTTTCTAATTATCAAATTTTAAGATCGTAATTGCCTAATATGATGTTCCAAATGATCAACATAATCCGTCATTAAAAACCTTAAATCAATTATAGATTCATCACTTAGAACAATTTTATAATCTAAAGCCTCTTCATCAACAGATTTCATGAGTCTTACAATTTGTTTATTTATGGAAAGCCAGAGTTCTGTCAAATCATGAATATCCATTGTTTGATATTGATTTAAATTTACTAAATCTATTTGATTGTAGGGTCTGTGACGATACGGTTTTTCTACATAATTAATCTCTGTAAAACGAACCAAATTATGAATTGCAGAATCAACCAAATGTCCAAGAATCTCTTTTTTAGACCATTTACCAGGAATTTTAGCTTCTAGAACAGCAATATCAATTGTTGGAAAATAATTAGCATTTTCGGCAAGTATTTCTTCAAATCTAAGAATTGAGTTTTGTAAAATCATATAATTTTGATGAAGTATTTCACAATAAATTTAGGAAGAGCAAATAATTATCTAATTTTCTAATTGCCAAATTATCATTACTTAGAAGCCAGTTTATTCAAAGTATAAGTAATCAACTCGTCAACAGCTTTATACGGATCTTCACTAAAGGTCCCCGAGGCACGATTGGCAATAATAGCATTCAATGACAAAGCGTTATGACCTAAAAGAGCCGAAAGCCCGTAAATAGCCGCAGTTTCCATCTCTAAATTAGTGATTCTTTCCTCATTAAAAGTAAAATTATCCATTTTATTATTTAATTCTTCGTCCTGGATATTCAAACGTAAAACACGCCCTTGCGGACCGTAAAATCCTCCGGCAGTTGCCGTAATTCCTTTAAAAATTTCATCAGATTCAATTACTTTTTCCAGTTTTTCCGAACAGGCAATCGCATATGGTTTTCCTTTACGAATGTCCCAATTGGTATGTGTTACAAAAGCATCTTCAAGAGCGACATTTGATACATCATCAATTAAATAGGAGCGAAGCATGTTGTCTAATCCCAATGCAAATTTTGACATTACAAAACTATCCACCGGAATATCAGCCTGCAGCGAACCCGAAGTTCCAATTCTGATGATATTTAATGAAGTTAGGTTTTCTTTTGGCAAACGCGTTTTTAAATTAATGTTTACCAAAGCATCTAATTCGTTTAAAACAATATCAATATTATCAGGACCAATTCCTGTTGAAATTACTGAAATTCTTTTTCCTTTATATTTTCCCGTTTGGGTTTTAAATTCTCTTTTTTGAGTTGAATATTCAATCGAATCAAAAAACTGAGTAATTTTCTCTACTCTGTTTTGGTCTCCAACAAAAATTATATCGTGTGCAATATGCTCAGGAAGAAGGTTTAAGTGATAAACGCTTCCGTCTGGATTAAGTATTAATTCTGAATTTTGTATCATTATTTTTTAGGTGCTAAGGTTCTGAGTGGCTAAGGTTCTAAGGTTTTCTAAAATATCAATTTCCAATTTTTAGAAATTTAAATATTCAGGACAAAGCTTTGTAATCTTTGCCTTTTACAAAGCTTAGAAATATTCCTTGCGAACTTTGCGGTTAAATTTTCACTGTTAAATATTGGAATTTGGAATTTAAAAAAATTGGAATTTAATTTCACCCTCCAACTCTTTTTGTTTTAAATCCTTTTTCTTTTAAAATTGCCATAATTTTATCCCGATAATCGCCTTGAATGATGATTGAATCGTCTTTAAAAGTTCCGCCTACACTAAGTTTTGTTTTAATTTCCTTGGCCAGAATTTTAAAATCTTCATCGCTTCCTTCGTAGCCTTCAATTATGGTAGTTGCTTTTCCTTTTCGTTTTTCAAATTTACAAATCATAGGTTCTTTCTGAACGTAAAGAACATGATCTTCCTGCTGAACTTCTTCAGGCTCGTTTGATTGCACGTGATCGGGAAATAAATTTTTTAATTGGTCTTGTAAATCCATTTGCTGTGTTTTTTGAACGCTGATGACGCGGATTTTATTTTCTAAAGTTTTGATATACTTTTCTAATAAATTCTGGTTTCTTACCAAAATTTAAAAGAAGTCCAACTTCACAATCAGTTGCTTTTAAATAATTTATTATTTGAAATTCATTTGCTTCAATCAAACATTCTTGTGCTTTTAATTCTAAAATTACACAATCATTTACAATAATATCAGCAACATAATCTCCAACATCAATATTTTTATAATATACTTTTATTTTTTTTCTGAGCTTCTACCTTAAATCCGTTTAATCTAAGTTCGTAAAACAATGAATTTTGATAAACTCTTTCAAGGAAACCATATCCCAATTCATTATAAACATCATAGAATATTTTTAAGATAGCCTTTGTTAATTCTTCGTGTAAAAGACTATTCATATTTTTCGTTTTAAATCCGCGTTATCCGCGTTCTAATTTAATAGCAAAGAGACATCAGGTTAAACCCAATGCCTCTTTATAAATTAGAATAAATTTACACGTCTATTTTTTGATTAAACCCAAGTCTACTAAACGTTCGTATAAATAATCTCCTGCAGTGATATCCTCAAATTTCTTAGGATTCTCAGCATCAATACAGTTCTCTAAACAATCTAAACGCATATCGCTTACCGGATGCATAAAAAACGGGATAGAATAACGAGAAGTTCCCCATAATTCTCTTGGCGGATTAACTACTTGATGTATTGTTGATTTTAATTTATTATTGGTATGTCTTGACAACATATCACCAACATTAATCACTAATTCATCATCTTGTGCAATGGCATCAATCCATTCACCATCATGATTTTGAACCTGCAATCCTTTTCCCTGCGCTCCCATTAAAAGCGTAATCAGGTTAATATCTCCGTGAGCTGCCGCACGAATTGCATTTTCAGGCTCAGAAGTAATTGGTGGATAATGTATTGGTCTTAAAATAGAGTTTCCTTCTTTTGCATATTGATCAAAATAAAACTCATCTAAACCTAAATGTAAGGCAAGGGCTCTTAATACATAAACGCCGGTTTTTTCAAGCATTTGATAGGCTTCTTTACCAACAGCATTAAATCGTGGTAATTCTTTAACTTCAACATTTTCAGGGTATTCTGCAGCATATTTTGAGTCTTTATCAACATACTGACCAAAATGCCAAAACTCTTTTAAATCTCCCTCTTTACGTCCTTTAGCATGTTCTTTTCCAAAAGAAACATAACCTCTTTGTCCGCCTATTCCGGGAATTTCATAATTATGCTTAGTTTCTATTGGCAAAGCGAAAAATTTTCTAATCTCGCCATAAAGTTCGTCTACTAACTGATCATCTAAGAAATGACCTTTTAGGGCTACGAAGCCAATGTTTTCAAATGCACTGCCGATTTCATTTACAAATTTTTGTTTACGTTTCGGGTCGTCCGAAAGGAAATCACGTAAGTCTACACTAGGAATGTTTTGCATACTTTACATTTTTTATTTAAAAAGAATAAGGAACGGTAATTCCTTACATTAACAAAGGTAGATAATATTTTAGATTTGAATTTTAAAAATTAATTAAAAATTAAATTTTACCGTAATATTTTAACGTAAATAAATCAATTATCCAATAGATTAATTATTCCGCTAAAAAGTTTTTATTCTCTGTAATTTTCCTATTTTTAAACATTCGTAAATTATGTTTTCAGATGTTACTTATTTAACAATTATCATTAAAATTGTTATATTTTTATATATTTGAGAACAATAAAAAATAACCAAATGATCTTTTACAGACACAATTTAAGTAATACTGAATTATTAGATTTATATAAAAAAATACTAAAACCTCGTTTAATCGAAGAAAAGATGCTGATCCTTATCAGACAGGGAAAAGTGTCTAAATGGTTCTCGGGAATAGGGCAGGAAGCAATTTCTGTAGGTATTACGGCTGCATTGGATGAAACGGAATATGTGTTGCCAATGCACAGGAATCTGGGAGTTTTTACCACAAGGAATATTCCGTTGCACCGACTTTTTTCGCAATGGCAGGGAAAAGCAAATGGTTTTACTAAAGGACGAGACCGCAGTTTTCACTTTGGAACTCAGGAATATAATATTGTGGGAATGATTTCGCATTTGGGACCACAATTGGGTATCGCTGACGGAATTGCACTTGCAGATAAACTTCAAAAAAATAAAAAAGTAACAGCTGTATTTACGGGTGAGGGCGCAACAAGTGAAGGCGATTTTCACGAAGCCCTGAACATTGCCGCTGTCTGGAAATTGCCTGTAATGTTTGTAATCGAAAATAATGGCTACGGACTTTCGACTCCAACAAACGAGCAGTATGTATGCGAAAACCTTGCCGATAAAGGTGTTGGTTATGGCATGGACAGTTATATTATCGATGGGAATAATATCCTTGAAGTATATCATAAAATCAAGCAGTTAAAAGAACATATGCAGGAAGATCCGCATCCGGTTTTATTGGAGTTTAAAACCTTTAGAATGCGTGGCCATGAAGAAGCGAGCGGTACCAAATATGTACCTGAAGAAATGATGAAGGAATGGGCTACAAAAGATCCTGTGGATAACTACAGAATGTTTTTATTGGATGAAGGCGTTCTTACAGAAGAATATGATGACACGTTAAGAGCCGAAATTAAGCAGGAAATTGACGAGCAATTGGCTATTGCAAATGCTGAACCTGAGATTGTACCCACTTACAGCGGAGAATTAAATGATGTTTACGCACCATTTGAATATGAAGAAGTTAAATCAAAATCTGAAACAAGAAATATTCGTTTTATAGACGCCATCAGAAGCGGTCTTGAACAATCATTACAACAACATTACCATCTTATTTTAATGGGTCAGGATATTGCAGAATATGGTGGTGCATTTAAAATAACAGAAGGCTTTGTCGATCTTTTTGGAAAAGACAGAATACGCAACACCCCGATTTGCGAAAGTGCTGTAGTTTCTGCCGGAATGGGATTGTCAATTAACGGTTATAAAGCTGTTGTCGAAATGCAGTTTGCTGATTTCGTTTCAACAGGATTTAATCCAATTGTAAACTTATTGGCAAAATCACATTACCGCTGGGGCGAAAAAGCCGATGTGGTCGTTCGTATGCCTTGCGGCGGAGGTACTCAGGCAGGACCTTTTCATTCGCAGACCAATGAGGCCTGGTTTACAAAAACTCCGGGTTTAAAAGTGGTTTATCCGGCTTTTCCGTATGATGCAAAAGGATTATTAAATACCTCAATCAACGATCCGAATCCGGTATTGTTTTTTGAACACAAACAATTATACAGAAGTGTTTATCAGGATGTCCCAATCGATTATTACACCATTCCGTTAGGAAAAGCGGCTCTTTTAAAAGAAGGAAAATCAGTTACTATTATCGCTTTTGGAGCACCGGTTCACTGGGCCCTGGAAACGTTAGCCAATAATCCTGAAATTGAAGCTGATTTACTTGATTTAAGAACTTTACAACCTTTGGATACCGAAGCTATTTTTGCATCAGTTAAAAAAACAGGAAAAGTAATCATCTATCAGGAAGATACCTTGTTTGGTGGAATTGCCAGTGATATTTCGGCCCTGATTATGGAAGAATGTTTTGAATATCTTGACGGTCCGGTAAAAAGAGTTGCCAGTTTAGACTCTCCAATTCCGTTTACAAAAGCACTTGAAGATCAATTTTTACCTAAAAATCGTTTTGAAGAGGTTTTACTTGAGTTGCTGAGATACTAAAGTTCTAAGATACTAAGATGCTAAGATTCTGAGATGCTAAGGCTCTGGAATCTTAGCATCTTTTTTTATAGGATCAAAAAACTAAGCTTCTAAAAAAAACTTAGCATCTTAGCATCTCAGAACCTTAGCCTCTTAAATAATAACAACCAATCGTTTTCCGTCAGGAACTTCGGCGCTCCACATTTTTTCAATATCAGCCAAACTCACTTCTTCAATATTTACTTTCAGTTTATTTTGAGCAGCCAGAACAAACATTTCCGGAAGAATTTCTGAAAACAATAATTTGACTTCTTCTTTTGCCCAGCTTCCTAACCCTGAACCTGATAATTGAAGATCGACGCTTCTTAAAATTCCTGATGACAATTGTATTGTATCTCCGGCCATTCCTCCAATAGTTACGTATCTTATTTTATTGGTAAACGATCCATTTCCTTTTAAAACCGAGAGAATCAATTCTGCCGGATGTCCCCACAAATAATCCAGAATAATATCTATAGGTGTATTTAAGTGAATTGTTTTTAGCTGAGCAATAAAATCTTCATCATTTTGTTTAAGCGAAACAACTTCGTCAGCGCCTAATTCTAAAAGATTTTGAAGTGTTTTTTCATTTCTTCCGGTCACAATAATTTTCTTAGCGCCATAATGTTTCGCAATCTGAATCGCCATTTGACCTGTAAATCCGGTTGCACCGTTTATTAAAACCGTTTCTCCCGGTTTAATTTGAGCTCTAAATTTTAAAGCCATCGCTGAACCAGCAACCGCATTGGGCAATGAAGCCGCAACTGCATTACTAATTCCGTCTGGTAAAGACACAGATAAATTTTTATCGATAATCGCTTTTTCTGCCATTGTACCGCTAATGCCACGAGCGTAAACCCGGGTTCCATCTTCCAGCAAACCAATTCCGTCACTACCCACTACAAAACCGTTTTGTTTTTCCTTTTCAGAGGAATAATGTGCGCCGCTGGCTTTTCCTTTATCAAGATTGGTAATTGCAACTGCTTTAACCGATATTAGAATTTGGTTTTCATTTTGCACGATTGGTTCTGCAATTTCCGCATATTTTGGCATTTCGCCTTTTTTATAAACTACTGCTGCTTTCATAATTATTTAATTTTATGAGGCAAAGTTAGATAGCCGAAAAAGGGCAGACGATAACATTTGTTATCAAATAAAAAAAGAAGCAATTGGCGTTTTTTTAAACCATATAAGTTATATGAGTCATTTAAGCTTTACTTATAATTTCTTATATAACTTATATGGTGAATATTTTATTTTCTAATCAATTTGCTTTTTATTCTACTTAAATGAACGGTAGTTATACCAAGATAAGAAGCTATATAATGTTGGGGAACACGTTGTATGATTTGAGGTTTTTGTTCAATTAAATTGAGGTAACGCTGAGTAGGGGAGTCCTTTATAAATGAAACAAAATGCCTGATATAATCAAATGTACGTTGAAAAAGCATGTCGATAAAACGATCTCTTAACTCCGGAATTTCTTTTACTTCTTCCAGAATTTTATCCATATCGTTTTTAGAGATCCACCAAATTATAGATGGCTCAATGGTTTCAATAAAAACAGGACTTGGGAATTGTTTTATGAAACTTTCAATAGAAGCAACGCTTTGATTTTCGAAGAAAAACTGCGTCGTCAAATCTTTTCCATTGTTATTAAACCAAACTCTGATACAGCCTTTTTCAATTATAAAAAGCTTCTTTGAAACTTCGCCTTCTTCTAAAAGTGTTGTTTTTGCAGGAACTTCAATGCGATTGAAATAGCTTGTATATTCGATCCAGCGTTCGTCGCTTATTGGAAATTTATTTCGGAATTTGGTAAACATAAATATTATTTCTCTTTTTCTATCAGATTTGCAATTCTGAAACTATTTGTCATCAGCAAATAACCAATAATAACTTTTACAAAATTAAAGATCATCCAACCTGATTCAGGATAATCTTTGAACAGACTTTCTTGCTGAAAAAAGACAAAAATTTGTTTAAATAGGAAAGGAATGCTTTCAACAAACATTAAACCTCCAATTACAATTATCGCAATTTGAAATTATTCTATTTCCCTTTGAGTCCAATTCTATTTTTTCATCTTCAAAACCTTTATCAAGTTTAAGTTTTTCAATAACCCATGAAGATTTATAAATACAAAATTTAAATACTATAAAATACACAAACAGTACAATTAATAGAATAGAAATTAGTATTATAAAGCTATCGTAATCATGTGTTTGATAAGCAGAATAAATAGAGTAAAACCATTGCGGTACAATTGTTAAAGCTCCAAAAATCAGTAATAATCCTAAAATTTTAATTAAGATCGTCCAAAAGGTTTTTATTGACATTTAATATTTTTAATTAGTTTCCAACTCAAACAATTGCACCTGACTTTTCAATCGGTCAATTAATAGATTCATCATTCTTTTGTTTAGACTTGATGAATTTTGGATATAAGTATCGTATTCTTCAATAGTAAAAAGCGCCATCACAATTCCTTTTAAAGAATTACGGAACTTTATATCTTTTTGAATGGAGTTTTCAATTGTTTGTAATTTCTTTTCGACTGTGTATGAATAAAAATCAGCTTTGTTTTTGTTTACGTAGTTGATAAAAACGGCTACAAACAAATCGTTTTGGAGTTTTAAAATAGGCCTAATCGTTTGATTCTGAAACAACTCATCTGCCGAAGATTGAGCACTTACAGTTCCTAAAGTTTCGCCTCTGAATTCTTTTAAAAAAGTGTCTCTATCTGCCATGTTTTTTCTTTAAATTTAGAAAAAAATAAAACACAAAACTCATTATAATTAAATTTTTACCATATAAGTCACATAAGTTTATTTAAGCTTAACTTTAATTTGTTATAGGATTTTAACCGAAAAAAAATACTCAAAATGTTTCAAAAACTTTTAATTGTTTCCTTACTGTCTGTTTTTCTAATTTCCTGTAATTCTAAAGAGAAAAAAGACAAATACAACCATGCTTTTTATCGGGCTGTAAGTGGCAGTGATACAGCTGTTTTAGACATCGACATAAGCGATAAACGTTTTTACGGACGTTATGAAATATCATATTACAAAACAGGAAAAGATTCCGGTGATGTAAGAGGCGATATAAAAGGAAATACTTTAACCGGCGATTTTCATTATATTTCTAACGGAGGGAGCTGGAAAAGAGTTCCATTGGCTTTGCTTAAAAAAGAAAACAAATTAGTACTTGGAAATGGCGTAATTGGTACTTTCATGAATCTTCCTTGCTTTATTCAGGGAACGCTGAGTTTTAACGATCCAAAATTTGTTTTTGAGGAAGTGAAAAAAGAGTAATTTTTTTGTTTCAGGTTTCAGGTTTCAAGTTCTATAAATGACAAACCCGACAGATTTTAAAAACCTGTCGGGTTTCTATACGTATAGACTTTAGTTCAAAGTAAAGCAACCTGAGACCTGAAACAAAGAAAACCTGAAATTTTTATTTAATCTAAAGGTCCAATTTGCGATGGCAATTCGAAAATTTCCAGATCAAAATAAATCACCGAAGCCATTACATGATCAAAAATATCGGCCATAATATATTCGTAATTTGCCCAGCGCTTGTCGCTCGAAAAGGCATAAATCTCTAACGGAACTCCATGCTCACTCGATTGCAATTGACGGCACATAATATGCATGTCTTTATTCAAACCCGGATGCGTTACGAGATACTGCATGATATATTTTCGGAACAAACCTAAATTAGTCATGTTTCTACCGTTGAGCGCAAGGCTTTTATCAACACCGTGCAAACTATTATATTTCTCAATTTCGGCCTGCCTGGTTTCTATATAAGATGAAATGAGCTGTACTTTTTTCATCTGATTCAAATCTTCATTATGAAGAAAACGAATGCTGCTGCTTTTTATCAAAACATGCCTTTTAATACGTCTTCCGTCAGATTTTTGCATCCCGCGCCAGTTCTGAAACGAATCGGAACTCAAGGCATATGTTGGAATTGTGGTAATCGTATTATCAAAATTTCGAACTTTTACAGTTGTTAAATTAATTTCGATTACATCACCATCGGCACCAAATTTATCCATTGTAATCCAGTCACCAATGCGAACCATGTCGTTGATAGCAACCTGAACACTCGAAACAAATCCTAAAATAGTATCCCTGAAAATCAAGATAATAATTGCCGAAAGTGTCCCTAAAATAGTAAGTAATTCGCCTTTTTTAATTCCGAATAAAGTCGAAATAATCATGGCAACACCAAAAATCCAGAGCACGATCATGATAACCTGCACAAAACTGTCGATAGGTTTATCGCTGTATTCCGGTTTTTGTTTTAAATAATCCCGTAACGAATTAAAAATCGTTCTGACGATCCATAAAGTCAGCAAAACAATATAAACACCAACTATTTTTCCAAAAAGTCCTTCCCAATAATCGTATTTATCTAAAATGATAGGGACAGCTTTATAAATAAAGAAAAACGGAATTAAATAAGCGGTATATTTTGTGGTTTTATTATGAACCAAATAATCATCAAACTTGGTTTTGGTACGCTGCGCAAAAACCGCCGTAAGCGTAACCAGAACAAATTTAGCAATATAATAAATGGCATAAGCCAAAGCCACCATAATGGCAATATTAAATACAAGACTGGTGTAGGACGCAAAGTTGCGGCTCATTCCCCAATCCCGAAAAAGCGGATATAAAAAATTAAATATTTTATCCAAAGGTTTATGCATTGTTTTCTAAATATTTTTTCTCAATATAGAAAGTTCCAAACGGAATCAGAGAAGCTATCAATATAATTGCGAAAGTTTTTAAATCCCAGTTTTGAGATTTTTTCAATAAAAAAGCCAACAATATATATCCTATAAATAATACGCCGTGAGTCATTCCTAAAGGACGTAATAAGGTATGATAAAGTTCAGGATTGCTTGTTTTAATGATAAGCATATTGGCAAATAAAACTAAATAGGAAATTCCTTCTAAAATTGCGGTAACCTTAAAAATCTTGAGCATATATTTGGTTTTTAAATTTAATCCGGCAAAATTAAGTATTATGGTTGATTATTAGAGTATGAATGGTAAAAGTAATTTAACTTTGCATCCTTAAACTTTGATAATGAGCAAGCGCGATTTAAAAAAATATCTAGCCGATTTAAATAAGGAACAACTTGAGGAACAAATCATAGAATTGTACGAGAAATTTAGTCCTGTAAAAGTGTATTATGATTTTGCTTTTAATCCAAAAGAAGACAAATTATTGCAGGAAAGCAAAGTCAAAATTTCGCATGAATATTTCCCGGTAAAAAAGCCAAATGCAAAATGGCGTCCTAAAGCAAAAATGCGACGTTCTATTGCTCAAAAAATCATCAAACATTTCATTTCTTTAGGTGTCGATTCGTTTATTATTGCCGATTTGATGCTGTATAATATCGAAATAGCACAAACTTTCTCATCTAACAACTTTATTAAGCAGGAATTGTTTTACAAAAGTATGTTTAATTCTTTTGAGCAAGCGTTAAATTTTGTTATTTCAAACGGAATTTTGAATGAATTTAAAACAAGAATAATTGCGATCCAACAGCAAACTATTCAACAAAAATGGAAAAATAAATACGATTTTGAGATAATTTTAGACAAAATCGACTTATAAAAACACTTCTCATAAAAAATCTTATTAAAAAAAATCATTTATTTTAAATTAAAATAGGAGGGATAACTGTTTTTTAGATGTATTTTTGCAAAAATCCAAAAATAAACAATGTCTCAAAACACTTTAGAAATAGAAAGAGAAGAGAAAAAAGAACTTTATGCATACCAAAAAGGCGATATTGACGCCATTTTTGAACGTTTAGACAATGCTCCAGCTCAACATCATTTATTGTATCAACTACCTACAGGTGGAGGAAAAACTGTAATTTTTTCTGAAATCGTTCGTCGTTATTTAGCAAATAATGATAAAAAAGTAGTTGTTTTAACGCACCGCATAGAACTTTGTAAGCAAACTTCAAAAATGTTGAAAGGCTTTGGTGTTTCTAATAAAATCATCAATAGTAAAGTAAAAGAGTTACCTGATCAAAACGATTATTCTTGTTTTGTGGCGATGGTTGAAACTTTAAAAAACCGTATCAATGACGAGAAATTACATCTTGACAATATTGGTCTGGTTATTATTGATGAGGCGCATTACAATTCCTTTAGAAAATTATTAAACTCATTCAAAAATGCTTTTATTCTTGGTGTAACAGCAACACCTTTGAGTTCGAATATAAAATTACCAATGCACCAGAGTTATGATGAACTTATTGTGGGAGACACAATTAGCTCGTTAATTGACAAAGGATTTTTGGCAAAAGCTACCACTTATAGCTATGATGTGGGATTAACATCATTAAAAGTGGGTATTAATGGAGATTATACCGTAAAATCTTCAGATGATTTGTATACCAATACAATCATGCAGGAGAAATTACTGCATGCTTATACAGAGCGTTCATTGGGTAAAAAGACTCTGATTTTCAACAATGGTATTCATACCTCATTATATGTATATGAAACTTTTAGAGAAGCAGGTTACGATATCAGACACCTGGATAACACAAGCAGCTCTGAAGAACGTAAAGATATTTTGGCGTGGTTTAAGAAAACTCCGGATGCGATTTTAACTTCGGTTGGAATTTTGACTACTGGTTTTGATGAGCCAACTGTAGAAACAATTATATTAAACAGAGCAACAAAATCGTTGACATTATACTACCAGATGATTGGTCGTGGATCTCGTAAATTACCTGGTAAAGACGAATTTACGGTTATTGATTTGGGAAATAATGCAGCACGTTTTGGTTTGTGGAGCGAACCGGTAAACTGGCAGCATATCTTTAAATCACCTGAATTTTATTTGGAGAATTTACGTGACGATACAGAAATCGAGATGTATTTTAAATACACTATGCCTCCTGAATTGCGTGCAAAATTTAGCAAAACAGCAGAAGTTACTTTTGATGTTGATGAAGAACACAAATTAGCGATTAAACAAAATTTACGTTCTAAAATCGTATTAGACAAGTCATTAGAACAACATGCCGCAATGTGTGTTGACAATACCGAAACTTTACAAGAAGCAAAATCTTTAGGAAAAGAATTGGATGATGATATCGAATGCCGTATCAAACGTTATGCAAAATGCCTGAGCCAATGCAGTAAAAACTACCGCGAATGGCTGGTTGAAGATTACAAGAAAAACATGACACTTTTAATCGGTAAAAAATACCGTGAAAAAATCATGAACGAACCGGATTGATCTGAAAAAGGTTAAAAAAAGTTTCAGGTTTCAGGTTTTACTTTGAACAATAATTTAACCGCAAAGTTCGCAAGGTTTTTTCGCAAAGTGCGCAAAGTATAACTTGCGTTCCTAGCGTAAACCTTTGCGAACTTTGCGGTTAAGTAAGCAAACTTGACAACAATAAAATAAAAATCATTTTAATCTGAGTAATCTGTGGCAGAAAAATCTAAAATCAGAACTCTAAAATAAAAAATAAAAAATGTCTAAACAATTCTCATCATTAGGAGTTTCAGCACCAATTTTAAAAGCTCTAAACGAGTTGAACATTGTTGAACCAACAGAAATTCAACAAAAAACGATTCCACTGCTTTTAAATGAAATTCACGATGTTGTAGGTTTAGCCAAAACAGGAACAGGAAAAACAGCCGCTTTCGGATTACCTTTATTGCAATTAATTAATACAGAATTACCAGTTGTTCAGGCTGTTATTTTGGTTCCAACCAGAGAATTGGGACAACAAATTTTTAGAAATTTAGAAGATTTCGGAAAACATATTCCGAATATCTCTATCGCTGCAACTTGTGGCGGAATCCCAATAAAACCACAAATTGAGCGTCTTTCACAGCCTACACATATCGTGGTAGCAACTCCGGGGCGTTTAATCGATTTGATTCAGCGTAAAGCGGTTGATTTAAAACAAGCAGAATATCTAGTTTTGGATGAAGCCGATGAAATGGTTTCAATCTTAAAAGAAAGTTTAGACGAAATTGTAGCTGAACTTCCTAAAAAACACCGTACTTTATTATTCTCAGCAACTTTGCCGGGAACAATCAAACAATTGATTCAGAATTACTTAAATAAAAATGTAGTTCAGGTTAGTGCCAACATGGAAACAGTTGGTAACCAAGGAATTGATCATGAATATATTGTGGTTGACCCGATTGAAAAATTAGATGTCTTAATGCATTTTTTAAACTCAAAAGATGGCGAACGCGGAATCATTTTCTGTAAAACCAAAGCTGCAGTAAATAAATTAGCTAAAAATCTGGCTATAAATCGCTTTTCATCTGGAGCACTTCACGGTAGTTTATCACAAGGAATTCGTGATAGAATTATGGAACAATTTCGTGAAGGACACATTAATATTTTGGTTGCTACAGATTTGGCTGCGAGAGGAATAGATGTGAAAGAAATCTCTTATGTGGTCAATTACCACTTGCCTGACACTTATGAAAACTACGTTCACAGAAGTGGAAGAACCGCAAGGGCAGGAGCAAAAGGGCTTTCCTTAACCGTTTTACAAGAGGAAGAAACAGTTGAAATTCCGGAATTTGAAAAAGAATTAGGAATTAAATTTACCAAATTCCAAAAACCTTCAGCAGTAAGTTTAGAAGAAAATAATATGCTTTTATGGGCAAAACAAATCTTCAAAACAAAACCTAATCATGATCTTTCAGCAGATTTAAAAACGAATGTAAAAACAGTTTTTCACCATCTTACTAAGGATGAATTAATTGAAAAACTAATGGCAAATTACGTTTTACAGAACAAAGTTGAAGTCGCAGAAAAACCTGTTAAAAAATTCAAAAAGTAATATTTCGATAACCTGATTTAGCCAATTTATGTTGTATTTTTATGAGCAAATGACAAATTTGAACTCTAAAATACGACTGAAATGGCAGCAAATATTATTATAAAAAAAATTTCGATTAGCGAAATTGATGATTTACAAAAGATTGGCCGACAAACTTTTGAGGAAACATTTTCTGAACACAATTCTAAAGAAAACTTAGATGCCTATTTGGATGAAGGATTTTCATATGAAAAACTAACTGCCGAACTTAACAATGAAGATTCTGAATTTTACTTCGCTATACTTGAAAATGAAGTAATTGGCTATTTAAAAGTCAACTTTGGAGATTCTCAAACAGAATTGAAAGACAACAAAGCGCTTGAAATTGAGAGAATCTATGTTTCAAAAGAATTTCACGGAAAAAAAGTCGGACAACTACTTTACGACAAAGCCATTGAAATTGCAAAAGAAAAAAATGCTGAATACGTGTGGCTTGGTGTTTGGGAAGAAAACGGAAGAGCTATAAATTTTTACCAAAAAAATGGTTTTGTAGAATTTGACAAACACATTTTTAAATTAGGTGATGACGAGCAAACCGACCTTATGATGAAACTTAAATTGACTAATTAATTCCATAATTTTTTAACAGAAAACTCAAAATTGGTTTTTGTATCTGGAATTATAATGTTAAATTTATAGAACTGCTATCAGCAGAAACAGTTTTACTCATAAATCCTACTTAAATAAAAATACATATGAATATAGTCATAATAGGAGGCGGTTTTGCAGGGATAAATCTTGCAAAAGAACTTGTTAATCAGCCTGAAATACAAGTAACGCTTGTAGATAAAAATAACTATAATTTTTTTCCACCCTTAATATATCAGGTTGCAACTGCTTTTTTAGAACCATCAAGCATTAGTTATCCTTTTAGAAAGTTTTTTGCCGGTAAAAAAAATCTACAATTTCGTTTGGGAGAATTACTTTCAGTAGTTCCTGCCGAAAATAAAATAATTTTAAATAACGGCGAATTAACATACGATTATCTGGTTTTTGCAACAGGCGCTGAAACAAGTTACTTTGGTATGGAAAACGTGATGAAAAACGCCATTCCGATGAAAACATTAAATGATGCCATCGAAATGAGAAATGCATTGCTTAAAAATCTTGAAAAAGCAGCTATTACCAAAGATATTCGCAAGCGTCGTAAATTATTGACAATTGTGGTTGCCGGAGGAGGACCAACAGGAGTAGAGGTTTCAGGAATGTTTGCCGAAATGCGAAAAAATATCCTGCTCAAGGAATATCCTGAATTAGAGACTTCTGCCAGTAATGTTTATTTAGTTGATGGAGGAGATGCTTTGTTGGCACCAATGAGTAAAGATTCACAAAAAGATACACTTGAAGCACTTACAAAACTAGGCGTTGTAGTAAAACTAAACACCAGAGTTGTTGATTATGTAGATGATACAGTTCATTTTGAAAATGGAGATACGATCAAAACCAAAAATTTAATTTGGGCTGCGGGAGTTTCGGCTAAAATTTTTGACGGAATTCCGAAAGAAAGTTATGGACGTGGTCGCCGTATGGCCACAGATCAGTACAATAAAGTAAACGGATTAGAAAATATTTACGCGATTGGTGATACAGCAATTTCGGCCGGAGATAAAAATTTCCCTGACGGACATCCGCAAGTCGCGCAGGTTGCAATTCAGCAAGGTTTAAATTTAGCCAGGAATTTTAAAGCAATAGTCAAAAATAAACCGCTTAAACCGTTTGTTTACAACGACAAAGGTTCTATGGCAATTATTGGAAAAAACAAAGCCGTAGTAGATTTACCAAGTCCGAAATGGCATTTCAATGGATTTTTTGCCTGGATTATTTGGTTGTTTATCCATTTAATTTCTTTGATAACCTACAGAAACAGAATTAATACATTCTGGAATTGGATGGTAGCTTATTTTGCAAGAGATCAATCTCTTAGAATGATTATCAGACCGGAGAAAAGACAGTAAAATTTTAAATTCCAATAAAAAGCCCGAATCATATATTCGGGCTTTTTATTTTATGCGTGTGATTTCTCCTTCGTCGAAATAAAAACGTGTATAAACTTTAGTTTACAATACTGCATTACAATGCAGCTGGCTTTGGAATTTGGAATTTATCCGGAAGTTTAAGGATTGGATTTTAATAATCTAATGTCCAACTAAAACATCATCATCACCAGAAATTTCTATCTTTTCCTTGATAAAACGCTTTCCAATATTCAAAACTATAAATGCAATTACTGTTGTTGATGTCATAATAATCACCATTGGCCAAACAGAATCTTTTACAAAAACCCCAACAGCAAAAGAAGCTAAAGCTCCCAATCCTAATTGAATTGCACCCATTAAGGCTGAAGCGCTTCCGGCATTTTTGGCAAACGGAGCCATTGTAAGCCCCGCAGTATTTGGATTTGAAATTCCCAGACAACCTAAAAATAAAAACAACATTGTGATCGTCTGATATAATCCTAAAAGATTATTTAATGCCAATATCAGGAAAACAATACTGATTACAGATTGAGCAATTAAGGCTGCAAAAATCATTTGCTCACTCGAAAATTTCTTTAATAAAATAGAATTCAATTGACTTGAACCAATAAAACTTACTGACATAAAAGCAAAAATCCATCCGTATGTTTTAGCATCTACATGATAAATATCCATAAAAATTATAGGAGAGGCTGCTACATAAGTAAATAAGCCCGAAAAAGCGATAGAACCTGTAAATGCGTAAGTATAAAATTGCGGTTCTTTTAATACTTTTAAAAAGTTATTTATAATTGGTTTTGGCTTTAATGAAATCGAAGTATCCGGTTTAAAACTATTTGGTAAACCAACTTGAGCCGCTATTAAAATAGCAATTCCCATACACATTAGGATAAAAAAGACAGTATGCCAGCCATAATCTTCAGTAACATAACCACCGATTGTTGGCGCCAACATCGGCGAAAGCCCAAGAACAAGCATCAATAATGAAAATACCTTGGGAATATCTTTTACAGGAAATAAATCACGAACCATAGCAACAGAAGCAACTGTGGCAGCGCAACTACCAATCGCCTGAATGAAACGCAAAAAGATAAAAGCATCAATATCAGCAACATAAACACAGCCTAAAGAAGCTAAAATATAAACCATTAAACCAATAAATAAAGGTTTTTTACGTCCGAAACGATCCAATAAGGGGCCGTAAAGCAATTGTCCTGCAGAAATTCCGATAAAATAACTGGATAAACTCATTGAAACTTTGGCTACAGTGGTGTGTAAATCCTTTGCAATACCAGAAAAACCAGGTAAATACATATCGATTGAAAAAGGACCAAGAGCTGTTAAAGAACCTAAAATAAGAATAAGTTGAATATATTTTTTTGTTGTCATTTCTTAAAAAATTGCTTTTAATTTTCGGCAAAGGTAAATATTTCCTACCTTGTTAGATAGAGAAACCTTTTATATCTCCAAAAAGGGAACTGGTTTTTCTGAATATTCGGCTTTCAAAAGTGTTTTGAAGACGATAATCTTAAATTAAAAATTATGAAAAAGTACATTTTACTATTAGCATTTATTACAACATCAATTTCATTTGCCCAAACCATTACGTCTAAATTAGAAGATGCAAATCCGGCACAGTATTCTTTACTTGAAAAAGTAAACAAATATTATCCTGACATTACACTAAATAAAGCTATTACAAATTTTTATGCCGATGGAAAAATTATTGATTCACAACAATCATTTGATTTAAAAGGAACAAAATTTTCTAGCTATAAAATTGGAATTGAGCCGGATAATAAAAAATTATTGTTCGAATATACTTCAGCCGAAACCGGAAAAGTTTACGGAGATGTTTCGCTTTTTAAAGGAAGTGCTTTGAGAACAACATTTACAGAAAAAACGGGTCAGGTTGAAGTTTCCTTAGATGGAAAATCTGTTTATCAGACAAAAATCTAAATCCAGATAACGAAATGTTATAATTTAAAAGCGTCACGAAAGTGATGCTTTTTTAATTTATATTTGAAAATCAAATTTATTTAAAATTTTCATTCTAATGAGAAAAACTATTCTGCTGCTGTTATTTATTTCTTTTTCAACATATTCTCAAACAAATTCTTTTACTGGAACCTGGAGCACCGAAAATTGCAAAAGCTGTAGCAAAGAATATATTTTAAAATTAAATATGGCAGAATCTAACAAGAAAATATTCGGAACTGCGGAAATTACAAGCAGCAATGAAAAATTTGTTACAGGCGTTATGGAAATTACCGGATATGTGTATGTGCTTGGTGAAAAAGCACAAATAAGCATCAAAAGCAAAAATGGTTCTGCGAGCGCAGTTCTTTTTGTAAATGATGGCGTTTTACAGTTTAACAAACGTGGTGGAGCTGATTTGGTACCAGAAGAAACAATTCTGACGAAATTATACGAATAACGGTATATTTCAAGACATATGTATTTTGACCTATAATTTATATTATGTAAAATAGGATTTTTAAAGAACCACTCTATATCAAATAATTATAAAAAAAATCTTTTAAATTATAATCTCTGCTTCTTATAACTTCAGAATCCTGTAGGTTTTAAAAATTGGATTTAAAGCAAATCAGAAACTATAATAAATGCACCTCAAGGTTTTTAAAACTTCAAAAATTACAATTTAAATTTTGGTGCATTATTTTCTTTTTAATTCTGCCCAAAAAATCTCATTAAATTTTATCGATTAAAAACAAAAAATACCGTTTAAAACCCTATAAATCAATAAAAATTAACATATTTTTAATATTTAATATATTCTAATCCAGATGCTTTCATTGTAAGGTTTTATTTTATTATTTTTACATTCGATACTTTAAAAAAATTATCCAACATATGAATACAATTGCTGAGCATATTGCAGATTTTTTAAAAGAATACCCGCCATTTAACAACTTAACTTTTCAGGAATTAGCTGATATTGCCAACAATATTCGTGTTATCAATTTAGAGAAACACGCAGTATTGTTTGAAAATAACGATCCTTTACATGATAGTTTTTATGTTGTGGCTTCGGGCGTTGTAAATCTGACAACAATTGCAGATGCCGAGGAAACTATTATTAATAAATGTCACGAAGGAAATATTTTTGGATTACGTCCGTTTTTTGCCAAAAATAACTACATGATGACTGCAAAAGCACGTGAAGAAAGTATTATTTACGCTATTCCTATCGCGGTTTTCAGACCTTTTGTAGCCAATAATTCTGATGTTCTAAATTTCTTACTGGAAAATTTTGCTGTAAATTCGAGACATACAAAAGACAGTTCAAGTTCTAACGGAAAAATGATTTCTGAAACTTCATTTTATGTTGATCAACAGTCAGAAATGCAATATTTGCAGACACTTACCTATAATAATTCGCCATTAAAAACAGAAGCTAACCGCATTGTAAAAGATGTGGCTATTTTAATGACTGAATCTATGGTAGATAATATTGTAGTTACAGAGAAAAATCATCCAATTGGTATTGTTACTGATGCTGATTTGTCTTCCAAAATTGCCACAGGCCGATATCCTATTACTGAAACTATCGACAAAATCATGTCGTCGCCGGTTGTAACCGTTTTAGAGAACGTTTCTCTTGCTGAGGCACAGCTACTTATGTTAAAACATAACGTTACCCATTTATGTGTTACCAAAGACGGAACGAGTAAATCTGCCGTTAAGGGAATTATTTCTGAACATGATTTAATTGTAGCTCAGGCCAGTAATCCCGGAGTTTTGATTAAAGAAATCAAGCGTTCACAGCTTCCAAAAGATTTAAAACAAATTCGTGATCGTTTATCTGATTTGATTCAGAATTCGATTCAAAAAAATATTCCACTTTCACATGTCAGTAATATTGCCAGCGAAATTAATCTGGCAATAATTAAGCGTGCGGTAGAATTGTCAATTTTAGATTTAGGCTCACCTCCTGCTCGATTTGCATGGTTAAGTATTGGTAGTCAAGGACGTAAAGAACAGCTTTTATTGACAGACCAGGATAGCATTTTAGTTTTTGAAGATGTTACTCCTGAGAAATACAGAGATGTAAAAGATTATTTTTTAAGACTGGCGAAAAGAACAACTGCAATACTTGAAAAAGTGGGTTATGAACTTTGCCCTAACGGACATATGGGGAGCAACATGTTATGGTGTAAGTCATTGACTGACTGGACAAAACAATACAACAGTTGGATGAATACTCCAGGTGAAAACAGCAATGATTTGAGCAGTATTTTCTTTGATTATGAGATCGTTTTTGGTGAACCAAAAATTGAAGAAGCGATTGAAGGTGTAATTTTCAAAAATGCAGTTAACAATACTTTATTCTTTGATTTTCTAGGAAATGATGCTTTAAAAAGAAATTCTCCTCTGAGCTTTTTCAAAAAATTCATTGTTGAAGAAGAAGGTCCGCAAAAAGGTAAATTTGATATTAAAACCCGTGCTTTAATGCCTTTGATTGATGGAGCTCGTTTACTTATTTTAAATTCTAACATAAAAGGAATTCAGAATACTTATCTAAGATTCAAGCAATTAGCGATAACGGATTCTAAAAATGCAGAAATATATTTAAGTTGTGCAGAGGCTTTTCTAATATTATCAAAATTCAGAACTGTTGAGGGATTAAAAAATGACGATTCCGGGCAATATATTAATGTAAAAGAAATGTCAAAAACAGATAGAGAGAAATTAAAAAATGCTCTAACGCCAATGAAAGATCTTGAAGAATTAATCAAGAGCAAGTTTCAACTTACGCAATTTTCATAAATATGTTAGACTGGATTAAAAATATAAACAAAGAATATCCTGATTTTTGGAAGGATTACTTAGCCAAATTCGAAACAAAGCCTAACAGATTTGTAGTTCTATCTACTGAAACTTCTGGCTTAAACCCGAATAAGGATGTAATTCTATCTTTGGGTGCTTTTTCTATAATTGATGACAGCATTGTAATTAAGGACAGTTTTGAATCTGTTTTATTACAATACAAATTCCTGCATGATAATGGACTTTCTAATGAGTTTATTATCGAAAGCAAAATGATAAAAATGGAAGAGCCGGCGGCTTTGGAAGCTTTTATTAATTTTGTGGGGAATGCAGTTTTGGTAGGACATCATATTAATTTTGATATAGAAATGCTTAATAGTGCTCTTGAACGTCTCGATTGTGGAAGATTGAAAAACGAAGCGCTTGATGTTGATATGATGTATCGCAAATTAACAGACATTAATGACAAACAATTTTCACTTGACGATTTAGGAGAAATTTTCAAAATCCCAAAAAGCGATAGAAATTCTTCTTCTGAAGATGCTTATCGAATTGCACTTTTGTTTTTGAAATTAAAATCGAGGTTGGGAATTAAATAACGATTTTTTTGAACCATATAAGTTCATGTAAGGAATTTAAGTTTAAAAATCTTTGGCAAGGACAAAAGAGAAATTTGGAATTAAAATGCTCCTTTAGGAGCTAAATATTCGTAGGAAAAAACGATACACGCGTATATTTGTCCCTTAGGGACTACACAATTTAAATTGTTATTAAACAAATAAAAAATGCCTCTTAAATATAAGAGGCATTTTTGTTTTATTTCAATCAGAATTATGCAATCCTTTCTTTTGTAATTTCTTCTACAATTTCAGGATTCAACAATGTTGAAGTATCTCCGAAATTAGAGAAATCTCCTTCTGCAATTTTACGCAAAATTCTACGCATAATTTTTCCTGAACGTGTTTTTGGTAAACCAGAAACAAACTGAATTTTATCTAGTTTTGCAATTGGCCCAATATGGTCTGAAATATATTGGTTGATTTCTCTAGACAAGTTTTCTTTATTTCTAACTTCTCCGGTTTCTTTCAAAATTACATAACCGTATAATGCGTTTCCTTTTATATCGTGAGGGAAACCAACAATTGCAGATTCTGCAACTGCAGGATGCTCGTTGATTGCATCTTCGATAGGAGCTGTTCCTAAATTATGACCTGAAACAATTACAACATCGTCAACTCTACCTGTAATTCTGTAATATCCAACTTCGTCTCTTAATGCTCCGTCTCCTGTAAAATATTTTCCAGGGAAAGACGAGAAATAAGTGTCTTTATAACGCTGGTGATCTCCCCAGATTGTTCTGGCGATTCCCGGCCACGGAAATTTAATACATAAACTACCAACAACTTGATTTCCTTCAATTTCGTTGCGCTTTTCATCCATCAAAACAGGCTGAATTCCCGGTAATGGCAAAGTGGCATATGTTGGTTTTGTTGGTGTTACAAAAGCAATTGGCGAAATCATGATTCCACCGGTTTCAGTTTGCCACCAGGTATCAACAACCGGACATCTTTTATCTCCAACGTGGTCATTAAACCAGTGCCAGGCTTCTTCATTAATTGGTTCTCCAACAGATCCAATAACTTTAAGCGATTTTAGAGGATATTTTTGAATATAATCTAAACTTTCTTTTGCTAATGAACGGATTGCTGTTGGCGCCGTATAGAATTGTGTGATTTTATGTTTTTCGATAATATCCCAAAAACGGCTGAAATCAGGATAAGATGGCACTCCTTCAAAAATTACAGTTGTTCCTCCGTTTAAGAGAGGTCCGTATAAAATGTATGAGTGACCTGTAATCCATCCAATATCTGCAGTACACCAGAAAATATCATTTTCTTCGTGGCTAAATACGTTTTTAAAGGTATAAGCTGTATAAACCATATAACCAGCTGTAGTATGAACCATTCCTTTTGGCTTACCTGTTGATCCTGAAGTATATAATATAAATAAAGGATCTTCGGCATCCATAATTTCAGCGACACTATTGTCTATAGCAGCGTCTAATAATGGCTGCAACCAAACGTCACGACCGTCTTTCATTTTAACTTCAGTCTGGGTTCTTTTTACAACCAAAACTTTTTCAACTGTAGGACAAGTATCTAATGCTTCATCTACAATTCCTTTAAGATCAATTGTTTTGTTTCCTCTGTATCCACCATCTGAAGTAATTACCATTTTACATTCACAGTCGTTAATTCTTGCAGTAACAGCAGACGCTGAAAAACCTGCAAAAATAACAGAGTGAATTGCCCCAATTCTGGCACAAGCCAATACGGCAACTGCCAATTCAGGAATCATTGGTAAATAAATACAAACACGATCTCCTTTTCGAACACCTTGCTCGCGCAAAACATTCGCCATTCTTGATACTCTTTCGTATAATTCGTTATACGTTATATGTAAAGCAGTTTCTGAGGGATCATTTGGTTCAAATATTATTGCCGTTTTTTCTCCTCTTTTGCTTAAATGTCTGTCGATACAGTTTTTGGTAATGTTAACTTTAGCTTCAGTAAACCACTTTACTTCAGCTTCGGCCATATTAAAATCTACTACTTTATCCCATTGTTGGTACCAGGTAAAATTTTCTTCAGCTATTTTCCCCCAAAACTTCCTTGGTTCCCTTATTGACTTATTGTAATGTTTAAAATATTGTTCTAAATTTTCAATTTTATAATAACTCATATGTTTTTGGAATTTTTTTATAAATGTATTAAATCTCGACGTATTCTTAAAATTATTTAATTCATAAATTTTATCAATTAAAAACACATATTAAAAAAAATAGCTCTTTTTTATGTGTTTAATATAAAAATATGTGTTTTGAACTAAAAATGCGTTCTACAAAAAAGGCACGATAAATAAATATCATGCCTTTTGATTTTAACAATTTCAATAACAATTAATTTTGTAATTCTGTATTACAATGCCATGCTTTATTTTGAAAATAGCAGCAGCTTTATTAATTAAAACAGAAATTTCAACAAGCATATTTAGCTTAAAACATGCCCCTTCATTTAGGGATTAGCCTCACTTAACTTTCTCACCGAAGTTAAGTGAATGCAATATGCATCTATATCTAATTTTCTTAATAAGTGCTTACTAATTCAAAATATTACATAAAATAATGATACAGTGCAAATCCCATCACATTCGACTGTGTGGTAATTCCCAATTTATTATCCAATTTTTTTCATTGCAGTCATCGATTCTCTCAACCATGCTCCTACTTCTTCGATAGGGTGTTGGCGGATTTCTTTGTTTACAGCAATTAAAACCGCATTATCTACTCCGTTTGAAGTCGAAAATGGTTTTCCAATTATGTTTGTTTCAACATTTTTCATGTATTCAGCCAATAACGGTTTACAAGCGTGATCAAACAAATAACATCCGTACTCAGCTGTATCCGAAATTACACGGTTCATTTCAAACAATTTCTTTCTTGCAATTGTATTAGCAATCAATGGTAATTCGTGCAATGACTCATAATAAGCTGATTCTTCGATAATTCCAGCTTCTGTCATTGTTTCAAAAGCTAATTCAACACCAGCTTTTACCATTGCAATCATTAATACTCCATTGTCAAAATATTCCTGCTCTGCAATTGGCGCATCAGTTGGAGGTGTTTTCTCGAAGTTAGTTTCTCCTGTTGCTGCTCTCCATTTCAATAAGTTAGCATCATCATTAGCCCAGTCAATCATCATAGTTCTAGAGAATTCTCCAGAAATAATATCGTCCTGGTGTTTTTGAAATAACGGACGCATAATGTCTTTTAATTCTTCTGCAATTTCGTAAGCTTCGATTTTTGCAGGATTAGAAAGACGATCCATCATATTGGTAATACCACCATGTTTTAAAGCTTCTGTGATAGTTTCCCATCCGTATTGAATTAATTTTGAAGCGTATCCAGGCTCGATTCCTTTTTCTACCATTTTATCAAAACATAAAATAGATCCAGTTTGTAACAATCCGCAAAGGATAGTTTGCTCACCCATTAAATCTGATTTTACTTCTGCAACAAATGACGATTTTAAAACTCCCGCTTTATGTCCGCCAGTTGCAACAGCATACGCTTTTGCCTGATCTAAACCAGCACCATTTGGATCATTCTCCGGGTGAACTGCAATTAAAGTTGGTACACCAAATCCTCTTTTGTATTCTTCACGAACTTCAGAACCAGGACATTTAGGAGCACACATAATTACTGTAATATCTTTACGAATCTGCATTCCTTCTTCAACAATATTAAATCCGTGAGAATAAGCTAAAGTCGAACCTTGTTTCATTAATGGCATAATTGCAGTAACTACTGCAGTATGTTGTTTATCAGGAGTTAAGTTACAAACTAAATCAGCAGTTGGGATTAATTCTTCATAAGTACCAACTTTGAATCCGTTTTCAGTTGCATTTTTATAAGATGCTCTTTTTTCAGCAATTGCATCTGCACGTAATGCATATGAAATATCCAAACCAGAGTCTCTCATGTTCAATCCCTGGTTCAAACCTTGTGCACCACAACCTACAATAACAACTTTTTTTCCGGCTAATGCAGCAATTCCGTCTGCAAATTCTGATTGCTCCATAAATTCGCAAACGCCTAATTGTTCTAATTGTAATCTAAGTGGTAGTGTGTTGAAATAATTTGCCATTTTCTTTTAAATATTTAATAAGTGTAATTTATAATTGATACTATTTTAGGGCTTCTAATAATGTTGAAATTTCCATTTTTTCTTTCGAAACAGATATTCTTCCCGAACGCACAAATTGCATAATGCCGTAAGGTTTAAATTTTTCGTATAATTCTTCAATTTCAGAACGTCTTCCGGATTTTGAAATCACGAAGAAATCCCGCGAAACCGTTACAATTGTAGACTGACTGTCTTTAATTATATTCTGAATCTGTTTTTCATCAAACAACAAACTTGAAGCGATTTTAAACAAAGCATTTTCTAAATAAATAGTTTCTTCATCTGTATGATAAAATGCTTTTATAACCTCAATTTGTTTTTCAATTTGTCCAACAATATTCTGAACCCATTTTTCTGTTGTATTGACTACAATGATAAATCTTGAAACATTCTCTATTTCTGATTCTGAAACGTTTAGACTTAATATATTAATGTGACGCTTTAAGAATATTCCTGATATTCTATTCAACAAACCCACGTTATTTTCTGAATATACCGATATGGTAAATGTTTTATCTTCCATTTTGTTTTTTAGTTTATTTTGTTTCAGGTTTCAAATTTCAAGTTCTGCTGAGAACTTGAAACCTGAAACTTAAAACTTGAAACTTTTTTCTTTTAGCTTAATCTAATTTCTGAAACGCAAGCTCCTGTTGGAATCATTGGGAAAACATTGTTTTCTTTTTCTACCATGACTTCTAAGAAATAAGAATCTTTTGAAGCAAGCATTTCTGCGACTGCTACATCAAGATCTTCTCTTTTTGCAACTTTCTTAGATTTAATATGATAACCTTCAGCAATTGCAACAAAATTTGGATTGATCATTTTTGTTGAAGCATATCTGTTGTCAAAAAACAATTCCTGCCATTGACGTACCATTCCTAAAAACTCGTTATTTAGAACCACAATTTTTACCGGAACTTGTGTCTGGAAAATAGTTCCCAATTCCTGAATTGTCATCTGGAATCCTCCATCACCAATAATGGCTACAACTTCGCGATCCGGTCTTCCCATTTTGGCTCCAATTGCAGCCGGAAGTGCGAATCCCATTGTACCTAAACCGCCGGAAGTAATATTACTTTTGGTTGAATTAAATTTGGCATAACGACACGCAAACATTTGGTGCTGACCAACATCTGAAACAATAATGGCATCGCCTTTTGAGTGTTTGTTGATCATTTCAAGTGTTTCTCCCATTGAGATTCCTTTACCATTTGTTGGATTTAACTCTTCGTTTATAACCGTTTCAACTTCAATTTTATGTAATTCCTTAAATTCGTTATGCCATAAATCATGAGATTTTGCATCGATTAAAGGCAATAATGCGTTTAAAGCTTCTTTTACATCTCCTAAAACAGCAACTTCAGTTTTTACGTTTTTGTCCACTTCTGCAGGATCAATTTCAAAGTGAATTACTTTAGCCTGCTTTGCATACGTTTTTAAATTGCCGGTTACACGGTCGTCAAAACGCATTCCTAAAGCAATTAAAACATCACATTCATTTGTCAATAAATTAGGACCGTAATTTCCGTGCATTCCCAGCATTCCAACATTTAAAGGATGATCTGTTGGCAAAGCCGAAAGTCCTAAAATTGTCCATCCTGCCGGAATTCCTGATTTTTCAATAAACGCTTTTAATTGTTCTTCGGCCTGACCGAGAATAATTCCCTGACCAAAAACAATAAAAGGTTTTTTTGCACTATTGATTAAGGCTGCAGCTTCGGCAACTTTATCTAATTTTAATTTTGGAACCGGAATATAACTTCTGATTGAAGTACATTTTTCATAACTAAACTCGAACTCATCAAACTGAGCATTTTTAGTTATGTCAATCAAAACTGGTCCCGGGCGTCCGGAACGAGCAATATAAAATGCTTTTGCAATGATTTCCGGAATTTCTGAAGCTTCAGTAATCTGGTAATTCCATTTGGTTACCGGAGTCGAAATTCCGATAATATCTGTTTCCTGAAAAGCATCAGAACCTAATAAATGTTTCCCCACCTGACCTGTAATACAAACCATTGGCGTAGAATCGATTTGTGCATCTGCAATTCCGGTTACTAAATTTGTAGCTCCCGGACCAGAAGTTGCAATTGCCACTCCTACTTTTCCTGTAGCTCTGGCAAATCCCTGAGCCGCGTGTGTTGCACCTTGTTCGTGACGAACTAATACGTGGTGTAATTGATCCTGAAATTTATATAATTCGTCGTAAACCGGCATGATTGCTCCTCCCGGATATCCATAAACCAAGTCCACTCCTTCTTCTAATAAACATCTTATAACGGCTTCTGCCCCTGATATTTTCATAGTATATTTTGTTTTATCAATGTCAATTTCAAAAATCAAAACTCAATGGCAATGTCAAAAATCAATTTCAATGGTAAATCCTCAATTGATATTCTTAATTTTTATTGCTATTGTTTTTTGACATTGTTATTGCAATTGATTTTTGATATTGTTATTTAATTAGTTATCGGTAACGCAACCTGTTGAAGCGCTTGAAACCGATCTTGCGTATTTAAGTAAAACTCCTTTTGTAACTTTTAACGGCGGTTGTACCCAAGCCGCTTTTCTCGCTGCAAATTCTTCGTCAGATATTTTCAGGTCGATTGTATTTTTTACTGCATCGATCGCGATCAAATCACCATCTTTTACAAGTGCAATACCTCCACCATCAAAAGCCTCTGGTGTAACGTGTCCTACGACAAAGCCATGTGAACCTCCAGAGAACCTACCGTCTGTAATAAGAGCGCAGCTGCTTCCTAATCCGGCACCAATAATTGCCGATGTTGGTTTTAGCATCTCAGGCATCCCCGGACCACCTTTTGGTCCACAATACCTGATGACGACTACATTGCCTGGTTTTATTTTTCCGGCCTGTAAACCCGGAATTACTTCAAATTCTCCTTCAAAAACTACAGCCGGACCTTCAAAATATTCTCCTTCTTTTCCGCTAATTTTTGCTACAGCACCTTCAGAAGCAAGATTTCCATATAAAACCTGAATATTTCCTGTTGGTTTTAATGCTTTTTGAATTTCATGAATTACTTCTTGTCCGTCTTGTAAATCAGGAGTTGAAGCTAAGTTTTCAGCAACTGTTTTTCCGGTTACGGTTAAACAATCTCCATGAATCAATCCTACTTTCAATAAATATTTCATTACAGAAGGAATTCCTCCAACCTCATGAATATCTTCCATCATATATTTCCCACTTGGCTTCATATCAGCCAAAACTGGTGTTCTGTCGTTAATAGCCTGGAAATCATCCAAAGTAATTTTGATATCAACAGCATGCGCCATTGCAATTAAGTGCATAACTGCATTTGTAGAACCTCCTAAAACCGCTACGATTGTAATAGCATTTTCAAAAGCTTTGCGAGTCATGATATCTCTTGGCTTAATATCTTTTTCTAGTAAAATTTTGATTGCTTCTCCGGCAGCCAGACATTCATCTCTTTTTTCCTGACTCAAAGCAGGATTTGAAGAACTGTATGGTAAACTCATTCCTAATGCTTCAATAGCAGAAGACATTGTATTTGCTGTATACATTCCGCCGCAAGCACCAGCTCCCGGACATGCGTTTTGGATAACTCCTTTAAAATCTTCGGGAGTAATTTCGTTTTTTACTCTTTTTCCTAAAGCTTCAAAAGCAGATACAATATTTAATGATTCACCTTTCCATTTTCCAGAGTGAATTGATCCTCCGTAAACCATCATCGCAGGGCGGTTTAATCTTCCCATTGCGATTAAGGCCCCAGGCATATTTTTATCACAACCCGGAATTGCAATTACACCATCGTACCATTGCGCTCCCACAACAGTTTCAATAGAATCTGCAATAACATCACGAGAAACCAGCGAATAACGCATTCCCTCGGTACCGTTTGAAATTCCGTCACTTACACCAATGGTATTAAAAATAAGTCCGACCAGATCTGCATCCCAAACACCTTTTTTGACGTCTTTTGCCAAATCATTTAAGTGCATGTTACAAGTATTTCCATCGTAGCCCATGCTTACAATACCAACTTGTGCTTTTTTCAAATCTTCTTCAGTTAAACCAATCCCGTACAACATAGCTTGCGCTGCAGGTTGTGTTTGATCTTGAGTGATGGTTTTGCTGTACTTATTTAATTCCATTATTGTATTATTTTTTTTAATTTTTATTCAAAAAAAAACCTTCCAGTATTTGGAAGGTTTCTAATATAGTTTTTCAATTATATTTATACCATTCCTGATGCAGATGTGCTAAACACATTGACAACAATGACAGAAGTAATAATAATTGAGATTTGCATCTTTATTTTTTTAGTGTTACAAAAGTATGAAAACTTTAAGAACTAAAAAAATAAAATCTCAACATTTACAGTACTTCTTGTTATTTATTTCAATTTTTTAATAAAAAAATTAAACAATTGTTGATTGCCCAATATGAACATTATCATTTCTAAAATATAGAAGGTCATCCTTGCTGAAAATAAAATTAGAAACAAACTCCCCTACTTCATTTGTACCGAATTTTGAATCTGGTTTTAAATCAACAGTAACTACTTTATATTCAATTGCTTTTTCAATAGCTTTATAAATCACATTTGCTTCTGCCAATAATCCGAAATGCTCTAACAACATTGCTGCTGATAAAATAGAAGCAATTGGATTGGCAATATTTTTTCCTTTTGCCTGAGGATAAGAACCGTGAATTGGTTCGAAAAGTGCATTTTTTTCTCCTAAAGATGCCGAAGCCAATAAACCAATAGAACCTGTAATAACACTGGCTTCATCTGATAAAATATCTCCAAATAAATTTTCTGTCAAAATCACATCAAATTGTTTCGGGTTTAAAATCAATTGCATCGCTGCGTTATCTACAAATAAAAAGTCTAAAGCTACATTCGGATAATTCGCGCTCACTTTTTGAACCACTTTTCTCCATAATCTTGAGGTTTCCAAAACATTGGCTTTGTCTACCATAGTCAACTTTTTGCGTCGGTTTTGTGCCGATTTAAAAGCTAAATGTGCAATTCTCGTGATTTCTTCTTCTGAATATTCACATAAATCCGAAGCGTGTGTTCCTTCTTCATTTAATGTTTTTGCTCCAAAATAAGCTCCACCTGTTAATTCTCTGAAAATAGTAAAATCAGCTCCGTCGATAATTTCTCTTTTTAAAGGAGAAGCATCAATTAGTGATTTATAAGGTTTTATTGGACGAATGTTGGCAAACAAACCCAGTTCTTTACGAAGCTTCAATAATCCCTGCTCCGGACGAACTTTTGCATTTGGATTATTGTCATATTTAGGATCGCCAATAGCGCCAAATAAAACAGCATCGGTATTTAAACAAAGATTTAGCGTTTGCTCCGGCAATGGATTTCCTGTTTTATCAATAGCAATTGCTCCCATGAGCGCTTCTTCAAAAACAAATTCATGATTGTAAACTTCGCCAATAGCGTATAAAGCTTTTTTGGCTTGTAAAATTACTTCCGGTCCAATTCCGTCTCCTGGTAAAACTGCTATTTTCAAATTCATAACGTCTCGTTCTTTATGTATTTAAATCTTTATTTTTGTCTTTGTTCTTTCGTCTTTATTCTATTTTCTTTATTCTCTTTCCAACTAACTTCTGATTAAATCACCTTCAATTTTTGAAGCTTCGATAATCTGATGGATATCTGCATCTAAAACTTCTTTTTTGATATCGGCAAATTTCAAAAACTCGATGTATACAATGTCTAATTGTACTTTTGTAAGCTCGTAACCTACTTTTTTAGCACGATAAGCCAAAGCAGCTCTTCCGCTTCTTGCTGTTAGAATAATTGACGATTCATTTACACCCACATCAAGCGGGTCCATGATTTCGTAAGTTGCTCTGTTTTTGATCACACCATCCTGATGAATTCCTGAACTGTGAGCAAAAGCATTTGCACCAACAATTGCTTTATTTGGCTGAACAATCATTCCCATACTCTCAGAAACCAAACGGCTCATTTCGTTCAATTCTCTTGTATTGATGTTCGTATCTAAATTAAGGTAAGGATGCTGTTTGAAAATCATCACCACTTCTTCAAGTGCTGTGTTTCCTGCTCTTTCACCAATACCATTAATAGTACATTCTATTTGTCTTGCTCCATTTATCGCACCTGCAATAGAGTTTGCAGTTGCCATTCCTAAATCATTATGACAGTGACATGAAAGGATTACGTTTTCGATTCCTTTTACGTTTTCTTTTAAATATTTAATCTTTGCTCCGTATTCTTCAGGCAAACAATATCCTGTGGTATCAGGGATATTTAATACGGTTGCACCTGATTTAATTACTTCTTCACAAACCTTTGCAAGGAAAGCATTATCTGTTCTTCCAGCATCTTCTGCATAAAACTCAACATCTTCTACATAAGATTTTGCGTGTGCTACAGCATATTTTGCTCTTGCAATAATATCTTCTGGTGTGGTATTTAATTTGTGGAGTATATGAGATTGCGATGTTCCGATTCCGGTGTGGATTCTAGGTCTTTTAGCATGCTTTAAAGCGGCTGCAGCAACATCAATGTCGTTTTTTACGGCTCTTGTTAGTCCGCAGACGGTTGCATTTTCTACAATTTTACAAATCTCAGAGACCGATAAAAAATCGCCCGGACTTGACACAGGAAAACCCGCTTCGATAACGTCAACTCCCATTTTGTCAAGTCGTTCTGCGATAACTAATTTTTGTTTAGTATCTAACTTACATCCTGGAACTTGTTCACCATCGCGCAAAGTGGTGTCAAAAATTTGAACTTTCTCTCTATTCATATTCATTTATTTAATGTAATTTCACATCTTGATAACAAATATATATTGTACTTCTACAGTACGAAATTCATTTTAATGAAATTATACTGTTTATAACACAATTTATAACGTATTAAATAACTAAAAACCAATAAGTTACACTATTATATTTTACAATGGCTAACCATCAAAAAGATTTCTTATTTGTATTAATAAAATCGCTTTCGAAATCTGAAAAAAGACAGTTTAAAATTTTTGCAAGCCGATTAGAAACAAGTTCGAACACCAAATTCATCGAATTATTCAACATTTTAGATAAATCTGAAACCTATGATGAAAAGCTTATTTTAAAAAGCGGAATCATCAAAAAAGTACAGCTATCTAACTTAAAATCATATTTGTACAAACAAATTTTAGTGAGTATTCGACTGAATATTCCCAGCCAGAATATTCGCTATCAATTGCGTGAACAAATAGATTTTGCCGTTATTCTCTATAATAAAGGATTGTACAAGCAGAGTTTGAAAATTCTGGATAAAACAAAAATCATTGCGCTTGAAAATGATGAAAAATATATGGCGTATGAAATTGTGGAGTTCGAAAAACTAATAGAATCCCAATATATTACACGAAGTATTCAGGGTCGTGCCGACGAATTGGTCGTTCAGGCAAAAGAACTGAATTACAGAAATACAATCTCCAGCAAATTATCAAATTTATCACTGCAATTGTACGGAATCATGCTAAAAACCGGTTACGTAAAAAGCGATGAAGAATATAAATACATTGACGATTATTTTAATAAACATATTGCCAAACTAGACGAAAGCAAATTCGGTTTCCGTGAAAAATACTGGTTTTACAATGCTAATCTTTGGCGCAGTTTCCTTGTTCAGGATTTTCTGGCGAGTTACAAATACGCTTATAAATGGGTTACCTTGTTTTATGACAATCCGAATATGATTTATCAAAATCCAGTGTTCTTTTTAAAAGGGAATCATTACTTTTTAGAGTCTTTATATATGTTGAAATACAAATCGAATTTCAAGAAATATTTAACTCTTATGGAGGAAACCATTGAGGATCCTAAATTTCCTGTAAATGACAACATTGCATCGCTATCATTTTTATACATCTACAATAATAAGCTCAATTTGCATATTCTTGAAGGTACTTTTGCTGAAAGCGAATATTTGATTCCTGAGATTTTAGATAAATTAAAAATACACAGCGAACATCTTGACGAACATCACGAAATGTTGTTTTTCTATAAAATTGCTTCTATTTATTTTGGAAACGAGAAGTATACAGAATGCATTTATTATTTAGATAAAATCATTAACAACAAGAACTTAACCATGCGCGAAGACTTAATGTGTTTCGCCAGACTTTTGTCGTTGATCGCACATTATGAATTAGGAAAAGATTATTATTTAGAAAATAACATTAAAAACACCTATAAGTTTCTAATAAAAATGAACGACTTGCACGAAGTTCAAAAAGAAATTATCAAGTTCCTGAGAAGTCTGAATAATCTTTATCCTGCCGATATTAAAAAGGAATTCAAAAAAATGCATACTCGTTTTGTAGAACTTGAAAAAAATACTTACGAAAAGAGAGCTTTCCTTTATTTAGATATTATTTCCTGGCTGGAAAGCAAAATCGAGAACAGAAAAATTGCTGATATTATTAAGGAAAAAGCGAAGTTGAATAGCCGTTAAAAATTAAATTCCAAATTCCAATAAAAAAGGCTTCGAGAACTATGTTTTCGAAGCCTTTTTGTTATCTCGACTGAGGAGAGATCACACTCGAAACTCCGTAAAGATTGGTTCTTTTAGCAACGGAATTTCTATTGCGATTCTTCGTTCCTCAGAATGACAAACTGTACGCAAGACAAACCCGACAGGTTTTTAAAACCTGTCGGGTTTAACTTTTAAGGAGCCTTATCTACAATAACAGCAAACCGTAGTTCCAGGCTGACATACATCTCCTCTGCCCGGCGTATTCGAAATAACTCCTCCCGCTTCGCCGCATAATATAACGCATAAAGGAATTCCTCCAGAAATAGACTTTTGAGCATTTTTACTTAAAATTTCAATGTTTTTTAGGTTTTTTAAAGTTTTCATAATTTTGTTTGATTTGATTCCTACTCTTAAGCTTTTCGGATTACGCTTTATTTATTCATTTTCAGATTAATAGAATCTAAAATTAGAGAAATAAAACGGTAATATTCGTACAAATCATATAATTAACATTCATATAAAATCCCAATAATTCAAAATCCCAAATTCCAAATGGTTTGCGTTCCAACCTTTGTCAAAGTTTAAAACTTTGACAAAGTTCTTTGCGTAAAGTTCTCACACAAACAACAAACCCGACAGGTTTTAAAACCTGTCGGGTTTACCAAACTCCATCAATTGGAATTTGGGATTTTATACCGAAGCCTCGGGATTGGAATTTTTTAAAAATTTACTCCACTATATTAGAGCTCGTTACATAAAAATCTTTATCAACTTCTAAAGTCCTGTTTTCATTAGTAGTTTTCTCTGATTGCCATTCTGTAGTTGGTTTCAACCAGGTTTCTACGCCGTTGATTTTTACTTTTACCGGCATATCAAACTTCGAAACACAATTTGTCCAATGATAGCCTAATGTTCCATTTTTAAAAATATATTCAAAAACCGGAATTTGAGTTGTAGTTAAATACTGAGCAAAAACTCTGTTGAAATTAATTCCCGATTGTGTATTGATATAATCTTCAATTTGCTTAGAAGTAACTGTTTGATGATAAAAAGTACTGTTTAAACCTCTCAAAATCGATTTCCATTTTGCATCATCATTTATAATCTGACGCATTGTATGCAGCATATTTGCACCTTTTGGATACATGTCGCCTGATCCTTCGCTGTTTACATCATAATGTCCGATAATTGGCGTATCATTATGAATGTTTTTTCTACAGCCTCTTACGTATTCAGCTCCGGCTTCCTTACCATAATAATATTCCACAAAAAGACTTTCAGAATAGTTGGTAAAACTCTCGTGAATCCACATATCAGCAATGTCTTTATACGTAATATTGTTCGCAAACCATTCGTGACCTGATTCGTGAATAATGATAAAATCAAATTTCAATCCCCAACCCGTTCCGCTTAAATCACGGCCTAAATAACCGTTTTTATATTCATTTCCGTACGTTACGCTGCTTTGATGCTCCATACCTAAATAGGGTGCTTCAACCAACTTGTAACTGTCTTCGTAAAACGGATAAGGTCCAAACCAGTTTTCAAATGCTTTTAGCATTCTTGGTGCGTCTTTAAATTGTTCTTTGGCTACAGCCAAATTATCACGTAAAACATAATAATTACAATCTAAATCGCCTTTTTCACCTTTATATTTTTCTGAGAAATTAACGTAATCTCCAATATTGATGTTCACCCCATAATTATTAATTGGGTTCGAAACATACCAATTGAAGGTTTTAGTTCCGTCTTTTTGTTTTTTAACGCTTTGTAATCTTCCATTAGAAACATCAGTTAAATCTCCCGGAACATTCACGCTAATCAGCATATTTTCGACTTCATCATACATATGATCTTTGTTTGGCCACCAAACACTTGCGCCCAATCCCTGACAAGATGAGGCAATAAAATCTTTTCCGTTTTTATCTTTTTTCCATGAAATTCCGCCGTCCCACGGAGCTCTAACCGCTTCTCTTGGTTTTCCTCCAAATGAAATTACTATTTCTTTCGTTTCACCCACTTTTTGAGCAGCTGCTAAATCTATAAAAAAAGCATTTCCGTCTCTTTTAAACTTCAATTCTTTTCCGTCCTGTGTTACTTTGTAAATTTGCATTGGTTCCTGCAAATCAATCTGCATTTTATTATACGAAGTCAAAACAGTATAACGAACGGTATTTGAACCTGTAATGGTTTTTTCAGAAGGATTTACCTTAACATCAAGATGATAGTATTTTAAATCCCACCAGGCTCTTTCTTTTGTAATGCTTCCGCGAAGTGTATCCTGATGTGTAAAAACCGTTTCAGACTTGTTTAAAAGTCCTTGTGCATTTGTAGTAAAACAAACCAAAAAGGCAATAAAAAAGCCTCCAAAGTAATTTTTCATAATGGTAGAAATTGAAATAATAACGTATTTATAGAACTTAATCTTCACAAAAGTAAACATTCGAATTAAGTTTTCTCAAATTTTATGATTTGTCTATAAAAAACAAACCCTACAATTTTATTCTTGTAGGGTTTGCTTTGTTATGAATTCGAAATTCTAATTTGTGATATTAAATTCGGTTATATAAAAGTTTTTATCAACAATTATAGTTGGTTTATCTCCTTTTGCATCCACAGCATTCCAGTCCGGTGTTGGTTTTATCCAGGTTTCAACTCCGTTTAAAGTTACTTTTACGGGCAAATCAAATTTTTCGACACAGTTGATCCAGTGATAAACTAATTTTTGATCTTTAAAATAATATTCAAAAGTAGGCACATTTGGTGTTCTTAAATATTGATTAAAGACATTACTAAAATCAATTCCTGCTTGCGTACTGATGTAATCTTCAATTTGTTTTGTAGTAACCGTTTGGTGATAAAATGTACTATTCAGGCCTCTTAAAATTGATTTCCACTTTGCATCATCGTTTATCACCTGACGTATTGTATGAATCATATTGGCTCCCTTCGGATACATATCTCCAGATCCTTCCACATTTACATCATAATAACCTATGATTGGTTTTTTATTGGTAATCACTTTTCGAATTCCTCGTATATATTCATTCGCAGCTTCTTTTCCATAATAATATTCCACAAAAAGTGCTTCAGAATACGTTGTAAAACTTTCATGAATCCACATGTCAGCAATATCTTTGTATGTAATATTATTAGCAAACCATTCATGTCCGGATTCGTGAATAATGATATAATCGTACTTCAGTCCCCAGCCGCTTCCACTCATGTCAGTGCCATTATATCCCTTTGTAAAGTTGTTTCCATAAGTAACACTACTTTGGTGCTCCATTCCTAAATATGGTGCCTCTACCAACTTGTAACTGTCTTCATAAAAAGGATAAGGTCCAAACCAGCTTTCAAACGCCTTTAGCATTCTTGGCGCATCCTTAAAATGTTCTTTGGCTACAGCCAAATTATCACGTAAAACATAATAACTACAGTCTAAATCGCCTTTTTCTCCTTTATATTTTTCTGAGAAATTTACGTAATCTCCAATATTGATGTTTACACCATAATTATTAATAGGGTTCGAAACATACCAATTAAAGGTTTTAGTTCCATCTTTTTGTTTTTTAACGCTTTGCAATCTTCCGTTAGAAACATCCGTTAAATCTCCGGGAACATTTACGCTAATGAGCATATTTTCTACTTCATCGTACATATGATCTTTGCACGGCCACCAAACGCTGGCACCCAATCCTTGGCAGGTTGAAGCAATAAAATCTTTTCCATTTTTATCTTTTTTCCACGTAAGTCCTCCATCCCACGGCGGACGAACGGCTTCTTTTGGTTTTCCTCCGTAAAATATTATAATCTCTTTTGTTTCTCCTACTTTTTGATTCTCAATTAAATTGATAAAGAATGCATTTCTATTTTTTTCAAATTTTAACTCTTTTCCATTTTGAAGCACTTTATAAATTTGCATTGGTTCCTGCAAATCAATCTGCATCGTATTATTTTCTGCTAAAACGGTATAACGAACCGTATTAGATCCTGTAATGGTTTTCTCAGCCGGGTTTACCTTAATATCAAGATGATAATATTTCAAATCCCACCATGCTCTTTCTTTTGTGATGCTTCCGCGAAGTGTATCCTGATGTGTAAAAGCAATTCCGGACTTTCTTAAAAGTCCTTGAGCATTTGCAGAAAAACCAATCAAAAAAGCGATAAAAACGCTACCGAAGTATTTTTTCATTATAAATTAAGTTTTTGAATTAGTTATAATATTAGTATATTTTTTTAATTTATGTTACAGATTTGTATTCATATACAGTATTGTTTTTTTATTTTAGCTAAAATTTACCAGTTTTATGAAATTTAGCTCATTTTTATACCTTTTAACATTCCTGTATTCAGTAAATAATTATTCCCAAACATTTCCTATTCATAAAAAAAATGATAAAATAACAATTGACGGTGATTTAATTGATTGGAAAGCACCATTTCTAGGGCCTTTTGTAATTCATAATTCCGGAGAAAAAGCTACTCAAAACACAATGGTTTCACTTTCGTGGAATGACGAAAACATTTATATTGCCTATCATTCCGAGGATTCGAAAATAGTTGGAAAACTTCAGAAAAAAGATTCTAAAATCTATGAAGCTGATGATTTAGTAGAAGTATTTATTGATCCTGATGGCGATGGGAAAAACTATCTTGAAATTGGCATAAATGCTTTTTCTACCAATTATGATATGCTTATAAAGTGTATTTCTGCTGAATGCGGAGGCTGGAAAACGGCAATGAATTTTGATATTGAAGGATTAGAAGCTATCAGCAAAATAACTCCTGAAGGTTTTGATACCGAAATTAAAATCCCGTTTTCAAGCTTAGAAAAAATTGAAAACGGAAATTTTATAAAACCTAAAATTGGCACAAAATGGAAAGCAAATACTTTTAGAATTGATTACGGAAATAAAACCGAATATCTTGCATTACAAGATTATAAAAGTTTGAAATTTGGTTTTCATCAACCTGACGGATTTGCGGTTTTTGAGTTTGTGGAATAGCGATGAAATGGAACGCGAATGACGCAGATTCGCTAAAGCGAAAAACGCAGATTAACACGGATTTTTCTTTTTATTATTGTCAGACTGAGCGGAGTCGAAGTCTGGTTTGCTGAATCACTTTGCAAGACTTCGACTTCGCTCAGCCTGACATGCGACTTCCCTGCAAATGGCATTTTTTGAAATTAAAATAAAAAATCCGTATAAATCCGCGTCTTTGCAAAGCAAATCAGTTTAATCTGCGTATCATGACAAAGATTAATTACTTCTGTCTTTTCTTCAAAACATCTACAACATCATTCAGCTGAAAACCTTTTGCCTGCAATAAAATCAAATAATGAAAAAGTAAATCAGCGCTTTCGCTAAGGAATAAATCATCATTATCATCTTTGGCTTCAATGACCACTTCTACCGCTTCTTCACCTACTTTTTGAGCAATTTTATTAATGCCTTTTTCGAATAAAGAAGCCACATAACTTTTCTCAGAATCAGCGTTTTCTCTTCTAATTTTGATTGTATTTTCAAGCTCAGAAATAAAACCGTAATTTTCTTTGTTTTCTTCCTGCCAGCAAGTATCTGCGCCTGTGTGACATGTTGGCCCAACAGGTTTTGCCTGAATTAAAAGCGTATCGCCGTCGCAATCATTTTTAATACTTACCAGATTCAAAAAGTTGCCGCTCTCCTCGCCTTTTGTCCAAAGTCTTTGCTTGGATCGGCTAAAAAAAGTTACTTTTTGAGTTTCTATTGTTTTTTGAATCGATTCTTCATTCATATAACCCAGCATTAAAACATTTTTTGTTTCAGAATCCTGAATAATTGCCGGAATCAATCCATGCGAGCTTTTTATATTTATGTTCATTTTTAATTTTAGATTTTAGAGGTTAGATTTAGATTTCTACACTCTATGATTATTTTTATTATTTTAGATTTTAGAGTTCCGATTTTAGATTCTTAAGATTCTATTCTCTTTATTCTATATTCTATATTCTATATTCTTTATTCTATATTCTATTCTCTTGCTTCTAAATCCTTACTTCAATATCATTCTTCCTCAATTCTTCTTTCAAAGCCTTAATTTCAATTTCCTTAAAGTGAAAAACGCTCGCAGCCAAAGCTGCATCTGCTTTTCCTTCTTTAAAAGAATCAACAAAATGCTGTATATTTCCTGCTCCGCCAGAAGCAATTATTGGAATATTAATCAGTTCTGAAAGTTTAGCCAAAGCTTCGTTTGCAAAACCATTTTTAGTTCCGTCATTATCCATTGAAGTAAATAAAATTTCTCCTGCGCCACGCTCAGCTACTTCTACAGCCCAATCGAATAAGTTTAATTCAGTTGGAACTTTTCCGCCGACTAAATGCACAATCCATTGTCCTTCAATTTGTTTGGCATCTATAGCAACAACAACGCATTGGCTTCCAAATTTCTGAGCCAAATCATTGATCAATTGCGGATTTTTTACTGCCGATGAATTAATGGAAACTTTATCAGCACCATTATTCAGCAGGATTTCAACATCTTCTACAGACGAAATTCCACCGCCAACCGTAAACGGAATATTGATTTTCTCCGCCACACTTCGTACCATATTTACCAGCGTTTTTCGGCGTTCTTCCGTTGCAGAAATATCCAGAAAAACCAATTCATCCGCTCCTTCAGCCGAATAAATTTCTGCCAGTTCTACAGGATCTCCCGCATCGCGCAAGTCAACAAAATTAACGCCTTTTACCGTTCTTCCGTTTTTTATATCCAAACAAGGAATAATTCTTTTTGCTAACATTAATCTAATGTGTTAATTTGAGAATTAGATAATTAGATAATTTTTTCACTTTTCGTATAAATTATCTAATTGACTAATTATCTCATTATCTAATTTTTTCTACTCAAATAAAGGACTTAAAAAAGTTCTCTCGTAACTGATGATACATCTTGTGTCTTCTGCAAGTTTGAAAGCGTCTACACATTCTTTATCCTCTTTTGAAAACATTTGCTTTCGGTAATTTTCATAAGCTGTTAAACTCGGAAAAGAAAACAACGCATAAGCGATATTATTTGCCCCTTCCGATGGCATAAAATAACCATGATGTTGCCCACCTAAACGATTTACAATCTTAATCCATCTTTTACCATAATCCTCAAAAACTTCCAATTGATAAGGATCTATAACGTATTTTAAGTGACAGGTTATCATATTTTGTTTTTTAATGTGACAATCTTTAATGTGACAATGAGATAATTAGTCAATTAGATAATTTTAAGCGTATTGAAATAATTATCTAATTTTCTAATTGGCACATTATCTAATTAATTCTCATTTACTAATTATGTAATTCTCTAACTGTTTGAGCGTAATTCTGCCTTCATAAATCGCTTTCCCAATAATTGTTCCCTCACAGCCCAATTCTGCTAGTTTAGGTAATTCGTCGAAAGTTGAAATTCCACCCGAAGCTATTAGTTTTACACCTTTGGCTTCTGCTAAAATTTTCTCGTACAAATCAAAACTTGGACCTTCCAGCATTCCGTCTTTGGCGATATCGGTACAAATAACGTACTGAATTCCTTTGGTTTGATAATCCTGAATAAACGGAATCAGATCCTCATTTGAATCTTCTAACCAACCCGAAACGGCTATTTTTTCGTCTTTTGCATCAGCACCCAAAATAATTTTATCAGATCCGTATTCAGAAATCCATTTTTCGAAAATTGCTCTGTTTTTAACAGCGATACTTCCGCCTGTTATTTGATTTGCACCGCTTTCAAAAGCAATTCTCAAATCGTCATCAGATTTTAAGCCTCCTCCAAAATCAATTTTCAAACTGGTTTGATTCGCAATTTGTTCTAATATTTTATAATTAACGATTTTGCTCGATTTCGCTCCGTCAAGATCTACTAAATGCAAATATTCGATTCCGTGCGCTTCAAATGATTTGGCAACTTCAAGCGGATTTTCGTTGTAAATTATTTTGGTATCGTAATCGCCTTTGGATAAACGAACACATTTTCCGTCAATGATATCTATAGCTGGTATTATTCTCATTCTTTTATTATTTTAGATTTTAGAGTTCAGATTTTAGATTATTTAAAAAGTGATTATTGATTTCTGATTTTCTAAAATTGATATTTTAATTGAAATTGATTTTTGATATTGATATTGGAATTTAAGAAATTGGAATTTTTAAAAAGTTTTCCAGTATTTTCTCCCCAACCGCACCACTTTTTTCAGGATGAAACTGAGTTCCGTAAAAATTATCTTTCTGTAAAGCCGATGCGTATTCCAGTTCGTAATCCGTTGTAGCAATGGCTTCATCGCAATTTGGGGCGTAAAAACTATGCACCAAATACATGAATTCATTCTCTGAAATTCCTTTAAACAAATCCGATTTTAAATCATAAATCTGATTCCATCCCATTTGCGGCACTTTTACTTTTGATGTAAATTTAACCACATCGACATTAAAAATCCCCAAACCTTTGGTATTTCCTTCTTCAGATGAATTGCACATCAATTGCATGCCCAGACAAATTCCCAAAACCGGTTGTTGCAATTTCGGAATCAAACTATCCAAACCACTTTCACGAAGTTTTGCCATCGCTGAACTTGCCTCGCCTACACCAGGAAAAATCACTTTATCAGCCGCCAGAATCTCTTTCGGATTGTTACTCAAAATTGCTTTAAAACCCAGTCTTTCAATAGCAAACATAATGCTCTGAATATTTCCTGCTCCGTAATTTATAATTACTATTTTCAAAATTAATTTTAGATTTTAGATTCTGGATTTTAGATTTCTCCAAAATACGCAAAATCATTTATTACTATTTTATTTAAAGATCGGTATAATGCGCAATCATTTTTTTTACCAAACCATTCTCATCAAAAAACATCACTTCAATCGCCATTTTATTCATAACCGATTTGTAATAAAGTGCCACCGAATCAACTCCGGAAGTTGCGTCAACCAGTTCAAAATGCAAATCAGGAATTTTATCCAGGGCTTTTTTCCAATACGCTTTAACTTGTTCTTTTCCCTGAAGTGAACCACTTTCAATTCCGCCAGCCAGTTTTATCATGGGCGTTGTAATTTCAATATCTTCGGCATAATGCTTCATAATATCTTCTAAATCATGTGAATTCCAGGATTCAATCCATTTCTCAGCAAATTTTTTAGCTTCCATACAATCTTTTGTTTTATGTTTTTGTTGAAAGTATCTTTACAGCATTCCTTTGGTACTTGGCAAAATCATTTTTTCTGTATCTCTTTTCACTGCTACTTTTATTGCTTTCGCGAAAGCTTTAAAAATTGCTTCAATTTTGTGGTGTTCGTTTGTTCCTTCAGCTTTGATGTTTATGTTCGCTTTTGCACCGTCAGAGAAGGATTTAAAGAAATGATAGAACATTTCTGTCGGCATTTTGCCTACCATTTCGCGTTTAAATTCGGTTTCCCAAACCAGCCAGTTTCTTCCACCAAAATCAATCGCAACCTGCGCTAAACAATCGTCCATCGGAAGGCAAAATCCGTAGCGTTCAATTCCTAATTTATTTCCTAATGCTTTTGCAAAAACTTCACCCAAAGCGATCGCCGTATCTTCAATCGTGTGGTGTTCATCAACTTCAAGATCTCCTTTTACCAAAATTTCCAAATCCATTTGACCGTGACGCGAAATCTGATCTAACATATGATCAAAGAAAGCGATTCCGGTTTCAATTTTACTTTTTCCGGTTCCGTCCAGATTTAAATCGATAAAGATATCCGTTTCATTGGTTTTACGAGTAATCGATGCTGAACGTGCTTCGAGCTTTAAAAACTCATAAATCCTCTTCCAATCTGTTGTCTGCAAGATAATTGTATCATTTAATTCCTCTCTTTTCGACGAAATTTCATTACTCCCAATTCCGTCTGTCATATTCATGAAAATCGCTTTTGCGCCAAGGTTTTTTGCCAGTTCAACATCGGTTAAACGATCTCCTAAAACAAAAGAATTCGCCAAATCATATTCCGGATTATCAAGATATTTTGTCAGCATTCCCGTTCTTGGCTTGCGTGTTGGTGCATTATCTTCCGGGAATGATCGGTCTACAAAAATGTCATCAAACAAAACTCCTTCATTTTCAAAGGCTTTTAAAATAAAATTCTGCGTTGGCCAAAACGTATCTTCAGGAAAACTATCTGTTCCCAAACCATCCTGATTGGTCACCATTGCCAATTCATAATCCAATTCATTGGCAATTTTAGCCAAATACTGAAAAGCTTTTGGATAAAATTCTAATTTATCCAAACTGTCCAATTGATAATTTTCAGGTTCTAAAACAATCGTTCCATCACGATCGATAAAAAGTACTTTTTTCATGTTTTTATTTTTTGAGAATAAAGAAAAAAGAGTAAAGAAAATAGACTTTTAATTCTATCCAAAAAAGCTCTTTCAATTTTTTCTATCTTCTTTGCTCTATAATCTTTCTTCTATTTTAACAACTTCAATTCTTTAATTAAAACTGCATTTTCCTCAGGAATTCCAATCGTAAAACGCAGACAATTTTCGCATAAAGGCTGGGTCGTTCTGTTACGAATTACAATTCCTTTTGCTATTAATTCGTCGTATCTTTTATTGGCATTATCTACTTTTACCAGAACAAAATTAGCTTCTGTTGGATAAACTTTTTCAACAAAAATTACTTCCAGTAAAACTTTAAGTAGCTCTTCTCTTTGTTCAATAATAGAAGCTATTTCTTGTTTTATTTTATCCGAATCTTTTAAACGTTCTATGGCTCTTTGCTGCGTTAATTCGTTTACATTATACGGCGGTTTTATTTTGTTTAAAACTGCAATTACAGCTTCTGATGCATAACAAATTCCCAGACGAATTCCAGCCAAACCGTATGCTTTTGAAAGCGTTTGTGTAATGACCAAATTTGGATATTCATCAATTTCTGTTAACCAGCTTTCCTTACCCGAAAAATCAATATAAGCTTCATCAATTACAACCAGGCCTTTAAAATTCTGAAGCAATTTTACCACGCTTTCATCAGAAAAGGAATTTCCTGTTGGATTATTGGGCGAACATAAAAAGATGATTTTTGTGTTTTCATCTACAGCTTCTAAAATTTTCTCTACTTGTGGCTGAAAATCTGTCGAAAGCAAAATTTCTCTGTTTTCTACCGCATTAATGTTTGCCAAAACGCCGTACATTCCGTAAGTCGGTGGCAACGAAATAATATTATCAATTTTTGGCTCACAAAAAGCCCTGAAAAGCAAATCTAAAACTTCGTCGCTCCCGTTTCCTAATAAAATCTGACTTGATTTTACCATTTTATTCTTTGCCAAAATTGCCTTAACAGAACTCTGCTGCGGATCTGGATAACGGTTCACCCCATTTTGAAACGGGTTTTCATTCGCATCCAAAAAGATCATTTGCGCTGTATCAAAATCTTCAAACTCATCTCGCGCAGACGAATACGGTTTTAATGTTTTTACGTTTTCACGTGTTATTGTATTTATATTAAAAGTGCTCATATTTTAAGTTTTACTCCTGCAAGGTTTTCAAAACCTTGTAGGTATGTTTTTTATAAATCCGGAAAGTCAATAATAATCTGTAATACCTACAAGGTTTTGAAAACCTTGCAGGATACGGTTACTTTAACGATTGTAATCTTAAAGTAACAGCATTTTTATGTGCCTGCAAACCTTCGGCTTCTGCCATAACTTCGATCGCTTTCCCGATATTCTGAATTCCTTTTTCTGTTATTTTCTGAAAAGTCATTGATTTCATAAAACTATCCAGATTAACGCCGCTATAATTCTTTGCATATCCGTTTGTTGGCAAAGTATGATTGGTTCCCGAGGCGTAATCTCCGGCACTTTCAGGCGTGTAATTCCCTATAAAAACTGAGCCGGCGTTTATGATTCCGTTACAATAAAAATCATCAAATTCAGAACAGATAATAAAGTGTTCCGGTCCATATTCATTGATTAAATCCAAAGCAATCTGATCGTTTTGCACATAAATCAATTTTGAATTTTCAATTGCTTTTTTTGCAATTTCTTTTCTCGGAAGTTCTTCAATTTGAGTTTGAATTTCCTTTTCGACAGCATCAATTAATCTTTTTGAAGTCGAAACTAAAATAACCTGACTGTCGGTTCCGTGTTCTGCCTGAGATAATAAATCTGAAGCCACAAATGCAGGAACGGCAGTATCATCGGCCACAACTAACAATTCTGATGGTCCTGCCGGCATATCAATCGCAACACCAAACTGAGTTGCCAATTGTTTTGCCACAGTTACAAACTGATTTCCCGGTCCAAAAATCTTGTATACTTTGGGTATTGATTTTGTTCCAAATGTCATTCCGGCGATCGCCTGAATACCGCCTACTTTTAATATTTTGGTAACACCACACAAATTGGCTGCGTATAAAATTGCCGGATTAATTTTTCCGTTTTTATCCGGTGGGGAGCATAATACGATTTCTTTAGAACCAGCAATTTCTGCAGGAACGGCAAGCATCAAAACGGTTGAAAACAAAGGCGCTGTTCCACCCGGAATATATAATCCTATTTTCTGGATAGGACGTTTTTCCTGCCAGCAATTTACGCCTTCAATTGTTTCTATGGAAATTCTGTCCGTTTTTTGAGCCGCGTGAAATTTATAAATATTATTCTTTGCTAACTGAATCGCTTCTTTTAATTCATTTGAAATCAAACTAATAGCTTCTTCAATTTCTGCAGGAGTTACTGTGTAGTTTTCCAAAGCAATTCCGTCGAAAATTGAAGTGTATTTTGCAACAGCTTCATCGCCTTTTTTCTGTACTTCTTTAAAAATTTCTTTTACCGTAACTTCGATATCATCGATTGTTTTGGTTGGTCTTTTTAATATTTCTGACCATGTTTCTGGTTTTGGATTGTCTATTTTGTTCATGCTGTATTATTTTACCGCAAAGGCGCAAGTTTTTTTACTATTCTTTGTCTTTAAAAACGCTAAGTTCGCAAAGCTGTTGTCGAATTTGGGATTTTGAATTTTTATATTGGAATTTCTATTTACAGTTTGGAATTTGGGATTTTTATATTGAGATTTATGTTATAATACCATTTTCTCAATTGGGCAAACTAAAATTCCTTCGGCTCCGGCTTCTTTTAGTTTATCAATTACGTCCCAAAAAGTATCTTTATCAATTACAGAGTGTACGCTGCTCCACCCTTCTTGTGCCAATGGCAAAACGGTTAAGCTTCGTAAAACCGGTAAAATTTTTCCAATTTCATCAATTTTATCGTTTGGAACATTCATTAAAATGTATTTTGAATTTCGGGCTCTTAAAACAGATTGTATTCTGAACTTTAAAGTATCGATGTGTTTTTGAATCTCTGGAGAAACTTTTGGTGAAACGGCTAAAACAGCTTCACTTTTCAAAATCACTTCGACTTCTCTTAAATTATTTTTGAATAAAGTGCTTCCGCTTGAAACAATATCAACAATAGCATCTGCAAGACCAATGTTTGGTGCGATTTCTACAGAACCTGAAATTTGGTGAATATCAACACTTAAACCAAAAGAATTAAAGTATTCGTTTACCGTATTTGGATAGGAAGTTGCGATACGTAAACCTGCTAAATCCTGAATCGAATTGTACTCAAAAGTTTTAGGAACAGCTACAGAAACTTTACATTTTGAGAATCCAAGTTTCTGGATTACTTCAATATGTTTTCCTTTTTCTACTAATAAATTGTCACCAACAATGGCAAGATCTACGACTCCATCAATTAAATACTGAGGAATATCTGAGTTTCTCAAGTATAAAACTTCTAAAGGAAAATTGGAAGCTTCTGCTTTTAACTGATCGTTTCCGTTGTTGATCGAAATTCCGCAATCTTTTAGAATCTGAATGCTGTCTTCGTTTAAACGACCTGATTTTTGAATTGCAATTTTTAAAGTACTCATTTTTTTAGTTTTTGTTGAATTAATAGTTTGAGTACAAAGGATAAGAATTAAAAAACCCGTTTGATGTACTCAAACGGGTTTTAAAATATGATGATTTACATGCATACCATTAACACATCGCCTGAGAGCAATAATGAAAATGATGATGATGTAATTGAATTGAAATCATGATTTGTGTTTTGTTTTATTCTTTGATTCGGTTGCAAATATAAAAGATAATTTCATAAAAAAGCAATTTTTAATTTAACTTAACGATAGTTTATTGTTAAAAAAGTTTTTTGCTCCTGCTTTTGTTACATTTTTTCAATTTACGATAACGTTTTCAAGTTTAGCTAAAAATCAAAATTACCGTAGTTCCCTCTCCTATTTTACTATCAATTTTAAACTCTACATGAAGTAATTCTGTAATTCTGTTTACGATGGACAATCCCAATCCTGTTCCTTTAATTTCCGGATGTTCCGTCGAACCGGATCTAAAGAAAGGACTAAAAACCGATTCTAAATCTGTTTTTTCTATTCCAATTCCGTTATCAGAAATTTTACAGATTGTTTTATTATTTTGTTCCGAAAGTAAAATCGAAACCTCGCCAGTATCATTCGTATATTTTATAGCATTCGATAATAAGTTTCTTAAAATAGTAATGACCAAAAAATTATCTGATTTTACATAAAAATCCTGTTGGGCATCCAATTTAATATCCAGTTTTTTAGTTTTTATTTTCTCTGCATTTAAGGTTAAAACATCCAAAATAAGCGCATTCAGATACACGGATTCTGATTGTATATGCTGCTTTTGATTTTCGTAACGAGCCATCAATAAAAGCTGATCTACGAGTGTATTTAAATGATCTACTTCCTTAATACAATAATTTATCTTTTCTTCATATTCCTTATTATCACGAGGTTTACGGATTAATACTTCAAGTGTTCCTTTAATAACAGTTAAAGGCGTTCTCAACTCATGTGAAGCATCAGATGTAAATTGTTTTTCGCGTTCAATTGCATCTTCAATTCGAATTAATAAATGGTTTATTGTTTTGGAGAGCGTGTACAATTCATCCCGCGTTTTGGGCAGCGGAATCCGTGTTTTCAGATTGTCTTTTGTTATACTTTTGGAAGTATTTATTATGGCATTTATAGGTTTTATACTTCTGCCTGCAAAGAATCGGGCAATAAAGAACAACAGCAATAAAATAACTGAAAACGACAAACACATAATGTCAAACAAGTTATTAAGCACCGATTTTGAATCGGCCAGTGACATGGCTACAATTATATATCCTATTTTTTTCTTTTTTACATGAAGTTCGACCTGAATTTGCCTAAGCGCATGATCTCCCATTTTAGTATCAAACAACTCGTAATCTTCTACAGAATCATTAAATTCAAGTGTTTGCGATTTTAAATTGGGTGCTTTTTCTATAATTTTTTTATTCAAATCTAAAAACTCTACAAAAACCGGATTTACATCAACCGTGTTATGTTCGCGTTCGTTCCATTCTTCTTTATCAATTAGGATTACTTTATTTCCTTCGACTTTAATTTCTGCTAAATGGTTTTTAATTTCTGCTTTTAGATTTTCATCAATGTCGATGTAAACAGTATGTTTTACAATAGAATAAATGACTGAGAAAACCACTAAAATCAGTAAACCAGTTGTAATAATATAATTTAAGGCTATTCTATTTTTAAAAGAAAGTTGTTTCATTTACAGATCGTTGGCGATATAACCAATACCGCGAATTGTTTTTATATAATCTTCTTCAATTTTTAAATTGAGTTTTTTACGAATAGCATTCATAAAAACATCAATGACACCGGTATCATATTCAAAATTAATATCCCAAACATCTTTTAAAATCTGATTTCTGTTACAAACTTTTCCTTTATTTCTAATTAAATAAGTCAGTAATTCAAATTCTCTTTGGGTTAGCGAAATTTCTTCCTCATTATTAAGAACAATATGTTTAGATAAATCGATTTTTATTGTGCCCAAAGTCAGAATTTCAGCTTCTTTAGGATTTCTAAAGTGAATTTTTATTCGTTCTACCAATTCTTCAAAACTAAAAGGTTTTTTAATATAATCGTTGGCTCCGGCTTTTAAACCTTCAATTGTTTCCTGAACAGTATCTTTTGCGGTCAAAAAAATAATGGGCGTTTTTTGATCTTTAAATCTAATGGCTTTGCATAAATCCAGACCATTAATTTTTGGCAGCATCCAATCAAGCAGAATTAAATCAAACTTTTGATTCTGAACTAATTCAAAGCCTTTTGAACCATCATTTGCCGTAGTAATCTGATAGCCTTCTTCTTGCAGGCCCTGTTGCAGGAACTGAACAATTCCTAACTCATCTTCAACTATTAAAATATGCATCCAATTTTTAATTAAGATTATAATGTATTCCTTTTATTAACCAAAGATAATTCAGAAATACCTAAAATTCACTGTACTACACCAAATTCAAAGATTTTAAGCAAATATTAAGCTAACTCTAAGTAAGGTAAAAGCCAGCTTAATCCCGAATTAATTTACCGGAATTAATTTTGCATAAAATATAGTATCATGACTTTATATAAAAAACTTTCTCCCTTTTGCAACTTGGCTTTGTTTTATTTCATTATAAGTTTTTTGCTTCGAATTGTTTTGTTTTTCCATCCGATAACACAAAGCTCATTTACTTTTTATGAAAGCCTGAAAATCTTTACTTTAGGATTAATATCTGATGCTTTTGTTTTTGTTGTTGCCAGTATATTTTTGTGGATGTATTTGATTTTTATTTCCAATTTAAAATACAACAACCCTTCAGGATATATTATTCTTGGAATTTTTATTGCGTTATTTTTATATGTGGCTTCGGGCAAAAGTATTTTTGATGAATATGGAGGCGCGTTGCCTAAAATTGTTTTAATTTTCATTGGAATTAAAACAATACTTTTCGCCCTTTTGCTTTTTTTTCCAAAACTAAGAACAAAAATAAGGTTTTGGCTGTTTGCTTTTGTGATCTTTTTATATGTTTTCCTGATTCTTCAAAATGGTTTAAGCGAATATTTCTTTTGGAACGAATTTGGAGTAAAATACAATTTCATTGCTGTAAATTATCTTATCTATACCAATGAAGTTATTGGAAATATTATGCAGTCTTATCCTGTCATTCCTTTATTTTCAGCTTTATTTTTGATTACCGGAATTGTTACCTATTTCATTCTAAAAAATTCTAAAAATTTCATCAATGAGATTCCAACATTAAGCGAAAAAATAAAATTTACCGTCCTTTATTTGGGTTTATTTTCAGTTTCTCTAATTGCCATTCCTACGTTCGCCAAAACTGAAAATTCAAAAAATATCTTTGTTAATGAATTACAATCCAACGGATTATACAAATTTTATCTAGCCTTTGAGAATAACAAATTAGATTATTTTAAATTTTACAAAACACTTCCCGAAAAAGAAGCCTTTTCTGTTTTAAAACAACAATTTCCTACTATTACTGAAGAAAACACAAAGCAAACCATAAGTAGTGATTCTGTTGAAAATCATAAAAATGTAGTATTGATTACTATAGAAAGTTTGAGTGCCGATTTTATGAAATCATATGGAAATGAGCAAAATATAACACCATTTTTGGATAGTCTGTCCCAAAAAAGTTTACAATTTACGAACTTGTATGCTGCCGGAAACAGAACTGTACGCGGACTTGAAGCTGTAACTTTATGTTTGCCTCCTACTGCCGGTGAAAGTGTTGTAAAAAGAGAAGACAATAAAAATAAATTTTCTACAGGTTTTATTTTTAAACAAAAAGGATACGACGTAAAATTCATGTACGGCGGAGATGCTTTTTTTGATAATATGCAGGATTTCTATTCCGGAAATGGCTATACCATTGTAGATCAATCGAGTTTTTCACCAGAAGAAATTACGTTTTCGAATGTTTGGGGCGTTTGTGATGAAGACATGTACAATAAAGCCGTGAAAGTAATGAATGCCGAGGCTAAGGAAAATAAGCCTTTCTTCAATCATATTATGACCGTAAGCAATCACAGACCTTTTACTTATCCGAATAACAAAATTGATATTCCGGGTGATATTAAATCGCGTGATGGCGGTGTAAAATATACGGATTTTGCTTTGAGAAAATTCTTTGAAATGGCTCGTAAACAATCCTGGTTTAAGAATACCGTTTTTGTAATTGTTGCAGATCATTGTGCTTCAAGTGCCGGAAAAACACAACTTCCGTTAGACAAATACAGAATTCCGGCTTTTATATACAATTCTGATATAAAACCGGAAAAATGCAATAAACTAATGTCGCAGATTGACTTAATGCCAACACTTTTTGGACTTCTACATTTTGATTATGAAAGTAAATTTTTCGGTCAGGATGTTTTAAAACCTAATTATAAACCGCGTGCCTTTATTGCAACTTATCAGGATTTAGGTTTGATAAAAGACAATGTTCTTACCATTTTATCTCCGAAAAAAGTAGTAAAGCAATTCAACTTAAAAGTAAAGCCAAAAGCTGGTGTTCAGGATAATTATCAAATTTATTATGATGAAATTCCATTGAAAAAAGAAAGAACTGATTTAGTAAATAGTGCGGTTTCATTTTATCAATCGGCCTCCTACCTGTTGAAGAATAAGAAATATCAGAAATAATTTTTATGTTTCAGGTTTCAGGTTTAGCGCATGACAAAAACTGAAAAAGCCTCAAATTCATTAGAATTTGAGGCTTTTTTTTAATCGCATTTCAACTTGAAACTTGAACCTGAAACTAAAAAAACTTTTTTTCTTAGTCGTTCTGATTTTTCATACCAAAAAGATCTCCTTGTTGATATAGTTTTAAATCGTCTTTTAATGCCTGATTGTTTCTTTGTGTAACTGCTGGTGCATCTAAATCACTTAAATCAGGTTTTCCGGCATTTACCCAGGCAGTATACCAATAACTCGCAGTTGCTGTGATGGCTTTTCTCATTTGGTTTTCAACCATTCCGTTTAAATCTTTGTGCAGTTTCTTAGCATATTCATCAGAAAAAACAGCCGTATTGTATTTGGTTTTTAGCACTTTACCATCTGCATCCATTTTAAAAACTTCATTCTCAGGAGTTGCAGTTCTTAGTTTTTTATCAATATCTAATAAAGGCTGAGCTAAACTATGTGTATCATTGATCATATCCCAGGTTGCTTTATGAACATCTTCATAATATTGCGCCTGAGGAACATTTAATTTGTAATTTTTTGCGAATAATTCCGGTAATCTGCTTTCCCAAAGCGAATGAATCCCTTTTTGCTCACTCAATTGTCCGTCGTGGTTGGCAGACGTATGCAACGGCATATGCGCATCACCTACATAATGACCTAAATCTGCAGCAAGAAATAAAATCTCTGCTCTGTTTTTATCTTTAAAAGCTTTGGTTAATTTTACCATTAAATCTTCAATATACCAAGGCAATATTCCGTTATCATTTAAGAATTTGGCATCGTATTTTTTCTTTGCGTCTTCCATGGTTTGCGGCCAGGTGTCTGCCGAACCAAAATTTTCCATATCAAAATAATGTCTCGGATTCTCCTCTTTATAATTCAGGGCGTATTTACGAATGTCCGGAACCGAAGCTTCCTGTGTAATAAAATCAATATGATTATAAAAGAATACTTGCAGTGGATGAGGCAAAGCCATAACTGCAGCTTTGTTAATACGTTCATGGCCAACGATTCCCCATGATAATGTCAAAAATCCAATCCCTAATGCAAAAAAAGCGATTAGTTTTGATTTCATTTTAAAGTTTTTCATTTGTAAATTTGTTTGAGGGGGCAAATTTATCTCATTTAAATATAATTCAAAAGAATACTTGCAAATATTGTGTAAATTTAATTTTTACAATTTTTTGAACCCTGTAAATGATATAATTTCATATTAAAAGTTTCTTTGTAACTTCGTTTTTTTTTATTCTAAATTAAATATATGCGCCCTATTCGCCTGAGTTTTCTTTTTCTGATATTTACCTCTATTTGTTCAGCACAAGATGATATTGTGCAATTGAAAAATGTTAGCGATACCATTTTAAATCCCAAAAGAACTTTGTCCATTGCTGATCCGCTGGATCCTGCAAAAGCGATGCAAAAATTATTTCCCGGAAAACTATACAATCTTTCTGATCATAATACTTTTTTAAGCTGGAAATGCAAAAATTGCAAACCTACATCTTATATCGATGTTAATGGCGAAGAAGCCGATCCGTTATTTCCTTATAGCCAAGGCGTTGCAACCAGGCTACTTTCTAATATTGATTATACGGATTCTAAAGGAAATCAATTTAAATTATTGTTTTTTAATCATTCTGTTTATGATGAAGATGGTTTACAAACCAGCCGATTTACCGGTGGTCTTTTAGGCGTTGCTAAATTTGCCAAGAATGATAAACTGTGGGAAATGAGATCTTTTCAACCGGCTGTTGCTGCATTCGGGGCATTTGCACAATCTCCTAAGCCTAAACTTTTAGAAATTGGAGAAGATCAATACGCTTTTACGTTGCTGCATGTAAATGGCGGTGGCGGGGGTCCGTTTGACGGAACTTTGTATCTCGTTGTTGGTTTGGATGGAAAATACCAACCTATTATGGAGGCTTTTCAATATCAGCTTACCAATGTTGAAGGCATAAGCTGGTCCAGTTCGGTTAAGGTTATAAATGATAACAATAAAAAATATTTCAGAGATATTCTTATCACTACAACTGGTACGTACCATAAACCGGGTGCTGACGCTGAATTTGAAGTGAGTTTACCGGAAGAAGTTAATGCAATGACTAAAACAAAAAAGCAATTTACGTTTACAATAGAAAAACGATATACTTTTAGCAGCAAACGTTATAAAGTTGTTGGTAAACCGGTTGTGAAAATAAAATAATTATTTTTTCTACCATATAAGTTATATAAGTTCATTTAACATACAGTTCGAAAGATTTAATTCTTTGCTTTCTATTCTAAGTTCATATTAAAGTTTTGGTGCTTTTTAAAACTTTAATCGAACTTACATAACTTAAATGATGAAATAAAAATTAATTCAGATATAGAATTGCAGCTAAACTTAAACCTGCAATAAATATCCACAGGAAGATTCCCTGAAACAAAGGCTTTACTCCTACTGATTTTAATGTGTTTATATTTAATGTTGCACCAATTAGGAACAAAGTTATAGTTAAACCAATTTTAGCAATTCCCACAATTTGAGGCGCAATGATTGCTGTTGCAGGTACATAAGTATTAAAAAGCATTGCCAAAACAAATAAACCAATAAAATAAGGAATCTTGATTTTTGTTCTGCCATTTTCAGATTTTTTATTGAAAAGTAAAGCTGTTAAAAGCGAAATTGGGATGATCCATAAAGCTCTGGCTAACTTTACAGTTGTTGCAATTTGCAAAGCTTCGGCACCATATTTATTGGCCGCGCCCACTACAGAACTTGTGTCATGAATGGCAATAGCACACCATAAACCAAATTCTTTTTGTGACAAATCCAGCTGATGTCCAATAAACGGAAAAGCAAATAAAGCAATAGAATTCAGAATAAAAATAACGCCCAGCGCAATCGAAGTCTGATTTTCGTTTGATTTGATTACCGGAGAAATAGCTGCAATGGCACTTCCGCCACAAATTGCGGTTCCGCAGGAAATTAGATGTGATGTTTTTTTGTCCGTTTTTAGCCATTTTCCTAAGATCGTTCCAAAAACTAAGGTGCTAAAAATAGAAAGTATAGTCAATAAAAAACCTTCTTTTCCTGCTGAAATGGCCGATACTGCATTCATTCCGAAACCTAAACCAACCACAGAAAATTGTAATAAATAAGTAATAGCTTTATGATTGAAGGCAATAAATGGATTTCCGAAAACATTTACAATCAAAACGCCCAGCAGTAAAGCAATTGCCGGAGAAATAATCGAAAACAAACACAAAATAATCACCAACGCAAAAACGGCTTGCTGAATGTAAAGGTTAACTTCGAATAAATGTGCTGCTGTATGTTGTTTTGTTTTCAAAATAAGGTATTTGATATTTTACCTTACAAAGGTCTGTCCTTTATATTGAAAATGCCAATCGTAAAATACAATCGGCTATAACTTCAGGTTATAATAAGAAGAAATGTTTTGAATGAATAATTCAGATAAGGCGTCTGATTTTCCGAGTAATGTGATGATATAAAAATATCTTTCAACTGATAATTTCTCCACATCCAAAACAATCAACTCTTTATTTTTCAATTCTTTATCTACCGCATGAATTGACATAAAAGCAAAACAATCTGAATTTAAAAGATACGATTTTATACTTTCTGTACTTCCTAATTGCATTTCGATTTGTAAGTCAGATAATTTTACCCCAACTTGTTTTAATGCAAATTCTATAACTTCAAGTGTTCCTGAGCCACGTTCTCTGGTTATGAATTTCATTGATTTTAAATCATCTACAGTAATTTCATTTTGTTTAACCAAAGGATTTTTGTTACTGCAAACCAAAACCAATTCATCTTTTAAAAACGGAATATACTTTATAGACTGATTTTTTGATTGTCCTTCTACAATTCCAATTTCGATTTCTTTGTTGATTAAAGCATTTTCGATTTGTTCTGTATTTCCGTTCAGCAAATTGACTTTTATATCTTGCTGTTTTTGGTGAAAGCGTGCTAAAACGGGAGAAATTATATATTGCGAAATGGTTGTACTTGCTCCTAACCTTAGTAATCCTTGGCGTTCGCTGCTAAACGAGCTCATATCAAAATCGATTTTTCGATAAATTTCGAATATACTTTTGGTATGTTTTAAGAGAATTACTCCGGCTGGAGTTAACGCAATTTTAGAACCGTTGCGTTCAAAAAGTTTGGTTTTATAGGTTTCTTCAAGTTCCTGAATGTGTTTCGAAACTGCCGGCTGAGTTATATACAATTCTGTTGCCGCTTTAGTAAAATTAAGGCGGAGCGCAACGGTGTAGAAAACTTTTAGCCTGAAATCCATATTTTGTTTTATTGAAAAGTGAAACACGAATTTCACTAATTTTCACTAATTTTTTTTTTCAAATATTTTTTTTGAATTGCCTCCAGCTTTAGCTGGAGGTTATAATATGCTATTTACTTGGCTTTAGCCAAATTAGTATTATTTATATATCTTCTGATGAATTAGCTTGTGTAAAAAATTTACCACAGAGATTCGCAGAGATTTTCGCAAAGTTACACTAAGTTTAATTTAAAGTTTTAATTTAATGCTTTTGATTTAAGCGCTCAAAGCTTCATTTGGCTAAAGCCTATTATTCTTGCTTATTAAATTTTTCCAGCTAAAGCTGGAGGCTATTCAAAAGGTTTTTTCTAATTACAACGGCTGATACTAGATAAAATTCTCCATATTCTTTTAGTAAAGTCTCCACAAATGGTAACATTTCTTCTAAGATACTTTGAACATCATTCATTTTAATTATGTTTGGAGTTAAGCGAAACTTTGTTCCTTTGTAACTTTGAACCTTTGTAACTATTAAAGTAATCCATTATACTTTCTAATAAACCATTCCGTAGTCAATAAAAAGGTAATTAAAATCAATAACCAAACCCAATCAATAAGCGGTGTTTTTGTTGATATATTTTTTTCGATTGATTTATATTCTTTGTTTTCTATTAAAGTTTTAATCAAATCATCAACCTGGTTTTGGAAAAATGCTTTTCCGTTCGTTTGTAGCGCTAATTGTTTTAGTTTTACAGCATCAGGATTTACAAATTGTTTTTCGATATCAAAATCTAAAATTTCAAAATGGCTTGAATAAACTGTATTTGAGTTTAATTCTTTTACTGTAAAATTATATTTACCAGCTTGTAAACCGTCCAGATTTGTTGAGAAAGAATTATTTCCTTTTAATAAATCGTAGTTTTTAACTTGTTTGGTTTCGGCGTTTGTAACGGTGATTGTTAATCTTGCTTTTTCGTCGAACTCGTAGTTTTTATTGAAATATTGCGCGTTGATTACAATGGCTTCTCCTGAATTGTAAAAACTTTCGTGCGTGACAACCAATGATTTTCTTGAAGTTGATGTTGCTAAAAACTGAATGATCTTGTCTACAAAAACATCATATTTGTCAAAGGATTGATTGTCTATATGACTTTGTAAACGCCATTTCCAACTATTTTCTCCTAAAAGAAATGCGGTACGCTTGCCTTGATTTTCGGCGAAAGCCAATAAAGGAGCATTTGTAGATACGTTTCTAATTTTAGACGAAAGTAAAACCGAAACATTTCCGTTTGTGGTAATAGTCCCGAATGGATTTTGTAAAGGCGGAAAATTTTCGAATCCGATATTATCTATCCCAAACAAATTAAACTGCGATTGAAATTCGTTTAAATAATCTTCTCTTTGATTGCTCATTTGAAAAACCAAATTCTTTTGCTGTTGGTTTAAAAAATTGAAATCGGTGTTGTTTCCAGTAATAATAAAGGTATTTGTTCCGGCTAATTTATTGTTGTCGAAAATAGCTTTAAAAGCGGTTGTTGGTTGATATAAAACCAAAACAGAAACATCTTGCAACTGATTAATTTCATTTGGTTTAACCAAAATCACTTTACGCTGTGCATTAACTTCTATCGAGCGTTTTAAAGCAGCAATGTCGGGATGGTTTATCGATGAAACTATTGCAATTGTTGACTTTTGATCGATAATTTCGACAGCAAAATTCTTGACGTTATTGTAACTGTTTTTCTCTTTTGTATTGGTAGAAACGGTTGCTCTAAAAATCTGTAATCCCACTTTATCTGCTGGTAAAAGCAAATTTAAAGTGGCTGTTTTTTTAGAAGGCGAAAAAGAAACTTTTTCTTTTGCTACAACAGAATTTCCTTGCGAAATGGTAAAATCTGCATTTATTGTTTTATCTCCCGCATATTGCAGAAAAACTTCAACCGGAAATTTATTTTTGTGAAAAGCGTATTTGTTTACGTTTAACTGATTGATTTTTAAATCTAAAAATGTAGTTGTATCTCCCACAACCAAAGGATAAACTTTATTGACAGGGTCAAAACGATATACATAATCGTTTCCTGTAGTTTGATTTCCGTCCGTAATTATAACGGTTGGAAAAATCAGGTTTTTGTTGATGCTTTTTAAGTTTTTGGCAACTTCATCTAAGTTGGTTTGTTTTCCTTTAAAATCAAATTTGTCTGAAGATTTAAAATCTGCATCGAATTGATAGGACTGAATTTCAAATTTTTCCTTAAGCGCAGGATTCGAAACCAAAGCTTTGTATAATTCGGTAGTTTTTTCGTCTGATTTTAAGGCAACTATCGAACTTGAATTATCAACAGCAATTGCCAAAGGTGTTTTGGTAATTTCAAGGGAATTCTTGGTCATTATTGGATTAATCAATAAAAGCAATAATCCAAGAATGGCTAAAAAACGTAAAAAAGCCAAAAACCAAATCACATTGGATTTGTTTTTGGCTTTGAAAAAATATTGAAAATACGACAAGCCACCAGCGATTACTAAAGATAGTAATATTAACAGAATCGTATTTGTAGTCATATTTATTTAGTATTCAGTATCAGTTTACAATAATCAGATTTTAAAGTCAGTATTTTGACTATGTTGTGTCCAGTTTTTATTCTAGAGCCAGATAAAACTGATTACTAAAACCTTTGAACCTTTGTAACTTAGAACCTCAGTACCTTATGTTAGCATTCCTCCACAAACATTAAGTACTTGTCCTGTAACATAAGCACTTAAATCTGAAGCTAAGAAAAGACATGCGTTTGCTACATCTTCTGTAGTTCCGCCACGTTTTAACGGAATTCCTTCTCTCCATCCTTTTACTACATCTTCCGGTAATTTTGCAGTCATTTCGGTTTCGATAAATCCGGGAGCAATTGCATTGCAACGAATGTTACGTGAACCTAACTCTAGTGCTACAGATTTTGTAAAACCAATTGCACCGGCTTTTGAAGCTGCGTAGTTGGTTTGTCCTGCGTTTCCTGAAACTCCAACTACTGAACTAATATTGATAATAGAACCTGCGCGTTGTTTTAAGAACGTTTTTTGAATTGCCTTTGTCATATTAAATACTGACTTTAGATTTACAGCTATAACCTGATCAAAATCAGCTTCTGACATACGCATCAATAAATTATCTTTTGTAATTCCGGCGTTGTTAATTAAAATATCAACTGTTCCAAAATCTGCCAAAACAGCGTCAACAAAAGTTTGCGCTTCATTAAAATCAGCCGCATTTGATTGGTAACCTTTTGCTTTAACTCCTAAACCGTTCAATTCTGCTTCTAAAGCCTGAGCTGACTCTACAGATGAACTGTATGTAAAAGCTACGTTTGCACCATGTTTAGCGAAAACTTCAGCAATTCCTTTTCCAATTCCACGACTAGCGCCTGTAATGATGGCAACTTTTCCTTCTAGTAATTTCATATTCAAAATTAATATTAATATTTATTTTAGTTATTTCTGTAATTAATCACAGAAAAATCTGATTCATTCGGGGGCTTTGAATGATACGTCAAATATATGATAATTCCCTTTTTAAAAAAAATAAGAACTGCAATAAGCTTTGAAAAATCCTTTTGAATCTAAGAATCAATGTTTTTCTTCATTTAAAAAACACATAAAAAAACCAGTAGTTTTTTCTACTGGTAATTCTTTTTAGCTATTAATTACTTAATTATAGTGGAGCGGGTCCAGGTGAATCTTGTGGAAGCATAACACATGGGCCTGAATAAGGAAATGCCGTCCATGGTATTGTGCAAACTGTCTGATACGGATCACCCCCAACTGTTTTTTTTTGTTCGTCCATACTCAATAATTCAACTCCTTCAAAATCTAAAATTGTTTTTAACATAATAATTTAGGTTGTTTGTTTTGGTTTTTCCCAATCCTTTTATGTCCGTTGAGTTCCAGACACTGAAACAAGCATAAACACCTCATTTTCAGAAATTAAATATAATAATTAAATTCGATATAAATGATTTTATGTAAGATTTTGTCTGCAATAAGAAAAAAAAATGCAGTTCTATAAGATCTGCATGTCTTCAAAATAAATTAATACCAAAACTGTTGTTTCATATGTATTGCTTTGTAATAAAAAAGAAAACGATTAGCACTACCAACATCATAAAAAACATTTTATAAATAGATGCCTGAAACTCTTGTGTATCATTTAGTTTGTCTTGCTTTCTTTGTTTTATCATCTTTAAAACCATAAATGTAATCATGACGATTATGGAGAGATATAAATAATATCTTGTATAATCCGGATAGAACCGAGATATCACAAGGAGTATTGGACCCCATAAAAATAATGTGATATTTGTTTGTGTGATATACTTTTTCATATTTATAAGTGCAGAAGTTTAAGTTAAAAAAGCAGCCCAAAATTTGAGCTGCTTTTTCTTCAAAATAAAAAATAAAACTAAAATTATTCTATTGGAAAGCGTATGTTGTCAACCTAAAACCGTTGTTGTTAGCATTTGCAAATGTATAAAGTGCATTTGAAGCATTAAATGTAAAAGATTCTTTTCTAACATATAACCCTTTAGTATTTGTTAGTTCTGCATCTAAATTTTTCAACAATGCAGGTTCAGGAATTGTTGCACCCAGATTGTTTTCCCAAGTACCGGAAACTAATATTAATGTTTTGTTTGCAGCATCTTCTTTTACTGTTATATTATGATAAATTGCTGTTTTACCGCCTGTAAACGTATATGCGATGTAACTATCTCCTGCAGCATCGTTAAAGGTAAATTGAACTCTGTTTACTTTTTGGGTTGAAGGCAAAGAAGCATTAATTTGATTCAATAATGTTCTGCACACTAATGAATTTGTTGGAACAGCTGACAAGTTTGCCGCAATATAACCAAACGCCGTTGATGGTTTTTGCAGCATAATTTTATAATCATTGGTAATGAGAAACGGAACATCAGAATATTTAATTGATGCGCTAACACCATTTGTTCCTGTAGCTGTAAAACTTCCATCGGTTTCATTAAAAATGAAATTACTTAGTTTCTGATTTCCAACAACTACGGGAGGACTAACTACCAAACCATTTGGCGCATAACCTATACCCATATCATATGAACCTGCGGCGTCGGTGATTGTAGTGTGACGTGTTACTGTAGAAAACGGATTAAAATCGTAAGTTGTTTTAGTTGTTCCGTTATTCACTTCCAAGCCTCTGTAAAGCCCTAATGTTGGGTCTCCTATGATATTTGGAATCATATCAAAATTTAAAACTAAATCATCCCAATCTTCTTTTGTTGCTTTTACAAAACGCAATTCCTGGTTGTTTCTATTTGTTCTAAAAATAATTTCATCGTTTTCTTGTCCGTAATATAAAAACTGAAAATCACCACGATATCCCTCTGATGTTAAAGCATCAATTGGATAATTGTTTGAATCAGATAATAAGTGTATTTTATTTTTTGTTGTAAATACCAGACTTACAGTACTTCCAAGCTGTATCTGATATTCGCTAACTTCACTTTTATAAGTTTCTGTAACGTCATCAAAATCAGAAGCCATTTCGACAGTTCCGTTAGCAGCAAATTTAAATAAATGCGTATAACCGCCTAAAACGGTGTTATCTGTAAAATAAACGGCTTTCCAGCCTTCCGGAGAAGAAAGGAGGACTTCGTTTAATTCTGCTTTCTGGGCATTTAATCGTTCAGTTGGTGTTTGATCAAATTTTGGTTCTGCATCAGTATTATTGTCGCAGGCGCTCAATTGCAGTGCCAAAAATGCTGCAAATAAGAACTTATATATGTTTTTAATTTTCATAATACTTGGTTTAATTAGTTATTACAGCACTTGTATTGATTTCTGCCGCATCTCTTAATGCATAGAAATCCATATCAAATGCTTCTTTAAAATATTTCACTACCAATGCTTCTTTTGCTTTTAATGCCGCATAAGCTGCAGGATCTTCAATACCATCGAGAAAAGCAGCATATTCATCTTTTGAATAGATCAATATCATTGAAGCTGTTTCGGCAAAATCTTCATTAATATTTGATCTTGCATAACTTGTAATGAATCCAATTTCATTTGATTCGGGAATTTCATAATTGTACCAATCTGCTACGTATCCTCCCGGTGTTATGGCCGACCATGATTTTTCGTCAAAAGGTTTGTGCTGATTCAAAATATGAATATACTCGTGTTGTATTGTATGAATAAATTCTGAAACATTCTCACGATCTGACTGGTCTATATAATCTGTTTCAAACAAAGTAACACGCTGTCCTCCTTCTGCTATACCAAGTGTTCTTGTTCCTACACTATTCAGGTTTACACCTCCAACCAAAACAATTTCTCTTGGAGCAATTTTTTTAACAAAATCTGCACCACCAACTGTGGCATAACTTTTAAGCCATATTGTCTCAACAATTTCAAGCGCTGGCTGAACTTTTTCTACTGTTGGAGGAAATAAAAATCGACTATTGTCTACTGTATTTTGATTCCATTTATACTGTACATTGATATTGTACGGATTTAAATAAGTGGTTGCAATCCAGTTATCCAATGCTGTTTTTTCGGGCTGCGTATAATCTAATTGACTATCACCCGGCTGCTCATCTTGTGCACATGAAATTGCAACTATTGAAACAAGAAGTAATAATGCTATATTTTTATATTTTATTAGTTTCATAAGAATTTGCTTTTATGATTATCTAGGATTTAACTCTACTCCTGTATTTGATGCATGAAGCGGAATTTGTAATGCTCTTCGCTTGTCATCTTTTACTAATGTGTTTACCGGTTTGTTGGCTGTTTCGTGATTAACTACAATGTTAAAACGTTTTACATCAAACCATCTCATTCCTTCGTGTACAAAATCTCTTCGTCTTGTTTCTGCAATTGCTTTTATATATGAAGTTTGTACGGGAGTCATTGCGTAGAATGGTGTATATTCATCAGTAATAACCGGGTATTTTGTTACAACTTTTGCTTCTGTTACCTTATCGGTTGCTGCATAACCAGCAGTTCTTGTTGCCCAAAAGTACTCAAGTTCATCATTGGCAACATTAATTTCGCCTTTCATTACGTGAGCTTCAATTCTATTTAAGAAAAATTCGTCATTGCTTAATAAAACTTCAGCAACGTAAGGATCTCCAATCCCTGCCGTAACATTTGAGTACTTAAAATATTCGTAAAATTTAGGCTGAAATACAGTTATACTGCTATTTGATGAATAAAAGTTATAATACCAAGCTTTTGCAAAAATATTAGTCGCTGGCCCAAATATTTGTTGATAACGTGGACCAGAAAGATAAAAACGGTTTGAGTAATACGATCTGCTTACAATAGAGTTTGCAGAAACTATCAATAGATTTGTTTCGGCATCACTACTTGCATAAGCTAATCTCTGATCATTCGCACCTATACCTTCATATTCTAAATGATTTCTTAGTTTGCCAACAGGTCTGTTTCCTAAATCATCAGATAAAGAAATTACTTTGTCCCAATCTCCTTTTACTAAGTAAAAACGACTTGCAAAAGCTTTTGCAGCATTTTTAGTAAAATGAAATTTTGGTTCTTTGTAGTCATTGGCGACATATTTTAAACCTTCTTCAATATCGTTTTCAATAAACTTAAAAACTTCTGCTACAGTATTTCTTGTGTATTTTGTTATTAATTCTGTTTCAGGTTTTGTAACATACGGAATACCTAAATCTGTTGAAGCTGTTGCAGGGTTATAGCGTTGCGACCATAACGAAACCAGCATAAAATGAGCATAAGCCCTAGCTATAAGCGCTTCTCCTTTTTGAGGATTTAAGTCAGCAGTATTTCCCAATTGGTCTATTGCTTCCAAAGCCTTGTTTGCATGTGCAATTGCTTTATAACAAGCGTCCCAGTAATAGGCCTGAGTATCTATATCAGTAGTTTCTGTCTGAATTTCCCAGTTATAATTCTGTTCGTTTTTTATTAAGGTTTCTGCCATACCACTATCAAAAACATTATCTGACATTGTTTCAGCAATATCAAAATAACTCATTTGAGGATAAGCTCCCACTAATATTTCTGATATTTTATCCGGGGTATCTATTTCAGTTCTGTTATCTGGCTTCTCTGACAAGAAATCATCACAACTAGTAATACTCATAAGTATTAATAGCGATAAAGTTATTTTTAATTTTTTCATGTTTTTGAACTATTATAATGAAATGTTTAAAGTAAAAGTGTATTGAGACGTAACCGGCATAGCAACACCTCCAGAATTACGGAACTCAGGATCCTGACCATTTAATTTTTTGTCTGAATAAATTAACCATGGGTTAACTGCAGATCCTTTTAAAGTAAATGTGCTTAATCCTAATTTTTTCTTGAAATCATTAGGAAATTCCCAGCTTAATGAGATGTTTTTAAGCCTTACAAAATCTCCATCGGCAATACGGGCATCAGAATAATTGTAGGTATTATAAGCTCTTGCCAATGTACGTTCTCCTCCATAATTTGCATTCAAACGTCTGTCTGCAATAACAGGTACATTTGTAAAGTTTTCATCACCGGGATTAATCCAACGGTTTGTAAAATCTTTTGTAAATACTGTTAAATCATCATAAGTACTATCATAAATAGGATTTAAACGTACTTTGTTACCTCCTGATCCTACAAAAAATACGTATAAAGACCAATTTTTGTATGTAAATGTATTGGCTAAACCAAGTGATTTATTTGGCTCAATAGAACCTTCATATTTCAAATATTTAGTCACATCCAAATTGTCCTGAAAATTCGCTTCTGTAATATTATTATCTGCTCCGTCTTGTAAAATAAATGTCGGTAATCCCTGATTATTTAAACCGGTAAATTGATAAGAATACAATGAATTTCTTGGATGACCAATTGAATTTCCTCCGTTTGCATCAACTAAATCAAATGCAGTTGGTGTATTTTCAAGTTTTGTAATTTTTTGAGAATAAACAGAAAAATTAAGTGTTGTAGACCATTTAAAATCACGATTGTCAATGTTTTTGGTTGTAAAACCAATCTCAAGACCTTTAGTTTCCATATCAGCGTTATTACCCTGTCTGATTCTTTGACCACCAATTCCAGAAGTGATTACATAATCAACCAAATCAAAAGCTTTACGGCTGTAAATATCTGAAGTAAACTGTACTCTATTGTTAAACATTCCAAGATCAACACCAATGTTGGTTTCAAATTGTTTTTCCCATGTTAAATTTCCATTTTGTAATTCTTCAATATTAATCCCTGATTCTCTGTCGTCAAGACCAAAACGATCTGTGATATAGCTTTTGTAAATTGCCAATGAGTTTGTTGCTGGTCCCGCAGTTGCAGTAAGTCCGTACGAAGCTCTTAAGGCCAAAGTATTTACAGATTCAACATTTTTCATGAACTTTTCTTCTGCAACATTCCATTTTCCACTAAAAGTATAAGTTGGCAGCCATCTTGATGAATCACTGTTTCCTTGTCTGTTTGATCCGTCATAACGTCCTGTAACAGAAGCTGTATAACGACGATCATACGTATATCCAACTTTTCCGAAAAAACCTACTGTTCTTTCTTTTTCTTCATTAAATCCATAATATGAATCTCCTCCGTTGATAATTTTTTCAATTAATCTTGGATCTGTAAAAGCAGTTAAACCTCTGTCATACTGTAAACCTGCAGCGGTAAAATTATCACTGCCTCTATCAACAACTCTTAATTCTGTACCAAATAAACCTTCTAATTCGTGTTTATCATCTAATGTATTTCTATAACTAACACTATTTCTTAAGTTATAAGAAGTCATGTCATTTGTAAATTTTCTTAAGAAACCACCATTTGGCAATACAGAAACTTTTGGAGCAGTTAAATCATTCGGATCTTGATATAAAAATATATTTTGATCTCTAACTAATGTATTTACACCGTCTTCACCATCCGGAGTTCCAGCTTTATAAGCTCCAACTACGTTTGAATTTTCCATAATCTTGTGCTCACGACTTGTGTTTGCAAAACGTGCAGAACCTGTTAAATTATAGTTTAAGTGTGGATTAATTTTATAATCTAAATCCAATTGAAAACGAATATCTTTAACCTGAATTTCCATGAAATTGTTTGCCAATTCATTGATAATATTCATTTTAGCCCAGTTATTTCTGTAGTATTCCAGATTACCATTTTCATCGTATGGTCTTAGAGTTCTGCTTGTATTTAATACATAGTTAAATGGGTTGATATCAAAATCACGAGTTACTTTTCCAAAAACAACATCTTTTTCGCTTTCATAACTTCCCGGCGCACCTTGATCGCGAACTGAAGCCATAGTAGAAAGTGTAACATTTAATCTGTCATTTACGTAAAATGTTCCTTTAATGTTTGATGAAATTTGTTTCACATCATCTGCAATTGTCCATCCCGGATCTGTGTAATATCCTAAAGAGGCATAAAAAGTATTGTTTTTACCACCGCCAGAAAAACTCAAAGAATGATTTTGTGTAATAGATGGTCTAAATAATACACTAAACCAGTCTGTATTTGCCAGTTCATATTTTTTTAGGAAATTATTACGGCTAACAGGATCATTGTTAACTAAATAACTATCTGTTTCTGGTACATAAGTATTTATTGCTCTACCTAAAATATTGTAAGCTCCTCCGTATCTTCCATTTACTGTTGATGGTAAATCCAGATATCCTTTAGATTCCATTTCTTTGAAAATACTCATCGATTCCTGAGAATTCAGGATATCATACTGGCTGTAATTTGGAACTGCTCTAACAGTTTGTTCCAATGAATAACTTACTTTTAAAGGTGCATCTCTACGACCTTGTTTTGTAGTAATAACCACAACTCCGTTTAATGATCTTGAACCATAAATAGAAGTTGCCGAAGCATCTTTTAGAATCTCAATATTTTGAATATCATTGGCATTTAAACCAGCAATAGACGAACTCAATAAAGTTTCTGAATTTCCAGACGCTAAATCTGCAAATGTCAAATTGATAATGTCTTCCTGAACAACACCATCAATTACCCATAGTGGTTTTGTATCCCCAAAAATAGAAGAAGATCCACGAACTGTAATTTTTGGAGCCGTACCAAATGTTCCTGTAATGTTTTGTACTGTTACACCGGCAGCTTTACCTTCAATCATTCTGCTTACATCTACAACCCCGTCTACTTTTAATTCTGCTCCAGAAATTTTACTAATAGCTCCTGTAAAAGTTCTTTTTGAAGTTTTCTCGTAACCTGTTGTAACTACCACTTCTTTCAGGTTTTGCCCTGCTTCGTTCAAAATTACGGTTGGCGAAGTATTTTCAATACCAATTTCTTTGGTTTCCATTCCAACATAAGAAATCACTAATGCAGTACTATTTGCAGGCATTTCGATAGAAAAGTTTCCGTCAAAATCTGTTAATACAACAACTTTAGTTCCTTTAGCCATTACTGTTGCGCCAGGAAGCGGCACCCCAGACGGATCTGTAACTTTTCCTTTAATGATAGGCCCTGCCATAAGCGCATCAAATAGAGAATTATTATTATTTAAGTTCGAAAAAGGTTCTAATGAATTGTCTTTTTGTAAAATAATCTGATTACTTACTTCAGAGAAAGTAATATTAAAGGGTTTTAAAATTCGATTAAGTACACTAGACAAAGCTTCCTGATTGGCCTCAATTGTAACTTTTTGGTTCAATTGTGGCAATCTTGAATTGTACGAAAACTTTACATGCGCAGATTTTTGCAATTTAGATAAAGCATTATCTAAAGTTAAATCTGAAACAGTAATCGTAACTTTTGTATCTAGTTTTCTTTGTCCATTTACACTGTTCGCCATTGTAACACTTGAAAATACAAGTGCTAAGACAAACTGAAATAGCGTTATTTTCATGATTCGGTGGAGTAATCGTTGTTTAACAACTGGTTTTTTCATAATTTTGGTTTGTTTTGATTAATACTGTTCGAGTGTATTTTAAGAAACACTATGAATTACTTTTTACAGAAAGCAATTCAATTAATTTAAGTGTCGATAATGTTACAGCATTTCGGCACTTTTTTATGTATTTTATCTTACATAGGCATTTATAAATTTTTAGTTTAAGGGGTTTTAATTTACTTTCTTGAATAATATTTTTTAATTACAGCCTTTTGACGTTATGGTAATTTGATTTCCATTCATTTCAAAACTCGTATCATTGCCAATGCTTTTACAAATAATTTTAAGTTTCTCCGGTAGTGGCTGATCGCTGAGTGATGTGGTCAAATGGCAATCATTTAATTTATCTTTAGGATAATCGATATCAACTAAATAGGCTTGTTCTATAGTTTCGAAAATTTGAGCAATTGGAATATCATTAAACTCAAAACTTAATTGTTCAATGTTTCCAACACTACGAACCAAGACTTCATCTTTTGTAATATTGGTTATTTTATTAAAAACCAAATCTTTACGAACAAACCGAAGTGCCTGATTAGGAAGAAGTACGATTTCATGATCTGTAGCATTCGAAATTAAACTATTTGATTTTACCCTTACTTTACCGGTGCGAACAAGAACTTCAACATTTTGCTGGTCCTGATAAGCTTTAATTCTAAAACTAGTACCAACAACTCTTGTTACAATTTCGTTTGCGTAAACAAAAAAAGGCTTTTTGGGATTTTTACTAATTTCAAAGAAACCTTCGCCGGATAAATAGACCTTTCTTTCATTTCCGGTAAAGATTTTAGGATAACTTAATTTACTTTTTGGCTGTAATAAAACCGAACTTCCATCAGATAATGTGATAGTTTGAGAAATGTCTGAATTATTGGTTTGCTCTACTAATCCCTCATTATTTTCTTCTATCAATTCATTATAAGTAACAACAGTATTGTTTGTCAAGCTGTTATTTCTAAAAGCCAAAACTGATGATAATGAAATGATTATAAGAGCTGCAACGCCGCTTAACCAATATTTTCTCAGATAGAAAATTTTTGATCTCGTATTATTAAAATCTTCTTTTTCTTCGATTTTTTTCCAGGTAGATTCCAATGCCTCATGAATGTCATTCTGAGACAGATTAACATCGGTAACTTTCATGGCTAACAATAAAAGTCTGGCATCTTCAACTAATTTGGCTCGCTGACGATTTTCTAAAGTCCATTCCTCCCAGCCTTGTTCGTCAATTTTAGATAAAATCCACAATTGAAATGACTGATCAGCTAAAAGATCTTCGATTTCGGTATAAGTATTACGTTTTTGCATCTTAGAATTAGGGTTACAAAAACATAGAGGACACTTTTCTTATTGTATACTCACTTAATTATGATTTTTTTTAAGTTTTTTTTAAGAATTTTAAAAAAGCCCTGAAGATAGTAGTAAAATATAGGACAAATTGCCTTTCCATTCCTTGCGAAGGCTTAATAATCCGCGGTATAACAAGTTATTTGCCGATTGATAATTAACATCTAATAATTCTGCAATTTGTTCTACAGCCAATCCCTGATGATATCGCAGGTATAAAGCTTCTTTTTGACGAGGAGGCAAATCGTTAAGTAATTTATTTAAATATAAAACACGTTCTGCAGTCACTTCATCTTCAACGAGTTCATTTTCCACAGAAAAGTCAAAAAGAAATTCAATTGCTTCTGTAGAAGTTGTTTTTCGAAAAATATGATCTCTTTCAAATAAACGGGCAATTCTTTTTCTTACGCTTGATAACAAATACGCCTTTACAACAACATTATCCTGCAATGTATTTCTATACACCCAGACATCTGCAAAAACATCCTGAACACAATCCTGGACCTTTTCTTCAAAAGGAGAAAGAGAATTTCCATAACTAATAAGATCTTTATAATATCTTTCAAAAAGTTGAGAAAAAGATTTTTCGTCACCGGCTTTTAAATTACTCCAAAGAGTATTGTCATCTAAAAACTTATTGTTTAAAGTTTGGCTTTTCATATTTATCGGGGCGTGGGAATTATCGAAATAGGCATTTGTTAATACAAACAGAATAGCATTTTAACAATATTCTTTCATATTGTTCGATAAATATATAAAAGCAAAAATATAAAAACAATTTATTTACAAAAAAGGAGCAGTTTCTTAATATAGAAACCGCTCCTTAGGTTTGATTACATCAGGGATCTTAAATAAATGTTAAAAAATAACTTTATTTGAAGAACCTTACAATTGTGAGATTTTACAGATAGTTATATAGGTTTATTCCTTAATAAATTTTACCGCACTGTACAAAAAAAGCCCGACTTTTATTAGCAAGGCTTTTCATGAAATTTTATTTTAAATCAGCTTTTTAAAAAGCTACATTCCATCTTGGTAATTTTGCATTTTCATCTAAGAAATTTTGTAAAACCTGTCCTTCAACTGCAGTTGGAATTGCTTTTACATCTGCATTAAAAGTTTCATACCAAACTACTTCAAGTGCTTCAATGCTTTCTAATTTCATTTGTGCAGGCCAGGAATATTTTCTGCCTGTTTTTGCAAATTGGTGTCCGTTTACGATTTTATCATATAAACCGCCATTTTTGCTTTTCAAAGTCCCGTCGTTTTGAACAGTTCCTGTAGAAGCAACCATGATTAATTCTTTTGCATCACCTTCAACAGCATATACAACAAAAATTCCTGCGCCACCTTCCGGAGCATTGCAAACTTGTTCCAGACTATCCTCGATTGTAAAAGTAAAACTGTTGCTTACTTTAAACTTTTTTAATTCTTTACTCATTTTTTTTATTTTAAGATTCTAAGACACTAAGGTTCTTAGTCTCTAAGTTTTAAATTATATTCCAATCATTTTAAAAATGTAAAAAAGTCTCAACATAATATTGAGACTTTTTTTGGAATTTTTTATTTCAAATATTGGAGATTATCCAAGTACTTCTTTTACTTTTTTACCAATTTCAGCTGGTGAATCAACAACGTGAATTCCGTTGTCTCTCATAATTTGTTTTTTAGCAGCAGCTGTATCATCAGAACCACCAACAATAGCACCTGCGTGACCCATTGTTCTACCAGCAGGAGCAGTTTCTCCGGCGATAAAACCAATAACTGGTTTACGATTACCATCAGCTCTAACCCATTTAGCAGCATCAGCTTCTAATTGACCTCCAATTTCACCAATCATGATGATAACTTCAGTTTCTGGATCGTTCATTAATAATTCAACAGCTTCTTTAGTTGTAGTTCCAATAATTGGATCTCCACCAATACCAATAGCTGTAGTAATTCCTAAACCTTGTTTTACAACCTGATCTGCAGCTTCATAAGTTAAAGTTCCTGATTTAGAAACGATACCAACAGTTCCTTTTTTGAAAACGAAACCTGGCATAATACCAACTTTAGCTTCACCTGGAGTAATAACTCCTGGACAGTTTGGTCCGATTAATCTTGAATTTCTTTCTTTAACATAATTATTTGCTTTAATCATATCTGCTACAGGAATTCCTTCTGTAATAGCAATAATTACTTTAATTCCAGCATCAGCAGCTTCCATAATTGCATCAGCAGCAAAAGCTGGTGGTACAAAAATGATAGATGTATCAGCTCCAGCTTGATCTACAGCATCTTTTACTGTATTAAAAACCGGACGATCTAAATGGCTAGTTCCTCCTTTTCCCGGAGTAACACCACCAACAACATTAGTACCGTACTCAATCATTTGAGAAGCATGGAAAGTTCCTTCGCTTCCTGTAAATCCTTGAACAATTATTTTGGAATCTTTATTAACTAAAACACTCATGATATATATTTTATGTAGTTTTTAAAATTGTGTTGCAAAAATAAGGTTTTGTAATCTATTTTAACCTTTTTGTCATCAAAAAAATTAAGAAAATTGACTCATTTGATAACCACGATAAAGTTTGTCATCTTTAATTTGCCAAATTGTAGCAAAATGAGCTAACAACATTTCTTCTCTTGGGTTTTCAATCGTTTTTACAAAATGTGAGTAACGTATTGAAACTAAATCATCTTCGGCAATTATATGGCTAATTCTCACCTTTGAACGCACATACGCACGACTCAATTCATTGGCCATTGCGAGCATCGAATCGTAATCCATCTCAATCAATCCTTTGGTACTATTCCAATCCAACTTTACATCGGGATGCAAATAAGTTTTCATGATTTCACTATCAATTAAGGCATCCGACTTATAAAATTTTTGAACAAATTCTTTTATAGACATATTACTTCAATTTATTTAGAATTTCAGGAATCTTTTTGATATTGGCTAATTGTTTTAACTTTTCTCTTGATTCTTCTATTGGAGTTCCAAAATAAGATTTTCCGCCTTCTACTGATTTAGTAACACCAGTTTGGCCCATAATAACAGCCTTCGCTCCTATTGTAATACCACTTGTGGTACCAACTTGTCCCCAAATAGTTACTTCATCTTCAATAACAACACAACCCGCAATACCGGTTTGTGATGCAATCAGACATTTTTTACCGATAACTGTATCATGACCAACATGTACCTGATTATCAAGCTTAGTTCCTTCGCCAATTGTTGTATCACCTGTTACACCTTTGTCTATTGTACAAAGTGCACCAATACCAACATTGCTTTCGATCACTACTCTTCCGCCAGAAATTAACTGATCAAAACCATCCGGACGTTTTTTATAATAAAAAGCATCAGCTCCTAAAATAGTTCCTGCGTGAATAATCACATTATCGCCAATTACAGTATGATCGTAGATAGTAACATTTGGATGTATTATACAGTTTTTTCCAATAGTTACGTTGTTTCCAACAAAACAATTTGGCTGAATTACAGTTCCTTCGCCAACATTTGCAGAAAGAGCAATTGAGACATTTGTCGCCTGAAAAGGTCTAAAATGTTTAGTAAGTGTATTGAAATCTCTGAAAGGATCATCAGAAATTAAAAGTGCTTTACCTTCAGGGCAATCTACTTTTTTATTAATTAAAACAATAGTCGCTGCAGATTGTAAAGCTTTATCATAATATTTAGGGTGATCAACAAAAACAATATCGCCTGCTTCGACAACATGTATTTCGTTCATACCTAAAACCGGAAAGTCTTGGTCTCCTATAAATTCGCAGTCAAGCAAATTTGCAATTTCTCGTAAAGAGTGAACTTTTGGAAATTTCATATTTTATAATTAGAAAATTTGTCAATTAGAAAATGTGCCAATTAGAGAATTTGTCAATTAGAAAATGAATGCTCAAAATTGTGATGATTCACTAATTTTCTAATTGACTCATTGACAAATTATCTAATTAAAAATTACTCTTTTACACGCTCCATGTAAGAACCTGAAGCTGTATCAATTTTAATTTTGTCACCTTCGTTGATGAATAAAGGAACGTTTACAGTTGCTCCTGTTTCTACCGTAGCAGATTTAGTTGCGTTTGTAGCAGTATTTCCTTTTACACCTGGTTCAGCATAAGTAACTTCAAGAATTACAGAAGACGGCATATCTACAGATAATGGCAAATCAGTTTCAGTATTAACCTGAACCATTACACTTGTACCTTCTTTTAATAATCCAGGAGCATCCAAAATGTTCTTATTCAAAGAAATTTGCTCATAAGATTCAGTATTCATAAAATGAAACTCATCTCCTTCAGCATATAAAAATTGGTAATTATGTGTTTCTACACGCACATCGTCAATTTTATGTCCTGCAGAAAATGTATTATCTAATACTCTTCCTGTCGTTAAACTTCTCAATTTTGTTCTTACGAAAGCTGGTCCTTTTCCAGGTTTTACATGAAGAAATTCAACAATTTTATAAATATCGTGATTGAATTTAATACACAATCCGTTTCTAATATCTGATGTAGATGCCATTTTTTTTAATTTTAGATTTTAGAATGTAGCTTTTAGATTCCTGAAGAATTAATAATCTACATTTTATTATTTTTTACTTTAGATTTTAGAATTTAGAATTTTAGGTTCTCTAAAAATTTAATTCTTCTTCTATTTTTTATAATGTTTTAATATTCTTTATTAATTTTATATGAAGCTAGAAATCTAAAATCAGAAATCTAAACTCTAAAATTAATAATTCCCTGAATAACCTTTCATGATTCCTCTTGATGAATTTCTGATAAAATCTAAAATTTCATCTCTCTCAGGAGTAGCTTCCATTTCTGCTTCAATAATACTTAAAGCCTGAGTTGTATTGTAATTTTTTTGGTACAAAATTCTGTAAATCTCCTGGATTTCTCTGATTTTTTCAGTGCTAAATCCTCTTCTTCGTAAACCAACCGAATTGATACCAACATAAGACAATGGCTCTTTTGCTGCTTTTGTATATGGCGGAACATCTTTTCTAACCAAAGATCCACCAGAAATCATAGCATGATCGCCAATATGAATAAATTGGTGAATCGCTGCCAAACCTCCAATTACAGCATGATTTCCTACCACAACGTGACCTGCAAGAGCAACTCCGTTTACGATAATAGCATTGTTTCCAATTTCGCAATCATGCGCAATGTGTGCGTAAGCCATTACTAAACAATTGTTTCCCAGGATAGTTTGCCCTGAGGCAACAGTACCTCTATTTATAGTAACACATTCTCTAATAGTACAATTGTCGCCAATTATAGCAAGAGAATCTTCTCCGCCAAATTTTAAATCTTGTGGCACCGCAGAAATTACCGCTCCTGGAAAAATATTGCAATTTTTACCAATTCGGGCGCCTTCCATAATGGTCACATTTGAACCAATCCAAGTACCATCCCCAATAACAACATTATTGTGAATTGTTGTAAAAGGCTCAATTACAACGTTTTTAGCGATTTTAGCGCCAGGATGAACATATGCTAATGGTTGATTCATCTGTATCTTTTATATTTATTAAAATAATCTAATTTGGGCAACAAACGTAAACAATAAATTTGATTAAATTATTATTGCTTTTTAACAATTTGCGCCATTAATTCTGCCTCGGTAACTAATTTACCATTTGCGTAAGCATTTGCCTGCATATGACAGATTCCTCTACGGATAGGTGAAATCAATTCGCATTTGAAAATTAACGTATCTCCAGGCAATACTTTATGTTTAAATTTAACATTGTCAATTTTCATAAAGTATGTTAAATAATTCTCAGGATCCGGAACTGTACTTAAAACCAAAATGCCTCCTGTTTGAGCCATCGCTTCAACAATTAAAACTCCCGGCATTACCGGAGCTTCAGGAAAATGTCCTACAAAGAAGTTCTCGTTCATCGTAACATTCTTCAAACCAACAACATGGCGATCAGACATTTCTATAATTCTGTCAATCAACAAAAACGGTGGACGGTGTGGTAACATCGCCATGATTTTGTGAATATCCATTAATGGCTCTTTATTTAAATCGTAAACAGGAACATGATTTCTTTGTTCTATTTTAATGATTTTGCCAATTTTTTTAGCAAACTGAGTATTTACATAATGCCCAGGCTTGTTAGCAATAATTTTTCCCTGAATACGAACTCCAATTAAAGCTAAATCTCCAACAACATCAAGCAGTTTATGACGGGCAGCTTCGTTGGGATAATGTAAAGTAAGGTTATCTAAAACACCATTCGGTTTAACCGAAATTTTATCTTTGCCAAAAGCTTTCTTTAAATTTTCCATTGTAGACTCCGATATTTCTTTATCTACATAAACAATAGCGTTATTTAAATCTCCGCCTTTAATTAAGCCATGCTCTAATAAAGATTCTAATTCATGAAGGAAACTAAAAGTTCTGGAGTTTGCGATTTCATCTTTAAAATCGGCAATACTTTTCATTGTTGCGTTTTGTGTACCTAAAACTTTAGTACCAAAATCAACCATTGCAGTAACCTGATAATCGTCGCTTGGCATTACCAAAATCTCGCTTCCGGTAGCTTCATCAGTAAACGAAATAACTTCTTTTACCACATAAACGTTACGTTTAGCATCTTGTTCTTCGATTCCGGCATTTTCAATAGCTTCAACAAAATATTTTGAAGAACCATCCATAATAGGTAGTTCTGAAGCGTTTAATTCTATGATAACATTATCCAAATCACATCCAACTAATGCAGCCAGAACGTGCTCCGGAGTTTGAATTTTTACACCTAATTTTTCTAAATTTGTACCTCTTTGTGTATTAACAACATAATTAGCATCAGCCTCAATCACTGGTTGTCCTTGCAAATCTACTCTTACAAAAGTGAAACCATTATTAATTGGAGCTGGTTTAAAAGTCATTGTAACTTCTTTTCCAGTGTGTAATCCAACTCCTGTTAGCGAAATTTCATTTTTGATGGTCTTCTGTTTAACCATTATTTCCATTTTTTGGGTTTATTATTTGTTTTTTTAATTCGTCCAGTTCGGCGACAATTTTAGGTAAGTTCTTAAAATGAACGTATGATTTGTTAAAATCACCATATCCAAGCGATGGAGAACCTTGCAAAATCTCATCATCTTTGATATTTCTTGCAACTCCTGACTGCGCCTGAAGCCTTACATTATTACCTATCGTTAAGTGGCCTGCGATACCAACCTGCCCGCCAATCATACAGTTTTCGCCAATTTTTGTAGAACCCGCAACGCCAGATTGAGCAGCAATTACAGTGTTTTTACCTATTTCTACATTATGTGCAATCTGAATTTGATTGTCTAATTTAACTCCTTTTCTAATAATTGTAGAACCCAGAGTTGCTCTGTCTATTGTAGTATTGGCACCAATATCTACATTATCTTCAATAATAACATTACCAATTTGCGGCACTTTACTATATACACCTTCTTCATTTGGTACAAAACCAAAACCATCTGCGCCTATAATTGTTCCTGAATGTATAGTGCAATTATTGCCTATTATGGTTTCAGAATATATTTTAGCGCCCGCAAAAATATACACATTATCGCCAATAACAACATTATCACCAATAAAACTGTTTGGGTATATTTTTACATTATCTCCTAAAACGACATTTTGACCTACATAACTAAAGCTTCCTAAATATAGATTTTCTCCATATTTAGTACCTTCAGATATAAAAGAGTGCGCTTCAATTCCGTTTTTATTCAATTTTACCTGATTGTAAAACTGTAAAAGTTTAGAAAAAGACGCATATGCATCTTCTACTTTTATTAAAGTTGTAGTGATTTCGGCTTCGGGTACAAAGCTATCATTAACAATAGTTACGGTTGCTTTTGTAGTATATATGTAGTTGATATATTTCGGGTTAGCCAAAAAAGTAAGCGATCCTTCCTCGCCTTCTTCAATCTTAGAAAGTCGAGAAACTTCTGCATTGGGATTCCCAACAACTTCTCCTTCTAAAATTCCTGCTATTTGTTCTGCTGTAAATTTCATCGCGACAAAAATATAAAAAATAGATTTTAAATGTTAATTTTAGATAAGTTGTTTTGGAAAACAGATGTAATATTTTGTGACCAGTTTAGATAACGATTTCAAATTCAACTGATCAGAGGCTTCAACAACATCTTCAATTGTTTTATCTTTTTTCAAAATTCGTATCGGTTCTGCCTCTTTACTGTATGCCTGGTTTTTTATTTTACCTCTAAAAATAAAATATCCCGCATCTAAAGCCGAAATATGATGTTCCTCTGCAAACTCTTCTTTTAAAGATTGGGATTCTTCCATCGAAATCTTTTCTGCACTCAGTTTTATCTTCAACAAATCTCTGTTAATGATCATTTTACTTAATGTGGAAAGTATAAAATCATCTTGTTTTTGCCAGGCTTTTAAAGCGCTAATAATATCAAAATCATCTAATTGAGAAAACAAATCCAATTTTTCTGCATCAAAATTCTCTAATGTAATTTTGTTTTTCATGAAATACAAAAGAGGCTCACTGCAAGGCAAATTCACTCCTTTTAAGGTGAGTTCTTTGGCTCTTTTTAAAACTTTCATCAAAATTAATTCGGCAACCAGACTTGTTTTATGCAAATACGCCTGCCAATACATTAATCGCCTTGAAAGCAGGAATTTTTCAACAGAATAAATCCCTTTTTCTTCAATAACTAAAACACCGTCAACGACATTCATCATCTGAATTAAACGTTCAGAATTGACGTTTCCTTCTGCAACTCCGGTATAAAAACTATCACGTTTAAGATAATCCATTCGATCCATATCTAGCTGACTTGAAATCAGTTGCAACATGAATTTCCTATGATATTCACCTTTAAAAACCTGAATAGCCAAACTCAATTTCCCGTCAAATTCATCATTTAACTGATTCATGAATAATAACGAAATAGCTTCATGATTTACATCCTCTACAATACTTTTTTCCATTGCGTGCGAAAATGGCCCATGTCCAATATCATGCAGTAAAATAGCAATCAACAAAGCACATTCTTCATCCTGAGAAATTGCAACTCCCTTAAAGCGAAGCGTTTCAATAGCTTTTTGCATCAAATGCATACACCCTAAGGCATGATGAAAACGGGTATGATTGGCTCCAGGATATACCAAATACGATAATCCCATTTGCGAAATACGGCGCAAACGCTGAAAGTACGGATGCTGAATTAAATCGTAAATAAGTTCGTTTGGGATGGAAATAAACCCGTAAATGGGGTCATTAAATATTTTTAATTTATTTATGTGGGTCACTATCTGGTTATTTTTTGGTCAACAAATATAAGTAATTAACTATAAACAGCTTTGGCTTTTTAACTTAAAAAAATGCGATTTCGCCGTATTAATTTCTTTAAGAAGAATAGATCAAAATTAATTTTGAAAAAAAACTGAATTTGTTATTCTGAATTTTATACTATTTTTAATACTTTTTAAGTTCTATACCTTTAAATTGCATTAAAATTAATTTGTTTATGGATAAGATTAAAATACTTTGGGTTGATGACGAAATCGATCTTTTAAAACCACATATATTATTTCTTGAAAAGAAAAACTACACAGTAACAACTTGTAATAACGGCCTCGATGCCATAGCTTTATTCGATGAAGACAATTATGATATTGTTTTTTTGGATGAAAATATGCCTGGAATGAGTGGCTTGGAAACACTTTCTGAAATGAAAGAAAAAAAGTCGGCGATCCCAATGATTATGATCACAAAAAGTGAGGAAGAATATATAATGGAAGAAGCGATTGGTTCTAAAATCGCTGATTACTTGATAAAACCGGTAAATCCAAACCAGATTTTATTAAGTTTAAAGAAAAATCTGGATCACTCAAGGTTAATTTCAGAGAAAACTACTTTAGATTATCAAAAAGAATTTAGAAAAATTTCTATGGAATTGGCTATGGTTAATTCTTATGAAGATTGGGTAGAATTATATAAAAAATTGATTTTTTGGGAATTAGAACTTGAAAACATCAACGATCAGGGAATGATTGAAATCCTTGAATCACAGAAAGTTGAAGCAAATTCTCAATTTGGAAAATATATAGAAAGAAATTACGAAGACTGGTTTGAACCAAAAGCAGACAGACCAATCCAATCTGATACCTTATTTAAAGAACTGGTTGTTCCAGAAATTAAAAAGAAAGACAGACCTGTTTTATTTGTTGTAATTGATAATTTACGTTACGATCAATGGAAATCTTTTGAAACTGTGGTTTCGAATTATTATAAATTAGAAAAAGAAGTTCCTTATTTCTCCATACTTCCAACAGCAACACAATATGCCAGAAATGCTATTTTCTCTGGTTTGATGCCTGTAGAAATGGAAAAAAAATATCCTGAATATTGGAAAAATGATGTTGAAGACGGAGGAAAAAACCTTTACGAAGCTGAATTCTTATCGGCACAATTAAAGCGTTTAGGTTTAAATATTAAGGAAGATTATTTCAAAATCACTAATTATGCCGGTGGTAAAAAATTAGCCGAAAACTTTAAAGCCTTAAAAGGCAACGATTTGGTAACTGTGGTTTACAATTTTGTAGATATGTTATCGCACGCCAAAACAGAAATGGATGTTGTAAAAGAGCTTGCTTCTGATGATAAAGCCTATCGTTCACTGACATTAAGCTGGTTTAAAAATTCGCCATTATTAGAAATTATTCAACAAGCTCAACTTTTAGGTTTCAAATTAATCCTGACGACAGATCACGGAACGATTAATGTAAAAAACCCTTCGAAAGTTGTTGGAGATAAAAATACAAGCTTAAATTTGCGCTATAAAACAGGTCGTAGTTTAACCTACGAACAAAAAGATGTTTATGTGGTAAAAGAACCTAAAAAAATTGGTTTGCCAGCGATAAACATGAGCAGTTCGTTTATTTTTGCCAAAAATGATTTGTTTCTGGCGTATGTAAACAACTATAATCATTATGTAAGTTATTATAAAAACACATATCAGCATGGCGGAATTTCGTTAGAAGAAATGATTATTCCGTTTTTGGTATTCAATCCAAAATAAAAAATAGCCACGAATTTCACTAATTTTCACTAATTATTCTTTTTATTTCAATTTAAAAAATTTGGGGAAATTAGTGAAATTCGTGGCAAAAAAACACTAAATAAGAAGCATGAATATCGTTTTTTCATTAGATCAGATTCAAGAAGTGTCAGAGCAGATTTTAGCTCAAAATCCAAAAAAAATCATTCTTTTTAACGGAGAAATGGGTGTTGGAAAAACTACTCTTATCAAACAATTATGCAAAAGTTTAGGAGTTGAAGATGCCACAAGCAGCCCGACTTTTTCTTTAGTAAATGAATACTATACCGTTAATAACGATATAGTGTATCATTTTGATTTTTACAGATTAAACAAAGAAACCGAAGCGCTTGACATGGGGGTTGATGATTACTTATATTCAGGAAACTGGTGTTTTATTGAATGGTCTGAAAAAATTGCAAGTTTGATTCCTGAGGAACATTCTACAGTTACAATTGAATTGTTGACTGATGGGAAACGTAAGCTCGAATTAGTTTAAAAGTTATTTTACAGAGATTCACGAAGTTTTCGCAGAGAAACACAAGAGATTTCCTTAAAAAACTTTGTGAATCTTTGTGTAAACTTCGTGAATCTCTGTGAAATAATATATCTTAAAATGGAAAAAACAACACCTTAATATTAGCCTTCAGTATTAGCAGAAAATTTGCACTAATTTTAAAACTTTTTACGTAATTTGTACCCTTAATTTTTCGCACAACCCATGTCAATAACCTTAACTCCATTTACGAAACAACAATTGTTGCCACAAGAAGAAAAGCTTGAAGTTGGCCGATTTAAAAGAGAACTATTCATAGGAATACCTAAGGAAACCAGTTATCAGGAACGTCGTATTTGCCTGACACCAGACGCAGTAAATTCGTTAACATACGAAGGGCACCGCGTTATGATCGAGTCAGGAGCCGGAGAAAGTTCAAGCTATTCTGACAAAGAATACAGTGATGCGGGCGCAGAAGTTACAAAAGACACAAAAAAGGTTTTTGGCTGCCCAATGTTGCTTAAAGTTGAACCGCCTACTCTGGCTGAAATCAAAATGATTAACCCCGAAACGATTATAATTTCGGCTATTCAGTTGAAGACCAAAAAGAAAGAGTACTTTGAAGCGTTAGCGCAGAAAAAAATAACCGCACTTGCATTTGAATATATTAAAGATGAAGACGGTTCTTACCCGGCCGTAAAATCTTTAAGCGAAATTGCTGGAACTGCTTCTATCCTAATTGCCTCAGAATTGATGATTACAGATGAATTTGGAAAAGGACTTTTGTTCGGAAATATTACCGGTGTTCCTCCTACCGAAGTTGTAATTTTAGGAGCCGGAACAGTAGGTGAATTTGCAGCAAAAACTGCCATTGGCCTTGGAGCAAACGTAAAAGTATTTGATAATTCTATTACAAAATTACGCCGTTTGCAAAATAATTTAAATCAAAGAATTTTTACTTCTACAGTGCAGCAAAAAGCACTATTGAAAGCTTTACGACGTTGCGATGTTGCTATTGGTGCAATGCGTGGTAAAGAGCGCTGCCCGATTGTAGTGACAGAGACCATGGTTGAACATATGAAAAAGGGAGCTGTAATTGTGGATGTTAGTATTGATACCGGAGGATGTTTTGAAACTTCAGAAGTAACGACCCATGAAAAACCAACTTTCATAAAAAGCAATGTTTTGCATTATTGCGTACCAAATATCCCATCAAGATATTCTAAAACTGCTTCATTATCAATAAGCAATATATTGACCCCATACCTGCTTCAGATAGCCGATGATGGTGGTCTAGAAAGCTCTATCAGATGCAATAAAGGTTTGAAAAACGGAGTTTATTTATACCACGGAATCCTAACAAATAAAGCAATCGGCGAATGGTTTGATTTGCCTGATAACGATATTAATTTACTTGTATTTTAAGGGAACTTTAATGTACCTTTGCCAAAAAATTTACTCATGAAGTTCGTACATCGTTTTGCTTATTATTTAATTGGTCTTATTATGGGATGCTTTTTTGTAGCCCTTGTTTTTAGTGGAAAAGATACCCGTTGCAATTATTTTCCAAATGCCAGAGTTTTAAATAATCTAAGAACCAAACCTTTTCAATACTCTGATAAAGCAATTCAAACTTTGAACGAAAAATGGGTTGATACTGCAGATGTAAAAAATACATTGACTTACGGAGATGTTGATTTTGACCAAAGTAATGTGCCGTTAAAAAAAGGAAAACTTTACATTATAGAAGGAAAAACAGTTAAGAATCAAGAGATTATTTTAAAAGTAATTAACTACGAAAACAAAGCTGTTTTAGACGAAATTGTTAAAAAACCTATTGAAAAATAGATTTTTTATTATTTTGACTGAGGAGAAATCACACGCGAAACCCGACAAAGATTGGCGACATTCTACGTGAAATTGCTAATGTGATTTCTCCTTCCTCGAAATGACAAGATTGTGAAAAATCAAAATAGAAATTCGTGATAATTCGTGAAATTAGTGTTTTACCACTCAATCTCTTTCATTCCCTTCGATTTCAAAAACTCATTCGTCTGGCTAAAATGTTTATTTCCAAACCAAAATCCTCTATTAGCACTTAAAGGAGACGGATGCCCGGATTTTAAAATATGATGTTTTGATGCATCAATCAAAGCAGCTTTCTTTTGAGCAAAACCTCCCCAAAGTAAAAAAACCACATTTTCCTTTTCAGCAGAAATTTGTTTAATAACGGCATCTGTAAATTTCTCCCAGCCTTTTCCCTGATGACTTCCTGCTTCAGCTTGTCGAACTGTTAAAGTTGCATTTAAGAGAAAAACACCCTGATCTGCCCAACGTTCCAAATTACCCGTTTTTGGCATTGGTATATTTAAATCTTTTTCAATTTCTTTGAAAATATTTTGAAGAGATGGAGGAAACGGAATCCCGTCATTAACAGAAAAACACAATCCATTTGCCTGATTAGGTCCATGATAAGGATCCTGCCCAATGATGACAACTTTTACCTGATCAAAATGACAATGATCAAAAGCGGAGAAAATCTGACTGCCTTTTGGATAACAAACCTTTGTAGCATATTCAGATTTCACAAAAGCAATTAAATCCTTAAAATAGGTTTTTTCAAATTCTTCATTTAAAACTGGTTTCCACGAAGAATGCATTTTTATGTCCATGATAATTTTTATTGCTAATTTCAGAAATTTTTAAGTAAAATCATATTTACAAAGCCATAAAATTTAGGCAATAAGTTTGTCGAATTCAATCATACTATTTTCGTACTTTTGTATGTACTTTATTAAAGGAATTAAATGATTAGTATTACCGAAAAAACATTACAAGATTTACAATTTCCAACAGTTCTCGAAACCATTTCTGCAGGCTGTAATACCGATATTGGAAAAGAAAAAGCTTTACAAATAACACCATTTAGAGATAAAGAAACTTTGATGCACGCTTTAATGCAGACATCAGAATATGTTTCGTCTTTTGAAAATAATAACGCAATTCCGAATCACGGATTTGATGCCATTACGCATGAAATAAAATTTCTGGCAATTGAAGACAGTTTCCTGGAAGTTGGAAGTTTTAGAAAAATTGCAACGCTTTCATCAACAGCAAATTTCTTATTGAATTTCCTTAAAAAATTCGACGATTATTATCCCAATTTAAATGCAAGAGCTTCAAGAGTTGAATATACTAAAGATATTGTTATTCTCATTGATGCTATTGTAGATAAATACGGAGAAATAAAAGACAATGCTTCGCCTGCTTTATTGAGCATTCGTCAGAATATGAATATCGTTCGCGGTAAAGTAAACCAAAGTTTTGGCGTTGCTCTATCTCATAATAACAGCCTTGGTTATCTGGATGATATTAAGGAAAGTTTTGTGCAAAACCGTAGAGTTTTGGCCGTTTTAGCCATGTATCGCCGAAAGGTAAAAGGCTCTATTTTAGGAAGTTCCAAAACAGGAAGTATTGCTTACATCGAACCGGAAGCTACTTTGCAATATTCCAGAGAATTAGCGAATCTTGAATACGAAGAAAAAGAAGAAATTACCAGAATTTTAAAGCAATTATCAAATCAGATTCGTCCGTTTTTACCAATATTAATTGAATATCAAGAGTTTTTAAGTGATATTGATGTTGTTGCAGGAAAGGCAAAATACGCCAATAGAATCAACGGAATCTTACCCACTATTACAGAAGAAAGAAGATTGTTCTTCAGAGAAGCATATCATCCTATATTATATTTGAATAATAAGCAAAAAAACGAAATTACACATCCGCAAACTATTGAATTAAAACAAGATAACAGAATTATCGTAATTTCGGGACCCAATGCGGGAGGAAAAACAATTTCGCTTAAAACTGTTGGTTTATTACAATTGATGTTACAATCAGGAATGTTGATTCCTGTTCATGAGCGTAGTGAAACTTTCTTGTTTGACAGGATTTTAACGGACATTGGAGACAATCAATCTATTGAAAATCACCTGAGTACCTATAGTTACCGATTAAAAAACATGAACTATTTCCTGAAGAAATGCAACAAGAAAACCATGTTTTTAATTGATGAATTTGGTACTGGTTCTGATCCTGAATTGGGTGGTGCTTTGGCGGAAATTTTCTTAGAAGAATTTTATCATCGTGAAGCTTTCGGAATTATCACCACGCATTATTCAAACTTGAAAATCCTTGCAAACGAATTGCCTTATGCTACCAATGCGAATATGATGTTCGATGAAAAGTCACTTGAACCAATGTATAAGTTGGCTCTAGGACAGGCCGGAAGCTCGTTTACTTTTGAAGTAGCACTGAAAAACGGAATTCCATTTGGATTAATTAATCGTGCCAAAAAGAAAATCGAAGTTGGAAAAGTTCGTTTTGATAAAACCATCGCAACACTTCAAAAAGAGCGATCTAAATTGGAAAAAACTTCAATAAATCTTAAAGAAGAAGAAACCAGAGCTCGTGAAGAAAGCAAAAAGATGGAAAACATCAATGTAAAAATCAAACAGAAACTGGAAAGCTATCAGGAATTATACGACAGCAACCAAAAGACGATTTACATTGGTCAGAAAATTGAAGATATTTCTGAAAAATATTTCAACAACAAAAACAAAAAAGAATTGATTGGTGAGTTTTTGAAAATCATAGAAATTGAAAATTCAAAACGTAAAAAAGCTACTCCGAAAGAAGCCAAAGCCATAATCGAAAAGAAAAAAGAAGTTATTGCCGAAGTTACTGTTCAGGTTGAAGAAATTCGAAAAGAGAAAAAAGAAAAGAAACTTAAACCAGTCGTAGAAAAACCTAAACCAATTTTAAAAGTCGGTGACAGAGTAAGGATGCTTGACGGAAGATCTGTTGGAAGTATCGATTCAATCGAAAAAAATAAAGCAACTGTAAATTACGGAATTTTTACTTCGAAAGTAAGTTTGGATGAATTGGAGTTAGTTGAAGCTGGGAAGAAATAGTTTTTCAAGTTTTCTAATTCAGTTTTTAGTGTTTAAATTTTAAATTTTGATTGAAAATTGAAATAAAGCGATTTAAGAAAGGATTTTCAAAAATACAATTAGGAAGATATATTTTTTTAGAAAATTAATTATAGATAGTTTATGAATGCAGTTTTTGATTTGTAAAATTTATAAAAAATTTAGTTTTAATAGAATTAATCAATACATTTAAAAAACACAATCTTCTCAGAAAGGACAAAATGTATCCAGCTTTGTTAAAGTTTTAAACTTTGACAAAGATTTATCTAAAAACATTCAAAATGCAAAACCTTCCAACAAACAAAAAAATAATCCTCTTCGATGGCGTTTGCAATTTATGCAACGGAGCTGTTCAGTTTATCATCAAAAAAGATAAAAAGGATATTTTCAGATTTGTAGCATTACAATCAGAATTGGGAATTGAGATTTGTAAATATATAGGTGTCGATCAAACTAAAATTGACAGCATTGTTCTATACCATCCTGGTGTCGCATATTATTACAAATCTTCTGCTGCTATTAAAATTGCCGAAGAGCTAGGCGGAATTTATAACTTTATTTCTGTTTTAAAAATATTCCCGGAAAAACTTCGAAATTACATTTACGATTATATTGCCAAAAACCGCTACAAATGGTATGGTAAAAAAGAAAGCTGCATGATTCCTACTCCGGAATTGAAGGCGAAGTTTTTGTAGTTTTTTTGTCATCTCGAGGAACGAGGAATCTCCGCAAGTAGCTCGACAAAGATTGAAGAATTTTTGGAACGGAGTTTCTTGCGGAGATCCCTCGTTCCCCGGAATAACAAGATTAAAAAAATCCCAAACTCCACTTTTAAATTGGAATTTGGGATTTTTAATTTAAAAATTAATTAGAAATTTATCTAATCAACTTTCTGTATTTCAAACGTTTTGGAGTTAAATCACCACCTAAACGTTTCTTTTTGTTTTCTTCATATTCTGAGAAGCCTCCTTCAAAATAGTAAACTTCAGAATCTCCTTCAAAAGCCAGAATGTGCGTACAAATTCTGTCTAAAAACCATCTGTCGTGTGAAATAATAACAGCACAACCTGCAAAATTCTCTAAACCTTCTTCAAGTGCACGAAGTGTATTTACGTCAAGGTCATTCGTAGGCTCATCCAGTAAAAGTACGTTTCCTTCTTCTTTCAATGTCATGGCAAGGTGCAAACGGTTACGCTCTCCACCAGAAAGCATCGAAACTTTCTTGTTTTGCTCTCCTCCACCAAAGTTAAAACGAGATAAATAAGCTCTGGAATTTACTTGCTTTCCGCCCATCATAATTAATTCCTGACCATCGGCAAAGTTTTCCCAGATTGATTTATTTGGATCGATATTAGAGTGAGATTGATCTACGTAAGCAATTTTCACTGTTTCTCCAACTGAAAATTCTCCACTATCTGTAGCTTGCTCGCCCATAATCATTTTGAAGATGGTTGATTTACCAGCACCGTTTGGTCCGATAATTCCAACAATTCCGGCCTGTGGCAAAGTAAAATTTAAATTATCATATAATAATTTATCTCCAAAAGCTTTTGCAACATTTTTAGCTTCAATAACATTAGTTCCTAAACGTGGACCGTTCGGGATATAGATTTCCAGATTTTCATCCAGTTGTTTTTGATCTTCGTTTAATAATTTGTCGTAATTCTGTAAACGTGCTTTTTGTTTTGTCTGGCGTCCTTTTGCACCTTGACGAACCCAGTCCAACTCACGCTCTAAGGTTTTTCTGCGTTTAGAAGCGACTTTTTCTTCCTGCGCCATTCGGTTTGATTTTTGGTCTAACCAAGAAGAATAATTTCCTTTCCAAGGAATACCTTCTCCTCTATCCAACTCTAAAATCCAGCCTGCAACATTATCAAGGAAATATCTATCGTGCGTAACTGCAATTACTGTTCCGGCATATTGTGCTAAATGTTGCTCTAACCATAGAACAGACTCAGCATCAAGGTGGTTGGTAGGCTCATCAAGAAGCAATACATCTGGCTGTTGCAACAACAAACGACATAAAGCTACACGACGGCGCTCACCTCCTGAAAGGTTTTTAATTGGCGTATCACCTTCTGGCGTACGCAATGCATCCATTGCAATTTCTAGTTTTGTATCGATTTCCCAAGCGCCTAAAGCATCAATTTTATCCTGCAAAGCTGCTTGACGATCCATCAACTTGTCCATTTTATCAGGATCGGAATAGTTTTCTTCAAGACCGAATAAATCATTAATCTGATTGTATTCTTCTAAAACTGCCATAGTTTCTGCAGCTCCTTCACGAACAATTTCGATAACCGTTTTAGAATCGTCAAGAATTGGTTCTTGTTCTAAATAACCTACAGTATAACCAGGTTGAAAAACAACATCTCCCTGATAATTTTTATCAACTCCTGCAATAATTTTTAAAAGAGAAGATTTTCCCGAACCATTAAGTCCTAAAATACCAATTTTAGCACCATAAAAGAAACTCAGGTAAATATTTTTAAGTACTGGTTTGTCTGCTCCCTGATAGGTCTTACTCAATTTCTGCATTGAGAAAATTACTTTCTTATCGTCTGACATTTGTTTGTTTTTATTTTAATTAATTATTTTTTGATTTTAAATTGCAATTGATATTGATTTTTTGCAATTGATATTTACTTTTATTAAACTCTACCTTTTAATGCATTAAAAACCCAGGCATTAGCAAAAAAACCAACACCTACTGCTACAAAACCCCAGCCTGAAACATCTCTGTATCTAAAAGCGCCAAGACCTATAAGCAACAATCCCATAAGTATCATTATAAAAGTAGCCCATCCTAAAACGGTATTTTTATTCATTCCCATAATTGTGTAATTATTATTTTTAAGTAGTAAAATTTTTAGAAAGGCAAATATCGTGAATTTTAACGGCTTAATTAAATATTTTGTAAAGCATTTCTTTTAGTAAATCTGATTGTGGTAAAGCATTTGCTCCTACCCCTTTACTTTTAACATCTACATCACGCAAAGCTCCAACAATCTGACTCACTTTTCGCATGGGATAATTTTTAATTGCCAAATCATATTCCTTTAAAAAATAAGGATTTACACCAATTGCCGCTGCCACATTTTTAGGGTTTTTATCTTTAAGTCCGTGGTATTTTAAAAGCTGGACAAAAAATCCAAAAACCAATCCGGTTGTCATTACCAAAGGATATTCTTTGGGATTATGAGCAAAATTTTCTGCAATTTTGTAAGCTTTAAGTTGATTGCGTTCGCCAATTGCTTTTCTAAGTTCAAAAACATTGTAATCTTTACTAAAGCCAATATTTTCTTCAATATGCTGCGGTGTAATCATCGTTCCTTGTGGCAAAATAATCTGAAGTTTCTCCAATTCATTATTGATTTTACTCAAATCAGTCCCCAGGAATTCTACCAGCATGGCATTTGCTTTTGGATCAATTGTGTATTTTTTTCCTGCAAGTACACGTTTTATCCAATCGCCAACCTGATTTTCATACAGTTTTTTACTTTCGTAAACAATTCCGTTTTGTGCTAATAATTTAGTTACTTTTTTGCGTTTGTCAAGCGTTTTATATTTGTAGCAAAAAACCAAAACAGTTGTTTCCATCGGGTTATTTACATAGGATTCAATTTTATCAATTGTTCTGGATAAATCTTGTGCTTCTTTTACGATAACAACTTGACGATCAGCCATCATAGGATAGCGCTTGGCCGTTGAAACTATATCTTCTATCGAAACATCCCTTCCGTACAAAACAGTCTGATTAAACCCTTTCTCTTCTTCAGAAAGTACATTTTGCTCAATATATTCAGATAATTTGTCGATATAATAAGGCTCCTCGCCCATCAAAAAATAAATTGGTTTTATATTTCCTGCTTTTATATCATTTACAATTTTTACAACTTCGTCCATTATTTTAATTGCAGATTTTAGATTTCAGATTTCAGATTGAAAACCTGATTCTTCAAACTTATTTTATATTTTTGCTTTATGTTAAAGCTAAATTTTCCTTCTTATACTTTCCGATTCAAAAATAGCGAAAATAAAGTGTCTATTTTTGATGAAATCAGGAAAAAATTTATCATTCTTACTCCCGAAGAATGGGTTCGCCAACATGTCGTTCATTATTTAATGAATGAAAAAAAATATCCAAAATCACTCATAAACGTAGAGAAAGTTTTAACAATCAATGGATTACGAAAACGGTATGATATTGTTGTTTTTAATCCTGATGGTTCTATACATATATTGGTAGAATGCAAAGCTCCAGAGGTAAAAATATCTCAGGCAACTTTTGATCAAATTGCCCGTTACAATATGACAATGCAGGCACGATTTTTGAAAGTTACAAACGGACTGAGTCATTATTACTGTCAGATGGATTTTGAAAACGAAAAATATGAGTTTTTAAAGTCTCTACCAGATTATAAAGAAATTTACTAAATAATAAAAAAATACTTTTGGATAAAATAGCTGTTGTCATTTTAAATTGGAACGGAGTAAAATTGTTGGAACAATTTTTACCTTCAATAATTCAATTTTCAGAAGAAGCCACTATATATGTTGCAGATAATGCTTCTACAGATAATTCGATAGATTTTGTCAGAAAAAATTTTCCAACAATAAAAATTATAAAAAACAGCGGTAATCACGGTTTTGCAAAAGGCTATAATGACGCCTTGAAAGAGGTTAATGCAGAAATTTATGCCTTAGTTAATTCTGATATTGAAGTAACAGAAAATTGGTTAAAACCTGTTATTCACACCTTTGATTCTGAAAAACAAACCGCTATCATTCAGCCTAAAATTCTGGATTTCAAAAACAAGGAATACTTTGAATATGCCGGGGCAGCAGGTGGTTTTATAGACAAATATGGTTTTGCCTTTTGTCGCGGAAGAATTTTTGATACGCTTGAAAAAGACAATGGTCAATACGATGATAATTGTGAATTATTCTGGGCATCCGGAGCTTGTTTTTTTATTCGAAAAGAAGTCTATGACGAATTAAAAGGATTTGATGAAACTTTTTTTGCACATCAGGAAGAAATCGATTTATGCTGGCGCGCTGCAAATGAAGGCCATATAATTAAGTACAACTCACAATCAGTTGTTTATCATGTTGGAGGTGCAACATTACAACAAGGAAACCCTAAAAAAACATTTTTGAATTTCAGAAATTCACTATTGATGTTAGTCAAAAATTTGCCTAAAAAAGGTTTATTTTTTGTGATTTTCTTCCGAATGATTTTGGATGGCATTGCCGCTATTCGTTTTCTTACACAAGGAAAATTTAAACATACTTTTGCTATTTTAAGAGCGCATTTTTCATTTTATTGTATATCTTTAAAATATCTCCGAGAGCGAAAAGATTTTCAGATACAGCAATACTATACCGTAAAAAGTATCGTTTACTTGTATTACGTTAAGAGATTGACTGTATTTAAAGAAATCTTTAACAGTAATCAAAATATTAAAAACTAAATTTGTAATTCAACGTTTAATTAAATATAATACCTATGAGAAAAATAGTTATCGCACTAACAGTATTAATGGCCTTAACTTCTTGTGTATCGAAAAAACAATACGCAGCATTAGAAGCTAAGAACAAAGAGACCCAAGATTTATTAAACTCTTGCACAGTTAAATTAAATTCTTGTCTTGAAGAAAAAGCAGGATTAGCAGCAACAGCTGAAAGTTATAAACAACACAATCAGGATTTAATAAACAGTTCAAAAGACTTAACTGTATTAACTACAAAAGGAGCTGAAAATCTTGAAAAATCTTTAGAAAGCTTAAAAGAAAAAGATTTAAAAATCTCAAGACTTCAAGATGCCTTAACTAAAAAAGACAGTGTTACTTTAGCTTTAGTTACAAGTTTAAAAGGAGCAGTTGGAATCAACGATCCAGATATCGAAATCAATGTTGAAAAAGGAGTTGTATTTATTTCTATCGCAGACAAATTATTATTTAAAAGCGGTAGCTATGATGTAACTGATGCAGCAAAAGGCGTTTTAGCTAAAGTTGCAAAAGTTGTAAACGACAAACCTGATTTTGAATGTATGGTTGAAGGTCACACAGATAACGTTCCTTACAAAAGCAATGGTGTTTTGTTAGACAACTGGGATTTAAGTGTTAAACGTTCTACTTCTATCGTTCGTGTATTAACAAATGACCTTGGTGTTAACCCTGCAAAATTAATTGCTGCTGGTAGAAGTTCATACATTCCATTAGTTGCAAACGATACTCCTGAAAACAAAGCACGTAACAGAAGAACTCGTATTGTTGTTATGCCAAAAATCGATCAATTCTATGATATGATTGAAAAAGAAATGAAAAAACAATCTAAATAATCTTTGTTTTTCATTCTATATAATACAAAAAGCAGGTCAATTGACCTGCTTTTATTTTACTCTTAACTTTTTTTAATAACCAATTAAATGTTAATTAAGAATAGCATTATTTTTAAATTAACTAACTAAATTTTAACTATCCTAAAATTAGTTAAATATTTTCAATAATTATACTATTTCAGTATTTTTTTACAAAATATCGATATCGCCCTTTCCTTCTCTTACAATAACGGGTTCATGCTCAGATAAATCTATAATTGTCGAACCAACATTATCCCCATAACCACCATCAATTACCATATCAACAAGGTTTTGCCACTTCTCAAAAATTAATTCTGGATCTGTTGTATATTCAATCACATCATCTTCATCACGAATAGAAGTCGAAACAATTGGGTTTCCTAACTGGCGAACAATTTCCAAAGCAATATTATTATCTGGAACACGAATACCAACAGTAGTTTTCTTTTTAAATTCTTTTGGCAAATTATTATTACCTGGTAAAATAAATGTATAAGGCCCAGGCAAAGCTCTTTTTAGAATTTTAAAAGTGGAAGTATCAATCTGGCGCACATAATCTGACAAATTACTCAAATCATGACAAATGAATGAAAAATTTGCTTTTTCTAACTTCACTCCTTTAATTTTTGCAATTTTCTCTAAAGCACGAGAATTGGTAATATCGCAGCCTAAACCGTAAACAGTATCTGTTGGATAAATTACCAAACCTCCATTTTGAAGCACTTTTACAACTTTTGCAATCGCAGCTTCACTAGGTTTATCGGGATATATTTTTATGAACTCAGCCATTTTTTCTTTTTTAGAATAAAGATATTAGATTATAGAATAAAGATTATTCTTTATTCATTTTAAAACTTCAATTATACATTTCTTATGCAAATAAATACAAGTAAAAAGAATTTAACTTCAATAAAATTAAATTTTATCAGAAGTCTCTTTTCTTACGTCTATTTTCTTTCTTCTTTTTACCCTATAACATCCAACTTCGCAAATCGCAGCAATAGCTTTTTAATTCCGCCAACCTCAAATTTTATTTCGGCTTTTTTATCAGCTCCAACACCTTCAAGGCTGATAACTTCACCTTTGCCAAAACGTTCATGCATCACAACATTTCCAACCGTTAATTTACTGTCGAATAAATTTGCACCGGTAGAAGTTGGCGCATTTCCTGCAACAGGTTTTAGCTTTCGAATATTCAAATCCGGTTTTGGTTCGTTATCCGTAATGTGTTTTGGCGGAGTTCCTCCAACTGGTTTTGCCAATCGCAATTTTGATTTATCTACATCTCCAAAAATATCACCGTCAATCATTGGTTTATAACGGTAATTACTTTCTGCAGGCGTTAAATATTCTAAATATTGCGGATCAATTTCTTCAATAAAACGAGATGGTTCACTGTCCGTCAGTTTTCCCCAACGGTAACGGGATTGAGCGTAAGTTAAATAAGCCTGATGTTCTGCACGAGTTAAAGCTACGTAAAATAATCGACGTTCTTCTTCCAATTCACTTCTTGTACTCATACTCATTGCACTCGGGAACAAATCTTCTTCCATTCCCACCACAAATACATGCGGAAACTCCAATCCTTTTGCAAGGTGAATTGTCATCAAGGCAACACGATCTTCGTCACTTGTATCTTTATCCAAATCTGTTGCAAGAGCTACATCTTCCATAAATTCAGAAAGTGCTCCTCTTGCCCCGTCAATTTCTCTTTGCCCTTCAGTAAAATCTTTTATACCATTTAAAAGTTCTTCGATATTCTGAATTTTCGCCATTCCTTCCGGCGTAGCATCTTTCTTTAATTCCTGAACCAGACCTGTTTTTTTAGCCACATGATCTGTAATATAAAAAGCATCTTGATTTTCATTGATTACCTGAAAACTCTGAATCATCGTCACAAAATCATTCAATTTATTCTTTGTTCCGGTGTTCAGTTTCAAATCAATTTTATCAATATTCACCATTACCTCCCAAATCGAACGTTTGTAATGATTCGCGGCAATAGTTAGTTTTTCAACAGTCGTATCTCCAATTCCACGCGCGGGATAATTGATCACACGAATCAATGCTTCTTCATCTTTCGGATTAATTATCAAACGCAGATAGCACAAAACATCTTTGATTTCTTTACGTTGATAAAAAGACAGTCCACCATAAATTCTATACGGAATATCGCGTTTTCTTAAAGCATCCTCCATCGCACGCGACTGGGCATTAGTACGATACAAAATTGCAAAAGCTCCGTTATGAAGCTGATTTTGCATTTTCTGCTCAAAAATGGTGCTGGCTACAAAACGTCCTTCCTCGGCATCCGTCAAACTGCGGTGAACCTTAATTTTTGCTCCAAAATCATTTGCCGTCCAAACAACTTTATCCAGTTTGGTTTTATTATGCTCCATGATAGTATTTGCCGCTTCAACAATATTTCGTGTTGAACGGTAATTTTGCTCCAAACGAAACATTACAACACCTTCATAATCTTTTTGGAAATTCAGGATATTATTAATGTTCGCTCCGCGGAAAGCATAAATACTCTGCGCATCATCTCCAACCACACAAATATTCTGAAATTTATCTGATAAAGCCCTAACAATCAAATACTGAGAGTGATTTGTATCCTGGTACTCATCAACCAAAATATAACGGAAACGATTTTGATATTTCGCTAAAACTTCTGGAAAGCGAGTCAACAATTCATTGGTTTTCAATAATAAATCATCAAAATCCATTGCACCGGCTTTAAAACAGCGCTCTACATATTGCTGGTAAATCTCACCCAATCTTGGTCGTTTTGCCATTGCATCGGCTTCAACAAGTTCGGGATTATTAAAATAGGCTTTTACGGTAATTAAGCTGTTTTTATAACTCGAAATTCGGCCTAAAATCTGTTTAGGTTTATAAATATCACGATCCAGCTGCATTTCCTTAATAATCGAAGAAATAAGTCTCGCCGAATCCTGTGAATCGTAAATTGTAAAATTGGAAGGATAACCCAAATGATCTGACTCTGAGCGCAGTATACGGGCAAATATCGAGTGAAAAGTTCCCATCCATAAGTTCTTAGCCTCAGTTGCACCCACAATATCCGAAATCCTGTGTTTCATTTCACGGGCTGCTTTATTCGTAAAAGTAAGCGATAAAATGTTGAATGCATCAACACCCTGCGCCATCAAATAAGCAATTCTAATTGTTAAAACACGGGTTTTTCCAGATCCTGCACCAGCAATAATAATCATTGGCCCATCTTTCTTTAAAACGGGTTCTCGTTGCGCTTCGTTGAGCTGGTCAATATATTTTTGCATGAAATTTTTCTCCTTTTATGCAAAAATAGCAATTATAGATTTAAAAAGAAAGATACTAAGGTACTAAGGTTCTAAGTTGCTAAAAAAGTTTCTAAGGTTCTGAGATTCTTAGGTTCTGAGTTTTTTTTGAAGCAAGGCAAAAGGCATTTTATTAGGCATGGTTTCCACCTTTCGGCTATATCTCTTCGTTCCACTTCGAGGATACCGCCTCTATCGGGGGCTAAATTCAAACAATTGGCTTCTTTTATAAAAAGTTACTGAGATCCTAAGATGCTAAGATCCTAAGTTTTTTGCTAAAACAATAGAAACTTAGTATAGCAATACAAGTTTTAAAATATTATACATAATTCTTAGCTTTTCTTTAAACTCCGAAAAATCAATTGTTCTACATGCCTTTATATCTTCTTCGCTTTTTTGAAGTCCCTCAATCAACTTCTCTAAATTTTCATTATCTGTTTCAGTCATTTTATAAAATATTGTAAATATTCAAACAAAAGTAATTGTTTTTTCTTACAATAAAATTCCACAAACAATTAAAAAGTATAAAAACTTAGAACCTTAGCATCTTAGAATCTCAGAACCTTTACTTAAAAAACACATCATAAGCAAAACGTATCAAAGTCCCAACTACCACAACTAAAAAGAAAATTCGAATAAAACCATTTCCTTTATTGATGGCTAGTTTTGCACCAAGCCAACCACCAAGTCCATTGCTAATTGCCATCGGAATTGCTATTGACCAAATGATTTTTCCTTTTATCATAAACAAGCAAATCGAACCAAAATTTGTCGCAAGATTTACCATTTTGGCATTCGCAGAAGCATGCAGAAAATCAAACCCCAATAAAGCTATAAAGGCAACTACAAAAAAACTGCCCGTTCCTGGACCTATAAAACCATCATAAAAACCGACAATTACACTAATTACAACGGCATAAATTACCTGAGTTGTTGCCGAATGGTCTTTTTCAACATGCTCGCCAAAATTTTTCTTTGCATAAGTATATACAAACAGCAAAGACAAAACCACAAGTAATAGCGGTTTCATAAAATCATTGCTAACCATCGTTAAAATCGTAGAGCCTAAAAACGCCGATGGAACCGCCAAACACATCATGATCAAAAGTAATTTCCATTGAATTACTACTTTTTTCAAGTATTGAAAAGCTGCAAAAGCAGTTCCGGTGAAAGCAGGTAATTTTAAAGTTCCAATAACGGTAGAAACAGGTAAATTTGGTAATAAAATCAATCCCATTGGGGTTTGGATTAATCCGCCGCCACCTACAATAGCATCAATAAATCCTGCAGCAAAAGCAGCTAAACAAAGTAAAATAATGATGTATGATTCCATTTATATTGGGTTTCAGCAGGTTTAAAGAATTGTGCACAAAAGTAGGCTTCCATTTCATTTATTACAATAAAAAATAATGTTGTTTTCTCCTCAAAAAGTATATTTTTGTTGAAAAATTATCAAATGGATTTTACAAGAATTATAGAATTAGCCAGTTATACTCTACCCGCCATCGTGACCGGATTTGTAGCTTACAGTTTTTTTGAATTACATATTAAAAACAACGATAGAAAACGTGCTTTTTTACTAAATAAAGAATATCAGAAACAATCTTTACCGATACGTTTACAGGCTTACGAGCGTATGACTTTATATTTAGAGCGCATCAATCTAACAAAATTATTGATTAGAGTTGCGCCAATATCAAACGAAAAACACGATTATGAAAACTTCGTAATTGACCAGATCGAACAAGAATTCGAGCATAATTTAACACAGCAAATTTACATGTCTGATGAATGTTGGACAATCATCACAACAGCTAAAAACTCAACAATTCAAATTATTCGTAAAGCTGCCATGAGCGACCGTGTTGACAGCGCAGATAAATTACGCGAAGTGATTTTGAATGACTTATTAGAAAAACAATCTCCTAGTAATGCTGCTTTGGGATATATTAAGAATGAGGTTGCAGATTTGTGGTAGAAGACAATTTTAGAATTCAGATTTTAGATTTTAGATTTTTATAAAGATGAAAAATTAAGTTCATTTTTAGCAATCTAAAATCTAAAATCAACAATCTAAAATTACCTGTTATCACTCATCACCTCAGATTTATTCTGAGCATATTCATAACCTTGCTCCCACCATTCTTTCATTACTTCTTTATTGAAAATAAGTGCATTGTCAGTCAGTTTTGTAGGTGTGTAATATAAATTAAGTTTCACATTCTTGTTGTTTGCCATAAGTTTTCCTATAGCAATATCATGTTTTTCAACCTGATCCAAAGCAATTCGAAACAAATCAATCATTAACGAAAATGGGTTTTTACCAATAACGGTTTTATCCATATTTACTTCTGTTTCCAAAATAATTACATCAATTTCAGTGGCTCCACGGTTAATGGCTTCACGAATAGGCACCAAACTAGAAAATCCTCCATCACCATATTCATAATTATTTTTTTCAACCAAACTCATAAACGGAACATAATTACTCGAAATCCACGACCAGTCACAAAACTCTTCATAGCTACAATCTTTTATAGATTTATATTCTGATTCATTTTTGGTAAAATTGGTTACCGTTATAATTACATCATTATTTAGTTTTTTCAGCTTATTAAAATCAGTAAGGCTAAAATTATTCTTAATGTACTTTCTTAAACCTTTGCTTTCGCCAAATGTTCTTTTTCCTTTAAAAAACTGACGTAAAACATTGAAGTGATTTATCGTTACAATATCAACACCATCTTTGGTTTTAACTACAAACGGACAAATATTGAAAATACTTGACATGGTAACATTAGTATAAACAGAGTGGATTTTTTTAATATGCCCCAAGGCTAAATGCGGAATCAGCAAACTTCCTGTCGAAGTTCCCAGAAACAAATCGTATTCGTGATTTTTTTCTTCTATTAAATATTGTGCAACTCCGCCGGCAAATGCGCCTTTGCTGCCACCACCTGAAATAACCAATGCTCTCATAAATTTAATGTAGGTATTATTTTGTTTTTGGGCTTTTTTTTTAGAGAATAGAGTAAAGAATATAGATTTAAGAGTCAAGAAGAAAGATTTTCGACAAACTTCAAATCTTTTTTCTTTATTCTTGCTTCTATTCTCTTCTACTCTTTCAACAAACGATTCAATTGAAACTGTTCATCGGGGGTCAAATTAGGTAAAATTCTATCAAATGAAGCACGTATTTCAGGTTTTTTTAATAAAAATCGAATCGTGTCTCTTCCAAATTTCGAAAATTGCCACATATGATGTGTTGTAGAACTAATCAAATTACTGAGAACCTGATCGTTAATCATTTTAAATGCGATTAATTTTTCAAGAGCATTTTGTCGTGTAGTAGCTTCATATTTATTAGATGAAAACGAAATTAATTCAGCAATTAAATCTTCTGAATTATCAGTATAATTTGGAGTTGATAACGCCAGTGAAAGCCACATTGTACGAAGATTATAATCATTAAAACCTATCCAGTTCTTTGATTTATCTAAGTAAGTATTGCGATGATCCGGAAAGTTTTTCCATAACCAATACAAAGCAATTTCCTGCGTTTGATATGATTTGTCATTCAGTAAAGTTTCATATTCCGATCTAAATTCTTCGGGAATTTTGGTTAAAGTAGTCGCAACAGCCTGCCTAATTTGTATATTATTGGTTTGTAAAGCCAAAAGCAAGAGTTCTTTCTTGGCTTCAAACTTTTCATTTTCTAATTGATCAACAATTGCTTCTTTAACGGCATAATAAACATCTGATTTCAAAGTATTTCTTAAAAAATCAAGCTTTTCAGCTATTGGTGTCTTTTTCATTTTATCAACTTCTAACCGAATTTGAATTGCTTTATTTTTACTCAACAAAGCATTTGCAGCAGCAGTATCAAAAACAGTAGATTCCAGCCAGGTTTTTTGAAACTGAACCAAATCAAAATTGGATACTTTTTTTATTTCATCAAAGAAATTTTGAGTATTCACGTTTTGATAAGCATATTTTTTCAAATAACTTTTTACGGCTTTCTTAAATGCTTTATCACCAATTGATTCATGTAAAACAAATAAAGCCCAGGCACCTTTTTCATAAAAAGTAAGTGAGCTCGCTTTGGCATTTAAAACTGGAATTGTGTCAGTTCTCGAAGCAAATTTTATTTGTTGGGCGGTGTCGTATAATTTCGAGTAAAAATAGTCATCACCATAAATTTCTCTTTCGGCCAAAGCAGCATAATAGGTTGCAAAACCTTCCTGAAGCCAATGATGTGTGCTGCTTTCAGCTGTTATTAAATCTCCAAACCAATGGTGTGCCAATTCATGTGCGTCTACATTAGTATAATTTCGATCTTCAAAACCAATTGAATCAACCACATAACGGGTTGCAAAAAGTGTTGCCGTTGTGTTTTCCATTCCCGCATATAAAAAATCGCGAACCGGAATTTCTCTGTAAATTCCCCATGGATAACTTACCCCTATTTCTTTTTCTAAAAAATCAAAAATACGTTTCGAATAGCGGTATGTTGGCTCAAAGCGATTTGCATCTTTATTTTCCAGATAATACTCTAATGGAATTTTAGATTTTGCCGTAAATTCTTTTTTATCATATTTTCCAATGGTAAGCATCAATAAATAAGAACTCATTGGATTTTTCATCTGGTATTGCCAATGAATTAAATCTCCGCTCAGCGATTTATCTTTCAAAATTCCGTTTGAAACAACCTGATAATCTTTGTTATAAGTAATTCCCAGATTAAAAATCAATTTTTCATTCACATCATCAAAGCTCGGAAACCAATTACTGGTGTATCTTCCCTGCCCTTGTGTCCAAATTTGAACTTCAGCATTTTCGATATTTACAAAATACAAAGCCTGTTTTGGTTTTACAACATAATCAAAAGTCAGATGATTTTGCCCTTTTTGAAAATTGTAAATAATTTGCAATTGTTTACCGGTATTTACAAAAATCACCTCTTTTTGGTTGATTGCAACTTTAGAAAATTCCATATTTTTAGCATCAATTTTTATGGTGTCTAAAGGTTTTAAAACCTCAAATTCGTAATCTACGGATCCGGAAACAGATTTTTCTTGGGCATTTAATTTCAATTGTCCGTTTACCGATTTAAAATCGACAAATTGGGTTTGTTGTGCAAATATGAAAGTGGTAAATAATAATAAGATGTATTTCATTGAAATTTTGAATTTATAGAATCTGTCTCCCAAGATCTTGGATTTGCTTTTATATAATTGTATATGGTCTCGAATCGTTTATGATTTCTAACAATATGATCATGATAATTGGTTTGCCATATTTTTTTGCTATTTATGTTGGCAATTTGTCTGTTTTTATACAAATCATTTATTTGTTTTGTGGTAACAGATTTAAATATAGCAACAAAAGATGAAATTGAATTTGATTTTCTGGATAATTTTGATTGTGATTGATTCGTATTTTTATTTACGGTTTTGTCCACACCCTGTATGTGTAGAGACGCACAGCAGTGTGTCTCCGCAACGTTTGACACAACGTGTGTTTCAATATTTGTTTCAATCTTTGTCGATGTGCCAGGCGTAGACGCACTGCTGTGCGTCTCTACGATATGCGTTGTGGTTACGATTTCGTTTTGATTTTGATTTTGATTTTCTTTTTGAATTTCTTTTTGAATTTCATTTTCATTTTGAATTTCAATCAACAAATGAATATGATTTGGCATAACAATCCAATTATGAAAAAACCAATTTTGGCGAATTTTAATCGATTTTAAAAGTTCATTTTCAACAATATGCCCAACATTATTCAAAATCATTTTGTCTTCAATAATAGCCCCAAAAATACATTTACGATCTTCTGTAGTTATCGTAATAAAATAAACGGCTTCACTCGAATAGTCCCAATTTTGTAATCGATTTGAATTGGTTTTATATTTATCTTGAAATAATGTCATTATCGGCATATAAGTATTCAAAGTTACAAAGGTTTAATCAACAAATCGAATGAAATTTGTATGTTTACGATAGAAAATTACAACATCGTGTCAAAACAAAAAAAAGCCATATTCAATTGGAGCAGCGGTAAAGATTCTGCACTTACATTATATAAAATACTGCAAAATCCTGAATATAAGATCGAATATCTATTAACAAGCGTAAACCAGCAATTTCAGCGAATTTCAATGCATGGCGTTCGGGTGGAATTGTTAGAATTACAATCGAAAAGCATCGGGATTCCGTTAAAAATTTTACAGATTCCGGAAATGCCAACCATGGAAGTTTACGAAAATGTAATGACAGAAACTTTAACGGAATTAAAGAACGAAGGAATCACCCATTCTGTTTTTGGAGATATTTTTCTCGAAGATTTACGAAAATATCGTGAAGATCAATTGGCAAGAATTGGTTTTGAAGGTGTTTTCCCTATTTGGAAAATTCCAACGCAAAATTTGATACAGGAATTTATTGCTTTAGGATTTAAAACTATTGTAGTTTGCGTAAACGAACGTTTTTTAGATAAAAATTTTGTCGGACGAATTATCGATCAGGATTTTATTAATGATTTACCCGATAACGTTGATGTATGCGGAGAAAACGGCGAATTCCATACTTTTACTTTTGACGGACCTATTTTCTCAGAACCTATAAATTTTGAAATTGGAGAAATTGTTTATAGAAAATATGAAAAATCCGGAAATGAAGACACTTCAAACACAGCTTGCGATACAAATACAGACGATCCTTTTGATTTTGGATTTTGGTATTGCGATTTAATACAAAAATATTAAAGAAAGTTTGCCACGAATTGCACTAATTTTCGCGAATTAACTTGTGTTAATTCGTGCAATTCGTGGCAAGAAACTCTTACTCATTATTATAGATTGCAAGCAAATTCGTAACCGTATTCCAGTTTCGCATGGTTACAATGACATTTAGTTTTTTTTCGATATACTTTCCTTCTAATCTTGTTTTTCCGGCACCAATAGCATATTTAATAAAAATTCTGTTAGCGTCGATACTTGCTTCGTCAGGTTTAAACTGACTGATTTTTAGATCATTGATATTCTCACTTTTTAAAGCAGTCGAAACAAAAGCAACATACAGTTTTTTGGTATCAACTTCTTTTTCTTTTAGATAAGGATTATTTTTAAAACACAATTCCAGATCTTTTTTCGTAATCACAATAGTAGGAACTTCGTGTCCAAAAACTTTAAAAATTTCCTGCTTGATCATAAAACCCACTTTTGAAGCTTCTTCTTCGCTTTCTACAAAAACATTTCCTGATTGCAGATAAGTTCTCACGTTTTGAAAACCAATATTTTCTAACATTATTTTCAAAGCTTCCATTTTCATCATGTTGTGCCCTGAAACATTGATACCGCGCAGAAGTGCTAAATGTGTTGTCATTTTTCAAAATTTAAACCTCAAAGATATAGTTTTTAAACTTTGGCAACAATTAAAGAAACAGTTTCACTTTAAAGAATATTTTTTTTTCATATAAATTCTTTTTCGGCTTTCTAAAATTCTTTATTAAATATTTTCATTTAGAAAAACGGTATATTCTTTGCCGGATTCCAGGCGCTTTCTTCCCTCCTGAGTGTAAAAAACAGGTGGAAAATATTGATACGTATCTTTAGCTCTAAGTGGAGATTGTTCAATTTTAGAGTTTACAACATCAGACAGATAAAAAACATCAAAATCTAATCTATAGCCCTTTTTATTGTATTTTTCAATTATTCCTAATTCAGTTTGTGCATTAACTGTTTGTCCAAGTTCAACAAAGATTCCATCTTTTTTTAGACCTTTATACATTGCAAAAGTTCCATCTTCATGTTCTATCACTACTTGATTTCTTCTGGAAGTAAATTGCGCGTCTAATAGAGAGTTGTCGTTATATGAGCTATCTATCATAACCACAATACCTTTTCTCATGCAATATACTGTATCCGGCTTATTTGAAGCTACAGCATACGATTTCCAATCTACAGACTTTTTCAAACCAAAATATTTTTCACCTGCAGATTCTGATTCAAATACCTTTATTTTTTTGCCATTTTTGAAAGGAAGTACATAACGAAATAAATTATCAATCTTTGGATTTACAATACCTAAAGTTGCAGAATATCGCATCGAATAAGTAATATCCTGATCTTTATCTAACGGCTCAAGTTTCATAATAAATCCTGAATCTTCGCTTACTACTTTTTCGTAAGTACTAACATTACAATTACTTAAACTTGAAAATTCAAGGGTTAAGGTATAACTTCCCGGATTTTTCTTTTCATATAATAAATCAACACTTCTATCTGAATTTTCTATTGATAAAATGGTAATATTTTGACTTTGAGCTGATAAATTTAAGTTCGATAACAAAAAGAATGAAACAATTTGTAAATAAAGAATTTTATTATTCATTTTAATATTGGTTTAAAGTTAACATAAAATAAAATTAATCTTACAATAATACAATAAAAAAACATAATACAATATTTTTCTTACATTTTTTATCTTATTATTCGTTTTTAAAATTCCGAATTAAAATCTATCTTCGCTATCCTAAAGAGAAAAAAGAATACAGAACAAAGAATATAAAAAAAAGGCTTTAGTCTATATTCTTAATTCTATTTTCTAAAGTCTATCCCTAAGTTTTGGGACTAAAATCTAAGAAGCCTAAAAAATGTCTAATAATCTCCTTGAAACCCCAATCGAATACTTAAAAGGTGTTGGCCCAAGCCGTGGCCAATTACTTCGTAAGGAATTGGGCATTCATAAATATGGAGATTTAATTAATTTTTTTCCAAATAGATATATTGACAGGACGCGTTATTATAAAATAAATGAGCTACAAAACACGGGCTCTGAAGTTCAGATTATTGGAAAAATAATCAATATTAAAACGGTTGAGTTTGCGAAGAATAAAAAACGTTTAGTTGCCACTTTCGTGGATGATACAGGACAAATTGACCTGAATTGGTTTCAGGGACATAAATGGATTCGTGAGAGTTTAAAACTAAATGAAGTTTGTGTAATTTTTGGAAAATGCTCCCTTTACGGAAGTCAGTTTAGTATGGCGCATCCGGAAATTGAATTGTTGAGCGAACACGAAAAAAGTCTTCGTTCGGCGATGCAGCCCGTTTATCCTTCAACAGAAACACTCACAAATCGCGGAATTTCGAACCGAACGATCAATAAATTAATGCAGCAATTGTTTATTGAAACTCAGGCATTATTTTCTGAAACTTTTCCGGCTTATTTAATTGAAGAATTAAAACTGATTTCAAAAAAAGCTGCTTTATTTAATATTCATTTTCCAAAAAGCACTGAGGCTTTGGCGAAAGCCCAATTTCGATTGAAATTTGAAGAGTTGTTTTTTATTCAATTACAGTTAATCACCAAAAACCTCATTAGAAAACATAAAATAAAAGGACATCCGTTTACTAAAGTGGGTGAATTTTTTAATGAATTCTACCAGAATCATTTGCCTTTTGAACTTACAAACGCACAAAAACGTGTGGTTAAGGAAATCCGTTCTGATATGGGAAGTAACGCCCAAATGAACCGATTATTACAAGGCGATGTAGGTTCCGGAAAAACAATTGTGGCATTTTTAAGCATGCTTTTGGCAATCGATAACGGGTTTCAGGCTTGTTTGATGGCACCTACGGAAATTCTTGCCAATCAGCATTTTATCGGATTATCAGAGTTAGCCACAACTTTAAATCTGAACATAAAAATATTAACGGGCTCTACCAAAACCGCTGCCCGAAGAATAATTCACGAAGAGCTTGAAAACGGCAGTTTGCATATTTTGATTGGAACGCATGCTTTGCTGGAAGATAAAGTAAAATTCAAAAATTTAGGCTTGGCCGTAATTGATGAACAGCACCGTTTTGGAGTGGAACAGCGTTCTAAACTGTGGAAGAAAAATGATATTCCGCCACATGTTTTGGTGATGACTGCCACGCCTATTCCCCGAACTTTGGCGATGAGTTTGTATGGCGATCTGGACATTTCTGTTATTGATGAATTGCCTCCTGGCAGAAAACCAATTCAGACTGTTCATCGATTTGACAGTAACCGATTGAAAGTCTGGAAATTCCTAAAAGATGAAATTGCAAAAGGAAGACAAATTTATATCGTTTATCCGCTGATTCAGGAATCAGAAAAAATGGATTTTAAGGATTTGATGGATGGCTACGAAAGTATTTCACGTGATTTTCCGCTTCCTCAATATTCAATTTCAATCTTGCACGGAAAAATGAAACCTGCGGATAAGGATGCCGAAATGAAACGTTTTTCTGAAGGGAAAACCAATATTATGGTCGCAACAACCGTGATTGAAGTTGGCGTAAATGTACCCAATGCCAGTGTTATGATTATCGAAAGTGCCGAACGTTTTGGTTTATCTCAGCTTCACCAGTTGCGCGGCCGTGTGGGTCGCGGCGCCGAACAGAGTTATTGTATTTTGATGACAAGCCATAAATTAAGTGCCGATAGTAAAACCAGAATGGAAACAATGGTGCAAACAAACGATGGTTTTGAAATTGCCGAAGTCGATCTTAAACTTCGTGGTCCGGGAGATTTAATGGGAACTCAGCAAAGCGGTGTTTTAAACCTGCAAATTGCTGATATTGTTCGTGATCGTGATATTTTGGCGCTGGCCAGGAATTATGCGATGATGATTTTAAAAAATGACGCACCACTCCAAAAACCCGAACATGCAACCCTAAAAGCTGTTTTTATAGAATTAACGAAGAAGAAAAATATTTGGAATTATATAAGTTAAGGTATTTTAAGGTTCAAAGGTACAGAGGGGCAAAGGTTTAATCTGAAACTTGAAATTAAAGCATAGATATTCAATATCTTTGAGCTTTGTTGCTTTGTGCCTTTGTACCTTTGCCACTTTGAGCCTAAAGAAAAAAAATACTTCACTGTATCAAAACATCCATTTACCATTATGGTAAGACTGATTTAAATTTGTTGGGGAGCAAATTTCGAAGCTGAATAATTTTATCGATACAATGAAGTACACCGTCATGTTTTAATTTTTCAAAATAATTTACTATTATTTTTTTGTGTCTTTTTTCTTTTCAAAAAAACCATTAAAAAAACCTTTGCTTACTTTATTTTTGTCGTCTTTGCCTGTTGCAACCAGGTGATCAACATATTCCATGTATGTTTTTTTGCGTTCTTCCAGAAAACCTGTCAAATAATCCTCAGAAGCTCCTATTCCGCTAACTTCTTCAATATGTATTAGTTTTTTGTACAAAGGTTCTATAAATTTTACGATAATAGTTTCGGGCACTGATTTTCTGGTTCCAAAATATCCAACAATTTCTCCATCTCCATCGGCAATGATTTTAAAATCGGTAATTACCCAATAGTATCTGCCTGTTTTAGACATGTTTTTGATAATCGCATGAATATTTTTGCCTGATTTAATGCTATCCCATAAAAATTTAAAAATCACTTTTGGCATATCCGGGTGACGTATAACGTTGTGCGGCTGTCCGATCAGCTCAAATTCATCATAACCAGAAACATCGATAAAAGCTTCATTGGCATATAAAATGGTTCCTTTTGTATCTGTTTTACTTAGTAACACTTTAGTTTTATTCCAATCAACTTCTCTATCAGATGGAGTCGGGCGAGTAATTCTGGTATCCATAAATCTTGTGTTTAAAATTAATATGTATTTACGTTTTTACGTATAAAATGATATTTACGTTTATTCTAATTAAGTTCTTCTTCTAAAATCTTTAATAAATCTTTGATTTTTTTAAAAACTGATTCCAGCTCATCTTCCAGCCAGTCTGGTAAAGTTTCGTCATTTACAGATTTTAAATGCTGAATATCGTTGGCTATCTGAATGATTTTTTTATATTGAAAATCTAATTTCTTTGCGTTTGGATTATCCTGGTTCTCATCAAAAATTTTAGTAACTTCTTTTCCAAAATCAGTTTTAAATTCTGTTTTTGACGAAACCTCATTTTTTAAGAAAACATCAAAAGAGTTTTTTAAGTCTGTCAGCATAGTATTTGCCGAGTCAAAATCGTGTTTGGGCATAAAATAAGATTAAGTTAAAATTGATTTGGGAATCTCCGAAGTATTGAAACTACTCAATTCTAACCTCTGCTATTAGTTGATTTTACGTGAATATCATTCACTAAATCATCAATTTTTTTGGCACTGTCTCTCATCATCTCCAGATAGCTCAGCAATTGGTCATTATCAGTATGCCCTTTAGAAACATCAATTAATTTTAACACAGAGCTTACCGGAAGTTTTAAGTCTAAAGTAGTTCTGTGAACAAAATCATTGTACTCTTTAGTTGCAGAAAGTGAACTGTATTTTGCCGAAGCCAATTTGATGTTTTCCAATTCGTATTCATCAGATATTTTAGAAATATGATTCTGGCTATGTTCTTTAAAATAATAGGCCCAATAACCGTTCATAAAAAATACTACGGCCGCCAATATCACATGAATTATTAACGTTTCCATATCAAAATTTACCTGCGAAAAATAAACTTGTAAGCCATTTGGATCGTGGTAAACAAAATTTTGCATATAAGCCAAACCTGCGTGATGTATTACAACCAAAAGCGTAAGCGGTATTTGTAATTTCCAGTTTTGATAAATAATAAGAATCGTACTGGCAATAAATACTGTAAAATGCATTTCAAACAAACCATGCATCTGGTAAATATACTGCGCCATAAAAATAGCCAGCACTACTGATAAAACATACTGGTAAAAATTTGATTTTTTAAGTAAAAGTTTTGCAGAATAATACATTAACAAGTTTAATGTACCCACTCCTACACCAATTTCAAAGGTGTCGTATTTAAAGGAAAGGCCAATTCCCAGAAAGAAATAGGCTGCAAGAACATAATTAATAATCGTATCAGATTTTTGCGTCATTGTCGACATAAAACTGTGCAAATAATCCTGTTCGTTTAAACTGGCTTTTGTTTTCATAATTGTGGTATTTGGGTTAAGGTTAGATTTATTTAGAACATTTTGGTAATGAACATCCGTAAGCTCTTAGAGCTAAAGCATCAAATGAGGGGGTTTTGGTTTGCTTTAATAATGATTCTAATGCCATTTGTGCATAATTACTATCGGCATTAGTGCAATATCTTGTTTTATTATAGTTTCCCCGATAATACAAATTATGCGACGGATCAACGATAACGGCCTGGGGAGTTGAGAAAACACCACAATTTTCTGCAATACTTTCGTCAAAATAAACAGGAATTTTGGCATCAAACTTCTTCTGAATTTCTTCTATGGTAAATTTCTTTTTGTTATTCAGTACAACAATTTTAAAATTAATCCGGTCTTCGTACTTTTTAATCAATCCGCTTACATGCGGAATATTAAATCGGGAACACGGACAATCGGGATTAAAAAAATGAATAAAAACAGGTCTGTTATCAGTAAGACAGCATTTTAAGTCAACTTTATTTCCTATTGCTATCTGATGGAAATTTTGGGGAATTGGTGTGGGCAAAGTATATTTTATTTCATTCTGCCAAAACAAAAATGAAATTGCACAAAACAATAAGGAAATCCACAAACAAACGAGTATTTTTCTTCTCATAGATAGGTAGTTTTTTTATTTTAAAGCAAACCATTAATAAACACTTGTTAATTAATTTATTCCAATAAGGTATATTTTTAACTTAAATTTAGATAAAAACCTTACTTAATTCAACACTTAACCGCCGAAAACATTAATATTCTCACAAAAAACTACCATTTTGTTTAAGCTTATCAATGTTACAAATAAAAAACGATAAACTTCAGAATAAATCATACAAAATGCAAAAAGAATGCTTGTTTAGAATAATTACAAACCATTACCATACTATAACCAATTGATTTAAAATGTTTTAAATATTACTATCTTGAAATTTGTTAACTTTAACAGAAAAAAATCAAATTCGATTTAAACCTTTTATCACAAAACCTGTCTAAAGGCAAAAGTTTGCCCGAATAACCTATTAAACAGCTGTTTAAATTTATTGTTAAATAAAAGCTAACGTCTTTTGATTTCAATACAAAAAGTTAAATTTGCGAGCTACTAAAAACACCAAAAAAAATATCTTTACCTCAAGTTTATGAAACTGAAAAACCTAATTTATGCCCTTATTATTATAGTACTCGGAGGGTTTATCACTTATAGAGTAATTTCTAACAAAACTAAAAATGATGAATCTAAAAAATCCGGTGATAAAGACAGACCTACAACTGTAACCGGAATTATTGTTCAGACTTCTACTTTTGATAATAATTTGTCATTATCAGGATCTATTGAAGCCAATGAACAAGTAGAAATTCATAGTGAAGTTTCGGGAATTGTTGAGGGAATTTACTTTACTGAAGGTACATATGTAAATAAAGGTCAGGTTCTTTTTAAAGTAAACGATATTGAATTAAGAGCTCAGTTAAAACAAGCACAGACAAGAGAAGGTTTAGCCAGTGAAAACGAAAGAAGAGCAAAATTACTCTTGCAAAAAGAAGCTATAAGCCAGGAAGAGTTTGATGTTGCAAATGCAGATTACGCATCAATGAAAGCTCAAACACAATTAATTAAAGCACAAATTGCCAAAACTTCTGTCAAAGCTCCTTTTTCAGGAAAAATTGGTTTGCGTTCTATATCGCCGGGAACTTATATTACACCAACAGTTTTAGTAGCAAAATTGGTTAATACCGGAAAATTAAAAATTACATTTTCTATCCCCGAAAAATATGCTTCACAAGTAAAATCAGGATCGGTAATTGATTTTACTGTTTCTGGATCTGATAAAATATATACCGCAAAAATTTACGCCATCGAGCCTGAAGTTGAAGTGGCAACCCGTACTTTAAAAATACGCTCGATCGCTGATAATATTGACGGAAAACTTTTTCCCGGAACATTTGCCGATGTAAAACTGCCTTTAAGCATTATTAAAGATGCTATTGTAGTTCCTTCTGAAGCTATCGTACCAATACAGGATGGTAAAAAAGTCTATATCGCAAATATGGGCAAAGCCAAAGAAGTGATGGTAGACGCAACAACCAGAACAGATGCTTCAATCTTAATTTTATCAGGATTAAAAGCAGGTGACACTTTGATTACAAGTGGTGTAATGTCATTAAAAAATGAAGCTCCGATAAAAGTTAACGTAAAAAAGTAGTTTTGAATTATGAATTTTGAGTTATGAGTTATTAAGGTTGTGAGTTGTGGGTTATAAGTTATAAGTTCTAATCTTAATCTTAATCTATTCTCTTTATTCTATACTCTATTTTCTTTATTCTATTTTCTTTATTCTATACTCTATTTTCTTTATTCTAAAATCAAAACTCTAAAATCTAAAATATAAACATGAGTTTATCAACCATAAGTATAAAAAGACCTGTTTTAACCATTGTACTTAACCTTTTGATTATTTTATTCGGTTTCATTGGTTATACATTTCTGGGTGTTCGGGAATTTCCATCAATTGATCCGGCGCAGGTTTCTATTAGAACCAATTATACCGGAGCCAATTCTGATATTATTGAATCGCAAATTACCGAACCTCTTGAAAAAGCCGTAAATGCTATCGACGGAATTCGAAATATTACATCATCAAGTAATCAGGGAAGCAGTAATATTACCATAGAATTTAATTTAGATAAAGATCTTGAAGAAGCTGCAAACGATGTTCGTGACAAAGTTTCGCAGGCTGTTCGAAATTTACCGCAGGATATTGATGCTCCGCCTGTAGTTTCAAAAGCCGATGCCGATAGTGAATCTATTATTTCGATGACGGTACAAAGCGACACCCGAAGTTCTTTAGAATTAAGTGATTATGCTGAAAACGTTATTTCGCAGCGTTTAGAAACGATTCCTGGAGTAAGTGGTGTTCAGATATGGGGGCAAAAACGTTACGCCATGCGTTTGTGGATTGATCCCGTAAAATTAACGGCTTACGGCTGTACAGTGGCAGAAGTTCGTGCCGCATTAAACGCGCAAAACGTAGAATTACCCTCTGGAAAATTAACCGGAAACAACACCGAATTAACCGTAAAAACAATTGGAAATCTTTCTAAACCGGAAGAGTTCAACAACATCATTATTCGTACAGATGGAGATAAAATTGTTCGTTTAAGTGATGTTGGCGGTGCCGAATTAGGTCCTGAAAATATAGAAACTTCTTTAACTTCATCAGGGCTTCCAATGATTGGTATGGCGATTGTACCAATGCCGGGAGCGAATTATCTTGATATTTCAAAAGAGTTTTATAAAAAATACGACGCTTTAAAAAAGGATCTTCCAAAGGATATCAAACTAAACATTGCGCTTGATAATACGCAGTTTGTTAAGAAATCAGTATTAGAAGTTGCTGAAACTCTGGGAATTTCTATTATTCTGGTAATCATCATTATTTATTTGTTTTTTAGAGACTGGGCAATTGCGTTCAGGCCTTTAATTGATATTCCGGTTTCGTTGATTGCTACGTTTTTTATCATGTGGCTTTTCGGATTTTCTATCAATGTATTAACCTTATTGGCCATTGTTTTGGCTACAGGTTTGGTGGTTGATGACGGAATTGTAGTTACAGAAAATATCTTTAAAAAAGTCGAAGAAGGAATGTCGCCAATTGAAGCGGCAATAAAAGGATCAAACGAGATTTTTTATGCTGTAATTTCCATTTCGGTTACTTTGGCTGCAGTATTCCTGCCGGTAATTTTCTTAGAAGGATTTGTGGGCCGACTCTTTAGGGAATTTGGTGTTGTAATTGGTGCCGCGGTATTAATTTCTGCCTTTGTATCCCTGACTTTAACGCCAATGTTGAATGCCTATTTAATGAAAGGCGGAGAACAGAAAAAATCAAAGTTCTATATTAAAACAGAACCGTTTTTCGAAAAATTAAACAGTGGTTATGCAGAATCTTTGCAACGTTTTATCTCCAAAAAATGGCTTAGTTTTCCTATTTTAATTATTTGTTTTGGATTAATTTATTTGTTTTTTACCATTCTGCCAAAAGAAACGGCTCCTTATGATGACCGTAGTTCTGTAACGATGCGTATGACAACTCCTGAAGGTTCATCTTATGATTATACAAACCGTTTTATGCAGGAAATGTCAAAATTAGTTGATGATTCTATTCCGGAGAAAAAAGTGAGTTTAGTAATTACCGCCGGAGGTTCCGGAGGTTCTGCAACAAATTCCGGTTTTATCAGGCTTTCGTTGAAAGAACCGGATGAAAGAGCTAAATCTCAAAAAGATATAGCTGATCAGTTAAACAAATGGACTAAAAAATATCCGGATGCTAAAACATCTGTAATTCAACAACCTACAATTTCCGTAAACAGACGTGGAGGCTTACCGATTCAATATATTATCCAGGCTCCAAATTTTGATAAATTAAGAGAAAAGATTCCTCTTTTTATGGATGAAGTTGGTAAAAGCGATGTTTTCTCTACGACCGATGTAAATTTAAAATTCAACAAACCTGAAATAAACGTAAGCATCGATCGTGAAAAAGCCGAAAGCTTAGGGATTTCTATCATTGATATCGCGCAAACGTTACAACTTTCTTTAAGCGGACAGCGTTTTGGATATTTCATTAAAAATGGAAAACAATATCAGGTTATTGGTCAATTTGATCAAAAAGACCGTTCGAAACCTTTGGATTTAACGTCGATGTTTGTAAAAAACAAAAACGGAGAATTGATTCAGATGGACAATGTTGTAAAAATACAAGAGCAAAGTAATCCGCCTCAGTTATACCACAATAACCGTTATATGTCTGCAACCGTTGCCGCAGGTTTGGCACCGGGAAAAAGTATCAGCGATGGTATTCAGGAAATGGACAGAATAAAAGCTAAAGTTCTTGACGAAAGTTTTACTACAGATTTAAGTGGAGAATCCCGGGATTTTGTTGAAAGCAGCTCGAATACTTCTTTCGCTTTCGGATTGGCTTTGTTATTGATATTTTTAATTTTGGCTGCTCAATTTGAGAGTTTTATAGATCCGTTAATTATAATTTTAACTGTTCCAATGGCTGTTGCCGGTGCATTATTTTCCTTATGGTTATTCAACCAGACCTGGAATATTTTTAGCCAGATTGGTACTGTAATGCTTATTGGACTGGTAACCAAAAACGGTATTTTGATCGTAGAATTTGCCAATCAGCTGCGAGAACAGGGCAAGCCAAAACTTGAGGCTATTTTAGAAGCTTCAGAAGCGCGTCTACGTCCAATTTTGATGACCAGTTTAGCCATCGCATTAGGAGCTTTACCAATTGCAATGTCACTTGGAGCAGCTTCTACAAGTAGAATTGGAATGGGAGTTGTAATTGTTGGAGGAACAATTTTTTCATTAGCATTGACACTTTTCGTAATTCCGGCAATCTATTTAATGTGGTCTAAAGCCAGAAAACATTATCCGGAATTTGATCATATTGAAGAATACGAAAGAGAAAGTAACAAATAATTTATTAGCCACGAATCACGAATTTAATTTAATTTAATAAAAATTCGTGATTTCGTGGTAAAAGAAAACTAATATGAATACTAAAATTTTATTCAATACTCTACTGTTATTGTTGTTTTGCATCACAAAAAGCAATGCACAGGAAATCCTGACTATTGAAGATGCTATGAAAATAGCCTTGGAAAACAACTTTGAAATTAAGATTGCAAAAAATAATACCCAAATAAGCGAGACAAACGTAACTATTGGAAACGCTGGAATGTTACCGGTTGCGACTGCCTCAATTGTTGATAATAATAGCATTACCAACTCGTCGCAAACACGTCAGGATGGTACATCAACCACTTTGGATAATGCAAAAAATAACAGTTTAAATTATGGCGTAACGCTGGGCTGGACGGTTTTTGACGGAATGAAAATGTTTGCAAGATTAGATCAGTTAAAAGAGCTTCAGAAACTTGGTGATTCTCAGTTAAAACAAACCATTTTGATGAAAATCGGTCAGGTTAATTCTTCTTATTATGATTTGGTTCAGCAACAGCAGCAATTATCAGCTTTGGATACAACAATTGTAATTTCAAAACAAAGGCTGACATTGGCACAAAACCGTTTCAGTATTGGAAAAGCTTCAAAATTAGAGGTTTTAAATGCTCAGGTTGATTTAAATTCAGATCAGGTTGCTTTGTTGAGACAAAAAGAATCGTATGCAAATGCTAAGATTTTATTGAACCAATATTTGGCGCGTGACCCAAAAATCGATTTTAAAGTTACTGATCTTGTTACGGTTGACAGCACTTTAGTTTTGGCTAATTTAATGGATTTGGCTCAAAAACAAAATCCGGCTCTGGAAGCTCAAATAATCAACAAACGTATTGCCGAATTGCAGCTAAAACAAGTAAAAGCAGATCGTTATCCTGTTGTAAACCTGACCTCTGGCTACAATTTTTCTGAAAGCCAGTCGAGTTTAGGCTTTACAAGTTCGGCATCTTCAAAAGGTTTAAATTATGGTTTTAATGCAACGCTTAACATATTTGACGGTTTTAATCAGCATCGAAATGAAAAAGTCGCAAAATTGCAAATCGAGAATTCTCAAATCGCAATCGAGCAGCAAAATATGATTTTGAACACCCAATTAAGCACGGCTTTTCAAACCTATTTAACCAATTTAGAATTGATTGATCTTGAAGAAGATAACGAAGCAATTGCCAAACAAAATTTGGATATTACTTTGGATAAATTCAAAATTGGAACAATCACAACTATTGATTTCAGAACAGCTCAGCTTAATTATGTAAACGCAAAAGTACGTTACAGCAATGCGCAATACGAAGCAAAATTATCCGAAATTGCATTAAAAGAATTGGCAGGAACTATTAATTTTTAAGTAAATTTGCTTCAAAACAAACTTTAATGATCTCATATAATACCAAGGACTGGTTTACTTTTATATTCCATTTTCATAAATCCGATACCGTTAGAAAGTTATTGCCTATTATGCTTGCTATCGGAATATATGCGGCAACGGTTGGTTATCTGGAAGTTGAATATTTTAAATTTGGTAAAAACGATTATATCCACAACATTCCTATTATGCACGGAATGCTTGGTTTTGTAATTTCATTATTGCTTGTATTTCGTACCAATACGGCCTATGATCGCTGGTGGGAAGGTCGCAAATTATGGGGTGGTCTGGTAAACAGCAGCCGTAATCTGGCGATTAAACTTTCGGCAATGCTAGAAGAGGAGAATGACAGGAAATTTTTCAGAAAATTCATTCCAATGTATGCTGATATTTTGCACGCGCACCTTAAAGATGATGATACCAGCAAACAGCTTTTTGAAAACGTAGATCTGGAAATTGATCATCATAAACACAAACCGAATCAGTTAAAAAGAATGATGTTTCATAAAATAAATGATTTGTATGATGCCAAGAAAATCACCGGTGATCAGCTTATTATTTTAAACGAAGAATTACAATCTTTCACTGATATCTGTGGCGCCTGCGAGCGTATTAAAAACACGCCTATTCCCTACTCCTACAGTGCTTTTATTAAAAAATTCATCTTCTTTTACACGATGACTTTACCGTTCGGTTATTCAATTAGTCTTGGATATTATGTGGCACCGGTGGTCGTTTTTATTTTTTATGTTTTGGCGAGTTTAGAACTTATTGCCGAAGAAATCGAAGATCCGTTTGGTGATGATGAAAATGATTTGCCTACCAGAAAGATTTCTGAAAACATAAAAAAACACGTTGAAGAACTCATTTAAATAAACGTTAAATTAGAATTTCTGTCATTCTTTTTGATTAAATTTAAGCTTTCCACTCAAAATTTAATTCTAATGAACAATCAACGCTTTTTAGTTAATCCGCTTCAATTATCAAAAGAGAAATCATTAAAAACGCTGGTTGAAAACAGAACGATTTACAACTTAAATCATTGTGAGCTAAATCTTTTTGAAACTTATGAGTCCTCAAAATTAGTTCCGCTAAAGTTCAACGATCTTGTTGTAACAAGTATGTTGAGAGGAAAAAAGGTAATGCATCTTTTTGATGATCCGGAATTTGATTATTTACCGGGAGAAACTGTAATTGTTCCTTCGAATGTAGAAATGAAAATCGATTTTCCCGAAGCTTCAAAAAAAAATCCCACACAATGTCTGGCACTGGCGATTGAGCAGTCTAAAATTACTGAGATTTTAAATTTTCTAAACGAGCGTTATCCAAAAGAAGGAAACAATTTCTGGCAATTAAACTATCAAAATTATTTCTTTTATAATAATGTTGATATGGCTGCCACGATCAACAAACTCATTAAAGAATGTATGAGTACATCTATCACTAAAGACGCTTTGGCCGATTTAACACTGCAGGAATTACTGATAAGAATCATTCAAACACAGACTGTAAAATCTATTGATGAAGGAACTATTCTTCAATTAAACAATCCTATAAACGAAGTCACTACTTACATCAAACAAAATTTAAGGGAAAATATCAATCTAAAAAGTTTGAGCGATAAAGCCTGTATGAGCAGTGCTTCTTTTTATCGCTTTTTTAAGCGCGAATTAGGCATGAGTCCGATTGAATATATATTAAACGAAAAAATAAAATACGCCAAAAAATTACTTAAAAACCCAGCAATACAAATTAATGAAGTTTGTTATTTATCTGGTTTTGAAGATGCTAATTATTTTATCAGATTATTTAAAAAACACGAAGGAATTACTCCAAAGCAATATCAGCTGTTGTTTGTTAACTAAGTTTTTTTAGGTTCAAAGATTCAAAGTTGCAAAGGTTCAAGGGTTTCTGCAACGTTTGACAATGTTTATCCGCAATATTTATCGAAATGTTATAGATACATGATATAGACAATTGGAACGTAAACGTATTTCTGTGCGCCTCTACGTCAATTTTTACCTTTGCTCCTCTGCAACTTTTCACCTCTGCACCTTTGCTCCTCTGCACCTTTGCATCTTATTCAATAATTTTAACCGGTTCCAAATCCTTTTCCTCTTCTTCCGTAAAAATCCTGTATTCAATTTGAAATGTCTTTTTCAAAGGCGTTTCCAAAGAAAAACCACCAACACCAAAAGCGTCAATTACTTTTAACGTGAAATGTGCGTGTTTCCAGTATTCAAATAAATCTTTATCAACCCAAAATTCTGTGTCTTCAATAGTTCCTATGCAAGCATCACCCATTCGCTGATAATAGCCACCTTTTTCAAAACATTGCGGCTGAGTTCCTTCACAACATCCACCTGCCTGATAAAACATTAAATCACCATGTTTTTCTTTTAGAATTTTTATTAGTTCAATGGCTTTTTCAGTGGCATCAATTCTTTTTATCATGATAATTTTTTAATAATTAAACTTATAAAAAAAGGTAAGTCAAAAACTTACCTTTCCGAACCAATACAATAACTAATTAAAAGAAACCAAGTTTCTTTTTGTCATATGAAATCAGCATATTTTTTGTCTGACGATATTGTCCTAACATCATTTTATGGTTTTCACGACCAATTCCGGATTGTTTGTAGCCTCCAAATGGCGCTCCTGCAGGATAAGAGTGATATTGATTGATCCAGACACGACCGGACTGAATGGCTCTTGGAACCTGATAAATCTCGTGTGCATCACGTGTCCAGACGCCCGCACCTAAACCGTACATGGTGTCATTTGCAATTTCGATGGCCTCTTCAGTCGTTTTAAAAGTCGTAACGGCGAGAACCGGACCAAAAATTTCTTCCTGAAAAATTCTCATTTTATTATGTCCTTTAAACAATGTTGGCTTAATATAATATCCGCCTTCAAGGTCTCCTCCTAAATTATTCTCGTCACCTCCGGTCAATAATTCTGCACCTTCTTCTTTACCTAGTTTAATGTACGACATGATTTTTTCTTTTTGAACCAATGAAGTCTGCGCACCAATCATGGTCGATTTATCCAACGGATTTCCTGCAATAATCGCTTCAGTTCTTTCGATTACTTTAGCAATAAATTTATCGTAAATATCTTCGTGAATTAATAATCTCGAGGGGCAAGTACAAATTTCACCTTGATTTAAGGCAAATAAAACAGCGCCTTCTATCGCTTTATCAAAGAAATCATCATCATGATCTGCCACAGAAGGAAAGAAAATATTGGGCGATTTACCACCAAGCTCAAGTGTTACCGGAATAATATTTTCTGTAGCGTATTGCATAACCAAACGTCCTGTGGTTGTAGAACCTGTAAAGGCTGCTTTTGCTACTTTTTTGTTGGTTACTAACGGACGCCCAAGTTCGGCACCAAAACCGTTTACTATATTTAAAACACCCGGAGGAAGAATATCACCAATTAATTCCATTAAAACTAAAATAGAAATTGGCGTACTTTCGGCAGGTTTTAAAATGATTGTGTTTCCTGCTGCCAAAGCCGGAGCGATTTTCCAAACGGCCATTAAAATCGGAAAATTCCACGGAATTATTTGCGCTACAACACCTAATGGTTCACTTAGAGCGATTGAAACTGTTTGAGAATCCAGCTCTGCAATCGAACTTTCTTCGGCACGAATGACACCTGCAAAATATCTAAAATGATCTATTGCCAATGGAATATCTGCAGCTAAGGTTTCTCGAATTGGTTTTCCATTATCAATCGTTTCAACTGTAGCAATATATTCCAGATTATCTTCGATTTTCTGAGCAATTTTATTTAATAAAATACTGCGTTCTGTTACGGATGTTTTTCCCCACGCTTTAAATGCTTCATAAGCGGCATCAACTGCCAATTCTAAATCTTCTTTGCCTGAATGAGCTGCTTTTGTAAATACTTTTCCATCAATTGGAGATATAACATCAAAATACTCTCCTTTTACCGGAGCTGTAAATTTTCCGTTTATATAATTATCGTATTTTGCCTTAAATTCAGGTCTTTGTGTGGTATTACTCATGATATTGTTTTTTTTGATTCATTTCAAATTTACCTTCATAAATCGAAATAGAATAGCACTTTTCATTCATCTAATAGCACAAAAATTACATATTCATTTTTATAACTAACTTTTAATACTTATTTAATAAAATATTAATAGTAAAAATGAAAAATACTTAATTCTAAAACACTTTTATCTAATATTGCTGGTCCACTACAATAATAAACAAGTTCTTAATCGCCTAAATAATACATTAAACGATTATATTTTGAAATATTAATAATAAGCGATAAAATTTGTGATAGATAATTTATATGCCTGTTTAAAAATCTGCGCAGATGGTATTGAATTGTTCTTTACTAATTTAATTCCTTATTAAAATGAAAAAGATTATTTTAATGCTGGTTTTAGCTTTTGTTTCTGTCAACTGTACTAACGATCCTGTAAGTACGGAGACTGCAACAGAAGCTAAAGAATCGAAAAGTTCCGGTTTAACCTCCAAAGGAACTTATTCAGAATGTGATCCTGTTTCAATTGACATTATGGCCGGGCAATTTACAAACGCTGGAAAAATTTTAATTGAAAATGATGCTGCCAATCTTTATGTAACCTACACTGCATTTGACAACTGGTATTTTAGCGAACTGCATTTATTTGTGGGTCCCTATGCCAGTATACCAACCCAAAATGGAAATCCTGTTCCCGGACAATTTCCGTATAAAAAAACCTTTAACCCTTTAGTTCAGAGCTACACTTTTACAATTCCGATTTCCAGTATAACGCTGGATGCAAACAAATGTTTTTATATTGCAGCACATTCAAGCATGAAAAATGTTGTAAACGGAACTATTGTAAAAACTGAAACTGGCTGGGCCGGAGATATTAAATTTCCCGGAAAAAACTGGGCAACTTATTTTAATTATTGCCTGAGAACCTGCACAACGCCTCCTCCTGATGTAACAACTTGCGACACAGCGTATATGTACGGAAACTACACTTTTAATGCTTTAGAAATCTCAGATAAATGGGGCTGGGCAAATTATTACGACAACGCTCAAAATGGCATTTATACTTATAATTTATATGCCGGAGCAGGACAAAATGATATTACCAAAGGATATTTGGCCGGAACAGTTACAGTTACTATTCAGGGTGCTAATATAGGTATCGAAATCAACGCAACAAATCCGGGAACTGTATTTACAGAAACTCATGTTTACTTATCTGATAGTCCTCCTACAACTGCGGCGCCGGGCCAATTTGGAAATCAACATACATTAAACAATACAATGCTAGATAATTACAATTTAACTTATAGTGGTGATGGCACTTTTTGGTTAATTGTACACGCTGGAGTCTGTACTACCGAATAATTTTAATTTATAAAAGAGAGAACTTAGGTTCTCTCTTTCTTTTTAAATTCAAACTTTAAATCATTTATTTTTGAAAAAAAAATCTTAATCAAAAAACAAAAAAATATTTCCAACTCCCGCGATCAATCCTTATATTTACACCCTTATTCAAGAACAATATCACTAAAATGAAAATATCTTACAACTGGTTAAAACAATTCATTAAAACAGACTGGACGTCTGAACAAACTTCGGAATTATTGACAGATTTGGGTCTGGAAGTTGAAGTTGTCGAAAAATATGAATCTGTAAAAGGTGGTTTAGCAGGAGTTGTTGTAGGACACGTGTTAACATGCGAAAAACACCCTGATGCCGACAGATTAAAAGTTACAACCGTAAATATCGGTCTTGAAGCACCTATACAAATTGTATGTGGTGCTGCGAATGTCGCTGCGGGACAAAAAGTACCTGTTGCTACTATTGGAACAGTTTTATACGATAAAGACGGTGTAGAATTTACTATAAAAAAAGGAAAAATTCGCGGTCAGGAAAGCCACGGAATGATTTGTGCCGAAGATGAACTGGGATTGGGTTCAAGCCATGACGGAATTATGGTTTTGGATGAAGCATTAACGCCCGGAACTCCTGCGGCCGAAGTATTTCAAATTGTAAATGATGAAGTTTTCGAAATTGGCTTAACACCAAATCGTGCTGATGCCATGAGTCATTTTGGAACCGCACGTGATTTAAGAGCAGGAATGCTGCAGCGTGGTGTAAACGTAGAATTGATTACGCCTTCTGTAAGCAATTTTAGAGTTGACATGCGTACTTTGAAAATTGATGTAAGTGTCGAAGATTCTCATTTGGCGCCAAGATATTGTGGTGTAACAATTTCCGGAATTTCTGTTGGACCATCGCCAGCATGGTTACAGGATCGTTTAAAAGCAATTGGATTAACTCCGAAAAATAATATTGTTGATGTTACTAATTATGTTTTACACGAATTAGGACAACCTTTGCATGCTTTTGATGCAGCAAAAATCAACGGAAAAGTAATTGTAAAAACACTTCCGGAAGGAACTAAATTTACAACTCTTGATGATGTCGAAAGAACATTACATGCAGAAGATTTAATGATTTGTGATGAAAAAGGACCGCTTTGTATTGCGGGAGTTTTTGGAGGAAAAAAATCTGGTGTTACTGACGGAACTACAATTATATTTTTAGAAAGTGCTTATTTTGATGCCGTTAGCGTTCGTAAAACTGCAAAAAGACACCAATTAAACACAGATGCTTCTTTTAGATTTGAAAGAGGAATTGACCCAACAATTACAGAATATGCTTTAAAACGTGCTGCCCTTTTAATCCAGGAAGTGGCAGGTGGAAAAATCACATCTGACGTTATAGAAGTGTATCCTAAAAAAGTAGAAGATTTTTCGGTTTTACTAAATTTCAGTCACGTTTACAAAATCATCGGGCAGGAAATTCCAAAAGATACCATTAAAAAAATATTAGTTTCTTTAGATATTAAAGTAAACAGTGTTTCTGATTCTGGTTTGGGATTAACAATTCCGGCTTATCGTGTTGACGTTCAACGTGAAATTGATGTTATTGAAGAAATCCTGAGAGTTTACGGTTACAACAACATTGATTTTTCAAAAAAATTCAACGCTACAGTTTCTAATTCACCAAGAACTGAAGATTATAAAGTACAAAATGTAATTGCATCACAACTGAATTCTCAAGGTTTTCATGAAATGATGGCAAATTCTTTAACAACAGCAGCTTATGCAAAATTATCTACTGTTTTAAAAGAAGAACATAATGTTACAATGCTTAATCCGTTGAGTAGCGATTTGTCTACGATGCGTCAGTCTCTATTGTTTTCAACACTTGAAGCAATTTCATACAACATCAACAGAAGAAATTCGGATTTGAAATTGTTTGAATTCGGAAAATCATATCATAAATACCTAAATGGTTACGAAGAGCACAAACATTTGTCATTGTCAATTTCGGGAAACAGAAATAAAGAGAGCTGGACAAATGCACAAAAATCTACTGATTTCTTTTTATTAAAAGGATATGTAAGTGCTATTCTATCTCGTTTGGGAATTGATAAAATCTCAAATGCGCCTGTGCAATCTGATGTTTTTTCTGAAGGAACTTCTATTTGCTACAACAATGATACTTTGGTTGAAATGGGTGTTGTAAAAAAATCAATATTGAAACATTTTGGAATTAAACAAGATGTTTATTATGCTGATTTTAACTGGGATTTGGTTTTAAAAATCATTACAGGAAAAATTAAATATTCCGAAATTCCTAAATACCCGGAAGTTCGCAGAGATTTAGCTTTGTTAATTGATCAAAGTACAACTTACGAAAGCATTTATAATCTGGCAAAACAAACGGAAAAAGCACTTTTGAAAGACATTAATTTATTTGATGTTTATGAAGGTAATAAACTTCCGGAAGGCAAAAAATCTTATGCGTTAAGCTTTACTATTCAGGACAATACAAAAACGCTTACAGATTCTCAGATTGATAAAATCATGTCGAAATTACAGCAAACTTTCGAAACAGAATTGGGAGCTACTTTGAGATAAAATTTTATTTTATACATAATCCGGACCCGACAGGTTTTAAAAACTTGTCGGGTTTATTTTTTGTTTCAAGTTTCAGGTTTCAGGTTTGCTTTTCTTTGAACATAATTTTTTACCGCAGAGTTCGCTAAGATTTACACAGAGTTTCGCAAAGAAATTAGAATAAGTTTAAACTTTAAAGTTCGCAAAGCTTTGTGAACTTTGCGAAAAACCTTTGCGAACTCCGCGGTTAAATACACGTTCCAACAACCTGAAACTTGAAACTTGAAACAAAACCTCTTTAAGCAGAAAATTTAGCATACGCTTTCATCAATTTTTCATCGTATTTATTTGTTTTATAAGCCGGGCCATTGTATTTAGAAGCAAAATCTGCCCATTTTTTGTTTCTTAAAAGACCAATCAAATTATTCTTTGCCAAAAACATACCGAATGCTTTTAAATGTTCGCCTTCGTTTAAATACATCTTTTCGACATATTCATCTATACTTTTATATCCGATGGGAACTGCATTAAACCCCATTATTTGATACAAACCCCAAGATGCCGAACATTTTGCTGCATCACTAAATTTCTTGTCAGGATTGATACGTATTGCTTTCTCCAGTCTTGTATATTCTGCGGCGCCTCCTAAATAGTACTTTTTCGTATAATTTTTATATAAAACATCCTGATTATTGACGTTGGCGTAATTAGCCGGATCTATATTTCGTTTTTCGAGCTCTTTCCAAAAAATATGTCCCTCAAATAAAATCTTCGGACGCCCGTCTACTAAAAAGCCCTTCCCTCCGCTTTCAACTTCATTAACCGCCTTAACAATAGCCAATTCAAGATTGTGAGCCTTTGAAAAATCAATCAGATTTTGTTCTGAAAGCAATTTATTATTCGAAGAAAACTCTTCTTTGCTTTTCTCGATAAGTGCAGACCACGTTTTAAGCCCTACAATTCCATCTACAACCAAATTATTTTTTAGCTGAAAATCCTTAACAGCTTTGTTTGTTTGAGTCCCAAAGTAATCAGAAACAATAACGCTGTATTTTAGTTTTTCAAGAAGTTCATTTAGATAATAAACTTCATTTGATCTGAGTCCAAATTTTATAGTTTTCATACTTTTTATTTATAATTATTTTTGATGCTAGTTTTATTTATTTTATCTGCTTATTTTTTTGCATGAAATAAACAATAAAAGTAATTATTATTAAACAACTATAAAACAGCACTTTAACGTGTTTTTAAAATATTTTAACCTAATGAAAAAAGGGTAAATTCACCCTTGTGTTTCTGCAACGATTAAAATACTTTTGGCAGAAATATTTAATAAAAATATTCTTAACTAAACCTTTAACCAATTACATTAAAAAAATGAAAAACCCTCCCGCTAAACCAAGTCAGTTAATTACCAGAGAATTTGCTCAGGTATTGAACTTAAATTACAACAAAAAGAAAGCCGATTTAAAAACCGGTAAGTCTGCTAAAAAAGAAAAAGAAGAAGCAAATGCCATTTGGTATTCGATAGAAGCTTTAGAAAGTTACATTCATTATGTAAAAACTCAGGGCGCACAAGATGGCTACAATGTTGATGGCATTCGTTTTTATTTTGGCGTTTATCCTGAAGATGAAAAACACGAAGAAAAAGCAGGACAAACAACTTTATTTTTAGTACCAACAGGTAAAAAAATAGAGGCTGCCAATGCTGCAAAAATTCAAAGCTTTGTTGCGATACAAGATGATGCGCCAAGCGACATACAAAGCCTTGAACCAATGAATTATGGAAATATTGGCAGACCGCCAAGTTTAACATATTAAAAAAAGTTTATGTTTGAATTTTTAAGATCTTATGTTATCTATTTTGCTTTATTATCAGGAATTATTGGTTTGATTTCATTACACAAACTTCCTGATACTAAAGCAAAATCTTTAGTTATTTTAATTTGGTTTTCGATACTTATAGAAATTGTTGGCTACTATTTTACCTACTGGACAGGTTTATTAAATTATTACGTCTATAATTTTTACATGCTCATTAGTATTTCTGCCTATATATTGATTATCAGGAGTCTTTTACCAAAACGGAATAACAAAATATCAGCCTTTCTGTTTTTAATCTTGTTTGTGTTTTCTTTTTTTCTCAACCTTTTATTTTTTGAAAAAGACATGAACAACTCTTTTATTTATAGTTTTGCCGTTGGCGTTTTGGTTGTTATGATATTATCTTGCTTATATTTGGTAGAAATTTTTAATTCAGACAAAATACTAAACTTTAAAAAATCAGTTTTCTTTTGGTATATCTTAGGAATTCTGGTTTTCCATGTGCCTTTTTTACCTTTCATGCTTGCCATAAAATGGTTCTTAGTCAAACAGGATGAATCCATTTTTAGCCTTGTATTGTTTATTCTGAATTTTTTAGCGCATAGTTGTTTTATCATCGGGTTTTTATGGAGCGAAAAGAAGTACAATTATTAGTTATTTTGTTAGGTATAGTTTTCTTAACTTTACTAATCATTTTGCTTGTCATATTCTTTTATTTCTTAAAGAAAAAAAATAATTACCTCGTTGAAAAAATGGAAGCTAATCTTTATTTTCAATCAGAATTAATCAAAACCAGAATTGAAATAAAAGATCAGACGCTTTCTGAAATTAGCAAGGAACTTCATGACAATATTGGCCAAATCGTCTCAGTTGGTATTATGCAGCTCAATATGTATCTCAACAGCGAAAAACCCATTCAGCAAAACGAATTAAGTGATTTAAAAGATATATTAGCCAAATCGCTGGACGAAATTCGAATTTTGTCCCGAATTATCAATAAAGATAATTTACTGCAAAGCAATTTTATCGAAGCCATAAAACAAGATTTAGAGCGCATAAAAAAGCTAAAAAGCATTCAGTATATATATACTCTTTCAGGAGAAATACCTGAGATTAGCGGGGAACATGATTTGTTTATTTACCGAATTTTTCAGGAAGCTTTGCACAATAGCCTAAAACATTCACACAGTGATAAATTTGAAGTAAATATTACCACAACAGACGATATTTTTTGCCTGAAAATTAAGGATTTCGGAATTGGTTACGACGTGCTCAATACAAATTCAGGCCAGGGATTGGGCAATATGAAATTAAGAGCTAAATTAATTGGAGCTGATTTAATTATGGAATCAGACGCATCAGGAACTACCGTAACTTTAGAATACCCTTTAACTAAAACCAATGAAACCTAAAAACAAAATTATTATTGTAGATGATCATTTACTGTTTTCGCAATCGCTTGAACTTTTGATCAATAGTTTTAAAGATTTTGAAGTAATAAACCGCTTTGAAAATGGTAAAGTATTTATTACGCACTTACAGGAAAATGTCGATACCGATGTTGATTTAATTTTACTAGATGTAAATATGCCCGTTTTAGATGGCATTAGCACCATGAAATGGATTAAGGAAAACAGGCCGCAACTTAAAGTTATCGCTCTTTCTGTAAATGACGACGAAGAAGTGATTATAAAAATGATTACCAACGGTGCCAAAGGATATTTACTAAAAGATACTTCGCCGGAAATATTTAAGGATGGCATTGTATCTGTTATCGAAAAAGGATTTTATTTTACCGAATTGGTTTCGGGAATGCTGGTGAAGAAAGCGAACGATGATTCAAAAAAGATCAATTTAAAAGAAAAAGAAATTGTTTTCATAAAACATGCCTGCACGGAGAAAACATACAAGGAAATTGCTTCTGAAATGTGTTTAAGCCCAAAAACAATTGACGGCTACAGAGAGTGTTTATTTGATAAACTCGAAATTAAAACCCGAATAGGCTTAGTACTATATGCTATAAAACACAAAATTGTCTTAGTTTAATCACTAAGACAATTTTTTTTGAACTTTAATCAAACGGAATTAATTTATCGTTTGGTAAGTCGTATTCGTATAATTTACTGTTCATGTCATCAAGATATAACCACTGAATTATATTAGTATGATGCTCAAAATCATTAGATATTCCTAAAACAATATAAGAATGGCTTTCTCTGTCTTTCTCTTCAATTGAATAGCTTAAATCGGCGTTTGCATCTTTTATAGTACTTTTTACCAGTTCGTTTTTAGAATTTGCCAGATAATATTCTACTTGTTCGTAAATATGATCTTTAAAATCTGTTGTAAAATCGTTTTTCTCTGAATAGTATTTTATTGGTTTAGGATGTTTTTTTCGAAACAAACTTACATTCCCATCTTTTATTTTTTTTGCATTTACAAGCCATTCTGCAAATTCCAGTTTTTCTCCTTCGCCGGCTTCATATATGGTATCCATTTTCCAGGACACATCAAGTAAATCTCCTCTTTTAAAAGCTTTGGCATCTGCAAGATCTGTATAAAACGAAATCAGTTTTTTGTCTTTCTGAACCGTAAATAAAGCGTAATCTCCATTTCCATCAAAATTGACAAACTCAACAGTATCATCATAAACTTGTTCTAACTGTAGCTTCTCGCCTGTTCTTAAATTACTTTTCAGGTTTAAATCTGAAGAATTATGAGTTACATCTTTTACAGCCGTGGTATCTTTCTGAATGACTTTATTCAAATTTTCAGCAGTAGTTTCCTTATTGTCTTTACAGGAAAATAATATGGCAAATAATGCCACACAATACAATTGCTTCATAGTAGGTTTATTTTAAAATGATTTGGGTCATTAATACATAATTGCAGCAAATATAGGATTATCCTTTATTTTTTCTCTTCCGTTTAAAAAAGAAAGTTCCATTAAAAAATTAAACTGAACAATTTCGCCTCCTAATTCATTTACTAAATCGGCAAGTGCTTTTGCTGTTCCGCCAGTTGCCAGAACATCATCGTGAATTAAAACTTTATCGCCTTTTTTGATAGCGTCAATATGTATTTCTAACGAATCAGTTCCATATTCTAATTCATAAGAAGCAGAAATTGTTGTAAAAGGAAGTTTTTTAGGCTTACGTACAGGAACAAATCCTGCATTTAAGCGATCGGCCAATAACATTCCGAAGAAAAAACCGCGACTTTCTGCTCCTATTACAACATCGATTTTTTGTCCGTTTAAAGAATTTAGCAATATTTTAAGGCATTCTTCTCTTGCAATAGGATCATTTAGTAGCGGAGTGATATCTTTAAATAAAATTCCTTCTTTAGGAAACCCCTGAATATCACGTATATAATTTTCAATCTTCATTTTTTTTTATTTTTATGTTATTTTTCGTTTGTATATGTCACATTTATGCCTATATTTGCACCCGCTAACAGCAATCAACAAAGGTATAAAAAATACCTTATTGAAAAACAAAAGGCCTCGTGGCGCAACTGAATAGCGCATCTGATTACGGCTCAGAAGGTTACTGGTTTGAATCCAGTCGAGGTCACAAAAAAGCCAAATGGCGTCAATTGAAGACAATTGGCGCCATTTTTTTATAACCGTACTTGTTTTATTAGTCTAAAGAGCCGGGCTCCTCAGCAGCCTTAGCCCTGATAGCAGTGGAATCCACTTACATCAATACAAATTCAGTTAACTAAATTTAGAAAATATTTAATAGCCAATTAAATAAAATTATAAAGTTTAACTATTGTAAGTATAAGCTCCATCTTATTATGTGGTTTTACTGAAGTTATGGCTTTTTCTCAATTACGAATGCTTTTAATTCAGCTATTTTGCCATTATTAAATCGCCAAATGTCACAATAAATGTAATGATCATATTCTCCCTTCTCATTTTTTAAGGCAATGTTACCTGTTGCAGTTACAAAATCACCCTCCTCTATCACTTTTTCCATATCAAATACTGGTGGTGCCAGATAGAATTCTTTGATATATTGCCTTACTGCTTCTTTTCCTAAAAGAGTTCTCTCACCAACAAATACCCATTTGGTATCTTCAGTGAGGTAGGATAAGTACGCTTCGTATTCTCCTTTTCTTACATGTTCGTTTGCATTAACTAATATAGATGTGTTTTTCATGTTCATTGTCTTTTTTAATTTTATATTTTCATTTTGAGAATAAATGTTGAGTACTGCCATAAATAATAAAATATTTGTAAAACCTTTTTTCATCATTACCTTTTTTGATTTAATTTTGAACTTTAAATTATTTAACTAGAATAGTTCTGCGAAGCTATAACATAAAAGTCATATTGGCTTTATTGACAACCAATTGTAAGGTACTATCAAAAATGTAAGTTATGTCAAAAGTTAAGGTTACAAGCACAAATTTTGAAAATAAGAAAATCTTAGGAGATGAGTGTTCAGAAGTATACGCGGTAAACATAATTGGCGGCCAATGGTCACTTGTAATTTGTTCCTGGCTATTACAAGGCAAAATGCGTTTTAGCGAACTAAGGATGTCTATCCCAAATATTACGGAACGTATGCTAACGCTGCAACTGCGGAAATTGGAACAAGATAATATTATAAACAGAAATGTATACGCTCAAGTCCCTCCTAAAGTAGAATATGAGTTAACAGAAATTGGCTATGAATTAAGGCCGATAATCCAGCAAATGGAGCAGTGGGGAAAACGGCACAAATGTTTATATGCAAAATGAAATAGTCGAATAACCTTTTGTGACAAAATCGTGGCACATGTTATTTGTAATGGATACCTTTTTTACCACAAAAAATTAAGGTATTTTTTAGAAATATTTCTGCACGCTTTTAGTTATATAATTCAAGATATAATACTCTTTAATAAGTTCAACAACATGCTTTCGCTTTCAATTTTCTCCATAACGGTCCTAATTTTCATGCGTATGTACTTCATAAATAACTAAGCTTAATTATTAAATCTATTTGCCTAAAAAGCCAATCATATTTCTTTTCTTTGTATCGTATAGTAAATTTACGCTTGATTAAGTTCTGAGCTACACGTTCTTCTTATTAACTGAAACTTGAATTTAAAAATCGTTCGATAATTTTGAATACTGTTTACGAAAATTGGAATAAAAAGTATCAAAGGAACATATCTTATATTGGTGGAATAGTAATTAGTTGAAACCGGATCGAATGATATAAGCATATTTTTATTGTCAAAACAGATATTTATTTATTTTTTGAATGGATCAAGTAATCAGCTTTTTTGTTGCGGGGACAACTTTATTACTGGCATTTTTAATCTTTGCTAATATTAACCAGGTAAACATTTCGGCTAACCGATGGTTTGGCTCTTTCATTTTATGTGTTTTCTTTATTCAGTTTAATGATCTATTAGAAAAAACTGAGTTTTTGAAAACCAGAACACTCATAAATGATTTCGTAGGAATAACGGATTTTATAATCGCGCCTGTTTTTTATTTTAGTATAGTTCATTTTGTTCAACCTGACAGAAAATGGAGGACGAGAGATAATTTTCATTTTGCATTAGCTTTTATGATGTTACTTTTACTTTTACTTGCTATCCTGATTGAGGTTCCACCGCCTTCCACTGTCGATAAAAAAAAAGCCTATATAATTATTACTGTTTTTAGCATATTTTTTTGCGCTCAGGTTATTTCATATTGTATTGCAGCTTATAGAAAAATTATCGCGTATCAAAAGAAATTGTTATTATATACATCCAATACAGACGCAGTAAACTTGAAATGGTTACAGAAAGTAGTCATTTGTGTGCTCTTTATAGCGGCAATTTGGTTGCTTGACAATGTCTTTAAATTGGCAAAAACCTATGTTTTTTTTGACCATGTTGCCAGTCTGCTTTATCTGGGTGGGATTTTTTTCATTGCTTATTTTTCTTTAAAACAAAAGCAATGCTTTCAACTTGATAAACAACAAGATATTGACATCATTGTAACTGAGACTTCAAATATAGAAGTAAGTCGAAAAAAACTTATTTCCGAGACAGAACTACAAGGAATAAAATCTAGCTTAATTCAACTTATGGAGGATAAAAAACCTTTTTTAGATCCTGAACTAAGCCTCTTTAAGCTGGCTTCTCTTTTAGATGTTTCGTCTCATACACTCTCTTACATCATTAATAAAGGTTGCAATGAAAACTTTTATCAATTTATCAATAGATATCGCATCGACGAAGCCAAAAAAATGATCCATGATCCTAACATGAAACATTTAAGCTTAATTGGAATAGCTTTTGAAGTTGGCTTTAATTCCAAAACGGTCTTTAACACTACCTTTAAGAAAATGACCAACCAAACTCCATCTGAATTTAAAAAAAGCAAATCTCGCTTTGGAATAAATAGTTTTATAACATCTTGATTATTTTTTGCAATAGCAAACATTGAAGTTTGTGTTCCTTTTAAAAATAAGTTCGGATTCATAAATCAGAACTTTATGATGTAAAATTATGATCACATTTGTATCCAATTTTATAATAAGAAACAAATAGCTCTGATGATCTTAAAAAACACACCTAGAAAATTAAATGTAAACAAAGACAATGCAATTACACTATTATATCTTTTCATAGTCCTTATTTCTGCATTCCTCCTTACTTCTTGTTCAGACGATGACAAAAATAATACTAAAGAATATCCAAGTACTGAAGTAAACTTAGGGACGCACAAGCTAATGGCATACACCGTATCTAAAAATTCAAAATATTTGGTTGTTTTTGAGTCTGGCCTTGGTAATGATCATACATCTTGGTATAGTACCGGAAAATCCTCAGAAATCTTATCCATATCTAATTTTTTAGATTCTGATGTTTTATTATATGATAGGGCTGGTTATGGAAAATCAGAATATGGCACTGAACCTAGAAACATAAATAAATTAAGTAGTGAGCTTGCAACTGTTGTAGAAAAGTTTGCCAACGGCAGAAAGATAGTCCTTGTTGGGCATTCGTTGGGAGGATTGATTATTAGGGATTTTGCCATAAAAAATCCTGAAAAAGTTGCCGGCTTGGTATTTGTTGATGCTTCTCACGAAAAGTACAATCGTTTTTCGCAGAGTCAGATAGACTCTCTTTATAATGTTTTTAAAGTTAAAGACGGAGCAAATTCGGGAATAGCATTAGAAACCCTGCAATTAATCGAGGATTTTAGGTACATACAAGAATTGCCCAATTTGCCAGACGTTCCTGTTATCGCAATAAATAGTATGAAAATTGATACTGAGCATGATATGGCTGATAGACAACTATTTTACGATGCTCAGGAATCCCTTAAGACTGGAATAACGGATTTCACACATATAACAACAGTAGAGTCAGGACATTTTATCCAACTTGATGAGCCTGAACTTGTGTTTGGCAATATCAAAGTACTCTTGTCTAAACTACCTTAAAGATGAGCCTGAGAAGAAGTCCTTAGTAGCCTTTACTTATTTTGGCCAGTCTATATATGGTGCAGATATTTAAGATCGTCCATAAAGAGTTGTGTTCTTTCCTGATTTTCTACAAGGTTTTCCTTATAGTTCAGAATAACGCCATTAAAACATCTTGGCCTTGTTGTTTTTATTAAGCTGTCACTTTTAGTGGTATAATTTCTTTTTGCTGACCATACCTAGCGCAACACAATTAAATGTGTTGTAAATATTAGCGCTAAAAATTTAAATGCGTACATTATAGACAGGATATTAATATAAGATTAATATAATCTATTTGATAATGTTGCACGATTTTCATGATCGGATAAATAGCCAGCCAGGATAAAAATGCTGTTTTGTGTGTTAACGTATTTTTCATTTCTTAAAATTTTATACTGCAAATATCATTAACTAATTTTTGCAGCATGAAGTGTAAATGAGGAATTTGTTAGCCAAAATGACGGTCCATAGGGCTAACAGCCTTCCTGAATATTTTTCTGGCATTTCCGAAATAAAAACGATCATAGGACAGTTTAAAATAAAAAAGACCGATTATAAAAAACAGATTGTCTTGACAATGTCATGACAAATTTCAATCTAATGGCTTTAATTGTGATAGTATGATAAACAGCAGTCAGGAAGTAAAGCAGCCGGCACCTTGGTGAATCCTAAAGGCGGAAGGCAGGCTGAAAGTTTTCAGCCTGCCATAAGCAAGAACAAAAAAGCCAGGACCTGCGGGCCCCGGCTGAAAATTTGTACAGCTCTGCTGAGCGATAAACAGCCGAATAAATTCCAAAGCTGACCGCTTTGAAGTGCGGCTGCTGCAAAAATTAAGGCCTGATGATATGCCCTGTCCCCTTACCAAACACGCTTTTACGAAACATAAATTCCAGTTGTCTCATCGTTGTGGGGATCTCTCCGGGGAAGTATGGGAAGTACTGCGGAGAATCTTCGATAACTGTCGGGCTAACTGCATTGATACGAATCCCGTTTTCCAGTTCAATGGCCGCAGCGCGGACAAAACCTTCCACAGCACCGTTAACAGCTGATGCATTGGCAAAGTTTACCTGCGGCTCATAAGTTAAGGCACCTGTAATTAAGGTAAAGGAACCTTTGGGGTTGATGTAATGCTGACCTATTAGCACCAGGTTGATCTGCCCCATCATTTTTCCTTCCACTCCTTTTCTAAATGTTTCATCATTTAATTTACTCCATGGCCCCACAAATGTTGGCCCTGCCGTTGAAATTAGGGCATCAAAAGAACCGGCCTGCCTGAAGAGGTTTTCAATTGATTCTGCTGATGTAATATCAGCATTGATGTCACATCCTTTGGATGCCACTGTGATAACTTCATGCTCCTTTTTCAGGGCTTTTACCAAATGGGTTCCCATAGTGCCGCTGGCACCTACTATAATAATTTTCATAATTGTGAATTTTAAATATTTTTTTTTATTTTTCTTTGAAAGATATCTCAGGTGTTTTCATTTTTTTAAGACTTAAATGAAGTTGAAAAGGACAGAACCCAGATAATGCATCATTCTGAACCCTTATGGTTATCAACATTAAATTGTTCCAGTATCAGCTTTTTACTGACTGCCATACCCGCTGCAGTTCCCATTGCCACTGCATTGGCAATAGTCCTGACCCGCGAGGTATTGTCCCCGGAAGCATAAATTCCTTCAATGGAGGTCTGCTGAAAAGGATCGGTCTTAATGTATCCGTCCTGGGTCATAACACATCCCAGAGATTCAGGTATTGTGCAGTGCTGTATAAAAGGCCTAGGGGCATACAGCGCATTGAGTGAAGATTTTGTGCCGTCTGTAAACACAATATGCCGGATATGCCCCGCAAGATGTTCTAGCTTACTGATCTGTTTTTCTATAATTCTAATATTATTTTCCTTTAGCAAAGCAGTCTGCTCTGCGGTTATCGCAGATACACCATTGGTATAGACGGTCAGATCCGGGGTCCAGTTTGAAATCATCTTAGCCAATTCAAATGCATGATCGCCATTGCTCAGAATCCCTGTCCTGGTACCCCGCACTTCATAGCCATGACAATACGGACAATGGATAGCTGAAATCCCCCAGCACTCTGAAAACCCCTCAATTGCCGGCATTAAATCTTTTATGCCCGTAGCGAAAATTAATTTTAAGGCCTGGAAAGTTTCACCGGTTTGCATCATTATTTCAAAACCTTTGTCCGTTTTCTTTCCATTGGAAGCAAAACCGTTAAGGAATTGTACAGTTTCATACTTTTCTGCCTGCAGTTTTCCCACAGTGTAGATTCCTGCAGGTGTGCTGCCGTCCCGGGTGAGGAAATTGTGGGAATAGGGCGTCTGTGCATTGCAGGGCTCACCGCTATTGATAACCAAAACTTGTTTTAATGCCCTTCCCAGTGCCATTGCTGCGGCCAGGCCGGAGTAGCTTCCCCCGATAATAATGACATCAAATTTTTTACTAACTGTACTCATATAAAATGCTCTAAGTGGAAATGGAAAAGTTAAAGCTGCTATTGTCAATCCGGTTTGTTTAATAAACTTACGCCTTGGTCCAGTAAAATCTTTACCGGCAGCAGCACCGGAACTGAGAGATTCCGTTTTTATTGGATGATCCATTTTTGCGTTTATTTTTCGCGTTTATAGGTAAACTGGCGCAGGATAAAATCTAAAAACGGAATCCCGGCAAATACGATCCAGGGAACCAGCGCTATGGTGAGTATAAAAGTCCGCTGGTATAAAGGCAATAAGGACAATGCATTGCCAAAGAGGAATAAAAAAAGTGTAATGGAGGGATAAATGGCCAGCCATATCTTTAGGGATGCCATCAGTTTCATTTTTGTTTTCATACTGATCTGGGTTTGAATTAATTTTATTGGACAAAATTACTTCAGTGGAAAACCTGTATGATAGGACAGAAATGAAGATCGTTAGGACTTATTTAGAGTTTTGTCTAAAGGACTCGGGAGAGAGGCCGGTATGCCTTTTAAAAAAACGGGTGAAATACGAAGGGTCATCATATCCTAAGTCGCAGGCAATCTGGCCCACTTGTTTTGAGGTCGCTAAAAGCTGACGTTTGGCTTCCAGGATAATATGCTGGTTTATGATCTCAGAAGGGGTTTTATCGAGTAAAGTTTTTGTAACGGCACTTAGCTGGTAGGATGATAAATTTAATAAACCAGTATATTGTGAAACCTGCTTATGGGTACTACTGTTCTTTTCCACAAGTTCCAGAAATTGCTCCAGTTTTTCCTGTGCATAGGTGTTATCCACCATAGCCGGAACAGCTTTATTGGGCCGCTGCCGAAGCAGTTCAATCAGAAAAATGCTCAGGCTGGCTTTCAAAACTTCGTGATAGCCTTTGAGTTTGTTTGTATATTCGTTTAATACTTGCAGTAAAACAGCCTCTATTCTCCCAAATCCTTCCTGCTCGAGGTTGTAAACATTGTATTGGATTAGTCTGGTCAGATGCTTTTGGGAAGCACTGTTATGAGAGTAAAGAAAATCGGTTTTAAATTGCATTAAATAGCCTGTGCTGCCTGCTTTTAGAGAAAGAGAATGCACCTGGCCGGGACGCATCATAAAAACAGTATCATTTTTTATTTCATAGCCTGTAAAATCAATCTCGTGAAGGCCTTCTCCATTCTTAACAATTAAAATATAATAGAAATCATGCCTGTGCAGCTCCTGAACCATATCCTTTCCGGACAATAAGGATGTTATTTCACGTATAGTAAAACTCCCTGTCAATTCAGGTTCACTTTGCTGGCTAATATGGCGGATTGGAATGTTTTCCACAATTTCAATAATGTTTAATCGCTAAATTTTAATTAAAGATAGTAAGTTTATGAAAATTATAATTTACTTCATACTCTGTGACGGAATTGTGGCGTAGGTGTTTAAATAATAATTGAGAATTGAATAGAGATACCACAATTGGGTTTTAATGTGGAGCTTGACAAACAAATATCCCCACAGCCCTAGCCCCGATAGCAGTGGAAATCCTTTTGTGCCGGGGTTCGGCACAAAAGATTGGAACGGATAGCGGGAAAAAGCTCCTAAAAAGAAATATTATATAAAATTGACCCGAAGCCTCTTTAAAAAAAACACAAACCCGTTTAGGAACTACTATGAATGGGGAATCAATTGTAGAGATTTTTAACCGTTTGATTATTAAATATTATTTTCAGTTTTTAAAGAAAATCTCATATCCCAATTCTATTTTTACAATTATAATATTGAGTTTTTCCTTAATTAAATTTAATCCATCAGTATCAAATAAATATTTGGTCTGGTAGGAAAAATGATATTGCTCTCCTTTTTTAAAATCGTTCTTATTGGATTTTTTTACCACTTCTATATGAAACTCTATATTGTCAATTTCTGTAGACAAATCAGAATATTTCCTGATACTTTTGATTTCTTCTGCTGTTAACTTTTGATTTTCAAAATCAAAATCTATACAGCCATTTTCTTTTAATTTTTCATAAGTATTTTGGTCAGCCAATACAATTCCGAAATCGCAAATTTCATAAGAGAGTAAATAGAATTTCTTTTGAACATGAGCTTGTGTTAATTCCAAAATTTCATTTAAAACAATAGTAATTCTTTCGTTATCGATATAATGGCTATATTTTTGAAAAAAAGTTTTAAAAATTTTATTCTCTATTTCTAACTCAATAAAATATTTATCTTCTTTTTCTTCAATAGCTGTAATGGAATAATCAATACTTATATCTAGTAAATTGAAACTTTTATTAAAAATTTCCAAGTAATCCTTACCTTCAAAAATACCATCCGGAACATCATAAAAGAATTCCTTATTTGAAATTATATTCTCTAATTTCTCCAATGCATTGCCATAATAAGCATTATTTTGCAACGATAATTTATTGAGATCTAAATAAAAATCTAATTTTTTATCTAAAGCCAAAGGTTTAAAATTAGAATTATCTAAATCAATATAGACTACCTCGGATTTATTTTCTTCAACAAATAAAGCGCCATTGCTCTTATTACGGGCTATAGGAATTAAATTTTCTACACGGAATACTGGATAAAATTCGCTATTGACAAAGTCGAGAATTGCTTCTTTTAAGAAACTTGGATTATTAAAATTGCTGTCTCTACTGTTATAATTTAAAACTTTAAACTCACCCAAATAGGCAACTTCAAAAAGAAGCCCTCGATTGTTTTTTATTCTAAATTCTAAAATTTCTTTAATAAAACTAGGTATTTGCAGGTTTTCACTTTCTTCAAATCTGCGTATAGCTTTAAATTTGCCATTATTCAAAAATATTATTTTTAGCGTTTTAACAATTGATACAAAACTTCCGTAAATTATCATTAAAAGTCCCATATAGTGAAACAATGGCACATTCAAAGAATATAAATAATAGCCAAAAAGGATTAAAATTATACCAATTAATATATTTATTAGGTTTCTTTTTTTAGAATTCATTTTATGTTTAATTATTTAGTGTATGATGTGGCTTACGCGACAACTAACATTTTTGAGCCTGAGTTCAGGCGGTCTCAAAGTACAAAGTTCCTGTTTTTGTGTTTATGAGAAATGCTCTAGACTTACAGGTCAGCCCCATGGAGGCAACCTTAATATTTGTAAATTATTGCTCGAGCTCATTTAATATTTTTTTCGGTGCATAGTGTATTTGAAAACATCTTTCTAATGATTTTTCTATAAATCTTTTATATTCATTATAAGCAGTTTCCTTGTCTGTAAATTTTAAGAGCCCGGCACCAGTCAACATTTCATTATTCCGAATTTCACAAATATCCCATTTAGAGTAATCAGTTGGGTCCATTAAGCAACAAACAGTCTGTACTTGAATACTGTCAATAAATGATTCTAAATCACAGATTCCTTTTTCCAATTTGTATTTCAGCCAATCCTTATCTGATAAGTCAGAGACATGAAAAATATGAATAGTGTCCTTCAATTTATTTAATAATACAATTTCAGTTGAACCATATAAATTTCCAATTTGTATAAAATCATAGGGAACTTCTGGCCTGAATTCACTCTCGAATAATTTTAGGGTTTCAAGGCTGTCTAAAAAGCTAAACGGTTTTTCAAATTCTTCATCATCAACTTCAGTAATTAGGTTTGCTGGTATGGCAAGTAAATTGTCGCCAAAAATCTTAAAGGAATGAACCTTTCTGAAATTTTCAGGAAATACCAAAAGGCTTTCTCCAGACAGTCCTGATTTTTCTGAAAGTTCTCCAATTTGTTTTTCAAGCTCTGTGAGTTTGTCAGTCATTTTATCGTTATTAAAATCTATATGTCTTACATAGCCATATAGTATGACGCATAAGGTAATTTATGAAAAAACTTCGTTTGTTTTACCCCAAATGTAACAAAAAAGTTGTGCTAAAAAAGGATTTTTTGAGTTTTTAGAAATACATCATGTTATAGGAATTCCTCACAGCTAAATCCATTTTTTTAGTCTATAAGCTGACTCTGCACGATTTAGGTTTAGAGATTTGGAAAGCTTTATTATCTTACGGTATAACAGCATCATAAAGTATGTCTACATCTGCCGCATGGACGGAGATTTTTTGGCATGACCTGAAAAGCACGGCCTTGCTTTGGCTTATGGACACGCACTACCTTTGCTTCTGAAATAAAACAGAAGCACCGCGATTTTAGTTTTATTTCGCACATAAAGTATTAAAACTATATTTGTGATGTTTAAAAATTAGCTCTATGCGCAAACCTGATACTATCGCCAAGTTAAATGACGAAGCGGCTTTCAACCTCATGCTTTACTCATCAGAAGGATCCTCAACCAAGGGCAGGAATGTCCTGAGACAAAATATGATAAGCATAGTACTGGCAGGCGAAAAAGAAATATTCTTCGACGAGAATCCCATATACATAACACCGGGCAGGATATTATTACTTGCTGCGGGCAATTACCTCCATACCGAACGTCGTCCGGATTCCGGATGCTTTACCAGCATTATTATTTTTTTTGACAGCTCCTTCCTGTCCAGACTACTTAAAGAAAATGAAGGTATTTTAGATGCTCAGCCCATTTCCCACGTCCTGATACCTAAAGACGAATATTTAAATGGGTATAGTAATTTACTTCAACAGCTCCTTGCCTCGGGTAAGGAAATATCTACTCAATTACAGGAGATAAAAATCAAGGAACTTTTATTATACATTCTGGCTATTGAACCGGCAGCAATCAAAGGGTTACTGGCAGGGCAGCCGCAGAGAACGGAGGCGCAAAAAATACGGCAGGTTGTTGAGCAAAACTTTATGAACGGACTCAGCATTAGCGATATTGCCTTTTTATGCAATATGAGTGTATCTACATTTAAACGAAAGTTTTTACATCTTTATAAAACTTCCCCTTCTAAATGGATGCAGCAGCGCAGGCTGGAAGCCGCTGCAAGGCTGCTTCAAAACAAAAAAGACCGCCCGGCAGATATATACCTGGCGGTGGGGTATGAAAATCATTCCAGTTTTTCAAAGGCATTCAAGGAATATTACGGCACACCGCCAAAAGATTATAACGGCGGACCGCCACTGGTAAAAAATGACCTTTTAGCAACAGGATTTTGAACGTGCAGCACAAACATGCCGCTGCTCATAGAGCGTAGATTTGCAGTATAAAATTTTTATACTATGAGTACAGAACAAAACAAAGAATTGGTTAAGCGCTATAACCACGAAGTAATTCAAGGGGGTAATATGGAAGTACTGCGCCAGCTTGCCGCACCGGATTTCATCAATCACTCAGCACCTGAGGCTATGGACGCCGGTATAGAAGGTATGGCCTATTTTTTCAGCAGCATCCTCCATGCCGCATTTAGTAAACTGATCGTTACCGTACATGATATGGTGGCAGAGGACAACAGAGTTGTAACGCGCAAAACCATTAGTGGAGTGCATACAGGCAGCCTTATGGGCATTGAGCCAACAGGCAAACCAATAAACATAACGGTAATTGACATCATTACCGTAGATAATGGCAGACTCTTAAGCCACTGGGGGGAAAATAACTTTGCAGCGGTTATGCAATCCTTGGCAGTACAGCAGGCATAACGCACCCGGAGAAATGTTGTTTTTTACCGCCAGTCCGCAATTAATTACAAAACATAAAGCCTTGACTATGCAGCGTTTAAAATGCTGCACGGTTAAAGGTTTTATATTTTATAAGGCCAATATAAAACTGAGGGATACACCATGATACCATCAAAATATTTGAAACATAGTGGCCACCTTCAGATTGAAATAGTGTTGGTCCTGCCCTATTAGCCCCTACTTTTACTAAACATATAAAAATTCGGATAAATTAGTTAAACCCTGCCCTGAACTTCAAAGGGGTCTGGTTGGTCTTGCTTTTAAATAGTTTACTAAAACTCTGAAGATGCTCAAAGCCCAATTCATAAGCAATCTCGGAAACTGACAAATTCGTATTGGAGAGTTTTTCCTTGGCTTTTTCAATGAGTTTATCATGAATATGCTGCTGCGCATTCTGTCCGGTTAAAGTTCGAAGCATATCGCTGAGATAGCCCGGGGATATAGCCAGGCTGTCAGCCAGATACTGCACTGTGGGAATGCCCTGATCAGATTTTTTTTCATCATCAAAATAGTCAGCCAGTAACTGCTCAAATTTCTCAAGCAGGGTACTGCTTATCGCTTTACGGGTAATAAACTGGCGCTTATAAAACCTTTGTGCATAATTGAGCAACAGCTCAATTTGGGCCAAAACTACATCCTGGCTCAGCTCATCAATTCTATTGTTTAACTCCTCTTCGATGTTTCTTATGAGGCCCAAAATAATTGGTTTTTCCTTATCAGATAAATGCAAAGCTTCATTTACAGCATAAGAGAAGAATTCATATTTTTTGATTTTTGCAGCCAATGGGGAATGGAGTAAAAAATCCGGATGCATCAAAATCACCGCTTCCCGCCCGCTGCAGCCCGGCTCATTTTCCTGCTTTTCATCTGGTGCCAGGATCTGATTGGGAGATGCAAAAAAAAGACCGCCTTCATTATAATCAAAATGGGTCTGTCCATACCGCAGCAATCCTCCGATATTGGGACGAAAGGCTATTTTATAATAACTTAAAACATGGCTTTCTGCCGGGGGATTAAACTCCACACTGGAATCTATCCCATTGAGCACCGTAATTAAAGGATGCTGAGGGGGCGGTCCCCCGAAAGCTTTTAGGCCTTCAGCCAGGGATGCAAATTTACGCAGCGTGCTGTTTTTCTTAGACATGATAATTTTTTTGATACTACAAATTAAGAAAATAAAAAAGCAACAGAACCTCTGTTGCTTAAATTTAACTTTAATCAGCCCTGCGCGGCAGTGGCTACCACCTGCCAGTCTTCCCAGACTTTGATACGACCGGAATAAACCTGGCGGATTTCTTCCAGATTATGGCTTCCTAAAAACATTCTAAGCGGTGGCTCTGCCGTATCCACTAACTGCAAGACCGCTTTAGCTGTAGCCTCGGGGTTGCCCCTCTGCATTTTGCCCATATTTTCAAAAACCATATTTCGTATGGATTCATACTCAGGAAGATTTGCTGAAAATTTAAGTGAATTTTCGCTTCCAAATTCTGTTGCGTAAGCTCCCGGTTCAATAATGGAAACATGGATCCCAAAAGATCTAACCTCCACAGCCAGGCTTTCGTAGATAGCTTCAAATGCCCATTTAGAAGAGCAGTAATAACCAATTAAAGGTACTGTATAATGCCCTAAACTGCTGGAAGTCCCTAAAATATGTCCAAACCCCTGCGCGCGCATGATGGGCAAAACGGCCTGAATAACAGCAACCGGTCCCAGTACATTGGTCTCATACATAGCTCGAATATCATCCGCTTTGGCTTCTTCCACTGTACCTACTAGTGAATAGCCTGCATTGTTAATGACAACATCCAATCTTCCGAAGTGCTCATGCGCCGTTTTTACCGCATTTTGCACCTGTTCAGCTTTGGTAACATCAAGTGGCAGGATCAAAACATTATCGCCATATTTATCCTTGAAATCCGAGATGCTGTCAATATTCCTTGCCGTAGCCGCTACCTTATCGCCTCTCTCAAGTGCAGCTTGGGTCCAGACCCTTCCGAACCCTCTTGAGCTGCCTGTTATAAACCATATCTTTGGCTTGTTTGTCTTTACATTTTCCATGATAAATTATTTAATTAATTAACTAGGACAAAATTGACACATTCCAATTCTAAAATTTTAGCCAGAATGGGGAATTTTGTAACCTAAACGAGGTCGGCACTAAGTAAACAGCAGAGACTAAATAGAAATAAACCCTTAACTTTGCCGTTTGTACTGCGGGGTTAAAAAATTAACACTGCAGATTCTAAGGGAGCATGAGAGATGAAGAAGTTACAGGCATCCTAAAAATGTGGCTCTGACCGTCACTTCATGCAGTAATCAAACAGTAGTATAAATCCTTTTGATTTAAATAAAGAATGTATTCATGTCAAAAAAAACACAAACCAATACCGATAGATGGAGTATTTTTAAACCACTTTTTACTCCAATAGAGGTTCCTGCCAGAACCATACTGCTTCAAGAGGGCAGCATTTCGAAAACAATGTTTTTCATTGAAAAAGGGTGTCTGAGAACCTGGATCAACAATAACGGTAAAGACATCACAACACAGTTTTTTTTTGAAGGCGGCGGTGTGTCCTCCATTGAAAGCTTTATGACCGGAAAGCCCAGTTTGTACTCTATTGAAAGCATTGAGCCCTGTGTTATACAAACCATCACGCAAAAAGACTTTCAGGACACCCTGCAAAATTCACCAGCACTAAAAGATAATATAATCGAGCATTTATACACAAGGCTTCTGAAAAACCAGCAGGTTTTCTTTTCCTATCTAAAAAATACTCCTCAACAAAGGTATGAGGAGCTGCTGGCACAACATCCCGAAATCATACAACGTATCCCACAGCATTACATAGCTTCCTATTTGGGCATCACGTCTGTATCGCTGAGCAGGATCCGCAACAGGCGATAAAATTTTTTTTTAACAATTGTTATCGATAGTATGCTCGATGATTTGCCAATTTTGTGGTTTATCACCGTACAGGGAAATTGCAGCCATATGATACACGTATTTAAAACATCAGTCAAAAACAAGACACAAATCAAAAAATTAAAGCCTTTTCTCGATTCAAACTTCCAGCACATAAATTGGAATTTTGATCTTGAAGATTGTGATAATATTTTGCGTATTGAAAGTAAAAAAAACATAGGCAAAAAAGTAATCAGTCTTCTGAGGTCCTATCATTTTGATTGTATTGAACTGGAGTAATCTAGTTTTAACTCATTCTCAGCCGATTTCGCAGTCTATATTTCTTAACAATTGTTATCGCCCCAATATCTCTTACTACTGCATCTTTGCATTGTAAATATTAAACAATTCAAAAAAATGAGAGTAGTTATTGTGTTCAATCACCCCTATGAAAAAAGTTACTGTAGCGCCATTTTAAAAGCAGTTACCACAGGACTTCAAAAAGGGAAGCATCAGGTAGATCTTATCCATCTGGATAATGATAATTTCAATCCGGTAATGTCTAAAGAAGACCTGAAAGCTTTTGTAGACCATACGCCGATTGATCCTCAGGTTATAGATTACAACAATCGTTTAAAAAAAGCAGATCATTTGATTTTCATTTTTCCAATATGGTGGGATCTCATGCCCGCCATGACTAAAGGATTTATCGACAGGGTTCTCGCGCCCGGTATTGTCTATGACCATCATCCCAGAGGATTTGGGCTTATACCACTATTGAAAAATTTAAAAGGTGTAACTATTATCACTACAATGAATAAACCCAAGATAATGTACTCGCTGCTTATCGGGAATTTAATTAGAAAAGCAATGCTTAAAAGTGTTTTTAAAACTATGGGATATAAGAATTTAAACTGGATTAGCCATAACATGGTAAAATCAGTTACTCAAAAAAAGAGGGTAAAATGGTTAAATGATTTAGAAAAAAGATTTACTGATTTTAGATAGACGTTAATAGCAATAAACTTTAAAAGATAAAACCAGCCAGAAAATATGTAACCCCAAATGATTCCTTTGAGACTATAGCGCCCGAAAAGGATAATCCCGCGCAGAGGGAATTCGAAATTGGGCAGCTTGGCAATGAAGAGTTTAAAGAAGATGAACTGACCAGGGCTGAAATATTTAGTTGTACAAATAAACCTTCCCAGCTAAAATTTTGATGTACCCAGATTTGATGTGCGGAAGCTTAATATTGCCCTAATTTATGAAATCAGCAAAGTTTTTACTTTCTTCTTTTAAAATGTGCTTGCTGTCCAAGCTTTTGAAATAATCATACGTAATCTTCATTCCTTTATGACGGCTTATTTTTGGCCTCCAGTTCAAAAGGCTTTGTGCTTTGCTGATATCGGGTTTTCTTTGTAAAGGATCATTTATTGGCAGCTCCTTGTAGATAACTTTTTGGGTTGTTCCGGTAAGCTTTATAATTTCATCAGCAAAATCTTTAATCGTAATTTCATCGGGATTGCCAATATTTACAGGATAAGGATAATCGGAATGTAATAATCTGAAAATACCTTCTACCTGATCGTCTACATAACAAAACGATCTTGTCTGCGAGCCATCTCCAAAGATAGTTAGATCTTCTCCCTTTAAAGCCTGACCAATAAAAGCAGGAATTACCCTTCCGTCATTTAATCTCATTCTTGGCCCGTAGGTATTAAATATCCTCACAATTCTGGTTTCAACTCCGTGAAAAGTATGGTACGCCATAGTTATGGATTCCTGAAAGCGTTTTGCCTCATCATATACTCCCCTGGGACCAATCGTGTTAACATTGCCATAGTACTCTTCGGTTTGCGGATGCACCAATGGATCTCCGTAAACTTCTGAGGTAGAAGCAATAAGAATTCGCGCTTTCTTTGATCTGGCCAATCCTAAAAGGTTATGCGTTCCCAGAGAACCTACCTTAAGAGTTTGAATGGGAATCTTTAAATAATCTATTGGACTTGCCGGAGAAGCAAAATGCAATATATAATCAAGCTGCCCGGGTATGTTTATAAATTTGGTTATATCATGATGATAAAATTCAAAGTTGGGAAGCTTAAAAAGGTGTTCTATGTTTTTAAGATCTCCGGTTATAAGATTATCCATGGCTATTACAAAATAGCCTTCCTTAATAAACCTGTCGCAAAGGTGTGATCCTAAAAAACCTGCAGCTCCTGTAATAAGTACTTTTTTCATATTCGAAAGATTAATTTATAATTATGCAGTAAAAAAAAACCGATACTAACCAAAAACAACAGCAGTATTCCTTTCGCTATTTTTAAAGTATTATGGAAAGTTTCAAGTTTAAGATGACTTTTATTTCTTTTTAATTTTTGCATTTATTTCCTCCTGCCAATTGCTACCCGTTGCCGACAAAAATTCAGAATAATTCCAGGAACTAAAATCAGGAATTTTGGTACTGTCTTTAAAAACAATATACGTTTCATCCTCAGGAATTTCATGCAGCCTAAAACCACAGTTGTTCAACAGTGATACTATGCACTGATGATTAGGAATCCACCAGTTTGTGGGATCTCCGGCAAAGCAGTTCTCAATAAACGCCATATACGGAAAAGCAGGATCCTTCATGATTTCACGATCGGTAAACTCTATATCTTCGGGAATATTCATTTTCTCATAACCGGGAATAGATAAAGTCTGGAATACCAGCATATTTTTTGCCTTTTGACTGACAATATCCATAGCCAGAACAGGGTATCTCAGATGATAGAAAACGCCCATAAACCAAACCAGGTCAAAAACTTCGTCAACCTTTACCAAATCATATACCTGCATATGGCGAAAAGTAATCTGGTCTGATAAACCGAACTTTTGTGCTGTCCATTTTGCCTGTTTAAGATAATGTACATCTACGTCTATTGCCAGGACTTCTGCACCGCGTCTGGCAAATTCTATAGAATAAAAACCTGCATTACAGCCTATATCGAGTACTTTCCATCCTGAAAGATCTTCCGGAATTGATTTTTTTATTTTATTCCATTTAAAAAAAGGAAAGTCGCCAAGAAAATGATTCGGTGCGGTCTGGTTTCCATCGGGAAGATGAATATTATGGAACCAGGGTTCAAGCTTCCTTATTTCTTCCTGAGTAGTAGTCATAGCATCAATTTATTGGTTTCAGCTTCAACAACAGCCGTTTTATTTCCTTTAACTTCATTTATGTATGAGAGTAATTCTGCTGCTCTTGCCCGTGCGGTATGATTTTTTAGTACCACATCCCTGCAACGCTCTCCAATTGCGATACGATCTTCATCATTGATTAAAAAATGTTTCAGTACATCTTCTGATGATCTTGCAATTAGTATTTCTTTTCCTTCTTCAAATAAAGAAGTAAGCCCTTCCCAATAATCGGAAATAATAGGAACTCCGCAGGCAGCTGCTTCAAAAAGACGCACACTGGGAGAAAACCCGGCCTTAATCATATCAAAGCGGGTAATATTAAGTGTGAACTTTTGGCTGTTGTAAAAAGCGCGATGTTTTTCGGGAGGCAGATGCTCGATTCTTTCCACGTTTTTCGGCCAGTTGATGTCTGCCGGATATTGAGGTCCTGCGACAACGAAATTTTTATCAGGACTTGAAACGGCCGGTTCGGAAAGCAGAAGATCTAATCCCGGCTGTCTGTCAATGCTGTACGTTCCCAGATAACCCATCTGCCAGATTTTCGACTGCTCCTCTGGATAATAATTTTCGGGATCTACCGAGCAGTACAAAGCCCGAGCAGCAGGCGAACCATAATAATTTTCTAAATGATTAAGAATGGGACCTCCCGAAAAAGAAAGATAAAGGTCATATTCTTTTATTAATTCAGGCGTGATGTATTCATAATCTTTTCGCTCTAATTTGGCTAAAGTAACCGGGGTATCAATATCATAAAAAGCTTTTATGCCTTTTGCTTTTTTTATAACCCACTTTCCCACTTCAACGCCTTGCTGCACGTAGGATCCGACGATAACAATATCAGCTGTTTTAACGTCTTCTTTATAACGCTCAAAAAGTTCTTCGTTTGTTTGATATAAGCCCAACTCGCAAAAATCCGGAAAAGGCATATCACGATTAGCAGCATAATAAGGCACATCTTTTTCTAAAAATAATATTGTATGACCTGCTCGGTAAAGTTCTTTTAGTAATGCTCTGTAAGTAGTGGCGTGACCATTTCCCCATGATGAGGTGACTGATAATCCTATAATGACAAACTTCATATTTTCTGTTTTTAATATTATATTCTAACTGATAACAGCGACTCATTAAAAATAGTCTGCAAAAGCTTCGACCTTTGGTGATACGTATGATGCTCTATTACTTTTTTATAGGCTGCGTTGCCAATCTCGTGCGCTTTTTCTTTTGTAAGTGTGCTGAGGATAGTGGCGACTTCCTCTCCAGTTCTGGCAATCAGGATTTCTGTATCGGGCTCAAAAAACATTTCTATGCCTTCCCAATAATCGGTAATGATACAGGCAGCGGCTCCTGCTGCCTCAAATACTCTGGTGGCGGGCGAATAGCCATATTTTGCCATACTGTCCCTGCTGATATTCAATACCGTCAGAGGTGTAGAATTAAAAGCATTATGGTCAGCGGTATACACGTGGCCAATATAATCTGTGTTTGGCGGCAATGGCTTATCTTCCCAGCCGCTTCCGCCCAAAATAAAATGATGGTTTGGCAGCAGCTCAGCAGCTTTTATAAAAAATTCTTCAACTCTGCTTTCTCTGTCTGGAAGTCTGTTACCCAGAAAAGCAAGATCTGAACTGAACCTGTCTTCGGGTTCTACCGGAAAATGGGTATGTGTATCAAGCGCATTATATACAGGTATGCATTTTTTTGCTCCATTTGATTCATAAGCATTAATGACAGGATTTCCGCCACCGTACGTAAGGATATAATCATATAATGGAATAAGATTATGGAATGGATCATCAGGGTCATTCTCAATCCGGTCTAAAGTGGCCGGTGCATCTACATCCCAAAAAATAATCAGGTTATTTTCATTTTTAAGTTCTGTAACGGCTTTTTCCAGAAAATCATCAAAAGCTCCTACTCCACTCGCCTTAATAATGACATCTGCAGAAGCGGCATCGTTTAGGCATCTGGCCATTTCTTCCTCTTCGCTTTTATATACCTCAACTTTACAGTAATCGGGAATTTCTATATCTCTGTTTTTCTGACGATCATAAATATCGGGTTCATAAAATGTTACGTTATGTCCCAGATTATGAAGTGCCCTTACAATTCCCCTGTAATACGTGGCTGCCCCATTCCAGTAAGCCGAAACGATACTGGAACCAAAAAATGCGATGTTAAGTTGTTTTCCATTCATAATTCAGCCGTTTTTTTGAGCATTCCTTTTTCTCCTTTTTTATTGATTTCAAGTTGCTCTATTATTGTTTCAAGTTCATCCGCTCTTTGGGCGCAGGTATGTTTTTTTAAGATTGTTTTGTATCCTCTAAGTGCCATTGACAGCGCAAAATCGGTATCTGTCAGCAGTTTTTTCATCATCTCTTCCATTTCCTGACCATCTTTAGCCATTAAGAAATCATTCCCGGGGCTAAAGAGTCCTTCTTCATCCTTCCAGGGTGAAGAAATTAAGGGTATACCGCAGGCCATTGCTTCAAAAGGTCTTATGGTTGGTATACCGGGCAGTAATTTTACATACGGGCCTCTCGGTACATGAACAGTAAGCTTATATTTGGCAAAAACCTCAGGAACTTTGTAGTTGGGCAAATAACCTCCATATTCAATTCCGGCATCACGAAGCGCTGTCAACGCCTCATCCGGATAACGTACGCCGTACACTTTTGCTTTTAATCCGAGTTCTTTTATCGGTTTTATAAGGAATTCCATAAGTTCCTCCGTGCGTTCATTATCACCCCAATTGCCAATCCAGACCAGATCACCTTCTTTTTCAGTTTCAGGTTCGGGATAAAATAAGGAAGTATCGGCTGCTTCGTGCCAAACCCATACGTTTTTCAGCCATTTGTTGTTCAAATAAATATCCCGAAGTACATTTCCAAAAACAAGCGCCCCGTCATAATTTGAAAAATCATAACGCTGCATGCTTTTTTTGTCTGATACTGCCCTGTGATGCGTATCGTGAAATAAAAGCTGGTACTTATATTTATTCTTTAAAACACCTATTTCTTTCACCAGTTGAGGCTCGTTCCATTCGTGAACAATAACGACATCAACGCCTTTAAGCATTTTATTGTAATCCGGATTTTCAGCATTATAAAATGTTGTTTCTAATAACGGATAGTATTTTTTATATTCTTCTGCCTTTGCTTTACCGTGATCCCGAATCAAATTTTCAAGGCTCCACGAATTTTTGGGTTCGTATACTTTTACAGAATGCCCTTTTTCAATAAGTGCTGTTGTTACGCCTCTTAAAAAATGGGCGTTCCCATGATTCCAGTCTGAAGCCAGGGAGTGATAAAACATTGCTATCTTCATGCTATTTCTTTATTTTTTAATGTTTCTAATTTTCTTTGTTTAATGAGACTTTTATAAACCTCAAAATAATTTTCCGCCATTTTTTGCTCTGTAAAGCTTTGGGCGCGTTTCATCGATTTTTTGGCCAGCTCAGTTCTTAGTTCCTTATCTTCAATGAGTTGTTGTAAAACCAGTAAAGCTTCTTCATCATTAAAAGGATCAAAATAAAGGGCTGTTTCTCCCCATATTTCGTTTAAAGTATCAATATTGCCCAGCGCCAAAGTACAGCCCGCCCGCGCAGCTTCCAGAATGGCAAGGCCAAAAGGCTCGTATTTAGCCGGCATTACAAACAATACTGCTTTGAGCATTAGTTCCTGTAATACTTCTGGCGGTAATTGTCCTAAAAAATGTATATTTTCAAATTCTTCTTCATTTTTATTATGCGTACCTGCTACATAAACGGGCCACTTCAGCTGTTTTGCGATACGCGAAAGAAGGCTTATATTTTTTGCCTCATCCCAAATACGGCCTGCGGTCAGGATAAAGCGTTCTTTTTTTTGGGTTGAATATGCTTTACTGCCGCTTCCGTTATAGATCACTTTAGCGAAACCTGTTTTTCCATACGCTTTATGAGCCTGATCTAGTATGGCTTTGGTTGGAGCGATAAGAATATCCGAAGAAAATAGAGCCTGTTTTACAATTTCTTTATACTTTTTCCATTCATTAGGAAGGTTTTCCCTTTTTACAGCTTCCCACCAGGTTTGTACGCAGGAATGAAATACAGTAACGACAGGACAATCCCAAATTTGATTCACCTGACCATAATTATTAAAATGGATAATATCGGGCTGTACTTTTTCATAGACTTCCTTAATCCAGATTGCTGCCTGTTGAACATTCTCCCACGGATTCTCCATCCATTCCAGTTTATAGTCACTGCAGTACAGGTGTACATTTTTTAATGATCTGATTTGATCTGACTGCTGTTTAACAGGTTTTCCGCCCATAGTCATCAGGTGAACTTCGGTATTGTATTTTTCCAAGGCTTTGCATAGACTCACCGTATAAGTCCATACGCCGCCAACAGTATCCGCAGTCATCAATATCTTTAGCCTATCTGCCATAAATCCTGTCAATTATTTGTGCTGTTTTTAAATATTCGCCCGCTGTCACAGGATCGTAGCCAATGGAATTACGGAGTTTTTTAGCCCAAACCAACCCTGCTTTTCCGCCCCAGTTATCGGGAGGGCTTACCAGTATTTCTTTAGCTGTACCTTTGTATTTTTCTGCCTGAAAATCATAAAAGGAACCGTTTATGTTTTTAAAAGCCACACCGCCTTCGGTACCGTAAAAAACAGCTCTTATTACGGCATCTCCACCTGCTGAGGCATGCCATGAACATTCGAGCGTAATCGCAGATTCTTTATCAGTAAGCATACTTATTTTGGCAAAATCTTCTACTTTATTTTCATTAGGTTCCAGCTTGGTACCTTTACTAAATAAGTAACTTTTTAATTCGTTAACCTCAGGATACCCAAGACAGCACATCGCCATATCAATCAGGTGGATTCCCAGATCCATCACGCAGCCTCCACCGGACTGGTTGATGTCGTAAAACCACTCTTTATCTGGTCCATAGGCGTTATGAAAAACCAATTCTACCGCATATATTTTTCCTATCAGGCCTTCGGTTATGGTATCATAAACAGCCTGAAAAGCTTTTGTATAACGATACGACAAATCAACAGAAAGTAATTTATCTGCCTCCTTAGACGCTTTTATAACCTGCTCCACTTCTTCTGCTGTCCTGCCCAAAGGTTTTTGGCAGAAGACTGCTTTTCCAGATTCCAGGGCTTGAAGTGACTGAGACGCATGAAGCGCACTCGGCGTAGCAATAACAACCCCGTCTATATCGCGATTTTTATAAATTTCTTCGGGTGATGAAGCGAGAACGGCTTCTCCAGCTACTTTTAATGCTTCTTCGGCATTTTGCTCACTGGTTTCTGCTATGGTAACGCTGCTGATTTTTTCTTTATTCAGAAGGACTTCCATTCTGTTTTTGCCTATCCAGCCCACACCTATAAAACCCAAAGACAATGTTTTAGTGTCGTATTCTATTTCCATATTAGTGTTCATTTAGTATTAAAGCCTTTATAAAACCATCTGGCCGATCACAAAGCATCTGGAGCGCTTGGTCTGTTTTGTGAAGCGAAAAAGTATGTGAGAAAAGCGGAAAAGGATCCATTTTTCCTGATTCGATTGCTTTTATAGCTTCCTGCATTCCTTTTACATATTGCTTCGAATCTCTTTCGTGGGCATTGATCATATCGATACCACGCCAGTTAAGAAGCTGCATATTTACCTGTCGCATTCCGTCCTGATGAAATCCGGCTACAATTAGCTTTCCTCGTTCTGCAGTCAATTCAATGGCAAGATTTAACGGCCATTCTTTTCCGGTTGCTTCTATGACTCTTTCACAAAATTTCTCCCCGGTTAGCGCCTTAACTTTCTCTATTATTTTGTAATGATCATTCATTTTGATCACATGATCAGCTCCTGCGTTGAGTGCTGCCTCGAGTGAAAAATCTCTTTGAGAGACAGCAATAACCTTTGCTCCTGCTGATTTTGCCAGCTGAATGAGCAGAAGCCCAAGAAAACCTGCTCCAACAACAGCAACGGTCTGTCCTTCTTTAATATCGCTTCTGTTAAATATATTGAGTGCACAACCGAGCGCTTCTCCCGGAAAAGGTTTGTCTTTTAAATACGATGGCAATAATACCAGATCTTCTGCTTTGGCTATATCAAATTCCGCGTAGGCGTTATAAGAAAGAAAAGCTACCCGATCTCCTTTTGAAAAACGGGTTACATCAGATCCTAAAGATTCAATAATTCCCCATCCTTCATGCCCCGGATTGCCAGCCGGAACAGGATACGAAAACCAGTCTCTGCCCTGCCAGACCGGTATGTTCGAAGCGCAGACACCGCTTCCTTCCAATTTAATAAGTACTTCGCCTTTTTTGGGGTTTGGTCTGGCAGTATTTTCTATTTTTATTTGTCCAGGTGCTGTAATAACAGCAGCTTTCATAGTAGTGGTATTGCCAGACAGTGCTTGTTTTTTTTCTTTTGTTGCTAAATTCTCCATTAGATTACTGCTTCTTTAGATGAAACTTCAACTTCGGCGGCGTTTGAATATCTGGTATTTTTCAACCAGTCGGTTAAACGCTGCACGCCTTCATCAACAGAAACTTTAGGCAGCCATCCTGTTGCTTCTGTGAATTTAGAAGTATTGGACACGTAGTATTGCTGATCGCCTGTTCGCCACTCTTCGTGAGAAACAACCATATCCTGACCTGTGTTGTCTTTAATAATATCGAGTATTTCTAAAAGGCTGATGGTATTTTTTGGGCCTCCGCCGATGTTAAAAGCATTTCCTGCGATTTTATCCATATGGGCCTGCGCCAAAAGAAATGCGTTCACGAGATCGTCAATAAAAAGAATATCCCTTACCTGTTTGCCATTTCCGTAAATAACGATGGGCTTATTTTCAAGTGCACTGATAATAAAGTGTGCTACCCAGCCCTGATCTTCGGTACCAAATTGATGTGGACCATAAATACAGCTCATTCTGAATACAGCTGTTTGTAGTCCGTAAGACCTGCAATAATCCAACACATATTGATCCGATGCTCCTTTAGAACAGCCGTACGGACTATGAAAATCCAGTGGACGGCTTTCATCAATTCCATCCTCTAGATACTCTTTACTGGAAGGATAATATCTGGTATTATCTGTAATGAAGTTCTGATCAGAGAGGTTTCCATATACTTTATTCGTTGAAGTAAAAACCAAAGGAGGCTGATCAGGCGAATTGCGAATGGCTTCCAGTATGTTAAAAGTCCCTTTTAAATTTGTACTAAAATCATGAATGGGATTTGTAAGAGAGGAAGTAACAGCAACCTGTGCCGAGAAATGAAAAATTTGTTCCGCATTATTTACGCATTGCTGCAGCACATCTCGTTCGCCTATATCAGCAATTTGTACATACAATTTACTTCCATAGGTCTCTTTTAGCCATTGCAGGTTTTGCTCGACTCCATCTCGTGATAAATTATCGTATATCATTACGTTTTTTCCTTCTTCAAGTAATCTGGCAGCAAGATTGGTACCTATAAACCCTGCGCCTCCTGTAATTAAAGTATAAGAAATATTTTTATCAATTGCATATTGTTTCTCAATATAGTGGTGATCTTTGATTTTTTCTACACCCTGTTTTGCCAATAATTTGTACAATAATTTTTCGGTGTTGTCATATTTTTTCATTCCGAAATAATATTCACGGTCATCTAAATGAAAGCCTCCTACAGTTGGATAATCCGGATTTAAATCTTTCAGTCCGTACCAGTATACGCGTTCTGTTCCGGTATTTATAGCATTTTTAAATTCCTGCCATTGTTTTACCTCATCGTGCTGCCAGGTCGAAAATCCTGCTTCTGTTATCCAGATTTCCTTTTCCTGAAAATTTTCTTCCAGAACTTCCCTCACTGCGGCAATATTGTCTTCCCAGCTTGTCCATTGCTGGTCAAATACAGAGGGAAAACCGTGAATTCCCACGGCATCAATATTATTAAGGGCTCCTTTTTCAATCATCATTCTGAGCCAGTTTGGGTCTATTGGACTCATACCGCCTAATAATGTTTTTTTTCCTCTATGTTTTGCCCAATAAGAAGCCATTCCTATCATTTCGGCAAACTTGTTCCAGGAATAATCCATTGTAAAGTCGTACTCTATTCTGTTATTGGGTTCATTCCACAATTCAATCCATTCAAAATGCTCGCCGTAACGGGTTATAATTACATCTACAAAATCGGCAAAATCTTTCGGATTTCTGGGCGGAGCAGAAACCTTTGGGGCCGTGCCCAAAGAAGGTGGCGTGTAGAGTAAACAAGGAAGGATTTCAACATCAGCAGTAACTTCCTGAAAAAACCAGTCATACCACTCTACATTTCCCTCAACATGCCATTCTGCCCATGAAATACCTGTTCTTAACTGATTGATTCCTATCTTTTTTAAATCGGCAACTGCTTCTTTAACCCTACTGTATTCTCCTGGGCGAAACCATTCTACTATGCCAACTTTAGGTGTATTGTCGTTCATAATAATTGTTTTAAACTGTTAATCCTCGCGAAGCCAATTCCTCGGCAGCACTGTTTACTTTATCTTCTGCGATCTGACCTTCAAGCCAGTCGGCCAATTCTGCCAAGCCATCTTCAAATCTGACTTGTGGTTCAAAACCTAATACGCTTTTAGCTTTTTGCAGATCTGCAAAACAATGTCTTATATCTCCAACCCTGTATTTACCATTAAGCTGTGGAGCAATATCTTTATCCATTACTGTGGCGAGTTTTTCGGCAATTTCAGCAATGGTATACTGGTTACCGCTTCCAATATTTATCACTTCGCCATCTGATTTTGGTGTTTCCAAAGCCAGCCTGCAGGCTCTTGCCACATCCTTAACGTGTACAAAATCCCTTTTTTGCTGTCCGTCCTCATAAATTAAAGGCTGATTATCGTTTAGCAGTCTTGAAGCAAAAATCGCCAGCACACCTGTGTACGGATTGGATAATGCCTGACGGGTGCCATAAACATTAAAAAAACGAAGTGCGGTTGCAGGGATATTGTAAGCTTTACCCGTCATAAGGCACAATCGCTCCTGATCGTATTTTGAAAGGGCATAGACTGATGAAAGACATGGTTTTTTAGTTTCAGGTGTAGGCAACGGATAGAGCAATTCGTTGTTATGATATAACTCCCATTTTTGTGCTTTTAAATTACTTAAGGAACGCTCGCATTCTTCTACAGGCATATTTTCTAAAGTCTTGTACATACCTTCGCCGTAGATACTCATACTCGATGCTACAACAAGTTTTTCTACAGGATTTTCGACAAGGGCTTCTAGCAATACAGCTGTTCCTTTATTGTTTACATCAGTATAGTTTTCTATTTCGTACATGCTTTGCCCAACTCCCACCATAGCGGCAAAGTGAAAAACGGCATCTACACCTTGTAAAGCTTTTTTGACTATTTTACTATCTCTGACATCTCCTATAATTAATTCTGCTTCAGTGTTAAGATACTCGGGACGTTCTGCCGATGGTCCATGAACCTGCGGAGAAAGATTGTCCAGTATTCGTACCGTATATCCATTTGAAATAAGTTCGTCTGCGAGATGTGAGCCTATAAATCCGGCACCCCCTGTAATTAGTATTTTCTTATTCATCGTATTTGTTTTTATGTTAAAAAAAATGACTGTTCATTTGGTATTATTGTTATTTTTTGAATTTGCGATGTACCGCGGTTATTAATAGCATGCCAAATCTCCTCGGCAATTTCTATTGGATCTAAACATCCCTGACCAATAGTGCTCGCTTTTTTTGCCGGATGATTTTTAAAAAAATTGGTATCTGTTATTCCGGCCCTTATCACAGTTATGCCAATTGATGGATCTATTTCCATCCGTAATGTTTCGGCTAATACTTCTAAGGCAGCCTTAGTAGCATTATAAACTCCACCGTAAGGATATACCTTATCAGCAGAAACAGAAGAAATAAAAATAATTTTTCCTTGTTTTTTAGTCTCCATTGAAGGAACAAAGGCTCTTATGCATCGCAAAGCGCCCACTACATTTGTCTGAATGACATCCAGCCATTTTTCAGGATCTCCTTCTGTAAGTTTTTCATGTATGCCCTTGCCGGCATTTATAATCAATACATCAGGAAGTGCTGCATTTTGTTTCATCCATAAAAAAAGCTCGTCTACATCTTTGCCTTTTGTTATATCACAATGCTTGTATATTATGTAGTTACGAGAGATTTCGGGGGCCGTTATATCGGCATTTATAACAGTTATTCCATTTTCAGAAAGCTTCGAACATATTGCTTTTCCTATTCCGTTACTCCCTCCTGTTACTAGTGCTGTATGCATAAAAAATTTTATTTGATTTTCAGTGTTTTTCAAATCTAAATCGGCCAAAAATCGATATTTTACAAAATTTTAATTTTTTATTACATAATGATCACATACGGATTTAGTTGTAAAGGAGACAACATTAAGAAGATAATGACACTCTAATTTATCTTAGGGGGATGTATTGTGATATGGAATTAGGCCAAGTACATCTTTGACGGATCAATCCCAACAGGATATCCAAACCAAATTCTTTAAGCCCATGAAAGACAGCTACTGCTTATAGTAAGGACAATTTCTTTAAATCGTGCATAAAATGTTCGTGAAATTGTGTCGTAGAGGTCACTCTTAAAGAAACCTTAAAACATCTGTTTTAAGATTTTTTTTATGCCTTTTTCGGAAGAATTAAGACAGCTATTTTTGGACTTTACTTCACAATAGTATAGTGATGCCTTACCCTGATAGAATGGAAATCCTTTTGTGCCGAGGCGGTGCACAAAAGATTGCTTTGCAAGTTCGCTTGCGCTCGGGTGTAACGTATAGCGGGAAAGAGCTACTAAGATATAAGAAATCTTTAATAATCATCTGGGCAGCAGCCCGTATGATTCAGAGAAACTTGAGCAGGAACCCGGCAGCGCATCCAAAAGATATAACCCAGAAGGACACGCAAGAGGACCTTAAAAAAAAATGACACTTCCGAAGGGTTTGAAACCGATATGAATACTCCGCGGAACGATGAGGCTCAAAGCACGTCCTTTGAAACCATAGAGCCTGAAAAGGATAATCCAGTCAACAAGGAATTCGAATTGGGCAGCTTGGCCTTGAGGAGCTTAAAGAAAATAAACACACAAGGGATGAAACAGCCCATGACGCAACCCCAATACTAAACCTTTCCATCGAAAATTTTAATTAATGTAATCTGCATCAAACTCTATGACTTTATTTTGTCGAGCTTAAAATTCATTCCACCATCAAATGAGACCAAACAGCATATTCAGCTCGTCAAACATACAATACTTTCCGCTCTTAATAAGAAGGAGCAATTCTAGTAATTTGTAAACCGTTTAAGCGGCTATCTTTTTTTTCTCCCAATCACATATATTCCCAAAAAAAAGGCTCCTATTAACAATGCGGGGAATTGGGTATCTATACGTACTGCTGGTTGATCTGTAGGATTGGGATCTGTAGGGTCTTCAAAATCTGGAGGAGGAGGATTTTGGCAAAATGCAGTAACGCATAAAAAAAACAGTATAATAACATGGATCATTTTTTTCATATATCAAGTATTATGGCAACAAATATTAAATACTGGCCTTTAAAAAACCTATGGTGTTTAAAGGATTATTTTTTTGACAACTTTTTTATTTTCACTATCTGTGACCTCAACAAGAAAAACCTCTTTGGTTAAACTTGATTTCTCACGCTGGAAGCGTTTATCATTTATATTTTTGTTTTCGAAAAGTAATCTTCCCTGTATATCAAAAATTCTCACGGCAGCTATAACACTACTGCTTTGTACAAATAGCGTATTGCTTTTTGTATATACTATTACGCTGTTTTCAGTTGCGGTCTGCTCGTCAATGCCCAAGCTGTTTTTTGTGTAAACTATTTCAAAACGTCCGTCAAAAGTTCCAATGGCACTAGTAAAATTATAAGGTGCTGTTTTGATACTGGTTGTTGTTCCAGTGAGATTATCTTTGATGAGTATATCCTGATCTCCGCTAAATAACCCATCTGTTTTATAAATCGCAATAGTGAAATTACCTGCTTCTGTAGCTTTGAAACCGAGTGCAACATTATCATCAACTGCAAAAGGCAAACCTCTACCCTGAATACTATAAGAATCCCCTGCAATGATAGAATACAACTCACTGCCTGTACCTCCAAACTTTAATCCGTCATATCCGTAATCAATTCCGGTTGTAGCGCCTGCTGCGTATCCCACTAATATCGTATTCAAAGCACCGCTGGTACTGCCAAGCTTAAGCCAGATACGATGTCTCTCGATATCAGGTTCTGCAGTATTGGCCTTTAATGCGCTCCCCTTGAAAAACTGATTGGCGTTATTTATGGTTCTCATACTATTGGTAAAAACCATATTTCCCTGAGCAACAGCTTTTACCAAGAAACCCTGACCGGTTTGTATAATTCCGTTCGGAGTTACTGGGCTACTGCCCGTTCCGCCGCTGCCAACTGTTGCTGGTATTCCTCCCATGCCGGGATTCCAAAGCGCATAATTAGTTCCCGGGGGAAAAAGTCCCGTTGTTGCATTTATTTCTAAGGTATGTGCATAAAAATACAGCGTACCGGTAATCATGGTACTATTGGCGTTTACCAATGAAGTTCCGTTTATGGTAGACGGATATGGATTACCAAGTCCGTTATAGGCTGCTCCGGTCATTTCCAACGGTGTTGAAATATTCCCGTTGTTGGGGATACCGGTAAAACTTCCTCCCCATGCCGACTCGGTCGTAGGCCAATTATTAGGGGCACGTACAGCAATAGCTTTTGCCAATGGAAAATAGCCTGTTGCTGGTGTTGCCGTATAGGAATTGTTTAAAATATTATAAACATAAAAACGATTGGAGAGCGTATTGGGTGAAAATTGCTGCAGGGTCTGCGTGCCTGTTACGGGACTGCACCATAAAGTATGGTCCAAACGTTTAATGGGTGCAGAATTTCGTAAAACAGTGATATTTCCGGAATTGGCTGCATCATTAGTCTGTATTAAATTGGCATTGTTCTGCAAAGTAAAGCTACTGCCCGAAACTACAGTCAGTGTTCCGTGTAGGGTCACATTAGTCCCCGATGGAATCAAAACAACCGCATTATTGTTAACCGTTAAAGAACAGCATTCAAAAGAGGATGACGGCGTGTAATTGGCTGAAATAATGACCGAAGTAGTACTGTCAGGCAGTCCATTGCTCCAGCTTCCCGTCCAGGTGGTTGCATTAATTGTAATCGCCGCAACAGATGAATAGACACTTGCACAGGTTCCATTTAGAACAACAGCACGGAAATAAGTGGTGGTTGTCAATAGCCCCATTGAAGCTCCGGGAAGCGTAGTTGTGGTATTTGATATATTTACCGGTGCGGTAAAACCCGAATCGGTTGCGCTTTGCCAATAAATTACACTTCCCGTCTCACCTGACAATGTGAGGTCCGCAGGAATGCTAGCGGCACAAATAGTTTGATTTGATGAAACGGTTCCTCCAAAAGAGGCCTGAAGGACAGTGACATTATTATTATCTGAGACAGAAATCCCATTGGCATCTTTTACAGTAGCTGTATAATTTATCGTTCCAACAGATGACGTCGGTGGTGTTGCAGTTTGCCCGGTTCCAATTCCCCCGGACCACAAATAAGTATAAGGCGCATCGCCGCCCGTTATTTCAGCGGTTAATGTGGGAGCAGTATTAAGGCAGAATGAACCGAATCCCGAAAGTACAACCGAAAACAGCCCTCCCTTGATTCCTGTGAATGCAGAAGTCTGACCAGCTGTAAGGCTGGCGGCAGCAACTGACAGCGTATTGCTTCCCAAAGCCGAATACCTGATCCATGGGTTGGTCTGCTGGTTAAATGTTCCTTTGAGCTGGGCGGCGGCTATGTCGCTTTCAGCCCCTAAAATATCGGCCGCCGCATAGGTTGCCGTAATTGTTGCAACGGCTGTGGTAATCCCTGATTGGTTGACTTTCCAGTAACGACTGATGTTGTTCTCTGAACTATAATTATTCGGATGGACTGCATCGGTAACCGACACGCCAATATAAGCACTCGAAAACGAGCCTGAATCCACAGTAATGGTAATGGGAGAATATTCAGCTATTGCTGTATTGTCTCCAATAGGAAAGGTATACGAGCCCGTTGTTGTAAAAGGTCTTCTCAGTTCGCCGGTTCCGCTGGCTATGATCATATGTGTCACATTGAATGTTCCCGCAACTGCCGGTAAGCCCAGTGTCAAAGTATTATTGGCGATGTTTAGGTTTCCGGCAGTCAAGGTTAGCACTCCGTTTATAGTGGCATTGGCAGACAAATCAACTTGCCCAAATGTGTTATTTATCGTCAGGTTATTGAACGTTGATACATAAGTTCCACCGACTACCTGCAATTGCGTGCCAATCAATGAAACTGTTTTTCCTGTAAAGTCAACCGCCTGATTCAGGGTCAAATTACCCAGCAGATTCAATGAAGCTGGAACTACCGCGCCTGTTCCGCTGATAACCACATGATGATAAGCTGTTAATGTGCCGTTAGGTAAAGGCAATATTTGATTGGTTCCTGTAAAAATAATAGTATTCTCGATAATGCCAGCGGTAAGGGTTCCGTTATTGACAAAAGCTCCTGCAATACTCATAACATTATCTGTTAAAGGCCTTAAGCCTGCACCTGAATTTATTGTGACGTTATTGAAAGTGGTCGAACCTGCCATTGTAGCAACCGCATTGGTAAAAATTACGGTGGTCGAACCGGGGTTGAACGTTCCGTAATTTATCCAGGCACCAGGGCCATTGTTAATGGTGAATGAAGTATTTGTACCCGCATTTAAAATTCCGCCGGCATCAATATTAAGTGAACCAAGCAAAACTGTAGGATTCAAGGTAGGATCATTTGGTGTGGTTGTCGCGTCAGGAATATATACAATCGAATTATCGGATGGGGTGGCATTTGGTGTCCAGTTAGCAGCGGTTGTCCATGAATTATTCACAGAGCCATTCCACGTCAGAGTTCCTGCTTCCGATTCATCCAGAGAGATATTTACCTGGTCAAATATTGGCGCAAAGTAAAGCCCAATATTGGCGTTTGTTAACTCAACCCAATTTTCAGTCGTATTATAACTAGAGCGCCCTTGCTCTAGTGTAGTATTTGACGAATTGATATGTGCCCAGTCAACAAGTTTACTTTCCACATTGCCATTAAGCTCGGAATCCAAATAGTGGGCTTGCAGTACCGCGGCCGTATTGGCAGCACCAGATTGGATGAAGTCAAAATTTCTTTTGATTCCGCCTGGACGCCAGCTGGGCGTAGTACCAATTACTATTTTAAGACTCATTGTGGTTGGCAATGTTCCTGCAATGGGGAATATGATTGAAGTATTGGGATGTCCGAACGTATAAAGTGTCTGGAAGGAGATGGCATTTCTGGTAATGATACCGGTCACATCTCCAACTCCTGCATTTGTTGCACTTCCTCCCATAGTCATTGTATATGTTCCGGTTGAAAAACTTCCCACGGTAGCCGACGGATTGGACTGTGGAAGGTTTAATACACCGTTCACTGTAAGGGAACCTGCCGCAACGGCACCTCCTATAGTTGAAACAGTAAAATTATTGTAGGTACCACTTACTGCGGTCTGCTGTGCCGAGGCAGCATTGTAATTGATTGTTCCGCCCCACGTTTTTCCTGTTGGTATTGGTGTGCTTGTGGTGTTTTGAGTAGTAATAGTTCCATTATTGGCAATAGCAGATAAAGTTCCTGTTAAGGCATTAGTTCCCATATTCAATGTTTGACCTAAAGCGGTTGTCAATGTACCATTGACCACTAGTGGATTTAAAATTGTCACGGTATTTGAAGCAGTTGTATTGATGCTTAAATTATTTACTAGATTGGTGGTTCCCAAAGTAGTTTGGTCAAAACTCAATGAAGGGCTAACGGCACCACTTATTGTCAGGTTACTGGAAGCACTGCCTTTTAATCCTCCCAAAGTAGTGTTTGTTACAGTTCCATTGAGTGTTAATGTATTGCCATTAATATCTATCTTACCGCCATTAAGAGTCAAATCAGTGGTAACAGTGGTATTTCCTGATAAAGTGGTATTTCCCAAAACAGCAAAGTTTTCAGCTGTTCCGTTAAATGAAGCATAATTGGTTGAAGGGTTAGCGACCATAACGATATCATCCAATCCAAACTCATCAAAATCTGTTGTACCTGAAACGGTGGCTCCTGTCCATCGAAAATAGTAATAATTGTTAGCGGCAATATTTAAACCTGTTAAAGTCACCACGCGATAATAAGCTTTCCATCCCGGAGAAGCATCTGCTGCTGCCGGTGATGTTGCATTTAATCCGGAAACACTGGTATAAGTGGAATTGTCCGCCGAATGACTGAAATTAAAACTACTCGATGCCGCCTGATCATTATAGACATATACTTTATATCCTATACTTACCGAAGTTATCGCTGCTCCTGTTTGATTCTGAAAGCGAAGCGTTGCCGAACCCGGTACAAAATCCCCTGCTGCTGGTTGTATTCCCAAAGCAAAATTATTAACTGCAGTATCAAAAGCATAGACTCCTCCCACCGTAACTGCTCCTGTTGCCGTTCCTCTGTCATAATCCTGACCATCGGTGCTGGCTCCGCCAAAAGCAATCGCACCATCACTAAATCCTGTGATTGCCCATGCATTGGAGTTTAACTCACCGCCAGTTAATGTTGGTGATACTCCGGCCCCCTGATAAGTTCCTTCATTAACTCCATCAACGGTGGTGTCAAATGTAATTGCATTGGTGACATTAGTATTGTATATCTGCCAACCCACCGGTGCATTAAGTGTTGTTCTGTTTCCGACTGCGGGGCTTGTAGTTAAATAACTCTCGGTTCCTCCAGAACCGTTATAATCATATACGGCAACATAATAAGCTGTGTTAGGCTGTAATCCTTCTACAATAACGGAATTACTGCTTCCTGAATAGATTACATAATTCCCTGTACCAATTTCAGAACCGGCTCCAAAAGAGCTTATGGCAGTATATATAGTACCATCTATCGGATTGGAATTAACAGCACTGCCATTTTTAATTAAAACCAAATGATTGGTACCATTACCATTAGTCCAATTGACAGTAAAAGTGGTAGAAGTTACTGTTGTAAAAGTAACTGCCGTAGCTTGTGTTGTTGGTTTCGAGGCAATAACCGTGGCTGAAACTGCAATAGATTTAGTAGTTCCACCAGTAGTAGTATGGTCAATAGTCGCCGAATATAATCCTGATGGTGCTGAAGCTTTAACCCGGGCATAAATCGTTACCGGCTGCCCCACAAGCACATTTCCAGTTCGGGTAAGTGTTACAGCCCCTGAATAAGTGGTGCCATTTGTTGATACTTCAAAATTAGTGGGAGCTGTAACAATAACGTCAGCTGTTAAATTACTACCGCTTACGGTATAGGTTTGTGCTGAAGAAGCAGTCCCGGTTATTGTGGTCATTGCATTTAAACCACTGGTGGAAAGACTTATGTTTGGCATTCCTGCAGGGTCAATAGTAAATATTTGCCCATTAGAAACAGCAACGCCATTAGCCACCGTTATTGTGGCTGTTCCTGCAGAAATAATATCGGTTGACAATATAGTAGCAGTAAGCTGTGTACCCGAGACAAAAGTAGTTGTTCGGTTACTGCCGTTCCAGCGAATTATACTAGTACCGCTGACAAAACCAGTTCCGTTAACCGTTAGTGTAAAAGCTCCGGTTCCAGCTACTTTAGAAGGCGGTGATATGCTCGTAATTGTTGGAACTACTACGGTCACCTTTACATTATCAAAGACCGCCGTTTGATTGGATTTTATACTTGAATTCCAAAAAGCGCCCATTATAGGCAAAACACTTGAAGTATAGGTACTGTTTACGGCAGTTCCTTGTGAAGTCAAACTTCCACTATTGGGGTCTAAAAAAGCGATACCATCATTTCTGACAAATAGTTGCCAGGTATTTGTACTCGGAGTGTAGGTTACTTTTACACTCAAATAAGTATTTCCAAAATCCGTTAGTCCTGTAGTATTCGAAGCCAATATCTGTGTTGTTGTTTGAAGACCGCCTGAATAGCTTACCAATTTCAAAGGGTCTGTTTTTCCAGCATTACCAAGTATAACAGCATAGCCTGTTCCAGTTGAATTAGTAGTACCGGAGGTTCCGGCTAAAATAAAAGCAGCGCCATAATTCCCGGAAGTAAAACCATTGGGATTGGCCTGTTGTTGTCTCATGTTAAATGTCCAGGTGACCATACCCGGATTTGAACTTAATGTTGTACTGTAAGGTGTTGTAAAACTTGCAGTGCTGGTGGAAATCATATTCCATCCATTGGCATTTGCAGCCGCCGAAGCATCGTTTGAAAGCGTTGCAGTTCCGCCGTTGATGCGTGCACCAAAATCAGTTCCACTTGTTGAATGGCTCCAAACGGTACTTGTACCAACAAAGCCCGCCGCAGTTGTATAACCAGTTCCCGCAGAGGCTGTAAAATCAGCATTGAATACCGTTGCAGTGGATTGTGAATTTGCAGAAACAGCAAATAATAATGTCATTGAGCCAGCAAAGATCTGGCAGATAAACTTAGGTAGTAATTTAATCATATCTTTAAAATTTTAAATTATAAGGATTTATTACGGCTTATAAAATATCCTGCACCAGTAGCGTAAGTCAAAACAGAACTATAATTTGCTAGTCCAGAGCCATTGGCATTCAAAGTGGAAGTGTCAGTTTCTGTAATATTACTAATGATTTGAAATAATGTCATAACCCTGGTAATGGTCCCCATCATTATAGTATCAAACGACATAGTATCAAACGAAGTCTTAAGAGTATTGTAATTTAAGCAATGTCTCATGTCAAAAACCGACAATGCCACATTTTTACCTGAGGAAAAAGAAATTTTCGATTTAGATGTTTTTCGCATTGCATGAGCTGTAGTAATAATTAATAAAAAAGTAACTACAAAAAAATAAAAAAATCCAGCCGTTATAATTTTAAAGAAGACATAGGTGGTATTCCTTTTTTCTAAAAGTAGAGTGTTTTTCATAGTATTTGAGGTGAATAATACGCAATGTATGCCTTGTCTTTTAGATACTTTATCTTACAAGAAATACAAAACGTTATACATCATTAAATATAGACTTTCATTTACAAATTTGCGCTCAACACATCGTTTTTTTTAATATTTTTACTACATTATAATCGTATTTAACTACAATACAGATAGTTACATGAAAACGAATAAAATATTTAAGTAATCCTATACTTACAATTAAAATATTTTTAAAAACACAATCTTTTAATTATCAAAGTTTTAAATATGAATTATCATAGTTTAAAGCTAAATATTTTGGTTAGATGCCAAGATAATGAGAGCCTTTAAAAAAAGCTTCTGCTGTATTTTAGTCGGTGGTAGAAATTTATTTCAAAATCAAATTAAATCATTGATCATATAGCAATTTCACTCATAAACATATCCTAGACAATCGAATATATTATCAGCTGCATTATTTCCACACATCTCAGATCCTCTCTTTGCCAAGAAATGATTTCTTCGCAAAAAATGAACTTCAATTTGCCAAATCTCCGTGATTGCATTTTACAGGCTATTGGTAATACTTTAATTTTGAAATTTCCTTTTAATGTTTTCGGGTGAACATTATACTTGTTTAATAAAACAATTGTATGTGTAATAATATAAAAAAAATCCACCTTATATTTTGTACTGGCTTAAAAATAATAATACCTTTAATGAAGACTAATGATTAATGTATATTAGCAACAACCAACCAATCATTTGATGAAAAAAATAATTATCCTTGTTATTTTACAGTTTTTGTGCTACTCTTCTTTAGGGCAAAATGCTTCTCCAACGGATTCTATAATAAAGGATACCGTTAAAAATATCAGGTTTAATTACAAACAGCTTATCATTCCGGGAGTTTTAATAGGATATGGTTTTTGGGGAGCCGAAAGCGGCCAAATAAAAAGTTTTAACTTTCAAATCCGTGACGAATTTACAGAGGACATTGATAAAAAGGTTACAATAGATGATTTTTCACGCTATGTTCCTGCTGTTTCTGTTTATGCGCTTAATGCTTTTGGGGTCAAGGGAAAAAATAATATACGGGACCGATCCGTAATTCTGGCTACTTCAACGATTATAACCGTGGGAACTGTTTTCGCCTTAAAGTCAGTTACTAATGTAGAACGTCCGGATGGATCTTCCAATAATTCATTTCCTTCAGGTCATACTGCTATCGCTTTTGCAGGCGCTGAATTTTTATATCAGGAATATAGAGACCAATCCATATGGTACGGTGTGGCGGGTTATGCGGTGGCTGCAGGTACTGGAATATTTCGAATGTACAACAACAGGCACTGGCTTACAGATGTAGCCGCAGGTGCAGGAATTGGAATTCTGAGTACCAAAATTGCCTACTGGATGAATCCCTATATCACAAAAAAATTGTGGCACAGTGAACAAAATAGATCTACTTCATTTATTTTACCATCCTATGACGGCAAATATGTCAATATCTGCTATTTAAAAACGTTTTAACAGCTGGCAATTCACAATTTTATGATTTAAAAATTAAAAAACATAAGGACAAACATTGTTATTTTTATGCAAGATGAGATCCTCAAATATTTTCTTCAACGACACTTTTTGCCTTTCTACCGAAACACAAATCATCTTCAGAAGTTTTCTAATGACCTTTACATAAGAAAAAAGCAATAATGCTTATCACTTAAAACTTTAGATTATGAAAGCAACCATTGGAATTACAGAAAAAAACACAAACGCTGTTTCTAACGAATTGGCTAAATTATTGGCCGATGAATTTGTACTTTATACTAAAACCAGAAATGCACACTGGAATGTAACAGGAGATAATTTTCATGCAAATCACATTTTCTTCGAAAATCAGTACAAACAACTGGATGAAATTATTGATAGTGTTGCAGAACGTATGCGTAAAATTGGCCACTACGCTCCTGCCAGCTTAAAAACATATCTTGAACTTACACATCTTACAGAATATAGCGAGAGAACTAATGACGGATTAGGTTTTATGAAAGACTTGTTGCAGGATCATGAAAGTATTATTGATTTTCTTCGTGGCAACATCACACCCTTTGCCAATGATTACAAAGATTATGGTTCAAGTGATTTTATTACCGGATTATTAGAAATTCACGAAGAAATGGCCTGGATGATTCGCTCTTACTTTAGATAAAATAATTAGGAATAAGTATATTTGTCTAAACCAAAACCAAATACCATGAAAGCGTTGATTGTTGATGACAATGATATTGCAAGAACCACTTTGTCTCATTTGGCAAAACAAATTCCGAATCTTACTGTTGTAAATGAATATTGTAATGCTATTGAGGCATACCATCATTTACAGGAAAATCATATCGACCTGATCTTTCTGGATATTGAAATGCCGGAGATGACTGGAATCGAATTGACAAAAAACCTTTCGGGCAAAGATATCATTATCATTTTTACGTCTTCTAAAAAAGATTACGCGCTCGAAGCTTTTGAATTGAATATTGCAGATTATATTCTAAAACCGGTTACTCCGGCCCGATTTTTACAAGCAGTCAGTAAAGCGCAGTCGATCATAGAAAGCCGAAAAGAAAACATACAATATGGTAAAGAAGAGTTTTTATTTGTCAGGGATTCCAATATTACAAGGCGATTAAAACTCGATGATATTTTTTATGCAGAAGCCATGGGCGATTATGTAAAGTTTTACACTAAGGAAAAAATGTTTGCCATACACGGTAAAATGAAAACAGCCGAAGAACGTCTGCCAAAAGATGATTTTATAAGAGTGCACCGTTCCTATATTGTCTCTATTAGTAAAATCGACACCTTGCAGGATGGCGGTATCATGATTAATAAAAAATTTATTCCAGTTGCCGATGCTTACCGAAAAGCGCTGAACACCAGAATGAATGTTTTTTAAACAAAATTTTATTTTGCCTGCTGCATAAAGTTCTATTCCATTGTTTTATTCAATTAAGACAAACAATTCACTTACACCTGTTTTTTATGATAAATACATCTACTGTAATGGGCAACAAACGCTTCAGTTATTTTATAATAAGCAGTTTTATTTTATGCAGTATACTATTAATAGCTGTACAAATAAATTCTGCTAAAAATACTAAAGAGCTCATCAGAAACAATAACACACTCTTAAACGAACTGCGTTCTAGCAATCATTTAAGAGAGATCGACCGCGATATTTTGAGCGTTGAAAGCAGAATCAGGGCCTCTATCGCGACCAACGATACAACCCATTTGGAAGGTATCGACCAAAAAATAAAGCAGATCAGAAATTTTCTTGATTCGCTGTCTGTAGACAATGAAGATCATGAGGAAGAAAAGTTAATACAAAGACTGGGGATTCTTGCACAAAATAAAATGATTACTAAGGGTAAACTGCTCCATCGCTATGACTCTTTGGGGAATATGGATGATGAAAGTTCTATAGCCAACCCACAAGCCAGAATAATTTCGAATGAGATTACCGACATAACAGCTAAGATTTATCAGAAACGTCAGGTACGAATGGTGGAGCTCAGTAATTTAAGTCAGGAAATGGGGCGTCGTGCCAAGTTATATGACATTTCTTTGTTGTTTTTATTGGTCATTAGCGGTGCTGTAATTGGTTATCATATCATGCGTCAATTTAGAAGACAGCATCATTTAATTAAAGAATTGGACATAGCTGAAAAAAAAGCATCTGTTGCCGCACAGACCAAAGAAAATTTTCTGGCCAATATGAGCCACGAAATCAGAACGCCTCTCAGCGGAATTTTAGGATTTACCAATTTACTGCAGAAAAGGCCTTTGGATGAAACTTCTGCAGAATTTGTTACCTCAATTCAGCGTTCCGGAGAAAATTTAATGACCATCATTAATGACATACTTGATTTATCTAAAATCGAAGCCGGAATGATGCGTATTACTCCGGGTATATTCAGCATTAATGGATTACTGAATTCGATTGAAACCCTTTTTTCTGAACGTGTAAAAGAAAAAAAACTAACCATTTCAAGTAAGGTAGAAGCCTCTATTCCAGATACTTTAGTTGGTGATGCCACCCGATTGACACAAATATTGGTGAACCTTATTGGAAACGCCATAAAATTTACCCATCAGGGAACAGTAAGCATTGAAGTTTATAACAAAGAACAACGTGAAAATCAGATTACTTTGGGTTTCAAAATTACGGATACCGGAATTGGGATCGATAAAGAAAAACTAACAGAAGTTTTTGAAAGATTCAATCAGGGCGAAGATTCGACAACCAGAAATTACGGCGGAACCGGTCTTGGGTTATCCATTGTAAAAAGGCTTATTTTATTGCAGGAAGGTGATATCGAAGTAAGCAGTGAACAGGGAAAAGGAACGACTTTTAATTTTTATATTCCTTACGGAATTGCCAAAGAACAGCTTAACACAGTACCCGCGGCAGATATTGACCATTTTAAAGACATGTCCAATACCGCATTGAGAGTTTTAGTTGTAGATGACAATGCGATCAACCAAAGTTTGATGAAGCACCTGCTCTCGCAATGGAATATTGATTTTGACATAGCATCTAATGGTTTAGAAGCTGTTGAATATCTTAGAAAAAAAGAGTGCGATCTTGTACTTATGGATTTACAAATGCCACAAATGGACGGATATACTGCCGTACAGGAGATTCGTGAAATATTAAAATTAGATATTCCTATAATCGCCATGACAGCTCATGCACTTCCCGGTGAAAGAGAAAGATGTTTGAGCCGAGGCATGAATGAATACATTTCTAAACCTATAAAAGAAGAAGAACTGTTTAAACTGATTACTAATTTCGGACTGAAAGAAGCAAAATCAGAAGAAATGAAGGTCAGCCAAAATAATACTGTTTTTGAGACTATTGATCTTACCTATATGCAATCTGTAAGCGGCGGAAATAAAAGCTTTGAACAAACTGTTACAACACAATTCGTTGAGAATGTACCATTACATTTGGAACAGCTTATCACAGCTTACCAAAATGAAGATTTTAAAATCGTAAAACTCAGGGCACACGATTTACGATCTAGTGCTGCGATAATGGGTTTACTGCCAATTCTAGAAGAAAAACTTGATCTTCTTGAAATGGCTAAAGAAAAAAACACAGCCTTGCAGCAGGTTATAGAGGATGTAGAAAGCATTCTTACTTCTGCAATTGCTGAAGCCAAAATAGTATTGGAAAATCTGCAACAATAATTTTATTTCAAATACAAAATCATCTTATTTATAATATCCAATTAAGAGACTGTCCCCAAAGGCAGTCTCTTTTTTTATAATTATTGCGTTACAATGGCTGCAACTATGGCTATGCTTTTTCAGATCGAAATCACGTCCCAATGGTTGAAACCATTGGCTATGTTTTTCAGAATTGAGACTAATATTGTCCTTTTAATTTTTCCCAGTCCTATTTAAAATATAGCGTTAATTTTCTTTCAAATTAAAATAGTAAACGATGGATTTCGGTTTTTAAACGAGTGTTTTTGCCCGTTCGATGAATAGTGTACTGCTCCTCGCTTTTAGGAGACTAAATTTACTTTAGTAAAACATTTAAAAACCAAGATTATGGAAATCATTCAAACCCCGGAAAATGCATTATCACATTCAACTGTAACCGCAGTTATCAATGCTCCTATTGAAAAAGTAAATATTGCCGATTGGCTTTTAAACCTTCCTGATGCCGAATACCAACGCTGTTCGACACAGCATATTGGTGCAGGAATTACAAGCACTTATCAAGGCGAGCCCATGTCTATTAACGTAGAAACTATAGGCGATGCTTTAATGGTACAGCATTATGTTGCAACAGTTCATCGTCCGGATTATTGCCGTATGCTATCAATTTCAGATTCTATCACTCAAAACGGACGCACTAAAGTTCAGGTTTTATGGGAACTGAAAGTAACTAAAATCGACGAAAACACTTGTCTTTATACCAATGAAATTCATGCGACCGCAACGCCGGAAATGTTTGCATATTTAAAAGAGCATAATATCAATCTTTCAGGTGCTGCTGCTTCAAGACAAGCTGCTTCTGATGCTCACAATCATGAGGAGACTCCCAATTTTGCTAAAAGCATCGAAAACAAAGCGCTAACAGGCAAATACAATCAGCCTTTTTAATCCTCCCAAATCGAGCGTACTAATGTGCGCTCCTTTTATTTTGAGTAATATGAAAAATAATTTATTTGAAAAATTGGTTGGTTCCTGGTCTTTGGTTGAAATGATTGAAGTATCTTTAGATGGAGGAGAAATTACATATCCGATGGGTATAAAACCAAAAGGTCTAATTATTTATAACCATGATGGCTTCATGTCGGCACAAATAATGAGTGCAGATTCTGAAAATTTTGACACTAAAAATAATGCAGCGTATCTCGCCTATTCAGGACCTTTTCAAACAGACGATGAAAAGGAAACCGTCAGCCATACCATGTATATATCCCTTTTTGAAAATTGGAGAAACCAGATACAAATCAGAAAAGTTCTTTTTAAAGATGGATTACTTCATTTAGAAACCGAGCAGCCTTTTATGTATAATTCACGTTTGGTAACTCATAAACTGACCTGGAAAAGAATCGAACAATCTATAAAAACCATTAATCATTAACCAAATGAAAGCAATAGTTATAACGCAACCTGGAGCTCCAGATGTACTGAAGCTACAGGACTATCCAACTCCGGAAGTTAAAGCAGACGAAATATTAATAGAAGTAAAAGCAGCCGGATTAAACCGTTCTGATATTTTTCAGCGTGAAGGTAATTATCCCGCACCTTCCGGCGTCTCTGAAATTTTGGGTTTAGAAGTTTCCGGAATTGTGGCGAAATGCGGACCAGATGTTACCAATTTTAAGGTTGGGGATAAAGTTTGTGCAATTCTCGCTGGCGGAGGTTATGCAGAATATGTCAGCGTTCGTGAAGGTCAATGCCTTCCAATTCCGTCAGGACTTACTTTTGCCGAAGCTGCAAGTCTGCCGGAAACCGTTTTTACAGTCTGGTCCAACGTTTTTCAAAGAGCAGCCCTTAAGTCTGGAGAAACTCTTTTAATTCATGGCGGTAACAGTGGTATTGGTATTACAGGAATCCAGATCGCTCATGCTTTGGGACATCGTGTAATTGTAACCGTAGGATCTGATGAAAAAGGGCAAAAATGTCTCGAGCTTGGTGCCGATGCTTACATTAATTATAAAACACAGGACTTCGAAACTATTTTGCAGGAAGAAGGAGTTGATGTAATTTTAGATATGATTGGTGGTGATTACCTTAGTAAAAATGTAAACATCTTAAAACCAGAAGGCAGATTAGTTCATATTAATGCCGTTAGTGGCAGTCATGTAGATCTTGATATCTGGAAAGTAATGATAAAACGCCTAACGATTACCGGAAGTACTTTACGAAGCAGAGAATATGATTTTAAAAAACAATTGGCAAAAGAGGTACAAAAAACCGTTTGGCCTTTAATTGAGTCAAAACAATTCAAACCGATTATATTTAAAACTTTTCCCTTTACAGAAGCTCCTGAAGCGCATCGATTATTAGAAGAAAGCAGACATACCGGTAAAATTATATTAGTAAGATAGTATTTTGATTATAACTTCAAGAAATCTAAATAAACAAATAGTATTATGGAAAATCAAGGAGCATCTGTTGTCATTAGCCATCATATTTTAGATGGAAAAGAACCCGAATATGAAAAATGGCTGAACGAAATCGTTCCCATTACCAAACACTCCAATGGTTTTATCGATTTGCAGATTGTGCGTCCCATTCCTCATCTGACTTTTGTTTACACCGTTATTATCCGATTTGACGATATCGAAAATCTGAAAATCTGGATGGAATCGGATAACAGAAAATTACTGATCGAAAAAGCTAATCCGCTTTTTAGAAAAAATGACAACTATCAGATAAAATCAGGTTTGGATTTTCTTTTTAATAATGAAAACGAAGGAAATAAAGTTCCTGTACGCTGGAAACAATTTTTGGTAACCTGGTCTGCCATTTATCCGTTATCGCTGGTAATTCCATTGTTGGTAATTCCAGTTTTGAGATTGCTGAAAATTCCGGCAAATCATTATTTTGATGCTTTGGTCAATTCAGGTTTCATTGTCTTTTTAATGGTTTTTGTTGTAATGCCCAATTATACCAGACTTATTAAAAAATGGTTGTACAAATAGAACACAACCTCTTGTACAAATTGAAAATCACTGCATATGCGGTGATTTTTTTTTTGATATAAAAGCAAATAAATTGGTATTTATTCTTGCAAATTAAACCACTCTTCACAAATAATTCTTTAAAAGTTTCTATCACCAAATTCAACGATAGTTTTTGCCGATCTAACGAATTTGAGCTAAAGATCCTGCATATCTTCAATAGCTTTACAATAGAATTAACAAACGAAGCAAACCAAAAAATAAATAGAGATTTCGTTTAAATGTTCTGGCAGGAAAAACAATGTTTTTCACCATTCAGGCTATTAACCTTAAAAATAAATCTTATGCTACAGAAAAATGAAGTTGCGCCGGATTTTACCTTATTTGCAACACCCGACCAAAAAATCACTTTATCAGAATTTAAAGGAAAAAATGTGGTTTTAGCTTTTTATCCTGCCGACTGGAGTCCGGTTTGCAGTGATCAAATGGCCTTATACAATGAAATGCTGAAATACTTTAAAAAATACGATGCTGAAATTTTCGGTATTTCTGTAGACAGCAAATGGTGCCACATGGCTTTTTCTCAATCCAGAAACCTGCATTTTCCTCTATTGGCTGATTTTGAAAGCAAAGGAGAAATCGCTAAAAAATACGGTGTCTACAATGAAGAAGAAGGCGAATGCAGCCGTGCACTTTTTGTAATCGATAAAAATGGAATCATACAATGGAGTTATCTGTCACCAATGGCCATAAATCCCGGAGCTGATGGAATCTTAGAAACTTTAGAAAACCTTAAAACCAACTAATTATGTCACTAAAACCAGCGGTTAGTACAACTGACCATAAACAAGGAAAAAAAGATGCCGATATCGTAATTGTTGAATATGGAGATTATCAATGTCCGTATTGCGGTGCCGCTTATCCCGTTCTTAAAGAAATGATGAACAAATACGGAAATCAGATACAATTTGTATTTAGAAACTTTCCATTATCAGAAATGCACCAATACGCACGTCCGGCAGCAATCGTGGCAGAAGCGGCTGCATTGCAAGGAAAATTCTGGGAAATGCACGATGCTATTTATGAAAATCAGCAGTATCTAAGTGAAAACCTTTTGTTAGAATTAGCAGAAAAACTAGAACTTGACAGCGAACAATTTAATAATGATATTAAAAAATCTGAAGTTGCAGCCAAAGTCGATTCTGATTTTGAAAGCGGTATTATGAGCGGTGTAAATGGTACTCCTTCCCTATTTGTCAATGGCACAAAATTTAACGGTGGCCCGGAAGATTTACTGCAACTTATGGGTGAGATCGTCAAATAAACAACCACGTTAATGAATGTTAAATCATACGGCTTCATCGGCTAATTAATGAGGAAAAGAGCCTTCTCTGATGATATTTTTAATTAAATTTACGTAGCAATCTCAATTAAATCCTTATGGAAATAAATTATTCGGAAATAGTTTCCATTAAAAACGCAAACGTCCAAAGGATAAATGGCAACGAAATCTCTTCTTTTTTAGACACCCTTTCAGTCGAAGAACCACTTGAGATTAGAATATCTTACGGGTCCGGGACAGAAAGAATTCAAAAGAATATTTCGGTTACCATGCGCACACCGGGCAATGATACAGAACTGGCAATTGGCTTTTTATTTACAGAAGGTATTATTACTTCTTTTGAAGATGTAGAACGTGCTTATTCTGTAGAAATGAATTGTCTTTCTAAGAAACAAAACATTGTTCAGGTTGATCTTAACGAAAATTTTAGTCCCAATTTGATGCAGACAGATCGTAATTTTTACACAACTTCGAGCTGTGGTGTATGTGGTAAAAGTTCGATTCAGTCTATCAAAACAGTGAGTTCGTTTGTAAATTTGATGAAACCCAAAGTTACGATTGAGGCGTCTGTATTGTATAAGCTTCCCGAAAAATTAAGAATAGCACAAAGTGATTTTGCATCAACCGGAGGCCTTCATGCATCGGGACTTTTTAATACTCAGGGCGATTTGATTCTTTTAACCGAAGACGTAGGAAGACACAATGCATTAGACAAATTAATTGGGCAATCGCTTATGAATAAAACACTGCCCTTAAATGAGCATATTTTGCTTCTGAGCGGGAGAGCAAGTTTTGAACTGATACAAAAAGCTGCAATGGCCGGAATTTCTATTATTGCTTCCATTGGCGCTCCGTCCAGTCTCGCAGTCGAGCTTGCCGAAGAATTTAATATTACCCTTTTGGGATTTCTTAAAGAAAACAGGTTAAATATATATAATGCTTCAGATCAAACTGTTATTGTAACTGACTGAAAATAATCTTATACCATATCGCACAAGACCAATTAAACCAAAAATCCAATGAAGGAAGAGCAACAAAACCCAGATAATTTAGACCCTAAATTACCTGACGCAGAAAATCCATACCAGCTTTCAAAACTTAAAATAACAAAAGTAGAGAAATGGGCTGCCGGAGTACCTGCGGTTTTAGCTGCGGTAAGCGATCTTATTGAAGACAAGGCAGTTCTTCGAGGTGGAAAAGCGTTGTTTCAAATGAATCAAAAGGGAGGTTTTGACTGTTCGAGTTGTGCCTGGCCGGATCCTGATGATGATCGGTCTCCTTTGGGCGAATATTGTGAAAATGGTGCGAAAGCTTTAGCAGAAGAAGCGACAACTAAAAAAGTTACTGCCCAATTTTTTAAGGAAAACTCCGTTTACAGCCTTTCAAAATTAGACGATTACCAAATTGGAAAAATGGGAAGGTTAACCGAGCCCATGTATTTACCGGTTGGAGCAACACATTATCAGCCCATCAGTTGGGATAATGCTTTTGCAAAAATTGCCTCTCATTTAAATTCACTTGAATCTCCAAATGAAGCTGCTTTTTACACTTCAGGACGAACAAGTAATGAAGCTTCCTTTCTGTATCAGCTTTTTGCAAAAGAATTCGGAACTAACAATATGCCCGATTGTTCTAATATGTGCCACGAAACCTCCGGAACCGCTCTGAAAACCACGATCGGTATTGGAAAAGGAACGGTTACTTTAGAAGATTTTTATGATACTGATCTCATCATTATAATCGGACAGAATCCCGGAACCAATGCACCTCGAATGTTGAGTGCTTTGGAAAAAGGCAAAAAAAACGGAGCAAAAATTATTGCGGTTAATCCCTTGCCGGAAGCAGGTTTAATGGGGTTTCATAATCCGCAAGCGATAAAAGGAATTATAGGTTCGGGCGGAAAATTGGCTGATCTTTTTCTTCCGATAAAAATAAACGGCGATATGGCTTTTTTGAAAGCGATTGAGTTACTGCTAATAGAATTGGAAAAGAAAAATCCGGGTCAGGTTTTTGATCATGAATTCATTAAAGACAAAACAACCGGTTTTGAAAATTTTGAGAAACAATTTGAAAATTTAGATTTAGATCACCTCGCCTTTCTTTCTGGCATTTCAAAAGAATTAATTATCGAAGCAGCAGAAATGATCGCCTTCAAAAAAAGAATTATTGTTTGTTGGGGAATGGGTCTTACACAGCAGCCGAATGGTGTAGACATGATTAGAGAAATCGTTAATATTTTACTGATCAAAGGAAGTATTGGAAAACCAGGAGCAGGTGTTTGTCCTGTTCGCGGTCACAGTAACGTGCAGGGAAACAGGACAATGCTTATTGATGAAAAACCAACTAATGAACAACTAGACAGACTGCAGGCATATTTTGGATTTAATCCTCCAAGAAATCATGGGTATGATGTCGTTGAAACCATAAAAGCAATACATGAGGAAAAAGTAAAATTTCTGTTTTGCATGGGAGGAAATTTTCTGTCTGCAGCGCCAGATACCACTTATACAGCAGAGGCATTCAGAAAATTAAAGCTGCTGGTATGTGTGTCTACAAAACTAAACAGAGGGCATTTAATACACGGAAAAGAATCGATCATACTTCCAACACTTTCGCGAAGTGATATGGATATTGTAAACAATGAAATACAAATAATAAGTACTGAGAATTCTATGGGTGTCGTACAATCTTCAAAAGGTGTCCTTAAACCTATATCAGATCAGTTTATAAACGAAATGCAAATTGTCTGCCGCATGGCTATGGCAACGCTTGGAGATAAAGCGGTTGTAGACTGGAAACGCTATCACGATAGTTATGATGAGGTAAGAGAAGCCATAGAAAATTGCATTCCGGGTTTTGAAAATTACAATAGCAGAGTTAGGGAAAAAGGTGGTTTTTATCTTCCCAATGCACCGCGTCACGGCGAATTTAAAGGAAAAGAATCGGCTGATCGGGCTTCGTTTACAATAACTGAAATTCCGGATAACGAACTTGGACCAGACGAATACATGATGGCCACAACACGCACACATGACCAGTTTAACACCACCATTTATGGCATGGACGATCGCTATCGAGGTATCAAAAATGAACGAAGAGTTATTTTTATGAATCAAAAAGATATCAATAAAGCAGGATTAAAAGCCGGTGAAAAAGTAGATTTATATAATTATGATGATGGAATCGAAAGAATTGCGCCTTTATTCCTGATCGTTTCGTATGAGATACCGGAACGAAATACGGTTACTTATTTTCCTGAAACCAATGTTTTAGTTTCTGTAAATAATGTGGTGAAGGAAAGCAATATGCCGGCATCTAAATATGTAAAAATAAAAGTAAAAAAACACGACCCTGCCGTTTATGAAAAGATAAAATAGCATCTGATTCTTTTCAATACAATTATTTACTGAAGACTTTGAGTCCATTCTTTTAGATTAAAAATAAAAAAAATATTACTTAATCTGGATTAATAGACAGATCCTCTATGTCTATATAAATTTGAAAAAAAATAAGCGATAAAAATTACGCGGCATATTAACAATACAAACATCTATAAAATTTATTAATCTTAAAACCATAAAAAAATGAGCACATTTAAAACACAAGACGGAACTGAAATTTTTTACAAAGATTGGGGAACAGGACAACCAATCGTTTTTCACCACGGATGGCCTTTATCTAGCGATGACTGGGATACTCAAATGATGTTTTTCTTAAAACAAGGATACAGAGTTATTGCACACGACAGACGCGGACACGGTCGTTCTGGTCAAACTTCTGAAGGGAATAATATGGAAACTTATGCATCTGACATAGCGGAATTGACAGCTGCATTGGATTTAAAAAATGCAATTCACATTGGCCACTCAACCGGCGGCGGTGAAGTAGTACGTTATGCAGCAAAATACGGAAAAGAACGCGTCGCAAAAGCAGTAATTATTAGTGCCGTAACGCCGATTATGATACAAAACGAATCCAATCCTGAAGGTGTGCCATTAGCTATTTTTGATGAAATAAGACAAGGAACCGGATTTAGCAGAGCGCAGTATTTTTATGATTTTCCTATCGCCTTTTACGGATGGAACCGCGAAGGAACAACTGTTCAGGAAGGAATTAAACACAATTGGTGGCGTCAGGGAATGATGGGTTCTGTTCTGGCTCATTATGAAGGAATTAAAGCGTTTTCTGAATCAGATTTTACAGAAGATTTGAAAAGTTTAGATATTCCTGTTTTGGTTTTACACGGAGAAGACGATCAGATTGTTCCTTACAATCAAGCGCCAAGAGCCGCAAAACTTTTGAAAAACGGAAAACTAATTTCGTATCCCGGATTTCCTCACGGTATGCCAACTACAGAGGCAGATACAATCAATAAGGATATTTTAGAATTTATAAAATCTTAAATATCCTGATTTTCTAAATAAAAGCCTCCATTATCATTTTGATTTTGGAGGCTTTTATTTTCGATTTCTATGATGGTCAGTTGTCTAAAAATTAAATTGTCTTCGTGTTTAAACATTTGATATCATAATCGAATAACAAAATAGATTAAAACTTTACTCCTAACAAATATAAAACAGTACATCAAATTTTGTGGCAAATTCGTAGATGTGAGATTTGTAGTGGATATCTTTTTGCCGCAAAAGGGTTAAGGAAGTTTTTAATAAAGACTCTAACTATCTACATATTCACCATTCTAAAGTTTGTGGCAAAATCGTTGTACAGAAGCACAGAGAATATATTACATTTATTTTAACTAATAACAGCTTGAATACTGAATTAAAAAAACTCCAAAATCAAACGACTTTCGAGGTTTCTGAAATTATCATTGGCTGTCAGGGATCACAGCCTAACATCTTTTTTTAATAATCATCCAGATTTACCATAATTAGCCCTTGCTTCTTTGAATTGGTTAACAGAATTAGCAATCCAGTACCAAAGGGGCGTTACCTGAACCAGCATACCACGCCCAAGTGGAGTCAATTCATATTCTACTCTTGGAGGAACCTCTGGAAAAACAGTTCTTGAAATTAATCCGTCGCGCTCCAGTTCGCGAACGCATTTTGTCAGCATCTTTTGACTTATTCCAGTAATATGTTTCTGCAGATTGGAAAATCTCATTCGCCCATCTATGCCTAAAGCGTGTATGACGAATAACGACCACTTGTTTCCAACATGGTTTAATATATCACTCTTAAGATCATCGTTATCTTTATTCAAAACTTTACAGATGTCATCCCATGCATTTACAATTTCATCGTCAGTCATAAGTTTTTCCATATATTTTTAATTTATCTTTTAAAGCAACATATGCTTTTAATTATTTGTCTCGAGAATTTTATATATGGTATAAAGGTAGAATAATATAATTATAATGGTATTTCTTAAAATTAGATTACAGCTAAAAATAGGCTGCAAATTTTTAGAAATAGAACAAATAGAAATTACTGTCTGTTAATTTATATATAAAGTTACAAATAGTGACACTGGTATTCAAAATACTAACCTGTACGTAACTAACATACATGTAGGTATCTTATTTTTTTTACGCTTTGGTAGCTATAACTTTGTCTTTGAAAAAGTATTTAGAAAGTTTAAGCCTTCATAAAAATAATGCTTCCAATTAAACACATTTTATAAAAATATGGAAAATAAATCAGTTTTAATTCTGGGAGCTGGCGAACTAGGTTTGCCAGTAATCCATAATATGGCAAAAAGAGCAAAGAAAGATAATACAACAATAACAGTGCTTCTTCGTCAAGCAACTATTAAATCAGAAGAATTTGAAAAGAAACGAAATATTGACGAATTGAAAGCGCTGGGCGTAACATTACTTGCTGCGGATCTTGCAGCTCCTTTATCAGAATTAGTTTCAATATTTAAAAATTACGATGCTGTTGTTTCCTGTACAGGATATGGTACCGGCGCAGGTGGATTTCAGCTAAAAATGGCACATGCAGTGTTAAAAGCAGGGGTAAAACGTTACTTTCCATGGCAATTTGGTGTTGATTTTGAAGTTATAGGACATGGTAGTGCACAAGATTTATTTGATGAACAGCTGGACGTACGTGAGCTTCTTAGGTCACAAAGTGTTACAAAATGGGTAATTATCTCAACGGGATTATTTACAAGTTATTTGTTTCAACCTTTTTTTGGTGTTGTCGATTTCGATAAAAAAGTTGTAAATGCACTAGGAAGTTTAGATACTGCAGTAACCGTTACTACTCCAGATGATATTGGGATGTTGACAGCTGAAATCTTTTTTCAGGAGCCAGCAATCGAGAATAGTATCGTTTACATCGCTGGCGACACCATCACATACAGAAAATTGGGAGATATTGTAGAGTCATTATCAGGACAAAAATTTGAACGCACAGTTTCTGATTTAGAGGAGTTAAAAAATGATTTAAAAAATGATCCAACAAATTTTGTCTACAAATACAGATCAATTTTTGGAGACGGACGCGGTGTATCTTGGGATTTTGATACAAGCTTTAATTCTCAGAAAAGAATTAAGACTACCTCTGCCAGAGAATGGGCAGAAAAGAATATTGATTGGAGCCTAAATAGTAAAATTTAATATAGCATTAAATATCTAATCATATTTTTACATCAATCCCCAACAGGATAACCAAACCAAATTCATAAAGTCAATGGAGGGAAGGCACTACATATAGTAAGCCAATTTCCTTAAATCTTCCATAATGTTTATAGAAATTTGTCCTGTGGAGCTCACAAAATCCCATTTCTTACGAGATGGGATTTTTTTTAAATTTTTGAAACGCAGGGTTTTAATTCAATAAATGGCTTTATCTTAAGCCTTTAGAAAATTGATATTTATTATACAATAATGCACTTACCTGCCTAATTATCTAATAGCTATTTTATAAATACAAACCATTATTCTATAAAAAAAAGTGTACAATCCTTTTTTATATTTGACAAAGGACAAAATAAAAAAGTACAAACCGGAATAATCCTTTTACAAAAAGACATCAATAATTTAATTTAAAAAATAATATGACAAATTCAGATACACCAGAAAATTACCCTCAGGATGACCTTAATTTTCAAAACCCAAACATCCACCCGCAAAGCAGCGATAAAGACAGCAACCAGTATGATTCAGAGAATCTTGACCAGGAATCAGGCAGCGACTCGAAAGATATAACGGAACAGGATATTGAGAAGGATCTTATAGAAAATGATCCTTCCGAAGGGTTTGAAACTGATTTGGATACCCAAAATAGCGATGAGGCTGAAAGCGCGTCCTTTGAAACTATTGAACCCGAAAAGGATAATCCAGTGAACAAGGAATTCGAAATTGGGCATCTTGGCAATGAGGAGCTTAAAGAAGATGAACTCACCAGGGATGAATCGCATCTCGGATATAATAATAAACCTTCCCAGCGAAAATTTTAATGCATTGAGAGTTATAAGCCTAACGATGATCCTCCCACAAATTCACCTTTATGCATAGCAACCTTATTTCCCCATTCAGTTATTGCATTTAGTAATGGTATGCAGGATTTTCCAAAATCAGTTAAACTGTAAACAACTTTTATAGGCGGTTTTTCCCCCTCAACGGTACGTAATAAAAGACCGTCATTTTCAAGTTGTTTTAATTGAAGGCTCAAAGTCATTTCTGTAATAGCCGGGATATCCCTTCTAAGTTCACTATACCGTTTATTTGTCTCTTTTAAATGATACAAAATAACCGCTTTCCACTTTCCACCAATCAAATCCATCGCTATGCTAACCGTACATGGGTACAATTTACTGTCCAATTTTATAGAATCACTTTGACATTCAATTTTCATAAACTTCTTTTTTAGACCTATCCAAATAGATAGTTATTGCAAATTTATGTAACTATAGATAGTTTTGCAACTATAATTTTTATAGTTTAAAATTAATTAAAGAAATGAACTTATGGAAAATGATTTTAAAGCATCCAAATCAATTAAAAGTAGTAAACCGCTCGTTACCATTGTTGGTGTTTTAGGCAAACAAGGCTACAGCGTTGCACAGACTCTAATTCAAAGCGGACAATATCAAGTACGCGGTATTACCAGAAGACTTGATTCTTCTCCAGAAGCAGTAAGTTTGACAGAGCAAGGAGTTGAACTAGTTAGTATACCTCTTAATTTAGGTTATAAAAAAGATTTTGTACAGGCTTTCCGCGGCTCATATGGTGTTTTTCTGATTACACCCGGTATTGTACCTCCAAATACGCATGAATTTGCTTTGGGAAAGGAGCTCGCAGATGCAGCACTTGAGGCAAAGGTTGAGCACCTAATTTTTAGCAGCCTGGAAAACGTCGATAAAATTACATCAGGAAAAAAATTTGCACCACATTTCACTGACAAAGCCAATATTGAGGCCTATATAAGAACACTACCGATTAAAAGTTCGTTCATTTATATGGCTTTTTTTTACACGAACTTTCTGGAATTTTATACTCCTATTGTCCAAGATGATGTGCTTGTGTTTCCAATTTACTTACCAAAAAACTTTCGTGCGCCATTTGTGGACCCTCTTACTGCTACAGGTCCAGCTGTTTTAGAAATTTTCTCTAATGCAGATAAATATACAGGCAGCTCATTACCAGTGATTGGTGATATTTTATCGCCTCAGGATATAGTAGATACTTTTATAAAGGTTACAGGCAAGAAGGCTGTATATAGTTCGGCATACACCCGAGATGAATTTCTTAATCATTTTCCGGAATTTCGTTTCAATGAAACTTTAGTGGAGGAAATAATTGGAATGGCAGAATATGCTGTTGAATATGGTTATTTTAGCGAAAATCGAGATTTACAATGGAGCAGAGAAATTAATCCTAAAAGTCTTTCCTGGGAACAATTTCTAATTCGAACAGATTGGAAAGGCTTAAAGCAATCTTATTAATTTTGTATCTTAAATTGCTAATAGACTAAATTATTACAATATTCCTGACAGAGCCAAAAGATTAATGAAATCTATTATAGTTTCAAAAGCAAAAGGCGTACTAAAGGGTATGCTTTTTTGTGTTTAAAAGAACAAAACAATTAAAGTAATCACACGATTTTCTGTAATTTGTCTTTTTCTAAAACTTTTTAGCAACTTAAAATCCTTACATTTACCCGCTGGCTAACCAAATTTCGCTGTATAATTAATCAATTTAGCAGTGTCATGTCAATTAATTTTAAGCAGTCAAGATGGAAAAACATACTGTAACACTAGCATCGTTACCTTTAGATGAGCATACACTATCAAATATTCAAATTAAGGAAGCCAATTTGCTAGCAGATCTGCAATCGCGGTTGGATTCTATGGAAATGAAAGAAAAACCTCTTATGGATTCCAGTATTCCGTTTAGAGATTTAACGAATCCTTCAACAAAAAAAGAAAGTATCGCCCAATTGATTGATAAATTAGATGTTGAAAATAATATAAGATATCAAAAAACGGTCGAAGATACGTATTGCAATGTATATTCTTATGATTATTGCTATTTCGCTCAAGTATACCTCCCAACCGTGTGGTGGACACCCGAATCCCTTGAAAAAATTATACAGGGACAAGATGTAGAAGCTGTTTTTGAGCAAACTGTAGACCGAATTTATTCCAGTGCCATACACGATTGGTTTTTACAATGGGGACAAAATTTTGGATGGGAAAGAATCTCTACTGTTGATGAAATTCAGAATAAGGTAAATGCCAATGGCGGAATTGGAATCATTTGTGCCAAAAGAAGAGAAAAAGGACTTTCCGGACATATTGTTCCTGTTGTGCCGGAAACTGATTTGCACAAAGCCTATCGCGAAAATGGTATAGTAGTATATCCGTTACAATCGCAAGCCGGAAAACTGAATTATAATTACTTTGCGGAAATCAGAAAAGACTGGTGGAATGATGAGTTGTATTCCTCTTACGTGCTGTATTATCACGAATAAAAACGCAATTCACAGAGTTGTTTCATCATTCAAAAAAAAATATTGATTATCAACAAGTTAACCACTTGCAAATACGATAATAAAAAACTACTTTTGCAACTTAGAAAAAACAAGAATACTAAAAGTTGTGATTTAGCTATTCTCCCGCATAAATTATTGATACAAAAGTGATTAATAACGAAAGTAATTTTATGACCTTATTATAAAATTTCACTTCTAAATTGATGTTTCAGTCGATAAAATTGCGAAAAATCTAAAATATAAATTCCTATATTTTTAAAAGTAAACGAAAACTTTTATAATGGAGGCAATAATGCTTAATCCGTTATAGGTTTCTTGTCTCTGGTTTTAACAGATTGAATTTGTATTCCTGAATAAAAAATGACTTCATAAATTAAAATAACCTTAAAAAAGAAAGTAAGTATAAATGAAAGACAATCAGACAAAAAAATATTATTGGGGAATAGGATTGGAAAACGAAACCTACATGCAGTTTGAAGAACCTCTAATAGTTTCTGGTGAATTTATACAAGAAAAAATTGGCTTTGAGAAATATAGTATTGATTACAGAAAATGCTACAAACCCGAAAGCCTGGCTCCTATGCTGAAAAAAGCTTTTAGCCTGACTGAAAACTATAAAGTAAGTCGAATGATGAACAGTCATTCGCTGGAAAAGCTCGATATCAATTATCAGCACAAAACATTATCGCCAGTAAAAAAAGTAATCGATACGGAAGCCGGTGAGACGATCGCAGAACCGATTGCAAATCCGCAATATCTGGGCAAATCGATCATGGAACTTTTCCTTGAAGATCAGCCATACAACATTCAGAGTATGATTACCCAAAGAAACAAAACAATGGGATCTGTGCATTTTGATGGTGATTCCATTGAATTTGTAACCAAATATTTTGAAAACAGAACCATTACTGATTCCTGCAAAGAATTGAAAGCGACCAAAAAACTGTTCTTGGATAAAATCAACGAATCGTCTGTGTTAAACGGGAAATTAAATTTTCCGGATTACAACAACGGCCTTAATATGTTTATGACCAATCAGGAAAACCTGGTTTTGTTCAATAACGGAACCTATCATTTTCATATCACTTTGCCTTCATTAACAGAAGACAGCAGAATTGTGGATTACAATGCTTTTGAAAAAACACATGCTAACGCCATTTATTTATTGCAGTGGTTTGAACCTTTTTTCATATCTACGCTCGGAAGCCCTGATATTATGGGCGTTATCAGTGATAAATACAGTTTAGACAAAAAATTCACTTTGGGTTCAATGCGAAATGCCATGTCGCGTTACATAGGCGTTGGGACCTATAACAAATCAATGCCAAAAGGTAAAATTCTAACTTATAAGGTAGACAATTTTAGAAAACTGCTAAAATTTACAAAAGAAGAGAATATCTGGTGGCGCGATCAGATTGAAGCCGACATGGAATATCAAATGCTTTCGGAAGTGGGGCTTGATTTTAATCAGGAAAAAATGTACCAGAGCGGTTTCGAATTCAGAAGTTTTGACGAATTTCCGGCGAAGTATTTAAATGATGTTCTTTTTTCTATTATTCTAATTTGCGAACATTCCCTAAACCTACCTGATGTGCAATGGGGACATGATAGCAAAGCCTGGAATAACCTGGTCTTTAAAACCTTAAAAATGGGTTATGCCACTGAAATCAATGAAGAAGAAAAGAAAGAGCTTTTAAATTTACTACAGCTATTAAATCCTTCAGATTCTAATTACAGTACACTAAAATCAGAATTTGAAGCCATCATCATGCTGGATGAATTTTTCTTTAAAATTTTGGCTGTTTTACATGGCAAATACAAGGACAACAACATTTGCCTGGATGCTATGTACGGACAAAAAACAAGTACCGCTCCAAAATGGGACAACTTTAATAAATACCAGACGGAAAGGCATTTAAAGCAAATTGGTTCATTCTGCGATAATTAATGGCAGTCCAATAATATGAATTATGGTAAGGAAAATGGCACATGGATAACTATTAACTTACAGGCATTCTAATAAATTCTTTAACAGCTACTGTATTATATAAAAAACCACCAAGATCTGTGATTTGGTGGTTTTTAAATTTTTAAAGATTTAAAAAGAAACTTTTGGTAAAATAAGGTAACCGTAAATTTTATCTCTAAATTTATGATTCGAAAATTTCAATAATAAAAGTAAAGAACCTTTAGTTTTAGAAATCTTAAAACAATAAAAATAATATCTTTATATCAAGCTTCTAAAATAAATAATCAATTGTTATGTCTCCAAAGTTTGTTATTTATATTGTTTTGACCTCCTTATTATTTATCTCATGTAATAGTGATGATGATGCTCCCATTGATCAGACAGACGTTACTGATTCTGTTTTGATTGAAATAAACAAGCTAAGAACAACAGGATGTAAATGTGGGGCCGATGATATGCCTGCTGTACCTGCATTGGTAAGCAATCCATTATTAACAAAAACAGCAGTCAGTTATGCTAATGATATGAATGCACGTACTTATTTCTCGCATATATCACCAGAAGGGACAAGTCCTATACAAAGAGCCTCTGCCGTTGGTTATACCGGAAAATATGTAGGCGAAGTGATTGCTCGCAATTACAGTACTTCTGCGGAAGTAGTACTAGGCTGGAAAAACAGCGAAGACCATTGTAAAGCTATGATGAGTAATACTTATGTAGAAATGGGTGCTGGAAAATCAGGAAAAATATGGGTTGCAAATTTCGGAAAGTAACTAATTCTCTTCTTAAAGTGTTATTCAACAATAACAGCGCCTCGACTATCAAATTATCTTCACTACAAATAAGCAAAAAATAAACTTATTCTTACTATAATAAGAATAAGCCTGTATTATCTTTTGCAAAATTATATTATTCTCAGTTTTTTATTTTATATATAGTCATTTTTACCATAACTAAAAAATATTTTTAAACTTTAATCAATAATACCGATTATTTATGATTATAATTTAAAAATACCTTGGTTTTTTAATAAATAAAAGGATAAATATTTAATTATCAATATCTTAGTATAACTAATATCTAACCTTAAAAATTAAAATTTTATGAAAAAATCAATTTTATTTGTAGTATTAAGCCTAATGTTTATGGGATGTGATACAGGCGAGACAAACAATGAGTCAGAAGTTAAAGCTGCATGGTCATCATCTGATCAATATGCTAGTTGGTCAAATGGCGGTTATACTGTTTATAATAACATATGGGGTTCTGGTGCAGGAAGCCAATCCATATGGGCAAATAATTACAGTAATTGGGGTATTTGGGCAAACCATCCCAATACAGCAGGTATTAAATCGTACCCAAATTCAACCAAATATGTAGGTAAAGTGTTAAATACGATCAATACTCTTACTACGAGCTTTAATGCCACTACTCCAAGTGGAGGAGCCTGGGTCTCGGCTTATGACCTTTGGGATAGCAATAAAGCCAATGAAATAATGCTGTGGTTAAACTACACAGGAAATTCGGACGGTTCAGGAAATGTAAAACCAATTTCCTATAATTATTCATCAACTGGTGCTTCTGTTCCGGTATACACAAACCAAAGCATAGGCGGTCACACCTGGAACGTATTCCGCGGAAACAATGGATCTAATAATGTTTATTCCTTTTTACGCACAACAAAAACCAATAGCGGTACAATAGATGCAAAAGCAATCTATAATTGGATAAAAAATAAAGGATGGTTTGGTAATGTCACTGTTGGGGACATACAATATGGATTTGAAATCTCATCTTGTTATGGCACAAATGGAAATGGCTCAAATTTTACATGCAATAGTTATTCTGTAACCAGCAATTAGTATTTTTTTTTTGCAAAATAAAAACTGGCTTAATTTAAAGAATTGAGCCAGTTTTTTATTTTAAAGCAATTTAAAAGCCAAATACCAGCATTACCAATTCATACCTATTGATAAGCAGCTTTTTTAGCTCTGGTACCCTCAATTTCATAATCGGTTTTTGATTCTAAATTTCAGTCGATTACATAAAAAAGAAGCCCTGTGTGTGTCAGCATCAACAGGGCTCCAAACTATCAAAATTTAAAAAAGAAACTTTTGTGGACACTTTTTAACTAATAGAGTCCCTTTATAAATTGATAATCTTTTTCTAGTGGGTTTTCTTTGTTATTTACTTCATTTGACTTTACAAGCTGTAGTGTGACCGATTTTATTTTTATCAGAAAAACAATTGCAAGAAGTACGAAAATTAAAATCATAATGGAAAAAACCTGAGTCATAGTATTTTATTTTAAGTTAGAAATTGAGTACTGATTCTTATTATTTATTTGATATTGAGAATATATTCTGCCAGCTGATCTAACTGTACCAGAGCTACAGAAAACCATATTCCAACTCCGGTCATTGCGCCTAATGTTGTCGTGATGATAAAAGCAACTTTCATCATATTATAAACCCTGTTATCCCAGTCTAAATTGGTAATCTGTTCCCTGCCGCTGTTTTTTACCCCTTTTTGTTCAAGCCATGTAATAAGAGGCATAAAACCCACAGCTAAACCATGATTAATCATTACGTGAATAATGGCAATGATAGCGATAAGCATCCTATTATTAAGCCAGTCTAAATGAAAGATTGGAAAATCCATAAAATAATTCTGTTTTTATTCTGCAAATTTCGGCCAGTAATCCAGAAATAGCTAAAAACAAAAAAGCAGGAAGTTTAAAAAAACGTTCCTGCCAGATTCGTTAACGGCACTTTTTATACTGCATTTTATTCTCCTCGATTTAGCTTTTCAATCTTTTCTATTTGCTAAATACACTATTTAAGGGAAAAAATTTAAAATCAACAAAAAAAGAAAGTTTTCAAAACCCAGCTGATCGGCAATTTCATTTATAGAATAATTGGTAAAATGAATGAGCCTTTGTGCTTCAATAACAATACGTTTTCGTATCAGGTCGCCGCTGTATAGTTGGTAACTTCCTTACATATCTTGTTGAGGTAATTTGGCGTCACGTTAAGCAGATCTGCATAAGCGGCAGGCATTTTTTTAAATTTAAAATCCTTTCAATAAGTTTCTCGAATTCTTTTACCTTTTGCTGTTTTGCCGATTTGTTTACTACAAATCCCAAGGATCATAAAGATGCTCTAAATCGAAAAGTAAAATATTAAGATAGGATCGCAGTACTTTTACCGATTCTTTTCTATGGAGCCTGAACTCCTTAAAAAATATTTCAAGCAGACACATCCACTTGTTTTTCTCCTCTTCCTTAAGCCTTATAAATACTTTGGAAGTATCATGAAGAAATGATAAGAGCCTTTTTCAAGAATGTTTGTTTGCCTGGAAATACAAAATTACATTAATTTTATTTTTATTCTGAAGAAACTACTTGTTTTATTAAACAAAAAAGGCATCCCTGCTAAAAATATTTTTTTCGAACTGTTTTGCGGCTTAACCATTATTTAAAGAATACTTTTTATTTGGATCTATATTTTTTATAAAATATTGAATAAGTTCAACATTTTTACAAGTAATTAGTTACAGATTTGTATTCTAAATATTTATAAACCCCAAATTCAAATTTTATGAAAATTAAATCAACAATCTCGGTGTTCCTGCTAACACTCGCAGTCGGTTTTACAGCCTGTAATACTGAAGAAGCTTCACCTCAAAATGGCGAAAGCACTATTTTAGCAACGAACACAACAAGTGACCTTACTGCCAAAGAGGGTAACTGTGATGATGTTCCGGGATGGGCGTCACAAAACGGTGGAACAACCGGAGGAGGAACTGCGGAGGAAACCGTAGTAACAGATTATGCTCAATTAAAAGCAGCACTTCAAAATACTGCAGTAAAAGTGATTAAAGTATCCGGTACCATTACAATTCCTGCTATTACCGGAGGAAGGCTTTCATTTAAAGACCAAACAGGAAAAACTCTGTATGGTGAAAGTGGAGCAAAATTGGTTTCAACTGATCAGACAAAATCCAATTCCGGAATTATGAACATTTCCCGTTGCAAGAACATTATCATCAGAAATCTTATTTTTGAAGGACCAGGAGCTTATGATACAGATGGCTGGGACAATGCTGTACTTGACGATTGCCAAAACGTATGGATTGATCATTGTGAGTTTAGAGACGGTGTAGATGGTAACTTAGATTTTAAAAACAAATCAGATTTTATTACCGTTTCTTATACAAAATTTCAGTACTTAAAAGCACCAAGAGCTGGCGGGCCAGGCGGATCGAATGATCACCGTTTTTCTAACCTGATTGGTTCCAGCGATACACAAACTACCGATAGAGGTAAATTGAGTATTACTTTTGCAAGATGTTGGTGGGGTAATGGCTGTAAGCAAAGACTGCCAAGAGTGCGTTTTGGTAAAGTAGACATCGTTAACAGCTATTTTAATTGTGAAGGGAACGATGTATGTGTTGCTGCCGGTTTTGAAGCTAATATTCGTATAGAAGAAAGTGTTTTTGAAAATGTAAACACACCTATTGACCTATCTACAACTTTTACCGCTGTTAGTTCTATCAATAATGCTTTTCTTAATACTACAGGAAATATAGAAGGAAAAAATACAGCTTTTACACCTCCATATACAATGTTAACATTAAAGAATGCCGAAGTTAAAGCAGATATCACTAGTAAAGCTGGCGCTACCTTTAACGGTAATATTTGCGGTTCTTTTTAATAAAAAATGTCTTTCCATAAGCTTCAAATCAATTATTTAAAACTTATGGGAAGATAACACAGAATGTGAATTAGTTTCTTTTATTTAACCACGGATTACAGCAATTTAAAGATTGTGTAATTCGTGGTTTTTACATTTTACAGACAACTATTACTCGAATGCAAAGATATTTTGTTTCTAAAAAGCAACTAGTTTGACTGTCCTTTTTTGAGGCAGATGAAAATTCACATTCAGGATAATTTATATCTTTGTATCCTATGTCTATTGAAAAACTCCTATCGCATTTTAACAGCTACCTTCCTTTAAACATGGAAGAAACAGATGCTGTAACAAAAAAAGCAAATGAAAGAAAGATTAAGCGCCGACAATTTATTTTACAAGAAGGAGACCGATGCAAACATTATAATTTTATAGTTAGCGGATGTTTTAAAATGTACAATGTTGACAAGGCCGGAAAAGAGCACAATGTACAATTTGGAGCAGAAAATGCCTGGATTACGGATATGGCAAGCTTCCATTCTGTAGATCCAGCCGATTTTAAAAACCCTAATGCAGGTAAACCAAGCCAGCTGTTTATTGAAGCAATTGAGCCTTCTGTAATTATTCAGATAGAACAAAAAGATTTGGTTTTCCTGTTTGAAAAACATCCCAAGTTCAATAGGATTTTTAGAGTAATTGTCGAAAATAATTTTATCGAACTTCAAAATAGGATATTGCAAAATATTAGCATGACAGCAGAGGAGCGTTATCTTTCCTTTTTAGAACAATATCCAGCTCTTTCCAATAGACTTCCTAATACTCAAATAGCTTCCTTTCTCGGAATAACGCCTGAGTTTCTTAGCAATATTCGAAAAAACATTGCGAGTAATTAACTTTACTCTTAAACTATCTTAATCTTATTTCTTAAACTTTCTTATTGGCCTGATGTTCTGGCTTGTTTCATCTTTGTTCTACAATTATAAAACAAAGATTATGAAAAAATTATCACAGAAACTCAACTGCCGATATGTCCCCAGGAGGTCGACACCTAAACATTTTTTTGCCGTAATGTTAATAATCTTAAGCACCGGCTTTCAAACGGCACAAGGACAAATAACAAAAAAAAGAACAGAAGAAAAAATGACACCAGAACAAAACAAACAAGTAGTAATTAAGTTTAATAAAGAATTTTTCGAATCGGGAAACACAGCAATCACAAAAGAACTTTTATCAGACTCATTTACAAATCATACCGCCCCACCAAATGCTCCAAAAGATGCAAGTGTAATGATTAGATTTATAACAGATTTTCATAAAGGTTTTTCTAATATTTCAGTTCGAATTGACGAAGTGTTAGCAGAAGCCGATAAAGTATCCCTGAGAAAAACGATAACTGCGACACACACTGGTGAATTTATGGGGAAAACCGCCACGGGTAAAAAAGTAGAAATGAATGTAATAGAAATAGATATTCTTAAGGATGGAAAAATAACAGACCACTGGAGCAGAAACGATTTTATGCAGGTTGTTCAAGGTTTATAAATTGACGCCCGCTATTTTATGCAGCAAGCCAATATCTGCGTAACATGCATAATGGTGGCTCTCTCCCGCCCTATCCTCTTCGAATTATTGCACTTTGTTGCATCCTTTAAGGAGCAGGTTATTCCCCTTAGCTAATTATTTAATCTAAAAGCTTTTATTTTTTGCATTGAAAGATTTTGCAGAAGCGTTTGTGATAAATTTGACTATCATTTAGACTTTTAATGATGTTTTTAAACCTTGTTCTGACTAGGCTAATTGTTTAGATATCTCAAATTTGAGAGATAACTAATTAATAACCCAAAAAAAATGAATGAAGACATTTTAAAAACAAAAACTGATTTAAATCCTTCAGAGTACAAAAAAATATTTGGGGATCCATTTTGGAGAAGTCAATGGCAACAAAGTTTTAATAAAACTTTTCAATCTGAATTTTTTGGAGGCTTAAGTATAAAGTTGAAATAGAAAAGATGAAAAAAAAATATACATAGGATTAGTGAGTCTAATTATTGTATTCTCAATTTATTATTATTGGCAAAACAGGTATCTAGAACTTCGCCCTATACTTGTAAATGAGGTTTTACATAAACCAATATTACTCTCAGAAACATTTCATAATCAATTATTTAGAATTGCAAAACCAAATGAAATTCCGCCAAATTTTTATAAAAATATAAAGTGGGTTTTGGAAAGAGAACATCAAGAATATATTGTAAAAAATGGATTGATTTATATCAGATATAAATACATGAATGATTACGAAATGATTTGGAACCATACCACCAAAACTAACAACCTCGAATGGTTTAAATCACAAAGAAGGTTGGATAGTATTAATGGAAATTACGAAAGCAAAGAAAAATTAGATAGTATTATTAATGGATTTCGTGATTAATACGATTATATATTACAACTAATGCTTACCATTAGTAATAATTGCAGTTCGGTCGAAGTCACTGGGACAAAAGATAAAAATCTTCTTTTGCCCCGTTTTTTTGCCGTAATCTATCATTTATCAAATATGAATTTATTTTAGGATTTATGTAATTGTTTAAGAACATTTTTTTCCAAAATTCCATAAGCAAAATGCTGCAGGTTTATCAGGACAGAAGTGCCTTTACCCACAATATTTCTAAATTTAGGTTTAGCCGTCTGTACTACTTTAAGCACTTTTTCTGCAACCATTGCAGGATCCTCGGCTTGTTCTACCAAAGTGTTTGTAAATTTTTCAATCTTACCTCTCAGTATATTGTAATCTTCAATTTTATTTAAAGTTGTTGATGAGTTATCTAAAATACTTGTTTTAAAAGCAGCAGGTTCAATCATGGCAACACTAATGTTAAACTCATTCAATTCATATCGTAATGCTTTGAAATATCCTTCTAATGCGTGTTTGGAAGCTGCATAGTATGCCGCATTGGGAAACGACACAAGCCCTACAATTGAACCCACGGTTATTATTTTGCCGAATTTTTGTTTTCTAAAATAAGGCAATACAGCATTCGTTACCTTGATGGTTCCCCAAAAGTTAGTTTCCAATTGCTTTCTTCCCAGCTCAATAGGAATTTCTTCCGCAATACCAGAAACTAAAAAGCCAGCATTATTGATAAGAATATCTAACTGTCCTATTTCCTTGAAAATTCTTTCTGAAAATGTATTTATGGATTGTTCTGAATCAAGGTCTAATGCTATCATTTTAAAAGGCAGCTCCGATGCGTACTTTTCGGGGATGCGGCTGGTACCGATTACATTATATCCGCTTTTGTGAAGCTTGTTTGCTATTAACAGGCCAAACCCTGATGAAGCCCCTGTAACTAAAATCGTTTTACTCATAATTACTTGATTTAAAATTTAATTTGTAAATTTGCTTGCAAATTGCAAGTGCAAATATATAAACAACTTTCAAAATGCAAGTTGTTTTTTTAAGATATTTTATGAAAACAGATAAAAAAAGATCAGACTGCCCATTGAGTGGTTCTCTTGACGTATTTGGCGACAAGTGGTCATTGCTTATTATCAGGGATTTAATGTTCGGAAATAAATGTACCTATAATGATTTTTTAAAATCGGAAGAAGGTATTGCAACCAACATTTTAGCATCACGACTCAAAGGACTTGAAGAAAATGGCGTAATTGAAAAATCGGCACACCCCGACAGTAAAGCAAAAAATTTGTACAAACTCACACCAAAAGGAATTGACTTATTGCCCATAATTATGGAAATTTACATTTGGTCTGACAAATATTACGAAATGCCAGCCGAGTTAAAAGCGACAATCAAAGAAGCCAAAAAAGACAAAGACAAATTTGTAAAACAGGTAACAAAAGAATTGAAAACCAAAATGACTGAGAAAAAAAACTAATAGTTTACCCCTAATCCGCTTACAGAACCGTGTATTTTAAAATTGGGATAGGGTTATTTTATTCCTTTACAGCATCAATCTTATCCTTTTTCTTGATTTTCTCAACGCCTCTTTCTCTGATTAGTTCTACTGCATCGAGCATTTTGATGAAATGAATATAGGGCGTCGTTAGGTCAGTTTCGGGATCTCCGGCATGGGGAGACAAGGAAAGCTCTACGATTAGACATAAAAAGAATTCAAATTCTTTAAGCGTTTTTTCTTCAAATGCTTTTTGAAATACAATAAAAGGATTATCGTATTCTTCCTCCGTCAAAGAAGTAAGATGAAAAATGGTTTCAGAGCGCAAAGACTTTTTTATCTTCCATTTTTTGCTTTTCTCCTGCAGGCAGTAACAAACTTTGAGAAAAGAAAAGATAGCCGTATAAAACACAAAAACATCAGAGGGATTGTCCTCTTTGTAGACTTTTGTTTTATAGCTGTACATTACCATTTGGGTTAAATTGTGTTTATAGTAATCAAGATTTGCAAAGGCAAAAAAGGCATCAATTGCCTTAAATGGATTTCCTGCCGCAACTCCTGCCCAAAAACTAGTTTCGAGGGATACTTTATTCTTTTTCATAGTACGTAGATATAGAATTCTCCAGCGAAATTCCATTCTTTGCAAAGGATAATCTATTCGAAAAGGCGGATATAATATCTGACAAAAGTGATGTTTTCTGAGATATTTTTTTATCTTTGAAATTCAGGATTTTTATCCAAATGGCTTTATCTTTGAGCCTTTAGAAAAATTAATATTCATTATGGAACAGAAAATACATCAGGGAAGAAACGTAAAACGCTTCAGAGAAATGCTTGGCATCAAACAAGAAGCATTGGCTTTTGATCTGGGAAATGACTGGAACCAAAAGAAAATTTCTATGCTGGAGCAAAAAGATGTAATTGAAGATGATATATTGGATCAAATCTCAAATGCATTAAAAATTCCTGTGGAAGCGTTTCAGAATTTTGATGAGGAACAGGCGGTAAATATTATTTCTAATACTTTTGATAACGGAGCTTTCTTAAATACAGGTCATACTGCAACATTTAATGTTAACCCGATAGACAAATTGATCCAACTTCACGAAGAAAAAATTGCTTTATACGAGCGTATGTTGAAAGAGAAAGATGAAATGATGGTGAGGCTTGAGAAGTTAATCGATAAATAATTATTTATAGAAGATATATTAATTTTAAAAAGAGACTTTTTAGAAGTCTCTTTTTATGTTTTTGATGTATATGATTGCAAAGTCAAGAGACATTCGCAGGGCTTTCCATAATCGCTCTTCGGAAAGCGGTGGCAACTTTTCCAAAATGTAACTATGCATATTTATATTAATAAATGCTAACATTTCTTACCAAAAATCATTAAATTGTCCTCGAATAAAAAATTGTGTTAATGGATAATAACAAAGAGATTTTAAATAAAATTGCATTTTTAAAAGAAGCGATTAATAATGATAAGTTAGTAATTTTTGCAGGTTCTGGAGTCTCTGTAGATTCGGGCTTACCACTTTGGAAAGATCTGTTAGCTGGTATAAAATTAAAATTAAATTTTAATGCTGAATATGAGAATGATGCCTTAAAAATTTCGCAGCTGCTTTTTAATGAAAAAGGAGAGAAAGACTATAATAGTATTATAAAAGAAATTATATATAGAAAAAGTACTAATAAATACAATCCAATACATAGTATTATTTACAATCTTAATCCACAGCATATTGTCACCACTAATTATGATAATTTCTTCGAGCAAATCATAGAAAATGAAGGACTTCCTTTTTCGCTTGTAGTCAAAGATGAAGATTTGCCTTACGCCAAACACAAAAACCTTTTAATTAAATATCATGGAGATTTTGATAATCATAATATTGTCCTTAAAGAAACTGATTACCTAGAGTTTAGTAAGAATCATACTTTAAAAGAAATTTTTGTAAAATCTCTGTTTAGTAATAAGGTTATATTGTTTATTGGATATAGCTTTTCAGATATAAACTTAAAATTACTAAATAGAGAAATGCAGTATTTACTAAAAAAACATCATCAGAGAGCTTATATTATAAATTTATCTGATAACGTTTCTCATTCAGAAAAAATTTATTATGAAAATCTAGGGATAAATATTATAAATTATAATCAAGCAAAAAATGAGATTCTAGATCTTGATAAGTACCTTGATATTAGTAAAAATTCATTGAGTCAGCACAGTTCTAAAGTTTACAAAATATTAAACTATTTAAAAAAATTCGATTTAGATAAATACAAATACAATGCTGGTGAAAAGTTAAAGGATGATCAGATCATAGATGAAGTGTACAATGCAATGTATAGGTTCTATTATTTCAGAGTACTACCAGAAAAATTTATCGCTAATTTTTATCCTTTTAATAAATATTACAAAGGAAACAATAATGATTTAATTGTTAAAGAAGCTAGTATCACTTGTTATAATGAAGACCTATTTAATTTAGTAAATAAATACCAAGGAGAAGGTGATAAAAATTTTAATGAATCTCAAAAAGAAAAAATAAAGTACTGTCTTAATAGACTTATTTGGGCTGGTGTAGAGTACTTAGTAAAACCTTTAAATAAACCTACTCATAACATTTTTAAAGGAGACTTTTCAACAAAGATTTCATTACGAAAAAAAACTAAAGATGAAAAATGTGACTGCATTAATTGTAATCTTCGCAGTTATAAATTTGCAAAATCTCTAAATCAAATAGACAAGTATGTAATTTCCGAATCCTCTGACTTATTTGATGATTTATCATATGCATTTGGATTACTAAGTATTTTTAAAAATTACAAATCCTTCTATGCGCTTAAGCAGGTATTTGTAAAAGCAAACAAACTTAAAAAGTACGAAGTTAGCTTTCTTGCCAAATATAATATGCACAGGATCGGAAATACCCAGATAACATTTCTACTTCCAAATCTTACCAATGAGGAAATGAAATCAATTAAAAATGAAGTAAAAAGCATTGATTTAGATCGTGAATTAAATAAAATCAGATATTTTGTCGATGAGAAAATGTTTGAATTTCTAAGAGAAATTAAAAACGGTGTATATATACAGAATTTATGTAATGATATTGATGACAACTACTTTAAAATATTCAAAACCAAAAATTTAATCAAAGGAGGCGGTTCTAGTTCTAATAACGACATAACAAATCTATATCATGGTATTGTTGATCTGGAAAATTTCAGAGAATACAATTTTGTATATGGCAATGGTTTTTCAAAAATTAACAAAACAATTGAAAAATCTATATCTGCATTTTTAACAGCCTATTCCATAAAATTAATTGATGTCTCAGATTCTCCGCGAATGTTTGGTGTTCCAGCACTCAATACTTATAATAATTATCTTCTAAAAATGATTGTAAATTATGTCAAATCTAAAGATTTACTTGATTTTTTAAAAGAGAATAATTTAAATAACATCGAAATTAATGAAAGTGCAAACAATTTTATATTCGATGTATCAAATTTTTTAAGCTCTGCTACTGAAGATACTCCTTATGAATTTATGCCAGAATTAAAATTTATCTCCGAGATAATTTCTGATGATTATTTTGCTCAATCATTGAAAACTAAACTAGAAAATATATGCATAATAATTGCTCATTTTGATTTTAGTGTCTATCAAATCAACACCTTCATTGAAAAACTAAATGAGTTTATTAAGCATGTAAGATTTGTTCAAGAATTTGAATATAAATATTTAGAGATGGTTATAGATAAAAAATATAACCTAATAGAATCTTCTCATTTGGAAAAAACTATGCATCTGTTTCATATTAATTATAGATATAATCAAACTTACTTTTTATTACTTAATGTATTAAAAATGAAAAATGAAAATTTTGTTCTAAAATCATTTAATTTAGAAAATTTAACTTTTGAAAATAATACACAACATATTGATTCGATTTACAATAGTTTAGATGGTAACAATAAAGCGATCTTCATATCAAAACTTCATGAATTTCTAAATTCAAGTGAAGCAAAAACAGTTGATTTTTGTTTTGCAATTGATAATATAAATTTTGTCACAGACGAGATTATACAAACTTATAAAATGAAGATAAATTCTCTTTTACAATTAAAAAGTGATTATAACTATAGAAAAAATCAGAATATCCAAATTTTAAATTTTATTAGATTATTATACTTCGGTAAAATTGATAAATTGAAAATTGAAAAATCTAAAATTAAAAATGAATATTATAAATTTCTCCTTAACCCGGAAAGATATTCAAAAGAAAAGTTTGATCCTCTTTGGCTAAAAATTTGTACCGATAAAATATTTTTATCTCGATTTAAAAAGAATCAATATGTAATCATAGCATTAGAAAAGTACTTAATTGCAAACGAAGACACGGAACTATCAAATATTTATTTTAAATTAAGAAGATAAGAAGAATTTTTCTTTAAACGTTTTAAATCCCACTCCCCCCGCTTCCCCGAAGAGTTCTTATGAAAAGTTGTGCGAATGTCTCCTGACTTCGCACACGCAAAGAGAATTAACAAAGAGAAGTTGTAAATATTAGCATTAGAATATTGGAATGGGTACGAAAGTGGGGAGAATTCGCACAGCCGATATATATTATAGTTAATATTTTAGTAATTATTTAAGATTAAGGTATTTATACAAAATATCGATCACTTTCTTAATTTCAACCGCCATATCTATATAAGGGCTTATATTTTCAAAATCCTGCATCTGAGAACCGCAGAAGAAATTAATCTTTGTAACTAAATTCATGACTGCTTCTCTACTTTCTTTATTTAGATATATACTGTTACGTACAAGAGCATTATTTAATAGAGTAAGAGTTTCAACTGTACCTTTTGCATCGGAGCTCCTTTCAAGAAATGGATTCTTGTATATAATCTGCTCTAATTCAAATCTATATTCAATAAGTATTTTATGAATCTCATCAAAGGCTCGAATTTTGTTTTGATATAGAATTTCTATACGTTTTGATCGATTTGAAAGCATATGACTTACAAATCCTACTATTATTCCACTAATAATTGGCGAAAATATAGCAAGCCATTTGAAAATTTCTAAATTGTTCATTGGTATGGTTTTAACAAATCTAACAATTTTTTGTTTTAAAAACTTTTATAAATCCCCTCAACAAATCAACAACAACCGATATTCCCCATCATTTTCTATTGGTGCTCTATGAATACAAGGCAACACTTGTTGTTTTGGATGATCTACGGCTAGTCGCCAAAGATGTCCTAACCCTAAATTAATAGGTTCTGCTTCGTCATGTAGCTGATAATGCAAATCAAAATAATTTTCTTTCAAAAAATATTCGAATTCTTCCGCTGGTCCGTCATGCAGTTCTTTTAGCTTTTGTCGAATTTCCGGAATCAGGATTTTTTGCTCGGCTTGAGAATTAGCAATAATATCACTTGCTGCTCCGTGATAGGTACATAAAAAAGTATCTGTTGCAATGGGCGAGCGATCCACATGAAACGAATATACATCTGTGGATATGAAATCAAATTCATCATCACGATCATAACACTTCAGTAAATTAAGAGCCGGCGAAGCGCCAAAATCAGTTAATAATTGCAAATCATTTAAAATTATTTTCCTTGCTATATTTCCCTTTTCCGAGAGTTGGAGCGCGATTAGATCTTCAGGATAAATTTCTGTTATATTTTCTGCTATATTTTCTTGTAAAGATAACTGGGCAACAATCTCGTTAAAATCGCCATCCAAATCTCTGTACCAGCAAAGCGCATTCATTTCGCCTTTAAAATCGGTATGTACAAGGTCAGAGAAAGTAGATACTGTTCCAATTTGGTTATTGTCAGAAAATGTATTGCTCATAGTAATAGTAAGAAGCTGGTTGCTTCGTGCATTACAAAATTATGCAATAGTAAGCAGTTGCAGTATTTTTCACAAAAAAAAGATCAAACATTATAAACGTTTGATCTTTTAATCTTATCTAAGATGCCTTAATTAGCGGTTTTCAAATTCCCTGCGGTTGTAAAAAGCATCATCATTACTGTCATAGTTAGGATCATTTTCAGGATAATAGGACTTCATAACTCTTCTTTCATATTCCCTGTCAAAATTATGCTGCGTGTTATATCTGCTTGTTTTTCTAAAGGTATCATAGCCAATACTGTTAGCCATAACAATTTTTGTGTCTTTATTTATGTTTACAGATCCAATTGGTATAATAATATGGCTGTCTCCTTCTTTATAGATAAACTCCTTTCCGTTGTCGTTCTGTATAGCATTGCGCACATCATTGTGGTTGTCCTCTATTAGTCCTTTATCTAATTTTACATCCAGATAGACAACGCGCTGCATATCCTTATTAACCCAGAGATTATCGATTTTGCCTATTGTATGGTTTTCTGCGTCTACTATCTTCCACCCTCTTACATCAGAATAATTGGAAGCAACTTTATAATCGGATAGTTCGTCTAGTTTGTATAAGTTTTTGTCTTTATTTTCCATGATTTTTTTAGTATTATATACTGTTTTTATTTGCTGTTAACTCCAGAAAACTATTTAATTTTCACAATTCGAAAGGACAAAATTGTCCAACTGTTTTCTGGTTAGCTTTCTATTGTGCACTTGTAGTGTTTTCGATTTCAACGTTACTTTCACTTTGAGTTTCATTATCACTCGAATACATGTAATATATAAGTGCTGCTATCAACAACACAGCCACAATCCAGGGCCATACTGGTCTTTTTTTCTCAATTTTAATTTCTGCCATAACTTTATTTTTTTAGATTATATACTATTTTTATATAGTAATAAAGATACAAATGAGAATAAGCTAAGAAGTATTTAATTCCAGCAGAATGTTACACAATTTCCAGCAGATTGATTTTAAGGTATTTAATTAAAAAACTGGAAGTAAATAAAAGTTAGCTGATTCTATCAAGCCATTTTACAATACTTTCAGCAGTTTCATTCCACTGAGGGTTTAATATCAAAAAATGATCCTTGCCCGCTAGTTTTTTGTAACAGGTGATAGAATAAAAGTTTTTGTATTTTTTGTAATTCCAATACAGCACTTTAGAAGTAACAAATTTGTCCTCTGATCCTGCTATAAAAAAAAGGGGAACATGTTTTTTCCTGAAGTTTACTCTTGTATTTTTAAGCAACAGATCACACAAAGCCCTTTGTGATTCAGGGATTATAAAATCGTCAAATTCGATTATTTGTTCTTCTTCCAATGCAGAATTATACAATATATTCTGCCACTTTTTAAACGTTAGCACAATACTTTTATCTGAAAAAAAAATATTTAAAAATTGGAGTATATTTTTATAAAATGCAAGCTTTTTAAAAGACAAACCTGCTGGCGGAAAAGAGCTGATACAAACGCCGGCAAATGCAAGGTCCTGCTGAACAAGCAACTGAACTAAGAGACCGCCGTAAGAGTGACCAATTAAAATTGGTTTTTCCTGAAGCTGTTCTATAATTTCGGTATAATAGCATAAAAGTTCAGACAAACTTATTGAACCCATTTTATTACAGGAATTTTCGTTCCGTAAATTTCCCGGAGTATCATTTTTATGGATCCATGGCGGCGCTACAACTTTGTATCCTTTGCTTTTAAAATACCAAAGCCATTGCTCCCAATAATAATGACTCACAAAAGCCCCCGAAATAAACACAATTGTTTTTGTAGTAATCTGATGCATACACTGTTTTTTTAAGTCTAAAAAAAACCGCAGCCATGATTATTTTTTAAACAGACTGGGGTTCTATAATAAATTTTCAGGGAGATAAATGTGGTATCAGGAGAGAAATATTTGCCCCGGCATTTTGAAGGGTCGTACCAAAGGAAGTTGTTATATTTCCCCAATCAATTTTGATTTAATTAAATTTCACCAAAAAATTATAAACGTTCGTACCAGTCTAAAATAAAATCGGCAACACTTTCCCATCCTTTTTCTCCGCAGATAAAATGGCTTTTCCCCTGAAAAATCTTCAGATCGACACGGCTGTTTTTATCTTTATATTTTTTTGCCAAAGTTGTTGTAAGAGCCGCGGGAAAAATATTATCACTTCCCCCTCCAATAAATAAAATGGGCTCGTGCGGTTTTTTAAAATCAATGTTAGAAAAAGAGTTCAGTACCAGTTCACGGCTTACTTTAAAGCTTTCCGGCACTGCGTAAGTGGCAAAAGCATTCGCTTTTTCGCTTTCTGACTGCAGGGTATTAAAAAAACTTTTATTGTACCATTCACGGCTGCCCATATAGTAGTCTTTGCCGGAGAAAAAGCCAAACGCAGGCAATACAGTTTTTAAGGTTTGAAACGGAGGAAATACATTTTTCGGCGGGGCTCCGTCAATACTTACCGCGGCGGCGGCCTTTCCTAATTCCAACAGTTTCATTACAGCCATTCCCGCCATAGAATGCCCAATAATTAATGGCTTTTCCGGCAAACTGTCGATCAGTTTGGCGATGTTGCCAACCACATCTGTAAATCCTGTTTTAGTAAGCTCCGGATGCACCTGATTTCTTAAATCTGCAGGATTGCCATTATGCCCCGGATTAGCTGGCGTATAAACTGTATAGCCCTTTTTTTCATAATGGCTTTTCCAATTTGCCCAGCTTAAATCATTCACAAAGTTTCCATGTATCAGAATTATGGATTTTGATTTTGTCATAATATTAATTTTTTAGTGATGAATAAAGTGCAGCTTACTGCTTTTGAGTTTTTAAATCAGTAAATCTTAACTTAATTGCTTAACATTTAAAACTATAGCAATCTTTAAGCCTGAACAACAAACAACACATTATCAATAGTTTACAAAGAAATAATTTTATTGGATTGCTAAATTTCGTTAATCGCAAATATTTTTTTACGATATTTAAATAATTAGTGGTCTTTGAAGTAATGATATCAATTATATTAAACATTCTAATTACAGCCAAAAGTAGTTAGTATTACTAACTTGTTACTAGTCCAGTTTTTGCATTAATTGATTTTCTGGCTTTTAATTTTCCTTCAATAATTTTTCTGAAATCTTTTTTTGAATATATACTTGTAGATATGCTTAAATCTAATACTAAGCAGGCTGAAGAGCTATTTGTTTTTATTAAAATTTGCTAAGATGCGTTTATTTATAAAAAAAATAATGCAAAGTCTAATATTGCGAAAATAAAAAGCAAAGACTTAGAATTTTAATAATTAATTATATAGAAAAATATATTTCAGTACGCTCATCAAATTTGGTTGCAAATTATAAACTGCAACATCTTCAATTTAAACGAGTAAATATCTTTCTTTTCAAGTTCTTAATTTTGATAAAATCTTTATTTCTGATTAACCAGAAAACCATAAAGTGAGATAATTTTCGTGTTACTCAGAAAATTAAATTTTTATTTTATTGAAAGTATTTTAATTCATTCATATAGAAATTAAAAAGTGATTAATCCAAATTTTAAATAATTACTAACATGAAAACAAGTCTAATTTATTTTCGATTATTTTTTTTGTTTCTGCCAGCAATTTCCTTTGCCCAGGAAACCCCTAAAAACTTCAAAGGAGATGCACAGTTGGATATCAGGACCTCTAAACCGGACTGGAATGCTTTCCTGTATCCCAAAGCGCCAAAAGATTCGCCAAATGTCTTGTTTATACTATATGATGATACCGGCCAGGCTACCTGGTCCCCGTATGGAGGACGGGTAAATATGCCAGTTTTAGAAAGTCTGGCAAAAGATGGATTGACTTACACGCAATGGCATACTACCTCAGTGTGTTCACCAACACGTTCCGCTTTGCTCACAGGGAGAAACCATCATCAAAATGGTTATGGATCAATTGCCGAGACCGCAGTAGGTTTTGCGGGCTATAGCGGGCATATTCCGCAATCCAATGCCACCATTGCCACCGTTTTAAGAGATGCAGGCTACTCCACATTCTGGATCGGTAAAAATCATAATGTACCCGTTGATGCTTTTGGAATGGGAGCTTCTAAGAAAGACTGGCCACTGGGACAGGGTTTTGATCGCTATTATGGTTTCATTGGCGGAGAAACCAATCAGTGGTATCCTGCTTTGACAGAAGATAACCACGCTATTGACCAGCCCTATCTTCCTGAACAGGGTTATCACCTCTCCAAAGACCTTGCCGATAAGGCCATACAATATATAAGCGATTCCAAACAGGCAAGCCCCGACAAGCCTTGGTACATGTGGTATTGCCCGGGGGCGAACCATGCGCCCCACCATGCCCCTAAAGAATATATTGATAAATATAAAGGCAAGTTTGATGATGGTTATGATGCTTACAGGGACTGGGTACTCAAACGTATGATTGATAAAGGTATCCTTCCGAAAGATACAAAACTGTCATTGGAAAATCCAATGCCCAAAGGAACTTTTTCGGAACTGGATATGGTACGCCCATGGAATACGCTTTCTGGTGACGAAAAAAAATTATTCTCGCACATGGCCGAAGTATTTGCAGGATTTTCAGAATACACTGATGCCCAGGTTGGACGCGTAATCCAATACCTAAAAGAATCAGGACAATATGAGAATACAATTATCCTTTATGCTGCTGATAATGGCGCTTCTGCTGAAGGCAGCCCTAATGGAACAGTAAATGAAAACTATTACTTCAACTCCTATCCTGATGATATTAAAAATAATATTGCACAGATCAATAAACTGGGAACTGTAGATTCATACAACCATTATCCGACAGGATGGGCAATGGCTTTCTCCACACCTTATAAAATGTTTAAACGTTACTCCGGTTACAGTGGGGGTACCTGTGACCCGCTGGTGATCAGCTGGCCAAAAGGCATCAAAGCCCGGGGAGAGCTTCGCAGCCAGTACTACCATGCAACGGATATAGTCCCAACAATATTAGATGCCTGCGGAGTTAAAATGCCCGAATATGTAAACGGTGTAAAACAAACACCACTGGCCGGGGTTTCCATGATTTCGAGCTTCAAAGAGGCCAATGCGCCAACGCAGAAGAAAATACAATATTATGAAATGCTCGGTACACGGGGCTTGTGGAAAGAGGGCTGGATGGCCACTGCAACCCATGGTCCGATGCCGTCTGATCTGGGGAACTTCGACAAAGATAAATGGGAACTCTACCATACTGATGCCGACCGCTCACAATCAAAAGATTTAGCTGCCCAATATCCTGAAAAAGTAGAAGAATATAAAAAACTATGGATGCAGGAAGCCCAAAAAAACAACGTCCTGCCCCTTAATGACCTTGCAGTTAAGGAATTTATAAAATATGAATATTATGTCGCTGTTCCACCGGACGGCAAATACACGTACTACCCTCATACAACAGCTGTTCCTGAAGCGAATGCCGCGCCGACGACCGGAAGATCATTCAAAATTTTGGCTGAAGTAAATTTAAAAGCCGATGCGAAAGGCGTAATTGTATCTCAGGGATCCCGCTTTGGAGGATATACTTTATATCTGAAAGATAACAAAGTAAATTTTGAATATAACTTTCTTGGCCTGGATCCCCTGCAAAAACTAAGCTATGCAATGCCAGCTGGCAAGCATATTATCGGAGTTGAATTTTTAAAAGAAAAAATGAGCGAAAAAGCAGAATGTCTGGGAACTATGAAGTTATATATTGATGATAAAGTTGTCGCACAGGCGCCATTTCGAACTCATTTACATCGTTATTCATTAAATAGTGGCGAAGGGCTTGCTGTAGGATATGATGTAGGTGATGTGGTGAGTAAAAGTTATAATTACAAGTTTCCTTTTACCGATGGTGAAATTAAAAAAGTTACATTCGATGTAGGCAAGGATCTATATATTGATGTAGAGCGGGAATTTGAGCGAAAAATGAAAACTGAATAACGTTGAATTTAATTAAGAGCTTCCAATTAGGAAGCTTTTTTTTTAAGGTTGCTTGTATATTAATTTTAAAAAAAATAGTATACCTCAAAACTATATCGTAATATTGCAATATAGATATAAAACAATGGGAGCTACAAAAACAGATCATTTTACAGACAATCAAAACGAACTTGCGGTTTTAGCTAAGGCTTTGGGGCATCCTGCACGAATCGCCATTATGGAATATTTACTAAAAGTAGATGCCTGTATCTGTGGAGATATAGTTAATGAATTGCCGCTATCTCAGCCAACAGTATCGCAACATCTTAAGGAACTTAAAAGTGCAGGCTTAATAAAAGGCAGTATTGACAGCAACTCTATTTGTTACTGCATTAATGAACCGGGATTAGAAAAAATAAAAGGATTTTTTGAACACATCAGCACTCATTTAGAAAAAAAGAGAAACGAGTGCTGCTAAAATTTATACATTATGAAACTTTCAGAAATTAAAGAAGTACTAAAAACAGTGGAGGCTGTAAATTTTGAATTGCCTAATGGGAATTTTGTTCCGGAATATTTCCATGTTACAGAAGTTGGTTTAATTACAAAAAACTTCATTGACTGCGGAGGAACAGTAAGAAAAGAAACTGTTGTAAACTTTCAGCTTTGGAATGCCAATGATTACGAACATAGACTTAAACCACAAAAACTAATTCATATCATTGAACTTTCAGAAAAGGTTCTTGGTATTGAAGATTATGAAATTGAAGTTGAATATCAAGATACTACAATTGGTAAATATGATTTAGGTTTTAATGGTAAAAATTTCATTCTGCTTAATAAACAAACTGCCTGTCTTGCTCAGGAACAGTGCGGGATACCAACAGATAAACCAAAGATAAAATTATCACAGTTAAATGCTGACAGCTCAAATTCATGCGCACCCGGATCAGGTTGTTGTTGATTTTTAAATAACCATTAAAAATCTATTATAATTACTAGACAAACTATGTTATTTACCGAAATTAAGAATACCACTAATTCATTTGATTTTAATCAGATCCCGGAGGAACGCAAAGCTATTCTGCAGCCTTTAGTTGATTATATTCAGAATAAAGTCGACAATAAACACCCTATACGGCTAAATTTAATCTGTACGCACAATTCCAGAAGAAGCCATTTGTCTCAGGTTTGGGCGCAGACCGCGGCTGCCAATTATAACATACAAAATGTTTCCTGTTATTCGGGAGGTACAGAAGCTACTGCCCTGTTTCCGATGGTAGCCGAAACGCTGCAATATTCAGGATTTAAGGTTAAGGTTATTTCAGAAGGACAAAATCCTGTTTATTCCATAAAGTTTGCATCGAATGAACTTCCGGTTATCGGCTTTTCTAAAACCTATGATGATGATTTTAATCCTCAGAGTGAATTTGTTGCCATAATGACCTGTTCGCAGGCAGATGGAGGCTGTCCTTTTATTTCCGGTGCCGAAAAACGTATTCCAATAACTTTTGAAGATCCAAAGGTTTCAGACGGAACACCAAAACAAAAAGAGGTATATCTGGAGCGCAGTCTTCAAATTGGAACTGAAATATTTTATGTGTTCTCACAAATTAAACAATAATGTCAGCAAATAACTGTACACCAGCCGTAGGACGCAAGAAATTAGGATTTTTGGATCAATTTTTAACGCTTTGGATATTTCTTGCTATGGCTCTTGGTGTAGGAATTGGTTATTTTATTCCCTCGAGCGGAAATTTTATTAATTCTTTTTCAAGCGGAACAACCAATATTCCTTTAGCTATTGGTCTCATACTTATGATGTATCCGCCTCTGGCAAAAGTGAAATACGAAAAGATGGGACAGGTTTTTAGAAATACTAAAATTCTGGTCGCTTCGCTATTTTTAAACTGGATTGTGGGACCTGTTTTAATGTTTGCCCTTGCTTTGCTTTTTTTAAATGGTTATCCGGAATATATGATCGGTGTGATCTTAATTGGTTTGGCGCGCTGTATTGCCATGGTTGTAGTCTGGAATGATCTTGCGGATGGAAACAGAGAATATGCTGCAGGACTTATTGCCTTGAATAGTATTTTTCAGGTACTGCTTTATAGCGTATATGCTTATATTTTTATAACAGTACTGCCGCCCTATTTCGGATATAATGGTTTTGAAGTAAATATCAGTATTGGTCAGATTGCCGAGAGTGTCGGAATATATTTGGGAATTCCTTTCGCACTGGGAGTTATATGCCGTTATGCCCTTATTGCAATAAAAGGATCTGAATGGTTTGAAAGTAAATATGCACCGTTTATTTCTCCTATAACTCTAATATCTCTGCTTTTTACAATCATTGTGATGTTCAGCCTTAAAGGAGAACTAATTGTTCAAATTCCTATGGATGTTGTTCGTATTGCAGTTCCCTTGGTAATTTACTTTACCATTATGTTTATCATCAGCTTTTTTGTTGGAAAATATTTTGGTGCAGACTATTCAAAAGCAACAGCAATAGCTTTTACGGCTACAGGAAACAATTTTGAACTTGCAATTGCTGTCGCTATCGGTGTCTTTGGCATAAACAGCGGTCAGGCATTTGCAGGAGTCATTGGACCTTTGGTAGAAGTGCCGGCGCTTATTGCACTGGTTAATGTTGCTTTCTGGTTTAGAGAGAAGTATTATTCGAATCAGTAACCAGTTAATTAATCGATATATAAAACAAAAAAAAAGAGCTAATTAGCTCTTTTTTTATTTCTAAAACAATGTTTCTTAGTATTCTAACAATGTTTTATGTTTGATTAATAATACATATAAAGCATTATTTTCGAATTTGAACTCTCTATAACTTTTTCAAGTCTTTTAAAAAATACTTCACTTACCATTGGGCAGCCATGGCTGTTTATAATATAATATTCTTTTTCTTCATCAGGAACTTCTTTATAACGGTGCAATACAATAGCTCTTTTCAGGGCATTGCTATTCGTTTCATCAAGACCATTAAGTCTGAAAGCTTTGCCAAAAACACCGGTATATGATTTCTCAATAGAATATCGGCCTAGCGAGGAGCAGTTAGAATTTGGTGTATTGCTAAATTGCAAAATATCGCCTTTTATTCCTGTTTCTGATCCCGAACCGTGTGCAACAAGCCCCTGGTCTATTATCTGATCATTCTCAAGATCATAAACAAAAAAACGATTCTTTCCTGATTTGATTTTCATATCTACAAGAAAAGCAATTTTCTTGCTGTAAGTGCGGTTTGCAGAAGTAAAAGATTTGATCTCGCTTACATGATTTGTAAGTCGTGCGAATTCAACTTCAGATAACATTTCTTTTTTATCCGTTACATTGTAGGTTGTAAAAGAACTCAAAGAAAGAAGCAGTGCAATAAAAAATATTCTCATACGCAACAGTAAATTTTAAGTTAAACAGCAGATTGGGATTGCCTTATCATAATTTATTTTTACCAATATTATGATGTTGCAAATTTATCAACAATTTTTACACAATTCCCATGTTTCATAAGTTAAATATATTATAAATATTTCATAACATGAACTTTATCATTGTTTTTTTTCAAAATTCACTCCTTTTTTTAAAAAACATGATATAAATAAGTAGGAATTTAAGGTATTTTTAATTAGAAGAAAGTAAAAAGTCTCATTCGCCGCGGCGAATGAGACTTTTAGTTAAGAGGGATATAAATCTTAATTTTTTAACGCCAACCCAGTTCTGGGGCAATATATTTTAGTATAGACGACAATATATGTACGTTGTAATCAACACCCAAGGTATTTGGAATGGTGAGCAGTATTGTATCCGCTTCCTGAATAGCCTCGTCCTGAGCCAGTTCAGCAATTAGTTTTTCCGGCTCAGCTGCATAACTTTTTCCAAAGATTGCGCGTTTATCTCTTTCGATATTACCAAAACTGTCCGAGCCCTTAGCCTGATTTCCAAAGTAATATTTATCCTGATCGTTTACCAATGCAAAAATAGAACGGCTTACCGAAACTCTTGGCTGGTGCTCGTGTCCTGCATTTTTCCACGCTTCTTTATACAACCTGATTTGTTCTGCCTGTTGAATATGGAAGGGTTTACCATTTTCGTCGTACTTCAGGGTAGAACTTTGCAAATGCATCCCCTTTTCGGCTGCCCAGATAGCTGTGGCATTAGAGGCGGCTCCCCACCAGATACGATCTCGTAATCCTTCTGAATGTGGTTCTAAACGCAATAAACCCGGCGGATTTGGAAACATAGGATACGGGTTTGGCTCAGCAAATCCCTCCCCTTTAAGACCTTCCAAAAACTCTAAAGCCTTTCTGCGTCCCATATCAGCATCAGTTTCACCTTCCAGAGGTTCATAACCAAAAGAGCGCCAACCGTCAATGACCTGCTCCGGCGATCCTCTGCTGATTCCTAATTGTAAACGTCCTCCTGAAATTAAGTCTGCAGCACTGGCATCTTCCACCATATATAGCGGATTCTCATATCGCATATCAATCACACCTGTTCCAATTTCAATTTGGCTCGTTTTAGCACCAATAGCCGAAAGTAATGGAAAAGGAGATGCAAGCTGTGTTGCAAAATGATGAACACGGAAATAAGCACCGTCTAAACCAATTTCTTCTGCAGCAACAGCCAAATCAATTGACTGAAGCAGTGTATCAGCCGCTGTACGAGTTTGATAGGATGGATGATTGGCCCAATGCCCAAACGATAAAAATCCTATTTTTTTCATAGATCCTATTATTATTTTACAATTTTAAATATACAAACAGAAAAGAACTTTTTCTCATTATTACAGTACATCTTTACGATTAAGAAATGTAAGTAACAAATTTATCTATTGAAGTTCTCACTTTTTTAAGGTTTACCAGCCAGTCAGCGGTTTCATCCCTATATCCTAACGGAAGTAATACAACACTTTTAAGACCCTGTTTATTTAATTCTAATATTTTATCCAATTCAGGCGGCAAAAATCCTTCAATTGGTGTAGCATCTACATTTTGCTCAGCGGCAGCAGCAATCGCGATACCAAATGATATGTATGCTTGTTTGGCCGCATGATTTGCATGCCATTCCTGACCCAAAGGTTCGTACATTGACCATAGCCTTTCTTTGTAAGCATCCATCGCATCTAATGGCAAACCGCGTTCCTGAACCGTTTTATTAAATACAGCTTCTATTCTTTCAAGAGAATAACTATCCCAGGCTGCAAAAACTAATAAATGTGATGCATCTGTAATTTGACTTTGGTCAAAACTAACTGCTTTTATCTTTTCTAATAATTCCTTATTTGAAATAACAAATATTTGATAAGGCTGCAAACCTGATGATGAGGGTGATAATCTTGCAGCTTCTAATATATAATCCAGTTTTTCCTGAGGAATAACTTTTCCATTCATTTTTTTCGTGGCATATCTCCACTTTAGGGCATCTAACAATTTCATTTTACTTAAATTTTTAATTCATATCTCAAAAATACAACTATTTAATTGTTTAAGCAGCTTAAAAAACATCTTCATTAATTGTACTCCTGAGTTTATGAAACCAACTATAATCACCGAATTCCAGATAATGTACTTTATTTTGCAACATTTTTATAAATAACAAATTTTTTTAATGAAACACAGTTGCATTTAAAAATAAGAATTTTATATTTGTACTGATGATTGTTCAGAATGAAAAAGAAATTTAAATTTATTACTCTTTTTATGCCGCTGCTGGTAGTATTTGCAATACTATTTCCGGCAGTACATTCTTATGAACATATACAGAATCATAATTCTGCACATAAAAGTTCAATACAACATCATTCACACAAAAGCGAATTTAAAATACACGATCATTCTACAGAAGAATGTTCGATCTGTCATTTTAAATTTAGTCCCGTTAGTACATTCTCTTTTGTACATTTCGATTTTTATAAAAGCTTTAGCATTACTACAAATGTTGGTTTTTATTTTAAAGCCTACTCTTCCTTTTTTAAAGGATCCCTTTTCGCACTTCGTGCACCACCCAGAATTTAAATAAATAAATAAGCCATCATTTCACGATGAAATGTACACGCATTTTTTATTTAGAATTGAATGCTGTCGAAAATCCAATTGTTTTTTATTTCTTTTATTTTTGAAAGCTTCATTTCTTTCAGGATTTCTGTAGTCATAAATAACATTTTATGTTATCATTAAATCAATTTTGATATTCATAATTCGACTTCAAATTCATTCAAAATAAAACCTGAAAACTTATTTAGGTACATGCCGTATGTTTCATTTTAAAACTAGTTAAATAGGTCTCAATTGTAAATTGATTCAGGAATATTTTTTCGTTTTAAAAGTGAAACGCTTATTTCACAAGATGCTTATTAGAGCATAATTCACCCCATTATTTATAAAAATTACGTAATGCCATCATTGCTATTCTGAGATAGCTGTGCTGTATTGTTGTATCCTTTTCTTTCGTAACCCAATTTAATATTTATGAATATAATCCAGACCAAATCAAACAAGATGAAAATACTACAACTTGCCTTTTCGCTTCTTGCAATGTCTTTTTTTGTTACCGCTTGTTCAAGTGATAATGAGCAAATTGACACAGAATATCCCGTTATTGATGTTTCTGCTTCGAATGCTTTTCCTGTGCAATGCAGCGAAATTACCCGCGGACAAAAAATTACTTTCACAACAAAATTTACAGATAATGCCGAATTAGGTTCTTACAGTCTTGATATACACCACAATTTTGATCATCATACGCATAGTACAGAAGTCAATGATTGTATATCAGATCCAATTAAAAAACCTGTAAATCCGTTGCTTTATATTAATTCCGTAACTATTCCCGCAGGGCAAAAAAGTTACGAAGCCGTTCAGGAAATCAGTATTCCGCAGGATATTGATCCCGGAGATTATCATTTTTTAATCCGCCTGACGGATAAAGAGGGCTGGCAGACTATTAAAGGTTTAAGCATTAAAATATTATAAGCCGATTTTGATGTATAAAACCAAATTAAATCGATTCCGAATTTTTTGTCTGCTTTTTTGTTTTGCTATAGTTTCAAAAACGGCAGCACAATCAGTTCGTGTATCAGGTAAGGTACTTTCCAGTGAAATGGGTTCACTGGAAGGTCTTACCGTTATTATTCAGCCTGTTAATGTAACCACAATTACAGACAAAAAGGGTCATTTTTATTTTACAAATATTCCAAAAGATTCGAAAAGCTTAACGATAAACTACGCAGGTTATCTGCCTTATGAAATGAAGCTTTCGCTGAAAGAAAGTACCGTTTTATTGCCGGATATTTTCTTAAAACCAGACATAAAAGAATTAGAAGAAGTGATTGTTTCCGATCATTTTGGCTTTCGCCGAAAAAAAGAAGAATCCTTAAATATCGAAACCGTGAATAGCAGTTTTATCCAGAGGAATCTCGGCGGAAGCCTGATGCAATCGCTGCAGCGAATTCCCGGTGTAAAAACGATTTCCATTGGTTCCGGAAGTTCAAAACCTTTAATCCGCGGCCTCAGTTTTAATCAGGTTATTGTGGTCGAAAACGGCATTAAACACGAAGGCCAGCAATGGGGCGCAGATCACGGACTAGAAATCGATCAATATGCGGTAAATCGTGTCGAAATTATCAAAGGCCCTTCATCTTTTATGTACGGATCTGATGCTATTGGCGGAGCGGTCAATATAAAACCGGTTCCCGCGCCTTCAAAAAATACATTGGGCGGAAGCATTGATTTTACCGGAAAAAGCAATAATGAACAATTTGGCGGATCAATCAATCTGTTTGGCCGCAATGAAAAATGTTTTTTTGATACCCGAATGACGGTTATGGATTACGGAGATTATCGTGTTCCCACAGATACGGTTCATGTTTACAATTACGCTGTTCCGTTGTATAAAAATCGCTTGCGAAATACCGCAGGACGCGAACTCGATTTGCACGCAAGTACAGGGTATGTTTCCGAAAAATTTAAATCGGTTTTATATGCCAGTAATGTTTACAGCAAAAGCGGCTTTTTTGCCAATGCTCACGGACTTGAACCCCGAAATGTTGATACAGAACTTCACGACAAATCGAGCCGTGATATTTTGATGCCTTTTCAGGAAGTTACGCATACTAAAATTAGCAATACAACTTCTTTCAAAATAGGAAATCATCAGTTGGAAACGCAATTGGGATTTCAGAAGAATTTCCGTCGCGAATGGAGTCATTATGTCAACCATGGTTTTATGCCGCCCTTATATCCTGATGATATGTACGCCCCTCAACATCTGGAAAGACAATACGATAAAGAGGTTTTTTCTATCGCAATTAAAGACGAATTTTCGATAAATAAACATCAGTTTACTGTGGGAATCAATGGCGAAAAACAGCAGAATACGATTAATGGCTGGAGTTTTTTAATTCCTGCTTTTCAGCAAATTACTACTGGATTATTTGCTTATGATAAAATCCGGATCAATGATTTATGGCTGCTTCACGGCGCTGTTCGACTCGATTATGGTAAAATCGAAATGGAACAATACAAGGATTGGTTTCCAAGTGAAATTACAGAAAATGGCCAGACAACGTCTCAATATTTAAAACGTTCAGACGATTTGACCCGAACATTCCAAAGTTTCAACTGGTCAGCGGGAGTGAATTATAATCCGGGAAAATTGGCTTTAAAAGCAAATCTGGGAACGAGTTTTAGAATGCCGATTGCAAAAGAACTGGCTTCAAACGGTGTTAATTATCATTATTTCAGATTTGAAAAAGGAAATCCCAATTTATCTGCAGAACGTTCGTACCAATTAGATCTTGGAATGGAATGGCAGGAAAATAAATGGTCCATTCAGCTGAGTCCATTTTTTAATTATTTCCCCAATTATATTTATCTGAATCCCACTTCGCAGCATGATATTTATTACGGAGCAGGAAATCAGGTGTTTGAATATGAGCAAAGTAAAGTCATGCGATACGGTGGCGAATTGCAAACGCGTTATCAGTTTCTGCCTGTTTTAAGTATCGAAATTCTGGCCGAATATCTTTATTCTGAACAATTATCGGGAAACAAAAAGGGCTATACACTTCCTTTCTCTCCTCCTGCTTCAGTTTTGTTTGGAATGACGTACAGTCCGAAAATCAAAAATTGGGGAGACACTTATTTTTCGCTCGATTATCGTTATACAGCCGCACAAAACCAGATTGTTCCTCCCGAAAAGAAAACCGCGAGCAGCAATGTTTTCAACCTTGCTTTGGGAACGAAATTAAAAACCGGACAACAGGATTTTACAATCAGCCTGCAGGTTCAAAACCTGTTTAATACCAAATACCTCAATCACACGAGTTTTTACCGGTTAATTGAGCTTCCTGAGGCAAGCCGAAATATTATCCTTTCGGTAAAAGTTCCGTTTTTAATTCATCACTAAAATTTTAAATCAAATTAATTAATCCTAACCATTTGGCTTTAATGTCTAAAATTAACCACATAGAAAACATAGATATGATTTTGAAAAAAGTAAACCAAAAGAAACTCGTTTCTCACACATAGCTATGTTTGTTAATGCAAGTGAAACGCCTTTTTTTGAGTTCAATAATTCTATGTTTCTATGTGTTAGAAAACAATACACCAAGTGGGTTAAATCCTAAATCTTATGAAAAAAGTAAAATTATTTGTTCTGTTTCTTCTTACTGCTGCTGCGTTCACTTCCTGTGATAACGATGATAACCAGGAAGCTGCAAAACCAACAGCAGAAAATATTGAAATTGGAACCGCCAATAACAAACGCGCTTTAATTGGCCGTGATTTTCATTTTAATGCCGATGTTGTTGCCGGCGATAAAATTGCCGATGTACAGCTAAAAATCCTTCCAAAAAGTGGAGAAACCTACGCAAAAGACTGGAAACTGGAATTTAAATGGCCAGAATACATCGGAACAAAAAACACCAATGTACACAAACATTTTACAATTCCTGCCGATGCTCCGGAAGGCAAATTTGATTTCTATTTTATTGTCTTGGATGAAAATGGAACCCAACTCGAGATCAAAGAAGAAATTACGATTACAGATCCCGCCAATATGCCTGCTGATCCTTTAATTGGTCGCGATATGATTTCCAGAAACGATGATCTGATTTATTATATGGAAACCTGGGTGGAGCCGGAATTAATCTTCAAAAAAAATGATTTGCTGACAGCCCATGCGCAGGTTAGCCAGATTGTGGGCGACGGAATTTTATATTCTGTTTTAATCAAAAAAAGTCTCAACTATCATCCTGAAAGCATCGATAATCTTGATTTTAAAAAGGTGATTGTAATTTCAAAAGTAGAACACAAAGACCTTCCTGCTGCTTCAAAAATTGCTACGCTTCAAAAAATAAATGACGTATGGGGTGGAGAAAGTATCACGATTGGCGCTGATAAAGATGCTATTGGCGAAGCAACAACTTTAGATAAATCTTGGCAATCCGGTCAATACAATTGGGTAATTCTTTATAAAAATACCACACACAATTTGAGCGTCTATAAATCGATGCCAATTACCATTAGTTTCTAAATAAACCCAAATATTAATTTAAATACATTTTACAATGAAAAACAATTATTTCAAACTGATTTTCTTATTTGCTTTATCAACTTTCGTGATCTCCTGTAGTAATGATGACGACAACAATGTTGAAACTCCCGACGAAACGCTTTCAGAATTTAAATACCTTAGAATTTTACTTTCTGACGAAAAAACAAATGAAATCACACTGGTAAATCCGGTTGATGCAACGACAGCTTTTTTTAATGCTAAATTTGCAAAATCCTCTCTTTACACCACAGAATCCGGAAGATACGCAGGAATTATTCACAGAGCCGACAACACGGTTCAAACTTTTGACAGCGGTTTTGAAAGTCATGGCGATCATGTTGATGTAGATGGTATTCCGCAATTTGGTGCTTTGACAGGACAATCGCTTTTGCCAACCCATTTTAAAAGTAAAATTGGTGAATTATTGACTTTTAATGACGGAGACGGCACATTGTCTGTGGCAAAGGAATCTGAAATTAATACTCCGGGTGCGACATTTAAAGTAATAAATGCAGGACTTTTGGCGCATCACGGTGCAATGGCTACTTTTACTAACGGAGCTTATGCTATTACCGAAAAAGATAATTCGATTACAGGAACGCTTCCTGAAAAAGTAAAAATTATAGACAATACCGGTAAAACACTTTTTGACGCCACAATTGTTACCAAAGGAATTCACGGAAATGCTTCTGACGGAACATATGCTGTTTTTGGTTCTGCAAGCGGTGTTCTTGTTGTGGAAAATACAGGAAAACAAAAGTTAATTGCTCTTCCTGAAGATTTTGGAACTGCCTGGTTTGGAAGTATTTTAGAAACTTCAACTAAAGGAAAATTTGTAGGTTATACTGCGGCAAAAGGAGCATATTTAATTGATGTTGTAAACGGCACAATTAAGCCAATTCTGCAAAACACGACTATTATGCAATGTAAAGTAAGCTACAATCATAGTAAACTGGGAATTTTATTGCATTCGGGAGAATTCAAATTATATGACCTGAATAGTCTGGCAGTTGAAAAAGAAGAAAAAATTATCGCCGAAACTGCAACTGATGCTGCTTTAAAACCACAAATTCAGTTAACAGAGAAATTTGCTTACATCACATCTACAAATACAGGAGAATTATTGCAATTGAATTTGACTTCTATGGAAATTGTGAAAAAAATCAAGGTTTCAAAAACGCCTTATATGATTACGATCCTTGGGTTTGAAAACAGTGAAAGTCACTAAGTTTTATCCTGATAATAGAAAAATAAGCTGCCACTGGCAGCTTATTTTTTTTGAAGTCAAAGCTTCTTTGCAATTAATTATTTGATTTTAAATTTCCTGAATCATCCACTTGTAGATCTGTAGGAGAATCAGGCTCCTCATTTGCATTTTTTGGTGATTCTAATTTCTCATCACTATTTTCAAGAGGTTTGTCTTGTTCGTCAGGACTAAAATCTCCGGATCCGCTATATTGATTTCTGGCATTAAATCCCTGATCGGTATCCTTAAATTCCTCGTTGTCCGTACTATCATTTTGTTGCTTTTCCATAATTTACTCATTTTCGTTTTTATCCTGAGCATCATGACCTTCCAATTTTACAAGCTTATTATAAATACCCAACAGTAAAAATGGAGCAGCCCACTGCCCTACAAATAAAGCATTATGGCTTTTACCCAGACATTTTAGAGTAAGAGATGTTCCCATTGCAGCCAATGAAGCATACAAAAATAAATCTGACGGCAATTTTGATGTTTGCTCTTCAATAGCTTTTGCCGTAGCACCTTCTGTGTTTTGATTTTCTAATATCATAATATGTTTATTTAAAATTAATAATCGGAAAATTAAGTCTCTCAATTAAAGTTATTTTACAGAATTTTTTTCAAAACTTACAATATTCACCAACATAAACATCACGTAATCAATAAAGTAATTTCATTTCTTCTTATCCTTGCCTTCTTTTCTATTTTGCTTCATTCTTTCATCGGCTCCATCATCAACGCCACGTCCTTCGTACATTGGTTTGTAAATAGCCCCCTGAGTATCGGGAGCTTCAGGTCCCATTTCTATTTGATATTTATGTGATAGATTTCCTGCGAACCGTTCTGTAAAACGTGGAAAAACGTTGGCTAAAAAAGAAGATCCTTTTGCTTTCCATCCTACCGGCACTATTTTCGCGGGGCGTATTGATTTACGCAATACCGCATTGACCACTTTATCAGGCTCATCCATCAATAACATTTTAGGTTCTACACCGCTATAATTTGCCGCATGCCTCCACAATGGCGTATCAACCGCCCAGGGTTCTATTGTAACAACTTTAATATCCTTGTAATCATTAAGGCGTAATTCCTGACTTAATGCAAGACCCAAACTTCTTACTCCGGCTTTTGATGCCGAATAACTAATCTGGTATGCGAGCGCTATTTCGCTTTCTACTGATCCCATATTAATCAGGATACCTTTTCGTTGTTTTATAAATTGCTGCACCGCCACTCTGCTTCCATATAAAAATCCTTTTAGGTTCACATCAATTACCCGCGCCTGATCTTCAACAGGAATATCCCAAAAACGACCCAAAGCGGCTACTCCTGCCATATTGATCCAGACATCAATTTTAGAATATTCTTTTACAGCAACATCAGCTACACGCTCCAAATCTTCAGGTTTACTAATATCCATAGTTACTATTACTGCATTTCCTCCGTTTGCACGAATAGTGTCTGCAATTTCTTCCAAAAGGTCTGTTCTGCGGGCGGCCAAAACTACATTTGCTTTGTATTTTCCTAATTCTTGTGCTACTCCGCGTCCAAAACCGCTGGACGCTCCTACTATTACATAAGTTTTGCCCGAAATTTTTTGCTGTCCCGCCTTACCCAATTTCCATGTTTTACAGCCCGTTATTAAAAACAAAAGGCAAAAAAGTGTCAATAACAGTTTTATTTGTTTGAATGTTATCATTGTATCTTTTAAGTTTTAATTGCATAATTAGGATCGCTTAGGAATTATCCTTAACAGCCGTTTCCCAATCGTTTCCCTGACAAAATGTACATTTTTGTTCTATAGTATGTATAGAAACTGTATTTCCACAATTTCTGCAGGCAATAAAATCCTGATTGTAATTTATCTCTGCCCTAAAATCAGTATCACTTTCCGGCAGCAAACATAATCCCGGTCTTTCTTTTTCATCAATGTATGTTACTATCGAAAAAACACCTTTAGATTCAAAATAAACTCGCTGAATTGTACCCAGATTAACAATGCCTTTGAGCCTTAAAGCAGCAAAAAGACGTTCGCGGGTAATTCGGCTTTTTTTCATTTCGCTTACGACCATACGCCCATTTTCTACCAAAGTTGAAATCTCATCCAGTAAAATCCTTTCTGCATTAGCATTTTTCGAAGTTATATAAGACTGTAATGCCTGCAGCGAGATAATGATGATTATAACAACTACAGATGGCAAAAGTCCTCTTTCGGGAGTATGAATAGCAACACCAACTGATGCACCCAGAGTTACTAAAGTCACCATTTCGCCCCGACTAAGCATAGATTCCATTCTTCTGCCTAATAATCTCAGCGATATAACCAATATTATATATATAAAGCACATTCTCAAAATGACTTCAATAATAAATTCGGGCGGCACATCTCCTAAAAAAATGCGTCCCCAATCACTTAATTTGATATCATCTTTATCCATCTTTTAAAAATTCTTTTGAAGGTTCAACCCAATGCTTATGCCTGCAATTGGGACATTCTGCTGAATGGTTTTTATCGACAATTGTTCCGCACCAGGAGCAGGCGCTGTATTTTTCATCTTTGAGAATAATAATATCAATATCCTTTTGAGGAAGTATAGAAAGTCCCGGTTTTGGTTCTTTATATTTGTAAATACTAACGGTACCGCTGGCTTCCATATAAGCTCTTTTAACCTGCCCTAAGTGCCGTATTTCTTTTTCACGCAAAAGCTCAAATAACTGCTGCCGTGAAATAGAATGTTTTTCTATTTGTTTTACATCAATAACGGCATCTTTAATTAGCGTTGCCGCACTTCCCTGCATCAATTCTTCCCATTTTTTGCTTATAAAAAAGCTGCGGGTTAAACTTCGCTGTAAGATCATAACGGTTAGTAATACTACCATACCAATGATAATTCCGTGTGCGGGACCATGCATGGGCATAGCGACAATAGCACCAAGTGTTATAAAAACTGCCCGTTCAGTAATAGTGAGTATCGAATTGGTTCTTTTACCCAATAACCGCACTACAAAAACCAGTGATATATACAAAATAATAGCTCGAATAGAAACTTCTATAAGTATTTCGGGTGGTGCCTCTCCAAATAAAATGCGGTACCAATCTGTAATTTCAACATCTTCTTTTTCCATATTTATCTGACTTATAAGAACCGTTAAAATTGTGGTCTTTTTCAAGATTTTTTTTACATTATTTTTTGGATTGCTTATATAATTTGTATCGTTAAGAATCTCTTTACATACATTTTCAATTAGTTAAAAAGAATTAAAGATGAAAATTCGATAACAAATTGAGATTTTCTTATAAAAAAAAACATTGTTCGTTGTTTTAATTTTAAGCTATAACCTTTTAATAATAAAACAAATGGAAAATTCAAATCAATACAACGACTACCAAAGATGCCCTTTTCATGCACAGCCAGATAAAGATGAAAACCCAAATAAAGGTGACTGGGATGAAGAACGTGATGACACAAGTACGGATCCCGAGCGCTATGACGAGGATAATCGTGGAAATGACAATTCCGGCGGTGCAGGAAGCAGCGGAAGCGCAGCAACCAACAGCTAGACTGTATAAATAACTATTAAAATTAAATATCATGAGTGACGATTTAAACAAAAAAGGAATTCAGGACAGATCGAGAATCAATATGAATGAACCGCATGAAGTTTCTTATTGGACAGAGAAATTTGGAGTAACCAAAGAAGAACTTCAAAAGGCAATTGAAAGAACAGGAACCAATGCTGCAGCAGAAATTGAAAAGGCGCTGGATACCTTATAAGACTGTTAAAGTAAATTATTGATTTACATCTCTAATTATAAGAAAATCAATTTAATAAAATATTAAAGTTATGCCTTGGTATAATGGAGATTATCCGCCCTCTTATAAAAATCAGCCTGTAAAGCTTCGGGATAAAGCCGTTGAAATCGCCAATGCACTTCTTAAAGAGGGCGTAGAAGAAGGCATTGCTATTGCAACAGGACTTAAACGCGCCCGTGAATTTTTCAGGGATCAAAAAAATAAAAGTTAGGGACAATTTTTTTGTGTTAAAAATTAATCCACTGGCTTTGATAAATAATGACAGATGATGAGAAACAGAAAAGAAACAGCTAAAAAAATTCCAAAGAAAATTGGGGCGCTACTAGAAAAAGGTATAACAGCCAAAATGCCTTTGGGAATAAAACCAATGCTTGCCACATTAGTAAACGCGCCCTTTGATGATCCTGATTGGATATACGAAGTAAAATGGGATGGTTACAGGGCTCTTTCTTATGTAGAGAACGGTTCTGTTTCTATTTTGTCACGCAATAACAAATCTTTTGCAGATAAATATTATCCTATAACTTATGTTATGGAAAAATGGTCGGTAAATCTTGTAATTGATGGTGAAATTGTGGTGATCGGGAAAGATGGAAGGGCTAATTTTAGCGCGCTGCAAAACTGGAGAAGCGAAGCAGACGGTAATCTTATTTATTATGTTTTTGATATTCTTTGGTACAATGGAAACAATATCATGTCACTTACACTTTCAGAAAGACAGGCCATTTTAGAAGAAATACTTCCACAAAATGATGATCGCATTCGCCTGAGTAAAAACTTTAATGGTAACGGACTTGATTTTTTTGCAGCTGCAAAAAAAATGGGACTGGAAGGCATTATGGCAAAAAGAGCCGATTCTGTTTATACTCCCGACAGTCGCAATAAAGAATGGCTAAAAATCAAAGCCAATTTGCGTCAGGAAGTGGTTATTGGCGGATTTACAAAAAATGACGGTTCCTCAAAACAATTCAGTTCTTTACTTCTTGGTGTTTTTGAAAATGGTGTTTTGCAATATGTGGGCAAGGTTGGTACGGGCTTTAGTGACAAATTGCAAAAAGAAATGATGCAGCAGTTTAAACCCTTAATTACCAACAAAATTCCTTTTGCCGCTGAACCCGACATCAACAAACCTTCCCGATTTCGTCCTAATCCGCCCAATGCTGTAGCAACCTGGCTAAAGCCCGCACTGGTTTGTGAAGTTAGTTTTGCAGAGGTAACAGGTGATGGTGTTTTTCGTCATCCATCATTCGAAGGAATGCGCGCCGACAAAAAAGCTGCAGATGTGGTACGTGAAACGGCGGCTCCAACAATCGAAATCATAGAGGATATTCAGGAAGAAACAGGCAATAAGTCAGATCTGGTTACTGCTCCAACAAACATTGGAAGAAAAACATTACTGAATCCAAGTGAAGAATCTCAGGTAAAAAAAATAAAAGGACACAACCTGAAATTTACAAACTTAAGTAAAGTTTACTGGCCTGAAGAGGGTTATACGAAACGTGATATGTTCAATTATTACTATCAGGTGGCCGAATACATTCTTCCCTATCTCAAAGACCGTCCATTGTCTCTTAATCGTTTTCCGGGTGGTATTCACGGTCCGAGTTTTTACCAGAAAGATGTGAAGGGAAAAGCTCCCGACTGGGCCAATACTTTTCCGTATACTACCAGTGATGGCGAAGACAAAGAATTTCTTGTTGGCGGAGATGAGGCTACGCTTTTGTATATGGCTTCGCTGGGTTGTATTGAAATGAATCCGTGGTTCAGTAGAATTCAGCATCCTGATAATCCTGACTATTGTGTTCTCGATCTTGATCCTGATAAAAATACTTTTGATCAGGTTATAGAGGCCGCTCAGGAAATAAAAAAAATATTGGATGCAATTGAAATTCCGGGTTTCGTAAAAACATCTGGTTCGACAGGAATTCATATTTATATTCCCCTTGGCGCCAAATATTTATATGATCAGTCGCAGATGTTTGCAAAACTTATTGTAACAATTGTGCATAAGCAATTGCCTGAGTTTACTTCTATGGAACGCCAAATCAAAAACCGGAATGGCAAAATGTATCTTGACTTTCTTCAAAACCGTCCCGGAGCAACAATTGCCAGCCCCTACTCGCTTCGTCCTAAACCGGGCGCAACAGTCTCTATGCCTTTGCATTGGGATGAAGTTAAAAAAGGGCTTACGATGAAAGATTTTACGATAACAAATTCTATCGAAAGAATTAAAAGAGAAGGTGATCTTTTTAAAGATACTTTAAAAAAAGGTATCGATATGACCAAAGCGTTGACAAAAGCCCAAAGCATCTTTTTTAAATAACGTATGCCATTCAATTTGAATCAAAGAACTTAAAAGTAAAGTGTAATTTTAAAAATCAAAAATGGAAGATATAATAAAGCAATTTGAAATAGGATTAAAAGCGCACCTCGAAAGCACTTATTCTATCCTTGACGAGGAAAATAATGAAATTAAAAAATTAGATGACATTGAAAAAACAGTTGATGATTTTGTTGACACTTATTTGCTGGAAACAAATCTAATTGCAGGCGATGTTGCACGTTCTGTTCAGCATGTTGTGGATGCGTTTATACAATCAAAAATCAAATAAAAGCAACACTATTCTCTTAAAATATGTAAGAATTTCTATTTTACAATTAAAATCAAAAATTTAAGTATATTCTTATATAAAATTTATGAATATGGGAATTATGTAATGTTTTATGTTTAATATATAAAAACATGGTTAATAAGGCATTTAATTTTGCTTTAATCGACTCATTTTATAAGCCTTTCCTTATGTATTTACTTAAACTAACAACATTTATATCTCTCTTCTTCTTATCTTTTGTAAGTATTAATTGCCAGCATTTTGAAGATGAAGATTGTAAAAAAGAACCAAAAAATTTCATCATTAAACTCACTAATACTTTAAATTTCAAAAATAGCGCTTAGGTTCAATCTTCTGAAAAAATACTTTTATCTTATAAATATCTAACATATTTATCACATCCTAAAGCTATTTTCTCTTTATTATTATTGCCGGAAAATGGCAATCGCTTGTTTGTACCTAAGTGATTTATTGACTAAAACTCTGATGTAGCACTAATCAGCTGCATTTTCGAGACTGTTCCATTTTTTTTTTCATTTTTTTCCAGACTTGCCATTATCAATTTGGTGAGCATAAATTTTCTCCCTTTTCATTAAAACCCATACTAATGAATGCAACTAAAACTACACTAAAAAATACAATACCAGGTTTTCCAATAGTAGGCATCGGCGCCGCAGCAGGCAGTTTTGATGCCATTGTAAAAATAGTTTCTTCTATACCTGAAGATTCTTCGATGGCTTATATTGTTCAGCAAATATCCGATGATTATCATAACCTTGCCGAAGTGCTTTCGCAATATACAGACCTTCCGGTTCATGAAATTGTCAGCGAAATTAATCTGGCCCCCAATCAAATTTATGTTATGCCGGAGAATAATAATCTGATCGTGCAGGATGGCGCTTTAAAACTATATTTAAGAAACCGAAGTGATAAGATCAATAAAACGATTGACATATTTTTTGAATCATTGGCCGAAGTTCATAAGAGTTTTGTTATTGGAATACTTCTTTCCGGATTTGCTTTTGATGGAACTTCTGGCTTTAAAAGAATTAAGGAATTAGGCGGCGCTACTATAGTACAAGATCCCGAAACGACTATTTTTAAGGGAATTCCTCAAAATGCCATCGATGCCGGTGTGGCAGATTATATTGCAACTCCGGAAGACATTATCGGGAAAGTAATGCAAATTGCTAAAAGCTATGAGACTAATGACGCTTATAATGATAAGGATCTGACAGTAAAAGACGATGAAGAATTATTATTTAAGATTTTGAATCTCATTTTTTTAAGAACAGGTAATGATTTTCGCCACTACAGACAACCAACAATCAGACGACGTATTGCCCATAGAATGGTTATTTGCAAAAAGAACTCTATTGAGGATTATTACAATTATTTAAGAAACGATAAAACAGAACAAGACTTCCTTTTTAACGATTTATTGATTCCTGTTACGTACTTTTTTAGGGATGCAGCTATTTTTGATTCATTGCCAGATCTTATTTTTTCAAAAATAATTCAAAATTCCGAAAATAATACAATACGTATTTGGGCGGCGGGATGTGCAACGGGTCAGGAAGCCTATTCATTAGCCATCTGCCTTCATGAATACCTGTCTCAAAAGAGATTAAATGAAATAAAAGTGCAGATTTTTGCCTCTGATATTTCAGAAAAAAGCATTACAAAAGCCAGAACAGCCACTTATTCTGCTCAGGAAGTGGAGCAAATTTCTGAAATCAGGCTGCAAAATTACTTTATAAAAAGAGATGGCCAATATCATGTCAATAAAGTCATCAGGGATATGTGCGTTTTTGCCACCCATAACCTTATCAAAGATCCTCCTTTTGCAAAAATAGATTTGGTATGCTGTCGTAATGTTTTGGTTTATTTTGATGCATTACTGCAAAATAAAATTCTGAATTCGTTTCATTATGCATTAAAGGAAAAAGGTTTTTTATTTCTGGGAAAATCAGAAACAGCGCTTAATGGACACAATTTATTTGAGGTTACAGGCAAAGAGGAAAAAATTTACGCCGTAAAAGATATTCCGGGCAGATATAATAAATCGTTTAAGACTAAAGACAGCATCGAAAAAGAGGAAGTAAAAACAATATCCAAAAATAAACTGAGCCCGCAGGAAGAATTTATTAAAATGGGCTCGAATCTTTTATTTTCGCGATATACGCCGTCTAGTGTAATCATAAATAAACATCTGGAAGTAATTCATTTTCATGGTGATACCAGCCCTTTCCTACTGCCATCTCCGGGGAAACCAAATTTTAATATTTTAAAAATGGCGCGTGAAAGCATTAGTTTTGAATTGCATAATGCAATTATAAAGGCTAAAAATGATAATACAGGAATTCAAAAGCAAAATATTAAAGTAAGTGACACGCCGTACCCATATTTGGTTTCGTTTGAAATACAGCCGGTAAATAATCAAACTGATTATTTGCTAATTATCTTTAATCGAAGCGCAATTGTTCAGGATGACATTAAATTCAAAGAAAAAGATTTTTCTGCTAATCGAATTACCGATCTCGAAACTGAGTTATTACAAGTTCGGGCAGATATGAAATTAGTAACAGAAGATCAGCAGACAGCCCTGGAAGAACTTCAGACTACTAATGAAGAATTGTTAAGCAGCAGTGAAGAACTTCAGGCAATGAATGAAGAACTTGAAGCCATAACCAGAGAACTGCAGTCTAAAAATGAGGAATTAGTTGTTTTCAATGATGAATTGCTAGACCGTCAGCAACAGCTGATCAATATGGGAAATTACGCCGAATCGATTATTAAAACCATTAGTGAACCACTGCTTATAATGGATAAAAACTTTATCATTAAAAGTGCAAATCCGGCATTTTATAATTATTTTAAAACCGATGAGAATAAGACCGAAGGCTTTGACTTTTTTGAAATTGGAAATTGCCAATGGGATATTGCTGAGCTGAAAGAACAAATTCTTAAAATGCAAAACGAGCAAGTAAACATTAAAAATCTTAGAATAGAAACAATTTGCCAGCATATTGGAAAAAAAATTATTTATGTTAATGCATGTCAAATTCTGGATAGTAAGCCTTCCGGCCTTATACTTTTGGCAATGGAAGATATTACCGAAGTAGTTGCAACTAATGATTTATTAGCATCGAAAAATCTGGAACTGCAAAAACATAATAAGCTTTTAGAAACTTTTGCAGCGGCGGCAAGTAATAATATGCAGGATCCATTAGACAAAATTCATATGTTTAGCACAAGGCTTTTTGAAAGTGAAAAGAATTTGAGTGAAGCCGGCAGGCACAATCTTGAAAGAATACTATTTACAGTAAATAATGTGAGACAGCTAATAGGAGATTTAATTCATTATTCGAAAATCAGCTTTTTAGAAAAAAAATACAAAAAAACAGATTTGAATTTGATCGTAAAAAAAAACCTGACGGATCTTAAAAATAATATTAAAGAGAAAAAGGTTGTCATACAAACTACTCCTTTACCTCATGTAGAAGCGATTCCGCATCAAATGAAACAGCTCTTTAATAATATAATAGATAATTCAATCAAATATACCAAAGAAGATACCATTCCTGAAATAAAAATTGAAACCAACTCGCCTTCTGTTGAGGAAATTAAGGAACTGGGAGGAAATCCGGAAATGGGCTTCATAAAAATTTGCATTAGTGATAATGGAATTGGTTTTGACAAACAATACGAAACCAGAATTTTTGATCCTTTTTACAGGCTGCATAATAACAATCAATATAGCGGAAGCGGACTGGGACTAACTTTGGTAAAAAAAATAATCGATGATCATCACGGATTCGTAAAAGCAACCAGCACTGTAAATGCCGGTACAAGAATAAATATTTATATGCCTACCCGACATTTTAGCGGTACTTAATATGAATGTTTTTTAATCTGGATAAATGTCTGTTTATTTCTTCAATCCTAAGGTAAATACGAAAAAAATTCAGCGAATTTTTTTCAATTAGCGGTACAAGCGAAATAACCCTGCCTTGGTCCAGAATATATTTGGCTGTCTGGATATAACTTTGGCGTTCATTATCTTCAGTGATAACAAAAATAGAGTCAAATGGATTAGTAATTGTAGTCGTGTAAAAATTATCTGTATGCGAAAATTCACAAAGTAGATCAATACACTGCTCTGCGCATTCGACTAAGATTATATACTTTTCCATTCGAATACTATTTGGGGTTATTAATTGAAATTAAATATACGATTTGTTCAATAATTATCAAAAAACATTAAACAAAATTACATGTTCAAAACTAATTTCAATTTAGTATTCAATAGATTTTTTTTAAGATTATGTAGCAATGCATTATTTTTTTATCCCTTTTACTGGCTGTTTAGTGCTTGTGGTATCTTTAGTTTGAGATGAAATATCATATGTTGCACCATCTTTTGCACTTTCTCCGGGACCGCTTCCTGTACCTTGGGTAGATTCTCTCTTAGTAGCAGTTCCGGGATCAGAAATACTTCCCGCTCCGGTAACGCCTTCAGATTCAGTTCCTGTTGCGCCGGTTGTATTTGTACCAGTTGTATTCGAACCTTTATTTTCGGTGGTGTCTACAGCAGTCGTATCGGGAGTTTGTCTTGTGTCAATTTCATCACTGTACCCATCTTTATTATCTTTACAGGAAAGTAAAAGTCCTGTTACAAGTACAGTTAAAACAATTTTTAATTTAGATAGCGTTTTCATAGTATTATTATTTGTTCGTTATATTTTCAAATTTAAAAATATGATGAACCAAACATTTTATATAATTTGAATTGTATTTTATATCCTCTCACTTAAGTCATTAGTAAAAAGATGTAACCCTATTCGCAATTATAATTATGATTTACCTGAAACTTATTAAATGTTTACCAGATTATTGGAAGGATTTGAAGAACTCATAAGCTCTTTTTTCTGCATAAGAATACGTTGAATTGCGGAGCGGAAAAGCGCAATGTCCTCCATACTTTGGTGTTTCCAGATACACATACGGACTTTCCTTTGCGATAGCTGTTGGGTAACATCTTTCGCCTAAAAAAGGATCATCAAGAGAATTAATAATCAAAACCGGAATGGTAATATTTTTAAGGGAAAATTCAGGAGAAACACGCTGATAATAATCATCACGGCTGGCAAAACCGTGCAGTGGTGCTGTAAAATAATGATCCACTTCATCAAAAGATGTAATGCTGTCAATTTGATCACGGTTTATAAAATCAGGAAACTGTGCTGCTTTGTGTTTAAGTTTTCTTTTAATATCAATTGTGAAATTCTTTAAATAAACCCTGTTAAAACCTTGTTTGAGTACTTCAGCGCTTGTTGCAATATGGGTTGGTACAGAAATAGAAACTCCTGCTTTTACGCGTTCATCCATTTTTGTCCAGCCAAAATAGTTTAAAAGCTGAACACCGCCCATTGAATATCCAATTAAATAAACCTTTTCAAAACCTTTTTTCAGGACAAACTGAACTACTTCATCAAGATCATCAACTGCACCATGATGATAAAGTCTCGGCAATCGGTTCATTTCGCCGCCGCAGGTTCGGTTATTCCATGCAAAAACAGAAAAACCTTTCTCCTGAAAATAAGTCGCACAGCTATTGTTATAAGTTCTGCGGGAATCCCCTTCTAAACCATGGCATAAAATCACTGCATTTTTAGGATCTTTTATAATAAAATCGATATTAATAAAATCTCCGTCATTCAATTCATGTTTTTCTCTTGTGTATCCGGGAACGTCGAACTTTTTAAATAAAGCAGCGTAAATAGTAGATATATGCCTGTTCCGATGAATAATCGGAGGAAAATTATATTCTGATTGTTCAATTACAGGCATGGTAAAAAAGTTTTTGGCGCTTTATACAAAGCTAAGAAATCAATCAATATGTAATTTAAAACTTTCTTTTTTTATTTCATTTTAATAAATTATAAAATAAACTACAGCAAATTATACCAAATAATCAATTAGTGCTTCCCACTCATTATAATATTATAAAAATTAGCAAAAATTATATAAGTTTTAAATATTCAGCTATTCTAATTTTAACTTTCAGAATTAAGCAAAAGAATCTTTTTTATTTCATAAATAACTAAAAATTAGATATTTAAGAACAGTTAAACTATTAAATTCAAATACGATGAAAAATTTAAAAACGATATTATTTGTTTTGCTCCTGGCAGCAAACTTCAACACAGCATTTGCGCAAAAACCAGCAGTTGTATTAAGCGATAAAAGCGGATGGCAAAAAATTGGTGAAACAAGGGTAGATTTTACACACGAAAAAGATGAAATTGTGGTTATTGGCGCGAGTCGCTTTAGCGCAATTAAAATTAAGGTAACCGATGCGCCGGTAAACTTTAAATCATTTGAAGTTAATTTTGATAAAGGCGATATGCAAAACGTTTCTGTTGGTGAAAGCATTAAAGCACCAGGTGAAAGCCGCGTAGTACAATTGGACGGTAGTGGCGAAAGAATTATCAGAAAAGTCATTTTTAGATACAATACAGCCAATAACAATGATGGTAAAAAAGCGCACATTGAACTTTGGGGATTAAAAACAAATACAGATAAAAAATAGAAATCTTAACGTTATTCTCCTATTTATGGCAACAGCCCTTAAAAAACCGCTAATAGTCACAAGCCCTGACTTTTTAAATAATGAAATGATTCCGGCCAAATATACCTGCATTGGCTCTGATATCAATCCGGAAATTAAGATTACAGATATTCCACAATACACAGAATCGCTGGCGTTAATAGTTGATGATCCTGATGCGCCAAATGGTACTTTTGATCATTGGGTTATGTGGAATATTCCTGTGGTTGGAAAGATTGAGAGAAATACTGCGCCGGGCGTTCAGGGAAAAAATGGGAAAGGCGAAAACAAATATACAGGACCTTGTCCGCCAAACGGTACACACCACTATAATTTTAAGGTATATGCCCTTGATGTAAAGCTGGATCTACCCCCAGATTCAGACAAAAATGCACTTCTAAAAGCCATGGATAAACACATTCTTGCTTCTGGCGGGCTCATAGGTCTTTTTAATAAACAAATCTAAATTTAGAGAGGCTGTAACTCACGATTATTATTCATTAATTTTCCTAAACAGCATTTTCATAGATTCGGGATCAATTGCATCCATTTCTACCAGTTTTAATGCTTTAACCATTTTAGTTGTAGTGGTTTTATATTTTTGAAAATGTGGTGTTTTTAAATGCGCCTGATAAGCATCTTTATCATTATATATTTCGATTATTCTTATTTGGGTAGAATCATTTTTTTGATACATAGGAAAGATTGCCAAAACGCCGGGTTCTAACTGTACAGAGGCAGCCGACTCTTCTTTCAATATGGATTTATATTGCGATAAATGTTCGGGATAAATTTCAATTTCTGCAATACGAATCATCATATCTTTCTTTTGGGCAGATATAGTACCCGAAATAAAAAATACGACTGTAAATACTAAACATAAAAATCGACCTTTTGAAAAACTGCTTTGAAGATTTCGGGCTAACTTTTTCATATCTATAAATTCAAATTTAATTAGTCTATTGATATTGAATTATCTTTAGAAAGATATCCAATAGACTTACAATATACTTATTTTCTGTGTATTTCTTAATCTATATTTCTCGGAATTTCTTGCTGCAGTTTAAAATTTTCCATCACATTTACACATACCGATCGGTATTTGTATTATATTTGTCATGAATCGTTAATCAAATATGATGAATACTTCTGAAATTATTTTAGATAAAGTAGCTCCTATCTTTAACAAACAAGGATATGTTGGAACCAGCCTGACCGATATCACCAAGGCAACAGGTCTTACAAAAGGTGCTATTTACTGTAATTTTTTGAATAAAGAAGATTTAGCGTTAAAGTCATTTCAATTAAATGTAAGCCTTGCAATAACTCCCTTGTTCAAGCTGGTTGCCAGTAAAGAAGGCAGTTTAAATAAGCTTCATACTATAACCGAATATCAACGCAGTTATTATGATTTGGTAAAAGACAGAGGCGGATGCCCGATGCTGCGTGCCGGAGTTGATACCAAATTTATTAATCCGTTACTGTTTAAAGCGGCGCAAAATTTATCTCAAAAATTTACCATTGGTTTAACCAATATCATCAAGGATGGAATTATCAATAATGAAATTAAGCAAAATACCGATCCTGATAAATATGCTAAAATAATTTTGTCCTTAATTGAAGGCAGTTCTCTTTTGACTTTTACCCACAATGACCCGACATACATCAATGATGCAATGGATTTTATAGATCAAACTATAATCGAAAGCATTAGCAAATAAAAATTTTTTAACCTTTCAGATACCGATCGGTATTTGATGTAATAATTATAAAAATGGAAAAAATATTAAAGACAAAAAGAAAAGTAAGGTTTCAGGATTGTGATCCTTTTAATCATTTGAACAATTCTAAATATTTAGAATATTTTATTAATGTGCGCGAGGATCAAATTGCAGAAAACTATGATCTTGACATATTCGAATATATGAAAAACACCGGACTGAGCTGGGTTGTTGCATCAAATCAGATCAGTTATTTGAAACCGGCTTTTACAATGGAAACGGTATTAATTGAGTCTCAGCTAATTCAATATACAGACAACATTTTACTGGTTGAAATGAAAATGTGGAATGAAAATGAAACAGAATTAAAAGCAATTCTATGGATAAAGTTTATTCAGTACAACATCCAGACAAAAAAAGCAGCAAGCCATTCAGAAGATTTGATGAAATTATTTGAATCGGTTGTGTTACCTGTTGAACAGTCTGTTTTTGAAAATAGATATTTAGAAATTATCAAAAATTTAAAAACAAGAACTCATGCCTAAACCAGAAACAATTGAACAATTTATTGCTATGGTCGAATCTAACGAACATGATAAAGCGATTGAAAAATTTTATACTATAGATGCGTCAATGCAGGAAAATCAGGCAGAACCTCGTGTAGGCAGAGATAATCTTGTGGCCAATGAAAAAAATACACTTTTAAAAGTCAAATCTTTAGTATCCAAATGCATTCGCCCGTATTTTATGAATGGTGATCAGGTTGTTATTCGATGGTATTTTAGATTTGAATGGAAGAATGGAACTATTTCTGAAATTGAAGAAATTGCGTATCAAAACTGGCAGGAAGAACTGATAAAATCAGAAAAGTTCTTTTATGATCCTAAACAATTTACGAGCATACAATAATAAATAACTCCGCGATGCCAGAGACATTTGCTGAGTTATCATAGTACTTTAATATTTAAGCAACAGTAGGTTACCTGAAATCAAAAAACATTAAAGTCTCCGGTTTTTCAGCCAACAGAACATTTCTATCAACCTTAAATAACCCGACGTTTGATTGTTTATTCTCTATATTTTATTCAAATTTGCACATAAACGCTGATTTCAGCATCAATAAATATAATGACAATACAAGATTTAACAGGCAGTTATTCCATTTCAGGGAGTAATCAGGAGGAGAGTCAGGAAATAAACTATAAAGGTATTTTGCATTTGTCTCTGGATGAAAATAACCGAATTGTTGCGCTTTGGCTTATTAACGATACGCAGCAGCAAAAGGGACACGGTTTCTTTAAAGACAATATTTTAGTTATTAATTTTAGCTATAAAGGTGATGACAGGAAAACCTATAAAGGTGTCGCCGTTTATCGTTGTATAACCAAAGATGTATTGGATGGCTTTTGGTCAGAAAAACACGGGAATCCGTTGTATTTAGGAACCGAACATTGCTTAAGAATTAAAAGCACTGAAAAACTAAGCTCATGATATAAAAAAAGCTAAATCTTTCGATTTAGCTTTTTCATTTTCAATAAATAGCATTCATTTATAAAATACTATTTACGCTTATTTATTTGGCATCAAACCATAGTTTTGTAGTAAGCAAATCTTTTCCCTGAACAGATATTGCAGCCTGATAACTATTTCCGTTTAATGACTGTTCTGTACCCGGATAGAAGAAACGCGAAGGAATCTGTCCGTCCAAAACTGTAGCTGGACCGGCTGTTAATACCGGATAATCAAGTCTTCTCCATTCTGCAAAAGCATCAAGACCTTGTCCATAAAATGCAATCCATTTTTGTGTACCTATCGATTTAGCATAATTTGCAGCATCGTACTGCACCGTTGGCTGATTAAGATAATTTGCAATAACAGTAGCATCGGTAATACCAAACTGATTCAAAGATGCCGTAATTGCATTTTTGTATAACTGCTCTGCATCTCCGGCAATAAAACCACGTGCTGCCGCTTCTGCAAGATTGAAAAGTGTTTCTGAATAAGAAACAAATACAGCCGGTGATGCCGAAGTTAGAAAATAAGTTCCCGGTTTTGATGTTTTAGCAAAACCCTGACTATTGGCGTCACTATTTGATAATCCATTGGCACCTCCAACATATTTCCCTACGCTCGCATCCGATGGCAATTGAGCAAAAATAGGTAAGCGCGGATCTGAGAATTCATATAATTTATCGACCATTGTTTTTGAAATACGAAAATCGTCACGTGTTTCAAACCAGGCCGAAGCTGGATTTTGCTGAGGCGAACTCGTGTAAACAAACTTAAAGATTTCGCTATTATTGCTAATTACCCCTGCCGGATCTGTTGTTGCATCAATCGCAGCCTGCTTTGCCAAAACAGGTTCTTTATCAGCAATTTTCAACGCTATACGCAAACGAAGCGAGTTTACCAGTTTTTTCCATTTTAAGATATCGCCTTTATAAGCCAAATCTCCGGTTACGGTACCATTTGCTGTAGCCAGTAAAGACTGAGCTTGTTTTAAATCTTCCAGCAATCCTGTGTATACTTCTTTTTGAGTATTATACGCCGATGTTATTTTTAATCCTGCTTCTTTGTAAGGAATACTTCCATAAGCATCGGTTAACAATAAAAATGTCCATGAACGCAAAGTCAATGCAATTCCTTTATAATTTGAATTTGCCTGTGCGTCCGGGAAATTGATAATCGTATTCAAATCGGTAATTAAAGTCGAATACCCTTTATCCCATAAAGTGGTGAAAGAAGCATTAGACACATCGTATCTGTCCGGTTCAGTATATTGGATTTTAGCCCAATGCTGAACAAATAACAAAGAGGAGTTAAAGTTATTAACGTCTCCCCAATATAAATCAGCTCCCTGTTTTAATGTTCCTGTTAACAGGTAAGGCGCTAATGGTGTTTCGGTTGCATTTGGATTTTTATTAATATCATCCAACGTATCGCTGCAAGAGCTCAATGACAATGCAAAGAGCGTTATATAGGCTATCTTTTTTAGCATGATTGCGTGTTTTTAAAATTTAAGATTAACATTAAGGCTGAAATTTCTCGTTGTTGGCAAAGATAAACTCTCCAATCCCTGAGCATTTCCGGTATTAAAAGCTGTCTCCGGATCAATATTCGGTACATCTTTATAAATAAACAACAAATTACGGCCTACTGCAGTAATGCTGGCTCCATCTAATCCCAGCTTTCTGGCAAATTTTTTATTGAAATTGTACGCTAATTTTATTTCTCTTAGTTTCACAAAAGTTGAACTATAGATATAAGCTTCGCTAATATTGTATGATGCTTTGTAATATTCCTGTGCACTAAGAACTGAAGTGTTTGGAGTTCCATCAGCATATACTCCTTTAAAAATCATTCCATCATCATATATTACTGCTCCTGATGGTGCATTACCACCCGAAACCAGGGTTTTCGTATTTGTTGTACCCGTTGTCGCTACATAATAATTTAATCCTCCATTGACAGCATCACGACCCGGAAGCGTTTCTGCTAAAACACCTGTATAAGTACCTGTTCTGTTAGTTCCTGAAAAAATCTCACCACCTACACTGGCATCAACAAGAAATGAAAGCTCAAGATTTTTGTAAGTCAATGTGTTGGTAACACCGGCTAAATAATCAGGAGTGTAATGTCCTAATACTCTCTTTGTTGGATCTGCTTTTGGCAATCCATTTGCTCCTACCACTATATTTCCGTTGGCATCGCGCTCATACGCTGTTCCGTAAAGTGCTCCGTAAGCCTGCCCTACAGATGCCAATACATCAACACCTCCTGAAGAACCAATTGTGTAGTTTTTAATGCTTCCCGCATAATCCAAAATCTCTACTTTACTTACGTTTCTTGAGTAGTTTCCAGCAATATTCCATTTAAAGTTTTCAGTTTGAACAGGAGTTCCGTCCAATTGAATTTCAATCCCTCGGTTGTTTATTTTACCCGCATTGATTAATTGAGAAGTGTAACCACTCGCAGCCGTTGTTTTAATCTCCAGAATCTGATCAAAACTATTGGTGTTATAATAAGCAAAATCAAAATGCAGTCTGTTTTTCCAGAAAGAAGCTTCTAGACCTAATTCTGTAGAACGTGTTGTTTCCGGTTTCAGGTTCTCGTTAAGTTTCTTTTGTGAAGAAGTCTGAATTGGATTTCCGTCGAATGCCGTTTGAAAATTATAAACCGTAGACAATTGATACGGATCTGCATCATTACCAACTTCAGACCATCCGCCGCGTATTTTTAATAAATCAAGTGTGTTACTTTTTAAATTAAAAGCATCAGAAATAACAAAACTACCATTAAAAGAAGGATAAAAATAAGAGCGGTTGTTGCTTGGCAATGTAGACGACCAGTCATTACGTGCCGTTACATTTAAGAACGCATAATTTTTATATCCAAATTGAGCCGAAGCATAGGCACTATAAACTCTTAATCTTGATAAGTTGTTTGATGACGTTAACGGATCTCTTGAATTCGTTAGCGTGTACAAATCTGGCACAGCCAAACGTGGTGCTTTTTGATAATTGTTTGCGTCGCTGTGATTACGAATATTGAATCCGGCAAGGGCATCTACACTAAAATCATCGTTTAGTTTTTTAGTATAAGTAAAAATACCCTCAGTATTTTGTTCGTTTACAGTATAAGCATCTTCTGCATACGATCCAAAAGGAGTTCCGTTTGTGCCGTATTTAATCTCGTATTTTCTGCGATCGTTATAATAATCAACTCCGGTGCGGAATCTAAAATTAAGTCCTTCTGCAAGTTTTGCATCCAAATGAATATCTCCAATTAAACGATTACGCTGTTGGCTTGTAGTATTGTAATACGCATTCCAGTACGGGTTGCTGTAATAGCTGTTGTTCCAGTTAACATCTCTGTTATTTCTAAGTGCATTGATGTCTACCTGACGTCCGAACCAAAGAAACTGAAGCATTACACCCGCAGCACGGTTACCCGATGGACCACCCGGAAGTGCCGGAGCATCGGTAACAATATAATTTCCGGTTACCCCTACTTTTATACTTTCAGATATTTGATAATTAGAATTAATAGTAAAGTTGGTTTTGTTTACTTCACTATTAGGCACTATTCCGGTTTGTTTTTGATTGTTTATTCCTAAGCGAAAATCTGATTTTTCGTCTGATTTTGCTACAGAAACACTATTTTCATAGGTAATACCAGTATTAAAAAAGTCTTTCACATTATTAGGATGAGCCACAAAAGGCACCGCTACACCATTTGAATTGAATTGAGGAATTAGACGTCCGTCCATTTTAGGGCCCCAGCTTTCATCAACACCATCATTAATACCGCCACCTTTACCATCTACATAACTGAATCTTCCGTTTGATCCTTGTCCAAAAGTATTTTGAAAGCTTGGCAATGTAGCCACTTGAGAGATCGTGATACCTGTACTAAAGCTTATACCCAGGCCTTTTTGATTTTTCCCTGATTTAGTTGTGATCAAAACAACACCATGCGCTGCACGCGATCCGTAAAGGGCTGCCGCGTTCGGACCTTTCAATACCGTTAATGTTTCAATATCATTTGGATTTAAATCGGCAATTGCATTTTTAAAATCACGGGAAGCATTTGCACCACCTGAACTGCTAAATTGCGTGTTATCTACCGGAACTCCATCTACCACAAATAATGGCTGGTTATTTCCGCCAATAGAGGTTTCACCACGAATAATAATACGTGAAGATCCCATATCACCCTGAGAATTGGTAATACGAACTCCCGCTAATTTACCGGTCATACTATTTAAGAAGTTGGTTTCTTTTGTATCTGATAAATCTTTGTTTTTAAGCGATTGTGTAGTATAACCCAAAGATTTTTTTTCTTTTGTAATACCAAGTGCGGTAACCACTACCTCTGATAAGGCATTTTCCTGCTGTGTAAGTTCAATCACAACAGAATTTGCATTTACTACCACTTCCGTTTGTTTGTATCCCATGTAACTTACTACAAGTGAATAAGGAAATTTTTGTCCGGTTTGGAAATAAAACTTTCCATCAAAATCTGTCTGAGCACCGTGTGTAGTGCCTTTAATGTTTACCGAAGCACCAATAACAGGGTCTTTTGTCACTGCATCCACTACTATTCCTTCGAGTTTGGACTGAATTAAAGGTTTTGTCTCCTGGGCAGTAACACCAATAGAAATCAACAAGATGCACAACCATGCATGTTTATATAATATTTTTTTCATTACTTAGTTTTAGTTTGGATAAGGTTGCTAAAAATATCATTAGCTTTCCTTATAGAGATGTACAATTTATTTAAGCTTTACCATTTCTGTTGCAGCAGAAACAGTTTCTTTTTTTATCTGCAACACATTCGTTTTTTCATTTTACTTCTTTTTTGGATTACTATTTTTTTAATTTTTTTTGATAGATTTCAACCTTAACATTTAGGATTCATCTTCTAAAAATTTGCAGAATTTAAAAGTTAGAGAATTTTTAACAGCAAAAATCATAATGTTTAAATAGTCAAATGATCTGTTCTTGTTCAAATAAAAATATATTCGAAAGTGCTTAAGAGCTGTGTTTATTACCTTTGTCTAAATCCTACCAATTTGATAGAACAAAAGTAAATTAAAATTATTAACTCAAAAAGTTTAACTGAAACTTTTGCAAAAAAAATGTTAATTAAAATTTTACTAAAACTTTAATTAACTACAAGTAAAGAAGTTAACACCTTAGCATTTTCTTAAATACGTTAAGATTTTTCTTAAACAAATGAAAATTAATTGCAAATATTATCACTTTTTGCAGCTGTTTTATTAGCTCAGTGCTTGTTAAAAGGAGCTTTTTTCTACTTTTCATCAATAAAAAAAAGCGATTTGTTTTTTACAAATCGCTTTTCGTTTTTTCATTATAAAAGTCTATTTCTTTTTTATGACTGCCGGCGGTGTCCAATTGTTTTTTATTGTTATTTCCTGCGGTCCATAACATCTAAAATACAGGCAAAAGATTTCTTTAGGACAAGGAAGCCAATTTGCTTTTTTGTCCGGACTTGGTTCTCTATTTTGTACATACAATGTCAGAGATCCGTCCGGGTTATATTTTAAGTCTTTATTTTTTGTACCAACAGAATAACGTTTTATAGGATTTGGTGAGAAAAAGTGATGTTCATCATATAAAGTGAGTGACCAGAATCCATTTACGGGTGGCATTTTACCTTTTTCAAAAGTTACTGTATACTGGTTTGCACCACTTAATCTTGCACTTTCTGAATCAAGATCCTGATAAAAATATTTGGTTTCAAGACTTGCATTTACAAGGATATTTGATTTTGCAATTGCAGTACGAGTAAAATAATCGGTTCCAAAAGCAGCGCAATTATTGGCTGTTGACCAATTATGAGCAAGGGGAATTCCCCAATTTCTAAATTGCAGTAATGGATCAATTAATTCTTTATCTGCCTTAAAAGCTTCTTCTATCATCGCTTTTTTAAGAGCAGGATTTTTCTTTGCGGCTTCAATTACAGCAAGAACCTGAGCATAACGGGATTCTTCGCCGGGTAAAGGCGGTGCATCTTTTAATACAGTCGGAAGTTCATCAAAAAACTTATCAGGAAATACCCATTTTGTTTCTCCAGATCCACCATCTTTGGTTGGAGAACCCAAAGAAGGAAGCTTGCTCCAATCTTGTTTTTTTACTTTTCCATCAAATTTATCCAAAGCATAAACATCAATACTATTAATAATATTTTGTATTGCTTTTTTGTCTTCAGGAGAATCATCCTGAAAAACTCTGGGCACAATAAAAGCAGTGCCGGTTTTGCTTCGGAAAGTTTTTGTAATACCTTTAGGTACTTCTCCTTTCCAGTTTGGACCTACCAGCAAATAAAAGCCTGGTTTTGTCCCGTACATTTTTCCCAGTTGCGCAAAAGAATCCGTTCTCAAATCAACAACCTGATACACCCAAAATCGATCTCCAAAATCCGGCACTTGTACAACAACGGGTGTTTCGTCCAATGCAGCAATTGCGGCTCCATAAACTACATCCTGATTTGGACAGGCAACCCAACGCTGCTCAGGCTGAATATAATCGTGAAGCATTGCCAAAGAATTTAACGGAGCAAAAGGCAAAACACCATTCATCAATCCAACTTTGGGAGATTGTTTAAAAGCAAGCCGGCGATTATAAATATTTTCCATCGGCCAAGCCCAGAAATAGGCATCCCTTGCCACTTGTCTTGCATACGATTCGGTTATTTTTACACTAATATCCGGACCAGCCGGCAATTGCGACGACTGGCCAGACGTTGTACTGTCTATTTCTGTTGAGTTTGCTGAATCTGCATCAGTATTTTTGTTTTGGTTACATGATATAAAAACAACTATTGCAAATAATGAAATGAGTTTCTTTTTCATCTTTATTTTTTTTTAGAATAAATAATTCACATTTATAAAACACATGATTAGTTCACTTTTTCAACATCATTTAGTTTCCAGCTTTGGTCATAAAGATTTGGTTTCGGACCATAAAAACGAGCCAATATTTCAAACTTGCCTTTCGGATCTGTTGGTACCCAGTTTGATTCACCGGTTTCTGGAGGCTTCGGACCAAAATAAAGATCAACAGAACCGTCGCTGTTTGTTTTTAATCCCGGAGTTTGTGACGAGCGTCCCGCCCATTTTTGATTGCGAATAAAAGTATGTGTATCACGATCATAAACGGTCATTGACCAATATTGTTTTACAGGAACATTTGCCGGAACATGGAGTTTGTAAGAAGAGTTTCCATCAAGCGGATTACCCTCTTTGTCTACAATCTGCATTAAATAATATTGTGATTCTCCAATATGTTTAGCACTAAAAAACACAACCATATATAGCATTCCCCGATTATCGGTAGCATAAGAATCTGCTACATTGTAATTGCCTTTTATGTCTTTTGCAAATTCCAGAGTAGCGGGAAAAACCCAATGTGTATCTTTAAAAAAAGGAGTTCCGTTTTCATAATTAAAATCAAGCCAGTCTTTTGCAGTTTTAATTGCTGCGGTAAGAATTTCTTTTGTTCTTGCATCCGGATTAAACGTTTTACCTCTTTCGATTCCAAGTGTTTTCAGCGGATCAATCATGGCTTTATCTCTTTCGAGCCATGGCTCTGCCTGTATTATTTTGTTTAAAGATTCATAAAAACTAACATTATACTGAATGGCTGAATCAAAGACCTTTTCGCTGGCATCTACAAATACTGTTTCAGGATTTTTTGAAGCTTCGCTTAACGGATAAACCTTAATTCTCTTAGAATACGCAACAGCAGCGGCAACATCAGCATCACTGCCGCTTTTTAATACAGAGCGCAGTAACGCATAACCGCGATACGTATCTGATTGCAGCGGAATATAACCTGCAGGTATTTTCGTTTTGTCGTAACCTGGCGGAAGAAATAAATACTTCCCTCCTTTTCCTTTATCTACACCACCCGGACCAACATCTTCCAGAGCATTTTGCCAATAGGTCATCACACTGCCATTAAAAACGCCATCATCAGCAGGCGGAATTTCCAGCACTACAGGACCAACTTTTTCGGTATTAAAAAAGGGCATTAAATAAATTACATCAGGATTTGGTGTAAGCGTTTGATTTTTCCAATCTAATAATTTTGGCCAAATTACAACCTGATTATAATTGCCGTTTATTTTAGCAAAAGCATCATACATTAGTTGAAAATTGACAGCCGGCATCGCCCAAATGGCAGATTCGACACCACGCTGATATAACATTTGTTCCTTAATATTGGCAGGTTTAAACACTACATTAGAAGTATCTTTACTATTGTTTTCAGTATCATTTACAGTTGTTTTTTGAGTACAGGCCAACATTAATAAAGCAGGCAAAAATAAAAAGAAGAGCTTTTTCATAAGATCAGTTTTTTAATATAATATCTTGTTTTTTTAATAAGCAGAATTTATTTACTAAATGTAATGATAGATACAATTAATGCTGATTATAAGAATAGTAAAGTCGTTTCATTTTATAAATTGAAACCAAAATAGACTTAGCCCAATAAACAAAAATGCCAGATCCTATGATCTGGCATTTATTATCTCTATTGAGAATATTTAAAATATAAACTCTAGTTTATTCTCGATTATCATTTAACAATCAGTTTTTTAGAAATATTAAAGTCATTCGAATTGATTGTAACAACATAAATTCCTGAAGCTAAATTATGATTGATTTTTGCAGATGTGTTCATTTGTTGATTTATCAAAACTTTTCTCCCGTTTATATCCGTAACCGTTATTGTTGCTACATCACCAGCTTTTAACTCCGGAAGCACAATATTAAATTCTTTGTTTACCGAAGGATTTGGATAAATATTAACCGTGTTATTTTCAACAGCTAATTCCGCATCATTGATTTTTTTCGCTGTCGACGTACTTTGAAATTGCCATTGTGCACTATCCCAATTGTTTTGTCCTCCTGCATATTGTGCAGAACCATTCAGGTTTTCGATATGAATCATGCTTCCGGATTGCCATCTGTTTCTAATTCGAACAAAAGTACCATCTACATTTTCGCTTGACCATTGTGCGCTCATCCAGTCAGATCCTGCAGTACTACATTGTACGGCTCCCGTTAGGTTTTCAATGTGCATTATATCACCCGTTCCTACATTTTTTAATCTAAAATAAGTGCCGTCAACAGCTATTTTTTCCCATTTGTAATTGTTATTAGCAACAGTTGCGCCGTAACCTACATTGGCACCGGTATCGTACAAATAATTATTTGTCCATTTGTTTTTAATGGTAAAGTAGTTTCCTGTGGCTGTACTTACGGTAATTGTAGCCGTGCTTGTTTTATTTCCGCTTGTTGTTGTTACCGTAATTATTGCTGTTCCGTTTGAAATTGCCGTTACCAAACCAGAAGCATTAACCGTTGCAACGCCCGTATTGTTTGAAGCATAGGTAACCGATTTATTAGTTGCGTTTGACGGAAGAATTGTTGGCGTTAATTGCTGCGTCGCTCCAACTGATAATGATGCCGATGCCGGACTAAGACTCACACTTGTCACAGCCACATTTGATGATGTTACTGTTATTGCAGAAGTGGCAATTTTTGCACCATCCTGAGTGGTCACCGTAATTGTTGCGGTTCCGGAAGCAATTGCAGTAACCAAACCTGAACCATTTACGATTGCAACCCCGGTATTATTAGAACTGTAAGTCACTGTTTTGTTTGTTGCATTTGTCGGAGCAACTGTTGGGGTTAATTGTTGTGTCGTGCCAACGCTTAAAGTCGCCGTTGTTGGCGAAACCGTAACGCCCGTTACTGCAACAGTTGAAGTCGAACAGCTTGTACTTTGTGTCCAAGAAAATGTACCAATAGCACTAAGTTCCTGATCACTTGTTGCATTACCGCCTCTATTAGAATAATTCATATTGCAATACGTTCCGTTTCCGGAAGGAGAACCTGCAATAAGTACAAAATAACCTCTGCCCCAATTTCTGTTAAGGGCATTATTGTTTGGAAATTCTTTACCGGTTCCGTTAACGGTAATATCTTTAAAACTAAGATTATAAATACCATCACCAGATCTTTTACTGATTGAAATTGCATCATTTCTGGAATCTAAAATATCAATATTGTACAACTGAACATTTTTTACCTGAGTTCCGGCATTCGTAGCACTAAAAATATCTACCGCAGCTACAGGATTGTTATAAGTATCATTAAAAGTTCCGCAGGTTGATACCGTGATATCGTGTATTTCATGCATTCCGTCGTTGTTAAATGGCGCTCCGGGAAAATTATTACTCACTCTGATTCCTGCTTCGAGATTGTCTTTAATAATCAAATTGTAAGCTTTGTTGTTTTTTCCGCCGTAAATCGCTAAACCGCAGGCACGCCAGCAATTTTCTGATGTATTGTATCTAAAAATATTGTTGATACATTCCAGTCCATCCGCAGACCAGATTGCCTGATCATCATCACCGTTATTTCTAAAACTGCAATGTTCTACAATCGAGTTTGCCGTTCCTTTGCAAAGATTAATTCCATCGGCATAATTATTTCTAAAACGACAATGAGATACCGTAAATCCATCGGCAATTGCCGGACCTCCAGTATTGTATTGCGCAATCCAGGCACCGCACTCAAAATGTTCTGCCCAAATATTTTTGACTATGGATGAAGAGGTAAAAACGCCGTTTATCGCTTTATAAGAATTGCTTCTGGAAGCTGAATTTGTCGTTAAATAAAGATCTGTAAACGAAATTCCTGCTGCATTGGCACGCAATCCTCCATTTAAACTGCTGGTATTGGTAAAATTAATTTGCGTATACCACATTCCCGCGCCTACTAGTGAAGTATTGGCAGCACCAAAATACAATTCGCGGTTTACATTATAAACTCCACTCGGAACAAATATTTTTTTACCGCCGTTTGCATCAATAAAGGTTTGAAGATCGCTTCCATTTCCTGTATACGTTACCGAACCCGTTGGCGCTGCAATAGCGGTAGGAACCGGTTCCATTTCAGCAAAATCGACATGAACATTGCCCGATTCTCTAACCAGTTTTAAAGTTCCCGATGCCGAAATTTTAGCCGGAAGTTTATAACGCACTTCGTCAAATCGCATTCTTGGGTTTTGATTTGTAATTCCGTTATTGTTAGGATTTCCGTTGCTCCACAAATATTCCCACGACCAGGTTGAAGTTAAAGTTAGCGTGGTAATTTTTGTGTTTCCATTATAAACACCCAAAGTAGCCGATTGTCCATCGGGAACGCTGTAGCGAATGACAAGTCCGTCTGCAGCCTCTGTAACTGTCCATTGAACCGTGGCATTCGTAGCAGACATATTCACGCATTGCTGGTCTGTAGCTTCAGACTGAAGATCTGCCTGAACGTATGACTTTGAAGTAGTTGCAGCACCATTCGACAATTGTCCTGCGTTTGCTTCGTACCTTTTATACGGCGCATCATAATAACCGCGCTGTGCGTATAAATTTGAAGTTAAGAGAATGAAAAAAATCCATACGATATGGAAATATTTTTCTCTTTTAAAAGAAATAAAATGTAATTGATTGTTCATAATCTGTGGTTTTAAATTAGTAAGGTAGTTCCTAAAAAAAGAACATAACGAAACTAGATTTAAAAAAGAAATTATAAAAAATATATGTTAAAAATCAAGATTCTAATGATATTTTATGCGTTTTAAAACATTAATAATCAATATATTAAATTTTAAATTGAAATAAAAAATCAAGAATATGTATAGATAAAAAGTTTGTACTTGATATGATAAAATAAGAAAGAGTAAACATTTAAAATTATTGACACTTCCAAAAAACAAAATTTTACTACTACTATTTTTATATCTTTGGTTCTGATTCCAATCTTGAAATACAGATTATTTAGGCGCTATTATGATCCTAAATTGGAATTATTTCCATAAAAAAAACAAAGATTTTTTCTTCAAATAATACCACCAACCGATCTGAAATTATGACTAAAAGCCTTCAGAACATTTTCTATATAAGCCTGTTCATTTTCTTTGTTACCCATATTTCTCATGCACAAAAATCCAAACAAGAACTTCTTAAATTAATTGAAAAAGCAGCTTTATCTCCCGAACAAAAGGGCGATTACTTATCCCAGCTTAGTTCATGTTATAAAAAAACTGATACCATAAAAGCGTATCACTATGCAAATCAAGCATTAAAAATGGCTCGTGAAGAAAACGACATAAAAAGCCAGGCCATTGCTTATGAAGCACTTTCTGACGTTGCCCGATATCTGGATAATGTTTCCCTGCAAATCAAATATGCCGATTCCAGTTCTACTTTAGCCACAGCATCAAAAGATGCAAAGGCCATCGCGTACGCCAATTATGCCATTGCCTATAAAAATGAATTTATTGGAAATAAGGAAAAATACATTGAGTACATGCTAAAGTCATTGGCCTATTTTGAAAAAAACAAAATACGATACGACAAACTGGTAAACGGATATGAAAATCTGGGCGCTTATTATATCGATCACAACGATCTTGTATTCTCCAAAAAATACAATAAAAAGGCTTTAGATTTGGCTTACGAAAGTAAAAACCAGGTCAATATTGCCAATGGTTTAACCAGTTGGGCGCTTTTTTTGGTAAGAGATGCAGAGCAAAAAACACCTGCCGATCCGGATTTACTAAAAACTGCAGAAAACAACTACCTAAAAGCAATTGCCATATTCGAAAATGAAAAAAGAAAAGGAAATATTATTGGTTCTTACGGCAGAACCTGCTTAAATCTTACGAGCCTTTACTTATATCATTTTTTTGAAACCGAACCGGAAAAAACTTTAGCACATTTACAAAAAACAGAAGCCGTTTGTCTCGAACTAAACGAGCCCATGCAGCTTATGGTTATGTATGGCCAGCAAGCGCAATTTTATACAAACTTAAATGATATACCCAATATTGAAAAGGTGTTGAAAAAAGTTACTGATATTATTGAAAAACATCCCAAGATAAACCCAAGATATTTTGCCCTGCTTTATAAAAACTACATGGATCTGGCAGAGATCAAAAATGATTTTGCTTCTTATAAAAAATACTTCAATCTGTATGATAAAGCGGTTGCAGTTATGATGGAAAAAGAAAACAGAGCCAGAGATTACAACGCTTCCGTTCGTTTTGAAACAGAGAAAAAATCACAGCAAATTCAATTGCTTACAGACAATCTTGAATCCAGGAAAAAGATAAACTATTTATATACAGCGCTTGTTGTTCTGGTGTTTTTTATGCTTCTTTTTATGTTGCGTTCGTATCATTTTAGACAAAGATCTTATATAAAAACTAACCTTTTGCTTCAAAAAGCGAATGAAGAAGCTACTCTTTTATCCAAAATAAAAGAAGAAGAAGCTATGATTGCTTTACTGGAATCTGAATTGACGGAGAAAGAACTTCAAATTGCTATTCAGGAAAAGAAATTAAACGAGCAGGAGAAAATAAAACTTCAGCAGGAATTAATGACGAATAACCTGCAGTTGGAAAAGAAAAATGAGATTTTAAAAGACATTCAGAATAAATTGTCAACTATGAAATCTGAGAAATCATCCGATATAAAAACAATCTCAAAAACGATCGACAAAAGCATGGAAGTTGATGATGAATTTGAGTTATTAAAAACAAGTCTGGCAAATACAAATCCTGTCTTTTTTTCGACTTTACAGGAAAAAGCTTCAGGCACGCTAACGAAACTGGATTTTAAATATTGCGGTTACATCAAGTTAGGAATGAGTACCAAAGAAATTGCCAATCACATGAATATTGAGACGCAAAGCATGCGAATGGCCCGATACCGAATTAAACAAAAATTAAATCTGGACCGCGAAACTGACTTAGACACTTATATCACTTCTGTCCAGTAAAATCAGCACTTACAGCGTTTTTTTATCTGTAAAATATTTTTCTTGTAGATACAAAATAGATACTGTATTGACAGTTGTAGATGGTTAGTATATACAAGATTTTATTTTTTTCATTTGTACATGATTAGTTTTGAACTTGAATTTAAAACTAAAAATCATGAACAAAAAGACGCTTTCAATTATTTCGTACATTACTATTATCGGTTGGGTTATTGCTTACGTAAACTACAATAAATTAACAGTTAAAGATTCTCTAACAAGATTTCACCTTAAACAAGGTTTAGGAATTGCTATTGTAGGAATTATAATTTCTGTTGCTTTAACAATTATTGCAGCTGTAGTACCAACATTGGCAAGCATTTTAAGTCTGGTAAATCTTGTAGTTTTAGTATTATGGATTATGGGGATCATCAATGCTAATAATGAGCAGGAAATTCCGGTTCCTGTAGTGGGAAAATTATTTACTGATAAATTTGATTTCATTAAGTAATTACTAAAGGCCAGTATGAAAACCTACGTCTAATACTGGCTTTTATTGAATAAAAGTGCATCAAAAAATCAAAATCATGAAAAAAGTCTATTATTTACTGCTCTTAATTTTACTTTCAAATTTGGCAGTCGGCCAGGTTATTGATAATAATATTCAGGGATATTATCAGGCAAAATCGGACTCTAATATGTATTCTTTTTTTGAATTTGATGGCAACGGGAAAGTAAATATTACCGGAATTGGAACTGGTGATTATTTTACCAAAGGCGATTCGCTGATTGTATATCCTGATAAAAGCATTTTTAAATTTAAAATAAAAAATAAAACCCTTGTTGGAGCTTCAAACTGGGTCGAAAATGAAACATGGATTCGAAAAGATACTATTGTTGCAAATAATCGAAAAAACGAAGCTTTGTCTAAAAAGAAAGCCGCTTTATTGCATGAATATTATAAGATATCAAGCGAAAAAATGGCAATCGAAATGATAATGGACGACACTGCAGCCAAAGCAAAAAAAGAAAAAATCAGCCAACTATGCAATGAAGGATTAAGTAAGGCCTGTATGGATTATTTCGGAATCCTGCTTATTGAAGATCAGGGCATGGATGCTTTGCTAAATCCTGAAAAAAATACAAAACCAAAAAAGCTGAATCCTGAAATTGTTTCCCTTGGAAATAAAATAATTTCGCAGGAGGAACCTGAAGGTTACACTCTTCTGGGAACTTATTATTATATCTTAGGTCAAAAGGAAAAAGCTGTAGAACAATGGAATAAAGGCGTTGATAAAGGAAGCCAGAAGTCTGCAATGGCTTTAATTCAAATTGAAATGGAATAAATACAGAATTAACATGATAAGTTTTATTACCGCTTTATTGCTTGTATTAACTCGTTGGGTATAATACCTTAAAAATTTAATTAAACACATAGAAACATAGCTTTTATGAGTTCGAAAAAAGTAAATCAAAAGAAACTCGTTTCTCACACATAGTCCCGATAGCTATCGGGATTAATGCAAGTGAAACTCCTTTTGGGTTTAATAATACTATGCTTCTATGTGTTAAAAATAATTACAGCCATATTGCTATCAGTAATAAATTTATTGTGAATCATTATTAAGTATACGCCACATAAAAGAGAAATAATTATAAAAAAGAAAATCAAAATGAAAACAAAAAATATACTGATAGCATTTTTACTTTTAATCGTTTTGCAATCCTGCAAAATGGAAAATACGCCAGAAGAATATTTCGATATATCTGCCTTAAACACCAATTTATTTATGGAGTTTGGTTCTAAGGATTTTGAAACAATGGAACAAAATAAAAACGCCAATCAGCTTATTGCTTTTGACGAAAAAGGAACGTTTCCGGCAAAATCTTATGAAGATCATATTTTGAAATTTAAGGTTGCTTATCTCAATCAATCTATAAAAAAGATTGAAGACCTAAAACCTACAGACGAAACCAAACCCATGATTGATGCTTCGCTTGATCTTTTTAATTTCGTGAAGAAAAAATATGAAAATGATTATGTAAAAATTGCCCGTTTAATGGACAAAAAAGCGCCAAAAGAAACGGTAGACAAAGCAATTGCCGACATGGAGGCTAACGCATTTCCTGTTTTTGAGGCGAAATATAAAAAACTGTGGGATCTTGCTTTGCCTTACGCAAAAGAACACGGAATTGATGTGAAGACGTTTTAATTTTTTTGAATTTGTTTTTTAGACAGCCCATTTCTCTCGAAATGGGCTTTTTTTTATTCTGTTATTTTCTTTAAATATTTTTTACACGTTAATCAAAAGTATTCCAGGTACTTATAAAACATTTAAATGCTTACATTTATTTCTTAATCTACATTAATCTACGCCCCGCTCCTGTCTCAATAAATTTGTATCAGAAATCAAAACAAACAAATAAATAATCATTAATCTAAAACGAAAAAAAGATGAGCACATTTACAGTAAAAGACGGAACAGAGATTTATTACAAAGATTGGGGAAACGGACAACCAATTGTTTTTCACCATGGCTGGCCTCTATCAAGCGATGACTGGGATGCCCAAATGATGTTTTTCCTTAAACAGGGATATCGCGTAATTGCGCACGATCGCCGCGGACATGGCCGTTCTGGTCAAAGTTCTGAAGGAAACAATATGGAAACATACGCATCTGATATCGCTGAATTGACTGCAGCTCTTGATTTAAAAAATGCTATTCACGTGGGTCACTCAACCGGTGGCGGCGAAGTAATACGATATGCTGCAAAATACGGAAAAGAACGTGTTGCCAAAGCAGTAATAATTAGCGCCGTAACACCAATAATGATAAAATCTGAAACAAATCCGGAAGGTGTTCCATTGTCTGTTTTTGATGAAATAAGACAAGGCACAGGATTTAACAGAGCACAATATTTTTATGATTTTCCGATACCTTTTTACGGCTGGAACCGCGAAGGAAAACAGGTTCAGGAAGGTATTAAACACAATTGGTGGCGTCAGGGAATGATGGGTTCTGTATTGGCACATTATGAGGGTATAAAAGCTTTCTCTGAATCAAATTTTACAGAAGATCTTAAAAGCCTGGATATTCCGGTTTTGGTTTTGCACGGAGAAGACGATCAGATCGTACCTTATGACCAGGCACCAAGAGCTGCTAAACTTTTGAAAAACGGGAAATTAATTTCATATCCGGGATTTCCTCACGGTATGCCAACAACAGAAGCAGAAACTATCAATAAAGACATTCTTGAATTTATCAAATTTTAAGAAGTCAATAATATAAAACTGAGTATAAAGAAAAGCCTTTAAATCGCCTGATTTGAAGGCTTTTACTTTTTTGCCTAAATTAATAAAAATGTAGTTTTGCGAAAAAATTTTCGAATCAAATTCATATGGAATACATTAAGAAATTGTAAACTTTCTAATTTTATTCTGCTTCTTTTTATTCTTTTATTCTATATTTGTTGTTTAACTTTACGACCACATCCTTAAACAAAATTATAATTTCGGGTTTTTGCCCGCTTTTTTTCTAAAGTTTATTTTTAGTTACAGGCCCTTTTAATAGAATAAAAATGAAGAAAGATTTAAGGATATTATTGGTCGATGATCATAGCGTAGTTCGACATGGAGTTTCGGTATTATTGAAAAAAAACTTTGATGGTGTAACTATAACACATGCTGAAAGTGTTGAAGATTTACGCACTAAATTGAGTGAAAAACAGGATTTACTTTTTCTGGATATCAACCTTCCGGGAGGAAACAGCACCAAAATGGTAGAAGAGATCAGATCCAGCCATCCTGACCTGTTAATTATGATGTTTTCGGCTTATGATGAGTCCCGATATGCTTTACGTTACATACACGCGGGAGCAAATGGTTTTTTAAATAAATACAGCAAAGACGAAGAAATTATTAAAGCTGTAAAATCAATTCTTGAAACCGGAAAATACATCAGCGATGTTGTTAAGGAAATCATCTTAGAGAATGCTTTATTTAAAAAACCGATCAATCCTTTAGAAAAACTATCCGACAGAGAAATTGAAGTGGCTGAACTTTTGGTAAACGGAGACGGAAATCTCGAAATTTCGAATAAATTAAACATTCAAATGTCTACTGTAAGTACTTTTAAAACGCGAATTTTTGATAAACTCGGCATCAATAATATCGTAAAACTGATTGAAATTTTAAATGTGTATAAAAATTAATTTTCCTTTTAATTTTAAAACATAATCACTTCCCAATTTCTTTTTTCAAAATCTGAAAATTCACTGTTTTTTTCAGTTTGGTCTCTCAAATTTTTTCTCGAAAAAATCTTACTTCTGCCTTCAATTTAATTTTTGAAGTTTCTTCTGTTTGTCCTGCGTTCACGCTGTTTTCTTACCAAATATTTTGAAATTTTTCTCACTTCAGAAGAAATTATTACTACTTAACTTATAGAATAAAATCAGAAAGCGAATGTAGAATTAATTCTACAAGCCATTTAAAATTTTGCTACAAATTTTTAAGTATTTAAAGATGACTTTTGCACGCTCTTTATTCTAAAATATTACTACACTATTTTATTAAAAATTAAAATAGAAAAGAGCAGTATAGTTGCTACATATTATATAATTAGGGCAGTTACCAACCAAACCAAAAACTATTTATATATAATTATCGAATTAATAAACCGTAATTAAAAAAATTACGTATTTGATTGAAATACAAAAGCACTTAAAATATAAATACTAAGAATCGTATGCAAAATAAATACTTTTTGAAAACTTACTTTTTACTTTTTATTCTTTTCATTTCTCTTGGGGCATTTGCTCAGGACAGTCGTTATGCAGGAATTGAAATTGGAAGTAAGGGAATCAAAATTTCGGTTATAGATGTAAATAATATCAAAAAAGGAGATTATGATATCCTGGGCTATTGGACAGAAAATGTTGGTATAGCCAGAAGTATCGCCATTGATGGTAATCTTGCTGTAGAGGATATAGAAAAGGCCGGATCTGTGGTTTTGGAAAATCTTCTGAAAATTAAAAGTAAATATGGTGTTACTGATGAAAATATTTATGTTGTAGCTTCTTCCGGAGTTGCACTCGCTGCTAATAAACAAACTTTAATTGATAAAATAAAAGCAGTAACCAATAAAGATCTTGATTTTATTACTGCCGAAACAGAAGGCAAAATGCTTTTAAAAGGTTCTATTCCGCCATCTGATTATCAGGATGCTATTGTTCTGGATATAGGCGGTGGTAATACAAAAGGCGGATATGTTGATGTACTTAACGACAACAAATTTGAGTTTTTTCCTTTAAAATTAGATTACGGGACTATCACTCTTACAGAAGCAATTAATAAAACGATTGTAATTCCCAGAGAAACAAATGATATGCAGGTTTACAAAGAAAAATCTTTTGAATACTCGCCTGTTTTGAGAGAAAAAATTCAGGAAATGCTTAAAACTAAACCGCTATCACTTCAAAAAAAGAAGATATACCTGTCTGGAGGAGCAATTTGGGCATTTGTAACTTTATACTACAATAATAATAGCGACGATCATTTTCTGCCTTTAAAAATGGAAGACATTATAAATTATGATGCCATTTTGAAAAACAATTTTGTGAAGTACGAAAATTTAGCCAAAACCAGCAAAGAGGCAGATAAAGTCATAAACACTTACAGCCAGAAACATTTAATTTCAGGAAACAATATTTTAATTGCCTGCCTGGAAAGTATTCCTGATTTGAAATCAAAGAAAATCTATTTTGCCAAAGAAGGACAAATTGCATGGCTGGTTTCATATGTTGTTGACCGCTCCAAAAAAATAAAAAATAATTTTTAGTCTCATAAAAAACGGCTTTCAAAAAATAAATTTAATCTCTGTTTAATTGTCATCAAACTATTAGACGCTATTAACAAATACAAACAATAATTTAAAACAATTTAATATGTCAGATTTTTTACAACAATTTGGGGATGAAGTTAAAAAAAACATTCCAGGTTATATTGCAGTTGCAGTAACCGAAATTAAAAGTGGTATTTCTTATTTTAGTGACTCTGCTGTTGCGAGTTTCGATCCTGAGTTGGCTTCGGCTTTCAACTTAGAAGTAGTAAAAGCAAAATTAAATGCCATAAGTGCTTTAGGATTAGACCAGGGAATTGATGATATCATGATTACCTTAACAAATCAAATTCACATTATTGATATTTCAGAAAACAATGAATATTTTATTTATTTGGCTGTTGATTCTAATAAAGCAAATTTAGGAATGACAAAAGCTCTTTTGAACAAATTTAAAAAAGATATTACTGAAAAAATGTAATCGATTTTAAATCAGAAATCTTCATAAAATCGTTTTCTGTTAGATCTGATTTTTATTATGATGTGAAAAATCCTGATATAAATCAAAATAAAAAAGCTCGTTGAAAGATAATTTCAACGAGCTTTTTTTTATAATGACTGTATAAAAATTTAACCGCAGAGTTCGCAAATATTAATGCAAAGTTCGCAAGGTTCTTTTATTTTGGGAGTTGCAAAAACAAAAGTTCGCAAGCTTTATATTGACTTAGCTTTGCGAACTTTATATTCCGAAGGATACCTAGATAAAAATCTTTGTGAACTTTGCGTAAATCTTTGCTAACTCTGCGTTTAAAAAAACAGTCCAAATAAAAATTTAACCACAGAGGTCACAACGTTTTTTCACTTTGCGAACTTAGTAAAAACACAAAGTTCACAAAGCTGTGTGAATCAACTTTGTGACTTTGCGTAAATCTTTACGAACTCTGCGGTTAAAAAACAGTCATTATAAAAAAACTACTTAGCAGTAGTCGTAAAAATCGAGTTGACAATTTTTTTCTTGATGGTTTCACTTTCTTTTGTTACAATAAAAACCAAACGATAAGCCAAAAGAAAACCTACAAATCCTAAACCCGTTAAAAATACCCAATTGGTTTTATAACCATAATCAGTTACAATGGTCATACCTGTTTTGGTACTCAAAATGTGGGCAACACTATAACTCATGGTAAAAGCCGCCATAAATTTACCTTCCTGTTTTTTAAGAGATCTGTTTTTTACAAATGAATTTGCAAAAGGAAAAGTAAGCATAATTCCGATAGTCATGAAAACCATCATGGCTACAAGGGCAAAAACGCTGTGCTCTATTAATAAAAATAAGTAACTCACCGCCATAGCCAGTACGCCATAGGCCACCATTAAAAGTTTATTGATGTTTTTAGATTCTACATAACTCACAATCGAAAGTTCAAAAAGTAATATTAGTACTCCGTTTAGTGCCAAAAACAAACCGCTTTCTACACTTGAAAAATTAAATACTTCCTTGTAATAAAGAGAAAGTGTTGTAAACATTTGAAAAAACAAAATACCCGTTATTAACGTAACAACCAAATGAATTAAAAATGGTCTGTCCTGCAAAATCGAATTTCCTTCTTTTAAATATTTAAAACTATTAAGTTTAAAAGGCAATTTTTTTTCTTTTACATAAATAGCAAATAACAAAATACTCAAAATACAGGTTAAGCCATCAATGTAAAATAAAAAGGTGTAGTCTAAAACAGTGATAATGATTCCGCCAATCAGCGGGCCAAACATAAAACCCAGATTTACAGAAGATCGAATTAACGATAAGGCTTTTGTTCTTTCACTTTTGGTTGCATAAGTATCTAGTGAAACCAACATTGCCGGTCGATACATATCTGAAACTGTGGTTAGTAACAAAACTCCAAAGCAAAAACTATAAAATGTGGTTAAAAACTGCAGCAAAATAAAGATAAGTCCGCTGGTGAATAAGCTAAAAACCATGACTTTATAAAAGCCAATTTTATCAGATAATTTTCCGCTAATCCAGGTTCCGATAAAAGAACCTACACCAAAAAACACCATCACCCACCCGATCTGACTATAGGTAAAATGAAGTTGTTCCATCATGTATTTAGAAAGAAACGGCACAACCATTGCACCTATTCTGTTAATAAAAGTTGTAATGGCTAAAACTTTAACCTCTACAGAAAACTGACTGAAATTTTTTAAATAATTTTTAAGTAATGTTGTAATCATAAAATATAGATTTGGGTAATAAGTAATAATAGATTTTATAGGCAGGTGATTTCAAAAACTCTTTTATTCGTCGTACGATAATTTCATTTCGTAATAATAATAGTTAGAAATAAAATTTTTCCGGACAAAACCAAAACTCTCATAAAGCTGGTGGGCTGCAAAATTTTCGGTATCTGTATTTAAAGAAATATGGTCGACTTTTGTTTTTCTGGCAAAATCAATACATTTCATTATAATTTCTTTGCCAATATATTTTCTTCTAAAATTTGGTTTGACATATAAATAAGAAATATGCCAATTGTATTTTATTTTTGAAAGAGGATTTACTTTGTAATAAAGCAGTATAAATGCAACAGGAATTCCATCTTCTTTTTTGACAAAAACTTTAGCTTTATTTCGGTCTAATTTGTACTTAATAAACAACACCGCATTTTCTAAATTCAATAGTTTTTCATCTATTAATTTTGACTCAAAAATGATGTCTTTTACCGACTCAAAATTGTTAGAATCTATTTCTGAAATATCATGCAAATTCACCATAATAAAAGTTTAAGAAAAATCAAGCAAAAACCCTCATTTACAATGAATTATTAAGTAATTTATCTCGTTTTTTAACGTTGTAAATGTACTTTTTTTTAATGAAAAAAGCATCATTTTTCGGCCATAAAATTGCATTTTTTTCGGGCAAAATATTCTCTTTTTTCATGTCAGATTTTACACCAGAATGTGTAAATAAAAAAAGCCAAAAACAGCACATTTTTAGTGTTACTGTTTTTGGCAAAAAAACTAAGTAAATCACAAAATTATAGTCAATTTTTATCTTTACCGTTTATAAAAAAATAAGAGTTTAAACCGTTTTTGCAATTCCCCTAATATTATTTTTTGCTTTGATTTCATCACGAGCCGCGTTGAAATTTGTGGCATTAAAAGCTGCTTTTGTCAATTGTACATCGGCTTCTTTTTCTTCTTCTAATGATTGTTTCAGCAGAACATTTAAACTATCTTCTCTCAAGGTTTTGGCAAATGCAGCCACAGTTCCGTATGCTGCAATTTCATAATGTTTGATTTTTTGCAGTGATGCAATAATTCCCGCATCACGAACAGGGCCGTCTTCGGTTTCATTTATTACTCTTTTGCCTTCTCTAATCAGGTTTTCTATCGCATCAGATTTTACGCCTGACACTTCTTCTTCCATAATTTCAAACCGTCCTTCAAGTCTTGCCAGCTGATTTTTCGTAATCTCAAGATGCTCTTTAATCATTGTTTGAAGATATTCTGACGTCGTATTCTCTATTATTTTTGGCAATTCTTCAGTCAGTTTTTTCTCTGCCAGATAAATTTCCTTAATAGATTCTGTAAATAAATCCCTAAGGTCTTTCGCACAATAATTCGCATTTAGTATTTCAGCCAAATCATCTTTTGAAACTGCTGGCTCGCTATTTTTTCTGACAAATTCATTTTTGTCATTTATCGCTTTTGTATTTTTTGCTGTATTTTTCATAATTCCAAATTTTATGAATAATTCCAAATTTAGGGAGTCAACAAAACATAATTTTACAAAAATTCCCTTAATGTTTACACTATTTAAACACAAGAAAATGAGCTTATTACAAAATAAACAGGTAGCAAAATTTATTTTGAAGCAAGTACAGCGATCTTCAATGCTTCAACAGCATTTTCAATAGTTATAGTAAGTGTATGGTCTTTATTTTCTATCTTTTCAATAATATCCGAAAGAATTAATTGTACACATTTTCCGTATACATCTCCTTTATTTTGATTGATTTCAAAAGTACCCGAAATCATTTCTTCGACTTCGTAACCGATTCCACCACAGTAAATTAAATCTTTATTATCTGCGGATAAATCTTCAGAATCACCCCAGCCTTCAGGTCTTGAAACATCTCCGAGATTATTTATTGACTCGGATTTTTCAATTTTCCAACCCGGAATACTTTCCAACTGCTGCTTACTTTGCTGATTGACCATTGCCTTTATATTTCCTTTTAATGGTATCCAGCCTTCTATTTCTATGCGTGCCAAATCGTACACCAAATTTATGGTCGTTTGTTCAAAGAATCCGGGACCGGAAAAGGCGTGATAATAATTTGCAATAAGCCCATCATTATACAATACAAGAGCAGCCACTCTATCGCGCTGCGATTCATTACGAGGGTGAGAACAGCCATAAACTTCGGTGTAATGTTCCTCGCTTAAAGCATTAATAATATCAAAAAAATGTACGCCGTGTTCTACAAAAATACCACCCGAAGCTGCTTCGTCCCAAAACCAATGATCCCTAGACAAAGCGGCATCCTGAGCGTAATTATTGACCACAGCATGTCTGAGTTTGCCTAATGCACCACTTTTTCCTATTTTCATAAAACTCTGAATGATAGAATTATAGCGAATCATATGATCCACTGTAATAACCATACCGGTTTCTTTCTGAACTTTTAAAATTTCTTCTGCACCTTCTTCACTTAGGGCTACCGGTTTTTCCAGCAAAACATGTTTTCCCGCTTTCATGGCTTCACAAGCCATTTCAACATGCAGGTTGGGCGGTGTAACAATACTTACAATCTCTATATCCGGATCGTTAATCAGGAGTTTCCAATCGTGATAAACTTTGCAGTTTTCGACATGCTGCGAGTGATGACCGGAATCGGCAACAGCCACAACTTCAATATTTTCTAATTTGCTCCACCAATGATGAAGGAATTTCCCAAATCCTCCATAACCAATTATTCCAACTTTATATTTTTTCATATCATCTTAATAAACAATTACTTATTTAAATTAAAAACGTCTCAAAATAGAATTTGAGACGTTTTTTTGATTTATTTTTTTTCTTCGTTATTTAATTTATCATCTAATTCCGGCTCTTCTTTACCTTTAAATTTTTTAGTGTCGGCATCATAATTTTCATCGTTTGTCAGAACTTCATCATGTTCTTTATATTGATGTTTTCTAGTGTCACTTCGATTATCAAATCCACTTTTATCAGAGTGATTTGAATTTTGATTGTTCGTTTTCATATCTAGTAAATTTTAATTTTTCTAAAATTACTTGATATAGAAGCATTTATCCTTATACAATACTTGCTAAAACTTATAAAAATATCACTAAGAATAAAAAGGAAATCGATCTGTTAATTACCTAAATTTGAATCGGAAAGTAAATCGAACCTTCCATTCTTACAATTTTTTACAAAAAAATATCTTCATATAAATGGTTACTGATTATAAAAAAATTGATTTGTTTGGAAAAACGCTAATGCAAAAAGTAGCCATAAAAACACCATTTCAATTTGATTTTCCTGTTTCAGATTACGCTTGTTTTTTATTTTCGTTTGAAGGTGATATTCAATTTCATGTAGACGACGAACAAATTGATATTCCCAGAAATTATTCGGTACTTTTAAATTGTTTAAATACAGGAAAAAAGATAACCAATTCAAATTCAAACAGTTCAAATGAAATTATTGTCATTAGTTTTCATACTGATATTTTAAAAAAAATCTATGATCGCGAACTTCCTTTCGTGCTTCAAAAACCAAAAAATAACATTACGAATCAGTCAAACGAAAAAATAAATAATGACTTTTTGATTCGGAAATATATTGAAGGGCTTTTGTTTTATTTCGAAAATCCATCCTTGGTAAATGATGAAATTTTGATTTTAAAATTAAAAGAAATCATACTTTTATTATCGCAGACACAAAATGCAGAAACGATTCAGGTTATATTATCCCAGCTTTTTTCGCCAACTATTTATACTTTTAAACAAATTATAGAAGCCAATTTGTTTTTGCAGGTTAGCATTGAAGATTTGGCTCAAAAAACCAATCTTAGTATTTCTTCTTTTAAAAGAGAGTTTACAAAATTGTACAACGCATCTCCTGCCCATTATATTAAGACCAAAAGGCTTGAAAATGCAGCAGAATTGCTCTTATTTTCTGATAAACGCATAACCGATATTGCTTTTGATTGTGGTTTTAATGATCTGGCCAATTTCACCAAAAGTTTTCACGACAAATACAAAATGTCCCCTACAAATTATCGATTGAAGTTAAATAAAAATCAATAGACAAAAGTTTATTTCAGTTGAACTGAATTGCCAAATAATTGAGCTTTTTTACAAAATAATTCCACTTTTTGTATTGCAAATTTGCATTGTCAATAATGACATAGAATTTTAAATATAATTAAGATGGGACTATCAAATTTAGGGATTTTTCACACCCTTATTGGTGTTGCTGCCATTGTAGCGGCACTTATATCATTCATAAAATATGCTAAAATAGATTTAAGCAAACTTACCGGAAAAATCTATTTTTATACCACTTTGATTACTTCATTAACTGCTTTGGGTTTATCAAAACATGGCGGTTTTAACCCGGGACATGTCTTATCATTACTTGTTGTAATTTTAATTTTGGCGGCCTATTTTCTTTATTCCCAAAAAAAAGAAAGTGGCAGGGCACGCTATTTTGAAAACTTCTTCCTTTCTTTTAGTTTTTTACTGTCTATGCTTCCTACTGTAAATGAAACGTTTACCCGAATTCCGGTTGGGCATCCTTTGGCAAAAGACATCAATGATCCTTTGATTGGGAAAACATTACTCCTTCTTTTAGTCTTATTTATTGCAGGATCTGTCTATCAATTTATAATTCAAAAGAAAACGAATAAAGTTACAACCAACTTATAATCATCTTATAAACTGTAAATTATATAATTACATAGTATAATAACTGTAAAATACAGCGGGGCATCTTTTCTAATTTTATAAAAAGGAAAAGAGGTTCTTATCCGTAAACTGTAACTACAATAATTAAAAAATTATATTATGAATTTAGATGAATTAGAAAACAACCGTCAGGACGACCAGAATTTTCAAGATGATAAAATAAATAAGGGAATGGAAATTGAATCTCCTTCAACAGATCACTCGATAACAGAGTATGCAGAGCCGGATTACGGGAATGATTTAAGTACCGAAGAAATAAACCAACAAAATCCTCAGGAATTGGATAACGAAGAATTCGACAATGGCGGAAATACTGAATTTAATAATGAAGAGGAATTTGATGATGAAACGCCGGATGATTTGGATGAAGGCGATGAAGAATTTACCGATCCTAATCGAAACAAATAATATGAAACCGTCTGTAAACCAGGCGGTTTTTTTATGACTTTTTCTGTTTTCTTCGAAAATTCCCCAGCACTTTTGTACCGATAATCTTTTGCTTAAATTTGCCAATTGCCAACATCAGGAAAAAAATAAACTTATAGATTATTTTTCCACTAAAAGGCTGTAAAAATCAAGTGAAAAAAGAGGACGTGAATACAATCGAAAATGAAGAAGGAAGCTGGACTATTTGTCCGGAATGTCAGGGACGAGGCAAAAAAAGTCAAAGACTTAGTAAAAAAGTACGGCTACTCTATCAAACAGCACTTGATGAATTTGAAAAAACAAACGGTGAAGGAACTCCTCCTATTCGCCCTAAAGCACATTTATATACCTGTTTAAATTGTTCCGGATCCGGATTACTTCCTGCTGTTAATCCTCCGGTTGCAGATCAGGAAAATTATCCTCATGTTGCTATTATTGGCGGCGGAATTGGCGGCGTTGCCCTTGCTGTTGCTTGCCTGCACCGGGGAATTCCTTTTACGCTCTATGAGCGCGACAGCAACTTCAATGCCCGATCTCAGGGTTACGGACTTACATTACAACAAGCCAGTAAAGCGATTGAAGGATTGGGGATTTTCTCGTTGAAAGATGGCGTGGTTTCTACAAAACATTTGGTTCACACTACTGAAGGAAAAGTGATTGGCGAATGGGGAATTAGAAAATGGATAGATACAGATAAAAAAATGCCTCCCAAACGTACCAATATTCATATTGCAAGACAAGCTTTGCGTTTAGCGCTGCTTGAGCAATTAGGCGGAGATAAGGCTGTACATTGGGGACATCAATTGATAAATTTTAAAGAATCTGATGATAAAGGCGTTGCGCTTAATTTTCAGGTAGATGGCGAGATAAAGACCGCTAAAGCAGATCTTATAGTGGGAGCCGATGGAATTCGAAGTTCGGTTCGCAAATTGTTGATTGGTGAAGAAAGTGCGCCTTTGCGTTATCTTGATTGCATTGTAATATTGGGAATTTGTCCTTTAAGTTCTCTCAAGGATGTAAACAGCTCTTTATTAGACTCTGCTACAGTATTTCAGACTGCTAATGGAAATGAGCGAATTTATATTATGCCTTATACTGCAGATTCTGTGATGTGGCAGCTTAGTTTTCCGATGACAGAAGATGAGGCTAAGGCTTTAAGTGCCAAAGGACCTCAGGCACTTAAGGAAGAAGCTTGCCGAAGAACGCAATGGCACGATCCTATTCCGCAAATTATGGCAGCAACACTTGCAGCGCAGATTTCCGGTTATCCTGTGTATGACCGGGAATTGCTCACAAAGGAGTTGTTGGAAAAAGGCAAACAGGTAACGCTAATTGGAGATGCGGCTCACCCCATGAGTCCGTTTAAAGGGCAAGGCGCAAATCAGGCGTTGCTGGACGCGCTTACACTAGCTCGTGGAATCACAAAAGGATGCAACCCGAAATCACAATGGCGAAAAGTAGGAATAAGAAAAAGTGTTTTAAATGAATTTGAATCTGCAATGTTAGAACGCAGTGCTACGAAAGTAAAAGATTCTGCCGAAGCCGCTCAATTTCTTCATTCTGAAATTGTACTTTTTGAAGGGGATGAACCAAGAGGACGCTGTTTAAAGAAAAAAAATAGCGAAGACTAGTTACTATTTCTGATCTTTGTAATTGATTATTAAATGTTTGAATAAAACAAACGCAACAAATAATAAAAAATGCAATGAAATTTAATTATGCCGATTTTGAAGTAGTAAAGACTATTGCCCTGACATTTCCCAATACCGAAGAAAGTGTTTCGCATGAAGGAACTCCCTCTGTAAAAGTGCGTGGAAAATTAATGTGCCGACTTCATGACAGCGGAGAATTTATTCCGATAAGGCTTGATTTTGACATACGCGATAAGTATTTAGACAGTCATCCTGAAATTTTTCACTTGCCGGACCATTTTAAAGCTTATCCTTACATCTGCATGTGGATACACAACTACAACCAAAAATTACTTACTGAAATACTTGAATTGAGCTGGAAAGGACTTTCTACAAAAAAACAAGTGAAAGAATACGAGGAAAAGAATAAATTATGAAAATAAAAAAATCCCATTTCATAAGAAACAGGATTTTGATTTTATGTTCGATTTCTTTTTTAAATAAGAAACTGAAAACTAGATATATCGGTTGATGATATTCTCGAAAAGTTCTTGTTTTCCGCTTTGCAATTCGAATTCGCCATTTTCCAGGGCAATATCGTACAAATCTTTAAAATTTAATTTTCCTTCTTCAAATTCTTTTCCTTTTCCGCTGTCAAACGAACTGTAACGCTGTTGTCGTAGATTCTCATAAGGAGAAGATGTTATAATTTTATCTGCCGCAAGCAAAGCTCTTGCAAAAACATCGGCGCCACCAATATGAGCCAGGAAAATATCTTCTACATCTGTTGAATTTCTTCTTATTTTAGCATCAAAATTTACTCCACCACCTTGCAGGCCGCCTGCCTTTAAGAAAACCAGCATAGCTTCTGTAACTTCCTGTATATTATTTGGAAATTGTGCCGTGTCCCAGCCATTTTGGTAATCTCCTCTATTAGCATCGATACTGCCTAACATGCCCGACATTGCTGCTACCTCCAACTCATGCTGAAAAGTATGTTGTGCCAATGTTGCATGGTTGACTTCGATATTTATTTTGAAATCCTTATCCAAACCATATTCGCGTAAAAAGCCAATTGCAGTTGCACAATCAAAATCATATTGATGCTTAGAGGGTTCCATTGGTTTTGGCTCGATTAAAAAGTTTCCTTTAAAGCCTTGTTGTCTGGCATAATCTCTTGCTTTGGATAAAAATTCTCCCATATGATCCAGTTCGCGTTTCATATCGGTATTAAGCAAACTTAGATATCCTTCACGCGCTCCCCAAAAAACATAATTTTCACCATCTAAAGCAATTGTAGCATCCAAAGCTAATTTTACCTGAGCGGCGGCTCTTGCAACAACCTTAAAATCAGGATTTGTTGCGGCTCCGTTCATGTATCGCGGATTAGAAGAGCAATTGGCTGTTCCCCATAAAACTTTGATTCCCGAAACTGCCTTTTTTTCTTTCAGATATTCAGTCATTGTCAATAATCGCAACTCTGATTGTGTGAAATTTTGTCCTTCCTGTACCAAATCATAATCGTGAAAACAGAAATAATCAAAACCCATTTTACTTATAAATTCAAATGCTGCATCGGCCCTGTTCTTTGCCGCCTGAATGGGTTCTCTGAATTCATTCCACGAAAAATTGTGAGTGGCCTGCCCAAAAAGGTCTGCTCCGTTTCCGCCAAAGCTATGCCAATACGCAACTGCAAACTTAAAATGCTCCCGCATTGTTTTGCCCGCCACCATTTGCTCGGGATTATAATATCTAAATGCCAAAGGATTGTCTGAATCCTTTCCTTCAAAATTAATTTTACCAATTCCTTTGTAATATTCTTTGTCTCCTAAAACTATCATCTCCCCTTCTTTTTTTATAATTTCAAACAATTTATCGTACTAATAGGGCAAATATATAGTCAAAAAGACTGTTTGATAAGCCAAAATTCTTTCAAAAATCTAACTTTAACACCTATTTGCTGGTATTCCGCTTAAATAATTCAATCGGGAAATCAAAATGACATCACTTTCTTATCTGTTTATAACCAAAAAACCCCTTTTACAAAATTGATAAAAGAGGTTCTTTTTAAGCTAAAAACTGCTTAAATTAATCTACACGTTTTACAGAAAGCTTGTCTAAACAGAAATAAGCCGCCGTATTCATTCCGTAAAGTGGATCTGAATCTGTTGAAGCCATTTGAAAAACAAGGTATTGAACGTCGCCCAAAGCCTGAAGTTTGCTGGTAGCAACAGTAATCCAGCCTGTTGGCATAACCAAAGATGATCCTGTATAATCTGCCAGGCTCTGAGTTACCGGATTTGTAATTACTCCATTTTCATCAACACCATAAATCAATAATTCAAAATGATCGCCGGAAGCAAAAGGCTGAGCAAATCCATCGCCATACAAACACCCGTAATAAGGCCATGGATGCATATTAATTTTTAAACCTTCAACCGTATATATTCCTGTATTTCCAATTTTAATCCAGTTAGAAAAACCGCTTTCGCTAAAGGTGCTTCCTTCAGGATTTTGAGGATCTAAATAGCTCGACCAATAAGCTACAATATAAGGATCTCCCGATATTCCCGGAGTTCCCGGCGTAGTTGTAGAAGAAGTTCCAAAACCACTTCCTGCCATATTTCCCCATTGGTGAGGCACCCAGCCATCTGATCCGCCAGAACCTGAACCAGAGCCATAATTTGTAATATCATTTACATTTGATACAATAAAACCATCCCAATAATTGTAACCTGAAGATGTCGCAGTATGCGAAAATGTAAAAATATCGACACTCAGGTTGGTGTTAGAAACATACGTGTTTTGCCAGTACTTTCCTCCTGTTGTCGTAATACCGCTGCTTAATAAAGCACTTGTCAGATTAAGAGTTGTCGTGGTTCCTATTGAAGGATCTGTAACCGCTATTTTTGCTGTTTTTGATGACGTTTTTACTGCCGAATTACTTTCGCTGCCTAACACATCATCGTCGCTACTACAGGACGAAAATCCCAACATCAAACCGAATGTCAAAAAATAAACTACTTTTTTCATGATTTATAAAATTTATGGATTAATATTCATTCTTAATTATCTCAAATTCAACGGTATTAATAATTACTGCTTTGGAAAATTCAAATCCGATACCTCCTGAAAAACGCTCGTTAATAAATCGGCAGCTCCCAATGCTGTAAATGTTGGCACATAAACTTTTACAAAATCAACTCCCGGTAAATGCACTTTTTTTCCGTCCTGATCTACTGCCCAGCTAATGTCTATTGACGGGTCTTTAATACCGCCGTAACCCCATTCAAAAGTTCCAACATTATAGGCTGTTCCGGCACCGTCGCTTACATCTTTTACCGGTATCGCTATTTTTGTTCCTTTTAAGGTATAAGTATCTGCTTCCCAGGCCGGGTAATAATTAACTCGCCTGCGATTATTGGTTTTTGTAATTGTACCGGATCCGTTTTGGTTGTCTGTCCACGGAAGATAAGCTGTATCATATTGCCACGCTGCCGTTCCGGTTACCGGAGTCGCTGTGGCATTAGGTTTATGATACGTTAGTTCGTAATTTTTAACTGTTGTCGCTTTATAATATTCGCTTCCTGCTATTTCGTACCATTCGTTTTCATCAGCAATTCCGTTTTTATTGGCATCATAAGCCACGGCGATACTTACGGGAGAATATTTAAGGGTAGCTGTTCCTGTCGCCATCTGAACAGTAAAATCACGTTTACCATAAGCGTTTACAACTGTGTGATCAAACGAGGTGATAATATATCCTCCAAAAGTTCCCAAATAAACAGAACCACCTTCTTTTATCGTTGCCTGAGTTTTCTCCAAAGCTTCTTCTTTAGTAGTATAAGTGGCTACACTAAAGCTTGGCGCGGGTAAAAAATCTACAAGCGTTAATGCTTTTGCAGTATAGGATTTTCCGGTTTCTGAAACCGTAATTTTAGTCGAAGCCTGTTTTACTATTTTATCTACTGTTACCTTAAGATCTACCACATAATCACCTGCTTTTGGTGTAATAAATAATAAAGTTTTGCTATCGCCGATGATGGAATCTTTAGCAACGCCATCTTTATTAGAAACTTTAACTGACCATTGGTAATTGACTGTTTTTCCGTCACTATTTTCGATTGTTACTTCCGGACTTATTTCTGTAACATTGTATTGTTCTATTGCAAAATCCGAAGCTAATTTTATAGCAATCGTTAGGTCTTTAACAGGCACTTCTACCACCTCTTCCGGCTTAGGATCGTAGTTACTGCAGGCGTAAAAAGAAACAAAAACAATTAGCAGTAAACTATATTTTAAATATTTTTTCATGGTCTTACTTATTTGCTTTTTTTAGATTGTATTTTTTTAATAAATGAAGATCTCCTGCTCCCGCAAATACTGCCGCCATTGACGATTGCTGTTGACAAAGTCCCATTGGCTCGCTCACACAGTTAACCACTTTTATAAAATTGATTCCCGGAAGATTGGCTTTATTTCCGTCTTTATCTACTGCCCAATCAATATCAATATCCGGATTTATTGCATTTGCATATCCCCATTCCGGAGGAGTAGAATTCCACAGCGTTGTCTGGCCAGCGCGCGCAGTTTCAAAATCTACATCGAGTTTCAGGCCTTCATAAGTAACGGTCGTTTGTGTTGCCCATAAAGGGTAAAATTCCTTTTTTGCTCTGGGTCTTGCCAGATAATAAGTTTCGCTCTGATTGTTTTCGCAGAACAAATGTTCATAATCTAAGAAAAGAGCACTTGAGGTAACCAACGGTTCTCCTGCTGCTTTTTTATGGTAAGTAACTTTAAAATTCTTAATTGTATTGGCTTTTGAGTGCTGACTTCCCATAATTTCATACCATTCGTCTGCATCCGGTTTTCCGTTTTTATTTTTATCATAAGCTACATAAATCAATCCCGGTGCCGGTGGATTTGCTTTAGATGATGCTGGATTCGATATATCTCCTCCATATATTCTAAAATCTTCGGTTCCTGCAACATTAACAACAGTATGATCAAAACCAACAATTATGGAACCTCCAAAACCTCCCAAATCTATTGGATAACCTACACTGGTCTCGTTGATTCTGCCCAAAGCCGTTTTCATTACGTCTTCTTTAGAATTGCCCTCTTTATACAAATCGTTGGCAAACATACCCGGCGCTGGGTCAAAATCAAAAATGCTTGTTATGTAAGGATTATAATTTGAAGTTTCGTTTGTAACGATTACAGTTGTCACCTTGCTTCCTTTCTTTTCTGCAGCTGTAACATTCAGTGTAAATTCATAAGCACCGCCATAAATCGCCGTAAATCTTAAATCTTTTGAATTTCCAACAATAGAATCTGTTACCTGATTAACAGGATTTTTTGTCATGATCCATTCGTATTTAGCAATATCTCCGGCATCAGAAGCTGGAATGTCTAAAACCGTAAATGTTGGAATTTCATATTTTTCCTGAAGCGTAATTTCAATTACATTGGCATTTTCATCCGGTTTATCGTTATCACTGCTGCATCCGATAAACGAGAATGCGAAGACAAGCAATAAAAGATGGGTAACATTTTTTTTCATAATTTCTGATATAATAATTTTGGTTTGATACTTTTTGATTTATCGTGTAGGGATATTTTCTCCTAAAAGATGAAGATCTGTTGCGCCCATTATTTCTGTTGAAGTTTCTCCCAGCCATCCCGCCTGCTGATTCAAACCATTGTACACTTTTACAAAGTCAATCCCGGGAAGTTCTGTTTTGTTTCCGTTTTTATCGATGGCCCAATTAATGTCTATTCCGGAATCATCATCGGCATTGGGTGCATTATCTGCATATCCGTATAAAAAAGCATATTGCACAAAGTAACTTCCGGTTCCGCTTTCATCCACGGCATTATCAGGTAATCTTGTGCCTTTAAAAGTGATTGTTTCCTGATCTTTTAGCCATTTCGGCCAATAATCCAATGAATGATTGTAAGCATTGTTTTGTGCCAAATAACCACTTTTACCCTGATTATCTGTCCAGTAGATGTATTCCATATCGGTAAAAAGTACAGTTCCGGTTCCACCGCCCGCAACAGGTGTTTTGTTGGGATCTGGTCTGTGATAGGTTAATTCATAATTCGAAATGGTTTTAGCCATTTTATGTCCGCCGCCTTCAATTTCAAACCATTCATCATCCGGAAGTCCGTTTTTATTTTTATCATATGAAACCATAATAACGCCGGCTTCACTGCTTCCGCCACGCAATTCTGCATTCAGATTCGGATTGGCATCTGCCCAAAAAGCATTGCCTAAAACTCTAAAATCACGCTTTCCTTTAAGGTTTACAATTGTGTGATCAAACCCAAAAACAACATAACCGCCAAATGCACCAAGCGAAATAAGATCTCCGTTTTTCTTTGCGAGATACGAATTGGCTCTGGATAATATTCGCTCGGCGGTGTCGCCATCATTTGCCACAGGAAGATCATTGACAAATTGCCCCGGAGCCGGCTTAAATTCGAATACTTTTGCGATGTAGCTTCTTAATTCTTTAGTTTCTGCGCTTACAAAAACCTTAACTGTTTCTGTTTTTGTATTTCCTTTGTCGTTGATGGTCACTTTAAATTCATAAGTTCCAACCTCTGTCGCTGCAAATAAGGCTTCTTTTGAAGTACTATTGGCCAAAGAATAATTCTCTGAAGAAACATTTACCGCCGTCCAACTGTAAGTGGCATCTGCGCCAACAGTTAGTTTTGAGCTTAACGACACTATCGCAAAACGGGCTGCATTATATTCATTATTTTCAACTTGTTCTTCATCTGGCTGTGTGTTATCGCTGTCAGAACAATTGGTTAACATTACTATTGTAAAGAAGAAAAGCAGTAATAACTTTAAATGTTTTAAAGAGCTGTAATACATATTTCTGGTTTTATTTTTTGGTTATAAAAGCAATATGCGCGGGAATATTTCCTGCTGTTGTTTTCCATTTTAATTTTCCTTCGGGGGTAAAACAATAGATATAGCCGGTTACTACATAATTTTGGGCATCGGTGATGTAGATTTCTTTGGTTTCAGGATTTACCTGAAGTCCATACGGAATCATAATTTGCTTATCTGTACCGTCGGTAATAATTTTATCGCTTATAATTTTCTTGGTTTTGGTGTCTAATATCCCGTAAGTAATTTTGTTGCTATTCGTGAGATAACTCCACTGAACGCTGTAGAAATAAAGTAAATCGTCGACAAGGCACATTCCTAAAACCGGAAGATCCAACTGCATTTTTTTCTCATCGGTCTGGGTATCAATTACAAAAAGATTGGATGGTGTATTGTAATAATCTCCTCTTGAACTCACATAAATATCTCCCCTGCTGTCTATTTGCATGCCATAGAGATTAATACCTACATCTATTTTCTTTATTTCGGTAAAAGTTTCAAGATCAATTACAGAAACTGTTCTGTCGTAGTTTGGAACTCTGTAACCTCCGGAATTGGCAACGTACAGTTTACCATTATGAACCGCCATTTGTTCGGGCTGGTATCCTACTGTAACTTTTCTTTTTATTTCTAAAGATGTGGTATCAATTTCGGCAACAAAACCAATTTCGGCATTAGGGTCAATAGCAACGGGACCTGAATAAGAACTCACGTATGCTTTATCTTTATAAAAAGTCACATAACGGCAATTTGGAATATCAATTTTTTTGATGCGTTTTGCCGTCCATTTGTCTATGACTTCTACTTTATTAGAAACATTTATTACTGCGTAAACCTTGTTGCCGTAGATTTGAATATCATTTCCAACATCGCCCAATTCTTTTACAACTGTCGGGTTGCGTTCTGAATAAATATCGGTTGTATAATTTCCTGTTCTGTAATTAAAAACGTCGATACTTGCCCTGTTCATTCCCATATTTCCCTCGTTTAAAAGGTAAAAACCTTCTATACTGCCATCGATTCTGGGTGCTGCAACGCTTACATCCGAAGAAGGGAAAATGATTTCTTCTTCCCTACAGGAAACAAAAGCAAGGGCTATAAATAAAGGGAGTACTAATTTTGCGGTTATCTTTTTCATAGCTCAATACTGATTATAAATTTTAGCGTACGACCCGGCATCGGATAATTATAAATCACTTCATATTGCTGATTGAGTCCATTATTGAGCTCTACCGTTCCTTTTAATTTGTAATTATGAATTGCAAATGCTTTTTGTACCGATAAATCATGTGTGTACCAAGGCTGTACTTCGTTGATTCTGATGTTGTTTACATTGCCATTATATCGCTTTCCTACATAGATAAAACTATAGTTGAAATTCCACGACTCATAATTCGCATTTAGTATTCCGGACCCGCTATGCCAGGGTGTGTACGGAATCTGATCGCCGTAAGAAGACAATTCCAAACCTCCAAATTTGGTATAATCGCGACTTTCAGAATACGTATAAGTTAGATTTGCAGCAAGGTTCAATTTGTTAATATGCATGCCCAAATTGACAACAGATTCGATTCCGTGGCCTTTTACCTGCCCCATATTGGTCATCATCCATCGAAACAAATTTCCGGTTGGAGCTGCAATTATTTTGTCTTTGGTATTGGTGTAATATCCATCGACCTGAATAGAAAATTTGTCGAAAAAACGTTCTTTAAGAGGTAAATTATAAGTACACCCAACATCATACTGGTTCATATATTCAGGCCTTAAAGTGCTTGAACCAACCATTGTATAATATAAATCATTGAAAGTGGGCATTCTGAAAATACGTTTTGCAAATGCTCTTAAATTGAAATCATAATCTTTGAATGGCGTATATCCAAGAAATAATGCAGGAGTAAACTCTGTTTTATCGGGCGCTTTTGCATTGTAGCGTACTTCCTCGTGTACGTGCGTACCAACAACGCTTCCTAAAACTTTAAACCCGCCAACTCTGTAAGAACTTGCGAGAGAAAATAATGCTGTATAGCGTTCCGGATACGAAAACAAGGTTTTAATTCCTTTTCTGGTTGCATTTAATCTGTTGTATTGAAAATCTGTAGAAAGCGAAATATCCCAGGTTGGCAGAATGCTGTACATATTTACTGCCGAGAAATAATATTCCTGCTGGTAATAACTATCGTCTGACTGTGCTCCTTCGGTTACGGTTTCACCAAGCACATTTGTAGTGTCTCTGGCAACGTAATGCATATAATCGTACGCGTACTTTGCCTTTGCCTGAAATTTATATTTATCGGTAAAGTCTTTTATAAAAGTTCCCTGAGAGAAAAAATTCTTGTCGTATTGTCTGAAACCGTCTGAGAATTTATTTTCGACAATGGCGCCGGGAGCACCTCTTTCAGAATCATAATAATACAGTTTGGCATCCCAGGAACCGTTTTTTATTTTTCCGTAAAGACCTGATTCAAATCTTAGTGCTTCTATATCGCTGTTATGTCGGGTTGCGGTAGTATCGTAGGCTAAAGTTCCGTCGAGATTATTTCTTTTATATCTGAATTTATATTGCCCATTCGATTTGATATATTCAGAACTTACACTAAGGCTTACTTTGTCGCTTAATTTTTGTTCCCATCTAAAAGACGGATCAAAATAATTGATAGACATTGTTTTGAAACGTACTAATACATTTGTCTTTTTAGCATCTGAAAAAACAGGTCGTTTCGTTCTTAAATAAATAGTTGAAGCAGCCGCAAAGTCTTTTGCAGACTGAAATATTTCACTTTTTTGACCATTGTACATGGTTAGGGATTCCATGTCATCCAGAGAGTATTTTCCCAGATCTGTAACTCCATTTTGGGCATTGCCTAATTGAATTCCATCGTAAAAAACACCCACATGATGTGTACCCATGTTGCGTACATCAACGGTTTTTAGTCCGCCAAGGCCGCCGTAATCTTTAATTTGAGTTCCGGCAAAATAACGAAGTGCATCGGCAACATTATGACTGGCTAGATTTTCAAGTAATATTCCCGAAAGGCTTTGTACAGGAATAACTTCCTGATAAGGTTTTCCTTTTAATATTACTTCTTTTAAAACCCGCAAGCTATCGTTTGATACTTGAGAATGAAGTACAACAGGAGATAACAGAACAAGGAATAAAAGTATTTTTTTTGTATTATACATCACTTATTTAATTAAATAAACTTCGGGATGTAATAATCAAAAAAGCAATAACAAAGAATCCCGCCATAAAAATGACAGGTTTGTTTATTGTTCTTCAACTTTATTCCACGAAAGTCTTAAACTATGTGATTGTGGCAGGTCTCCTGACTTGTTCTATCTTTAAAACAGCCTTCTCATTCGCCGCGGCGAACAATGGCATTGGTATCGTTTAAAGACTTATATAGAACTTACAGTAGCGGGTCTGTTCAGGATTTACACCTGATTCCCTTTTAACTATTTTTTTTTAAGAAAAATAGACCAAAATCTGGCGCAAAGATATAATTATCTTTATAAAAATAAGTATGAATGTATTAATTTACATTTTGTCCTAAATATTGGCAAAACTGAATATTTTATCAAGTTCAATAATTGAAGTGCCCTTAGGCAGCACTTTTGGTGATTTTGCTAATTTTTTTGCCAGCAAATCAGTTGGCAGGGGTTTGAACTTTTTAAATAAGCCAATTGAGTTAAGTGCTTTTAATATTTTTGCCATGGCATATTCGCCAAAACGATCAGAATTTGCTCTTAAAAGCAACCCCGGCTTAAAAATTATATACTGTTCAAAATTAAGTTCGGCAATGCTGTCTTCGAGTTCTCCTTTTATCTTAGAATAAAAAACTTTACTCTTTGAAGTAGCGCCGTAAGCAGATAACAAAACAAAAGAGGAAACGCCATTTTCTCTGGCTAATTTTGCAAATGTTGCAGGAATATCAAAATCTATTTTCTTTTGATTTTCCTTTGACCCTGCTGCTTTGAGCGTCGTTCCCAAACACGAGAAAATAACATCGCCTACAATCAAATTCTTGTAATTGTCTATATTGGAAAAATCAATAATTTGCTCAATAAGTTTTGGGTGTTTGTTGCCTGTTGCTCTTCTTACAAAAATGGTAACCAATTCATAATTTTTATCTGCCAAAAGTTCATCAACCAGAAATTCTCCCGTTGAACCTGTTGCACCAATAACTAATGCTTTCATAATTTTGATAAAGTTTCTTAACAAAAATAAAGAAAATTAGCTTATAACTATTTATATATAAAGCCATTAGTTTAAAAATTAAAATAAATTAATGGATTTTCAAAATGCAAAAAACTCCATACTAAATGGAGTTTTATAAAATTTAAATGTGTTTTGTTTCAATTAGCAAAAATGCTATTTTGTTGGAGTTTCTCTGTCTCCCGGAGCCGGATCTCCATCTTCATTACCTTCATTGTTTCGGGTTGTGCCTCTCGTTCCGGAATTTAATGATGTGCTGTCTCCGGCTTTTATAGCATCAGAATCTGTTGTTGTAGAGGTTCCTGAAGCAGAATTTGTTTTACACGAAAAAGTTAGTGCCAATAAAAGAATAAACACTAATAGTTTGAATTTGAATATCGTTTTCATAATGTAATTTTTTATGTTTATATAAAGCTTTTTCAAATGTAATTATATGGAAGTTTTTTTTGTTTCAATATTTTAACTTTTTGTTACACAATTAAATACAAATTAAAATAGCATTTATTTTAGAAACAGAACAGGTATTTTTACCTTAAATCAAACGCCTGAAAAAATGTATTTTTGAAATTATTAAATAAGCAACCAACATAAACCACCAAAAAACCATGCCCTGGACTATTCTTGAAAAATTATGGGAACGTACTTTGCATCCCTCCAGCCATACTTCTGCAAAGACTGCCCAAACCTGGGACAGTGAAATTAAAACCTTATATCAATTGGGTATTAGTATAGAAGATGTTTTGCAGTTTTTGTATTTTGAAAAGCCTGATTTCGAAACTTTTAAAGCCTGGGTTACGAATAGACTAAAAAATGAAAATACTAATGTTGAAGATTTTGAAGATAAAGTGCTTTCAGAACAAGATCTTCAATTTTGGAATAAAAACGGTTATGTGGTTGTAAAAAATGCTATTTCAAAAGAAGATTGTAAAAATACCCAGCAAGCCATTTGGGATTTCTTAAAAATGGATCCCAATGATAAACAAAGCTGGTACACAAGACATGAGGATCAAAAGGGATTAATGCTTAATTTTTCGAATCATGAAACTTTAAACAAAAACAGATTTTCTCCAAGAATAAAAAAAGCATACGAGCAGCTTTACCAGACAACCAAAATATACAAAACGATAGATAAAGTAAGTTTTAATCCTCCCGAAACCGAAGGGTTTCGTTTTTTAGGGAGTCCGCTTCATTGGGATACCAGCTTAAAGCAGCCCATAAAATTTGGATTGCAGGGACTGCTCTATCTTAGTGATTGCGGTATTAATGATGGTGCTTTTCATTGTGTTCCGGGATTTCATCATACTATTAATGATTGGCTAAATGATCTTCTGCCAAATGAAAACCCAAGAGAAAAAGCTTTAACCTTAAAAGCTGAAGCGATAATTGGTGAGGCCGGCGATTTTATAATCTGGAATAATGCGCTGCCACATTGCGCAACGCCAAACAAGGGCGAAAAGCCAAGAATGGTTCAGTATCTTACTTATTTACCGGATAATTATGATACTTCCGGAGAATGGGTGTAGCTATTTCAAATGTTTTGTACTCCACTAAAAGAATAAAAACTTCATATTTTAATTAAAAACAAAATGACATTTTAAACAAAGTAAAATGACATTTTGAACAAACTCAATACTTTAACTTACCAATAACTTTGCCTTATAATAATCAACTAAATATTATAAGAAAATGGAAAGTAATAATTATCAGGGAGCAATGCAAAATCCGGTTGGATCTGGATTTAATGCACAATCAACTACAAATGATGTAATTAAAGGAATTGATCTTACGGGTAAAATTGCTATTGTAACCGGCGGAAATACAGGCATTGGTTTAGAAACTGCCAAAACTCTTGCCTTTGCCGGAGCAACAGTAATAGTTCCTGCCAGAGATATTGAAAAAGCAAAAAAGAATTTACAGAATGTACCCAACATAGAATTGGCAGAAATGGATTTGATGAATCCTGATTCTATAGATGCATTTGCACAAAAGTTTTTGCAGTCAGGAAGGCCTTTGCATTTGCTTATTAATAATGCAGGAATTATGTGGGTTCCTTTTCGAAGAGACAATCGCGGTATCGAATCGCAATTGGCTACAAACTATTTAGCTCAGTTTCAGCTTACAGCGAGATTGTGGCCTGCATTAAAAAAAGCCAATTCGGCACGGGTAATAAATGTATCATCCCAAGGGCATCAATTTGCTCCTTTCAATTTTGATGATCCTAATTTTCTATACAGGGAATACGAGACTTTACAAGCTTACGGACAATCAAAAACAGCCTGCAATTTATTTGCTCTTGAGTTGGATACCCGTGGTAAAGAATTTGGTGTAAGGTCTTATTCTCTTCATCCGGGATCTATTAATGGAACGGAACTTGGCAGGGAAGCATCATTAGAATTATTTCAAAAAATGGGTTTCTGTGATGCAAATGGTGCCATTTTGCCGGAGATTTTAGCCAACTTAAAGACGATTGCGCAAGGCGCCGCAACAACTGTATGGTGTGCCACAAGCACTCTTCTTGATAGTATTGGAGGTGTTTACTGCGAAGATGTTGAAGTCGCTCCAATAGCAACAGAAACGGCAATATCTTCTGGTGTAAAACTATATTCGCTGGATGAAGATAATGCCAAACGTTTATGGATACTTAGTGAAAAAATGAGCGGAATTGCATTTAAAGTTAGCTAATGAACTTAAAATACGACTTTAAGCCGTTGGGTGTAATGTCTAAATATTTTAATTAAACACATTGAAACATAGATTATATGTTTTTGAAAAAAGCAATTCAAAAAGAAACTCGTTTCACACATAGTTATGATTGTTAATGCAAGTGAAACGCCTTTTTTGAGTTCAATAATTCTATGGTTCTATGTGTTAAAAATAATTGCATCCAACGGGTTAATTTTAGTAAATTTGGTATATGTGTTCTCCAAAAAACTATTGATTTGACCTCATACTATTTTTTATAAAACAAATTATTGCAGACAAATGGAATTTGAGGCAAAATATATAACTCCGGATATTAAGCTTTCTTCTTATGAAGACAAGTTTTTTAAATCAGATATAATTTTTGATCAGCATATGCTGGTATGGTTTATTTCTGGTGAAACAAAAATTGTTCAGGCAGATACTATTCATATTTTTAAAAAAGGAGATATTTTTCTTATTCCCAGAAATCAATTGGCCACTATTATCAATTATCCAAAAAATGGTGAGCCACACAAAACGGTGGTAATGCATTTGACTACTGCCAAACTTAAAGATTTTTATGCCAATCTGGATATTAAGCCCAAAACTTCAGGCTCTCCAAAGATAAACTATTACAATAATCATCCGTTATTAGAAAGCTGTCTTACTTCGTTGATTCCGTATTTTGATATGAAGGAACTTCCTGAAGATATTGCTTCACTCAAAATAACGGAAGCGATCACTATTTTGAGAACTATTGATAAGGAAATAGATGCTGTTCTCGCTAATTTTGAAGAACCCGGAAAAATTGATTTAGTACATTTTATGGAACGCAATTTTATGTTTAATATGCCATTAGACAAATTAGGATATTTAACCGGCCGCAGTTTATCGACATTTAATAGAGATTTTAGAAAATATTTTAATACTACTCCTCAAAAATGGCTCACTACAAAAAGATTAGAATTGGCCCATTATGAACTCACAAAAAACAAGAAAAAAGCAATAGATGTTTGCTATGAAGTTGGCTTTGAAAACCTTTCTCATTTTTCTTTTGCCTTCAAAAAACAATTTGGTTATACTGCCACAGAATTAGTTACTGCCAACCTAGATGTATTGGCTAAAAATGGAGATTTGATTGTGTAGAACAATTTTGCGCTTATCTCTTTCATATCAGTAGATGGCGCTATTATTATATCCTAAAACAATGTTTAACAATACTTTATAATTGCTTTTTTTTCAAATATTATATTTTATTCGAACAATAGACTTCAAATATTCCAAATTTTAATTATCTTTAAATTCTCCCCAATTTTATAAATCGTTTCCTTGCTAATACAATTATGACCAACCAAAAACCAAAAGATATGAAGTGGTTCAACAATTTAACGCTCGAAAAAATTAGAGGAAAATTTTCAAAATCTATTAGTGCCAGCGAAGAATCTGTTCATTTTGAAAAAGGAAAAGAACTTTATGCTGCAAACCAATTTCAGGAAGCTATCATTCATTTAGACAGAGCTATTAGCTTCGGTTCTTATCACGAAGCTTACAAATTAAAAGCAAATTGCCTGCAAAAAATGGACTATCATTACAATGCGATCGAAGATTTTGACAAGGCAATTGAAGCGAATCCTCTGGACTTTTCCAGCTATTATAGCCGGGCGGTTTCAAAAAAAGCTATTTTTGATTTTACCGGACAAATTGAAGATCTTCATAATGCGATTTATTACTATAAAAAGAATACCATTTTAGAAAATTCAATATTAAGATCGTTTGAAACTGACCTTTTATTTGCTAAAATGAGCATTGACGGACTAACAAAAAATGCTGCCGAAATTGCCAAAATTCCTGCTTTGGAAATTAAATCACTTATCACAGATTCCTTACATCTTATCAAACAGGTAAAGTTAAAAAATGCCGCCCTGAAATAGCTATAAAAAAATAGCCCTGAAATTCAGGGCTTATTTTTTATTTTTTCTTTTTCGATTTTGACTTCGATTTTTTAGCTTTCTTTTTAGCAATTTTTTTCGCTTTTGCTTTATCTTTTGCTTTTTTCGCTTTTGCTTTCTTTTTCGCCTTCGCTTTTTGTTTTGCTTTTTTAGCTTTGTCTTTCTTTTTATCCAGTTTAGCTTTTTCTTTTTTCTTAGCTACTTGTTTTTTCTTTTTCTCTTTTTCTTTTTCCTTTTCTTTCATCTTTTTATTCTTCTTTTTAGTATTAGATTTATCTCCTTCTTCTGAAACAATTTCCTCAGTTTCTGTTGAAACTTCAGTAGAAACTGCCTCTTCATTTTGCTCTGCTGTTTCTGCTGTTGAAACTATTGGTGTTTTAACAACTTTGGCAGCGGGTTTCTTTTTTGTATTTGCAGGTTTGGTTTCTGTTTCTTCAGCAATTATTTCATTTCCTGCTTCAACATTAGTTGTGTTTTCATCAGTGGGAATCAAATTGCTATTTTCTGTTTGCTCCTGGGTGTTTGTAATGTCTTTTTCTTTCATGCGGCATGTATTATTTTAGGATTTTACGTGGTTTTTAGCATTAAAGTTATTTTTACTTTATTTTAATGTTATCAAATTATTAACAAATATACTGTTAATACACATCGTCCAATGTTAAGCTTTTAGTTTGAGTGAAAGCTTAACATTGAAAATCTTAAATAATTGATAATCTGAACATTTAGATTTTATTACAAACTTCTTTTTCGGCCTTAAAAGCAATCGAAATCAAAAGAGATATAAGTTTATATGACAACAATAACACTTTGATATAAATAAATTTTGAATAAAAAAAGAGGTAATCTGAAAAAGGTTAAAAAAACAAAACCATTTAAAAATTTTAAATGGTTTCAACTAATTGATCGTGTCATTTTCGTTTTGCATCGCGGGCATTAATTTTCGGATGCTTTTGTTGATAATGCTTCGTGTAGATTTTTTCTTGAGTTCATAATCTCTGGTGCATTTCTCCAATTCGCCAAATAAGATTTGGAATTTGTCATAAAGCAAGTCCAACTCTTCCATTGCTTTTCTTGTTTTTGCATCTTCCGTCTCTCCTATTTTGTCTCCGGCAATTTTAGACATGTACTCAAATTTACGGAATGCGGCCAATAAAATTCGATGTTCTGCAGAGCTTATTCCTTGCATAGTATATTCTGGATATTGAATGGAAATTTTAATTTACGGAGTAACCAATAACGGATCGGCATCGGTATAAATTTTTGAAAGCGGTAATGTTTGCGATTTTACCATTTTTGCTTTGCCTGCGTTTCCTGATATTGCATTTATTGCTGTATTTAATAAAATTTCAGAACGGTTTCCTAAAGCAAAAACCTCAGGATTTTCAAGTTCGTCTGCATTAATTGAAGGATTTATTCCCGCAGCATAACCTCCTTCGTGCTTTGCATTAAATAATTTATAGATAGAAGGATATAAAACCCAGCCTTTTTTGCCCGAAATTCTGTCATCTTCTACGGGAAATCCCGCGACGTCTTTACCAACTGTTTTCTCGCCTATTGTAATTACATTTATAAACGGACTTAGGTTGTTTATGATAATTTCTGAAGCCGATGCTGTATGTTTTCCGCATAGGATATATACTTTCTGAATATTGGGATGCGTGTTTTTAAGCGCTTCAAAACTGATGTTTTTTTCATTACTTTCTAATGCCTGCTGAAAAGACTGTTTTACAACACCACCGTTTTTATTGCCTTCAAACTCAATAAACAAATCACCTGGTTTTATGTTGGGAGCCAAAATAATGCTTAATGCTGTTGCCGAAGCTATATCTCCTCCGCCGTTGTAGCGAAGGTCTAAAACCAGTTCTGTTATTTCCTTGTTTTTTAATTCCTGAAATGTCTGCAGGAATAATTGTGCCATACCAACATCAAAATGCGGAATTTCGACATAACCAATCTTGGTGTTTCCATTTGTAACAACCTGACTTAAAAGGGGCTGTGTAAACGAAAAACCCTGAGAAATAACAACTTGTTTTTCATTATAAAACCCCAATTGAGTGGAGTATGAAATTAATTTCAAATTTAATTGCGTTGCTGCTGCCATATTTTTGTAGAGGCTGTCGTAATTATTTAATGTTAATTCGACACCCTCAATACTTGTTATTAATTGTCCTCTTGCCAAACCATTATTTTTGGCTGGAGAATCATACAATGCATATAAAATTACGCCGAAAACCTTTCCTTGATATTCCATAAAGGAAATATCAAACCCGAATTTTTGCCGCAGACTTTTTGGAGCAGTTTCCGGTAAAGCGGGATGCATTGCATACGAAAAAACATCATCGGTTTTTAATAACCTTGCAAAATACTCTTTGGGATTTACTGATAAATCGCCCTGATTTGGCATAGCGTCATTCCACAGATAATATTTTTTCATTTGCTGGTACATCCATTCATTGGTGTATTCATTTGTTCCTTCTGTGTAAACCTGCTCCGGATCATCTGAAGAGCAGGAAGAAAGAATGATAACTTCTATCAAAAGAATAATGCCATAAAAAAGATAGCTTAACGCTTTATTTTTCATTTTAAAATCTATAAATATGAATTCAATTTTATTATTCCCGATATTATTTTCTTTATTTAAAAACAAAATAATCAACCAAGTTTAAATTTCCGTCTACGCTTGTAAAAGCACCGTTTGCATCTTGTTTTTCATCTAAAACTATTAGTTTAGATTTGTTAACTGACATGGTTAAAATAACGATCACTTTTTTTCCGGGAATGTACGATTCTGTTGTTCCGTGTTTTACCAGTTCCATTAAAATCGTAGGAGGCGAACTATATGGAAATTCAATAAAAGAACTAAATTGATCTTTGTTGATATTCTCAACTTTACCAATTGTCTGACCGTTAATTTTACGCAGGATTCCGTCAATATTTCCTTCATATCCACTTTTAGAATATAAATTTTGAGTAGGAAATATAAACTTATAACCTGTATTTCCTGTTTTACTTAAAACGCCTGGCTTTATTGCTGAAATGTTCTCTATCCAGATGTTTTCTTTTGCAAAAAACGAAATTGTATCAATGGTTTTTTTGGCAGTAAAATTATAGCTGTGTAAAACCTTTTTTGTTGTTTTTTCGGTTATTTCAAAAGTTTTTGATTTATCCCCAAAATAAACAAACTGATACTCTGTCTCAATTTTTTTTGTGAAAGCTGTTTTTTTATCTTTCTCTTTCCCTATTTCAATAAGTTTTCCGTTTACATTTATTTGTATAGAATCATTCAGGGCGCTATAACCTGTTATTACGACTTTTCCGGGTAAATTGGTTTCTGTACCATAATACGGAATCAATTCGTCATTGGTACAAGATTCAAAAAATGCAATTATGATAGAGAAAATTAATACTCTTGTCAAGATATTCTTCATATTCAGTTTTATTTATTGTAAAGGTTTTAAGTATCGGAAATCATAAAAATTCCAAAATTATTTTTTGATGAATTTTAGTTTTTTAGAAACACCATTGTTAGAAACTGCAAGGAAATAAAAGCCTTTTGGCAAATCGCTAACTGATAAATTTTCTGGTTTATATGGAGATTCTTTAACTAAAATTCCGTTTGAATTATAAATTTTTAATGCTGTTTCTTCGTTTTGAAATTGTTCTGCCAACTGCAATTGTAAACTTTCCTGAACCGGGTTTTGGTTTATTCTACAAACTTGTGATTCTAATTCTACATCATCAACTCCCAAAAGTGATTCGGCAGTAATAGAGATTTTATCAATTTCGTAACCGAAAAAAATTAAATCACGAACCGTACCCAAAGCGATATACACTGTAGTTTCTCCTTTAAATTGTGAAATATCAACTGTATAATCTTTAAATAGAGCATCTTCAACCGAATTTCTTTCTAAAGTTACTGTGCTTAAAAGTGTAAATGATGCAGGATCTGGTGAAGTAGAAACATATACAAACAGGTCCTGCGTACTATCGTAAACACTCGTTTGTGCATTTATGATTAAAGATATTTTTCCCGAATAAAAAGAAACATCTATGGCCGGAGATATAGCAAAATTGTCTTCAGTTGTTGGTAACTGTGCTCCTCCATTTGAGAGATCAATATTATAAGTGCCTAAAACATCAATTGTACCATCTACAATAGCACCTGTATTTAAATCAAATTGAATATTTTTTCTCGTAAACCAATTACTGCTATTTCCATCTCTGTCTAATAAAGTCCAGTCAGAAGCATCTGCATCATCAAAATCATCTTCCCATATTGTAAATTGAGCAGATGCTATTGTTGTCATCATTATAAATAATACTAAAAGTAGATTTTTTTTCATTTTTTAAAATTTTAAATTTTATTTTAAAACATGGGCAGATACAGAATCTGCCCATGTAAGTTTTAATAATTAACCTCTGTATAAATTAAAAATTAGTAAACTTTGTCCAAGTGTTAGTCCAAAGAGCTTCAGTTTTGAATGCACCTGTATTACCTGCTAAATTTAATGTGCCATCATTAAAGAATGGTTGTGTTATAGACCATTTTGGAGCAGGATCAGCAAATGAAGTACTAGTTCCTAAACCTGTTAAAGTTGTTCCTGCTGGCAATACCGGAGGATTATTATAACCGTGAATTGATACTCTCAAATATGAAGAATTAGCTGGTAAAGAAGGAGATTCCCATCTAATCCCTGTATTATATCCTGTAGTAGTAACGTCAGTAAGGCTTACTTGTCCTAATCTACGTACGTGGATAGCATTTTCGTATACATCAGCACCTACGTTAGAGTTAACTCCAATGATTGACAATTGATTAAGAACCGGACGTGTAATAAGCGTTGTAGCAGTACTTAAAGCATTATTATCTAGCTCAATGCCATTAGAATCAGGATTTCCGCTGCTTAAACTGTGGCTTGAGTTACTATCGGCAATTGCAATCGCTTTTGTAATTGTTCCTGTATAACCAAGATCAAAATCGAAGTTATCATCATCCGGTGCAAAAGAAACTAAATGTGTAGCACTTACTGTTCCTCCAAAAAATTCGAATGAATCATCTCTTCCGTAAGATACCTGAATGTGATTAACTGTTGTACCAGAACCCACTCCACCAAATGTTAATCCGTTGATTTCTATATCAGGAGAAGTAGTTATAATACGTCCGGCAAATTCGATACGAACATATTTTAAAGTTCCCGCATTATGAGCGTTATTTGAACCTCCGTAGTAGAAATCAGGAAGATTAGGCTGATCTCCCAATCCTTCGATAATGTTATTATCTAATCCGTTATTTACAACAGCATCACCTAAGATAACAACACCTCCAAAATCTCCAGGAGTAGCAGGAATAGCAGCACCGTCTAATAAATTGTAACTTGTAAAAATAATTGGAGCAGTTGCAGTTCCCTGTGCATCAATTTTACCTGTTTTAGTAATTACAAGAACTCCTGTAGCAACTCCTACAGCCAATGGTTTTGCCTTGATAAATGTACCAGGCTGAATAGTTAATGTAGCACCAGATTTTACACGAACTACGCCTTCAATTTCCCAAACTTTATCGCTTGTCCAGGTAGTGTTTGTAGTGATATCACCACTAACAGTTTGTACTGTTCCAGGATATCCACTGTAATCGGCACCAGCAGCTTTCATAGAAAAAGAAGAATCAGCAGTTGAATCATCATTTTGGCAAGAGCTCACAGCCAGAGCAATCATTGCACATAGAAAAAATTTTTTCATAATAATTTATTTAATGCTATATTTGCTGCAATTACAAACTAGGCCTTTGGAGAGAGCAGCAAAATATCTTTCCTCAGGTCTTTCTCTTTTTTGGTAAAGTTATTTTCTATAAACGAGCCCGCTTTACCATCGGCGTTTATACCTAATATTCCGTCTTTTACTCATAGGATTTTTTTAACGCAGTAAAAGGTTTGCTTTCCATTCTTCTAAAATTTATATCAAATTATTTAGAGAACATCTTAAAGTACTTTATTCCATTTTTGCTTCATGCACTAAACAAAAAAGAAATCTAATACTTACAACTAAATACATTAGCGTTTCAAAATTCAAAATATCATCCCCTGATTTTATTGTTAACGGTTTCTTAATATCCATAACAATCACCACCATAATCAGCAAAATCATGTTCTGATTATTAAATATTTAAAAGGAATAATTAATGGATACACTTATGGTTCTTCCGTTTTTTGCTTTGAATAATTCCTGATCAACATCCTGATCGTATTTATCTGTAGCTCCGGCTCCAAGACCGAATCCCTCCCTTGGATTTGACCCGTACGGCACTTCCTGTATTTTACTGTAACTATTAACGTTGTTGTAGGTTTCTATACTGGAATCAAACAGGTTTTTTAGGCTGCATTTTAATTCCAGGTTTCTTTCTTTAAAGAATTTATAACTCACCTGCGCATCTGTTATACCATAAGGTTTACGAATTTCCTCGGCACCGTATTCAAATCCCACCAGTATATATTGATCGCCAACTGCACTATGCTTAATACTAAAACCTAAACGCTCACCCACATAATCTAAACCAAAATTATAACTGTACGGCGACTGCCCGTACAAAGGTCTGTTTGCTTCATACAGAATACCGGATCCGTCTAATCTTTGATACGATCTTACCTTGGTAGAATTGACAGTAGCGTTACCGTTAATAAACAAGTTTTTTAGTGTTTGGCCTTCTCCTAAAAAGGAAAGACTTTTATAAAATTCTACTTCAAAACCCCAAAGTTTAGCATCATAAGAGTTTATGTTGTAAACATTTCTCTCAGCAGATGCACTTAATGCCCCTACACTTTCGATTGGGTCTTTTATATCTTTATGATACACACCAAAGGACAAAATTTCGCCGCCGGAAGGAAACCATTCCATTTTAAAATCATAATTATTGGCTACGCTTGAAACAATTCCACCGGTATAATTATATATAAAATAGGAACGAATAGGGTCAAAATATGGGATGTTCAAACGTTCTGCAAACTGAGGGCGCAAAACAGATTTGTTATATCCTAAGCGAACATTCATTTTATTAGTAGGGCTAATAATTAAGCTGGCTGAGGGTAAAAATTGCCATAACTTATCATCTTTTTGTTCCTGGTCAAAACTACCAGCGTCTATAGACTGACTTTCAATTTGGGTGTAAAGGTAACTTTCTGCTCTGGCGCCCCAGACAAAGCGCACAAAGCGGCCCATTTTATTGTCAAGCATTAAAAACGGCGAATGCACTTTGACATCTCCAACATATTGATTACCATATTTAAAACCACCAAACCAGCCATAACCACCGTAGTAGTAGTTTGATCCGTCTAAAAATTCTTTCAGTGAACCATAAATATTTCCTCTGTCAGTTTCCTGACCAAAGGTTTCTAATTTAACGGATACCTGTTGATTGGTTGCTTTTTTATAAGTGCCAAAGTATCCGGCTTTAATATCGTTTGTAAAAGAATCACTAAAATTAAACGAGTATTTAAAATTAATAGCCGCATTATAATCAATCTCGTCATTTTTAAAATTACTTCTTCTAATGTTTTGGGTAGCATTATAAACATCGTAATAAACTAGTATATCGTCACCAATTTTTCTTCGGTCCATATTTGTAAATGTGGCGTCTTTAGTATCTTTTGTAACATTTCCGTAAGCGCCGTACCAGTTGATTTCAAGCTTATTAAACTTGTGGTTTCCTTCTATTTTATTCTGAATAAAAGTCGTATAAACCGGATAATTCGTCTCTGCTGTTCTGGCCAGTGTAGTTTTGTCCAATATATCATCAATCGGAACTCCGTTATCCCAGCCTGTAATCTGGGTTAATTGACTGTTGTAAATGTGCATTACAGTATTACGGGTTGTGATTTTATGATTATCAAGCTGAATTGCCGCATTAAACATCCCGCCCAAAGTCGAATTAAAATTATAAGTGGCACCGGAATTCTTAAATCCGTATTTATTAAAGGTAGAATATGCTACAGTTTCGTTTTCTGCCGAAAACTCTGAATTGCTTTTGTATTTTCCTCTTTCCGTATGCTCAATATCTAATTTTTCCTGTGTATTCTTAAAAATTAAAGACCCTGTAAATCCCCATTTGTTGTTGTCTTTTAATTTATAATTTCGACCAATACCAAATTGAAGTGTAGTACCGGGAGCCGCATACGTTTTATAAGTCGTTAAATTATCCTCTGTAAATTGTTTTGACTCCCTAATAGAGATACTCGGGTCTGCTTCATTACTATTTGTATTTACAGCTGTAAGATTATCAGCACTAGGAAAATCTCGTCTTCCATCATCAAATCCCCAATAATCATAATCGCCTTCCTGTTTTGTAAGTCGTTCTTTAAATGTGCTTCTGCTATTATATGAAGTGCTTATAGAAAAATTAGTGAAATTTTCTTTTGGAATATCTTTTGTTTTTATCTCCACATAACCTCCTGCAAAATTCGCGTACATATCCGGAGTGGCCGTTTTGCTCACCACAATACTCTCTACAATCGAAGTTGGAATAATATCAAAAGAAAAATTTTGCTGATAGGCATCTGTACTTGGCAGGGCAATTCCGTCCATAACAGCCTGGTTCCATCTTTCGCCCATAGAGCGCACCACCACATATTTATCGCCCACAGTTGTAACTCCCGTGATACGTTTTAATGAACTTGCCACGTCTCTGTCCGGCGTTCTGGCAATTTGTTCGGCAGAAATACCATCAGAAAATTGGGGCGCTTTTTTTTGCTGCAGCAACATTCCTTCAACCGAAGCTGTAGCTTTTTTATAATCCTGAATAATCACGACTTCTTTCAATGATTGTGTATCTTCTTTTAATGATACAACCAATGGCGTTTCCTGATCTTCAAGCACTTTTACACCCGTAATTTTTTGTGTTTGAAACGAAATAGCGCTTATCTCGATTGTATAATCGCCCGGTTCCAATTCCAGAATATAATTACCATCGATGTCAGATTGCACGCCATAATTAAGACCTGCAACTTTTATATTTACGCCCGGCAGCGAAAGTCCGTTTACATCAACGACTTTACCCGTTACTTTTCCTTTCTTTTTTTTTTTGCCCGTATCTTTACTGTTTACGGCTATATTATTTTGATTTCTTCTGAAATTTAAATTGGTCATGCTTTGCAAATCCGCCAAAATTTCGTCAATAGAAACATTGTCTTTTTTTAATGTAACCAATGGCAAACTTAAATCGAGATCTTTTTGATAAATAAACTGATACGGAGTCTGGGATTTTAAATTATCTATTATTTTTTGAGGCGTAGAATTTTTAAAATCAACCGAAACGGTGCCGGTTTGCGAATAAATAGTGTGCGTTCCTAAAAGGAAACCAAAAAACAAAATCCAAATGGCGAAGTGCCTGGAAAAATCATTGTTCATAATTGATAATTGTTAGTTTATTAGAATTAATTTTTATATGATATTTTGGGTTAATATTTTAAAATATTGCAATACTTGTCTTGTAGCTCAAAGTTGATTTTGGCTAAAACGGTATTCTAAAATGTTTGTAATTTATCTTTAGCGACTAATGAGATAAGTCTTATTTCCTGTAGACTGAATCTTGATTTCCAATGCAAATGCAATAGTCTGCAGCATTTCATAAAAACCTTGTCTAGTATCCAGCGTTCCCTGCATTCTTAAGTTTCGTAAATCTTCATCGAGATATGTCACTTCAAAATGATGATCTGTTTGTAATTTAGTAATCACCTCTTCCAGCGTCAAATCATCAACGTACATCAGTACTTTTTTCCATTTTGGTTCCAGAACAGTTGTTTTTTCCTTAAACACCATCGAAGTTCCGGCACCATAAACGGCTTTGTCTCCGCGTAACAGGAAAACCGTGTTTTGTTCCGTTTGTACTTTTACTTTTCCGGTTCTTACGTTAACTTCCGGCTCATGGTGATCGTAGGCTTTAATATTAAAAGAAGTTCCCAAAACAGTAGTTTTTATAGGTCCGGAGCTAATAACAAAAGGATGCGAAGGATCGCGCTTTACTTCAAAAAAAGCTTCTCCTTTTAAAGTAATCGTTCTTTCTTTTCCTGTAAATTCCTTAGGATATTCAATTTCTGTATTTTCATTCAGCCAGACGCGTGTACCGTCAGGCAAATTCAACAGTCGAATATCTTTATTGAATGTTTTTGTCGAAGCAATTTCAATTTTCGTCTGAGGCATCAAACTATAAATGCCAATTCCAAGAACAAATACGGCACAGGCAACTGCTGTCCAATTATAAAAGTTTTTGTATTTATCAACAGTAACATTTCGAATATTCTTCCACATACGAGATGAAGTTTCACCAGGAAGAATTCCTCTGTTTGGTATTGCATTCCATTCGTCTTTTAATCTTTTTGACTTCATTACAATTTAAATGTTTGTTGTTGAAAATTAAACCTAATCTTATCGATACAACTACATTAGATTTCCAATGAATCAAATATCATAGGGCAACATTACTATTAACGTTTTCTTAATGTAAAAGAAGATTTGCAATAACATTATTGAATGCCTGAAAACTGCAGAATATTACAAAATCAGATTTTGCTGACTCATAAAAAACAACGCAAACCAATACAATTCATGATTTTGCACGGAGTTCTTTTTAAGAAACTGCAGTGTTTTTGATATCTGATTTGCAACTGCACTTGGTGACATATTCATCTCAATGGCAATCTCTTTATAGCTTAAGTCTTCAAACCTGTGGAGGTTGAAAATTTTTCTTCTTTTTTCGGGAATTTGATCCAGCAATAATTGTATTTGTTCCAGCTTTAAATCAATATCATCGTCTGATTCTGAGGGAGTATCCAATTCTTTAATCAACTGTTCGTTTTCTACAGAAAAAATCCGGTTTTGCTTTTTATACCATTTCGAAATCTCTTGTTTTGAACTTTTAAATAAAATGGCTTCCAGACTTACTTCCGGGTCTAATTTTGTGCGATATTTCCAAAGATGAATAAAGACGTTTTGAGTAACATCTTCTGAATCTGCCAGTTGTGCAGTATATTTTTTTACAAAACAAAATACTTTAAAATGATATAAATCGTAGATTTCTCTAAAACAGGAATCATCTCCCTCTCGTAACCTTAATACCAAATTAGAACTCATGACGCAATTTTAATTGTTAAAGAAGACCCTTACAAATGTAAGATAAACGGTTATTGATATTTTTTGGATTTATTCATTTAATAATTTATTAATATTCGCAAATTCTTTTTTCATTTCTGGTGATATATCAATTCCAGTCTCCTTTTGTAAATTCAAAACAATAAAAGATTTTGTAATATTGAGGTTTAATAGCAGCAATTCTTAAAGATGAAAATTCACATTTTTGGTGCCTCGGGAAGCGGCGTAACAACAACAGGAAAAATATTGGCCGAAAAGTTAAGCCTGACTTATTTTGATAGTGACAATTATTTTTGGGAAACTACCGAACCTCCTTTTACATTAAAAAGAAATCCTGATGAAAGAAATACTATCATAGAAACAGACCTGAACAATCTAAAAAACTGGATTTTGGGAGGATCAATTTTTGAATGGGGAGAAAATATATTTCCTGATTTTGACCTGGTAGTTTTTCTTTGGATCCCTCCCTCTATTAGAATTGAAAGATTAAAGAAAAGAGAATTTGAGCGATACGGAAACATTATTTATACTGATCCTGCCAGAATAAAACAATTTGAAAACTTTATAGAATGGGCGACCGATTATGATAACCATACCGGTATTGCGGGCAGAAATTTTAATGCGCACGAAAAATGGCTCAAAAGCATTCCGTTTCCGATTTTAAAAATCTCCGGCGATTTAACTGTTGAAGAAAGAATTGCCCTTATTCTGGAAAAAGTACAAAGCATAAATAATAAATAGCAAATCAGCTGGTGTAATTTTTTAACACATAGAAACATAGATTATTGAACTCAAAAAGGCGTTTCACTTGCATTAACAAACATATATATTAGAAACTAGTTTCTTTTGGCTTCCTTTTTTTCAAAAACATAAACGCTATGTTTCTATGTGTTTAATTAAAATATTGAAACATTACACGTAACTATAATTCTTTGTCAGACAATAATAATAAACAATGATAATTAAGTAAATTTTTCTGTTAATGCTATAAGACAATTTGTTGCCTTTGAGGTTAATTTTGATCGAAAGCTGAAATTCAGCCATAATAAATTAACTTTAAAAAACATCATTATGACAACGGATAGCAACAAATATTACGATCAAAACGAAAATAATAGTTCAGAAGAAAACCAAAGTTATGTTGATCAATATCAACAACAACATATTGGTGACGAAAATACTTTTGAGCAGGAAATGCTTCTAAACGAAGATCAGAGTTATTTAGACAGTGAATTTTCGAATGCGCTTGAAAGAGACGACCAGGAAGATCTTGAACAAAATTATGACGACAGCGAATTAAATGAAGATGAGTTTGAAGAAGAGGATTTGGAGGAAGACGAAGATGACTTAGACGCAGACGATCTCGATGATGATTTAGTGGAAGATTACGACGAAAACGATCGTGAACCGGAAACTTTTGCAGACGACGGTTATAAAATTGACTAATTCTGATTTTATAATCGTATGAGCGCAATTGATAATAAAGAAATTCTGAAAAAGGCTAATTTAGCTATTACTCAAGGCGACAACGAAGGCTTTCTGGCCTTTTGCACAGATGATACCGAATGGGCATTTACCGGCGAGAAAACTTTAAAAGGAAAAGAAGCCGTGAGAAACTGGATGAAAACAGCCTACAAAGAGCCGCCAAATTTTGAAGTAGAAAATTTAGTGGCCGAAGATGACTTTGTTATCGCAATTGGCAAAATTAAAATGAAAGATGAAAACGGAAGTATAAAAACTTACGATTACTGCGACGTCTGGAAATTTAGGGATGCAAAAATGGCTCAATTAAACGCTTTTGTTATTGAACCTAAATCCTGAAACTTATATTTAAATTGAAAGTCGTAATGGATCTAAAATTTCATGCTTTTAATTAAGGTTTAATGTTACTTAAATCTGGTAAAGTTTTTTAAAACCATCTTTTCCTTAATTATTAAAAAACCAATTCTCTTAAAGGCAATAAATGCCAGAATTAAATGTTTATATAAAGAGATTAAAATATTTAAAAAGTATGAAAAAAATATTGTTTTTGATTATCATCATTAGTGTTTCAATGCATGGATATGCACAGGACGAACTCAACAATAAAAATAAACCAATCCAATCTAAAAATTTAGACAATAAAGAAGCTGTTCCGCCAACGGAAGATGCACCAAAAGCAGACGATCCTACAATTCCAAAAGAACCGGTTACTTTAAAAATTAATCCGGATGAGCTTTTTAATAATAATGTTTTATATAAAAGAGAAGCCAATGTACCGGGAATTTATTATCGTCGAAATGAATATTTAGGAGGATTTGTAACAAAATCTATTACATCGACAATACGTTACAGAGATGCCGCTTTTGTAGATGGTGATAAAATTAAAGTATATCTTAATGATAAAGTTATTGAGCCGGAAGTTTCACTTGATGGAGAATTTAAGGGATTCAAAATAACTTTGGTAAAAGGTATCAACAAAATTGATTTTGAAGCTTTAAATGAAGGATCTGCCTCACCAAATACAGCTGAATTTCAGGTTTATGATGATCAGGGAGTAGCTATTGAATCGAGCCAATGGAATGTTGGTACGGGCTACAAAGCGGTTATTATTTTGTATAAAGAATAAAGTTTAGAGTTATAGATTATTAGTTCAATTAATTAACGGGAAAAAAAGAAACTTCTTTTATCCCGTTTTTTTTCTTTTTACATGTTTAGAATTAGTAGAAATAAAAAATATTTTACTGAAAATCAAACAATTATAAATATATTATTTATTCTTTTTTGTAAATTTGATATTCCCTCTTTAGATAAATTCAGGCTTTACAAATTGATTTTTCCTGAAAACATTTTGACAAGTAAGCATCGACATAAAGTTTTAATAAAAAATTAAGTTTTTTTTCGTTCACAAAATTACTAACTTAGAAATAGTAATAGAAAAATACTGCTTCTGTGTTATATGGCTGTATTTCTCTATTCATCTAAACGAAACAGGGAATCCTGAAAGCATTACTTAAAAAAAATATACTTATTTACTGTAATTAAAAAACAAAACTATGCGAGTACCAATCATTCGAAAAAATATAAAATTTACCCCAGATTCTAAAAGAGTTGTTGCACGATATTTTATGAATGGTGAAGAACGGACACAACAAATGGTAAGCCGCATAATGTTGCTCGATGAAAAACAAGTTCTGCAAACCCTGGAGCAAACTCTTCGTGAATTTGCCAGGCGTCATCGAAATATCTCGAATATATTTTTCAAACATTGCGAAAAAATCAGACATATTATCGAAGGAATGCAAATAAACTATGATGCGCTTTCTGTGGATAGAAAAATGCTTATAGGTTCTTTTTGTACAATGGAATACGCTATTGAATCTGCAGCAATTTTCAATCCGTCTATTATCGAAGATTTTGATCAGTCTGGTCTTGAAGCAGGAGCCAAACGTGTTATTATTTCGTTTCGTGCCACGGGCGAAGGTCATATTTCTTCTATTGTTTTTAGACGCGGAATTCTCGATAAAGACAATAATCTGCAGATAATGAAAAATGGTAATAACATTGATAAAGCAGAGATTGAACACAAAAGCTTATACAACAAAGAAAGATTTTTATTAAAGCTTTCAGAAATGCATACGCAGGACAAATATATTACCCAAATCATGCAGGATTTACCGGATGAATTTGAATATGCTGTCTTAAAAAGTATGGTAAAAGATGCTTTGCAGGATCCTTCTATCCGTCAGGAAAGACGAACGGCACTTGAAGAAATCATCTGGCTGGCAAATTCCTTTTATGATTTACAATTTAAACACGATTCTGATATAACAGAACGTGTAATATTTCCAATTTCCGATTCTGAAAGCCGTGGTATCGAAGATGCCCGTTTTGTACGATTTACAGATGATGACGGTTCTACCCGCGTTATGGCCACTTATACGGCGTATAATGGTCATGCAATACTTCCAAAACTTATTTCGACCGAAGATTTTTATAATTTCAGGGTAATGCCTTTGCACGGGGTCGGTGCGCAGAACAAAAACCTGGCTTTATTTCCAAGAAAAATAAAAGGAAAATTTGCAATGCTTGCCAGAATCGATGGTGTTAATAATTACATCATGTATTCTGAAAGACAAACACAATGGAACAATCCTATTCTCTTGCAGGAACCCCGATATACCTGGGAACTGACCCAAATAGGAAATTGCGGGTCGCCACTGTGGACAGAAGAAGGCTGGCTTGTTATTACCCACGGTGTTGGCGCTATGAGATGTTATTGCATTGGTGCTTCTTTATTTGATCTTGATGATCCGTCTAAAGAAATTGGACGACTTAAAGAACCTTTACTTTCGCCTCTGGAAGATGAGCGAGAAGGTTATGTACCCAATGTTGTGTATTCCTGCGGGGCGATTATTCACAACGACAGTCTTATTTTACCTTATGCAGTCTCAGATTATTCGTCGACATACGCTGTGATAAATATGGTAGAATTACTGGATGCTTTAAAAAACAGTAATAAATAAAATATTTCACAAACTAATAAATTAAGGCTGTCAATTGACAGCCTTATTTGTTTTAGGCATTTGCATAGTAGCTCTTCTTATCAAAAAACAGAACTGAAAATCTTATAAAACTTCTCTTTAAAATTGTAACCGTTTTGCTTTTATAGCTAGTAGCTTTGATATCAACCTCTTAAAAAATGAATTTATACAGATTTTAAATTTCTCCTGTAAATTCTAAAAAAATTACATTATGGATGAATCAAACAATACCTTAAAAAGTTCCAGCATCACTTCGGGTGAAAATGTTTCCTTTTGGATTGACTCTGCTCCTATTATTTCTTTTGAAAAACCGGATCAGGATATTCAAACGGAAGTATTAATTATTGGTGGCGGAATTGCAGGACTAACAACTGCTTATAAATTACTAAAAGCTGGTAAAAAAGTAGTACTTGTTGAAGATGGTTTTATTGGCAGCGGCGAAAGCGGACGCACAACGGCACATTTAACCTGCGCGCTCGACGATCGCTATTTTTTTCTTGAAGAAACCTTTGGCGAAGAAAAAGCAAAACTTGCTGCCGAAAGTCATGCAGCCGCTATAGACGAAATTGAAAATATTGTTACTTCCTTAAATATCGACTGCTCTTTTAAAAGAGTCAATGGTTACTTATTTCTGCATCCTACAGATAAGCAAGAAAATTTGGATAAAGAATTTCAGGCCACACAAAAAGCGGGATTACAGACTTCTGTTTTAGAGGAAATCCCTGCTTTGGTCAATGCCGAAAAACAACGATGTATCGTTTTTAACAATCAGGCGCAATTTCATATACTGCAATATCTTCAGGGACTTGCCGATGCTATCGTTTCTCTTGGCGGAATTATTTATACCGAAGCCCATGCAGAAGATATCAACAAAAAAGGCGCGAAAGTAAATGGTTATACTTTTTCGGCAGATTACATCGTGGTGGCAACAAATACGCCAATAAATGATGTTTTAACAATGCATACCAAACAACACGCCTACAGAACTTATGTTATTGGAGCCAAAATTCCGAAAGGGCAGCTTCCCTACTCGCTTTGGTGGGACACAGGCGATCAGGAATCAAAATGGGTTTCTCAGCCGTATCATTATGTTCGTTTGGAAAATTATGATGATGAATACGATTTATTGATTTCCGGAGGTGAAGATCACAAAACAGGCCAGGCCGATGAAGAAGGGATTTCTGAATTTGAAAGATATGCCAGACTTGAGGCCTGGACACGAAATTATTTCCCAATGCCGGATGACATTTCCTATCGCTGGTCTGGTCAGGTGATGGAACCTGTGGATTCTTTAGGTTTTATGGGGAAAAACCCCGGCGATGACAATATTTATATCATTACCGGAGATTCTGGAAACGGAATGACACACACTACAATTGGTGCCATGATTATTTGTGACAGCATTATGGGCATTAAAAACAAATGGGAAGATTTGTATAGTCCGTCAAGAATTACCTTAAAAACGACCGGCGATTTTATTAAAGAAGCAAGCAACATGGCTTCACAATATCTGGACTGGATAAAAGGCTCTGATTTAAAAAACACAGCCGATTTACCGGCGGGAGAAGGCGCAATACTTTCTTCAGGCTTAAATAAAATTGCCGTTTATCGCGATTACGACAATGCCTTAAAAGCATTTTCTGCCGTTTGTCCGCATTTAGGCTGCATCGTTCAATGGAATAATGATGAAAAATCTTTTGATTGTCCTTGTCACGGTTCACGATTTGACGCAGAAGGTATCGTGATCAATGGTCCTGCAGAAACTGATTTATCTAAAATCCATATCAAATAAAAACAGATGAAAGCGATTATACTACTTGCAACCTTAAAAAATAAAGGCAGATCTAACACCGAAATACTTGTCGAGTTTTTTACTAAATATCTGACCCTGCAAAATATTGAATTCGAAATCATAAAACTTGTTGATCACCATATCGTTCCCGGGTCTTATACGCAAATGGATATAAAAGATGACTGGCCGGATATTTACAACAAAATTCTGCAGGCCGAAATTTTACTATTTGCAACACCTATTTGGTGGAACAATCACTCCTCTGAACTGCAAAGATGTATTGAACGGCTTGACGAGGTTTACGACATTATTTTGAGCGGAAAAGATTCTCCGCTTGACGGAAAAATTGGCGGTGTAATTGTAACAGGCGATTCAGATGGTGTAGAACATATTACAGGAAATATTGCCAATTTCTTTTGTAGTATTGGAGTTACCGTTCCGCCTTATACCTCGCTTGGCGTTATTTGGGAAGGCCATGCCAAAGATGCGAAAAAGACCAAAGCCGAACTTTTAGCTTACTACAAAAGCACCTACGAAAAAGATGCCCAGGCAATGGCAGAATCTTTGAAAAAAGCAGCTGGCAAAGGCTTATAATACTTTAAATAAAAACAAATACTAAATTACTAAATAAGAAACATCGTGGATAACAAAAACAACAATATGATTAATGAGCACATGTCAAACGAACGAACATTTTTGTCGTGGATTCGTACTGGCATCGGAATTATGGTATTTGGTTTCGTGATTGTAAAGTTTTCATTATTTGTCAATCAATTACCGTCCACGTTTTTTAAAGATTCCACTATTCCAAAAAATGGACTAACTATATTTATTGGTATTTCTTTAGTACTTACAGGCGCTATTACCATCTTGTTATCCTACTGGAAATACAGACAAGTACACAAACTTTTACAGCGAGGTGAATATTTATATTCTACAATGCTTTTAACAATCCTTACGGTCGTTATTTTCCTTATGAGTATAATTATAATTACTTATTTGATAGTGGCTGCCTATCCGTTTACATTTCTCGAAATCTAACAAAACAAACTGATATACTGTAAATTATGTAATTACAAGATATCTGTTTTATAAATTTTTGATTTTCTGTACGTGTACATTTACATTATACAAAACTTAAAATTGACTATTATGAACTTAACGGAAAAAGAAAATTACGGTCAGCCTGACACGGATTTTCAAGACAATACAAATCCATCCAAAGAAAATGATAAGATCCCTTTTGATAATTCGGTTACCAATGACATAGAGCAGAATTTAAACCGAGGTTTTAGTAATCAACAGGATCGTGATGATGAACTCGACGATGAAAATGACAATGATCTACAAACAAATCCTTATGAGGATTATGACAATGATTTGAATGAGGATTATTTGAGTGAGGATGAAAAATTACAAAATGAAAGAGATGCCAGAAATGATGATGGTTTTGGAAAAAGCGATACTGAAGATACTGATGAATCTTTAGAAAACGAAGAGGAAAGTGATGAAGATGACGAAAATCCCGATAGTGAAAAAAGACAGGATTATGTTTCCGGAGATGCTTCGTTGACCGAAGATATTGATCAGGATCTTGAAGAAATTGATCCGGTAAACCATCCGCGTCAATTCTCGAAAAAGTACTGATAATTATATAACTGGAAATTTTAATTCTATAAAAACAAAATACCTCATGATGATAAATTTGATGCTATTAACTATCAAATACTCTTATTATGAACACAAAAAAATCAAATTCATCTGCCAAAAAAAATGATGACAGTGATAAAAGAGCAGCCAACTCTAAAAGTACTGAAAACAAATCTGGTGATAATGGAAAAACAGCGATTAAAAAAAGTCCTGCCAAAAAATAATTTTTATTCTGCTGAATTTTATTTCACAGAGTTTGGTTTTTCAGCTTACAAGAAATTCTATAAAGCCTCAAAAAGGGGTTTTATAGAATTTTATATAATTGATTTTTAATAATGACGGACCATGAAAAAGAAAAACGTATTAATTACAGGCGCGACAAGTGGCATAGGATATGAATTTGCAAAACTCTTTGCAGAGAAAAAATACAATCTTGTTCTAATTGCCCGAAATCGTGAAAACTTAAGAAAAACGGCAGATGAAATGAAGCAGATTGCAAAAGATCCGCTGATGAAAATAACAGAAATTGCAATTGATTTATTTGAAAGAGAAGCTGCACGCGAAGTATACAAGATTACCCAAAAGAAAAAAATATTTGTCGATATATTAATCAACAATGCCGGTCAGGGCGAATGGGGAAAATTTAATGAAACAGACCTTGAGCGCGAATTAAGTCTTATTGATCTTAATATTAATTCGGTATTAGGATTAACAAAATATTATTTGAAAGATATGCTGAAAAAAGACAAAGGAAAGATTCTCTTCCTGGCCTCTTCCGTATCAAAAGCGCCATCACCATATATGGCCGTTTATGCAGCAACAAAAGCGTTTATCCTTTCATTTGCAGAAGCTATTTCAAATGAAACAAAAGATACTAATATAACGATTACGGCACTTCAGCCAGATGCTACAGACACCGACTTTTTTCATAAAGCAAAAGCAGAAAACTCGATCACCTATAAAGAGAAAAAACTGGCCAGTCCCGAAAAAATTGCCAAAGATGGTATGGAAGCTCTGGAAAAAGGAAAAAATGTTGTCTTGCCCGGCTTTCAGAACAAATTTCAAAGTGTAATGAATAATATTATTTCAGATGATATTGTGGTCAAAAATATGGAAAAACAAATGAAGCCAAGCGACAAAGAAAATGGTCGCACAATGCCGCTTCATATGGCATCGCTACGGGAAAGAAAAGCGATAAATTCATATAAAAATACCAGTAATGGAGATTATTAAAATCTACAATTCAAAATTATTATCTGGTTTATAAATACCAAAAAAATAATAAAACCTAATAAAGATATTGTACTTCCTTGTCTCAACGTTGTTTTTTTCATGCTGATACTTTAATAAGGTTGATGACCTGGAAGTACATTTTTTTTTTTAAAGTAACCTAATTCGAAAAAGTACTACTATGAACTTTGATATATTTTTACAAATACTCATTTCTTCCATCGCAGCAACAAGCGTAATGACACTGTTTAGTTATATCGTTTCGGCAAGCGTAAGAGAATTATACAAAGAACCGGTTTTGCTTACGTACATCCTGACAAGATTTCACATCGAAGTATCTCTTAAAACAAAAAGAGTATTAGCGTGGCTTTTACATTATATTATCGGAGCTTTTTTTGTTATCATATATCACTATTTGTGGCGCTATAATGTGGTAGAATTTTCGTGGCGAATTGCATTACTTTTTGGTGCAATAAGCGGTATTGTGGGCATTTTGGGGTGGATGGTTTTATTTAAAATTATTCCGCAAAAGCCCAATATCGATTTTAAGGGATATTATACACAGCTATTTGTGGCACATGTTATTTTTGGTTTGGTTGCTTTTTTGGTTTACAAAACTTTCTTAGAATAAATACTATTACTAAATAAATAATAAAATTAAAAATCAGAAATTATGGAAACAAATACATCAGCCTCAACTTTGACACAAAAAAAATCAAAGCTTAAAACAAATGTATCTACACTCGAAAGAGTTTTAATGGTTACAAGCGGAGCCTATCTTTTATACTCCGGTTTATCTAAAGAAAATAAAAATGCCGGCAAAATTGGCGTTGGCGGATCAATGCTTTTACGAGGAATTTCCGGGTATTGCCCTGTTTACGATGCCGTTGATCATTTAAAAAACGAAAAAGCATCGAACGTAAACATCCGAATTAATAGCGTGATCAAAAAACCTATTAGCGAAGTTTATGCTTTTTGGCGTGATTTTGAAAATTTACCAAAATTCATGAATCACCTTGAATCAGTAAAACCTATAAACTATACTACCTCTGAATGGACGGCCAAAGGACCAATGGGAATTGGAAAAATAAAGTGGAAAGCAGAAATCGTAAAAGATGAAAAAGAAAAATTTATCAGCTGGAATTCCCTACCCGATTCTACAATTAAAAATGTGGGAAAAGTTACTTTTAAACCAAAAGGAAACGCTACAGAAATTGATGTGACTATTTCATATCATGCGCCATTGGGCGTTGCAGGAGAAAGTGCCGCAAAACTGCTAAATCCTTATTTTGAAAAACTGGTAAAAGATGATATTTTAAATTTTAAAGCTTATTTGGAGTCTGTGTAATATATAATTTTCTCAAGTAAAAAGCCTGTAATTAATTATTACAGGCTTTTTTAATAAATCAAGTTGAGGAAATTTGAATTAGTAATCAATAAAAAGTAATAATAAGTTGCTTATTTGCCATTTGCCGCATTTGTAGAATCTGTAGCCATCGAACTATTTCCTTTTTGTGTAGTTCCTGCAGATCCCGAGCCGGTCGAGCCTTCGCCGGTTGCACCGGTCGTACCATTTGTGGCAGAATTAACAGTTGTACTGTCGGATGCAGAACTTACTGTATCAATTGTTTCTGTAGTAATCGTATCATTTGCGTAATCATCTGTATTGTTTCCATCGGCCTTTTTACAAGAAAATAAAAGTCCTCCAAAAAGTAAAAACAATACAATTTTTGATTTAAATAAAGTTTTCATAATATTAAAATTTTTCTGTTTGTATAATTTCAAATATAAAATTCAGTTATAGCAAATTTTTATACAATTACCCGTAAATCTTATAGAATTATTAAAAGCAATTTTTACCAACATACAGATTTACAATTACTTATTCAGTAAATAATATAAATATTTATGTAAATAGTATAAGTCTTTGATATTGATGGTTTTTAGATTTGTAATGTAAACTTTAAACTTCTTTATCATGAATACTTCAAAAAACAGTTATGCTGAAAGTTCAAGAACTTCAGATAAAAAACACGAGTCAAAAACGACTTCGTCAAGAAGTAATGAAAAACCTCATACAGATTATAAAAAATCGACCTTAAAAAAATAATTAACTCTAAAAATTTAAATTATGATACAAGAACCAAACGAAAATTTTGATCTGGAAGGTCACAATTTCCAATTAGCAGGCGACGAAATTAATTCTGAAACTATGGAAAACCAAGATCCTGCAATTAATCAGCACGAAATAGACAATTCTGATTCTGTTTATGAAGAATCAGATTTGGATACCGAAACCAGAAACGACTACGATCCGTATGAGGATGATCTGGACGATGAAGATATTGATCAAAATATCGATGAAAATTTAGATGACGACGGTGATGGTGACGGTTTTGAAGAGGATTTTGATGAAAATGACCGATCTGATTACTAGAAAGAAAGTAATTATTATAACTTTAATACACTATTATGCCAGGAAGAAATCCGGGTCCGTCAATTAAAGATAAGGACCAATACGAAGCACTACGCGATAAAGGTTACAGCAAACAAAAATCTGCGCGTATATCAAATAGTCAGGGAGCCGAAAAACGAGGCGGAAAAAGTGGAGACTATGAAGAAAGAAGCAAACAGGACTTATATGCCGAAGCTAAAAAAGCGGACATAAAAGGAAGATCGAAAATGACAAAAAAAGAATTAATGCACGCACTACGCAATAATTAAATTCCTGATCCAAATGTATTACAGAACAATTAAAAGCAATTAAAAAGCCTTCATAATTTGAAGGCTTTTGATTTTTTTATTGCTTTAGATTTGATTTGGTTACTTTGTCATTTTGTAAACGATAAAGGTTTGAATATAATTCTTTTGGTTTATTGGCTTTTTTAGTTTTAATAGCAATCTGTTATCTGAAAACAGTTATAGTGTCTGCTAAATTTTCTCTGTTAATGAAAGCCGCAATAAATTCCTGAACTTCGGTAGTACTTTCTTTTGGGGTTTCGAAAGAATTAATATGAAATTCATCGTCCTGATCAAGAATGTGAATGATCTCCGTATAGCCCTTAGAAATTAAACTACCTTTTAATTTAATTATATTCAACTGTTGTTGGCTGTCCAGCTCTTTGCGAACTTTTAGTTTTATAGCTCTTTCCATAGTTAATATTTTAAATCATTAGACGTATAATAATATTCAAATATAGCTATTAATTGTTTTGTCGCATAGTTAAAAATTAACTATAAGTCATTATTTATCAACATATTAATAAACAATATGTTAAAATCCGAAGTTATTTTTATTTTAACATATTATAAGTTATTTCTTCAAATTGAGACATAAAAAATCCCACTTCATTGCGAAATGGGATTGTTTTTTATCCAAAGTTTAAACCAAGTTATAAACTTTTATAGTCTTAAGTTGACATTATACTCCACTAAATGTTTTTTGCAAAACAGGAATTGTTGTGTTTGACTTCTATTTTACGATTCACAGCTGCTGCAGGAAACAAGACTTGTAACAAGTTCTTTAGAAACACTTTGGCTTCGTTGGTAATACAAACTTTTAATTCCAAGCTGCCAGGCTTCAATAATCAAACGATTCACCTCTTTAATGGCTAATTCTGAAGGAATATTAAGATTGATACTTTGCCCCTGATCTACAAATTTTTGTCTTATTGAAGCCTGTTGAATTATTTCAAGCTGACTGATTTCTTTAAAGGTTTTAAATACATCTTTTTCTGTCTGTGATAGCTGCTCCATATGTTGTACGCTTCCACCGTTTAACATAATCCCTCTCCAGATTTCTTCATTATCAAGACCTTTTTCTTCAAGCAGTTTGGTTAGGTATTTATTTTTTCTCATAAAATTACCTTTGCTTAAACCTGCTTTGTAATAATTACTGCTAAAAGGCTCAATTCCCGCAGACGTTTGTCCTAATATAGCAGATGATGAGGTAGTTGGTGCAATCGCCATAGTCGTAGTATTGCGTCTTCCGTAGCCTTTTAATAGTTCGGGTTCACCATAAATACGGGCTAATTCCTGAGAGGCTTTATCCGCTTTTTCGCTAATGTGTTTGAAGATTTCTGTGGTTTTCATTTTAGCTTCCAAACCTTCAAACGGAATCATATTTTTTTGCAGAAAAGAATGCCATCCCAAAACTCCAAGCCCAAGAGCACGGTGTCTTTTTGCAAAACGATTTGCTGCAGAAAGATAATAGTTCCCTTCTGTTTTTTCTATAAATTCCTGCAATACAGCATCAAGGAAAAAGATGGCTAGTTTTACGGCTTCGGTATCTTTCCATTCATCGTAAAGCTCCAGATTCATAGACGAAAGGCAGCAAATAAACGATTCGTCGTTTCCAGACGGAAGCATAATTTCACTGCATAAATTGCTGGCATTAATAGGCAAGTTTTTATCTTTATAAACCTGTGGCTTGTTTTTGTTTACATTATCAGTAAAAAAGATATAAGGCAATCCTTTTTGCTGACGACTTTCTAACACTTTTGCCCAAACCTGACGTTTTTCGATATCACCATCAATCATTTCCTGCATCCAGTAATCGGGTACACAAATTCCTGTAAACAAGTTCTGAATCGGGTTTCCGATGCTTTTTATCTTTAAAAACTCTTCAATATCCGGGTGATCTACATCAAGATAAGCAGCAAATGCACCTCGGCGAACCCCACCTTGCGAAATCGTATCCATCGTAGTATCAAAAAGTTTCATGAAACTTACCGCTCCACTACTCTTTCCGTTATCGGTTACGGCACTTCCGCGTCCGCGTAATTCCCCAAAATAACCAGATGTTCCGCCGCCTATTTTGGTCTGCATAATAACTTCGCCCAATTTATGGGTAATTCCTTCAATTTTATCCGGAACGTGAACATTAAAACACGAAATTGGCAAACCGCGCTCTGTTCCCATATTCGCCCAAACCGGCGAACTGATACTCATCCATCCGCGCTCAATCATCTCTACAAATGAATCTTTCAATTCGGGTTTGTAAAGTCTTTTCGCAGCAGCAGTACAAATTCTGTCAATCGCACCTTCTACAGTTTCGCCTTTTAAAAGATAACCGCGATTTAATATTTGTTCACTTTCAGAGTTTTTCCACCACATTTTGTTATCGGCATAACTTAATGGCGGAATACTTGTTTCAGTTGTATGTAATGTACTCATAATATATTCCATTTAAAAAAGATCGTTTGCAGTAATACTTTTATCGTGTTTGGTATACTCTACCGGTCTTTTTGCAAAAAAATCATCCAGACTGTTTGCAAATACTTCCTCTTCAAACCACGCCATATTTTTATAGTCTTCTGCAGGAACATTAAATATGGTTGGAATCCCTATTTGGCCTAAACTTTCATCAATTCTAAATTTCATGAAGTTCACCAAATCTGCTTTTTTGATTGTTTCGATTTCACCTTCCTCAAATATCCAGTCCAAAATGTCAGACTCTACGCCTATCGAATGTTTCACTGTTTCTCTGATCATTTCTAAAGTATCGGCATCAAAATAATCCGGGAATTCTTCGCGTATTTTATTGATGATATAAATTCCGCCATTGGCATGAATTTGCTCGTCGATAGAAGTCCAGGCAATAATGTTGCTCACATTTTTCATGTAACCTTTAAATCTTGTAAACGATAAAAGAATCGCAAACTGACTAAAAAGTGACACATTTTCGATCAAAATACTGAATAATATCAGCGATACCATATATTTTCGGTTGTCTTGCGAACGTGTATCTTTAAGAACATCCGAAAGATAATCTACACGTTTACGAACCACCTCAATGTCCATTAATTTTTCGAATTCATCATTATATCCCAAAACTTCCAGAAGACGCGAATAGGCCTCAGAATGCCTGAACTCACATTCGGCAAAAGTACTTCCCAAACCATTAAATTCTGGTTTTGGAAAATGCTCGTAAATGTTACCCCAAAAACTTTTTACTGCCACCTCAATTTGTGCAATTGCCAATAAACTATTTTTGATTGCCGTTTTTTCGGCTACATTTAAATGAGAGTGAAAATCCTGTGTGTCAGCAGTAAAATCGACTTCGGTATGCACCCAATATGCTTTGTTGATGGCTTCTGTAAATTGTAGTACCTCCGGGTATTCAAAGGGTTTATAGTTGATTCTCTTATCGAAAATAGACATAATATATAGTATTTAATGGTGACTAAACGAGAATAAAAAAGCGGTTACGAAGTGGGAATAACAGCATTTCTATACTTACAAAATTAAGCCACTGTTGCTTTTTTGTTATCCTTTTGATGTTAAAAAACGAGTCAATTATCAACAGCCATCATCCACTTGAAACCGACCAAAAAATTAGTTTTTATGAACAGGGATATTAGTCTGGCTAATGCCCGAATTATCAGTTATTTATAAAGAATCTAAATAAAGTTATCAACAGGAAAATCGCCTTTAAATTCTCGTTTTTGAAAAACACTTATCAACAGTAATTTTCAAAAAACTGACTTTTTCTTGCCAAAATCCTTTCATTCAAAAGAAAAAAAAGAGCGGGATTTTGTTTTTAAATCAACTGAAAAATTAAATCCTTTCAATCTAAATCATTTTAGAAAAACAAATATAAATATCTTATTCACAACTATTTAAAGCTAAAGTTTAACCGCAAAGGCCGCAAAGATTTTACGCAAAGTTCGCAAAGCAGAATCGATACAAAGCTTCGCGAACTTTGCGTAAAATCTTTGCGGCCTTTGCGGTTTAAAAATAATTATGCTTTTTTACCGTAAAGCAAAATCCTTTTAAAAGAATATATAGCAGGAAGTTTAGGAAATTCAGCGGTTATTCTCTCTTTGTAAGTTTTAATAAAAAGCGCGCTCTCATCTCCGTTAAGTCTTTCTATATAAGGAATTAATGCCGAACCCGAAATAAAATTATAAAGCGTGTCGTGATCGTTGGCAATAATTGGATATACTTTTTGCATGATCTGAATATCTTCGAGTCCGCCATCAAAAAGGAGTTGCGCATAATCATCAATACTCAAAACGGGAGAATCTCTTTTAAAACCGTTTAGACAGGATTTAAACGGTTCTTCATCAACCAATTCAGAAAGGATTTTATTGAGTTTGTTTTCCGGCTGAACTGGCATTTGCACCGCAAATTGTCCTTTCGGATTAACTAATTCTATCAATTTAGGAAACAATATTTCGTGATCGTTTGACCATTGCAAAGCGGCATTACTAAAAATCAAATCCCATTTTTCTCCCGATTCAATTGTTTCTTCTGTAGTTGCTTTTTTAAAATGTAAATTATCTGTTTCTAATGATTTGGATTTTTCCAGCATTTCATCAGAAGAATCAACGCCCTGGAAATTGGCCTTTGGAAATTTATCTGCCAGAATCGCCGTTTGTTCACCTGTTCCGCATCCCAAATCAATGGCTTTCATAGATTCTATCGGTTAATAAAATCGATTAAATCATAAAACGGCTGATAACGAATGTTTTTGAATTTATTGTAGATTTCCGGATTCCAGGGCATTTTGTATTGGTTTAAATGTGATGTTTGTTAAAGATACAAAATTATTCACTCTTTAATTTTCTTAATCATTTTCTGTTTTCAATTTGTGAATTTAATGCAACAGTTTTGATATTGATGTAAATGTGTAGTCCCTAAGGGACAATCTTGTGGTGAAAATATTTTTTTTTCTACCACTATGTAACCTCTCCGAGGTATTATTTTAATAGTGCTTTGGGAGTCATGTATTGGTAGAAATATTTTTTACCAACATGTAACCTCGCCGAGGTATTATTTTAATACTCCTTTAGGAGTTATATATTGGTAGAAATATTTTTTTTACCAACATGTAACCTCTCCGACGTATTATTTTAATACCCTTTAGGAGTTATATATTGGTAGAAATATTTTTACAGATATGTAACCTCGCCGAGGTATTATTTTAATACTCCTTTAGGAGTTATATATTGGTAGAAAATATTAATTTCCGTTTTTAAAATTGTCCCGTAGGGACTACATATAATTACCCATCTCTCCAAATTCTTACGACTTCCCACAACGTCATGCAAATGATTTTTTCGCTTAAAAGCAAAATCATTCACTCTTTAATTTCTTAATCATTTCCTTACTGTTTTCATTCTGTGGGTTTATTGCAATTGATTTTTCATAATTTTCGATAGCCAAAGATTTCTGTCCGTTTATCATATACGCTTCCCCCATACTATCATAAACATTAAATGAGTTTGGATGCAATTTGATATTCTGCTTAAAAAATTCGATGGCTTCATCAATATGTTTAAAGCGAAGTTGTTGATAACCAAGTTGATTTATAAAATCCTCCGTTGGATTAATGTTATAGCCAAATTCACTGGATAATTTTTTAAAGTGCTCTTCAATATCTTTATACAAAATTTTATTTGAGTTCAAAAAAGCTTCCGTATGCCAATTTTTGTAAATAAACCGAAGTCCGTCATACATGCTTTTATAAGGTACAGAAAAATGATTTTCTTCTTTGTATTCGTTATACTTCCACTGAAAAGATTTTGAAGCAAACATTTTTAATTGTTTCATTAATACGTCAACCGCCTGTTTATCTTCATTGGCAATCGATACAAAAATCTTTCTCGAAAGCTGCTTATTTTTCTTAAGATACAAAGCGTACTCTCCCATTACTTTATCTCTGTTTTGATCACCTGTCAAAGCCGGACTAATAAAAATTGATGCCTGAAATAATTCCGGCGCTTTTTCATTGGCATAAATTCCAAAGAGTCCGCCCAAAGAATGTGCTTCAAGAATTCGATAAGGCTGTGTTCTGTAGTTTTTGTCTATGTACGGAACAAGTTCGTCTTTTATAAAACTTAGAAAATTATCTGCTCCATTTTCTTTTGAATCAAATATTGGTGTAAAATCCCTTCCGCGTTCTGTATTGGGAATTGCCACAATAATCATCTTTGAAATAAAATTAGTCTCAAAATCAGAAAGAAAATCGACCATTTCTGAAACGTACCTAAAATGACTTCCGCCGTCAAGCAAATACAAAACCGGATAAGTATCTGTAGAAGAATTGTATTCCGGAGGAGTATGAATCCAGATTGTTCTGTCCTCGTTAATTGCTTTAGAATGAATTAAAAATTGCTGGTGATTAACCGGAGAAATGGAATCTATTGCTTGTGCCACGGCATTTTTCGAAGAGAAAATTAAAAAAAGTCCGCAAATGCAAACACTAAATCTTTGAATTTGAGTTTTCATACTTTATATGTTTGTTACACTGAATTTATCTTGTTTTGAATAACTTCAACAACAATAGTTTTCTTAAACATAAAGACTTAGGATATTACAGATTGTTACACCTGATTTATCTGATGTAAAAACGCTAGTAAACCTGACAGGTTTTAAAAACCAGTCAGGTTTGTTGCTCAATACTTAGGAAATATTTACATTGAATCTTTTATTTGAAATTTAACTTTTAACAGTCGATAAATGCACCGCTCTATATTTATTAAAAACAATGAAAATAATTCCGATAATAAAAATCAAAGAAATATTGGTTAACCCCAATAAAAACTGACTTTTAACGGCATATAAATTAACAAATCCATAGCTAAATATCGAACTTACCATATACGTTGCACCGCCTGTAAGCCCGCTGGCAACTCCGGCATTTTTAGAGAAACGGCTTAAACAATAGCCATAGATAATATTAAAGATAAAGCCGCCACACATATTAATTCCCATTGTAAAAGCGATTAAAGTATAAATATTACTTGCAATTGAAGAGGTAAAAATCATAAGTAAAACCAAAGTAAGCTGTATGGAAACCGCAATAGTTATTTTTTTAGCCAAAGGTTTATGGATAAGAGATTTAGCCGTGATTCCGCCCATCATAACGGCCAAACCAGACAATAACGAACTGTAACCTGTAGTAACGGCAGAATACCCAAACACGCGTTCTACAATAAACGGACTCGATAAACTATAAACTACAACAAGACCAAAACAAATACCAAGAATTATAATTCCCAAGGTAAAATCGGGTGATTTTAAGATGTTTGTGTACGTTTGTGCGATAGACTTTAGTTTAAATTCATGAAAGTATTTTAGAGATTCTCCACTATACAGAAGTTCCAGAATTAAGAACAATAAGGACAATCCGCCAAGAAAATAAAAGTTAGATTTCCATCCAAAACTATTCTCTAAATATCCTCCTAAAAATGGCGCCATAATGGGCGCGCAAGCCCAAATAATGGAAAATAAACTAATGTAGCTTTTTAGTTTTTCGCCAGAATAAAGATCGACAAAATAGGCACGTTTTGCTATTACAATAAAAGCAATGGCGATACCCTGAATAATTCGCATGGCATAAATAACGTAGATATCCGGCACCAATGCAATTATAAAACTGGTAATTGAAAAAACGGCAAGCGAGGCAATGCTAATTTTAAAACGCCCAAAACTATCGAGTATGCTTCCTATAAAAACCTGGCTAATTCCGAGGCTAAACATAAAAAAAACCAGCGAAAGCTGAATGGCTCCTGCCGAAACGTGTAAATCTTTTGCCATAGCCGGCAGCGATGGTAAATAAATATCTGTTGCAAATCCTGATAACGGAATTAAAGCAAATGCTAGTTTGGTGCTAAAACCCTGATGGTTTTCTGGTAAATTTCTCATTTTATTAAATTAATTGGTAATATAATTAGACCGATCGGTCTATTAATTGATAAAAAATAAACACGAATTTCACTAATTAGCACGGATTTAGTTTGTGAAATTAATTACACAAACTAAGTTAACCATCAAGATTCGTGTAAATTCGTGAAATTAGTGTTTTTATATATATACTTTTCGAATTCTTCTTTTAGACTTTCTAAAACAATCTTCATCTGATCATTATTTCCCAATATTTTTCGGCATAAAATCCCCCCTTCAATCATGGCAAAAGCCTTGATGCTAAAATGTTCCGGGTTTATTTCTGCTGATAATTCTTTATTGTTAATCCCGTTTTCAATAATGTTATAGAATCTTTTCTGGGCAGCCAGAATTGCTTTTTTTACCTGTTCTTTTATAACCGGATTTGTATCATCGGCTTCAATTCCGAAATTTAATATCGGGCAGCCTTCTGTCATGTTTTTATCATTTTCATAAACGCTTAATAAACTGAATAGTTTGGCTTTTGCTGATGTTCCCTGAGCGACGGCCGCATCCAATTTAGCTGCCAATTGCGATCTTAGATATAAAAATGATTCTCTGCAAATTTCATCTTTACTTTCAAAATTGCCATAGATCCCACCTTTTGCAAGCTTGGTAACTTCCATAATATCACTTAGCGAAGTTCCCGCCATTCCTTTTTTATTAATCAAAGGAGCCGATGTTTCGATAATAAATTGTCTGGTACGCTCTGCTTTACTCATGATTTCTAAATTTTACACTGCAAATATAGACCGATCGGTCTAAAGAGCAAAATATTTTAACTTTTTATTTTTATTACTAACTCTTGTTTTCAATAATAATTCAGCATCCCGGCATTAAATTTTTATCATATAAGCTAAAAATCAGGTCTTAAATTTTAAAATCGCTAACACTGATCGCAACCCATAAGATTTTTTTTACAGCCCAGCAATTCCACGGAAAAAAAGCAAATTATAAAGATTTGGTAATGTGAATCAAGACATATTTTGATTAGATTTACCACCAAATTGACCCCAATAATATTCCAATACAGAATGGCTTACAACACAAATGATCTGATGCGCTTTTTAGACGCTCAAAATAAATTGTACTTAGTTGCACTTGCAGAAATTAAAAAAGGGAAAAAAGAATCTCCCTGGATGTGGTTTATTTTTCCGCAGATAAAAGGTTTAGGTTCAAGTGACACTTCAAAATTCTACGAGATTAAAAATGCCGACGAGGCAATGGCTTATCTGGAGCATCCTATTCTTGGAAAACATCTTCTTGAAATTACCAAAGAACTGATCAATACAAACGAAAAAAGCGCCCTGGAAATTCTTGGAGATAGTGATGCCGAAAAATTAAAATCGAGTATGACATTATTTGCTAATATTCAAAATACAGAACCTGTATTTGAACAGGTTATTAATAAATACTTTGGCGGATCGTATGATTTTCATACTATCCAATTATTATATAGTAATTTATAGTAGTTCGCTTACTCTATTGTGAATACGAGAAAATTTAACCGCAAAGGGCGCTAAGATTTACGCAAAGTTCCCTAAGATTAAGTTGTGCCAGCACAATCTAAGTTCGCAAAGCTTTGCGGACTTGGTCTTTTGAAAAAACGTAAATATAAAAAGCTTTGCGAAATTTGCGTATCCCGATAGCTATCGGGATTGCGAACTTTGCGGTTAAAATCTTCACCTCATAAAATTAAATTATATCTTACTCTTTATTATTTGGAGATATTCTAAATAAGCAATAACTTTCGCCCTCGAAATCCCGAAGTGGAAATTTCATTACATAAATACCATTTGCTTATATCTTCAATATGAAAAAAACAATCTTTGCAGTCCTATTATTTGCGTCGCTTTTTGTTAATGCACAGCAAAACAAGCTTCTGGATGCTAATTTTTGGAAAACTTCTCCAGATTTAGCCACTTTAAAATCTACAATTGACAAAGGAAATAATCCAACAGAATTAAATCAATTTGCATTTGATCCAACTGTTTTGGCGATTAATAATAGTGCTTCAAACGAAGTTACGAAGTATTTAATCGAACTTCCGGGCAACGGAGTAAACAAACTTACACACGACGGTCGTATCTATTTACATTGGGCGGCTTATAAAGGAAACGCTGAACTGGTAGAATACCTTATCAAAAAAGGTTCTGATATTAATCTTGAAGACAGCCACGCCACTACGCCTATTGTATTTGCTTCTGGTACCGGAGTGGTAAACCCTGCTACTTATGATGCTTTTTTTAAAGCAGGAATTGATCCTAAAAAGAAATACGACGGAACAAGTTTATTATTACTTGCTATCCCGAACGATAAGGATCTTGCAACCACAAATTACCTGGTATCAAAGGGTTTATCGCTAAAAGACGTTGATAAAAACGGTTACACGGCCTTTGATTATGCTGCAAAAGCAGGAAATATTGCACAGCTAAAAACACTTGTTGAAAAAGGGGTAAAATATACAGATTATGCCTTAATTTCTGCTGCTCAGGGAATGCGCCGCAGTTCAAATCCTATTGAGGTTTATAAATATCTTGTAGATGATTTAAAATTAAAACCAACTGTTACGGCTTCAAACGGGCAAACGGTGCTTCATATCTTGGCACGCAAAGAAAAACAGTCTGAAATTGTAAAGTACTTTATTGACAAAGGTGTTGACGTAAACAAAACCGATAAGGACGGAAATACTCCTTTTATAGTAGCATCAGAAGGAAAAGATCTTGAATTACTGCAAACCTTACTGCCAAAAATTAAAAATATTAATGCCCAAAATGCAAAAGGAGAATCTGCATTGACACAAGCCGTAAAAGGCAGTTCCGCAGAAATTGTTTCGTTTCTTTTGAGTAAAGGAGCCGATATTAATGTCAAAGATACCAAAGGAAATGATCTGGCTTTTTATCTTGTAGATTCTTTTAGAAGTTCTGGTGAAGCATCGCAAAAAGATGATTTTGGTGATAAACTGACTGTTTTAAAAAGCAAAGGAATAAATTTCGCAACACCACAAAAAGACGGAAACACCGTACTTCATACAGCGGTAATTAAAAATAATATTAACCTCCTAAAAAAACTGGAAGGACTTAATATTGACCTCAATGCCAAAAATAAAGAAGGTTTAACTGCCTTGCATAAAGCGGCTATGGTGGCAAAAGACGATGTTATTTTAAAATATTTGGTGGCATTAGGCGCAAAAAAAGAAATCAAAACCGAGTTTGATGAAACTGCCTACGATTTGGCAAAAGAGAATGAAATTTTGAAGAAAAATAATATATCGGTTGAGTTTTTAAAGTAAATAATTATACATGAAATCATTATCTAAAATCTGCCTTTTGGTAGTATTCGCGTGCCTTTTCTCCTTTAAGGCAGCTGCGCAAACTGACAAATATAAATGCCTTTTGCAAATGTCTAATTATGTAGGCGAAGGAGCTTATATCGTAGTATCGCTTATTGATGCTAAAGGCGAATACGAAAAAACATTGTACGTAATGGGCGATGACAAAAAATGGTACAAAAGCATCAAGGAATGGTATAAATTTTATGCTAAAAAACCGGACATCAGTGGAAAAACAGGTGCCTCTGTAACTGGCGGTGACCGTAGCGTAACCACATTTGAAATCGAAGCTTCGAAATTTAATAAAGGTTATAAAATTCGTTTTGAAACTGTCGTAGAAGACCAAAAATATCATGTAGCCGATGCAGAAATTCCGTTTACAACAGAAGGAATTGCTGAAAAAACAGAAGGAAAAGGATACATCAGATATGTAAAATTAAATAAGATATAAGCCATAATGACATTATCCGTTTGGAGATACGCGCATTTAACTCTCGCTGTATTTTCTTCTCTATTTCTAATTCTGGCATCAGTTACAGGAACTGTACTTGCCGTAGACGCTGCACAGGAGAAAATACAGCCTTATGGCGTGACAAATTTTGGTGATTTGACTCTTGCTCAAACGCTTCCTTTATTGCGTAAAAACTATATGGAAGTGACTGAAATTAGTATCGATCACAATAAATTTACAACACTAAAAGGCCTTGATAATGATGGTAATGATATCGATGCCTGCATAAATCCTCAAACGGGAAAAATTATTGGCAAAGCTCAAAAGAAAAGCGAGTTTATACAATGGGTAACTTCACTTCACCGTTCGCTTTTTTTGCATGATACCGGAAGATTTTTCATTGGTGTCAATTCTTTTTTGCTCTTTCTTATTGCCATTTCCGGTATTACATTAGTGGTACAAAGGCAAAAAGGCTTTCGCCGATTTTTTTCTAAAATAGTCAAAGATAATTTCAGTCAATATTATCACGTCGTTTTAGGAAGATTAATGTTGATTCCTATTTTTATTATTGCACTTTCAGGAACGTATCTTTCATTGTTACGATTTAAGGTTTTCACCGAAAAGCCAATCCAGCCGAAAGAGATTAAAGCGGATACAAAAGTTTCCGAGCAAAAAAATATTGCCGATTTTGACATTTTCAAAAAAACAAAACTTTCTCAGGTTCAAAAAATAGAATTTCCTTTTGATACAGAAGATCCCGAAGAAGTTTTTATTCTGAAACTAAGCGATCGCGAACTAAAAGTGAATCAGTTTACGGGTCAAATTGTAAGCGATGCGCCCTACCCGACTACTGTTTTACTTGAAAATTTAAGTCTTGATTTCCACACAGGCCGCGCCAATATGGTTTGGGCAATTGTCTTGGCTTTGGCGTCATTAAATATCCTGTTCTTTATTTATTCTGGTTTTTCGATGACCTTAAAACGCAGGGAAACCAAAGTTAAAAACAAACATAAAGCCAAAGACAGCCGTTTTATTTTGCTTGCAGGATCAGAAAACGGAAGCACTTTTCGCTTTGCCAATGCCATTCATACACAATTGATTGCCAACGGATATTCTTCTTATTTAGGAGGATTAAACCAATATACGGCATTTCCTGAAGCCGAACATATTGTCATTTTTTCTTCGACACATGGTTTGGGCGATGCGCCTTCAAACGGAGGGAAATTTTTGACATTGCTAAATCAACATCCGCAGAAAAAAAAGGTCAATGTTTCTGTCGTTGGATTTGGTTCTAAATCATACGCAGATTTTTGTGGTTTTGCTAAAGAAATAGACAATTGTCTAAGCAAACAAAATTGGGCAAACAGAATTTTAGATTTGCATACTATCGACGACAAATCGCCCGCACAATTTACAGATTGGGTAAAAAACTGGAATGCACAAACAGGAATAAACCTCGCGACAGCGCCCGCAACTTATGCCCAAAAACCAACCGGATTGCAAAAAATGATGGTGGTAGAAAAAACAGCATTATCTGAAACGGATCATATTTTTAGGCTGACGTTGAAACCTAGAAAAAAAATCAAATTTACATCGGGAGATTTACTGGCTATTTATCCTGACGGAGACGGCAGGGATCGTTTTTATTCGATCAGCAAGAGCAATGACAATATACAATTGGTGGTAAAATTACATCCGCATGGTTTTGGTTCGGGCTATCTGTACAATCTTGAAACCGATTTTATGATAAAAGCCAGAATTGTTCATAATGAAGGATTTCATTTTCCTAAAAAAGCTCAAAAAGTTGCCTTGATTGCCAACGGAACAGGAATTGCCCCATTTCTGGGAATGATTGAAGACAACAAGAACAAAACAGAAACGCACTTATATTGCGGTTTTAGAAATGAAACTGAGAATGTGGCCAAATACAAACAATTTGCAGAAAATCAAATTCAAAGCGAAAACCTGAAAAGTTTTCACATTGCTTTTTCGCGTGAGCAAAACCAATTCTATGTAATGGATTTGATTCGAAAAGATGCTGATTTCTTTGCCGATTTATTGAAATCTGGCGGAAAAATCATGATTTGTGGTTCGCTTGCGATGCAGCAGGATGTCGAAAAAGTTTTGGAAACCATTTGCATGGATAAAAACAAAACCGATCTTGCGTATTATAAAGGGCATAAACAGATTCTTTCTGATTGTTATTAAATTTTAGCCACAGATTGAAAGATTAAAAGGATTTTTTCACGCAGATTTTGCAGATTGAGCAGATTTTATTCTCATTTTGTCATTGCGAGGAACGAAGCAACCCCACTAAAACTCAACAAAAATTGGATTCCCATTGCGGAGTTACTTACGAAGATTTCTCCTCCGTCGAAATTGACATAAAATCGGAATAAAATCTGCTTAAATCTTTTTTAAATCTGCGTGAAAAAATATTTTGCCACAGATTAAAATAAATCGCTCAATCTGCAAAATCTGCGTGAAAAATAAAATAATTATGAAAACTAAATCATACCTAAAATACTTCGTAACTCTTTTGTTAATGGTTTGCTGCTTTACATCAAATGCACAAATTTTACGTAAAAGAACCACACTTTTAATGGGAGGCCGATTCGATATTAGCATTGTTGCCAAAGATTCTCTCACGGCAGAAAATTCAATTGATACCGTTATTACAGAAATTACCAGAATAGAAAACCTGATTTCTGACTGGAAACCTACTTCTCAGGTTTCTGAAGTCAACAGAAATGCCGGTATTGCGCCTGTAAAAGTAGATCGCGAGGTTTTTGAATTAACGCAAAGAGCGCTTCAGTTTTCGAAAATTACAAATGGTGGTTTTGATGTGAGTTTTGCAGCTATGGACAGAATCTGGAAGTTCGATGGTTCGATGACAACAATGCCAACGGAAGAAGCTATCAAACAATCTGTTGCAAAAGTGGGTTATCAAAATATTATTCTCGACAGTGTTCAATCGACTATCTTTTTAAAACTAAAGGGAATGAAAATTGGCTTCGGTGCTTTGGGCGAAGGCTATGCAACCGATAAATGCCGCCATATGATGCTAAGCAAAGGAATAACAGCGGGAATTGTAAACGGCTCTGGCGACATGACGGCCTGGGGAAAACAGCCAAATGGCAAAGACTGGAATATCGGAATGACAAATCCTTTTGATACTAATAAGCTTTTTGCCGTTGTGCCTTTAAATGATGGCGCGGTAACCACATCGGGAAGTTATGAAAAATATGTAGTTTTAAACGGAAAACGATATTCGCATATTATTAATCCAGCAACCGGATATCCGTCTACGGGACTTTGCAGTGTTACAGTTTTTGGTCCAAATGCCGAAATGGCAAACGGTTTCAGCACGTCGTTAATGGTTTTAGGAAAGGATGCGGGATTAAAATTAATCAATCAATATTCGGAATATTCCTGTGTTATGATTACCGATAACGGAAAAATTATCAAATCGAAGAATTTTAAAATTGCTAAGTTTCATCCTAAAATGTAAGGATGTAAAAAGGTGTAATCCCAACGGGATATTTTTTGTTTGGGATTTTATTCTTTTTCTACCAATATGTAAATCCTAGCGGATTATTTTTTTGCAATTGTTTTTTACCAAATATTAATCGCAAAATTATTTCTTGTTTTTGTTATTATTTTATTTATGCCATAACCAAATTACTATCAATATGTAAATACCAAAATTATATCTCGGAGAGATTAAATATTGCTAGAAAACAATTACAAAACGTAATATTGTCCTGTAGGGACTACATATTAGCAACTTGATAATCAATGCGGAATATAAATATTAAACGTCGCCCCTTTCATTGGTTGTCCACTAGCACTGATAAAACCGTTATGATTTTCCACTATTTTCTTTACAATGGCAAGACCAATTCCGGTTCCTTCGTAAACATCTTTACTGTGTAATTTTTGGAAAACGCCAAATATTTTTTCATTGTGTTGAGGATCAAAACCAATGCCGTTATCAGCAAAACGAATATGGCAATATTTTTTATTTGGAACTAATTTTTCGTCCAATTCTCCGCCATCTGCTATACGGCTGCTAATTTTTATAACTAAAGGTTCGTCTTCTTTGGCAAATTTAATCGAATTGTAAATTAAATTTTCCAATAATTGTATAAACTGAAATGGGATAATACACGCCAATCCATGCAAATCGGTTTCGATTACAGCATTTTTTTCTGAAATATTCTCCTGTAAAGCTTCCTGAATATCTGCAATAATTTTATTGAGATCAATGGTTTCAAAACTTCTGTCGACAATAGTGGTGCGGGAAAAAGTAAGCAGACTATTGATTAATTCTCGCATTCTGTTTGTTGAATAGAGAATTCGGTTGAACTTTACTTTTCCATCTTCAGATAAATTCGGAAACTCATTTGAAAGTATCAAATTCGTAAAAGTCTGTATTTTTCTTAAAGGTTCCTGAAGATCATGACTTGAAATATAGGTGAAAGCATCCAGTTCTGCATTTTTCTTTTTGAGTTCTTCGGCATGTTTTTCTATTGCCGCATATTGAGCCTCAAGTTTGGTATTGGCTTTTAAAATGATTTCGTTTAAGGCTCTGGTTTCTTCTTCCTTGGCACGCAGTTCCTGATTTTTTCTGAATAATTCTGTAAAAACCATTACTTTGGCCCGCAAAATTTCCGGAGATAACGGTTTAATCATATAATCTACCGCACCAGATTGATATCCTTTAAAAATATACTCGTTTGTATTCATATTGGCGGTCAGGAATATAATTGGTACATGCATTAATTTATCGCTCTGGCGGATGAGCTCAGCGGTTTCAAAGCCATCCATCAAGGGCATTTGCACGTCCATTAATATAATTGCAAAATCCTGATTTTTCAATAGAATTCTCAAGGCATCTTTTCCGGAAGATGCCTCGACAAATTTGTAACCTCTGTCGGCGAGAATTACCTGTAATGAAAGCAGATTTTCTTTTTTGTCATCTACAATCAAAATTTTGATTGGATTATCTGCAATGTTACTTTTCATTGAATATCTTATTTAAGCCACACACGCATCAACGTGGATAATTGTTCAACATTTACAGGTTTTGTCATATAATCTGAAGCTCCGGACTCGATACATCTTTGTCTATCGCCTTTCATTGCTTTTGCTGTTACTGCAATAATGGTCAGATCTTTATGTTTTTCGTCTTTTCTAATGCGTTTCATGGTTTCGTAACCGTCCATTTCGGGCATCATGATATCCATCAAAACAATATCAATAGATTCATCTTCATTTAACATATCAATCGCTTCCTGACCGCTTTCTGCACTTATTACATCAAGTCCGTAACGTTCTAAAGCCGTGGTTAACGCAAATAAATTTCGAACGTCGTCATCCACCAAAAGTACTTTTTTGCCTTGTAATACATCTTCTTTCAAATAGTAAGACTCAATTCTTTCACGCATTTGTTCCGGAAGTTCCTTATGCACACGATGCATAAATAATGCCGTTTGATCTACAAGTTCATCCAGAGAATCTAAGCTTTTTAAAATAATACTATGCGCAAATCGGTTTAATCTGGACCTTTGTTTATTGTTTACATCTCCTGCTGAGTGTATAATAATCGCGGTTTCCTGCCCTGCAATATTATTCTCCAGATCTGTAATGAGATCTAAACCGTCTGCATCTGGTAAAACCAAATCTAAGATAATACAATCAAATGATTTTTTGCTAATTAAAGTAACCGCTTCTTTGGCTGTTTTTGCACTTAAAACCTGAATATCATTTCCACGTACAGCATCGAGTATTCTTTGAAGATCGGTTTCATTATCATCTACAACCAATAGATTTTTGGTTTTTTTGTTTTTAAAGTCATGAATGTCATTAAAAAGATTCGTTAGCGATTCATTTTTAACCGGTTTAAGAAGAAAGTTTCTTGCACCACGTTTAAGGCCTTTGTTTCGTTCATCTTCGCCGGAAATAATATAAACCGGAATATGACGCAAATTAAAATCGGTTTTTAATCGGTCCAGAATTTTCCAGCCGCTCGTGTCCGGCATGTTCAAATCCATCGTAATGGCGTGTGGATGAAACTGATTGATAAAATCAATAACATCGTTTCCTTTTGTAGTAACAATAGCTTTGATGCCGTTATTGTGTGCTTGTTCGAGCATGATTTTGGCAAAAGTCAAGTTATCTTCTGCAATCAGCAACACTTTGTCATCTGGTTTTATATCAGTTCTGTCATCGCCAACTTCATCGACAAAGAACAAATCAATGTCAGATCGATTAAATCTTTCTGAGGGCAACGATTTAATTCGGCCTTTTACATCTTTTACATCTGTATCTTCATTTACATCAATATTCTCTATTTCAGCAATATGAACGTATTTCAAAGGAAGGAATAAGGTAAATTTACTACCAATATTGGTTTCACTTTCCAGTTCGATACTTCCGCCTAATAAATCAGAAAGTCCGCGGCTAATCGATAATCCTAAACCTGTACCACCGTATTTACGGCTTGTAGAACCTTCTGCTTGTTGGAAAGCTTCAAAAATGATGTTTTGTTTTTCTTTAGAAATACCAATTCCCGTATCAGAAATTTCGAAAGCAACCACCGCTTCTGCATTTTCAAGACTTATATTGCTTGTTTTCCAGTTGTTATCGGCTTTGTAAATTTTCAGTTTTACTTCTCCTTTTTCGGTGAATTTGAATGAGTTTGAAAGTAAGTTTTTCAAAATCTGATTCAATCGCTGCGAATCTGTTTCAATCAATTCAGGAAGGTTTTTATCCATAGTAATATTGAAACGCAAATGTTTTGCTTCTGAAATTGGGTTGAAAGTCGAAGCCACAAATCGGCTGATTTCATCAAAACTAATCGGGTTATAATCCACCGAAATATATCCTGATTCGATTTTTGAAAGATCCAGAATGTCGTTGATTAACTGAATAAGGTCATCTCCGCAAGAGTTGATCGTTTTGGCAAACTGAATTTGTTTTTCGGATAAATTTCCGTCGCGATTCGCAATTAATTCATTCGCCAAAATCTGCAAACTGTTTAGCGGTGTTCTTAACTCGTGCGACATATTTGCAAGGAATTCAGACTTATATTTTGATGTCAACGTAAGCTGATCGGCTTTTTCTTCCAACGCTTTTCTCGCCACTTCGACCTCTTGGTTTTTAAGCTCAACTTCTTCTTTTTGATTGGCTAGTAAGAATGCTTTTTCTTCCAGCTCCTCATTTGTATTTTTCAATACTTCCTGCTGACTTTTAAGCTCGCTTGCCAATGATTGTGATTGTACCAATAATTCTTCGGTTCTTGAATTTGATTCAATCGTATTCAATACAATACCAATACTTTCTGTTAATCCTTCAAGGAAATCTAAGTGGGTTTCGCTAAAAGTATCCAGCGAAGCCAGTTCGATTACGGCTTTTAATTGTCCTTCAAATAATACCGGTAAAATAATAACGTCTTTTGGTTTTGCATCTCCAAGTCCGGAGTTTATTTTGATGTAATCTTTAGGAACATTACTCAAAATAATTCTCTCTTTTTCGACCGCAACCTGACCAATCAATCCTTCGCCCATTGCATATTGTGTTGGCGAATTTTTTCGTTTGATGTAAGCGTAGGATGCAATCAGATTCAGTTTAGAATCCATGAATTCTTCATCTTCCTGCAGAATATAGAAAAGTCCGTGCTGAGCGGTTACAACCGTCGCCAGCTCCGAAAGGATTTTTTTGGTAACCGAATTCAATTCTTTTTGTCCCTGAAGCATTTGGGTAAATTTCGCCAAATTCGATTTCAGCCAGTCTTGTTCCTGATTACGCAATGTTGTCGCTTTCAGGTTCGAAATCATCTGGTTGATCGTATCTTTCAAGGCTTCAACTTCCCCTTTGGCTTCAACACCAATGGTTCGCGTTAAATCTCCTTGTGTTACCGCCGATGCCACCTCAGAAATCGCACGTACCTGCGTTGTTAAATTCGCCGCAAGCTGATTTACGTTTTCTGTTAAGTTTTTCCACGTTCCGGAAGCTCCCGGTACATTCGCCTGACCTCCCAGTTTTCCTTCTGCTCCAACCTCACGCGCCACAGTTGTCACCTGATCAGAGAAAGTTGCCAGCGTATCAATCATTTCGTTGATTGTATCCGTAAGTTGAGCAACCTCACCTTTGGCATCAATCGATAATTTTTGTTTTAAGTTTCCTTTTGCTACTGATGTTACAACTTTCGCAATTCCACGTACTTGCGATGTTAAATTCGAAGCCATCAGGTTAACCGAATCGGTTAAATCTTTCCAGGTTCCGGCAACCCCTTTTACTTCAGATTGTCCTCCCAGTTTTCCTTCGGTACCCACCTCACGCGCCACACGAGTTACCTCAGATGAAAACGAGTTCAGCTGTTCCACCATCGTATTGAAGGTATTTTTCAAATCCAGAATTTCTCCTTTTACGTCAACGGTAATTTGTTTCGAAAGGTCACCATTGGCTACCGCTTTGGTTACATCGGCAATGTTACGCACCTGACCGGTTAAGTTAGAAGCCATCTGATTCACCGAATCTGTTAAATCCTTCCAGGTTCCGGCAACTCCGGGTACGAATGCTTGTCCGCCCAGTTTTCCTTCTGTTCCTACCTCTCTTGATACACGGGTTACCTCCGAAGCAAAACTTCGCAGCTGATCCACCATTGTATTTACGGTTTCCTTTAATTGCAGGATTTCTCCACGAACGTCAGCGGTAATTTTCTTGGACATATCTCCGTTTGCAACGGCAATTGTAACCTCGGCAATATTACGTACTTGTGTGGTTAAGTTACCCGCCATTTGATTAACAGAATCTGTTAAATCTTTCCACGTTCCGGCAACTCCCGGTACATTTGCCTGACCTCCAAGTTTTCCTTCGGTACCTACCTCACGCGCCACACGAGTTACCTCTGATGCAAACTCACGAAGCTGATCTACCATCGTATTCAGGGTTTCTTTTAATTGAAGGATTTCCCCGCGAACGTCAACAGTAATTTTTCGGGACATATCCCCATTCGCTACGGCAATCGCTACATCGGCAATATTACGTACCTGAGCGGTTAAGTTACCCGCCATCTGGTTAACAGAATCTGTTAAATCTTTCCACGTTCCGGCAACTCCCGGCACATTCGCCTGACCTCCAAGCTTTCCTTCTGTTCCTACCTCACGTGATACACGGGTTACCTCAGATGCAAATCCTCGCAGCTGATCCACCATGGTATTAATTGTATTTTTAAGCTCTAAGATCTCTCCTTTTACGTCTACGGTAATCTGGAGCGATAAATCTCCTTTTGCTACCGCGGTTGTTACTTCGGCAATATTACGCACCTGACCTGTTAAGTTGGAGGCCATTTGGTTTACCGAATCCGTTAAATCTTTCCAGGTTCCACCAACACCTTCCACCTGCGCCTGACCTCCCAGTTTTCCTTCGGTTCCTACTTCACGCGCCACACGGGTTACCTCGGATGCAAAGGAGTTCAGCTGGCCCACCATCGTATTAATGGTATTTTTCAATTCCAGAATTTCCCCTTTTGTATCTACGGTAATCTGGCGTGATAAATCTCCTTTTGCTACCGCGGTTGTTACCTCGGCGATATTACGCACCTGACCTGTTAAGTTGGATGCCATTTGGTTAACCGAATCTGTTAAATCTTTCCAGGTTCCGCCGACACCTTTTACTTTGGCCTGACCTCCGAGTTTTCCTTCTGTTCCTACCTCAAGTGCCACACGCGTAACCTCAGATGAGAATGAGTTTAGCTGATCCACCATCGTATTAATGGTTTTCTTCAGCTCCAGAATTTCTCCTTCGGCTACAGCCGTAATTTTTTTGGATAAATCTCCATTGGCCACGGCGGTTGTTACCTCGGCAATATTACGCACCTGACCCGTTAAGTTCGATGCCATTTGGTTTACAGAATCGGTTAAATCTTTCCAGGTTCCACCAACACCTTTTACTTTTGCCTGACCTCCCAGTTTTCCTTCTGAACCTACTTCACGCGCCACACGGGTTACCTCGGCACCAAAAGAGTTCAGCTGATCCACCATCGTGTTGATCGTATTTTTAAGTTCCAGAATTTCTCCCGCAACGTTTACAGTAATTTTTTTAGATAAATCTCCCTTTGCCACGGCTGTTGTTACCTCGGCAATATTACGCACCTGACCGGTTAAGTTGGATGCCATTTGGTTTACCGAATCGGTCAAATCTTTCCAAACTCCACCAACACCCCGCACTCTCGCCTGACCTCCCAATTTTCCTTCAGATCCTACCTCTACCGCCACACGGGTTACCTCAGAAGAAAATGAATTCAGCTGATCCACCATCGTGTTGATTGTATTTTTAAGTTCCAGAATTTCTCCTTTTACGTCTACGGTAATTTTTTTCGAAAGATCTCCTTTTGCTACCGCCGTTGTTACATCGGCAATATTACGTACCTGACCTGTTAAGTTTGATGCCATCTGGTTCACAGAATCGGTCAAATCTTTCCAGGTTCCTCCAACTCCTTTTACCTGCGCCTGACCGCCCAGTTTTCCTTCGGTTCCTACCTCTCTCGCCACACGGGTTACCTCAGATGAAAATGAATTCAGCTGATCCACCATCGTGTTGATCGTATTTTTTAGCTCCAGGATTTCTCCTTTTACGTCTACGGTAATTTTTTTAGATAAATCTCCTTTCGCTACCGCGGTTGTTACGTCGGCAATATTACGTACCTGACCGGTTAAGTTACTTGCCATTTTATTTACAGAGTCGGTTAAATCTTTCCAAACTCCACCAACACCCCGCACTTTTGCCTGACCTCCCAGTTTTCCTTCTGTACCTACCTCACGCGCCACACGGGTCACCTCCATTGAGAATAAGTTCAGCTGTTTTACCATTCCGTTTACCTCTTTTGCAATCCTGAGGAACTCTCCCTGAAGCGGGTTTCCTTCAATAGAAAGCGGCATTTCCTGAGATAAATTTCCTTTTGCAACCGATGTAATTACGTGCGCAATTTCAATAGTTGGATGCACCAAATCTGAAATCAAAGTATTTACAGAATCTACACAGGAACTCCATGAACCTCTGGCGCCATCAAGTGCTACACGATTGGTTAGTTTTCCTTGTTTACCAATGCTTTTTCCCACTTTTTGAAACTCAAAAACCATTCGTTCGTTAAGATCGATAATTTCGTTTAAAGTATCACAAATCGAACGTTTTACACCGCTTTGATCTGTTGGAAAACGCTGGGTGAAATTTCCGTTTTTAACTTTAATTAAAATCTTTAAAAATTCAGCATCTGTTAAAACAGATTCTTCGAACTCTTCAGTAGCTTTTTTCATAATTCTTAATAAAATGAATTAAAATTTATCTTTTTGGTAATGGTTTTTAAACAATAGAGACGTAGTTTAGTTTTTAGTTTCAGTTTTCACTTCTAACATCTTTCTTCTAACTTCTAACTTCTTTCTTCTCACATGCTTTCAATCAAAATCTTTCTTAAATGAAATTGTACAAAAGCATCCATAGAATCTGATCTTTTGGTATTGTCATTATAATTTAGAGGTTTTATGATGTAACCTGAAATCCCCAGTTTTTCTGCCGCAAACCGATCTTCTCCTTCGGAAGAAGTAGTCATTATGAAAACTTTCAAACTTTTCAGTTTTTCATCTTCCCGAAGCACTTTCAAAAACTCTATTCCGTTCATTCTGGGCATGTTGATATCTAAAAGAATCACTTGCGGATTCAGGTTTAAGTCCGGATCGCGCAACAATTTTAAGGCTTCGATACCGTTGTAAGCGGAATGAAGTTCATATTCGATTTCTAATTTTTTTAATGATCTTTCTACACTAATAATGTCGAGTTCATCATCTTCTACTAATAAAATGGTCGGCTTTTTCATAATTCTAACTATTTCTCCAGGTAAAAATAAATTCTGTACCTTCTCCAACTTTAGAGATCACAATAATATGTTCTTGTTGATCATCTATAATTTTTTTTACAATTGCAAGTCCCACTCCTGTACTTTCCTGCTCGTTTTGTTCGCGAAGTGTCTGGAATATTTCAAATATTTTTTGATGATATTCTATTGCAATCCCAATCCCGTTATCTTTTACCGAAAACTCGTAAAAATGAGAATATCTTCTACTGCTAATTTCAATTACGGCATCTTCCCGAGTGGTATATTTTACGGCATTACTAATTAAATTAGCAAAAACCTGTTCGAGTTTTATTCGTTCTGTAAATAATTCCGGCAAATGGCTAATTTCTAATTTAAAGTTTCTTGGCACAATCGAATCGGCAATTTCATGCACCAGATTGTTGGTATCAATGTGTTCTGGCGGAACTTTAATATTTAGTCGTGCATAATCTAACAAACCATTAATCAGGGCTTCCATTCTTCTGGTTTTCTGCGGAATAATAGCTAAATATCGTTTTAATTCGGGAGAAAGTTCTCCATCCAAATCTTCTTCAATCCAGGTTATTACGTTATGAATTCCACGTATAGGCGCTTTTAAATCGTGAGAAACAACATAAGCAAACTTATTAAGTTCGGCATTCCTGTTTTCTAGTTCGTGGATATTTTTATCGAGTTTGCCGGACATACTGTTTAATGATGATGCCAAAGCGGTTAATTCATCATTTCTGGTATCTTCAATACTTGTGAATTTTCCTTTAGAAATATTTTCGGCCAGACTCACCATTGAAGAAATTCGTTTGGTCGTAATTTCCATAATATAAAGTGTGCTGGAAACCCCTACTATAATGGTTAAAGTGAGGAAAATGAGAGAAAAAATTCGCGTGTGCCTGAGAGAAATAAGCAACTCTTCACTGTGATGTTTTCTTCTTTTATATTCTATTCGGTCGAATCTTGTGAATTTTTTGGAGATTTCATCGTTGATTTTTTTACCAATGTGTTTTTTTAGTGAATTTTCGAAGAAATTATTAAAAGAATTGTGATCTTGTTTTCTGGCCTGAATGAGTTTTTCAGAATAATGAAGCCAATTATTATGAAGCGTATTAATCGAATCAAAAATAACGCGTTGCGAATTATCATTACCAATACGTAAATTTTGCTCATTCACTAAAAGCGGAACAATTTTAAGTCCTCTAAAATAAGAATCTAAAAAAACACGATCATCTGTAAGCAAATAACCTCTAAAGGCACTTTGCATTTCGATAATTGCTTTATGGGTTTTGTTTGATGTTCGAATTATTTCTTCTGACCTGGCTAGAAAATGGGAGTTTAACTGCACTTTTTTTGACATCATATAATTGGTATATGAGTCTGCAACAGAGAGCAAAATTATCAGTGTAAATGCTAAAAGGATTTGGGTGGATAATTTCATTTTCGAAAATTAAACATATATATGATTACTCTGTACTTATTTCTGTAAATAAAAATAGTAAAAAAAAACAGATAGCTATACTTAGTTTTTTAAGTTATCTGTTTTGAGTAAAATCATATAATTCGAAGAAACTAAAAATTTAGGCAAGCTTTGATTCGTAAGCATACTTTCTTAAAATTTGTTTTAAGTCGTTAAAATTATTTGGTTTCGAAATATAATCGTGCGCCCCCAGCTGTTTTGCTTCTCGTTTAATATCTTCAAGCTGTGAAGTCGAAAAAATAATAATTGGAATTTGCTGTAGTACTTCCTGCTTTTTTATTTCGGTCAAAAGTTCTAAACCGGACATAACAGGCATATTGAGATCAAGAAAAATTACGTCTGGTTTTATTTCCATCATTAAAAGCTTGTGGTAAGCTTCGACAGGATCATTTATTCCTGTGTATGAGGAATGAGAAACCGCATTAAGTGCTTCCATAAACAATTCGCAATCATCTAAATCGTCATCGATTTGAAGAAACTTTTTATATGCCATTGGTTTTATTAAATTTTTGGAATCTCATTAGGCATTACGCTAATATCTTTCCTATATTTTGTGGTATTACTTAAAGCCTCACCTTATAAAAAATTATGATGCCAATAAATAGTATTTTGTACTTATTACCTTCTTATCAAATGTAATAATTTAATTATTAATATAACCATTAACCGGCGAAATAAATACTACCATAAACATTTGGTTGTAAATAATTCCTGATTTTACTAAATGAATAAATTTTGCAGTTTTTTTTGGTTTTTTATTAAAATACTACTGTCTTTATCCATAAAAAAACTCCTACTTTATCAGCAGGAGTCTTTCAAACAAATAATCTATTCTAATTTTAATGCAGTTTTATTTAGAGTTTTTATTTTATTTTTTGTCGGTTAAACCACGTGTTAACCAGCCTCTTTTATTTGCCGTTGCAATTGCATATGGCGTAATCCAGAATAAACTGAAAGTATAAAAAAGACTATATGAGTAGGCCCAAAGTGACTCTCTTAAATTATATCTTTTCGCATAAAAGAACATTGGGAAACTAGATACGATTAGTATACTCAGTAATGTAGAGCTTAAAAACAATACCGGGTGAATTGCGATAAAAAAGAACATAAAGGCTAAAAATGGATAAGACATTAACATTTTTAAAGATTGATTTATAAGCAACAATCTTGAACCGAACTTAGATCCTTCTCTAAAATTTTTAAAAACAAATTTAGACATCGCAATATTTTCACGCACATTACTTCTCGCCCATCTAATGAACATTTTGTACAAACCGGTATATTCTTCAGGAACGTTTGTTAATACAGTAGCATTTCTTTGAAACAATACGTGATTTCCTTGTTTTAAAATCATGTTTGTCATAGCGCGGTCTTCACCAATATCCGATGGCTGCCCCATAAAAGTTTGGTTGATCCATTCATCAAGGCATCCAAAAACAGCCGTTTTACGATAAGCTGCAGCAGCACCCGGAGTACAAAGTACAGATCCTAACATACTTTCTGCAGAACGCATGAATTCAAAACTCATTACGAAACTTACGTTTAACATTTTAGGAAGAATTGCTTTTTTGTTATTCAAAACCTGAACGTTCCCTGCAACTGCACCACATTTTTCATTTGTAACAAACGGACTTACTAAATTTCGTAAAGTATCTGTTTTTACGATAGAATCGCTGTCTACCGTTACAAAAATTTCTCCTGTTCCTAATTCGAACCCACGGTAAAGTGCATGACGTTTTCCTCTGTTTTCAGGTTGTTGAAAAATCGTTAAACGATCTCCTAATTTAATTTTTGCCTGTTGCATCCAATACCATGTATCGTCTTTACTACCATCATCGATAGCTAACAACTGCATTTTTTCTTCTGGATAATCGCTGTTTGCTAAACTTAATAAAGTATCCCAAACTAATTTTCCTTCGTTGTATGCAGGAACAATTATAGTAGTTGTTGGCAATAATTCATCACTAACTGATTCGACTGGTTTGTATTGGAAAAATAAATATACATTATAAAGAAAAGCTCCCATTTGAAAGAAAAACAATAATATGGTTACGATTAAAAAAGGATAACCCCACGTTGAATTGATTCTGTCTAATTGAAACTGATCAAAGTCGTCTTGTAATAGGTAAACTGCAAAGGCACCTGCAAACATTAAAAGAAATGTTCCTGCCAATACAAACAAGTTTAGTTTATTTGAAGTACGTGCAATTTTTTTTGCAGTTGTGTCGTTATTAATACGAAATATGGAACTTGTTATATTTTGTTCGTCGTTGCGTGTATCGCTTGTAGTATAGAATTGTTTTGAGATAATTGTTTCACTTTCCATGTTGTGTCCTGATTTGTTTTTTTATCTAAAGGCTTTTAAAATTCGGGTGTTTCTTATTTTTGATTAGAAAATGTTTACTGAAACACATTATCTCAATTAGCAACCCGTGTGCCATTATCTTTTTTCACTGAAATTGAGGGGTTTACCTAATATCACCAAAAAACAATGTGTATATTTTTTATACATTTTGGTATACAGTACACACATTGTACCCCAATAAATTCAGGTGTTTCTGCTGGAAATATTGGATCTATTTACCGCAAAGACCGCTAAGATTTTTTTATTCTTGAGTTTTTATAAAAAGATAAGTTCGTAAAGCTTTGTGTTGATTTAGGTTGCGAGGTTATGTTTTCTGAAGATCAGGTAAAACATAGCCAACGGTTTCAACAGTTGGAGCGCAATACATTTCCATTATACATGTCCCAACGGGCGTCCCTACGGTTGAAACCGTTGGCTATGTTTAAACACAGAATCGATAAAACTTTGTATTGATTTAGCTTTGCGGACTTATGTTGTGTTAACACACTTTAAAAAAAACCTTTGCGAACTTTGCGTAAATCTTAGCGGTCTTTGCAGTTAAATCTTTTTTTTTATTTTTTTTCTAAAAATTTGTCCAATTCTGAAAGTTCGGTTGTCATTAGGGTATAACATTTAAAACTATACACAATGGAAACTAGAATTAATTTATTCGAAAAAGGTCAAAAAGCATTAACTCCCCTATTTGGAATTACTGTTTATTTAAAAAAATCAGGTCTTGAAAAATCACTTGTAGATTTAGTAGATTTTAGAGTATCACAAATTAATAGTTGTGCTTACTGTCTGGATATGCATTCAAAAGAAGCTTTGGCGGCAGGCGAAACCCCACAACGTTTGTTTGGTTTAAGTGCCTGGAGAGAAACTCCTTTTTATACAGATAAAGAAAGAGCCGCACTTGCCTATGCAGAAGCCGTAACTGCCTGTCATGTATCTGATGATGTTTATACTGATGCAAAAGCACACTTTTCTGATGAACAATTGATTGATCTTACTTTGGCAATTACAACGATCAATACCTGGAACCGTTTAAATCTTGCTTTTCCAAACAATGTTGGATCTTACAGAGTTGGGCAATTTGGATAAATAAATAGGGCTGTTTTTTTATTTGAGGTAAAAGAGTAAATTTATGTCTTCAATAAAAAACTGTTTTTGTCTAGATACAGATTGAATTTATTTCACGCAGATTGGGCATATTGAGCAGATTTTTTTATAATATTCAAGTCTTGGTTGTTATTTCGACGGAGGAGAAATCTTCGCAAGTAACTCAAAGTATTTCAAATCTATGGGGAATAGTATTGCGGAGTTTCTAGTGTGATCCTTCGTTCCTCAGGATGACAAAAATGAGCAAAAATCTGCGTGAAAAAATATTCAATATTAAAAAGATTTTTAATTTTTAATTCTAAATTTTTAATTTAAAAAATACAACCAATGAACGAGTTTTTATTAATTTTCAGAAGAGATTTTACAACTAAAGAAATACAGCCGTCTCCGGAAGAAATGCAGCAGCATTTTCAGCAATGGCAAAATTGGTTCGGAAGTCTGGCTGCACAAGATAAACTGGCAAGACCTTTACAACGCTGGGACGGACAAGGAAAAATTGTAACCAATAACAAAAATGTAACAAACGGCCCGTATGTAGAAATCAAGGAATCTATTGGCGGAATGATTACCGTAAAAGCCAAAGATTACGACGAAGCTGCGGAAATCGCACAAAATTGCCCAGTTTTGAATTTAGGCGGGAATGTGGAGATTAGAATGGCGGTAAATAGTTAAATTTCAATATTAAAAATTCCAAATTCCAATTTTAAGGATTGGCTTTTCTTTATGGGATTTTAGGCATCTTTGTCAAAGTTTAAAACTTTGACAAAGATTTACGGCATATTAGTGTGAGGTTGCTTCGTTCCTCGCAATGACAAAAATTGGAATTTTGCAACTATGGAAAAAGAACTCATACCAAATTTATTCAGAACAGAATACCAAAAAATAGTTTCGGTACTTAGTAATCTGTTTGGTATTCATCATATTGAGATTGCTGAGGATATTGTGAGCGATACATTTTTGGTTGCAGCCGAAACCTGGGCAATAAAAGGAATTCCGGATAATCCGACTGCCTGGCTTTATACGGTTGCGAAAAATAAAACCAAGAATTATTTTAAGCGAAATGATATTTTTGAAAAGAAAATTGCAACCGAAATAAAATACAACACACCGCTTAATAATCCGGAAACTGAAATTGACTTATCGGAACAAAATATTGCCGATAGCCAATTGGCAATGATTTTTACGGTTTGTAATCCTTGTAATTCAAACGAAGCTCAGATCGCATTGGCGCTAAACTTATTATGCGGTTTTGGAATCAATGAAATCGCAGACGCTTTTTTATCTAATAAAGAAGTGATTTACAAAAGAATCAATCGCGCCAAGGAAAAACTCAAAGAAGAAAACATTAAAATCCAGCATCCCAATTCGGCAGAAATTAACGACCGAATCGAGACGGTCTTAAAAACGATTTATCTGCTTTATTCTGAAGGTTATTATTCTACATCGCAAAATACGACTTTGCGCAAAGATCTTTGTGCCGAAGCGATGCGCCTCACCTACTTATTGATTCAGAATGAAAGTACCAATTTACCAGCAACGAATGCTTTAATGGCTTTGATGTGTTTTCACTCTTCAAGATTTGAAGCGCGAACTTCAGAAAATGGAGAAATTATTTTGTATCAGGATCAGGACGAATTGCTTTGGAATCAGGAATTGATCGATAAAGGAACTTATTTTTTAAGCAAATCATCTTCAGGAAACAAACTTTCCAAATACCATCTCGAGGCCGCAATTGCTTACTGGCATACACAGAAAAAAGATTCTCCCGAAAAATGGCAGCATATTCTGGAATTATACAATAATCTGATTATTTTAGAATATTCGCCAATTGTGGCTTTAAACCGCACTTTTGCCTTATCAAAAGTAAATGGTAAAAAAGAAGCAATTATCGAAGCTGAAAAACTCAATTTAACTGATAATCATTTTTATTATTCTTTACTCGGAAATTTATATACTGATGTTGATAATAAAAAAGCACATCAGCATTTTGTAACCGCTCTTGGTTTGGCCAAAACAATTGCTGACAAAAATATCATCAATAAAAATATTCTTCAGCTTTCTTTTTTTTTGATTTAAAAAATTCTTAATTTCAATAGTAATTCCAGAGTATTTGCATTATCATTTATTATTCGTAAAACAGGGCAGTTTTTTCTAAATAATGACCTCAAAATTATTTAAACAGCTGTTAAATCTTTAATAAATGTTAATGTTAAATATTGTAGGAAAACGTATATTTGAGTAAACAGAATTTTTTATATCGTGCAAAAACAAACAAAATCACATAGTTTTACTTTTCCTAAAACTCCTACAGGAGTAGACGGCCTTGATGAGATTACTGATGGCGGACTTCCTAAAGGACGACCAACTTTAATCTGCGGTGGCGCGGGCTGCGGAAAAACATTGTTATCTATGCAATTTCTTATTAAAGGGATTACAGAATATAACGAACCCGGAGTTTTCATGTCTTTTGAAGAGCCTTCGGATGATCTTACATTAAATGTCAAATCACTTGGTTTTGACCTCGAAAAACTAAAAGCAGATAAAAAGCTTGTAGTAGATCATGTAAGAGTTGAAAGATCGGAAATTGAAGAAGCAGGAGAATATGATCTCGACGGTTTATTTATAAGATTAGGACATGCCATTGATTCGATAAAAGCAACCCGAGTGGTGCTGGATACGATCGAATCTTTATTTGCAGGTCTTGACAATCAGGCTATTCTTAGAGCTGAGTTACGAAGATTATTTCATTGGCTTAAAACCAAAGGCGTAACGGCAATTATTACAGGCGAACGCGGAGAAGCAACGCTTACACGTCAGGGATTAGAAGAATATGTCTCCGACTGTGTTATCGTTTTAGACCATCGTGTTATCGAACAGGTTTCGACCAGAAGAATGCGAATTGTAAAATACCGCGGATCTACACATGGTACCAACGAATATCCTTTTTTAATTGATGAGGATGGGATTTCGGTATTGCCTATTACTTCTTTAAAATTAAATAATGAAGTTTCTTCAGATGTAATTTCTACAGGAGTTCCCGGTTTAGACGAAATGTTTGAGGGCGGCGGATTTTATCGCGGAAGCAATATATTGATTTCCGGAACTGCAGGTACTGCCAAAACAACCGTTGCCTGTTACTTTGCCGATGAACAATGCAAAAAAAATGAAAGAGTAATCTATTTTGCCTTTGAAGAATCGCCGCAACAATTGATGCGAAATATGAAATCGATTGGTATTGACCTGGAAAGACATATTAAAAAAGGTAATTTACAAATTCATTCTTCACGTCCTTCATTAAACGGACTTGAGCTGCATTTGCTTACGCTAAGAAAACTTATTAAAGAGTACGAACCTACTACTATCGTTATTGATCCTATCAGTAACCTTATTACCGTTGGAAGCCAGCAGGAAGTGCGTTCGATGCTGGTGAGGCTTATAGATATGCTAAAAGCGAATAATATTACGGCACTTTTTACCTCTTTAAATAAACAAACGGATAATTTTAGGCCAGATCTTGCAGAAGAATCCGTATCATCATTGGTTGATACATGGATAACGGTACGTGATATGGAAGGAATTGGCGAAAGAAACCGTGGAATTTTTATCATAAAAGCCCGTGGAATGGGCCATTCTAATCAGGTTAGGGAGTTTGTTATTACCAATAAAGGAATTGAGCTTCTTGATGTAGAATTAGGTCCGCAGGGAATATTAACAGGATCTGCGCGAAAAACACATTTGTTCAGGAAAACTATTTCTGATATTAAGCTGCAAAATGAAATTAGCAGAAAAGACCGTGAAATTGAGCGCAAACGCAAAGTTCTTCAGGCTAATATTGAAGCACTTCGAAACGAATTTGAATCGGCAGAAGAAGAATTAAGCATCTTAAAAGCAACAGAACTGTTGAATGAAAAACTGAATCCTAAAAAAAAATAGCAATAATATGAAAAAAGAAGCTGTAGCCGAATGGCAATTGTTGCTATATATCGCAGGTCAGACACCAAAGTCGATTAAAGCACTCGAAAATATAAAAAAATATGCCGAAGAATACTTGGCGGGTAAATATAGTATCGAAATTATAGACTTACTTAAAAGTCCGCAGTTGGCCGAAGGAGATCAAATCCTGGCCGTTCCTACATTGGTCAGAAAATTTCCTGAACCAATTCGTAAAATAATCGGGGATCTTTCTAATGAAGAAAGAGTTTTGGTGGGGCTCAATATTAAACCTTTAAAAGTGTTATAATGAGCAACTCATCTGATGTTACAAAACCGGAAAAACATAAGTTCATGCTTTTTGTTTCGGGTATGTCTGTAAAATCAGGGCATGCAATAGAAAATTTACGAATAATCTGTGACAAATATCTCGCCGATAATTTCGAATTGGAAATTATAGATATAAGCCGGGATACAGAACAGGCCGTAATACATCAAATTGTAGCCATACCAACATTGATTAAGATAGGTCCTGCACCAAGAAGAATCATTTTAGGTGATTTGTCAGACAGGGAAAAAGTATTACAAATACTAAATTTAAGGGAACAAATTTGAGCGATAACAACAAACATATCGAATCTTTATTAAAAGAGATAGCAGCATTAAAAGAAGAACTTCATGAGTCTAATAGTATTGTTGAGGCTATTAAAACAGGAGATGTCGATGCATTAATAGTAAGCAATAACGGAACACCGCAGCTTTATTCTCTTGAAACTGCAGATTATACTTTCAGACTTTTAATTGAAAAATTCAGGCAGGGTGCTTTGAGTATTTCAAGGAATGGTTTGATCCTGTACTGCAACGATTACTTTTCTGAGCTATTGGGCGTACCATCAGAAAAAATAATTGGAAACTATTTACAGAAATATTTTAATAATCCGGATCATTTTACTGCTCTTGTTGAAGCATTGAAATACGGTATAACTGCACACGAAATCGTATTTAAAACCAATTACAGCACCAGAACTTTTTTGGCATCAATATCTGTAACCGATCTTGAACCATCTGTACAAGGATTAGGAATTGTCGTAACTGATTTAACAGAAAAGAAAAAACACGAAAATGCTTTAATACAGCATCAAAAACAGCTTGAGGAAAAAATAAACGAACTAAACCGCATAAACTCTAATCTTGAAGAATTTATTCATGTCATATCTCATGATCTTAAAGAACCGCTTAGAAAAATAGTAATGTATAATGAAAGAATCACCAAAACAGATCTTTCAGAAACAGATACTAAATATCTGAATGTAATGAAATTATCTGCTTTAAGATTAAATTCTCTGGTGGATGATTTGGTAAATTATTCCTCGCATACTAAACAGGAAGAGCGTACACAAGTAAACCTGATTGAAATAATTGCTGAAGTTAATGATGATTTGGAACTTATTATTAATGATAAAAAAGCTAATTTTGAAATAGGAAAACTGCCTGTGTTACAAGCTTCAAAAGTACAAATGCGACAACTTTTTTCTAATTTAATCTCAAACGCTATTAAATACAGTAAAGCAGGTATTCCTCCTGTTATACAAATTTTTCAAATTGAGGATTTTGAATCTGCTGATAAATTTGTAAAAATTCAAATAAAGGACAACGGTATAGGAATGGAAAAAAATCATTTGCTCAAAATTTTTACTATATTTCAGCGTTTACATGCTAAGAATGAATATTCCGGAAATGGTATTGGCCTTGCCATTTGCAAAAAAATCATGGAAAATCACTCCGGAAATATAACTGTAGAAAGTAATCTCAACGAAGGCACCACATTTAATCTTTATTTTCCAATAGTATAAAATGACAAAATTGAACAATCTGCACATTATTATTGCCGAAGATGACGAAGATGACGCCGACGTAATCTCTGAAATCTTTAATAAAAATCCTGATTTTGATAAAGTTAGCTTAGTATCAAATGGCGAAGAACTTTTAAATTATTTAAAAAACACTGCCAACGAAACTCCTGACGTTATTCTTACCGATATCAACATGCCCATAATTGATGGTATTGAAGCGCTACAGCAAATTTTAAATACGGATACGCTAAAAACTATTCCGTGTTTTATCTATTCGACGAGTATAAATCCTGCTTATAAAGAAAAATGCGATTCGCTCGGTGTAAAAGGTTACCTCATTAAACCCTATTCTATTGAAGGTTTCGAAGAAATTCCTAAACAAATCATTAAAATCATCGAACAGCAATAAATAATTATAATAAAGCCACAGATTAAAAGATTAAAAAGTTTTTTTTTCAGGCAGATTCTACAGATTTAAGCTGATTTAATTTTAAATTATCTTGAATCTGTACAATCTGCTTTAATCTTTTTAAATCTGCGTGAAATAAATAAAGCTTTGCGAACTTTGCGTAAATCATAGCGCACTTTGCGGTAAAATTTATGTTCAATTTTGGTAGTTAAAATAGGCTTTTAAAACATTTCCCATCTTCCTTAAACATTCAAATAACCCAAAACAATCAAATAATAATCAAAACGGTGTAAATAATAATTGGTATTATGATAGTTGAAAACAAATTATACATTTGTCTCACAACAACCAAAACACAACCAAGTGAATCTAAAATTACGTTTAACCATTTTCTTATTATTTAGTTTTGTATGCAATAGGACAAATGCGCAAAATTCTCAGATTGATAGTTTGAAGCGTATTTTGCATGTTACTACAATAGATACTTCAAAGGTTAACCACTACAATACAATCGCCGATTTATATAAAGAAATCGATCCTGATTCAACTTTATTTTATGCTCAAAAAGCAGCTGTTTTAAGCGCCAAAAAGGGATACCATTTTGGTTTGGCAACTGCTTATACAAACAAGGGTAACGCTTGTATTATTCTTGGAAATTATTCTATTGCGCTAAAACACTTCAAAAATGCCCAAACGGAATTCGAAATTGCGCTGAAACAAATCCCTGATAACAAACAGCTTAAAAAAGGTTTAGCCCGCACGTATGCAAGTTCTGGAGTTGCATATTATGAACAAAACAATTATACTTTAGCCTTAAACAATGACGAACAAGCCTTAAAATTATATCAGGAAATTCACGAACAACAAGGTATTTCTAAAGTATTAAATAACATTGGTACAATATATAGATCACAACAAATTTATCTTAAAGCCCTTCATTATTTAAAAGAGGCTTATAAAATACAATTAAGTCTGGGAGAAGAAAATGCTCCAATAACGCTAACCAATATTGGTGCTATTTATTTTGAATTGGGCGAATATGAAAATGCAATTCAATATTACAATAAAGCAAAAAAAGGTTTTGAAAAATACAATAACAAACGTGGTTTTGCACTCTTAAACAATTATTTGGGAGATTATTATAAAAAACAAAACAATCAATCACTTGCTCTGGACTATTACCAAAAATCTTTGAACTTATACGAAGAAATTCAAAATAAGTTCGGCGCTTCTCTGGCCTTATATAGCATTGGAATGTTACTACAAGAGCAACAAAAGTATACTGAAGCACTTCCGTATGCTACAAAATCATTAATGTATGCACAGGAAATTGGCATTCAGGATCAAACCTTTCATACAGAAAAGTTATTAAGCGAACTGTATGAATCTTTGAATCAGCCAAAATTAGCTTTGGCACATTTTAAAAATTATATTACTGCCTGGGACAGCATTAACAATCAGGAAACAAATAAAAAGTTTGCAAGAGCTGAAATGAGCTATGAGTTAAAGAAAAAAGAAGCGCTGCTTTCTGAAAAACACAAAAGAGAAATTCAGCTGGTTATTTTCTCTATTCTTGGCGGATTATTATTGATCGTTTTAGGTTTGGTAATTTACAACAGAATGCAGGTAAAACGCCAGCTTACGCTTAAAAAAGAAGTGGCCGAATATGAACAAAAAGCACTGCATTTACAAATGAATCCACATTTTGTTTTTAATTGCCTAAGTTCTATTTCGAGTTTTATTGTTCAGAACGGAACAGATTCGGCATTGAAATATCTTTCTAAATTTTCAAAATTAATGCGCCTGACACTCGAATATTCAAAAGGTTCACTGATTCCGATTGATAAAGAAATTGAAAGTCTGCAGAATTATCTCGAACTCGAACAGCTTCGTTTTCAGGATAAATTTGAATTCGAGATTCAATCAACTGAAAATGTTGAATTTAATATGGGATTACCACCCTTATTGATTCAGCCTTTTGTAGAAAATGCGATTCTTCACGGCATGGTCCCCAAAGAAGGAAAAGGAAAAATCAGTGTCAATTTTGATGTCCGGAACAGGCAATTAATCTGTACAATTACCGATGACGGAATTGGTTTATCAGAATCTAAACTTTTAAAAGAAAATTCTGTTACGGCGCACAAATCTATGGCGTTGGAAATCACAAAAAAACGTTTGAAGATTATGGAATCCATCACTTCCAAATCGGCAAAAATAGAGATTATAGAACTCAATTCGGCACAACAAAAAACAGGTACAAAAGTTACGCTGTTCCTGCCAATACAATACATTTCATAAAAATCAATGTCAATTTCAATTTCAATTTCAATTTCAATTTCAATTTCAATTTCAATTTCAATTTCAATTTCAATTTCAAAAAACAATAGCAATATCAATTTCAAAATACAATAGCAATACCAAAAATACCAAATACCAAAACCATGATAACAGCATTATTAATCGACGATGACAAACATTTAAGAACCGGTCTAAAAGCGCTTTTAGAACGATATACAAATGATATTTTTATTGTGGGCGAAGCCGAAAGCGTTAAAACCGGAATCGCTGCGATAGAAAAATTGAATCCGCAGGTTATTTTTCTGGATATTCATTTAACAGACGGAACCGGTTTTGATATTCTGGAACGTCTTTCTAAAGCAAACGGAAAACTAAAATCGCATGTTGTTTTTATTACCGCACACGAACAATACGCGTTAAAAGCTTTTAAATTTAGTGCTTTAGATTTTATTCTGAAGCCCGTTGACCCCGAAGAACTGCAGCTTACAATGGCCAAAATAAAAGAAGCAGTCGGGAAAAATAATTCGTTTGAAAACATCGATTTACTGCTCGAAAATATTCGCAAGAAAGTCGACAACTTCAAAAGAATTGCTTTATCAACCAGCGACGGAATTCATTTATTTGAGGTTTCGGATATTATTCGATGCGAAGCCAAAATAAATTACACTCAGTTCTTCATCAAAAACCATAAACCTGTTTTGATATCAAAAACACTTAAGGAATATGAAGAATTACTTGCAGAACACGGTTTTGAACGCATTCATCAATCGCATTTAATTAATTTATCATATCTCAAATCGTACATCAAAACAGATGGCGGATATGTGATTATGGCCGACAATGCTAATATTCCGATTGCGCAGAGCAAAAAAGAAAAATTGCAGGAATTAATCAATTCACTTTAAAAAATCATCCCCAAAATTTTCTAACGAACCACTCAAACTATAATCAATTATGAGAAAAAAATTACTCTTTTTGGCATTACTATTTTCAGTAATAGTAAATGCCCAGACCGTCTCTATCCCTGACGCAGCCTTTAAAGCCAAATTGCTGGAAGCCAGCGCTACAAATATTACAGCGTTTAACGAAGCCGGAACTGCTATAAAAATTGACACTAACAATGATGGAGAAATCCAAAAAAGTGAAGCATTGGCGGTTTACAGACTACGCGTTTGGAACTCCTCTATTATGGATTTAACCGGAATTTTGAGTTTTACCAATCTTAAAAATTTAGATTGTACCAACAATTTTTTATTCAATCTGGATGTTAGCAGTTTAACAAATCTGACTGTTTTAAATATTTCAGGAAATTTTATTGGGACATTAGATCTTAGTGCATTGTCAAATCTTACGCAGTTATTTTGTGACCAGAACAGACTTAGTAATCTAAATTTAAATGGTTTAACAAAAATTAGTACTTTACTTTGCAGTAACAATCAATTGACAAACCTTGATTTATCAGGGATGACAGATTTAACTGCCTTAATTTGTGAAAACAATAAACTGACAAGTCTAAATGTAAGCGGATTACAGAATCTTAAAACAATAATTTGTAATACCAACAATCTGGCAAGTTTAGATGTAAACACAACCACAAATTTAGAGCAATTGCAATGTGGTCGTAACTTGCTTACAAGCCTTAATGTTACGGCTTTAACCAAACTTACTAATTTGTCTTGTTTTTACAATCAAATCACCAGTTTAGATTTAAGCAATTCGACAAAACTGACCAATTTAAGCTGTGGCGAAAACAGTATTGCTACTTTAAATCTAAATAATTTAACGCAGCTTACCACTTTAGAATGTTCTTATCTGCCAAATAATTTAATTATTAACGGGGCCAATTTAAATTCACTTAAAAGCTTTCAGTACACAGGCCCAAACTCAGTTATAACCTTAAACGGATTTCCCGCAATTCAGGATCTGAACCTGATTTTAGCCCAGCCCACCGTAACTTTAAATGTATCAGGATTAAGCACTCTTACCAATTTATACATGTTTGGAAATCCAACAACGGCTTTAACCATAAACGGTTCCGGCACGACGTATCTTAAATCAATAAATTGTTCTAACAGTCAGCTTACTTATCTAAGCTTAAACGGATTAAACAATCTTAATTCCTTAAATTGCAGTAACAATAAATTAACCGCTTTAAGCTTAACAAATTTAGCTAATCTTGAATATCTGGATTTTGGCCGAAATAAAATTTCAACCCTAAATTTAAGTTTAATTCCCAACTTAAAACATTTAGATGTTAACAATAACAAACTTACCGGTTTAGATGTAAGCGGCTTAGCAAACCTTGAATATTTAGATTGTTCGAATAATGCTTCGACAGATATTGTTGGCAATCAAATTACAACATTGGCTATTTCCGGATTAACCAAACTTAAATATCTGGATTGTTCAAATTACTTATTTGACGGCGTTTTGGGTGCTGCAGGAAACATCATTACCTCTTTAGACGTTAATAATTTGGTTGAGTTAGAAAAATTAAAATTGTCAAAAAACAGACTTACCACTTTGGTTGTAAACGGCTTAACCAATCTTACTACACTAGATTGTTCGTATAATTTATTGACAAGTTTAGATTTGATAGGATTAACAAACATTACCAATTTAAATTATTCTCATAATTTATTGGCTAATTTAAACATGACCGGCTTAGTTAACATTACAGAACTGGATTGTTCTCATAACAAAATAACAACACTAAATGTCGAGAGCATGCCCAATTTAACCAAATTAAATTGCAGCAATAATTTGCTTGTAAACTTAAATATCAATGGTTTAAGCCAGTTAACTTATTTATATCTTGATAATAATAAAATCACGGCACTTGATGTAAGTTCGTTTTCAAACCTAATCCAATTAAGCTGCAGCAGCAATCAATTAACGACTATTGATGTCAGCAACTTAAACAGCCTTGCCTATCTTCATTGCAGCGGTAATAAATTAACCAGTCTTAATGTGAGTTCATTAAACAGTTTGATCGATTTATCGTGTGGTTTTAATGAATTAACAAGTCTTGATGTATTGCCTCTTACTAATCTTATTTATTTTCAATGCGAACACAATCAGCTTACAAGTCTTGATTTATATACTTTAACCAATCTTGTAGAACTAAATTGTGGTTATAATCAGTTAAGTACGCTTGATGTTATAGCTTCGCCACAATTAAGAAGTTTAGCCTGTAATTCTAATCAGCTTACAAGTCTTGATTTGCGTAATGCTCCAAATTTGCAAGGATTATATTGCAATGATAATCAAATTACAACGCTCGATGTAAGCCTTCAAAACAAACTGACCTATTTGTGGTGTCATGATAATGCACTAAATACTTTGTTTATCAAAAACGGAAGCAATGAACCCGATTTAAGATTTTCTGGTAATCCGGCCTTAACGTACATTTGTGCCGATGATGCCCAGTTGGCCAGGATTCAAACCGAACTTAATAATTCTGGCATGACAGCAACAATATCAAATTCATACTGTAGTATAAGCCCTGGCGGACCTCATAACACATTAATCGGAACAACCATTTTTGACGGTAATAATAACGGTTGTAATATAAATGATCCCTTGCATCCAAACATTAGAATCGACATTAACGATGGTACCACTACCGGAAGTGCTTTTACAAATACCGAAGGAATTTCGACATTTTACACCCAATCAGGAACTTATGATATTTATCCAAATATAGAAAATGCGACGGCGTTTAATATCTCGCCGGCAACAGCTTCGGTTACTTTTCCTGATAATAATTACACCATAAGTAATCAGAGCTTTTGTTTGTCTGCAAACGGAATTCGTCCTGATATAGAAATCGTAATAAGCCCGATTACACCAGCAAGACCAGGTTTTGATGCCAAATATAAAATTGTCTATAAAAACAAAGGAAACCAGATACTTTCGGGTACTATTAAATTAGTTTTTGATGATTCCAGAATAGACTTATTAACTTCATTACCAGAAACTACTACGCAAACCACTAACAATTTAAGTTGGGATTACAACGCACTTTTGCCATTTGAAAGCCGTGTTATAGAACTTGAGTTTAATGTGAATTCTCCGGTAGAAAGTCCTGCCGTAAATAATGGCGATGTATTGAGTTTTGTAACTTCAATAACGCCTGTTGCGGGAGATGAATTTCCGGCAGACAATAGCTTTACCTTCAACCAAATTGTGGTCGGTGCTTTTGACCCGAATGATATAACGTGTTTAGAAGGAAAAAGCGTTTCTCCGAGTACAATTGGTGATTACCTGCACTACATTGTAAATTTTGAAAATACAGGAACTGCAGCAGCCGAAACTGTTATCGTAAAAATAGTGGTTGATCAAAGTAAATACGACATCAATTCTTTGCAATTAATGGACACTTCACATGCAGCGCAAACTTTTATTCACGGAAACGTGGTTGAATTTGTCTTTTCAAATATTAATCTGGGCGCGCCTGTAACGACTAACGTTACGGCAAAAGATCCTCCTGTTGGCGGTCACGGAAGTATTTTATTCAAAATTAAAACTGCAGATGATCTTCTTACCAATGATCAGGTTGAAAAACAGGCTGATATTTTCTTTGATTATAACGCGCCAATCGAAACCAACAAAGCCGAAACAATCTTTAAATCATTAGGAACCAAAGATTTTGAAACCGATAAAAGTGTAGCATTATATCCAAATCCAACCAAAGGAAATGTGACTATTAATTGCGACAATACCATCAAAAAAATTGAATTATTCGACGTTCAGGGAAGAATCCTGCAAACTAAAATTGAAAACAATAATAGTGCACAACTGAATATTTCAAACAAAGCAAACGGACTTTATTTCATCAGAATTACAACTGAAAACGGCCTATCGGTCGAAAAAGTAATTAAGGAATAAATGTAGGTAATTAGTATTCCGCATTCAAAAAGCCTTCTAAGATCAATCGATTTTGGAAGGCTTTTTTGTGTATAATATTTTTTTCAGGAGCTATTTCCTGCAGTCCGAACCTGAAAAGAGGGAACTGGCGAAGCAATGCGTACCAATTTAAACACAAATTGCACGAATTTGCACAAATTTTAATAGTTAGCTTAGTTTGTGAAATTAATTTCACGAACGAGAATTAGTGCCAATTAGTGAAATTTGTGTTTGTTTTATATGATGGCCAAACAGTGGTGTACTATCACGGCTAGGACACCCGTTTTCATAACAACTATTTTTGTACTTTTAATCCCGAACAAAGCCCACATTTATTCCATGACGTTTTACATTAATACAGAACATTTAAAAAAAGAAATTGAATATCCTAACCGATATCAGACTGAAAATCTTCTGAATAGCGCTGGAATTGTATTTGCTTCCATTTTTGTTTTTCTTTTATTGTTTGCGCCATTTGGCGTTTATGAGCCTGAATTTAAGCTCAATTATTTCGTGATTTGTTTCTTTCATGCTTTTTCGCCTGCGTTAATCTTGTTTCTCTATTTCGGAACATACAATTACATCAAGCGCAACCAGCTCAAAAACTGGACATTATTACACGAATACATTCATGTTGGCGTATTTTTGCTTTTGTCGGGAATTGCCAGTTTTTTAATGCGCGATCTAATTTATAACAACCCAACTAACTGGTCGTGGCGGTATTTATACGAAGAAGTTCGAAACTGTTTTCTCGCCGGAATCCTTTTTTATTTTTTTCTGCGAATGGCTGGTTTTTATTTCAAATCAAAAAAAGGTTCGCCTTTTGTGGTTCAGTTTGAGCCTTTAAAAAACAAAACCGAAAAAACGGCCATCTCTCCCACCCTTTTTATCAATACCCAAGTCAAACAAGACGATTTTACTTTAAACCCCGAAGATTTACTATTTGTAAAAGCCGATGGCAATTATATCGAACTCACCAAATCAAACCACGACGAAGCGATCGTAGAACTCAAACGAATTTCGCTCACCCAATTCGAAAAACAAATTACCGATTATCCGCATTTCTTCAGATGCCACAGAACTTATTTAGTCAATATGTTCAAGATCGAAAAAGTAAGTGGAAATTCTCAGGGATACACCTTATCTTTTCATAATACCGATGCCAAAGTTCCCGTTTCCCGAAACCAGATTGAGAGTTTCAACAATTGTTACAACCAACTCCGCAGCCTGCAGATAGCCTAAGCTTGTCGTTCGTCACAAAAGCTTGTTAGTGATAACAAGGCCGCTTACAACACTATTTTCTTGTTGTAGGTTTGCCCTCAGAAACACTAAATCAAAACTTATTATGACAACCCAAAACACAGCTTTAGCATCAGATGCAAAACAGCCAAATCAGCTCGTTTACATCAGTAATATCAAAATACTATTGACCATCTTGGTTATTTTGCACCATACTTTTATCGCCTACAGCACTTCAGACGGATGGTATTATACAGAACCTACCAAAATCTTTGGCGTACTTATTCCGGTAAAAATGTTTATTAGCGTCAACCAGTCTTTTTTTATGGGCTTTTTCTTTATGCTAGCCGCCTATTTTACCGATTCATCTTTTACCAAAAAAGGCACCTTTAAATTCATCACAGACCGTTTAATCCGATTAGGAATTCCGTTAGTATTTTATTCTCTTGTTATTTCTCCTTTTACGAGTTATCTCGTGTATTATTTTGCAAAAGGACATCATATTACATTTTTACAATATTTAAGCGGTTACGACACCTGGATCGATGTTGGCGTAATGTGGTTTGTATTGGCTTTGCTTGTTTTTATTTTTATTTATGTAATCGCAAAAACGGTTTTCAAAATCAGTTTTGAAAATACATTGCCCGTTCCCACCTCACGAAACATACTTTTATTTGCCTTGGCTTTAGGACTCGTAACTTTCGCCGTTAGAATCATATTTCCTGTAGGCTGGGTTCTGGACCCATTCGGATTCCAATTAGGACATTTCCCGCAATACATCGCCTTTTTCACGATAGGGTTATTGGCTTCCAAAAACAATTGGTTCCAACAGCTTTCAGATAAAACCAGAAAACGCCTAACACTTTCTTCATGGTTGTGTTTGGCCTTTTTCCTTGTCTTTTTCGTGATCAGACTGACCGTAAAAATGCCCGTAGAATGGTACACCGGAGGTTTTCACTGGCAACAACTCCTCTACGCCATCTGGGAACAATGGATCGGACTTTCCATCTTAACCGTACTTCTCATCAAAGGAAGAACAAAATGGAACAAATCAACCCCATTGCTTGCCAAATTATCCCGTTACAGTTTTGCGACTTATATTTTTCATCCTGTAGTGATTGTCGCTTTTACTTTGGCTTTAAGAAATTGGGCTGTAGATCCTGCTGTAAAACTTCTTGTAGTTTCGCCGTTGATAGTCGTGGGGAGTTTTGCCTTAGGAGGATTGTTGGTAGCGATTCCCGGGGTTAAGAAGATTATTTAAAATCATCAATCAAAAAACGGATTTTTACATAATCTTGTCATTTCAAATGACATAAAATTAGAATCAATTAGCGGCATCCTAATCATAAAAACCCGGCAGGTTTTAAAAACTGTCAGGTTTCGCATAATCGCATGCTGTGGCGAAGCTCCCGACTTCATACCCGTTCCAAATAAGTACAGCAGATAACTTAAATAGTATTTTTTGTTAACGAGAAGACTTCGCGGAGCAGATTTCAAGATTATTGATTTTTCAAAACAACTTCTCCTTCTATAAATTCGATACCATCAACATTATAAACCTTGATAAAGGGAGTTCCTGTTGATTCAACACAAACTTCTTTTGTACCTGTAATGTAATGTGATGTATTTTTAAAATTCACATAGATCGTATCCGTTTTATAAATAGTATCTTCCTTAAAAAATTTGAATTTAACTAATATTCTGTCTTTTGAAAGTTTATCTACAAATTCTAAGTGACCTTCATTAATTATATTATCATTACGTTTTACAAAAAAGTTTAGATTTTGAATTTCTTGTTCATTTATGTTTTCTATTTTAAGCGTAGTAAAATTATATGATAAAATATACTCATTGCATGCGTGTTTTTCTTTACATCCTACTAAAACAAGAATTAAAAGCAAAATAATTTTATTTTTTAAATTTAATGTATCCATAAAAATTTGTGTTAAAGACTAAATTACGTATGTGAGAACCTATGTTTAAGTTTTGCCAACAATAATATGAAAAACTATATTCCTTTTTTATTGGATCTATAATTAAATTGCCTTCATAAGCAATCCAATGATATTGAGTTGCACATCCTAAATAGCTGATCGAATCATCTAACATATCTGAATCTATAAGCAAAATAATATGCCAGCCGTGATTATATAGTTTTTCTATTTCTAATAATTTATTTGAGAAATTTTTACCCGTCATAATAAAGGTTTCATCAGCAACCATAGTGGCTCCATATAAATTAACCGCAGCATCAATCATATACTTTGGCCAATTTATTGCATCCCAATCTTCTCCTTTCTGTCCCAAATATTTTTTATTATCAGAACTTCTCGTGCCTGCTAAGATAATCCAATCTGTTTGATGCATTAATTGATGTGGAATACATGGTTTTCCATTAGAATATTTGTCATAATGAGGATATTCTAAATTACTCAAATTTGGATTAAAATCATATAAAAGTGAATTTGGATTCAGTTTAAATCTATTTACAATTGCTTCTCCAGTTCTAAAGAACTCCTTGTAATTATTATAGAAATCTTCTTTAAAATCTTGTGCATAAAAATATAAAAGAGCCGCAGTACCACATAATGAAGTTGCATGTTGATTAATCTTTGTCGGATCGTTCTTTCTAATAATTAATCCATCTTGAAAGACCATCCTATCAAACCACCTAAACCTATTATGTTTCCAAACTTTAAGTTCACCTTCATTTTCAGGATCTTGTATATAAGCACGAAAATACACAAAACGCCCGCACATGTCTTTTTCGTTTAAGAAAAATTTTAAAGTATCGCCTGTTACAGAACTATTTTTTTCTATCCATTTGTTTTGAGACAAACTATGATATTTAATTGCCCATTTAATTTGAGATTTGTCGTCGGGAGTTTCTTCGGTATATTCTGTAACCCTAAATTCATATTCTTTGCCATACAACACTCCTTCTTGCTCGCCTGTTCCACTGCCATCATTTGAAGAACCAAAATCCAAAGGTGTTATGAGCTTTATCGTTTTTACCCTGATTTGTTTTTTCTCTTTTTTAGGCGTGTAATAAACCGGAGCAGTTGGAGTTTTAGATACCTGCCAATGTTTTACAAGATCATATTCAAAACCATAATTTTGAATTGCGGGTGAAATGGTTAAAACAGTCTGCATATTTTCTGTTCCGTACGCATAGAATGTTTCTGAAATTTCTATTAAATAAGCGTCACTAAATTTATATTTCCGTATGGGAATATCTTCGTCGCCCTTGCTATAAAAATGTATTTCTCCTTTTTCCATTCGTTCTGTTTCCTTATCGACCTTTTTTACCATATTATGCCAAAAAACATCATCACTTTCCTGCGAAACAAAACATAACCTTATTAATCCTCCTTCCAGATCACTTGTAGGTGAACCATCTGCTGCTATGTATTTGTAATAGTCCATATAAGTCCAGAGTAACTCCCGCTCTTCTCCAAGAATAAATAATTTAGCCGATCTCATATTTTATCGTTTATAGCATTCCGATAAATATAGAAGGAAAATTATTCCATAATAAGACCTAGATGCCATTATACTATCAAAATAAGACCATTTAAAATTCTTCAAAACTACTACATAGCAAATTTCTAATAATTTTCCCTAATTTAGTTTCCACAACTAAAACTTCATGGAAACCATTCTAGCCTACATGGACCTTCTCGGTTTTACCAAAATGATCGAAAAAGACCATCAAAAAGCAGAGGAATTGCTTTTGAGGTTTTATGATATTGCTTTTGAGAGTATCAACGATGATAACAGGCTGAAAGGCAATATATCTTCGGATTGTTTGTTGGTTTATTCGGCAAATTATTCGATGTTGATTAATTGTTTGGCGAGTATTTACAGACAGTGTTTTCTGCAAAATGAAACTTTGCCGGATTCTAATTTCTATTTATTGCCCAGAGGTGCCGTGAGCGTTGGCGCAATGACGATTGGCAAAAGAGATACTTCGGTCAGTATTACCAAAGATTTTATGATTGGCAAGGCGTTGGTGCATTCCTCAAAACTAGAACCGCAAATTAAAGGCAGCAGACTTTTGATTGCCGTAAACAGTAACGACGAAAATCAGGTTTCAGAATTGCTTCAGAATAAGGAAATCAATAGTGTTTTGTATCAAAATTGTACGTTTAAATTCTGGCCGGGTTATAGTTACGTCGATGCCTTATGGTTTCTGGATCTCAACAAAACTCCCGAAGAGCAAAAGAAAGAAGTTTTACAACTTTTGCAAATAGCCTTAAAACTGACCAAAAACAACAGCAAAAACGGTAAAATTGCAGAACATTATATTAACACACTTCGAATTGGTTTATTAAGTTATTCCCGATTTATTGAAAACGGAAATGATCCTGTTTTAAAAACCATTATTACAGAATTTAAAAACGGGCAATATTGGTTTTTATGGCTTACGGTTATCGAAATTTCCATCAACAGAAAAACCGAAACCAATAACGCCGACTGGTCTTATATTCTGACTTTTTATAAAAAAGTAAGCCTCGAAAAAAGCTGGGTTCACGTCATCGAAGAAATCAACAAACCTGAAAAAGCGTATCTTAAAAAAGCCTTCAAATTATTTTTAGAATAAATTTCAATAACTTTGCCCACAACTTATGCAGGCAAACCTTAGAGAACATATCGAAAGAATAATTCCGCTTACTGATGATGAGTTTGCATTTGTGGCTTCTCATTTTACAACTAAAAAGTTTAAGAAACACCAATTTCTGATTCAGGAAGGCGATCCGGTTAAGTATTCTTATTTTGTAATTTCGGGACTTTTAAAGTTGGTTTATACCGATAATTCGGCCAAACAGCACATTGTTTCTTTCGCTATGGAAGATTGGTGGGAAAGCGATTATTATGCCTATTTCACACAAACCGAAGCCACATTGTCGCTCGAATGTCTGGAAGATACAGAAGTTCTTTGCTGTACACTCGAAGATTATAAAAAGCTTTGCGACGGTTTACAAAAAATGGAACGCTTTTTTCTCGAAAAAGCTACTTCTGGTTTTCTGGGATCGCAACGCCGTATTATTTCCTGGCAAACTTCAAATTCTAAAGAACGCTACGAACAGCTTCTTAAACAATATCCTTTACTTTTTCAGCGTGTTCCAAAAAGCTTAATTGCTTCCTATTTGGGCGTTTCCCGCGAAACCCTGAGTCGTTTATCTTCGTGATTTTCAGTTTTTAGTCTCAGTCTCAGTTTAATTGGACTGAAAAATTAGTTTCTCGCAGATTTTGCAGATTTCGCAGATTTCATTAATATGCTTCTCTATTCTCTATTCTCTTCTAACTCATAACTCTAAGCTCATAACATTTAACTCATAACTCATAACTCAAAACTCAAAACTTATAACTCAAAACTTATAACTTCTCCCCCCTGTGACATACCTCACTTCATAATCGTGAGAAATATCAAGACCTCTTTCCACATGTTATACCCAACTTTGCAGTAACAATTTTAAACTGTAATCGTGAAAAAAAAATCAAAAATTTTAGCATTACTATTATTATCCGCGACCTCAATATTCGCACAAAAAGCTAAACAAATGGAAAAAAGAATCATCAACCCTTGGGAATGGCAAAAAGAACGCAGTTATAACCAGGCTGTAGAAGTTAAAAATCCGCAAGGTACATTATACGTTTCCGGACAAGCCGCCGTAAACGCCGACGGAACTTCAAGCAATGAAAACATTGAATCGCAAATAAAACTGGCACTGAGTAATCTTGAAACTGTAATCGCCAAAGCCGGATATGAACCAAAAGGAATTGTTCGCCTAACTATTTATACAACTGCTACCAATGAGCTTTGGCCACATTTCAATATCATTCAGGATTGGATTGCAAAACACGGCGTTCAGCAGGCGACGAGTCTAATGGAAGTAAAAAGTCTGTTTGAAACACTTAAAGTAGAATTTGAAGCTACCGTTGTGAAATAATTAAGTTCTGATTTAGAAAGCTTTGTCAAGGTTTTAAACTTTGACAAAGCTGTTTTTATATTTGTTAAAATTAATTACAGAAAACGTCAGTTTTTATAAACCAGATGTTATATCGTTAAAGTTTTTAAAATTTTCAGTAACTCTAAAACCAACTTCGCGATTTGATCGTAAGTAAGAGTAAGACGACGTTTTCTGAATGAGATAAATTCAATAACGAGATAAAAGTTCAACATTGTCACGTTTTTTGGAAAGACATTGAAGTTTATCTTATGCCTAGGATTGTCGTCTTAATTTTTATTCCCAAAAAAGCTTTCAAGAAATATTTTACACAACCGGAACAAACGCCGCCACAGGATTTTTTAATTTCCCAACAAACTGAAGACTGTCAATCGGATCTGCTAAATCAAGCATTTGTTTATTGTTTCGCAATTGTAGACGGTTTAAACAGCAAGCATCAAATTCCGGAACAAACAAATTGTATTTTTTGAATTGCTCTTTCAAATGTGGCTGATCTTCCTGATATTGCGTGATACAATCTGCTACACAAGACCAAAAATCTTCTTCAGAAAGTGTTTTCGATTCGGATAAAATGGCAGAAAGAAAACGGAAATAAAACTGAAAAACATCATTAAAAATACATAAGATTTTCAACGGTTCTTTCATGTTGATGTGAATGCGCTTTACTTTTTCCGGTAACGGAATTTCTCCATTAAAAACCATTACTTCTTCGGTAATATCTTTCATAATGGCTTTTACAGGCACGTGATTTTCTAAAACCAAAATCAGGTTTTCCCCATGTGGCATAAAAACCATTTCGTGCTGATAAAAACAATGCAATAATGGCGAAAGATAAGTGTCGAGATAACTTTTAACCCACAATTTGGCGCTAATTCCCGATTCTTTTATCAACTCACTAACAAAAGAATTCCCTGACTGATCTACATGCAAAAGAGCAGCCATTGTCATAATCTTTTGATTTTTAGACAATTTCGAAATCGGACTTTCGCGCCATAATATGGCCAGCATTTTGTTATGCGGAATACTTCGGCCCAAAGGCTCATATAAAAAATTGCGATAGCCAAGCGTTGCGACTTCTCCTAATAATGTAAATCCTTTTTGTTGTAGATACGCATCGTTTTCGACCAGATTCCCAACCCATTCGGTTATAGCAGGTGTACTCTCCATATAATACGGCGAAAGTCCGCGCATGAAACCCATATTAATAACAGAAAGCGCTGTTTTTGCATAAAATTTCTCTGGCGAAGAAATATTAAAAAACGTTCTAATCGATTGCTGTGCAGAATATTCATCTTTTCCATAACCCAGACAAACCAAATGATTATCAGCAATATCCGGTGCAAAAATCAGCGCCAGTTTATTGAACCATTGCCACGGATGCACAGGAAAGAAATAATACTCGTCAAGATTTAAATTTTGAGATTTTAAAACATTTTCAAAACGTGAAATCGTTTCAGCATCTAACTCCTGCATTAAAACTTTTTGATAATTTAATTCCTCAATTGCCGTAAAAGTTGCCTTGCTCCTATGCCCTGCCAGCCATAACAATTGTATAGGCGCATTGGCTTCCGGAGAAAAAGCTGCAAAATCATCAATATTAAAACCATTTTTACCGCTGTTGGCTACAAAACACGGATGCCCTTCTGTCATGGCGTGTTCAATTATTTGGTAATCCAATTCTAATAAATCTTTTGAATTGTATTTTTCGTTCTTAATTTTATATGCAGTGCTGTACAACGTACTTGTAATTTCTTCTAAGTATGTTGGTAAAAGGCTTTCGCCGATGCCTAAATGATCTTTAAATTCAATTATAAATTCTAATAAACGTAATGGAGATTCAATTCCGTTTTTTGTCTTTTTAATTGATTCAATGGCAATTGACCAATGATTTAAGGCTAAAATAGAAGCTTCAAAAGTATATTGCACTGTATTATCCGGCGAAGAAATATTATATAATTTTTCTCCTTTAGAAATCGGAACAATCAATAATTCGTGTGCAAATTCACTTAACGTTTTTTTGAGTAAAAGCGCATTGGCTTTGTCCCAATTTTGTTTCGTTAAGTGCTGTATATTCTGGGTGGGTTTTTCCATTTTTATATTTTTAAACCGATTGTAATGCCTTGTAATAATCTTCGCGGGTACAAAACTCCAAGTGCGCTTTTTTGTGTGGCAATTCTAAAACGTGCTGAAATACAAATCCTGCTCTTTTGTTCAGTAAATGAATTTTATGATTTCTTGCGTCGGGTTCCACCACAATGCGCTGGCTTTTGGCATCTGAAAAAATGAAATCAAGAATTACTGTAAAAATATTCCAGGTAAAATTGCGAATAGGTTTTTCTGAAGGCGCAACCAGTATATGCATACCTTTATCGCCTTTTTGCGATGCATAATATTTGCCTACAACATCATTTTGAGGATCGTAACATTCTAATAAAAAGGCCTCTTTTCCATTAAAAACGCCGATGTAAACCTGCGTCTTTTCCAGAATATTGTAATACGTATTTTTTACTTCTTCTACAGAAAAACCATTCATTTCCCAATAAACGGCATAATCACGGTTTACCCAATTGTGAATCAACGGAATATCATTTTCCATATCAATTGGTCGCAGCTCAAAAACACCTAAACCGGGAATCGTTTTTACAAAAACAACGTCTGTCGCGACATCATTTTCCGGATGCGTTATTATACTATTCATCTGTTTAAGGGTTAAGCGATTATTTTTTTATATGGAGCAATCGGGTTTTGCAGTTTTCCCTGAAATTGTAACAACGCCACAGGATCGTCAAGATCTATCATGGTTTTGTTATTGTTCAATTGTAAACGGTTTAGGCAAGACAATTGAAATTCATTGGCAAACAAATCGTATTTCTCGAATTTAGCTTCTAAATGCGGGTTTGCCTCCTGATAATCAGAGATGCATTCTGCCACCAATTCCCAATAACGATCTTCTGAATAATTATCACTCGTAACCAAAATCGCCGACATGAAACGGAAGAATCCATCAAAAACATCAATAAAAATCGACAATAGTTTTACGTCTTCAGGAACTTCAGCATAAATTCTGTCAATGTTTTTCGGAATTTTAACATCAGGATTTAGAATTACGGCTTCTTCGGTAATATCTTTCATAAAAGAACGCACCGGAACGTGATTTTCTAATCCTAAAATCAGGTTTTCGCCGTGTGGCATAAAAACCAAATCATATTGGTAAAAACAATGTAATAACGGACTCAAATAAACTTTGAAATATTCTGCAAGCCAAGAATCTATTGATAATAATGAAGCTTTTATAATTTCAGACAATAAAGAATTTCCATCTTTATCCAAATGTAAAAAAGCCGCCATGGTCATTAATTGTTCGTCGTTTTTGAGTTTCGCAACCGGACTTTCCCTCCATAACGAAGCGATCATTTTATTGTATGGATTGTGTTTTCCGAAACTTTCAAAATACGGGTTGATGTAACTTACAGAAGCTACTTCGCCCAACATTCCAAAACCTACTTTTTGCAGATATTCGTCACCGCTTAAAAGTTGGTCCAGCCATTCTGCCATTTCTGGCGCAGTTCCTAAATAAAAGACCGGCAAACCACGCATAAAGCCCATATTCAGAATCGAAAGTGAAGTTTTGGTATAAAATTTCTTCGGATTACTTAAATTGAATAATGTCCTGATCGATTGTTGTGCCTGGTATAAATCGGGTCCGTAACCCACACAAATCAATTTCCCTTTGGCTATTTCAGGAGAAAATAAATTGGCCAGTTTATTGAACCATTGCCACGGATGCACGGGAATAAAGAAATAATCATTCGGATTTTGTCCTTTTTCCTTGATTGTAGTATTGAATTTTGAAATCGTTTCGGCACCTAATTCCTGCTGAATCAAAGTATCATAGTCCAGTTTTTTTGTTCCTGCATAAACGGTTCTGTCGCGATGTCCGGCCAACCATAAAATTTTGAATGGGTTTCCGGCTTCGGGCGCATAGGCTTTATAATCCATGCTGTTGTAGCCAATTCTTCCGTTATTGGCCACAAATCCCGGATGTCCTTCCATCATGGCTTGCTCAATGGTTTGAAAATCAGAATTGGCCAATGATTTTGAAGTTGAATTTTCTTTTAATAATTTATAACAGCTTCCGTAAAGTGTGCTGATAATTTCTTCGATATATGATGGCAATAATTGCTCTGAAATTCCTAAACTGTTTCTGAATTCCTGAATAAAATCAACGGCATCCAAAGCTTCCTTTTTTTCATTTTTGTATTTTAAAATAGAATTCACTTCTATATTTAAATGATTCATGGCAAGCTCTTGCGCCTTAAACGTATATTTCACCGAATTATCATCAGAAACCAACGAATATTTGTTTGTATTTTCTACACCAAATTCTAAAACGGGTTCGATTAAAAGCTCGTGCGAAAATTCACAAATGGCTTTTTTAATCAATAAACGATTGGCTTTTTCCCAAACTTCGGGCTGTATGTGTGTAATGGCTTTTTCGGGAAATTCTAATTGATTTTCGGTATTCATTTCGGTATAATTAAGGTTAAATGAATCTATTTTTTTGATGAATTGTTCTCGCGTACAAAAAGAAAGCAAAGCGGTTTTATGCGGTAAATTGACAACATGTGCGTCTTCAAAACCTACGCGGTGACAGATGTCGAACATTTTTTTGTTTCTGATATCCGGTTCAACAACAATACGTTGAATCGTCAAATCCCTGAAAACAAACTTCATAATGCTCGAAAAAATATGCCAGGTAAATTGATGTACTGGCTTTGTTGACGGTGCTACAATTACGTGCATACCGCAATCATATTCCTGAACGGCATAATAATTTCTGATTATATCTTGTTTTGGATTGTAACGTTCCAGTAAAAAAGAAACTTCGCCATTTACCAATCCAATAAAAACATCAGATTCGTTGGTTATTTTTTCATATTCTAGTTGAACTTCTTCTAAATTTTTTCCCTGCATCCCCCAATATTGGGCATATTCACGATTGACCCAATCATGAATTATTCTGGCATCAGTTTCTAATTGCAATGGACGAAAATCGATCGTACCGAAATCAGGAATTGTGGTGGTATAAATAGGATTATATGTACTCATTTTTTATACTATTTTAATTAAATATTTTATTTCATTTGTAGATGAAATAATGTTGCTGTGTTGAAAATATAGCCACAGATTAAAGGATTAAAGGATTAAAAAGATTTAAAAAAAATCTGCTCTATCTGCAAAATCTGCGTGAAAAAAAATTTAAACATTCTTGGCAGAAATACTTTGCGTAGACGCACTGCTGTGCGCCTCTACGATAAAACCTTGTTATATATCAAAAATCTGTTGTTTAATAAAATCTGTAAAATTTGCATGAAAAATTTTTAATTTATAAATCAACTTTGAATTAAATTTTTAATTTTTAATTCTCAGTTTTTAATTTTTTTCAGCTATTTACAAGAACTTCGTTATGCTTTTTTCTTTTTGCGCGTAATTGTGTTTTGATTTCGTTATAAGCAAGCTGAACGCTGAGACTTGTGCCAATCACAACCGGAAATAATCCTAAAACAATCCATTGATCGTGTTGCCAGAAACCAAAAATATACATGCCCCAATTGATCAAAACCCATTGAATTATATACAAACTCGTAACATGTTTACTGCAGAAAGTCAACAAATTAAACACGGGATTATTTTCTTTAAACAGACTTACAATTACATTGATCAACCAATACAAAACAAGGTTTAATCCTAGTATTAAAATGCTTCCGCCAGGTCCTAAATGGTAATAATCTCCAAAATGATATTCAGGATTTGAGAAGTTTAAAATTCCGCCAACAGCCATAAAACCAAGCCCAACTAAGAGCATTCTCTTGAAAAATAGCTCTCGATTTTCGTTTAGTTCTTTGTACCATCTTCCCATAAACATTCCCACTAAAATAAACGCACTCCACGGAAAAACAGGGAAATAAACATTAAATTGATTGCTAAAAAACAAATCGCAGATATAATCTAAACCTGTAATGCCCATTCTAAATCCGCTTAATTCTTTTGAAACAGAAATGATTAATAAGGCGACTGCAAGTGGCACGTATTTACTTTTACTAAAATGATTGATCAATCCCATGATAAACAAAGTGATTCCGGCCAATTGCAAGATATCGCCCAATAGCAAAAAGAAAATTCCCGTTTCTAAAGTCCCTGGTTTTAAGCCGTAAGCCGAAACAAAAGCTTCTGGAAGTCCGCCAAAAATGAATTCGGGAACCAGGAATTTCAAAAAATTCATTCCGTAACCAACTGCCAGAATGAATACCGCTCTTTTGCAAACAGCCAGAAAACTTTGTCTTCTTGATAACACAAAAGAAATTCCCATACTAACCAAAAACATCGTAGTTCCGCGGCCTAACCACAAAATAATTTCTCCTAAAACGGTATTTGTCTGGGTTGCAATTGTACCGTAAATTAGCATGGTGTGCACCATCATCATTAAAATCACACTTGTTCCTCTGGCAAAATCAATTGCCAAAACTCTCTTTTTTTTCTGAATTGTTTCCATAATTATTCGATTGTTTCAAATACCGGAGATTCGATAACTTCTGACACTGGAACACCAAATTCCTGAAAAGCAATTTTGGTTTCGATTGCGTAATGCTCTATTCCTGTAATTTCTTTGATGATGTAGGAGTTTCTGTAACATGCCATTCCTAAATCGGGCGTAACAAAACCGTGCGTGTGCAATTCGGCATTCTGGACAAAAACCTCACTGGCGTTATTGTCAATACTGTAGTTTCTGTTGGCGGCAAAACGTCCTTTTTCGTCCCATTGAATTCTATTGGCAATTCCCTCTAAAAACTGAGGCAATTTATAACCGTAACCTGTTGCCAAAACCAGTGCAGCTGTTTTATGGCGGTATCTTTTATCTTGCTCGACCTGATGTAGTTCCAATTCAAAAGACTGTTTATTTTCATCAAAAGAAGCTTTTGTACAAGCGGCGTTTGTTCTAAGGTTTACATCAATTTCTGTAATTACTTTTTTGTTGTAAATGGTATCAAAAATTGTTGCAATCAGGTCTTTATTGATTCCTTTGTATAATAATTTTTGGTTTTTTAGCAAATGATCTCTTTTGTCTGAAGGAAGGTTGTAGAAATAATCCACATATTCCGGAGACGTCATTTCGAGCGTTAACTTGCTGTAATCCATAGGGAAAAATCGCGATGATCTCGTAATCCAGTTCAACTGATATCCGTAAACATCAATTTCCTGCAAAAGATCATTAAAAACTTCAGCAGCACTTTGCCCGCTTCCTAAAACTGTGATTGATTTTTGTTTTTGAAGCTCGGCTTTATTCTGAATATAAGTTGAGGAATGAATTGCTTTTCCTTTTAAATTTTGGCAGGATTTCGGAATATGTGGTGCAGTTCCGGTGCCTAAAACAATCTTTTTTGTTTTGTAAATTGTCTCAATATTTGTTTTAACAGAAAGCGTTTTTACGATATAAAGCTCCTGATTTTCATCGTATTCGATTGCGGTAACTTCGGTATTAAAAAATACGTTTGGCAATTTTCTAATCGCCCATTGGCAATACTGATTGTATTCGTTTCTTAGCAATAAAAAGTTTTCACGAATGTAAAACGAATACATTTTTCCTTGTTCTTTGATGTAATTTAAAAAACTAAACGGGCTCGTTGGGTCTGCCAAAGTCACTAAATCGGCCATAAACGGAATTTGCAATGTCGTGTCCTGCAACAACATTCCGGGATGCCAGTTGAACGATTCGTTTTTATCAAAAAATAAACCGTCGAGATTTTCGATTGGTGCTGTCAAACAGGCCAAACCAAGATTAAAAGGTCCTACTCCAACAGCTATGAAATCGTATGTTTTATTTGTCATGATCATTTTAGTTTTTTAATGAATATTGGTTTCCGTGGTGTACAATCAAATCGATCACTTCTTCAATATCCTGAGGCGTTGTTAACGGATTTAAAAGAGTGAATTTCAGGAAAACTTCATTGTAGACTTTTGTGCTTGTAATGATGGCTTTTCCTTCGTTGAAAATCGCTTTGCGGATGTAACTGTTTACACCGCAATACGATGTTTCTGTTCCGTTTTCAAATGGCGTGTAGCGAAATACAACAGCACTTATTTCAGGTTTGTGAATGATTTCAAAATCATCTCTGTGTCTTAGTAAATTGGCTGTAAACTGCGCGTTTTCAATCGCTTTATCCATATAAGAACTCAAGCCTTTTGTCCCTATCATTCGAAGTGTAAACCACAATTTTAAGGCATCAAAACGACGGGTTGTCTGAATTGATTTTTTTACCATGTTTGGAATTCCTTCGTCTTCCTGTTCTTTAGAATTCAGATAATCAGCGTGGTATTTTATATAATCCACAAATGATTTGTCTCTCATAAAAAATCCGCTTGAACTTACTGGCTGATAAAAGGTTTTATGATAATCTATTGTAGCAGAATCTGATAACTCTATTCCATCCAATTTATATTTGTGACTATTGCTGATTAATAATCCACCACCATAAGCTGCATCAACGTGAAACCAAATGTCATTTTCGTTGGCTACTGCAGCAATTTCTGCTAACGGATCTATCGAACCAAAATCAGTTGTTCCGGCCGTTCCTACAATAGCGATCGGAATATTCCCTAAATCTTTTTGCTGCTGAATTACTTTCCTTAAAGCATTGGTATTCATCCTGAAATCAGGATCTACAGCCACCGGAATTACAGCATTTTGTCCTAAACCAAGCAAACTCAGGTTCTTTTTCAAACTAAAATGACTCACTTCTGAACATAAAACCCTGAATTTTGAAGCTTCAGGTGGCAATCCATCCATTTTTGGATCAATTCCGTAATGTTTTTTGATGTAATGATCCCTGGCCAAAAGCAAACCCATCATGTTCGACTGCGTTCCTCCGCTCGTAAAAATTCCATCGGCATTTTTTGGATAACCTAATTTTTCAAGTGTCCATTCAACCAGCTTCAATTCTATAAAAGTGGCTCCGGTACTTTGATCCCAGGTATCCATTGAAGAATTTAACGAAGATATAAAAGCCTCTGCCACAAGTGTTGGCGTAAGAATTGGGCAATTAAGATGCGCAATATACTTGGGATTGTGAAAATGAATACAATCGTCAAGATAAATATCTTTTAATTCGTCTAAAACATAATCCAGACTTTTGCCTTTTTTGTTTTCTTCGAGATAAATGTTGTCAATTTTTCTTTTGATGATAGAAATACTTGTGCCGGTAAATGGAGTATTTCTCTCTTTTAAGTGATTTCCAATTGTTTTAATGGCCTTTTTCATGCTTTTTCTATAAATCCCGATCGATTTATTATTGTTCGAAAAAACATGCTTTACATGCACATTATCAATTACAATTTCTTGTGGTAATGTTATTACTTTTTCTTGCGCTTCCATTTGTGGTATTTATTTAGATTGATTCTAAAGAATAATTTTAGCAAATGTATATTTGTCAGAAAATTAAATCAATACCACAAAAAAGCGAAAATTGTTTCTACATTTGAGGTAGACAAAATACCTCATATATAGTAGGAAATAAAGTATAATATACCTTTAAATTATACGAAAATTAGGCTATTTTCTTTTCTAAAGCATAGAGAATCAATTCAGAAGTTGTGTGACGGCCTGTCTTTTTCATGATGTTTTTACGATGCGTACGAAAGGTATGAATACTGATAAAAAGATCCGAAGCGATATTTTTACCGTTATTTCCCTGCGCTATCTGTTTCAGTATTTCGAACTCTCTTATCGTCAGTTTCTCATCGTCTGCAGATGGCAAAACCAAAACATCCATAAGCGCATTTAAGGTTTTGGGGCATAAATAACGCTCCCCGTTTTGAATTTTATATAAGGCATCAAAAATGGTTTGTTCCTCACAATCTTTTGATATAAAGCCATTTATATTATCCTTTAAAAAACTGTCTATGGTTTGTTTGTTTTTAAAATAAGACAGAATAATTATTTTACATTTCGGAAAATTGGTTTTGATAATCTTCAAATCATCATCGTAAAACAAAAAGATATTATTGGGGTCGATAATCAGGCAATCGACATCATTTTTTTCCAAACTCTTAAACAATTCTTCTCTTGAATTGACCACTTTTAAGTTGGGTGTTTTTACCCTCTTTTTCAGTGTGTGCCTCAATCCAATGATGTGTAGGTTTTCAGAATCGGCAATCAGGAAATTTTTCATTACTATTTAGATTTGTTCTAAACAAAATTAGTAATTAAATTCATTTATAGAATAACTTATAGTGAAAAAATAGTTATTTTCTTATAATCAATGCGACCAATAGTGAAATGGTGTTAGTAAAATGGGGATTGCAAAACGGATTTATTTAAAAATAAATATTAATTTTATAAAATAAAATCTTATAAAAAATAAATATCACAATTAAGTTTGTCATTTCGACGCAAGGAGAAATCACACTAGTAATTCGATAAAGATTGACGATTATCTATGCGGAGCTTCCAGTGTAATTTCTCCTCCGTCGAAATGACAAATTACACGAATATTCTTATGAATAAACAAAAAAGGCTGCCTTTTCAGACAGCCTCGTGATTCTAAAGCAATAAAATTTACGCTTTCGCTTTTCTTTTCACCGTACAGCCAATTTCTTTAGTTTCGGTTATAGTCGGTTTTTGATTGTTTTTTAATGATGCAATTACATCTTCAACATATTTTGTTTTTTCGTCTTTAGTTCCTTCAGGATCGTTATCAATAGCGCCTGTATATTCTACAACTGTTCCTTTTGCGTTTTTTGAAACTACGAAAAGATGCGGCGTATGTTTTGCACCATATTGATCTGTAACTACTTGTCCTTTATCAAATAAATAAGGGAAAGCATATTTCTTTTCTTTTGCCAAATCCTGCATTTTATCAAAGGTATCTGCTTTTGAAGCTTCCGGATCATTTGGGTTTATGGCAATTACAGGATATCCTTGTGACTTGAATTTTGTATCTAAATCAATGATTCTTTGCTCATAGGCTTTTGCGTACGGACATGTATTGCAGGTAAATACGACAATAAATCCTTTTGCATTTGGATAACTTTCAAAAGAAACTTCTTTATTGTCTACATTTTTCAGTTTAAAATCCGGTGCTGGCTGTCCGGCTTTAAGAGTGGGAGCTTGTGCCTGAGCAATAAAGGCACTAAAAATTAGTGCAAGTGTGATAAACTTTTTCATAATTATAGTTTTTTATATTCGGTTAGTAATTGTTCGTAGGTAAATTCGTTTTCTGCAAATTTTCTTTTATCGCCTTTTATGAATAATGTCGCGGGAATACTGCCTGACCAGGAAGGATCAACACGATCGATATATTCCTGCGGATTGCTTTCGTTCAATAAAAATACCTGATTTTTGAGATTTTTTCTTTTTACAAAAGGTACAACTGCCGAGGTGAGTTTCGATTTAAAATCAACGCTTATTAATAATACCGCCAATTTTTCTGTTTTATGATCTGCGCTAAGTTTTTCAAAATGAGGTAATTCTTTAATGCACGGCGCGCACCAGGTTGCCCAAAAATTAACAACATAAGTAGTGTCTTTTCCGACTTTGATTCTTTCCTGAAGCTGGTCTATTGTAATCAATTTTACCTGCTGACTGTATGACTTTAAGGAGAATGTCAGCAACAGAATAACAATAATTGTAAAAGCTTTGATTTCTTTCATACAAATGGTATTTGGCTTTTATTGGCGCAATGTTCATTACAAATATAAAACTAATCAATTTTTAAAAAATGTTAATTCTTGTTAATAAAGCCAGTTGAATGTAATTATTATTTTTAACACATAGAAACATAGCATCATCGAACTTAAAAAGGTGTTTTACTTGCATTAACAAACATAGCTATGTTTGAGAAACTAGTTTCTTTTTGATTTCCTTTTTCAAAATCATAAAATCTATGTTTCTATGTGTTTAATTAATTTTTTATGCATTACTCCCATCAGGATAAAAAAGATCTTCTTTATAAATTTCTAATCAGATTTCGTATTGCCTATTTCACCTTTTAATTTGTCCGGTTCAGCAAAATAGCACTATTTATTTTCCTGCTTTCAACGCAATTTTGTCTCATCAAATAATTAAAAATATAAAAATCATGAACACAAAAACAACAAAAATTATTTATTGGACTGGCGTAGTATTAACTTCTTTATGGTTTGGCGCAAGCGGATTTTTCGAACTTACAACCAACAAAATTGTTTGGGAAATTACACAGCAATTGGGTTATCCGGCACATTTTATTTACATTCTGGGTGTTTTCAAAATCTCAGGAGTTATTACTTTATTGATTCCGAATAAATTACTTCGATTGAAAGAATGGGTATTTGCAGGAATCTTTTTTGACATCATTTTTGCTTTCTTTTCGAAATTGGCGGTATTTGGTTTTAGCGCCACAACTGATGCAATTATTGCTTTTGTAATGGTAAGTGTAACTTATGTAATGTTTAGAAAATTGTATGCGGTGACTTATGTTGCTGCATAAATAAACTCATTGCCTAATTATTTAAACACATAGAAACATAGATTTTTTTGCTTTAAAAAAAGGCGTTTCACTTAGTTTAAATGTACATAGCTCTTAGTTGTACTTAATTTTCACGCAGATTCTGCAGATTTGAGCAGATTTAAATAATAATTATCTGCTAAAATCAGCTTAAATCTTTTTAAAATCTGCGTGAAATAAAATTTTGCTACTTAATCTCTTATTAGAATTTTAATAAATCTTAAATCAAAAAATCATGAAAAAATTAATCTTAATTGCCTTTGCCATTGTTCTTTCTGTCTTGTTCGTTCTGAGCTGTTTTATGTTTCAGGAAAATGATGAAATCGCAGTAAAAAACGCCATTGAAAAACTAAAATAATTATCTGTTTTCAAGCCAGCTCAAAAAGGCTGTTGCTTTTTCTTTTCCTACCAGTAATTTTTCTTCGGTAGGAATTGTTAATTTGATAATCAGCTTACGCGAAAAATAATGCTCTGCTTCTCTGATAGCCGAAAAATTAATCAAATATTGTCTGTTGATTCTAAAAAACTGAGTTGCCGACAATAGTTTATGAACCTCATCTAAGGATTGTGTAATTTGATATTCTGTTTTATCAAATGTCAATATAGTTGGGGTTTCATTTTTAATATAAAACAGCGCAATATTCTCTGTAAGAACAGTTTGGTACTTATTATTTTTAAAAACCAAAAAACTGCTTTTGCCTTTATTTTCGCCGGTTCTGGTCAATAAATAATCAAAATCGGGCATTGCTTTTTTATTTCTTTGGAAAAAATTCTTGAGTTCTCCCGCTTTTTTAATCGCCTTCGCAATGCTTTCTCTCGAAAAAGGTTTTAGTACATAATCAATTCCGTTTGACTTAAAAGCTTCAATTGCGTAATCATCAAAAGCTGTGCAGAAAATAACTGGCGAAAGTACCTCAACGTTTTTAAATATTTCAAAACACAAACCATCGGCGAGCTGAATATCCATAAAAATAAGATCGGGCTGGTCATTTTCCTGAAGATAACTCACCGCTCCGTCAATACTTTGTATGTACGATAAAATCTGGGCATCTGGCCTGATGCTCAATATAAGCTGACCCAATGCTTTGGCTGTTTTTACTTCATCTTCAATTATTACGATAGTCATAAATCATGGGTATTTTTACTTTAAAAGTAGTTTCGGTTTTGTCAATTTCTATTTCTTTGTGAATCAAATGCATAAAACGCTGGTTAATATTATCCAAACCTACGCCTGTGGATAATGCGCCCCTTTTAAGCTGAATCTGATTTTCGATTACCAGAAAATCACCTTCTGTATATAATTTAATTTTCAAAGGTTTATCTAATGAAACAACATTGTGCTTGATGCAGTTTTCTATTAATAATTGCAGTGTAAAGGGCGGAATTGCCGAATCGTATTGTTTGGGATCGATTTCGTTTAGCATTACAAATCCGTCTTCAAAACGGGCTTTTAGCAAATAAACATAGGAGTCTAAAATTTGAATTTCTTCCCGAAGTGAGATTAAATCCATTTTTCTGCTTTCGAGCGTAAAGCGATAAAAATCAGATAATTTGAGAATAAAATCAGAACTCTGCGGATCCTGAATATCTACCATCGATTTTAAGGTATTGAGGCTGTTAAACAAAAAATGCGGATTTACCTGTTGTTTCAGCAATTCGTATTGTGCTCCTAAATTTACAGCCTGAGTGCGCTCTAACTCTACTGCTATTTGTTGTGTCTGATAATTTTGAAACAGCAAATGCAAAAACATATAAACGATTAAATTGATTAAAACGCCTCGTAATTCGAACATAATTGGCGCGTCCATTTTGGACACCTGAAATAATTCCTGATGCGCAATTACTAAAATAACCATAACCAGGATTCCCATTAAGACACTCAAAAGGAGTTTCCAGTTGAATAAACTTTTATGGGTTCGCTGTGCCGTAAATTTTGGGAGGCTGTAGATATTGTAATACCAGATAAATATCGAAAACATCAAGGTTATTGATGAGTTGATAATGATGTCTGAAGGTGTCGAAAAAGCATCGAATAATTTCGGTATTGAAGCAAGAATTGCCAGCGCAACGGAGCTTCCCCATATAACACGGCGCGATACCTGAAAGCGTTTTACTTTTTCCATTTGTTTGTTTTTTTATCTTGCTTTGTCAAAGATATAATATTGAGTTTTAACCGCAAAGTTCGCAAAGATTTTACGCAAGATGTGCTAGTTTTATTTCGCGCAAAGACGCAAAGGCGCAAAGTTTTTTAAGTCTCTTTTGATTTTTTTCTTTGCGACTTTGCGTCTTTGCCAATTAATATAAACAGCTTAGCGTACCTTGCGTAAATCTTTGCGCCCTTTGCGTTAAGATTATATAGATTGAAAAACAACTTTATCTGCACCTAAAATACTTCCTGTCTTGAGATCCTGAACAAAACCAATTATTTCAAAATCTTTTGTATTGAAATTTTTAAGCAAATGAATTACAGCAGTTCCTTTTTTGTCTTTGGCAATTTCTATTGAATTTAACTGATGTACAATTTGATAATGCGATAAAACGCGATGTGCATTCTCTCCTCTTTTTACATTGCTCTTTGCAGATTTTTGAACTATGGCAATCAACAATTTACTGTTTTTGCTATTACCTTCGATACTATAATTTATTGCAAGATTAGTACTGGTTTGATTTGCCTGTAAGGATAAAGCAACAGTTGCAGGTTTTAAAAGTGCTGTTTTTACAGCATTTCTAACAATCGTTTCCTGTGAACCTACATAATCTGCTTTTCCATTGATGATTAATTGTGGCGTATAAATAGGCTCTTTTCCCAGAAATTGGGCATAATCATATTGTCGTTTGGTGTTATTAGCATTGCTAAAAATATCTTTCCAGCCTTGTTTGTCCCAATAATCAACGTGATAGGATAAAACATAAACATTGCTATCCTGATATTCGTTTTGAATTTTTCCCATCAAATCATCTGCGGGAGGACAACTCGAACATCCTTCAGAAGTAAATAATTCTAAAAGGGCAAAACCTTTTTTACTTGTGTTATTTTGTGCAAAAGCGGTTATTCCAGCCAAGAGAAATAATGCACTTAAAATGGGTATTAATTTTAGTTTTTTCATAATGTTTTTAATTGTTAGTTGCGTTCCTGCAAGGTTTTCAAAACCTTGTAGGTATAGTAAGTTTAGAATGATAATACTTATGTTAATAATCAAACCTACAAGGTTTTGGAAACCTTGCAGGATGATAGAAGAACGTTAATTACAGAATATTAATTTCAACTTCAATATTCCCTCTTGTTGCTTTAGAATAAGGACAAGTTTGATGTGCCATTTCTGTGATTTTTTTGGCTGTTTCAGCTTCAATTCCGGGAAGGCTTACGTTTAAGCGCGCCTGTAATGAATATTCGCCATCTGCATTACATAAATCTACTTCGGCATCTACAGCGGTTTCTGCAGGAATTTTGATATTTAATTTTCCGGCTGCGATTCCCATTGCGCCAATAAAACAAGCAGACCAACCGGCAGCAAAAAGCTGTTCCGGATTTGTTCCCGGACGTGCAGATCCCGGAGAACTTAATTTAATGTTTAATTGATTATCAGAACTTTGTGATGCTCCTTCTCTTCCTCCTGTTGTGTGTGTGTTTCCTGTGTATAAGACTTTTTTCATGAATTTTTAAATTTTAGATTTTAGATTATTTTGATTTTTGTAATTGATATTGATTTTTGTAATTGATATTGATTTTTGTAATTGATATTGTAATTGATATTGTAATTGATATTGTAATTAACATTTAACCGCAAGGTGCGCAAGGATTTTACGCCAAGTTCGCAAAGCTTTATCCAGAATATAATCTGTAAACTTTTGTTTACTCTTTGCGTTCTTTAATTTTACTTTTAAAGACAATCCATAAAACCTTAGCGAACTTGGCGTAAACCTTTGCGCTCTTTGCGGTAAAATTTTAAGATTGGAATTTGGAATTTAAAAAATTGGAATTTATTATTTAGCCACATCAATTATCGCCTGCGCAAATGACTTTGGATCTTCTTGTGGCACATTGTGTCCGATGCCTTTTAGGATTCTGTGTTCGTATTTACCGGTGAATTTATTGGCGTAAGCTTTTCCATCCGCGAAAGCGCCGTCAAAATCGCTTCCTATTGTAATTGTTGGAATTGTAATTGCCGGTCTTTCGGCCAAACGTTTTTCTAACGCATCGTATTTTGATTCTCCCCCTTCAAGCGATTGTCTCCATCTGTAGTTGTGAATTACAATTGCCACATGATCCGGATTATTAAACGATTCTGCTGTTTGATCGTAAGTGGCTTTATCGAAATTCCATAATGGAGATGCAATTTTCCATATTAGTTTATTGAATTCGTATGTATTTTGGCTGTAGCCGATTTTTCCTCTTTCGGTAGCAAAATAATATTGATACCACCATCCTAATTCTGCTTGTGGATTTAATGGTTTTAAGTTGGCTTCGAGATTTACAACTAAATAACCGCTTACAGAAACCAATCCGTTTAAACGTTCCGGCCAAAGTGCCGCCATTACAACCGCGGTTCTTGCTCCCCAGTCGAATCCGCCAATTGTGGCTTTTTTAATTTTTAAGGCATCCATTAAAGCAATAATATCACTTGCCAATGCGGCTTGCTGACCGTTTCTAATAGTAGCATCCGAAAGAAAACGAGTTGTTCCAAAACCTCTTAAATAAGGTGTAATTACCCTGTAACCTTTTGCAACTAAAACAGGCACTACTTCATTATAACTATGAATATCATAAGGCCAGCCGTGAAGCAGGATTACTACATTTCCGTTTGTAGGTCCGGCCTCTGTATAACCCACATTTAAAAGTCCGGCGTTGATTTGTTTTAATGTTCCCAAAGGATTTTCTGACTGAGCAGAGATTTGATTTGCTGTAAAGAAAATTAAAGCAATTAAGATTATTTTAGAAAGAAGTAAAGCTGATTTTTGATGTATTGTTTTCATACTATTTGATATTTAATATTTTGATTATTAGTTCATTTCTTCGTCAAAAGTATTGCGGTTACAAGCGATTTAAAATCAGTAAATAGCTTAAACGGACGAATTTGATGCTGAACCGGACATTGCGAAAGTTGAAGTTTTTGCGGTCATTGTAACCCCGACAGGTTTTAAAAAACCTGTTGGGTTTGATGTGCGGTTATCTGGATTTACCTATGTCAAAGTTTGAAGCTTTGAAGGTCTGCGTAATTTTTACTCTCATTTTTATGTCATCCTGACGAAGGAAGGATCTTCGCAAGAAACTCCGTAACGTATATTGCCAATTTTTGGCGAGTTACTTGTGGAGATTCTTCGTTCCTCAGAATGACAAATATTGTGGTTACCTGTTGTAAAACCAACAGGTTTTAAAAACCTGTCGGGTTTTTGGTGCTAACTTGCCAGAATAAAAAAGACCACCTTTTTTTGCCGGCAGTCTCTTCTTAATCAGATTCATTTAATTAAACTTTGAGGTCATTGAAATAACTTGTTGTTTCTTCAATCAGCGAATGCATTAAATCTTTTGCTTTTGTATGTTTTAAAATGGGAGCAATTTGTCCGCCCCAAAATAAAATCATGTCCCATTTTTGCTGATCGAGTGCTGCTTTTCGCAATGGCGAAATTAAAGTGGTTTGTAACGGAAATGGCAGAATATTTTCTTCATTACCAATTAGGTCTTTTGCAATTCTGCTGGTTATTCCGCGTCCGAGTCTGCCGGTATAGGCGCGTGATAATGTGGTGTATTTTGATGCATCAGAAAATAGCATTTCTCTATGGATGGGTAATGCATTCGATTCATCGGTAGCAAGAAATGCGGTTCCTATCTGGACCCCGTGTGCTCCTAATGCCAAAGCTGCTGCAACACCTTTTCCGTTTGCAATCCCGCCCGCGGCGATAATTGGTGTTTTTATTTTTTCCTTCATTAATTGCACTAAAGCAAAAGTTCCCGTTAAGGATGATTCGGCAGAAGCCAAAAAAGAAGGTCTGTGTCCGCCTGCTTCAAAACCCGAAGCGATAATCATATCAACTCCTGCGGCTTCCAGAAATATAGCTTCATCCAGAGTAGTTGCAACACCAACTGTTATGATTCCCTTTTTGCGGCATTCTTCTAAAACATCGGCCGAAGGAACGCCAAGCATAAAACTGAATACTTTGGGGCGAATGTCTAAAATAACGTCTAATTGATTTTCAAATCTGGATTGAAACGGCGCTGGTTTTTCCGGTAACGGAATTCCAAGTTCATCAAAATAAGGTTGATATTGTTGGATGACTTTAGCAAATTTATCATCTGTTAAACCACCTTGCGGAATATCATGATCTGAAACCCAAAGATTGATGTTATACGGTTTATTAGTTGCCGCTTTTAATTGTTTATCAACCTCAAAAATCTCCTGCGGACTCATGGTATAAGCACCATATCCGCCCAATCCGCCGGCGTTTGATACTGTTGCCGTCAATTCAACCGAAGATAAATTTCCACCAAACGGTCCCTGCATAATTGGATAATCAATACCCAATAAATCTGTTATTCTTGTATGATTCCACATTGCTTTTTCGTTTAAAATTATTGACTCAAGTCAGTCAGCATTTTATTGACAATAAGCCATTTTCCGTTAATCTTATGAAAAGATAAAAAATCCCGATAATAAAACTCATACATTTTAACATTAATTTCGGCTACGGCAATTGAATTTACAACGCGTATATCCAAAATTTCTCCTTTAAAAGGTTTACCGGAATCTTTCGGACTTTGTCTGTTTTTTACGCCGTCAAGATATAAATCTACAGTCTTGAAATACGGCTGGCCTTTTACATCACCATAAACCAATGTTCCGGGATAAAAAATACTTCCCAAAACCCTTAGATCTCCTTCATAAATGCCTTTAAAATAATTATTTTCAATAGCATTTGTAATTGCTACAATATCTTCCTGATTTTCCATTGTGATCTTATTTTGTGCTTTTATGCCCTGTAAATTCCAGAGCATAAAAGCGATTAATAAAAAAGTTCTCATCTTAGTTTAAATTGTGTCCGGCACCTTTTCCGCCATCAACATTGATGATTGATCCCGTAATAAAGCTGCTTTTGGCAACGGTGTACACCATTTCGGCAACATCATCGATTTGACCAACTCTGTTTAGCAAATGTAGACCGGCACTTTGATCGGCTTTGTCACCGTGCATTGGTGTACGAATTACACCCGGTGCAACAGTATTGACACGAATGTTTTGTTTTCCGAATTCGGCTGCTAACTGAATTGTTAAAGCATGAATTGCGCCTTTGCTTGAAACAGGCGCCGAAGCCGGCCATCCGCCTAATCCGTGATTCACCAACGGAGTTCCTATATTAATTACAACGCCGTCTTTCTGTTTTAGCATTTGTGCAATGGCAGATTGTGTTGTAAAATAAGTCCCTTTTAAGTTCGTTGTCAGGAATTTATCCAAATACGCTTCATCAACTTCAAGAAATGGTTTGCTGTCAAAAATTCCGGCGTTGTTGACCAATACATCTACAGAACCAAATTTTTCAAGGGCAATTTTTACCAATTGTTCTCCAGTTTGTTTTTTGCTCACATCTCCGGCAAACATGGCCAGATTATCGCCTGCACCAAATTCATTATAAGTGTTTTCTAATGCACTTGGCGTTACAGAATTGATGACAACATTATCGCCTCTGTCCAAAAAATATTTGGCGATTCCTTTTCCTATACCAGAAGCTGCTCCGGTAACGATTATAGTTTGTTTTTTCATGATTTTTATTTTTTATCGGCTGTTATGCCTTTTTCTCTTAATACTGATACTTGTTCGCCGGCGTAACCCCAATCATCCAGTTCGATTTCCTGAATCACCACATGTGTTAAATGCGGATCTTTGTTCAGTACATCGGTAATCAGATTGGTTATGCCACTTATTAATTCCTGTTTTTGCTCGCGGGTTATTCCTTCGCGGGTCAATTCGATTTTTACGTAAGGCATGGCTTTAGTTTTTAGATTGTTCTGAAAGTGCGGCTTCTGCAGTAATATTAAAATCTAAGTCAAAGTCGTTGTAGATTAGTGTGTCTCCCAAATCTTTAAAGAAATTTCCAGAGCGGAATCTGATATCGTATTTGGTACGGTCAATAACCAGCTTACCGGAAAGTTTAATTTGATTTTGGTTATTCTCTACAGATGCTTCAAAACCTACAACATGAGAAATGTCTTTTATGGTCAGATTTCCTTCAAGATAATAAGTGCTGTTTGAAACTTCTTTTACAGAAAGAATCTCAAAAGATGCAGTTGGAAATTTTTCGATAGAGAAAAAATCATCCGAAGCAAGATGTCCTGCAAACTGAGCATTTGTATCAGGATCTGTAACGTCAAGTATTTTTATTGTAGCGGTATTGATAGTAATATTTCCACCATTAATTTTTCCGTTATTCACGATAAAATTACCTTCTTTGATACCAATTGTACCATTATGTGCGCCGGTTACTTTTCTTCCGGTCCAATCGATTTGGCTGTTTGCGCTTACGATTTTAAAATTTGTTGTTTCCATTGTTATGTGTATTTAAAAGTACACTACAAAGGAACGGCGGTTATCAAAATTGGTTACGTGATGTAGATCACATTCGGATTTGGGGTGAAATACGTGAGGTTTGTTTCAGGCAGATTTTACAGATTGAGCGGATTTTTTATTTGCTGTATTTGTTTTTAATCGCGCAAAGACGCTAAGGCGCAAAGTTTTTTGTTTCACGCAGATTTTGCAGATTGAGCGGATTTTTTTATTTGCTGTATTTGTTTTTAATCGCGCAAAAACGCTAAGGCGCAAAGTTTTTTGTTTCACGCAGATTTTGCAGATTGAGCGGATTTTTTTATTTGCTGTATTTGTTTTTAATCGCGCAAAGACGCTAAGGCGCAAAGTTTTTTGTTTCACGAAGATTTTGCGGATTGAGCGGATTTTTTTATTTGCTGTATTTGTTTTTAATCGCGCAAAGACCTAAGTCGCAAAGTTTTTTGTTTCATGCAGATTTTGCAGATTGAGCGTTTTTGTCATCCTGACGGAGGAAGGATCACACTAGAAGCTCCATATGCTACATCGCCAATCTTTGTAGAGTTACGAGTGTGATCCTTCCTCCGTCTGCATGACAAGCTGGACGCCAAATCTGCGTGAGAAAAAATCATTTTAATGTGTGAAATCTGTGGCTAAAAAAATCAGGAATTATTAAGCCTGCTTAAAGTTTCTCTCGAAACACCAAGATAAGCAGCAATTAAATGTTTGGGAACTAAATTATAAAGCTGAGGATATAATGCCAAAAGTTCTTCGTAACGTGTTTTGACATTGTTATTCATAAAAGATAAAAGGCGTTTTTGAGAAGCAACATACCCTTTATTGGTTCGCCAACGGAAAAAATGTTCGATTTGATGAAATTCGGCACAAAGTTTTTCACGATCAGCGTTTGAAAGGCAAAGCAATTCTACATCAGAAATACAATCGATATTGATCGTGGCTTTTGTTTGATTGTATAAAGCTGCGTAGTCCGATGTCCACCACGTGGGCATTGCAAACTGCAGTATATACATTTTGATTTCATCATTAATAAAAAACGCTTTCAAACAACCTGAAATTACAAAATACTCACAATCTACTTTATCCCCTGCACTAATAATCGTTTGTCCTTTTTTAAAAGACTGTGCTTTAAAATGCGAAAAGAAATAATCAAACTGTTCATCTGTTAATGAAACAGTTTTGGTAATATGTTCTTTTAGGACTTGTTTCATGGAAAAAGTTACAAAGGTTCATAGTAACAAAGGTACAAAGGTTTCTTTTAAAAGGCTCAGAGGGACAGAGGTTCATAGGAACAAAGGTTTAAATTTAATTATTTCTTATGAAAATGAGTGCCTAGCCCTGATGGGAGGAAAAATCCTTTTGTGCCGGGGTTCGGCACAAAAGATTTGGAAGGACAGCAGGAATAGCTTCAAATGAAAATCAAATTCCAATTTTTTAAATTCCAAAAAGCAAAACCTATGAACCTTTGGCGCTATGAACCTATTTCCCATCGCCTTTTATGCTTTGGATGAAACCTATAGTAGTGGTTGCCGAAGAAGGAACGGTAACTTTTAAATATGTGGTAAGAGAAGAAATGTCGAACCCAATAAAATCATTACACGGAGGCGTAACGGCTGCGATTGCTGATGATTGTATTGGTGCTACTTTATTTTCTTTGGATGAAGAAAACTTCTACACGACTATAAACTTAAACGTAGATTATTTTGCTCCGGCTCATGTGGGCGATACTATTTTGGCCAAAACCTTAATCATAAAAAAAGGCCGACAATTTGTAAACGTACAATGCGAAATCTGGAACGAAGCACAAACCCGTTTAATTGCCCGCGCCTACTCTAATTTATTTAAGACAAATGTGGTAAAAAGGTTTAGAATCTGATAAATAAGTCCTTATGTAATTTATTTAACACATAAAAACATGATTTTTTTTAGCCACGAATTCACGAATTTTTTATAATTATATTCATGAATTCGTGGCTATTTAGCAGCTATAAATTAATCTTTCTAATCTGTGAAATCTGTGGCAAAAACTTCTTCGCAAAAAATCTATCTACGGAGGAAATCACAAATAAATCATAATAAATTTGTTTTTATGACCAATCGGTCATATATTTGTACTGTAATTCAAACGAACAAATAAAAGTCATGTCTAAGGGAGAAGAAACCAGACAATTTATCATAGAAAAAGCCGCCCCTATTTTTAATGTAAAAGGGATTGCAGCAACAGCTATGAGCGATATTATGGAGGCTACCAAACTCTCAAAGGGAAGCATGTATGTTCATTTTGAAAACAAAGAAGTTTTGGCCTGCGCCGCAGTTGATCATAATATGAAGGTTTTGGGAGATAAAATCCTGGCTGCGATCAGCAAAGCTAAAACGGCAAAAGAAGAATTGTTTATTTATATTGATTTTTTTGATAATCCGCTAAATCCACCAATAACGGGTGGTTGTCCTCTATTGAATTTTGGAATGGAAGCTGATGACACCAACCCTATTGTAAAGGAAAAAGTAAACGGGGGAATTAAATTTACTCAGCAAATATTAGAAAGTAGCATTAATAGAGGAATTGCCAACGGCGAATTTAAACCAGATTGGAATGCCGCAGACTTTGCAACAATAATTTTTGCCATGCTCGAAGGTGGAAACCTAATTTCGAGAACGTCCGGAAGCAACGATAAAATGAAAGTGATTATTAGAACACTAAAAGAAATGATTGAAGAAAAAAGTAATTAACTTTTTTTTTATCTAAAAAATGACCGAACGGTCAATTTAAAAATCAATATCAATGTCAAAAAACAATGTCAATGTCAAAAACAATATCAATAATCAGATACACAGTTAAACAAATAAACGATTAAACAAAATTTACAATTCACCATTAACAATTAATAATTAGAAAACATGTCAAAAACAATTTTACTTTCAGGAGCATCAAAAGGATTTGGAAAAGCCTGGACAGAAGCATTTTTAGAAAAAGGATATCAGGTAGCTGCAACAGCCAGAAATATTGATACACTAAACGATTTAAAAGCAAAATATGGCGATGCCATTTTACCGCTTAAATTAGACGTAAACAATCGCGAAGAATCGATTTCAGTAGTAGAAAAGGTAAAACAGCATTTCGGGAAAATTGATATCCTGATTAACAATGCAGGTTATGCCTTAAACGGTGCCGTTGAAGAAGCAAGCGAAAAAGAAGCAAGAGCACAATTTGAAACTAATTTCTTTGGAACTCTTTGGTTAACACAAGCGGTTTTACCTATTATGAGAAACCAAAAAAGCGGACATATTATTCAGGTTTCTTCAATTTTAGGAATTGCAGCTTTACCCAATTTAGGACTTTACAATGCGTCTAAATTTGCCGTTGAAGGTCTTACTGAAACTTTGGCTCACGAGGTAAAACAATTCGGTATCAATGTTACTTTGGTGGAGCCAAACGGTTACTTTACTGATATTTGGGGTAACGGATTTAACAGCGAAATCATCGATGATTATGAAGGAATGAGAAAAGCCATTGCAGAGGGACATGACCCTGATACTTTCGGTAGAACTGAATTTACGGTACCTGCTATCCTTAAATTGGTTGATGCTGAAAACCCACCTTTACGCCTGTTTTTAGGAAAAGTGGCGCTACCATTGGCCAAACAAGTTTATGCACAAAAACTGGCAACATGGGAAGAATGGGCTGATGTTTCTGTTGCTGCGCACGGATAATTTATATTTCTGATTTTTTTTAAGTTTGAAAAACAAGATTGTTTCTTCTTTTTGGGGAAATGGCCTTGTTTTTTTATGGGAACTATTTCCTGCTGACCTTATTACTATTTGTTGCGAACCTTGAAAAAGAATCTTCTATTTATTATAGACCAGTACATTTTGAAGTAAATACTTTTCAATCGAATTTAATATCTTAAAAATCTATAGTAGAAACTTAAATTTAGCAATATTTATCGATAAATCACTAACAACATGTGAATTACATAACTATTCCGGGTTTATATATAAGTCTAAAGGCAACTACTGCTGTACTTTTGACCTATCTAAAACAAACGATCATGGAAAAGTCAATAAAAAACAACGAAATTCATAAAGTAAATTCATTACACAGCGAGATTTGTGTAGCTTATGACAATGATTTTACCTATCGAAAAGCCTATAAAGGAGATTGGGGACATTGGGATGATTTGCCTGAAACTTCCTCATCAAACTTAAGTTGTGCTGAAAACGACGGAAATTCTAATGGACAAAACGAAAGTCCAAGTGAAGAAACCTACCTATAGTGACCAAGAAACAAAGCTTAATTTTCTTTGTGACTTTGTGACTTTGCGCGATTAAATATAAATAGCTTTGTAAACTTTGAGGTTAAAAAAAAATTAAAACGAGACTATCTCTGAAAAGAAATAATCTCGTTTTTTTTTATTTTTATAAAAAACAGAAATCTAAATCGGTAATGATTTTAAATTCTGTAACGTTTTTTTAGCCATTTCAATTTTATTTGTAAACAAATCTCTCCCTTTTATCTCGTCTGCTACCTTCGAAATCTTTTTCTTGGTTGCAGTTGACATAGAAATGATTTTTGTGACTTTATCGACTTTTTTATTTTCCATCACTCTCCTATTTAATTGATTATTAATACAAACGTCAATTATTATACAAAATTATCTAATTTTTTTTATAAACCAGTACCGCGATGTAATTATTTTGCGGAACATACTCAACAAAAGCCTCTTTTTGTTCGTCGTAACCAAAAAAGAGATACTCTTTTGATAGCGCTTTAAAGTGTTTATTGACAAAATACGTATAGATTCTTATTCTTCGGTTTCTGTTTTTACAAGCTTCATTGCAGTTTTTAAAACACGAAATTCGGCATTCTTCTTCAAACAAGTCTGAGCTGTCACTGCCCTGCACATAAATAGGAAATCCCGGATTGTCATGAAAAAATTTTGGAACCGTATTTAAAACCGTATTAAACACCGTTCGCATATCGCCATTATTACTGCTTTGACTGTCTGAAATACTTTTGGTTTCAAAATCATAATCACCAAAACCCAGATTATACATAATCAAACCCGTTTGCGTTTTAAACCCCGAATACTGAACGGCTTTAATAAGCTTTTTTTCGCCTTTACTCTCAAAAAGATATTGAACAATAGTACTTTCTATTGATAAATTGGTTTCGTAAATATCTATTTTGTTCAAGTGTTTTTTTATGCTAAAATATTAAAATTTTCTTACTTTTTTGTGATGGCTAATTTAAATTGAATAAAAGATTTAATATTAATTCTTTTATTAGTTATAATTATATAAAGTCATTTATTTACAATAATTTCTTACTTTATAATTTTCCTTATTTATCTTAATTAATTATTCATACTTTAGCAATCGAATTATTTTTTTTCTTTTTGAAGAAGAAGAACTGAATGAAAATTCAGTTCTTCGGAAATCCCGAACAACTGCATCTGATGGTAAAAGTTATGAAACTAATTTTTATAACCTTGATGTCATTATTTCTGTTGGCTATAGAGTAAAATCACTTTAGGGAACACAATTTCGTATTTGGCAACGTAACGTTTAAAAGAATACATTTTAAAAGGTTTGCATTGAATGATGACCGTTTTAAGGCTGGTAATACAACGCATCCGTGAGATTCGAATCTCTGAAAAGTTTTTCTACCAAAAAATAAAAGACATATATGCCACAATACAGTTTAAAAACAAATTATAATAACTAAGTAATTTAACTAGTAAAATCATTCAAAATTGCTTTTATTATTTTTGCTTTTAACTATTTCATGTCTCAAAAATCGTACTTTTGTTTAACGCAATGAGTAATAAATTGTCCGCGTACCAAATCTTTTTGGCCGTATCGTACATAGCAAAATATGTTTTTTATATATTGCTTATTATTACCCTTAATATTATCTTTGAATTATGAACCAAGTCATATAGGGCGAAAAATTAGCCGAATTCGTGAACTTCGAGACATGAAACAAGAAGCATTGGCACAAGCTTTAGGCACAAATCAACAAGCAATATCAGCTATAGAAAATAGCGAAACCATAGATGAAGAAAAACTGATTCAAGTTGCAAAAGCGCTTGGTGTAACTGTTGAAGCGATAAAGAATTTTTCCGACGAAGCTGCAATTAATTATTTTAACACTTTTAATGACACTAATAATACTGGTGCATTTAATTTTGGAACAAATCATTGCACTTTTAATCCACTTGATAAGTTAGTTGAATCTTATAATGAAAATAAAAAGCTTTATGAGCGATTATTAGAATCAGAAAAAGAGAAAATTGTTTATTTGGAAAAATTATTAAAGCATAAATAAAATATAAGTCTTCTGACTTTTTATTGATTACGATATGTAAAACGAGATTATTTCTTTTAGGAGAAATAGTCTCGTTTTTTTATGTTGTTTTATTAAAACCAGTATAAATACGCGTTATTTCGTTTTCATTTATTGCTACACTTGCTGGAAAATTAATTTAGTTAATTATGGTTTTCCGTAAAAAAGGAAATTATTAAATAATGAAATTTATCAAAATTCAAGATATAAACAAAAAAGCAAGCATTTTTACTGATTTCAATATTAAAATCGACTAAAAATTATAAAATCATATTTAAAATATTATATTTGAAATTAATAATTTTTTTATTACATTTTTTAAGATGTATCACATTATAGCATTCTAAAGAGCTATAATCAATAAAATGCACAACACCTATATTAATTAGTAATTGATTTAATTTTTTTTTAAATATATAAAATGAAATTTACTTATAACTCAAGAATAATTAGACATCTTGGATATGAACTTATAACGTCAGATGCAGTTGCATTGACAGAACTTATAAAAAACTCATACGATGCAAAAGCAGATACTGTATTAATTAATTACTTTGATAATATTGAAGCTATTAATCTTAATGATCTTGAGAGACCTATTAACACTATTATTAGTAATGAATTAGCCAACATAAAACCTTCAGGTATTCTTGTTATTGAAGATAACGGAAAGGGTATGAATCATAATACACTCACAAAAGGCTTTTTTGAAATTGGTTCAACTTTAAAATCTGTTGAAAAAGAGAAACAGAGCGATAGTGATGATACGATTATTTTAGGTGACAAAGGAATCGGGCGACTTGCTTCGCAAAGAATTTCACCAATTTTAATTGTAGAAACGTATGATCATGAAAAAAATGAAATAAACATTGTTAATGTTGAATGGTCTAAATTCTTTTCTGGTAAGGAGGACTATGATGCTCCCGAATATAAAATTGAAAATCAAAATATCAAACCTTATACAAGATTATGGCTATTAGGCAATGAAAACCAAAGTGTAGACTTTAATAAGTTTTTTGAAACAAAGGATTTATTTGAACCTACAGACATTTTTGGCAATAGTGGAAAAAAAATTAAAGAATACAATTCAATCAAAGAAGACCTAAATTCAGCATTAAGTTTTCTTTATTCCCCTTTTGAAAAAGAGAATTCAGTAGTCGATTTAAAAATAAAGGCAAATTCTGAGGAAGTTAAAATAGATTTTAGTCAAGAGGTGTTAAACGTTGCAGAAACTAAACACTCATTTGATACAGAAATTTTATTAGATGGAGATAAAAATCCTTTCGATTTGAAATTTAATTTAAGAATGGATATTAAACCTTGGTTTATTGAAAGGATACATCAAAATATATTAGGAGATGTTTTATTTAGAAGTTATAAACTAGATTCTAAAGGATACAAATTAATTCTTGATAAATATTTGGAACAGTATAAAAAAAACTTAAGTGATACATTTCTTTTGAGTGAAGTTTTTATAAAATGGAATAAGAAATACAATGATGAGCTTAGTCCCTTATTTAAAGATGCTTTAATAAAAATTGCACCCATTCAAGGGCAAGTCTATTCTTTCAAGCGTGACCAATCTTTAATGAGTATGGCTCGTAAATCTGCTCTAGATAATGGATATATTAATGACGCTACAAAAATAAACTATAGTATTCGTCCTTTTTTAGAATCCAATAATGGAATTAAGTTATATAGAAACTCATTTAGGATTGGGACTATTGGAAATAAAGATAATGATTGGCTTCAGTTGCAACAAAGAAGAACATCTGGTCAACAGTTTTTTAGGTTCGAGTTAGGTAACGTAGTTGGATACATTAAAATAAATGATAAAAAACAGCAATTCATATATGAGACAAGTTCAAGAGAACACTTAACAGATAATATTCATGTTGATTCTCTTCAAAAAGCATTAACCGAAATTCTCGAAATATTTTCACCAACTTTTAATAAAAGAGCTGTTGAATTGACAAAACATATTTTGGATATTGAAGGATTGATACCTGAGAATAGTGAAAAAGAAGTTCAAAAAGAAGTTGATAAATCTAAACAATTGTTAGAAGATGCTAAAAGAAATATACAACTTATAAGCGGTGCTTTTAAAACAATTAAAGATAAAATTGATTTAGATACTGATGAAAAAATTAATACCGTTAGAAATGTTTTAAAAAATTTAGAAGTTGTAACCGATAATTTTGAACAAAACGTTGACGATACTCAAAAATCGTTAGAAAGTGCTAATTTATTGCTTGCAATAACACGACAAGAACAGAATCGTGTAAAGACAGAAGCCTATAATAATTACAAATTAATGGCTAATGGTCTGGTTACAGAAGTTATAACTCATGAACTACATTCAATGCTGAGTACTTCTGATGAAGAAGAAAAGAAATATGATGAGCATATTAAAACAGTTCAAAATTATTTTCTTGATAATGAACTATATGAAATCAATAAAACCCATTTTAAACCTGTAAAAGATAAATTTGAACATCTTTACAACAGAATGGGAGACTTGAGTAAATTTTATTCATTCTTAGAAAAAACTTTTATCACCACCGAAGGTAATAGAATTTTACAACCAACTGAATTAAAAACAGAATTAGAAATTATTAGTGAACGTTTTTTATTCAGAACTAAAAGACACAATATTGATATTAAATTTGATAATATTTCAAATATTTGGGATGTACCAAAAGGTGCTTTGTTGCATGTTTTTTATAATTTAATTGATAACTCTATTTATTGGATAAAACAGCGACAATCGCTCGCAAAAACCATTCCTACATATGCAAAGGATGGAAAAGATGAAATTTTAATTAGAACTACGTCAACTAACACAATTGAATTTTTTGATAGTGGAACTGGTGTAATAGAAAAATATCAAGATATTTTATTTAATGAATTAGTTTCTGGCAAAGATAACGGACGTGGAATGGGATTATATATAGTAAGACAGTTCTTAAAATCGTTTGGGGGCGATATAAGATTGCTAGATTCAAAAAATGAGTATGGTAATCGCTATATTTTTGAAATAAGTTTAAACGATTATACAGAAGAAAATGAGTAAATTTAATCAATTAAGAAAGTCGCTAAAAGCTAATACAGTAGTAATTATTGAAAATGAATTCATGGTAATAGATGATTCTATAAAACTTCTGGCTTTTTATTGTTTAAGTGACCAAACTATTTCAGGTAAAATAAATGAAATCTTAGTAGAAAAAGATTTAACCGAAATTAAAGTTTTAATCGAAAATCTTAAGATTGAGTTTGAAAAATTAAAGCAAGATAAAAATTTAATAGAAAATATTCCCGCAATAGATAATTTTGAACATTATCTAGATAAGATTGGTGGGCAAAAAATCCTTAAAGATTTCAACTTAGAAAGATTTGATAAAATAATTCAATCCGATGATCTTAAATTTATTAAAAATACATTTTTAAAATATGGAGGTATAAATACATATCCTAAAGATCAGTATGATAATATAATTGCAGAAATTAATCAAATAGAAAATTCTGAAATTATATTTTATAACCAACTTCCTACTGTAGATGGACAAGAAGATTTTATTAAAGACATTAAAAAAAGTGTTGAACTAACTGAAAGTAACTTCTATCTTTGCTTAGTAGATAAAAGCCTTGGTCATGGTGAAGATTCTTCTGGTAAGGATTTTGCGCTAAACGACTTAACAGCACTGAACAAAGAACATAAACTTAATTCTGTTTGCTTTATTTATACAAGTAAACCTTCCGAAGTCATTCCTCCAACTGAATTAGCACATTATTATGCACAGGAAATTAAAAAAACTACACCCCCTAATTTTGATAATATTACTAAAGTTTTAGCTCAATCTGCTTATGCCACAGTTTTCGATAATATATATGAGAATTTCAAAGATAGTGCTATTATTTCATTGAATACTGTTTTGAAAAATCAAAAAAACATAAAACATATTGTTAAAGAATCCCATAGTGAAGGTATTCCTCCTTATGATTCAATAAAATATTGGTCTAATCTTTTATTACAAAGAACTTTTGAACAAAATGAAATCAATAATTATTCATATCTTGCTTCTTTATCTTCTTTTTTTAAAAATGATTTTTTAGATGATCATCCTAAAATTGCCGAAATTGATGAAGAAATTAGAAATTTAAATAATTATGAATTATTTGATGACAATGTTAATATCAAACATCTACCGATCGCACCTGGAGATATTTTTAAAATTAAAAATGATTATTACATTTTAATTGGCCAATTATGTGACACATTAATTAGAGGAAAAAAATTAAAAAGGAATTATTTAACAGGTGAGATGCTTAAAATAATAATTTCTGATAAAATAATAGATACAAAGCTAGAAGTAGAAATAAAGGAGAATATTAAAAAATTTAAGATCTCTAATTTCAACTTACAAGGCCGGATAAAAACATTAGAAATCGAAGTCTCAACAAATAATACATTTCTGATTGAATTTGAACCTCTAGACTTATGTTGTTTAAATAAAGATGGACTATCAAAAATTAATGTATCAAAAGATATTGAAGAGAACATTTTAAAGTTAATTCCTGATTATGCATATGAATATTTTGAAAAAATGAAAGTATTCTACAAAGAAAAAAATACTAATAAGCTAAGACAGTTATTAAAAAGTATTGATTTATACAATCCTCTTTTAATTTCAAAAATAGACTTTGAGAGAAAAGGAAAAATAATAAATTATGAAATTTCTAGAATCTCAAGATTAAAAGGGAGATACTATGATTCGCTTTATAATAATATCTTAAACAATAAAGGCAGGATAGATTTAAATTTGATTGATAACAGTAACGAAACTGCCAAACCTTACACTTTAAATTTTTCATTGCCCTGTACTGAAAAGCCAATAGAAATATTAAATTTTAATTTATGGTCATCAAAAGGACGTGAATATATAAATAAAAATGATTTAATAACCAATGTTACTCAATATTCTGAATTATTAAGTTTTTGTATTGATGATGAATTAAAAATTGAAAATAAAACTCAATATGAATTAATAATAGAGGAAAATATTATACACTTGCAATATAAATATCATTTAGGAGAAAGAAAGTATCATAGTAAACCCGTTTTTTCCTATGTCGATCTATTTGGAAAATCAAGCTTAGCAGATGACGATACTTTTACTTTATTAGAAACGGGTACTGTACATAATATCAAAAACGACAAAGGGCATCCAACTAGAATATTTAGTGCAAAAGAATTAGAAAAAGGGATCTGTTTCCATCAAGAAAAAACAATAGTTACGTTAATCAACGGGATTATAAAAAAAGAACTTAATGCAGAATAAAACATATAATATAATTTCACTGTTTTCAGGAGGAGGTTTTTTAGATTTAGGTTTTATTAATCAAGGCTTTCAAATTGAAGAAGCTCTTGAAATTGAACCTTATTTTATACATGCATACAACCACGGTATGACAACATACTTCAATAAGTCTGATAACCATTATATTAAGACCGATTTAATAAAACATAAAAATATTGAAAGACCTATAGATGTGTCTAATATATTTGAACAAAAAAGACTGAAGGATAACTATGAGGATATTACGGGTATTATTGGTGGACCGCCATGTCAGGACTATTCTGTAGGTGGTAAAAATGGTGGTATAGAAGGAGAAAGAGGTCGATTAATTTATAGTTATTTCAAAATAGTCCAAGATTTAAAACCTGGTTTCATGTTTTTTGAAAATGTTGAAGGTCTTTATAAAACTAAGAGACATCGGGAATCATTTGATGCATTCGTAGAAGACATAAAAAATGAAGGTTACTATGTCTATCATACTCTATTAAATGTATTAGAATATGGATATGCACAAGATAGATCTAGAATAGCGCTTGTTGCTTTTAAAAAAGAAATTATTGATACATTAATTCTAAATGGTTACGAATACAATACAGATAATCAACATTTAAAATTTAGTGGCGATGATAATTTAGTTTTTAAATGGCCTAAACCTCTCTTTGAAAACCCTAAAGCATTAGATTGGCCTAAGAGGTGGAATTTTGGAAGTAATAGAAGTATTGTTCAAAATGAAAATATTATAAGATTAACTGTTAAAAATGCTTTTGAAGGATTGAATTCTAAAACACCAAATCAAGATGAATATTTTCAGCCTAAGTCAACTAAATTTAAAACAGTTGAAGAAGGTAATACGGATAGAAAGTCTTTTAAGCGGCTTCATCGTTATAGATATAGTCCTACTGTGGCATATGGTAATAATGAGGTTCATTTACATCCAACAAAGGAAAGAAGATTAACAGTACGTGAAGGGTTGAGGCTTCAGACAGTTCCTGATGAATATATATTACCTAAATCAATGCCTTTAACTCCAAAATTCAAGCTCATAAGTAATGGTGTGCCAACTGCAAAGGCGGAATTAATTGCAAAAGAAATAAGAAACACTCTAAGTAATTATTACAAATGTGTTAAGTAGAGTATATTATTTATGCATCACATTGAATTATTAGGAACCAACAATAGCAATTTTAGAATCAAATTTATAAGTATACTAAAACATACAAGTATTTTTGATACAAAAACATTATCTTCTTTTTATGACGATTTATTTAATTCTAAAAAAGTAATCATTGAATTTAAAGAACTTAATTTAAATGCTTTAAATCATATTGTAATGGAACTTGCAGAATTAGAGATAAGAATTGGAGGGGCTTCATTTCATGAAGACGATGATTACAGCTTTGATGAATAATTCTAACAAAAAAAAAGAAACAGCACTAAACTGTCTCTTTTTTTTCTTTAATTAAACTTCCTACTCATTTTTCTTATGATCATGTTCTTTTAAAGGCGGATAATCTTTCTTTTTATCCGGCGTAACACGCCTTCTTTCATCTAATGTTCCATCTTCTTTTTTTGGTTTAGGACCAGGCATAATTGCTTCAATTGTTTTCATAAATTATTTTAAATTATTACTTTAGGATTCAGTGACGATCACTTCTTAAAAACAAATAACATGAATAAATCCAAATTTTATTTATGGAAAACCATAATTAGAAAAATATTATTAAAGACCTTCATTCTACTTTCCCTTCTACACCAACCATTATAAATATTTTTAATAACCCTAAAAAATTATTAATTTGATTTATAAACACCTTCCCCATACCTTTGCTTCATCAAAATCAAATAACTGATTTGAAATAATTAAAAACAACTTTAAAAAATAGAAATCATGAAATTTACAAGAAGAGCAAACGCAAACTGGAAAGGTACAGGAATGGAAGGAAAAGGAACCATTAGTACACAAAGTACAACACTTAACGAAGCACAATTATCTTTTAAAACCCGTTTTGAGCAAGGTGTTGGTACAAATCCTGAAGAATTAATCGCAGCGGCACATTCTGGCTGTTTTACCATGCAATTGAGCTTTTTACTTTCTGAAGCCGGTTTTGTTCCGGAAGATTTAGATACTGTAGCAAAGGTTACTTTCGAAGACGGAACTATCACGTTAATTCAATTAGAATTGACCGGAAAAGTACCTGGAATTTCTGCAGAAGATTTTCAACAAACGGCTCAAAAAGCAAAAGAAATTTGTCCAATCTCAAAATTGTTGAATACTGAAATTAGTTTATCGGTTACTTTGAATTAAATTTCAAAAATCAATTTCAATATCAAAAATCAATTTCAATAACAATAACAATATAAAAAATCAATAATAATTTCAGACAATCTAAAATCTGAACTCTAAAATCTAAAATTATGAAATCACAATTGAATCGTTATTTCTTGTTCGCCGCTTTGATCTTAAGTTTATTATTTACTGCTGTAAATGTTAATGCGCAGGCTAAAACTGTCGCTCCAAAAATTAAAAATGTAGTATTGGTTCACGGTGCTTTTGCAGACGGTTCTGGATACAGAGCGCTTTACGAAGTTTTGACTAAAAAAGGTTACAATGTAACTATCGTTCAAAATCCGTTAAGCTCTTTGGAAGATGATGTTACTGCAACAAACTTAGCGCTTGACAAACAAGATGGACCAACAGTTTTGGTTGGACATTCTTGGGGCGGAACTGTAATTACTGAAGCCGGAAATCACCCAAAAGTTGCGGCACTGGTTTACATCGCGGCTTTACAGCCTGATAACGGAGAAACTACTGTACAATGGCTTCAAACTGTGCCTCCTGCTCCGGAAAATGGTGTATTGCCTGTAGACGAAAAAGGAATTGTATATTACGATAAAGCGAAATACCACGCGGGTTTTGCTGCTGATATCAGCAAAGAACAAGCTGAATTTATGTACGCTTCGCAAGGTGCTTTTCACGCAAAAGGTTTCCTTACACCTGTTACAAAAGCAGCATGGAGAAACAAACCTTCTTACGGAATCGTAGCTACTGAAGACAAAAGTATCAATCCTGATATCGAACGCGCGATGTACAAACGTTCTAACACAAAAATTACAGAGATAAAAGGAAGCCACGTGGTTTTTATGTCTCAGCCGGTAAAAGTGGCTAATGTGATTATTGAGGCTTCTAATAATTAAATTCCAATTTTTTTAAATTTCAAATTCCAAACTGGGGTTTTAAATTGACGTAATCCAGGTCATTGCGAGGAACGAAGCAACCGCACTATCATTGTCGATTTAGCAAATGAGATTGCTTCGTTCCTCGCAAAGACATACATTAAGGTAAATAGAATAAATCCCAATAAATAAAATCCAAATTCCAAATCGCAACAGATTTGGAATTTGGATTTTTTTTATTGGGATTTTATTTTTGTTTACATAAACTTACTTACTGCTTTCACAAAATAAGGCGAATCATTCCAGCGGATTTTTCGATAAGCGAAGTCTTTTTTGAGGGAATCCGGAAGGCAATTCCAAATGGCTTCGTTCATTTTTTCCAGTAATAATTTCTTTGAGAATGAATCTGAAACTACCAAACTGATTTCCCTTACCGGAATGGGTTCTTTAAAGGGTTTAAAAAGTCCGCTTGCGGCTTCATTTAAAACAGAAAGTTGTGGAATAATCGCAAAACCCAATTGTGCGCGAACGAGGTTTTTTAAGGTTTCGATCGAACTGATATCGTAAGTAAACTGCTCTTTTATCTTGTCTGAATTTTTTAATCCACAAATGTCTAAAAGCTGTGCGTTGTAGCAAAATTCATGATGAAGCAACAATAATTCAGTTTTGTCTCCGGGCTGTAATTCATAAAAATCATTTTTTGCCATTGGATGCTGTTCGTTCAAATACGCTACAAAAGGCTCTTTAAAAATAGGATGTTCTATTAAATTCGCATTTCCTGTTGGCGTTGCCATAATCGCAACATCAATCGCACCGGTTTCTAAATCCTTCATCAATTGTCCCGTATTCGATTCCCGAATGATGAAACGTACTTTTGGCGTCGCTTCTCTCATCGCATTAATAAACAACGGAATCAGATACGGCGATAAAGTCGAAATAATACCAAGCTTCAGCTCTCCTTCCAAGAGATTTTTTTCGTTGACCACAAAATCGCGGATTTCATCGGCTTCACGAAGAATTTTTTTTGCTTTATTGATAATTTCAGTTCCGAGTAATGTTGGCGTAAGCGGCACTTTATTGCGATCAAAAATCTTGATTCCGATTTCTTCTTCCAGATTTTTTAACTGAATCGTAAGTCCGGGTTGCGTTACCATGCAAACTTCGGCGGCTCTTGCAAAATGGCGTTCTTCGTCTAAGGCTACGATATATTTTAATTGCTGAATGGTCATTGCTTATAATTTTATTTTATAAAGATATACAAATATCAATTTAAATTATAACATTGAAGGGTTTTACCGCAAAGTTCGCAAAGGTTACGCAAAGGGCGCTAAGTTTTTTTAATATAAGGCTTTGCTAAAGCATAAAGTTCGCAAAGCTGTATGAATAGCTTTGCGAACTTTGCGTAAATCCTTGTGTGCTTTGCGGTTAAATTCAAAAGCTAAAAATCTCAAAGTCCAATCTTTCCTTCCGCCCAATACGGCTGGGTATAAATTTTTTTATTTGATATTCCTTTTTCCTTCAAAGCCTTTCTAAAAGCCTGAATTGATTTTGCATTTCCAAGTAAATAAAATTGTCCGTTTTGCCACAAATTCCAAATTTCAGGATCTAATTTATGGAGTGATTGTATGGCAAATTCTGCCTTATTGATCGATTTAGGAACTACGTCTACAACAAGTCCCAATTTTGCAGGCACTTCTATAGATGTTTTATCTAATTCTAATATGCCCAAATAGTTATTTTCGGTACTATTAATTTCGTCTTTCATACTTTTAAAAACGCTGATACAGGTTTCATCTCCAAAAAAGAAATGATATTTTGCTGTTGCATCATACACGTTAAAACCTCTGGGCAAGCCAACTGTGATAATATCATTTGGTTTCAGGTTTTTGATGCATTCACTTCCCGGACCGTTGTTATGAATGTGAAAAATGACTTCGAATGTTCCAGTTTGGCTGTTCCATTTACTGGGCGTGTAATTGCGATAATTGGTTTCATCAATCCTGATGACGATTGCTTGTCCTAATTTGAATTTTACATGAGGAAAAACACCTTTAAACGTTACTTTTTTTATATTCGAACTTAGCATTTCTGCATCTGTAACGCTTACTTTGCAGATTTTATTACTAAAGGCCAATTCCATAAAATCGCCAATAATTTTGGGCATAGAATTCATATTGTGCTGGTTTTAAATTTCAATTCAAAATTGAAACTAAAACCCTAAAAAGCATTGAATAACAAATGGAGATGATTGGACTATTCACGGAATTTTTTTCGAAAAGCTAACGGTGTTTCTTTGGTGATTTTTTTGAATAATCTCGAAAAATAAGTATGATCTTCAAATCCCAAAGCAAATGCTATTTCTTTTACTTCATTATCGGTGTAATAAAGTAGTCTTTGCGCCTCTGTAATCATGGCGTTTTGCAGCCAATAGGTAACGGATTTTCCTGTTGAAGCGTTTACACAATCATTTAAGTGTGATGTGGTAATGTTTAATTTCTTCGCAAAATAAGACGGACTTTTTAAAAAACTGTGTTGGGAAAGCAATTTCTTGAAATTGGCATAAATTATTGCTGATTGGTTTTTTAATTCCTTTACCTGAGTTTTTGAGCCGGAATATAGTGTCGCTAAATTATAAACCAAGGCGTTAAAAAGACCGTTAATAATTTGTGTTCTATTTGGATTAGAACCTTTAAACGAAAGGTGCAGTAAATAAATCGTGTCTAAAAATTCTTGTTGATATGCAGGATCTATTGTGGTAAGCTGTTCTGAAATTTTTAAATTTTGAAAAATCTCAATGCAGTTATTGGGAATAAGAAATGGTGCTACGCCAATATAGTATCCAGCTGCATCTGGTGAACCATCTTGTCCGTGATGAATTTGAAGCGGTTTAATCATCATGACCTCATTAGGATTTATTTCAATATCAATCATATCACATTTCAGTACAGCCAGCCCTTTTGCAAGTACAAAAAATATAAAAAAATCATCTCGATGCGCCTCTAATTTGTCATCAAAATTGGCTAAGTCTTCAGCACGATGATAAGCGATAAAAATACCGCCAACTGCTTCGGGACTTTGATTGTATATTGGGATTTTTTTCAAGGACTTTTTTATTGCTTTTTAAAAATAACTAATTCCACTCATCCACTTTTACTCTTTAATCTTTACTCTTTATTCTTTATTCTTTACTCTTTACTCTTTATTCTTTATTCTTTATTCTTTATTCTTTATTCTTTACTCTTTACTCTTTACTCTTTACTCTTTATTCTTTACTCATCAATTGCAAAGCCCGCTGCAAAAAACTTTGACGCAGTATTTTATTTTCAGCCTCATTAATCGCCTGAAGTAAATTATTCTGATTGTCTGCAATGTCACTCAAAATCGTTGTCATAATTGCCCAAACGGGTTTCATTTTTTCGATAAGCTCCTGCCCTTTTGGTGTTAATTGAAGTAATCTTTTGCGTTCGTCGATTTTGTCTTTTTTAGATTTAATGAGTTTCTGTTTTTCAAGTTCTTTCAATAAACTAATGGTCGACGGATGCGTGTAACCAATTTCGTTGGCAATTTCAACAACGCTCAAAACTTCTTTGTGATATAATGTATAAATTACAGGAAACCATTTGGGTTCAAAGTCAATTCCGTATTCTTTATAAAGCAAGGCACCGTCTTTGCGCAATTGCTCGCTCAAACGCTGTAATCTTGTGGAAAGGGCTAAAATTCCTGATTCATCTATTATATTCATTCTTCTTATTTTAAAGGTAAATGACGGAAAACATGGTCCGGCTTCATTAACGGAAATTTCTCCGGAAGCAATTCTTGTTCGATGGCAACAAAATGATTTCGCTCATAAAAACGCAAAGCAGCTTCTAATTTCGAAATGGTTCCCAAATATATAGCATCAATTCCGTTTTCTCTAGCATATTGAATTAAAGTCTCTAATAATTTTTGGGCAATCGAGAACTCTTTTCCACGATATTCTTTTTTTACAAACATTTTTCTGATGGCAGCTTCTTTTTCATCAAACTTAATCAAAGCAATGGTTCCCACCAATTCATCATTTACAAAAGCACCCCAAAAACCTCCGCCACCGCCATAATAAAAGTCTTTTATATTTAATAAATCCGGCTGGTCTTCTATTGTAATAGGAACATTAAATTCTTTCTGCTGAATGGTTAATATTAAATCTATAGTAGCTTCTGAATATTCATTTTCGATTGGAATAATTAACGGTTTCATATTTTTCTGTTTTTATAATACAAAACTACGTAGTTAACTACATAAAAACAAATTTTACTTAAAAAAAGTTAGAAGTTAAGTGTGAGACGTTAGAAGTTCTTCCGAAATAAGCTTCAAACTTTTAACTTCTAACAAATAACTTCTAACTCCAAGTAATTTAAATAGTGGGAATTGTTCCTCCATCAATAACATATTCTGTTCCGGTGAGATAACCCGCTCTTGGTGAAACTAAAAAGCCTACCAATTCGGCTACTTCTTCCGGTTGTGATGGTCTTCCAAACGGAATTCCGCCCAAAGAATTCATGACACTTTGAGTTGCTTCTTCAATGGTACTTTTGGCACTTTCGGCAATTCGTTCCATCATTCTGGTAGACGCTGTTGTCATAATCCAGCCTGGAGAAACGGTTAATACGCGAACTCCTTTTAAAGAAACTTCTTTGGATAATCCTTTGCTGTAATTGATTAATCCGGCTTTTGCCGCTGCGTAAGGTAAGGTCGAATCAAACAAAGGCAATTTGCCTTGTATAGAAGCAATGTGAATAATCACGCCGGATTTTTGCGCTAACATCACAGGTAAAAAACCTCTGTCTAAACGAACGGGAGCCAGTAAATTGGACTGAATCGTGTTTTCCCAATCTTCATCATTCAAAACAGAAAATCCGCCGCCAGGAGTTTCTGAACCGCCAAGATTGTTAATTAAAATATCAATCTTTTTGTGCGTTTTTAAAACTTCTTCAATTACTTTTTGAGTCCCTTCGGCTTTGCTGAGATCGGCTGCGATGAAATGGAAATCTTTGTTATGATCTTCATCCCCAGGTTTGTTTCTTGCGCTTATAATCACGGTTGCTCCCGCTTTTAGTAATCTTTCGGCAATGGCTTTTCCGGCTCCTTTTGTTCCTCCGGTTACTAATGCAATTTTGCCCGATAATTCGTTTTCGAAGTTAAATGTATCTCTCATGTCGCTTTTATTTTTTACAAAATTCTGACATATAGACGATTACCACAAGTACGGTAAATCGAATTGCATAGTGATAATTTTATCCCTATTGTGTTCTTTAAGAATATTAGGCTAAATTTGTAGTATGCAGCCAAGAAAAATTCCACTCAACCTTAATTGCGGACTCGACCTTATTGCCGAAGTACTTTACGGCAAGTGGAAAATACGTTTGTTATGGTTTATTAACGAAGGACATAAAAGACCCAGCGAACTTCAGCGTAAAATTCCGGATGCTTCGAGACGCGTACTTCATATTCAATTGAATGAACTGGAGAAACACGAGCTAATTTCGAAAGTTATTTATCCGGTAGTTCCGCCAAAAGTCGAATACAACCTTACTGAATTTGGAAAAACCTTGATTCCTGTTATTTCTGTTTTGGGAAACTGGGGTGATAAAAATGAAGAAAGATTGCGTTCACTTATTACAAAAAACACCTAATTCTCTATTATTAAAATGGAAAACCGAGACCATGAATATTACATGAACAAATGCATTGAACTTGCAAAAGTAGCCAAAAGTAATGGCGACAGTCCGGTTGGTTCTCTTTTGGTGCTAAATGGTGCAATTGTTGGTGAAGGTATTGAAGGCGGAAAAACATTTAAGGACATTACTTTTCATTCAGAAATTGAGGCTGTTCGAAATGCCAGAGCGTTTCTTCAAACGCATGACCTTTCTGATTGTATTATGTACACGACACACGAACCTTGTATTATGTGTTCATATGTACTTAGGCATCATCAAATTAATACGATTATTATTGGTTTAGCTTCGGGAGATATTGGTGGTTTTAGTTCGCAATATCCTTTACTCAAAGATGAAACTATTAAAAAATGGAAAAAACCGCCAACGCTTGTTTTTGGAATTCTGGAAGAAGAATGTAAACAATTGTCTTTGTGATTCCTGGCTATTATTTTCTATAGTTGTAATGTATATTTTTTATCATTTGACTTACAATATTATTTTGAAATTATATTTCACCAGTCATCAGAATATTTTCTTTTACACCTTTATTTTTTAGCATTCTAAAGTGAGAACGCACTGCATGGTAAAAAGGATAAGAAGTATAAGGAAGATCATATTCCTGAGCATAGCGCCTTATAATTGGCGTAATATAAGGATAATACGTATGACCAACTCCGGGGAAAAGATGATGTGCAACATGATGTGTGAATCCGCCGTATAAAAAATTAGCCAGTTTACTATCTGTACTAAAATCCTTGGTTACAATCATTTGATGCAAGGCCCAGCTCGCGGATAGATTCCCTTCCTCATCTGTTACGGGAAAATGGGCATCTTCGTCAACATGTGTAGACACGAGTGCTACAACTCCCAACATGCTCCCGCATAAATGCATGGCAAACCAGGCGCCTAAAACAACGTACCACGGCTGATTTAAAACCATCATGGGAATAAAAAGCAAATAGATAAGATTGAATGCTTTTGCTGCGAATAATTTATAAATTTCTTTTTTCGGAATTTGATCCACTACTTTTTTTACATAATTGTCTTTCTTTCCAAAAAAGTCTTTAAAATCGCGAATATAAATCCAATTCAGGCTATACAACGGATAAATAAACCACATATAAATATGCTGATATTTATGGTAATTAAAAAGCGGACTGTTGGGGAAAATCCTGATGATGTCACTTTGCTTTATATCAATATCCCAATCGGGAACGTTAGGATAAGCATGGTGAAGGCCAACATGACGGCGTATCCAAAGCCAGTGATTACTGCCAAAAAGTTCTAATGCATAGGTAAACCATTCGTTGTGTTTTGGTTTTTTAAATAGTGCTCCATGCGCCGCATCATGAAATGCATTGATAAAAAGTACAATCATGTTGATACCGCACAAAATATAAAAACTATAAAGCAAAGGCGTGCTGTTACCAAATAAAAGAATACAGGCATAAAATAAAAAAAAGAGTACTAAAAGTCCAATAGACTTAATGATATTCAATTGGTACAAAAATGAATTTTTTAAAACTGTTTCTCTCACTTCTCGTTGCAACATTTTAAAAAAATCATCAGTACCAGGTTTTAGATAAACCGGGCGTTTTAATTTTTCCATAATGGTTATTGGCTAGAAATTCTTATATCAAATTTAAAAAAAATATAAAAGACAATTATAAAATCCAACCAATTTTAACGTTGAATTTCATTCATAAAAAACTAAATATTAACTTATTATGGATGTTTTTAGATTTTTAAAAATCCGGTTTTATTTCTTCTAAAAAAAATATCCTTTGATTACTATCCGCTCAAATTAAAAGAAAACTTCACGCATAGTTTTATAGAATATTATTTTGTTCTTATAAAAACTCTATTTATAAAAATGAAATTCTAAAAATAACTTTAGTAGTAAAAAAAATGTTAATTTTGATTGCCCCTTTACCAAAATCTACTAAAAATAACTTATGAAAAAAAATTTACATCTTAGATTAAATCAGATGAAAAAATTAAAGCCTCTATTCATTTATGCTTTCTTTTTACTGATTTCATGGCAGGCAAATTGCCAGTACATTACAGAAACCCTCGCTCCTACAGCGGTTATTAAAGAAGGTTTGTCATTAGAACAATCTCCAGACGGACGAATTTTTATTGCCGAAAGAGGCGGAATTGTCAAAGTTTTTCAAAACAATGCCGTTTCAACCGTTTTTACCGTTACTACTGTTACAGATGCTGAACAAGGACTTCTTGGACTTACACTGCATCCTGATTTTGCTACAAACGGTTACATTTATGTTTTTTATTCGATCGATGACGCAGGTGTGATCAGACACCGAATTGAAAGAATACAAATCAACGCTGCCAATCAGGTTTTGGGCAGACAGGAAATTTTATTATTAGAACCTATTGGAGGAGGATTTCATAACGGTGGAGATTTAAAATTCTTTAACGGATTTCTCTATGTAACCGTTGGAGACAGTCAGCAAAATACAAACTCGCAGGATTTAGATACTTATAAAGGAAAAATTTTACGTTTGACAGAAAATGGATTACCTGCGCCCGGAAATCCTTTTTACGGAAGCGGTTCTGTACAAAGACAAAGCATCTGGGTTTACGGTTTTAGAAATCCGTGGCGATTGGTGCCAAATACAAAAGCCAATAAATTATTTGTTTTGGATGTTGGAACTTCGTGGGAAGAAATAAACGAAATCAGCAATCCTACGATTCGCAATTATGCTTGGGGACATCCGCAGGGAGGCGACGGAAAACAGGACGAAACCAATTTGTTTACTAACCCGATTTTTACATACGCAACAGGAAGTATTGGTAATGCATTAACAAACGGACTTTTATACAACCCAACAACGCCTCGTTATCCAAATCTTGCAGGCAAATTTATCATTAAGGATTTTGTTCGAAATGCCATTCGTTCTTTTGATCCTAATGATGTTGATCCTGTTTCTACCGAGTTTTACGAAGCACCGCAACAGCAGGCACTTGGAATGATGCTAGGCAACGACGGTTATATTTATTACTGCGCTTACGGAAACAACGGTTCGTTAATCAAATTAGATTATATCGAAACGGCAGCACCAACTATTGTCAATCATCCGCAATCACAAACTATAATGGCCACAAAACCGGTTACTTTTCAGGTAACGGCAAGCGGTGTTGGGCAAACTTATCAATGGCAATTTAATAATGTAAACATTAACGGAGCAACGGCTGCCAGTTATACTATTGCAAGCGTAACCAATGCAAATGCAGGACAATACAAAGTTATTGTAACCAATACGGCAGGAAACGTAACGAGTAATCCGGCAACACTTACGGTAACACCGTTTAGTAATTCGCCTACGGTTGATTTAAAATTCCCGTTAGCGACTTTAAAATGGAATGCTGATGATGTGGTTAATTTTGAAGCTACAGCCACCGATATTGAAGACGGAGAATTGCCTGCCAGCGCATTTTCATGGAGTATGGATCTTTTTCATGAAGATATTCCGGGAGCCGGACATTCGCATCCAGGTGCCAGCCCGCAAGGTGTAAAATCGGGAACTTTTGTGGCATCCAATCAAGGTGAAAAAACACCAAACGTTTGGTACCGTTTTACCGTAAAAGTAACCGACAGCAATGGTTTGACTGCAACAAAATTCGTAGACATCAAACCCAATTTAGTAGATGTGACCGTGACAAGTGCACCGGCTTTGCTTAATTTAGAATTCAATCAAAAACCGGTAACTGCACCTTCAACCAAACAAGTTGTGGCCAATGCAAAACTGCAAACGCTAAATGCGCCAACTCCGCAATATGTTGGTAATATTCGATATGATTTTGATCATTGGAGCCAGGGCGGAACTGTAAACCAAACTTTTCAGGCCCCTGCAACAGGAACTATAACGTACACAGCATTTTATACAGAAACAACACTTGCTTCAGCCCCTTATCAGGGATTAATTTCTCAGATTCCAGGGCTTATTGAAGCTGAAAATTACGACATCGGTCCTTCTGCTTTTTTTGACAGTAATGGCGGTGGAGACACCCCTTACAGAGCCGGCGACGGCGTAGGAACAGAAGCATGTAATGAAGGCGGATTTAATATCTCTTACGTAGCTAAAAATGAATGGCTTAAATACACATCAAAAGTAAATACTACAGGCAATTATGATATAAAAGTACGAGTTGCAACTCCGTACAATAACAAAGCGATTCATATTGAAGTTGATGGCGTCAATGTAACGGGCCGATTTGCAGTTCCTAATACAACCGGATTCCAGGCCTGGCAAACGGTAACGATACCAAATATCCCGTTAACACAAGGCGTTCATATAATCATACTTTGGTTTGATGAAGCCGATGTCAATGTCAATAAAATGGAGTTTTCGCTATCTGGGAATGCAACAACGCCAGTAGCAGATTATGAGGTTAATCCGCAAATGGGATGCATCAATACTGCGGTTACTTTTACCACGGTTTCGATTGGCACAGTTGATACTTATCTTTGGAATTTTGGTCAAGATGCGACACCTGCAACTGCAACAGGAGTTGGTCCGCATACAGTATTATACGGAACAGAGGGCGATAAAACGGTTTCGCTAACTGTAACCAATACGGCAGGAACGAACAAAAAAGAGAGTATTTATATGGTTCATAGTTGTACTCTTGATGTTGATTTCCCATCTCAGAATTCCAATAAATTAATTGTTTTCCCAAATCCCTCTACCGGAATTTACAATCTTTCAAAAGAAACAGAATGGAAAATTTATTCTCCTTTAGGAAGTATAGTAAAAGAAGGAAAAGGAAACCTGATTAATATCTCTGATCAGGCTTCGGGAGTTTATTTCATTAAAGAAAATGCAACAGGCAAAGCAATTCATATTGTAAAACAGTAGCTTTAACATAAATTTAATCAGCCACGAATTCACGAATTAAAATCAATTAAATTCATGAATTCGTGGCTATTTTTTTTTAACATTTTTGATGTGATTTCTCAACTGAAAAAACAGAATTTAATATCTTTACTACATGATAGAAATAGGAATAGACAGTTTTGCTTCGGCAATGTATGGCGACAATAATACGCTTAGTAGTGTTGATGCTATGGAGCAATTGCTTCAAAGAATTGAGCTTGCCGATCAGGTGGGCCTTGATGTTTTTGGAATTGGAGAACATCATAAAAAAGAATTTTTAGATTCGGCTACAGCTGTCATCTTGAGTGCGGCGGCAGCACGAACAAAAAATATACGTCTGGCAAGTGCTGTAAGTGTTTTAAGCGCTGCAGATCCGGTGAGGGTTTATCAGGAATTTGCTACTTTAGATTTAGTTTCAAAAGGAAGAGCTGAAATCGTCGTGGGCCGCGGATCTTCTATTGAAGCTTATCCCCTTTTCGGATTTAATCTAAATGATTATGATGCTCTTTTTAAAGAGAAATTAGAGTTGTTATTACAAATTCGTGACAATGAATTTGTAAGCTGGTCAGGAAAATTTCGTCCGGCAATAAATAACCTGCCCGTTTACCCGAGAGCCTTACAGGAAAAATTACCAATATGGCTTGGCGTTGGCGGAACTCCGGAATCTTTTGTACGTGCAGGATCGCTTGGTTTGCCTTTAATGGTGGCCGTTATTGGCGGACAAACGTATCGTTTTCGCCCGTTGATCGATTTATATCGCGAAGCAGGAAAAGCAGTCGGCTATAAACCAGAGGAATTAAAAGTAGGTTTGCATTCTCCGGGTTACGTTTCGGGATCTACCGAAAAAGCAATCGAAGAATATTATCCGGGTTATGCCGAACTTTGGACAAAATTAGGACTGGAACGTGGCTGGCCGCCTGTAACAAAAGACAAATTTGATGGTTTGATTGACGATAAAGGTGTTTTAGTTGTGGGAAGTCCGGAACGTGTGGCTGAGAAAATTTTGGGGCATAGTGAATCTTTGGGAGGAATTTCGAGATTTACATTTCAAATGGATAATGCGGGACTTACGCATAAACAATTAATGAACTCGATAGAATTTATTGGTACAAAAGTTATTCCTTTGCTTCGTAAAGGGTAGAGTTTTTTTACCGCAAGGAGCGCAAAGATTTTACGCAAGGTTCGCAAAGCTGTTTATGTTTAATCTCGCAAAGACGCAAAGAAAAATAAACTTTGCGTCTTTGCGAGAAATAATTAGCGAACCTTGCGTAAAATCTTTGCGAACTTTGCGGTTAAGCCATTACGAGCTGTTATTCCTCATACATTTCCATCCATAAACGCGTTTCTTCCAAATCGAGTTCTTTTTCTATTTTTCTAAAAATTTCCTCGTTTACAGAACCCGATTTATGCATTGTTTCCAGTTTTGCCCGTTCTACATTCAGCAAATCGATTTGCAATTTGGTAAAATCGTTGAAGATCTGCCCTCCCATTACATTTCCTTTTCCGAAGAAATTCGCCGGAAGTTCTGTTTTTTGCAGGCGATTAAATTTCACTTCGTATTTACTCTTGATATTATGCAGCAAATCATCATTCAATAAAGAAAAATTATCTTCGATGTGCGTAATAGTTTGTGAAACAATACTATTACGAATTTCATATTCTTCGGCTAAAATAGAATAACGCTCAATTTTTAATTTTTTAATTACCCACGGAAGTGTCAATCCCTGAATCACCAAAGTGGAAAGTATCACACAAAAAACCAGATAAATAATCAGGTTCCGCAACGGAAATACTTCTGTATCGTTATTAATCGTTAATGGCAAAGCCAATGCAGCCGCCATGGATACAACTCCACGCATTCCGGACCAACCGAAAATAATCATATTGCGATAATCGAATTCTTCTTTCTCCCTAATTTTTTTACTGAGAAATCTTGGAACCAACGTTGCCGGAACCACCCATAAAAATCGGACTAAAATAACCACAGCACTTACAGAAGCTCCCCAAATAAACAATGACAGACCAGAATAATCACCAATTCCCGAAATAATCTGACGCAACTGAAGTCCGATTAAAATGAAGATTAATCCGTTTAGAATATTCGTAAGTACGCTCCAGATTGTATTGGTCATAATACGGCTTTCGTGCGTAAAAATAGTTCCTGATCTGGCCGAAAGAAACAAACCGGTAGTTACAACCGCCAAAACACCCGAACATTCAAAATGTTCTGCTATTAAATAAGAAGCAAAAGGCGTTAAAAGTGTTAATGTAGCCTCGATAACATCGTCGCACACAAACTTTTTATGAATAATACTCATGGCATAACCTACAACCAAACCAATGGCAATTCCTAATGTCGACATGATAAAGAAATTCAATCCCGCCTGCCAAAGCACAAAATTCCCCGCTGTAATGGCTGCAAGTGCATATTTGTAAGCTACAAGTCCGCTTGCATCATTCAGCAGACTTTCGCCTTCTAAGATCGCAATAAGGCGTGGATGCAAGCCTAATCCTTTTGTTATGGCTGTCGCCGAAACAGCATCAGGAGGTGAAACAATGGCACCCAGCAAAAAAGCCAACGGCCAGGAAATATCATCAATAAGATAATGTACGGCGACTGCAACAGAAACTGTTGTAAAAAGAACCAATCCAACAGCCGCAAGTGTTATGGGACGAATGGTTTGTTTAAACTCAGACCAGCTTGTATACCACGCAGCATGGTACAAAAGCGGTGGTAAAAATATAATAAAAACGACTTCGGGATTTAATGCAATGACCGGAAGCCCGGGAATAATACTAATTGTAACACCACAAAGTACAAGCACAATAGGAACCGGGAAATTATACCTTTTACTTAAAAGACTCAGGAACGCTACCCCGAATAACAACATGATGATTACTGTGATATTCTCCATTTTCTAGATTTACTTTCTTCTGATTTTATATTTGTTTTGAAGAGTACGAATATAATATTTTACAAAAGAACCGCAAATGAAAACTTTGTGCGTATTAAACCAAGCAGGTTTAAAAACCAGTCCGGTTTTGGAAAAATAACAAAATAACCAAACAAAAAAACGCCTCAATTACTGAGGCGTTTTCTTTAACAATTTTTAATTAATGTAAACTATTATTTCCATCCACCGCCTAAGGCACGGTATAAATTAACCAAAGCTTGTAATCTTTGCAAATTATCGTTTATACCGCTCAATTGTGCCGATAAAAGGTTTTGTTCTGATGTTAAAACATCAGTATAATTTGTCGCTGAACTGTACTCTAAAAGCTGTTGTGTAAAATCAACGGCTTTTTCTAATGATTCAATTTGTTTTTGTCTCGAATCTTCTTTTTCAACCGCCATTTGGTACGAATACATCGCATTCGAAACCTCCTGTCCTGCAACCAAAAGACTCTGCTGGAAACTATTTAAGGCTTGTAATTGTTGTGATTGCGCCGTTGTTAATCTCGCTTTGTTTAATCCCTGATTAAAAAGTGGTTGTGTTAATCCTCCAATTATCGAATAAAAAATAGAATTATCGAAGAAGTTTTTTAACTCTAAATTCGAAAACCCACCACTGGCCGTAAGCGTCAAACTTGGATAAAAATAGGTTCTGGCCAAATTTGTATTTTCAAAAGCAACTCTGAAATTAAACTCTGCCTGACGAACATCTGGACGATTTTGCAATAATTGAGACGGTAAACCTATCGCCAGATTATCAGGAGTTTGCTGTTCTCCTAAAACACCTCTTTCGATTGGTCCCGGAGCTTGTCCTAATAAAATATTCAAAGCATTTTCGGTTTCACGAATGCTTTGTTTAATATCCGGAATCAATACTTCGGCAGCATAACGATTGGCTTCACTTTGTACCACGGCAGCACCAGTAACAATTGCACCTTCTTTTAAGGCTTTGATTGTTTCTACGTTTTTAACACGGGCTTCTAAAGTTTGCTGTGTAATTTCAAGTGATTTATCATAAGACAACAATAAAAAATAATTGTTGGCAATATCAGCAATCAATTGGGTTTGAACCGCTTGTTTTGCAGCGTCTGTAGCAAGATAAGTGGCCAAAGCTGCTCTTTTAGTACTGCTTAGTTTTCCCCAGATATCTGCTTCCCACGACGTACTTAAACCTAATTTATAAGTTGTGGTTAACGTATTAATATTGATTCCTGCCGGAAAGTTAAGTCCTGCTTCTGATTGTTTGGTGCGTGTTACATTGGCATCCAGATTTAAATTTGGATAATAAGCCAATTTGCTTTGGCGCAAACTCGCACGCGCCTGAACAATGTTTTCAATGGCATTTTTTAAATTCAGGTTCTGATCAAGGCCTTTCTGAATTAAGGCACTCAATTTTGCATCTTTAAAAACACTTTGCCAAGGCATATTCGCCAGATTTGTAGAATCGGCAGCGGCCTGATCACGAAACAGCTTATCTGTAGAAAGTGTCGTGGGACGTTCGTATTTTTTGGTAACGCAGGCACTTAAAAGTGCGGCTGCGATTACCATTAAAATATATTTATTTGAACTATGAGTCATTTTTTGTCTTTTAAATTACTACTCTTTATGAGCTTCTATCAATTGAACTTCTTCATCATCATCTTCATCGTATCCCTCTTTTGCAGGTCCGCTCACTTTTTCCTGTAAAGTCTGGAAAATGATAAACAATACCGGAATTACGAATACTCCCAAAATGGTTCCGATTAACATACCTCCAACAGCTCCCGTACCAATCGATTTGTTACCAACAGCTCCGGCTCCTGAAGCAAACATTAAAGGCACAAGTCCTAAAATAAAAGCAAAAGAGGTCATTAAAATCGGTCGCAAACGCGCTACAGCTCCTTCAATAGCAGACTGAACAATTGGCAATCCTTTTCTTCTTCTGTCCAAAGCAAATTCGACAATTAAAATACCGTTCTTCGCCAGTAATCCAATCAGCATGATTAAGGAAATCTGCAAATAAATATTACTGTTTAATTTGAATATAATCGAGAACAAATAAGCTCCAGCCAATCCAAACGGAATGGAGAACAATACAGCAAAAGGCAAAATATAACTCTCATATTGAGCACTTAACAAGAAGTAAACAAATACAAGACATAATATAAAGATGAAAATAGTTTCACTTCCTGATGCTAACTCCTCACGCGTTAAACCTGAAAATTCATATCCATAACCTGCAGGTAAATTTTCGGCCGCTACTTCCTGAATCGCTTTAATGGCATCTCCTGAACTAAAGCCCGGATTTGGTGCTCCTGTAATAGAAATCGACGTAAACAAGTTAAATCTTGAAATAGATTCCGGACCAAAAACCCTTGTCATTTTTACAAATTCTGTTATAGGTGCCATGTTTCCTGAAGCGTTTCTAACAAAAATTTTATTCAGTCCTTCTGTATTAGTTCTAAATTCTGGCGATGCCTGAATCATAACACGGTATTGTTTCCCGAATTTATTAAAATTCGAAGCGTACAAACCTCCATAATACCCTTGCATTGTAGACAAAATTGTATTGATTGGAACTCCTGCATCTTTGGCTTTTGCCAAATTTATATCCATCATATATTGAGGAAAACCAGGATTAAATGGCGTTGTAGCATATTGTATTTCAGGACGTTTTGATAATTTCTCCAGAAAATCAACATTCACTTTATAGAATTCGGCCGTTGTATGGCCTCCTTTATCCTGAAGCTGAAACTCGAATCCACCACTTTGCCCGAATCCCTGAATGGTTGGCGGTGAAATAAAGAAAATATTAGCTTCGCGAATACCGCTTGTTTTGGCAAAAAGCTGACCAATAACGTCATTTACACTTAATTCACGTTTGTCCCAGGTTTCCAGTTTCACGATAACCATACTGTAAGCACTACCTGCTCCGGCCGTAAAGTTTTGCCCCACAATACGAAGCGTATTTTTAACTCCCGGAATAGTCTTAGCAATACTGTCAACTCTTTTGGCAATAACATCAGAACGTTCCATAGAAGCCGATGGCGGTAAACTAATGTTAGCAAAAACAGTTCCCTGATCTTCCGCCGGAACGAAAGCAGACGGCGTGGTTTTCATCATATAAAATAAAGCTGCACCGGCAATTAAGATCGACGCCAATACAATCCATTTTTTTACAGAAAGGAAACTTACCGAACGTTTGTATCGCTCTGTTACATTATCAAATGCCACGTTAAACGCGGTATAAAAACGCTGAATAAAACTTTTATGTTTGTGATCGTCTGCATGTGGTTTCAATAATAAAGCACATAAAGCCGGGCTTAATGTCAAGGCATTAATCGCCGAAAGAATAATCGCAACGGCTAACGTAATACCAAATTGTTTGTAGAAAACTCCCGTAGATCCTGTAATAAAGGTAACCGGAATAAATACCGCCGCCATTACTAATGTAATCGAAATAATCGCTCCAGAAATTTCATCCATCGCATCGATTGTAGCTTTCTTAGCCGATTTGTAACCGTGATCGAGTTTGGCATGCACCGCCTCGACGACCACAATGGCATCATCGACCACAATACCAATGGCAAGAACCATCGCAAAAAGCGTCAATAAATTAATCGTAAATCCAAATAAATTCAGGAAGAAAAAGGTTCCTACAATCGCAACCGGAACCGCAATGGCCGGGATTAACGTCGACCTGAAATCCTGAAGGAAGATAAAAACCACAATAAAAACCAGAATAAAAGCTTCAACCAAAGTATGAATTACTTTTTCGATAGAAGCATCCAGATTTTCGTTAACATCCACAAGAAGCGTATATTTTACTCCTTTTGGGAAATTTTTTGCTGCCTCTTCAATCAGTTTTTTAGAGTTGTTAATTACGTCACGGGCATTAGAACCAGGCGTTTGGCTAATTGCCATCGCTGCAGATTCTACACCGTTTGTTTTAATTGTTGACGAATAGCTCAAAGATCCTAATTCTACTTTTGCTACATCTTTCAATCGTAAAACTTGTCCGTTTCCAACAGATTTTATAACGATATCTCCAAATTCCTGAGCACTTGTTAAACGTCCTTTGTATTTAATTACGTATTGAAAAGCCTGATTTCCGTTTTCACCAAATTTACCCGGCGCAGCTTCGATATTTTGTTCTGCCAAAGCAGCCGAAATATCACTTGGAATCAGTTTGTATTGCTGCATGATATCCGGTTTTAGCCAAATTCTCATCGAGTAATCTTTGGCACCAAAAACGGTTACATCTCCTACCCCAACAACACGCTGAATTTGAGGAACAAGATTAATCTTAGCATAATTTTGAAGGAAAGTCTGATCATAGGCTTTATCATCGCTATATAGCGAGAATATCAACAAGTTACTACTCTGGCTTTTCGTAACTGTTACACCGGCCTGAGTTACCTCTACAGGTAATAAACTTGTAGCTCTGGAAACCCTGTTTTGCACGTTTACCGCAGCCAAATCGGGATTTGTTCCTACTTTAAAGAATATTTTTATGGATGCATTACCGTCATTTGTTGCTGTAGAAGTCATGTAAGTCATGTTTTCTACACCATTAATTTGTTCTTCCAGCGGAATTACGATACTTTTTAGTACCACATCTGCGTTGGCTCCTGTATAACTTGCCGAAACGTTTACCGTTGGCGGAGCAATATCGGGATATTGGGAAATAGGAAGCTCTATAAGCCCTAAAACACCTAGAATGACAATAATAACCGAAATTACTGTCGAGAGTACAGGTCTTTGAATGAATATTTTAAACATGTATTTTTATTTTAAGTCTGCGTAAACAGTTTCAGCATTCTGATTTTGAGTTTTGATCTGAGTTCCTTCTTTTAAAGAGGCAACTCCTTCTAAAACAATCTGATCTCCGGCTTTTAAACCGCTTGTTACCACATAATAATTTCCGGCTTTATTTTCTAAAATCGTAATATTTGCGTTTTTGGTTTTACCGTCTTTTCCAACTGTTACAGCAAAAATTTTATCCTGAAGTTCAAACGTAGCGCTTTGCGGAATAATTAATCCTTCTTTTACCTGAGTCGGAATTCTGACTGTTGCGCTGCTTCCGCTTCTGATGATTCCTCTTGGGTTTGGAAAACGGGCTCTGATGTTTACAGAACCGGTTTCTGTATTAATCAATCCGTTTACGGTTTCAATTTTTCCTTTTTCTCCGTAAATTGATCCATCAGAAAGCAATAAAGAAACTTGTGGCAATTGTTTGATTTTTTGTGCCAATGTTCCGGAACCTTCACTAAAACTTAAAAGTACTTTTTCGTTCATTGCAAAATAGGCATAAACGTTTCCGATACTGGAAACTGTCGTTAACGGTTCTGTATTATTGGAACTTACTAAACTTCCTAAACGAAATGGAATTGAACCTACAACACCATCAACCGGACTTGTAACTGTAGTATAACCCAAATTAGTTCTGGCATTTACCAGACTTGCATTGGCCTGAGCCAAAGTTGCCAAAGCAGAATCATAATTATACTGAGCTGTCTCCAGTTCGTATTTACTAATGATTTCTTTTTCAACTAGAGGTTTTACTTTATTTACAGCCAATTTTGCTGAACTTACCGCAGCCTGAGCGCTTTTAATGCTTGCTGTTGCGGTACGAACTTCCTGCTCATATTCCGGAGCGCTGATTTTAAACAAAGGCTGTCCTGCTCTTACAACCGCACCTTCATCAACAAAAATCTTGTCGATGTAACCTTCTACTCTCGGACGAATTTCTATATTTTGCTGTCCTTGTATACTCGCCGGATAATCAGTATTTAAAGTTGCTGATTCTGGCTGTATTACCAGTGTTTTATATTCCTTAACTTGTCCTGCAGCAGCGGCCTGAGCTGCTTTGTCATCTTTTTTACCACACGAGACGATAATAACTGATGCTGCGAAAATGCTTAAAAGTGATTGCTTATTCATTGGATATAATGTGATTTCTATAATTACGTTAACAAAATAAATGAATTAAGTTACGTAAAAATTTTCGAATAGACGAAGAGCGACGCACAATCGATAGAGATAACCTTAGAACCGACGGATTTTTATTTAAATTAAACAAGCGTTTAATTTTAAAATTCGTCGGTTCTGATATCCTTTTTAAAGGCTATAAAACTCTCTATAGCGATTGCTTTAAAATTGCATTCAAATAAAATGTAATATTGCCCTTAAAAAAAAGAAAATATAATGTGGACAAACATCTTTAGACCCTATTTATTTGCAGGATTACACCTTTTGGGCTGGTTGTTATTGGGATTTCTAATGTTGTTTTACATTCCTTTAACCTGGAATGTAATTCTGCCTTCTGTTTTTTGGCTATGGCAGATTATTGTACTTCTTTTGCTGATTATTATATTTTATTCTAATGCCAAAATCATCGTTCCAAAAACTATTATAAAAGACAATACTTCTCTGTTTTTAATCTGGGCTTTGCTCGCCATTGTTGCCATGCAGCTTATCGCCTATTTTTATACTTCGCAAACAGATCTTCATGCCAAAGTGAGCCTTGTTTTGGGTTTTAAAAAAAATAGAAATCCTTATTTCGATAATTATGCTTTTATGCTGACTTTAATGGTTTTAGGAATCAGTACAAGTTTATCGATGTTACAATATTGGCAGAAAGCCGCACAACACAAACAAAAACTGGAACAGGATAAAACAATGGCCGAACTGGCAATGTTGAAAGCACAGATAAATCCGCACTTTTTTTTCAATTCGCTCAATAGCATTTATTCGCTTACTTATACTGATATCGAAGATTCGAGAAATGCGCTGCATACTTTAAGCAGAATGATGCGCTATTTACTTTATAGTACAGAAGAAACTACCACTTTGCTGAAAGAAGCTGAATTTATGAGGGATTTTATTGCTTTGATGAAACTTCGTGCCAACAGCAAATTAACGATTACAACTGATATTCCGGAAAAAATACAGGATTATCCAATTGTTCCAATGTTATTACTACCTTTAGTAGAGAATGCTTTTAAACATGGAATTCATGCTACTGACAAAAGTGAAATTCATATTTCGCTTAGGCAAAATGGCAGCAATCTTGAATTTGAAGTCGAAAACACATATTTTGAAAAATCTGCTACAACCAATGAAGGCGGTATCGGGTTAACAAATACAAAACGCAGACTTCATTTAATTTACCCGCACAAGCATTCGCTAATCGCCGGAATAGCCAAAAACGGCATGTATAATGTAAAACTGCAAATAACTTTAGAATAATGACAATATTAAAATGTATAGCAGTCGATGATGAACCTCTCGCATTAAAATTGGTGCAGACCTTTATTGAACAAACACCTTTTTTAGAATTAACAGCGAGTTGTGATAATGCCGTTGAAGCGCTGACTTTAATTCGGGAGAAACAGCCTGATCTTGTTTTTTTGGATATTAATATGCCCAATTTAACCGGAATGGAGCTTGCCAGACTTTTGCAGGAGCAACCCGGAGCTGTGCCAAAAATTGTTTTTACAACAGCTTACAACCATTATGCTATTGAAGGTTATCGTGTAAATGCCATAGATTATCTTTTAAAACCTTTTAGTTACGAGGAATTTTTGCGCGCTGCCAACAAAGTATTGCAAATTACAGAAGAATCTTCAAATCAGTATCAGCCTATTACGGCAGATGATGAATTTATTTTTTTGAAAGTAGAATATCAATGGGTTCGGATTTCCCTTAAGGATATAACCTATATCGAAAGTTTAAAAGATTACGTAAAAGTACATTTTGACGATTCTCAAAAAGCAATTCTTTCACTGATTTCCTTAAAAGCACTGGAAGAAAAATTACCATCATCAAAATTTATGAGAGTACACCGTTCCTATATTGTTTCTCTCGAAAAAATAAGTGCCATCAGTAAAAACTCAATATTTATTGATAAAGCCGAAATCACTGTTGGCGAACAATACAAAGAAACCTTTAAGGCAATTGTCGATAAATGGATTAAATAAAACCTATTGGGTGTAATGCAAAAAGAATTAAACACATAGAAACATAGATTTTACGTTTTTTGAAAAAGTAAATCAAAAAAGAAACCTGTTTCTAACACATAGCTATGTTTGTTAATGCAAGTAAAACGCCTTTTTTGAGTTTAACAATCTATGTTTCTATGTGTTAAAACAATTACAACTCAATACATTAAATAGATTAAACACCACATGTTATGGAAAAAAGAGCAAACAAATATTATCTTACACTAAGCCTGAAAGAATATGCAGACGGTCAAACTGAGCCAGCAAAAGAACTTGGAATAGAGTTTACTAATCACGACGAAATCTTCAGTATTATCGAAAGAATAAAAGACAAAAATATATTCGAAAATGATTCTGAAGCCACACAATTTGCACTTGGTTTGAAATTATTCAGCGAAATCAAACTGAAACACCGCAAAAATCCGTTGTTTGACGAATTAAATGACGTGTTTCCTGTATTTATGAAAAAACTTAAAAGTTTATAAAATATTTTTAGGATGAAAAAAATTAGCCACGAATTCACGAATTATTACCTATCAAATTCGTGACTCGAGCGATAGCGAATAGGCGAAGCAATTCGTGGCTAAAAAATTTAAGTTTTTTATTATGTTTCAAACAGAGCTTCTATCTTTGTATAAAAACTAAGAAATGCCATTTGTACGTATCAGTCTTCTTAAGAAACTTTCGCAGGAAACAAAAAATAAAATCTCACAATCTGTTCATCAGTCATTGATAGCAGAATTTAATATTCCAAAAGATGATTATTTTCATGTTATTGAAGAACTCGAAACACAACAAATAAAATATCCCGAAAGCTATCTTGGAATTTCACATTCTGAAAACATAATCTACGTTCAAATCATTGCAGGACAAGGAAGAACATTAGAACAGAAAAAGAAATTATACCATCGAATTGCTGCTACAATTTCTTCCGAAACTGAAATTACCATTAACAATATAATCATCGTTCTTTTAGAAAATAACGGATTGGAAAACTGGTCTTTTGGCAATGGCGAAATTCAGGAACCCAAACATTTAAAATAAAAGCTACCGCGAACTCACATTCTTATTCGTGAAAAATAGTGCTATTCTTGGCAAATCTTTCTTCTAATTATGAAACAGTTTTAAAATTTTATGTAAATCTAGCTCATTAAATTTCGGTAATTTTAGATTCCAAAATAGGAGATTATGATACGTAAACACGGATTAATTATTACAAAAACAGCAATAGATTTTGAAGTTGAAGGAGTTTTAAATCCCGCTGTTATTGCGGTCGACGGAAAAATTCATATTTTTTACAGAGCTGTTGCTTTAGGAAATCATTCTACAATAGGCTATTGCCGGCTTTCTGATCCCCTTACTATCGAAGAAAGATACGACCATCCCGTGATTGTTCCCGAAATGCCAAATGAAGAATACGGTGTTGAAGATCCGAGGATTGTGAAAATTGATGATCTTTATTATCTTTCCTATTGCGGTTATGACGGCGCAAATGCTTTTGGATGCGTTGCCACTTCCAAAGATTTAAAAACTTTTGAGAAACATGGTATTGTAGTTCCGCAAATGAGTGGTGATGAACTTCGGTCTCTTATCAAAAATCAACAGGATTTAAATATTAAATATTTTCAGCCAAGTACCGGAAGCGCTTATGTCTGGGATAAAAACGTAGTGTTTTTCCCAAGAAGAATAAACGGAAAATTACACTTTTTACACCGCATTCGTCCCGGAATTCAAATGGCGGCCGTAAATGAACTTGACGAATTAACTCCCGAATTTTGGAGAGAATATATGCTTGATTTTAAAAATCATATCGTTTTAGATCCAAAATATAGCCACGAATTAAGCTATTTAGGCAACGGAGCACCGCCAATAGAAACCGAACACGGCTGGCTTTTAATTTATCACGGCGTTCACGATACCATAAATGGCTACATGTACGTGGCTTGCGCTGCACTTTTAGACCTTGATAATCCTACCAAAGAAATTGCACGCTTGCCTTTTCCCCTATTTATTCCCGATCAGCCCTGGGAACTAAAAGGATATGTAAACTACGTTTGTTTCCCAACCGGAACTGTTTTAATTGATGACGAACTTTATATCTATTACGGCGCTGCCGATGAGGGTATTGCGTGTGCATCTGTAAACATCAGCACTTTATTAAAAGAATTACTGGCGAATAAAATTTAGGTCTTTTTCACGCTTTATTTGAAACAATAAGAATATAAAGCAGTTTATTTCTTAAATTAGTTTCAAAATAAAGTCATGGAAAAATTAACCAAAGAAGATATCAGTCAGGAAGTATTTGATTTATATGACGATTATGCGCATAATAAAATCAACCGAAGACAATTTGTCGAAAAACTTTCCATTTTTGCAGTTGGAGCTGTTACATTGTCTTCACTTTTAAGTTTTATGACACCCAATTATGTCGACAGCATTTTAATTCAACCCACAGATCCAAGAATAAAAAGCGGTTACATCAATTATGATTCTCCAAAAGGCGGCGGAAGTATAAAAGGACTTTTGTCTCAGCCATCAGATACCAAAAAAAAATTACCGGGAATAATTGTGGTTCACGAAAATCGCGGTTTAAATCCTTATATTGAAGATGCTGGAAGAAGAGCCGCCATAGAAGGATTCATAACTCTCGCTCCCGATGCATTATCGCCATTAGGCGGTTATCCCGGTAACGACGACGACGGACGTGAATTGCAAAAGAAGCGAACCCGTGAAGAAATGCTCGAAGATTTTATTACCGCATACGAATATCTCAAATCACATAAAGACTGCAATGGCTCTGTTGGTGTAGTAGGTTTTTGTTTTGGTGGATGGATTTCGAATATGCTGGCGGTAAAAATTCCGACTTTAAAAGCCGCAGTTCCTTATTACGGCGGACAGCCCACAAAAGAAGAAGCTGAAAAAATCACAACACCACTACTCTTACATTACGCTGGTTTAGATACACGTGTAAACGAAGGCTGGCCTGCGTTTCAGGAAGTTCTCAATAAAAATAAAGTCGAAAATACGGCTTATTTTTATCCCAACGTAAATCATGGCTTTCACAATAACACAACTCCAAGATACGATGAAGCCGCTGCTGCTCTATCCTGGACAAGAACAATTGATTTTTTTAAGGCAAAATTGACATAACGCGCACATTTTCAAATGACAAAATTAAAAACTACTGTTTATTTTTATATTCCTAAAGACATTTCTTTACTTGATTTAAGCGGTGTTGTCGAAGTTTTTCAGGAAGCCAATAATCTGGGTTTTGATTATCAATTGAAGTTTGTTAGCAGTGAAACTTCCATAAAATCAAATTCGGGTTTAGAACTTTCTTCTTTAATTCATTTTTCTAAAACTGCCCCGCAAAAAGATGATATTGTTATTATTTCGGGATTTAGTACACAACAAATAGATTTAATTACCGAGGATGATTTGTTTTTTAATTGGCTTCATAAAGCAAGTGCGAATAAAACCACGATTTGCAGTGTATGTACAGGAGCATTTTTATTGGCAAAATCAGGACTTTTAGATCATAAAGAATGTACAACACACTGGAAACTTCTGGAGAAACTCAAAAATGATTTTCCACTTTTAAAACCTCAAAAGAACACCCTTTTTACCAAATCAGAGAATATTTATACGAGTGCCGGAATTGTAACCGGAATTGATTTGGCTTTATTTTTAATTGAAGAAAGGCATGGAAAAGACATTACCAATAAAATTGCCAAAGAACTTGTTGTTTATAAACGTCGAAATGGAACTGACGAACAGGAAAGCGTTTATCTGCAAAACAGAAGCCATCGCGACGAAAAAATTCATACTATTCAGGATTGGATTATCTATAACTTAGAAAAAACTTCCACTATTGACTCTCTGGCGGATTTGGTTTATGTGAGTCCGCGTAATTTAACACGCATTTTTAAAAAGGAAACCGGAATTACTATCGCCGAATACCGCACAAAACTAAGAATCGAAAAAGCCAAAAGTCTGCTGGCCAATTCAGATTATAAAATAGAACATATTGCCCATTTATGTGGCTACAAAACTTCAAAACAGTTAAGAGCGGTGCTTGAAGAACACATTGATGCCTTGCCCTCTGCGCTAAAAATGATACTGTCTTAAAAAAACACGAATTGCACGAATTTGCACAAATTTCAATGTTTAACTTAGTTGTTAAATTAATTTCACAAACTAATTCGTGTCAATTAGTGAAATCTGTGTTTGTCTTTTATAGCTTCAAATAGTTGTCTTAAAATGACTATTGTTTGTCCTTTTTCTGTAATTAGTTCCCAAGTATATTTGTATCAAACAATTAAAAACAACATGTTTGGTGTAATTGTTTGAACACATAGCTATGCGTGAAGAAACGAGTTTCTTTTTGATTTACTTTTTTCAAAATCATAAAATCTATATTTCTATGTGTTTAATTATTACACCCATACATTTAAAAAAAATACAAATGAAACTTAGAGAAAAAAATGCCGCATTAATTTTAATTGATGTTCAAAAAGGTTTTAATGACGAAGATTACTGGGGCGGAAATCGAAATAATAAAGATGCCGAAGCTAAAATTGCTCAAATCCTTGAAAAATGGAGATCACTCCAACTGCCTGTTTTTCATATTGTTCATAGTTCTGTACATCCAGATTCAAAACTTCACGCCTCAAACCCGGGATTTGAAATCAAGGATGAGGCAAAACCAATTGACGGTGAACCCGTAATTACAAAAAACGTAAATAGTGCTTTCATAGGAACAGATTTGAAAGAAAGACTGGATAATCAAAAAATCACAGCCCTTGTTATTGTGGGCTTGACAACCAATCATTGCGTTTCTACAACAACTAGAATGGCAGGAAATTATGGTTATGAAACGTTGCTTATCGGCGATGCAACCGCCACTTTTGACCGAATTGGAATCAATGGAGAAAAATTTGATTCGGAATTAATTCACCAAACTTCTCTCGCCAGTTTAAATGGCGAATTTGCAACAGTAATTAATACCGATAAACTTTTTGAAATTCTTTAAAATCCAGAAAGTGTTTTTGTTAAAAGGGTCTTTGAATGCGTTTATTGCATAATAAAATCTAATTTTGCAGCAAATAAAATCCAAATGAATCTATACGAACTTACCGTAAACGATACTGAAAAAATTGCTTTGAATGATTTGCTTTTTAGCGATGAAAACAAAGCTGCCTTATTGCAAACCATCAAAGAGCATCAATATCTGGAGGAACTAAAAAAGTACAATCTTAAAGTTGATAATAAAATATTGTTGCACGGTCACTCGGGTTGTGGCAAGACTACAACTGCAAAAGCGATTGCAACGGCTTTAAACAAAAATATTGTCATCATCAATCTCAGTACTTTAATTAATGCCCGAATTGGCGAAACTTCTAAAAATGTAAAAGCCATTTTTGACAAAGCAATTCGCGAGAAAGCGGTTTTATTTTTAGATGAATTTGACCAGATAGGAAAAAGCCGTGACAGCGAAGACAAAGATGTTGCAGAAATGAAACGTCTCGTAAATACCATTATTCAGTTGATGGATTATTTTCCAAGCGAAAGTTTACTTATCTGTGCAACAAACCATTATCACAACATTGATACCGCTTTACTCAGAAGATTTCAAATAAGATTAAAGTTTGAGATGCCAAATGAAAGTGAACTGGATGTTTATTATGATAAAATTCTAGCACCTTTTCCTCAACATTTACAAAGCATTCAACGCAAATACACTATTTCGTATGCTGAAGCAAAAGATTATGTTCATACCACAATGAAGAAGCAGATTATTGCAGAATTGGAAAATTTCCTATTGTTTCTTTAAATGAAAATTAATACCCTATAATTAATTTTTAACAATATCCTTTTACTTAAATTTGCAAAATGTTTTATAGAAGAAAAATTATATTAGCACTAATACAAATGTTTGGAGGTGAATTAGAAAAAATTCGCATTCAAAAATTACTTTTTTTGTATACTCAAAAAAAGAAAAATCCCGAATATGAATTTATTCCTTATAAATATGGCTGTTATTCCTATTCTGCTAATGCTGACTTGATTACCATGGTTAAAAAAGGTAACTTATTAGAAAATGAGAACAATTATTTAACTAATAGTCAAGATGACTATTTAAAAAATTTAAAAATAGAAGATGCACTCCTTTTAAAAGAGGTTGTAAAATTATACGGATCTATGAGCAATAACTCGCTTATAAAACATACTTATTTAAATTTCCCTTATTATGCTATCAACAGTACTATTGCGGAAAATTTATTAACTAAAATTCAATTAGAAAAGGTAAAATTAGAAAAGGTTAAAACTGAAGATATAATACTTTTTACAATTGGATACGAAGGTGTCTCACTTGAAAATTATTTAAATAAATTAATAAAAAATGACGTTCGTCTTTTAGTTGATGTTAGAAAAAATCCTTTAAGTATGAAGTTTGGATTTAGTAAAACGCTACTTAAACGCTATTGTGAAAGTTTAGGTATTGCCTATTTGCATTTTCCCGAAGTAGGTATTCATTCTGATCAAAGACAAGAACTAAACTCTCAAGCAGATTATGATGCTTTATTTGAAATTTACAAAACAACTACTTTAGTAGACAGTAAAATAAAACAAAAGGAGATTCTTGATTTATTACTCCAGTATAACCGTATAGCATTAACTTGTTTTGAAGAAAATATTTGTCAATGCCATAGAAAACCTTTAGCCGAATCTATTAAAAATTTTCCTACATTTGAATATGTTATTAAACATATTTAAATTATGGCAAAAACCAAAGTTCTTATTGTAGCAAAGACTTATCCTACGATTTCAGGTAAATATGATGAATTAGTTTGCACAGCTGGTTTTTTAGAAGATGGCTCTTGGATTCGAATATATCCAATTCCATTTAGAAAAAAATCATATGATCAACAGTATAAAAAATATGATTGGATTGAAATAGATTTAGTCAAAAATACCAGTGATTTTCGACCTGAAAGCTATAGACCTTATTCTATTGATACAGAAATAAATATTATAGGACATTTAGAACCTAATAATTTTTGGTCAGAAAGAAAAAAATATGCATTAAATAAAATCTACAATGATTTAGATCTTCTTATTAAAGAAGCTCATAATAAAGAAATGTGCACCTCATTAGCTGTTTTCAAACCAACAAAAATTTTAGAATTTACTGCAGAACTCACAGAAAGAGAATGGAATAAGAAAAAAATAGATCAACTCAAAGCTAATAGAGATCAAATTAACATGTTTGAATACGAACATCCTGAAAATCCTTTTGAAGTTGTTCGAAAACTTCCATACACTTTTAGATTTAAATTTGAAGATTGTAAGGGAAAAGTAAGCAATCTAATGATTGAAGATTGGGAAACCGGCCAATTATTTTGGAAGTGTTTAGCTAAACATGAGGGCGATGAAGCAAAAGCAGTACAAGATGTAAAGTATAAATATTTTGAAGATTTTGCTAAAACTAAAGATTTACATTTCTATTTAGGTACTTCTGCTCTACATCATTATGTATCACATAATCCTTTTATGATAATTGGTACATTTCATCCTAAAATTCAAAATCAATTGAGTTTATTTTAAGTTAAAAATAAATTATTGCAGGATTACAATTTAGTAAATAATAAAAAACAGAGTTTAGAAGATGAATCTAAACTCTGTCAAAATAATTAACCAAAACAAAGTAATATTATCTTTATCTGCGACCTCTAAAGCCGCCTCCGCCTCTAAAGCCACCACCGTTTCTAAATCCGCCGCCATTAACTCCGCCGCTTCGCTGTAAATTTTGAAAATTTCGAGTTTGTGTTTCTCCTCTGTCCCTTGCAAAATCAGAATGATTAAGACCATCAATTGTATTAGGGTGACCTGCCTGACCAAGTGGTTTATTGGGTTCGCCTAAAACCCTGTCCGGTTTTTGAACATTGTTATTTTGAATTTTATTTCCCGAATGTTGTGTAGATCCTAAAGTTCCGGCCTGAGTCCACCCTCCGTTTCCGTTATTATAATGACTCCAGTTTCCGTTGGCATCTTTTTTATAGACATGACCGTCATGTCCTGCATATAGTCCATTATCTGTACGTACAGTAGTCCCTCCACCTCTGTGATGTGTAATTACACCTTCTTTCCCACCAGAAGTTTGATAACCCACTACAGTTCCCCGTCTTGTGGTTACATGTCCAGACTGCACCCAATCATGCCCATTTGACGCTGCAGAATGTCCCCATTGTGCATACGCGTTATGTCCCTGCGCTGTAGCACCGTAATTTCCTGTCCACGGATTGTAAGCATGCGCTACCGTACGACCGCCATACCAGCCTTGTACGCTCGCTGCACGCCCGTATCTTCCGGTGGCGGGATTATACCATGCTGCACTCCCTGCAGATCCGTAAGGGCCATAAACGGCTCTTCCGGCTGCCCAACCGCCTGTCCAGGGATTATAAACCGCCCCAACACCGTAAGTACAAGGCCACGGACGATAAATTGGATACATTGGACCGTAGTAAAAATACGGAGGATAGTAAAACCCTGTTCCATAAGTCAGTATGGCTCCAAACATGGCACCAACGATAAAAGCACCAAAATAACCTGCTGTTGTACTGCTTTCTACGGTTGTCTCAGTAACATTGGTCTGGGTAACATAAGTAACATTGTAAACCGGAGAGCTTGGCGGAATAGTATAAATTTCTGTGGGAACTGAATTTGTAACTTTCCATGGACCATTTGGCGTTGTAGACATAAACCAAACTGCCTGAAAACACAGATAATACAAATCTCCAACCTTTATTACTTTTTCCTGTGTATTGCTTGCATATTGAAGCGACGTTCCTTCAATTGGCTTAAACTGTGGGGTTCCGTCATAATTTACTTTTGCTTTAGCTTCGGCATCAGCTTTTTTTACGATTGCCGTCGTAGGCACCTGAGCCAATAGTACGGCATCAGAAGCTTCCTGAGTTCCGGGTACAGAAGGCAATACGCTTGCACGCGGAGAATCTTTTGGGATTTTTGCAAAATCGGCAGGTAAACTAGTCGTGGCATAACTCCACGGTCCTGTTAATTCTTTAGATTTAAACCATCTTCCTGATAGCAAAACATAATACTGCCCGTCTTTTTCATCGGCAAAAACATCATTATCCGTATTATCAATATACATTAATTGCGTTCCCGGTATTTTTACAAATTTGGGTGCGCCATTTACTGCAATAAGCTCTGCGGGTTTATTGCTGAAGAAAACATCTAAATTTACATTTGCCGTTGGAGGCGGAACCATTTTTTTGACATCATCAAAATTTTGCCCTGAAGGTAACTTGCTCATTTCCTTTGGAAGGCTTTGTGTTGTTGCCCATTTTCCTTTTAAATCCGTGGCAGTAAGCCATACATTTTCAACTAATAAATAGTATTTTTTGGAAGGTTTATCAAAAAACAAATCCCAGTTTGTATTGACCACATAACTCAGGTTTGTTTTTTCTATTGGAGCCAAAACAGGTTCGCCCTGAACAATTAATAAAATAGACGGATTAGCACTGTAAAAAATCTCCGGAGGATCGTTTTTTACAGCCACACCTTTTGAAGGATTGTTGGTACGGCTTAAATCGGCCATAACGCGATCCAGAGCAATTGGGTTTCCTCCCTTTGGAATCAGTTCTTTGAATAATTTTTCCATTTGTGGCTCTAATTTTTCTTCAAGAGCGGGAAATCTGACATCGGCGACTTCGAGATTCTTAAAAAATACATTTCTGGAATCTTTGTCAACCAGTGTTTCAGCCTTCATAGAAGCTACTCCAAGCACTTCTTTGCCGCCTTTTGGAGTTAGAGAAAATGCTATTTGAGCCGAGATTTCCTTAAAATCTTTCCATTGATCAACTTGTGGCTGGTAATAAACCAATTTTGATCCATTGAGGCTTACCTCGCGCGGCCAGCCAATATCTGTTGCTGCAATTGAATCTGAGGCAGTTGATTGCATTACTTCGGCAAAATTTTCATCTTTTTTGTCCTTTTTACAGGATAAAACAATAAAAACAGTACTAAATACCAGTATTATAAAAAGTGCTTTTTTCATAATCTACTTTATTCTTTGATTCTACTTGATTTCAATTCGTAACGGGTTATTCTTTTCTGATAAGATAAATCAGTATTTCTTCTTCTAATTCTTTTGATAAATTTTCATATTCTAATTTATGGCGAAAGTCTTTTTCAAACTTTTTCCTGTATTTTTCACTATTTGCTTTACTATTACAATACTCATCACACATGGTTTTAAATTTATCATCTACCAAATACAAGATCTTTAGGGATTCTATATATTCGGCAAATTTCGAGTTATATAATTCGTTGGGAAGAGACATAAATATGATTTTGTATTTAATAATTAGGTTAGATTTAAATCCTCAAAACAATACAAACAGAGTCGAAACAATCGGATCAACACTTCATTTTTGGTATCTACTAAATTATAAATAACTCTTAAACAAAATCTTACAAATAGGTTTCATTCTATAAAATGAAACATCAACTATGCTATTTTGAAACATCAAAAAATGAAAAAAAGTCATTTTTAAAGATCTGAGCGTCTTCAAAATATATTTATATTAGCGTACCCGTTGTTTGGTGTAATTATTTTTTTAACACATAGAAACATAGAATTATTGAACTCAAAAAAAGACGTTTCACTTATATTAACAAACATAGCTATGTGTGAGAAACAAGTTTCTTTTGGATTTACTTTTCAAAATTATAAAATCTATGTTTCTATGTGTTTAATTAAATTTTTATGCATTACACCCACGGTTAGCGTTGCAAATTCCAACAAATCAAAAGATTAAAATCAATTTTAATTCAAAACAACCCAAACAATGACAACAGATATTATCGAATTGAATGATTTTATTGTTTTGATTGAACAATCAAACGCCGAGAAAACATTCATCCAAAAATGTGAAATTGATGGTGATGCAGTAGGATTTGCTTTCTATGGTTCGGGAAATGTCGAATTGGAAATAAAACACAACCAGCAAACCAAATATCTGACCAATACTATCGGTTTGGCGATTTGTTTTTTTGGAAATCAGAAGGTAGAATTCTCTCATAAAATTGAACCCGACAAGCCTTTGCAGTCGATTAGTATTTTTTCTAAATTAAAAAATATGCACTTATTATCTCAGGCAGAAAAAGAGATTTTTGAGAAACATTTGCCTGATTTATTAGATCCCAAAGAACATTTTGTAAAAGGTCCCTCGTTTTATATGACGCTCGATATGCAGCTTGCCGTTCAAAAAATCTTCAATACAACTTATACCGGAAATACGAGATTACTCTTTTTGAAAAGCCAGATAAATGAACTTCTTTCCCATTTTTATGGATTACTGTCAAGTGATCAAAAAAGCGATTTTTCGGAAAAAGATAAAAACAAACTATTCCAGGCCAAAGAAATCGTAACGCACAGCTATTCGCAACCGCCATCAATTACACAACTCTCTAAAATGGTTGGACTTAACAGCAACAAGCTAAAAAAGAACTTTAAGGAGTTATTTGGCATTCCGGTTTTCAAATACATTCAGGAAGAGCGACTAAACAAAGCCTATGAACTATTGCAAAATACCGACAAAACAGTACAGGAAGCTGCGTGGGAAGTAGGTTATGAAAGCCTCAGTTCTTTCTCCAATGCCTTCTTTAAAAAATTTGGAACCCGCCCAAATGACGTCAGACAAAAATGCTTTTCAAACAAATCATAATTCTTTTGCAACAAATGATTTGATTCCTTACTCAACACCTTTGTATCAGTATTCACTTTAAAAAATATTGATATGAAAACACAGAAAATTTTAGTTCTTGGAGCTAACGGAAAAACAGGAAGCCGTGTAATTGAACGCTTGCAAAACAATAAAAATGTCGAAATTAAAGTAGGTTCCCGTACTGCAAAAATACCTTTTGACTGGGAAAATCCTGAAACATGGACCGTTGTTTTAACCGGAACAGATGCCGTTTACATAACATTTCAACCCGATTTAGCAGTTCCTTCAGCGGTAGAAATCATTCAGGAATTTACGGTATTGGCGTCAAAACTTGGCGTTGAGAAAATGGTATTATTATCCGGAAGAGGCGAAAAAGAAGCACAGGTTTGTGAAGAAATAGTAAAAAACAAGGCCAAAAACTGGACGATTGTCAGAGCGAGCTGGTTCAATCAAAACTTTAGCGAAAGTTTCTTTTTAGACCCAATATTGGCCGGTTTTGTGGCCTTGCCAAGAGCAGAAGCACTTGAACCTTTTACTGATGCCAATGACATTGCCGATGTTGTTACAGCATGTCTTTTGCAGGATAAACACAACGGCCAGACCTACGAACTTACAGGTCCTGAACTATTAACATTCCCCGAAGCTGTGGCTAAAATTGCAGCAGCCAGCAATAAAAAAATTGAATTTCAGGCCTTAAGTTTAAAAGAATATACGCAAATGCTACAGGAATATCAGGTTCCTGAAGATCATATTTGGCTGATTAATTATCTATTTGAACAGGTTTTAGACGGAAGAAATTCTTCAATAACAAATGACATTGAAAAGGTGCTGGGACGCAAAGCAACTGACTTTTCAACCTATGCAAAAGAAGCAGCAAAAACCGGAATCTGGAATGCTGTAAAAGTCTAGTTTTAGTCTGATGAAATATCTTAAAATTCTGCTGCCAGGTACCATTGTATGGCTTTGTGTAAGTGTTTCTTTTTATGTTTTAAGCTTTGTTCCATTAATAAATGGCTCCTTTAAATCACAAGCTGTAATAGTGATGATATTCATTGTATTATATGCAAATGAAAGTGCGTTATTTTATTATAAAAAAGGAATAAAACTGCACGGATTACTTCTCGGAATGATTATGTCGTTAACTGCATTGGTTTTAGATGCTTTAATAACAGTTCCGTTTATCGAAATTCCAAATGGAAGGAGTTATTATAGCTTTTTCAGCAGTTCCGTTCTTTGGATTTTAGCAGGCATAAATTCCATAACAGTTTATTGTTTTTGGAGGATGAAAATTAAATCTAAAGTATAGGTTTGTGCCAAAAAAATCTCTTTAAAACTTATAAAAAAATCCAATTTTGATGAATTGGATTTTTTTTATTCAATATTTGATTATCAATTTAAGTAATAAAAGATAAAAATCTGGTTTATAATATACTTACAAAAAAGTTACACAAAAGTTACATTATTAAATCCAATATAAAAATGAGAAATACAGCCTTAAAAAAACTTTCATTTCTCTTTTCAATAACCGAATCAAAATGTTAAGATAAACTTCATCTTAAATCTTCTATTTTTGTACCGAAAGTTTACCAAAAAAATCTAAATTTGGAAACCCTAAATTCACACAAAACATTATGATTTTAAAAAGAAGTTTTATTGCTTTATTGACTTTGTTTGTCGGATTGTTTTTTGCGCCTCTTTCCTACTCGCAAAATGAGTCTTCAAAAACAGAGAATCCGAAAAAAGAAACGCGTTCAAAATTATTTGAAGAAAGTGCTACCGACAGCGATTACTTAATGGCAATTGAAAAAGCAAGTGCCGTTATGGAAACTGCTTTTAACGATGCCGATTTTGATGGCGCCAGTCATCACTTGTTTGGAGAGATTAAAAGAACCCAAAGCAAACTTGATTTAATTTTAAACAGTTTGAAAGGCGCGAATCCAAATGCGCGCAACCAGCAAATGTATCGCATTGTTCTGAAAGAAATCGAACAGGAACTTGAAGAACAGAATACCGCCATCAATTTAAGAAATGAAAATCTTGAAAAAATCAAGAACCGGTTTATTGAGCTGCGCAAGGATAAAACCCTGGTAACGCTGATTAAAGATACTATTCGCCGTAAACAGTTTAAAACAGAATTTGCCAATCTTAGAAAAAGATACAAAGCTACGGACAGCCTGATGACTAAAAATCAGGGGATTTTGAACAATAACAAGCGATTGACTGTTGAACGTAAAATTGCCGTTTCAAATGCTTTGATTGCCGTTGACAACAAGCTTGAACAGTCCGGAATCAGCATGCGTAAAAAAGAATATCCGTTTTTATGGAGCATAAACGATTCTGTACCAAAAGAGAAAGTTGCCCAAAATATCGGTGCAAAAGTAATTATTGAAGAAAGTGTTGCGGCTTATTATCTAAGCTATCGCGCCGGCGGATTAATTACACTTGCGATTTTGATGGGAATCCTGGGCTGGTACATTTCACGCAATTTAAAATACCTGAAAGAAAACGGACATGCGGAGCGTTTATCACTTTTTAATTTCAAATATTTAAATCGTGGCGTTATCATTCCGGTTGCTGTCATTGGTTTAAACATTGCGGTGGTTGGTAATTTATATGCTCCGGCATTGTTTATCGAATTTCTTCACTTGATTTTACTTGGACTTCTTACGATACTTTTCAAAAATCAATGGTCGGGCGTTTCGATGAGAAACTGGCTTTTGCTTTTAGGATTGTTTTTTATTCTTTGCTTTTTAGATTTATTTATAGGCGTAGGCTTATTTCAACGCTGTTGTTTTATCGTAATTAATGTTTTTGGTATCAGATATGGTCTAGTACAAATTAAGAGCTTAAAAGAGCAATTATACATCAAAGCATTTTTTAAATGGGCTACAATTCTTTTTATCGGGCTGAATGTGCTATCGATATTGCATAATATTTTTGGAAGGGTTTCCATCTCAAACATGTTAAGTTTAACTGCTTTTATTTCGCTTACGCAGATTGTGGCATTGAGTGTTCTTTTGAAAATAATTTTGGAAATTATCATTTTACAGATTTATACAACAAGAATCAAAGCCGGAATCGAAAAGGTTTTTGATCACGAACATTTATCTGAAACGCTCAAAAAGCCATTTATTATTATAATTAGCTACATGTGGCTTGTTGTTATTGCTTCTGATTTAAACATCTGGGAATCTTTGCGCACTTCTTTCGGATCGTTGCTAAGTCATCCAAATACCATCGGAAGTATCACATTTACTCTTGGAAACATTGTTTTGTTTTTTATCATTATCTGGGTAGCACATTTACTGCAAAAATATGTGGCGTACTTTTTTGGAGAGATTGACGATGAAAACGAAGAAAACGTCAACAAAAGGCAACATTCAAAATTGCTTATCACCCGACTTGTGGTTTTAATCAGCGGATATCTTTTGGCTGTCGCTGCTTCGGGAATGCCTCTGGATAAATTAAGCATTCTTTTGGGAGCTTTAGGTGTCGGTGTTGGACTTGGACTTCAAAACGTTGTAAATAATTTCGTATCGGGTATTATTTTAATTTTTGACAAACCAATTCAAATTGGAGATGTTATCGATATCAGCTCAGAATCCGGCCGTGTAAAATCGATGGGATTGCGTACCACTAAAATCAACGCGCCAAACGGTGCCGAAATTATTATCCCCAATGGTAATTTATTATCTCAAAATATCACTAACTGGACATACACGGATAATTTAAAACTGGTTGAAATTTCAATTGAAATAACCGGAGAAACAACTCCTGAAGCAATCAATGAAACAATTAGTAAATCTCTTGAAAGTCTTCCGTTGGTAAATAATAGCAAACCTTCGCAAATTTATTATACTTCAATTTCTGAAGGAAAATATAAAATCCAGATTAAATTCTGGTGTAGCATTTACAAAACTGAGGAAACCGTTAGTGGTGCCCGTCAGGCTTTGTTTAGTAATTTTAAAGCTAAAGGATTAACTTTTTCAACGTAGAAATAAATTTTGATTTTATTAAAAAGTCCGTCAAATTAATTATTTGACGGACTTTTTTTATTGGGCTGATTTGTGACTTTTAAAATACGCAATTTAGTTGCATTAAACTGCTTGTTCCTTGTTAATAGATTGATTTTCAATACCGTGTTGAATAATTACTTTAAGTACGAACTCATAATCAACATTGATATTACTTTGCGTTTCAAGGGATTAAAATTCCTTGCTACAAAATAAATCATTCCTACGGAATTTTATAAAGAGTTCCGGAAGAACGTATCATATTGTAGGATGGATTTTAATCCATTCTATTATTATTTTAAAATTTCGTAGCAAATTCTTTTGCAAAATCTTCAAGCTTAATTTTTCCATCAACAGAAAAATTATTGCTTAAAAAATGTTCTGCAATTTTTTCGCTTCTTAAACCTGATCCCATTTCGGTGTACATATTTGCCATTTCTTCCGGTAATCCGGCTTGTGTCATTCCTTGTAGAGATTGTTCATCTGTAAATTCAATCCATGGTAAATCGGTTTTACCAATCGCATCTCCTAAAACATTGGCAACATCATTTGGCGTACGCACATCGCTAATAATATAGCGGATATTTTTTCCCGTTGCGTTTTTTTGCAATTCTTCTGCCGCTGCCGCTGCAATATCTGTTGGATGTACAAATGGCATTTTAAGACTTGCAGGATAATTAGCTCCAATAATCCCTGCTCCTTTTATCATAGGTACATCGTTATACAAATTAGTAAAGAAGAATCCGGCACGTAAAAAAGTCACAGCTGTATTTTCTAATCCATTGTATATTTTTTCGATTTGGTGCAATCCTACGATTGGGCCGGTTCCTTTTTCTAAATCGGCACCAATACTGCTTAACATTACAACACGCTTTACTCCTGCTTTATTAATTGCTGCTGCAAAAGCTTTTCCTGCATTTACTGTATTCGAAATTACATTTGCTCCTCCCAAATTTGGTGGCGTCATCGCAAAAAGGGAATCAGCTCCGGCAAAAGTTGCTGCCAAAAAATCAGCATCGCTAACAGAACCAATTGCAGCTTTTGCACCTAAGTTTTCGATATCCGATTTTCTGTCAGCATTACTGCTTACAACTGTAACATCATGTCCCGAAGCAAGTAAATTTTGTGCTAATGGTTTTCCTATGTTCCCTAAAGAACCTGTAATTATAATTTTCATCTTTAAATTGTTTTTTATTTATAGAAACAAAGGTATATTTGTACTTACTTTTATACAAGTACTTACCCTAAAGTATGCATTATGACAGCAATTAAAGAATCATCAACAATACAGGAAAACAAGCAATATGCCTTAGACACTTGTCCGGTAACTTATGTAATGGAAAAAATTGGCGGTTATTGGAAACCCATTATTATCCACCATTTATCGATTGGCACTATGCGTTACAGCGAATTAAAAAGAACAATTCCGGCTATAACCGAAAAAATGCTGATTCAGCATTTGAAACAATTAGAAGCAGACGGTATTGTTATCAGAGAAGCAAAACCGGTCGTTCCTCCTTTTGTCACTTACAAACTGAGTAATTCCGGAAAGGGTTTATTGCCGGTTATCGAAGCAATGGCTGTTTGGGCGTTTAAAGAAAAAGACGGCGATTTTAGCAGCGAAAACTAACAACTAAACAAACTGGCTTCTTAATAATGGACTGCCAGTTTTTTTATCATTTCGTCTGACATTGCATCGGCATAAACACCAAAAGCGCTCATTAAAACGCCTTTTATATCATATTTAACTGAGCTGATTCCGTAAACGATATCTTCATCTCCCGGATCTGTATCGCCTTCAAAACGAAAATAATAGTCAATATTAAATTCTTCCGGCGATAATGATTGTTTTCCATTGTTGTATAAAATACAATCTTCTGCAATATTAAAATCTTTTGTAAATCCTTGTTCGCCCAGCCAGCGAAGCGCTTCTGTAACAGTATCAAATGATGGTTTTGAGTTTGAGTTTTCCATTGTTTTGGTTTTATAAATTTTAATATTAAAAACCATACCGACCACAATTTTAAAAAAAATCAAGGTCAATATGGTTTTGTAACTGAATTAAATAATTAGCCTATTTCTTCAGAAATTTTATAAACTCTTCATTGAATTTATCTTTTTCTTCCACAAATAAAGCGTGTCCACTTTTCTCAAACGGAACTAAAACAGAACCTAGAATAGCTTTATTCATTTCTTCTGCCAAGGCAAATGACACAATCTTATCTTCTTTTGCATTAAATATTAAAGTTGGCACTTTAATTTTAGGCAAATCAGCTCTTAAATCCTCGTCGCGCAAAGCAATCAGAGCCTGTTCCATTGCATATGGCGAAGACTGCATTTCGATTCCGCCCAACCACGCTCCTATTCCAGGAGAAACAGATGTGGGAGACAAAGTAAAATAACCGCCAATGGCTGCCAATAAAGCCGGACGATCGTTGTTATTTAATTCTACCCATTTAGAGATGTCTTCTTTTGTAAAAAACGGATAAGGATAATCGGCTTTTTTAGTATGGCAAGGCGCTGCAGCAGCAAATAAGGCCAACTTATTAATATGTGCGGCATCGTATTTTGCAACATAATGCAACGCAATTGCGCCACCCATCGAATGTCCGCCAATAGTTGCATCTTTAATATCCAATTGGTCTAAAACTGCTTTAATATCTGTTGCAAACTGATCGTAATTGTATTTCCCGTAAGGTTTATCAGATTGTCCAAAACCTCTTAAAGTAATACCAATAACACGATAACCCGCATTAACCAGAGCATGATATTGATATTCCCACATTGCATCGCTTAACGGATAACCGTGAATTAAAACAACAGGTTTTCCTTCACCTACATCGGTAATGTGCAATCTTACATTAGGCTCAACTTCAATATATTCTGCTCTTGCTTTTGCGGTTTCAGCCTTTTCGGTTGTTTGCTCTTCTTTTTTGGCACAAGATGTTAGTAAACTTATTGATAGGAATATCAATAACAAATTTGTTATTCTGTTTTTAGTTTTCATATTTGGGTTTATTAGTTTTCGAAAAGATATTTTTTAAGTTCAGCAGCAGCATGAACAAATAATGATTTTGTTTGGGGAATATGAGCCAGCGGGTTCAATAATCCGAAGTCATGGATGGTTCCGTTGTAACGAATAGTGGTTACCGATACTCCTGCTTCGTCCAGTTTTCTTCCAAAAGCTTCCCCTTCATCACGAAGAACGTCTGCTTCTGCAACCTGAATTAATGTAGGCGGAAAGTTTTTTAATTGTTCTAAAGTTGCGTTAAGCGGCGATGCATAGATTTGTGCGCGTTCTGCAGGATCTGTGGTGTACAAATCATACATCCATTTCATTAACGGAGTAGTTAAGAAACGGTCTTTGCCAAATTTTTTATAAGAATCTGTTTCAAAATCAGCAGCAACAATTGGCCAGAACATGATAAGAGATTTCAATTTTGGCCCGTTATTTTCGATTGCTTTTAATGCCGTTACTGCCGTCATGTTTCCGCCAACGCTGTTTCCAACTACAGAAATTGTGCTTCCGTCAACATTAATTTGATTTCCGTTTGCGGCAATCCATTTTGTTGCTGCGTAAATTTCGTTTACGGCTTGTGGATATTTTGCATCTGGGGTTGGTGTATAATTCACAAAAATTCCGGTTGCTCCAGACTGAACTACTAAATCACGAACCATTCTTTTATGGGTTGGATAATCTCCTAAAACCCATCCGCCACCATGAATAAAGATAAAAGCAGGTAATGTTTTTGTGTTTCCTTCAGGCTCCACTATATTTAGTTTTATAGTAAATCCGTCTTGTTCGATTGTTTTTTCAGATTCCTGAATTCCGGAATAATCAACTTCTACAGATTTTTGTGCGCCAACCAAAACTTGTCTCGCATCAAGAGGAGACATTGACTCGATTGGATCGCCGCCACCTGAATTTAAGGCTGCAAGAAAAACTTTGATTTCTCTCGAAATAGCTGCATCATCTGCAACATTAGGAATGCTAATTTGATTTGTACTCATGATTTAAATATTAATTAAGGTTTCATTGGTTTACAACCAAACCACATACCTTAATTACAATCGACTACAAATCAATTACTTATTATTATTTCAGCAATTCTATTTTACGAAATATCATAGATTTTACAATTCGTTTTCTTATAATTGTTTACATTAAAACCAACCGATTTTTAAAAACTGTTTTTTTAGATCTTGTCTCTATTCTGAAAAATGTTCTTTTTTAATCCCGAGTTTTTTCATTTTTGAAATCAGGGTTGTCGAAGGAATTTCCAGTTTTATTGCAGCTCCGTTTGGACCAGAAATTCTGCCATTGCAAATTTTTATAATTTTAAGAATGTATTCTTTTTCAATTTCTTTTAATGGTTTTACCTGAAAAGCATTAAAATTGTTCAACGCCAGAATTTGTTCGCTGTCTGATAAAAAACTCACATCGTTTATCATTGCCCCTTCTGATAAAAGAATACTTCGCTCGATGCAATGTTCCAGTTCTCTGATATTTCCGGGCCAGGAATGGTTTTGTATTGCTTTTAAAGCATTTGCAGATAAACCAATATTTTTTTTATTGGTATTTTGAGCATATTTATTCAGGAAATAAGAACACAAATCAACGATATCTTCTTTTCGGTTTCGAAGTGGCGGAATAATTATCGGGAATATATTCAGTCTGTAAAACAAGTCTTTTCTAAATCGCCCTTCTGCCATTTCGAGCTGCAAGTCGCGATTGGTTGCGGCGATAATACGAACATTTATTTTTATGGCTTTTTTGCCTCCAATTCTTTCAATTTCCTTTTCCTGAAGTGTGCGCAGTAATTTCGTCTGCATTTCCAGAGGAAGATCTCCAATCTCATCCAGAAATAAAGTGCCATTATGGGCCAATTCAAACTTTCCGATTCTTTTTTCTATCGCTCCGGTAAAACTTCCTTTTTCATGTCCAAATAATTCACTTTCGATAAGATTCGCCGGAATTGCAGCACAATTTACCTTAATCATCGGCTGATTTTTTCTGGACGAATTATCATGAATTTCGCGGGCTACAACTTCCTTTCCGGTTCCGCTTTCACCCAAAATTAAAACGCCGCTGTCTGAAGGCGCCACTTGATCGATCAGCGTTTTTACTTTTTTGATATGGAGGCTTTCTCCAATAATTCCGGTTGTTTTTTGTTGCTGATTTTCATTAATAGACTGAAATATCTTTTGAGAAGAGACATTCCCGTTATTTTCTATTTTGTGTCTGATCAGAATATTTGAAACCGCCAATGCTAAAGGCATCGACAAACCTTTAAGCAATCGGATGGCGTTTCTGTCGAGATTTTGTGTTTTTTTAAAGAAAAGAAATAAAACCGAAGGATTGTTTTTATGATACTGCAAAGGTATTGCTGCCATTTCGCGTATTCCCTGCAAATTTATGTTGGCTAGAAAAGAATCAGACTTTGTTTTTTTATTCAAAAAAATATTATCGAATACAACAGGATCTGCAGATTGCATTGCAACATTAAAAAGATCATCCTGAGTATCGTACAATTTTTTTTCGGCTGTCCTGAAAATTTTCTGATCGTTGTGGTAAAACAAATAATATTGTTTTTCGATACTGTCTGTTGTTCCAATAGCAAAATAATCAAAAGATAATACCTCTTTTAATTTTCCGTTTACAATTGGAGAAAGTTCGTCGCAGGCAGAAACATTGGCAAAACTGCTGCTTAAACAAAGCAAAAGATGGTGTTCTTTTTCGCGTTCCTGAATTGATTTTAATACTGCTTCTGTTTTGTCCATATTTATAATTTCAGAAAAAGAAGTAAATTTAAGATCAATAATGATTTACTTAATCATCAAATCGTAATAAAAATAGATTTTATGGGCTTGTTTTCTATATTTCTAGTTTTATGTCCTTTTCCCGTTGTGTCTTCTACCAGAAGAATTTCACCGATTTTAAAAATTCTTTTTTCTCCCAAAGAAGTTTCAATTTCTACACCTCCGTCCAATAAAATGATATATTGCTTTTGCGGAGCGTTATGAAAATCATAATCGTATGAAGCCAGAACTTCTCTGAAAATAATATTTTTGACAGGTTGTGATTCTGAGAGAAATCCGATCTCGCCTTTATCCATAAGCGGAATCATCACCTCTTCAAAATGACTTTCTCCGGCGTCATCGCTGTATATTCGGGTTAATGAAAACATATTGTACCGTTTAAAATTAGTTTTATTAAAAGTAACCTTGTTTTATGTTGAGTTTTTTCATTTTTGAATATAAAGTCGAAGGTGAAATCTTCAACATTTCTGCCGCTCCGCCGGGACCAAATACTTTTCCGTTGGCTGCTTTTAAAACATTCAAAATATGTTCTTTTTCCATATCTGCCATGGATAAAATTTCAGTATCATTTTCTTTTTTTATGGCCGGAACGTCGTTTGAAATATCAAATTCTGTAATTTCATTTCCTGTTGCCAGTAAAACGCTTCGTTCTATCAAATGTTCTAATTCTCTAATGTTTCCCGGCCAGTCATACTGCTGCAGTTGCCGCAAGGCATGATCTGAAATTATTCTGATATTTCTTTTGGCTTTCTCTGCATATTTATGGAGAAAATAATAGGCTAAATCTTCTATATCTTCTTTTCGTTCTTTGAGAGTTGGCAATTCTAAAGGAAAAACATTCAAACGATAATATAAATCAAGTCTGAATCTTCCTTCGGCAACTTCAAACGGCAAACATCTGTTTGTGGCCGCAATAACCCTGACGTCCAGTTTTATTGTTTTTTCGCCGCCAAGCCTTTCGATTTCTTTTTCCTGTAAAACCCTCAATAATTTTACCTGCGAATCTAGTGGCAGCTCGCCTATTTCGTCCAGAAAAATAGTTCCTCCGTTGGCTTGTTCAAATTTTCCAATTCTAATAGTATCTGCTCCGGTAAAAGCCCCTTTTTCATGACCAAATAATTCTGATTCTATCAAAGATTCCGGCAATGCAGCACAATTTACAACCACCAGAGGTTTTGATTTTTTTGGTGATAAAGAATGAATTAAATGGGCAATTTTTTCTTTTCCTGTTCCGCTTTCTCCCAAAATCATTACAGAAGTTTCTGTTGGCGCCACAATCTCAATTTTTTGCATTAAATCGAGCAGTTTTTTGTTTTTGCCAATGATTTCTATCTTTTTATTTTCTTTTGATGAAGGTTTTCCAGAAGTATCATTGTTGCCATTTCCCTTTTCTACGCTGTATTTATAGCGTGCAATATCCAGCATTACAAACAAATCACGTTCTCTAAACGGCTTTACCAAAAAACCATAAGGCTGGGTTTCTTTTACGGCATTTAAAATAGAATGATTTGTATTGGCAGAGATATATAAAAAAGGAATTTTTTTAGTTTCCAATTCCCAGGCAAGATCAATTCCCGTAAGGTTTCCTTTTAAAATAATATCGAGTAAAACCCAATTTGGTTTTTGTGCGTCAATCAAAATTCGGGCTTCTTCAACAGATGCTGCAATTCCGCAAACTTCGTAACCTGATTTTACCAGAATCATTTTTAAGTCATTTGCGACAATAAATTCATCCTCAACAATTAAAATTTTCTCCTTCATTATTTATGATTTGATTCCATTTTTCTTAAAGTTTAATGTAATCGAAAGTCCGTTTTTACTCTCAACTTCAAAAGAACCTTCAATTTGATTGCTTAATCCGTACATTAAATTCATACCAAGCGAGTTTCTGTTTTTCAACTCAAAATCGGGAACACCTACTCCATTATCAGAAATGATAAGCTGGTATAAATTATCCTGCTTTTCTTTTAGAAAAATTTTCACTTCGCCTTTGTGAGTTTCAGGATAGGCATACTTGAGGGCATTTATTATGGCTTCATTCAAAATTAAGCCTAATGGCATTGCCTGCGCCACATCTAAATCGACATGATCTATATCCAACAAAAAAGCAATTTTATGATCTGCATCAAAAACAGATTTTAAATAACTTACCAGTTCAGGAATATACCAGTGCATGTCTATCGTAGATAAATTGTCATTTTGATATAGTTTTTGATGTATCAGTGACATCGCAAACATCCTGTTTTGACTGTCTTGTATGGCCAAAAGTGCATCTTTATTTTCAAGATAAGCCGATTGGGTGTTTAAAAGGCTAATTACAACCTGCAAATTGTTCTTTACACGATGATGAAGTTCTTTTAGCAGCCATTCTTTATCCAAAAGTAGTTTTTTTAGGCTTATACTCTGGTCATTTATTTTTTCCTGTTTTAAAGCTAAATCTTTATTTATTTCATTTTTAGAGCTATAACATTTGTAGATAATAACAAAAATTAAAAAAAGTACTCCTAGTATTATTAGAACATTGTGTTCCTGATAGAAATTACTTTTTTTAAGGTCTTTATAATTTAAAATATCTAATGAAATCTGCGTGAAATCAAAAAAGAAAGAAGCTTTATTCGGTTTTACAATTGTTTTTTGAAAATGCTCAGTTTCATAAATAAAAACAGAATCGTTTTGGGCATTGGTTTGCATAAAAAGGTTTTGATTCGTAATCCAGAACAGGATCACGAACCAAAAATGTATATGAATTTTTTTAAGACAGCTTTCTTTATACATAACCTGCAGCTCTGTTATTTAACTCATAACTTTGTTTCCACCTTGATATGATTGTTTTTTAAATAGCAAAAAATCATAAAAATCCCCGGAAGCAAAACAGGTATCAATCCCCATTTTTTTCCGGCAATGGCACCCAAAAAACAGCCAAGTAAAAAACCTCCAATGGTTACAAATTGCTTTTTAAAACTTAACTGACTGTTGACGTCCTTAAATTTTGATTTTAATAAAGTGCCAATATCAAGTGCTGCCTGTGTAACATTCCCGGTCATCATGGTAGTTGGACCGTGGGTTTCCTTGCTGAAGATTTTACCAAAAGCATTTTGCAGTCCCATCGCAAAAACAATTAGCATCGCTATGATATACATCGTCCATAAATTATCCATTTTAAGATAATGGAATAAAACGGCCAATAATCCGCTGAGTGTTAAAATGCAGCCTTCCCAAAACAATATTCGATATTTTAAGCTGGATTTTGAAGCAATATAACCGCCAATTATTACTGAAATAATGAATATTGGAAAGGTTAATAATTTTATCCATGCATAAATATCATTTCCGTTAATGACCTGATACGCAAAAACAATAAAGTTTCCCGTTACGTGGGCAGAAAACAAAGTATCTGCCGCAACAAAAGTGAGCGTATCACAAAAACCGGCTATTGTGGTGAGCAGCAATGTGATGTACCAAATGTTTTTGGGCTGTTCCATAGTATTATCTTAAATGAGAGCGTAACATCCACGCCATTTTTTCATGCGTTTCCATCAAACCTGTAATGTAATCACTTGTTCCTAAGTCCTGATATTCATTGGCATAAACTGTAATATTTTCACGTAAGTGTATAATAATACTTTCATGATCTATTAAAAGTTCTTTGATGAATCCTTTGCTGTCGTTATTTTCTCTTACTTGTTCAGAAAGATGTGTCAATTCCAGAAATTCTTTTAATGTCGCCGGTGCATAATGTCCTAACATTCTGATTCTTTCTGCAACGCCATCGATTATTTCGTCAATCTGATTGTATTGCCCTTCAAAAAATAAATGTTTATTATAGAAATCATCACCTTCAACATTCCAGTGTGCTTTTCTGGTTTTGGTGTATAAAATAAATTCATCTGCCAAAATCTGACATAATGAATGTGCAATTTTTGATAAATTTTCCTGCTTGATTCCGATTTGAGTTTGCATGATTTTAATTGGTTTTATAGTAAATTTAAAATATAATGATCTAAAGAATAAGTACCTGCGCCCAATGCTAATAAAAACAGCAAAGTGACGGTGTATATGTACGGAACATCTCTAACTTCAAGAGAATCTTTTCTGTGAACAACAAAATATCCAACTGCCGTAACGCCAATTGTTGGCAAAATAAACAATCTGGTTCCTAAGCCAAGAATGATAAAAAAGGGCACAATAGTATCTGAAAACGTGGCAACTAAACCATTTAGTTTTTCCGGCAAATGCAACGGATTTGGTACATGTTCGCGTTCTCCGTTTTCGACCCTGAATTTTTTCATTCCGTGAACCCTGAACAATTCAACCGCAATTAAAATTCTAAAAACCAATAAAGCAATGTTGTTGATGTCGCTTCCAACATCTGAATAAAGTAGTAATTTAATTATTTCCATTTTTTTTATGTATTAAAAAGCAAAACAAGAACAGCCTAATGCACCCCAAAAAGCGTTATAATTATTGACCGGAACTGTACTTAGCCGTGCGGCATTATGATCATGGGCATGAATATCACAGCTTCCTGAACAGCAATGAATTTGTGCAGCATTATTTACAATTGAACTTGATTTTTTCAACTTTAAATCAATGGCATTTTTGTTGTGCGATTCGGCGTGATAATAACCGTTGTAAATATTGGTTGGTGACCAGTCCGGAAGTATGGGAATTGACGGCGGTGAAAACGAAGAGAAATCTCCTTTTGCATACACAATTTTTCCGTCAACAACCGTAAGAACCGATTCTATGTTTTTAATATCTTCATCATCGACTGTAAAATAATCGCGGTCCAAAACCACAAGATCTGCCAGCATTCCTGTTTCAATATTTCCTTTTTTATTTTGTTCCTGCGAAAACCAGGCACTTCCCTGTGTATAAAGCTGTAACGCAATTTCACGACTCAAACAGCTTTCGTTATACAATTGCAAACCGCCAACAGTTTTACCAACTGTAAGCCAATACATGGAAACCCACGGATTGTAACTGCTTACTCTTGTTGCATCTGAACCTCCGCCCACCGGAATTTCCATTTCGAGCATTTTCTTGATTGGCGGTGTGTTTGCAGCGGCTTTTGCACCATAACGATCTGTAAAATATTCACCCTGATACGCCATTCGGCTTTGAATTGCGATCCCGCCTCCCAAAGCTTTTACTCTTTCGATATTGCGTTCGTCGATCGTTTCGGCGTGATCAAATATCCAGGGTAAATTATTGAACGGGATTTCTTTGTTTACTTTTTCGAAAACATTCAGGAAACGGGTAATACTTTCATTATAAGTTGCATGAAGTCTGAAAGGCCAGCGATTTGCGACCAATAACCGAATTACTTTTTCTAATTCTGCTTCCATATTTTCGGGAAGATCGGGTCTTGGCTGCAGAAAATCTTCAAAATCTGCTGCCGAAAAAACCAGCATTTCCCCCGCTCCGTTATGGCGGTACATATCATCGCCCTGATATAATTTTACTTCCTGAATCCATTCATCAAAATCTTCAAACTCTTGTTTTGGGCGTTGCGTAAATAAATTATAAGCGATACGAACGGTTAGTTCTTTCTTTTCATTTAATTCATTTACTACTTTATAATCGTCCGGAAAATTCTGAAACCCGCCGCCGGCATCAATAACACTTGTGATCCCGAAACGGTTTAATTCTTTCATAAAATGACGGGTCGAATTAAGCTGATGTTCGTACGAAAGTTTTGGTCCTTTTGCCAATGTCGAATACAAAATCATGGCATTTGGCGAAGCAATTATCAAACCTGTTGGTTCACCGTTTGCATCTTTCTGGATCACTCCACCCGCAGGCGCCGGAGTATCTTTAGTAAAACCTATTACTTTTAATGCCGCGCGATTCATAAAGGCACGATCGTATAAATGCAATATAAAAACGGGCGTTTCGGGAGCAATTGCATTAATTTCCTCGAGTGTTGGCATGCGTCTTTCGGCAAACTGAAATTCAGACCAGCCTCCTACTACACGCACCCATTGCGGCGATGGCGTTCTGTCAACCTGTTCTTTCAACATTCGCATTGCATCTGCTAACGACGGAACTCCATCCCAACGCAATTCAAGGTTATAATTTAATCCGCCGCGAATCAAATGAATGTGCGAATCATTTAATCCGGGAACGACTCTTTTTTGATGCAAGTCAATCAATTTTGTTGCTGCATCACTATATTCTAAAATTCCGCTATCGCTGCCAACTGCAATAAATTTTCCGTCTTTAATGGCGACAGCTGTTGCGTTTTTATAATTGGTGTTGAAGGAATGTATTTTTCCGTTGAATAAAATTGTATCTGCTTTCATATTCAAATCCTTTTTGGTTTTTATTTCCGTAAACACTCTACTCAATAAAGATACCTAAAGTTTTAAACAGTTATAATACAAGTGCTTTACCATTTTTCCTCTAATTAAATTTTACGATATATCGCTAATTTATGATGTGTTTATCATATTCAGCAATTGTTACTTAATATTGTGCTTGTTTTTCTTTACCGTTATATAAATTTTTACTTGCAATAAAATCAATCTTTAAAGCTTTTATTAATTCAAAATTTGACTGGATTTTTTACTAATCGTGCACTTTTTTAGTTTTGAAATATTTAAAAGATAATTATGGTCGAATTCTTGTTTACGAAAGGATATTAAACAAAAAATGACATAGCTTTGCTATCCTGTAGTAAGATTTATATCTTCTGAAAAAGCAAATTTATTAGCCTCAGAAAACTATTTATGCAGTAGTAAATTAGAACTAATTACAGCATCAACTATACCTTTTATGTATCATTTACTTAGAAACTGTTTTTTAATTTTTCTCTTACAATTGAGTTTTACTGCCTTGTCGCAACCTTTATTAAAACAAGAAAGTGATAAAATAAAAATTGAATTAAAAACAAAACTAAATGATACCACACGTGTTTTAAAACTGCAAAAACTGAGTTTATATTATGTTACAAAAGTTGGCGAGGAAAAAGCCGATATGGACAGCAGTTATATTTTTGCCAAACAAGCTGAATTAATCAGTGACAAAATCAGGTTTTATAAGGGAAAATGGATGAGTCATATTTTGTATTCTCAAATATATCGCGAAGGCGGAAATCCTTTTAAAGGTAAAAGAGAACTTAAAAAGGTTTTTGAAATTGCGCGAAAAAACAATACTTCATGGCTCGAAGGCGAAGCGTATCGGGAACTGACCAATTATTATAGTCTTGACAGCGAAATTCGCGAACGAATAAAAGTGGTTGAAAAGGCTTATCAGGCTTTTAAAAAAGGCGGTTCTAAACAACAAATTGCCGACATTTTACTTTATTACGGCGGCCATTATTTTTTTGCGGGAGATTTTAAAGCGGCCCTGCAAAAATTTAATGAAGCCAAGGCTATCTATGAAACCATTGGTGATACTAAAAATCAGAATTTATACAGTCATCTGGCCGAAACGTATTCGAAACTGGGTTTGTATACCGAAGCTGTAAAATTTGGGCTGATCTCTATAGAAATCGGGGAGCAAAATAAGGATATCTATTATTTGACAGAAGATTATACCAATCTGGCAATTACGTATTATAAAATGGAAAATTATGAACTGGCATTAAAATACCACCAAAAATCTTTTGATGGCAGTTTAAAGTTATATTCAGAATTTTTACCTTTTTACAACGCCAGCTACATAATTAAAGATTTACTGAAACTTGGCAGGAAAAAAGAAGCCAAACATTTTTTAGATACAACGGTTAAAGATTTAAAGGTAACGGATGGAAGGGATTTAATCTGGCTTCAAATATCTTATATTGCTGTTTATGATGATTTTGGCTGGTATAAATTTGCCGATAAATATTGCAATAAACTAATAGAACTTCAGAAAGAGAATAAAATGCTTTTGCCTATAATTTCGAATCTTGAAATTAATAACAACATTGTAAATCACTTATTTAAAACCAAAAATTACCAACTGGCTGCAGAATATCTGGATCGCAATAAAAAACTGGGTGCTTCTATTAAAGACATTAATATGATAATTAACGGTCATATGATGGCTTTCAAATTAGATTCTGCCTCGGGAAATTATATTTCGGCAATAGCCAATCTTAAAAAATATCAAAAAGTAAAAGACAGTATCTTTAATGACGTAAAATTTTATCAGATTTCAGATTTAGAGATAAAATACGAAACGGCAAAAAAAGATAAAAACATTCAGTTATTAACGAATGAAAGTGAACTTCAAAAAGTTAAAATAAAAAATGATAAAGTAGTAAAACTTATTGCGGGTTTAGTTTTAATTTTAGTACTTATTATTACGGCATTGATTTTTAGAAGTTATAAAAACAAAAAAGAAAGTAATAAACAGCTTCAGATCAGTAAAAGCAGAATTGAAAAGAAAAATAAAATCCTGCAGAATGTTGTAAAGGAAAAAGAATGGCTTTTGAAAGAAGTGCATCATCGTGTAAAAAATAATTTGCAGGTTGTAATGAGCTTATTAAACACCCAATCTGTTTATTTAAAAGAAGAATCTGCTGTAAATGCGATAAAAGACAGCCAAAACAGAATCAATTCGATGTCGCTGATTCACCAGCGATTGTATCAGTCAGAAGGGCTTTCGTGTATTAAAATGCCGGAATATATTAAGGAACTTGTTAGCTATTTAAAAGACAGTTACAATACCAATTACAGTTTTGTAGTTGATGTTGAATATATTGAAATGCATGTTGCGCAGGCAATTCCGATTGGTTTAATCTTGAATGAAGCTATTACAAATGCGATAAAATATGCTTTTCCAGATGAGAAAAAAGGAAAAATTACCATCTCGCTAAAACATTTTGAGGGTGATTCTTTTTTACTGGAAATTGCCGATAATGGCGTTGGCATTGAAGGAGAAATTGATATTGAAAAATACGATTCGTTTGGTATGAAACTGATGGAAGGCCTTAGTAAGGATTTAAACGGAAAGTTCAGTATTACAAGTTCAAACGGATTAAAAGTGTCTGTAATTTTTGTTTACGATTATACTTTTACGGTCAAATAAAATTAAAATATCCAATATAAATTTAACTAAATCATTACTATGGAAAATCAGGGTAAAATTAGAAAAGTAGCCATTGTGGGTTATAACCGAATTCCTTTTGCAAGGGCAAATACTTTTTATTCAGACGTTAGTAATTTACAAATGATGACGGCAACGCTTGATGGCCTTGTGGCAAAATACAACCTGAAAGGCGAATTACTTGGAGAAGTTGCTGGCGGTGCTGTAATCAAACACACCATGGATAATAATTTGATTAGAGAGTGTGTTATGAAAACGGCTCTTGATCCTGCTACTCCTGCCTGCGATTTACAACAAGCCTGTGATACCGGTATTGAAAGTGCTATTTATATTGCCAACAAAATTGCTTTGGGTCAAATTGATTCGGGAATTGCGTGCGGTGTCGATTCTATTAGCGATATGCCAATTGCGGTTAGCGAAAAACTTAGAAAAATATTGCTGGATGCAAGAAAAGCAAAATCATTAGGCGAAAAAATAAAGATATTTTTAAAACTGAGACCAAAAGATTTAGCTCCGCTTGTTCCAAGAAATGAGGAAGCTCAAACCGGACTTTCGATGGGCGGACACACGGAAATTACGGCCAAATATTATCAGATTCCGAGAGAAGACCAGGATAAACTCGCGCTTCAAAGTCATTTGAATATGGCAAAAGCATATGATGAAGGCTTTTTTGATGATATGATTACGCCTTTTAACGGACTTGAAAGAGATAATAATCTTCGAAAAGACAGTACGCTTGAAAAACTGGCAAAACTTTCTCCGGCTTTTGATAAAATAAACGGAACGCTTACGGCAGGAAACTCTACTCCACTTACCGATGGTGCTTCGAGTATTCTTTTGGCTAGCGAAGAATGGGCAAAAGAGCATAATTTACCAATTCTTGCTTACATCACGCATGCCGAAGTTGCCGCTATTGAATATGTAAAAAATCAACAGAATTTATTGCTTGCACCGGTATTTGCCGCGACAAGAATGCTCGAAAAAGCAAACTTAACATTACAGGATTTTGATTTTTATGAAATTCACGAAGCATTTGCAGCTCAGGTTTTGGCTACTTTAAAAATTTGGGAAAGCCCGGAACTTACCACAGCATTGGGATTAAAGAAAAATCTTGGTGCTATCGACAGAAGTAAACTAAATGTAAAAGGAAGCAGTCTGGCAGCCGCTCATCCGTTTGCAGCTACAGGCGGAAGAATTATTGGCGTTATGGCAAAATTGCTAAACGAAAAAGGTTCCGGAAAAGGTTTTATTTCTATTTGTGCCGCTGGCGGTCAGGGAATTACTATGATTATTGAGAAATAAATTATTAATGGTAAATCATTAATAGTGAATTGTGAATTCGATCCTGCAAGGTTTTGAAAACCTTGCAGGAATATAATTAACGATTTATAATTAACAATTATTAAAACGCATATTCTTCAACGCTTGCCAATGCTTTTGGCAAAGCATTTTCGGCAAAATCCGGAATTGCAGTTCCTTCTACACGGAAAACGGTAATATCTGTCATTCCAAGAAATCCAAGTACGGCGCGTAAATACGGTTCTGAGAAATCGTATGCTTTGTACGGACCATCAGAAAATATCGCTCCTGAAGCAATTGACAAATACACTTTTTTATTCGTTACCAATCCTTTTGGTGATCCATCAGCATAACTGAATGTTGCCCCTGCCCTTGCCACCTGATCGATCCATCCTTTTAAAACTGCGGGAATTCCGAAATTGTACATTGGTACTCCAATTACAATAACATCGGCTTCTAATAAATCTTTTATCGCTTCGTTGGAGTATTTAACAGTTTCTTGCTGTTCTGCTGTATGTGCTTCTGCGGGCGTGTAAAATGCCGCCAAATCCAATCCGCTTAAATATGGTGAAGGCACTTTAGAAAGATCAGATGTTTTTACCTGACTTTCCGGATATTCTGCTGCCAGTTTTTCCAGAATGGCGTTTGATAATTTAATGCTAAACGATGCATCTCCTTTTAGACTTGAAGTTATATTCAGAATTTTTTTGCTCATGATTATCTATTAATTTGTTTTATGATACAAACTTATATACATTTACTATCCCTTTTATAGTACTATCCCCGAGGATAGCGCTATCCTTGAGGATAGTAACGCAATTGGTATGATAAAAAACGACGAAACAAAAGAATTTGCCCATAGACCACAGGAATGCATGGCCGCATTATTGCCTGTAAGAGACGCATTGGAAGTTTTAAACGGAAGATGGAAATTACCGATATTAATCGCTTTGTCTGACAGACCAAAACGATTTAAAGAAATTTCGAAAGACATTAACGGAATTACCGACAAAATGCTTTCGAAAGAGCTTAAAGATCTTGAGATAAATAAATTGGTAACGAGAACGGTTTATGATACTTTTCCGCCAACGGTTGAATATGCGCGAACCGAACACAGCCAATCGCTTACTCATGTGATTATGGCATTGAAAGACTGGGGGAAATTACACCGCAAGGAAATTATTGGGAAATAATTAAAAATTGAGAATTAAAAATCTTTCTCATAACTATCTCAAAAAAAAGCGTTTCACTTCATATTTTTTCACGCAGATTTTAAAAAGATTTTAGCAGATGCACGCAGATTATTATCGAAATCTAAATCTGTTCAAATCTGCCAAATCTGTGTGAAATAAAAATCTAAAATCTTTGTTGTTTTAAACTCTCACACTCGTAACTCTACTAAGATTGGATTCACGGGATGACAATATTGGGGTTACTTTGTTCAAGGGATTAAAATCCCTTGAACAAAATAAATCATTCCTACGGAATTTTATATAGAGTTCCGGAGGAACGTAGCATATTGTAGGGATGGATTTTAATCCATCATTTGTAATTAGAATGGCCAATCTTTGCAGAGTTTCTTGCGGAGATTCCTCGTTTCTCGGAATGACAAACTAGACAAAAAGACTTTTATGAAAACGAGTGCCCTAGCCCCGATAGAAGTGGAAATCCTTTTGTGGCGGGGTTCGCCACAAAAGATTGGAATGGATAGCGGGATTAGCTCCTGATTAAATTCCAAATTTCAATTCTAAAATCTAAAATCTACACTCTAAATTCTAAAATCTTTTCTTAATGCGAAAATCCGAATGAAATACTGAGGATAATTATTCCGATGACAATCGCAGTAATCGTAACATACAGATAATCTTTCTCTAAAAGAAAAGAAAACAGCGAAAGTAAAACACGAAATACCGGCGTAAGAAATAACAATATTACTCCAAAAAAGATGATCGATTCTCCGCTTGCGTGAATGACTCCGTTGTAAACATTGGCAAATACTTCAAAAATATTTCTGTCGTTTTCTTTAAATACCGAATAATCTTCGATGTCGCTGCCGTGGTGCATCAAATAAACAATTCCACCAATAAAAGCTACTGATAATGAAATCCATACACCGTAGCGCAATAAATTACCTATAATGGTTTGAAAATCTTTTTCGCCAAATTTTTCCTGTGTCATAGTTTTAGATTTTTCCATTAAGTCCGTTATAAATCATGTTTACTGCCAATACAAATATCAGGCAGGCAAAAAAGATGCGCAGTTTTTTAGGGTTTGTTCTTACCAATATTTTTGCTCCGGCCATCGCGCCAAATAATACACCAATTACAACTGGCATACATATTCCGGGTTCGATATATCCTTTTTGAATATAGATTACAGAACTCGCCATTGCTGTAACGCCCATCATAAAATTGCTGGTTGTGGTAGAAACCTTAAACGGAATTCGCATAATATTGTCCATTGCAATAACTTTAAAAGCTCCAGAACCTATTCCCAGTAAACCAGACATCATTCCGGCAAGTCCCATCATGCTGAAACCGCCAATTACATTTTTGGTTCCGTAATGTACAACTTGTCCGTCGTGCGTAGGATACGTTCCCTGCAGATGAAGTTTTTTTGCTAAAGGACTTGATTCGAGAACAATATGTTCTTCTTTTTTTCTTAAGGAATTTATAGCCGAGAAAATTAAAGTCAATCCGAATAAAACGGCGATGAAAGAAGTTGGTGCAATAGCAGAAAGTAATGCGCCGCCAACTGCGCCAATTGTAGTGGCGATTTCGAGAAAAATTCCCAAACGCATATTCGTTATTCCTTCTTTTACATATGCCGCTGCAGATCCCGAAGAGGTTGCAATTACCGAAACTAAAGCCGCTCCAATGGCATAATGAATATCGACGCCCAGCACAACAGTTAAAAGTGGTATGATAATTATTCCGCCGCCCAGTCCTGATAATGAACCTATAAAACCGGCTAAAAAAGCACCCAGAATCATAATCAGGGTAAATGTAAGTACTGTCATGTGGTATATTGTTTGGCTACTAATTTACGAATACATATTGTCTATTGCGGTATTATACTTTTCATTATTATAATAAAAAGCTCACATTTATTTTAAACTGCTTGTTTTTCAATTAAATAACTACAACTTAAAAATGCCTTAAAAATTTTTAAAAACGTAAAAAATAGGCATTTGATTACGAAAAAAATGATTTGATGATCTAATTTATTAAAAATGAAATAAATACTGCATTTTGAGCGTAGAAATGCAGACAATCGGTTTAAAAAAAAATCACCAAAAATGACTCTGTTTTAATTGTTTTACACTAATTTTAAGCCGCAAAAAAAAGTTGCGTTATTCTTATAAACCCCAAATTTACAAGACTTTAACTGTAATGTTTTTATTATTGATTTATAAAACTAAAATGTATGGTACTTTGTTTTAAAAGGCTTTATTTATTGTTGTTTTTATTTGTATCAATTGGTTTGCAGGCGCAAACGCAAAGTACAAAACTGCTCATTTCTTCTTCATTTCACAATTCACATTCTTCTCTTATTTTTAATACTGTTTTAGGCAATTCTGTCAAGAACTTTCTGCTTGCAAGTAATGAAATACAGGATCCACAATTGTTTATCATCGTTACTTTTTTGTCGCTTTTGATCTTGATTTCCGGGCTTTTATTTCAAACTTACAGAAGTTTAAGCGCACAACGTTTATTAAACAGTAAACAAGAAGAAATTAATTCTCAAAGAATAGACAGTCTGCTAAAAGAACAGGAATTAAATCTGATTAAAGCCTGGATTGATGGCCAGGAAAAAGAACGTGAACATATTTCGCAGGAAATATACAATACGATTGGCAAAAATTTAGCTGCTGTAAAACTCCAGCTAAATCATCTGAATAATAGTAATTTGAGAAACATTACAAAGATTAATGGACAACTTGAAGAAACTTATAAACTAGTACGAAACTTATCTAATTCTTTGGTTCCCAAGAAATTTAGCCCTGATAAATTTTGCGAAGTTTTAGAAACATATATTATCAATTTAAGTGCAGCGAGCCAATTAAAAATTTCGTTTCTTACTTTTCCGAAAAAAGACATTAATACGATCAATGAGCGTATTCAAATGGAAGTTTTTAAAATAGTTCACGAACTTTTAAACCATACAATAAAATATGCAAAAGCTTCACAAATCGAAATTCAGCTCAATCTTGTTGACAACAATTTAAGCCTTCTATTTAAAGATAACGGAACTGAATTTCATACTAAAAATTATATTCTTGGTTTTAGTTATATTAATTTAGAAAGCCGAATTCATAATTTAAAAGGTTCGTTTGTAATGGATTCTAAACCCAAATCCGGAACTGTTATTGAAATAGAAATTCCGATCTTAATTGAAACATCAAATACAAAAAACAAATTTAAAACCGTGAAAGGTATCAATTTAAAGAACCAGCTGGATGAACTGAAAAGCAGATTTTAAATAAAAAACTAATTTACATAACAAGATGCACTTCGTATTATCACTGAAGTGCATTTTTTTTATAACAACCTGTAAATTATGAAATTATGAAAGCCTTTTTGTGTAAATATTTAAAAAACATTGGGGGTAAATTTGTAATACTAATTATTTAAAACCTTATTATTATGAATACTTCAAATCACAGAACCAGCAGCACTACAGGTGCAAAAATGTCGGACAAAAAATCTGATATGAAATCTACTACTTCGAAAAGCAATGCGAAGTCTGCAACAGACAAAAAAACGAATTCTAAAAAAAATTAATTTCATAAAAATAGTATTATGAAAATAGAAAAAAGAGAAGATTACGGTCGTCGCGACCGTAATTTTCATAATTCACAGAACGTTACAATTAGCGCCAGAGAACGAAGCATACAAGAGTTTGGATATTGGGACCTGGAAGATGATTTGAGTATTTATAGCCAAACAGACAGCCATCACCCAAGATTTGCTAAAAATCCTGATGAAGAAGAACAAATTATCAATCAGGACGATACTATTACAAACGATGAAAATCAGGAAGAAGCTGACCAAAAACTTGAGGATTATTATGATGAAGAAGAAAATGATATTTATGAAGAAGAGGAAGAAGAAGACTTGTTTCGAGATGCAGATTTATCAGGAAATGGCAAATTTAGAGTTGAATAAAACTTTACTTTCTTAACTTAAAAACATAAGAAAACCGTTAGCAAAAACTAACGGTTTTTTGTTTTTGTACAACTTTCTTAAAGCTGGGTCTCTTCATAGACCAAATTGGCAACTGCATCTACAGCCTGTGCGATAATTTGTTCCGGATTTCCGTCGAATTTAAATCTCTTTGCTATTTCTTTATCCGGAAAAATAATATGTATAAAAATGGTTCCAACGGGCTTTGAGGGAGTTTCGCTTCCTCCGGGACTTGCTAATCCTGTTAAGGCCACACAAATATCTGAAGTAACAAAACGATGGAAATTCTGCGCCATTAATTTCGTTACAATGGCAGATTCTGCAGTATGTTGTTCGATAGTTCCCTTTGGTATCAAAAGTAGATCTTCTTTCATCGACACATGATAACAAACCAGGCCGCCAATTAAGATTTGTCCTGAATTAATAACGGTAGAAAATTCATTACACAGTTTTCCTGCCGATGCGCTTTCTACAAAACTTATCGTCCATTTTTTGTCTATTAGTGCCTGACAGCACTGTATCACTTTTTCACTTGGCATATTATTGAGTCATTTAAAGTTATTATATGTCAAAATAATTTAGTTTCAGTTTACTGTAAATTACAAATTCGCTTCTCTTTCCCAAAAACGATGGTTGGCCAATGCATCAATAAAAGAAGCCGATAAATATTCATCACCTATTTGATCGCTTACCAAAATACCAACATCTCTAATGGGTTTTTCTGAATCATTATTATTAACAAACGGAAGTATTTCTATTCCCTGACCTTCGGCAGCAATAAATTTGCAATGTTTGTAAGCATCGGTCAGGAATTCTTTTACTTCTAATGTATTTTTTAAACTTAAAATTCCTTTTCCGGCGGGTACAAATACGGCATCAAAAAGTACAGAAGCCGCCGTTAGATAACTTTGATCGACCGGAATTTCTGAACTTTCTTCAGAAACTATGGTTCCTAAATGCGGCGCTATAATTTTTACAACCGCTCCGGCCTTTTTTAAAGCTGTTTTCATATTGCTTACCGATGCCGCATTTACGTCATCTGCACATAAAAAAGCAATTTGTCTTGTTACAATAGAATCTTTGCCGATTTCACTTTTTAAAATACTTAAGGCATCAGAAGTTTCTGTTGGTCTTTTTACAAAAGTCGGCTCGTATTTATTTGGGTCGGCATCTGCTCCCACTCCATGATTAACGGGTTTTTCAAGTTCTTTGGGAACTTTCAATCCTAATCCTTTAGCCACTTTACTTACCAAAATCTGATCTACACGCGAGAGCAAACCAAGCATTCTTTCTCTAATGGCAACTGTTTCTACTTTTCCCAATTCAAAAGTCAAAGCTTTAATAATATGTTCTTGTTCTGTATCGGTCTGGCTTTGGTAAAAAAGCGTTGCCTGACTAAAATGATCTGAGAAACTCGCACTTCTGTCGCGAACTTTATGCGCATCGATTCGCTCGTTAAAACTTGCAAATCCTCCTTCGTCTATTTTTGCCTGAAACGGGCATCCTCCTCCTAATGAATTTGGGTGATAACTTACTCTGCCTGTTGCAATTTCCTGACGCATATGGCCGTCACGCTGATTATTGTGCATTGGCGCAATGGTGCGGTTAATGGGAATTTCATGAAAATTCGGACTTCCTAATCTTGACAATTGCGTATCTGTATAAGAAAATAAACGTCCTTGTAATAAAGGATCATTTGTAAAATCAATCCCGGGAACTACATGTCCGGGATGAAAAGCAACCTGTTCTGTCTCTGCAAAGAAATTATCGGGATTTTTATTTAATGTCATCTTACCAATAATCGTTACCGGAACAAGCTCTTCGGGAACTAATTTGGTTGGATCGAGTAAATCAAAATCAAAAATATGTTCGTCTTTTTCCGGAATAATCTGCACTCCTAATTCCCATTCGGGGAAATTTCCTGATTCTATGGCTTCCCATAAATCCTGTTTATGAAAATCAGAGTTTTTACCGGATATTTTTTGTGCTTCATCCCATAAAACACTATGGGTTCCTAATTTTGGTTTCCAATGAAATTTTACAAAATGAGATTCGTTTTTATCATTTACAAATCTAAAAGTATGCACGCCAAAACCTTCCATCATTCGCAGGCTTCTTGGTATTGCGCGATCGCTCATTACCCACATAATCATGTGCATAGATTCTGGCATTAGCGAAATAAAATCCCAAAAAGTATCGTGTGCAGAAGCTGCCTGCGGAATTTCGTTATGTGGTTCGGGTTTTACGGCATGTATTAAATCGGGAAACTTCATTGCATCCTGAATAAAAAAGACCGGCATATTGTTTCCTACTAAATCAAAAATTCCTTCCTGTGTATAAAATTTTACGGCAAATCCACGAACATCACGCGCCAAATCTGTAGAACCTCTTGAACCTGCTACTGTAGAAAATCGAACAAAAACCGGTGTTTTAATACTCATATCGTTTAAAAAACCCGCCTTAGTATATTTGTCCAGTGGTTTGTAAAGTTCAAAATAACCGTGTGCTGCAGAACCTCTGGCGTGTACAATACGTTCTGGAATGCGTTCATGGTCAAAATGGGTAATTTTTTCTCTCAGAATAAAATCTTCTAATAAAGATGGGCCTCTTTCGCCGGCTTTGGCAGAATTATTATTGTCGTTTATTTTAACTCCCTGATTTGTGGTAAGAAACTGATTTTCGGCATTAGATTTATTTATATCCAGATCTCTGTCCTTATCATTTGGATGATCTTGGTTTGGCGTGGAATTTTTCATTTTAAATGGGTTTTATATTTTTAAGTAGTATCGTGATTGATCTGCGTGATTGATCTGAATTCATTTGGCCAAATGACGGTTGATCGCTTCAACAAAAGTAATTTACAAACAAAACCAACCCATTACATGATTGTTTACAAAGCTTACAATATTTAAACATTTGATAATCAAACAATAATTCATTAATGTTAACTGTAAAATAAAAAAATGATAAATTAAGATCAACTGTTAATTATGAAAATAGAATTGATTTTTCTGTAAGAAGTAAAAGTGATTTCAATGGTAGCTTTGTAATGAACATTTTTACAGACCTGAAACATTCTGCACTGATATGAGAAATCTTTATCAATTAAAACAATTTCAAATTTTACTTGCTATGAAAAATGAAAACAATAAAAATTACGGACAGGTTGAACGTAATTTTCACCACGATGATACTATTACAGAAACACATAATGATGCTTCGGTAAAAGATTTATTTGATAATGATAAACTTAAATATCAGGAAGATGATCTTCAATATAAAGAAGATGATCTTCAATATAAAGATGAAGAACTGCATGACGTAAATCATGAAACAAATGATTTTAACCGAAACGAAAATATTCCGAATGAGGAACGTGTGATTGATGAAGATGATTTATCTACAAACGATGATCGTGAACTTAACGAAGAAAATCTGGATCAGGAGGTTGAAAAAGACGGAGATCTTGACAATAACGAAAATGAAAAACTAGAAGAAAATGACGAACATTTTCACGAAAACCATCCTCGCGAATAACATAATGCCAAAAAAATTGTAAACCGAAAGCCGTTACATTTAAGTATGTAACGGCTTTTTGGTATGCGAAATTCTGTAAAATTAACAGAAAACTATATAAAGATGAAAAACAGGACGAATTGTAACTTTAAAAGATTGATTTCATACCAATTAAACTAAAAACATATAAGATGGATATTGTAACTCAAATTGCGTGGCTTTTTATTCTTGCCATTCCCATATCATGCATTGCGTGGACTGTAACTCATGAAGAAATTTTTAAGGAGCCTCGGGAATGGTGTGTAAAACGTTCTCAAAATGGCCGCACAATCTTAATCAGAAAAGCTTTTTATCTTTTTACCTGCGAGTATTGTTTTAGTCATTATGTCACTATATTTTTTATTGCCTTGTGTGATTATACACTTTTAATTGATGATTGGCGCGGTTATATTATTGCCGGTTTTGCACTGGTTTTTGTTGCCAATGTTTATATGAGTCTTTTTGGTTTATTGAGACAGGCAATTAAGAAAGAAAAAGTCGAAATCAAACAAATAGAAACCACAGAAGAAGAACATAAAATCCTGTATTAAAGGACAAAACATGGAAATTATATAACAATCTGGAAAAATTATGTAAAAACATGATGGGTCGCCCGTATATTTTTGCCGTAATCCTAAGAATAACCCCATAAAAAAATCAAACAATATGAAACATTTTAACTTAAAACTTATCTTTTTTATTCTTGTTATCTGCATTGTAGGAATTAGCTGCAGCGGTCATTGTGATGATGAAGATTTAGTAAGAAGAGAAAAAGAAGCGAATATGGCAGCAATAAAACAAACAGATTCTCTTGAAGTAGATTAAAAATAAAAAAGCCTGTAATTTTTTTACAGGCTTTTTCATCTTCGGGCATTATGGTTTTTTATTTGTATCAGTACCTGTTCCTAAACCACCGTCAGAACCAGAGCCTGTACCCCCTGTTCCTGTACTATCTCTACGTGTGGTAGAATTAGGAGTGGAAGGACTTGTTGTTTTAGACTTATCTGTATGCTGCTTATGGGCAGGATCGTTTTTATAAGTCGAAGTACTCTTTTTATTTGTCTTTTGTACGGTTGTAGTATCGGTCGTACTTTTAGATTGCTTTTTTTTCTGGGTGTCTTGTGCCATGGCTGCACTTCCTAGAAACATAATCATTGCACATGTTAAAAATAAATTTTTCATAATATTGATTTTTACAATTAATAATTTGATTATAAATTAACTACAGTTTGTAATTAAACTTATATGTACAAATTTTATAAAGAATTGCAACTCCTGCTTATATTTTAAACTTTTCATTTTTATAAGATTTCCACTTCATACACTTCTTTTTTAATTGTAAAAGGATTCATACCTTTGATCATGTTAATAATTATGTTTTTATGAATATTCCTGATAATACACGCCCAAAAAAAACAACCCAGGATTTTCCAGTAGTGGGCATAGGAGCCTCAGCCGGAGGCTTGGATGCCTTTAAAAAACTACTTAAAACCATACCGGAAAATTCAGGTATGGCCTATGTTATTGTACAGCATTTATCTCCTGATTATCCTAGTAATTTAGCCGAAATATTAGCCCAGCATACTAAAATACCGGTTCATGAGATCGTTAATGATATCAACCTTTCTCCCAATCATATTTATATTATCCCGGAAAGCAATAATTTAATTGCCGAAGACGGCGTTTTAAAACTGTACAAAAGAACCCGCAGTGATAAAACAAACAAAAGCATTGATATCTTCTTTGACTCGCTTGCTCAGGTACATAAAAGTTTTGCCATCGGGATAATACTTTCCGGAACTGCTTTTGACGGTACCATTGGGTTAAAAAAAATTAAAGAATTAGGCGGCGCAACAATTGCGCAGGAACCTGAAACTGCAGCTTTTAAGGGAATGCCGCAAAGTGCCATAGATGCCGATGTGATCGATTATATACTGGCTCCTGAACAAATTGCCTCACAGTTAATCGAAATTCGCAAAAGTTATATTACCAATCACGCTTACAGCGAAGAAGAACATATTCCAAGAGAGGAAGAAGACATTCTGAATCAAATTATAAATCTGGTGTTTTTAAGAACGGGAAATGATTTTCGTCATTACAAGCAGCCTACAATAAGAAGACGTATTGCCCGCAGAATGGTTATTTTGAGAAGAGAAACCATGCAGGATTATTACAATATTCTTCGAAATGATAAAAACGAACAGGATGCGCTTTTTAATGATTTCCTGATTCCGGTTACGTATTTTTTTAGAGATGAAAAATACTTTGAGACCTTGCCTACTCTGGTTTTTCCACAGCTGATCAATAATATAGTAAACAATAATTTAAGAATTTGGGTAGCAGGCTGTGCTTCCGGCGAAGAAGCATATTCACTGGCGATTTGTCTTCATGAATATTTATCTCAAAAAAATCTAAAAGAAGTCAGAGTTCAGATTTTTGCTTCGGATATATCCGAAAAATGCATTGCAAAAGCACGGGCAGCTTTATATACGCCTCAGGATGTGCAGCAAATTTCTGAAATGAGACTGCACAATTATTTTACCAAAAGAGATGGGCATTATCATATCAATAAGGTAATTCGTGATATGTGTATTTTTGCGGTTCACAATTTTATAAAAGATCCTCCTTTTGCGAGAATCGATTTGGTTTCATGCCGAAATGTTTTAATATATTTTGACCCGTTTTTACAAAATAAAGTGTTGAGCTCTTTTCATTATTCCTTAAAAGAAAAAGGCTTTTTATTTCTCGGAAAATCAGAAACCGCAAGCAATGCCCCAAATTTATTTGAAAATGTGGGCAAACATGAAAAAATATACACACGCAAATTTGCTCCCGGACGTTATGTACCCGAAGCATTTAAGCCTGCACACATTAGTGCGCGTGAAAAAACGACAAACTACGATATAAAAAATGTTCCGGAAACCGATTTTAAAAAAATAGCTTCTGATATTTTATTTTCAAAATATACGCCGGCAAGCGTTATCATAAATGAGCATTCAGAAATTGTTCATTTTCATGGAGACACAAGTCCGTTTTTATTGCCTTCTCCGGGTAAACCGAATTTTAATATCCTAAAAATGGCACGTGAGGGCATCAGTTTTGAGCTTCGGAACGCACTTTTGAAAGTAAAAAAGGAAAAAGAAAACATTATAAAAGAAAATATCAAAGTTAAGGACCAGGATTATCTGGCATCTTTTGAGATACTTACCCTTCCTTATGATGATTTGCATCTTATGGTTCTTTTTCATAAAAAACCTACTCCGGAAATCGATAATGAAGCCAAATTAAACGCAAGTGCGTCTGATAAGCAACGAATTAAGGAACTGGAAAAAGAGCTTAACCAGATGCGCGAAGATATTAAACGCGTTACCGAAGAACAGCAGACTGCTTTTGAAGAACTGCAGACTACAAACGAAGAACTGTTAAGCAGCAGCGAAGAACTTCAGGCGATGAATGAAGAACTGGAAACTTCTACAGAAGAACTTCAGTCGAATAATGAAGAATTAATGTGTGTAAATGATGAACTTCTGGATCGTCAGGAACAGCTTATTTCGACACGCAATTATTCTGAATCGATTGTAAAAACGATTCGCGAGCCTTTACTAATTATCGATAAAGATTTTATTATAAAAAGTGCCAATCCTGCTTTTTACAAATATTTTCAAACAACAGAAGCAGAAACAGAGGGTCATGCCTTTTTTGAAATTGGCGACTGCCAATGGGATATTCCTGAATTTAAAGAACAAATCTTTCAAATGCTGGGAGAAAAACACACTCTTGAAGATTTTAAGGTTGATACCTTTTGTTCCGGAATTGGTAAAAAAGTAATGATGGTAAATGCGCGTAAAATTGCAAATTCAAAACCAGAAGGAATGATTCTTTTGGCACTTGAAGATATTACCGATTTAAGTGTCACAAATGAATTACTCAAAACTAAAAATGCAGAATTAGAAAGATATAACAAACAACTAGAATTGTTTACGTCTGCAGCAAGTCATGATTTACAGGAGCCGTTGCGAAAAATTAATATGTTTTGCAAAAGAGTTTTTGATACCGAAAAGGACTTATCAGAAAGCGGAAGACATAATTTAGAACGTGTTTTGTTTTCGGTAAACAATATGAGTCAGTTAATTACCGATTTGATTAATTATTCGAGGGTTAATTTTATCGAAAAAGAATTTAAGAAGACAGATCTAAACTTACTTTTAAAGAAAACAATTACTGATGTGAAAGATGTAATTGCAGAGAAAAATGCGATTGTAATTACAGATCCTATTCCGCAATTAACTGTTATTCCGTATCAAATACAGCAATTGTTTACCAATTTAATTTCTAATTCAATTAAATACGCAAAAGAAAATATTGTTCCCGAAATAAAAATAAGTTCGCAACAGCCTTCAAATGAAGAAATAATCGAAGTTGGAGGGAACCTGCAGACAAATTATGTCAAAATTTGTGTTATGGATAACGGAATTGGTATTGCCAAAAATTATGAAACTAAAATTTTTGAACCTTTTTACAGATTACATAATAGTGATCAATACAGCGGCAGTGGTCTTGGACTGACTTTGGTACAAAAAATTGTCAACAATCATCATGGCTTTATAAAAGTTTCAAGTAAAATTAACGAAGGAACAAACATGATTATTTATCTTCCTTTCAATTAATTCAAACATTCTTTTAATAACATAAAAAAGCGGTAAACATCATTTACCGCTTTTTTGTTTCTAATTTTTTAAATCTTTCTGGCCTTTACTTTTGCCATATTGGGTTATAGATTCCGTTTTACTCCAATATTCGACTATAGTACGAATAACTTCTTTAAATTTTTCGTACGTATAAGGATTTACAACGTAACTTTGTGTTGGTATTGAATATACATCAAGCACAAAACACTGATTAAATACCGTTGTAAAAAACAAACAGGGACAATTTAATTCTATACTCAAATTTTTGTACGGAATATGAGCTGTTTGTTTATCATCCATATGAAGCAGTACAATATCTGCGAAAATTAAAAATGCTGAAACATCATGTGTTGTCAGATAATTATAAGCATCATTCCCCGAATTAAAGCATAAAATTTTATTAGAAATTTCTAATTCAGAGAAAATTTGTGTAAATAACTTACGATCTCCCTGATTATTTTCTATAAGCACAATAGGTCCCTTTTGGTTCATAATAGTTCTTTTTAGTTATAAAATAAGATCGAAAAACAATCTTGATTACTGCCCTTTTTTGTGGTAGCAAAAATCCTTACACAAAGATTTAAAATTTTAAGAAATTTAACTTTACAAAATAAATTTGAAAAATTATATAATTTTCATCGCCTAATTTACGCAAAAAATTCCTACATTAAATTAATGAAATTTATACAAGTTTCTCAGCAAATACAACTGTTACCCTGATAATTATATAAGTAGAAAATTAAATTCTATAAAGAAAGAACAGACTTGCGGGCTTAAATTTGGAAATACTAGAAATTTTAAATCGAAAACGTCATGGTCGAAAAGAATTACGATCCGGATAATGACAATTGTCCTGAAAAAGATACAGTCGAGAATCTCTTAAAATCAAAAATGGATTCTGATAAAAACAGCCAAACGGCAAAAGAATTTAGACATGATACTCCCAATCGCGCTTTAAAAGAAAAGAACGATTTGAAACACATTGAAAATTCAGACGATATTAAAAGATAGAAAGATTTAGAAAATAAAATCTGATGAAATAACCAGTCAGACCTTTTACAAATGTTAAATTAAAAAACAAAAAATCATGGAAAATTTAAATTTCATTAATCCATTACTACACGGAATTATTCCTGAAGAATTAGAAAACAAAGCACTAAGTTTTTCTACTAAACAATTGGTATGTGCAGGAGTAGGAACATTAATTACCGGTGCTGTTTTAAAAAAAGCAGGTCACCAAAAAACCGGAGCAATGATCGCCGGTCTTGCTTTACCTATTCTGGCAACTGCAATTTATAAAAAGATCAAAAAATCGTCTGACGAAAAAGCTGTTTCAGGATATTCTGACGCTGATAATGTAAATGAACATGCATAATATAAATTTTGTACTTCCGGGTTTCACTTTTGTTTTTAGTTTTTTAAAATTAAATAGCAGAATGACAACTGGGAAGTACATTTTTTTTAAACAGATTATAAAAAAAACAGACTATGAACCCATAAATACTTTATTATGTCACTTTCCAAATACAACCAAAAGCGTAATTTCAAGCAAACCGAAGAGCCTGAAGGCAAAATTGGCAAATCTGAAAAAGACCTCATTTTTGTGGTTCAAAAACATGCGGCTTCGCATTTGCACTATGATTTTAGGCTGGAACTGGATGGTGTTCTTAAAAGTTGGGCCGTTCCCAAAGGTCCGTCGATGAATCCTGATGATAAACGACTTGCCATGATGGTCGAGGATCATCCATATGATTATAAGGATTTTGAAGGCTCTATTCCAGAAGGAAATTATGGCGCCGGAAATGTTATAGTTTGGGATAATGGAACTTATACTACTGCGGATGAAGAGGCTGTTTCGGCCAGAAAAGCATTAAAAGCCGCACTTCACAAAGGACATTTGAGTTTTGTTTTGAAAGGAAAAAAACTCAAAGGCGAATTTTCTTTGGTAAAACTTCATGGTAAACAGGAAAATGCCTGGCTTTTGATTAAAAAAAAGGACAAATATGCCACGGATGAAGATATTTTGAAGAAAAACAAATCTGTTCTCTCGAATCAAACTTTAGAATCGTTGGAGAAAAAAACGGAAAGTGTTTCAAATAAAAATGAAATTGATGATGAAGATGCACCCGAAGAAGCTGCTCCCAGGAAAACCAAAACAGCAAAAACCAAAACAGACAAAAAAGAAACTATAGGCTTTGTTTCGCCAATGCTGGCAAATATTGTCGACAAACCTTTTGATGATCCTGACTGGGTTTTTGAAAATAAATACGACGGTTACAGGACTCTCGCCACCATTACGCCGGATGAAGTGCATTTGTTTAGCCGAAACGAACTTTCGTTTGATAAAAACTTCAAACCTGTTTTAAAAGAATTGGAAAAAATAAAACATGAAGTTATTCTGGATGGCGAAGTTGTGGTTGAAAATGAGGCCGGAAAAGCCAGTTTTCAGCAGCTTCAAAATTATCTTAAAAATGGCGAAGGAAATTTAAAATATTATGTTTTTGATATTTTAAATCTCGATGGTTTTTCTACTGTCGATTTAACTTTACTTGAGCGAAAAGAACTTCTAAAAATGCTATTGGAAAAATATTCTTTTTCGAATGTTTTTTATTCTGAACATACTGTCGGAAACGGACTTAAAAGCTTAGAAATTGCTACAAAAAACAATAGCGAAGGCATAATGGCAAAGAAAGCTAATAGTCCTTATTTAGTGGGAAAAAGAAGCAATAACTGGCTTAAAATAAAAATTGCGCAGCAGGAAGAAGCAGTTATTATAGGAATTACTGAACCCAAAAATTCCCGCAGTTACTTTGGTGCCTTGCTTTTAGGCCAATATTACGGTAAAAGACTGGAATATATTGGTAAATGCGGAACCGGATTTACAGAGGAAGTTCTGAAGGACTTATACACGAAATTTAAACCCTATTTTATTAAGGAATCTCCGGTTGTACAAAAAATAAAACTTCGGGATACGATACAATGGTTAAAACCAAAATTTGTCTGCCAGGTTAAATTTACAGAATGGACGGATGATATGCGACTAAGACATCCTGTTTATCTGGGCTTGAGAGTGGATAAAAAAGCAAGTGAAGTTTTTTTGACTTCAAAAACCAAAACTTTAAATACAGAAGTTATGAAGACTAAAGAAAAAACAGAAACGGCCAAAGAACAAGTGGAGACGAGTAAAGAAAAAGATTATGATTTGAAGGTGGGTACAAAAACGCTTCATCTTACCAATCAAGACAAGATATATTTTCCTGAAAGCGGAATTACAAAGGGCGAAATTGTGCAATATTATAATGAAGTTGCTGATTTTATTTTACCTTATTTAAAAGATCGTCCGCAGTCTATGAATCGATTTCCTAACGGAATTGATGCGCCTAGTTTTTATCAGAAAGATGTTGATGTGGATAAAATTCCATCGTGGTTAAAAACAAAAAAAGTATATTCAGAATCAAATGATGAACATCTTGATTATTTGATTTGCAATGACAAAGCGACTTTGCTTTATATGGCAAATTTGGGCTGTATTGACATAAACCCATGGAATTCAACCATCAAACAAATTGAAAATCCGGATTGGCTCGTAATCGATATTGATCCTTCAAAAGACAAATTTGAAGAAGTTGTACAAACTGCTTTAACTGTAAAAGAGGTTATGGATGAATTTGAAACCGAATGTTATTGCAAAACTTCGGGAGCTTCGGGTTTGCATGTATATATTCCGCTTGGCGCGAAATACGATTATGATTCGATTAAAATTTTCGCACAATTAGTGGCAACAGAAATTCAAAAACGAATTCCTGAAATTACTTCTCTGGAACGAAGCATCAAGAAAAGAAATAATAAAATTTATGTAGATTATCTTCAAAATCGCCGCGGACAAACTTTGGCTGCACCCTACTCTGTTCGTCCTGTGCCCGGAGCGCAGATTTCAACGCCTTTAGAATGGAGCGAAGTAACTCCAAAATTACATCCGTCACAATTTACCATTAAAAATGTCTTACCAAGATTTGAGAAAAAAGGTGATTTGTGGGCACCTGTTTTAGGTAAAGGAGCGAATATTCAGAAAATCATTAAGAATTATGGATTGGGAGTTAAGGGGTAAGTTAGGAGTTAGGGGTTAAAGGGTTAAGAGTTAAGAGTTAAGAGTTAAGAGTTAGAAATGTCATATATAAAAAAGAGACAAAAGTCTATATAGACTTTTGTCTCTTTTTTATTTTTAATCATTAATCATAAACGATAACTTATAACTTATAACTCCTAACCCATAACTGCTAACTCATAACTTCTAACTCAAAACTCCTAACCCATAACTTTCTAAGACGATTTTTTCTTCTCCAAACTTGCCTTTAACATGTCCAGTAAATCATCACTTTGTTTGTGAACCACTTTGAGTTTTGGTGCTTTTACTTTTTTGCCTTTTGCTTTATTTTTGATTATTTTGAGGAGCTTATCTGTATATTCATCTTTAAAATTGCTAATATCGAACTTCTCGGTAAGCTGATCGATTAGTTTTTCGGCCATATCCATTTCTTTTGTTTTCTTTTTAGAAAGCGCAGGAACTTTAAGTTCTTCTGTACTTCTAACTTCCTGTTCAAAACGAATTCGGTTTAAGAGAATTACATTTTTATAAGGCTTTAAAATAGCCAGGCTTTCTTTATTTCGTAAAACAAAACTCGTTACCCCTACTTTTCCGCTGGCTGCCAGCGCATCACGAAGTAAACCATAGGCATTTGAAGCACCTTTATCAGGTTCCAGAAAATAAGGCTGTTCGTAATAAATACTTTCAATTTCTTTTTCGAAAGCAAAACTCTGAATATTTATTGTTTTGGTTTTAACGGCATCTGCAGCTTCAAAATCTTCATCTTCAAGAATCACATATTTATCATCGATTTTGTAGCCTTTTACAATGCTCGCAAAAGTAACTTCCTTGCCTGTTTTTTCGTTTACACGCTTGAATTTTATATTAGAATGATCTTTTGCATCCAGCATATCCATATCAAGCGAACTCTCCTGCACTGCAGAAAACATTTTTATGGGAATATTGATTAACCCAAAACTGATTGAACCTGTCCAAATTGACCTCATGTGTATTTGTTTTTAAATTCCAAAAAATAAATTCCAAATTCCAATAAATAATAAATAAATTCCAAATTGAATTTGAGATTTGTACGCAAAGCAGTTGGAATTTGGAATTTATTTTTTGGAATTTATGTCTAAATGTTCCCCTCAACCCAATTTAAAGCTTTATTGAATTCTAATTTTTTAAAGCCTTTAAACTCTCCCGGAACGATATAACTGAATCCGTTTGTGAAAGAAATAATCTCTTCAGAATCTGAAACAATAGCGGCTCTGTTCCATTTCCCCAGATGTTTAAGTCCGATCATGGCATCCTGAAGCCAGGCGCCTGCTGTAAAATTTTCCAGATCAGTATCTAAAACCAATAAAAAATTGATTTCGTTTAATTGCTTTACCAGTTTTTCTACAGCGGGAACCACTACTCTTTGAAAATCTTCTTTAGTTACTTCTGCCAGTGCTCTAAAAGCAACAACATTATCTGTTGTATCAATTTGATGTATCATTTTTTCTTTAATTAAATTATGGTAATTTTTAATTCAGTCGATTTTATAAATGCCGATTTTTTAAAGTTAATCGGGCATTTTTTACGTTGTCTCAAATGTAAATCAGACGTCTGTTTTCTTCCTTATATTTTATCAGTTAAATTTTACAGAATATCAATTTATGAATCTGATTTCGTGATCTTTTGCGCTAACTTTTGATTTTTTCCGGTCACTTTATTTTTGAAAATGAGAGTACTTTAGGAAGTTGATAAAGACCCAAAAAATAATTAAATCATGGAAAAAGAAAAACCAAAAAAATTTCCCGAACAAAAACAGAATTTGCCGGGAGATGAACATAAGATGACCCCACAACCTGAAATTATCAGAGAAAATTATAAAGGAAGCGGAAAATTATCCGGTAAGGTAGCTTTTATAACCGGCGGTGACAGCGGCATTGGCCGAAGCGTTGCTGTACATTTTGCCAGAGAAGGTGCTGATATTGCCATTGTTTATTTAAACGAAGACAAAGACGCGCTTGAAACAAAGGATTTAATCGAAAAAGAAGGTGGTGAATGTCTGATTATTAGCGGCGATTTAAAAGATGAGAAATTTTGCAAAGCTGCGGTAAAAAAATGCCAGACTCACTTTAAGAAAATTAATATTCTGGTAAACAATGCGGCTGTACAATTCCCTCAGGGCGAATTAGAAAAAATAACTTCAAAACAGCTTCACGAAACATTTGAAACTAATATTTACCCGTATTTCTACATTACAAACGCTGTATTACCTCTTTTGCAGGAAGGCGATACGATTATCAACACGAGTTCGGTTACTGCATATCGCGGCAGCGAACATTTGGTTGATTATGCGAGTACAAAAGGCGCAATTGTTAGTTTTACAAGATCACTCTCTGCAATGCTGGCCAAGAAAAAAATACGCGTTAATGGCGTTGCACCGGGTCCAATCTGGACACCTTTAATTGTTGCCAGTTTCGATAAAGTAGCAGATTTCGGAAAAGATAATCCGATGGAACGAGCCGGTCAGCCCTCAGAAGTTGCGCCTGCGTATGTTTTTCTGGCTTGTGAAGACAGCAGTTATATTACAGGGCAATTTATACATATTAATGGTGGGGAAATTGTGGGCTAGTTTTTTGTCGCGAATTTCGTTTTAAACGTTTGTTTGCCACGAATTTCACTAATTTTCTCGAATTTTTATTTAAAATATGAAAGCGGATATACTTAAATGGTATATCCGCTTTTTATTTTTTGTGATAAACCGGACAGGTTTTAAAAACCTGTCCGGTTTTAGACGTGACGTTACTTTTTTGGGCAATCGCCTTTATATTTTCCTTTGATGTATTCTGTAATTGGTCTTAATGATCTTTTTGTTTCTGGATGTCTTCCATTTCCATTTGAATTAAAAAAATCTGCTTTGTCTCCTGTTTTTGCATACCATACAATTGCTTCTCCATCTGGTTTAAAACATGTTGTGGTGTCGCAAACTATTAATTTTTTGAAATCTAAAAGATGTTCATCATAATCAATTATTTCATTTGGATTTCCTTCAATTCCTTCTTTATCTACCACTTCATAGTGATCTTTTGACCACTGCATATTATCCTTCTTAAAGAATGCTAAATAAATTGCTGTACCTGTACCTGCTAAACCAAAAGTAAATAGAATAGCAAATACGGTTCGTTTTGATTTTTTTAATAGCCTTAAAAGTCTTTCAATAAACATATATTTATTGTTGTTTTTTTCTTTTAAACTATTTAGAGAATCTTCTACAGAATTTCCCATAAAACCTAATTGATTAGCAGCTATTAAGGGATTTTCAAATCGATCTTCATTTTTATTCTCGTATCCATCTTCCTTTTCTTCATGATTTCTTTCTTTTTGCTCTTTTTCTTCTTTATCATTATAATTAAAGGCAAATGGAAGTTTAGGACTTCCTATCGGTTCTTCTAATATAACTACACCTCTTTCTTTATATTTTTTAAAAGGTCGTGATTGAAAATCAACTAGAATTGCAGCCAATTCAACCGCATATCGATTAGCCGGATCTTTTTCATTTCTCAAGAAACTACCAATTGGTCTAAATCGATCCGTTTGTTCTCTAAAGCTATTCTTCCTTGTCGGATCAAATTCAAATTCGAAGAAAGAAGAAAAAACACTTAAATCGTCTACACTGGTATTTGATTTAAATCTTTCCCAACATAAATTTCTAAGATTGGCTTGTGAAGGAGGCGTCAAAAAATTAAAATAAACTCCATCTTTTTCAATCTCAAATTTTGCTCTAATAGCTTTTTTATAATCTTCAAAAGTAATTTTTTGCATAAGCTTAAAGGATTTTTTAGGTTTTTTTAGGAATGCGTAGGAAACTCAGGAAACAGTAGGAATTCCGGGAATTCCTTATCTACACAGGCTTATAGCGGATATATCTTTGCTTCAGAATTAGTTCTTGTTCGATATCGAATAAAACAAAAATACAAAACTAGTTCTATTAAAAAATGCGGAAAACCGTAATGATCATTATCCGGGAAGTATAACACATTCCTTACGGTCGACCGCAATTTCACTTCCCACCAAAAACAATTTGGTATTGCATTAAAAGATTCGGAAAAGTTCCGGACAGCAATACCCATGTCTAATTTTTAATTCAACTTAAAATGAAAAAATTACTTTTAATGGGAACATTCGCTCTTTTGAGCACAACTTTATTTTCTTGCACTGCAGACGAATTTGAAACTGCCGAGACAAAAACTGAAATAAAAAAGGATTCTATTCCTGTTCAAGCAGACGCACCACTTGATGGACCTGGGGATCAGCCAATCATTATTACTCCACCAAAAAAATAATGGATTTAATTAAAATGTAAAAAAATAATTACTAATTTAGAAAAATAATCATTGATAATAATTGGTATTGCAATAATAAGATTCGGAAAATCCAGAACGCAATACCAATTTTAACTTTTAATTCAAATCAAAGAAATGAAAACAAAAAGATTACTTTTAATGGCAACATTCGCTCTTTTGAGCACAACTTTATTTTCTTGCACAGCTGACGACTCTGAAACAGCTGATACAAAAACTGAGATAAAAAAGGATGCAATTCCTGTACAAGCAGATGCACCGCCTGATGGACCTGGGGATGATCCTATTCCTATTACTCCACCAAAAAAATAATAGATAAACCTTTATAATCTTTATTAAAGTAGTAAATTCGGGGAAAGTAACTTTCATGCTACGATCCCCGTTTTTTTGCTTTCTAATTTTTCTTTTTTTTCTTTCCTGTAAAGAGAAAACAACTATTGAAGTAAAAACAAATTCACCCAACAAAGAAGCAAAAATTTTGCAAGAAAAAGCGATGGCTAATTTTCAAAAAAGCAATTTTACTAGTTCTTTTTATTACTTCAACAAATCAAAAATAGCATTTGAAACTTCAAAAGATAGCGCCAATATTGCTTTCAATTTAATTCAGATGGGTTATATACAACAAATAAACGGCGATTATTATGGAAGTAAGGAAACTCTAACCGAGGTACTTCCTTATCTCAAAAATGATACAAATTATATAGCAGCTGTAAATAATTTCTTCGGAATAGCAGATAAACAACTTTCTCTTTATGATGATGCTGTTTTTTATTACAATAAGGCTTTAAAAGAAACTAAAGATGAAGTTTCAAAACAGGCTCCCTTAAATAATATTGCTGTGGTTTATATTCAGCAAAAAAAGTATAATCAAGCAATTAAGATATTGGAATCAATATTAAATCTGAAAAAAATAAATGATTTATCAGCTATAAATTATAAAGCCCGAGTTTTGGATAATCTGGGTTTTGCTTATTTTAAAAATGGAAATCCGGATAAAGGACTTCAATTTATTAATGAAGGCCTAAAATTGCGGAATCAGTCTGAAGATTTTTATGGCAGCATAGAAAGCTATTTTCATTTAGCTGAATTCTACGCAAAAACAGATTCTAAAAAATCAAATGAATATGCTCAGAAAGCATATCAAATCGCCACAAAATTTCATAGTATCGATGAACGCCTGAAAGCGTTGTCGCTTTTAATTTCAAATGGTTCGGGTACACAATATGCCCAAAAATACATTTCCTTAAATGATAGTATTACCAAGATTCGCAACAATTTTAAAAACAAATTTGCCAAGATTAAATACGATTCTAAAAAAGAGAAAGACGAAAACCAGAAACTAAAATTAGAAAAGGCAGAGAATTTACTGGCGCTTCAGGAAGCAAAATACCAAAAAATAGTCGGTTTTATTGGCTTTGTTTTTCTGGGAATTGTAATTGTGGTTCTAGTACGTTATTACAAAAATAAAAACAGAATTATACGAATAAAAACCGCTTATGATACCGAAACCAGAATTGCAAAAGATATTCATGATGAATTGGCAAATGATGTTTTTAACGCCATAACTTTTACACAAACACAACCTTTATCTGTAGAAAACACCAAAGAAACTCTAATTCAAAAACTGGATCATATTTATACGCGCGTTCGCGGAATTTCAAGAGAAAACAATGATATTGAAACTGGTGTAAATTATTCTGATAATTTAAAAGAAATGCTTTCGACCTATAACAGCAAATCTACAAACGTAATTATTAACAGCATCGAAAAAGTAAATTGGGATGCAATTGACGAAATAAAAAAGGTAACTATTTACCGGGTTTTGCAGGAATTAATGGTGAATATGAAAAAACATAGCCATGCACCGTTGGTTGCTTTGACGTTTGACAGTGATCAAAAATTTGTATTTATAAATTATGTCGATCGCGGAAAAGGTGCCGAAAAAAATAAAATTGTAAAAAATGGTCTACAAAATATGGAAAACCGTATTCTGGCCATAAAAGGAACTATTACTTTTGACACTGAACCTGATAAAGGTTTTAGAGTTAATATAAAACTGCCTAAATAAAAGCCCTATGTTTAAAAAAGTAATAATAGCCGAGGATCTTGATGCAATGAATTTGGGAATTCAGCAAGTCTTAAAAGATTTAGATATTGAAAATTTTCAGCATTCAAAATACTGTGATGAAGCTTTATTGAAAGTGCGAAAAGCAATCCAGGATAATGAACCTTTTGATTTATTAATAAGTGACCTTTCATTTAAAACAGATCATCGCGAACTAAAAATTGCAAATGGCGATGAATTGGTACAAAAAGTACGTGAATTACAGCCTAATATTAAAATTATAGTCTATTCGGTAGAAGATAAAAGTTATCGTATCAAATCGCTTTTTGATAATGCAGGAGTTGATGCTTTTGTTCTAAAAGGCCTAAACAGCATTGAAGATCTAAAAAAGGCGATTAACTTACTATGTACTTCAAATGAAACCTTTATTTCTCAGGAAGTTGCTTCTGCTTTGCAGGAAAAAAACAATTTTGAAATCGATGATTTGGATATTAATATTCTAAAACATTTATCTCTGGGAATTATGCAGGATGATATTACCAATACTTTTCAGGAATTAGGTATAAAACCAAATAGCAAAAGCACCATCGAAAAAAGAATCTCAAAACTAAAAGATTTTTTTAAGGCTGCAAATACAGTTCATTTGGTTTCGATTACAAAAGATATGGGGATTATTTAAAAATCTCTACTAGATTCTCTATTAATTTTTAAAGCTCCCTAGAGAGCTTTAAAAATTAATAATAAAATCACCATTTATAAAAATTATAATTATTTATATTTTATAAAACAGTTATTCGGGATCCATCTCTAACAGGCATTTCTTTTCCATTATTAATTTTAAAATATTTTAAAAAACAACCTAAATATATTTTTTGATTTGCATATTCAACTTCATTCTTAAATCCATGAATATATATCGATTCACTATTAATAAAAGTGATTTTTAAACTGTCTGTAGTCTGCAATATAAGCTCATTTTTTATTTCTATTTGATTGTCATTATTCTTTTGAAAATACTCTAATTTTTGAACCAGTTTTCCTTTTTTAACTATTTCTACAATTATTTTTTTTTGAACAAGTTTTTTATAATCATTATAAAAAACTAAAGATAAATTTCCATGTCTCAAATTAACGATGTCATCATTATTGCAATTATGTATGTTTTCAGCTTGTAAATCCTTTTGCTTATTAATCTGGATAAATAGGTATATAACAAATATTGAGAATAGGAAGGTTAATATATATATGTATTTTTTCATGATCTACTTTACTTTTATATATCCATTATAATTACTTATAAAATGACTTGATGTTATTTTCTTTTTCAAATATCTATTAACGCCAAATGGATTTGTACCCCACGAATATACTCTAAAATCTATCTCATCAATTTTTTCACCTAAAAATTTTGGAGTATAATTCCAGATGATAGGAGATTCTAGAACAACCCAATGCAAATCAAAACTCTTTAAATCCCATTGATCATCAATTAAATCAGAATCAATCATTAGCATCAACTTGTAACCTGCTTTTATTTGGTTGTTAATATCAGTAATTTTATTTTTAGCACTCGAAGTGGTATAAAGTAAAGGTTTTACAGGATTGTAAACACCCTTAGAACTTACATCCTTATACCCAAGCATGTTCTGACTTAAATGGACCATTAATGGAGGCCAATTTATAGCCTGAAATTCTTCATTACCACCTTTATAACTTGGATTATCTGTATTTCTTACTCCTGCCATAGTAATATAATCTACTAACGGCATAGCAAGTTCATTTTTTTTCTCTAAAACTTCTATAGTTGGTTTAACTGTATAACTATTAATTGTTGATTCGCCTGTCCTAAAAAGTTCTTTTGAAAATTTTTTATATGCCTCTGGTTGTTCTTTTGCAAAAAGATAAAATATACATGCCATACCACATAAAGATGTTCCAGATTGATTGACTAACCAAGGTTTTTTATTATCCGTTCTTTCTTTTATTTCGTCATCTAGAATCATCCTATCAAGCCATCTAAATCTATTGTGTTTCCAAACCTTAAGTTCGCCTTCACTTTCAGCATCTTGTATATAAGCATAAAAATACACAAAACGCCCGCACATGTCTTTTTCGTTTAAGAAAAATTTTAAGGTATCGCCTGTCACAGAACTCTTTTTTTCTATCCATTTATTTTGAGACAAGCTATGATATTTAATAGCCCATTTAATTTGAGATTTGTCGTCGGGAGTTTCTTCGGTATATTCTGTAACACTAAATTCATATTCTTTGCCATACAACATTCCTTCTTGCTCGCCTGTTCCGCTGCCATCATTTGAAGAACCAAAATCTAAAGGTGTTACGAGCTTTATGGTTTTTATTCTGGTTTGTTTTTTCTCTTCTTTAGGCGTGTAATAAACCGGCGCAGTTATAATTTTGGATACTTGCCAATGTTTTACAAGATCATGTTCAAAACCATAATTTTGAATTGCGGGTGAAATGGTTAAAACAGTCTGCATATTTTCTGTTCCGTACGCATAGAATGTTTCTGAAAGTTCTATCAAATAAGCGTCACTAAATTTATATTTTCGTATGGGAATATCTTCGTCGCCCTTGCTATAAAAGTGTATTTCTCCTTTTTCCATTCGTTCTGTTTCCTTATCGACTTTTTTTATCATATTGTGCCAAAAAACGTCATCACTTTCCTGCGAAACAAAACATAATCGTAATAATCCCCCTTGCAGATCACTTGTAGGTGATCCGTCTGTTGCTATGTGTTTGTAATAATCCATATAAGTCCAGAGTAACTCGCGCTCTTCTCCCAGAATAAATAATTTAGCCGATCTCATATAAATTTACTTTAATATCTTAACTATTACTAAATGTAGTAAAAACCCTAAAAAAAGTGAATATAGTAATATTTTTCTTTCGTTTTTTTATTTCGCTTTTAAAATTTTTGAATAATATTATTTTTTACGGTTTTCCATAGCTAAAGTATGGGGATCATTTAAAATCTATAATTCTCATTGTGAAACTTTTAAGTTCCCCTCGCTGAGCTTTTTTTTGCTTTGAAATGTATTTTTTTTTGATTATGGTTTTCCGTAAAATACTAGTTTTTAATGATTATACATTTGGATAATTAATTTAAACTAAAAACCAATGGAAATTAATATTCAACTTAAATCATTAGCTGATAAAATTAATCAGTTAAAAAGCAAAATTGAGACAGGAGAATCGACCAGACATGTTACACTTTATGAAACTAAATAAATCAAATATTATGAAAACAAAACATTATGTTATTTTAGGAATTACCTTGTTTATGACAATTTTAGCATTCACAAATCCCAGTCAAGAAATACATAAAGAAAAAGTCAAAGTAAAACTGAATGAATTTTACGAAAAAGAAATGGCAAAAGATGATAATACATCTACTAATCAGTTTTCGCAAGCCGGAAAATCAATGGGTATGATATTGGCAAAATCAATGATTAACATGGTTATTGATAATTCTATTAGCTCATCCAATTATATTCTTTTTTCGACAACAGATGTTACTTGGGAGGGAAAAACAAAAACTGTAGGCATAGGGGTTTTAGGAAATATTTTTCTAACCTCAAAAATAGAGGATGCTATTAAAAAATAACTAAATAAAAACCAAATACTATGATAAACGATTTAAAAAAATTCTTGAATGAAGAACAAGATCCAAAAGCTGTTGAAAAGCTATTGGTAAAAGTTAATGGATTATTAACTTCGGGAGAACAAGTAGAATATATTGCTGTACAAAAAAAAGCCAGCAATAAACTTATCTCCTGATTGTATCACTTTAACTAACAAAAGAATCATCTTCTGCAGACCTAAAAATTTAGGTTTATCAATGGATTTTCAGGATTACTCCTGGAAAGACATATTAGATTGTCATATGAAAGAAGGTATAATAGGTGCTACTTTTTCTATGAAAACAATCAAAGGAAATATGAATATGCTCGATTATTTACCTAAAGCACAGGCCAGAAAACTGTATCAATTTGCCCAGCAAAAAGAAGAAGAAATGATTGTTTACAGACGTGAACACGATCTTGAAAATAAAAGAGCAATTGCCGGGGGAGGAATTATTGTTAACGCTGGTACTCCAATACCACAAAACGTTGAGCAAAAAGAAGATCCATTGGAAACTTTGCAAAAATTAAAAAGGTTATTGGACAGTGAAATAATTTCACAAACAGAATTTGACACAAAAAAAACAGAAATATTATCTAAAATGTAAATTATGAAAAGTAAAACAACAGCAGCTATTTTGACACTATTTTTAGGAGGAATTGGAATTCATAAATTCTATTTAGGGCAATCAATTCAAGGTATATTTTATATCTTATTTTGTTGGACTTTCATTCCAACAATACTGGCATTTTTCCAGTTTTTTGGATTAATATTTATGTCAGATCATTCATTTAATGTGAAATATAATAATGGGTTTTAATTCTAAAATCCCGTATAACTACGCTATCCCAAAACATTCCTTCTAATTACATTTATCAAAAAAATGCCTGTGAAATCTAAAATTACATTATTTGCTTTTGTTCTCTCGTTTTTAAGTTGCAAAAGAGAACTTCCGCCTCCTGAAATAAAATCATTTTACAAAGAAGTAATTACGCCTGATGACAGAAAAGTGATTACGCCACAGGAAGCAAAAACCTATCACGTAGACACAGAGTATCAATACGAATACAGAACCGGAAACTCTGGTCATTATGAGTATAATTATGATGTAAAAGGCGTCAATACGAAAGGTGATTCTGTTTACGGAAACATTAATGTTGAAGGTAAATACGGCGCGGGAATTTTAATGTTTGATACCATAAACGATATCGAAATTAACACGGAATGGATTGATTACGGAAAACTTAAAGCTACTGACAAAAATGGAAATGAATATTACTTAAAAGTTCAATAATTGCCAACTCCCAAACCTGCAAAAATGAAATATAGTACGATCCTGCTTTTTATAATTCTGAGTTCTTTTAGTCCAGTTGAAACCAAGGTATATATCTGCGGGCCAACGGGTGCAAAAAAATACCATTATAAAGAAACTTGTCGCGGTTTAACGGCCTGCAGACATGAACTAACTAAGGTATCTGAATCTCAGGCGCAAGGTTATGGTTTAACACTTTGCGGATGGGAAGACTGATTTGACTGTAGATTTTTTAAACTTTTATTGAGGACAAAAGGAAAATTTTTCTTTTGTCCTTTTTATTTATAAACATTACATATCACTCTATTAATTAATACTTTATTGAAACATTAAAATTTATTTTATTAGAAAAATATTACAATTTAAAAGAAAATTTATTTAACTTTAACAATAATTAACATATGATTTCGGCTACAAAATCATAAACATTCTAATCTAAACCCAATTATTCATTTGAAATAAACTAGATTTTCAAGATTACATTAGCGCCTATTTATTTTTATAGTTCTATTAATTAACGTTATAACACTAAATCAATGAAATACAATAAACTAATATTCGCCTCTTTATTATTTTGTACTATCCAGATTTTCGGTCAGGTTTACACCGAAAAAATAGTTGGACAAAAAAATCAACAGCTTAAAGACAGTCTTAAAGTAGAAGAATACCCTTATGCCTTACCTATTTGGGGCGAAAAAGTAGCTCAAAAAGGGTACAAACTGCCCTACTCTGCCGGACTTTCGGTTAATTATTTCTGGCAGGATTCTGAGATTGTAATCGATGGTCTGGAAGTTGGTTTTAATAATGGACCTCAATATAATTTAGATGAAATTGTACGATTTGATAAATCTACTGTAGAAGCCGGAGCTCTTACGATTAGGCCTGATATCTGGCTGCTTCCTTTTTTAAATATATATGGAATTTTTGGTAAAGGCAAATCAACAACAAAAATTAATGCGGGAATCTGGATTCCTGACGCAGATAATAACTGGTCGCAAATAGCCAGTTTTAATACAAAAGCAAATTTTGACATTACTACTTTCGGATTTGGTATGACGCCTACTATTGGTATTGGCGGCGGATGGCTGGCTCTTGATATGAATATGTCCTGGAGCGACGTTAGCGCGTTAGACAAACCTGCTTTTTCGTATGTTTTTGGACCACGATTGGGTAAAACTTTTAAATTACCTAAACCAGACAGAAATATTGCTGTTTGGGTTGGTGGATTTAGGGTTCATATTTCTGGTGACACACAGGGAAATATTCCTTTCTCGGATATTTTTGAAGTAGAGGGCCTTCAGGAAAAAGTAAATAACGGTTTTGCAAAAGTGGATGAAAACCAAACTAAAGTCGATAATTGGTGGGATACCTTAACACCTGCGCAGCAAAAAAATCCGGCCAATATTGCCAAACATAATACTGCAAACCGCGCGCTTGAATCTGCGGGAAACATTTTAACTTCATTGGATGGCGCTATTAGTACAATAGATAATTCATCTGTTCAATATTCGCTTCAAAAAAGACCAAAAGATATGTGGAATTTTATTGTAGGATCTCAATTTCAATACAATAAACACATTATGTTAAGAGTAGAATGTGGCTTTTTAGGAAGCCGTACTCAGGTTTTAGGTGGTCTTCAATATCGTTTTGGACTTTAATCCATTCTTCTTATGAAAAAAGGTTTGTTATTATTTATCGCTTTCTTTTGTATGACTTCGGCGCGATCGCAGGTTTTAATTTCCCTGATTTTTGGGGATAAACTTAACTCGCCTTTTTTAGAATTTGGTTTGGATGGTGGTCTTAATTTTTCGACGATTTCTAATATGGAAACCTCGGGAACAGAACTGGGGTTTAATCTTGGTTTTTATTTTGATATTCGGTCAAAAAAAAATCCGGCATGGATGATTAATACCGGAGTTATTGTAAAATCGCCAATGGGTGCCCACGGATTGCCTGTTTATTCTTTAGACGATGCTAATCTCGATAATACGTTTGCAGGAGGAAAAGTCGATAGGGAAATTCGGTATTTTAATGTTCCTATTTTGATCAAATATCAATTCAAAAATAATATTTACCTGAAAACGGGTCCACAATTAGGACTTTTGGCGAAAGCCTTTGATAAATTTCATCAGGAATATAATAAGGAAGATGTTGTTTACAAAAACAATATCAGAGACAAAATACATGTTATTGATGCCGGAATTGCTCTCGGCGCAGGTTATCATATGAATGTTGGAAATGGATTAAACATTACGGTTCAGTACTACTACGGATTAGTTCCTGTAATGAAAGGCGACGGACCAAACCAATACAATCGATCGCTCTACGTAACCGCCGGAATACCAATTGGAAAAGGAAAAGCTGCTCAAAAAAGAGCTGAAAAAGAAGCTGAAATGTATAAGGTTATTTTGCCTGAGGAGAAGAAAAAATAGAATATTTACTTTTTTGTCATCCTGGCAGCGGAAGGATGACAAGATTGTGGTTACTATTTTAATTTTTCACGCAGATTTAAAAAGATTTAAGCAGATTTAATTTTTTAATCTTTTTAATCTTTTTAATCTTTTTAATCTTTTTAATCTTTTTAATCTTATAATCTGTGGCTAACTATTAAAGTATAAAATTTAGACGTTTTTTGTCATCCTGACAGAGGAAGGATCGCATCAGAAATTCCGCAAGCATAATCGCTAATCTTTGTCGAGTTTCGAGTGTGATCCTTCCTCCGTCAGGATGACAAAGATTGTGGTTACTTTACGTAAAAAAGCTTTGTCAAACTTTGAAAGTTTGACAAAGCTGAAAAAGAAAAAACCTGCTCAAATTAACGAGCAGGCTTTTTACTAAAAAAATAAACTAACACAAAAACTTAATTATAACCTTGATTTTGTTTAAACAATTTCTGGTCTATAACGGTTTGCGGAATTGGAAATACTCTTCTAAAAGGTTGAGAAGCAGCTTTTGCAGTTCCGGCCAAATCAAATTTGCCAAAACGGATGCTTTCCGGTCTTCTTTGTAATTCCCAATATAATTCGAAACCTAATTCTTTATACAATTGCTCTGAATCTAATGCCGTAAGTGCTTTTCCCGGAGCATTTCCGTATAGAGATTCTCTTTTTCTGCTCGTACGTAATTTGTTTAAATCATCCATTGCCGGACCAACGCTTCCTTTTCTAAAATAAGCTTCAGCTCTCATAGCATACATTCCACCTAAACGGAATAACGGAATATCAACATTACTGGAACCGTTTCCTTCTTCAGGATCAAATTCATATTTAAAAACACGAGCTCCCTGATTGATTTCATTTTGAGCAAAAACGGCCTTAGTAGGATCTGAAAAGGTTAATTTTGGTGTAAAATCCATTCTTGTAGTCGTACTTTTTTCCATAACCAACGGAGAAACTTTAATACGGTTTCCTACCATTTCAAAAGCTGCCGAAGTTAATAATACAGGACCATATTGAGGCCCGTACTGAATACCTCTGTTAAAATGGAACCAAGGCGTGGCTGGACTACTTTTTGGTACAATGTCTGTTGCAGGAACACTTACATCTGTTCCATCATTCATAAACCAGGTTCCATCAGCATATTGATAATGTTGTTGAAATCTTGGATCATCATGATTACCATTCCATGAATTATAAAATTCTTCTGTTGTACAAGCCGCATTTGTTCCTCTGTTTCCAGCAGATGTTCTTTGGTTACGCTCCATACATACATAAGCAAAACTGTTTGAACCATTACGGATGTAGTCTATCTTTTGAGAAATCGCAAAAATAAGTTCTTTTCCATTTTCGTTATCTCTTGCAAAGTTTTTGAAGAAATCACTTTCTAAGCTATATTTTCCTGAATCGATTAATAAGGAAGTGTAATAAATAACACGATCCATATCGGTTCCTGTACTGCCTGTTACTGCCGCTTCATTAAAATTAAAAGTTGATCCTGCATTGTAACGATCTTTAAATACCGCACGGTTCAAATACATATTTGCTAAAAAAGCATAAGCAGCTTGTTTGGTAAAACGTCCGTGATGTGTTCTTTGTGTGCCAATGTCGGCCAAATCAGGAATTAAAGCTTCAACATCAGTGATTAATTTATCTATCTGAGTATCTGCTTTTAAAATTTGTATTGGTGCGTCTACATTCAACGGATCTCTAAAAGGAGCTTGTCCGTAAAGATCTAAAGTCGTATAAGTATAATACGCTAAAAGTGCTTTTGCTTCTGCCAAAAATAACGCCTTTTCCTGAAAAGTATTTTCTTCTGCCGACTTAATTGCAGTCAAAGAACGAGTGATTCCGTTTGTAAGTAAATCCCAGTTACCCACTATAATGGCATTACTGGAACTCCATGTAAATTCGTGCATGTCTCTCCATTTTCCACCATCTCCCCAGTCACTTCCGCGGGTTGGTAAAATAGCTTCATCCGTCGTGTATTCCTGCATGGCAAAAACGGCTCCGTGATCTGTAAAAGTTCCGTCACCCAATCTGTCGTAAGCTGCTGCAAGCGAACCAGCAGGATCTGTAGCGTCTGTTCCCAATTTTTCATCCAATACAGCTTCATCAAGATCGGTGCAGCTATTTAAGAGAAAAATAAAAGAGAATATTGTTAAAATTTTTATGCTAAAAAATGTCTTTGTCTTCATGATAAATTATAATTTTAAAGTTGCTCCAAAACTGAAAGTTCTCGAAGTTGGATAAGCAGCGTAATCAATACCAATAGATTGGTTTCCACCGTTCGATTTCGGACTGTTGATTAACGGGTCGTAACCTGTATAATTCGTAATTGTTATTAAGTTAGACCCTGTTACATAAAGCGTTAATCCGTTTAACCAGCTTACGTTTCTTAAATCAAAATTGTACCCTAAACGCGCTGTATTTAATCTGATAAAATCTGATTTCTCTAAGAAAAGTGTTGATAAAATTGGTGCATTTGTTGCGTTTGCTCCAGACTCATAATATCCTGTTGCAACGTTTCTGTCAGAAGCCAAATTATTGATATTTAAGGCATTCAATCCTGTATTATTCAACAAATATCCTCCCGTCTGACCAATGATTGAGAATGAAAAACTAAAGTTTTTATAGGTCATATCACTATTAAGTCCGTAATAAAAAGTGGGTAACGCTCCTTCAATAATAATTCTGTCGCTGTTATCAATTTTACCGTCCCCGTTTTGATCTTTAAAAACATTTCCGCCTTTATCATCAAATCCGGTATGCTCTAACAAATAGAAAGAACCTGCTGCGTAACCGCTTTTATAAATATTGGCATTTACTCCGGATTGTCCAGGGCCTGAAATAGTTCCTGTTAAGATTTCTGAAACCGGTAAATCTTCAATTTTGTTTCTTAATGTTGCTCCGTTTACATCAACATTCCAGGTAAAATCTTTTGTATTAACTAATTTTGAACCCAGCATAACTTCCAAACCTGTATTAACGATTTTTCCGTCAATGTTTGTCCACACTGTTGTTGTTGGTTTTAAAGGGCTTGACGGAACGTTTAAGATGGCATCTGTAGTTGTTTTGCTGAAATAATCTACAGTTCCGTACAATTTATCACTCCATAAACTAAAATCTACACCTATATTGGCTTGTGTAACCACTTCCCATTTTAAATCAGGATTTGCAGTTCTTGTAACCGAAACTCCGTTTACCAAATTCAAATCATCATACAAATAATATCCGTCAGGACCTGACAAAGAGTAACTTGCTTTTGTTAATTTATTTTGAACTTCCTGATTTCCTGTTTGTCCCCAGCTCGCTCTCAATTTTAAATTGTTGATAGCCGTAACATTTTCTAAGAAACTTTCTTTAGAAATATTCCATCCTAAAGCAAAGGAAGGAAAGTATCCATATTTGTTATTATCACCAAAACGAGTAGAACCGTCAGCTCTCATCGAAGCTGTTAAAAGATATTTATCGTTGAAAGTATAATTCAATCTTCCAAAATAAGACTGCAATTCATTTTCCTGCGCATAACCTGTAGTTCCTGACTGTGTTCCTGCAAAACCGGGATTAATGGATGGTTTTATACCAACGCCCTGAGCAGCAATTCCGTCGATACTGAAACTTGTTCCTGATTTTTCAAATTTTTGATACGAGAATCCGCCCAAAACCTCAAATTTATGTTTGTCCAGCAATAAATTATACGTCAAATAATGTTCAACCAAAGAGTTTTTAGAATCTAAATTATTCTGAACATATTTCCCTTTTGGATTCAAATCGGTTAAGTTTGGATAAATCGTCGTATTACGTTCAGCGCTGGAACGATCTACACCCACGTTTAATTTATATTCTAATCCGTCGATGATTCTGAAAGAAGCTTCAAAATTTCCTAAAACTCTCAACGTACGCGTTTGATCCTCATAAATACTCAATAAATAAGCAGGATTATAATGTGCGTTCATGTTAAAGTTGGTGTACTTTCCATTAGCATCAAAAACAGATCTTGTTGGGTTTGCCATCAAAGTGTGTACAATTAATTGTCCGTTAGAACCACCGTCATCACTTGTAGGCACTCCATCATCTTTAGTTTCACTCGCTGTAAGATTCACTTTTATTTTTAAACGTTTGTTGTCTAAAAATGATTCAGCAGCATTAATTCTACCCGAAAGACGTTTGAAATTACTGTTACGAATAATTCCTTCCTGGTCCATTTGCGCAACAGATGCATAATAATTACCTGATTCTGTTTGTTTTGCAAAAGATAAAGCATTGTTTGTAGTCACGGCACTTCTGTAAATTACATCCTGCCAGTCTGTGTTTCCACCATGATCAAAAGCCGGATCTTTAATAGCACCTCTGTATTCCTCTGCGCTTAAAACATCTAATTTGTGCGCTACTTTCGAAACTCCCATATAAGAATCAAAAGTTAAGGTTCCCTCTCCTTTTGATCCTTTTTTTGTTGTAACCAAAACAACTCCGTTAGAACCTCTCGCACCGTAAATAGCCGCTGCAGAAGCATCTTTTAAAACTGTAATTGATTCGATATCACTTGTATTCAAAAAGTTTAATGGATTTTTTGCAGATGATGATCCAAAACCAACATTGCTTCCCGTTGGGCTTACGTCATCGTTAGACAACGGCATTCCATCTACAACAAACAAAGGTGTACTTCCGCTTCTGATAGATCCAACTCCACGAATGGTAACATTTACGCCAGCTCCCGGCTCACCGCTTGTGTTCACAACACGAACACCGGCAACTTTTCCCTGAATTAAATTATCTACAGAAACGTTAACTCCTTGTTTAAAATTCGCTGCTTCAAGCTGAGTTACAGCTCCCGTAACATCTTTTTTAGACTGTTTTCCGTAACCTACAACCAAAACTTCGCTTAATTCTGATGTATTTGGCTCCAGCTGAATTGTCATGAAATTCTTTTGTACACCAACCGTTTTGGTTTTATATCCTAAATACGAAACTTCTATCGTTTTTCCTTCTGTAACAGAAAGTTCAAATTCACCATCAAAATTAGAAACAGTAGCGTTTTTTGTAGCAGTTTCCAAAACTGTTACACCTGGCATTGGCACCCCGTTTTCGTCAATAATTTTCCCTTTAATTTTAATTTTTTCTGCTTCAGATGTTGTTTTTACGACAACAGTTGTTTTCTGAATCAAAACTAATTTTCCATTAATATTATAATTGAAATTCGCTTTTTTAGAAAGATCACTTAAAATTACATCAACAGATTCGTTACTGTAATTTACCGTATAGGTTGTGTTATCTGCAATAATTGCTTGTCCGTAACTAAATTTATAGTCCGTTTTTTTGCTCAGTTTTGAAAAAATAGATACTAAAGTTGCTTTTTCTATTTTATTTTCTATTTTTGATTTTTTAAGAACAGTTGTACTGTAACCGCTTTGAACGCACAGCAACGCCAGAATTAAAAAGAAAATTCCCTTTGGAAGATTTAAATTGATTCGTTTAAAATACATGATTTAAGTTATTGGTTTTTCGATACTTAATTATTAATCGCAGTTGTTCTCAGCAACTGCTTTTTTTTGATTTTAGTTCACTTTTACTCTTTCGCCATAAACTTTAAATTTTAGGTTTGTGATATAATTGATTTGCTCTAAAACATTTTCTAATGTTGCGTCCTTCTTTATGAATACCGTTAACGGCGTTGCTAATACAAGTTCATTATCGTATTGAAATGAAACTCCGTATTTATATTGTAAAATGGTAATTACCTGTTTAAGTGTAGTTTGGTTGAGCGTTACATCACTCGCATACCAATTGACCAAAAATGATTTGTCTGCCAGTAGTTTAGTTAGTTTTTTATCTGCAAACAAAGCTTCCTGATTGGGAAGTAAATCAACACTTTGACCATTTGAAGTAACATTTACTTTTCCGGTTACGACAATTACTTCGCATTTTGATTTTGACATCTGAATGTGAAAAGAAGTTCCCACAACCCTGGTTTTAATTTCGCCGGATGCAATAATAAAAGGATGTTTTTTGTCTTTGGCCACTTCAAAAAATGCATTTCCTTTTAGTAAAGAAACTTTTCTTTCGCTTCCGCTAAATTTTTCCGGATACTGAAATAATGAATTTGCTGCCAGATAAATTTTCGAGCCATCACTTAATTGGATAGACTTGGGGATGTCTGACGTTTTAAATGTTAATTGCTTTTCGGTTGAAAAATCAGGTTTGAAGAAAAATCCCAAACCGGCAAGAAAAAGAATACTGGCAGCGGCCATATATTTTAAATACGAATTGAAGTTTTTCTTCTTCAATATTCGAAGTTGAATTCCTTCATATATATTTTGAGAAACCTCAGTAGAATTTCCCATTACATTATCATCCCATTTTGAATTTTGATATTCGCTTAAGGCAAAATCAGTCAACAAATTTTCTTCTGCTTTTGATGTTTTATTTCGAGAACTTTTATCTGTAAGATATTCTAAACTGTGTTTTAATCTTTTTATCATAATACTTATTATTGCCTTTGGGTGTAATGCGTAAAAATTTTAATTAAACACATAGAAACATAGATGCTATACTTTTGAAAAAGTGAATCAAAAAGAAACTCGTTTCTCACCCATAGCTATGTTTGTTAATGCAAGTGAAACGTCTTTCTTTGATTTCAATAATTCTATGTTTCTATATGTTAAAATAATTACACCTAACAGGTTTTATTATCTATAAGTACGGGAATGAAGAAATCGTACTATCCGGAAATATTATGAAACCATTAACAGAAAGTTATCTTAAAACTTTTGATGTAAAATAAGGAATGGAGCAAGCCAGGCAAGGTCTTTCAGGCCTTCACGCAGTTGTTTTAATCCGGAAGAAATTTGATTTTTTACGGTTTGCTTCGATATTCCAAGTTCATCTGCAATTTGATCAATAGTCATATCCTGCATTTTATACATCAGCAAAACTTCTTTTCTTTTTTCAGGAAGTTGATCTAATAAAGAGTAAAGCAAATCCATCAATTCAGGATCGATCGTCGCAAAATGATCAATTACATAATCTTCGAATTTATCTTCAAGAATTGTCTTGTCAAACTTATTATTTTGGTAATGTTTAAAAACCTGATTTTTTACGGCCCTGAACAAATAAGGTTCGATAGCATTGATTTGGATAGCATTTCTTCTTTCCCATAAATCGACAAAAACATCCTGAACAATATTCTGTGCCAAGTCGTTATCCTGAGTCATCGTATACGAAAAAGCCGTTAGCTTTTTCCAGTACAGCGTATACGTTTCTTCAAAAATTTCAGGATTCTTCATAGGTTATCTGGGTGGCATTTGTTGATGTAAAATAATAAAATGTTATACCATTGTTTTTTTCCTGAAGATTATCTTTCAATTAAGAAATCAATACGTTTGTTTTATTAATACTACGTTTTTGAAATAAAAATGATAATTGATTTGCGATTTCTTTTTCTTTAACTAACACATAAATCAAATACTATTTTTAAATTAGTGTCATCCAAAAAAGGTAATTTTCTTTTGCTGCGTCCTCAGTATTAATAATTTTACACTTAAAAAATCATGAAACAAATTTTGTTTACATTATTTCTTGCCGGCGCGATTTCTAATGCTGCTCAGGCACAAAAAGACACGCTAAAAATTAACCAATTACAGGTTATTGGTTCTCACAATAGTTACAGACATGCCATTGAAACCGATTTGTACAATACCATTCAGGCAAAAGATACTTCGCGTTCGCTAAAAGGCTTACAATACACTCATATTAGCCTTACAGATCAATTAAATAAAGGTTTACGCAATCTTGAAATCGATGTTCAGGGAGATGCAAAAGGCGGAAAATATGCGCACCCAAAAGGTTTGGACATTGCAAAATCTCAGGAACCTTATGATCCAAACGGAGAAATGAAAAAACCGGGTTTTAAAGTTTTTCATATGATCGATATTGATTTTAGAACATCTTGTTACACACTTCAAAGCTGTCTTGCAGAACTAAAAAAATGGTCGGACGCAAATCCTGATCACGTTCCGGTTTTTATTACTTTGGAACCAAAAGATGACGACAGTTTTTTAGGCACAAAAGCAGAGAAATTTACACCTGAATTATTCGACGCATTAGATAAAGAACTTCGAAAAGGTTTAGGAAATAAATTGATAACGCCGGACATGGTGCGTGGAAAATACAAAACGCTTGAAGAAGCGGTTTTAAACCACAACTGGCCAACCCTTAAAAAAGCAAAAGGGAAATTTTTATTTATTTTGGATAACAACGGAGCCAAAAGAGATTTATATGCCTTAAATCATCCATCACTAAAAGGACGTGCCGTTTTTATTAATGCCGAACCCGGAAAACCGGAAGCTGCAACTTTATTTAGAAATAATTCTGAAGATCCAACAATTACCGATTTAGTTAAAAAAGGATACATTATCAGAACCCGCGCAGATTCTGATACTAAAGAAGCACGTAAAAATGATTATTCGCATTTTGAAGCGGCTAAAAAATCTGGTGCTCAAATCATAACAACTGATTATTATTTACCAAGTACGTTTTTCGATTCTCCTTATCAGATAAAATACGATGACGGAACTTATGTGAGGGTTGATCCTGTTAATGGAGTGAAGTAGTTTTCAGTCTCGGTCTCAGTTTTCAGTTCGTTGCGTGTAGATTTTTACCGCAAAGATTCTGTGTTGATTTCCAATTTAAATCTTAATTTTTATTAATTTTGTTTTTCAAGACAGTCATTGAGCTAGTCTCTATAGCGTGTTAAACCTTATGTGTTTTCACGCTATTTTTT